>Ga0207641_10000001_pt1 | contig 1180841 bp, 1200 predicted proteins | sample KBSSwiS62_FD_184306 | JGI IMG/M metagenome (GOLD analysis project Ga0207641, IMG submission 184306) | Switchgrass rhizosphere microbial communities from Kellogg Biological Station, Michigan, USA - KBS Switchgrass S6-2 (SPAdes) (version 2) | ecosystem: Host-associated > Plants > Roots >... | reverse complement strand
AGATCTCCGCGCGGAGCTTTACCGACGCCGGGTCGTCGCCCTTGATCTGGCTGCGGGCCTTGGCCATGACCCGGTTGAGGAACCTTTCCAGCCCCGGAATCGTCAGAGACAAACCGCTCTGGCGGTGCGCATATTCGACATTCGGCGACCAACGGGCGTTGGCCTGCGAAAAGTCGAAAACGGGTTGCCTGACTCGCACATGGCTCTCCCACATCATCTGGCGTTTTGCGGGTTCTAACACATGCTAATTGACCGCACACGCACTTGTTCACTGAGGGGGCGGGCGGCTCTGTCAAAGGGATAGGCGAGCACGAGATTGTCCGTGACGGCCGGCGGAGAGAAGCGAAAGCTGGTCACCTGCCCCCTTAGCAATTCAAGGCCCTACGTTACCGGCGCTCGCCCAAGCTAATCAAGGCATGGAATGTGCGGGAAGTGCCCACTCCATTGCAAGCCTTTGAAGATGAGACGTTCGACACGATGCATTACCGAATGTGTCTGCCTCGGCGCGCATACGATTGCAATCCTCGTTGCTACTCCGTCCAGTTTAGGCGCTTGAATGGAGGCCTTCAGAAGCGCGAGCCATACGGATGGATGACTTCGTTGGCCGAGTCCTTCCTTCTCCTTGAGGAGCGGTTCGACGGAAGGGGAATGGCAGGTTCTGTCTAGAGTGGCCGTTCGCGCGCTCAATCTGGAATGGCTGGGATCGGACAGCCCCGCGCGCGGTATCCACGGCGAGATGGGCGTCATGGTCGGAACCAACGGCGCCCGCGCCCTCTACGGCACCGCCCAGATTCCGCTCGGCGACAATGCCGGCGCGCAGATCTCCTTCGAAACCAGCCGCTTCGGCTACGGACATCTGCGTCCGCTTTCGCGGTGATTTGGGTGCTCAAGAGGGGTGTCCCGATTACAAAGCGGAATCATGCGATCGCTAGGAACCGCTGCCACCCGCAGTAGTCGCTGTGGTCAATCGCCTCCTCAGTAACGCTAGTCCCCGACGTCTATATTTGTCTCAACTATAAACTATCGAGTTGAAGAGTGCCGCGTACAAAATCGCCTTTAAGAGTGCCGCCACCGTTTGATCCGAGGACCGTGACCGCATCAAGACCAGATGAGATGGCGTCTGCCCATACGTCCCGATCGCTGGCTTCTACCTCGAAGCCGGAAGCCATGCGTTGGATCAAGGAGATGAGTTGGTTCATGCCGTCGAGCCCGCCGATCTCATCCCGGTGGACATAGATGGTGTGACAGATCGCTTCCTCAACCATGCATGCCCGCCCGCCATCCTCGCAGCGATCAGCGTCGGGATCGCTTCGGCGTTTGCGACCGAGCATGGCCCGAAGCACCGGCGACCAGCCGAGTTTGACCGCCAGCGCCACATGCATGGCATCGTGAAATCGGTAGCTGTCGGGCACGCGACGGGCATCGGAAAGTGGATCGCCCAGTAGCTGGCCGTCGACTTTGACCCATACCAGACCGTCCTTCTCATCAAAACTGAGCCGTAGTCTTTTCGGAAATCGTTCATGCGCTGCATAAGCGGCGTCGAATCGACGGTGGTCGTCGAAATCAAGACGGTTCGAAGCGTGTGGCTCTGGCATCTCAACACCTATATAGCGCCTTTGTCGCCGACTGCCATCGCGGTTCAGGCAATGGCGGGGTCACCGAATGGGCTTGATAGTACATCTGACCGATCTACACCTTGGCGTTGGCGGAACCGGATCGCCGGTAGATGATCGGAAAGTCCACGTAATCGCCGACAGTGAGCGAACGACGATCCACGACAATGCGGAGGAGCAGTTGCGCCGCCTCGCTGACAGGATTCGAGAGCGGGGCCAAATCATCTCGGCTATGGTGCTGAGCGGTGACATCACGGTGCAAAATAAGCCCGAGGGGTTCGCTCTTCTACATGCTTTCCTGAAAAGCGCTTTCGGGAATATGCTGCCAGAGCCGGACCGAATCGTCGCGACCCCGGGAAATCACGACGTCGCGTGGTTTGAAGAGAATCCAGCGAAACGTTATGAACAGTTTCTAAAATACTGCTCGGGTGCTGGTTATGTCACGCCACCGCTTGAGGGCATAGATTTATTCGAAGGAAAATCACTGTCGGACCCCACCCGTCATTTTTTGGTCGACGAGGAAGGCTGGTTCATTGTCCCAATCAATTCTTCAAATTGGTCAGGAACTCGCGCGAAAGTCGTTGATCGCCAGGGTGTAGTCATTGCGGAGACGGCGATCGAAGCCCTCCGCATCGCTGTCCAATCAAATCCGGCCAATGCCGAAGTACTCAAATTACTCCTGCAGTTTCGCGAATTTGACATGCCCCGAGTGTCGCGGAATCAAATCAAAGCTTTCCGGTCGATTGTTGATGCTGCACGCGCGAAGGTCGGCAGCGCCCGAGATGTCCTTCCGTTTGCCACTATGCATCACCAATTGTCTCCAGTGAGCGAGCGTGAAGAAATCAAACCGTTTGAATCGCTATCGAATCTCGGCCGAGTACGTGCGATTTTGCAAGAGAAGGGCATCGCGATTACGCTTCATGGTCATAAGCACGATGCTTTGACTATGTGGAACACGACTGAGCGAGGCACGATCGACGGTCGGGGTGAGGGCAAGCATGAGATGATGGTCATATCTGGTGGCACAATCGGGGGAAGCGCCTCGCCCGACGCCGGTCAGATGGCCACGATCATCGAAGTCACACCACAGCTGAAGGGGTTCGAGCTGCGGGTTCGGTCTATTACTGAGTATATCGACGATCAAGATCGGGGTGCGCGCGCCTATTTTCTCGGTGGGAAGCGATTTGAACCACTTGGTATACGGGGAGGGCATATCGAGTCGAACACGATCGATGACGCATATGCGCGCCTTCTGGCTGAGGGGGGCGCCACTCCTGAAGGCTATGTTAAAAACCTTACCATCACAGTTTTGGATGTAAATGGATTCAGCCGTCCCCCCGCCGGATACCCTACAGATGCGGCTGGCGAAGACGCGGTGCTGCCCCTTCACGACTGGTTCAACCAAGTCGCAGACTGGTGGCAAGCGGAGTTGGTGGAGGCACCGCGCGGACTGTTCACACACGGTCGGCGCCTTAAGCTTTATCACGGCGAGCCTGATGCAGATCAAATCGCAGCAATGGCGCGAACTTTAGCTGACAGAAGACCGACGAACGGTCGTGCCATCGCCACCCTAATTGATCCACACTGTGATCTTCTGGGCGCTGATGGTGCGGCGCCCGCAAGCTTCCCCGCGTTCTGTCTAATTCAGCTTCATATCCGCACGGAGAACCGAGTCCATCACCTTGATGCGACAGCTTATTTCCGCAAACAGGAGATGAGGTATTGGTGGCCGGTTAACGTCGCCGAAATCAAGCAGATCATGGAGAGCGTACTTGAAGGTCTCAAGGACGTGGAAATGGGATCAATCACCACTTTTGCGGCTGTCGCCGTTTGGCAGACCAGCCGCTCGCGGGTGTCGATACCTGCGGTGGATCGGCTGTATTTACAGAGCGAAGAAGGGCGGCGGAAGCTGCTGCGCATGGCCGCGCTTGTCGCGCAGCCAGATACTAGCCCTGCTACCGTGGAAGGCGACGAACTCTGCAGGCTCTGGGAAATCATTCTCGAGGATATAGTGCCCCCGGAGGAAGCGGTAATGGATAGCATTCCTGTCGCAGTGGAAGGCGTCGGATTCCTAAAGGAAGCGCTCCGTGCACAGGAGGCCGTCGTCGCTGATGAAACGGTCAAGGCCCGATTGGCAGAGTACGCCGACGCAGTCGAAAAGCTTGAGGAGCGGGGCCACCGGCTTTGGAAACTGGGTCGACGGCCAAAACCTCCAAATGCCAAAGAGTTTAAGAGAGCGTTGGCAATCGACGTCGCCGAGATGGCGACAGCGCGCGACAAACTTCTTTCACTCGTTGAAACGCTTCCGAGGGGCGCAGATTTTGATGCGGAAAAAGGTAAAGACAAATGAAGGTCCAGAAGCTTCTCCGCCTCCAGCGAGCATTCGATGATTCGCGCGGCATTTCCAACCTTCCTGAACCTGAGAATGTTGTTGGTGGGGACGCACTTGCGCGTCTGGAGTTTGCGCTCATTGGCTTAACTGGCGAAGTCGGCGAGATAGCGAATGTTATTAAGAAAGCTCGTCGTGCCCGGGCCCTAGGCAAAACCGATGAACTTGCTGCCCTTGCTGGTCTTGGCGCCGAAATTGCCGATGTGTTGTCGTACCTCCTCAAACTAGCTTACCAGGCAGATATCAATCCCGGCCGCGAGTATCTCGGGAAAATGTGTCGCAATGCGCATCGGTTCTGGCGTACGGAACGTGGTTCCGCCCTGTCAGTGTCTGGACCCCCAGGCTCTGGAAAGTCGACGGTTGTGGAAGCATTGGGAAGCGCCTTTTCTGACGACGCGGTCTATCTTGAGCGTTTCGAACAAAACCCTTATCTTGGGTCCCTAGACCGACCAAATCCGGATTTCGACGCGGCAAGCAGTCAGCGCTGGTTCCTCGATGCGATGGCGTCCTTCATCGCTCAAGCACCTTTAACGACACTTTTGCTCGATCAAGACCCAACGGCGATCGCTTTGGTTTATGGGCAGCTCCTTTTCGATCGTCAGTTAATCTCGCCACAAAAGTTTGAAGATCATCTATCAGCGCTTCTGGAACTTGAGATTGACGAAGCATCCAAGCTTGCCGGACGAACAGTGATTTTGCTCGACGCACCGGCCGAGACACTCGCGCAACGTTGTGTTCGGAAAGTAGGACCGTCACTTGGCGTCGACTTCTTAGAGGAGGCGCGCGGACGTTTTGCGATGGTTTTCGGCGGCCTCCCGAACGTCATAACGGTGGACGCTAGCCGGCCGGTAGGCGCGGTTGTAGCAGATGTGCGAGCACATGCTGAGGCACTGCAACCGTCGTGCGCGTGACCCCTTTTGAATCTGATGAACCGATAGGCCCGCGCGTTGCCTTATGTTGATGACTGGCTGATTTCGGCTCCCCGGTTTCGCGGCACATCCAGTGTAACGCTTTCGCCATCGGCATTAGCAATAACAAAGTAGCTCGAATTCTCGTGCGCCCGCAAGGGTAGTCCGGCGAGCGTCCACCTCAGGCTCAGGCCCATCGTCAAAGCATACGTGCCTGCTGCATATTCCATTCGGACATATCCGTCATTTCTTGCAATGTTGGAAATTTTCGGATACGCGCGCGGGATGGATCGATCGCACAACCCGTCCACCCAGCACCTTTGCGTACCCACAAATCCCACACTTTTTCCCACAAAAAGCCGAGGGCATGGCAACCTTCAATTTCATCAACTTCCCCCCGCCCGCCAGCGCCGCGAATCACTCGTTCGACGCCCCGCCAAATCGCGCCTCGCCCGATCGAAGCAGCCCAGAATCCAGCTCCGCCCTCCAAAACCCACGGCCTCATCGCCCATCGTCCCGGCCTTCTTGCGCCTTTCGCGATCTCCCCGCCGTCTCCCGCTTGACAAGCCGGAGGCGCGACCTTACCTCGCAGCCATCCCACCGACCGGCACCCGGCGGCGCATCTCGTGCGCGCGTCGGCTTTGCTTGTTTGGGGAGCTCATAAGCGCTGAGATGGGAAGGTGGCCAGCCGTCCCGTGGAGCAGGAGAACAATCGAATGGCACGTATCGCGGGCGTCAACATCCCGACCAACAAGCGCGTCGAAATCGCGTTGACTTATATCCACGGCATCGGCCGTACCAAGGCCAAGCAGATCACGACCAAGCTCGGCATCGAACCGGCCCGGCGCGTCCAGGACCTCACCGATCAGGAAGTGCTCCAGATCCGCGAGACCATCGACGCCGAATTCACGGTGGAGGGTGATCTTCGCCGCGAAGTGGCGATGAACATCAAGCGCCTGATGGACCTGGCCTGCTACCGCGGCCTGCGCCATCGCAAGGGGCTCCCTGTCCGCGGCCAGCGCACGCACACCAATGCGCGCACTCGCAAGGGCAAGGCCAAGCCGATCGCCGGTAAGAAGAAGTAGGTCGTCCGGGGGACGATCTACTCCGCCGGGGCAGCCTCGCTGAAACCGGCGTCAACGAGCTTAGTAAGTCAGGATTTTCGATATGGCACGTGAACCGCAGCGCATACGCAGGCGCGAAAGGAAGAATATCACGGCCGGCGTCGCCCATGTGAACGCCAGCTTCAACAATACGATGATCACGATCACCGATGCGCAGGGCAATGCGATTGCCTGGTCGTCGGCGGGGATGATGGGCTTCAAGGGAAGCCGCAAATCGACGCCTTATGCGGCGCAGGTCGCTGCCGAGGATGCCGGGAAGAAGGCAGCCGAACATGGCGTCAGGACTTTGGAAGTCGAGGTCAAGGGACCGGGATCGGGTCGTGAATCGGCGCTGCGCGCGCTGCAGGCGGTCGGGTTCCAGATCACCTCGATCCGCGACGTGACGCCGATACCGCACAATGGCGTCCGTCCGTCCAAGCGCCGCCGGGTCTAAGAGCATGATCCGGAAAAGTGGATACCGGTTTTCCGGTAGGATCATGCGGCAACGATAACGGGCTCCCGGCTGGTCCGGGGCCTGAGTGAATGGAAGTTTGAACGGTGGGTTCGTAGCCCGCCCAAAATCAAGGGAAGATCATGGCCGTCAACGCAAAGAACTGGCAGGAAATGAAGAAGCCCAACGCCCTCGAGAAGAAATCGGCTGGCGACAGCCGCCGCAAGGCGACCTTCGTCGCCGAGCCGCTCGAGCGCGGTTTCGGTCTCACGCTCGGCAACAGCCTGCGCCGGGTGTTGCTCTCGTCGCTGCAGGGCGCGGCAGTCACCTCGATGCGCATCGAAGGCGTGCTGCACGAATTCTCGTCGCTCGCCGGCGTCCGCGAGGATGTCACCGATATCGTTCTCAACGTGAAGCAGATCGCGCTTCGCATGGAAGGCGAGGGGCCCAAGCGCCTCCAGCTTTCCGCGACCGGCCCCGGTGAAGTCACCGCGGGTCAGATCGCCACGACCGGCGATATCGAGGTGATGAACGCCGATCTCGTCATCTGCCACCTCGACGAGGGCGCGACGCTCAACATGGAGCTCACCGCCGACACCGGCAAAGGCTACGTCCCCGCCGCGAACAACCGTCCGATCGACGCACCGATCGGCCTGGTTCCGGTCGACGCGCTTTATTCGCCGGTCCGTCAGGTCAGCTACAAGGTCGAGAACACCCGCGTCGGGCAGGAACTCGATTATGACAAGCTGACCCTGACCGTCGAGACCGACGGCACCGTCAGCCCCGAGGACGCGCTCGCTTATGCCGCACGCATCCTGCAGGACCAGCTGCAGCTGTTCGTGCACTTCGACGACGGGATCGCGGTCAGCGCGGGCCCGATCGGCGTCGCCGTCAGCGCGGTCGAATCCGAAGCCGATGCCAACCAGCTCAACCGCTATCTGCTCAAGAAGGTCGACGAGCTCGAGCTGTCGGTGCGCAGCGCCAACTGCCTCAAGAACGACAATATCATCTACATCGGCGACCTCGTCCAGAAGACCGAGGCCGAGATGCTCCGCACGCCGAACTTCGGCCGCAAGAGCCTCAACGAGATCAAGGAGGTCCTGTCCTCCATGGGTCTGCGGCTCGGCATGGATATCCCGGGCTGGCCGCCCGAGAATATCGAGGAAATGGCGAAGAAGCTGGAACAAGAGCTTATGGGGTGATTGCGAAAGATCGGTCCGGGGGACCAATCTTTGCAATCACCACTCTTCGGGCCCGGTGGGCGCGAAGCGGGCGGGTTCTGCAAGAACGCCTCCGGCCCTTCGCCGGAGACCTTCTTGAGTTTGATTTCAGGAGTTTGGGCGGTGCTCCACCTCACCGCCTGGTCCGGGGTACCTTGCACGGCCCCTGAACGAACGGAGAAGTAACTATGCGTCATCGCGTCGGCGGCAGGAAACTGCAGCGCACCTCGAGCCATCGTACCGCCATGTTCCGCAACATGGCCGCGGCGCTCATCAAGCATGAGCAGATCACCACCACGACCGCCAAGGCGAAGGAGCTTCGCCCCTATGTCGAGAAGCTGATCACGCTCGCCAAGAAGGGCGGCCTGTCCAACCGCCGGCTCGCGCATGCGCGGCTGCTCGACGACGCGCAGCTGGTCAAATTGTTCGACGTGCTCGCCGCCCGTTACGCCGCGCGCAACGGCGGCTACATCCGCATCATCAAGGCAGGCATCCGCGCCTCCGACGCGGCCGCGATCGCCGTCATCGAACTGGTCGACCGCGACGTCTCCGCCAAGGGCCAGGATTCGGGCCCGGTACAGACCGAGGACGAATTCGACGAGGCAGCCTGATCTGCGGGTCGGCGATGATCTTCAAGGGCCTCGTTCCGCTCATCGCAGCCCTTAGCCTTGGATCGCTCTCTGCCGCACGCGTCAAACCGATGCCGATAGAATATCCGAAGACCGAGCGCGTCGACCTGGTCGAATCGCAGTTCGGCATCCCGGTTGCCGACCCCTATCGCTGGCTCGAAAACGACGTGCGCACCGACAGCCGGGTCCATGACTGGGTGACGGCCGAGAATGCGGTCACCGAGGCCTATCTCGACCAGCTTCCCGGCCGCGCCTTCTTCCGCAAGCGCATCAAGCAGATCTTCGACTTCGAACGGTTCGGCGTTCCAGAGAAGAAGGGCGGCCGCTATTTCTATTCCAAGAACAACGGCCTCCAGAACCAGGCCGTCCTCTACGTCCGCGATACGCTCGACGCCGCGCCGCGGCTGCTGATCGATCCCAACAGCTGGTCGAAGGACGGCGCCACCGCGCTCGCCGAATGGGTCGCCTCGGAGGACGGCAGGAAATTGCTCTACAGCGTGCAGGACGGCGGCACCGACTGGCGCACGCTCAAGGTGCTCGACGTCGACACCCGCCGCGCCCTCGACGACGAGGTCAAATGGGTCAAATATTCCGGGCTCGCCTGGGCGAAGGATGGCTCGGGTTTCTATTATTCGCGCTTTCCCGAGCCTGAGAGCAGCGACCAGTTCCAGTCGCTCAACGAGAATCACGCCATATATTTTCACCGGCTCGGCACGCAGCAAGGCGCCGATACGCTCATCTTCGCCGAACCCGACCGGCCGAAGCTGAACAACAGCGCCGAGGTGTCCGACGACGGCCGCTGGCTGATCGTCTCCGGGTCGCAGGGCACCGACGAGGCCTATGACATCACCCTGATCGACCTGACGCGGCCGGGCGCGACGCCGCTTCGCTTCGTCACCGGCCTCAAGGACAATTGGCACTATCTCGGCAATCGCGGCGACATCTTCTATTGGTCGACCAACCGCGGTGCGCCGCGGCTCCGGATCGTCGCGACCGATATCCGCCGCCCGGTCGGTGACCTTCGCGAGATCGTCCCCGAGGACACAGCGACGCTCGACGGCGCGTCGATCGTCGGCGACCGGCTGATCGCATCCTATATGGTCGATGCGAAGACCGAGATCCGTACCTTCGACCTCGACGGCAAGCCAAAGGGCATCGTTGCATTGCCCGGCATCGGCACCGCTGCCGGCTTCGACGGCGATCCCGGCGACCCCGAGACCTTCTTCGCTTTCACTAGCTTCAACTATCCGACGACGATCTTCCGCTACGACAGCGCCACCGGCGCGACCGAGATATTCGCGCAGCCCAAGGTCGCGTTCGATCCCAGTGAGATCGCGGTCGAGCAGCGCTTCTACGCATCCAAGGACGGCACGCGGATTCCGATCTTCCTGGTCCACCGCAAGGACCGGCCGCTGACCGCTGCCGCGCCGACTTTGCTCTACGGCTATGGCGGGTTCAACGTTTCGCTGACCCCGGCCTTTTCGGTCACGCAGCTCGCCTGGGTCGAGCAGGGCGGGGTGTTCGCGCTCGCCAACCTTCGCGGCGGCGGTGAATATGGCAAGGCCTGGCACGACGCCGGCCGCCTCGCCAACAAGCAGAATGTGTTCGACGATTTCATCGCCGCGGCCGAATATCTGATCGCCCAGGGCATCACGACCAATGACCAGCTCGCGATCAACGGCGGCTCCAACGGCGGCCTGCTGGTCGGCGCGGTCGTCAACCAGCGGCCCGATCTGTTCGCCGCCGCGCTTCCGGCCGTTGGCGTGATGGACATGCTTCGCTTCGACCGCTTCACCGCCGGTCGCTACTGGGTCGACGATTACGGCTATCCTTCGAAGGAGGCCGACTTCAGGCGCCTCTACGCTTATTCGCCCTATCACAATATCCGCTCGGGCGCGGACTATCCGGCGATATTGGTGACGACTGCCGACACCGACGATCGCGTCGTGCCCGGGCACAGCTTCAAATATGCCGCGGCGCTGCAGGCGGCCGACATCGGCGACCGGCCGCACCTCATCCGCATCGAGACTCGCGCCGGGCACGGCTCGGGCAAGCCGACCGACAAGATCATCGAGGAATATGCCGACATGTGGGCGTTCATCGCGCAATGGACGGGGATGGCGCTGCCGCCGGCAAACTAAAGGCTTCACAGCGGCGACCGGAGTGCTAAGTCCGCGACGCATCATCCCAGCCTGAAAGCCGGAGAGCCGATGTCCGTCCAGCCGTCCGAATCCATCCTGATCGTCGATTTCGGCAGCCAGGTGACGCAGCTCATCGCCAGGCGCGTCCGCGAGGCCGGCGTCTACAGCGAGATCGCTCCGTTCAACCGCGCCGCCGAGGCGCTTGCCCGGATCAAGCCGCACGGCATCATCCTCTCGGGCGGCCCCGCATCGCTGACGCTGGCGGAAAGCCCCCGCGCTTCCGTCGACCTGTTCGAGGCCGGCGTGCCGGTGCTCGGCATCTGCTACGGGCAGCAATTGATGGCCGACCAGCTCGGCGGCAAGGTCGTCACCGGCGACCATAGCGAGTTCGGCCGCGCCTTCCTCGAGATCGCCGATGATTGCGCCTTGTTCGACGGGCTGTGGAGCAAAGGGGAGCGCCACCAGGTCTGGATGAGCCACGGCGACAAGGTCGAGGCATTGCCGCCCGGTTTCCGGATCGTCGGCCACTCGCCGGGTTCGCCCTTCGCCGCGACCGCCAACGACGCGAAGAAATTCTACGGCGTGCAATTCCACCCGGAGGTCGTGCACACCCCCGACGGCGGCAAGCTGATCGCCAATTTCGTCCGCCACGTCTGCGGCCTGTCGGGCGACTGGACGATGGCCGAATTCCGCGCGACCAAGATCGCCGAGATCCGCGCGCAGGTGGGCAAGGGCAAAGTAATCTGTGGGCTTTCCGGCGGCGTCGACTCGGCGGTTGCCGCGGTGCTGATCCACGAGGCGATCGGCGACCAGCTGACCTGCGTGTTCGTCGACCATGGCCTGATGCGCGCCAACGAGGCCGAGCAGGTCGTCAGCCTGTTCCGCAACGCCTATAATATCCCGCTCGTCCACGTGAACGCCGAGACCCTCTTCCTGGGCGGCCTCAAGGACGTGACCGACCCCGAGGCCAAGCGCAAGTTCATCGGCAAGACCTTCATCGACGTGTTCGAGGAGGAAGCACGCAAGATCGGCGGTGCCGCGTTCCTTGCGCAGGGCACGCTCTACCCCGACGTGATCGAAAGCGTCAGCTTCACCGGCGGCCCCTCGGTCACGATCAAGAGCCACCACAATGTCGGCGGCCTGCCCGAGCGCATGAACATGAAGCTGGTCGAGCCGCTGCGCGAATTGTTCAAGGACGAGGTGCGCGAGCTCGGCCGCGAGCTTGGGCTGCCCGAGGCGTTCGTCGGCCGTCATCCATTCCCGGGTCCCGGCCTTGCCATCCGCATTCCGGGAGAGGTGACGCGCGAGCGCTGCGACACCTTGCGCAAGGCCGACACCATCTATCTCGAGGAGATCCGCGGCGCCGGCCTGTACGATGCGATCTGGCAGGCCTTCGCCGTGCTGCTGCCGGTCCGCACCGTCGGCGTGATGGGCGACGATCGCACCTACGACAATGTCTGCGCATTGCGCGCCGTGACCTCGACCGACGGCATGACCGCGGACGTCTTTCCGTTCGATCCGGCTTTCCTCAGCCGCGTCGCGACGCGCATCGTCAACGAAGTGAAGGGCATCAACCGCGTCGTCTACGACTATACCTCGAAGCCGCCCGGCACGATCGAGTGGGAATGACGTGACCGGCGCCGAACAATGGCCCGAACTGGATTATGGCGCGTGGCGCGACACGGCCGCGACGCTGCAGCTCTGGACGCAAATGGTCGGCAAGGTGCGGCTCTGGCACGAGCCTTGGCTCAATCATGGCTGGCACGTGCCGCTGTACGTCACCGCGCGCGGCGTCGGGACGTCGATGATCCATTCGGCCCTAAGTGCCTTCGAGATCGAGTTCGATCTGGTCGGCCACAAGCTTGTGATCCGCAACTCCGGTGCCGACGCAGCAACATTTCCGCTGGAGCAGATTAGCGTCGCCGAGTTCTATCGCCGGTTGACCAGCGCGCTCCGATCGATCGGCGTCGACCCGGCATTCGATACCATGCCCAATGAGGTGCCCGATCCAATCCGCTTCACCGAAGACGAGGTTCACCGATCCTATGACGCCGCCGCCGTGCAGCGCTGGTGGCGGGCGTTGTTGTCGATCGATCGCATATTCAAGCGGTTCCGCACGGCGTTCATCGGCAAGGCGAGTCCGGTGCATCTTTTCTGGGGCAGCTTCGATCTGGCCGTCACGCGCTTTTCCGGGCGGCCGGCGCCGATTCATCCCGGCGGCGTTCCGGGCCTGCCCGATGCAGTGACGCGCGAAGCCTATGACCAGGAGGTGAGCAGCGCCGGCTTCTGGCCAGGCGATGCACGCGTGCCGGAGGCGTGCTTCTATTCCTACGCTTACCCCGCTCCCGCCGGTTTCGGTGAGGCTGCCGTCGCACCGCCTGAGGCATATTTTTCAACGGATCTCGGCGAATGGCTTTTGCCCTATGCGGCAGTGCGCGCGGCGTCCGATCCCGACGCGATGCTCATGACATTTCTGGAAAGCACTTTTTCGGCGGCGGCGCGGCTTGGCGACTGGAACCCTGCGCTCGAATGCGCGCTCGGCGAGCCGCGCCGTCCGCGACCGGTGCGGCGATGACGGACATGACCGACGTAACTGCGACCATGCCGTCGCCGGTCGGGGCACTCACGATCGTTGCAAGCGATGACGGAATCGTCGCGATATTGTGGGAAAAGGACAATCCCGACCGGGTGCGCGTTGGCGCACCGGTCGACCAGCCGGATCACCCGCATCTGCGGCGCGCGATCAGCCAGCTCGAGGAATATTTCGCAGGCAGCCGCCACATGTTCGACCTGCCGCTCGACTTCCGTGGTACCGACTTCCAGAAGAAAGTGTGGAATGCGCTGCTCGCCATCCCGTTCGGCGAGACGCGCAGCTATGCCGATATCGCGCGCAGCATCGGCAGCCCCACCGCCACTCGTGCCGTCGGCGCCGCCAACGGCCGCAATCCGATCTCGATCGTCGCGCCGTGCCACAGGGTGATCGGTGCCGATGGCGGCCTGACCGGTTTTGCTGGAGGCCTCGAGGCGAAGCAATTTCTGTTGCAGCTCGAGGGCAGCATTCTGGTTTGAGGTCAGGCTAATCCGGCGTCAACAGATTGGCGTCGCGCGCAAGCCGCCAGCAGCCGTCGGATTCCTTGCGCAGCAGGGTCAGCGTGTAGCCGCTCCGCCGCATGACCTTGCCCGACGGCGGCGTGATGGTCAGGTCGATGTGATTGCGGATGAAGGCCCAATCACCCAGCAGCTTCAGCTCGACGATCTCGCTGGTCCCATCGATCTGCGGCCTGTCCGATGCATCGGATATCCGTTCGAATTCTTCACGTCCGAACGGCTCCTTGCCGGGCACCATGTAGACCGCGTCTTCGGTCATCAGCGAGAGAACTTTGGCTGTATCGCCGGCACGCGTGGCATCCATCCAGTTCCGGACTACTTCGCGGATCGCCCGCTCGTCCTCCATCATTCCCACTCCTTTGTTCGAACAGAAAGTCAGCCGTCCGCGTCGTGGTCGCCGGGCTCATCCCGGCCGATATCGATCAACGTCGCGAGGCCATGGCGCATCGCCGCCACCGTCTCTTCGCCGACCCGAGCGCCGAGTTCCCGGTCGATTTGCGCGCGCGCATCGTCCTGCACAGCGGCGGCAGCCTTGCCGCGCTCGGTCAGCATGATGTTGAGCTTGCGCCGGTCGCCGGTGTCGATCGTGCGCTTGAGATAGCCGCGCGCGACCAGAGTATCGACCAACTGCCCCGCCGACTGTTTGGAAATGCGAAGGTCGCGGATCAGCGCGCCAAGCGGCACGTCATCGGCGCCCAATGCCAGTCCGCCGATCACGTAGAGGCCGTTGCCGGGGATGTCGTCATAACCGGCATCGTCCAACGCCCGCAGCATCGCTTTGCCGTAGGTTGTTCGCGCATGGCGAAGCAGCGCGGGCGTGACGATATCTGTGCGGCATTCGCCTTGGTCCATGCCGCTAAAATAATGTCCGCTAATTTGATAGTCAATAATATTGTCTAATCGGCGAGCGCCGCCTTGATAGCGGCTGCCGATTTGGCGTGCAGTGCCCAGAAATCGCGCACCGTTTCGCCCGCCAATTTCGCCTGCAGCACTGCGAGATGCGAATTCCAGCCGCCGCCGAAATTGGCCATCGGTCCGGGACCGGTGATGCCGCTGTGCGTGAGAACGAGGCGGGTGCGATCGCCATCCGGGAACAGTTCGAAGCGCGCCACGCCCTCCTTGCCCCCATCCCAGCTGAAGGCGAGAACATGCGGTGGTTCGAAGCTGACGATCCGTTCGCGCGCGACGGCACCCTTCGAAGCGGCATAACGTTCCGGATAGGGCACATCATCCGCCGAAAGATTGTCATGATCGAAGGTCAGCGCGATTTCGCCGCCCACGTGCGGATCCACGGCGCCCCCGGCGAACCATTGCTTGCGCAGATCGGGTTCGGTCAGCCAGCGCCAGACGGTCTCGACCGGCGCGTCCAATATCCGCTCCATCCGGATCGTATCGGCGGAGAGTTTCTCCAAGACCTTCATTGTGCTTCGTCCTTTTCCGCTTTGATCAGAGTTTCGAGCCGGTCGAGCCCTGCCGTCCAGAAGGCCTCCCATTGCTGCAACCATTTGTCCGCTTCGGCGAGCGGGCCAGGCTGCAGGGTACAAAGCTGTGTGCGGCCGACCTTGCGACGTGACAGCAGCCCCGCATTTTCAAGCACTTTGACGTGCTTGGCGGCGCCGGCGAAGGTCATCGCGAACGGGCTTGCCAGCTCGCCGATCGATTTCTCGCCGAGCGCCAGATTGGCGAGCATGCCGCGCCGCGTCGGGTCTGCCAGCGCCTGGAAAGTGATGTCGAGTCGTTCAACCATATGGTATAATATGAGTCCGCACGACGGAAAGTCAACCAGATAGTTTAATTTTCCCGGCTTGTGCCCGCTCCGCGCAGTGGGATAGCCATCCAGCTGGCTGGAGTGCAGGGGAACGACGTGACCGTCACCGTCTATGGCATCAAGAATTGCGACACGATGAAGAAGGCCCGTGCATGGCTTGATTCGCATGGAATCGATTACGCGTTTCACGACTATAAGGTCGCCGGCATCGGCCTCGACACGCTGCGGACCTGGACCGCCAAGGCGGGTTGGGAGCTATTGCTCAACCGCGCCGGCACGACGTTCCGCAAATTGCCCGATGCGGAGAAACAGGATGTGGATGAGCAGAAGGCAATCGCGCTGATGGAAGCGCAGCCATCGATGATCAAGCGGCCGGTCGTCGAGTCGGGCGGCGAATTGCTCGTCGGCTTCGATCCGCAGAAATACGCCGCTCTGTTCGATCGCTAGGGGGCCTCGGGCGTCGTCGCGGGTTTGCCTTTGCGGCGCCCAGGGATTAGCCAGTCGCACATGTCCACCTACACGATCGAAACCGCCACCAGCCGCGCGACTCCGACTCCGGCCCCCATTCGGCGGCTCACGGTCCCCAAGCTGCAGGCGCGCAAGGGCGGCGATCCGATCGTCGCACTCACCGCCTATACAACGCGCATGGCGCAGCTGCTCGATCCGCATTGCGACCTCCTCCTCGTCGGCGACAGCCTTGGCCAGGTCATCTACGGCCTGCCTTCCACCATCCCGGTCAGTCTCGACATGATGTGCGCGCATGGCGCCGCGGTCGTGCGCGGGTCCTGGCATGCGGTGGTCGCAGTCGACATGCCGTTCGGCAGCTACGAAGCCAGCCCGGCGCAGGCGTTCGAGAGTGCGGCGCGCGTGCTCAAGGAAACCGGCGCGGCCGCGGTGAAGATCGAGGGCGGCGAGGCGATGGCCGAAACCATCTCGTTCCTTACGCGGCGCGGCATCCCGGTGATCGGCCATGTCGGGCTCACGCCGCAGGCGGTCAATATGCTCGGCGGCTATGGCGCGCGCGGCAGCGACGACAAGGAGGCCGCCAAGATCCTCGCCGATGCCAAGGCGGTGGATTCGGCCGGATGTTTCGCGATGGTGCTCGAAGGAATGATCGAGGAACTTGCCGTCGCGGTGACCAAGGCCGTGGCCTGCCCGACGATCGGCATCGGCGCCTCTGCGCAGTGCGACGGACAGATATTGGTGGCCGAGGATATGCTCGGCCTGTTCGAGCGGACGCCGCGTTTCGTGAAACGCTATGACGATCTTGCATCACGCATAGGCGCGACTGCCGCTGCTTATGCCGGGGAGGTACGCGCGCGCGCTTTCCCGGGAGAGGAACAGATTTACCGGCGCAAGACGTGAGCCCTTCCGTTTGGGCCGTTGCGTGATAGAGCACGCCGGACGCCCATATTCTGTTCATCTTCACTCTGTTTGACCGGGTGAAGCTGCGCATATGGATGTGGCGCGATTGAATTCGGGGACTGGAGAGACTGATTGGCACAGCCGCCAAAAGATTCCGAAACCTTCTACCGCGAAGTCGATGAGGAGCTTCGCCGTGCGCAGCTGACCGGCTTCTTCGGCCGCTTCGGCATCATGATCGCTGTCGCGCTTCTGCTCCTGCTTGCGGCTGTCGGCGGCTATCTGTGGTGGCAGCATTACCAGGAAACCCAGGCGGACCAGCAGGCCGAGACGCTTTCCAAGATCTTCGACGACCTGGATTCGGGCAAGACCAAGGATATCAACGCGCGTCTCGACGCGCTCGCCAGGGACGGCAACAAAGCCTATCGCGCCGCCGCGCTGCTGACCAAGGCAGATGTCGCTATCAAGGAAGGCAAGGATCCCGTCGCGATCCAGGCGTTTGCCCAGGTCGCGCAGGATGACGATCTCGCGCAGCCCTATCGCGATCTGGCGCTGATCCGGCAGACCGCGCTCCAATTCGACACCTTGCCGCCCGCGCAGGTGGTCGACCGGATGAAGCCGCTCGCTGTCAGCGGCAAGGCGTGGTTCGGCAGCGCCGGCGAGATGCTGGCGATGGCCTATATGAAAGAGCGCAAGCCCGAGCTGGCCGCTCCTATTTTCGCCGCAATGGCAAAGGATGAGAAGGTCCCGCGCTCGATCCGGTCGCGTGCGAAGGAAATGGCGGCATCGCTGGGCATCGAGGTTCCGGATATCCCGGCTGTCGGCGACGGTGCAACGAAGGAAACGAATCAATGAAGCGAGTGATCGTGGCTCTGGCGCTGGTGAGCCTGCTTGGTGGCTGCGGCGTATTGGGCATTGGCGGCAAGGGCAAGCCAAAGACGCCGACCGTCGGCAATCGCATCGCGGTACTCGCCAATGAAGCGTCGGTCGACGTCGACCCCGGCCTCGCCGATGTCCCGGTCACGGTTCCGCCGGCGGCTACCAACACCGACTGGCCGCAGCCGGGCGGAAATCCATCCAAGTCGATGGGCCATGTCTCGATCGGCACCACGCTGGGCCGCATCTGGGCGATCGACGCCGGTCGCGGCAGCACCAGCCGAATCCGTCTCGCCTCGCCGCCGGTCGTCGCCGACGGCCGCATCTATGTGATCGACACCGAAGCGTCGGTCCGCGCGTTCAACACCGCGAATGGGAAGCTCATCTGGCGCGCCCAGGTCGGCACGCCGAAAGGCGGCATGAGCCTCTGGTCCGGAGAATATACCGGTAACAGCGGCGTATTGTTCGGGGGCGGCGTCAGCTTCGACGGCGGCCGTGTCTATGCCACCAACGGTGTCGGCGATACCGCCGCCTTTGATGCGGCGACCGGCAAGCAGATCTGGACGGTTCATCCGGGCGGCCCGCTGCGCGGCGCGCCGACCATTGCCAATGATAATGTCTATGTGGTCAGCCAGGACAATCAGCTGTTCGCGCTCAGCCCCGAGGACGGCAAGATCCGCTGGCAGGCGGCGGGTTCGATCGAGCTTGCCGGCGTGTTCGGGACGGCGGCACCGGCGGCGGCGCAGGGTACCGTGGTCGCCGGTTTCTCCTCGGGCGAGCTGACCGCCTACCGCTATGAGAACGGCCGCGTTCTTTGGCAGGACGTATTGGCCCGCACGAGCATTTCGACCGTCGTCGGAACATTGTCGGATATCGATGCCAATCCGGTCATCGACGGCGGCCGCGTCTATGCGATTGGCGCCGGCGGCCGCATGGTTGCGATGGAGCTCAATACCGGGCAGCGGCTTTGGGAACTCAACATAGCGGGCCTGGCCACGCCATGGGTGGCCGGCGACTGGATCTTCGTCGCCACCGATCAGGGCCAGCTGTTCGCGATTGCCCGCTCCAATGGCCATGTCCGCTGGATGAGCCAGCTGCGCCGCTACGCCAAGCAGAAGTCCAAGAAGAATCCGGTCTATTGGAAAGGCCCGATCCTTGCCGGCGACCGGCTCATCGTGGCCGATTCGATCGGCGAGCTGGTGAACGTCTCGGTGACCGACGGCAGCGTCCTGTCGATCGCCAAGACCGGCGAGAAGATCTCGCTGGCGCCGATCGTCGCCGGCGACACGCTCTACATCCTCGCCGACGACGGACGGCTGTCCGCCTGGCGTTGATATAATTCCCCTTCTCCCTCGAGGGAGAGGAAGTCAAAGGTCGAAGCAGCTCCATCCAGTAGTCAACCGCCTGCGCGGTTGACCGGCCCACCGGCGCAGGGCAGGGCGGGCGCCGCTATGGCGCGGCTTCCAACAGTGGCGATTGTCGGCCGGCCTAACGTCGGCAAGTCCACTCTGTTCAACAGGCTGGTCGGCAAGAAGCTCGCGCTCGTCGACGATCGCCCGGGCGTCACGCGCGATCGCCGCGAGGGCGAAGCGCATCTTCTCGATCTCACCTTCCGGCTCATCGACACCGCAGGCTATGAAGATGAAGACCCGCGCACGCTGCCGGGCCGCATGCGCGAGCAGACGATGGCCGCGGTGCGCGAGGCGGATGCGGTGCTGTTCCTGATCGACGCACGCGCCGGTCTTACCCCGCTCGACGAAGAGATTGCGCGCTGGCTGCGCACCGAGAAGACGCCGGTCATCCTCGTCGCCAACAAGGCCGAGGGAAAAGCGGGCGATGCCGGGATGTTCGATGCCTATTCGCTGGGGCTTGGCGACCCGGCGGCGATCAGCGCCGAACATGGCGAAGGGATCGTCGATCTGTTCGAGCAGCTGCTTCCCCACACCGAGCGCGCCGATGATGCCGACAATCTGGATGGAGATGAGGAAGGGGAGCGGATCCTCAAGCTCGCCATCGTCGGACGTCCGAATGCCGGCAAGTCGACTTTGATCAATCGCCTGCTCGAACAGGATCGTCTTATCACCGGGCCGGAAGCAGGCATCACCCGCGATTCGATCGCGATCGACTGGCAGTGGCAGGGCCGCCCGGTCAGGCTGATCGACACGGCCGGGATGCGCAAGAAGGCCAAGGTCCAGGACAAGCTCGAGAAACTGTCCGTGGCCGATGCGCGGCGCGCGATCGATTTCGCCGAAGTCGTCGTGCTGCTGCTCGACGCGACGCTCGGGCTGGAATCGCAAGATTTGCGGATCGCCGATCAGGTCCTCCAGGAAGGCCGCGCGCTCGTCATCGCGATCAATAAATGGGATCTGGCCGAGGATCAGAGTTCGCTGTTCCAGGGGATCAGCGCCGCGCTCAAGGAGGGCCTCTCGCAGGCGCCCGGCGTCGCGTTGCTCACGGTATCGGGCAAGACCGGCAAGGGTCTCGACCAATTGCTCGCGGCAGCCTTCGAAATCCGCGAGATCTGGTCGAAGCGCGTCGGCACCGGCGAGCTCAACCGCTGGTTCGCCAATGCGATCGAACAAAATCCGCCGCCCGCGCCCAGCGGCGCCCGGATCAAACTGCGCTACATCACCCAGGTCGGGTCGCGGCCGCCGAGCTTCGTTCTGTTCGGAACCCGCCTCGACCAGCTGCCCGACAGCTATTTGCGCTATTTGATGAACGGGATGCGCCGGGAATTCGGCTTCGGCGCGGTGCCTCTGCGGCTGCAGGCACGCGCGCGCAGCAATCCGTTCAGCCCGTGACTGCTGACCTGCTTGTCGATGCCCGCGGCCTGCTCTGCCCCTGGCCGGTGGTTCGTCTGGCCCGTGCCGTGCGCGAGGCGGAAGGTCCGGTGCGGGTCCGCATCCTCGCCGACGATCCAGCCGCGGCCGGCGAGATTGCCCAGCTTTGCGCGGAACGGAATTGGTCGTTTGCCGCCGACCAGGTCGACACCAGCGAATTTACCATAAACACCGGCTGAAACGTCAACCGCCTGTTTACTTGCCAGGTCTAGGGTCTCGGTCGCGACCATATGGACGGCGGGCGACATGGAACCGGAACTCACTGAAGAGGATGCGATCGTCGACTGGGAGGTCTTCTCCCGGACGCGCACGGAACTCGGGCCAGGATTCGTGCGCATTCTCGGCTATTTCCGCGAGGATGGCGAGAAATCGGTGCTGCGGATCGAGGATGCGATGCATCGCCGCGACGCCGCGGGACTCGTCATCCCGGCCCATACGCTCAAGACCGAGGCACGCCAGTTCGGTGCCGATCCGCTCGGCAATCTCGCGGAGGAGATCGAGATCTGCGGCCGCCGCTTCATGGAAGCGCGCATGTTCCCCGACGAGCTGGTTCCGTCGGTGGCGCGGCTGCGCGCGCTCTATACAAAGACGCTGAAACTGTTCGAGAAAGAATCCAATCCGCTGGCCACGCGGCGGTCCGCTTCCGAACGGACCGACGCCAGCAATCAGGATTTCGGCCGCATCTAGCTTTGCGGGGCGATGCCGCGCCGCATCGGCTGGAGCCTGCCGCGGGCGAGGCTTCGCCACAGCCATTCGAACGGCCCGTAACGGTAGCGCTCGAGCCAGGGCTTGCTCCACAACAACATCACTGCCCACATCGGAATGACCACCAGCCACAATTCGCTGCGGGTCATCGTTCCGAACAGGCCGAAGCCGTAACCGTAGAATAAGGTGGTCATGACGATGCTCGTGCCGAGATAATTGGTGAAGGCGGCTCGTCCCGCTGCCGCGATCCGCTGCACCAATGCGCCGCCATTCCGCGTCACGAGGATAATCAGCGCCGCATAAGCGACGACCATGATCGGCCTCAGCGGGGCCGTGGCGGTGAGGCCGAATGCGAACAGTGCGGGGACGCTGAAATTGCTGCGGTACAACAGGAGCGCCAGCACCGCGTAAAGCGGGACCGAGACAAGGAATCCGACCCCGGCGACGATAGCATATTGCCGGCTGGTCCAATGGCCGCCGAGGAAGCCGCTCTTCAGTGCGGCCATCCCCAGGAGCATGTAACCCAGGGTCTCCCAACCGAAGACGAGCAGGCTGTGCAACGGGCCGAATGTCTGGCCGGTCAGCCGGTGCAGCGTGATATCCACGTAGGAGCCGCGATACTGGGCCAGCATCTTCGCCAGGTCGGCGGCATCCGGGACGGCCATGCCCTTGGCGACGGCATGCCAGTTCAGCAAAGTCTCGGCGCTTGCGTCCGGAGCCGCGGCCGCGACGCTCAGGCGATAGGCGTCGAACGTCATCTCGCCGAGGACCAACGTCTCGACCGCGATCATGGCGATGCCGAACAGGATGAGTGTGCGCACAGGCAGGTAGCAGAAGAACCAGGCCGCCATTCCGACCGGTGCGTAGAGCGACAATATGTCGCCCGACCAGATGAAATAATAATGCGCGAGTCCGAACCACAAAAGCCAGGCCATGCGACGGAAATGTATGTTGGCGGACGGCTCCATGCGGTCGTCGGCGCGCAGGATGACGAGCAGCATGCTCGCCCCGAACAGGAAGGAGAAAAGCCCGCGCATCCGCCCGCCGACCAGGATGAAATCGACCAGCCAGGACACGAAGTCGGCGGTCGACCGCGTGCCATAGGCAAGGGGATTCGCGTCGGCCGGGAGCGGCATCGCAAAGACGATGATGTTCATCGCCAATATGCCCATTACCGCCACGCCCCGGACGATGTCGAGCGTGGCGATCCGCTCGTCCTCAGGGACTGGAATTATGGTGTCGTCACGCATGAGAACCGCGGCGTGTCGCTGGTCACGCCAGCGCGGCGTCCGGGCCCATCAAATTTGGAAAAAAGCCTTCATGGGCGTCGCGCAGCTGGTCCAGCGAAACGGCGTCTGTCTTTCCGCCTCTAACCATGCTGAGGACGGTGCCGCCCGTGGTGCCCAGCTGCGTGCAGGGGACGCCTGCCGCCGCCGCCTGCGTGGCGATTGCCCGACTGCCGGTCACGACGTAGCGCGCCTGGTCCTCGCCGAATGCGGCTGCCGCATGATGATCCGTGTCGATGCGCCATTCGGCGCCGATGCCGCCGGCGAGCGCCATCTCGGCGATCGTCACAGCAATACCCCCGTCCGAAACGTCATGCACCGCCGTCACTGCGCCATCGGCGATCAGCTTCCGTACGAGTTCGCCGTGGCGCCGCTCGGCAGTCAGGTCGACCGGCGGTGGCGGGCCTTCTTCCCGGCCCTGGATCTCGCGAAGCCAGATCGACTGGCCAAGGTGCGAAGGGGGATCGCCGATCAGGAAGATCGTCTCGCCGTCCGCCTTGAACGATAGCGTTGCTGCCGTGCGCCAGTCGGACAACAGCCCGACGCCGCCGATCGCCGGTGTCGGAAGGATCGCGCTGCCCGTCCCGTCCTCGCTTTTGGTTTCATTGTACAATGACACATTGCCCGAGACGATCGGGAAATCGAGCGCGCGGCATGCTTCGGCCATGCCTTCGATGCAGCCGACGAACTGGCCCATGATCTCGGGCCGCTGCGGATTGCCGAAGTTCATGCAGTCGGTGGTCGCGAGCGGCGTCGCGCCGACCGCGCTGAGGTTGCGGTAGCATTCGGCGATCGCCTGCTTGCCGCCCTCGACCGGATCGGCAAAGCAATAACGTGGAGTGACATCGGTCGAAATTGCCAGCGCCTTGTTCGTGCCGTGGACTCGAACAACCGCGGCGTCGCCGCCGGGGCGCTGCACGGTGTCGGCCCCAACCATGTGGTCATATTGTTCCCAGATCCAGCGGCGGCTGGCGAGGTCGGGCGAGGCCATCAGTTTCAGCAGGTCGGCGGCAATGTCGGTCGAGTCCGGCACGTCGCCAAGCGGGGCGTGGGAGAGAGTCGCCACCCAGGGGCGGTCATAGAGTGGTGCATCGTCTGCCAGCGGGGCAAGCGGAATGTCGGCAACCGTCTCGCCATTCCATGTCAGCACCATATGACCTGTATCCGTCACGCGGCCGATGACCGCGAAGTCCAGCTCCCATTTGCGGAAGATCGCCTCGGCCTCGGGCTCGCGGCCCGGCTTAAGCACCATCAGCATCCGTTCCTGGCTTTCGGACAGCATCATCTCATAGGGCGTCATGCCCTGCTCGCGGCATGGCACCGCGTTCATGTCGAGTTCGATGCCGACGCCGCCCTTGGACGCCATTTCGACCGAGGATGAGGTCAGGCCGGCGGCACCCATGTCCTGGATCGCGACGATCGCGTCGGACGCCATCAGTTCGAGGCAGGCCTCGATCAGCAGCTTCTCGGTGAACGGGTCGCCGACCTGCACCGTCGGCCTTTTCTCCTCGCTGTCTTCCGAGAAATCGGCCGACGCCATGGTTGCGCCATGGATGCCGTCGCGACCGGTCTTGGAGCCGACATAGACGATAGGGTTGCCGATCCCGGACGCGGCCGAATAGAAGATCTTGTCGGTGTCCGCGATTCCGACCGTCATCGCGTTGACCAGGATGTTGCCGTCATAGGAACGGTGGAAATTGACTTCGCCGCCGACCGTGGGGACGCCGACGCAATTGCCATAGCCGCCAATGCCGTGGACGACGCCCGAGATCAGGTGGCGCATCCTGGGATGGTCCGGCCGTCCGAAGCGCAGCGCATTCAGATTGGCGACTGGCCGCGCGCCCATCGTGAACACGTCGCGAAGGATTCCGCCGACCCCGGTCGCCGCGCCCTGATAGGGCTCGATATAGCTGGGGTGGTTGTGGCTCTCCATCTTGAAGATCACCGCCTTGCCGTCGCCGATGTCGACCACGCCGGCATTCTCGCCGGGGCCCTGGATCACCTGCGGGCCGCTGGTCGGCAGCTTCTTCAGGTGGATTCGCGAACTTTTGTAGGAGCAATGCTCGGACCACATCACCGAAAATATGCCAAGCTCGGTCAGATTGGGCTCGCGGCCCATCGCGCCGAGCACGCGCTGATATTCTTCGGGCGAAAGCCCGTGATCGGCGACGGTCTGGGCGGTGATCGGGGATTCGCTCATGGCCCGCGTCCTAGGGTTCAAACCCGGTCGCTGCAATCGCCCGGATTCCCCTTGCGGACTCCGTGCAGGTTACAGATAATGCGGACCGACCATTATCGGAGGCAGCCATGAGCATCAGTCCCATTCCGACCGGTTATCACAGCGTCATTCCCTATCTGATCGTCGACGATGCGGCCGCGGCGATCGAATTCTACAAACAGGTCCTCGGCGCCAGCGAAGTGATGCGCATGCCGATGGGCGACAAGATCGGCCATGCCGAGCTGAAGATCGGCGATTCGCACATCATGCTCGCCGACGCGATGCCCGAGATGAACTATCACGATCCCAGGCACTACGGCGGCACCCCCGTCAGCGTCATGGCCTATCTGCCCGACGTCGATGCGGTCTATGGCCGCGCGATGGGCGCCGGCGCCAAGGAGGAAAAGGCGCTGGCGGACCAGTTCTACGGCGATCGCTCGGGCACCTTCATCGACCCGTTCGGACATCGCTGGACCGTGGCCACGCACATCGAGGATGTGTCGGACGAGGAGATAAAGCGCAGGCTGGACGCGATGCACGGCGAGCACGCCTGATGTTGCCCGACGTCAACTGGATCGCGGCGGTGGTAGCAGGAATACTCGGCTTCATGCCCGGGGCGCTGTGGTATTCGCCCGTCCTGTTCCTCAACGCCTGGCAGCGCGAGACCGGCCTGACCGGTCAGGAGAAAGGCCTGCCGTTCCCGGCGCGGCTGGCGACCGGCAACGCTTTGTCGATCGTCGCGGCCTTGGCCTTCGCTTTCCTGCTCGGCCCCTGGCCAACGCTGAAATTCGCCGTGGCTGCGGCGCTTGCGGTCGGCATCGCCTTCATCACCACCGCCTTCGGAATCCAATATGTGTTCGAGGGCAAATCGGTGAAGCTGACCCTGATCAACGGCGGCTATCACGTCGTGCAGTTCCTGATCTACGCTGTGATCCTGGGACTCTGGCACTAGATCGGTCGGACATGAAAAGGCCGGCCCGACACTCACGCCGTTCGGGCTGAGCTTGTCGAAGCCCTTTCCCTTTTCTTTGGTCACAAGAAGTAGAGCCCTTCGACAAGCTCAGGGCGAACGGATGAGGTCTGGCGTTCGGTGTTTTAGGCCTTGCAGCTCTGGCTGCCCTTGCCCGGCGCGCTGACGGTGATCTGCGTGCCGCTGCCGGTGACCGAATAGCCGTCGGCGACGAACGGCTTGCCCGCTTCCGGAGCGGTCAGCAGGACCGGGTCCTCGCCCTTCTTGGTGCGGAAGTTCGCGGTCGTCTGATCGCTCATGAAGTCGACGTAGATGATGCTATTGTCCTTGCACCGGTACGTACGGCTGGCGGCGATCGACGGCGGCAGCGCAACCGGCTTCGCCTTGGCAAGGTCTGCAGCCTGCGTATCCAGCGGACCGGAGTTGATGATCGTCGGCTCATTGTTGCAAGCCGCGAGCGTGAGAAGAGCCGCGGTTGGAGCGGCTGTGAGGAGGATACGAAAGCTGAACATGCATCGCCCTTCGCGACAGTAAAATCGATCGTCAAGGAAAACTTTTGCCCGGCGCCCTCCTGCCGCACCGAAGGGGGTTCGACAAGGGGTTTCATTTGCATTAGCGTCGACCCGATCGGGGACGGGAGAATGTCGACTTGATGCAGCGCGTCCGGATCGGCCTGACCGGTTTGGCTCTGGTTTTCCTATTGGTACTGCTCGCCACCGTCATCCGCAGTGCGGGTGACGCGCCGGCCGGCAATAATGTTGACCGGGTGCTTTCCGAAGGTTCCGGCAACGGGCAGGACGCGCGCCCGACCGAACCACTTGCCGAGCTCGGCGTTGCGCCGGGCAATGCGGACTCCAATAGCGTCGACGGGGCAGGCGGCACCCGGTGAATCGCGGCAGGCGCCGTCCTCCGGGCCGTCCTTTTAGATCCAGATACTTGCCCGAATCTGCTCGTTTCGAGTCGCAACGCCCAGTTGCGGCTTCCCCCAGACTTATCCACAGCGTGAACAACCGTGAACAAGCCAAGAACAAGCAGAGGAACAGGTCGTGAATAACATGGTATGAATACCATGATTTGGCATGAAATCCCCATATAGGGCATGAAAACCCCTTCCATAGGCATCCACATCCTGTTATCCACTGGCTCCTAATTTGGGGCATTCCCGGTGACATGTAGGTCAAGCAGCGGGCGCGAGAGCGCTTTCTGCGCCGGGGGACGCTCGCACTCAGGGGGAAGCGGGTCGATCCGTGGAATTGGTGGATCTCTTCAACGGAAGCGCGCTCACCGCGGTGGATGCCAAGGGGCGTCTGTCGGTGCCGGCGTTCATCCGTGGCGTGGTCGAGCGGCGCTCGGACGCCAAGGCGGTCCTGATCGGCGCCCATGAGGTCGACCCGTGCCTGACCGCCTATGACCGCGGTTACGCGCGCAACCTCTATGCCGACAATGAGCGGCGCCGATTGCTCGAGGAAGCCGGCGACGCATCGAACGAGGCCCATTTCGCGCGCGCGCGCCGCACCTTCGGTCTCACCGAGGACGTTCCCTATGACACGAGCGGACGGATCATCTTGCCGCCGATGATGCGTCGCAAGGGACAGATCGAGGATCTGGCCCTGTTCGTCGGCGCCGGAGGAACATTCGAAATCTGGAATCCGCACATCGCGCTGAAGAGCGGCGATGCCAATTTACGCGAGCTTGCCGCCTATCGGCTCGAAGAGCGGGGGGTGGCATGAGCACCGGGACGTCTGCCCACGTTCCGGTGCTTTTAGACGAGGTGATCGCCGCGCTGGCGATCGCCGAGGGCGAGGTGCACGTCGACGGCACATTCGGTGCCGGCGGCTACACAAGTGCGATGCTTTCCGGTGGTGCGCGTGTCGTTGCGTTTGACCGCGATCCGGACGCGATCCGCGAGGGACAGTCCCTTGCGGTTGCGAGCGGGGAGCGCCTGACGCTTGTTCCGGAGCGTTTTTCCCGGATGCGTCAGGTGCTTTCGGCGCTTGGCATCGACAGCGTGGATGGCGTGGCGCTCGATATCGGCGTGTCGTCGATGCAGATCGACCGGCCGGACCGTGGCTTTTCGTTCCAGGCCGACGGTCCGCTCGACATGCGCATGGAGCGCGAAGGCCAGACCGCCGCCGACTTCCTCAACACCGCGGACGAGGCGGAGATAGCCGACGTCCTCTATCGTTACGGCGAGGAGCCCAAGTCGCGCCGGATCGCACGCGCGATTGTCGCTGCGCGGCCGATCACCCGGACCGGCGAACTGGCCGACGTCGTCCGCAAGGCGACCGGCTACGGCCCGGCCAGCAAGAAGGATCCGGCGACACGCACCTTCCAGGCGCTTCGCATCTACCTCAACGCCGAGCTCGACGAGCTGGAAGGCGGCCTTTCGGCTGCCGAGGACGTGCTCGCGCCGGGCGGGCGACTGGCCGTCGTCACCTTCCACAGCCTCGAGGACCGGATCGTGAAGCATTTCCTGCGCGAACGGAGCGGCGCGGTGCCGGCCGGATCGCGGCATCGTCCGGCCACCGGGAACAGGCGCGATCCCAGCTTCGAGGCGGTCGCCCGACCGGTCCGTCCGAGCGAGGCCGAGACGCGCGCCAATCCGCGTGCCCGCTCGGCGACGCTGCGCGTGGCGCGCCGGACGGCAGCAACTTCATGGTCAAACGTCAAACGAGGAACGGCATCATGATGGCTCATGGGTTCAAACCCGTCGGATGGGTGGCAGCGGTCGCAACCGCCGCGCTGGGCTGCTACATGCTGTCTCTGAACGTCGCGTCCGAACGTGCTGATCTGGCTAAGGTGGAACGCCAGATCATCGCGACCAAGCAGGATATACGATCGCTCCAGACCGAGCTCGGGACGCGCGGACGCATGGCCCAGCTCGAACAGTGGAATTCCGATGTCCTCGCGCTCTCTGCGCCGGCCTCGACCCAGTTCGTGGCGGACGAGGTCACGCTCGCAAGGTTCGACACCCACGCCCCGACGCTTGACGATCGCGCCGAGGTCCGCATGGCGTCGGCCGACATCATGCCCTCCGCGCCCAGGGCCGCCGAAGCGCCGGTTGTCGTCGCTTCTGCGCCGGCTCCGGCCGCTGCAATGGAGCAGCGGCAGATGGTCCATCGCGCGAGCATGACGATCGATCCGGTCAAATTGCCCCCATCGGCTCCTGTCGCGCTGCGGATCGATGCCAATCGGCCCAAGCCGGCGAGCATCAGCAAACGAACCGATGCGGAGCGGCCGGCACCCGCCATGTCGAAGCGAATGGAATCCGCCCGTTCCGGTTTCACGCCGGCGACGAACAAGGGCGCGGAGGTGTCGCCAGTCAAAACGGCCTCGACGACTTCCAGGCGGCCTGACACGATCGCTGCCAAATCTGCTTCGACCGTCTCCAAGCGACCGGACACGATCGCGGCTAAATTCGCTTCGGCAAAGCGGCCCGTAACCGCCGAGATCAAGCTTGCCTCGGCAGCAATGCCGGATCGTGTGGATACGATCAGACCTAAGCTTGCCGCTGTGTCTTCGAAGCGCATGGATGCCGGCCTGGCCAAGGTGATCAGCGCGGCCGCCAGAAAAGAAGCAGGTCGCTCCAAACAATGACCGCGGTTGCCGCGTATCCTGGGCGGGCCCTGATTCCCGCCAACCGGCAGGAATCGCTGGCATTGACCTATCACCGCATGATGCTCGTCATGCTGGTGTTCGCGGGCGTCACCTTCCTGATCGTCGCGCGGCTCGCCCTGCTGCAGGTCTTCAGCGACCATTCCGGCGCACAGGCGATCGGTGACCCGCTGATTCCCGCGCGCGCAGATGTGATCGACCGTCATGGCACGCCGCTGGCGCGATCGATCGAGGCCTGGTCGATCGCGGTTCATCCCAACAAGCTGCTCAGCAACCCCGATGAACTCGCTGAGCGCCTGGCCGAGCTGATGCCGGAACGCAGCGCGGCGCAATATCGTGCCATCCTGCGGTCGGGGAAGAGCTTCGTCTATCTCAACCGGCGGGCGATGCCCGAGCTGGTCGCCAAGGTGAACGCGCTCGGCGACCCCGGCCTCGTGTTCGACCGCGAGCCCGAGCGTCTCTATCCCAACCTCGGTCTCGCCTCGCACGTGCTTGGCTACACCAACCTCGATGGCCGGGGCGAAGCCGGGATCGAGCGCGCGCTGGACTCGCGCCTTTCGGATCCGCAACTGCGCGGCGCTCCGGTCCAGCTCTCGATCGATGCCCGGGTCCAGCAGGCGATGGAAGCCGAGCTTTCGTCGGCGATGGCCAAATTCTCGGCGATCGGCGCGGCCGGCATCGTGATGGATATCCGCACCGGCGAGATACTGGCGATGACGTCGCTTCCCGAAATCAATCCCAACGTTCCCGGCCACGGCTCTCCTGAAGCGCGCTTCAATCGCGCGACGCTTGGCGTGTACGAGCTCGGTTCGACGTTCAAGCCGTTCACCGTCGCGATGGCGATGGACAGCGGCATCGTAAAGAGCTTCGGGAAGATCTACGATTGTCCCAAGGGCCTCCATGTCGGCGGCTTCACGATCACCGATACGCACCCGTTCGGCCGGCGCTGCACCGTCGCGGAGATCATGAAGGAATCGTCGAACATCGGCACCGCACAGATCGCCGCACAGGTCGGCTCGAAGCGCCAGCAGGCGTTCCTGCGCAATATGGGCTTTATGGAGCCGGTCGTCGTCGAGCTTAAGGAGCGCGGCCGGACGCTGACGCCCGGCGCGAACTGGGGTACGGTCGCGACGATGACGGTCGGTTTCGGGCATAGCATCGCGGTGACGCCGCTCCATCTCGCGACCGGCTATGCGACCCTGTTCAACGGCGGTGTCTGGCACCCCGCCACGCTGCTCAAGGTCGGCGAGGGCCACAAGGTACCGGCCGGACACCGGGTATTCAGCCAGGATACGTCCTACAGGATGCGCGCGCTCCTGCGTCTCGTCGTCACCGACGGAACCGGCAAAAGAGCCGATGCGCCGGGCTACCGGGTCGGCGGCAAGACCGGGACCGCGGAAAAGATCGTCGGCGGCCGCTATACGTCGAATGCGGTCGTCACCAGCTTTGCCGGCGTTTTCCCGATGGACGAGCCGCGCTATGTGGTGGTCGCAATGCTCGACGACCCCAAGGCGACGTCCGATACTTATGGTTTCCACACCGCGGGATGGAATGTCGCGCCGGTGGTGTCGAAGGTCGTGAGCCGGATTGGCCCGATGCTCGGCGTGATGCCCGATATGCACCGCGACGCGAATATGTCCGAGGTATTGCCCTTCGTGCACGACGAGGCGAAGTAAGCCATGCGCCTGGCTGACCTAGCGGGAATCTCTGGCGATTCCGAGGTCACCGGATTCGCGATCGACCATCGCAAGGTGGCACCCGGCACGATATTCGGCGCTTTCCCCGGCGCCCGGTTCAATGGCGAGGATTTCATCGCCTCCGCAGTCTCCTCGGGCGCGGTCGCGGTGGTTGCGCGGCCGCAGGTTCGGGTCGAAGGATCGGTGCACATCCCCGCAGAGCAGCCGCGCCAGAGGTTCGCGCAGCTTGCCGCGCGCTTCTTCAAGCCATTCCCTGGCACGGTCACGGCAGTGACCGGAACCAACGGCAAGACCTCGACGGTCGAGCTCACCCGCCAGCTGTGGCGCATAGCTGGTCATAATGCCGCATCGATCGGGACGCTCGGCGTGACGACGGCCGACGATCAGGTCTCGACGGGCCTGACTACCCCCGACATCGTGACCTTCCTTGCCAATATGGCGGGTCTCGCGCGCGAAGGGGTGACTCATGCCGCGTTCGAAGCTTCGAGCCACGGCCTCGCCCAATATCGCACCGAAGGACTTCCGGTCCAGGCGGCCGCCTTCACCAACTTCAGCCGCGATCACCTCGACTACCATCATACGATGGAGGAATATTTCGAGGCCAAGATGCGGCTGTTCTCCGAGGTCGTCCAGGACGGCGGGATCGCAGTGGTCTGGACCGACGATCCGATGTCCGATGCGGTGATCGAACGTTGCCGCGCGCGCGGGCTGCGCCTGCTCAGCGTCGGAGCGCGTGGCGACGCGCTCAAGCTGGTCGGCCGTTCGACGACCGCGCTGGGCCAGAGGCTTGACATTGAATCGGGCGGCAAGACGCACAGCGTCACGATCCCGCTGATCGGCGCCTATCAGGCCGCGAACGCGCTGACGGCGGCGGGGCTGGTGATCGCGACCGGCGGACAGACGGCCGAAACGCTTGCCAATCTGGCGCGCGTCCAGCCAGTGCGCGGCAGGCTCGAACGCGCCGTCATCACTGCCAAGGGCGCGACCGTCTATGTGGATTATGCGCATACGCCCGATGCACTTGCCTCGGCGATCGAGGCGCTCAAGCCGCATGCGCGCGGGCGGATGATCACGGTGTTCGGTGCGGGCGGCGACCGCGATACGGGCAAACGGCCGCAGATGGGTGAAGTTGCCACCCGGCTGTCCGACCTGGTGATCGTCACCGACGACAATCCGCGCGGCGAGGATCCGGCCGAGATCCGCCGCGACATAATGCGTGGCGCGAGCGGCGCGCATGAGATTTCCGGCCGGCGCGAAGCGATCGCCGCCGCCATCGCATCGGCCGGTGCCGACGACATCGTGCTGATCGCGGGCAAGGGGCATGAGCAGGGGCAGATCATCGGCGACCGGGTGCTTCCGTTCGACGATGTCGCCGTCGCACGCGAGTGCGCGGCATGACGAGCCTCTGGACCGCCGATGAGATCGCCGGGGCCGTCGGCGGCGCCGTCCACGGCGCGTTCGCGGCGAATGGCGTCGCCTTCGACTCGCGCGAAGTGCAGACGGGTGACCTGTTCATCGCCATGAAGGGCGAGGCGACCGACGGCCACCTTTTCCTGGACCGCGCATTTGCTGCAGGTGCGTCCGGCGCGATCGTCAGCGAGGAGATCGCACCGCCGCACGTCCATGTCGACGACAGCGTCGCGGCGCTCACCGCGCTTGGACATGGCGCGCGGGCGCGCAGCGCTGCGAAGATCATTGGCGTCACTGGCTCGGTCGGCAAGACCGGAACCAAGGAAGCCTTGTTCGCAGCCCTGGATCGCTCGGCGCCGGGACGCGCGCACCGCTCGCTCAAAAGTTACAACAATCACACCGGAGTGCCGTTGTCGCTCGCGCGGATGCCACGTGAGACCCGCTACGGCATCTTCGAGATGGGCATGAATCATGCCGGCGAGCTGGCAATGCTGACGCAGATCGTGCGGCCGCATGTCGCGATCGTCACCGCCATCGCACCGGCGCATCGCGAGTTCTTCGCGAGCGAGGAGGCGATTGCCGACGCCAAAGGCGAGATATTCTCCGGGCTTGAGCCCGGTGGAACCGCGATCATTCCCGACGACAGCCCACATCGCGAACGGCTGATCGCCGCAGCGCGTCCTTTTGCGGGCCGGATCTGGACCTTTGGACGCACCCAGCGCGCCGACATCTGGGCGCGCGATGTCGTCCCGGCGCAAGGCGTCGGCAGCCTCGTCAGCGCATCTTTGCCCGGCGCCGACCTGACGTTCACCATTGCCCAGCCGGGCGAGCATTGGGTGTCGAATGCGCTGGCGGTGATCGCGGCCGTGCATGCCGTCGGTGGCGACCTTGCCGCCGCAGGCCTGGCGCTTGCCGACCAGCAGGGATTGAAGGGGCGCGGCGCGCGCCACATCATCCATTTGCCCGATGGCGACGCGTTGCTGATAGATGAAAGCTACAATGCCAATCCGGCCTCGATGCGCGCGACGCTCGCCACGCTCGGGGCCGAGGACGTCTCCGGCCGGCGGATCGCCGTGCTGGGTGCGATGCGCGAACTCGGCGTCGACAGCGCCGATTTCCACGCCGCCCTCGCCGAGCCGGTCGAAGCTGCCGGCGTATCTTTTGCCGTGCTTGTCGGCGAAGAGATGGCGCCGCTCGCGCACGCGCTGGGCAATCGGATCACTCTGACCCATGTGCCCGACACGGCTGCGGCGATCGCGGCGCTTCGCGGCCGGATCGCTCCGGGCGACGCGATATTGGTCAAGGGATCGAACACGGTCGGGCTGGCAGCCCTTGTCGATGCACTTGCGGGCGGGAAAAGCTGATGTTTCTCTGGATTGCCGAACAGCTGGGATTTCCGGGCGTCTTCAACCTCTTCCGGTACATCACCTTTCGCGCCGGCGGGGCCACTGCGACGGCATTGTTCATCGGATTGCTGATCGGCCCCAAATTCATCGGCTGGCTTCGCGTCCGCCAGGGCAAGGGTCAGCCGATCCGCGACGACGGACCGCAATCGCACCTCGCCAAGCGCGGCACGCCGACCATGGGCGGCCTGATGATCCTCGGCTCGCTGACGATTGCCATGCTGCTTTGGATGGATTTCTCGAACCGATACCTTTGGGCGTGCCTGTTCATCACCGTCGGCTTCGGCCTAATCGGATTCCTCGACGATTATGACAAGGTCAAGAAGAACAGCCACAAGGGCGTCTCGGGCAAAGCCCGGCTGGTCGCGGAGTTCGCGATTGCGGGGCTTGGCTGCTGGATCATCACTTATGGCGCGGACACCCACCTTTACATTCCTTTCTATCGCGGACCGGTCGTCAACCTTGGCTACTTCTATGTTCCGTTCGCTGCGCTGATCGTCGTCGGCGCGGGCAATGCGGTGAACCTGACCGACGGGCTGGATGGGCTGGCGACGATGCCGGTGATCATCGCCAGCCTGGCCTTCCTTGTGATCAGCTATCTCGTCGGCAATGCCGTGTTCGCACGCTATCTCGGCATTCCCCACGTGCTGGGCGTCGGCGACCTGACGGTGCTGTGCTCGGCGATCGTCGGCGCGGGGCTGGCTTTCCTCTGGTTCAACGCACCGCCTGCCGCCGTCTTCATGGGCGATACCGGCAGCCTCGCGCTCGGCGGCGCGCTCGGCGCCATCGCCGTCTCGAACCGGCATGAGATCGTCCTGGGGATTATCGGCGGCCTGTTCGTGCTGGAGGCGATGTCGGTCATCATCCAGGTCTTTTTCTACAAACGCACCGGGCGGCGGGTGTTCAAGATGGCGCCCATCCATCATCATTTCGAGCAGATGGGCTGGTCCGAGCCGACCGTCGTGATCCGGTTCTGGATCATCAGTTTCGTGCTCGCGCTCGCCGGTCTTTCAACGCTCAAGCTGCGATGATCACCAGTTCCGCCTTCGCCGGAAAAAGCTATGCGGTGCTCGGGCTCGCACGGTCCGGGATCGCGACCGTCGCCGCGCTGGCACGAAGCGGCGCCAACGTGACCGCATGGGATGTCCGCGAGGAGGCACGAGCGGAAGTCGCTGACCTGGCACGCCTCGCCGACCCGATGACGGTTGCGCTTTATGGCTATAGCGGCGTGGTCGTGTCCCCGGGCGTTCCGATCAACCGCCATCCGATCGCCAAGCGGGCCCGCGACGCGGGCATACCGCTGATCGGCGACATCGAATTGTTCGCGCAGGCGCGTCCGACGCTGCCGCCGCACAAGGTCATCGGCATCACCGGCACCAACGGCAAATCGACGACCACCGCGCTTATCCACCATATTCTGGTTGAGGCGGGGATTCCGTCGATGATGGGCGGCAACATCGGGCTTCCGATCCTGGCGCAGGATCCGCTGCCCGAGGGCGGCGTCTATGTGCTCGAACTATCCTCTTATCAAATCGATCTCACCCAGAGCCTCGATTGCGACATAACCGTGCTCCTCAACATCACCCCCGATCATCTCGATCGCTATGACGGCATCGACGATTATGCGGCCTCGAAGGCGCGTCTTTTCGCCATGCAGTCGCCCGAACATGTCGCGGTGATCGCAACCGAAGACGATTATACGCGGGCGATCGCAGGGCAGGTCGGCGGAAAGCGCATCCTCGTCTTGTCGGAGGACGTCCGCGACCAGTCGCGCTGGCCAGCGCTGCAGGGTCCGCACAACGCGCAGAATGTCGCCGCCGCCGCGGCAGTCGCGCGCTCGCTCGGAATCTCCGACGGCGTCATCGCCCACGCTCTGGCGACCTATCCAGGTCTCCCGCACAGGATGGAGCGCGTCGCCGAAAAGCACGGCATCCTCTTCGTCAACGACAGCAAGGCGACCAACCCGACCTCCACCGCGCCCGCTCTGGCCGCCTTCCCCCCCAATCCGGAGCGCCGGCTGCACTGGATCCTCGGCGGTCGCGCCAAGACCGACGAGCTTGATGCGTGCGAGCCATTTCTCGAATATGTGCGCGCTGCTTATACGATCGGCGAAGCGGGGCCGATGTTCGCCAAGCTGCTTGGCGGGAGGTTGCCGGTGACCGAATGCATCTGGCTCGAGAAAGCCGTTGTCGCCGCCGCCGACGCGGCGCAGAGCGGCGAGGTCGTATTGCTTTCGCCGGCCTGCGCATCGTTCGACCAGTATAAAGATTATGAGGCGCGCGGCGCGGCCTTCCGCGCTGCCGTGGAGAATTTGGCATGAGTGCGATGCAGCAGGAACTGAACGCGCCGGAGCCGCCCAAGCGTGCGGCCCGCGCAAAGTTGATGGCGACCAGGCTTGGCCGTTCCGACAGGAGTGCGCTCGGGCGCTGGTTCTGGGAAATCGACCGTGTGCTCCTGCTCCTCGTGCTGGTGCTGATCTCGATCGGGCTGGTCGCGGTCGCCGCCGCGTCGCCCGCCGCCGGAGTCCGCTATTCGGGCGGCGACGTCACGTTCACGCCGCTGCACTATTTCTATCGCCAGCTGATGTGGATCGTCGTCGCGCTGCCGGTGATGATGACGGTATCGATGCTTCCCAAATCCTTGGCCCGCCGCCTGTGCCTTGCCGGTGCCGCCTTTTTCATGGTCCTTTTGATATTCGTTCCGATCATCGGCCAGGAGGTCAATGGCGCGAGGCGTTGGATCGGTGTCGGGGTCGCGCAGTTTCAGCCATCGGAGTTCCTCAAGCCATTGTTCGTCGTCGCGCTGGCCTGGCTGCTGTCGCTTCGCCAGCATGACCAGAGCCTTCCGGTGGTGCCACTCAGCGGCCTGCTGACGGCGCTGGTCGCCGTCCTGCTGATGCGCCAGCCCAACCTCGGCGAGACGATCATTTTCGCCGCTGCCTGGGTCCTGCTGCTGACGCTCTCCGGTGTATCGATGCGCGCTCTCGGAATGCTCGGGCTGGCGGCGGTCGGCGGCCTGGTGCTCGCCTATCTTTTCTATCCGGTCGCGACGGCGCGCGTCGACGCGTTCCTGTTCGCAACGGGCAGCACCGATACCTATCAGGTCGACAGCGCGCTTCGAACCCTGACCTCCGGCGGCATTTTCGGCACCGGCCCGGGCGCCGGAACGCGCAAGTTCGGGCTTCCCGAGCCGCACACCGACTATATCTTCTCGGTGATCGGCGAGGAATTCGGAATGATCGCCTGCGTCGCGATCGCGCTCATCTACCTTGCCATCGTCGCGCGCGTGCTGATCAAGCTGCTCCACGAGGAGGATATGTTCGTCGTTCTCGCGACCGCCGGCCTGGTCACTCAGTTCGGATTGCAGGCGCTGATCAACATGGCGGTCAACGTGCATCTCGCCCCGTCGAAGGGCATGACCCTTCCATTCATCAGCTACGGCGGTTCCTCGGTCATCGCTTTGTCGATCGGTTTTGGGCTCCTGCTCGCTTTCACGCGCCGAAACCCGTATCTTCACCGCTCGCCTTATGTGGTGAAATGGAGCGGCAGATGACGATGCGACACTATGTGCTGGCGGCGGGGGGTACCGGGGGTCACATGATCCCGGCCCACGCGCTGGCCGAGGAGCTGACGCAGCGCGGACATCATGTCGCTTTGATCACCGACGACCGGGGTTCGCGCATCCCGGGACTGTTCGACCGCGTTCCCGTCCATGTCCTTCCCGCCGGCCGCTTCAGCGGCGGCCCGGTTGGCTGGATAAAGGCGATCGGCAATATCTTCGCGGGCAGGGCGATGGCGTCGCGTCTGTACGAAACTTTCCGTCCGTCGGCAGTGATCGGGTTCGGCGGCTATCCGGCGTTCCCGGCCTTGCTTGCCGCGTCGCGCGACAATATTCCGACCCTGATCCACGAGCAGAATGCCGTGCTCGGTCGCGTCAACCGGCTGGTCGCCTCTCGCGTCGATGCGATCGGCACCGCTTATCCACAGGTCGACCGGCTTGCGGAAAAATATCGCGGCAAGGCACATCTCGTCGGAAATCCCGTGCGCGAGGAAGTGATCGCGTTGCGCGATCAGCCGTTTCCGCCGCTGACCCCCGACGGTATCTTCCGCCTGCTCGTGACCGGCGGTAGCCAGGGTGCCAGCATATTGTCGCAGGTCGTCCCGCAGGGCCTCGAGCTGCTGCCCGAACATTTCCGCCGCCGGCTCCAGGTCACCCAGCAATGCCGTCCGGACGACATTGAACAGGTTCGCGCAAAATATGCCGATCTCGGAATCCCCGCGGACCTTGCCACCTATCTTCCGGACCTGCCCGAGCGGCTTGCCTGGTCGCATCTGGTGATCGCGCGGGCCGGTGCTTCCACTATCGCCGAGCTGAGCGCCGCGGGCCGCCCTGCGATCCTGATCCCGCTGCCGTCCGCGACCGACGATCACCAGACGGCCAACGCCCGCGAGATGGCGAAGGTCGGCGGCGCGCGCATGATCCCGCAGTCGAAATTCAATCCGATCGAACTTGCCAAGCAGATGCAGAAACTGGCGCTCGAGCCCAAAGCGCTGCTGGCCGCCGCGGAACGGGCGAAATCGGTCGGCCGCCCCAATGCCGCGAGCGATCTTGCCGATCTCGTCGAACGGACAGGCCGCGACGTCGGTGTCGATGAACGCCCGGGCACCGCGCGCGTCCGTCCCGCCCGGCAAGGTGCCTATGCATGAAAGGTGTCGGGACTGAGATCGGGACGATCCACTTCATCGGGATCGGCGGCATCGGCATGTCCGGCATCGCCGAAGTGATGCACATCCTGGGATATAAGGTGCAGGGTTCCGACGTCTCCGACAGCTATGTGGTCGAAGGCCTCCGCAAGCGCGGCATCCCGGTCAATATCGGCCACGATCCGGATAATCTGAAGGACGCGGCGGTGGTGGTGACCTCGACCGCGATCAAGCGCGGCAATCCCGAGGTAGAAGCCGCCTATGAACGCCGCATCCCGGTCGTGCGGCGCGCCGAGATGCTGGCCGAGCTGATGCGGCTCAAGTCGACCGTCGCGGTCGCCGGCACGCACGGCAAGACGACGACGACCTCGATGGTCGCGGCGCTGCTGGACGCAGGCGGGATCGATCCGACCGTCATCAACGGCGGCATCATCAACGCGTACGGCTCGAATGCGAGGCTGGGCAGCAGCGACTGGATGGTCGTCGAGGCCGACGAAAGCGACGGCAGCTTCCTTCGGCTCGACGGGACGATCTCGGTCGTCACCAACATCGACCCCGAGCATCTCGATCATTATGGCAGCTTCGACAAGGTCCGCGCCGCCTTCGTAGAATTTGTCGAGAACACCCCATTCTATGGCGCGGCGCTTTTGTGCATCGACCATCCCGAGGTGCAGACGATCATTCCGCAGGTTCGCGACCGGCGCATCGTCACCTACGGCTTCCACGCCCAGGCCGACGTCCACGGCCATAATGTCGTCCCGTTCGCGGGCGGAAGCCGGTTCGACGTCAGCGTCCGGGACCGGCACGGCGATATCCGCGTGATCGCCGGCATCGAATTGCCGATGCCCGGCCGGCACAATGTCCAGAACGCGCTCGCTGCGGTGGGTGTCGCGCTCGAGCTGGGCATAGACGATGCGTTGATCGCCACCGGCTTCTCGCGTTTCCATGGCGTGAAGCGCCGCTTCACCAAGGTCGGCGAAGTCGATGGTACCATGATCATCGACGATTATGGTCACCATCCGGTCGAGATCCGGGCCGTGCTGTCCGCCGCGCGCGAAGGCGCCGAAGGACGCGTGATCGCGGTCGTCCAGCCGCATCGCTACAGCCGCCTGTCCGACCTGTTCGAGGATTTTTCGGCCGCGTTCAACGATGCCGACCTCGTATTCGTCGCGCCGGTCTATGCCGCCGGCGAGGAGCCGTTGCCCGGCATCGACGCCGAAGCTCTCGTCGAAAGCCTCAAGGAGCGCGGTCTTCGCGCGGTGCAAAAGGTCGATGGGCCCGACGACCTTGCCCTGCAGCTCCGCGATCTCGCCGCGGCCGGCGACATGATCATCTGCCTCGGCGCTGGCGACATTACCAAATGGGCAGCCGGGCTTGCCGACGGCATCAGGCGCGAAAGGCTTGCGCGATGAAGCTGGCGCCGGTGCAGTCCGCATTGCCCCCCCTGGCCGGCAGCGTCGAGCATCAGGCGAGGATGGCGGATTTCATCTGGTTCCGGACCGGCGGCCCCGCCGAATGGCTCGTCCGGCCGGCCGACATCGCCGATCTGTCCGCATTCCTCGCCGGGCTCGATCCCGAAGTGCCGGTGATGGCGGTGGGTGTGGGATCCAATCTGATCGTCCGCGACGGGGGCCTCCCCGGCGTCGTCATCCGCCTGCCCAAGGCGATGGGTGCGGTTACGGTCGAACCGGGCAACCGCATCCGCGCCGGGGCTGCCGCGATGGGCATCACCATCGCCAGCAAGGCGCGCGATGCCGGCATCAAGGGTCTCGAATTCCTGCGCGGCATACCCGGCACCGGCGGCGGCGCGGTGCGGATGAACGCGGGCGCGTACGGACGCGACGTTTCCGACATACTGGTTGAGGCTACTCTGGTCCTGCGCGACGGAACGGTCGAGACCTGGCCCGCCGCCCGCCTGGGCTACAGCTACCGGCACAGCGCGGTCCCGGCCGACGCGGTGATCGTCGAGGCATTGTTCGAAGGCGAGGCTGGCGATCCCGCTGCGATCGGCGCGGAGATGGACCGCATCGCCGAAGAGCGCGAGGCGAGCCAGCCGCTGCGCAGCCGCACCGGCGGTTCCACCTTCAAGAACCCGCCCGACGGCAAGGCATGGCAGCTGATCGATGCGGCCGGATGCCGCGGATTGCGCATCGGCGACGCCCAGGTGTCCGAGAAGCATTGCAACTTCCTGCTCAATCTTGGCAATGCGACAGCAGGTCAGATCGAAGCGCTCGGCGAGGATGTGCGCCGACGCGTATTCGAACATTCGGGCGTCATGCTGCAGTGGGAGATCGAGCGCGTGGGGGTGAACAAATATGGATAAGCTCCACGTCGCGGTGCTGATGGGCGGCTGGTCGTCCGAGCGCGAGGTGTCGCTGTCGAGCGGCAGCGGCGTCGCCGATGCGCTCGAGAGCCTTGGCCACCGCGTCAGCCGCATCGACATGGACCGCGATGTCGCCCAGCGCCTGGCGGCGGACAGGCCGGACGTCGTGTTCAACGCGCTGCACGGTACGCCGGGCGAGGATGGGTCGGTGCAGGGCATGCTCGACCTGATGGGCATCAAATATACCCACAGCGGACTCGTCACGTCGGTGATCTCGATCGACAAGGAATTGACCAAGCAGGTGCTGGTTCCGCATGGGATCAGGATGCCGGCCGGCAAAATCATCGCGAGCGAGACGCTGTATGAAGGCGATCCGCTGCCGCGCCCCTATGTGCTCAAGCCGGTCAACGAGGGGTCGTCGGTGGGCGTCGCCATCGTCACCGACAGCAGCAATTTCGGCAATCCGATCTCCCGCGAGGCCGAGGGCCCGTGGCAGAATTTCAAGCGGCTGCTCGCCGAGCCCTTCATCAAAGGACGCGAGCTGACCGTCGCCGTGCTTGGCGACGAAGCGCTGGCGGTGACCGAGCTGAAGCCGAAGTCGGGCTTCTACGACTATGACGCCAAATATACCGACGGCATGACCGAACATGTCTGCCCTGCCGAGGTGCCGGGCCCGATCGCCGATGCGATGAAGGACATGGCGCTGCGGTCGCATCGATTGCTCAATTGCCGCGGCACCTCGCGCTCCGATTTCCGCTGGGATGAAGAACAGGGGCTCGAAGGCCTGTATCTGCTCGAGGTGAATACCCAGCCGGGGATGACTCCGCTGAGCCTGGTGCCCGAACAGGCGCGTTATTGCGGAATGAGTTACGCCGAACTGGTACGCCGGATCTTGGAGCTGGCGCTGTGAGCGCGAAGATCGCGCGCGGCTCGACGAGCAGGGGCAAATCGCGCGCGGCGCCGGCCCGCGGGCGACCCGTACGCCGCAACGCGCCCCAGCCGGTGCTCGACACGCTGCCGCTCCCGCCTGAAACGGTGCGCCGGATCAGCGGCTGGCTTGTCTCGGCGATGATCATGGCGCTGGTCCTGGCGATACTCGTCGCCTTTCGAGTCCCGCAGATGGTGGGCATCGCGATCGGCGAGGCGATCGGCCGCACCGGCTTTACGGTGCACAGCATCGAACCGAAGGGGCTGAACCGGCTCAAGCCGATGGACGTCTATCAGGTCGCCAGCAAGCAGATGGGGCGGGCGATGCCGCTGATCGATCTGGAAGGAACCCGCGCTGAGCTGCTTCGCTTCGGATGGGTCAAGGACGCGCGCGTCTCCCGCCGTTTTCCCGATACTTTGGTGGTCGACATCGTCGAGCGCACGCCGGCGGCGATCTGGCAGTATAACCAGCAGCTGATGCTGATCGACCGCGAAGGCGCGGTGCTCGAGCCGGTCGATCTGGCCGCCATGCCCGACCTGCCGCTGGTCATCGGCCCGAATGCCAATCAGCATGCGATCGAACTCGACGAACTGCTGGCCGCCGCACCCGCGCTCAAGCCGATCGTCGAGGGCGCGACCTGGGTCGGCGGGCGGCGCTGGGACTTGCGCTTCCACTCGGGCGAGGTGCTGGCGTTGCCGGAGGGCCAGCACAATGCGGCCAAGTCGCTGGTGCGTTTCGCCGAGATGGATCGCAAGACGCAATTGCTCGGGCGTGGCCTCGTCCGCTTCGACATGCGCCTGCCGGGCAAGATGATCGTCCGCGTGTCGCGCGAGCCGGGCAGCGTGGTTCCCGACATGACGAACTTGCCGCCGCCCGCACCGGCAACGACGGCACCCGCCGAACAGGGCGAAGCGCCGACGTCAGAGACGATCTGAGGAGATGTGATGGCACCGCCTCCGGTTCGAAAGCTGGTCACTGCACTGGACATCGGCTCCTCGAAGGTCAGCGCGCTGATTGCTGAGCCGGGCGAGGATGGTGAGCTGCGCATCATGGGCACCGGCCAACGCGAAAGCCGCGGGGTCCGCCGCGGCTTCATCGCCGACATGGAGCGCGCCGAGGCGACGATCCGCGAAGCGGTCGAGCAGGCCGAACGCATCGCCGGAATCAATATCGACGATGTGTTCGTCGGCATGTCGGCCGGCGGTCTGGTGAGCAGCGTCGCGAGCGTCGAGCTGGAGATCGGCGGTCGCCGCGTCGAGGCCGAGGATCTCGACCAATTGTTCGCGGTCGGGCGGGATTCGATCGATCCCCACGGCCAGATGATTCTGCACGCGCTGCCTGCCCTCTACACGCTCGACGGGCTGCAGGGTGTCAAGAAGCCGCTCGGCCTCCATGCCGACCGGCTTGCGGTCGATATCCATGTCGTTGCCGCCGATCCCTCACCGGTCCGCAATCTCGACCTGTGCGTGCGTTCGGCGCATCTCGGCGTTTCCGCGATCGTCGCCTCTCCGGTCGCGGCAGGCCGGGCGTGCCTCAGCGAGGAGGAACGCGAGCTCGGTGTCGCCCTCGTCGAACTTGGCGGCGGCGTGACCAACGTGTCGGTCTTCGCGGGCGGCATGCTGGTCGGTTTAAAATCGCTGCAGTTCGGCAGCATCGATATAACCGACGACATCGCGGCGGCTTTCGGCACGCGCCGGAGCGAGGCCGAGCGGATGAAATGCTTCTACGGCTCGGCCATGACCTCGCCGCGCGACAATCATGACATGATCGACCTGGCACCGATCGCCGGCGCCGAGGACGGCACTGAATCGACCCGCATCACGCGTACCCAGCTGATCACCGTCATCCGCCAGCGGCTCGAGCATCTCACCGGTGAAATCGCCACCGCGCTCAAGGATCTCGGCTTCTCCGGCCCCTTTGGGCGACAGGTGGTGCTAACCGGCGGCGGAGCCGAGTTGAAGGGCATTGCCGACTATGCCCAAGGTGTGCTGGGACGGTCGGTGCGCATCGGTCGTCCCAAGATGCCGGGACTTCCCGAAGCGCACAGCGGACCCGCATTTTCTACGCTGGCGGGGCTCGCCCAGTTTGCAGCGTCCAAGGAACTCGACTTGCGCCAGGTTCATGCCCCCGAAATGGTCGTTCAGAGGCTGAATGGGGGCAACATCCTGCAGCGGCTGATCGCGGCTTTTCGGACTCAGTATTAGGAAAAATGACGACGGCGTTAACTTTTTGCTCGCACCCGAGAATCGCATGGTGCAAAAGACATTTCTGAAGCCGCTCCGGCTGGTTCTGAGCAACGGGGAGAATATTCAATGAGCATCGATTTCATCCGGCCCGCAGTCGATGAGCTTCGGCCCCGGATCAGCGTCATCGGTGTGGGCGGTGCCGGCGGCAACGCGATCGCGAACATGATCAGCAGTGACGTGCAGGGCGTTGATTTCATTGTCGCGAATACCGATGCCCAGGCGCTCAACGCTTCTCCTGCGGATCGCCGCATCCAGCTCGGCCTCAAGATCACGCAGGGGCTCGGCGCCGGTTCGCGGCCCGAGATCGGCCGCGCAGCTGCCGAAGAGACGCTCGCCGAGATCGAAAAGGCGCTCGAGGGCGCGCATATGTGTTTCATCGCTGCGGGCATGGGCGGCGGCACCGGCACCGGCGCTGCGCCGGTGATCGCCAAGATCGCGCGCGACAAGGGCATATTGACGGTCGGCGTCGTCACCAAGCCGTTCAGCTTCGAAGGTGCGCGTCGCGGACGGTCCGCGGACGCGGGGATTCAGGAGCTGCAGCAGCACGTCGACACATTGATCGTGATTCCGAACCAGAATCTGTTCCGGATCGCCAACCCGAACACGACCTTCAAGGAAGCCTTTCAGATGGCGGATGAAGTGTTGCAGCAGGGCGTCCGCGGCATCACCGACCTGATGGTCATGCCTGGCCTCATCAACCTCGACTTCGCCGACGTCCGCTCGGTGATGGGTGAAATGGGCAAGGCGATGATGGGCACCGGCGAGGCCGGCGGCGACAATCGCGCGATCGAAGCAGCCGAACAGGCGATCGCCAATCCTTTGCTCGACGGTGTCTCGATGCGCGGCGCGCGCGGCGTCATCATCTCGATCACCGGCGGCGAGGACATGCGCCTGATGGAGGTCGACGAGGCCGCTAACCACATCAAGGATCTGGTCGATCCGGATGCCAACATCATCTGGGGTTCGGCGTTCAACAATGATCTTGAAGGCCGGATCCGCGTCTCGGTCGTCGCGACCGGCATCGATGCCGAAGTCGTCTCACAGCCCGCGCCCGCGAAGGTGTTCGCATTTCCGGCCGCAACCCGCGCGCCCGAGCCTCCAAAGGTCGAAGCGCCGGTACCTGTCGAAGCCGTTGAGGACGAGCCGATCGAGGCGTCGGCACCGGCCGCCATGTCCGATGCCGCTGCCGAAAGGCCTGAGGGCGACGCCGCCGCCGAAGGCGATGAGCTGGTGCTCGGTGCCGAAAGCATGATGGAAGGCGAGGAGCCGACCTATTTCGTCAATGAGGCCGACGAGGCGCCGCCCGAGGGGGCCGGGACCCGGCCGTGGGTCGCCGAACAGCAAGAGGAAGCCGCCGCGCCGCCGCCGCGCCGCGAGGGCGGCACGTTGTTCGAGCGCATGTCCAACATCGCTCGCGGTGCCGCCAAGGCCCAGGTCGAGCCCGAAGATGCACAGCGCGGGACACGCGATCCGCTCGACATCCCGCGCTTCCTGAATCGCCAGAATAATCAGTAGCGCAAATCGGAATGCCAGTCGGTACCCCGGCCTGGCGCCGGCAGGTACCGATTGACCGCAGGCCCGGAGGTCCGGACATTGCCGGTAAAGGTAACTGCCGGTCTAGTCTCGCGCATGGCTGCAAGAAGATTGCTGGTAGTAGGTCTGTGTCTTGCGTGGCTGGCGCCGGCCGCCGCGCAACCGCCGGCTACAGTCGCATATCCGCAAGCTGGCCAGGCCGAGAGTCCCGACGCAGCGCTTGCGCGCCAGCTGACTATCCTCGCCAACAATCCGAGCAGCGTCCCGGCGCTGACCGCCGCGGGCAAGTCCGCGCTCGAGCTAGGTGACCCGCAGGCGGCGCTGACTTTCTTCGGGCGCGCCGACGAGCTGTCGCCCAATGATCCGGCGATCAAGGCAGGGCTTGGGTCCAGCCTCGTATTGCTTGAAGAGGCGCGCGGCGCGCTTCGAACTTTCGAGGAGGCGGTGCGGCTCGGCGCGCCCGAGGCGGAGATCGCCGCCGACCGCGGACTCGCTTTCGATCTGATCGGCGACAATGGCCGCGCACAGCGCGACTATCTGCTCTCGCTCAGGCGGCGGGATGATCCCGAGATCAGGCGCCGCCTTGCGCTGTCGCAGGCCATCGCCGGGGACCGGAATGCCGCATTGTCGACGATCGACGATCAGATACGACGGCAGGATCCCGCTGCCTGGCGCACGCGGGCCTTCATCCTTGCACTGACCGGCGACGCTGCGGGTGCGACCCGCGCCGTGCAGGCCGTCATGCCGCGGCAGGCTGCGGCAATGGAGCCGTTCCTTGCCAAATTGCCATCCCTTGCGCTGTCGGACCGGGCGCTGGCCGTCAACTTCGGCCATTTCCCAGGTCAGGCGCAGCCCGTGCAGACGGCCAGCGCGCTGCCCCCGGTGCCCGAACAGCCGGCCTTGGCCTCCGCCGCAGGTGGGCCGGCCCGTGTTCAAAAGCCGTCCGGCTATGCGTCTGCCGGCAATGCGGCGGCATCCGTCGCGTTGCCGAAGCGTCGGGAGCCCGTCCCGTCGCTCCAGCCTCCAGCCATGACCGCGCCGGCCAAGCCCGTTCAGACCATTTCGCTCGCACCCGGCCATTCCGCGGCGGATGGCGTCCGGGCAGGGCAGGGCGCCGTTTCACTCCAGGTTGCTCCGCCGCCAACGGTGAGCGCGCCGGAAGCTCCAGCCAAGGCGGCACCGACCAAACATTTTGCCGATGTGGCAGCGCTCGTCGCTTCGCTGTCTCCGGCGCTTGACCAATCGACAGAACAACCCGCCGCCAAACCGAAGTCCGCGCCGACCAGGCTTGCGTCGGCGGCGCCGGCCAGGGACACGACGAAGGCTGATGCGAAGGCTAGTGCCGCAAAGAAGAAGGCTGACGCAACGGCGGACGCCAAAGCCGCGGCGGTGAAGAAGCAGGAGGCTGCCAAGGCCAAGGAGCCGAGCCGCGTCTGGGTGCAGCTCGGCCACGCTTCGACCACCAACGCGCTGCCCGACATCTACGGCAGGGTGAAGGGCAAGGCGCCCAAGCTTTTCGCGGGCAAGTCAGCCTGGATCTCGGCATCGAAGATCACCAATCGCCTGCTTGTCGGCCCATTCGGTTCAGAGAAAGAGGCCAAGGCATTCGTCGACAAGCTCGATAAGTCCGACGTCGAGGCGTTAAGCTGGACCAGTCCCGCGGGCCAGGAAATCCGGAAGCTGTCTTCCAAGTGAACCCGCTTGCCGCTTACGGCTCCGACCCGAACCGCTCGCGCGGCCGGCTGCACAGCGACGGCGCCGGCGGGCACCGCGGACCGCGCGACGCATTCCAGCGTGATCGCGACCGGATCATCCACAGCATTCCGTTCCGCCGGCTGCGGCACAAGACGCAGGTGTTCATCGCCCCGGATTGGGACCATGTTCGCGTGCGCCTCACCCACAGCCTCGAGGTGGCCCAGATCGGGCGCACGATCGCGCGCGTCCTCGGCGTGAATGAGGATCTGACCGAGGCTCTGTGCCTCGCCCACGACATCGGCCACCCGCCGTTCGGGCACACCGGCGAAGAGGCGCTTCACGACTCCATGCGCGAAGCCGGCGGTTTCGATCACAACGCGCATACGCTTCGGCTGCTGACCCGATTGGAAACGCCTTATCCGCTTTTCGCTGGGCTGAACCTCAGCTGGGAAATGCTCGAAGGCCTCGCCAAGCATAATGGACCGGTCACAAATCCCACCTGGGCGCTGCGCGAAGCCAATGACATGTTTCCGCTCGATCTGATGACATGGCCTTCGCTCGAGGCCCAGATTTCGGCGATCGCCGACGACATCGCCTATGACAATCATGACATCGACGACGGTCTGCGTGCTGGCCTGTTCACGATGGATGATTTGCTTTCGGTCCCACTGATCGCCGATCTCTGGGGCAAGGTCCGGAAACGCTATCCCGATGTCGAGCCCGATCGGCTGGTCGCCGAACTGGTGCGTGACCAGATCGGCTGCATGGTCAATGACGTGATCGAGGAGACGCGACGCCGCGTGGCATCGGCCGGCGTCGAAACTGTCGATGATATCCGCGCTGCCGGCCGCCAGCTGGCCGGATTTTCACCGACGATGACTGAGGACGAACGTCGGCTGAAGGCCTTCCTTTATGAGCGTATGTACCGCTCCCCGCCGGTCCGCGCGGTCGCCGAGGAATCGCGCAAGGTGGCAGGCGGCCTGTTCGCCGCCTATCGCGCCGAACCGCGGCTGTTGCCGCAGGAGTGGCAGCGCGACTGGGACCACCCGGTCGCGATGCTGCGCACGATCGGCGATTTCGTCGCCGGCATGACCGATCGTTACGCGATCACGCAATATCGCCAGCATGTCGGCCCGGTCGAGTTGCCAGAGGTAACCTGACCCGACGCGCGGGTCGCAAAAGCTGGACCTTTTACGAACCCATCCGCTACAGCGCTGCGCTTTCCTGAACAGGTGCAGATGGTGGAAACGGTTTACGCCCGCTTTGCGCGGCATATCGACACGGCGCTCGACGCGCTCGAAAGCGAAGGTCAGCTTGCAGCCGGCGTCTCGCGCGCGGCCATCGCGGTGGAGCCGCCGCGCGATCCGTCGCATGGCGATCTTGCGACCAACGCGGCGATGGTGCTCGCCAAGGGTGCCGCGACCAATCCGCGCGCGCTGGCCGAATTGCTCGTGCCCCGGCTTGCCGCGCTCGACGAGGTCGAATCCGCGGCCGTCGCCGGGCCAGGATTCATCAATCTCCGGCTCGCGCCCTCGGTGTGGCGCGACGAACTGGCCGCCATCCTCGCCGCGGGTACCGACTATGGCCGGCTCGACATCGGTGCCGGGCACCGGGTCAACGTCGAATATGTGTCGGCCAATCCGACCGGGCCGATGCACATGGGGCATTGCCGCGGCGCGGTCGTCGGCGATGCGCTCGCCAACCTGCTCGAATATGCCGGCTTTTCGGTGCTGCGCGAATATTATGTCAACGATGCCGGCGCGCAGGTCGATACGCTCGCGCGTTCGGCATGGCTGCGCTACCGCGAGGCGCTTGGCTACGAGATCGGCGAGATACCCGAAGGACTTTACCCCGGCGACTATCTGAAGCCGGTCGGCGAACAGCTCGCCGAACAATTCGGCCCGACCTACGCCGAGGCCCCGGAAAGCGAATGGCTTGAGCCGTTCAAGCGCCGGACGGTCGATGCGATGCTCGACCTGATCCGCGAGGATCTTGCCCTGCTCGGCATCCATCACGATATCTTCGCATCGGAGGCAGAGGTTCACGCGTCCGGCGCCGCCGACCGCGCTCTCGATACATTGCGCGGCAAGGGGCTGATCTACGAGGGCATGCTCGAGGCGCCGAAGGGCGAGACGCCCGAGGATTGGGAGCCGCTCGAACTCACCCTGTTCCGTTCCACCAAATTCGGCGATGATCAGGATCGGCCGATGAAGAAGTCGAACGGAAGCTGGACCTATTTCGGCGCCGATGCGGCTTATCATCTGCGCAAGGCTGAGGCCGCCGACAGCCTGATCAATATCTGGGGCGCCGACCACGCCGGCACCGTCAAGCGGATCCAGGCCGCGGTCCAAGCGCTGACCGACGGCCGCGTCGCGCTCGACGTCAAGCTCGTGCAGATGGTGCGGCTGTTCCGTGCCGGTGAGCCGGTCAAGATGTCGAAGCGGTCGGGCAGCTTCGTGACGCTCGCCGATGTCGTCCGCGAAGTCGGCAAGGACGTGGTGCGCTTCATGATGCTCACCCGCCGCAACGATGCCCCGCTCGACTTCGATTTCGCGAAGGTGGTCGAAGCCTCGAAGGACAATCCGGTCTTCTACGTCCAATATGCGCATGCCCGGATTTCCTCGTTGCGGCGCAAGGCGGCCGAAGCCGGGCTGGAAACGACCGGCCAGGCCGATCTGTCACTGCTCGATGACGAGGAACTCGCGCTGGTCAGAATGGCCGCGCAATTCCCGCGAATCGTCGAAGCAGCGGCGCAGGCGCACGAGCCGCATCGGATCGCATTTTACCTTTCCGAGCTCGCCGCTGCCTTCCACGCGCAGTGGAATCGCGGCAATGATGACCCAAAACGACGCTTTTTGGTCCCGGATGTCCCAAAAACGACTTTTGCGCGACTGGAACTGGCCTCTGCAATCGGGCAGATTATCCGTAATGGCCTCGGCATCATGGGGGTTGCCGCGGCAGAGGAGATGCACTGATGACAGACATTCGTGCCGACGACGGGCTGGACATGGACGACGAGGACCGTCTGCCGTGGTTGGAAGCTGTCGACGAAGACGACGAACGTGATGGTCCTTCGGCATCGAAGCTGATCGTCGCCGTATTGATCGGACTGGTTGCCATCGGCCTGGTCGTGAGCGGCCTTTTCTGGCTCGGCAAGAACGAGGAGCCCAAGGGTGGCCCCGAAACGATCACCGCCGATGCCGGCGATTACAAGGCACGGCCGGAGAACCCGGGCGGCATGAAGGTCCAGGGCACCGGCGAGTCCGCATTCGCGGCGAGCGAAGGTGCCGAGACCAAGGGCACGATCAACGTCGATGCGGTGCCCGAGGCGCCCGTCACCAAGATGCCCGTCGCCAAGGCGCCTGCTCCCGCCCCGACGCCCGTTGCCAAGGCCCCGGCTGCCAAGCCGGCACCTGCTCCGGCCCCGGTCCGTCAGGCACAGGCCCCGGCACCTGCGGCTTCCGGAGCTTCGGTGCAGCTTGGCGCTTTCTCGACCTCGAGCGGGGCCAACAACGCCTGGAAGGCCTTGTCCGGACGCTTCAAATATCTCGCACCGCTCACCCATAATGTGACCACCGTCACGGCCGGGGGCAAGACGCTCTACCGGCTGCGGGCAAGCGGTCCGAACGCCGACAATCTGTGCGGACGGCTGCGGGTCGCCGGCGAATCCTGCGTGTCGATAGATTAGTACCCAAGGTCCGGTCCCGGCCCGCGCCGGGATATAGGATCATCGGGGCGGCACTGCTTTCGGCAAGCGGTGTCGCCCATTTTTTTGTTCATCTCGCGCCCTTTCCGGGGCATCATCCTCCTGCGCACAGCAAGGAGCGAAGATGCAGTCGGCAATCTACGGTCTCGCCGGGGAAATATTGGCCCCCGATGAGCGGGATTTCTTTCGTGATGCCGACCCCGCCGGCTACATATTGTTCAAGCGCAATTGCGCGGACCGGACCCAGCTTCGCGCGCTGACCGATACGCTGCGCGCGCTGCACGGCCGCGACGATCTTGCGATACTGATCGATCAGGAGGGTGGACGTGTCGCGCGGATGCAGCCGCCGGAATGGCCCGAATTCCCGCGTGCCGAGCGCTTCGACGATCTGTACAAGATCGCACCCATCTCCGCGATCGAAGCCGCCCGCGCGAATGCGCAGGCAATCGCCGTGGTGCTGCGCGAGGTCGGCGTGACCGTCGATTGCCTGCCTTTGCTCGACGTCCGGCAGCCCGGCGCCAACGACATCATCGGCGATCGTGCGCTTGGCTGCGATCCGATGCAGGTGGCGGCGCTCGGCCGTGCCGTGATCGAGGGGCTTCGCGACGGCGGCGTGGTCGGCGTCGTCAAGCATATACCTGGTCATGGCCGCTCTTTGAGCGACAGCCATCTCGAGCTTCCGATCGTGCCGGCGAGTGTGGAAGAACTCGAAACCGACCTCGAGCCGTTCCACAGCCTGCGTAATGCGCCGATGGGGATGACGGCCCATGTCGTCTATACCGCTTGGGATCCCGAACGTCCGGCCAGCCTTTCGCCCCTGGTGATCGAGGAGATTATCAGGGGCCGCATCGGCTTCGACGGATTCCTGATGTCGGACGATCTCGGCATGCATGCGCTGAGCGGCAGTTTCGCCGAGCGCGCGCGCGGAGTCACCGCGGCCGGCTGCGACGTCGCCCTGCATTGCTCGGGCGTCATGGATGAAATGGTCGATGTCGCATCCGCGGTCGACGCACTGGGCGAAAAATCGCTGCAAAGGCTTGCCGCTGCGATGGCGAGTGTCGAGGCCGGGCCGCCGCAACTGGCCTATCAGGACTTGGCGGCGAAGCGCGATGCTCTATTGTCCTATGCATGATTGAATTCGACGGCTTTGAGGATGCGCCCGCGGTGCGGGAAGCCGACCGGCTGACGCTCGACATCGATGGTTGGGAAGGACCGCTCGACCTGCTGCTGACGCTCGCGCGCGCGCAAAAGGTCGACCTGGCGAAGATCTCGATCCTCGCGCTGGTCGAGCAATATCTTGCCTTCATCGCCGATGCGAAGCGGCTGAAGCTTGAGATTGCCGCCGACTATCTCGTCATGGCCGCCTGGCTCGCCTACCTCAAATCCTGCCTGCTTCTTCCCAAGGACCAGGAGGCGGACCCGAGCCCCGAGGAGCTTGCGCTGCGCCTTCAGCTGCGGCTGCAGCGGCTCAACGCCATGCGCGAAGCCGGCGCGCGGCTGCTGGCCCGCGACCGGCTCGGCCGCGACGTGTTCGCGCGCGGCGCTCCGGAAGGGCTGCGCGTGATCCGCAACTCCGCCTGGCAGGTCGATCTTTACGACCTGATCTCGAGCTACGGCATGATTCGCGCCCGCGCCGAGCCCGCCGTGCATGTCGTGGCGCGCCGGCCGGTGATGACCCTCGAAGAGGCGCTGGTGCGGATCGAGCGCCTGCTTGGGACGGCGATCGACTGGACTGCGCTTGAATCGTTCCTGCCGGAGAGCGGTGATCCCGAATATAAGCGCTCGGCGCTGGCATCGAGCTTCGTCGCCGCGCTCGAACTCGCGCGTCAGGGCAAGATGCTGTTCGAACAGGACGCGCCATTCGCGCCGCTTTACGTGCGCGCGGCATGACCGAAAGTGATGACCTGCGCGCGGTGGAGGCCTGCCTGTTCGCCGCCGAACAGCCGATGAGCGCCGGCGAGATCCGCGATCATGTCGGGGAAGCGGTGGACGTGCCCGGGACGCTGGCGTTGCTTGTCACGCATTACGAAGGCCGCGGCATCGAGCTAGTCGCGCGCGGCGACCGCTGGCATTTCCAGACTGCACCCGATCTAGCCCATATCCTGCGGCGCGAGCGCGACGAGACTCGCAAGCTGTCGCGCGCTGCGGTGGAGACACTGGCGATCATCGCCTATCATGAACCCGTCAGCCGCGCCGAGATTGAGGCGATCCGCGGTGTCCAGATCTCGAAGGGCACGCTCGACGTGCTGATGGAGGCGGGCTGGGTTCGCCCCGCCGGGCGGCGCGAACTTCCCGGGCGCCCGCTCACTTATGGGACGACCGCGCATTTTCTTGCCCATTTCGGCCTGGAGAGCCGCCGCGACCTTCCCGGCATCGACGATCTCAAGGCGGCCGGCCTGTTGGACCCGATCGATACAGCCTTTCATCAGCTAGAACTGGAAAGTGTCGACGAGGAAGACTAGGTCTGACGGGAGATGGACCTGGCAGGCCGGTGTCCCTGGAGAATTTCGATGGGTGGTTTCAGTATCTGGCATTGGCTGATCGTCGGCATCATCGTGCTGCTGCTGTTCGGCAAGGGCCGCTTTTCCGACATGATGGGCGATGTCGCCAAAGGCATAAAGAGCTTCAAGAAAGGCATGAGCGAGGAAGACGAGCCTGTCGTGACGCGCCGCCTGACCGAAGAGAAGCCACTCGAAACGCCTGTCGATCGCACGTCCGCGCTCGATCCCGAGCAGCGGCGGGAGCCCTGATCTACTGGGCCTGACAGATTGACGTTAGAGCGGCTGCAATATGTTCGATGTCGCACCCACGGAGCTCCTGCTCGTCGCCTTGGTGGCCTTGATCGTCATAGGCCCCAAGGATCTGCCGCGCGTTATGCGCACGGTCGGTCATTGGGTGGGACGCGCGCGCGGCGTCGCGCGCCACTTTCGTGCCGGCTTCGACACGATGATGCGCGAGGCCGAGCTCGAGGAGATGGAGCGCAAGTGGAAAGCGGACAATGAGCGCATCATGCGCGAACATCCGCTGCCAGCGCCCGGGGCCGATGCTGAAGCGCTGCCGCCACCGCCCAGCCAGGATCTGCCGTGAGGGACATCGATGAATCGCGCGCGCCGCTGCTCGAGCATCTGGTCGAGCTGCGCCGCAGGTTGTTGTGGTGCGTCGCCGCTTTGGCGGTCGCCTTCGGCGTCTGCCTCTACTTCGCGCGGCCGATCTTCGCCTTCCTGGTCCAGCCATTGCTGAGGGCGCAGCAGGACAAGCTCATCTACACCAACATATTCGAGGCGTTTTTCGTCGAGATCAAGGTCGCCTTCTTCGCCGCGCTTATGCTGTCGTTTCCGATCATTGCCAATCAGATCTGGCAATTCGTCGCGCCCGGCCTGTATCGCAACGAGAAGCGCGCGTTCCTGCCGTTCCTGCTGCTGACACCGGTGCTGTTCCTGACCGGGGCGGCGCTGGCTTATTATGCCGCCATACCGGTGGCGCTGCATTTCCTGCTTTCCTATCAGGGAAATATCGGCGGCGTGCAGCAGACCGCCTTGCCCGGCGTCGGCAATTATCTCGACTTCGTGACGAAATTCATGTTCGGATTCGGGGTCGCGTTTCTGATGCCCGTCCTGCTTATGCTGATGGAGCGGGCGGGCATCGTCACGCGCCAGCAACTGGCGCGTGGCCGCCGTTATGCGATTGTCGGGGCTTTCGCGATCGCGGCGGTGCTGACTCCGCCCGACGTCGTCTCGCAGCTCACGCTCGCGATCCCGCTGGTCATTCTCTACGAATTTGCGTTGATTGCCATCTGGTTCACGGAACGGCGCCGCAAGCATCAGCCTGCGGCCGAACCCGCACCGCCGCAATCCGGCTGATTGGGCGAAAGGGCGCCGGCAGCTGAGCCGCCGGCGCTTCCATCATTACTTGGCGGCGTTCTCGACTGCCGAGCCCGCCGATTTGACGTCCTTGCCGGCGCCTTCGACGGTGTTGCAGGCGGCCAGTGCGAGGCTGCCGGTAACTGCGATGATCGCGATGATCGTACGAACCATGAATATTCTCCCGATTGTGCTGGAACAATGCGCCTACGCTTGGGAACCAAGGCGCGTGCTTGATCTAAATGCGCCCATATTGGGATAGTTCCACTCACGTCACGACGACCGGTCGTAATCGAGAGCTTCCCGAAATGGTACAAAAATATTGGGCCCGGAGGCGCCACCGGGGGGGAGGGTTGGCGCGTCCGGGCCCATGTCTTGGATAGCGAGAGCGGGGGGGCAAAAGGTCACTATCCAAGGGGCATAACGGGGCTGGCGCAAAAGAGTTCCAAAACAATCAAAAAAAATCCGGCCAGAAATTTCATGGCGGCGCAGCAGGCAAGTAAAGCGCAAGACAGCGGCAATGCGCAGACCGTTTAGCAGCAAACGGCGACACTATAAGGCGCAGCGATGGCCACCGCTAAAGTGTAGCCGCGCGTTCCTGCCTGTCGAGGACTGCAATCTGCAGCGCATAGCTGCCGTCATCGCCATTCTTGACCATCGTTGAGCGTAACTGGCGCGAAAGGCCGGTGATGATCCGGTCGAATCGCTCGAACAGTTTGTCGTCGCGCGGCGCCCCTTCGCGAAGGCTGTCCGATTCGATCCGGAAATCCGCGACACCGGTTCCCGTTCCGGTCACCGAAATTCGAACCGCAGATGCGCCCGACAACATCGCGTACTCCACCATCTCGGTGACCAGGAAGGCGACCGACACGGCGATATCCTGCGTCACATGCAGCGCGTCGACATGGAGGCTGATTGCCATGCCCGCGGCCGGGCGCGGCGCTGTTGCGCGCAGATTGGCGGCCAGCTCGGACACCAAAGGCTTCAGCGCGACGCCGCGATTCTCCTCCAGTTCCGCATAATGGTTGCGATGGACGACCGCGAGCGCATCGACGCGGCGCTGGATCGACGCATAGGCTGCGGAGACATCCTCGCTCGATGCGCCCCGCGAATGCAGGTTGAGCAGCGAGGCCACGACCTGAAGATTGTTCTTCACGCGGTGATGGACCTCACGGACCAGACGGGTCTGGCGTTCGACCGCTGCTTCCAGCTCCGCCTCGTGGCGCGCGACGGTGCGTGTAACCTGGTCGAAAGCTTCGCCAAGGTCGCCGATTTCGCGGGCGGGCGTGGCCAGCAGCGGCAAGGCAAGGCTGGTGTCGCCCGGCCGGTAGGAAGAGATCGCGCGCTGCATCCGCAGCAGCGGCTTGAGCAGCAAGCCGTTGACGACCAGCCACCCGATTACTGCGGCCGAAATCCACATCACGACCGGCATCAATATCAGCAGCAATTCGGTAGCGCTGATCGGCACCAGTCCGGCGACGATGCGCAATTCCGCCTGACCGCTGCCGACCGGGCTCGTAAGAACGACGGTGCGCGTCAACGGGCCCTTGCGGTGCGTGTCGCGCAGCACCATCGTCGAGGCGCCCTGGCGCAGCTCGAGACGTGCATCGCCCGCACCCGTCCCCTGCTCGAGGAGGTCGGCAACGGCGCTGTGCCTATAATCGCCGACCGCCTCGATGCCTCCGTCGGCGCGGTAAAGCAGCAGTTGCAGCGTGTCGTCCGGGGTCAGCAGCAGCCGCGTTCCGTTCCGTATTCCTGCAGTCGTGGTGGGCGGGCGATAGCCGGGAGTCGCACAGCGCAGCCGGCCCTGTTCGTCATAAAGCGCATAGGTGCCGCGCATGATCTCGGTGCTCGCCAGGCGCGCGAGCGTTCGCTCGCAAACCGGCGACCGGTCGTTGCTGTCGGCTACCGCCGCACCGGCCGCCCTGATTGTCGCGGCGTTGCGCGCGAGCGCCGCGTTCAGGCGCTGCGCGTTCAATTCGATACGCTGCTGGATTTCCTTGTAGCGGTCGGCCCGGTTGGCCTGCGCGCTCTGAACCGAAGCAAGGATCGCGATGACGCCAAGCGGGAGCAGGCTCAGGCCCAGGATGAGCAGCATCTTCACGCCGGTCGAAAGCCGGGCGAATTGCGGACCAAGCCAGCCGTTGTTGGAGGTTTTCACTGTTTTTCGAACGTCTGCCGACGTGGATGTAGAAGAGGCCGCCACGGCCTGCAATCGGTGCGGTATCGCCTAATCGAGCTTGCCCAGCAAATCGAGCATTTCTGCCGGAATGGCTTCGTTGACGGTTCGGTCGTAAATGGTACGAAGCGCCTGACCGACTTCGGCTGATTCCGATGCCTTACGCCTGCGCTTGGCGCCTGTGTCGCGCGAATTGCCCGAATCCGACGATTGGTCGGACCTGCGGCGGCGGCCGCTTTCCCTATCATCCTGGAAGCTCAAATCTATCACCCCTAGCGACCCGCAAGCCGCGCCCGCAGCAGCCAAGACATGCCTGTCCGCACAGCTGACATGCTGTCGAACCTGTTGGAACAGACCCCACTTTTATGCCGGGGGCATAGGACGCCTGCGGCATCGTGGAAACAAAAAACTCCTTGAATGGTTCCACACTTTCGGATGGCGCGGGTTGGGCATTTCGCTGATGCTTTGCGGCTGCGTGTTCGTGCTGGCGGCTTGCAACCTGCAGCCCGTTACTCAATAGGGTCATTTCGGATAGGAGTCGTAACGAATGTCGCTTGGACAGGAACTAGCGCCGCATCTTCCCTTCCTGCGCCGCTATGCGCGCGCATTGACGGGTACCCAGGGCCACGGCGACAACTTCGTCCGCGCCACGCTCGAAGCGATCGTCGCGGCGCCGGACGATTTTCCGCGCGATGTCGATGCGCGTCTCGGCCTCTATCGCACTTTCCATGCGATCTGGTCCTCGGCCAATATCGAGGAGGATCCGGGCAACAGCGGCCTCAGTGACCCGGAGGGGATTGCCCAGGCGCGTCTCGCGCGGATCACGCCGCTCTCGCGGCAGGCGCTGTTGCTGACCGCTATGGAAGGCTTCACCCCCGAAGACGCCGGTTACCTGATCGATGCCCAGCCCGACGAGGTCGATGCACTGGTTGCCGAAGCGCTTGCCGAGATCGAACGGCAGACGCGCGCCGAAGTCCTGATCATCGAGGACGAACCGATCATTGCCATGGATATCGAAACCATCGTGCGCGATCTCGGTCATACCGTCACTGGTGTGGCTGTGACTCGCGACGAAGCCGTAGCGCAGGCGCGTGCCAAGCGGCCCGGCCTGGTGCTGGCCGACATCCAGCTCGCCGACGACAGTTCGGGAATCGATGCGGTGAAGGATATCTTGAGCGAATTTTCGGTGCCGGTGATCTTCATTACCGCCTTTCCCGAGCGGCTGCTTACAGGGGCGCGTCCTGAACCCACGTTCCTGATCACCAAGCCGTTCCAGCGCGCGACCGTCAAGGCCGCGATCGCCCAGGCCCTGTTCTTCGACACCGCGACCGTTCCCGCCTGAACGCAATCTGCTGGGCGCGGGAACCCGGTCACCCAGCAGGCGTTGCCGCTTCAGACAGGATAAGGATCGCCGTGCTCATGGAAGAACGCGAACAGCATATCAGCACGACAGATGCGCGGGCGGGCGCAACCCCGCACGTCACGCGCTATGTACTGGGTTTTGGACTGGCGCTCGTCATCATCGTCTTTGCCGTCTTATTGTTTGTCGCCCGCTGAATCCCTAACTAGCAGGCGCGCAGCACCGTTGCGACGACGAACAGAAATATAGATATCGCATTGGGTTACCTTCGGGGGCAGCTGCATGGCAGACGAGGAGCCGTCATTGACCGACTATGATTCAAGCGGGGCTCCTCTTGTTCCGTTGCCGGATGACGAATTCAAGGATCAGCTTGCGCAGGTCATTCCCCACCTGCGCGCATTCGGTCGTTCGCTCTCCGGCAGCCGTGACCTGGCTGATGATCTCGTGCAGGAAACTTTGCTCAAGGCCTGGGCGGCCCGCAAGCGCTTCCAGGCGGGCACCAACATGCGCGCCTGGACCTTCATCATCCTTCGAAACCTGTTCCTGAGCCAGATGCGCCGCGCCCGCTTCAAAGGCGAATGGGACGAAATCACCGCATCTAAATTGCTCGCCGCTCCGGCGAGCCAGGATCGTCATGTCGAACTCGGGGATATGCAGCGTGCGCTTCTCCACCTTCCGCAGCCGCAGCGCGAAGCGCTGATCCTGGTGGGCGCGGGCGGCTTCGCTTATGAGGAAGCGGCGGAAATCTGCGGCTGCGCGGTTGGCACCATCAAGAGCCGCGTCGCCCGCGGACGGGTTGCGCTCGAAGCTTTGCTGACCGAGGGCAAACTACCGTCGCGGCGCGAGCACGTCACCGACGGAAGGACCGCCCTGCAAACAATCATGGCAGAGGTAGACGATCTTAGCCGGGATCGGGATCCGAGCTCTTATCCAGACGAGCCAGAAGATCTTCAAAGATCTTGAGCGATTTTTGCTCGCAGTTCATGGAATAAGCGCGACGGAGCGCCTCGCCGACGCCCGCATGAACAGTGGGCGGCGCCACTTTCACGAACTGGTTGCGAGAAGCATTTTCCATCACGTCACTGCTTGAATCGATATTGTCCACGGACAGCCAACGAACATCTATCCGGTGAGTTTCAATTGTTACGTCGATAAAATGGAATAGTGTCAGCACATTGCATGCGAGATACTTTCGAATCCGAGGCAGCCGGGGCCATGATTGCCGACGCGGTTGCTCGCGCGCGCCAACATTCGCCCTTTCTGCGCCTGCAGCTCGATACCCAGACCGCAGTCGCCGCGGCCCTTGATGCGGGGTCGCTCCAAGCAGCGCTTGCGATAGCTGCCGCGCCTGCTCTCGTGGGCATCGATCTTTCGGCATCGCTGCGGCGCGAACGCAGTGGCCTTGCGCTCGCCGCCGCCATTGGCGATCTCGCCGGCCTGCTGTCGCTCGAGCAAATATTCGTCCTCCTCTCGGACCTCGCCGATCGATCGCTCGAGCGCGCGCTGGCGGCGGCCATCGAAGAGCGAACGCCGGGCGCAGGCGTCGACGGGTTCGCGATCTTCGCGCTTGGCAAGCATGGCAGCCGCGAACTCAATTTCTCGTCCGACGTCGATCTATTGTTCCTGTTCGATCCCGCCAGGCTCGCGGTCAAGCCGCGTGAGGATGTCCGTGAAGCCGCAGTCCGAATCGGGCAGCGCGTCGTCGAATTGCTGCAGCGGCGCGACGCCGACGGCTACGTCTTCCGGGTCGATCTGCGCCTCCGTCCCTCGCCCGAAGTCACTCCGATCGCATTGCCGGTCGATGCCGCCATCTCTTATTATGAATCCTCCGCTTTGCCCTGGGAGAGGGCCGCATTCATCCGCGCGCGGGCGGTTGCCGGCGATCCAGCGCTCGGCAGCTATTTCCTCGACGCTATTCATCCGTTCGTGTGGCGCCGGTCGCTCGATTTCGGGGCGGTTGCGGAAATCCAGTCGATCAGCGTCAGGATCCGCGATCATTATGCGCAGGGGCAGGGGTTCGGGCCCGGCTATGACCTGAAACGCGGACGCGGCGGCATTCGCGAGGTCGAATTCTTCGCCCAGATCCACCAGCTGATCCATGGCGGCCGCGAACCGGCGTTGCGCGCGCCTGCGACGCTCGATGCGCTCGCCGCGCTTGCCGCCGCCGACCGCATTGCAACGGACGATGCGGTCCTGCTCGCCGAAGCCTACCGACTGCAGCGGACGATCGAGCATCGCCTGCAGATGGTCGACGACCGCCAGACGCACAGCATTCCGAAGGACCCCGCGGCAATCGACAATGTCGCGAGGCTGCATGGCCTGAACGATGGCGCGACGCTGCTGGGCCTGCTGAGGGAACCGCTCGAGCAGGTTGCCCGCATCTATGACCAGCTGACGGACGATGCGCCGCGCCGGCTGCCGATCGAACGCGAGGCGCTCGAACGCTGGCTCGAGGGGGCGGGTTTCGACGACCCTGCGGCGGCGCGGATGCGGATCGACAGCTGGCGGGTCGGGGCTGCGCGTTCGCTGCGCGCGACCGCGGCGCGCGAAGCGTTCGAAGCGATGCTGCCGGGGCTCGTCGAGGCGATCGGCGCAACGCCGGCGTCGACGAGCGCGATGAATCGATTCGACGATATCGTGACGAAGCTGCCCAGCGGCGTGAACCTCTATCGCCTCCTCGATGCCCAGCCGGCGCTGACGCACATCCTCGCCCAGGTGCTTGGTCATGCGCCCGCATTGGCGGAGGCGCTTGGTCGCAGGCCGGAGCTTCTCGACGGCCTGATCGATGCCAGCGCCTTCGATCCTCCCGGCTCGGTCGAATCGATCGCCCGGGAGCTGGGGCGCCCCGATCGGCGCGGCGAAGACTATCAGGGGCTGCTCGATCGCGTCCGGCGCAAGGTCAACGAGCGGCGCTTTGCGCTCGGCGTGCAGCTGGTCGTCGGTGCCGGCGATCCGCTCGACGTCGCCGCTGGATATGCCCGTGTCGCCGAGGCTACGATCCAGGTGCTCGCGGATGCGGCGATCCGCGAATTCGAGGGAGTGCATGGCAGGGTTCCGGGTTCGGAGCTTGCGATCCTCGGGCTCGGCCGTCTCGGCGGCGGCGAGTTGACGCATGCGTCCGATCTGGACCTGATCTACCTTTTCACCGGCACGCATGACTCGCAATCCGATGGCGCCAGGCCGCTGCGTGCCGCGGATTATTTCAACCGGCTCGCGCCGCGCGTCACTGCGGCGCTCAGCGTACCGACAGCCGCCGGACCGCTGTATGATGTCGACACGCGGCTCCGGCCGTCGGGCGCGCAGGGCCTGCTGGCGGTGTCGCTGCCAAGCTTCGCCGAATATCAGGGCCGGCAGGCGTGGACCTGGGAGCATATGGCGCTGGTACGCGCCCGACCGGTCTATGGTTCACCCGATGCGCGTCGGGCGTTGCAGGACATCGTCGACGCCGTCCTTCGCCGCGAGCGCGACCCTGCCGGTTTGGTCGCCGATGCCGTGCGGATGCGCAGCGAGATCGCGACGCACAAGCCCTCCAGTGGCCCGTTCGACGTGAAGCTTGGTGTCGGCGGCCTCGTCGATCTGGAATTTGCCGTGCACGTGCAGCAGCTTCGCCACCGCGCCGCGCTGACACCGCGGATCGAAGATGCGATCGCTGGCCTCGTCGCGGCCGGGCTGGCACCGCCTGAACTTGGCCCCGCGCACGCCTTGCTGACCCGGATGCTGGTCACTCTGCGCCTTGTCTGTCCGACCGCCGTCGAACCTTCGGAGGCGAGCCGCGATCTGGTTGCGCAGGCTTGCCGGCACGAGGATTGGCAGAGCCTGCTTGCCGCGCACGACGCGGCACGGCAGGTTGTCGCTTCTTATTGGCGCGAAGTCGCATCGACGGAGGACCCGAAATGGTGAAGGAAGGCGACCGCGTACCGGACGTGAAGCTTGAAGGCCTGGCGGGGCAGACGATCAGCCCGACCGACTTCCGCGGCCAGAAACTGGTGCTCTATTTCTACCCGAAGGACGACACGCCCGGCTGCACCCGCGAAGCGCAGGATTTCACCGCGCTCAGCGAAGAATTTGAGCGGGCCGGGACCTGGGTGCTCGGCGTATCGCGCGACGAGACCGGCAAGCACAAGAAGTTCATCGACAAATATGACCTCAAGGTCTCGCTCGCTTCCGACATCGACGGCTCCGGTTGCGAGACATTCGGGACGTGGGTCGAAAAGAGCAACTACGGTCGCAAATATATGGGGATCGAACGATCGACCTTCCTGATCGACCGCAATGGTCGTATCCACAAGATCTGGCGCAAGGTGAAGGTCGCAGGCCATGCCGAGCAGGTGCTCGAGGCGGCGCGCGAGCTGGTCTGACCAAGGCTTGGCCACGGGATCATTTAGCACGGACAGGTGACATCGATGGCGAAGAAGAAAAAAGCCGGCGCGGCCGGCAGACCCAAGCTCCCCAAGGAAATTGCCGGGATCAAGATCGGCAAGGGATTGCGCAATGCTGTCGAGCCGGTGCTCGAATGGGCAAGCCATCCTGCGGTGAGCGAAACGCTCGCCGCCGCGATCGTGGCCGGCGCGGGTGCGCTTGGTTCCGCCAAGAAGGGGGCGGCTGTCAAATCGGCAACCACTCCCGAAGCGGGTTCCAAAAGCGGCGTGGCGCTATCGCTCGCGATTGCTGCGGGTGAGATCGCTTCGCGGATCCTCGCCTCCTACGAAGCGGGCGAGGCTGCCAAAGCGCCTGCGCCGCGGCCTGCAAAGCCGAAGGCTCGCGGACCCGGTCGGCCAAGGAAGAAGTGACGCCGGCGCGGGAAACGCGCTGACGGCAAATGTCGCACTTTATTTCTCAATCTGCGCAGTGGCTTGCCGACTTATCCCCAATATCCACTGTATCCACAGGCAGATTCGGCTTGTGCGACTCGGATCGTCATGAGACCTTTCAGTCATGGCCGAAGCGGTCTTCCGGCGACGGAAAACCAGACTGAAGCCAAGCCAGGCTGACTGGGCTTTTCGGAAACGAAAACAAAAGGTTAGCTTGGCAGGGCGGCTGATGGAAAATGATTGCCCAAGGGTGTTTCGGCATCGGCGGGTAGCCAGGATCCGGCCATGGCCCGGCAGAGCCGCAGTCTTCGGACAGAGGCGCTGCTATCGGGTATTCGCCAGGGCTTCGGCCTTGGCGAAAACCCACCCCTGATCGAAGGCGCCATGTTTAACCCAGGCATGCGCCGCCAGAGACAGGATAGTGGGGGTTGGTGGCGACACCGGCCCCCATTAGCCTTTCTGGCACAGCGGCAGTAGCGCACCCCGGGCAGCAATAAAGCTCGCCCGCCTTTTCGACCGAGCCTATGTCGCACATCATGCCGGACGATCCCGCACTCTTCGAACGCGCGCGGCGGGTCGCCGCCGATCTGCCCGGAATCGAGGTTTCCTCAAGCTACGGTAGGCCGGCCCTCAAGGTGAGGGGCAAGTTCCTGGCTGCCAATTCGCGCGAGCCGGGTGCGCTTGTTGTCTCCTGCCCGATACCGCTCAAGGAACATCTGATCGAATCGCGGCCGGATATCTATTTCGAGACCGAACATTATCGCGGCTGGCCTGCGGTGCTCGTGCGGATGGACGCGATCGACGATGGCATGTTGCGCGCGCGGCTCGAAGCGGCATGGCTGGAACGGGCGCCCAAACGCATGGCCAGGCTCTGGCTCGAAAAGGGAGGTTTGGATGGCGAAGCATGATGCGGTCATCGAGTGGACGTCGAGCGGTAATTTCATGGCCAATGGCTACAGCCGGGGACACGAATGGCGCTTCGACGGCGGAGCGGTGGTACGTGGGTCGTCGTCGCCGCATGTCGTTCCGGTGCCTTTGTCCGATTCCGCCGGAGTGGATCCGGAGGAGGCGGTGGTGGCCGCCGCATCGTCCTGCCACATGCTGTGGTTCCTCGATCTCGCGCGCCGCGCCGGTTTCGAGGTCGCAAGCTATCGCGACGAGGCGGTCGGTGAGATCGGCCGTGACGAGCGTGGCCGCCTCGCCTTTCTGGTGATCAGGCTGCGGCCCGCCATCGTCTTCGTTGGCACCCCGCCCGATTCCGCGACGCTGGTGTCGCTGCACGACGAAGCGCATGAAAAATGCTTCATCGCCAATTCGCTGCGCTGCGACGTCGTCGTCGAATCGCCGTCCTGATCGATAGACGGTCGGGCGGGACGGCATATATCCATGTGCGGTTTTGATTTCGCGGCATTCGGTGGCGATCCTGTTCGTCCGTTTGAAAGTTGAATGAGGCGCCGTCACAGCGTCTTGCGGAAATATTGAAGCTGTTCGGTTGGTTCGAACCCGATGCCCGCATGCGCTGCGAGGCTGAGCCGGTTGGACAGCAAGGCGTCGGACCCGAGCTCGGTGAAGCCGCGGGCGCGCGCCACGTCCTCGATTGCCGCGATCAGTCGCCGGCCGATGCCCTGGCCGCGCAATTCGGGTTCGACCCACCAGCCCTCGACGTGCGGGCATGGGGCGGAATCGCAGCCGTCGACGAACCGCCGCAGCGAATATTCCGAAAAGCCGCCAAGCGTGTGGTCGTCATTTTCCCAGACGAAGAAGGTTTCCGGGGTGAACTCGAAGACGTTTTCGTCGGGCCAAAGCTTCGCCATCATTGCGAGGGCGGCGTCGCGATCGGTCGGGAGAGCGGGGCGGACGGTCATGACGCTGCGGCCGCTGGAAGATGCGTTTGGCAACCGGACATTCGTCGATGCGGGAACAGCCCCGCCGGCTCACTCGACGGCGATTGCCGTAATCTGCTCATGGTCCCGTTGGGCGACCTGCGCAGCCTTGAGCGCTTCGGATTCGGTGCGCATCCGGTCGGTGCGCGCTGCACGGGCAGCCATGTCGCGCCAGGCCGCTTCGGATCGCAGGCAGCGGTCGCGGACATTGTCGAGCGTGGCCTGGTCGGCGTCGCGGCGGGCTTCGGCCGCGCGGGCCAGATAATAATCCTCGTTTGTGGACATGGTTCTCCCTTCATCGTGCTCCTCCGTGCGGGCGTGCGCGGGAGGGCGTTGTGCGGCAACCATTTTTGGGCGGCGGGTGCAGCACAGCTATGGCCGCTTTCCGCCGAAAACTCAAATCCCGCGCGACAGGCCGCGGCACATCATATCCGCTGCCCCGGCTAGGGCCCCATCCTCGTGAGAGGATGGGGCGATCATTGTTCAGGCGCTCTGGAGATTGACGGCGCTGGTCTTGCCGCGACGGTCTTCCTCAAGCTCGTAGCTGACGCGCTGATCCTTGTTGAGCGTGCTCATTCCGGCGCGTTCGACGGCGCTGATGTGCACGAAGGCGTCATTGCCGCCGTCTTCCGGCTGAATGAAACCATAACCCTTGTCGGAGTTGAAAAATTTTACGACGCCGATTGGCATAATATATTCCTTCTTTGCGGCGGACCGCCATTCGGCCCACACGGAGCTAGCTGCGGCGAAAGAAGGAAGAAGGAGCCGCAAAGCGCCAAAGACCATCGATTTGCGACTGTAGCGGCGCCTATATGGGCGCTTTTGCGCAAAAATACAAATCAGCCCGCCAGTCTGGCCAGCGCACCGCCCTCGAGCCGCTGCACGGTCCACTCGTCCATCGACCGCGCGCCGATCGCGCGGTAGAAGCTGATCGCGGGCGCGTTCCAGTCGAGCACCGCCCATTCGACCCGTGCGCAGCCGCGGTCGAGCGCGAGGCGGGCGACCCGCGCCAGCAATGCCTTGCCTGCCCCAAGGCCGCGCGCTTCCGGCCTCACGTAGAGATCCTCGAGGTAAAGCCCCGGCTTCCCCTCGAACGTCGAGAAATTGGGGAAGAACAGGGCAAAGCCGATCGCTTCGCCGTCGCGTTCGGCGATCAGCACCTCCGCAATGGGCTGCGGGCCGAACAGGTGCGGCGCGAGCAAAGCCGGGTCGGCGCGGACTTCGTGACTCAGCTTCTCATATTCGGCGAGCGCGAGGATGAGCTCGTGGATCAATGCCGCATCATGCGGCGTCGCGGGGCGGATGTTCAGTGCCATGCCGCTCATTCTACGTTTCCGCGCGCGGGCGAAAGAGCTATCGACGTGATTCTTTGCGAAGATGGAGGCAGGCGATGAGATTGGCGGTGACGCTCGCGGCAGCGGCAATGTCGGGCGCGATCCTGCTGGCCGCGCCCGCCGGGGCGCAAAGCACGTCTTCGGTCGACCGCGACAACATCCGCCGCGTGCTGGTGTACGGAACCGATCCGTGCCCGCCGAGCCCGCCCGGCGAGATCGTGGTCTGCGCACGGCGGCCCGAGGGCGACCGCTTCCGTATCCCCGAGCGCTTCCGCAAGCCCGACAAGCTGACCGGCGAGAACGAGGCCTGGGCGTACAAGGCCGAACAGCTCGAGATGCACGGTGCGAGCGGCGTCGCGAGCTGCACCCCGATCGGCCCCGGCGGTGCCAGCGGATGCATGCAGCAGCTTATCAAGCAGGCGGCTCAGGAACGGCGGCAGCAGAAGGATGAAGACCGCCGCGTTCCGTAAGCGAGCCGGTCCCGCTCACTGAGCCTCAGGCGTCGAGGATCGGCGCGAATCCGCCATAGACCATGCGCTTGCCGTCGAACGGCATCTTCATGTCTTTCATGCGCGGCTCCGAGGTGAGCTTTTCCCAGCCCTTGTCGCGGGCTTCCTTCGACGGCCATTCGACCCAGGAGAACACGACCTTCTCGCCGTCTTCCGCTTTCACCGCGCCCTTGAAGTCGGTGACCTTGCCGTCAGGGACGTCGTCCTGCCACGTATCGACGACGCGCGCCGCGCCATGTTCGAGGAACAGGGCGCCGACATCGGCGGCGAACGCGCGATATTCGTCCTTCTTGTCCGCCGGCACCGCGACGAGCATGCCGTCGGTATAGCCCATGCCGCCGTGCGCGCCGTCGTCGGCGATCGTCTCGAAGCCGCCGTAGATCATCCGCTTCGCGTCGAACGGCATGTTGGCGCCCATTTCCTTCATCCGCGGATCGCTCATCATTTTTGCATTGGCCGCGTCGCGTGCCGCCCGATCCGGATATTCGATCCACGAAAAGACCACGACTTCGCCATCCTCGGCCTTCACCGCGCCCTTGAAGTCGGTGACCTTGCCGTCGGGCACGTCGTCACCCCACGCCTCGACATGGCGGGTTGCGCCGAATTCCTTGAACAATGGCATCGCGTCGGTGGCTTGCTTGCGATATTCTTCCTTGTTCCCGGCCGGGACCGCCAGGACGAACCCATCTACGTAGGACATGATGTCACTCCTCGGTTGAAAGTCTGCTGCCGACTCGCTCCGTTAAAAGCTTAACTGCCGTGATCCGGCCGCGTTGCATTTTTGCGACCGCGCGTTGCGCTTGACCGTTCGTTCGCGCCGAGTCGTGATCAGCGCAGGACGCCGCGATCGCGCATCCTGATCGCATAGACGAGCAGCGCGATCGCGATGACCCAGATCGCGATGCTCATGCCGATCATCACGCCGGTCATCATTCCCGCGGGCACCGACGAGAGCAGGTGCTGATAGAGCGTCGACACCGCCAGCCCGGCCAGCGACAAGGCGAAAGCCCAGACTGCAAAACGGCTGCGGAACAGCAGCAGCAGCGACCCCAGCAGCGCACCCCATACGCCGAATGCCCATGCTGCCTCCATCCAGGCCGGGAAGCTGTCGAAATAGGCGCGCTGCTCCGGCGTGAATGCAGCGAGATAGGCCGCATTGTGCGTCTGGGTCATCACATAGTCGGCAACGCCGAACGCATTCCACAATGCCGACACACCGCCGACGATCCACAGATGAACGGGTGTCCTGGCCGATAACTCTTCCATGATCTTTCTCCCCTCTTCACCGGCGCGAGCCCGGCCAAGGAAAGTCTCACTCTCGGCGCTGCTTGGCAAGTTTGGACGACAGCCTAGCGAAGCACGCCCTGCGCGCGCATCCTTATCGCATAGAGCAAAAGGAAGATCGCGATCGCCCAGTCGGCCACGTTCATCGCGATCGTCGTGCCGTCGAACAGCCACTTCGGCGATGGCGAGGGCGCTGACATGAAATGGTTGATGGTCGCGGCGGCCAGCCCGGCGAAAGATAAAGCGAAAGCCCACACAGCGAAGCGGCTGCGGACGAGCAGCAGCAGGGATCCCAGCAGCGCGCCCCACGTACCTATCGCCCAGACCGCTTCCTTCCAGGCGGGGAAAGCGTCGAAATAGGCGCGCTGCTCTTCGGTGAAGGCGGCGAGATAGGTCTGGTTGTGGGTATGGATCATCACATAATCGATGACCGTGAAATAGACGTACCAGCCTGTTGCCAGAGCCCCGACGATCCACAGATGAACGGGTGCCCGTGCCGAAGCCTGTTCCATGCCTGTTTTCCCCTGTCCGCCAGTCCGTGACCCGCGCCGGGAATTTCTCATTCCACACGCGACTTGGCAAGATCGCCCGGGCGCGGCGCGGCACAGCATTCAACGGCGATGTGGTCGGGCGCTGAGCGATGGCGGCGATGTTGCCAAATTTTGCCAAAGTGGAGACGGCGGCTGACGTGGCGCATGCCCGGCCCTAGGTCGCGCGCCACCGCTCGATCGCCCGATCGTACGCAGCTTTGGCCTTGTCTCGCGCAGCTTCAAGCTGCTTGAGCGCGCGTGCCCGGGCTTTCTCGATCTCGGCTCGCTCGGCCTTCAGCCTGGCTTCCTGATCGCGCAACCGCTCCAGTTTCGCGTCGTAATCGGCCTCGGCCGCGTCGATCGCTTCCTCCGCTTCGGTCAGCGGTTGCCGGCTGGGGACGGGCTTGCGGGCCGGCCGGGTCCTGGGTTTTTCCGAGGGCGCCGATGGCTTTTCCGCACGCTTGGGCGCCTTCGGTTTGTCGCGTGGCAGCGCGGCAAGCTGTTCCTCCGGCGTCCCTCTCAGGCGCTTGATGATCTTTCCCGGATTCGCCAGCGGTTCGGCGGTCAGCTTGGGATCGGTGACAAGCTCGGCCTCGCCGCGCTGGAACACATCCTTGCCGCTGCCCCACGCCTCGATCGCCGCTTTCTGGCTCGGCGCGGCGACATAGGCGTCGTGGAATCCGATCGGCGTCCGAAAAACCTTGAGCTTTCGCGATTTCGGCCCGTTGCGGACTTTAGCCGGCATTGTTCGGTTGCCCAATTCCGATGGAGGGACGCTCGCGACCCAAGCGCAGCGCCGGTTTTTCGACCAGCACGTGGTACAGGCACCCGACAAGGGTTGCGGCGGCTGTTATGAGGATCAGTGCGATCGACCAATGCGCCCCCCGCGTAACGCGCGCGAAGACGGAGATAAGCGGGTTGTGCATGAGGTAGATCGAGTAAGAGGCGGCTCCGAGAAAGGTAAGCAACGCGGGGGTGCGGATGCGGCCGCTGATATCCGCCGCGGCGAGCGGGGCGATGAGAAAGCCGAAGGCCAGGCCGATCAGAACGGAGTGGGACTTGTCGCCGCCAAGGAGGATCCAAAGCGCTGCCGGCAGCAAGCCAATCGGCGCGAGCCAAAGCGGCGCCTTCTGTCGCTGCACCAATTCCGCGGCAAGGATCCCGAACACAAATTCCAGGTTGACCGGCCGGAGCGGCATTCCGGCATCGACTCCGGACAGGCAGAATGCCGTTATGGCCAGCGCCCAGGCGGCCAGTCCCCAGCGCAGCCAACCGGCGAAGAACAGGATGCCGTAAACCGCGTAGAAGGTGACTTCATGTTGGAGCGTCCATGCCACCCGAAGCGCAGGTCCGGGCTCGATCGGGAACAGCGTCAAGGTGGTCAGCCATTGCCATGGCACCGGGCGCGGATAGACCGAATAGAGCAGGGCCATGCCAATGCCGATCGGGAGATAGGGGACATATATCCGCCGGAGGCGGTGCAATGCGTACTCGCGCGGAGTCTTTCCCGCACTCGACCAGTGGATGATAAAGCCGGAGAGAACGAAGAAGAAATCGACGCCCAGATAGCCTTGGCGGAGAATCGCCGAAACTGCATGGGGCACACCACCTGTGAAGGCGTCTGTCGCGACAACCGAATGGATCAGCACCACTGCCAGGGCGGCAAAGGCCCGTCCCGCCTGAAGACTGTTGATGGCGGGTCTATCGGAGACTTCGGTCGGCAAGATCGCACTGATCCTCGAACGGGTGGACATTTGTACGTGGCGACCGTGGTTTCATATGCGAACTCTATGGCATTGCCCACCGGCATGTGTGCGAAAGCCGGTGATCGCAAGGGTGAGGGCAGGGTTGCCACGGCGAGCGCAAACCCCTTACCTGCTGAATGATGAGCGCTGGAGATTTTGCATCGACGGAAAACGTTAAGCGTGACGTCGCGGCAGGAAGTATCTCGCTTGCATGGTTGCTTCTGCTCCTGCTCATCTTCTCGCTGGCCTTTCAGCAGCCAGCGATCCGGGTCCTTGGCTTTGCAGCCGTTCCCAGTGATTTCATCTATCTCGCGTTGCTCGCTGCGTGGACGTTCGAATTGGTGGCCGGGCGCGCGCGTTTCCTCTGGCAGCAAAGCTACTGGCTTCTCGGTTGCTACTTCGCGGCAATGCTCGCGTCTGCGATCGCGGCAGGCATGCCGGCCCGCACTTCGGCCAAGCTGCTCACTCAGGTCTATCTGCTCAGCCTGCCCGTCATCGCGATCAGCCTGGTCCAGTCCGAACGGCAGCTTCGTCAGGCATTGCTTGCCTGGCTGGCCGGCGCCGGTGTCGTGGCGCTGGTCGGCGTGTCGGCCGTCGTCGCTTTCCTCGTGGATCCGCAAAGCCCCCTGTTCGCTTTTGCCCGCTCCGATTTCGGAACCCTTCCACCCGGGAATTATCCGCGGCTTTGGCTCACATTTCGCAACCCGAACATGCTCTGCAACTATCTCACGGTCTCGCTGGTCATTATCCTCATCGCCCGGCACCGCAACTGGATTTCCCGCACGCCCTTCCTGCTGTTGCTCGGCGGAATATTGTTGAGTGCCTTATTCACGATATCGACCGGTCTGGGCGGCGTTGTGCTGGCGCTCGGTTGGTGGGGGTGGCTGCGGCTCAGGGACACGCACCGGGTTGCCGGGCGCGTGGCGCTGATTGCGGGCATGCTCGCGGCCGTGCTTTTCGTCCTTGCTGCGGTTGCCTCGCCGGTCATACCGCGCGACGTTCCGTACCTGATCCACATCCCCTATATCGATCGCCCGTTCGCACCTGCTGTCCGGCTGCTCACCTGGAGCGACGCCGTCCACAATCTTCTCGGTCACCCGATCCTTGGCCGGGGCATCGGCGCGGACTCGGTGTTCGTTCGCTACTGGGTACCCTACGGATACCATGCTGCGCTGACCGACGCGCATAACATGTTCCTGAACATCGCGGTCCAGTGCGGCATCGTCGGCTTGGCAGCGCTGCTTGCGTTGATCGTCTATGTCTGGCGTCTCACATTCCGGCCGCATCGCCTCGCCGGCAGTATGAATCCGGCCGTTCCGGTCGCCCTGGGCTTCGCTTTCCTGAACGCCTTCGCCTACCAGGGCCTCATTGGCTCGTTCGAGGATGCCCGGCATCTGTGGGTTCTTTTTGGACTGTTCGCGGCCAGCATCAGCTACCCATTTTGCAATGCAGCCAGGAACGTCGACTAGATGTTCGCGCGGTCTGGAACACCGCACGAATTTGATACAGATCAAACATCTCATGACATCCAATTTTTTCTGATCTAGAGCAATTCATCGATGGGCAAGTCGGCAGTGCCGGTGCATCTTGGCGCGCTTGATCAGCCGTCGCGTGACCGGCGGACGACCGCGCGGGCAGCCGTGAGCAAACTGAGGAACCGTCGCAGATTCTGGAACGAGCCGAAAGCGCTCGCCCGGCGTCAGTCATGGAAGTTCGTGCGATCGTTGCAGCGTCTCAACTTATTCTAGGTCCGGCCATGCGAATCCTGTCTGCTCTTGTCCCTCTCGTCACGCTGGCGATAGCCGGCTGCGCCGACGCACCAATGACGTCCCGAGCCCCGGTGCCCCGCGCGGCCATGGCGTCGAACGGGCCACCTACCGCCGCGGGCACTTTCGGCGTTCGATCAGGACGATCTTCACGCGGGCTGGAATTCGCAAAGGCGCGTTGTTCCGGCTGCCACGCAATTGCCTCCGGTCAGTTTTCCTCAAACCCCGACGCACCGACATTCGAGACGATCGTCAACACGCCTGGGCTCAGTACCCAGACACTCGATGTCTGGCTGCGCAACTCGCACAACTTCCCCGAAGTGATGAAGTTCGACATCGAGGCCGATCAAATCGACGATCTCAAAGCCTATATGATGACGCTGGTAAGGAGCGATTTTAAGCCGCCCACACAGTAGCTTCGACCCTTGCGCACATTGGCGCGCAAGGCTGCATCCCGCTAATATGATACGATGCACGAGATACGAACCGAGCGGCTGCTTCTGCGAAAGGCCCGGCAAAGCGATTTGGACGCGATCCATTCGCTGTTGAGCGATGCGCAGGCGACCACCTATTGGTACGAACCGCCTCATTCCACGGTCGATCAATCGCGGGAATGGCTGGCAGCCATGATCAAAGTTCCGCAGCAGGCCGGCGACGACTTCATCGTCGAGCATGAGGGCCGGGTCATCGGCAAGGCGGGCTTCCGCGCTTTCCCGGTGATCGGATTTATCTTCCGCCCGGATTCGTGGGGTCGGGGTTTCGCGCGCGAGGCGCTCGCCGCCCTCATTCACCGAGCTTTCGACGTGCACCAGCTCGCCTCCATCGAGGCGGATGTCGATCCGCGAAACGAACGATGTCTGCGCCTGTTGCGAAGCCTGGATTTCAGCGAGGTCGGCCGTCAGGAACGAACCTGGAATGTCGGCGGTGTCTGGTGCGACAGCGTCTATCTGCGCCTTTCGCGCACCTAGGACGATCTCCGGCCGCCGCGCTCATTCAGCTGTCCGTCAGACTCGAAAGCTAGAGCAAGCGCCGAAGTGGATCAGCGCATGAAAACATTTCCCGCCAGGTTTCTCGTCGCATCCTTGGCGGCGATCGCCACCGTTCCTGCCCTCGCGCAGACGGCCATAACGCTCGGCCAGCGGCCCATTACGCGTGCCGAGGTGGCCGCGTTCGCCAAGCGGCAGTTTGCCCAGATGGATACCAACCACGACCATCATGTCAGCCCCGCCGAATTCGAGCATTATCGCATGCAGCAGGGCGACCGCAGCCAGACCGGCCTCGGCCATGTCGGCCAGCGCTGGTTCGAGAAGACCGACGCGGACGGCGACGGCGAAGTCACGCTTGCGGAAGCGGTCGCCCGGCCGCTCAGGATGTTCGACATGGCCGACATTAATCGCGACGGAATCGCCAGCCTGCAGGAGCAGTCGTTCGCGCAGATGCTCAAGGGCAATTAGGTGAAAATATGGCGCCGCTTTAACCGACATTTTTAGGCTGATTACCCTCCGGTGTTCGCATGTGCTCACTGCGAACATCTCATCCGTGCTACAGGGCGTCGAGATGAAGCTCTCGATTGCCCTGCTCGGCCTTGTTGCGGTCGCCTGTTCGCAGCCGGCGCGGCAGCCCGAGCCGGGGAATGCGACTGCCGATCGTGGCGCGCAGGTTGCGCCGCCCGCGAGCAATATGCGCGCAGAATTCCTTCGTCTAGCCGGCGCGGACAGCTGGGCGGACTGGCCCACGGATCTGCTGGAGGATCCCGACGATTATGGCCGGGCCTGTATCCGGGTCAGCGGGCCGATGCGCGCCGCAGCCATCGCCTTGCTCGATCAGCAACCGGCTGTGCCGCTGGAGGACCTGCAATATTTGCGGATGGTAGGCGAGACCCGGCCGCCGGGCGGCGGAACGCCCTATCTGCTGCGCGGATTTTCAGCGTCGAACAGCACCTCGCTCATCAAGCGGGCCGGGACCGCAGTCGTCGTTCACACCAACGCCCCGGATGGCCTGTCGAACGTGCGCCGCTATCCGTGCGTGGCCATCCTCAATGCCGCACCCACGCAGGTATTCACCGTCGCCACCGACGATCTGTGACGCCGGCGCCCGCGCGTCACCCGTCGCGACCATTGGCTGGCAGCGTGAGGCGCCTCCGACTTGCCCCCGCGGCCGGCGATTGTTTCATGCGCAAGCGCCTGCTTTGCTATATACGCCGGCAACATCCGGGGCCGAGTCATGACTAACGCCCGAAGCTGAACGACGGGGGAGGAGCGACAAACATCATGTCTGCTGCCGTCGCAGTGATCCTCATCAACTGGAAACGCCCGCAAAACATCGGCCATCTCGTCCGAACCGTGGCCGATGCGCTGCCGGCAGCCGCCATGCTCGTCATCGATCATGGCAAAGGCGCGGACGGTCTGGAGAGCCGGGACGACATAGCGCGCGACCGTTGCTGGATAGGCAAGCAGGCCAATGCCGGCGCCGGGGCGCGCATAAAGCTCGCGGCCGCGATGCCGTTCGACCATTATCTTTGCGTCGATGACGACACGTTCCTGTCGGTCGAGCAGATCAGGGCGCTGACGGCAGCGTTGGCTGCGGATCCCCGTCGCGCGCACGGGCTGACCGGGCAGCTCGTTTCGAAATCCGGGAATGGACCCCACACGCTCCAGAACTGTGTCACGGGAAGTCGGGATGTCAGCGTCGTAAACCAGGCGTTTGCGTTCACCAGGGCACGCGCCGAGGCAACGCTGCGACTGGCTGCATCGATCGGCTTCGGTGACTGGAGCGACGTCAGGCGCGGCGACGACATCCTTCTTTCCAGCGCCGGGCCCGATCCGGCTCGCATCCACGATCTGGGTAGGTTCGAGCAATGCCCGACGAGCGCTGCGGACGGGATCGCGACCTGCCGAAGCGCCGATTTCCGCGCGGCGCGCGGCATGTTGTTCGAGAAGCTGTTCAGGCACGGCGTCTTATATGTCGCGAATGACGTGTCGCGCTCGTCTCAATAGGTGATGCTTGGGTACCAATCCGTCCCGCGGCCGTCAGGCGTAAGGTCGAGCACGTTCCACAGCGGCATCAGGTCGGGCGCGGTGGTCGGGTCCTCGCCGGGATCGGCGGGCACGTCGCCGGTCTCGGCTGCCCAGAAATGACGGATGACACCGTCGCGGCGGGTGAACACGTTCATTGCCGCCATGTCGGTGCCGTCGTCGAGGATCGCGTGATAATCGCGCGTGAAATTGCCGTTCGCGTCGAAATAGAGCGGCAGGTTCTTCCAGCCGCGCTCGACCTTGAACGCGACCTGTCGCTCGATCGGCGACAGCGCGACGATCGCCAGAGCGACGCGCTGCCGGATATGGTCGGCGTTGCCGTCCAGGCTGCTGAGCAGGGCGGTGCACATCGGGCAGGGGCGGGCGCGCTTGGGCCCATACATCCAGTTATAGACGAACAATGTATCCTTGTCGCCGAACAGCGATTCAAGGCCGGCAGGGTTCGCGCCCCTGACGCTGCTCGCCTCGCCGATGAACTGATAGTCGCCCTTGACCTCGCCGCCGGGCGGCAGCGCGCGGCGCTGCGCCGCGACCCGCGCGACGTGGCGGCGCAGCTCGATCTCCTCGACCAGCAGCGCATTGCGCGCCTTGCGATATTCGGCGCTCTCGTTGGGCTGGTGCGCGGTGCTTTGCCGAACCAGCTCTTCGGCGGGCTGCAGTCTGGATTCGCCGTCGGCCATGATCGCGTCCTTCCATTGACTGATGCTTGAACCGGCCGATGCGGGCCAGGTTCCCCTCATAGCGGTAGGCCGCGGTGAAGTCGCGAAGAGCAGGCTTCGTCTTGCCAAAATTTGCCAAAGCGGCTATTTTTCGCTCATGACCACGATGAACATTTCGCTCCCCGAGACGCTCAAGCAGTTCGTCGACCAGCAGGTCGCGGGACGAGGCTATGGCACCAGCAGCGAGTATGTCCGCGAACTAATCCGCAAGGACCAGGATCGCCAACGCCTTCGTGGCCTGCTGCTGGAGGGCGCCGATTCTCCTGCCGGCTCGGTTGCCGATGCCGCATATTTTGATGCGCTCCGTCGGCGTGCCCGCTCCAAACCAGCAGCGTGACAGCCAAGCTGGTCGTGCCGCGCCGCGCGGCCGAGCGCGACGTGGATGCCGCAATCGACTTCTATTTACGCGAAGCCGGCAGTGCCGTTGCACTCGCGTTCGTCGATGCGCTCGAAGCGGCCTATCAAGCGATCGCCGAACACCCGGGAGCGGGCTCGCCGCGCTTCGCGCATGAACTCAATCTCCCGGGACTTCGAAGCTGGGCACCTGGAAAGTTTCCTTATCGCATATTCTATCTCGAGCGCGCCGATCACCTGGACGTCTGGCGCGTGCTCGACGGCCGGCAGGACATACCGGCATGGCTAGGTGACGCGGGAGAAGAGTGAGGCGACCGGACGAACGCTCAGGCGCAAAAGGCTTGAAACCTCCGCACCCGCTGGCGATCACTGGGGATAAGCATAGCAGACGGTTTTCGAAAATGGTCATGGTGCAGGCGGACATTTGAGGATGGAGGAACCATCGTTGGCAAAGCGTGGCTCACCGTCCGATGAAGCGACCGAGCGCCAATTGCGAATATATTTCGGGCCCGCTCTGCTTGCGAGCGCGGTCGTCGTGGCGGTGTTCCTGCTGTGGGCCGGCATCAAGATCGAGATCGAGGCCACCAGCACCGCGATCCTGTGCGGGGTCGCGGTGCTCGCGATCGTAATCCGGAGCATCTTCCGCGACACCCGCATCCGCGCCCACCGCGTGCTGCGTAACGGCGCCGAATATTTCGGCTATTTCGTCCTCATATGTGTCCTTGCGGTGCTGGCGAGCTACCCGGCGGCGGCAGAGAGCAGCGGCTTCGCCGATCCGTCGCTCGAGCGCGTCGACCGATTGATGCGCTTCGACTGGGTATCCTGGTATGCCTGGGTGTCGGTGCATCCGGCGCTGCAGTTTGCGGGGCGCCTGGCCTATGCGAGCATCTTCGCGACGCCGATCATCCTGCTTGGCTATTTCGCTTATGCCGAGCGCCGGCGCGACGCGACCCAATTCCTGATCAGTTTCTGGCTGGCCGCGATCCTGACGCTGGCGATCTTCACGCAGCTGCCCGCGATCGGCCCGCTCGCCTTCCTCTGGCACGGACCGATCCCCTATATGCCGACCAGCGCGCTCTATCACGTCTATCTGATCGAGGCGCTGCGCCAGCACCAGATCCACTTGATCGCGCTCGGCAATCTGCACGGACTGGTCTGCACGCCAAGCTTCCACACCGCCAGCGCGGTGCTGTTCATCGCATTCGCCTGGCGCATCCCGGCGCTGCGCTGGCAGCTGATCGGCGTCAACGTGGCGATGATCCTGGCGACGCCGGTCGAGGGTACCCACTATCTGGTCGACATGCTCGTCGGTGCCGGCGTCGCCTGCTTCTCGCTGTTCCTCACATCGGCGATGCTGCAGCTTGGGTCCGATTTGCCCGCGGAGCCATCGCGCGCCTGAGGTTCGATCACGTCCGACGCGCGAAGCTGTCGGGATCGGCAATCCGCCACCAGTTCGCAAGCCGCGGATCGCATGCCCCGGCGATCAACTCGCCCGGCTCCACGAATGGATAGATTTCGTCGATCGATCGCATCTCGGCGGCGTTGATCCGCTGGCGCAGCCCGTCCGGCGTGAACTCGTCCGGTGAAGACAGGCCCGCCGAAACGACGATATCGTGCAGCGCATCGAGCGTCGCCCGCTGGAACCTGGCCACCCGCTCGGCCTTTTCCGGGATCACCAGTCCGCGCTGGCGTGCCGGCGACTGGGTGGCGACGCCGGTCGGGCAGGTGTCGGTGTGGCAGCGCATCGACTGCACGCAGCCGAGCGAGAACATGAACGCGCGCGCGGCATTGCACCAGTCGGCGCCGAGCGCGGCGTTCATCGCGATCGACGCGCCCGAATTGACCTTGCCCGACGCGACCAGCCTGATCTTGTCCTTGAGGTTCGCGCCGACCAGTGCGTTGCGCGCCATGATCAGCCCTTCGCGCAGCGGCATTCCGACCCGGTCGGACAGCTCGGTCGGTGCCGCGCCGGTGCCGCCCTCGGCGCCGTCGACAACGATGAAGTCGATCAGGATGCCGGTCTCGAGCATTGCCTTGATGACCGCGAACAATTCGTGCGGATAGCCGACGCACAGCTTGATTCCGACCGGCTTGCCGCCTGACAGCTCGCGCATCTTCGCCGCGAATTCCACCAGCTGACGCGGCGTCGAGAAGGCCGAGTGATAAGCGGGCGAAAGGCAATCCTCGCCTTCGGCAACGTCGCGGGTCTGGGCGATCTCGGCGGTTACCTTGGCGCCGGGAAGCAGGCCGCCGTGGCCGGGCTTGGCGCCCTGGCTCAGCTTGATCTCGGTCATCACCACGCTGTCGTGCGCGGCGCGCTCCCTGAAATGGCCGGGGTCGAATTGGCCCAGCTTGTCGCGGCAGCCGAAATAGCCCGAGCCGACTTCCCAGACGACGTCGCCGCCGTGCTTCAGATGGTAAGGGGATAGCCCGCCTTCGCCGGTATCGTGGTAAAAGCCGCCGATCTTCGCGCCCAGGTTCAGCGCCTCGATCGCATTGGCGCCGAGCGCTCCGAAGCTCATCGCCGAGATGTTGAGCCGCGCGGCCTGATACGGCCGGCTGCACTGATCGGTGCCGACGTGCACGCGGGTATATTTCTCCGCATCTTTCGACGGCGCCATCGAATGTGCCAGCCATTCATATTCGTCCGAATAGACGTCGAGTTCGGTGCCGAACGGATGCGTGTCCACGTCGCCCTTGGCGCGGGCATAGACCAAAGACCGTTCCTCGCGGCTGAACGGGCGGCCATCGAGATCGCTTTCGACGAGATAGGCGCGCGCGAACGGCCGCAGCCATTCGAAGAACCAGCGCGCCCGCGCCAGGACGGGATAGTTGCGGCGCAGCGAGTGGTGCGGCTGGACGAGGTCGATGACCGCGAAGAACAGCAAAGGCGCGAACAGCAACAGCAGCCACAATGTGCGCGGATGCGCGGCGCCGACGAAGGCAACGAGGGCGGTACCGGCCACGCCGGCAATCAGAAGGAGGTTGCGCGCCAGCGGCTGGTCGCCGAGCAAAGCGTCGGCGATACCGGGGCTCTTGCTCACGAGAGCAGGTTCCGGACCATGCCGGCGACATCGCGCCCGCGCCCGCCGAGCACCGCCTTCGCCGAGTAAAGCGCCATGCCGGCGACCTGGCCGGGCTCGACCTTGGGCGGCATCACCAGCTCGAAGCGGTCGGTCACGACATCGAGCAACGCTGGCCCCGGCTCGGCAAGCCACGCCTGCACTGCCGCATCGAGGTCTTCGCCATTCTCCACGCGCCAGCCGCGGAAGCCGATCGCCTCGGCGACGCGCGCGAAGTCGGGATTGACGAGGTCGGTAAAGGCATCGAGCAAGCCTTCGACCTTCTGCTCGATCTCGACGAAATCGAGCGCGCCATTGTTGAACACCGCCACCTTGATCGGCAGTTTCTCCTGCACCGCGGTGAGCAGGTCTCCGAGCATCATCGCCAGCCCGCCGTCGCCCGACAGTGCGATCGCCTGGCGGTCAGGGAACGCCGCTTTGGCGCCGAGCGCCTGCGGCATCGCATTGGCCATCGTTCCGTGGCTCAGGCTGACCACGGTCCGATTGCGCCCGGTCGATGCGATGTGGCGCAGGCACCATACCATCGGCGAGCCGGCGTCGGCGCTGAAGATCGCGTCCGCATCGGCATGGCGCGAAATCGTCTCGGTCAGATATTGCGGATGGATCGCGCCGCCTTTGCCGACCTTGTCGTGCTTGGCCTGCGCCGCCACCGCCTTGCGATGATGCTCGAGGCATTCTTCCAGGAAGGCGTCATCGTCGCGCTGCGTGATCCGCGGCAGCAATGCCTCGAGCGTCGGCCCGATATCGCCGACCATGCCGATGTCGACCGGATGGCGCCGGCCGAGATGCGACCCGTCGAGGTCGACCTGCAATATTGTTGCCTTCTCGGGATAATATTGGCGCCAGGCGAAATCGCAACCGAGCAGCAGCAGCACATCGCACGCCATCAAGGCATGATAGCCCGACTCGCTGCCGAAGATTCCGGTCATGCCGACGTCATACGGATTGTCATGCTCGAGGAAGTCCTTGGCGCGCGAGGTGCGTGCCACCGGCGCCTTGAGCCGCGCGGCGAGCGTGACGACCGCGTCATGCGCCTTCTCGCAGCCCGATCCTCCATAGATCGCCACCTTCTTGCCGCCGTTGATCGCCGCCGCCAGCCGGTCGAGCTCCGCGTCAGACGGCCGCACCACCGGTGCGGCGCGGTGGACGGCGAAGGCGGGCTCGTCTGGCGCCTTGGCGCTCGACACGTCGGCGGGCACGATCAGCACCGCGACCCCGCGCCGCATCAGCGCCGCCTGCGCGGCCATCGCCGTCATCCGGCGTGCCTGCGCGGGCGTGCGTATTTCCTCGCAGAACACCGAGCATGACGCGTAGACCGCCTTGAAGTCGACCTCCTGCGGGAAGTCGAAACCCAGTTCGTCGCGGACGATCTGGCTCGCGATCAGCACGACCGGCGCGCGGTTGCGGTGCGATTCATAGAGGCCGTTGATAAAGTGCAGGCTGCCGGGCCCGCACGATCCCGCGCAGGCCGCAAGTTCGCCGGTCAGCATCGCATCGGCACCCGCCGCGAACCCCGCCGCCTCCTCATGGCGGACGTGGACCCAGCGAATGCCGCTCGTGCGGATCGCATCGGTTACATGGTTTAGCGTGTCGCCAGGAATTCCATAGCAGCGGCGCACGCCCGCTGCCTCGAGCGTCTCGACGATGATCTGGGCGACTGTTGCCATGCCTTCTTCCTTCAGCTTCTGCGTGTGTTCCGGAGAAACGTTCGACCCATCCATTAGGCCAAACCAAGCAAGCGTGCGCTTATCGAAGTTTGCACTGGCTATCGATCGGCAGGATCGCCGCTCCCGCCTCCTCTCGCGAACACCCGCAGGCGCGTGCGCACCACGGCGCCGGGAACGATTCCGTTTTCGCGGCGGACCGCCGCTTTGATCGGAAGAAGGTAGCCGCCGTCCCTTGGAAAAAGTGAAGTCTTGAACTCGGTGCCGCCGATGCTCGCCGTCACCGGCACCGCGCCCCAGCCATAGCTCGCCAGCCGCGCCGCATATTTCAGCTCGCCGACATGTTCGTCGGGCAGGACAAGAAAGTAAAACGGCGCCGGGCCGCGCCACTGGATCAGCTCGGCTTCGAAGGTTATGTCGACGAGGAGTTCGGCAGCTGGGCTCACCGATGCAGGCTAGACCGTGCGCAACGGCGGAGGAAGGCCCTGCAGCTGACAGCGGAACTAAGCGATTGGCGTGTAACCGCAGGTGAAGGCGAGGGGCCTGGCAAGCGCGACCGGTTGCAGGTGCACGTAGAGATCGGGCGTGCCCGGTGCTTTCTCCAGTGCGATCACCTGCTCGGCCTCGTACGTGTCGTCCTCGTGCGCCTGCGTCCACTGTTTCACCGATTGCAAGGCGCGCGCCTTCGCCTGTCGCGCGCTGGCGGCGACGACGAACATATTCCTGTGCAGCTCCGAAAATTCGGCGACGTCATAGCCGCCCAGATTGACGTAGAAGAGCTTCTCGGGCCCGGCGAAGGGCTGGGTCGCAAGCACGACATCATGGCCGTCCGCATGGGCGATCTCCGCCCAGCAGTCGATGTGCAGCGAGTCTGGAATACCCCACCATTGCCGGCGCAGCTCATCGTAGGTTTCGAGAATCGACGGCGCGGCGACAAAGCGCATATCGTGGATTTCGATATTCGCCCCTGCGGCCTGCCCGCCGATATAGATTGCGAATAGCTTCATCGGTCGATGCGTCTCCGTTGGTTGATCGGAAGATGCGCCTTTCGATTGCGGCGCTTTTTTTGACTGGTCCACCTGCCGTGGCGACAGATCGGCGCAGCTATAGCCTATCGGGCGGGAGAGAAACATGATCGTGCGTTTTCGTGCTCACCAAAGTCCTCCTCGCTGCGGCACCGTTGAGCGGGTCGCTCGTTGTCCTTTCCGAACCATGTGCTTGAAGGAGTTTCGATGAACGAAGATCAGCTGCGCGGCGAAGGCCGGGATATTACCGGCAAGGTCAAGGAAACCGTTGGCGACGTGGCCGGCGATCCCGCACTGCAAAGTGAGGGCCTTGTCGATCAGATCAGCGGCAAGCTGCAGAAGGTCGTCGGCGCCGCGCGCAATGCGGTCGACGGCGAGCAGCCGGCCATCATCGGCAAGGCGCGGACCTTCATGCGCGACCGCCCGTTCGCAGCGGCGGCGCTTGCCGGGGTCGTCGGCCTCGCCATTCTCAACACGTTGCGCGGCAAGCGCTGACCGCGCGTCAGCCGCTTTGGCGGTTGGTGAACACCGCCAGCTGATCGGCGAAGGCTCGCTTATAGGCGGGCCGCGCCTCGCCGCGCGCGAGATAGGCCATGAGGTTGGGATGTTCCTCGAGCAGCCCGGTCCCCTCGGCGCGCCGGAGCACCATCACCATCATCAGGTCGCCCGCGCTGAATAGGCCGTCGAGCCACTCGGAATCACCGAGCCGGGCGGCGAGCGCGGTCAACCGGTCGCGGATGCGTTCCTCCATTATCGGCAGCCGCTCGGCATACCAGCTTTTGTCCTGCTCCAGCAGGCTCGCGGCCTCCAGCTCGACGATCGGCGGCTCGACCGTGTTGAGCGCGGCGAACATCCAGGTGATCGCGCGCGCCCGGGCATTGGCGTCCTGCGGCAGCAGTCCGGCATGCTGCTCGGCGATATGGAGGATGATCGCGCCCGATTCGAACAAGGCGAGGTCACCTTCCTCATAGGTCGGGATCTGCCCGAACGGATGAAGCCTGATGTGTGCTGGCTCCTTCATCGACTTGAACGAGACGAGACGCACCTCGTAGGGCTGCCCCACCTCTTCGAGCGCCCATCGAACCCGCATGTCGCGTGCCAGTCCCTGGCCCTGGTCGGGGGAGGCTTCGAAGGCAGTGATGGTGATGGCCATAAGCGATGCTGTTCCAGGTTATGCAGAATGTTGCGGCACTATTGCCCCGGATCCTGAACCGCTGCCGTTCGAGCGATCACCGAGTCACGGCCGTGCGGCTGGGCATGTCCGTGCGTGCGAAGATAATGCTCGTCCAGTTGCGCTATCAACGGCTCGGCTTCCTTTCCGCCCGTCATGCGAAGCAGCGCATCTATCTTCGCTTCCATGCGGTCGTCATTCTCCTTTGATGACGGCGAACCGACGTACAGGAAATAGGCGAGGCCGACGACCTGCCAGAGCAGCTGAAGAAATTCGGACTGCCAGTTTTCGAATGTATCCCGTCCCATCTGCATCAGATAATCGGACATCACCGCCGCCTGTCCGTGCTGCGTACTTTCGGCGACGAACGCATACCAAGCAAACAGCCAATGCAGTCCGATGGAGACCAGGAAGAATATCGCCGTTATCCAGGCGTAGGCATAGCGTCGCATGCTTTCCTCCATTGTTGCGACGGGGACAACGTGCGCGGATTTCGCGGGTTGCGCGAGGCGTTCCCGGCCGGCCCGCAATCCGTCTAACCTAGGTTAACCTGTTCATTTTACTGTGTTTCGACGGAACAGTGTGGGTGCTGGCAGGTTTTGTGGGCGTCCCTCAGGAGCCTGCACATGTCCGACACCGTCGAAGTAAAGCATCCCCGCGACGACGCGCCCGTCACCACTTCCAAGCACGCGGAGGGCAGCCGGCCATTGTTCGCCGAAGCGGTAACGATCAACCGCGATCGGCAGGAGCTTTACGCCTTCTGGCGCGATTTTCGGAATCTCGCCTGCTTCATGGACAATATCGAGTCGGTCGAGGTGATCAGCGACACGCGTTCGCAATGGCGGGCAAAGGGCCCCGCCGGTCGCGTCTATCAATGGGAAGCGGTCGTGACCGACGACCGCCCCGGAGAATCGATCACCTGGCAATCGGTCGCCGATTCCGAAATCCCCAACAGCGGCAAGGTCGAATTCCGCGACGCCGGCGAACGCGGCACGGTAGTGCGTGCGGTGATATCCTATGAACCGCCGGCCGGCACGATCGGCCGGATGATCGCCAAGATGTTCCAGCGCGAACCGCGCATCCAGGCGCGCCGCGACCTGCGCCGTTTCAAGCAGCTGATGGAAACCGGCGAGGTCGCGACCGCGGCGCGCAACAACGCCATGCTGGCCGAAGAGAAGGAATAGAAAATGCGCGCGATAACCTGGCACGGCAAGCACGATGTCCGCTGCGAAACCGTCGACGATCCAGAGATCGTCAACCCGCGCGACGCGATCATCCGCATCACATCGACCGCGATTTGCGGATCGGACCTGCACCTCTACGACGGCTACATACCGACGATGCAGAAGGGCGACATCCTTGGCCACGAATTCATGGGCGAGGTCGTCGATGTCGGACCGCGCAGCACGCTCAGGAAGGGCCAGCGCGTCGTCGTCCCGTTCACCATCGCCTGCGGTTCCTGCTACCATTGCGGCAAGCAGCAATATTCCGCCTGCGACAACGGTAACCCGGCCGACAATCAGGATCTGGGCCGCGAGCTTTACGGACACCCGATGTCTGGCTTGTTCGGCTACAGCCATTTGACTGGCGGCTATGCCGGCGGCCAGGCCGAATATGTCCGCGTGCCCTTCTCCGACGTCGGCCCCTTCGTCATCCCCGACGACAGCATCGAGGATGAGAAGGTGCTGTTCCTGTCCGACATCCTGCCGACCGGCTGGATGGCTGCCGAAAATGCCGAGATCGAGCCGGGCGACACGGTCGCGGTCTGGGGCTGTGGTCCGGTCGGGCTGTTCGCGATCCAGTGCGCGTTCGTGATGGGCGCCGAGCGCGTGATCGCGATCGATCATTTTCCGCACCGGCTTGAGCTCGCTGCAAAGTTCGGGGCCGAGACGATCAATTTCGAGGAATCGAAAACCTACGAAGCACTGCTGGAAATGACCGGCGGCATCGGTCCCGATGCCTGCATCGATTGCGTCGGGCTCGAGGCGCATGGCGCATTCGCCGACAACATCCTCGATCAGGTCAAGGTCTCGACCTTCCTCGGCACCGATCGTGCGCATTCGATCAGGCAGGTGATCGTCGCCTGCCGCAAGGGCGGGCGGGTGTCGATGCCGGCGGTCTATGGCGGCTTCGTCGACAAGTTCCCGCTCGGCGCGCTGATGGAAAAGGGGCTGACGCTCAAGACCGGCCAGACCCACGTTCAGCGCTACATGCCCGCGCTCTACGCCGCGATTGCCGAAGGCAAGCTCGATACCACCTTCCTGATCAGCCACCGCATGCCGCTCGATCAGGCGCCCGATGGCTACAAGCTTTTCCACGACAAGCAGGATGAAGCGACCAAGATCGTGCTCAAGCCGGGCATGGCGCTGGCCGCGTAAGGAGGACAGGACATGGCGGACAAATTTGCAGTCATCACAGGCGCGTCGACCGGCATCGGCTTCGAGCTCGCGGAGCTTGCGGCGGACAATGGCTACGACCTCCTCGTCGTCGCCGACGAACCCTTGATCAGCGCGTCGGCACGCGACTTCGAGCGGCCTGGCATTGACGTGCGTTCGATCGAGGCGGATCTTTCGACAACCAACGGCGTGGACGAATTGCTCGAAGCCACGAATGGACGCCGCATCGACCTGCTCTGCGCGAACGCGGGCCGCGGCCTCGGACGCGGCTTCCTCGAACAGGATGTCGCCGAATGGCGCCGCGTGGTCGACACCAACATCACAGGCACCGTCTATCTGCTCCAGCGCGTGCTCAGGGACATGGTCGCGCGCGACGACGGCAAGGTGCTGATCACCGGCTCGATCGCGGGCTTCATGCCCGGCAGCTTCCAGGCGGTCTACAACGGCACCAAAGCGTTCGTCGACAGCTTCGCCGATGCGATCCGCAACGAACTCAAGGACTATAAGGGCGTGACGATCACGACGCTAATGCCCGGCGCCACCGAAACCGAATTCTTCGACCGCGCCGACATGCTCGATACCAAGGTCGGCACCGCCGAAAAGGACGATCCCGCCAAGGTCGCGAAGGACGGCTGGGACGCTTTGATGGCCGGCAAGGCGCATATCGTGTCGGGCTGGAAGAACAAGCTGCAGGCGGCGGCCGCGCATGTGGCGCCCGCCGCAATGCTCGCCGAACAGCATCGCAAGATGGCCGAACCGGGGACCGCGGAGGACTGAAGGCACCCTCAAGACATCGCGAGCAGATGCTTCCGGGGAACGGGCGGCCGCAGCCGAACGTTTTTCCAGTCGGAAGGAGACGAGCGATGTCTGATAATGACATAGGCGAACTCTTGGCGCGCGAACGGCAGGAACGCCGCGCTGCATCCCGCGCGGCGAGTGTTGAGGCCAGGGACTCCCATTGCATGCTGGCCGAACGATTTGCCGACCAGGCGTGGAGCATCAACGAGGCCGTACCGGGACTTCCTCCCATCCCGAGCGGTTTATGGACGTGAAGTCTGGGCCGGGCGCATCGGCTGGCCGCCGCGATCGGACGGTCCAAGCGTGAGCCGGTTCTTTACGCGCATCGCGACGTTCATCGCCTCGGCCGCGGGACGCCCGGCCACCTTCATCGTCGCGCTCACGATCGTCGCGGTTTGGGCGGTGAGCGGGCCGCTTTTCGCTTATTCGGACACCTGGCAGCTGGTCATCAACACCGGCACGACGATCGTGACCTTCCTGATGGTGTTCCTGATCCAGAACAGCCAGAATCGCGACTCCGCCGCGCTGCAGTGCAAGCTCGACGAGCTGATCCGATCGATCGAGCAGGCGCGCGAACAGTTCATCGGCATCGAGCATCTTCCCGACGACGAGATTTGCAAGATCCGTGACGAGCTCGAAGCGGAAGCCGGCGCAACCGACGATCCGAAAGCGCGCCCGCATGATTCGGTTTCGCGGCTGCTGGATCGCCGTTAGTCTCGGTATGTCATGGTAGCAAAGGCGGAAACAGACCCGAGCGCAGGCGGCAGGACGGCGCTGATCATCATCGACATGATCAACGATCTTGAGTTCGATGGCGGATCGGACCTGCTGCCCGCGGCGAAACGTGCGGCCGAGGCAATCCTGGATCTCAGCGGCCGGGCGCGCGCGAACAAAGTGCCGGTGGTGTACGTCAACGACAATTACGGCCAGTGGCATTCGGAGCGGTCGCGCATCGTCGAACATGCTGCGCGCGAAGGGGCGCGCGGGCGCGAGCTGGTTCGAATGCTGCAGCCGGACAGGGACGATTATTTCGTCATCAAGCCGCAGTTCTCTGGCTTCTATTCCACCAACCTGCCGGTGCTGCTGCCCAAGCTGGGCGCAAGCCGCCTGATCCTGACCGGCGCGGCCACCGACATCTGCGTGCTGTTCACCGCCGCCGACGCGCATATGCGCGACTATGATCTGTGGGTGCCGCGCGACTGCGTCGCGAGCGCCGACCCGCAACGCACCGACTGGGCTCTTGAGATCATGGCCGACGCCATGCAGGCCGAGGTCCGGCCGACCGGCGACTACACGCTTGCCGATTGGCTCGCGCGGGACGGATGATCTGCGCCCGGCCAGCCATTTTCCTGATGACAGTGGCCGGCCGCAGGCTCGGTCGCTGTGACACCCTTCCTGCGCCCGGAGTGATCGATCGTGCTGACCTTTCTTCTGATGCTCGCGGCCGACCCGGCCGCGCCGCCGCCGCCTCGGTTTCCGATGAACGGCTCACCCGCCGAGATCTGTGCATTCATCGAAAAGGATATCGCCGCCGACCTGTCGGATAAGGGTGCAAGATATGTCGTCGATTGCCCGGGCAGGACGGTGCAGTTCCGAATGGACGTGTCGCCGACGGAACTCGCCGCGGCGGACAGGTTCAGGAAGGAATTCGCGACCAAGGAGCCGGAATTCTGCGCGATGATCCGCGATACCGCGAGCGGCCCGGAGATGCTGCGCCGGAACTGGCGGATCGAACTGTATCTGGATGCCCCGGGCCAGCCTTCCGAACGCGTGGCCCAATATGCCTGTCGGCCGGCGTGATCACGTGGGACGGCTAGGCGGGCTGCAGCTTTGCGGCCCGGCGCCGGTCGGCGTTGCGAACCTGCGCCTGCATGGCGATGGCGACGAGCAGTGCTGCGAATGATGCAGCGGCAAGGCCGAACAGACCGGCATGATAGTTGCCGGTGGCGTCCTTAGCCGCGCCCCACGCATAAGGCATCACGAACGCGCCGATCTGTGACATGGTGTTGATCGCAGCGCAGCCGACGGCAAGCTTGCGCACCGGCAGCAGGTCCGGCCACAGCATGACTCCCGAGAGCGTCACCGACGTCCATGCCAGCATGAAGATAAGGAACGCGACGATCGTTACGATCGGTGAACTGGTGAGTGCGATGGCCAGATAGGCCAAAGCGATGACCGAGGTGCTGACCAGCATCGTCGAGAAGCGCTCGCCGCGCCGATCCGAGACCGCGCCGCCGGTGAGGATCCCGATCGCGCCGAGCACGCCGCCGATACTGACGATCCAGCCGATCTGGGTCGGGCTGAGACCGGTCGCGTCGCGAAGCAGCAGCGGGGTCGAGAGCGTGAAGGTGATGTAGGCGCCGATCGTTAGCGCTCCGAACAGCCCGAGCTGGAGAACCATCGGATCGCGCAAGGCCACTAGCGGATTGTGGCTGCTGTCGTCGCCGATGCGCGCGGCGTCGCGTGCCAGCTCCTGCGTGATCCACATCCGCTCCTCATCTGCCAGCCACCGGGCGGCATCGGGCGAGTCCGGCAGAAACCAGAAAATCAGCAGGCCGACGAATACCGCCGGCAGGCCCTGCACCAGGAAAAGCCATTGCCAGCCCTGCAGCCCGAACAGGCCGTCGAGGCCGAGCAACCACCCGGAAAAGGCGCCCATCGCGCGTCGCGGATCGTTGCGAGCCAGATCGCCCCCGCGCTCGAACGCCAGCTCGTCGAGCTTCGTGCCGAACGCGCCGTCGCAGTCAGCGCGCCCGGAATGGCAGCCCGGCCGCATGGCGAGGAATGGTACGTCTGGGGGCTCCGCGCCGGCACGACGACGCGCCGCACGCCGGCCGATATCCATGCATTGGGCGTCGCCCAGCTCGCCGACCTGCAGGCGCGGATGGACGTGATCCTCAAGGGCTTCGGCCTCACTTCGGGATCGGTCGGGGAGCGCGCCGCGGCGCTGCAGAAGCGCCCGGAATTTCAGTTCGCGAACGACGACGAAGGCCGCAAGGCGATCGTCGCTTACATGCAGGCGAAGGTCGACGCGATCCGGCCGCGCTTGCCCGACGCATTCCGCCGGCTGGTCAAGGGCAATCTCGAAATCCGCCGCATGCCGCTCGCGCAGGAGCCCGGCGCCCCCGCGGCTTATGGCGGCCCCGGCTCGATCGACGGCAAGATACCGGGCAAGATCTGGGTCAACCTCGGCGACCCCTCGATCCACAACAAGGTGACGATCCCCGATCTCGTCTATCACGAGGGGATCCCCGGTCACGTCTGGCAGGGCGAATATGCGCAGGAGCTGCCGCTGATCCGGTCGTTGCTCGCGTTCAATGCCTATTCGGAAGGTTGGGCGCTCTACGCCGAGCAGCTCGCCGATGAGCTTGGGATGTACGAGGGCGATCCGGCTGGCCAGCTCGGTTATCTGATGGGGCTCTCATGGCGCGCCGTGCGGCTGGTCGTCGACACCGGCCTGCATGCGATGGGCTGGAGCCGCGACAAGGCGCTCGCCGCGTTCAGTGCTGCCACCGGCCTGCCGATCAGCAATGCCGCCAGCGAGGTCGACCGTTATTGCGCCTGGCCCGGGCAAGCCTGCGGCTACAAGCTCGGCCAGATCGAGATCAACGCCCAGCGCGACCGCGCCAAGGCCGCGCTCGGCCCGCGCTACGACCTTCGCGACTTCGACCAGGCGGTGGTCGAAGGCGGCAACGTGCCGCTCGACGTGCTGGCGCAGAATGTCGGCCGGTACATTGCAGGGAAGAAGGGCTGACCTCTATCCGCCAGCCTCAAAGCAGTGAATTGAACAGCCGCGCGATATTCTCCAGCAATCTCCGCCACAACGGGCGCCGCCGCCATGCTTCCAGATCGAGCAGGTCGCTCGTCTCCAGATATCCTTGCTGGATCGCTTCGAGCGCGGCGATCGACGCGGGATCGTAGAGCAGCAGGCTTGCCTCCTCGTTGAGCTGGAACGAGCGCAGGTCGACGTTGCTCGAACCGACCACCGCCAGCCGGCCGTCGATGCTGATATTCTTGGCGTGGAGCAGATGGTCGCGGAACAGGTTCACGCGCACGCCGGCGACGAGCAGGGTGTCGTAGCAGGATGATTGCGCGAGGTTGACGAGGTGCTGGTCGACTACCGCCGAGACGATCAGATCGACCGCAACGCCGCGCGTCACCGCGGTCCGCATCGCCTCGATCACATGTTCGTCGGGGATGAAATAGGGCGTGACGATGATCACCCGTTCGCACGCCTGGTGCAGCTGCCAGACGAGCAGCGATTCAAAGCCTTCGAGCGGGTAGTTGGATCCGCTGGGAAGCAGCTGTGCCTGCGCGGTGCCGGTCGGGGCGGGGATCGCCACCAGCGCCTCGGGGTCGGCGCCGGTCTCGATGCTCCAGTCGCTCAGCACCGTCGCCTCGATGCTTGCCACCACCGGGCCGGTGACGCGCGCGACCAGCTCGCGGTTGACGATGCCGGGACGAAAATCGCGCGCCACGATATTCTGCGAACCGGCATAGCCGATGCATCCGTCGATCACGAACAGCTTGCGGTGGTTGCGCATGTCGCGGCGCGTGCGGCCCCACAGCAGGCGGAACGGCAGCGCCTCGCGCACTTCGACATTGGCATCGTTCAGCATGCGTTTCGTTCCGCGTTTCCACGGCCGCGAGCCCAATGGATCGAGCATGACTTTGCACGCGACCCCGCGCGCGACCGCGCGTCCCAGTGCGGCGGCGACTTGCCGCCCGATCCTGTCGTCGGCGAAAATGTAGACCAGCAACCGGACGCTGTGCCGCGCCGCGTCGATATCGGCGACGAGCCGGTCGATCACCGCCTGATAATCGTCGATCAGCTCGACATGATTGCCGCCGGTCGCCGGCAGATAGCCGAGCTTCGAGGCGAGCGCGGCGATCGGCGCGCGGTCGCCGAGGTCGGGCGCATAAGCGCCGAGCCGTTCGGCGACATCGGCGAAGAACGGAAGCATCCGGCCGAATCGCTCGCGGCGCCAGGCCGGGAAATTGGGGCTGCCGATCGCGAAGAACAGCAGCAGGCCGGGGATCGGCAGCACGAAGATGAGCAGCAGCCAGGTCCGCGTCGCTGCCGGCGGGCGCCGCAGCGGCACCACCGCGAGCGCACCGATCCGGATGATCCACTCGGTCGCATAATAGAATGTTTCGAAGTCCAGCGGAAAGCCGATCATGGTCACGGCATAGCCCAGCGGCTATGCCGAGGGCCATCACCCTATTGGCCGGGAGCGCCGAAACCACCACCCGGCTCGCACGTTACAGTTAGCGCGAATGGAGCAGGAAAGCCGATCTCACAGCAAGCCCGAGGAGCAGCGCCGGCGGCGGCCGGCGCTGCCCTCCGAATGGCGCGCCTACACCAAGGACGTCCAGGCTCAGCGCGAGGCGAGGGAACAGCAGCACAGGCGGACACGGCGCCGTCTGTTCTATTCGGCGCTCGTGGTCGCGGGCGTGATTCTGCTCGCGGCGATGAAAAACATCGCGGCCGGTTGATCGGGATGTCCGGTCAGAACAGCCTTGGAAAGAGCCGCCAGCGCGTGCGGCGGCTGTACGCAATATAGGCCGGGTCGATACGCAGCACCCTTTCTTCCTCGAGGATGCGCAGCACCAGCAGCGTCCATGCGATCAGATAGACGATAAGGTTCCAGATCGAGAAGCAGGCGAGCAGGAAACCGAGTTGGTTGAGGATATAGCCAAGATACATCGGGTGGCGCACGAACCGGTACGGCCCGTCACTCTTCACCCCGCGATTGGCCGGCACGACTCCGAAGCTGCGCGCAATGCAGATCTTCGACGAGATCGTCAGGCACAGCCCAAGGAACATCAGCAGGCCGGCGAAGAACGGATGCGAGACCTGCGTGCCTTCGGGCGTGATGACCCATGGAAACATGCTGCCGATGACGGCGATGAACAGGGGATAGGGTCTGGTCTCCATCGTGCCGTGGCGGCGGACGAGGATCAGCACGCCGGCCAGGCATTCGGACGCCATCAGCATCTGGTGATCGATCCCGGTCGGCAGATGCGGGCCCATCGTCAGCAGGAAGTTGACGAACATAACTCCGAACAGCAGCCGCTCGGCATAATCGGCGAAGAATTGCCGGCGTGCCGACGTGCCTGCCACGACCGAGCTGCGCCACGAGCGCATATTATCGGAGGTCGGCGCAATTTGCGTCGATATGCTGACTGGCACGCTGCTCGTTTCCCGCTTTGTTGCAAACGCGAATAGCGTGATTTCCTTTATGACCTGTGAAATTACCGACGTTTAGCAGCACTTTCGAGATTGCGTTTGGCAGCCATTGCAGCCCGGCGCCGTTGCGCTAACCATGCGGCATGGGTGAACCGGGCCGCCAGGCGAAATGAACATTTTCGCGCGATCGCGTGGGGAGCGCCGGTGACGGCTGCCGTCCTGCATATCGGCACGGTCAAGACCGGAAGCACGGCGCTTCAGATGTGGCTTTCCGCAAATCCGGAGATCCTGCGCGGGCACGGCTATCATGTTTCGCGTTCGGCCGGACACACGAACCATGCCGGACTGGTGGCTTTTGCGCAGGCCGACGGCGCGAGGGATGATGTTCGCGCCCGGTTCGCGATCGGCACGCCGGACGATCTGGCCAGGTTCCGGAATCGGCTGATCGCAGAACTGGATGCCGAAGTGGAACGGGCCGGCGCACTGACATTCCTGTTTTCCAGCGAATTCTGTCATGCCCGGCTGCACACCTTGGCGGAAATTCACGCATTGCACGCGCTGCTGGGCCGCTGGTTCGATGCGATCAAGGTCATTGTCTACCTCAGGCGCCAGGACCGGGTTGCCGTCAGTGGCTATACGACCTTGCTCGCGACCGGCGGCATCGACGCGGCAATCATCCCGAGCGCGCCGTCGGGCGGCAGTACGCAGCTCGACTATTTCACCACGCTCGACCGCTGGGCTCGGGTGTTCGGCGATGCGAATCTCTCGATCCGGCTCTACGACGATGCGATGCGCGAACGCGGATCGGTCGTGGCGGACTTCTGCAGTCAGCTGGGTTTCACGGCTCGGCTCGGCGATCAACCCCGGGTCAACGTGTCGCTGAAGCCGCCCCATCAAGAATTCCTGCGCCAGTTGAACCTGCATTGGCGGAACGCGGAGGGCGGTGGATCGAAGACCGGGATCGGCGAGATCGCGCGGCTGCTGAAGAAATTCGGCGCCGGTCCAGGCCGGCTACCGGACCGGGCGGCGGCGGAAGCCCTTTACGACCGATATCGCGCGTCGAACGAGGCGCTCAGGCAAAGATGGTTTCCGGATCGCGCGACTCTGTTCGACGAGAGCTTCGACGACTATCCCGAACATAGCGTGGTGCCGGTCCTCGACGCCGAGACGCTGCTGCCGATGGTCGCCGAGCTGTGGAGCGCGGTCGCCGAGGAACGGACGCGGATGATGAAGGAGCTCGTCAAGTCGCGGCGTGAAATAGCCCGGCTACAATCGCTTGTGGATGGTAAAGGCGGGCGCGATCCCGATTGACTAGGGGCGGAACGGCGCTGGCGGAGGGGGCGCTGGCGGCGCCGGCGGCGATCCCTTGGTTCCGACCTTGCTGCCGATCTTGCTGTCGGTATGTGCGGCGTCGTCGCCGCTGCGGCCCAGCAGCGAAAATCCGAACAACCGTTTCCAGTCCAGCTTACTCATAAGCCCGCCTCCTCCTGCTGGACTTCGAAGGTGGCACGGAATCCCGATTCAAATCAATCGGTTAAATGGAGTACCTCAACGGGTCTGCGGCGCGTCGAGGAAAGCGCGCACCAGCTTCACGGTAGCGTCCGGATTCTCTTCCATGATCCAGTGGCCGGAGTCGGGAACCACGTCGGCCGTCACATCATCGGCGGCGGCGCGCATCACCTCGGCCATCGTGAGGCCGAAGCTTTTCTCGCCGCCCAGCGCGAGCACCGGCATCTTGAGCTTGCCCTTCGCCGCAAGCATGGCGCGATTGTCGATCGCGTCCTGGTCGAAGGCATGGAATTGCTCGAATCCCGAATGCATCGCGCCGGGCAGCGCATAGAGCTTGGCATAATGCCGGCGCGACGGTTCATCGAACTTCTTCGGGTCGGCGGAAAATTCGTTCCAGAAGCGGTCGAGGTAGATGCGCTCACGCCCCGCCACCAGCCGCTCCATGTCCGGGCCGCCGAAGCGGAAGTGCCAGAGCAGGGGGTTCTTGAGGATTTCCTCCCACGGCCCGACGCCGGGCACCGGCGCGTCGATCAGGACAAAACGGCGGACGCGCTCGGGATGCAGCATTGCGAACGCGAAGCCGACCATATTGCCGATGTCATGCGTGACGACGTCCGCCCGGGTAACGCCGAGCGCGTCCATCACCGCGGCAACGTCGCCGGCCTGGGTCTTCTTGTCGAAGCCGGCGCTGGGCTTGGACGACAGGCCGAGTCCGCGCAGGTCGGGCACGATCACCTTGTGGTCGCGCATCAGGTCGGCTGCCATCGGCGCCCACATGTCGCCGGTCTCGCCATAGCCGTGCAGCAGCACGACCGCCGGCCCAGTGCCGCCGACGCGGACGTGAATGGTGGCGTCGCCGCCCTTTATTTCCCGGACCTTGAACGATGCCGGAAAGGGCGGAACTTCGGCGGCCGCCGGCGCCCCTGCGAAAAGGAGGGCAGCGGCAATCAGGTTGAGGATACGAAGCATTGCAAAACTCCAGGCCTGCCCGTTGGTGCATTTCCGCTGCGGCGACGGCTGGCAGCTGCGCGCGGTCGGCCTTCGATATGCGTTCATGGTCTTACAACCTGTATCGACTATGGAGGACCTATGTCGATCTCGAAATGCCCGCGTTGTTCAAAGCCGATCAATCAGGCGCTTGCCATGTGCATGGGCTGCGGCGCGGACCTGCGCTCGTCGCCGATGATGTGGTTGATCGGTTTCGTCACGCTCATTGCGGCGGGCATCGGCATCGCGATGTTCGTCGCGCCGAAGCTGTTCTGATCGAATAAATAAGCCAGTTAATTTACCGGATTTAAACGCTGTTTTGCCTAAGAGGCTCTCGCCGGATTGTGAGGGACTTCCAATGTTCATTCGTAAATTAATTGGTGACAACAAGGCCGCGACCGCGATCGAATATGGCCTGATCGCCGCGCTCATCTCGATTGCCGCGGTGTCTGCGCTGCGCACGCTGGGCAAGACCGTCGGCAACACGTTCAACAACGTCGAACGAAACATGCGCTGATCGCGCTGTCGGGCGGAACAGGTTCACGGCTGCTATCCTGACGAGGGTAGCAGCCGTTTCTGTTTATCCATCGATCGCGGGTATTGCTGCGCTAAGCCAGCACCGCGCTCGGTGCGACCAATGGGGCTCTTAATGTTCCGGTCGAGCAGTGTTCATGTTCGGGACTCGGAAATTCGGTGCAAAATTAGCGGCTTCGCTTGGCCGCGCGCTGTGATAGTTTCCGGCAAACACATCACTGGAAGCATCGGTGAAGAACTCAGCCAGACCATTGCCCGACGATCCGCGTCCCAAAGTCCGTGACTTCATGGACGATCAGGATGGCGATTTCCTCGACTGGGATGCCGAACGGGCCGCGGCCGTGGCGGCGCACGGCCAGCGATCCGATGCCGCTTTCCCGTTCGGCGACAATGCCGGCGCGGATCCAACGGTCGAACCGCGGTCCAATCCCTCCACCGCAACAGCGCCGCGCAAGGCCCGCACTGCGAAGTCGAGGTCGATTCGCATCCTGATCGCAGCGGCCGTGGCGGCGGTGTGGATCATTGCCGCGATCGCCTTCTTTGTCGGGAGCAGGCAGCAGTCCTCGCCCGCCGAGCTCGCCCCGCTTTCGGAAATTGCGGCCGATCCTGCGACTTTGCCGGCTGTGCAGGCGCCTGTCGTACCGGCTCCTGTCCAGCCACCCATTGTCCAGAAGCCCGTTGCGACCACACCCAAGCCGCAGGCAGCGTCGGCGCCGCGCGCAATCCCGGCTGCCGAGATAGTGCGGCCGCGCGCCCGGCCATCGGCCGGCGCTGCCCATAATGTCCAGGCCGAGCGGCCACGGCAGAACCGGCGGCGTCAGCCGCCGCGCAACACTGCCGCGACTCAGGCCGTTGCACCGGTCCGGGCCGATACGGTCACGTGCATCCTTCCAAGCGGCCAGGATGTCGGCATGTCGCAGGCGGCATGCCGGGCCAGGTCGGGCGTCGTCTACCGATGAACCAGCGCGGGGCCGCTTTACTAAGGGTCCGAGCCGCCGTCGCCGTCCTGTTTGCCGCGGTCCTGCTTGCGGCCTGCCAGACCGCGTCGCCGACGGTCAGGCCTTATGCGCTCGGCAAGGAAGACATTATTTTCTTCAACCAGCTGGTGATCGCGCCGGTGCCGGCCGCGCGCCCCTCCTATGGCGTCGTCGCCGGCTGCAGCTACCGTTCGCTGGGCGCTGCGCCGGGCCGCGGCACGCAGGGCGAGATCTCGGTCATTCGCGCGAAGGACCGGCTGCTCGTGCGCATCGCCGGCGACCGCACCTTGTCCACCGCTTTGATCGGAAGCGACGGCACTTTGTTCGACTTCAATCTTGCCGGGTTCGCTGCGCCAGCGACGCCCGACACCTACGGCGCGCTCGCACGGCAAAGCGCGGCGGCGCTCAGGCCGAAATATGGAGCCGAGGCTCATGTCGTCAACAATCTGGCGCTGATCCTGCCGCATTACGCGGGCGGTCCGATGAAGCCGGGCGACGCCGTCTCGGTCATCACCGACGAGAACGGCCAGCCTTGGGCCCGCTACGTCTATCGCGGGGTCAGCCGCTATGAGGGCCGCGAGGTGTTCGTGCTCGAGCTGCTTCGCCGATCCGGCGCCAAACCGGCCGAGCGGACGATCGGGTTCAACCTGGTCGATCGCGCGCGTGCCATCCCGGCGCTCCTCGTCGTCGAATCGGCCCGCAAAATCCACCTGCAGCAGCTCCGCTGCCGGTAGAGCATGGAACGTTAAACTCACCCGTTCGCCCGGAGCTGGTCGAAGAGCCCTCCTTCTTGCCTTCCAAGAGGAAGGGAAGGGCTTCGACCAGCTCAGCCCGAACGGGGAATATTGCAGACTTTTGCGCAAGCCGATCGATGTGTCATCCATTTTCAGGCTGCATTCACATCGTTCGGCCGAAGGGCGGAACGCCCTTCCGCCCAGAGTCGTCCTATGATCCTGCCGCTCATATTCATCACACTCGCGGAGGCCGCTCAGGCGCCCGCCGCTCCGCCCGTTCCGTCGGGCCAGACGCGCGCGTTCGTCAGCCCGATGGGCGAACCGTTCCTTCCCGAGGCGGGCGACCCGGACGGTCTGCGGCGCTGGTTCGATCAGGCCGATGCTAACAGGGACGGCGCATTGTCGGTCCGCGAATTGCAAAGCGACTGCGACCGCTTCTTCCAGACGCTCGATATCAAGCGCGACGGCGAGATCGATCCCGACGATATCAGTCATTATGAGGACGAGATCGCGCCGCAGGGCCGGTTCATGGCGGGCGGTGGTCAGGATGGACACAATCTCCATCGCGCCGGCGCGATGCACGGCGGTTCACATGGCGGCCGGCGCTACAGCCTTCTCGACGATCCGGAGCCGGTTGCATCCGCCGATGCCGACTTCAACCGCGGCGTCTCGCGCGACGAGTTCGAGCATGCATCGCGCCAGCGCTTCCAGCTTCTCGACACCAATCACGACGGCAAATTGACCCTCGCCGAACTGGAGATCATCGCCCAGGCGAATGCCAACGCCAGCCGCCATCCACGGCACGAGCAGAGCTCGCAGCCGATGCAAAGCGATACGGATTCTGACGGTAACGCTGGATATGGGATGTGATCTGGTCAGGATAGACGCGAGGAGATTACGCCGCTCAGTTCTGGCACTTTGTTCCAAGTTTCCGAAAAACCGCGCTCACCCAAGATTGTCAGTATGACCGGTGTAATAAGTGCCGTCAGAGCAGCGAAGAATATAGACGTAAAACGGCATCATGCAGCCTATCCGTGCACCAACCCTTCGACAAGCTCAGGGTGACCGCAATGGGGGACCTGCTCAACTATATTTCCATCAAACAGGCTAATGCAAAAATAAGCGCTCACCCTGAGCTTGTCGAAGGGTGCCTAACCGTTGCTCGCTATTGCTTCATCCGCAGCACGAGCGCGTCGAAAACGGCGGAATGGATCGGATCGATGAAACGTAGGCCCGATTCCCAATTGTGCACCCAGGCGACGCGTGCCTCGATCGGCTGCAGCCCGGGCAGGGTCACCCAGACCGCCTGGCCCTGCGCGACGCGCTCGGGAAGCTCGACCTTGCAGCCCACCGGCGACACGTCGAGCAGGACGACGCCCGACTTCTGATAGCCCGATTTGCGCAGGTAAATGTCGGCTGTGAGGGACAGGCGCTGCGCGTGGCGCGGAACGTCGCCTGGTTTTTCCCCGCCGATCGGTGCCGCGCCAGCCATGTTCATTGCGTCCAGGTCTCGTCCCAAAGTCGCGCTCACGATTCCAATTCCCGCACCTTTTGACAGTGATCCGACACTGCAGCGAATGGCTTAAAAAGTCGTGAATTTAGATGGTTAGCGCCTATTTTTTTGCCGACGTTGCTGTCGGGCTGAAATGCCCGTGGGAAGGATAAGCACATCCTGTTCTTCCAACATGTGAAGTTGCCCGGCCGTTGCGGCGAGAGGAACCGTGCCTTCTTCGCGACGGATGGTGGCCACAGGCCGGGCTAGCACGATGCTCGCCGGAACCCGTGCCAGTGCGCCCCGTTGAGTGGCCACAGTCACAATCAGGAGTAAACACATGCGTACGCTCGCACATATGATGCGTGGCATGGTCGCCGCTTCGGCGCTCATGCTTGCCGTAACACCGGCGCTCGCCGGCGATCGCGATCAGGCGCGCACCTTGATCGCCGAGGCCCGTGCCAAGATCGACGCGGCCAAGACGGTCGAGGCAGGAAAGATTTCGCCCGAAGCGCTCGCGCGCGCCGAGGCCGCGCTCAGCTATGCTGAAGTGCAGTTCAAGGATGGCAAGGAGCAGAAGGCGCTCAAGGCCGCGATCGCCGCCCAGCAGGCCGCCGACGTCGCGATCGGCCAGTCCAAGGCGCAGAGCGATGCCGCCGCGGATGCCAATGCCGCCGACGCCGCCAATGCCGCGCAGGACGCCAGTGCGGCGAATGCACGCGCAGACGCCGCCGATGCGCGCGCTGATTCTGCCGAACAGGCGGCTGCGGCCGCGGCTGCCGATGCCCAGGCCGCGCGTAATACGCCGCCGGTGATCGTCGCACCGGCAACCACGACAGTGACCACCGAAACGACCAAGTCCAGTGCTGCTACCGTTCACACCAAGGCGGCGCCGAAGAAGAAGGTCGCGCAGCGCAAGACGACCACGACGGTACGCCCAACCACGACCGAAAGCACCACCACGACCGTTACGACCGGTGCGCCCTAGCCCCAGCAGGCACAAAAGCAGGGGCAGCGCCGCATTATCGGGGCTGCCCCTTTTCGTTCAGCCAAGGCTGCAAGCCGTCCAGCGGCGATGGTCCCAGGTGCAGACCCGCGCATGGTGATGATGCCGCCACGTCATATGGCAACGTAATTCTTGTTCCACTTGTGGTGGCGGTTGTTGTCCGAGCGGTGGTGGTGCTTCGCCGCCGCGACGGGAGCCGAGACACGCAGCGCACCGATGCACAGTGCGCTGCGACAATCATCTTGACCAATTTCGTCGATCCATTCTCCAGCTAACCCGCGCGCGACGATTTGGCGGTGCGGATGGTCCACGTCCCGGCAGCACAACACGGGAAAGCACTGTGGCTGCGGTCCGGCCCCTTGCTGCGGGCATTCCCTCCTAACCCATTTTACCAGTTACACCTTCGCAGTTGCATTTCGGCAGGCCGACTGCTTAGCCTGAGCATGTTCATCCGCGGGGGCAGATCGGACTTGATTGACGACCAGATCGAATATCTGATGGCGCACGCAAACCGCTGCCGGCAGCTTGCGTTACAATGCTCGGATAACGAGACAAAGGAACGGCTGTCGAGGATCGCCGACGAACATGTCGAGCGCGCGCGGAAGCTGTCGGCCCTCCAGTCCCCGTCGCGGCGATGAATCGACCGGAACGATCCGTGGCTGGTGCGGCTGCTCGGGCAGCACATCAACTACGGCTGGAGGCAGGAAGGCCCGCAAGGCGAGCCGCTCGCGTCAGGCCGCCACGTTTATGACTAGGGTGCGCGCAACCGACAGGATCGTCTAGTCACGTATCGAACTGGCTGAGGTCCAGCGGGTGGTGAAAGCGCGCGCCGATCCAGCCGTCGTGTTTCCAGCGCACCTGCGCGCGGAAGATGCCGTGGCCCGGTATCGAAATTCCGAAGTCGACATCGTCGGGCAGCTCCGTGTCGACATCGACCATCACACCATTTTCGGAGAGATTTTTGATCCGCGCCGGAACTTCGCGATCGTCCGGCAGCAGCAGGGATGACGCGATCGCCGTGGCGAATCGTGGCGGACGGGGAGGGAATTTCGGCCTCCTCTTCAAACTCATCGCCATGTCCGGGACTCTCTTCTCAAAGCTTGGGTGGAACTATGGCCAACGGGTTAAGAGTGCGTGACCAGCCGGGGTGTGGGAAATTCGAACCCTGCGGACGATGCCGCATTTTTGCGCAGCCCGCCCTTTCCCTGCGGCCGCTTCGGGCTATAAGTCCGGCGCTTCGCGCTGCTGGGGCGTCGCCAAGTGGTAAGGCACCGGTTTTTGGTACCGGCATTCGCAGGTTCGAATCCTGCCGCCCCAGCCAATACGTTGCAGGAGCCAATCGGTGCGACGGAATTCGAAACTCGGCGGAAAGACCCGCGCCTAGGTTTCTGGACACCATATCTGGGTGCTGCCCCCAAACACGGCGATGCCCCGTGTCTAGGCACCAAGGCTATGGAGCAAAGCGTTCATTCGGGCGAGGCTCGCCAGAACGGCAGGCTGATCCACCTCGCCAAGACCCAGATATTCGATCTCGAACGGCCCTGCATAACCGGCATCCATCGCGGCGCGGAGGAACTCTTCGATCGGCAGCTCGCCGCTGCCAGGCAGACCACGCGTTCCGGCGCGCGGACTCTCCATCGTCCCGATCGCCACGTCACTGATCTGCACAAGGCCGATGTGCTCGCCGGCTCGCCGGATCCACTCCCTGACATCCCGTTCCGTATAGCAATTTCCGACATCGATGACCACGTCGGCGCCACTTCGCTCCACGAGATCCAGCGAATCGCGAATATTGTGAACAAAGGAGATTTGGGGACGGAGGGTAGGTTCGAAGGCCACTCTTACCCCTCGGCTCGCGCCATAGGCGATACATGGCGCAACCGCTTCGGCATAGCGCGCTGCGTTGTCGTCCCAGCTGTCAAATTTCCCTTTGCCGGGCGGGCCATAGACCGCTTCGCCCCCCAGCGCATGAACAACATCGATGCAGCGGAAGATGGTCTCCCGCTCAGCTTCCCAGGCCGACGGATCCAGCAGCGTGAATGGGCCGGACGCGATGCATGAAATAGCAAAATTCCGGCGCTTGAGTTCGGTCACCACGTGTTCCAAGCCCACCGCTTCAAACTTTCGGTCGGACAGTCCAACGCAACGCAGGCCTGCCCGCGACCAGAATTCGAGATCTTGCTCGAATGTCCAATCGAAAGTCGCCACGGCGCTCAACGACAAACGGGGATGAAGAAGTTCGGTTATCTGTGTTCCTGCAAAGGCAGAAGTGAAGCCGGAGGTTGGGGATCGGCGGAGCCTGACGCGCCCCTGAACAGCTCTACCACTTTGCTGCGTATGTCCATAGCCCTCGCGCTCGCCGAATAGTCGGTTGGGGTCGGCGTGCGCGCTTCGCCTGATCGTCGACGCGCGCTGTCTCCCGGGTATGCGCGTTGAACATACATCAGCACCTACCAGGCGGATCACCTCGGGTGACGAGTGGAAATACCGGAACGGATTGGTTGATTTTCTGGGACGAGGCATGCAACTCCCTGCCCTGCAGCACTCGCTCTCGCCAGCCTGGTGCGTTTGCTTTGACAGCACCTTGTGATGCAATTTCTTCCCGCCGTTGACGGACAATGCCGCCACCCGCATATGGTTCGTCGGAGAAAAGACGGAGGGGTCGATGGCGGGCAGATCGAGAGCCGACGACATTCAGGCCATTCAGTTGCAAATCTACCGCTATTGCCGTGCGATGGACAGGATGGACGTCGAATTGGGTTATTCGATCTGGCACGAGGATGGCGAGGCGGATTATGGTGCGTCCATCTTCAAGGGAAGCGGCAGGGCTTTTGTCGACTGGGTAACGAAATCCCATGCGGCGTGCATCAGCCATTCACACCAGGTTACGAGCATCATCGTGGATCTTCGCGGCGATCGTGCCGTGAGCGAAAGCTATGTCACCGCAGCCTTGCGAATGAAAAACGACGATGATCTGAACGAGCTTACGACGCGCGGCCGCTATCTCGACCGCTGGTCGTTCCGGGACGATCGCTGGGCCATCGACAAGCGCGGCTATGTCCATGATTTCGACGATATTCGGCGCATCGAGGCCACATCGATCCCCGGCGGATCGTCGCGGGATCGTTCGGACCCGTCCTATGCTCTATTCAATTGGGGAAACTGATGGAACTCGGTATTGCGCGCAAAGCGCCCCAATAAGCCGCGCACCATAGGCGATGGCGGCAAGCGGGAAGCTGACCTTCGTCCACCCGTTCGACGATCGCGCGGTCATCACTCCGGCCTTATCCTGTCTGCCTGCGCTGCGCATCCAGATCGATCACCAGGTCGGCGCGGGCGGGCATCTCCTTGATGATGTGGCGCGTCAGTCGCTCATAATGCTGGATGAAGCGCACCACTTCACGCGCGCTCATGATCCCGCGCGCGGTCGAAGGGTCCGAGCAGGCGCGAAGCTTTGCCTCCTGCTCCTCGCGCCAGCCAAGCACGGTCTCGAAGCCCGGCGGGCGAAGCTGGATCAGGAAATCGATCCGCGAGAAGAGCGGCTGGTAATCGGCGAGGGCCGCGTTGACATGGCGGCGCCATATTCCATGTTGGTCTTCGCGTTCCTCCAGTTCGTTCACCGGCACGAGCAACGCCGCGTCCGGCTCCGCCCGCGCCCCCACGCACCAGCCTTCGAACAGGATGATATCGGCGGAGCCCGCGAACCGGGGCCATTCGCTTTCCGGCGCGCGGTCGTCCATCGCCTTGTCGAAGCGCGGCAGCGCGAGGCTTTCGCCGGCAAGCAGGCGACCCAGCACCGCCATGCCCAGCCCGACATCATGCGTGCCGGGGGGGCCTCGCGTCGCCAGCAGCGGGTGGACCTGCGCGGCCAGGCGCTCGCGCTCGGCGCGGGTCAGATAGAGATCGTCGATCGACAATATGGCCGTCGAGAGCTTGTGCTCCCCGAGCAGCGGGACAAGCCGCTCCGCCATCGTCGATTTGCCCGAGCCTTGCGGCCCGCACAATCCGATGACGACGCTGCGATCGAATATATTGCGGACGTCGGCCAGTCGCCGCGCCAGTCCCGCCAGCATTGCGCAAGATCCCCCATTACCGCCCGGACTGGCCCATGAGGGCGCTGTATCCCATCGGCCTGAAATATGGTCAAACCGGCAAGCAATCGATTCGAGAGGAGAGGGCTATGACGGCACGGGAGACGGTCGAGGCTTTTCTGGGCGCCTGGAGCAAGAGCAATGCGGCGATGCTCCAGTCCTATCGGGACTATTTCACCGACGCGACGGTCTGGGAGAATGTCGGCATGTCCAGGACGGTTGGTCCCGACGCGGCGCTCGCGCTGCTGGACCAGTTTGCGGAAAGCCTCGACATGGGCACGATCAAGGTCGACCTGCTGAGCATCGCGGTCGATGGCGATCGCGTACTGACGGAGCGCATCGACCGCATCGTCGGCAAGGACGGTACCGAGAAGATCGCCATCCAGTTGATGGGTATATTCGAGATCGAGGATGGGAAGATCCTCGCCTGGCGCGATTATTTCGACACCGCCTCCTTCGCTGCGGGGCAATCGGGCTGATCCCGGCACGCCCCGCGCGCAAACGCGCCTTTGCGAAAGCGTCATCTCCGGTTAATATGGCGGCACGGATAAGGAGCGGGTCCGATGGCACAGCAGGGTCCAGAGCGGGGAGGGCGGCGCAGGCCGGCGCGCGATGATCGCGCCCTTGTCGCGCGCGACACGCTCGTACTGACCCTGATCGCCTTGCTGCTCGTCGCATTGTTCGGCACGCGCACGCCGGCCGAGTCCGCCGGCCGCGACAAATGGTTCGGCTTCGCCCTCAGCATCCGCGCCCCCTCGCTGCACCTCCATCTGGAACTGTCGGTCTAGCGCACCTCCTCGCTTCGTGTACCATGGGCCGATGCGCTGGCCCCTGATCCTCCTCGCTCTCTCCGCACCGCTCGCCGCATCCTTCGCGCCGGCCGATTCGTCCGAACCCCCACGCCCTCCAGCCCACGCGCTCTGCTCCGGCGACACGACCGCACCCACCCATCCCGCCATCCTTCCCGGCTACGGCAGCGGCGGCTTCCCGGTCCGCACCGATGTCCCCGCCGCGCAGGCCTTTTTCGACAATGGCATGCAGCTCGCCTCCGCATTCGCGCACCGCGCCGCGATCGCTGCCTTCGCCGAAAGCGCCCGGCTCGATCCCGCCTGCGCGATGTGCGCCTGGGGCGAGGCATGGTCGGCCGGCCCGACGATCAACTATCCGATCGACTCGGTCGAGGCGCGCCGTCTCGCCCGCCGCGCCGACGCCGCCGCGCGCCTCGCCGCCGGCGGCCCGGCCAAGGAGGTCGCGCTCACCGCTGCCCTCCTGCTGCGCTATCCCGCGAACGAAAAGGCCAACGGCAACCTCGCCTTCGCCAAGGCGATGGACCGCGTCGCCCGCGACTATCCGGACGACGATGCGATCCAGGTCTTGGCCGCCGACGCCTGGCTGATCGCGTCGGAGAAGGAGGATTATTCCCTCCGCTCGGTGGCGCTGCTCGAGCCGGTGCTCGCGCGATATCCAGACTACACGCCGGCGATCCATTTCTACATCCACGCGACCGAGCTGGCCGGCCTCGCCGAACGCGCCGAGCCTTATGCCGATCGCCTGCCCGCGCTGGCCCCGGCCGCGAGCCACCTGATCCACATGCCCTCGCACACTTATTACCACATCGGCCGCTATCAGGACGCGGTCGACGCAAACATGCGCGCGGTCGCGATCGGCATCGCCAACGCCAAACGCCTCGGCCTGCCGCAGCCCGACGGCGTCTGGGACCTGCCCTATCACGCCCATAACGTGCGCTACGGAGTCGGCGCCGCCCTGATCTCGGGCGATGCGAAGAGCGCGCTTGCGCTCAGCGCGCCGCTCGTCGCCCGCGCCGCAACCGCCAAGGGCGGCGACCGCTCGCCTTACATCCAGATGGTCGCCGGTACCGCTTATTTCGCGCTCGGCCATTTCGCCGATCCGGCCAGCGTGCTCGCCGCGCCGCCACCCGCCAAAGACCTGAGCTACGCCGCAGCTTACTGGCATTATGCCCGCGGCGAAGCGCTGGCCCGCGGCGGCGACGCCCCCGCCGTCCGCGCCGAGGCCGCCGCCATGCTCACCCCGCAGGGCAAGCTCAGCTGGGACGACAACTCGCTCCCCGCCGCGCGCACGATCGACATCGCCCGCCTCGTCCTCCACGGCCGCGCCGCGACGCTCGACGGCGACTATCCCGCCGCGCTCGCCGCCTTCCGCCACGCCGCCAGGCTCCAGGAGGGCGAGGAATATCAGGCGCTCACCGATCCGCCCGCTTTCTGGTACCCGGTCCGCCGCGACATCGCCGCGACCCTGCTCGCAATGGGCAGGGCGCGAGAGGCCCGCACCGAAACCGAAGCCGTCCTCGAAATGATGCCCCGCGACCCCGAAACAGAAAGGCTCAGGGCCCGGATCGCCATGCTGCAATCCTCGCGCATCATCGTCGCCCGGCGCTGACTACTCCCCTCCCGCCTGCGGGAGGGGTAGGGGTGGGCAATCTCGAACAGTGCACTGGCCAGCCAAGCCCACCCCTCAATCCCCTCCCGCGCGCGGGAGGGGAGGCGGCAGCCGCGCGCTCACTCTAATGATGGAGCTGCTTCATCCCCCCGGATGAAGCGAGGGAGGCTCCATCATTGTCAAGGCGTCGTCCCGCCGCGATAAGCACCCTTATGCCCCCGCACGAACATCATCACGGCCACGATCACGGCCCCGGCCACGCCCACAACCACGCCGCCGGCGCCAATGCGAAAATGCTGACCATCGCTTTGGCCCTCAGCGCCACCTATCTCGTCGCCGAAGTCGTCGGCGCGTATATGTTCAACAGCCTCGCCTTGCTGTCCGACGCCGGCCACATGCTGACCGATGTCGCCGCTCTGGTCATCGCCCTGATGGCGATCCGGATCGGCCAGCGCGCGCCCGACGACCGGCGCACGTTCGGCTACCGCCGCTTCGAGATCCTCGCCGCCGCGTTCAACGCGCTGATGTTGTTCGCGGTCGCGCTTTATGTCCTGGTCGAGGCGGTGCAGCGCTTCCGCGCGCCCGAGCCCGTCGAATCGACCGGCATGCTGGTCGTCGCGATCATCGGCCTGTTCGTGAACCTCGCCTCGATGCGCATCCTGATGGCCGGCAAGGACGCCAGCCTCAACATCAAGGGCGCCTATCTCGAGGTCTGGGCCGACATGCTCGGCTCGGTCGGCGTGATCGCCGGCGCCCTGGTGATCCGCTTCACCGGCTGGACCCTGATGGACCCGATCGTCGCCGTCGGCATCGGGCTGTGGGTGCTGCCGCGCACCTGGGTGCTGCTTCGCGACACGATCAACGTCCTGCTCCAGGGCGTGCCGGGCGGGCTGCATCTGCCCGAGATCCGCGGCGCGATCGGCGCGGTGCCCGGCGTCTCCGGCGTCCACGACCTGCACGTCTGGTCGCTGACCACCGAGGACGTCAGCTGCACCGCGCATATCGAGATCGCCGATCCCGCGCACAGCGACGATGTCCGCGCCGCCGTCCAGTCCATGCTCGCCGACCGCTTCGCCATCGGCCACTGCACGATCCAGACCGAGGCCGAACCCTGCCAGGAGGAAGAGCACCGCCACCCGTGACCGAGGCGCCATGAAGCCCAAATTGTTCACCACCCTCGTCGGCTACACCACGCGCCAGTTCGCGGGCGACGCGTTCGCTGGCGTCACCGTCGCCTTGGTCGCCTTGCCGCTCAGCATCGCGATAGCGATCGCGTCGGGCGCGCCGCCCGCGGCCGGGCTCGTCACCGCGGTCGTCGGCGGCCTTTTGATATCGGCTTTGGGCGGCAGCCGCGTGCAGATCGGCGGGCCGACCGGCGCGTTCATCGTCATCGTCTACGGCGTGATCGCCGCGCACGGCTACAACGGGCTATTGGTCTGCACCTTGATGGCCGGGGCGATACTGGTCGCCGCCGGCCTGCTGCGCGCCGGGCGCCTGATCCGGCATATTCCCGAACCGGTAATCGAAGGCTTCACGATCGGCATCGCCATCGTCATCGCGGCCAGCCAGCTCAAGGACCTGGCCGGCCTGGACACCGCGCCGCTGCCGGCCGACTTCCTGGCCAAGCTCGCGGCCTTATGGGCGGCACGCGCGACAATCACATGGCCGGCCCTCTGGCTCGGCGTCGCGACGATCGCCGGCATATTGCTGCTCCGCCGGCTCGCACCCCGCTTCCCCGGCATGGTGCTGGTCGTCGCGCTGGCCAGCGCCGCGGCGGTGATCGCGCTGCCCTCGGTCGAAACCGTAGGCGGCCGCTACGGCAGCCTGCCCGATGGCCTGCCATGGCCGGCGCTTCCCCACTTCGCCGCTGCCGATCTGCTTGCCCTGCTCCCCTCCGCCGTGACCATCGCGCTGCTGGCCGGGATCGAATCCTTGCTGTCCGCGATCGTCGCCGACCGCATGTTCGGCGGCGCGCATCGCTCCAACGCCGAATTGCTCGCCCAGGGCGCGGCCAACCTCGCTTCACCCTTGTTCGGGGGCCTGCCTGCGACCGGCGCGATCGCGCGCACCGCGACCAATGTCCGCGCCGGCGGCCGCACGCCGGTTGCCGGCATCGTCCATGCCTTGGTGATCCTCGCGGTCATGGCCTGTGCCTCGTTCCTCGCCGAGGCGCTGGCGCTGCCGGCACTGGCCGGCCTGCTGATCGTCACCGCCTGGTCGATGACCGAGCCGCACCGCTGGCGCGAGCGGCTGGCGCTGCCCCGCGCCGACCTCTTCCTCATGCTGCTCACCATCGCGCTGACCGTGCTCGCCGACCTGACGATCGCGATCGGGATCGGCACCGGCATCGGCCTCGCTTTGCGCCTCGCCGCGCGAGACCCCGATCCACCCGACTGGCAGCCGCCCGGACGTGGCCAGGATCCCGACGACCCCACCCCACCGCGCTGACGCCGGGCTCTCACCCACACCGTTCGGATTTCCCCTACCGCAAGCGGGAGGGCAGGGGTGGGCCTTCTTGGTTCCTCGCGCTCCCGCTGAGCTCTCACCCACACCGTTCGTCCTGAGCCTGTCGAAGGACCCTCCTTATTTTTGGAAAGGAAAGGGCTTCGACGGTGATGGAGCCTTCCGCGGTTCTTCCGGGGGAAGAACCAGCTCCATCACCAGCCCGAACGGAAAGAGTTCGTCACCACCCCTCGCGCTCACCCTGAGCTTGCCTGCCCTGAACTCGTCGAAGGGTCGAAGCGTCACCCCACGCTTGTCGAAGCGTCACCCCCCGCACTACAACCCGTCCATGAACTTCGCCGACCAACTCCAGCGCTATTTCGGCACCACCGATCTCGCCGCCATCACCCCCGCCGCGCTCGAAGCTGGCACCGAACACATGCGCGTCGACTTCGCGCTCGAAAAGGACCGCGGCAACCGCTTCGCGCTCTGGGCCCTGATGTACATGCTCGGCGCTGCCCCCGATCTCGACGCCTTCAAGGACGAACAGGACCGCGAAGCCGCCCGCAATTTCATGGATCTCGCGGCGGCGGAGGAGAGTGACGAGTAAAGCTCGGTGAGGCGCAGGAGGTTGAGTAAGTCCTAGCCTTGACGACAAAACCTTTCTCAGATAGGAAAAAAGTCTGAGGTAGGAATATGAGACAAATTTCTGTTGGGACCGATGTTTATGCGGCCATTTGGGCGCAATGGCAGCCGGGAGATGAGTCGGAGAATGATATTCTCAGGCGGAAATTCAATTTGCCTCTTGCATCGGGCGTCAGCGAGCTAGAGGCAGGGATTGGGAGTATAGGCTTTCGCGAGCCGAAATTTGATGTCCTTCTCCCCGAGGGCTTTGAGATTTTTCGTAACTATAAGGGCACGGACTTCCGGGCGCGCGCAACGGGGGGGAAATGGCTTCTTGTGTCCACAGGAGAGGCGTTCCCCAGCTTAAATCAGCTAAGCAACGCCGTGACTGGCAAGGTCGAAAATGCGTGGCGCAGTTGGTACTTCATGGGATCGGACGGAAAGCGCTACCTAGTCGAGGGGCTAAGAAGTGACATCCCCCACAATGTCCGACATTTGCTTCGGGCGGGGTGCTAAGGAATCGGTGCGTAGCTTAATGGATAGAGTCTCTGAGGTTTCAAAGTAGGTCGTACAGCAATCCGAACCTACCCTTAGAGAGATGTCGGTTCAACTCCGTCCGCACCGTCCGCCTTTTTATCCTCGCTGTTTGTGTAGTTTTTAGGTGTAGCTAAATTTGCTCGACAAAGGTTTTTTGTTTGTCTGATCCCGCAATTTTCATTTCCGGTTCCCTATTCACGACCGACTACTTAGTTGAGGTCATTAGGGCTGATACAGCATATCTCGCCGTCGAAGTCGCTGGCTTGCGGAGCGTAATCGAAAGGATCGCGAACGCCTTTCCGCAGTCTCATAAAACCAATGAAAGCCAGACTGAGGACGACTTTATCTGGCCTGTGCTTAGCGCGTTGGGTTGGACGGAATCTCTACGTCAGCAGAATTTGACAGTCAGCGGTCGCGACGACGTTCCCGACGGTGTGCTGTTCATCAATGCAGAAGCGAAGGCGGCCGCCAACGCGCAGTCCGATCAATGGAGGCGCTACGCTCACGGCCTAGCGGTAGTCGAAAGCAAGCGCTGGGCGCGTCCGCTCGACCGAGCGTCGGGCCGAGACGAGGCCACGGCCCCGTCTACCCAGATGTTACGGTACCTGCGCCGCATCGATGACCTGACAGAGGGCGCACTTCGGTGGGGTATCCTGACCAACGGCACGAAGTGGCGGTTATATTGGGCAGGCGCACGTTCGGTCTCGGAAGAGTTTCTCGAAATAGACCTTGGCCGCGTCCTCGCTCTGGACGGCGACGATGATTTGTTTGCTGACCAGGAAACTCGTGACCACTGGTTGCGTGTCTTCGCTGTCCTGTTCTGCCGTGATGCTTTCATTAAGACTGGAACGGACAGCCTGTCGTTCCATGGACGGGCATTGGCTGCGGCTGCCTTTTACGAGGAACGGGTTGCCGCCAGCCTTTCCAAACTGGTCTTTGAGCAAGTGTTTCCCGATCTCGCCGGCGCCATTGCCGACGCCGCACCGCAAGCCTCACTGGATGAGGTGCGCCAGGCATCGTTCGTTCTGCTCTACCGTCTGCTGTTCATGCTATACGCTGAAGATCGCGACCTGCTGCCGGTCGGCGAGAAACGCTATGACGACTACGCCCTACGGCATCTACGCAAAGAAGTCGGCGAGCGCATTTCAAATGGCGACGCGTTTTCGGCTTCTGCTGGTAAGATCTGGGCGCATGTGTCCGATCTTGCGCGTATCATCGACAAGGGCGACGCGTCGGTGGGCATCCCACCCTACAACGGCGGCCTGTTCGGAGGCGACGGCACGCCGTTGCTCGATTCCATTCGCATTCCCGATAGCGTCATGGCCCTCGCGCTCGACGCACTGTCCTATGAGCGTTCGTCCGGTCAGCGTCGCTATATCAATTACCGCGACCTTTCGGTGCAGCAGCTTGGTTCGATCTACGAACGCTTGCTGGAATTCGAGCTGGTTCGCGACGAAAGGGGCGCGCTCACCGTCCGGCCAAACCTATTCGCGCGCAAAAATAGCGGGAGCTATTACACCCCCGATGAGTTGGTTGGGCTGATTCTCGACGAAACACTAGAGCCGCTGATCACCGAACGACTCGCGGCCTTCCGTACTGCGCTGAGCAAACTCCGGCCCAAAGACTCCGAAGACTATCGGCGCGCCGAACTGGCAGATGCCGATCCGGCTAATGCCATTCTCGCCCTATCCATCTGCGATCCCGCGATGGGGTCAGGCCATTTCCTCGTCAGACTTGTTGATACCCTGGCCGACCACGTGCTGGATGCAATGGCGGAAACGGCGGCGCTAGCGGCTGAACTTGGCTATGTTTCGCCGCTTGCCAACAAGATCGGAGAAATCCGCGCCACCATCCTCAGAAACGCGAGGGAGAAGAATTGGACAGTTGATCCAGCGCGGCTCGACGATCGCCACATCGTACGCCGCATGGTGCTCAAGCGATGCGTCTATGGCGTGGATAAAAACCCGATGGCGGTCGAACTCGCCAAAGTGGCGTTGTGGCTACACACCTTCACAGTCGGCGCGCCGCTTTCGTTTGTCGATCACCACTTGCGCGCAGGTGACAGCCTTTTCGGACTGTGGGTGCGTGATGCTATCGATCAGGCATCCGCGTTGGGTGGCGAACTGCTCTATAACGATGCTCTCCGCAACGCGCAGCGTTCGGCGGAAGCGATGAAAACTATCGAAGCGCTTACTGACGTCGAAATTGCCGAAGCTCATCGCTCTGCGTCGATGTATCAGGATGTCGAACTGATGACTGGCGAACTCGACGGGTTTGTCAGCTTTTTGCACGCGCTCGATTGGCTCGACCTCAAAGGAAAGGAAGACAAGGCGCTTATGCGTCTCTGGCTCGACGGGCGCTTTGGTGATCCGATCCCAATTTCACGCGGGAAGAAGGCACCGGAAGGCGGCAAAGCAAAGCCCGAAGAAGTACTGCGTTTTACCGAAATCTGGAAGAGCGCGCGTGCCCTGATTGGCGAGGAACGCTTCCTCAACTGGCAGATTAGCTTTCCCGGAGTGTGGGACAATTGGGCAAGCAAGGGCCGCGAAGGAGGGTTCGATGCAGTAGTCGGCAACCCGCCTTGGGATAGGTTTGAGTTTGAAGAAGTGCCGTGGTTTGAGGCGCGCGATCGCTCCATTGCGCTTGAGCCCAGTGGCGCGAAGCGAAAAGCCAGAATCGGTGAACTGCGTATGTCCCAAAGCCCCCTCTGGACTGACTTTAAGAAAGCGACCGCGCGGCTGGCGATGGCAACCTCAATAGTCAAATCGGGTCAAATATTTAGTCAGCTCAACACCGGAAAACTGAACCTATTTAAATTGTTTGTTGAACGCGCGCACCAGCTTGTTAAGCCCAACGGTGTAGTCGGCTTGTTAGTGCCGAGCGGGATCGCCGGTGATCTTTCGTCGAGCCGGTTCTTCAAAGCTCTGGCGACGGGCGGCAACCTCAAGGCGCTTTACGATTTTGAGAATCGGCGGACCCGTTTTGGCCTTGGCCCATTTTTTCCGGACGTTGATACTCGATTCAAATTTTGCAGCTTTGTCGGCAGTCCGGCGCGCAAGTTCGCGGCAACGCAATGCGGATTCTTTTTGCAAGACGTATCGGAAACCCGCGACGCTGAGCGGACTTTCCCCCTGAAGGCAGCCGAATTCGCGAATGTAAACCCCAATACGGGAACGGCTCCAATCTTTCGTTCGCGTCGTGAAATGGAGCTTACTACGGCCATCTATGCCCGCCTGCCGGTGCTTACTGACAAGTCAGCGGATCCGACGGTTTCGACTTGGCCGGTTAGGTATCGGCAAGCGATCAACCTTACATCGGACAGCCATCTATTTCGGACGCAGGCTGAGTTGGAGGAAGGTGAAGGCGCTTGGGCGATTGCCGGAAACTGTTTCCAATCATCGGCTGGCGTGTGGTACCCACTTTATGAAGGGAAGATGGTTCAGGCGTTCGATCATCGGGCTGCAAGCGTCGTGATCAATTCTGAGAACGTCAATCGTCCAGCGCAACCGCTGTCAGCTACGGACGAACAACATGAGGATCCAAACTGGTTGCCGAGTCCGCAGCACTGGATTCAACCGCAGCCTGGGATCATTTCTGCACCCTATGCACTGGGTTTCAAAGACGTCACATCTCCAACGAACATGCGCTCGATGATAGCAGCGATCCTTCCGAGCGGGGCGGCTGGGAATTCGCTGCCATTGATCGAGTTGGAAGGTCACTCTGGCCAGTCCGGTGCGGAGAGCTTAGCGCTCCTGGTCGCCAACTTGAACTCGGCGATATACGATTTCACTGCGCGGCAAAAGATTCAAGGACAACACCTTAACTGGTTCATCGTCGAACAACTCCCCACCGTCCCGCCCGCAAATTACACTCGCTCTTTCGGTCCTAAATCCGCCTCCAAGATCGTCCGCGAAGCCGTCCTCGAACTCAGCTACACCGCCCACGATCTCGCGCCTTTCGCACGGGACATGGGCCATGTGGACGCCAAGGGCGACGTCCTCCCCCCCTTCGTCTGGGACAATGCCCGCCGCCTAACACTGCGGGCGAAGCTCGATGCGCTTTACTTCATCTTGTACGGGGTGTTCGATCCGAATAACGCGGCACAAAGCCGTGAGGATATTCGCTACATCTATTCCACCTTCCCCATCGTCGCCCAGCAGGAGCGCGACAAGTGGGGCAGCTACAAGAGCGAGGTACTTTGCCTCGCGTGGATTAACGCGCTTTTAGGTGCTCAACCAGACGCGAAAATCGAGATCTGAGCTGCGAGAAGGCCTTCGGTGACGATAAGCAGCAGATTGCCGATCTATACGGATATATCCGTCAAAGTCTTGCATTGTAGGAAATAATCCGCTACGCGCGAGCGATGGAACATACAAAGAACATCCCGTCCGCGCCCATCGCTCCGGACAACGCCATCCTCCCCACCACCCTCCGCCGCGCCGAAGCTTCGGACCCACCATCCCGCACCCCCCGCTTCGACGGCTGGACCCCCGATCGCATCCACATCTTCCTCCACACGCTCGCCCAGACCGGCGTGGTTGCCGATGCCGCGCGCGCGGCTGGGATGAGCGTGCAGGGGGCTTATGCCTTCCGCAACAGCGCCCGCGGCCGCGCGTTCGATGTCGCCTGGCGCGCCGCCATGCTGCTCGCGCGCCGCCGCATCGCCGACGAAGTCGTGTCGCGCGCGATCAACGGCGTCGTCGACGTCATCATCCGCGACGGCGAGGTGTGGGGCGAACGCCACCATTATGACAACCGCCTGACCATGGCCGTGCTCACCCGGCTCGATGGCCTGGCCCTTTCGAACCGGCAACAGGATGACGTGCCGCGCCGCGTCGCCGAGGAATATGATGCCCTGGTCGACAGCGTCTGCGCCGGTCCCGAAGCCGCCACCGACTTCATCGAATCGCGCATGAAGCTCCACTATCGCGACTTCGAGGAGGTCGCGATCATCGACCGGAATCTGGAAAATTCCCAAGCGTCGCGCAAACCAGCGATGCGACAACAAAGGCCAAAAAAGCCGAGCCCCAGAGCATTGCGCGAAAAAGTGGATCCCGGTTTTTCGCACCAGAAATGCGACAGAGAAGCGAGCCCATGGCAACCTTCAATTTCATCAACTTCACCCCCCGAAAGATCCTCCCCGGAACAGGGGAATGGACAGGTGCGAATTGCCCCCGGCAACTCGCAGCCGTCCGGGGAGACGGCGGCCTGTCCATGACCGCTGAAAGCGGTGGAGGGGGCTCGCCATGAAGGCGCGGAAGCGGTTCGACCGTCCAACCCGATTGCCCGCCTCCGCACCCTTGCCCTATGAACCCCACGACCCAGTCACTCCCGAAACAGGAAGATCCCGCATGCCCGTCAAAGCTTATGGTTCCTACGCCGCCGACAAGCCGCTCGAGCCGATCGACATCGCCCGCCGCGCGCCCGGCCCGCACGACGTGCAGATCGCGATCGCCTTTTGCGGCGTCTGCCATTCGGATCTGCATCAGGTCCGCGGCGAATGGGCCGGCACGCATTATCCCTGCGTTCCCGGCCATGAGATCGTCGGTCATGTCACCGCTGTCGGCGCGCATGTCGATCGGTTCAGCGTCGGCGACACGGTCGGTGTCGGCTGCCTGGTCGACAGCTGCCTGACCTGCGAGAATTGCGAAGACGGGCTCGAACAATATTGTCCAGCCCACACGCTGACCTACAACAGCCCGACCCAGGATCCGCCCGGCCACACGCTCGGCGGCTATTCGCAGAGCATCGTCGTCAAGGACCATTTCGTGGTCAAGGTGACGCATCCCGAGGATCAGCTCGCCAGCGTCGCGCCTTTGCTGTGCGCGGGCATCACCACTTATTCGCCGTTGCGCCACTGGAATGCGGGGCCGGGCAAGAAGGTCGGCATCGTTGGCATCGGCGGGCTCGGCCATATGGGCGTCAAGCTCGCGCATGCGATGGGCGCGCATACCGTCGCCTTCACCACCTCCGAATCGAAGCGGCAGGATATCCTTGCGCTCGGCGCCGACGAAGTGGTGGTGACGAAGAATGAGGAAGAAATGGCGAAGCATGCGGGCAGCTTCGACATGATCCTCGATACCGTCGGCACGTCGCACAATCTCGACCAGTCGCTGGCGCTGCTCCGCCGCGACGGCGCGCTCGTGCTGGTCGGCGCGCCCCCCACGCCGCATCCATCGCCGACCATATTCTATCTGATCGGCGGCCGCCGCTCGCTCGCCGGCTCCGCGATCGGCGGGCTGGCCGAGACCCAGGAAATGCTCGATTTCTGCGCCGCGCATGGCATCGTCGCCGACATCGAAACCATCCCCATGCAGCAGATCGAAGCGGCCTATGCGCGTATGCTCAAGAGCGACGTCAGATACCGCTTCGTGATCGACACCGCGACGCTGGCGGCGTGATATTTGGTCGCCCTCCCAACCACTTCCGTCGCACGACCGGCACCTCCGCCGCACCACCCGCCACCTTGGACGCACCATTGCTGACCTTACCGGCCCTCCGTTCCAAGCCAACAACCGACGCCCGCACTCCGTCCGGGGCAGCGCAGTCGGGCCCTGGTTCTTGGAGATATGAACATGCCTCAGGAAGGTCACGGCATCGTGCCGCACATCAGCCTCTCGGCCGTCATCATCGGCCTGATCCTGACCGCGAACCTGCTGATCGGCATCATCCTCGCCGCGCTGATGCACTGATCGACCGCGCCAGCGGCTCTTGCCCTGACCGCGACTATGCCGCATGCGGGCGCCTCATCCGCAGGAAGGGCCGGCATTGAGCGATCTGCTCACACAGGCGCAGACCGATTTCGCGCAGGCGGTGATCGCCGGGCTCGCCCAGCGCCAGAAGGTGATTCCGGCGCGCTTCTTCTATGACAAGCGTGGCTCGGAGCTGTTCGAGGCGATCACCGTGCTTCCCGAATATTATCTGACCCGCACCGAAACAAAGCTGCTGCGCGAACATGCCGCCGACATCGCCGCGCTCGCGGGCGAGGGGCGGGTGATGGTCGAATTCGGCTCGGGCTCGTCGGCCAAGACGCCTTTGCTGCTCGATGCGGTGCGGCCGCCGGTCTACATCCCGGTCGACATCAGCGCCGATTATCTCGCGGAGGCTGCGCGCGCCACCGCCGCCGCCCACCCGGACATAAAGGTCGCGCCGGTCGCGGGCGATTTCACGCTTCCCGTCTATCTCGGCAAGGTCGCCGGCGACGCGCCGCGGCTCGGTTTTTTCCCCGGCTCGACGATCAGCAATTTCGGGCCCGCCGGCGCGGTCGACCTGTTGCGCAGTTTCTATGCGACGCTCGGCCCCGGCGCCTTGCTCGTGATCGGCGTCGATCCGCGCAAGGATCCGACGATCATCAAGGCCGCGCACGACGACAGCGCCGGGCTGATGGCTGCGTTCAACCTCAACCTGCTCCACCGCATCAACCGCGAGCTCGACGGCACGATCCCGGTCGACGCCTTCGCGCATCGCGCCGAATGGGACGCCGCGCGCGGGCGGATCGAAATGCACCTGGTCGCGAAGCAGGACGTCGAATTCACCGTCGCCGGGCGCGGCTTCGCGATCGCCGCGGGCGAGACCATCCATACCGAAAACAGCTACAAATACCGGCTCGAGGAAGCGCAGCTGCTCGCCCGCGCCGCCGGCTGGGAACCGCTCGCCGCCTGGACCGATCCGCAGGGCTTCTTCACCATCCACGTCTGGAACGCGATCGAGGAGAAGATCAGGCCCTGACAGACGTCCCGTTAGCCCTCTCCCTCAGGGGGAGGGTTGGGTGGGGGTGTTCGGGGCTCGCGGAAAGACACCGGTCCCGGCACCCTTTTGGCTCTTTGAAAGTACCTAACCGACCTTGCGGATCACCTCTTCGACCGTCGCGAAGGTGATTCCGACTTTCTTGACCGTCATCCGGTTGATCGCGGTGCGGCCGTCGGGGCGCAAATAGATATATTGTTCGGCGCGCATGCTGCCCTTGGCCATCGTGTAGCGCAGGTGCAGGCAGTTGCCGCGGACTTCGGCGAACACCGGGCCCTTGCCGTCCGAAATCGTGCCGGTGTAGCCGCCGCCGGCGGTGCGCTTCAGCCGCCACTGCCGGCGGTCGGGCGGATCGTCGCCGTGCTTGACGACCTGGTCGAGCACCAAGGTGCCGTCGCGGTCGACATGACCGGCGCTCTGCACGTGCATCGGCATCTTGGCCCGGAACGCGACCTTGATCGTGCCTTGGCCTTCGGTCCGGCCGATGAAGAATTCCTCGGCGTGGAACACAGGCGCGGCGGCCGCGAGCTCCTTGTGCGGCGGGGTGAAGGCGGAGACCGTGGCGAGCCACGCTGCCGCAAGGAAAATGAGACGCATGGTGGGGCTAGCGCGTGGCGAGGCTAAAAGGTCCATCGGCCGCGTCTTTACACCGCTATCGGGAATTGTTCATGACTCTTCGTGGCCCCCGCGAGCCAAAGCGCGATCAGGCTCACCGCCGCCGCGAGGCTGAGGTAGGCGCCGACCAGGAACAGCCCGCCATTGCCCGCCAGCCACTGCGCCGCGACCGGTGCCAGCCCGCCGCCCAATATCCCGCCGACGTTGAACGCGACCGACGCTCCCGTGTAGCGCACCTGCGCCGGGAACAGCCCGGTCAGCCAGTCGCCCAGCGGTCCGTAGACGAAGCCCATCAGCAGCAGCATCAGGCTGAGGTAGAACCAGACCAACAGCAGCGATCCGCTGCCGAGGAATGCCGACAGCAAGAGGCCCGCGGGGATCGTGCCGATGCACCCCGCCATCAGCACCAGCCTTGCCTCATATTTGTCGGAAAGCCATCCCGACAGGAGGATCCCCGCGGCGAGGAACAGGATCGCGCCGAGCTGGACGGCGAGGAACGTCTCCCTCGGATAACCGAGGTTCATCGTCCCATAACCAAGCGCGAACGCGGTCGCGATGTAGAAGATCGCGAAGCAGGCGATCACCGCGAACACCCCCGCCAGCGTCTGGCGCCAGTGGTGGCGAAACAGGGCGATCAACGGCACCCGCGGCGGCGCCTGCTTGGCGATGGCTGCGCGGAACGCGGGCGTCTCGGTCAGCTTGAGCCGCACCCACAGCCCGAGCCCGACGAGCACCGCCGACAGCAGGAACGGGATGCGCCAGCCCCAGTCCCGGAACTGGTCGGGCGTTAGCATCAGCCCCAGGATCAGGAACAATCCGTTAGCGGCGATGAAACCGACCGGCGCGCCGAGCTGCGGGAACATGCCATACCGCGCGCGCCAGCCCGGCGGCGCATTCTCCACCGCGAGCAACGCCGCGCCGCCCCACTCTCCGCCAAGACCGAGCCCCTGGCCGACGCGCAGCAGGCACAGCAGCAAGGGCGCGATCCAGCCGACGCTCTGATAGGTCGGCAGGAAAGCGATCGCGGTCGTCGATCCGCCCATCAGCAGCAGCGACGCGACCAGGGTCGACTTGCGCCCGATCCGGTCGCCGAAATGGCCGAACAGGCTCGCGCCGATCGGGCGGGCGAAGAAAGCGAGGCCGAAGCTGGCATAGGAAAGCAGCAGCTGCGCGGAGGCGGATTCGGACGGGAAGAACAAAGGCCCGAACACCAAAGAGGCGGCGGTCGCATAGATGTAGAAATCGTAGAATTCGACGCCGGTCCCGACCAGGCTCGCGGTCAGCACGCGGCGCGTTGTATTCCTGTCCTGCCCCGCCATTCCGCTCCCCGTTCGTTAGGCCCCTACCAAAAGCAGTCGCGGGCAAATAACAAGGGCCGATCAAAGAATTCAGTGATCGGGAGTTTCACCTTATGGCCGCGCCTTCCATCCACGTCGGAATCGGCGGCTGGGATTTCGATCCGTGGCGCGGCACCTTCTATCCGCCCGGCCTCGCCAAGACCAAGCAGTTGGAATTCGCCGGCACGCACCTCACCGCGATCGAGATCAACGCGACCCACTACAAGCTGCAGCGGCCCGAGCTGTTCCAGCGCTGGGCGGCGAGCGTGCCCGACGGCTTCACCTTCGCGATCAAGGCGTCGCGCTTCTGCACCAACCGCACCAAGCTTGCCGATGGCGGCGAGGGGATCGCGAAATTCTGCGCGCAGGGGATCACCGAACTTGGCGATAAGCTGGGTCCAATTCTGTGGCAGTTCATGCCGCACAAGCATTTCGACCCTGAGGATTTCGGCGGATTCCTGAAGCTGCTTCCCAAGAGCCAGGACGGCGTGAGGCTCCGTCATGCGCTCGAGCCACGCCACGAAAGCTTCCAGACTCCGGCCTTCGTCGAAATGGCCCGCGACGCAGGTGCCGCGATCGTCTTTGCGGACAGCGACAAATATCCGGCGATCGCGGACGTCACCGCCGATTTCACTTATGCCCGGCTGCAGCGGTGCCGCGAGGAGATTGCGACCGGCTACGACGATGCGGCGCTGGACCGCTGGGCCGAATTGGCGCGGGACTGGGCGACGGGCCATCAGCCCTCCGGCCTCGCCTATGTCGGCGACCGCAATGCCGCTAAGACTCCGCGCGATGCCTTCGTCTTCTTCATCGCCGGCGCGAAGGTGCGCGCACCCGCCGCGGCGCTGGCGCTGATCGGCCGGCTATGAACGAGCAATTCGCGGCGATGCCGCTCACCATCTTCGAGCATATGTCGGGGCTCGCGCGCGATCTTGGCGCGGTCAATCTTGGGCAGGGCTTCCCCGATTTCGGCTGGCCGGAGGATGTCGTCGCGGCGGCGGCCGATGCGCTGCTGAACGGCTCCAACCAATATCCGCCGATGCGCGGCCTTCCGGCGCTGCGTGAGGCGGTGTGCGATCATTATGCAGCGCACCAGGGACTGGCGATTGCGCCCGAGCAGGTCATCATCACGTCGGGTGCGACCGAAGCGCTTGCCGCGGCGATCATGGCGATCGTGACGCCGGGCGACGAAGTGCTGCTGTTCGAACCGCTCTACGACGCCTATGTGCCGATCGTCCTGCGCTGCGGCGGCATCCCGCGTATCGCTAGACTGGCCGCGCCTCACTGGCGGCTGACCAGCGATATCCTCGACGGATTATTCACCGACCGCGTGCGGCTGGTCGTGCTGAACACTCCGCACAATCCGACCGGGCGGGCGTTCGACGAGGCCGAATTGCGGCTGCTCGCCGAAGCCTGCGTCCGGCACGACGCGCTCGCGATCAGCGACGAGGTTTGGGAGCAGGTGGTGTTCGACGGGCGCCGCCACATAACGCTCGCGTCGATGCCCGGAATGGCCGAGCGCACGATCAAGGTCGGGTCGGCCGGCAAGATATTCTCGCTAACCGGCTGGAAGGTCGGCTGGGCCGTCGCCAGCCCGGAACTATCGCGCGCTGTCGCGAACGCGCATCAATTCCTGACCTTCACGACGGCGCCAAATCTCCAGACGGCGGTGGCCTTCGGTCTCGGCAAGCCGATCGCGCATTTCGACGCGGTGCGGTCGGAATTGTCGAAAGCGCGCGACTTCCTGCTCGACGGCGTGCAGCAGGCGGGTTTTGTCACGACGGCGGTCGAGGCAACCTATTTCGTCTGCGTCGATCTGGCGGCGTCGGGTATCGCGATCGACGACCGCAGCTTCTGCGAGCAGGCGGTGCGCGAACATGGTGTCGCCGCCATCCCGCTTTCGCCATTTTACGAGGCCGATCCGGAGCGGGGTTTCATACGGCTCTGTTTCGCCAAGAAGCGCGCGACGCTCGAAACCGGCATCGAAAGACTCGCTGCTGCACGCAAGGCATTCGCATGAGTCTTCGAAGCTTCGCGCTGCTCTTCGGAATCCTCTTCCTGCTGATCGGTATCGCCGGCTTCGTCCCGGGCCTCGCGACCGCGCCGCATCCGGAACATCCCAGGCTGCTGCTCGACATGAACTACGGCCAGCTGTTTGGGCTGTTCCCGGTGAATATGCTGCACAATGCGGTCCATATCGCGTTCGGAATCTGGGGGCTTCTCGTCTTCCGCAACCAACGCGGCGCGCGGCTGTATGCGCGTGGAACAGCGTTGATATATGGTGCGCTGACCACCGCGGGTTTCGTGCCGGGGCTCGATACGATGTTCGGCATGATGCCGCTGTTCGGCAACGACGTCTGGCTCGATGCACTGATCGCCCTGGTCGCCGCATATTACGGATGGGCGCATCGCGAGCCGGCGCCCGCACCCGAACCGCCATCGGCCTGACCTGGTGGGCTGCGGATTCGGTCCACTGGAAATCGTGGAATTGCGCACCAGATCAGCATGGTGGATGCTGGTCGAAATCGATCTTATGATTTATGGGGGGATCATGAAGCAAAGAACATATGTCCTGATTGCCGCGCTGCTGGCCGCGACCTCCGCTCCGACGATGGCGCAGCTCCAGGCTGGCGAGGCGCCGACCCCCGAGCAGGTGCAGGCCGGCGAGGCTCCGGCCCAGATCATCCCCGAGCAGGAACGCGTGATGCGCGAGCTGCAGGCGCAGGTGGCTGCGGTGCAGTGGACGCGGCAGGCGGCGCAGGATCTGTTCGCTTATGTCGTACGCGTCGACGAAGAAGGTCTCGATCCCGCCGATTATGGCCGCGAGGCGCTGAGTGCAGCTTTGGCGGCCAAGGACGATGTCGCGCTGTCGCGGGCAGCGACCGACACCTTCCTGCGCCTGTCGTCGGATCTGGCGCTTGGCCACGTCCGCGGCGACGGTCGGCTGGAATGGCATACGGTCGACAGTGATCTCGACATGCAGGGCCAATATGCGCTGATGCAGAGCGCGATCGCCAACAATGCCGTCTGGAACACGCTCAATTCGCTGCTGCCGACCCATCCGCAATATGCGGAATTGAAGGCGGTGCTGGCAAATGCCACCGATGAAGCGACGCGCGACAAGGTCCGCGCCAACCTCGACCGCTGGCGCTGGCTGCCGCGCGACCTCGGGCGGCGCTATGTCATCGTCAACGTACCGGCCTTCACCGTTGCGCTGGTCGAAGACGGCCAGGTCGTGGCGCGTCACAAGGTGGTGGTCGGCAAGCCAGCGACCGCGACTCCGCAGCTGAATGCGGTCGCGACCGGTGTGATCTTCAATCCGTGGTGGGAAGTGCCCGACAGCATCGCCGACGAGGTGCAGGGCAAGAAGGGCTATGTCTCGGTGAAGAACGGCGACAAGGTCCATTACCGCCAGCCGCCAGGGCCCAAGAATGCGCTCGGCCAGATGAAGGTAGTGATGCCGAACAACTATGCCATCTATCTGCACGATACACCGTCGAAGACCTTGTTCGATCGCCCGGTCCGCGCCTTCAGCCACGGCTGCATCCGGACCCAGCATGCCGTCGATTTCGCGCGGCTGTTGCTTGGGAATCCGCAATGGGACAAAGCGGCGATCGACAAGGCGCTTGCATCGGGCAAGTCGGTTCGTGCCAACACAATTGCACCGACACCGGTCTATATCGCTTATTTCACGGCTGCCGCGCTCGCCGACAGTAAGGGTATCAAGACCTATGCGGATATCTACAGCCGGGACACGCCGGTCCTGGCAGCGCTGAACGACAAGGAAGGTACGGCGGTGGTGGGGCCACCCTCCGCGATAACGGCGTCACCGGGAACCGTCGGCCAGAAATAAGGCTGGTTCCAGCGGCTCGCCGCCGGGTGACGACCCTGCCGTGAGAAGTCAGATCTTGTCGGCGTAGAGCAGGCGGCCCGGGCCGAGCTGGTACAGCACATATTGCAGGTTGGTCTCGGATAGAGCGAAGCAGCCTTCGCTGCGGCCGAGCTTGCCATATTGTTCGGCGACCTTGGGCTCGGCGTACCATGCGCCGTGGACGACGATTGCGCGGTCGAGCGCGTTGCTGTTGCTGTAATCGAGGCCGGTCAGGCGCAGCGAGCGGCCATATTTGCCGTAATAGATGTCGCCGGTGACATAGGCGCCGTTCGACGAAGCCTCCGAGCCCACGTCGTTCGAAAAACGTTCGAGCCATCCGGAGTGCATCGGATCCGAACCTTTGCCGTGCGCGACATGATAATCGGTCACCATGCCGTTTAGCAGGTTGACGAGATAGAAGCGCGGATCGTGCGATGCGATCGAGAAGTCGGCGATACCGATGACGTCGCGGTGAGGGACAAGGGCGCTCTTCGCGTCGAGCGCCGCTTTGGCCCGCGCAAGCAGCGCAGGATTGAGCGGCGGAGCTTTGACCAGCGGCGGGAACAGCGACGTTGCGGCCATAGCTGGAGCGGACGCGGCGGCAACGAGACCCGCAGCGGCTCCCCCCTGAAGCAAATGTCGACGACTAACGAACAGTCCCGCTCTCCCAGAAACCTATGAAAATAACATTTTCCGTCCAAGTCTCAATGGTCTGATCTCCAAAACCGAGGATCTCATCGCAGCCTCGACTCATCTCGTCGCATAGTGCGGAACTATTCTTAATTAAGTCTAGCACCTGGAGACGGCGGAACCGCTGGCAGCACGGATGCGTATTTTTGCTGGAAAATCAACGGTTCGGAGCGGTGGTGACCCAAGTTAGCGACGTTACGGTCAGCCCGGGTCTGGCGCCGATGGAAGCGAAGCTCGTCGACGCGCTTCCGGCCGGAGCCGACTGGCAGTTTGAACCAAAGTGGGACGGCTTTCGCTGCCTTCTTTTTCGCGACGGCGATGCGGTGGCGCTGCAATCCAAATCGGGCAAGCCGCTATCCCGCTATTTCCCGGAAATCGTTGCTGCGGCGCTGGCGCTGGATATCAGGAAGTTCGTTCTCGATGGCGAGCTGATCATCGCGCTTGGCGGCAGGATGTCTTTCGACGCGCTGCAGATGCGGCTCCATCCCGCCGAGAGCCGGATCAAGCGTCTCGCGCGGGAAACGCCGGCGCAGATGATCCTTTTCGATTGCCTTCAAGGCGAAAGCGGCTCGCTGATCGACCGTCCGCTGGTAGAGCGGCGAGAAATGTTGGAGCGATTGCACGCCAGCTTCGGGTCGGCGATTTTTCAGCTGTCGCCCTATACGAACGATCCTGCCATCGCCCAGCACTGGCTCGACACGGCGGGGAGTGCCCTTGACGGAGTGGTCGCGAAGAAGAGGAGCGACGTCTATCGCCCGGGCGAGCGGGCGATGCTGAAGATTAAATTGTTGCGTACGGCCGACTGCGTGGTTGGCGGCTTTCGTTATGCGAGCAAGCGCCGCGAGGTGGGCTCGCTCCTGCTCGGGTTATACGATGGTGACGGAAAGTTGAACCATGTCGGATTTTCGTCGGCGATTCCGGCCGCCGAACGTCCGGCGCTGACCGCTCGGCTCGAGGGCCTGGTCCAGCCGCCGGGGTTTACGGGCAATGCGCCGGGTGGCCCGAGCCGCTGGAGCACCGACCGGTCGGCCGACTGGCGACCGCTCCGACCGGAATTGATTGCGGAGGTACGCTACGACCAAGTCACTGGCGACAGGTTCCGGCACGGAACCAAATTCCTGCGCTGGCGGCCGGACAAGGCACCGCAGCAATGCACGATGGAGCAATTGCAGCCGGAGGTCCCGCCAGCCGAATTGGCGCGTGTCCTAAAACTGGCGGTATGACCGTCACCCGCCGGCGCCACCGTAACAGGCTGCCGACGTTGCCATGCGGTCATTACGGTATCGGCTGATTGTCTATTTTCACCACCGTCCAGACCTATAAGGTCGTTACATTGTTTCCGGTTGAATTGTGCTCTTGCCAATTCCGCCGGGACTTCGGCGGCGGGACCCCCACTCCTGCCGCCGACTTCATTCAAGTCGAACTTCGACATGGAACCCCTTAATTTTTCAGTTGCGAATTCGACAGTGTTCGCTTTGAATTGTTGACGTATTCGGGCATGGCCGCAGGGCCGCCTCAAAGGCGACGAGGGGAACTCCGCTGCTTCAGAAAAACGTCTACATCGTCGATGATGATCGTGAAGTGCGGCGCTCGCTGAGCTTCATGCTCGGCACAGCGGAGCTGAGCTCACGCCCGTTCGGAAGCGGCACCGATTTTCTCGAGGCACTGGACGACCTCAAACCGGGCTGCATCCTGCTCGATATCCGAATGCCGGAAGTCGACGGGTTTCACGTCATGGGCGAATTGGGCAAGAGGCAGATCGAATGGCCGGTGATCGTCATGACCGGTCATGGCGAGGTTTCCGTTGCGGTTCGCGCGATGAAGCTGGGCGCTATCGATTTCATCGAAAAGCCCTTTGACGAGGGCGTGCTGCTGAGCAGCCTGGATCGAGCGTTCGTGCTGCTCAAGGATCGCGGCGAAACCGCCGAACGCAAACAGAATGCGCAGGAACGCGTGAGCGGGCTGACGGGACGCGAGAAAGAGGTCCTGCGGGGACTGATGGGCGGCATGGCCAACAAACTGCTTGCCCGGCGCCTCGACATCAGCCTGCGCACGGTCGAGATGCATCGCGCAAACATGATGGATCGGCTGGGCGTCAAGAGCCTTGCCGAGGCGCTGACCCTGGCCGTGCAGGCAGGCGTCGATCCGCTCGATCCCGTAAAATAGGCGGAGCGTTCGTTGTCCCATCAATGCGATAATCCCCAAGCCGCGGCGCCTGAGGCAGCGTTTTTGGGAAGCGACGAGCAGGCGGCGGAAATCGCACGCCTCCTGGCCGCCGAGAATGTAAAGCTAAGCAGATGCGCCGCGGCAGAACTCTATTCGGGGATCGTCGACGGAAGCGTAGATATCGTACTGATCTCGGCCGAAATGCTAACCGGAAAGATAATCACCGGGATCCGCGAGAGCCTGTCGGATCAGGCGCAATGGTCGGACATTCCAATTCTGATCATCGCGGATCGCGAGACGTTGAGCGCGCCGTCCGATCTCCATGAACTCGGCCAGGTCCGGATCGTTGAGCTTCCGCTCGACCGCACGATCCTGACCAGCGCCGTACGCTCGGCCTGCCGGTCGCGAGCAATCCAGCGCCGAGGTGAGGCGTTCCTTAATGAATATAAGGCGACCGAACAGCTTTTGCGTCAGAGTGAGGCGCTGTACCGCCATACGATAGAGCTTAGCCAGCAACTGGTGTGGACGGTTGAGCCGGACGGCAGGGTCGACGCGATCGGAGACCGCTTTTTCGAGGTCACGGGTCTCCCGCGAGATACCGCGATCGAGGAGGTGGCTGCTGACCTTGTCCATCCCGAGGATTATGACAGGCTAATGGCGAAATGGGCGCATTCTCGGCGAACCGGCGAACTTCATTTCTGCGAATATAGGATGCGGGTTGCCGACGGCTCCTACCGTAACTTCGCCGACCGGTCGGCACCTTTGCGCAATGAGGAAGGCGCAATCGTCCGCTGGTACGGCATTACGACGGATATAACCGACGAAAAGCTTGCGACAGCCGCGTTGGCGCAGGCCGAGGAGCGCTATCGGTTCGCTGCACGCGCTACGAACGATGCGATCTGGGATTGGGACCTTGCCACCGACCGGGTTGCCTGGAGCGATGCAGCGGCGACCTATTTCGGCAAGCAGTCGCAGGAGAGTTCGACCATCCAATGGTGGGAGGAAGCGATTCATCCCGACGATCGCCAGCGGGTCGTGCGCAGCATTCATGGTGCAATCAAGAGCGACAAGCCGCGCTGGTCTTCCGCCTACCGAATGCGCAAGGCCGACGGCGACTATGCCTATGTCTACGACCGGGGATTCATCATCCGCGGCGACGACGGCAAGGCGGTCCGGGCGGTCGGCGCGGTAGTCGACCTAACCGAGCGGCGTCGCGCCGAGGCGGAGTTGCGGCGGACACAGGCAGAGCTGATCCACGTTTCGCGGGTCAGTGCGATGGGAACCATGGCCTCGACGCTTGCGCATGAGCTCAACCAGCCGCTGACGGCCGTGACGAGTTACGTGCGCGGGTGCCGGCGGCTGCTTTCCGATCTCGACGTTCCAGCGGTCGAACCGGTGGTCGAAGCGCTCGAATTTGCCGAGGCGGGCGCGCTGCGTGCCGGGCAGATCGTGCGCCGATTGCGCGAGCTCGTATCACGTGGAACCGTTAAGGTGGGCACTGAGGATCTGGAAAGGCTGGTCGAAGATGCGTGCGTCGTCGCGTTTGTCGACGAACGCCAGCACGGAATCACGCATCGCGTCACCATCGACCCGGATGCGCGCTGGGTCGAGGTCGACAGGATTCAGATCCAGCAGGTGCTGATCAACCTCATCCGCAACGCCGTGCAGGCGTTGCAGCATGTCGATGAACGCGAAGTGACGATCACCGCGCACGCCGCGAGCGATGATAAGGTCGAGATCAAGGTGGCGGACAGCGGCAGCGGCATATCCGATTCGGTTCGCGACGCGCTGTTCTCGCCCTTCCAAAGCACCAAGTCCGAGGGGATGGGGATCGGGCTTTCGATCAGCCGCACCATCGTCGAAGCGCACCACGGCAAGATCTGGGCAGAGGATGGCCTGAACGGCGGCGCTATTTTCCATTTCACACTGCCGCGGGCCGAAGTTCCCGCCGAGGAACTCGTCGAAGATGCGGATATGGAAGCGGCGCCGCACGCCACCCTTTGACCGGCTGCTGTCGATACCTACCTAAGGGGCAGCGGCGGCATTCCAGCCGCCAAAAGCGGAGGTGATCATGGCCGAGCAGCAAGCGACGGTGGCAGGCGGATGCTTCTGGTGCACCGAGGCGATCTTCAAGGACGTCATCGGCGTGTCCAAAGTGGAAAGCGGGTACATCGGCGGATCGGTCCCCGACCCCGATTATCGTCAGGTGTGCGGCGGCGATACCGGCCATGCCGAGGCGATACGCCTGTGGTTCGACCCGGACGTGATCTCCTACGACGACATTCTCGACATCTATTTCGCGACGCACGATCCGACGCAGCTCAACCGGCAGGGCAATGACGTCGGCACCCAATATCGCTCGGCGATCTTCCCGCACGATCCGACGCAGGAAGCGGCGGCGCGGGCGGCGATCGATCGCGCGCAGAAGGATCACGACCGACCGATCGTGACAACCATCGAGCCGCTGGCCCAATGGTATCCGGCCGAGGCGTATCACCAGGATTATTTCGAGCGCGATGCGGGGCGCAATCCTTATTGCGCGGTGGTGATCGCGCCCAAGGTGCAGAAATTTCGCAAGAGCTTCGCGGCACGGGTCAAGAACGCGCAGCCGGCCGGCTGACCGAAACGCGGCGGCGCAGCGATCAGTTTCCAGGCGCCGCTGCGCGCGCGAGCCGGTCATTGATGGCGAGGCCGAGGCCGGCGTTCGGAATCGGCGCAATGGCGATCGAGGCGCGGCCCTGTGCGTCGGCCTCGTACAGGCGTTCGAACAAGGTAGCGGCCGCCTCGATAAGATCGCCCGAAGCACTTAGCGTCGCATCGCCGGCAATCGCGCCAAAGCCAATCAGCCATTGATCGTCGCTTCTCGTTCGCACGCCGAGCCGCAGCGGCGTGCGGGGTGCGTAATGGCTGGCAAGCTGTCCCGGCGCTTCTACGCCCGGGCCGGCAGAGTCGAGTGCGATCCCGATTTCGGCTTCGCCGATCGGGCCGTGGCGAAGCAGCCGCAGCTTGCCGTCTTTGACGCCGATGATCGTGGACTCCAGCCCAATCGCGGTCGGACCCGAATCCACGATCAGCTTAATGCGGCCGTCGAGACTGGCCCGCACATGCTCCGCCCGCGTCGGGCTGATGCGGCCGCTGGCATTGGCCGAGGGCGCTGCGAGCGGCCGACCGCACGCCGCGAGCAGGGCCTGCATCGCCGGATGCGCCGGCACACGAACCGCGAGGGTAGGGAGGCCGGCGCTTGCCAGCGCGGCGACGCCTGCCGATCCCAGACGCGGCAGCACCAGCGTCAGCGGTCCGGGCCAGAAACGCTCGGCGATCGACCTGGCGAGTGGATCGAAGGCGACTATCTGCGATGCCGCCTCGAGCGTCGGAACATGGATGATAAGGGGGTTGAAGCGCGGCCGGCCCTTCGCCGCGTAGATGCGGGCGACCGCCTCGCCATTGGTCGCGTCCGCGGCGAGGCCGTAAACGGTTTCAGTGGCAATCGCGACCGGAAACCCGGCCCTGATGAGGTCGGCCGCCCGATCCAGCGCCTCCGCACCGAATGGCAGCAACAACGTATCGAAGGCTTTTTCGTCGGCCATTGCAGTCCACCGTTTACAGCCTCGCGCGTTCGACCAGATCCTCGGCATCGAGGCCCAGCCGACGGATATGCGCCGCAATCCCCGGCCATCGATGTTCGAGAAAGTCGCGGCGCTCGGAATCGCGCAGGCGCACCGCGGCGCCTTGCGCGACGAACATGCCGACCCCGCGCTTCACGGTGATTAGGCCCTGCTCCTGGAAATTATGATACGCCTTGGCGACAGTGAGCGGATTGGCGCCATAGTCGGCAGCGAGCGAGCGCACCGACGGCAATGGATCGCCTTCCTTGACCGTCCCGTCCAATATCATCGACGCGATCGTGTCGCGGAGCCGAAGATAGACCGGCCTCTCCTCCGTCATCATACCGCTATGCTGTACTAACACAGCATGGCGGTCAAGCGGGTGGAGGGCCTGAGTCTCGATACAATATGCTTCACAAGCGCGCGGCATGCGCTAGTCTGGCACCGTCTTGCGGAAACCGGCTCCGCGTGCAGGAGTGCAAATCCCTGGCTACCGAGACCATCATCTTCGCGATGGCGCTGGCGTTCCTGGCGGTCCTGCTCGGCGGCGGCGTGTTTGTCATATCCAGCAAGGCCCCGGAGTTCGCCGGGCATCCGAAGGGCCTTTACGTCCTGTTCCTCGCCGAGATGTGGGAGCGCTTTTCCTATTATGGAATGCGCGCCCTGCTCATCTTCTATTTGACCAAGCACTGGCTGTTCGACGACGGCAAGGCCAACCTCATCTACGGCGCCTATACGTCGCTGGTCTATATAACGCCATTGCTCGGCGGTTATCTGGCCGACCGCTATCTGGGCCAGCGCAAGGCGGTGCTGTTCGGCGGCATATTGATCGCGATCGGGCATTTCTTGCTGGCGGTCGAAGGGCAGGGCGGACAGAGCGATCCGATGCTCGCGGTCTTCTGGCTCGCGCTAAGCTTCATCATCGTCGGGACCGGCTTCCTCAAGGCGAGTATCTCGGTGATCGTCGGCCAGTTGTACCCGCGTACCGACGTCCGGCGCGACGGCGCCTATACGATCTTCTACATGGGCATAAACACCGGCGCGGCGATCGGCACGATCCTGGTCGGGTTCCTCGGCGAAACCTACGGCTGGCGCTACGGCTTCGGGCTGGCCGGCGTCGGGATGCTGGCCGGCCTCGTCTTCTTTGTCCTCGGCCGCCCGCTGCTGCTTGGCCGCGGCGAGCCGCCAAGCGCGGCGCGCCTGGCGCAACGGGTTGCCGGAATGAAGTTCGAATGGTTCCTCTACCTGCTGGCATTCGCCGGTGTCGCCATGATTTGGGCGTTGGTACAGCTGCAGGCGGTCGTCGGCTGGCTGCTGCTGGCATCAGGCGTCGTAATGCTCCTCTACATTCTCTACGAGGCGATGAAGCTGCCGCGCGACGACCGGCACCGGATCTTCGCGATCATCTTCCTGATCGCGCTGCAGCCGGTTTTCTGGGGTCTGTTCGAACAGGGCGGTGGTTCGCTCAACCTGTTCACCGACCGCTACGTCGATCGTGCCGGCGTGCCCGCATCCTTGTTCCAGTCGATCAACCCGATCTACATCGTCCTGCTCGGGCCGATCTTCGCCTGGCTGTGGACGGTAACCGGGCGCCGTGGCCTCGAACCGTCGACGCCGGCCAAGTTCGGTCTGGCGCTGCTGCAGGTCGGATTTTCGTTCCTGGTGCTGGTCTGGGGAGCGAAAATGGCCGGTGTCGGCAATCCGACGCCTGTGATCTTCATCTTCCTCATCTATTTGTTCCAGACCACCGGCGAGCTGTGCCTGTCGCCGGTCGGGCTCAGCGCGATGAACCGGCTGGCCCCCAAGTTCATGGCCGGTCTGATCATGGGCGCGTGGTTCTTCGCCACCGCCGGCGGAAATTTCGTGGCCGGGCTGATTGGCCAGGCGATCGGCACGGAAGGTGTTGACGCCGCTTCCGGCTCCGCCGCGAAGACACTCTACCTCGACGCTTATTCCACGATCGGCTGGGTCACGATCGGCATCGGCGTTGTGGTGCTTGCCGTCTCCTTCCTCGTCAAGCGGCTGATGCATCTCGATACCATCGCCGATGGCGATGACCTCGCCGGATACAGGGAAATCGGCGAGAGCGAGGCGGCCGGCGTCTCGCCGCAGCGCAATACGACCCCGGGTACCGGCACGCTCTGAATGGCGCTCGGCAGCGGTTTCGCGCGGGTTCCTGCCGGGAGCGCATCGCGCTATGGGTCCGGTCAACCGGAACAGATTGTTGGACATGACGCGCAAATTCTTCGGGACTGACGGGATAAGGGGGCGGACCAACGAATCCCCCATGACGGCCGAGATGGCGCAACGGGTGGGCCAGGCGGCCGGCGCGCATTTCCGCAGGGGCGATCACCGGCACCGTGTCGTAATCGGCAAGGATACGCGGCTGTCGGGCTATATGATGGAATCGGCGATGATATCGGGCTTCACGAGCGTCGGCATGGACGTGGTGATGGTCGGGCCCGTGCCGACGCCTGCGGTGGCGATGCTGACGCGGTCGATGCGCGCCGACCTGGGCGTGATGATCTCGGCAAGCCATAACGCCTATGTCGACAATGGCATCAAGCTGTTCGGACCCGACGGCTATAAATTGTCGGACGAGGACGAACTGGCGATCGAGGCTTTGATCGAGCAGCCGCCGCAGCTTGCCGCGGCACCGGAGATCGGGCGGGCGCGCAAGATCGAGGATGCGCGCGGCCGCTACATCCATTTCGCCAAATCGACCTTCCCAGAGGAATATCGCCTCGACGGCATCAAGATCGTCGTCGATTGCGCGCATGGCGCGGCCTATCAGGTCGCGCCGTCGGCGCTGTGGGAGCTTGGTGCCGAGGTGGTTGCGATCGGCGTCACTCCCAACGGTCTCAACATCAACGACGGCTTCGGGTCGACCGCGCCGCGGGCGCTGCAGGACAAGGTCGTCGAGGAAGGCGCGCATATCGGCATCGCGCTCGATGGCGATGCCGATCGCCTGATCGTCGTCGACGAGCGCGGCAAGGTCATCGACGGCGATCAGCTTATGGCGTTGATCGGGCTGTCCTGGGCGAACAGCGGCAAGCTGAAAGGCGGTGCGGTCGTCGCGACCGTCATGTCCAACCTCGGGCTCGAGCGCTGCCTCGGCGCGCAGGGCGTCGGGCTGGTCCGCACCAGCGTCGGCGACCGCTATGTGCTCGAGACGATGCGAAGCGGCGGCTATAATGTCGGCGGCGAGCAGTCGGGCCACATCATCCTCAGCGATCATGCGACGACCGGCGACGGGCTGGTCGCGGCGCTGCAGGCGCTTGCCGCGCTGGTCGGAACCGGAAAGGTTGCTAGCGAGTTGCTGCACCAGTTCGATCCGCTGCCGCAGCTGCTCAAGAATGTGCGGTTCCAGGGCGGCGCGCCGCTCGAAAGCGGCAGCGTCAAGGCGGCGATCGCCGACGCCGAGAGCCGCCTGTCGGGGAACGGCCGGCTGGTGATCCGCAAATCGGGGACCGAGCCTTTGATCCGGGTGATGGCCGAGGGCGAGGATGCGGCGCTGGTCGAACGAGTCGTCGACCAGATTTGCGAAGCCGTGAAGGCCGCCTGACCCGTGAGCCTTGAAATGCGTCCGGACTGCGAGCGCTGCGGGTGTGATCTGGCGACCGATCAGGACGGCGCGTTCATCTGCTCGTTCGAATGCACTTTCTGCGCAACATGCACCGAAGGGGAGCTTGCAGGGGCATGTCCCAATTGCGGCGGCGCACTCGAACGGCGGCCGACGCGCGCATTGCATCACCTCGCCGAACATCCCGCCTCGACGGTGCGGCGCGGACCGTGAGCGTATCGCGCATCCTGATCATTGCCGGTTCGGATTCGGGCGGCGGCGCCGGTATCCAGGCCGACATCAAGACCATCACCATGTTCGGTGGCTATGCGATGACTGCGGTAACGGCGATCACCGCGCAGAACACGCTCGGCGTCGAAGCGGCTATGATGGTGCCGCCCGAACTGGTGCTGCAGCAGATGGCGGCGGTGATCGGCGACATCGGCGTCGATGCGGTCAAGATCGGCATGCTCGGATCGGCAAAGACCGTGACCGCGGTGGCCGAGGAGCTGGACCGGCTGTCCAGCATCCCTGTGGTGTTCGATCCGGTGATGATTGCCACCAGCGGAGCCGAGCTGGCCAACGAGGCCACGATCGCCGCGTTCGGGCAATTGATCGCGGTGTCGAGCCTCGTGACGCCCAATCTACCCGAGCTCGCCGCGCTGACCGGGCAGGAACTTTATACCGTCGACGAGATGGAAAATGCGGCGCGCGCATTTGCCGAGGAGAGGGGAGTCGCGGTGCTGGCCAAAGGCGGGCACGTAGAAGGGGACACGATCGTCGATTTCCTGGCGATGCCCGACGGCCGCTCGTGGCGATGGGAGGACGAGCGGATCGACAGCCGTAACACCCACGGCACTGGCTGCACGCTGGCGAGCGCGATCGCCGCCGGTGTGGCGAAGGGGCAGGACCTGGACGAGGCGGTGACGAATGCGCGCGCGTTCGTGCGCCGGGCGATACTTGCCGCGCCGGGATTTGGCGAGGGACACGGGCCGATGGCGCATTGGGCGGGCTTCGACGAATAAAGCTGCTTTTCCACAGGAATTTCGCGGGGGCCGCGAGATTTGCTGGTAACCGCGATTCCGCCCCCCTAGGATTCGCACATGGCCCCGTGCTTCAAGATTGAGAAAGCCTATCCCGAGCCATTGGCAGGGGTGGACGAGGCCGGCTGCGCACCGCTGGCGGGTCCGGTCGTCGCGGCGGCCGTGGTGCTGGACCGAACCAAATTTCCGCGCGGGATCGACGACAGCAAGGCCCTGTCCGCGGCGGCACGCGAGGCATTGTACGCGAAGCTGCACAAGGTGGCGGGCATCGGCGTCGGCATCGCTTCGGTCGAGGAGATCGACCGGCTCAACATCTATTGGGCGCGGATGCTGGCGATGGCGCGCGCCGTTGATGCATTGGGGTTCGATCCGGCGATCGTGCTGGTCGACGGCAATGCCTGCCCGCGCTGGGAACGCAAGTCGGTCGCGATCATCTCCGGCGACGCCAAATGCCGGTCGATCGCGGCTGCATCGATCATCGCCAAGGTCACCCGCGACCGGATCATGACCGAGCATGCGCGCGAGCATCCCGGCTACGGTTGGGAGCGGAACAAGGGCTATCCGACGCCCGAGCACCAACGCGCGCTGGGCCGGCTTGGCGTGACTCCGCTGCATCGGCGCAGCTTCGCGCCGGTCCGCCAGCTGATGCTGTCGCTATAAGCCTCCTGGTGAGTCTTTCCCGCCACACTACTTCATATTGAGTCTTAACTGGGTGCATTGGGCCTAGATGTTGCGGGGGACTCCTTTCGTTCCCGCAATGATCAACGATTGTTAACCGTGTCCGCCAAGTATCTGAACTTGACCCGGGACTCCGCCTGACTCACTCTGGCCGTTCAACCGGGGGGTCAGTGAATGAGCATCTTGGAGCGAGTGGAGATGGGTGCGCACCGCACCCGTAAGAAGCCTGCGCCCATATTGCCGCTGGGCCAGATCATCGAGGATGATTGCATCGCGGCGATGAAGGCTCTGCCCGACGCATGTATCGACATGGTGTTCGCCGATCCGCCCTATAATCTCCAGCTCGGCGGCGATCTCTTCCGCCCCGAGGGGAGCCGGGTCGATGCGGTCGACGACGACTGGGACAAGTTCGATACCTTCGCGTCGTACGATTTGTTTACGCGCAGCTGGCTGGCCGAGGCGCGCCGGATCCTTAAGCCCGATGGGACGCTTTGGGTGATCGGCAGCTACCACAATATCTTCCGGGTGGGGGCCGCGCTGCAGGACGCCGGCTACTGGATTCTCAATGACATCGTCTGGCGCAAATCCAATCCGATGCCGAATTTCCGCGGCACGCGATTCACCAATGCCCATGAGACTTTGATCTGGGCGTCGCACGGCGAGGACAGCCGCTACACGTTTAATTATCGCGCCATGAAGGCATTGAACGACGAATTGCAGATGCGGTCGGACTGGGTGCTGCCGATATGCTCGGGCGGCGAGCGGATGAAGACCGACGGGGTGAAGTCGCATCCCACGCAGAAGCCCGAAGCCTTGCTCTACCGGATCCTGCTGGCGTGCACCAATGTCGGCGACGTCGTGCTCGATCCCTTCTTCGGGACCGGCACGACCGGGGCGGTTGCGCGCAGGCTTGGCCGCGACTGGATCGGGATCGAGCGTGAGAAGCGCTATGTGAAGGTTGCGCGCGAGCGGATCGCATCGACACTCGAGCTCGACGAGAGCGCGATGCGCACGATGCAGTCGAAGAAGAATCAGCCGCGCGTGCCGTTCGGCGCGCTGGTCGAGAACCGCATGATCGAGCCGGGCGCGATCCTGACCGATGTCAAGGGACGATGGCGGGCACAGGTCTGCGCCGATGCATCGCTCGAGATGGGCGGCAAGCAGGGCTCGATCCACCAGCTCGGCGCGGCGGCGCAGGGGGCACCGAGCTGCAACGGGTGGACCTTCTGGTATGTCACCCAGGGCGATGAGCTGGTGTTGCTCGATGACCTCAGGCAACGTTACATCATGGGACAGCAATAGGGCCGTACGCGTTCGCACTCGACATTAGGTCAAAATGGTTCGAAATAGCAGATGCGGCCGCTTCCTTGCGCCGACTGCCCGAGGTTCTGCCACGATGGATCGCGGGAAGGGGAAGCTTCGCTTCACGGTGCAAGGGCCGGAGATCGCCCCGCGTGCGTGACCGGATTTTCAGGAGCCAGTTTCCCTTCTGATCCCTGGAAACAGCGGCCGTACCACCCTTGTCCTCGCCGACCCGTTCTGAGATGGCGGGCCTCATGACAGTGCGTGCCTATCTGCGGCCGACGGGCTTCGTCGACTCACCCTTCGATCTTGACGGAAAAGTGGCGCGATTGGCGGGCGGCCTGTTGTGGTTCGCGATGGTCGAGATCGTCGTCATGGACGACTTGCGGCGCGAATCGATCGCTCTCGTGCCGATCGAGGGTGTCGAGACTGCGATGGAGCGGCTGCCCGACGGGGCGCGCGAGTCGGCGCGGCGAGCCTGGGAGCATATCACATCGGCACGAAGCCCGATCCGGCTCGGCGAGCGCGTCATCAGGCTCGATCAGCCGCAGATCGCCGGTATATTGAATATCACCCCGGACAGTTTTTCCGATGGTGGCCGGTTCGGCGAGGATGTGATGGCGGCAGCCGATGCCGGATTCGCGATGGCAACGGCCGGCGCGGCGATCATCGATGTCGGCGGCGAGTCGACCCGGCCCGGGGCGAAGCCGGTCTGGGAGGGTGACGAGGTGCTGCGCATCCTGCCCGTGGTCGAACGCCTGGCCGGCGGCGGGACGGCGCTGTCGGTCGACACGCGCAAGGCAGCGGTGATGGAGGCAGCGCTGGCCGCGGCACCGGTCATGATCAACGACGTCTCGGCGCTAACCTTCGATCCGCTTGCCGTTGATGTCATCGCGCGTTCCGGCTGCCCGATCGTGCTGATGCATCATCAGGGGCCGCCCGAAACGATGCAGGACTCGCCGCGCTACGACCAGCCCGTGCACTTCGAAGTGTATGACTGGCTGGAAGAGCGGATTGAGGCGGCGATCGAGGCTGGGATCGACCGGTCGAACATCATCGTCGACCCGGGCATCGGCTTCGGCAAGAACGTCCAGCATAATCTCAAGCTGATGAATGGCTTGGCGGTGCTGCACGGACTTGGCTGCCCGATCATGTTCGGCGGCAGCCGGAAGCGGTTTATCGGGGCTTTGTCCAATGAGGCGCCGGCGGACCAAAGGCTGGGCGGTTCGATCGCACTCGCGATGAAAGCCGCTGAGCAGGGCGCGCAGATATTACGCGTTCATGATGTTCCTGAATCCGTCCAGGCCTTGCGCGTGTGGCGCGGGCTCAGGGATGCCGCGCTGACGCCTTAGGAAATTCCTCCTCTCCCTTGAGGGAGAGGAATGAGGTGAGGGCGTCGGGGTCCGGAGATATCTCTCGGCTGTCCGAACACCCTCATCCCGACCTTCTCCCTCAGGGGAGAAGGAGAAATTAGGCAGCCTGTTCGCCGATGCCGAGTTCCGCGAGCTTGCGGTACAGGGTCGACCGACCGATGCCGAGACGTCGGGCAACTTCGGTCATCCGGCCGCGATAGTGGCCGATGGCGAGGCGGATTACGTCGGCTTCGATCTGCTCGAGCGGCCGCAGATGTCCGTCCGACGCGAACAATGTGATGCCGCCGCCGGCGCTCATCGCCGCGGTCGCCGAGGCGCCGTTGAGCGGGCGGGCATGATAATCGTCGGAGCGCTTGCTGAAGGTCGATTCGCGCGCGATGTGCGGAAAATCCTCGGCGGTCAGCGCATTGCCCTCGCACAGCACCGCCGCGCGGAACAATGCATTCTGGAGCTGGCGGACGTTGCCCGGCCAACCATAGCGCATCAGAACGGCGAGCCCGTCGTCGGTGATGCTGAGGTGCCGCATGCCCGGTTGCTCGGCGATCCGGCTGAGCAGATGGCGCGCGAGCGTCGGGATGTCGCTGCTGCGCGCACGCAGCGGCGGAATGTCGCAGTGTACGACGTTCAGCCGGTAATAAAGGTCTTCGCGGAATTTGCCCCGCGCGATCTCGTCGGTCAGGCGGCGGCTGGTCGAGGCGATGATACGGACGTCGGCGGTCTGCACCATGCGGCTGCCGATTCGCTGATATTCACTAGTGTCGAGCGCGCGCAGCAGCTTGACCTGGACGTCGAGCGACAGCGCGCAAACCTCCTCGAGGAACAGGGTATTGCCGTCAGCCTCTTCGAAGCGCCCAGTGTGGCGATCGAAGGCGCCGGTAAACGCGCCCTTCTCATGGCCGAACAGCGCCGATTCCACATGGTTGGCCGGGGTCGCGCCGCAATGCAGCTTGATCATCGGCCGCTTGCCGCGCGGCGAGGCGGTGTGGATCGCCTGGGCGATCATTTCCTTGCCGGCACCATTCTCGCCTTCGATCAGCACGGGCACGCGGGCGCGCGCAGCCTTGGCGGCAATGGCGAGCGCGCTTCGGAATTCGGGGGCCGACCCGACAATCTCGTCGAAACCCATCGATTTCACGAGCTTTTCGGACAGCGGCCGGAGTTCGCCGCGGGTCCGGCGCCGGTCGGTTGCGGCATCGAGCGCGCCGATGAGCCGCTCGGAAGAAAGCGGCTTCACGAGGAAGTCGCTGGCGCCGGCGCGCATCGCGTCCACGGCGACGGCGACGCTGGTCTGGGCGGTGAGGATGAGCAGCGGCAGGTCGGGCCGCGTTTCGCGAATCTGGGCGATCAGCTCGGTACCTTCGGGACCGGGAAGCCAGTGGTCGAGCAAGATCGCATCGACGCTGGCGCCGTCCTCGCTCTCCAGCAGCCGCTGGGCGGAATCGACGTCGGGAGCGCCCATCACCCACCAGCCGGCGCGTGCGCCGATAGCGGTGACAAGCCGGCGTTGCGCGGGCTCATCGTCAATGAGCAATAGACAACGTGTAGCGTCGGGTCGCATCGTGCCCCTTTCCCTGAATGGGACGAGCGATACGCGGGACGGGTAAAATTCAGCTTAAGAGGCCAGCACTAATGTCCGCGATGGTTCGATCGCTCCAAATTGGGGCTTGGGCCGCGCGATACTGCTTGATAAGGATGCGCCCACCCGATCGAAGGTGATGAGGTCCTGATGGCTGCCGAAGTTTCCAAACAAGACGACATGCCGGCCCATGAGAAGAGCTATGCGCGCTTTTCGTGGATGATGAAGTGGGGGACGATTCTGAGCGCCATCACCGGCTTTATCGTCATTCTGATCATCAGCAAATAACGGCCGACCGGGTGAAGCTTGCGATTCTGAAGGAAGACGCGCCAGGCGAATTGCGCGTGGCCGCCACCCCCGAAACAGTCCGCAAGTTTATCGCCCTTGGCGCTGAAGTAGCGGTTGAGGCGGGTGCAGGCGCAAGCGCGTCTGTCGCCGATGCAGACTATGAGGCGGCGGGCGCGACTGTCGCGGTGCGCGCCGCGGCGATCCAGAATGCCGAAGCGGTGCTTGGCGTGCAGGGCACCGATCCCGCAGCCTTGAGCGGTGCCAGGCCTGGAGCGCTGGTCGTTGCCAGCCTCAACCCGTTCGGAAACCGGGAGCGGATCGACGCCTATGCCGCGGCCGGGTTCGAGGCGTTGGCGATGGAGTTCATGCCCCGCATCACGCGCGCGCAATCGATGGACATATTGTCGTCGCAGTCGAACCTTTCCGGTTACAAGGCAGTGCTGGACGCCGCCTCGCATTATGGCCGCGCGTTTCCGATGATGATGACCGCCGCCGGCACGATTGCCGCCGCGCGCGTGTTCGTGATGGGCGTCGGCGTGGCCGGCCTGCAGGCGATCGCGACCGCCCGCCGGCTTGGCGCAATCGTTTCGGCGACCGACGTGCGCTCGGCAACCAAGGAGCAAATCGAAAGCCTTGGTGCGAAGGCGATCTTCGTCGAGGACGTCAAAGGCATCGAAGGTGAGGGCAGTGGCGGCTATGCGACGGAGATGTCCGACGAGTATAAGGCGCGCCAAGCCGAACTCGTGTCCGGCCACATTGCCAAACAGGATATCGTCATCACCACCGCGCTGATCCCGGGCCGGCCGGCACCGCGGCTGGTCAGCGACGCACAGCTCGCGACGATGAAACCCGGCAGCGTGATCGTCGACCTTGCCGTCGAGCAGGGCGGCAACGTCGAAGGCGCCGTCGCGGGCGAGGTGGCCGAAGTGCATGGCGTGAAGATCGTCGGCTATCGCAACGTCCCGAGCCGGCTTGCCGCCGACGCGTCCGCTTTGTTCGCGCGTAACCTCTATAATTTCCTGAGCGCCTTCTGGGACAAGGACAGCAAGACAGTCGTGCTGCCCGATGATGACGAGATCGTGAAAGGCATCAGGCTGACCAGGGGCGGCAAGGTCGTGCACGAAAGGCTGCTAGCGTGACGTTCATCTCGGTGCTTTCGATTTTCGTGCTGGCCTGTTTTGTCGGTTATTTCGTGGTCTGGGCGGTGACTCCCGCACTGCATACGCCGCTGATGTCGGTGACTAACGCGATCTCGTCGGTGATCATCGTCGGGGCTCTGATTGCCAGCGCGGCCGCCGGGTCGGTAACGTCCAAGTGGCTCGGCCTGGCCGCGGTGGTGATGGCGAGCATCAACATCTTCGGCGGCTTCGCCGTCACCGCGCGCATGCTCGCCATGTACAAGAAGAAGGAGCGGAAGTGATGATTGCCGCTCACGACCCGCTTCATTCGAGCCAAGCGGAACCAGCCCATGCATGAGGTCGCGGTTCCTGCATGGGTGGCGCTCGCCTATCTGATCTCCGGCGGCTGCTTCATCCTTGCGTTGCGTGGGCTATCCAGCCCCGCCACTTCACAGCTTGGCAATCGGCTGGGCATGATCGGGATGACGATCGCGGTCCTGACGACCCTGATCCACTATCGGCCTGGAGCGGTCGGTGGCGCATTTGATGGAATACCGCTTATCGAGATACTGGTCGCCATCGCGATCGGTGGCACGATCGGCCTTGTCACGGCGCGGCGCATTGCGATGACGGCAATGCCGCAGCTGGTCGCTGCCTTTCACAGTCTTGTTGGCCTGGCCGCCGTTCTGGTTGCCGCCGCGGCCTTTCTGAACCCCGAGGCGTTCGGGATCGTCGATGCATCGGGCGCGATCCATCAGGTCAGCCGGATCGAAATGGGCCTTGGCGTCGCGATCGGCGCGATCACCTTCTCGGGGTCGGTGATCGCGTTCCTCAAGCTCAACGGCAATATGTCGGGCGCGCCGATCCTGCTGCCGCTCCGCCACGTGATCAACCTGGGCCTGATCGCCTCGATCCTTGGGCTGATCGGTTATTTCGTCACCGACCAGAGCGCCTGGATATTCTGGACCGTCACCGGCCTTGCGTTCCTGATCGGTTTCTTGCTGATCATTCCAATCGGCGGCGCGGACATGCCGGTCGTGGTTTCGATGCTCAACAGCTATTCGGGCTGGGCGGCCGCGGCGATGGGCTTCACGCTCGGCAACAGCGCGATGGTCATTACCGGCGCACTGGTCGGAAGTTCGGGCGCGATCCTGAGCTATATCATGTGCCGCGCGATGAACCGCAGCTTCATATCGGTGATCGCCGGAGGCTTCGGCGGCGATGCGGTGGCCGGCGGTGGCGGCGCGGCGATCGACCGGCCCTACAAGAGGGGTTCGGCCGAGGATGCCGCTTTCCTGATGAGCCAAGCCGAACAGGTCATCATCGTGCCCGGCTATGGCATGGCGGTCGCGCAGGCGCAGCATGCGTTGCGCGAGATGGCGGACCTGCTCAAGAAAGAGGGTGTTTCGGTCAAATATGCGATCCATCCGGTCGCCGGCCGCATGCCCGGCCACATGAACGTGCTGCTGGCCGAGGCCAATGTGCCCTATGACGAGGTATTCGAGCTCGAAGACATCAACAGCGAGTTCGCGCGCACCGACGTCGCGTTCGTAATCGGCGCCAACGATGTCACCAATCCGGCCGCGAAGACTGACAAGACATCGCCGATCTATGGCATGCCGATCCTCGATGTCGAAAAGGCCAAGACCGTCCTGTTCATCAAGCGATCGATGGGCGGTGCCGGTTATGCCGGTGTCGAGAATGAGCTTTTCTTCCGCGACAACACGATGATGCTGCTCGCCGACGCGAAGAAAATGGTCGAAGAGATCGTAAAGTCGCTGGGTTCCTAGCTGGGCCGCGCGCCCTCAAAACAACTGGCCTTTCCCGGATCGTGGGGCGTATCATCTCCTGGTGCGGGCGATGGCCGGGTCCGGAAATTTGTTAATCGGCGTTAACCGTCTCGTAACCCGCGCCGGATGATCCTGTGCAATGCATAGGGGGCGGGAGCGGCAGTTGCGGACTTTGGGCATCATCGGCGGCATGAGCTGGGTCTCGACCGCCATGTATTATGAGCAGATCAACAAGGGGGTCAGCCGCAAACTGGGCGGCCTCAGCTCTGCGCCGCTGCTCATCGAAAGCGTGGATTTCGGAAAAATCGCGCGGCTGCAGGGGGAGGGCGACTGGGCGCAACTCTCCAGATTGCTGTCAGCCTCGGCAGAGCGGCTTGAACGAGCCGGGGCGGAGGGACTGATCCTCGCCTGCAATACGATGCACAAGCTCTACCGCGACATCGCCAATGCCGTGAGCATACCCGTCATCCATATCGGTGACGTGACCGCCGCGAAGCTTGCCGCCGATGGCGTGCGAAGGGCGGCGCTGATCGGCACGCGCTTCACGATGACGGAGCCTTTCTATCGCGAGCGGATCGAAGCGCGGGATATCGTTGTCGCCACGCCCGACCCGGGGATGATGTCCGAGATCGACCGGATCATCCATGAGGAGCTTGCGCGCGGCATCGTTTCGCGGGTGTCGCAGCGCACGTTGAAGACCTGCCTCACGATCATGAGCCAGGCGCGCAACCAGGCGGTCATCCTGGGTTGCACCGAGCTGGTGATGCTGGTCGATCCGTTGGCGAACGTCATCCCCGTCTACGACACCACCGCTCTGCATGCGCAGGCGGCGGTCGAGTTCATCCTCGGCGAGGAAAAGTCGACCTGGCAGGAGATACCACGCCGCGTCGCCGCGCAGGGCGCGAGCTAGCCGGCTTCCGACACCACAGTCTCGATCTCGCTGGCCTCGGTTTCGTCGGTGGGGCCTTCGTCGCCGGATTGCTCGATGTTCGCGAACAGTTCGGTGCGGCGCCGATCGAGTTCGGCGCCCAGCGCGTCGAGGTCGATCCTGCCGGCGCGATGCGCCTCGGTCGCGTCCGCGAACATGTCCTCGTCTTCCTCGTCGATATGGTGGGTGGTGATTTCGCCGAGCACGTGTACCTTGGTCTTGAACAATTCCTCGGTGCCGTCGAGCTGCTCCAGCTCTTCGATGAGCGCCTTGCCGGACCCATGTTCGACGATGCCCTCGTTGATCTCGTCCTGGCCGATCAGCGGCGCAAGCGCGGGATAGAGGATCTCTTCCTCGATCGTCATATGGACATCGAGCCGCATGCACAGCTCGCGCGCGATCCTGACCATATCCTCGCCCTCGGCGTCCTCGGCGCGGTCGAAGAGCGAGCGGAAGATCTGATGTTCTTCCTTCAGGAGCGCGATCGCGCCGGGATCGTCCGCGCCGACCGGGTGCGGCGGCTGCCTGCCGCGCTCGACATATTTACCCATCACCTGCGTCCTTCAAAAAGCCATTGTGGCTGAACGGAGGATGGTCGCAGGCAGTTCCTTCCGCGCAGCCGCCCTGTGTCAGGGACTGACACCATCGGTCGCCCGCACGTTTTCGGTAGGTTCGCCGCGCGTCGCGATGGCGGTGACGGCAACGTCCATCGTGACGTTGCCGACGGTTCGTATGAGGTCGGGGATGGTTTCGACCGCGATCAGCAGCGCGAGCGGCTCGATCGGCACGCCCATGACCAATGCGATCGGCGCTATCGAGGTGAAGAAGCTGACCTGCCCGGGAAGGCTGACGGCGCCCATGGTGGTGATCGCCGCCGCGGCCACGCCCGCAGCGATCTGGAGCGGCGACAGCGCGATTCCGAACCAATGCGCGACATATAAAGCGACGGCGAGGTTCATCGCCGGGCCGGTGGCGCGGAACAAGGCCACGGCGAGAGGAAGGACGACGCCGGCCGACGTGAGCGGAATGCTCAGGCGCTCGGCGCTGGCCAGCATCGACGGCAGCGAGGCGAGCGAGCTTTGCGTGCTGACCGCCACCGCCTGGGCAGGCGCGACGGCGCGGGCGAAGGCGGCAATTCTTACGCCTCCGGCAATGCGGACGAAGGGATAGGCAAGCAGCCAGATCACCGCGCCGACCGACGAGACGATGATGATGTAGTGGATCAGAGCGCCGACCGCGCCTGCGCCTGCCTTGGCGCCAACGAGGAAGGCCAATGCGAAGACGCCGATCGGGCCGATCCACAATATCCAGTCGACGACCACCAGCATGGCATGGGCAACCGCCGCGAAGAAACCGGTCAGGCGCGCGCGCTGCTCCGCGGGAAGGCGGGTCACGGCGAAACCGAAGGCAGTGGTGAAGACGATCAACGGCAGCATCATGTCATTCGCCGCCGCGGCAAGCGGATTGGTGGGCACGAGCCCGCGCAGGAACTGGCCGATGGTCGGTACTGCGCCGATCGCGGTGGTGGTCGTCCCCAAAACAGCGCGCAGAGCATCGCCGCTGGCGGCGGGCAGGGGCCAGATCGTCACCAGCAGGCGGAACACCAGCGCGCCGAGGATCGACGAGGTCCACAGCGTTGCGAGGATGATGACGAGCGCGCGGGTCGTGAGACGCCCGGCACGCGCCGCTTCGGCGCTCGCTGCGATGCCGGCGATCAGCAGCGACACGACGAGCGGTACGATGGTCATCCGCAATGCATCGAGCCACAAGCCGCCGACCACGTCGGCCATCGCGATCGCGCCGGGGCCGAGCGAGGGAAGGGTGTCCGCGATCAGGATACCGGCGAGCAGACCGCCCAGCAGGGCCAGCAGGATCCGGGTGGGTCGCGACATGGCCCCGTGTAACCTCGGCCTCCGGCGCGGACAAGGTTCTTGCCTTTTCGGATAGATCCAGTCACGAATGCGAACCTGTTTGGTTAAGGGCAACAATGATCACGCGCATCAGGGAAGTCCGCCGGGCGAAGAGGATGACGCTGGAGGAGGTCGCCCGGCGCTGTTCGCCGCCAACCACGCCGCAAACGATCGGTCGTCTCGAGACCGGAATGCGGAGCGTGTCGGTCGGCTGGCTGAACCGCCTTGCCGCTGCACTGGCCGTCGAAGCTTCGGAGTTGATCGATACGCCGGACCGCGAAGAGATCGAGATCGCGGCAGTGCTCGGACCTGACGGCACGAAGGCACCCAACAGGCCCGGCTTCGTGATTCCTCCGCAGCCTGGAGAGGACCAGGTCGCGATTGCGGTCGAAGCGAGCCTTGGCGACTATCGCGCCGGCGACGAGATCTGGTGCAAGCGGCTCGATCCGCCCGCTTATGCTACGGCATTGAACCGCGACATGCTGCTGCCCCGGTCAGCAGGACGCTTTCTTTTTGGCCGGCTGATCGGCAGGGAAGGCGACAAGCTGCACCTGCTTCCGCTAGGCGCCGGCGGCCGGCAAATGGTAGTCGCCGACCCGCCCTGGGCGGCAGTGGCCGTTCGATTGATCCGTAATTTCTAGGGGATGCACATGTTACACGCCGTTGTCCTTGGCTCGCGAAGGATATTGGTGCCGGGCCCGCTGCAGTGGTTGCGCGCCCTCGTCTGGGGCGTGGTTTTGGCGGCGGCGGTAGTGATTGCGGCCGGCCTGGTGGCGGGCCTCGTCTACATTCTGGGGGGGCTCCTCAACAGGGTTCCACCCGAGCAGGCTACGCGGCTGGCGACCAAGCCGGTCGACTTTCTCGCAACCAGCCTGCTCGGGCTCACCGCCTTGGGCGCCTATGTGGGTCTCGTCCGGTTGGGCGAGGATCGCAAGCCCTCCGAACTGGCGTTGCGCCCGCTGCTTAGCGAGCTGGCGATCGGCCTTGGCGTCGGTGCGGCGATGATGAGCGCGTGCATCTTCCTGCTGTGGGCGGGCGGCTGGATCACCATATCCGCACAGCCGGTCACGACGGCCTGGGAGGCGGTCGGCCTCAGCATCCAGTCGGGCGTGGCGGAAGAGGTGGTGTTCCGGCTGATCGTCCTGCGATTGTTGTGGCGGGCATTCGGGGTGTGGACCGCGCTTGCGCTGTCGGCCTTCCTGTTCGGCGCGCTGCATCTTTCCAATCCGAACAGCAGCTGGTTCGCGGCGATCTGCATCATGATCGAGGCCGGGATCATGCTCGCCGGATTCTATATCCTCACCGGACGGCTGTGGGTTTCGATCGGCGTCCATGCCGGGTGGAACTTCACCCAGGGCTGGATCTTCGGCGCGGCGGTTTCGGGTACGGACGGTTTCGCCGGCGGTCCGCTGACGACGCAGCCGGCCGCGTCGGTGCCGGACTATCTTTCCGGGGCCGGCTTTGGCCCGGAGGCATCGCTGGCCGGTCTGATCGTCGGCACTTCGGTCGGCGCCTACACATTGTGGCTGGCGTGGAAGCGCGGGCATTTCGTCGCGCAGGATGAATATGCGCCCGCAACAGGAACGAGCGATGTCTCTGCCGTATGATCGCGGCCCGATGGCGCCTTACTCGGCGCTATCGTCGCTTTCGATACCGGCGACGTTCTCGTCCTCGACCACTTCGGTCGTGGTTGTGCCATTGGGGTCGACTTCGACCTCATAGCCAGCCCGCGATTCGGCGCTCCGGATCGGCTGCGCCGGATGATGGAGTTCCTTGGGAAGCCAGCCGCGCGTGATCAGCACCGGGTCGCCGACGCGCACCGCCGCGAAGAGCGAGGCCGCGAACGCCTTAGGCAAGCCGACGCAGCCGTGCGTCGCATAGCCTTCCTCGACTTCGCTGCCATGGATCGAGACGCCGTCCCTGGTCAGGCGCAACGTGTTGGGCATCGGCGCGCCGCCGTAGATGCTCGAATAATGGTCCTTCATCTTGGCCATGATCGGAAAGACGCCGGTCGGCGTGGGCTTCTTGTCATAGCCGTACAGGATCGTCGAACGGCCGATTTCCACCCCGGCGCGATAGACGTAGAGCATCTCGGCATTGAGATCGACGACGACACGGACGCTGCCGCTGGGCGCTCCTGCATCATCCCACAGATAGTCGCCAGCCTGGAATGGCTCGTCGAACTGCCAGACGGTTTTCGCGACGAATCCGGTGCGGGCGGTCGTGGCGTGGGCGGTGCCGGGCAAGGCGCCGATCATTCCCAAAATGAGACCCAGCGCGGCTGTCCGCGCAAAACCTTTACGTGCCATTGACCATGCTCCAGCAAGCTTTTCCGCCTTATTATGAAAGCGGGCAAGGCTGGCTAGGGCCTATAAGGCGCTGTTCCTGTCTGGGACGTTCGGGACAGCAATCGTGCGCACAGCGTGGTTGCTTGACGCGCCGAGCAGACTGCCTAGAAGTCCGCGTCTGTTTCGGCGGGCGCTTAGCTCAGTTGGTAGAGCATCTCGTTTACACCGAGAGGGTCGGCGGTTCGAGCCCGTCAGCGCCCACCAGATTCAAACGCGGAGACGGCCGGGTTCGCCGGGCTAGATCAGGCCCTCGTGCGTCATCGCGGTCACGACCGACGCGCGCTTCATCAATCCATCCCGATACGCTGCGAGCCTGTCCGGTACCGCCAGATTGGTCTTGCCTGCCCAGAGCAGCATCACGAACAGGTAGAAATCCGCAACGCTGACGGTATCGCCGAAAAGATAGTCGCCCTGCATCGTATCGGCGAGATATTGCATACGCATCTTGATAGTGTCGCCGGCCTTCGCTTTCTCTTCGTCCTCGCCGCCGGAGAAGAATGGCTTGAAGCTTTTGTGGATCTCGGTCGAGATGAAAGCGAGCGCCTCGAGCAAGTGCGTGTGCCCCATCGGCCCGGCCGGCTTCAGCTTGCCATCCTGGTGGGCGATCCAGTCGAGGATCGCGATATTCTCGCTGAGCGTCTCGCCTGAATCGAGCGTGAGCGCCGGCACATAGCCTTTCGGGTTGACCGCCTTGAAATCGGCGCCACTTTCGGTGCGCTTCGTCTGGAGGTCGACCTTCTCCAGTTCGAACGACAGGCCTGCCTCGTGAAGGGCGATATGGTCGGCGAGGCTGCAGGCCCCGGGTGTAAAATAAAGTTTCATCACTTCCTCCGTACTGCGACGAGAACGCGTTGCGCGGCTTGATGGTTCGTTAATCTGGCGGAAACGTCTCGTAAAAGTCGTTCTTCCAGTTGAAGTCGATATGGGTGAACGAGACGCTGAAATCGAGCGCCGTCACCTGGTGCCACCAGCCGATCGGGATGAAGAGCAATTCGCCCGCCTCGAGATCGAATTCGTAGGTGACCGCGTCGCGCGCCCTAGGATGCCTGGCGAGCGAATCCTCATCGGCGATGTCGTGAACGGCGCTGAACACGTGCCGGTAATTCGAGAGGAGAGGGGTCTCGGAGGGCGGCAGCATGATGAAGCGCTTCGACCCGACGACCTGGACGATCAGATTGTTGGTAAGGTCGAAGTGCAGCGGCGTGAACGTCCCGATCGGGCCGATCCACGGCATTCCCGGCTTACCCGTGAGGAATTTCGACAGCGGCCGCACATCGTCCTGCAGGCAGGCAAGCGCGGCATTGTTTCCGCCGCTGTTATAGGCGGTGATATAGGCCTCGTTCCCGGCCCGGCCGGTGATCAGATCGATATAGGCATCGAACGGAAGTGTCTGTTTGTGCGCATCCTTCTGCAGCTCGAAGCTTGGATTCGCGTTGCGCCGCCCCTGGAATTCGACCGGCGCCGTGCCGACCTTGCGCTTCAGATATTCGGGGTTCCACAGCTTGGTCGCCGGCCAGTCGTCCATTTCTCCCTGGATGATGACAGGACGTCCGGCGGCGTAGTAATCACGCAGGAACGCGTCTGCCGACAGACCCTGGACGCGCGGGACCGTGCGCAGGTTGTCGCCGAGCCCCGCCAGCGTCTGCTGGACGGACATGATCCAGTCCCGCCGTTTCAGGCGCGTGTCCGTCGGAAGTTCGGCTTCCGCCGGCGGGGACGGTCGTTGGGCGGTGAAGGCAATCACCGGACTGGCAACGTTGACGGACGCGGCACTCTGGTCAGTTCGACCGGCCGATAGCGTCCGTGCAATCTGATCCGGCCAGGGCCATGGCCGTTCGCGAAACCATTTGGTGAGAATGTATTTGGTGCCCTGCTCGACCGGCGTGCCGTGGTGCAGGGTCGCGCCGTTCGGTGCTCCGAAAGGAGTCACGTTGTTCCAGGCGAGGAGCGTGCCGGTCGCCGGTTTCACACCCATGCCGAGCTTCTTGAACAAAGTGGTTCCGCCAGCCTCGGGTTCGTTCAGATAGAGCATGACGGTCCAGGTGCGCTGCCCGCTTTGAGCACAGAAGCGTTCGAAGTCCGGACCGTCGGGCTCGAAATAATCGGTATGCTCCTTGAACTCCTCGCCGACCTGATAGCGCTGTCCCTGCAACGGTTCGCCGTGCAGCGGATCGAGCCCGGTCAGCGCGATGATCCGATCCTCGAGCACCCTGACGAGCGGGTCCAGGACAGACATCTCGCAGGTCTGGCTGGTACGGTAGTTCGCCACGCCGATATCGTCGGCAATCGAGGAGGGCTTCCAGGCGCCAGCCATCAGGGCAATCAGGCGCTCGCACTCGTCGCGGTCGAGAAATCCCGGCAGCACGAACAACTCGACGTCCGGCGATGGGAATTGCTGGATTCCCTTGCGCGACGCCAGCCGCTGGCCGACGTCGACCGCCCGCTCCTGAACCATGTTCGGGCGCGTATCGGTCATTCGCGCCGCGACTTCATGCCGGGCTCGCGGTCATGATCGCGGTCATCGTGCTTTTCCGAGCGCTGCCGCAAGCTCGCCGGACCGCGCTTCGCGCAACGCGGCGCAATTGCGTATCGATTCGATAGTGCGTTCGAAATCCAGCTGACCTTTACCCGACGCCTTGATCTTGGGGCCGATCACACGCTCGATCTCGTTCGCGCGCGTGCTCGAACATTCCCAGCCCATCAGGCTGGGCAAGGCCGAGGAGGAATAGATGCCGGCCTCTTTGGAAAAGACATCGAAATTGCGGATCAGCCAGTCGTTCGCGATCTCACGCGTTGCCGGTTCGCGCGCCATCGCCCCGACGAGCGCCAGCTTCTCGGTGGATCGCAGGCGCGGATCGCGCAATTCCAGCAGCCAGCGCGCGGTTTCCCCATCGCCCGAGCGACCCACGGCGTTCAGCGCCGCAAACCGAAACGCGCTGTCCTCACTGGCCAGCGCTTTCATCGTCAGGGTTTTCGCGAAGGCGAGCCCGCGCTGGTTGGCCAACACGCGCAGGCCGGATCCCAGGAAAGACTGGTCGAGCGCCTTGGCGTTGCCGGCGAGATAGGCGTCCGCGGCGTTTGCCAGCTTTGTGCGTATGGATGCGTCCCGTGCTTCACTGGCGACCAGGATGACCATTTCCTGGCGCAGCTTCTGGCGATCCGGCGCATCTGCGGAATGCGCGCCGGCGGCGGGATCGAAGCCGAGCCTGGCAAGCCGCGGCGCGAAGACAGAATCGATCATGCGTCGATAATCCGGCAGCGCAGCCTCCGGTATGACACGCTGCGTAGCCAGCGCCTGGAAGCGGAAGCCGCCATCGAGCGCGGCATTGGAATCCTGGTTGTCGGCCATCATCCTGGTCGCGTCGATCAACTGGCCGGCCGAGCTGCCGCCCGCCTCGAACGATGCCCACAGGCTGTCGGTCGTCGCCAGGGCCTCGCCGGCCGGAAGCTGAGGCGCCATTGCGATCAGCGCCTTCCAGTCGCCCGGATCGAGATCGAAGCGATAATAGCCCATGCCGGCCGCGTTGGGGACAATCGGGCCCTGACCGGCAGCGGGGATCTGGCTGACCTTGCGATCCAGTAGCTGGCAGCGTCGGGCGTCGGCCTGACGGTAGCAGAAGGGGATCGTCCATTGTTCGGGGCCGGCAGTGCTTCCCAGCGCGGCATAGCGCGACTGCGTGGCCGAGAAACCTGTGGTCGTCCGGGCCAGGCGAACGACGGGAACGCCCTGCTGGTCGACGAAACCTTTCAGCGCCGCGAGGACGCGCGGGTCGTTGGCCGCATCGGCAAGCGCGGCGAAAAACTCTTCCGAGGTCGCATTGCCATAAGGATGGCGGCCAAGATGCAGGCGCACGCCGATGCGGAACTTGTCGTCGCCCATATAGGAAGCGATCATGGCGACGACCTGACCGCCCTTGCCGTAAGTAATCGTGTCGAACGCGCTGTCGATCTCACCGTTGCTGACGATCTGCTGGTGAATAGGCCGGCCGACCAGAAGCGCGTCGGTCTGCATGGCAGCGAAGCCTTCATTGACGGCACCGACGCCGATGTTGAGTTCGGGACGCCATTCGTTGCCGATCCGATACCCCATCCAATTGGCGAAGCTTTCGTTCAGCCAGATATCGCTCCACCAGGCGGGCGTGACGAGATCGCCGAACCATTGATGCGAAAGCTCATGCGCGACGACCATCCCGAAGGTCTGCTTGTCGACCGTTGTTGCGCCGGGTGGAAGCAGGATGATATCGTCGCCGTAGATGTCGGCACCGGCATTTTCCATCGCGCCAGGCATGACCGGCGAGGCGATCTGATCGAGCTTTGGAAACGGAAATCCCTGGTCGAAATAGTCTTCCAGAAGCGTGACGATGCGCTTCGATTCCTCGAGCGCATAGTCGAGCTTGCCGGCCTGCGCACGCGTCGCGACCACACGGAGGGGGAGGGCGAGGCTGCGGTAGCGATTGGGAGGTACGGTGCTTTCAGCTGTAATGAATGGCCCAACCACGAAGGCGACGAGATAGGTCGGCAAAGGCTTGGTCGGCGCGAAATTGTGCCTGACCAGCGGGCCGATTTTCTCAGCCCCGGTCTCGGGGGCATTGCTGAATGCGCGCGATCCGCTGGCGGTTGTCAGCGACACGGTGAACGGTGTCTTGAAACCGGGCTCGTCGAACGAGGGAAATGCAGCTCTGGCATCGATTGATTCAAACTGGGTCCAGCTGTACCAGTCGTTGCCGACCTTGACACGGTAGAAGGCCGACGGTCCGTCGCCGAAGGCGCCGCTATAGTCGAAGGCCAGCGTCAGCGACCCTGAGGCGAGCGGCCTGTCGAAGGTCAGTTCAACGACTCCGAGCGGGTCGACCTGACGCCATTGCGCCCTCACGACCCGGCTGCCGACCCGCGCAACCGCGCTCGTGACTGCGAGGTCGCGGCCGTGAAGATAGATCGTCTTGCTGGCGTGTTTGAGCGCGATGTCGATTTCGGCATGCCCGGAAAATCGCGGCTGGTCGGGCAGCACTGTGAGATCCAGCCGATAGGCGACCGGCGTGACGAGGTCGGGAAGCTTGCCGCGCGGAACCTCCTGCGCGCAAAGGCCGGCAGGCACGAACAATAGAAGAAATGCCAACAGGATCGGACGCATCACTGGCTCCAGGCGATCTGCGCCCCGACTAGACCTTCTTCGCCCGATCGACAATCACGCGGGCTTTCAGCCGAGACCGTGCACCTTCTCATAATCGGCATTGCAGCGCAGCATATAAGCGATGTTGTCGATCGAAAGGCGCAATCCTTCCTCCTCCAGCATCCGGCGCTGGACATAGCGCAGGCGGGAGTCGGGATGCAGTTCCGCATCGATGATCTCGGCATCGTCGGCGGCATCGTCTTTGGTCCGGAACGTCGGCATTTTCGCATCCCCTCATCATGGGCTTGCGCAAAGAACGCGACTGGGCGCTGCTTGTTGCTTAGGATCGTTCCGGCTCCGGACAAGTGTTTTCGATTCGGAGGAATGCGGGAGGCGTCATGGCTGACAATTCGATCTTCCTCGGTCTTGGCGGCGGCAAGCCGCAGGAGCTTCTTCTCAACCGTGCCAACCGGCATGGCCTGATCGCAGGCGCGACCGGCACCGGCAAGACCGTGTCCCTGCAGCGGCTCGCGGAAGGATTTTCAGCCGCAGGCGTCCCGGTTTTCATGGCCGACGTGAAGGGTGACCTTGCCGGCATGGCGATGGCCGGGTCGCCGATGTCGCCGACGCACGAGCCGTTCACCAAGCGCGCCGCGGAAATCGGGCTCACCGACTATAGCTATGCCGACAATCCGGTGATTTTCTGGGACTTGTATGGCGAGAAAGGCCATCCGATCCGGACGACGGTCTCGGAAATGGGGCCGTTGCTGCTGTCGCGCCTGATGGGTCTGAACGAGACGCAGGAAGGCGTGCTGAGCATCGCCTTCAAGGTCGCGGACGAAGAGGGGCTGTTGCTGCTCAACCTCGACGACCTGCAAGCCTTGCTGTCCCATTGCTCGGACCAGGCGAGCGAATTGTCGGGCAAATACGGGAATATCACCAAGCCGAGCGTGGGCACTATCCAGCGCCAGTTGCTCCAGCTCGAGAGCCAGGGCGGCGACAAATTCTTCGGCGAGCCGGCGCTGGCCATTGCCGATATGATTGCGCTCGACGATCAGGGCCGCGGTTACGTCAACATCCTCGCGGCCGATCGCCTGATGGTGGATCCGCGCCTCTATGCGACCTTCCTGCTGTGGCTGCTGTCCGAGCTGTTCGAAACGATGCCCGAGGTCGGCGACCCCGATAAGCCTCACCTGGTGTTCTTCTTCGACGAAGCGCATTTGTTGTTCGAGGACGCGCCAAAGGCGCTTGAAGACAAGATCGAGCAGGTCGTGCGCCTGATTCGGTCGAAGGGCGTCGGCGTCTACTTCATCACGCAAAATCCGATCGACATCCCCGAGGCGGTGGCCGGACAGCTCGGCAATCGGGTCCAGCACGCACTCCGGGCCTTCACGCCTAAGGACCAAAGGGCGATCAAGGCAGCGGCCGAGACCTTCCGGATCAACCCGGCGATCAATGTCGAAACCGCGATCACCGAGCTGAAGGTCGGCGAGGCCCTGGTCTCGCTGCTCCAGGCGGATGGCGCACCGTCACCGGTGGAACGCACCCTGATCGCGCCGCCGCGATCGCGCGTCGGCCCGTTGACCGACAAGGAGCGCGCGATCATCACGTCGATCTCGCCGGTCGCCGGAAAATATGACCAGACGATCGACCGGGAAAGCGCCGAAGAGATACTGAAAGCCCGAGCCGAAAGCGCCGCCACGGCAGCCGCGACCGCCAAGGCGCAGGCCGATGCCCAAAAGGCAGCGGTGCAGGCGCAGATCGACGCGCAAAAGGCCGCCGCCGCGCAAGCGAAGGAAGAAGCGCGCCTGGAACGCGAACGGCGTGCGAACCCGAGCTTTACCGAGGAAGTAACCCGGCAGCTCGGCAAGACGCTGCAACGGCAGCTCGTCAACCGCGTCGCCGGATCGCTGATCCGCGGTGTGCTGGGCGGTCTGTTGCGCGGCCGCTAACGCGCGTTGTTCCAAAACATCGCCACCGCGATCGAAGTCTGAACGCAAGCCGACCGAACAGTTCAGAAGTGGCTCAACAAGCGAAGTCTAGAAACCCGCGTCGGGCACGATGTTCTGCGCCCATTTGAGGAGACAGGTCATGAATCGCATTTCTAAATTTGCTGCCGGCGCAGCCGGGGCTGTGCTTGCGCTCAGCGCAACAGCCGGGCCCGCGCAGGCCCAGAGGTACGACGGAAATCGCTATCACGGCGGTGGTTCGCAGCGCGCGGTCAGCGCCTGTGTCGATCGCGCCGAGCGGTCGACGCGCGGACGGGTGCGGGTTACCGACGTCGACCGCCGCGGCGACGGTCGCTTTCGCGTTCGCGGCGTGATCGACCGCTATGGACGTCATGACAACCGTGGCCGGACGACCTTCGCATGCAGCGCACGCGGCAACGGACGCATCACCGGCTTCGATATCAACCGGCGCCGCTGGTAGAAATCGCAATCGCTGAATCTCGGGCGCGCGGCCAGCGGCCGCGCGCCTTTCTATTTGATCCGCCCCTTGGCAATGAAGCCTCGGCCCGCACGCATCGTTTAACCTGGCCGCGCGTTCGAGTGTCATCCAAAGCACGAAGGAGCTGCAAATGGTCGATCTCAGTCAACTGAAAGAACATATGGAAATTATCGGCGCCGACGGCGTCCACGTCGGAACGATCGACAAGGTCGACGGCGACAGGATCAAGATGACCAAGGCCGACAGCGGCTCCCACGACAGCCATCACCACTATCTGTCGATCGGCCTGGTCGCGGACATCGAGGGCGACAAGGTCCGTCTTTCGGCGAATGCCAGCTCCGCCGTCCTTCTCGAAGAGGAAGATGGCGGGCAAGCGATAGCCGATGGCTGATGCCGACGGGCCCGGCATGACAGCCGGTCCCCGGTGCGCTGTGATATGTCAGTTCTTGCCGACGGCCGGGGCCAGTGTGAAGGCTTGGCTGAGGAGGTCGCCGATTTCACCGTCGGCGGCCTGCGCCTCGGGCGGCATCTTAAATCGGTAGCGGTTCAGTGTGTCGAAAACGTCGGCAAAGAACTCGGCCTGACGCCGATGCGAGTCGCGGCTTGCGGCACGATCGGCGCGGCCGGCGGCAACGAATTCTTCGGCCGCCCAGCCCAGAAATAAATCGCAATCGTCCGGCAAGTCCCGCTACCTCTTCGACCCAATGCCTCGATCGGGCCGTTGTCTAACCCTGGATTCGCCGCGCCGCAACCTGGGGAAATTCCCGTGCCGGGCCACCGATGCCGGATGATTTTGGCCGCCGATCGTCGGGCAATGGAACTGCGGGATTTCATAATATCAATCGGTGGCAGCTATCCTATTGAACAACTGGCGATTTCTCCATTCGATACCCGTGCGTTATTTCGGATGGATAACGATTTGATAACCTTTCTTGTGCAAAGCCAAATATGGCCACGCAGATGAAATGGATAGCACTCCTCCGCAGGAAATTGAGGTCCCGCAGCAGCCGGGGCCGGATCCTGTTGTGGGCTACCCTGGCGGGCCTCATCTTCGGCGCGCTCAACCTCGGAGATTCGCTGGACGAATATCTTCGATCGCAGCGCACCTTGCTTCACCGCCATGCCGCCAGCGGCCAGATCGTGCTGGTGGAAATCGACAACCGAAGCAATTCGGCGATCGGCAGGTGGCCGTGGCCGCGCCGCTATCACGGGCTGCTCAGCGAGCAACTCGACCGTCTTGGCGCGCGCCGGATATTCTTCGACATTGTCTTTACGGACAAATCCGATCCGGCCAATGACCAGGCGTTTGCGAAGGGTGTCCTTCCGCTTGGCAAGCGTGTCATCTTTCCGATCTCACACTCCTACGATGTCCAGTCCCGCAACTGGGTCGACACCTATCCCGTCGATGAATTCGGCAAGCACGCCGAGATCGGCACGATCGCGCTGGAATCGTCGACGTCCGGAATGGTTCGCCGCGCCCCGTTCGGCTTGATGGCGGGAGACAGGCTGATTCCGTCGTTCGCGGCGCTGCTTGCCGACGTTCCGCACGTCAGCGAGAATGACTTTCCGATCGATTATTCGATCGATGTCGGTTCGATCGTGCGCGTGAGTGCGAGCGACGTGATCGCAGGCAAGGTCCCGCGCAAGATATTCGACGGCAAGGACGTCATCATCGGGCCGACCTATACGCCTTGGGCTGAAGCGAGCATCGCGCCCGGCTACGGCATGCTGCCTGGGGTGAGCCTGCACATATTGGCCGCTGAAACGCTCAAGAAGGGCGTGCCTTACGAGCCCTCGTGGCTCTGGCCGTTTGCGGCGGCGCTGGCGCTCGTCATTGCGTGCATCCTGGTGAACATGCGCTGGTTCTCCAGCATTGCGATCAGCACCGGACTGGTCGGTGCCCTGGCCTTGCCGTTGACTTTCGAGAAGCGGCTGATCTTTCCTGATGTGGTGCCGGCGGCATTCCTGCTCACCATCGTCGGATGCGCGCTGACCTGGTCCGCGCTGCGGCAGATGTACCGTGTCCGCGGGATGACCAACGCGGTTTCGGGCCTTCCCAATCTTACCGCGCTCCAGCAGGAAGATGCGGAGGGCTGCGCATTGGTCGCGGCGCGCGTCCACAATTATGCGGCGATCGCGGCGATGCTGCGTCCCGAAGACGAGAAGTCGCTCGCCGAGCAGATCTCGAAGCGACTGTCGGTCGGCGCCGCCGATGCAAAGCTTTTCCAGGGCGACGAGGGCATATTCGCCTGGTTCGCCGAGCCGGGCCCGCGGGCAGCGACGGAGACCCACCTCGACGCCTTGCACAGCCTGTCGCGCAATCCTGTGATCGTCCGAGACCGGCCGTTCGATATCGTCATCACTTTCGGGCTCGACGTCGAACCCTCGCGATCGACCGCCAACCGCCTCGCCAGCGCACTCGTCGCTGCCGACGAAGCGCAGAAGCAGGGCCTGAAGTGGAAGGAGCATGACAATAGCAAGCTCGCCGATAATGCGTGGAAGCTGTCACTGCTGAGCCAGCTCGATGCGGCAATCGATGCCGGCGACCTGTGGGTCGCCTATCAGCCCAAGCTCGACCTGCGGACGGACAGGATCATCGGTGCCGAGGCGCTGGCGCGCTGGACGCACCCCGAGAAGGGGCCGATCAGCCCGATCGAATTCATTCTTGCGGCCGAGCAGAGCAACCGGATCGAAAAGCTGACCCGCCACGTGATCGAAAGCGCGATCCGCGTCGCCGCGGTGATCAACCGGCACGGGGTCGACTTCAACATGTCGGTCAATCTTTCGGCGCGCCTCATCGAGGACAGCGACCTGGTGGAGCAGGTTCGGACCTTGCTCGACCGTCATGACCTGCCGGCCCGATGCCTGACGCTCGAGGTTACCGAAACCGCCGCGCTCAGCAGCAGCGCCGGCAACCTCGAGACGTTGCAGCAATTGCGCGACATGGGCGTCTTCCTCTCGGTCGACGATTATGGGACCGGCATGTCGACGCTCGATTATCTGCAACGCATTCCCGCGACCGAGATCAAGATCGACCGCAGCTTCGTCGCCGGGATGCGCGCGAATCATGCCACGAAGGTGATGGTCAACTCCACGATCCAGCTCGCGCACTCACTGGGCCAGAAAGTCGTGGCCGAAGGAGTGGAGGACGCCGAGACGCTGGAGGAGCTTAGGCAGATGAACTGCGACCTGGCCCAAGGCTATCTTATTGGCAGACCAATGACTTTTCGCGCTCTGAGCAAGAAAATCCTTGGCGATAGCGAGGAACAGGCAGCCTGACCGTATTCATACCGTATGGTTAAAAACTTGATAACCTTAATCGTTACGGTTAAAAAACCCCCAGCGGCACGGGATTCGTGGCGCTCGTTCGCTGAGGGGAAATTGGATGACTCGCTTCGTTTATTGGCCGCCCGTAGACCGCGGCGGCAGGGGCTGAAGCCCAGAGAATCGAAGAGCCCCGGCTATGCCGGGGCTTTTCATTTTAAGGCTGCTTTTCGCGGCTAACCCTTTTACTTTCCTTGTAAAATATAGATCAGCGTTTCACCGTAGCGGTGCATCAAAAGCTGATCCTTGCCGATCGTCAGCGGCAATGCTTCGAAATCGGTAACTCCCAGATCATTGGGCGTCAGCGCGAACGTCAGGCTGTTCGAGTCGCCCGAGTCGATCGCGAATCGTTGCGACTTCAATTCGTACATCGGTATCGCAAATTCGACCGAACGCGGCTTGCGCTTCTCGTCGGGCGACAGATCCCAGCCATATTCCTGCGTATAGCCGGTGACCGGCTCGCCCGTGTCGAAGGTGATGATGAAGTCGACGCCCGGAATACCGCGTCCGTCCGGCCATGTCACGCCGAGGTGCAACGGGGATTCGGTCGTGTGTTCGCTCCTGGCCAGACCGAAGCTGGCCGGCTTGGGCTTCTGTTCGGTGGTCAGCAATATCGTCGTCCCGTCGCTCGTCCAGCGGCCTTCCGCATGCTCGTCGAGCGCGCCGGCGCTGAGGCCATATTGGAAACGGCCGTCGCTGCCGAGCACCAGTTCCGAGGCCACATCCTGCTGGCCGACGAGCCGATAATGCCCGGCGGGCGGTGCGGACGCTGCCATCACAGAAGTCATCGCCAAGATCGGCGCGAGATACCATCCCAGTTTCATGCGGTCGTCATCGGCGATTGCGGAAGCGAAGGCTAGGGCGTCCGGATACATTTTGCGACCAAAGTATCTGTGCGCCGACATAGCTGCGCGACCGTCACGCTCCATTTCTGAAAGCACGCCGAGCAAGGCGTATGGAAAAGGAGAATTCCGATGAAGAAGTTTATGCTTGCTGTCGCCGCCACCGCCGGTGCGTTGGTTTCGGTCGCGGGAACCGCCCAGGCGGCCCCTTGGCAGTCGATCAACCAGCGCGAGGCGCGTCTTGAAATGCAGATCCGCCAGGGTGTGCGCTCAGGTGCCCTGACCCGCGTGGAAGCGGCGAACCTCAACAGCCGTATCGCCAATCTCGAGCGGCTCGAGGTCAACCTGCGCCGTGGTGGTCTGTCCATGAACGAACGGCAGCTGCTGAATCGGCGTTACGATGCGCTTGCCCGAAGCATTCGTATCCAGCTGGCCGATCACCAGGTCCGCGGCGATCGCGGGCACGGCCATCGCTTCGGCAATCGTTGAGTTGGCAGGAACGCAGGCGGGCGTCCCATTCGGGGCGCCCGCCCTCGTCGCGTCTGAAGCGCGGATTGCCGGACGTTAAGAGGCTGCCGGTCGCAAAACCGCAATCTTCGAAGCGGATCCGACACATTCTCCTGCTAGCCGCACAGCTACGAGGAGGATACCATGCGCATCAGAGACTGTTTCGCGGCCGCCGGCGATAGCGCCCGCCTCATGAGTATGCTGCTGCTTTGCCTGGGGCTGAATCTCCGGAAGAACCCGTTCGGCTGAGGGCCTGCGCCCGCTGTTGCAGATGCGAATCGCAATAGATCAGGCGGCAGCCAGAGCCTGCGCGGCGCCGACCGGCTCGAGCGCACCGACGAACTGGCCGGCGCTCGTCGGCCAACTGAAGGTCTGGGCATAACCTGCACAAGCCGCGCGATCGCACGTCAGCGCGCCGGCGATAGCCTTGTCCAGGTCGTTGTCCATGCACGCAACCACCGAATCCAGCACATCGATCGGTCCCGGGACGGGATAGGCCGCGACCGGCGTTCCGCAGGCCAGGGCTTCGATCATGACCAGCCCGAACGTATCGGTCCGGCTTGGAAACACCAGGACATCGGCCGAGGCATAAGCGCCGGCCAGCGCCTCGCCCTGCAGCGCGCCAAGGAAGCTGGCCTGCGGGTAGCGGCGCTTCAGGGAAATGAGGTCCGGCCCGTCGCCGACCAGGACCTTGGTGCCGGGATGTGTGCAGCGCAGGAATGCCTCGACATTCTTTTCGACCGAGATCCGCCCGACATAGAGCAGGATCGGCCCGGCGACCCGCGCGAAGCGGCCTTGGCGCGTCTCTTCCGGGCGAAACAATAGTGTGTCGACCCCTCGGCTCCATCGCTTGCTGTGCGGCAGGCCGTGGGCTGCCAGTTGCCGCATTACGGTGGGCGTCGAAGCCAGAATTGCGCGCGATGGCGCGTGGAACCAACGAATGTAGCGCCAGAACAAAGCCGCCGGCAGGTGCGTGCGTTTTGCCAGATAGTCCGGGAACTGCGTGTGATAGGCGGTGGTGAACGGCAGGCCGCGGCGCAGGCACCAGGACCGGGCCGCGACGCCAAGCGGGCCCTCGGTCGCGATATGGATCGCGTCGGGGCCGGCCTGGTCCAGCAACCGGCCGACCTTTGCTGACGTCGCCAGAGCCAGCCGGATCTCGCCATAGGTCGGGCAGGGCAGTGACCGGAAGAGGTCCGGACTGATCACGCCGGGCGAGTGTCCGAGCTTATGCAGCTCGGCGATCACGGCTTCGAGCGTGCGCACGACACCATTGACCTGCGGGTTCCAGGCGTCGGTGACGATCTGGATGTTCATCAGGCCACGGCCCGAAGGTCGGCAGGAATGACACGCGCTGCAATTTCGTCGGCCCAGTGCAGGATTTCCATTTGGCCATCATGGTGCTCGACCAGCGCCGTGCATCCTTCCACCCAGTCGCCGTCGTTATAGTAAGTGATGTCGCCGAACTGGCGCTCCTCGGCATTGTGGATGTGGCCGCAGACGACGCCATCGACGCCCTTCAGCGACGCCTCATGCGCGACGGCTTCCTCGAAACGCGAGATGAATTCGACGGCATTCTTGACCTTGTGCTTGGCGTGCTTGGAGAGCGACCAATAAGGCAGGTTGAAGCGCCGGCGCGCCCAGTTCACCACCACGTTCATCTGGAGCAGAAACTGGTAGGCGGCATCCCCCAGGAAGGCGAGCCATTTGGCGCCCATCACGACCGCGTCGAATTCGTCGCCGTGCAGGACGAGCAGGCGACGGCCATCGGCCGTCGTGTGGATCGCCTTGTTCCTGATCTTGACGCCGCCGAAGTCCATCCCCGCGAAACCGCGGAACATCTCGTCATGATTGCCGGGGACATAGATGACCTGGCAGCCGCGCTTGGCGCGTTTCATGACCCGGCGGACGATCGCGCTGTGGCGCTCCGGCCAGTAATATCTTTTCTTCATCCGCCAGCCGTCGATGATATCGCCGACGAGATAGAGGCTGTCGCTGTCGACATGGTCGAGGAAGTCGATGAGCAGCCGGTCATTGCAACCGCGCGTGCCGAGGTGGATGTCCGATATCCAGATCGCGCGATAGTGACGGCGTTTCTCGCCGGACGGCCCCACGGTCTTGTCGAGCTTCGAGCGCTTCTTTCCAAGCGCGCCGGGTTCGTCGCCGATCGGCAAGCGCTGATGCGCGGGATCAGATCTGCTGTCACTAAGCATCGGGGCAGCAAATAGAATGGAATTGTTACAGTTTTCCGCAGCTGACCCAACAGGGCTCTGCCGCAAAGAACGGCTGCGTCATAAAGCTATCACGAATCAGGGTTAGTGAACGGCCTGGGTCGGCACCCCTCGGCCGTCCCGCAGCTTGCGCGCCTGAGAGCCCATTCCAAATATGGATGGGCTCTCTTTTTTGCGGTTATCGCGCCCGCCAGAAACGGCCGACATCGGCGAGCTGCCGATAGGCCTGTTCCGACGCCGCGACCAACCGCGACCGCGATGCATTCGTAGCTTTGCGGTCGTGCCTCGGGAGCTTGATGCCGCGGCGGGCAAGCTCGCGCGCGAGCGCATGTTCGGTGACCAGGTCGTTGAGGCCGCCGAGATTCTCCTGCAGATCTTCCATGGCTGCCAGAAATGAATCGCGAACCGCGATCCGGTCGGCATCGGCGTATAGCCGGGCAAAGAACTCGCCGGCATAACGCAACTTCTTGCCGGCAATTCGAAGTTCGTGGCGCTCCTCGTCGTCGAGAGTGCGCAGCACCTTGCCTTTGCGCCTGACCTTCTTCCAGAAACGGGCGAGCACGGCGTCGGCGAATTGCGGAAGCGGTTCATCGCCGCCGGGACCGGCGCCGGTCAACGCGATCCATTCGGTGAGATCGATCATCATCGCGCGTGCGTCCGGAGATTTGAGCGTCGCGATAGCCTGATCATAGGCGCGGCTGCGCTGATCGACCAGCTTGCGTCTGATGTCTTTCGGCAGCGCCTCGCTGCGCCGCGCCAGCAGCACGTCGAGGTTGCGTGCCTCGCCCAAAGTTGCCGAGAGTGCGCGCAACTCCTGTCGGAAACGGTCGAGTCCGGGTCCTGCCAGGATAGGCTTGAACAGCGAGAACGCCGAGCGCAGCCGCCGTAGCGCGACGCGGCTCTGATGGAGCGCGTCGACATCGCGCACCGCGATCACCAATGTTTCGTTGGCGCTGAAATGCCTCAGGCAGGCGAGGGCGATCGTTCGAAACCCCTCGGCGGCATTCATGTCGGCCGACAGCCGGACGGTTTCGGCCTTGGCCGCGCGCAACGCCTTGCCGGAGGCGAGCCGCGCACCGCGCTCCGATTTGGTCATCATGCCCAGTTTCAGTGGGATATGGGTCTGAAGCTCACGCGCCAGCGCAAACAGGGCGCTCGCGGGGCCGTGGATGAGCTCAAGCTCGATCTCGGCGAGATCCTGCCGGCGCTTGCCTGCCACCACTTCGCCTTCGTCGATCACCAGCTCAATGCGCGCCCCGTCACGATCGAGCATGCACGCCCGGCGCCGGATCCTGGTTTCGTAGACCGGTTTCAGGGCGCGTCGCACCGAGGCCTGGCCGAGGACCGGTTCGACCTCCCGGAGGCGGTCGAATTCGGGTTCCGGCCCATCGATCGGCGCTTCCCATTCCTTCCGGTCGAACAGGCCGCCCGCGGCACGAGCCCCCGACTTGAGCGTCTGGACGAAAAGATCGCCTATCCGCCTGACGCGGAGCGAGATGCCGGCTGCACGAAGCACGCCCTTTCGGGTGTCGTAATAAACCGAGCTGCTCTGCGCTGGTTCGCTCCAGGCGTCACGCAACAACGGGTGGTCGAGCAAAGCACTGGCGCCGTGCGAGTCGATCTCGAGCTTCAGCTCGATCTCGCGAGGAATCGGCGCTGCGTCCGCACGTAGGTCGTCACGGGGATCAGCCCGGTCCAGATCACGTTTCATCGCGTCCATTGATCCTTCGCCCCGCGTCCGCATCGTGATGCGGATGAGCGGCTACCCAATCGAATCGGAGGTACAGACTCGATTACGTTAGCCGAGTTCCTTCGTTGCGAGAAGCGGCTTGGATCCCGGTTCGTTGCGCATTGGTCTGAATGGGGCCGCGCACTTCGGCTGTGGTGCATGGAACGCGCACCGAGTTGAGGATAAGCGCGCTGTAGAGATAGTCGCGCAACCTGCTGTCGGGCATGCTCATGATCTCGGCATTCCTTGCGCAGGAAAATGCTCTTCGCCGTCGCTGCCGAGTTCGCGGGCGACATCGCAGCCAAGATCGTAGAGGGCGTCGCATTCGAAGAGATCGAAGGCGGCATTGACCAGGGCGAGGCCGCTTCTGCTGCAGAACAGATAGCCTTTGCTGGCTGCATCCCGGCCGCTGTTCGCCGCGTGGATGAGCTGATCAAGCTTGCGAAGCTGATAATGCGAGAGAGCTTGCATTCCAAATTCATACGACGGAGATGTCCGTCGGTCAAGCAAAATAGGAAAAAACCTAGACATGTAGGAATTCGCACGCCAGAACGTAACAGGAACAAACGAATCGGTGGAGCGGCGATGCGCGGAAACGAACGACTGATCGATGCGGCCTGTGTGACCGGGTGCGACCCGTGTTTCAGGCGTTGCGCGCTGGCGCGGATCCACCTCGCCTGGTGGGAGCGCGAGGAAGAGCGGCTTTTGCGCGAGCGGGTTTGCCAGGCGGGTCCGAATCGGGCGCAGTGGATGGCTGAGCTGGCGGAAGCTCAAGAATGCGTGCGACGCTTTCGGCAAGAAACGAGGCTTTCCTCTCCCAATTTCCCCGGCGCGGCATGGCCGGCAGGCTTTCCAGGATCGCCTGCTCGAGCTCGGCTGCACTAGGCAAAGCATGACGGACATCGGCACCGAACACCGACAGATCCCTGTCGATCGCCGCAGCGAGCGCGGCCAGCACGTTGACCGACGGATTGCGGTTGCGGCCCTGGATGATGTCGTAGACCGCATCGCGGTCGAGCCCGGCCTTGCGGGCAAGACCGCGCTGGCTGTGTGCGCCCACAGGTTTGACCGCCTTGCGCAGCACGGCGCGCACGCGATCCATGTCGATCGGTCTTCCCGTCATGTCTGTCCCTCGCCGAGCGAGTCGAACTTCAACCGGACACGGATACATCCGTCAAGCCCTGAACGCGCGTACGCCGTTCAATCCGCCAGTTAAAGGAGCAGCATAATGGCAAGAAAGCCCAAGAGAAAGCGCAAGGATCAATCGGCGGCAAGTCCGTCCACGACGCCGCTGGTGAATCCGTTTGCCGCACAGCATGCGCATTATGCCGAAGGGACGGTCGTCGACCTCGGCAACGAACTGGGTGGCGGCCGGCAGAAGACCTATCGGGTCATCCGCAATCTCTACCCGACGTTGGTCGACCGCTGGCTCGCCGAGGGCGGGCCGGGTTTCGGGGACCCGCAGCGCCGCGCGGTCGATCATTGCCGCGCATTGTGGCACCGCATCGGCGGCAGCGGCACCCTGGTCGCCAATCTCAACTGGATCGGCGGAGGCCACGGTGGCCGCGAACGCGGCTTCGAACAGGCCGAAGCGCTGGCCCAGCTCGCCCAATATGAAAGCCGGATCCCGCGGCCCTATTGGATGGTGTTCGAGAATGTCGTGCGCAACGACATGGCGGCGGGAGCCGCGGGTTCGCACCTCGCCAAGAACAGCGCGCAGGCGCAGGCGCATGCGAAGAATTGCGTCGGCTTCGTCGCCAGCCTGATCGCGCAATGGCGGGGGTTTTGAGCAGGTTGTGGCTTTGAGCGGGCGATTCAGCGCTTTCACGCCTGTCATCAATTCGTGAAGTTGGACGGCCATCCTATGATGGTCGCGAACGAATCGATCGGAGGTCCGCGTGTCATCTTACAAAGGCAAGTTCATCTGGCGCGAGTTGCTGACCAGCGATCGCGAGGCGGCCAAGGCCTTCTATGGTGAGGTTGTGGGCTGGACGATGCAGGATATGGCGCAGCCGGACATGACCTATACGGTGCTCAACGTCGGCGACTTCGGTGTCGGCGGGATCATGGATATTCCCGAAGAGGCAGCCAAGGCCGGCCTCACCCCGCGGTGGTTCGGCTACATCTATGTCGAAGACGTCGATGCGATGGTGAAGCAGGTCGAGGCGAAGGGTGGGTCGGTGCACAAGGCGCCGACCGATATTCCGGGTTACGGGCGTTTCGCGGTGCTCGCGGATCCGCATGGTGCGCTGTTCAACATATTGGCGCCGACCGGCGAGGACCGGACTCCGCCGCCAACGCCGACGCCGGGGATGCCGGGTTGGAGCGAGCTATATGGCGACGACCTCGACAGCGCCTGGGCCTTCTATTCAGGGCTGTTCGGCTGGGACAAGGATCAGGCGGTCGATCTCGGCCCGATGGGCGTCTACCAGCTCTTCTCGATCGGCGGAATCCAGAGCGGCGGGATGATGACCAGGCCGCCGCAGGTGCCGGCGGCGCGCTGGCTTTATTATTTCAGCACCGACGACGTGCATGCCGCCACCGAGCGCGTGAAGGCAGCCGGCGGGCAGGTGCTGATGGGCCCGCACGAAGTGCCGGGCGGCAGCTTGATCGTTCAATGCCTCGACCCGCAGGGCGCGATGTTCGCGCTCGTCGAAGCGAAGGCATAGAGAGCGGATTCCCAAGTCCCACCATAACGGATATCATGCGCGCCTGGGGGGATGCACGCATGTCAGTGGTCAGAAAATTTGCCTGGATCTATTTTGCACTGTTCGTCGGCGTTGTCGCGATCGGTTACGTGCCATCGTTCCATGATTCCGACGGCAATCTGTTCGGCCTCTTCAAGCTCGATCTGTATGACGACAGCCTGCACCTTGCGTCGGGTGTCTGGGCCGGGATCGCAGCGTGGCGGTCAGAAGCGGCGTCGCGGCTTTACTTCCGCCTGTTCGGGCCGCTCTATTTCCTCGATGGCGTGCTCGGCCTGATTACGGGGAGCGGCTATCTCGACGGCGGCATCTTCCTTTACGGTCCGCTCGACCTGCCGCTGACGATCCGTTTCTTCGCCAATCTGCCGCACCTGCTGATCGGAGGCACTGCCGCCTGGGTAGGTTACAGGCTGGCTGCGCGGCAGCCTTCGATCGCGTGAGGAAGCGCTGGAAATTGCTGATTTTCCTCGGCGTGTTGGTGGTTCTCACCGTGCTGGTGCCGATGATCTATATCGAGGGCACCTGCCGCGCGCCGATCGGGGTGGGGCAGGGCACCGCCTATAAACCGATCCTCGCTGGGCCCGACCACCGGCCCGAAGCGCGGACCTGGCTGACCTATCCCGAATGGCATATCGTCTATTCAGCGGAGAGTTTTGGCCGGCATCTCAAGTCCAAACCGCCGCACAGCTATCCCTATTGGCGCGACATCAAGGGCTTCTGGTCGAGCTATTGCGACCTCAACCGCACCACGCGCGGGATGGACGGGGCCGGCGACGCCAAGGTGATGATCTACACGATCGGCGCGAGCTTCACGGCCGAACTCGGCATCAAGATGCTCTACGAAAACAGCATCGGCCGGCTGAGCGAATGGATCGGGGGATGGCACAGCCAGGACGATCTTTATGCGGCGCGCGTGCAGCGCAAATATGCCGCCTTCATGCACGAAACGCCCTGGTATCGCTTTCCGTTCGGGTCGGCCTTGCGCGGCTTATGGGGGACCAGCGGCACGGGCGCGCAGCTCCGCCATTGGGAACGCCGGCTGGCACTCAGCGCGGAATATGGCGTGAAGGCAGGCTACGCCTGGGTGATCGACAAGGCGACCGGCGCTACGTTGGGGCGGGACGAGACACGACTACGCTTCGTCGTGCGCGCATCGCCGGCCCAGATCGCCGGCATCGACCGCAGCCTCAACGTTGTTCGGAGCGCGGGCGGACTGACTGTGGTGGATGCCCCGCGCTACGCGGCGTTGAGCGCCCTCCTGGAGAAGCTCGCTGCCCGGCAGATCAGGCTGGTCGAGATCGCCGGCAATGACGATATTTTCGTCACCTTCACCATGCCGGTGCGCGCGGTAACGGCACTGCCGCCCGCCTCGATCCTGCTCGATCTGCCACTTGGCGATCGTCCCGGCTGGCAGCGCGTCGGCGTGTCGACGAAGGTGCCCAGGCTGCTGCCGCTGATCCAGAGCGTTCGCGCGCACGGCGGGACGCTCGAGCATGTCTACGATTATTAAACGCTTGGCACGTGTCGTGGCGCTTGTGGCGGGCGTCCTCGGCGCCTGGTTCCTGATCATGCTGGCCATGCCCTTTGTCGGACCATCCGGACGACAGGTCGCCGTGATCGGCAATGGACCCCGGGCAGTTCGCGCGGTGCTTGGGGCACGCGGAGCGATCGTCGAGGTCCGGCGCGGCGCGATAATCGCGCGTTCGTCGCAGCCCGGCTTCGTGGTTTCGCTTTACCGTCATGGCGCGCCGCTGGTGATCGAAGGGCGGATCGCAGCCGGCTGTTTTCCCGCCGCGCTTCAGGCGCGCGGCTCGAACGCCGGCGCGTAGCGCGCGTACCAGCTGTTGTCGAACCGGCCCTCGGGATCCCACTGCCGCTTAGCAGCGAAGAAGGCGGTGATTTCCGGATAGGCACGCCGCAACTGGGCCGGGCTGTAATGAAGCTGATAGGGCAGGAAGAAGCGCCCGCCGTTGCGCGTCGCAAGGTCGATGATGTCGCTGGTCAGCCGCTTCATCCTCGCGGTCCCTTCGGCATCGGTCGCCTGGTTGAGATAGAGGACGACCGAAAAGGCGGGCTGCGGCGCATAGCTCAGCGCATTGTCCTCGCGCGCGACGGACCGGATCGAGGCATTGACGAGGTTGGCGTGCTGATCCCGGAACAAGGTTCGAAGCCCGTCGATGAACGGGATCAGGTTCGCGCGCGGGATGAAATATTCGTGGAGGATGTCGGTCTCGTCCGGGAGATTGTTGCGCAGATAGGCGACGCTGTCGTGCATCGGGTCGTTGCGTGACACGAGGCATGCCTCGCCGTCGCCCATCGCCTGCGCCCGCGTGATCGTGCAGGTTTCGAAGCGGTGCTCAAGTTTCTTTTCGGACCACCATTTGAACGCCTTGAACATGTCGTTCCGCTTGGCGAGGTTGACGGTCAGCCGGCGCATTCTGGTTGCCGAAACTTCGGTCAAAGGCGCGCGGGTCAGCCCCTGGTCGGCAGGGAGGCGGCGATAGGTGTAGACAAGCGCCTCGCTCAGCAGCGAGCCGGGGGCGGTCGAGAGATGGGTATAGGTCAGGCCGATGGAGCGGTCGGCCTCGATGGCGGTAAAGACTTTGGGGAAGTCCCGGTAGTCGATCAGCTGCCGTTCCGAGCGATAGACATCGTTGGGGACGACTTCGAGTTCGGCCGACAGGAGTATCCCGAACAATCCATAGCCACCGACGACATGCGCAAACAGTTCGGGATTTTCCTCACGCGATGCGGTGAGGATCCGTCCGTCGGCGAGCATCACGCGCAAGCTGCGGATCGAACCCATGACCGCGCCGGCCTGATGGTCCATGCCGTGCGCATTGACCGAGATCGAACCGCCGACCGTGAAGATGTCGGTCGATTGCATCGCCTTGACCGCGAAGCGCGGATGGATTCGATCCTGGATCGCATGCCAGGTCGCGCCGGCGCCGACCGTCACTGTCCGTTTCGCCGCATTGAGCGCGATCGAATCGGTTCCCCTCATGTCCAATACGAGCCCGCCTTGGCGGAACGCCTGCCCGCCCATGCTGTGGCGAGCGCCGGCGGCCGAGACGGTCAGGCCGTTCGAGCGCGCGAAGGCCAACGCATCGGCGACCTCCTGTTCGGAGCGGACCGCGACGATCCCGGCAACCCGCGTGCGGCTGAGGCAGCTCGCGTCGTTGACGATCCCGCCGCGCTGCGACCAATGCGGTTGGGCGATGGGCTTTGCGTCGGCACCCGGCGGGATAGTTTTGCCGGCCCGGAGAGCGGGCAATATGTCGCCGCAGTCCTTCGCTCCTGCCGGGTCGGCCGCGAGCGGTGCGGCGTAAAAAGTTGCGCCTGCCGCCATCAAGGCAATCACCGAAACCCCAACCAGCAGCTTCTTGCGCTTCATCACTTGCCCCCGTCGGCAGCGATACTGGTGTCCAGCGCGCGAAGGAAGCCTGGCGGATCCTCGATATGCGGAATGTGGCCGACGCCAGAAAGGCGGATGAACGATTTCGCGTGCGTGAGACGCGCGATATTTTCACCCTGGGCGAGCGGCGTCACGGTATCTGCCTGGCCCCAGATCAGCGCCACCGGAACCGTGATCGCGGCAAGGTTCGCGCTCCTGCGGCTGAGCGATCCGTCGTTGCGGGTGAAAAGGGCCGGCAGCCATTGCGCATAGGCACCGGTTGTCCCGCGTCGCCGCATCGGTTGCCGGAGCACGTCGATCCAGCGGTCGGCTTCCGACTTGCGGGCGATCATGCTGCACAGGAGCCGGGGGGTCATCGACGGATTGGTGAGGACCGCGGAAGTCAGCGGCTGCGCGATCAATTGCTGGCCCAATATCCGTTCGGCGGGGGAGCGCGCATCGTCCGGGGGATCGAGAGCGCCAAGCGCGGCATCGACGAGCACGAGCCGTTTCACGCGGCCAGGCGCGCGCAAAGCAAGTTCGGTCGCGGCGCCCGCACCGAAGCTATGCCCCACCACGACCGCCGGGTGTGCGGCCTCGGCGCTAAGGACGGCGGCGAGCCGCAGCGCCTGGGTCGTGCGGTCGTAGCGTGCGAGCGGATCGTGGTCCGAATAGCCGAACGGCGGCAGGTCGATCGCGATCACCCGCCAGCCGCGCGCGGCGAGATGTGCCGAGACATCGCGCCAGAAGCCGCTCCACGCCGCGGTGCCATGGACCAGCATGATCGGCGGCCCGTCCGCCGGTCCCGAGACAGTCGCGGCGACGGCGCCGAAAGGCGTTGTGACCATCCTGGTAGAGGCCGGTTTCCCCGATTCATCTTCGCGCGACCAGGCGAGTAGCCGCAGGGCAAGGAGCAGGAGGACCAGCGCGAGCAGTAATGCTGCGACGAGGCGTCCGCTCCAGCGCAGGATTCGAATGGCCATCGTCATCGCGCCGCGGCTGTTCCCATCCGCGCCGCCAGCGCGGTCAGCACCGCGTCGGCGGTAACCTGATTGGACGCGAACAGGATGTCGGCGAGCGTCGCCATGCGAATGAGCGCTTTGACGTCGACGTCGTGCGGGAGCGGGCTCAGCGGGTCGACGAAGAAGATAAGCGCGTCCAGCCTTCCTTCCGCGATCATCGCCCCGATCTGCTGGTCGCCGCCGAGCGGGCCGCTCTTGAGGCGCGTGATGTCCAGCGTCGGAAGCGCTTCGGCAAGCCGTCCGCCGGTCGTGCCGGTCGCGAAGATAGTGCAGCGATCCAGCACGTCGAGACGCGTTGCTGCCCAGTCCACCATCGCCTGCTTGCGCGCGTCGTGCGCAACCAGGCCAACGACCGGACGGGTGCCATTTGCCATCAAATCATCCCTTGCACGATCGCATGACTCACAGATTTGGGAACCTGATGCAGCCTAATGGGAGGACATTCCAGACTTTGCTCCAAATCAAGTCGATCCCGCCCGATCGCCAAAAGTCTTTAAATAGGTAAATGCGTCGCTCGCCTCGCCGCACCATTTGCACGTCTCATCACGTTAACCACGGTCGGCAGGATTTTGTTTACCGTTCTCGTCGCTGCTGACCTTCGGGCGGGGCCAAACGAAGTCGCGAGGCCGAGAATGAAAACAGTCGAACCACGGGATTATAGCGACCCGGAAGTTGCCGCTATTCTTGATCTTGAGACAGTCCCTCCCGTCACTACGACGCGCTGGTTTCCAAGGCGGAAAGCGCAGGTCGTGGCGGCGGTCGAAGCCGGGCTCCTGACGACCGAGGAAGCCTGTTCGCTGTACCGGCTAAGCCTCGAGGAATTCCTCGGCTGGCAACGGACGATCCGCAAGGGCGGCGTGAAGGGCCTGTGCGTGACTCGCCGGCGTCGCTTCGAACTCGATTTTTCCGACGCGGACTGGCCGACCGCATTCACGATGCCGGGAACCCACGGTCATGCATGACGTGCTCGGGGTGACGGAAGCCGACCCCATTCAGGCGACGTTTGCGGCGCCCCTTGCCGACGGCAAACCGGTGATGCTGGTGGTCGACGACGATTCGATGGTCGGGCGATTCATCAGCCATGCCGCGGAGGAATGCGGGGTCCATGCCGTGCGCACGAGCAGCTTCGAGACGTTCCGGCAAAAATTTCATCAGAGCCGTCCCGACATCGTGGCTGTGGACCTGAGTATTTCGGGACATGACGGGGTAGAGATAATCCGGTTGCTCGCCGAGGAGGCGTTTGACGGACGCGTCATTATCATCAGCGGTCTCGCGCGCCGCGTGCTCGATGCCGCGCTGCGGCTCGGCACCGCGCTTGGGCTGCGCATGGCCGAACCCTTGTCGAAGCCATTCCGGTTCGAAGAGCTGGCAAAGCGGCTTTCGCCATCGGGTACCGCGCCGGAGGCCCTGTCTTGAGTTCGGTCACCGCCGAGGAGGAAGTGGCGCTCGCGCTGCAGCTTGCGGTCGAGCGGCGCGAGATCTTCCTGCTCTACCAGCCGAAGATCTCGCTTCGCACCGGTGCGATGGTGGGGGTCGAAGCGCTGATGCGCTGGCAAAGCCCGCAGCTCGGGCTGATGCTGCCATCGCATTTCATTCCCATTGCCGAACGCTCGGGCGCGATCGACGAGCTGTCCGAATGGGCGGCGAACGAGATCCTGAAGCAGCATGTGAGCTGGGTGGAGCAGGGCGTGACCACCAACATCGCGCTGAACGTCTCCGCACTGACGCTTCGCGACACCGCCTTTCCTGATTTCCTGCAGCGGCTTTGTCTGAATTACGGGGTGGCGCGCGAGTGTCTGACAATCGAAGTGACCGAAGGATCGACGCAGAATGCGGTGCGATTGCTCGACGTGGTTACCCGATTTCGGATCATGGGGATGCTGGTCGAGCTCGACGATTTCGGAACCGGCTATTCGTCGCTGGTGCAGCTCAGGCAGCTTCCCTACAGCGGCCTCAAGGTCGACATGAGCTTCGTCCAGGATGCGGTCGCCGATGCCGACGCCCGGCTGATCGTCAAGGCCGTAATAGATCTCGCGCACGGGCTTGGCCTGAGTGCCACCGCGGAAGGGGTCGAGGATCTGCCAACGCTGAATTTGTTGCGCGATCTTGGTTGCGACACCGCGCAGGGTTTTCTCGTTGCCCCGCCACTCCGGCCGCTGGAACTGGCCCATTGGGTCTTGGGCGAGGGTGCCAAATGGCGTTGGAGCCTGGCCGGGCACGCTGCCGAGCTTGAAGCTGCCAGGCAGCGCGTGGCCGCCTGATCCAGCGTTTAGTGCGGAACGGCGGCAGAATGCCCCGCGGTTCTTTCGCGACCAAAAAACAAAAGGCCGGGAAGCATATGCTCCCCGGCCCCTGTCTCCTACGCTTGGAGACGATGTCGAAAAGACATCGTATTAGCGCATGTTCCGTTCAACGTTGTTGAACGTGTTGCCAACGGTCGTGCCGAGGCTACGCAGCGCGGTCACAGCAGCGACGGCGATCAGAGCGGCGATGAGGCCGTATTCGATCGCGGTGGCAGCCTTGTTATTCTTTACGAACTTTTTGATGAAAGTCATTTGCCCTGTCCTTTAAAAATCGCACGTCCACATGGCCTGCAAGCAGGGCCTCGTGCATTTGCCAGTTTAAGGGTGTGGGGTTAGCAAAAACTTAAAGAGCCAGGGATTCTCGAAAGAAAATGAATTCGCCGCAAAATTCTTCAAAAGGCGCAGCGGATTTACGGGCGCCTTCGATGCGATCGATTGGCCCAAAATAAAGGGCCGGGAAGTAATGCTTCCCGACCCCTGCCTCCAAAACTGGAGACGATGTCAACCTGACATCTATTAGCGCATGTTTCTTTCAACGTTGTTGAACGTGTTGCCAACCGTCGTGCCGAGGCTGCGCAGCGCAGTCACAGCGGCGACAGCGATCAGAGCGGCGATGAGGCCGTATTCGATCGCGGTAGCAGCCTTGTTGTTCTTTACGAACTTCTTGATGAAAGTCATATTGCCCAGTCCTTTTGCTCTCGCACGTCCACATGGCCCAAGAAAGGAGGGGCCTCGTGCAATCCCAAAGCTACACGGTCGCGGTTAGCGAAAGCTTAAATCGGGGGCAAAAAACGGCAAAAATCGACGTTACCGATATGATAACCGAGAAAAATGCTGGAAAATATGGGCTATCTTGACCCGACCCTGGGCCGCAAGCCGTGTGGTCCGCTCACAATTTGGGCAGCGTGACACCCTTCTGGCCCATATATTTGCCGGCGCGGTCGGCATAGGTCACCTCGCACGGCTCGTTGCCCTGCAGGAAAAGGAACTGGCAGGCGCCCTCATTGGCATAGACTTTGGCGGGAAGCGGCGTGGTGTTGGAAAATTCCAGCGTCACATGCCCCTCCCAGCCCGGCTCGAGCGGGGTGACGTTCACGATGATGCCGCAACGCGCGTAGGTGGATTTGCCGAGGCAGATCACCAGGACGTCGCGCGGGACGCGGAAATATTCGACGGTCCGCGCCAGCGCGAAGCTGTTGGGCGGAATGATGCAGCAATCGGTCTTGCGGTCGACGAAGCTGTTGGACGCGAAATTCTTCGGATCGACAATTGCGCTGTCGACATTGGTGAAGATCTTGAAGTCGTCGGCGACGCGCGCATCATAGCCGTATGAGGACAAACCGTAGCTGATCGTGCCGTCGCGCCGCTGGCCGTCCACGAACGGCTCGATCATGCCATCCGCCAACGCGCGTTCCCGAATCCAGCGGTCCGACATGATACTCATGCATGGCTCTTTGCCATTTTGGTCGCAGTAGGCAAGCCAGCCTTCGTAGCGTGCCGCGTTGCACGGCTGGCGCTATCGAATGTGCAGCACGCAGATCAAAGTGAACAACCGGCGCGCGGTGTCGAAGTCGACGTCGATCTTGCCCTTCAGGCAATCCTGCAGCAGCTCGGCTGCCTCGTTGTGGACACTGCGGCGGGCCATATCGACGGTTTCGATCCCTTCGCGCGTCTGGCTGCGGACCGCCTTGAAATAGCTCTCGCAGATCGCGAAATAGTTTCTGATCGGACGGCGGAAGCGGGCCAGGCCGACGCGAATCGTCTCGAGCATCGCGCCGTCCGCGTCATGAAGGTCGACGGCGAGCCGATCGTCCTCGATGCGCAGCAGGATCTTGAACGGTCCTTCATGCCCGGCCGCCGCAAAGTGATTTTCCTCGAGCAAGTCGAAAATCGCGACGCGCCGTTCCTGCTCGATATCCGCGTTGCGGCGGATGATCGTCCCTTCGTCGAGATTGATCTCAATGATCCGCGGATCGGGCATGGCTTGTTGGTAGCGGCAGACCGGATCTTTATCCACAGGTCGTGCACGGAAGGCCCCCCGGAAATCGACGGCTCGACGAACCGCCTACTGTCCGGCTGAACGGGAAAGGTATAGGAGATCGGGTCATGACCAGACCCCTTGCCCTTATCGAACCGGTCCAGAATCAGGGCGCATCGCTGCCGCAGAATGTCGAGGCCGAAGCTGCGCTTCTCGGCGCGCTGATGATCGACAACCGGCTGGCCGAGGATATCCAACTCAAGCTGCGGCCGGACCACTTCTTCGAGCCGCTCCACGGCCGGATCTACGAGCAGATACTCAAGCTCGTCGATCGCAACATGATCGCCAATCCGGTGACCTTGCGGCCGTTGTTCGAAGCGGACGAGGAGATGCGCGAGCTCGGCGGACCCTCCTATCTCGCGCAGCTCACCGGCAGCGGGGCGGCGATCATCGGCGCGCGCGATTTCGCGGAACAGGTTTACGAACTGGCATTGCTGCGCTCGCTGATCGGCGTCGGCCGCGAGATGGTGGAGCAGGCGCTCGACACCAGTGAAGAGGTCGACCCGAAGGGCCAGATCGAGGCGGCGGAGGCGGCGCTGTATCGGGTGGCCGAAGAAGGCGGCGGCGAAGGAAGCGTCAAGACCTTCGCGCAGGCAACGCGCCTGGCGATCCAGATGGCCGAAAAGGCGCTCAATACCGGCGGCGGTCTGTCGGGCGTGACGACCGGCCTCGAGACGGTGAATGCCAAGACCGGCGGCCTGCATCGCAGCGACCTCCTGATCCTCGCCGGACGACCGGGCATGGGAAAGACCGCGCTGGCTACCAATATCGCCTTCAACGCCGCGCAACGACTGGTCCGCGACCTGGAGGAGGGGATTGCACTCGAGAAATCCGCCGGTGCCGGCGTCGCCTTCTTCAGCCTCGAAATGTCCGCCGACCAGCTCGCGACCCGCATTCTCGCGGAGCAGTCGGGGATATCCTCCGAAAATCTGCGCATGGGCAAGATCAGCCAGCTCGAGTTCCGCAATCTCGCGCGCGCCGCCGCCGATCTCGAATCATTGCCGCTCTACATCGACGATACGCCCGGGCTGACGATTGCCGCGCTGCGAACGCGGGCGCGGCGGCTGAAGCGGCAAAAAGGCGTTGGGTTGATCGTCGTCGACTATCTGCAGCTGCTTCAGGGCACGGGCCGCTCCGCCAACGAGAATCGCGTCCAGGAGATTTCCGAGATCAGCCGGGGCCTCAAGACGCTCGCGAAGGAGCTCAACGTCCCCGTGCTGGCGCTGTCGCAGCTCAGCCGCGCGGTTGAACAGCGCGAAGACAAACGGCCACAGCTGGCCGACCTTCGCGAATCAGGATCGATCGAACAGGACGCCGACATCGTCCTGTTCGTGTACCGCGAAGAATATTATGTCGCGTCGCGTGAACCCAAGCGACCTGTCGAGGGGGACGATTCGAAAATCTTCGAGGCGCACGATCAGTGGGCCAGCGACATGGAACGGGTTTACGGCCTGTCGGAGCTGCTGATTTCAAAGCAGCGCCACGGCGCCACCGGTAAGGTGCGGCTGAGATTCGAAAGCAAGATCACCCGCTTCTCCGATTATATCGAAGAAAGCTACGTGCCCGAGATGCGGGGGTAGCGCGGGCGGGGCCGGCCTATTTGAAGTCCGGAGCGATCAGCACGATCAGTCCGACGAACAGCCCGTAGAGGATGGCCGGAACCCCAGGAACCAGAAGCAGCAAGAAGGCTGCGACCTTCTGTTGACGGGCCCAGAGGCTGTGTGCCAGTCCGATTGCGCCGAGCGGGACGGCGAGAATCATTACCCAAAGCAGCAGATTGGCGCTGCTTACGCTGCCATCGCCGAGGCCGGCGAGGAAGAACCACAGCAGAACCGCCGCGCACACGATCACGATAAGCTGCAGGATGCGGTAGAGGATAGTCATCGCGATCCGATCCGCCGCACGCCTATTCGGCCTTCGGAACAGGCACAAGCTTCCGCCAGCGGGCGTCGAGTTCGGTGCTACCTGCCGTGCCCTTGATGCGTCGCACAAGCGACATGCCGCGCAAGGCCAATGTGTGCCCGCCAAGCATCTGCCCCTTGATCGTGTAGCCGATATCGTAAAGCGAGCGGTCGCGATGTTCCTGGCCGTTGGCGAGGAAGCGCGTTTCGATCAATACCGGCAGCCGTTCGTCGCCGCGGCTGTTGTCGGGGAGGCCGGCTTTCTCGCGCGCCTTCTTGAGCGGGTTTTCGAACCATTTTGCCTCGATCCGCGGCTCGCCGGTCGTGGTGACCGGGTCGGCATCGAGCGCCGCAGGGAAAGACAGTGTCTGTTCCTGCACGCTTTGGTCGGTCGATGCTGCGCTAATCTCCAGGCGCTCGCCTTTGTCCACGGCTTGAGCGTGCAGGATCAGCGTCGCCGCCTGGACCGTCGCGTTGGTACTTGCCGCCGCTTTCTCCGCTTCGCTGCCGCGCTGCTGCGCCCAGTTCAAATATAGAGTGAGGCCCGAGATCAGCACCGCGAGCACGGCAAGCATCTCGCCCAGGCTGATCCAGCGGCGGCGTATCGCGGCGGCCTCTGCCGCGCGGGCCTCGGCTCCCCCACGTGATCCAGTGTCCTTGTCGTCCATCAGGCAAGTCCAATAGCATCAAAAGCGGTGCGTCAAGCCGGTCCGGCCGATCGAAGCGCTCGTCGCTGGAACCCGTAAGGGGCTCCGGGAATTCTTTCGTCAGGCAGGCCTTTGAGGAGAAACGACGTGGCCAATGATGTCAAAGACAGTGACATGGGAGAAGGCAATTACAAGGCGACGCGCGACTACAATGCGGGTCTCGCCGAAACCGTGAAGGATCCGGACAAGATCGAAAAAGCCGCGCGCGACGCGGAAGACGCTCTGGACTCGGACGAAGCCGCGGAGCTGGAGAAAGCGGAAGCGGAAGGCAGGTCGCACGCCAAGGAATAAGGCGACGTCTATTCGTCCAGGTTGTTGGCATAGGGATCGGCGAGGCCGATCCCTATGGATGCGCGGGGCTGCTCGGCCTCGGAAGACACCACCGGGTAGGCACAATAATCGGCGGCGTAATATGCGCTCGGTCGATGATTTCCGCTCAAGCCAACTCCGCCGAATGGCGCGTTGGACGGTGCTCCATTCGTTGGCTTGTTCCAGTTGACGATGCCCGCACGGATGTTGGCCCAGAATTTGTCGTAGAGCTGCGGGCTTCCGCCGATCAGCGACGCCGACAGCCCGTAGCGCGTCGCATTGGCCTCCTGTAGCGCGGCATCGAAGTCCGGCACCCGGATAACCTGCAGGATCGGCCCGAACATCTCGGTGTCGCCGCGGCGCTCGATCTGCGTGACGTCGATCAGCGCCGGCGACAGGAACGGCTTGTCTTCATGGGGACGGTCGAGGTGCTTGATCGGCCGGCCCCCCTTCATCATCAGGTCCAGAAAACCTTCCTGGAGGCGGTCGGCTGCCTGATTGTCGATGACAGGGCCCATGAAAGGGGCCGGATGCGCGTGCGGATGATCGACGATCAGCCGCTCGGCGAGTTTACAAATCTGCGTGATCAATTCCTCATGCGCGCCGTCCTTGACGATCAGGCGGCGTGCGGCCGTGCACCGCTGGCCCGAAGTCATGAAGGCCGATTGGACCGCCACGATAGCCGCTGTGTACGGGTCGGGCGTGTCCCAGATGATCAGCGGGTTGTTGCCGCCCATCTCGAGCGCGAGGATCTTCTGCGGCGTTTCCGCAAACTGCCGATGCAGCGCGAGGCCGGCATTGGCCGAGCCGGTGAACAGCAATCCGTCGATCCCGGGATGCGCGGCAAGCGCCTTGCCGGTTTCGACGCCGCCGATCAGGCAGCGTATCGCATCTTCGGGCACGCCGGCGCTCTGGTACAGGCCGACGAGGAACTCACCGGTTGCGGGCGTCTTTTCGGAGGGCTTGAACACGACCGCATTGCCCGCCAGCAAAGCCGGGACGATATGGCCGTTCGGCAGATGCGCCGGAAAATTATAGGGCCCAAGCACGCCGAGCACGCCGTGTGGCTTGTGACGGAGCGCAACACGCGAGCCAAGCTCACCCTCAAGCCGGCGCTGCGACGTCCGTTCCGAATAGGCCGACACGGAGATGTCGACCTTGCGGATGACGGCCTCGACCTCGGTAGCCGCCTCCCACACTGGCTTGCCGGTCTCGCGCGCGATGGTGTCGGCAAATTTGTCGGCCTGCTGGCGCACGAGATTGGCAAAGCGCCGGAGCGTTTCGATGCGAACGGCGTGCGGACGCGATGCCCAGCCGGCCCACGCCGACCGAGCCTTTGCCACTTCGGTGTCGGCACTGCCGATCTCACCGGTCCACAGGACTTCACCTGTCGCCGGTTCCGTCGAGGTCAATGTCGTTGATGACACCGCGATAAATCTCCTGGACCCCAGCCCAGCTTATTTGTGGTCTACGGTCAAGCATCGCTCCACATTGGATATGAATGCGACCAATATCCTTAATTTGTAGTCAACCGGCGTCGTCGAATTGTTGCGTCGAACTGCTCTCAGATTGTGTGTTCGGGAAAAGTGCACGGCGGGTTGCGGGAAAAGGGTCATCGTCCGATAGGGCCGGTAACGAACGAGGTGTGCATGGCGTCATGGAATCACGGTTATTGGGTGTCCGATGACGGTATTCGCCTTCACTATCGCGATTATCCCGGACCCGCCGGCAGCACACGCCCGCCGATCCTGTGCATACCCGGCCTGACGCGCAATGCACGCGACTTCGAAGCGGTCGCGGAACGGCTGTGCGGCGGATGGCGGCTACTTTGCATCGAACTGCGCGGCCGGGGCGAGAGCGGCTACGCCCGCAATCCGATGAGCTATGTGCCAGGCGTCTATTTGGGCGATATCGAAACGCTGCTGATAGAGCTCAAGCTGCCGCGGTTCATCCTGTTCGGAACCTCGCTCGGCGGCATCGTCGGCATGCTGATGGCGCTTCGCGACAACAGCCGGATTGCCGGCGCGCTGCTCAACGACATCGGTCCCGATATCGAGGCAAGCGGCTTGGAGCGGATCCGCGGCATTGTCGGCCGATCGCAGAGTTTTCCGACCTGGCTCCATGCCGCGGGCCATTTCGCCCAGGTCCAGGGTCACATCTACCCCAAATGGAGGATCGAACAATGGCTGGCACACGCCAAGCGTCTGTGCCGCCTGAACGCCAACGGCCGCATCATCCTCGACTATGACATGCGCATCGCCGAGCCGTTCAAGGCAGCGCAGCAGCAGCCCGCTTTCGATATGTGGCCCGCCTTTGCCGCGCTCAACAATATTCCATCGCTCGCGGTGCGCGGCGCGCTGTCGGATCTCTTTTCGGCGGGGACGCTGGAGCGAATGCAGAAAGAAAATGCGGCCCTCGATGCGGTCACGATAGCCGATGTCGGACATGCACCGACGCTCGAAGAGCCGCAGGCAATTGTCGGGATCGATCGTCTGCTCGAACGGGTGAAAGGTTAGTCAGCTCTTTCGTCTTTCGTGTGCCGCGAATAGTTCGTCTTTTTTTAGCGGCGCGGCATAAGGGGGCCATGGTCGTCCGCATCCTCCATGCCCATTCAACTTTCGCGCTCGGCGGCAAGGAAGCCCGCGCGGTGCGGCTCATGAATGCATTCGGCGACCGCGCCGCGCATGTGGTGATAAGCGGGATGCCTGGCCAGCTTTCGGCGCGCGAGCGGATCGATGAAGGGATCGCCGTAGGTTTCCCGACCGACGCGCCTGCGCTTGCCGGTGCGCCGAGCCCCCTGCGCCTGTACAGGCTTCACCGATTCATGCGTTCATTCGACCTTGTGCTTACCTATAATTGGGGCGCGTTCGATGCGGTGATGGCGCGCCGCCTGTTCGGGGGTCCGCCGCTGATCCATCACGAAGACGGTTTCAACGAGGACGAAGCCGAGCGGCTGAACCCGCGACGCAATCTCTACCGCAAGATCGGTCTGTCTGCGGCCTATCGTCTCGTCGTTCCGTCCGAGCAGCTGGAGCGGGTCGCGTGCGGAGCCTGGGGGCAGCCCGCCGCGCGAGTCGAGCGCATCCCCAACGGTATCGATGCGGCCCGATTCCAATTGCCGATCGGCGAGACGTTCGTTCCCGGTCTGGTCCGGCGTGACGACGAGGTCGTGATCGGCACGCTGGCCGGCCTTCGCCGAATCAAGAACCTGCCGCGACTCGTGCGCGCCTTCGCGGCGATGAAGACCAGGAATGCGCGGCTCGTCATCGTTGGGGAGGGGCCGGAGACCGAGGCGATTATGGGGGAGGCGCGCAGGCTGCAGGTTGCCGACCGGCTGTTGCTTCCCGGATTCCTGCCCGATCCGGCGAAGACGATTGCCGCGTTCGATATCTTTGCGTTGTCGTCGGACAGCGAGCAATTTCCGATCTCACTGGTCGAGGCGATGGCCGGCGGCCTTCCCGTCGCGGCGACCGCGGTTGGCGACATCATGACGATGGTATCGCCCGACAACCGGCCGCTGATCGTCGCGCCGGACGACGAGGCGGCGCTGACGGCCGCCCTCGATACGTTGGCCGAGCGTCGCGACCTCCGGCGCATGATCGGTCGCGCCAATCGCGAAAAGGCATGTGCGGAATTTGATGAAACCCGGATGATCGCGCGCTATGCGCGGCTATATGGTGCAGCGATAGGCAGTCCCGACGCCCTCGCTGCCGGCGTCGAAAAGTTATTATAGGTTAGTTTCTTTGGCCAAACCGTGGCGAGGGCCTATAAGCGGGATGACGGCTCGGAGGTAGAATGCTCAAGACGGTACGGCCTATTCTCTATGCAGGCAGAGAAGTGCTTCCGCTTATCGAAGGCGGAAAGGGCGTATCCGCGACCAATCATGCCAGCTCGGGCGCATGGGCGGCAGCAGGCGGGATCGGCACCGTTTCTGCGGTCAATGCCGACAGCTACGACCCCGAAGGCAAGATCATTCCGCAGGTCTATCATGCGCTGACGCGCCGCGACCGGCATGAGGAGCTGATCCGCTATGCGATCGACGGCGCGGTCGAGCAGGTGAAGCGGGCCTATGACATTGCCAGCGGCAAGGGCGCCATCAATATCAACATCTTGTGGGAGATGGGTGGCGCGCAGCGCGTGCTGCACGGTGTGCTCGAACGGACGCGGGGGCTGGTGTCTGGAGTCACCTGCGGGGCGGGTATGCCGTACAAGCTTTCCGAGATCGCGGCTTCCTACGGCGTCAACTATCTGCCGATCATCAGCTCGGCGCGGGCTTTCAACGCGTTGTGGAAGCGCGCTTATTCGAAGGCGGCCGACTGGCTGGCAGCGGTCGTCTACGAGGATCCCTGGCTTGCGGGCGGGCACAACGGCCTTTCCAACGCCGAAGATCCGCGCCAGCCGGAAAATCCCTATCCGCGCGTCAAGGCGCTGAGAGAAACGATGCGCGAGGGGGGGATCGCCGACGAGGTTCCGATCGTCATGGCCGGCGGCGTCTGGAACCTCAGGGAATGGCAGGATTGGATCGACAATCCCGAGCTCGGCCAGATCGCATTCCAGTTCGGGACGCGTCCGCTTCTCACCAGGGAAAGCCCGATCCCCGAAGTGTGGAAGCAACGCCTGACCACGCTCGATGAAGGAGATATATTGCTTCATCGCTTCTCGCCCACCGGCTTTTACAGCTCCGCAGTGCGGAATGATTTCCTGCGATCGCTCGAGGCGCGTTCGCATCGCCAGATCGCCTTCACCAAGGAGCCGCTTGGCGATCACGCATTCCAGCTGGACGTCGGGATTGCCGGCAAGAAGGGCGTCTGGGTGACGCGCGGAGACCTGCTGCATGCGCGCGAATGGTATGCGCAAGGATTTACCGACGCACTGAAGACGCCCGACGAAACCCTGGTGTTCGTCAATCCTTCTGAAAAGGCGATGATCCGGAAGGATCAGGCCGACTGCATGGGGTGCCTGAGCCAGTGCGCTTTTTCTTCCTGGGCGGACAACGAAAAGAACAGCACCGGCCGTCTCGCCGACCCGCGCAGCTTTTGCATCCAGAAAACGCTGCAGGACGTGGCGCATGGCGGGCCGATCGAGGATAATCTGGTGTTCGCCGGGCATTCGGCTTACCGATTCAAGACCGATCCGTTCTATTCCAACGGCTTCGTTCCGACGGTGCGCCAGCTCATCGACCGGATCATGACGGGCGATTGACGGCACGAACATCGCGCGCCAGGACGGTCCCGAATTGGAGCAGCCGCCACAATCCCGGTTGATGCGCGATCGGAACCATGACTAAGTTTGCCCGCGAAAATTCGTGGAGGACTGGCATGGCGCTGAGGGCGATCGCTCTGGCGATTCTGGCGATGGCGATTTGGGCACCTGCTGCCCATTCAGAAGAAGCGCGCAAGCCGCCGTATTGGGCCTCGATCGCAGCCAGCAAGGCCATGATGCGCACCGGCCCGGGCAAAGCTTATCCGGCGACATGGATCTATACTCGCGCCGACCTTCCGATCCGCGTGATCGAAGTCTATCCCAACTGGCGCAAGATCCAGGATCCGGGCGGTACGACCGGATGGATGCTCGTCACGTTGCTGAGCGACACCCGCACCGCGCTCGTCACCGGCTCGAAAGCGCAACCGCTCTACGAAAAGGCCGATGAAGCAACCAAGGTCAGCTATTTCGTCGAGCCGGGCGTCGTCGGTCGATTGTCCAAATGCACCGAAAAATGGTGCGCGTTCGACGTCAAGGGCAAGCATGGATATATTCGCACCGAAGTCCTGTGGGGAGTCGATCCAGGCGAGAAATTCTAGATTCCAGTCTTACCGCATGCGCGATTCCTTGATCGAATGCAGATCGAGCATCGCGTTCGTCAGTAGCGTCCTCAACTTCTGATTCTCCTCTTCGAGCGACCTTAGCCTACCGGCATCGATACCGACCGGGGGAATGTCGATGCCATCCCTGCCGCCGGCTTCCCTCACGCCGATCCCGACAGTGATCAGCTTGACGAGGCTGCGGCTCTCGCGTTCGTCGTCCTGTTCGGTCGGATCGAAGAAAAGGTCGTCGAACAGCGCCACCGAGCAGAGAAAAAGCAGGATCAATCGGGTTTCGAAATGACGGTCGCGAATGACGAGTTTCGATTTGCTCTGGCGCTGGACACTTAGCCGCTCGAGGTGGACCAGCCGGGCGTGAAACGATGGTGGCGCCGAACTGCCGCGCAGGTGCGAAAACTCGTCGCGGTGGAACGTGATCGCATTCAGATAGGCTATGAACAGACGCCTGTTCCTGCGAATCGTGCTGACGATCAGCTCGACGTAATTCCGCACGGCATCGACCGGCGACGCATTCTCCTGGTAGAGGACGTTCGATTCACCCAGATATTCGTCGAGCGTGCGTTCGATCGGCTCGAAAACCGCCGCCGCGAACAACGTCGCCTTTCTCTCGAAGTGGCGGAAGATGAGCGGCTCCGCAGCGTTCGCGCGCTCGGCGATCTCGCGCGTTGATGCCGCAGCATAGCCTTTTTCGGTAAACACCTGCTGCGCCGCCGACAAGATGTCGCGGCGAAGGTCGATCGACCGCCGGCGTTTGCGCTTGGCGGGGACGTCGACCTCGGTCTTCTTGGATGTTCCCATTGGCCTTCAGTGTACCCCTCCGCCGGCGGGGCAGGCAACCTTTCTCGCTCCGGCATCGGGACAGGCTAGCGGCGCATCAATCCTGGAAGACCACGGTCTTGGTTCCATTCAGGAGGACCCGATCCTCGAGGTGGAAGCGGACAGCGCGCGCGAGCACCCGGCGCTCGATGTCACGGCCCTTGCGGATCATGTCCTCGGGGCTGTCGGCGTGGGTGATCGGTTCGACATCCTGGACGATGATCGGACCCTCATCGAGTTCCGCGGTGACATAATGCGCGGTAGCCCCGATCATCTTCACACCGCGCGCATGCGCCTGGTGATAAGGCTTCGCGCCCTTGAAGCCGGGCAGGAAGCTGTGATGGATGTTGATGCAGCGTCCCGACAGAAATGCCGCCAGGTCGTTCGAGAGAATCTGCATGTAGCGCGCGAGGACAATGAGGTCGGCACCGCTGCTGTCGACGATCTCCTTGATGTGCGCCTCCTGCTGCGGCTTCGTCTGCGGCGTAACGGGCAGATGGTGAAAGGGCGTCTCGCCGATCGGCGTTATATTGAGCGCATCGCGCGGATGGTTGGAAATGATCGCGACGACGTGCATGTTCAATTCGCCGATGCGATGACGGTAGAGCAGATCGTCGAGGCAATGGTCGAACTTCGATACCAGCAACGCCACCTTCTTCGGTGCATTTGCGATGCGCAGGCTCCAATCCATGCCATGCTGTTCCGCAAGCCGGCCGACCTCTGCGTGCAAGTCAGCTGCAGTGGCTTCGCCGATCTCGAACGCCAACCGCATGAAGAAGCGCCCGCTTTCGACATCGTTGAATTGATGCGCATCAAGGATGTTGCCGCCCAGCTGCGCGAGCAGCCCCGTGGTGGCCGCGACGAGCCCGGGGCGATCGTCACACGATAATGTCAGAACGTGATCCTGCTTCACGCCCACTCCCCGTGACAGTTCATTGGACTAAGGTCTCGCCGGTCCATGCAATCAAAATATAGAGAGCGCGCACCATGCCGACGATCGAGCCGCATTGCGACGTCGATCTGACTAGGATTTGAAGTCCCTCGCCAACTCGGTCCGTGTGTCGGCCTGCAGCAACGTCATATGCGCATAACGCGGATCGTCGCAGCCGAGCATGACCTGTTGCGAGAGATCCTTGAATGCAGCGATCTGATCGGCGGTGAACGCGAAGCGCAGGAAGTGCACAGACGATGTCTTGCCGTCGTCCCGCGTGCGCTCGACGTCGCTTTCCGAGCTCGCGGTGCTGCGACTGCCGGCGACCGTGATGTAGAAATGATCCTCCACGCCGCCGAGATCAGACAGGAATTTCTCGCGGCGGACCGGGTCGTCGAGTTCGAACATCATCGTCGCGACGAGTTCATGGCCCTTCGGGATCAGCGGGTTATAGGCCGCGAGCTCGTCGGGGATCTGTGCTTCGCCGCCCTTTTCGACCAGCAGCATTTCCTGAACCTGGAACAGCATCGTGTCGAAGGACTCGAAATAGAAAGTGCAATAGGGTCCGAGCGCGACGCGCCGAAGCCGCTTCACGGGCATCAGGCTGGCGCGCCGCGCCTTGCGCTGATCGCGGAATTCGGCGTCCCCGATCAGGTCTGCGCGGGTGATCTCCCGAATGTCCGCCGGCATGTCGTTCAGCCCTCGAAGCCATAGGCCGAAGCGAGGATCTCGATCGGATGCGCCTGCCGCGGCGCCATGCCTTCGTCACCCATTTGCGCGGAAACGAGCTGGCCGAGATGCTTGCACGCCAGCGGACAATCCGAACACAATGTCTCGTTGCCCTTCTGAGCGACCTGGCGCGCGGTCGGACGGCCGACCTTGACCGCCGCCTCGCGTGTTTCCTTCATCACGCCGAATGTTCCGCCGTGACCCGAGCAGCGCTCGATCAAATCGACCTTGGCGCCGGGGATCAGCGCGAGCATCTGCGCCGATTTCGCGCCCATATTCTGGGCGCGCGCATGGCAGGCGTGATGGAGCGTGATACCCTGTTCCGGAGCTTCCGAAAGGCCGGGAGCAATGCCGTAGTCGCGTGAAAGGTCGACGATATATTCGCTGACGTCGCGGGTTGCGGCGGCCAATCGCCTGATCCCCTCATGGCCAGGCAGGATCAGCGGCCATTCGAATTTCATCATCAGGCCGCAGCTCGCGGTCAGGGTGACGATGTCATATCCCTGATCGACCAGTGGAAGCAAAGCAGTGCAGACTTCCTCGGCGCGACGCGCGACATCGGCGATATCGCCGGCTTCGAGCTGCGGCATGCCGCAGCACTCAGGATAAGCGAAGCGCATCTCGACGCCCTGCTTGGCGAGGACGAACGCTGCCGCGACGGCCGTGTCGGGCTCGTTATACTCGACGAAGCAGGTGGCGTAGATGGCAGCCTTGCGCTTTCCGTAGGATGGGCCTGCAGGGTCCGGCTGGGGCATCACCTTGAGCCGATCCCCGGCCGTCTTGCCATGGTAGCGGGGGAGCAAGGCGTTGCGATCGATCCCGGCAACGTCCTCGAGTATCGGCCGCGTGATCTTGTTGTCCAGCTTGGTCGCCCAATTGGCGAGGCCGGCGACGGGCTTGGCAAGCTTGCCGTTGCGATCGGTATTGCCGAGTTGTTCGCGGATGAAGTCGCCGCCTTCGGCCTTGCGCATCGCGGCGCGGTGACGAAGCATCAGATGGGGGAAGTCCACATCCCATTCGTGCGGCGGCACGTAGGGGCATTTGGTCATGAAGCACATGTCGCACAAAGTGCAGGCTTCAGTGACATTCTCGTAATCGGCCTTTGCAACCCCGTCGACCTCGCCAGTCGGTCCCTCGTCGACAAGATCAAACAGCCGCGGGAAGGAATCGCACAGGTTGAAGCAGCGCCGGCAGCCGTGGCAGATATCGAACACCCGCTCCAGTTCGGCCTCGACAGCGGCGAGATCGTGATATTCGGGATCCTGCCATGCAATCGGATGCCGGAAGGGCGCTCCGAGGCTGCCCTCCCGGCGATCGACCGGCTTGGGTGTATCAGTCATCGTGCCACGGACTGGTCACGACCGTCCCGTACCGGACGGCCGATCAACCCTCCAGCGTATCGAATGCGCGCTGGAAGCGGCCGGCATGCGAGCGTTCGGCCTTGGCGAGGGTTTCGAACCAGTCGGCGATTTCCTCGTGCCCCTCTTCGCGGGCGGTCCGCGCCATGCCGGGATACATGTCTGTATATTCATGCGTCTCGCCGGCAATCGCGGCCTTGAGGTTCGAGCCGGTCGGGCCGATCGGGAGACCGGTGGCCGGATCGCCGACCGATTCCATGAACTCCAGATGCCCGTGGGCGTGACCGGTTTCGCCTTCCGCGGTCGAGCGGAACACGGCTGCCACGTCGTTGAAGCCCTCCACGTCCGCTTTCTGTGCGAAGTAGAGGTAACGGCGATTGGCCTGACTTTCGCCAGCGAAAGCAGCTTTAAGATTATCCAGGGTCTTACTGCCGGACAGCGACATAACATCCTCCTTTGCAAATGACGGGCGCGCAGTGACACGCTTCTTGATGTCACCCTAGACCTCCTTTGCACGTTCGGTCTAATCGATTCACGTGCGCTTTGTGATCGATTGCGTCGTTCAATGGTTGTTCGTGCCGGGCGCGGATCCAAATTTGGGAGATAGGGAATGAGCGATATCCAGATCGACGATGCAGTTGCTGCCGCCGCATTCCGGCGCCTCGTCGATCACCTTCGTCACCGGCAGGATGCGGCCAACATCGACCTGATGGGCCTCGCCGGCTTTTGCCGCAATTGCCTTGCCGACTGGACCGTGGAAACGTCGAGCGAGCAGGGGAAGCCGCTTAGTCGCGATCAGGCGCGCGAAGCCATCTACGGCATGCCGTACGATGATTGGAAAGCGAAACAGCCATCGGCCACCGCCGAACAGGTGGCCCGGATGGATGCGAGCGTCGCCAGGAACAAGAGATAAAGTCAGGCTACGACCTTCAGGCGTGCACCTTCGGGCTGATCGCCAATCCAGATGGTCACTGTAAGCGCCCCGCCGTGGAGATGCTCGGCAACCTTTCCGTCCAGGCCGGCGACCTTGAGCCATTTCAGCATGATATCGTCGGCGAAGCCGAGGCGGGCGTGCGCGTCGCGGTCGCGCAGTTCCTCGCGGTCGTGCGCGGCAAAATCAACGATCAGCAAACGACCCCCGGGCGCTAGGACACGCGCCGCCTCGGCAATCGCCGCCGGAGGCTGCTGGGCATAATGCAATACCTGGTGGATAACGATCGTATCGGCAGAGTCGGACTTCAGCGGAAGGCCATACATGTCGCCCTGGCGAAGCTCGGCGTCCAGTCCGGCCTGCGCGATCTTAGCGCGGGCCATGCGCAGCATCTCGGGCGACCGGTCGATGCCGACCACGCCTTTCGCTTCGGCGGCGAGAAGTTCGATCATGCGGCCAGTGCCGGTCCCGATGTCGAGCAGGCGTCCGATCGGCCGGCCGGCCAGCGCACGCTGGATCGCTGCCTCGACCTCGGCCTCGCCGATGTGCATCGAGCGAAGTTCGTCCCAATGCGCTGCCTGGCTTTCGAAATAACGTTGGGCCGCGGCGGCGCGATCAGCCTGAACCGCTGCCAGGCGTGCCCGGTCCGCCACTGCCCAGGCATCTTCGCCGGCCACTGCGGTCCAGCGGTCGAACATGGCGAACAACGGTTCCACCCACTCCGCGGCGCCAGGGCTTATGAACACCCAGCTTCCCTCCTTGCGCCGGGTTGCGAGGCCCGCGTCGTTGAGAATCCGGATATGGCGCGAGACGCGCGGCTGGCTCTGGCCGAGAACCTGCGCCAGCTCACCGACCGAAAGCTCCATCGCGCGGATCAATGCCATGATCCGGAACCGGGTCGGATCGGCTAATGCGCGGAATATCTCGATGGGGACGGCCATAGCGAGATATAAAGATATGCTTATGTCGGACGCAAGGGGCCGACGTCGTAGCGACGGCATTCGACTTGGGCCGCTACGGAGACATCGAGCGCATATTCGAATCCGGCAGCGAGACGCGGCGGGCGGTCAGCGGGGTCGTTCCGCCAAGGTCGGCCAGCGCCACGTCTCGAGTCGAATCTCAGCCCATCCCGTGGAATGGATGGACCATCAAAAACAGATCGTCACAGGTCTTATTTCAATTTGCTGACCTGGGAGAAGGTAAGCGTAGTTGCATAGCCTTTGTCGTTGGCGGAAAGCGTAGATAGTGGAATATGCACAAGCCGGCTGTCGAATATCACGGCCACGTAGGCGGGGGTGCCTTCCTTGTTCTTGCCGACATAATCGATCCGCCCGACGCGTTTGCCGTCCGAGGAGAAGATCAAGGCACTACGCTTCAGTTCCAGCGGCGTGGCAGCTGGAGCGGGGTCCTGCGCCGCCGCGATTGTCGAAACCTGGAGGGTCGAAATCAGGGCGGCACATAAAAACGCGAATCGCATATATTGAATCCTTGACGTGAGTGGCGCCTTCCTTTGGCGAACGGAAGTGATTGCCGCAAGATAGCGAACGCAATTTAACGTTCTAATTTCATGCCCGGCTCAAGGCCTGGTTTCCGTCGAAGGCGGAAATGGGTATGAGAAACGATGCGCTCACGATTGCTTCCATTGGCGCTCATGTTCGTCCTGGGTTCTCAGGGGCTGGCCCAGGGGAGCGGCGTGCCTGCCCCCGGCGGGACCAACGCGAATGCGCCTGCAGGAAGTCTCAAGCCGGGGGTGGTCCGCGTCGGCCTGCAGACCAGCCAGGGACTGATCGTCCTGGAGCTGGAAAGCGAGCGTGCCCCGGTCACGACCGCCAATTTCCTGCGCTATGTTGACCGGCGACGATTCGACGGGATCACATTCTATCGCGCTACAAAGGTCGGTCCCGGATACGGCCTGATCCAGGGCGGCGTCCGTTACGATCCCAAGCGGGTGCTTCCGTCGATCGCGCACGAACCGACGACGCGAACAGGGCTCACGCATCAGGATGGCACGATTTCGATGGCGCGCGCCGGGCCGGGGACCGCCAACGGCGATTTCTTCATCTGCATCGGAGCGATGCCGTCGATGGATGCGCAGCCCGATAAGCCTGGAGACAATCTCGGCTTTGCCGCTTTCGGGCACGTCGTCGATGGCATGGAGATCGTGCGCCGCATTCTCGACGCACCAACGTCTCCGAGCGAAGGCGCGGGAGCGATGAAGGGGCAGATGCTCGTAGCGCCGGTCAAGATCGTGAGCGCGCGCCGTATTCCTTAGGGTAAATCGTCGCGCAATCCCTTGGGAAAGGGCGTGGCGAATTGCGGCTGCCCGTCGTTCGAAAGCAGCACCGCGACCCAGCGCGTATTTTCGAACCCGTAGCATACCATCATCAGCATCAATGTCAGCGGCACCGCAAGGAATGCACCGGGCAGCCCCCACAGGAAGCCCCAGAAGGCCAAAGCCAGGATCGTGGCGACCGGATCGATATTCTGCGTATGTGCCTGCATGCGCGGATAGATCAGGTTGCCGATCACGAAGGCTGCGACCTGGATGCCGCCGAAGACGATCACTGCCGGCCAGATCGTCTGAAACTGCAGCAGCGCGAACATTGCCGGGGCAATCGACCCGACAGTGACGCCGATGATCGGTATGTAGGACAGCAACAGCAGGATGATGGTCCAGAAGATTGCGTTGTCGAGGCCGACCGAAACCATGACCAGTCCCGATATGCCCGCCAGCATGATGCCGGTCAGCGTCTGCACCCACACGTAAGTCTCGATGTCGGCGGCGATCTGCGCCATGCCGGTCCGGATCGCTTCGGTATCGTGGGACGATGCAGCCAGGTTTCTGATCTTCGGCCCGAGCCGGCTCCGCGATGCGAGCATGAATCCGAAATAAACGATCATCAGGAACAGCCCGGATACGACGTCCTGAAGGCCGGCGAGCACATTGCCGGCAAGCTGTGGGACGCTGATCTGGCCCATCAGCGTCGCGAGATGAAGCGGTTGCTCGAGCCCGATCGCGCGACCCATTTGCTGGACCAACTCTTCGAGCCGGGCGAGCAATGCCGGCCCCTGCCTGCCGATCTCGACGCCGCCCTTGGCGATGACGAAGATCGCCCCGAAAGCGGAACTGCCGATGATCGCCCCGGCAAGAACGACGACGGCCCATCTGGGTGCGTTCGGCCAGCGCCGGACGATCGAACGGACGAGCGCGTCGACCAGAATGGCGAGGACGAACGCCACCACGACGGGGATCAGGATACTGCGGAGAAAGTACAGCATCGCCATCGCGGCGGCGGTGGCGGTGATCGCCTGTGCAATTCCCGCCGGTGCGAATCTCACATCTGGAGCCTTGATCATCGAGTCCGTGGCAGCACAATCCTCTGCGGCAATCTCCACGTCCTTGCAACGAAGATCAGTCGAAGCGCCGGAGCTGGTCCGGACCGCCATATCCCAGATGCTCCGCAAGCGCTAAAGCCGAGGCTGCGCGAAATGACGGCTTGTTAAGCCTTGGCTGGTAGCACCGCCATCATGACTCAGCGGGTTCACCTGATCGCTGCGGCGCGCCCGAATTTCATGAAGGTCGCGCCGCTGTGGCACGCGCTTTCGGCAGCGGGCGGCTTTGTGCCGGTGCTGATCCACACCGGACAGCATTATGACGTGAACATGTCCGATGCCTTTTTTGCCGACCTGCGGCTGCCGGAGCCCGATCATCACCTTGGCGTGGGATCGGGCAGTCATGCCGCGCAGACCGGCAATGTGATGATCGCCTATGAGAAAGTGGCGCTGGCCGACCAGCCTGACTGGCTGATCGTCGTCGGCGACGTCAATTCGACCGCCGCCTGCGCGATGGCCGCTGCCAAGCTCCGTATCCCCACCGTCCACCTGGAAGCGGGCCTTCGCAGCCGCGACCGCGACATGCCGGAGGAGATCAACCGGCTGGTCACCGACGTGCTGGCCGATGTGCTGTGGACGCCGTCGCCCGACGCGGACGCCAATTTGATCGCCGAGGGCATCGATAGTGCGCGGATAACGCGGGTCGGCAACATCATGCTCGACAGCTTCGAGCTCGTGCGTCCGATGATCGAAGCGGCCGAAACCGCACAGTCGCTCGGATTGTCCAGGGGCGGCTATGGCGTGCTGACACTGCACCGCCCATCGAACGTTGACGATCCGGCACAGCTCGCTTTGCTGGTTGCCGCGCTGACCAAGGTCCAGCAACGACTGCCGCTCGTGTTTCCAGTCCATCCGCGCACCAGGCAGCAGCTGGTGAAGGCTGGGCTGGACCTGGTGCTGGAAAGGGCCGGAGTGTTGCTGACCGAGCCGGTCTCCTACGTCCGGTTCATGAGCCTTGTCCTCGGCAGCGCGGCGGTCATAACCGACAGCGGCGGCGTCCAAGAGGAGACGACCTATCTCGGCATTCCATGCCTGACGCTGCGCGAGAATACGGAGCGGCCAATCACGATCAGCGAGGGCACGAACCGGTTGGTCGATGCGAGGTCATTGTCGGCGCAGCTTGCATCGGCCCTCGAAGCACCGCGCCGAACGCTGAAGCGCCCGCAATATTGGGACGGAAGCACTGCTGCGCGATGCCTGGAGGATCTTCGCCGTAGGTCGTCCGCCCCGGCAGTCGCGCTGCGCCGCGCCTCCTGACCAACGCGCTACTGGCTTAGCGGCGTCCATGCCTGATCGTCGGGCAATGGCGAAAAGATCGTGTCGAGCAACTGGTCGGTGACATCTTCGGGCGTCGCCGGATTCCATCGCGGCTGATTGTCCTTGTCGACCAGCAACGCTCGCACGCCTTCGATGAAGTCATTGCGTTGCACGACGCGTGCCGCGACGGCATATTCCTGCCGCATCTCGTCGGCAAAATCCTGCTTCTTTGCGCCCTCTGCCAGGAGTCGCAGCGAAACCTTGCAGGCCTGGGGACTCTTGGTCTGGAGGGTTGCCAGCTCCGTGGTTGCCCATTCCGAACCATCGCGCTCGAGTGCATCGAGGATTTCCTCGAGCTTGTCCGAGGCGAAGCTGCGGTTCAGATTCACCAGATTGTCTGCGATGCGCGGTGCCGGCGGAGTGACGCTCGCGGTTCCGAGGATTCCCTTGATCCGCTCGGGCTTGGCGGCGATCTGCGCTTTCACTTCTTCCAGGCTCTCGTGCGGGATATAGTGGGTTGCGAGGCCGAGATAATGGCATTCGGCGCCATCGAGACGCGCACCGGTGAGCGCGAGAAACTGTCCGACGCGACCCGGAAGGCGCGGCAGGAACCAGCCGCCGCCGACATCCGGAAACAGCCCGATCGCCGTCTCCGGCATGGCGAAACGGGTGTTTTCGGTTGCGACCCGATATTTGCATGGCAGCGCAATTCCGACGCCGCCACCCATCGTGATCCCGTCCATGAAGGCAACGCTTGGCTTTCGGTATGTGAATAGCAGATGGTTGAGCCGATATTCTTCGTGGAAGAAGGCGCGCGCCGCCACGCCATCGCCGGCCCCGCTCGCCGCGAGCGCGCGAACGTCGCCGCCGGCACAGAAGCCGCGCCCTTCGGCATGATCGATCAGGACCGCCTTAACGCTGGGGTTGGATCGCCATTCGAGGAGTGCGGCAAGCATCGTGCTGCACATGTCATGCGTGAGCGCATGGATGGCAGTCGGCCGGTTGAGCCTGATCCTTCCCGTCCGTCCCTCGATCTCGGTAATGACGTCGCTCATCGACACCCGCTATTCGCGTCCAAGATACAGACTTTCAAGGCTTTTCCTTTCTTGCGATGACTGCCGGACGACTGTGCGACGCGGCGCCATCTCCGTCCCCCAGCGTCAATTTAGGATGCCCTAAGGTCCAATCGGGTCGCCCGCAAGTTCGACTCGATTTTGATCTGGATGCACTGCCTTGTGCGCGAAGTGATCACGGTTCAGAGAGTCGGAACATGGCAAAAAAGCAGACCCGGACCGGCCTTCCTACGCGCGAACAGGTTCTCGCCTTTATCGAGGGTTCGGACAGCCCCACCGGCAAGCGGGAAATCGCTCGCGCATTCGGCCTGAGCGGCAACGACAAGATCGCCCTGAAGCAATTGCTCCGGGATATGGGTGACGAGGGGCTGATCGACAGCGCTCCCGGCCGTGCCTTCCACAAAATGGGCGGCGTTCCCAAGGTCACGGTACTGCGCGTCACCGATATCGACGACAGCGGCACCGCCTGGGCCGTTCCCGAGCGTTGGGAAAGCGAGGCGCCCGAACCTCGGATTCGAATCGACGAGCGTGGAAAGCGCGGGGCGCTTGGCGTCGGCGACCGCGTGCTGGCGCGCACCGAGCAGCGCGGCAATGGCTATATCGCGCATGCGATGAAGAAGCTGCTCAAGGGCAGTGAGCTCGTGCTCGGTGTCGTTCATCAGGAGGGCGAACGCTTCTGGCTGAAGCCGGTAGACAAGAAGGAACGGCGCGAAACCGTGATTTCGGACATCGGCAAGGCGCAGGTCGGCGATCTCGTGCTCGCCGAAAAGACCGGAAGACCGCCGCGCATCAGCGCGCGGGTGGATGCCGTTCTCGGCGACCCGTTTGCGCCGCGCAGCTTCAGCCTGATCGCGATCCACAAGCACGGCATCCCGCACGAGTTTCACGATGCGGTAATGGAGGAGGCCGAGCGCGTAGCGAAGCTCGACCTCGGTGAGCGCGAAGACCTGACTCACATTCCGATCGTCGCTATCGATCCCGCCGATGCGCGCGACCATGACGATGCGGTCTGGGCGGCGCCCGACGACGATCCAGGCAATGCGGGCGGGTGGAAGGCCATCGTCGCGATTGCCGACGTTTCTTATTACGTGCGTCCCGGCTCTGCGCTCGACAAGGAGGCGCGCAAGCGCGGCAACAGCGTCTATTTCCCCGACAGAGTCGTGCCGATGCTCCCCGAGACGCTGAGCGCGCACGTCTGTTCGCTGAAGCAGGGTGAGGATCGCGCGGCGCTTGCATGCCATCTGACAATCGCGCGTGACGGGCAACTGAAGCATTGGCGCTTTACTCGTGCCCGGGTGCGTATCGCCGCTAATATCGCGTATGAGGAAGCGCAGGCTGCGATTGATGCGGAGCCGTTGCCCGAAGAGGAAGTGCCGATCGAGCTGGCATCTTCGCCCTGCTCGCTTTCCGAAGCCGATCTGAATCCGGCTCGCCAACCAGTACCGCGTGCCCTCGTCGAAGATGTGCTCAAGCCGCTCTGGGAATGCTGGCGCATTCTGAACCAGGCGCGCGATAAGCGTGCACCGCTCGAACTCGATCTTCCCGAGCGGCAGGTCACACTCGACGAAAAAGGCCGCATCACTTCTGTTGCGCCGCGCGAGCGCCTCGATGCCCACAAATTGATCGAGGATTATATGATCGCCGCCAATGTCGCCGCGGCAAAGGCGCTGGAAAGTAAGAAGGCGCCGGTCATGTATCGAGTCCATGAACCGCCGAGCCGGGAGAAGCTCGTCGCGCTCAAGGACTATCTGAAGACGTTCGACATCGAGTTCGCGCTTGGCCAGGTGATCCGCCCGACTACCTTCAACCATATCATCGAACGGGTCGGCGATTCGGACTTCCGCCCGCAGGTGATGGAGCAGATCCTCCGTACCCAGACCCAGGCCTATTACAGCCCCCAAAATCACGGCCATTTCGGGCTCGCGCTTGGCAGCTATGCCCATTTCACCAGCCCGATCCGCCGCTATTCGGACCTTATCGTCCACCGTTCGCTGGTCAGCAGCTTCCGGCTCGGCGAAGGCGGTCTGAGTGCCAGCGAGGCGGAATCGATGGAGGTTACCGGAGAGCTGATCTCGCAGCTTGAGCGCCGGGCGATGATGGCGGAGCGCGAAACGCTCGACCGCTATGTCGCCGCTTATCTGTCCGATCATGTCGGCGAGCTTGTCGATTGCCGGATTACGGGTGTGCAGGCGTTCGGTTTCTTTGCGACGGTCGAAGGGCTTGGCGGTGACGGGCTGGTGCCCGTCTCGACGCTTGGCGAAGAATATTTCCGCTATGACGAATCGAGCCAGACCCTCACTGGCGATGAGACCGGGATAAGTTTCGCGCCTGGCCTGCGCCTGAAACTCCGCCTCGCCGAAGCCGATCCGGTCAGCGGGGGCCTTCGCTTCCAGCTTCCTGATTCTGCATCGGGCGCCGGGCGTAGTCCGATCCGCCGCGACGGACGGCGGGGCGGCGGGGACGAACGCAAGCGGCCGGTCCAGGGCCGGCGCGGGCGGCCACCGAATATCCGCCATAAGGGCCGTCGCTAAGCCGTTGAACATCGAGCGGCCGGATGCGTTCGATGATCGAATTCAAGCTGAAGGAATGGTCGCATGAAGGGATTTGTAGACGACATCGAGAAGCTGACCGAAGAAAATGAGGACTTCCGCCGGGTGCTCTATACCGGGCACAATCTCCAACTGGTGCTGATGTCGCTCAAGCCAGGCGATGAGATCGGCGAAGAGGTTCACGAAGATCGCGACCAATTCTTCCGGATCGAGGCCGGCGACGGAGAAATCTGGATCGACGGCAAATGCTACAAGGTCTCGGCCGACGACGGAATTATCGTGCCGCAGGGTGCGCGCCACAATGTCGTCAACCGCGGCGAGAAGCCGTTCAAGCTCTACACTATCTACGGGCCGCCCGAACATGTCGACGGGACCGTGCACAAGACCAAGAAAGAGGCCGATTCGGCGCATGAGCATTTCGACGGCAAGACAACGGAGTGATCGCGTGCATGGCGTGCACTTGATTTGGATCATTTCGCAGTTGCAACATGGAATCGGTTATGTCAGAAGGAACTCGCCTTTCAGGCATCCTCTCCTAAAACTTTTGGCCGGCCCTCTGGGTCGGCCTTTTTTTGTTGAATCGTAACAGCTTGCCGACGCCGGTCTGGCGATTTCCGGGCTTCCGACGCGCATGTAGCCCCAAACACGGCGCGCGAATCGTTATACCGCAGTGCAACAGAGAGAGCGCTGGATGTGGCTAGGCCGGATCGCCGTCCAATTGCAGCGCATCGCTATCCCCCTGGGACAGATAGGAATCATGATCTGCGAAGGCCCGTTTCAACCCAGCCGGATCAATGGCACCCTCCCATCGTGCGACAACAAGCGTCGCCACGGCATTGCCGATGAAATTGGTTAGCGAGCGGCACTCGCTCATGAAGCGATCGACGCCGAGAATTAGCGCCATGCCAGCGACCGGGACGGACGGAACGACGGACAAGGTCGCGGCAAGCACGATGAAGCCCGAACCGGTCACTCCCGAGGCTCCTTTCGAACTGATTGCGGCGACGGCCATCAGCAGCAATTGCTCGCTAAGCGAAAGGTGGATTCCCACAGCTTGGGCAATGAAAAGCGCGGCGAGCGACATGTAGATATTGGTGCCGTCGAGGTTGAACGAATAGCCGGTCGGGACGACGAGGCCGGCGATAGACTTGGGGCAGCCGGCGCGTTCCAGCTTCTCCATCAGCAGCGGAAGCGCGCTTTCCGAGCTCGAGGTGCCCAGCACCAGCAGCAGCTCATCCTTCAGATACCGGATCAGCCCGAAAATCGAGAAGCCGGCCAATCGCGCGATGGTGCCGAGGACGATGATGACGAAGAGCAATGCCGTCAGGTAGAAAGTGGCAACCAACGCTGCGAGATTGTGCAGCGCATCGATACCATATTTGCCGATCGTGAACGCCATCGCGCCGAATGCGCCGATCGGTGCGGCATACATTATGATATGGACCATCCTGAAGGTGACCGCCGTCAGGACCCGCAACGGCGCGATCAGCGGCTCGCCTTTTTCGCCAAGCAAGGCCAGCGCGATGCCGAACAGGATCGCGACGAACAGCACCTGCAATATGTCACCCGAGGTGAACGCGCTGACCGCCGTATCGGGAATGATATGCAGCAGGAATCCCGTGACGCTCGCCTCATGGGCCTTGCTGATATAGTCCGACACCGCCGCCGGATCGAGCGTTGCCGGGTCGATGCCGAGACCGGCGCCCGGCTGAATGACATTGCCGACGAGCAAGCCAAGCGCCAGCGCGAACGTCGATACGACCAGGAAATAGCCCATTGCCTTGGCGCCGACGCGCCCGAATGCGCGCAGGTCGTTCATGCCGGCGATGCCGGTCGTCACGGTGAGGAAGATGACCGGGGTGATGATCATCTTGACGGCGCGGATGAACGCGTCGCCGAGCGGCTTCAGCGAACTCCCAAACTCCGGCGCCAACCAACCCACCAGGATTCCCAGCCCGATGCCGACGAGGACCAGGAAATAGAGCGATCTCCAGAAAGGCCTGCGGCGCGCCATCGTCATTCCATTCCCCCGCCTGCCGGACCAGGCCTGTCGAATGACGCCGGGGGCAGGACTGCCGTCCGGGTGTCATCGTTGTCCGCCAGCCTATGAGATTGGGACAAGCCTGCCAATCTATGGCTATCTGGCAGAGTTGCCGGAAAGGATCGGACCGTGAACCCCACCGTATCGCTCTGTGTCTTTTGCGGATCGAGCTCCGGTCACGGCGCGCGCTATCGCGAGGTCGCGGTGGCGACCGGCCAGCTGCTAGCGCGTAACGGGATTGGGCTCGTCTATGGCGGCGGTGGTATCGGCCTGATGGGAATTCTTGCCGATGCAGTGCTGGACGCGGGAGGAAGCGTCACCGGCGTGATACCCGAAGATCTGCTGGCGCGCGAGCTGGGCCACGCCGGTCTTACGCGCCTCGACGTCGTGGCGACCATGCATGAGCGCAAGGCCAGGATGGCGGAATTGTCCGACGGCTTCATTGCCTTGCCGGGTGGGGCCGGAACGTTGGAAGAGATGTTCGAGCAATGGACCTGGGTGCAGCTCGGCATTCACGACAAGCCGTGCGGTTTCCTCAACCTCGACGGCTATTTCGATCCCGTCCGGACGATGATCGCGCACATGGTCGACGAGGGATTCCTCAGCCAGGCGCATGCCGAGATCCCGATCTTCGAGCCGGATGCGGGAGCGCTGCTCGATGCGCTGCACGATCATATGCCCGTCGCGCGGCAGTGGCGGGCGGCAAACGCGATGCCGCGTCCGTAGCATCTGGCCATTAAGCCGATCATGACGAGGCAGACGTTGAAAAGCCGCCTTACTGCGGCCATTGGCCCGTACATGACCCAGCGCCGCGCCAGACCATGAACCGCAGCCTGCTCGAAGCGCTGCCCGAGCCCGCGATGATCGTAGTCGACGGCAAGGTCGCGATGAGCAACGACGCGGCGCGGACCTTGCTCGGTCAGCATATCGAGGGCGGCGATGTCCGCCTGGCGTTGCGCCATCCAGCAGCCGTCGAGCGGCTGCTCAGCAGGGAAGCCACGAGCGACCAGGTCGAGCTGGTCGGCGTCGGTGATCCGGAGCGTCGCTGGCTAATGGGCGTTAGCATACTCGACGATGGTTCGAAATTTGTCCGCCTGTCGAGTCGCAGCGAGGCCTATGCGGCCGAGCAGATGCGGGTCGATTTCGTAGCCAATGCGAGCCATGAGTTGCGCACGCCGCTCGCCACCATTCTTGGCTATGTGGAAACCTTGCGCGAGCAGAGCGCCGAGATCGATACCGAGACGCGCGATCGCTTCACGATCATCATCCATGACGAAGCGCGCAGGATGCAGCGCCTCGTCGAGGACCTGATTTCACTGTCGCGGATCGAAGGGGAGCGTTTCAATGCACCAACGGACGCAATCGATCTTGAGCCGTTGATCGCGGAAGCAGTGCGAAACTGGCGCAATGCTGCGGACGAACGCGGCTGCCCGCTGGAATTGGAGCTTGCGGATGACCTTCCCCCCGTTGCGGGGGATCGCAGCGAGCTTCTGCAGCTGATCGAAAATCTGATCAGCAACGCAATTCGTTATGGCCGGCCGCAGCGTCCAATCTACCTCAAGGCGTCGATCGACAGGAACATGGTGCATTTCAGCGTCCGCGACGAAGGCGAGGGAATCGCGGCGGAACATATTCCGCGTCTCACTGAGCGTTTTTACCGCGTGGATCCGAGCCGCAGTCGTGCCGCTGGCGGAACGGGACTCGGCCTGTCGATCGTGAAGCATATTGTCGAACGGCACCGGGGGCGGATGCGCATTGCCAGCCGCGTCGGCGAAGGAACGACGATCCACATCCAGCTTCCGATCGCCGCTCCTGCCTCAGTGGATGTCATAAAAGCGTAACATAACTGACGCAGGCGTTTCGCACAGCCAATCTAACAGCGTCGCAGGCCGAGCGATTCGGCCACGCTCCACGGAGGTCATTTTGAAAAGAGTTTCGATCGCGATTTCGCTCGCAGCCTTCGCTGTAACCGGATGTCAGCAGGGTGGTGGCGCTGGTGGCGGCAGCAGCCAGGGTGCGCGGGACCAGATCCGCATCGTTGGCTCTTCGACCGTATATCCGTTCGCGACTGCGGTTGCCGAGCAGTTCGGCCGCAACAATCCTGGCATGAAGGCGCCGATCATCGAATCGACCGGTACCGGCGGCGGCATGAAATTGTTTTGCGCCGGCGTTGGGACACAGCATCCGGACATCGAGAATGCGTCGCGGCGGATCAAGAAATCCGAATTCGACGATTGCACCAAGAATGGCGTCACGCAGATCATAGAGATCCCGATCGGCATCGATGGCCTGGCTTTGATCGAAGGCAGTCAGACGCCGCAATTCGCCCTCACCCAGGCCGATATCTACAAGGCGCTGGCCGCCAATCCGTTCGGCAAGCCGAATAGCGCGAAGACCTGGAAAGACGTCAATCCGTCGCTGCCGGCGACCGAGATCCGGGTCTATGGACCGCCGCCGACGTCCGGCACGCGCGACGCCTTTGCTGAGCTGATCCTGGAAAAGGGTTGCGACACCGATCCCGCGATGAAGGCGCTGAAGGACTCCGACAAGGATAAGCACAAGGACATCTGCACCAAGATCCGTGAGGACGGCGCCTATATCGAAGGCGGCGAGAACGATAATCTGCTCGTGCAGAAGGTCGTTGCGAACGAGGGAACGGTCGGCATCATGGGCTACTCGTTCCTCGAAGAAAATGCCGACAAGGTGCGTGCCATCCCGCTCGCGGGCGTAGCGCCGACTGCCGATACCATTTCCACGTACAAATATCCGGGCGCGCGGCCGCTGTTCATCTACGTCAAGGGCGACCATCTGACGGCCGTTCCGGGAATTCGTGAATATGTCGCCGAGTTCGCCAAGGGCTGGGCAGCAGGGGGCTATTTGAGCCGCAAGGGCCTGATTCCGCTACCCGCGGACAAGATCGGTGCCTCCGACCAGGCCGCCAAGGATCTGAAGCCGATGACCGCCGACGGTCTCGAATAAACGAGGGCCTGCGGGGGAATATCCTGATGTCGCCAATGTTGCTCGTGTTGCTTGTTCTGGGTCTTGGGCTCGTCGGCTGGATGAGCGCCAGGACCCGGGCGAGGGCCTTTGCCTCTGGGGCGTCGGGCAGCGCGCGGGTGCACTCGGTGCCCACCTACCACGCATGGTATGTGGCGCTCTGGGCGATCCTGCCGGCGATGCTGTTCTTCATATTGTGGCAGTCGATCAGCCCAAGCCTGGTTGTGGATTCGGTGCTTCACGGCAAGACCGCGGCGATGCTTCCGGCCGATCCGATCAACCGGACCGCGGTACTCGAAGAAGCCCGCAGTCTGGCTACCGGGGAAACGACTGCCGCGTTCAACCCGATCTCGAACCAGATTGCCCCGGCGTTCAGCGCGGCCCTCCGTCAATATTCGATCCTCGGCACCGTGCTGACGGTCATCCTTTGCTTTGCCGGCGGCGTTTACGCGTATCTCCGGCTGGCGCCCGATCTTCGTGCGCGAACACGTGTCGAGCGGCTGGTGATGATAACGCTGCTCATCGCGTCGCTGATCGCGATCCTGACGACGATCGGGATCGTGCTTTCGCTGCTGGTCGAGTCGCTTCGCTTCTTCTCGCTTTATTCGCCTTTCTCGTTCCTGTTCGGACTGGAATGGAGTCCGCAAACCGCGATGCGCGCCGACCAGGTCGGTTCGTCGGGCGCCTTCGGGGCCATCCCGCTTTTCTGGGGAACGATCTTCATCGGCGCCATCATCGCCATGATCGTGGCGGTGCCGCTCGGCCTGATGAGCGCCATCTATCTGACTCAATATGCGCACCCGCAGGCGCGCAAGTGGCTAAAGCCGATCCTCGAAATCCTCGCGGGTGTCCCGACCGTGGTCTACGGCTATTTCGCGGCGCTCACCGTTGCGCCGGCAGTACGCACTTTGGGCGTCGCTCTGGGTATCCCGTCATCGTCGGAATCGGCGCTCGCCGCCGGCGCCGTGATGGGGATCATGATCATTCCGTTCGTGTCGTCGATGGCCGACGATTCGCTGGCGGCGGTGCCGCAATCCATGCGTGACGGGTCGCTCGCAATCGGTGCAACCACTTCCGAGACGATCCGCAAGGTGCTGGTGCCTGCCGCTTTGCCCGGAATCGTCGGTGGCGTGCTGCTCGCGGTGAGCCGCGCGATCGGCGAGACGATGATCGTCGTGATGGCCGCCGGCCTGGCTGCCAATCTTACTGCCAATCCGTTCGACAGCGTGACGACGGTGACGGCGCAGATCGTTCAGTTGCTGACCGGCGACCAGGAGTTCGACAGCGCCAAGACATTGTCGGCGTTCGCGCTCGGCCTGGTGCTGTTCATCATTACGTTCGTGCTCAACGTGATCGCGCTCAGCGTGGTCCGCAGATATCGGGAAGCATATGAGTAGAGCGCCAACTGACTGGACCGGCGAGGCGATGACCAGGCGCGTCAAGGCGCGTTATCGCAGCGAACGGCGCTTCCGCCTGATCGGCCTCGGCGCGGTTTTGCTGAGCGTCGGCTTTCTTGCATTCCTGCTGCTCAACATGGCTGCCAACGGGCTTGGCGGATTCATGGAGACGCGGCTCAAGGTAACGATCGACTTTCCATCATCCGATCTCATCATCGACCCGGCAACGCTGAAGGGCCCGGGCGCGCAGCAAGCGCTCGCGGATGCGGATATCGAAGGAACCGTGGCCGCCGCTGCCCAGAAGAACTTCGGCCCTGACGGTGCCGATCTTCTGTCCGAGGCCGGCTGGCTGCGCGTCAGGAACCAGATCGCCAAGAATCCCGAGCTGCTATCCGGGAAGCACGATTTCTGGCTGCCGGTATCGTCGAATTTTGATGTAGCCAGCAGAGCCGATGGCAACACGCCGCTCGCCAAGCGTTATCAGGAGCTCAAGGCCGCACACGCGATCGACCGCGGTTTCAGCACCTCGTTCCTGACCGGGTCGGACGCGACGGATCCAGCCGCGGTCGGCATATGGGGCGCGTTCAAGGGCTCGCTGCTGACGATGTTGGTGACGATTGCGATCGCATTCCCGATCGGCGTGCTGTCGGCCGTCTATCTCGAGGAATATGCACCGCGCAATCGATGGACGAGCATGATCGAAGTCTCGATCAACAATCTCGCCGCGGTACCGTCGATCATCTTCGGGCTTCTCGGCCTGGCGGTGTTCCTGAACTTCATGCACATGCCGAGGTCCGCGCCGCTGGTCGGTGGGCTTACGCTCGCTTTGATGACCATGCCGGTGATCGTTATTGCGGGGCGCAATGCGCTCAAGGCGGTGCCTCCATCCATTCGCGATGCTGCGCTCGGCGTTGGTGCCAGCCCCGTGCAAGTGGTTTTCCATCACGTCCTGCCGCTCGCGCTTCCGGGCATCCTGACCGGCACGATTATCGGCATGGCCCGCGCGCTGGGCGAAACCGCGCCGCTGCTGATGATCGGCATGCGCGCGTTCATCGCCACGCCGCCGGGCGGGATCACCGAGCCCGCGAGCGTGCTTCCCGTGCAGATTTTCCTGTGGTCCGACGAGGTCAGCCGCGGCTTCGTCGAAAAGACATCGGCGGCTATCATCGTACTTCTGGTCTTCCTCATGGTGATGAATGGTGTGGCCATTTATCTCCGCAACAGATTCGAGACACGCTGGTGAAAATGATGGACACGACACGCAGCCTTCAGGCTGAAACGAGAAAATCGGCCGGCGAGGCCGATATTAAGCTTCGCGCACGCGACGTCTCGGTCTTTTACGGGCCGAAGAAGGCGGTGGACGAGGTCTCGCTCGACATGGGCACGGAGCATGTCACCGCATTCATCGGGCCTTCGGGCTGCGGCAAGTCGACCTTCCTGCGCGCCTTGAACCGGATGAACGACACGATCTCGAGCGCGCGCGTCGAGGGCATGATCGAGCTCGACGGCGAGGACATCTACAATAGCCACATGGACGTCGTGCAATTGCGTGCACGCGTCGGCATGGTGTTCCAGAAGCCGAACCCGTTCCCCAAGTCGATCTACGAGAATGTCGCTTACGGGCCGCGCATCCACGGCCTTGCGCAGAAAAAAGCCGACATGGACGAGATCGTCGAATCCTCGCTGAAGCGCGCCGGACTATGGGAAGAGGTCAAGGATCGGCTCGCCGACAGCGGGACCGCATTGTCGGGCGGGCAGCAGCAACGGCTTTGCATCGCGCGCGCGATCGCTGTCGAGCCCGAGGTCATCCTGATGGACGAGCCGGCTTCGGCGCTCGATCCGATTGCGACCGCGCGCATTGAGGAACTGATCCACGAGCTTCGCGGCCGTTACGCGATCGTTATCGTCACGCACAACATGCAGCAGGCTGCGCGCGTTTCGCAGCGGACCGCCTTCTTCCACCTCGGCGAACTCGTCGAATATGGCGATACGTCCGAGATCTTCACCAATCCAAAGGTGCCGCGCACCCAGGATTATATCACCGGTCGCTACGGTTAAGGACAGCAACATGGCCACAGCAGGCGGACATACCCTCAAGGCTTTCGATGAGGACCTTGGGCAGTTGCGGGCGCTCATCAGCCAGATGGGCGGGCTCGCAGAAAATGCCATTCATGAATCGATGCGGTGCCTGACCTATCGCGACTATGACGCGGCGCTTCGCGTGGTCGCGGATGACAGGAAGCTCGATACGCTTGAGACCGAGGCGGAAGGCAAGATCGTCCAGCTGATCGCGCTTCGTGCGCCGATGGCCGACGACTTGCGCGAGGCTGTCGCAGCCCTGAAGATTGTCGGCATCGTCGAGCGGATCGGTGACTATGCCAAGAATATCGCCAAGCGGGTTCCGCAGCTCGAGGGCCCCGGACAGATCGAGCCGCTTTCGCTGCTTACCGAAATGGGCCGGATTGCAGCCGAAATGGTTCACGATGTGCTCGACGCTTACGTCGAGCGCGATGCCGAAAAAGCGAAAAATGTCGTCGAGCGCGATCGTGCGGTCGACGATTTCTACGACAGCATATTTCGTGCGCTCCTCACGTTCATGATGGAGGATCCGCAGGAGATCAGCCGCTCCGCGCACCTGCTGTTCGTCGCCAAGAACATCGAACGCATCGGCGATCATGCCACCAATATCGCCGAAATGGTGTATTTCGCGGCGACCGGCCAGCGATTGGTCGAACGCCCCCGCGGCAGTGACGCGACAGAGGTCGGATGAGCAAGGCCAATATGCTGCTGGTCGAAGACGACAGGACGCTTGCCGATCTCCTCGTCTGGCATTTCAACCGCGAGAATTTCGACGTTCGTCTGGCGAGTGACGGTGAGGAGGCGCTGCTTCTAGCGCGCGAGACCGCGCCTGATATCGTTATTCTCGACTGGATGATCGAAGGCGTGTCGGGCATCGAGGTGTGCCGCCGCCTGCGCCGCAATCCCGCCACCGCCAATGTACCGATCATCATGCTGACCGCCCGCGGCGAGGAATCGGATCGGGTCCGCGGCCTGGAGACCGGAGCCGACGATTATATGACCAAGCCATTCAGTCCGCGAGAATTGATCGCGCGGGTTGGTGCGGTGTTGCGCCGCGTGCGCCCGGCGCTGGCCGGCGAGATGCTGCACTATGCGGACCTGGAGATGGACGTCGTCGCGCACAAGGTGCGCCGCGCCGGCAAATCCGTGCCGCTCGGGCCGACCGAATTCCGGCTGCTCCGCCATTTCCTCGAGCATCCGTCGCGTGTCTTTTCGCGCGAGCAGCTGCTCGACAACGTCTGGGCGCACGACAGCGACATCGAACTGAGGACGGTCGACGTCCACGTGCGGCGGCTGCGCAAGGCGCTGAACGACGGCGATCAGCCCGACATCATCCGCACGGTCCGATCTGCCGGCTATGCGCTGGATTGCGAAGCGATCGGATAGTTTTGTGAAACTTTGGTGACAGCGCCGTCACCAAAGATTCACACAATCGACCCGCGATTGTCATCGAATCATTCTAGTTCCCGGCACGGAAGTCGGCGGTTTGCTCCGACAGAGTGAAGGGGACTAAAATGAAATTCAGGATCGCGGTTGTTGCAGTCAGCGTCGCAGCCATGGCAGCCACGCCGGCGCTGGCCGCAGGCCGGCGCAACATTCACATCGTCGGTTCTTCCACAGTCTATCCGTTCGCGACCGCGGTGTCCGAGCGGTTCGCGCGGGCCAATCCGGGGATCCCGGCACCGGTGATCGAATCGACGGGCACGGGCGCAGGGATGAAGCTGTTCTGCGCCGGCGTCGGCGAGCGCTTCCCGGACATTGAGGATGCCTCACGGCGAATGAAGGCGTCCGAAGCCAAGATGTGTGCCGCCAATGGCGTCACCAAGGTTACCGAGATCCAGGTCGGCCTCGACGGCATCGTGCTTGCCGGCGGCAAGAGCAGCCCGGCGCTTAATATCTCGCGGCGCGACCTTTATCTGGCGCTGGCAGCCAATCCGTACGGCAAGCCGAACCGGGCCAAGACCTGGAAGGATGTAAACCCCAAGCTCCCGAACGTCGCTATCAAGGTCTACGGACCGCCGCCGACGTCGGGCACGCGCGATGCACTTGGCGAATTGCTGATGACGCCGCCCTGCGAGAAAAACGCCGGCATGGCAGCAATGAAAAAGAGCAACGAAGCCAAGTTCAAGGCGATCTGCACCGGCATTCGCGAAGACGGTGCCTATGTCGAAGCAGGCGAGAACGACAATCTGGTCGTCCGCAAGCTGGAAGCCACACCCGGCGCCTACGGCATCTTCGGTTATTCCTATCTTGAGGAAAATGCCGGCCTGCTTCAGGGCGCCACGATCGAAGGCGTCGTGCCGTCCTACAATAGCATCGCGAACTTCAGCTATCCCGGCGCACGTCCGCTTTATATCTACGTCAAGAATGCACATGTGGGTGCCATTCCGGGCATCAAGCAGTTCGTCGCCGAATTCACCAAGGAATCGACCTGGGGCCGCGGCGGCTATCTCGTCCGGCGAGGGATGATTTCTTCTCCCGACAATGTGCGCGCCGCATCGGCAAAAGCCGCGCGCGAGCTAGCCCCGGTGGCCTTCGCAAGCCTGAAGTGACCCAAAAGCCGCAGGGGCACAAATCCCTGCGGCTGTCACAAAACTGAAATTCTGCCGTCACGAACGAGTCTCCCTGCGCCCGTAGCGGGAACTCATCGAAATCAAATCTCAAGCTCCATGGGGGAATGAATGAGAATCAAGACGTTCACGCTGGCGATCCTTGCCAGCAGCGCACTGACGCTGGCGAGCGCCGCGCATGCGCAGGCCCCGGCTCCCGAAGCTGCGGCACCGGAAAGCGATGCCGACATCCAGGTCGCGCCCGAAGCGCCGGTCAGCAATGAAGATCTGGCCGCGCGCGCGGCTTTTCTCGAAGCGCAGGTCGAAGCGCTGCAGGAGCAGCTCAACGACATCAAGACTCAGGTGACCAAGGCCACTCCGGCGTGGAAGGGCGCCCCCCAATGGGATGACAAGGACAGCGGCTTCTCGTTCAAGCCCAAGGGTTTCATGCAGTTCGATGCGGGCTATGTCGCAACTCCGGGGCACACGCTCAACGGAACCGTCGGCGGCCTCAACTACAACAACCTGGGCTGGAACGTGCGTGCCCGCCGCCTCGTAATCGGCGCTGAGGGCGGTCTGCCGGGCGGCTTCGGCTACAAGTTCGAGCTCAACTTTGCCCAGGGCACTGTAGACTATGAAGATATCATCCTGACCTACCAGCGCCCCGGCAAGCCGCTTCAGGTGACCGTCGGCAATTTCTATCCGCTGTCGAGCCTCGAGACGATGACGAGCTCGCGTCTGGGCAGCTTCCTCGAGCGCGCCTCGTTCACCGACGCGTTCGTCTACAATCGCCGGCTCGGCGCCGCTGTCGGCCTCATCGACCCGGCCGATCAGTACACGCTGACCGCCGGTCTCTGGGGCGGCGAGATCAACAACGCCACCAGCTTTAGCCGCACCGGATGGCAGGCCAGTATCCGTGGTACTTATTCGCCTACGCTCGGTGCTGCGCGGCTCCACCTCGGCGCCAACTTCCAGCACCGCGTTGCGCAACGCGACGCCCAGAACGTGCAATATCGTTCGCGCCCGTTCACGCAGATCACCGACCAAAGGTTCATCGACACCGGCACGATTGCTGCCGATGGCGATGATATTGCCGGCGTCGAACTGGGCGTCGTCATGAAGCGGTTTCATGCGGTGGCCGAAGCCCAGCAGGTGTGGGTGCGCGGCTATGCGCCCGGGCATATATTCGGGCCGAATAACGCCGCCGGTGGTGCATTTTACGCAGGCGATCCCAAGTTCCAGTCGGGCTATGCCGAGGTCGGTTATTATCTGACCGGCGAAACGCGCGGCTACAAGGGCGGCAAGTGGGACCGGACCAAGGTTCTCCACCCATTCGACCAGGGCGGCATCGGCGCGATCCAGGTCAACGGCCGGGTAGATTATGTCGATCTTAAGGACAAGGTGGGGAACGGCGGCCTGCTCGGGGCGCCCGATTATATCAACGGCGGCAGGCAGCTGGGCTATCAGGTGAGCGTGATCTGGAACCCGATGGATTACGTGCGGTTCATGGCCCAATATGCGCATGTCGATGTCGACGGCGGGCCGCGCGCCACGACCGTAAATCCGACGTCGTCCGATCCCGCCAACACACGAAGCTACAGCTTCGATACGATGGCGGTTCGCGCACAGCTCGAATTCTAAAGTGCAGTGAGGGAGGGGAGGGCGGCTGGCTCCGGCCGCCCTTCACCTTAGCTGTAGAAAATGTGCATCCCGATGCGCACGAATCGGGTCAGGTTGCGCTTCCACGTCGGTGCTACATAGCTGGCATGATACCAGAGGACGTTCGGCGCGATCTGCCGGATGAGCTTCTTCCGCGCGACCTCGGCGATCGCCAGCGCCTTGTGCCAGCACGGATTGCCGGTATCGACACGGGGAAATCTGCCCGCGCGGATGAACGAGAATTGCGAGCGTTGGGTGACGACGCCGCAGATCGAAGCCGGATAGATGCCGGAAGCCGCGCGGTTCAGAATAACTTCGGCAACCGCCAGTTGGCCCTCGAGGGACTCGCTGCGCGCCTCGAAATAGACCGCCTTGGCGAGGCAGAGCTGCTCGGCATCCTGATTGCGATAGTCGACGAACGACATGACGCGTTCCTGCAGGGTGAGGGGCCGAACAGGCGCGGGGGCTGGAACAGCGTTCGATGAAGTCGCATTTAGCTGCGACGGAGCACCAAGCTGGAAACTTGCCGCCGGGGCCGTTGGCACCGCCGATATCTGCGGCGCGGGGGCGATGCTCCGGGTAAGCGGTATTTGTACATCCGCTGCGCGGGAGGGCGAGGCAAACAGGCTGGCAAGCATAAGCGATGCCGCGGCATTGCCGCCGGCCCGAAACAATCCTGGCATCGAGATCCTATTTAAATGCGGTCAACGAACGACAGCCAAATCAGCGCTGTCGCATCCGCCTCCCGACTGGCGCACCGAACCGGCGAATGCCGGCGGCCCCGCTCCAAACGAAATGCCTGACCGGCAAATGTGGGCTCGACGCCCCGGAGTCAACGAAAGCGCGGTGGAAGGGGCGCATGACGGGATGAGTCGAGCAACTAAAACAAAATATCATTATATCTCAGTACTATACGGATAAAATGTGTCCCAGGTTGGTTCATCAGTCGCTGTAATCCTTTACCTTCTCTCACGAGCCGGCACTGGATTGACGGCACCGGTAGAAGGATGGGTTGGTCATGCCCGCCGATCCAGGCATTGCCCGTTGCTTCGCAAGGAGGCTATGGAAACTCGGTTGTTCCGGCCGCCCCTAGCTCAACCGGATAGAGTGCTGGGCTTCGAACCCAGAGGCTGCAGGTTCGAGTCCTGCGGGGCGGGCCAATTCGGCGATATAGGAGAATGATATGAAGAACGTCGTCGTGGCCGCAGCTTTGGCCGGACTGCTCTCGCTCGCAGCCTGCGGCGGGAACGGCGATGACTCGCTTGCCGACAATATTGCCGATGCCGCCGATGCAAAGGCCGACAATCTCGAAGCGACAGCCGACAATCTCGACAAGCAGGCTCAGGCGGTGAGGGAAGCGGGCGAGGCGAGGGGCGATGCTATCGACGCCGCCGACGTGAACGCGGATGCAATGACTCCGGCCCAAAAAACCGCCGTCGAAAACGGCATGTAATACCCCTCAGTCAGCCTTAACCATCTCCGAGTCGCCGCGCAGTTTGCCGAACGCCATCGTTCCTGCTCGGCGGTCATACAAAAAAAATTGGCAGTTTTCCGCGGCCTTCGGGGACCGGCAAGATTCTGCTTGGCGTTTCGCCTGCGCTGAATAAGGTAAACATAGTCCAACCGGGGCAGCGGTGGGGTGAAAATGGAAGCGCGCGTTCAAAATGTGCGCGGACCGACCTGTGTGCGGCTGTTTGTCGCATGACGGGGGCTCGCAGCACGATTGTTACCCCACAGACGGGGCCGGAAAAGCGTTCCTTGCTCGGTGTTGTCTCGACACCGTCGTGGTGGACGATCGGGACGGTAGCCGCCATCGTCATTCCCGCGCTTATGATCCTCGATCTTGGGCCATGGTATCTCGTCGGCCTGCTGGCGATCTATGCCGCGCTGGACGTCGCGCAGCGCGTGGATATGCGTCGCGGCGCGCGCAACCGCATGACGATCCTCGCCGCCGCAGGACAGGAAGCGCCGAGCGTCACGTTCATCGGTTCGGCGCGGCACTGCAGGCAGGCGGCTTGGCTCGCCAGGAAGTTGGGCTGGTACGTTTGCCCGATCGCGCGCGAACAGATGTTCCGGCATTCGATCCGCTTTCGCAATACCTCCGGAGCGGCGCCGCTCCACATGTTGCTTGAGGCCTTGGACGGCAAGAGGCTCGCGACGCGGATACGCCTGCGCAACACTGCGCCGAGCTTCGGGAAATGCCTGTCCGAACACGGCTTGTGGGAGACCTCGGCGATCCCGGCTTCCGCAGGCGAGGGGGGCAAGGTTGCGCGCCATGTCGCGACCGACGATCGCGAGCTGGACCGGGTGGTCCGGGACGCGATCCTGGGTAACAGACTGCTGTTTGGCTGGAATGACAGCGATGCCGGCGCCGAGGCAGTTACAGCGCGCGAGGATCGGTCTCGCGGCCTCGCGGTTTGAGACGCGGCAAGAATTCTCTGCCGCGCGACATTATTGCTGCGGTGCAACACTGATAAAAATTCTGATGTTCCGGGCAAGTTTGCGACTTCTTTAACCAAGTACGGCTGATATCGGTCATGTGACCATGATCGACGATTTCCTGATTGATCGTTTCTTTTCGCCGCTTGCGGGCTGGCTGGAACACCGTCTCGGCGTCAACCAGTGGCGCGTGTCGATCGAATGCCTGAACGGAAGTATCGCTTTCTATCTGGCCGGAATCGCGTTTTCCATCGCCGGAAAGGGTATGGCCGACGGCATCTTCGTGGACATGATCAAGGGGCTCGTCTGGTTACTGATCATGGATTTCGCGCGCCGTGTTACCTATCGGCAGGCCGGTTCCTCGATCGGTGTCCAAAGCGCGCGTCTCGGCGAGTGGGCCATTCGCGTGATCCTGGTCGGAATGCTTCCGATCACTCTTTTGTCCGTCCGGAATTGGACGGGCCTGTGCTTCGAGATCGCATGGGTCCTGCTTGTCGCGCATCTGTATTTCAAAGCCAGCGATTCGCCGCCGCCTTCGCCGCGGCGCAAGCTGGCGCATGCAAGGGCGGGGGCCTGATTTCTGCCGGACGGGGACAGGCCGGCCGCGCAACGCCTTATCAACGTTAACCCTGCGGAACAAGCGGCCGTCAAAAACGTCTTTCGCCTGACCCGTTGCCCTACCGGCAGACGGAGACGGCTAAGGAGTACGGCTCATGAATCTCATCCTTGCACTGATCATCGGTGGCGTGATTGGCTGGCTGGCGAGCATCGTCATGCGCACCGACGCGCAACAGGGCGTCTTTTTGAACATCATTGTGGGAATTATCGGCTCGGTCCTTGGAAGCTTCCTGCTCGGCAGCTTCTTCGGAGCGAATGGAAACATCATGAACAGTCCGCTCGATGGCGGTACATTGCTGGCGGCGTTTGTTGGGGCGCTCGTCCTGCTTGCGATCGTCAACTTGTTCCGTCGTGGTGCCGTGCGCTGAAGCACCGGAAGTCGGGCAATTGGTGCAAGCCCGCGGTGCCCCGGTGCCGCGGGCTTCTCCTTTGGCTGGGCAATCGATCCGGCTTGCCGTAGTCATGAGGCGGGCGGTCCCTCCATGTTCAAGCGCATCATCATTCTCGGCAGCCTCGTCATGCTGGCTGCATGCGGGCTGTCCCGACCCGAGCGTGCGATCACGCCGAGCAGCGCCTGGCTTGTCGGCGGCTGGGTGATTGAAGGCCAAAGCTGCGACAGCGATGCCGGCATCATTTATGGTGCCGATGGTCGGTGGACCTCGGTCGGCGCCTCGGGAACCTGGCGCCTCGAGCGGAACAGGATCCTGGCTGAGGTTACCCACACCGACGAATCCGAGCCATTGCGCGACGGTCAGCGCAGCTACGTCGAGCGGATCGAAGAGATGGCGCGCGACAGCTATCTGGTGCGCCGCCCGGACGGCAGCAGTCTGCGGATGCGGCGGTGCACGATGAGCGGTGAAAAGGGACCAGCAAGGCACATTGAAAAGCGGCGGAAAAAGCCCGCTTAAGCGGCGCGATCGTTCCGCTCGTACAGGGCGTCGGAGGCGATCCAGCGTCCGTTGTCTTCGCGTTCGAGCGGCCGGGCACAGCTTTCGCAAAGCCCGGCATAACGGCCGCCTTTCCTCATGATCGAGGACATCGACGGTCTGTGCAGTCCGAACAGGCAACCTAGGCGCATGAGCCGAAACATAAGGTGATTCTTCGGCTGTTCCACCAACCTGCGTTGAATTGCCGCGAAGAATTTGCGGGTGTTGCAAAAGCGCAGCAGCCCAATCCGGCGCGGCCTTCAGCGCCCGCCGTGACTTGCCGCCTGCACGGCATTGGCGCTAATGAGGCGCCATGTGCATGCGCCAGCGCCGCTATTTTAGCTATTTCACCTTCGCCGCCATTGGCGGGAAGGACGAGGAGCGCGCACAAGCCTGAATGTTGCAGCTGATACCGTCCTCCCCGCTCCGCCTTCAGGCAGCGGGGCCAGCAACTATTGGAACTTGACTGATGACGCACCAGACCGACGACCTTCGAATCCGCGAGATCAAGGAGCTGTCACCTCCCGCGCACGTGTTGCGCGAGTTTCCGATCAACGAGCGGGTCAGCGATGTCGTCTTCGCCGCGCGCAGCGCCATCCATGATATTCTCAATGGCAGCGACGACCGGTTGCTCGTGGTCGTCGGGCCATGCTCGATCCATGATGCGAAGGCTGCCCGCGAATATGCGTCGAAGCTGCTCGAGCAACGGCAGCGGCTCGAGAACCAGCTCGAGATTGTCATGCGCGTATATTTCGAAAAGCCACGCACCACGGTCGGGTGGAAGGGTCTGATCAACGACCCCGACCTCGATGGGAGCTTTCAGATCAATAAGGGCCTGCGCACGGCGCGCGGGCTGCTGGTCGACATCAATGAGATGGGCCTTCCGGCCGGGACGGAGTTCCTCGACATGATCACGCCGCAATATATTGCCGACCTTATCGCCTGGGGCGCGATCGGGGCGCGGACGACCGAGTCGCAGGTGCATCGCGAACTCGCGTCGGGACTCTCCTGCCCGGTCGGATTCAAGAACGGCACCGACGGCAATTTGCGGATCGCGCTCGACGCGGTGAAGGCGGCTTCGCAGCCGCATCATTTCCTGTCGGTCACGAAGGCGGGACATTCGGCGATCGTTTCGACTGGCGGAAACGAGGATTGCCACGTCATCCTGCGGGGGGCGAGCCAGCCCAATTATGATTCCGCAAGCATCGCCGCGGCTTGCAGCGCCAGCGAGTCGGCGGGTCTGCCGTGCCGGCTTATGGTCGACGCCAGTCACGGCAACAGTCAGAAGAAGCCGGAAAACCAGACCTTGGTGATCCGCGATATCGCAAACCAGATGACAGCCGGTGAACACCGTATCTTCGGTGTCATGATCGAAAGCAATCTGGTCGCCGGGCGTCAGGACCTCGTCGAAGGACAGACGCTGACCTACGGCCAAAGCATCACCGATGGCTGCGTCGGCTGGCAGGACACCGTCGAGATGCTCGATACGCTCGCTGCCGGAGTGCACCAGCGACGCGCGGTGCTTGCCGCCTAGCGCGTCCTTGGCGCGATAAAAGCGTGCGAGATTGAGCGGTAAAAAAAGGAAAAATTAACGCACCCGCTATAGCACGGTGTCCGGGAGGCAAAGTCGTGCGCGCAGGCCGGTTCTCAAGAGTTGCTGATCTGGGTCAGGAGGAAGTCCGCCCGCTGTCGATTCCCGAATTGCTGGTGGTCGACATCGCCGGGACGGAGAATCTCTCCGATGCCAGGATCGCGCAGGATCGTGTCCGCACGCTCGCCCATTCCGCCGCCTTCCTTTTCATCTCCCATTTCATCAGCGCGACCCTGATCCTGATGACCGCGATCGGCTCGTCCGGCATGGGCCAGGCGGTATTGTGGATCGCATTGCCGATCCTGCTGCTGCTCGCGCTTGACGCGGGCTTCTGGATGGCGACGCGGCGGCATCGCCGGTCCAAGATCGAGGCCAATCAGGTGGTGCGGATCGGCGCGGCCTACTGCCTGTTGTCAGGCGGCATATTCCTGATGATGATCAAGCCGGCGCTGATCGCCGCCGAAGGCAATCCCGTCGTCTATGCGGCGCTTGCCGCCAGCTTCATCCTCAGCGTCCCCGCATTCCTGAGCATTCCCGCGCTCGCGCTCGAGACCTATCTGCTTGCGCTCGCCGAGTTGACCTGGCTTGGTTTGCCCTATGAATTCGTCGGTGCGATAGCGGCGATTGGCGGCTGCCTTTTGTGGTTCAGCCTGGTCAGCGCGCGCGACTATATATTGATGGTCGGCCGCAGGCTCAGCGCCGAATGGCAGTCCGAAAAGGCGCGGCGTTTCGTGCAGGAGTTCGAACAGAGCGGCCAGGGCTGGTTCTGGGAAACCAATTCCGAGGGTGAACTGCTCTACGTCTCTGACCAGCTCGCCGAGGATATCAAGCGCAACCCCGCCGAATTGCTCGGGCGGCGGTTCACCGATCTGCTTTCGGCCGAGGAGCTCGATGCTTCCGAAACGCAGGAACGAACGCTTGGCTTCCAGCTGTCGGCGCGCTTTCCGTTTTCGGAAGTCACCGTGCGGGCCAATACCGAAGATGAAGTGTGGTGGACCATTTCGGGGACACCCAATTTCGATGAGTTCGGCAAGTTCCTCGGCTTCCGCGGCATCGGCACCGATTTGACCGAGAAGAAGAAGTCGGCCGCCGAGATCAGCCGCCTCGCGCGCTACGATTCGCTCACCTCGCTCCCCAACCGTACGCTGATGCGTCAGACGCTCGAAGAGGCGCTGCGCAACGCCGAACGGCGTCGCAAGGGCTGTTCCTTGTTCCTGATCGACCTCGACCGATTCAAGAACGTCAACGATACATTGGGCCATCCGGTCGGCGACCTGCTACTTCGCCAGGTTGCCCAGCGCCTGACCAATGTCGTCGGCGAGCAGGGACAGGTCGGTCGTCTCGGAGGCGACGAATTCAAGGCGGTGTTCCCCGGCATGGACGAACCGGGCCCGCTGTCCGAACTCGCCAGCCGGCTGATCAGCCAGGTATCGATGCCCTATATGATCGAGGGCCATAACATCTCGATCGGCGCCTCGGTCGGCATCGCGATCGCGCCCTCGACCGGGTCCAATTCGGACTCGCTGGTGCGCGACGCCGATCTCGCGCTTTACGCCGCCAAGGCCGACGGCCGCGGCACCTGGAAATTCTTCGCGCCCGAAATGCATTCGGAGGCGAAGGACCGCCAGATCCTCGAGCACGAGCTGCGCGGCGCGATCGGCCGCGGCGAGCTGCAGGTGTATTTCCAGCCGACCGTCAATGCGATCACCGAAGAGCTTGTCGGGTTCGAGGCGCTCGCGCGCTGGCTGCATCCCGTGAAGGGCTTCATCGGGCCGTCGACATTCATCCCGCTGGCCGAAGAATGCGGATTGATCCTGAGCATCGGCGAATGGGTCCTGCGCAACGCCTGCGCCGAATGCGCCAAATGGCCGAGCCACATCAAGGTCGCGGTGAACCTGTCGCCGCTGCAGTTCGATCATGCCTCGCTGCCGGGGCTCATCGTCAATGCGCTCAAGTCTTCGGACCTCGACCCCGACCGGCTCGAGCTGGAGATCACCGAGGGCGTGTTCCTGGCTGACAACAGCTCTACCGACGACATGTTCGCGAAATTGAAGGCGATCGGCGTACGCCTCGCGCTGGACGACTTCGGCACCGGCTATTCGAGCCTGGGATATTTGCGCAAGGCGCCGTTCGACAAGATCAAGATCGACCAGAGCTTCGTGCGCGGCGCCGCTACCCCGGGCAACCGCAATGCGGCGATCATCCGGTCGATCGTAACGCTTGCCGAATCCCTGGGCATGGAAACGACCGCGGAAGGCGCCGAGACCCACGACGAGCTGGACCTGATCCGCCAGCTTGGCTGTTCTCAGGTCCAGGGCTATATCTTCGGTAAGCCGGCGCCGGCCGAGACCGCGCTGCAGATCGCGCAGGAAAGCAAGAAGCCGATCCCGGAAGGGCATGAGTTCAGTCGTGCACCGCGTCACGGCCTGATCCGCAAGGCATATCTCAATTGGGAGGACAAGTCGCTCGATGTCCGGCTGCGCAACATCTCGTCGGGCGGAGCGCTGATCGAATGCGGTCGCGGCTTCGCGCCGGGATCGGGCGTCACGCTGTTCTTGCCGGGCTGCGGTGAGCTCCCCGGCGAGGTCCGCTGGACGAGCGCGGGCCGTCTCGGCATGCGCTTCAAGGACCAGTTCGACCTGCGCAAGCTCTCGCCGAGCAAAGGCCAGAAGGTCGGCAATGTCGGCAGCGCCAGCATGCTGAAGCCAGAATATCTCTCGACCGAGAACAATGCAGACTCGCCCTGGGCGGGCCGGCAGAATCGCCTGACCGCAGAAGACCTGCGTTGAGCTGCTTCCTCCCCTCCCGCAAACGGTAGGGGAGTTTCCGCGCTCGCTCAGGAAAACGGACGCTTGCGCTCGGGCAACTTCTCGACGCCCAGGGCGCCGGGGCCGGATGCGGCGAAATAGAGGAACAGGAAGCAGTATAATATCGCTCCCTCGCCCATGTTGACGATCGGGAACAGGCCCTTGCCGGCGTGGAAGCCCCAATAAGCGATCGCCATCTCGCCCGAGGCCAGGAAGGCGGCGGGGCGGCTGAACAGCCCGATCGTGATGAGAATCCCGGTCACGACCTCGATGACGCCGGCAAGCCAGAGCAGCGAGAATGCCGGCTGCAGCCCGGGCGGCGCGCCTTCGGGGAAGCCGAGCAGCTTGACCAGTCCGTGCGAAAGGAAAAGGAGGCCGGCGACGATCCGCAACAGGCCCTTCAGCTCAAGCGAGTAACGCGCGAGAAAGGTGAAGAGGGTCATGTCGATCGCTTCCTGTCCCGCGGCCAATCCCACAATCCTATTTTGCATCCGGAATGACCGGAGTGCAACAGCGCAGGATCAAGCCGCGGTCGTGTCCGCCGTGCCGGCCTGGATGAACGAGACGAAGCCGGCGAGGAAGGTGCGGAGCCGCTCGCGCGTGTCGGCGTCCACCAGCTCTCCGTCCTGAAACTTGTCGGCCGCGTGCAAGGCGAGGAACCGGCCGCCCGACCAATGCTCGGCGCCCAGCGTCCTGAGCACCGGAAGCCACGCCGCCTGCGACAATATCGTCCCGAACGGCCCGGGCGATGCGCCGATCAGCGCGACCCGCTTGCCGCCGAACACGCGGCCAATGTCCTGCGGCGGACGCGACGCCCAGTCGATCGCATTCTTGAGATATCCTGGGATTCCGTTGTTATATTCCGGCGTCGCGATCAACATCCCGTCGGCGGCCGCGATCCTGTCCTTGAGCATCGCAGCCGGGGCAGGGATGCCCACGCCGGTCTCCACATCGCCATCGTAGAGCGGGATCTCGCGGATACTGACCAGGTCCAGCGAAGAGCCGGCCGGCATGAGCGCGGTCGCCGCGCGCAACAGGCCACCGTTGTAGGACTGCCTGCGCAGGCTTCCGCCAATCCCGACGATCCGAACCATGCCCGCGTCCTATCTGCGCTGCCCCTCGGCAGCATGGGCCGGACTATGTCGGCGTGGAAGCATTTTCGATAAGCACGACGGCCCAGAGCGACTTCTTCCTTCGTCATCCCCCGCGAAAGCGGGGGTCCAGCTTATTTCAACTTATTGATAATACAAAGAAAAGCCGGATTCCCGCATCCGCGGGAATGACGAAAAAGCGGGTTCCCCCAATCCCATTCGGGGACGCGCCGCGCAGATCGGCATTTGCGCTTATGGCTTATTTACCAACTTGAAGTATGGAAATCGACGTAGGTTCAGGGATCGCTGTATGTTGCGCTTGCTCTGCCATTTCGGTTGGCATCGTCCGTCGCGGAAGACGATTGAGAATGAGGGCCGGACATTCTCCAAATGTGCCGGCTGCGGGCTTGACCTCGTTTCGACCAGCAGCGGCTGGAAGCTTCCCCCCAAGGGCTACAAGATATTGTGGAAGGGGACGGCGCGGCCCCAGCCGGGTCACGACGCGGCTTCCGGGACCGAAAAGGGCCCGGCCAAGCGCCGCAAGCAGCCCGATCGCCGGATCGCCCCCGGCAAGGATATGCCCACGCACCTCGGCGGCAAGGACCGCCGCCGCCCGCGGCCGCGACGATCGGGATTCGGCAAGAAGGCGGACTAGCCCCGCCGATAGACAGGAAGGCATTGTTTCCAGCCACGTCATCGCCCGACATCACCCGCCTTGTCGAGCCGGGCGTGAATGTCGCAGCGCAGGCCTTCGCCGGGGAAGCTCAATGTCACGGTTCCGGAGAGCTCGGCCGCCAGGCTGCGCTCGAGCAGCCTGGTGCCGAAGCCTCGCACGGAGGGCGCCTGCACGGCTGGACCGCCGCTCTCGATCCAGACCAGGTGGAAGTGATCGCCCTCCACGGTCCATTCGACGCGGATTTTCCCCATTGTCGTGGACAGCGCGCCATATTTGAGCGCGTTGGTCGCCAGCTCGTGCAGGCCAAGCGACAAGGCGACCGATTGTTTCGACTTCAGGCTGAATGCGGGTCCATCGACCTCGAATCGCCCGCCATCGTCAAACGGAGCCGAAGCGGCGCTCACCAGATCCCGCACCGTCGAGCCGGCCCAGTCGGCTTTCGTGAGCAGGCTGTGCGCACGCGCCAGAGCCGCAAGGCGATCCTGAAAGCCGCGAAATGCGACGCGCTGGCTGTCGTCGCGGCCGAGGGTCTGGATCGCGATTGCCTGTACCGTGGCGAGCGTGTTCTTGATCCGGTGGTTGAGCTCCTGCGCGAGCAGGCGCTGGTGGTCCGTCTCGGCCTGGAGGCGCAACGTGCGCTCGCGCACGAGCTTGTCTTCGGAGTGGCGCCAGGATTCGGCGATCAGCAGCATCAGGCCGCCGATCAGCGCGTAGGTCAGCAGAAGTCCGGCCGCGTCGCTGCCGCCCACCCGATAGACGCTTGTCGGCGGTACCACGAAGAACGCCACGACCAATGCGCCGGCCAGAAAACATGTGACGCCGGCCAGCCAGCGGCCCAGCATTGTCGCCATCAATATCGCCGGGAACAGCAGGCCCAGCGGAGCGACGGTGGGCCAGACCTGGTGGATCGCCCAGCGAAGCGCAGTTGCGGCGCCGCACGCGACCAGTCCTATCGCAATGGCGGTCAACCATTGCGGCACGCGGCGCTGCCAGCGCGCCGGCAGGTCCAGACGGCCGAGCCGTTCCATTCGAATTCCCCAATACCCGCTTCGCATGGGTAGCAGCGTCGGCCGATGATGCCAATCAACGCATTTCGTTGACGGTGTGACCTGCGTGATGAACATGTTGCGCGGGTCGGATTCTCGAACGGCGAAGGTAAGCCGATCCACGATCACGGGGGGCATATGGCGACGAAAGCAACGGGATCGGAAACCTTCGATCTGGGACGCGTGGTTCAGCGCGGGATCGACGCATTTCGAAAGCAGGCGCTCGTTTTTGTCGGCCTTGCCCTCATCCTGGTCGGAATACCGGCATTGCTGATGCAGATATTCTTCGCGCGGCAGCTTGCGAGCGGCGATTTCTCGGCAATGTTTTCGCTGGTGCCCGTCGTTGCTTTCCTGGTCCTGACCCTGGCCGGATATCTCCTTCAGGCGGCCGTGGTCCGGGTCACCATCCGGTCGCTGAGCGGCGACCCGGTGGAACTCGGGTCCAACCTCCTGTTCGCCCTGAAAATCCTCCTGCCGGTGGTCGGATTAAGCCTGTTGGTGGCCCTTGTCGCGATGCTCGGTCTCATCCTGCTCGTCGTACCGGGAGTGATGCTTCTGATCGCGAGCTCGGTCGCGATCCCCGTGCTGGTGGAGGAGCGGCCTGGCGTGATCGCGAGCATCAAGCGCAGCTTCGAGCTCACGCGCGGATCGCGGTGGTGGATCCTGCTGCTGCTGGTCCTGCTTCTCTTCGCAAGCAGTATCCTTAGCGGCGCGAGAATGGCGGCGTTTCCATCGACCTTCGGGCTTGTGCCCGCAGCGCTGGAATCGCTGTTCAGCGCGATCAGCAGCCTTATTTTTTCGATATTCCTCGCCTCGCTCTACCTCGAATTGCGGCTGATAAAGGAAGGCGTCGGCGCGCAGGGGCTCGCCGCGATTTTCGAATGAGCGGTAGCGCGCCGGGGCAGTGCGACGGGCGTTGATCTGCTCCGTCTTTCATTCCATAGGCGCCGCGGGAGACCCGAATGATCGAAGTGGAATGGTGGGAATTCGAGACCGCCAGGGAAATGGCCGAGCAGGTCGCTGGCGACATCAGCTTCGTCATCGAAAGCGCGATCGAGGCGCATGGCGGCGCGCGGCTGGCGATTCCAGGCGGATCGACGCCCGATCTCGTCTACAAGGCGCTTCTGAAGCAGGGTGTCGACTGGCCGAATGTTACGCTTATTCCCACCGACGACAGGCTGGTCGGGGCGGGCGATCCGCTGAGCAATTTCGGGCGGATCAAGGCTGTTTTCGGGCCCAAGGGCGCGACGGTCGTCCAACTCGTCGAGGACGCAAATCTCGGCGACTATCGCGAGGCCGGGCGGCTTGCCGACGAGAAGCTTTCGGCGCTGGCGTGGCCGCTGGACCTGGTCTGCCTCGGCATGGCCGACGACGGTCATACCGCGTCGATTATGTCGGGTCCGGATCTCGATCGCGCGCTCGCCGGTCCGCGCGGACGCCGCGCGATCGGCGTTCATCCCGATCCGATGCCCACGACGGCGCCCGTTGACCGCGTGACGCTGACGCTCGATGCGTTCGCGTCGGCGCGGACGGTGATGGTGATCGTTCGCGGCGACGACAAGCGCGCATTGCTAGAAAGCGCGATCAACGAGGGGCCTTTGTCCTCGAAGCCGATCGGCCGCGTCCTCGCCGGCATCGAAGCGGACGTCGATATATTCTGGAGTCCGGACTGAACCTGCTGCGCTAGGAAAGTTCGGCCAGATCAAGCGCCGAGAGCAGCGCATGTCGTGCATTTTCCAGCTGGCTTGTGAGCGCGGGGTCGGCGAGGTCTGAGGGTGCGACCGAAACCAGCCATTCGCGCGATACTATGTTGGCGATGGCATCAAGCTTGGCCTCATCGGCCATGAAGCGCTGATCGATTGTGGCCGGATCGGCGACGACCCGAAGCCGGAGGCAGGCCGGACCACCGCCATTGGCCATCGATTGGTGGACGTCGACGACCTCGAGGCTGCGGACCGGGCCATTGCCGCGGATCAGCTCCTGCAGCCAAGCCCATACCGCGCTCGTCTCGTGCGCCTCTTCGGGAAGAATGAGCGCCATGCCCCCCGCTGGCAGGCTGACGAGCTGCGCATTGAAGATGTAGCTCTTCACGGCGTCAGCCAGGCTAACCACGCTGGCGGGTACCTCGATTATTTCCAGCTCCGGAAGGAGGCGGCACAGCGAGTCATAGAGCGCGTTCTGATCCTCGAACGCATGCTCGTGGACGAACAGCACATGCTCGTTCGCTACGGCGACCACATCGTTGTGGAATGCGCCAGCCGCAATCGCTTCCTCCGACTGGCAGGCGAACAAGGTCCGCTCGGGATCGAGCAGGTGCAGGCGCGCGATCGCCTGGCTCGCCTCGAAATGCTGGCGTGCCGGAAAAGCGCCGCCGCGCCGGCCGTAGACGAAGACCTCAACGCCGGGCGCGTCGTGGCTGGCGCAAAGGCGCATATGATTTGCCGCGCCTTCGTCGGCGAATGTGCCCGGGACCGGCGCGTGCACGGCGAAATGCCGCTCGTCGCCGAAAGCCAGAGCGAGCTGGGCGAAAGTCGCGGGCCATTCGTGGCTTCGGTGCGCCATCGTGCGAAGGTTCGCCACGGTCAGATGGCAGCGCCCGTCCGCACTGTCGGGTGCCGGTGACACAGTCGCCGCATTCGCTGCCCACATCGCCGATGCCGAGGAGGCCGCGGCGCGCAATGTCGGCGACGCTTGCCCGATGTCCGTACCCAGTGCAGCCAGCCACGCATGATTGGGCCGTGGATGGGGTAGGAAGAAACCCTGGCTCAGGCCCAGTTTCAGATTGCCGCGCATCTTTTCGATGCCCTGCAGAGCCGCCGCGCGCGGGTTGGATGCCGACCCGGCATTGGCGAACGAGGCCAGGTTTCCGAAGCTCAGCCCGGCGTAATTGTGGCTCGGGCCGATGATGCCGTCGAAATTGATCTCGGTGAGCGGCATGCAGCGGCTCATGGCAAGGAAGCTGTCGCCCGGCTGGATACCAAGCAGGCGGGCACTTTCGGCGTCAAGCGTTGCCGAGCCGTCCGTACCCTCCTTCACAGCCGCATAGCAGGCACGGAATTGCGACAGGTGCCCGGTGGCGATGATGTCGCGCTCCTCGCCGCCGGCCTCATGCTCGCCCGAGAAGATCAGTTCACGCGATTCGCGGACCGTTCGGATATTGTCGATCGCCACCGTCATCGTCGGCCCCCCGTCGAAGATGTCGATATAGCCGTCATATTTGAAACCCTCGCTCTCGAGCATCTTCATGGCGGCACGCCCTGACGGGTGCGGGACGCCGATGATGGCGCGGGCGCTCTCGGGCAGCATAGCCGTATAGATTGGCGTCTTGGGCATCAGGTCGGCGATGAACTGGTTGCCATGTCCGGCGTTGAACTCGTCGGCCTCCTGGAAGGTCATCCCGAAGAAACGGCCCGCGATCGCGTCCCAAAAGGGCGATCCTCCCGCTTCGTCGATCACGCCGCGAAGCTCGGCGATCAGCCGGTCGCCGAAGCGCTTCCGGTGGCTTTTGATGAACAGATAGCGGCTTCGCGCAAGCAGCAGGCCAAGCCCGGCGGCGCGCTCGCCGGGATGGAGGAACAGTCCGCCCACTTCCGACGAACCGTCGAAGTCGGTCACCAGGCTTAGCATCTCGGCACGAAAGGTGCGCTTCAACTCGGTCGACGTCTGAGTCATCGTGCTTATACGGTAACTGTAGAAGGGGAGGTTGCTGCCGATCATTCCGAAGATCTGGCAGGTGCCCTTGATCTGGCCATCGTCGCTCTCGACCACGAACAGGAAAAGATCGTCCGATTGCTCATCCGCTTCGCGTGCGAAGCCCCGGTTCGATCGGTCGATCTTCTCGGCCAAGGCGGCGCGGTCCGGCGGCAGATTGGTGAAACCGCCGCCGGTCAGCTTTGCCATTTCGTAAATGGCCTGGAAGTCGTTGCGGCGGGCGGGGCGCAGGCGGTAGCTCACATATGGTCTCCGGATGCTATTCGGATCAGGGCGAGCGCCGAGAGGCGCGCGCGCTCGGCCAGGCTGTCGACGATCAGATATTCGTCGGGGCTGTGGATCGCGCCGCCGCGAACCCCCATCGTGTCGACCACCGGCACGCCGAGCGCGGCGATGTTGTTGCCGTCGCAGACGCCGCCGCTGTCGCGCCACGAGATCTTCTGGTCGAGCGCCAAGCCGCAATCGCGGACCAGCTCGAACAGCCGCAGCGATGCCGGATCGAGAATCTTCGGAGGACGTCCGAACCCGCCATGGATCGTAATCGCGACCTCATGTCTTTGCGCGACCTCGGCAACGATTTCATCGAGCGCGGCCCTGGCGCTTTCCTGGTCGCCGGGGGTTCCAGGCCGAAGGTTGATGCGCAGGACAGCGTGGTCTGGAACGACGTTGTTGGCGCTGCCGCCATCGATCCGGGCCGGGTTCACGTTCAGGCCAGGGTCGCGAAGCGCGGCGAGTCGCAAAGTCAGGTCCGCAACGGCGACGATCGCATTGCGTCCGTCCTGCGGGTTGCGGCCGGCATGCGCGCTTCGTCCGACGATCCGGATCGAGAAATTGCCGCTGCCCGGACGAGCGCCCGCCAGTGTGCCGTCCGGCAAGATCGCTGGCTCGTAGGTGAAGGCGGCGGACTTGCCGCGCGCGGCTGCGGCGATCAATTCGGCGGAGCCCGGCGATCCCAGCTCTTCATCGCTGTTGATCACAACCTCATAGCCCAATCTCGACGCATACGGCGCGGTCTCGATCACGCGCAGTGCGGCAAGCATGACGGAGATCCCGCCCTTCATGTCCGCGACGCCCGGTCCGCCGATCACACCCGGCTCGCGCCATGCGAGCGACTGGAAGGGGTGATCGACGCCATAGACGGTGTCCATATGGCCGGTGAGCAGAACCTGGACCGGCGCGTCAGGCCGCACCACCAGGTGCAGGTTCTGGCCGAACTCCACCGGCTCGATCGCGCCGTCCGCCTTCACCGCTTCGCCTTTTTGGGCGTCCTCGAGCGTAAGTTTTCCGGGCAACGCGGAGAAGACGTCCGCAAGCAGCTGTGCGACCTGCGCAAGGCCGGTGCGATTGTGCGAGCCGCTGTTGATCGTCGACCAGGCCTGGACCTGATCAAACATCGCCTCGCCCTCGATCTGCGCAAGGACGTCGGACTCAGCTGTCGAAAGTCCCTCCATCCCCGGCTTCTATCGCCGGATCGATACTAAAGCCATGGCCGGAAAGCATCGAGGACGTCGGCGTAGAGCTGCTTCTTGAACGGAACGATCATCGCAGGAAGCTCGGCGGGTTCGGCCCATTTCCAGGCGCGAAACTCGGGATCTGGCGTGGCGATGTTCACATCGCCATCCTCGCCGAGGAAGCGCATCAGGAACCAGGTCTGGCGCTGTCCGCGCCAGCGGCCCTTCCACAATTTTCCGATCAGATCGTCAGGCAGGTCATAGGTCAGCTCGACCGGGGCCTGCATGATGATTTCGACCAGCGACCGGTCTATTCCCGTCTCTTCCTCAAGCTCGCGATAGGCGCCCAGGATAGCGTCCTCGCCCTTATCGAGACCACCCTGGGGCATCTGCCAGGCCTCCAGCGTGCTATCCAGGCGTTGGCCGACGAAGACCTTGCCCTCGCGATTGAGCAGCATGATGCCTGCTGCGGGACGATATCCAAGCTTGTCTTTTTCACTCACACGGCGATCCTTTTGCATGGCAGCCCCCAAACGCGCGGATCCGGCGAATCATCGGGCCTTGGGGCTTTTTAGTGCATGGCTGGGACGGTGCACGGTTTGATTATTCTTGCCCGTGAGGAGTTTAGCGGTTCAAAGTCGCGCCGTTGTCCCTAGATAAAGTCAATCGTTGCCGACTCTGGTGTCGGACCCTAGAGATCGCGGAGGAGAAGGAGAGGCAATGGCGACAGCCAGACATTTGGTGACGCCCGAGGAGGCGCGCGCGGACGTACCGCTCGAGGCAGTCGTGGTTCGCTTCGCGGGCGACAGCGGCGACGGCATGCAGCTCACGGGTGGCCAGTTCACCTTGTCGACCGCGCTTGCCGGCAACGACCTGGCGACGTTTCCGGATTTTCCTGCCGAAATTCGTGCGCCTCAGGGCACGACATTCGGCGTTTCCGCATTCCAGATCAACTTCGGATCGAGCGCGATCGAGACCGCCGGCGACGCACCGGACGTGCTGATCGCGATGAATCCGGCTGCGCTGAAGACCAATGTCGATGCGCTGAAGGCCGGCGGATTGATCATCGCTGACGAAGGCGAATTCGGGGCCCGCAATCTGGCCAAGGCGGGTTACGTCGAAAATCCGCTTGAAGACGGCTCGCTCGCCAAATGGAATTTGATGGCGTTCAACATCAGCCAGCTTACGCTCGATGCCGTCAAGCCTTTTGGCCTGGGCAACAAGGAAGCGCTGCGCTGCAAGAACATGTGGACACTGGGGCTGGCGCTGTGGATGTTCGATCGCGACCGTGGCCCGATCGAGCAGTGGCTCAAGACCAAGTTCGCGAAAGCGCCCGAGCTCGCCGAAGCCAATATTGCCGCATTGAATGCGGGACACGCTTATGGCGAGACCGCCGAGATCGGCGGGCAGCTGCACCAGCATCACATCGCCGCAGCGCCCGCCGAGCCGGGCCTCTATCGTACCGTGACCGGCGCCGAGGCGGTTTCGATCGGACTGGTGGCGGGTGCGCAGCTCGCCGGGTTGCCAATGTTTTTCGGCGGCTATCCGATCACGCCTGCTTCGGCCATTCTCCATCATCTGTCGCGCCTCAAGGAATATGGAGTCACGACTTTCCAGGCCGAGGACGAGATCGCCGCGATCGCGAGCGCGATCGGCGCAAGCTTCGCGGGATCGCTGGGCGTCACCTCGTCGTCGGGTCCGGGCATCGCGCTGAAGGGCGAGGCGATGGGCCTCGCCATCGTCGCCGAGCTTCCGCTGGTAATCATCAATTCGCAGCGCGGCGGACCCTCGACCGGGCTTCCGACCAAGACCGAGCAGTCGGATCTCTATCAGGCCGTCTACGGCCGCAACGGCGATGCGCCGATCCCGGTGATCGCCGCGCGCTCTCCCTCCGACGCGTTCGACTGCGCGATCGAGGCGTGCCGGATCGCCACGCAATATATGACCCCGGTGATGCTGCTGACCGACGGCTATATCGCCAATGCGGCGGAGCCGTGGAAGGTCCCGGACATGTCCTCGTATCAGCCGTTCCCCGTGACGTTCCACGACCAAACGCCAGCGGAGGGCGAGGACGTCCGTGCCTATGCGCGCGACGACAAGCTGGCGCGGGTCTGGATCAAGCCTGGCACGCCGGGGCTGATGCATCGCATCGGCGGCATCGAGAAGAACAAGGTGACTGGGCACATCGATTATTCGCCCGACAACCATCAGGCGATGACCGATCTGCGCACCGACAAGGTGCAGGGCATCGCCCAGTCGTTCCCGGAGCAGGAAGTGACGCTTGGCGAGCCGGGCGGAAAGCTGGCTGTGGTTGGCTGGGGATCGACATTCGGTCCGATCCATCAGGCCGTACGCCGGGCGCGCCGCAGCGGGGTCGATGTGAGCCACATCCATGTGCGCCACATCTGGCCGCTGCCGCGCAACCTCGGCGAACTGCTGAAGAGCTACGACCGGATCATCGTGCCCGAGATGAACAACGGCCAGTTCAAGACCGTGCTGCGCGACCAGTATCTGGTCGACGCGCGGCCGGTCACCAAGGTGTCCGGACATCCGTTCAAGATCGCCGAGATCGAAGTGGCGATAGAGGAAGCGCTGCAATGAATGAAATGACCAAGCTCGCCGCGAAGGATTTCGCGACCGACCAGGAAGTACGTTGGTGCCCGGGTTGCGGCGACTATGCCGTGCTCAAGGCGATGCAGCGCACGATGCCGGAGATCGGTGCCCGCCCCGAGACTACGGTCTTCATTTCCGGCATCGGCTGCTCCTCGCGCTTTCCTTATTACATGCAGACCTATGGGTTCCACACGATCCACGGCCGCGCGCCGGCGATCGCGACCGGCGTCAAACTGGCCAATCCCGAGCTCGATGTCTGGATCATCACCGGCGACGGCGACGCGCTCTCGATCGGCGGCAACCACACGATGCATATCCTGCGCCGTAACCTCGACTGCCAGATCCTGCTGTTCAACAATGAGATCTACGGCCTGACCAAGGGACAATATTCGCCGACCAGCCGGATCGGTACGCGATCACCCTCGACTCCGTTCGGGTCGGTGGATCGACCCGCCAGTCCCTGTGCTTTCGCGCTTGGTTCGGGCGCCCGCTTTGTCGCGCGCGGCATCGATGTCAGCAAATATCTGCCCGATGTGCTCAAGGCCGCACACGCACACAAGGGCGCCAGCTTCGTCGAGATCTTCCAGAATTGCATCGTCTACAACGACGACGTCTTCGCTCCGTTCACCGCCAAGGAATTCGCTTCGGACAAGCAGCTTTGGCTGGAGAAGGACAAGCCGATGCTGTTCGCCGGGGGTGCGCAGGGCATCGCGCTCGATCGTGAGGCCCTGGCGCTGAAAGTGGTCGATGTGGCGGACGGCAATTGGCAGGAGGCGGGCGTGCTCGTGCATGATCCCGCCAACCGGTCGATTGCACATATGCTGGTCGAAATGCCGTTCGGTGCATTTCCAATGGCGCTCGGTGTCCTCTATGATGATCCTCGGCCGACGTTCGATACCGCGGTGGTCGAACAAAATGCAGCCGCGAGCGCTGGCAAGAAGCCTGATCTGCAGGCGCTCGTAGCAAAAGGTCAGAGCTGGGAAGTCGGCAAGGAGCCACGTCCGATCTAGGTGCACGATGAGGTAATGGGTGAACCAGCAACGGAGACATCGGGGACGTCATCTGATCGCTGCGGATCGCCGTTTCGCCACGGGCGGTGGGCTGATCGCACGTCTGACGACCGGTGGGGTCCATAAGATATTGGACGGGATCGACCGGGGTCTCGATGCAGGCACGGTCGAGGTCACGTTACCCGACGGATCGGGACGCCTGCTTGGCGGACGCGGCGAGGGCCCTTCGACTTTGGTGCGTATTCACAGCTGGCGCGCTCTGGTCCGATTCATAACCAGCGGCTCGATCGGCTGGTACAAGGCCTGGACGCTTGGCGAATGGTCGAGCCCGGACCCAGTCAGCCTGTTCGAATCTTTCGCCCGCAATGGCGAAAGCCTTGGCGAGATCGGCCGCGCCAAGGGCTTCGCGCGCAGGGTAAACAGGCTCGCGCACATGTTCCGCAGCAACAACAAGAAGCAGTCGCGGCGCAACATCTCCTTCCACTACGATCTGGGCAACGATTTCTATCGCGCCTGGCTCGACGAAAGCATGACCTATTCAAGCGCGCGTTTTGCCGAGCCCATTTCCGACCGCGAGCCGCTCGAGCTTGCCCAGGCGCGCAAGATCAGGACCTTGCTCGACAGGCTCGATCTTCGCGCGGGTGAGGAACTGCTCGAAATCGGCTGTGGCTGGGGCTCGCTCGCCGAAATTGCCGCGCGCGACTATGGCGTCCGGGTTACGGCGCTGACGCTGTCGGCCGAACAAAAGGCCTATGCAGAAGCGCGCCTTCGCGAGGCGGGCCTCGCCGAGCGGGTGTCAATCCAGCTGTGCGATTATCGCGACGTCACCGGGTGCTTCGATGCTGTCGCGAGCGTCGAGATGGTCGAGGCGGTGGGGCAGGAATATTGGCCTTCCTACCTGCAGACAATCGCACGCGTATTGGATCCGGGCGGCAAGGCCGCGTTGCAGCTCATATCGATGCAGGAGGCATTGTTCGACGGTTACGCCGCGAACGCCGACTTCATCCAGACCTATATCTTCCCGGGCGGCATGCTGATCAGCGAAGACAGGTTTCGCCGGATCGCGGATGGAGCAGGCCTCGACTGGCGCGACCGTACCGGCTTTGGCTTGCATTATGCCGAAACGCTGAAGCGCTGGCGGACATCGTTCAATCTGGCGGTAGCCGAGGGACGCCTGCCCAAGGGTTTTGACGAGCCCTTCCACAACCTTTGGCGCTATTATCTGATGTATTGCGAAGGCGGCTTCCGCGGCGCCGGCATCGATGTCGCCCAGATTACTTTGGTCAAGCGCTAGGCAGCTGATCCTTCGTCAGCCCTCGATGTGCAATCGGTATCCCGTGTCGAATTCCTCGACCAGAAGGTCGACGATCGCATCCGCGACCGCCGAAGGGGGCTTGAGCGTCGCGGGATCCTCGCCCGGGAAGGCGCGCGCGCGCATTGTCGTTGCGGTGGCGCCGGGATTGACGATCGCCACCTTCACCGATGACAGGTTGCGCACCTCCTCGCCGTAGCTGAGGACGAGGTTCTCCAGCGCCGCCTTGGAGGCCCCGTAGGCGCCCCAGAATGCGCGCGGTTTTTGCGCAACGGTCGAGGTGAGGACGATCAGCCGGCCCTGGCTGCTGTTGCGCAGCATCTGATCGAAGTTCGCGAGCAACGCTTGCTGCGCGAGCAGGTTGAGCGTCAGCACGCGGTTGAATTCGCCGCTGTCGATCTGGGCGGCCGGCGTGAGCGGGCCGAGCATTGCCGCGTTTAGCACTAATATGTCGAGCGCCTGCCAACGCTCGACGAAGGCGGTGGCGAGCCGCGCGATGCTGTCTCCTTCGGTGAGGTCGAGAGGGGCGATGGTCGCACTTCCGCCGGCGTCGTGAATGCGGCTCTCGATTTCCTCGAGGCTTGCGGCGGTGCGCGCGGTCAGGATGACATGCGCGCCCTCGGCGGCAAGCGCTTCAGCGGTGGCGGCGCCGATGCCCCGGCTGGCGCCGGTGACCAGCGCCAGGCGTCCCTCCAATCGCTTCGCCATCAGGCGTAGCGCTCGGCCAGCAATGCAAGTTGGTCGGCGGGCTCGCTTTCCTCCTGGTCGGTGAGCCGGGTTGGATAGTCGCCGGTGAAGCAGGCGTCGCATTGTTGCGGCTGCGCCTCATCGCGGTCGTCCTCGCCAAGCGCCCGATACAAGCCATCGATAGATACGAAGGCCAGGCTGTCGGCGTTGATGAAATCGGCCATCTCGGCAACGTTCATCTGCGCGGCCAGCAATTTTGCGCGCTCGGGCGTGTCCACGCCATAAAAGCAGCTGTGTCGGGTCGGCGGCGAAGCGATACGCATATGCACTTCGCGAGCGCCGGCATCTCGCAGCATCTGGACGATTTTCAACGACGTCGTTCCGCGAACGATCGAATCGTCGATCAGCACAAGCTTCTTGCCGTGGATCAGCGCGCTATTGGCATTATGCTTGAGCTTCACGCCGAGGTGGCGGACCTGGTCGCCCGGCTGGATGAAGGTGCGTCCGACATAATGCGAACGGATGATTCCCAGTTCGAACGGAATTCCGGATTGCTGCGCATAACCGATTGCCGCGGGAACGCCGCTGTCCGGTACCGGCACGACGAAATCGGCCTCAACCGGATTCTCCATCGCAAGTTCGGCGCCGATGCGCTTGCGCACCGAATAGACCGAGTGTCCGTCGAGGACCGAATCGGGCCGCGAGAAATAGACATGTTCGAATATGCAGGGCCGCGGGCGCTCCGGCGCGAACGGCCGGTGCGACTTGATCCCGCGTTCCGATACGATGATCAGCTCGCCGGGCTCGACCGAACGCAGATAAGTGGCGCCGACAACGTCCAGGGCAACGGTTTCGGACGCGAAAATATAGGCATCGCCGAGCCGGCCCATCACCAGCGGCCTGATCCCCAGCGGATCGCGGCAGGCGATCATTCCCTCGGCGGTCAGGCAGACCAAAGAATAGGCGCCTTCGACCTGCTTCAGTGCATCGATGAACTTGTCGAGCAAAGTCCGGTAGGTGGATGTCGCGACCAGGTGGATGATGACCTCGGTGTCCGACGTCGACTGGAAGATCGAACCGCGGCGGTTGAGCTCGCGCCGCACCTTCATCGCGTTCGAGATATTGCCGTTGTGCGCAACCGCGAAGCCGCCCGAACTTAGCTCGGCGAACAGGGGCTGCACGTTGCGCATCGCGGTCTCGCCGGTAGTCGAGTAGCGGACATGGCCGATCGATGCCTGGCCGGCCAGGCTGCGGATCACGTCGTCGCGGTCGAAATTGCCGGCAACGTGGCCCATCGCGCGGTGGCTGTGGAAGGTATTCCCGTCGAAGCTCGTGATTCCGACCGCTTCCTGGCCGCGGTGCTGGAGGGCGTGCAGACCCAAAGCCACGTGCGCCGAAGCGGTGTCGGCACCCCAGATGCCGAATACGCCGCACTCCTCGCGGAGCTTGTCGTCGTCAAAAGGGTGGGTGGTCAGCATGTAATCGCTCGCCCGTCGCTCGCCCGTCGGCGTCCATATAGGGATGAGTCGGCGCTTTGTCGCCCTATTGTCTTAAATTCCTGTGGATGATCAGACGGGCATGATGACCATATCGCCGCACGCTATGTTGGCCGATTATCGGTATATGCGAATCATCGCCATAATTCTCCTGCTTGGCCTTGTCGGCTGTCAAAAAGGAAATCCCGACAACGAATCGGCCGGCGCGGATTCCTTATTCCCGACATCCGTCTTTCATCCCCGGGGCGGCCTGATCAAGCTGACCGGTCTCTATGAATCGGGAAAGGCGCCGAATTTGAACCGGCTCTGTATCGTCGGCGGCCGCCTTTCGGGTCATTTCGCCATGGTCCTGTGGAGCGGGAGCGCGCGAAGCTGCAGCGGCAGCGGAACGGTGGCGCGCCGCCTGGGCGGGCTTCGATTTGCCATGACGGGCGATTCAAGCTGTGCTTTCCGCGCGAGGATCCACGGCCGGACGATCGTGTTTCCAACGCGGCTGCCGGCAGGCTGTGCCTATTATTGCGGGGATCGTGCCAGCGCGGCTGGCGCGCGGCTGACCCGGACGGACGCGACGCGCGATGGCGCGATGAAGGCCAAGGATCTTGTCGGCGAATCGCTGTGTGAGGGGATGGAAGAATGAGCGACACGATCAATTTGCAGGGAGGCTGTCATTGTGGCGCGGTCCGGTTCCACGCCTCGGCGCCGGCTCGCGCTACTGTGCTCGACTGCAATTGTTCGATCTGCGCGAAGACCGGCTTCCGGCACCTGATCGTGCCGGTCGAGGATTTCGTGCTGGAGCAGGGGGAGGACAGCCTCGTCAGTTACCGCTTCGGGACCGGGGTCGCCGAGCATCTGTTTTGCGGCACCTGCGGGATAAAGAGCTTCTATCGCCCGCGCTCGCATCCGGAGGCGTGGAGCGTGAACTGGAACGCGCTCGACGACACCAGCGGCGTCGCGGCGGATTTCAAGCCTTTCGACGGCCGTAACTGGGAAAGTGCGCGGGCGGCGATCGACTGAATGGCTTGATGCGCGCCCATCGCGCCGCCTACAGAGGCGAGAAAGAGGGGATGCCTGATGGCCGCAGCGGCGGACGACTATATCGTGGATCCAAAGCGCGACCGGCTGGTGATCGTCGCTTCGACGCTGGGCACGGTGTTCGAATGGTATGATTTCTTCGTCTACGGGACGCTCGCCACGCTCCTTGCCGGCAAATTCTTTCCTTCGGACAATCCGGCGGTCAGCTTCCTGATCTTCCTCGCCAGCTTCGGGGTCGGTTTCGGGATGCGGCCGTTGGGGGCGCTTTTGTTCGGCTATCTCGGCGACAAGCTCGGGCGCAAATATACCTTTCTCGTGACGATCACCGTGATGGGTCTCGCGACCGCCGGGGTCGGGGCGCTTCCAACCTACGCCACGATCGGCTTTGCCGCGCCGGTGCTCCTCGTCCTGCTACGCGTCCTTCAGGGCCTCGCGCTGGGCGGCGAATATGGCGGCGCCGCCATCTATGTCGCGGAGCATGCACCGCGGAACAGGCGCGGGCTCTATACCAGCTTCATCCAGGCGGGGGTGATCGGCGGCTTCATCCTGAGCGTGCTCGTGGTGCTGACAGCCAATCTGCTCGTCGATCCCGACCATTGGAGCGATTGGGGCTGGCGCGTGCCGTTCCTGTTTTCGCTGCTGCTGCTTGCGGTCTCGCTGTGGGTACGGCTCAAGCTCAAGGAGAGCCCCGTATTCCAGGCGATGAAGGCGGAAGGCAAATGCGCCAACAACCCGATCAGGGAAAGCTTCGACAGCTGGCCGAAGATCAAGCTGGTGCTGGTGGCGTTGTTCGGAATCGCCGCCGGGCTGACCGTCATCTGGTACACGGCCCAGTTCCAGGCGCTCTATTTCCTGCAGAATGCGCTGCGCATCGACGACAATTCCGCGCGGATCATGGTCGGCATCGCGGCCCTGTTCAGCGTCGGCTGGTTCCTGCTGTTCGGCTGGTTGTCGGACAAGATCGGCCGGAAGAAGCCGATCATCGCCGGCTATGTCCTGACCATATTACTGATGTTTCCGTTGTTCCACTGGATGGCGTCGGCGGCGAACCCCGGTCTTACCGAGGCGATGCGCGGCAATCCGGTTGTCGTGACCGGCAGCGACTGCAGCTACGATCCGTTCGCAACCAAGGGACAGGCGACCGCTTGCGGCCGGGCGCTCGACATATTGTCGAAGCGGGGCATCGCCTATTCGAAGGTGGAAGGCCCGGCGGGCGCCGAGCCGCGTGTAAGCATCGGTAGCGCGGCCGTCGATGTGAACGACAGCAGTGCCCTCGACGCGGCACTGGCCAAGGCCGGCTACAAGACTGCGAAGTCGATCCCGACATTCTGGCAGGCGGCGCAGGTCGTGCTTGCGATCATAGTGATCGGGATGCTGTCGGGAATGACCTATGGACCGGTCGCCGCCCTGCTGGTCGAACTGTTTCCGGCCCGCGTCCGATACACGTCGATGTCGGTGCCTTATCATATCGGCACCGGCTATTTCGGCGGCTTCCTGCCCTTTATCGGCCAATATATGGTCGCCAAGACCGGAGATCCCTTCGCCGGAATCTGGTACACGGTCGCCGTCGTCGCGATGGCCCTGGTGGTGACGACTTTCGGCCTGCCCGAGACCGCGGGCAAGGAGTTGGACTAAGGCTCGGGGCGCAGCTATCGGCGCGACGTGACCCATTTCCCCCTGAGATTGCGGATCGACGGCGAAGCGCTGGTTGGCAACTGGCGCTGGCTCGCGGCGAAAAGCGCCGGAGCGGCCTGCGGTGCGGCGGTCAAAGCCAATGGTTATGGAATCGGCGCCGTTGAAACGGTGAAACGGCTGGCCGATGCCGGTTGCCGCGACTTCTTCGTCGCGACCTGGGCGGAAGCCGAGGCGTTGATGCCCTGGCCTCAGGGTCTCGCACTGTCGGTCCTTCATGGCGTGGGCCCGGACGACATGCCGGGGGCGCTTGCATCACCCGCCAGGCCCGTTCTCAACACGCCGGCGCAGGCCGCACGCTGGCTGGAAAGCGGCGGCGGTCTCTGCGACCTCATGGTCGACACCGGCATGAACAGGCTCGGAATGACCGCAAGCGAGGCGGGGGCGGCGATCGATGCCGGCCTTTGCGTCGAGACGTTGATGAGCCACCTGGCCTGCGCCGACGAGCCCGATCATGCGATGAATGTACGGCAGCTGCAGGAATTCGACGGGATTTGCAGGTCGGTCAAGGCGAAGCGTTACAGCCTCGCCAATTCGGCCGGCATATGCCTGGGCAAGGCCTATGCATTCGACCTGACGCGCCCCGGCCTAGCGCTCTACGGCGGCGTTCCGGTCCCGGCCGACGCGGAGCAGGCGGCTATGATCTCGGCAGTGGCGGTGATCGAAGCGCAATTGGTGCAGGTGCGCGACGTCTCCGCCGGTGAAAGCGTCGGCTATGGCGCCACCTTCGTCGCATCCTCTCCGCGCACGGTCGGCATTCTCAACATTGGCTATGCGGATGGCTATCTGCGGTCGCTCGGGCTGGGCGGATCGGTGCGCCTGGGCGGTCGCGCGTTTCCCGTGATCGGGCGCGTGTCTATGGATCTGATCACCGTGGATCTGTCGGAATCCGGACAAGCCATTGACGAGGGGACCTGGTTCCAGGTCGATTTCGACCTGCCGGACGCCGCGGCGCGATCGGGCCTTTCGCAATATGAATTGCTCACGACGCTCGGGCATCGATACGAACGTCTGTGGTCCTGATCGAACCCGATGACTGTCTGATCGTTCTCTCCCGCATGGCGGCGCAGTGACGCGTCGCGGGAGATCGAATTGGCGAGCATAGCGCATCTGTCGGACCTGCACTTCGGCTGCCACGACCCAGTGGTCGTCGCGGGTCTCGAACAGCTTCTGTTCGAACGCCGGCCCGACCTCGTCGCGATCAGCGGCGATTTCACCCAGCGCGCCCGCAGCAGCCAGTTCCAGCTCGCGTGCCGCTTCATCGCGCGCATCGAGGATGCCGGCCTGAAGGTCCTCGCCGTCCCCGGCAATCACGATGTGCCGCTCTACGACATTGTGCGGCGCTTCGTTCGCCCGCTGCATCGCTACAGGCGGTATATCAGCGACGATCTCTGCCCGTGGTGGGAGAATGACGAGCTGGCGATGCTCGGCATCAACACCGCGCGATCGATGACGATCAAGGACGGCAGCATCTCGCACGACCAGCTTCGCCGCATTCGCGAAGCGTTCGATGCAGGAACGCGCGGGAAGCTGCGCATCCTCGTCACCCATCATCCGTTGCTGGCGATGCCGATCGGCGAGGATGGCAAAGCGGAGGGCGGCGTCAACCGCAGCAATCATGCCTTGGCGGCTGCGGCCGAGGCCAATGTGGACTTGTTGCTAGCCGGCCATTTCCACCGCTCCTTTTCGCGATCGGCGCGCGATTTGGTCGCGAATGTCGGGCCCTCGCTCGTCGTCCAGGCGGGAACGGCGACATCGACGCGCCTGCGCGGCGGTGAGTGCCAGAGCTTCAACTGGATCGAAGCCCATCGCGATGGCATCCAGATATGGGTAAATAGCTGGCAGGGCGGCGCGTTCAGGGCAGGGGAGCCGGCGCGTTTCCTGTTCGATGGCGCGAATTGGCATGACGCCGGTGACGGCGTGACTGCCGAGCAGGCCGCCTAGCGATCGGCGCGTCGACCGAGCGCCTGGTCAATCCCGCTCGACGCACAATGCGATGCCCATGCCGCCGCCGATGCACAAAGTGGCGAGACCCTTCTTCGCGTCACGGCGGCCCATTTCATAGAGCAATGTCGTCAATATGCGCGCGCCCGAAGCGCCGATCGGATGGCCGATTGCGATCGCGCCGCCATTGACGTTGACCTTCTGATGGTCCCAGCCGAGTTCCTGTCCGACAGCGAGCGCCTGGGCGGCAAACGCTTCATTGGCTTCGATCAGGTCGACGTCCTTCAATGTCCAGCCGGCCTTTTCGAGCGCGCGCCTGCTGGCCGGCACGGGTCCCATGCCCATGATCGAAGGGTCGACGCCGACCGACGCGAAGCTTTTGATGCGGGCAAGGATCGGAGCGCCGCGACGCTCGGCCTCATCGCGCGACATAAGCACCAGCGCGGCCGCACCGTCATTGATGCCGGACGCATTGCCGGCGGTCACGGTGCCGTCCTTCTTGAACGCCGGCTTCAGCCCGGCGAGCGATTCCGCGACCACGCCGTCGCGGATATATTCGTCGCGCTCGAAGATCGTGTCGCCCTTGCGGCCCTTGACGGTAACTGCCGCGATCTCCGCGTCCAGCCGGCCGTCGCGTCGTGCCGCCTCGGCCTTGTTCTGCGATGCCGCGGCGAAGCTATCCTGCGCATCGCGGCTGATCTGAAATTGCTCCGCGATATTTTCCGCGGTGATGCCCATATGATAACGGTTGAAGACATCGGTGAGACCGTCGTTGATCATCGTGTCGACCAGCTCGAGGCTTCCCATCTTGGTGCCGCCGCGAAGATATTGGGCATGCGTCGACAGGCTCATATTCTCCTGGCCGCCCGCAACGATGATCGCAGCGTCACCGGCCATGATCGACTGCGCCCCGACCACAATCGCGCGAAGGCCCGAACCGCAGACCTGATTGAGGCCCCAGGCCGGAACCTCCTTGGGGATGCCCGCCGCCATCGATGCCTGCCGGGCCGGATTCTGCCCCTGCGCCGCGGTCAGCACCTGGCCCAGGATCACTTCCGACACGTCGTCGGCGGAGACGCTGGCCTGTGCGAGCGCTGCTTCTATCGCCACGCGTCCGAGTTCGTGAGCAGGCGTAGTGGCGAAGGCGCCCAGGAACGAGCCAACGGGGGTGCGCTTGGCGGCAGTGATAACGACGTCTGTCATGGCAAATGGTCTCTTCCGCGATCTTCGACTTCCGCCACGGGCCCTATCACCGGCCGGGCAGCTGCGAAAGCCACGCGTCGAGCGGCTCCCAAAGACCGGTGCGCGCGCGGCTGCCGACAATCATGCCGACATGCCCTTGATCTATGACGCGGCATTCGCCGCTGGAAAATCCGGTCGCGGCAGGCACGATGCGGTCGGTGGCCGAGATGATGTGAAGCTGCGGACATAGGATGCGTGCCGGATCGATGGTCTTGCCAGCAACCTGCCATGCGTTGGTGCCGGGCAGATCCGCGGCGAAGAAGCAGTCGAAAATCTCGCGCGCCGCAGCTTCGGGCAGTGCGGGTCCATCATTGGCCCAATCCTCGAGCAGGACGAACGCCTGCGCCTCGCGGCTTCCCGGCTCGAACCCGGCGAAGCTCTCGAACTTGGCAATTGTCCGCGCCGGGTCGAGATTCCAGAAGGCGGCCTGCAGCACCTCCATCGGCAGCAGGCCAAGGCTAGCGGCGGCCAGTTGGGCCTGCGCCCAGAGACCGACGAGCATTGACCGGTCACTGTCCGGATATCCTGCAAAATGCCAGGGCGAGGCCAAAGTCACGAGACTCCGGACCGGGCGGATCGTGGCCACCGCCGCCGCCATCGTTCCGCCCAGGCAATAGCCAAGAACCGACGGAGCCTGATCGATGCGTTCCAGCATCGGAACGATGATCTGCTCGACATGGCCGGCCACCGACATGGCCCGCCTGCGTAGGCTGTCATTGCCCCAATCGAGCAGCAGAACGTGGTGCCCGTGTGCGGCGAGCCAGAGCAACAACGAATTGTCTTGCGCAAGATCGAGCACGTTCGGCGGATTTATCAGCGAGGGAATGACCAGAAGTGGGACACCCTTGCCGCCATAGTCGCGCAGCGAGGCACCAAGGAGTTCCGCGACCATTGGCATCTTCGCCATGTCCGCGGGTCTTTTCGCCTCCTGATAGGCGCGCAAACCCTGCAGCGCGCGTTGCATTCGCCGCGGCTCCGCTGCGGTTTCGCTGCGCAGCATTTCGAGAAACAAGGGGAGGGGGCGTGGCTTGTGTTGCGGTGCGGCAAGATTCAATGCTAGTGAAGAATCCTTTCCATCGGGGGAATTGCCCATGGCGTCACCTGCGCCGAAAGATGATGTCGTCATCATCAAAAAATATGCCAATCGTCGACTCTATAACACCGAAAGTTCCACCTACATCACGCTCGACTATCTTGCCGGCATGGTGCGGGAAAAGCGTGAGTTCAAAGTGGTCGATGCGAAGAGCGGCGAAGATATTACGCACAATGTCCTGACGCAGATAATCATGGAGGAGGAATCGCGCGGAACGACGATGCTCCCGGTCAACTTCCTTCGTCAGCTGATAGCGATGTACGGTGACTCGATGCAATCCATGGTGCCGCAATATCTCGAGGCGTCGCTCGAGGCGTTTCAGCGCAACCAGTCGCAATTCCGTGACGCGATGGCCGGTGCGTTTACGGCAGGTCCGTTCGCCGAGCTGGCGCGTCGCAACATGGAATTGTTTCAGTCTGCTGCGGGGAGCAGGGGTGCGAAGAAGAAAGACGACGCGCCCGATACGGAAACCAAGTCCGAACTGGCCGAACTGAAGGCACAGCTTGCTGCATTGCAACAGAAGCTGGACAAGCTGGGCGAGTGATCGCTACCGGCTGCCCAAGGACTGCAGAAGCATAGCTATCAATGTCTCCGAAAATCATCCTCTTCATCGCCTCCGCCCTCGCCGCCGCGACCAGCGGCTGGGCGGCGCTGGCCGAGCGCAGAAGGCATAAGCGAAACGATCTCGACAATGTCGGCTGGGTTCCCTGGACGCTCGTCCAGGTCGTGGCCAGCATTGTCGCGGTGGGCTTGTTCGCCTTCGCTATAAAGATCCCGGAGTGAAGCGGGGCAGCCTTCTCTACAGGCAAGCCTCCAGATAGGGCTGATCGAAGCCATATTGCTTGGCTTTTTCGAGGGTGTAGGGGCGCAAGCCCATCGAGCGATATTCGCCGATGATCTTACCGTCGGCCGTCTCGTCCAGATATTCGAACTTGAACAGCTCCTGGGTGACGATGACTTCGCCCTCCATGCCGATCACTTCGGTGATGTTGGTGGTGCGGCGCGAGCCGTCGCGCAGACGCTTCACCTGGACGATCAGATCGACCGAATCGGCGATCTGGCGACTGATCGCTTCCTTAGGCACCTTGATGTCGGACATCATGACCATGTTCTCCATACGCGCCAGGCATTCGCGCGGGCTGTTGGAGTGGAGCGTACACATCGAGCCATCGTGGCCGGTGTTCATGGCGGCGAGCAAGTCGAAGCACTCGGAGCCACGAATTTCGCCCAGGATGATGCGGTCGGGGCGCATACGCAGCGCGTTGACGACGAGATCGCGAATGTAGATCGCGCCCTGGCCCTCGAGGTTCGGCGGGCGCGTTTCGAGCGGAAGCCAGTGCGGCTGCTGAAGACGCAGTTCGGCCGCATCCTCGATCGTGATCACGCGTTCGCCCGGGTCGATCATCTTCGACAAGGCGTTGAGCATCGTCGTCTTACCCGAGCCGGTACCGCCGGAGATGACGATATTGAAACGGGCAGCGCCGGCGATCTTCAGCGCGGTCGCCATCTTTTCGGACATCGAGCCGAAGCTGCGCATCATGTCGAGCGTGATCGGCTTTTCGGAAAACTTACGAATCGAGATTGCGGTGCCGCGCAGCGACAGCGGCGGAACGATCACGTTGACGCGGCTGCCGTCGGAGAGGCGGGCGTCGGCGAGCGGCGTGGTCTGGTCGACACGGCGGCCGACCTTGTTCACGATTCGCTGCGCGATCTGGAACAGATGCTCTTCGTCGCGGAACACGACGTTGGAGATCAGCAGCTTGCCCTTGCGTTCGATGTAGGTCTGGTTCGGGCCGTTGACCATGATGTCGCTGATCTCGGGATCGCTCAGCAATTCCTCGAGCGGCCCAAGGCCAAGCAATTCGTCGACGAGCACTTTTTCCAGCGCGAACTGCTCGCGGCGGTTGAGGTTGATCTTGAGCTCGGCAAGCACTTCACCGATGATCGGACGGAATTCCTCGGCGAGCTCATCCTTGGACAAAGTCGCCGCTGCTTCCGGATCGACGCGCTCGAGGAGGCGCGGCAGAACCTGTTCCTTGATGCGATGAACAGCAGCTTCAAAGCCTTCGTTCTTCGAAACGCCAGCCTCACCGGAGGCGGCAACGCGCTCCGCGAGGCGCGACATGGCGTCGCTGGGATCGACAATCGGGCTGCTCGCGCCGTCGTCGACCGGAAGCGCGTTGGAATCGATCGCCGGAAATTGATCGCCGCCATCGACGGGCAGCGGAACAGGTCCACCACCCTTCATGGGACGGGCTACGCCAAAGGATGGCCGCTGTCCCCCCGTGGCTCCGCCGCCACCGCCGCTTCGTCGTCCAAATGCACTCATGTCGTGCGACCCTCGCTCATCACCATATAAAATTCGCTGGCTGCGGATGGTGAATAAACGGGAAACTTTGATAATTGCCTAACTGCTCTCTGCGGGCATATTCGAGCCGGAATCGCGATCGCTAAAGACCCTGCCGTTGACGCCATTCCCGCGCAAGCGGGAATCCAGCTTTCTTCCAAGCCTTTGATACAAAAAAAGAAAACTGGACCCCCGATTTTGCGAGGGCGACGCAAGTGAGATTTTTCAACGCCTCTCAGGCGGTCTCTTCGGCGCTTTCGGCGAGGACCGTCAGGCCCTTTTCGTTAACCTCGGCAAATCCACCGCGCAGGGCGATGCGCTCGGGCTGCGCGCCTTCGGTGCGATAGATGGCAAGATCGCCGTCGCGCACCGTCGACATATAGGGAGCATGGCCGGCGAGGACGCCGAACTCCCCCTCGGTGCCGGGAACGACGACCATATAGACATCCTCGGAGCGGACGAGACGCTCGGGCGTCACCAGCTCGAAATGCAGATTGGCCATGGTGTAGCTCCCAAATTTTCCCTGTGTTTCGATCAGGGATGCAGGGCAGGCTTGGCCCGCCCCCGACCCCTCCCACAGGCGAGAGGGGAAAATTATCTTTAGGCGGCTTCGGCTGCGAGGCGCTGTGCTTTCTCGACCGCTTCCTCGATGCCGCCGACCATGTAGAAGGCCGACTCCGGCAAATGGTCATATTCGCCGTTCACGACCGCCTTGAAACTGCGGATCGTATCCTCGAGCTGGACGAACTTGCCCGGGATGCCGGTGAAGACCTCGGCGACGTGGAACGGCTGCGACAGGAAGCGCTGCAGCTTGCGCGCGCGGGCGACGGTCAGCTTATCCTCTTCGGAAAGCTCGTCCATGCCGAGGATCGCGATGATGTCCTGCAGCGACTTGTAGCGCTGCAAAATCTCCTGAACGGCGCGGGCGGTCTCATAATGCTCCTGACCGACGGTGCGGGGTTCGAGCACGCGGCTGGTCGAATCGAGCGGATCGACCGCCGGATAGATGCCGAGCTCGGAGATCGCGCGCGACAGCACGGTCGTGGCGTCAAGGTGGGCGAAGCTGGTCGCCGGGGCAGGGTCGGTAAGATCGTCGGCAGGAACGTAGATCGCCTGCACCGAGGTGATCGAACCCTTGTTGGTCGAGGTGATCCGCTCCTGCAGCGCACCCATGTCGGTCGACAGCGTCGGCTGATAACCGACCGCGGACGGGATGCGGCCAAGCAGCGCCGACACTTCCGAACCCGCTTGGGTGAACCGAAAAATGTTGTCGATGAAGAAGAGCACGTCCTGGCCTTCCTGATCGCGGAAATATTCGGCGATGGCGAGGCCCGACAGCGCGACGCGGGCGCGCGCCCCCGGCGGCTCGTTCATCTGGCCATAGACCAGCGCCACCTTCGAACCTTCGGAGGTCGCCTTGCCGTCGGCGTCCTTGGCGATCACGCCGGCGTCAAGGAATTCGTGGTAAAGGTCATTGCCCTCGCGGGTACGCTCGCCGACGCCGGCGAACACCGAAGTGCCGCCGTGGCCCTTGGCGATATTGTTGATCAGCTCCTGGATCAGCACGGTCTTGCCGACGCCGGCGCCGCCGAACAGGCCGATCTTGCCGCCGCGCGCATAAGGCGCGAGCAGGTCGATGACCTTGATCCCGGTGACGAGAATCGACGATTCGGTCGACTGGTCGACGAACAATGGCGCGTCGGCATGGATCGGCGCGGTCATTTCCGCGCCGATCGGGCCGAGCTCGTCGATCGGCTCGCCGACGACGTTCATGATCCGGCCGAGCGTCTTGGGTCCGACCGGAACGCGGATCTGCGAGCCGGTGTCCTCGACGCTCTGACCACGGGTCAGACCATCGGTGGAGTCCATCGCAATCGTGCGGACGGTGCCTTCGCCGAGATGCTGGGCAACCTCGAGGATCAGACGGTTGCCGTTGTTGTCGGTGGCGAGCGCCGAGAGGATTTCCGGCAGCTCGCCTTCGAACGACACGTCGACGACGGCGCCGATGACCTGGCTCACCCGGCCGATGTTGTTGGTGGCCGGCGCGCTCGGCGCGGCCTTGGCGCCTTTGGTGGTCCGGGTCTTGGTCGGTTTGGCGTCTGCGACGGTTGCCATGGTTGCTTCCTTGCCTGCTTGATGCGTTAGAGCGCTTCGGCGCCCGAGATAATTTCGACGAGTTCGGTGGTGATCGCGGCCTGGCGGGTGCGGTTATACTGGATAGTCAGGCGGTTGATCATGTCGCCCGCGTTGCGCGTGGCGTTGTCCATCGCGGTCATCCGGCTGCCCTGTTCGGACGCGGCATTTTCGAGCAACGCGCGATAGACCTGCACGGCGACGTTGCGCGGCAGCAGGTCGGCGAGGATGTCTTCCTCGTCGGGCTCATATTCGACGGCCGCGCTGACGCCGGTCGTTGCCTCCGCCGGCTCGCTCGGAACCGGAATGATCTGCTGGTCGATCGGCTCCTGGACCAGCGCCGACTGGAACCGCGCATAGAAAAGATGCGCGACGTCGAACTCACCATTGTTGAAGCGGTCGACGAGTTCGGTAGCGATTGCCTGTGCGTCGGCAAAGCTGACCTGCTTGATCGCGCCGGTGTCATATTGATGAACGATCTGCTTGGGGAACAGCCGGGCGATCACCGCGCGGCCCTTGCGGCCGACGAGGTAGAAGGTGACCGCCTTGCCATTCGCCGTCAGCGAGTCCGCGGTACGGCGCGCGGCGCGAACGATGTTCGAGTTGAACGCGCCGGCCAGACCGCGGTCGGAGGTGCAGACGACAAGGAGGTGGCGGTCCGACTTGCCGGTGCCGGCGAGGAGCTTCGGCGTCTGTTCGCTGATCGTGATCTTGCTGGCGATGCTGGCAACGACTGCGGTCAGCCGCTCGGCGTAGGGACGGCCGGCTTCGGCCGCCTGCTGCGCACGGCGCAGCTTGGCCGCGGCGACCATTTTCATAGCCTTGGTGATCTTCTGGGTCGACTTGACCGAGGCGATCCGTCCCTTGAGTGCCTTGAGGCTGGCCATCTAACTGTTACCGTCTTCCTTATTCGTCATCCCGCTTCCGCGGAAATGACGGATTGGGTTACGCAAACGATTTGGCGAAGTCGCCGATCACCGATTTCAGTTTATCCGTGGTCGCATCGTCCAGCGCCTTGGTGTCGCGGATCGACGTGAGCAGATCGGCATGGTCGGTGCGGATGAAGCTGAGCAACGCGCTTTCGAAGCGGACCACCTGATTGGACGGAATGCCGTCGAGGAATCCGTTCACGCCGGCGAAGATCGAGACAACCTGCTCCTCCATCGGCATCGGGCTGAACTGTGCCTGCTTGAGCAGCTCGGTAAGCCGCGCGCCGCGGTTGAGAAGCCGCTGGGTCGCCGCATCGAGATCGGAGCCGAACTGCGCGAATGCGGCCATCTCGCGATATTGCGCGAGCTCGAGCTTGATCGAGCCGGAGACCTTCTTCATCGCCTTGGTCTGGGCGGCCGAGCCGACCCGGCTGACCGACAAGCCGACGTTGATCGCCGGACGGATACCCTGGAAAAACAATTCGGTCTCGAGGAAGATCTGGCCATCGGTGATCGAGATCACGTTGGTAGGGATATAGGCCGACACGTCGCCGGCCTGGGTTTCGATGATCGGGAGCGCAGTCAGCGAGCCGAGACCATTGTCCTCGTTCATCTTGGCGGCGCGTTCGAGCAAGCGGCTGTGGATATAGAAAACGTCGCCCGGATAGGCTTCGCGGCCCGGCGGGCGGCGCAGCAGCAGCGACATCTGGCGATAGGCGACCGCCTGCTTCGACAGATCGTCATAGACGATCACGGCATGCATGCCATTGTCGCGGAAATATTCGCCCATCGTGCAGCCGGTGTAAGGCGCGAGGAACTGGAGCGGCGCCGGCTCGGACGCGGTGGCGGCGACGACGATCGAATATTCCATCGCGCCATTTTCTTCGAGCGTGCGGACGATCTGCGCGACCGTCGACCTCTTCTGGCCGATGGCGACATAGATGCAGTAGAGCTTGTCGCTCTCCTTGCCCGACTTGTTGGTCTCGCGCTGGTTGATGAAGGTGTCGATCGCCACCGCGGACTTACCGGTCTGGCGGTCCCCGATGATCAGCTCGCGCTGGCCACGGCCGATCGGGACGAGCGCGTCGAGCGCCTTGAGCCCAGTCTGCATCGGCTCGTGCACCGACTTGCGCGGGATGATGCCCGGCGCCTTCACCTCGACGCGGCGGCGCTCGCTCGAATCGATCGGACCCTTGCCGTCGATCGGATTGCCAAGGCCGTCCACGACGCGGCCGAGCAGGCCCTTGCCGACGGGCACATCGACGATCGTGCCGGTGCGCTTGACGGTATCGCCCTCGCGGATCTCGGAGTCGGTGCCGAAGATCACGACGCCGACGTTATCGGCTTCGAGGTTCAGCGCCATGCCCTTGATGCCGTTGGCGAATTCGACCATCTCGCCGGCCTGGACATTGTCGAGGCCGTGGATGCGCGCGATGCCGTCGCCGACCGACAGCACGGTGCCGACCTCGGATACCTGGGCCTCGGTGCCGAAGCCCGCGATCTGCTCGCGGATGACCTTGGAAATTTCTGCGGCGCGGATATCCATTGCTTAGCCTTTCATCGAACCTTGTGCGGGCCTTCAGCCCTTCATCGCCAAAGCGAGACTGTTGAGTTTGGTGCGGATCGAACCGTCAATCATCTCGCTGCCGATCTTGACGACCAGCCCTCCGAGGATCGCCGGATCGACATTGAGATCGATTGCAATGTCGCGGCCCGTACGGGCCTTGAGATTCGCCTTGAGCGCCGCCGCCTGATCTTTGTCGAGCTGGTGCGCGGACGTGACTTCGGCGGTGATCTCGCCGCGATGGCGTGCCCAGAGCTGGTTGAACGCGCTGATCACGGCGCCGAGCTTCGAAAGCCGCCGGTTGCGCGCCAGCACACCGAGGAAATTGCGGGTCGTCGGATCGAGGCCCATGGCATCGGCGCTGGCGAGCACCGCTGCGGTCGCCTTTTCCCGGCTTACCAGCGGGCTCATCGTCAGGTCGCGGAAATCGTCCGATTCGGCGAGCGCTGCCTTGAGCGTGGCGAGACTGAAGCCGACCTTCTCGAGCGACCGCTCGTCGCGCGCCAGCTCGAACAACGCCATCGCATAACGTCCCGCCAAGCTAGCCTGAATGCCGCCGGAATGATCCACGCGCCGTATTACTCCCAGATCGGATATTGCCCGGCCGAAAACAGGGCGCGCGAGCACCCCCCTGCCGGGTCGCGGGCTGCCTAGCAGGCACTTTATTGCGATGCAAGGTGGGGTTGGGCCCCTTTCGCCAAGGCCTCGACTTTGACCGCAAGGATCGGGACGCGGCCCAGCGCGGGGCCGCCTAAACAGCCTCCAACATGCAGTCATTCTGGTGTCGAAGGAGTTGAACATGGCCTATCGAATGGACGATAACCTGTTGATGGCGGAACGCATTGCCACGATCGATCAGGAGGAAGCGTGGCGGGCGGTCGCCACACGCGATCGGAGCGCCGACGGCCGGTTCGTGACCGGCGTTTTAACCACCGGCATCTACTGCAGGCCCTCCTGTCCGGCACGCCATCCGAAGCGAGAGAATGTGCGCTTCTTTGCGGGCGCCGAGGAGGCCGAAAAAGAAGGGCTGCGTGCGTGCCTGCGTTGCCTTCCGAACGATGTCAGTCGCGAAAAGGCCGCAGTGGACAAGGCGATTGCCATTCTCGGCGACAGCGATCGTTCGTCTTCGCTGGATTCGATTGCAGCCGACGTCGGCTACTCGCCCTTCCATTTCCATCGGCTGTTCAAGCGTGCGACCGGAGTGACCCCTGCCGCATTCTCGCGGGCCACCCGTGCCCAGAAGATGCGCGAGAGCCTGGCCGACAATATACGAATCACCGATGCAATCTACGACGCCGGCTATTCGGGCCCGGCGCGTTTCTATGCCGATGCGCGCGAGCGGCTGGGCATGACTCCGTCGGCGTGGCGCGATGGCGGCCGCGGCGAGACGATCCGCTGGACGACGGCCGACACGATGCTGGGCGAGATGCTGCTCGCGACGACCGACAAAGGCATTTGCAGATTGTCGTTCGACGAGGATGAGGCCGAGCTGCGGGCGCGCTTTCCCAACGCGCGGATCGAGCGCGGCGGAGCGGACATGCAGCGGCTGGTCGATCGCGCGGTCGCCGCCGTCAACGCGCCCGAACGGCCGCATGATCTTCCGCTGGACGTGCGCGGTACCGCTTTCCAGGAGGCAGTGTGGCGCGAGCTGTCGCGCATCCCTCCGGGCCGGAGCCTCAGCTACGGCGTTCTCGCGGAGAAGGCCGGCAAGCCGGGCGCGTCGCGTGCGGTGGGGACGGCCTGCGGCTCCAATCCGGTGGCGGTGCTGATCCCGTGCCATCGTGCGCGGCGCGGCGACGGGACTGCCGGCGGCTATGCCTACGGCCTGGCACGCAAGGCCCAACTGCTCGAGCGGGAGGGTTGGAAAGAGGCGGAGCAGCTGCCGCTTATTGGTGATTAGGCTGCCGATCAGGAGCGTCGTTCGCCTCAGGCTCGGACTCAAGTTTGTTCCATAGCCGAAGCGCTTCGTCGCGGCCGGTCTTGTCCATTGCGATAACCACCGCGCGGGCATCCTCTGCGACCTTGCCGCCGTGCGGGTCGAAAGCGACCGGAACAAGCGTCTGCCGCGCTTCCTTGACCTTCCCGTCCACGAGGAGCTGATAGCCGGCCGTAATCCTGAGCTGCATGTCCTGGGGCGCCATGGCTAGCGCCTGCATCAGTCCGCTGACGGCGTTCGCAGAGGGCGTTTTCCCCTGTGCCTGGAAGCTCTGGTAGAAGAGCATGAGCGGCTCGGGATCATCCGGTTCGATATGATTAGCCGCGACAAAGCTCTTCCGGATGTCGGACCAGGTCGCGCTGTCGGTCGCCTTGGCGGCGATCGCGGATTCCATCTTCACGCGACCCTTGAAAATCAGGGCGTCTCCCGATTTCGGATCAAGCGCCACGGCCCGATCGGCGGCTTTGGCAGCCTCGATCAGATTGCGCGCGTCCAGCTCGGCTTCCGCGAGGGCAATCTGAACCGCGGCGCTGTCGGGAAATGCAACCGCAATCTTCCGTTCCTTGAGCGCAATCGCCGGGGCCTCTTCCTTAGTCACACCGACACGCGACTGGATTCGCAGGTCCATGATCGCGTCGGCGCCGGTGTCGACTTCCTTCACGGTGACATGTCCGATCGGCAGCATGCTTGCCGGAAAGTTCAAATATTTCATCGTCCGGCGCCTGAGGTAGGCGTTCAAATCCTTATTGAGCTGCTTGAGGTCGCCAAAGGCAGCCTTCGCCGCTTCGAGAGTGTCTTCCCCCTTGGTCAGCCGCCCCAGATAGTCGTTCAATTGCCCTTTTCGCGAACCTTCGAAACTGAGATAATGCGTCAGCAGCCATCCCCGGCCATAATAAGCTTCCGACATCGAACCGTCTTGAAACAGCAAGGTGGACTGGGACAGGAGCTTTTCGATCGGGACCGGCGCGGCAACGATCAGCCCATATGCCCGATGGCTCGCGGGAAGGCCGAATTTGAGGCTTCCGTCCTTCTGGCGCTCCGATGTGGAGGCAACCTCGGCAAATCCCTCGACGAACCAGGCCGGGTAGGAGTCCTCGAAATTCTGGGCCATGAAATGGTGCGCATATTCATGCTGGAGCACCAGATAGGAATCGAAGCCGGACGCTTCCGCTCCGCCGGTCGATTGCGGCACGATCGCGATCGAACCGCTGGCCCGACCGATATAGAATCCGGCAATGCTCGATTGCCGGGCGTGCAGCAGTTTCTGGACGGTGCCGATCCTTGAAACCACAAAGATGGTGAGGCGATTGGCTGGACTGGGCGTCCAGTCCGGGCTGGAACTCAAAACCCTCAAGCTCTTGTCGAAACGCTCCAGCCCGGTCGCGAATTCGAGCAGCTCCTTCGCATTCTGCTCGGAGTAGATGATGAAATGGTCTGAACTCGCTTCGCGCCAGGTGGCATGCGCAGCCGAACCGGGAACAAGCGCAATAATCAGTAGCCAGAACAACGATCTGCGCATGCAATCCCCCCGGATCATTCCCCGATAGCAGATACAGATTCTATTAGAGGAAGCTATAGGGATCGACGTCGACCGCGACGCGTACGCCGCGCGGCCATTCGAGCTTGCCGAACCAATCGCGAATGACGTCCTGCACGTCGAGCGAGCGCGCGGCATGGACGAGCAGGCGCTGGCGGTGCCGTCCGCGCAGCATGGCCAGCGGCGCGGGCGCCGGACCGAACACCGCCATATTGTCGATCTTTGGCGCGGTACGCCCGATCATCCTCGCGGTTTCGGTCGCCTCGCCGAGGTCCTCCGACGAGATGATGATCCCCGCGAGGCGGCCGAACGGCGGCATCGACGCTGCGCGGCGGGCTTCGGTTTCGGCGCGGTAGAATCCTTCAGCGTCGCCGCTGATCAGCGCGCTGATCACCGGCGCCCCGGGTTCGCGGGTCTGGACCATCACGCGGCCGGGCTTTTCACCGCGCCCGGCGCGGCCCGAAACCTGCATGATCTGCTGAAAACTGCGTTCGGCTGCGCGAAGATCGCCACCCGAAAGCCCGAGGTCGGCATCGACGACGCCGACCAAAGTGAGATTGGGGAAATGATAGCCCTTGGTGACGAGCTGCGTGCCGATCACGATGTCGATCTCGCCTGCCTCCATCCGGCCGACGAATTCCGCTGCTTTCGCCGGCGACCAGATGGTGTCCGAGGTCACGATCGCGGTGCGGGCTTCGGGAAAGAGCGCCTTCACCTCGTCGGCGATCCGCTCGACGCCGGGCCCGCACGGGACGAGGCTGTCCTCCTCCTGGCATTCCGGGCAGACCCGCGGCGGCGGCATGACATGGCCGCAATGGTGGCAGGCGAGCCGGCTCATCAGCCGGTGCTCGACCATCCAGGCGGTGCAGTTCGGACATTGGAAGCGATGGCCGCACGCCCGGCACAACGTCAGCGGCGCATAGCCGCGGCGATTGAGGAACAGCAGGCTCTGGTCGCCGGCTTCGAGGTTGGATTGAAGCGCTGCGACGAGTGTCGGTGCGAGCCAGCGCCCGCGCGGCGGCATATCGACGGTGAGGTCGATCGCCTCGATCGAGGGGAGTTCGGCAGTGCCGAAGCGATCGGGCAGCTTGAGCTCGGCATAGACGCCGATCTCCGCCATCTGGCGCGTCTCGATCGCCGGCGTCGCCGATGCGAGTATCACCGGCACGCCTTCGAGCTTGGCGCGCATGACGGCCACGTCGCGGGCATGATATTGGACGCCTTCCTCCTGCTTGAAGCTGGTCTCATGCGCCTCGTCGACGACGATCAGGCCAAGATTGGCGTAAGGCAGGAACAGTGCCGAGCGCGCACCGACGACCACCTGTGCGTCGCCAGTCGCGATCGCGCGCCAGGCACGGCGGCGCTGCGACTGGCGAAGGCCCGAATGCCAGGCGACGGGCTCGCAGCCGAACCGCGCACCGAAGCGCTTGAGGAACGGTTCGGTCAGCGCGATCTCGGGAAGCAGCACCAGCGTTTGCCTCCCGCCCCGCACGGCTTCGGCAACCGCCTCGAAATAGACCTCGGTCTTGCCCGAACCGGTCACCCCATCGAGAAGGAAGGGCGCGAATTCCCGTGCGGCGACCGTCTGAACGAGCGCCGTGGCTGCCTCCGCCTGCGCGGGTTCGAGAAGTGGGGAGAAGTGCTCGGGGTCGGGGAAAGGGAATGGGTCGTCGATCGTCACTTCGACAGCCTCGATCGCGCCCGCCTTGACCAAGCCGCGGATGACCGCGTCCGAAACGCCGCCGGCGAGCGCGAGCTCTCGGATGATGCCCTGGCGTCCGGCGATCCGCTCAAGAGCCTGCGCGCGCTGTGGCGTGAGGCGCGGTGGCTCGTGTCCGGTCGAACGATATTCGGTCACGGTCCGGCTGCCGTCGAGCGCGCTCGCCGAGGCAAGGGTCATGCGCAGGACGGCGGCGAGCGGCGCCAGATAATAATCGGCGGTCCATTCGATCAGTCGCCGCAACGGCGCCGCGATCGGCGGCAGATCATAAGCGGCGAGCAACGGCCTAAGCTTGCGGTCGTCGACCTCCGTAGCTTCGAGCCGATCGGACTCCCAGACTACGCCGGTGAGCTGGCGCGGGCCGAGCGGCGCGAGCACGATCGAGCCGGGTTCGACCGTCATCCCATCCGGAACGCGGTAATCCAGCGGCCCGATGGCCTGGTTGAGAAGGATGACGCGGACGCGGCTCATGCGACCCATCTAGGGATTGTTGGCGCGGCGCTAAAGGCAGCTGATCTTCGCCAGCAGTGTTCGGTTGCCACGGCCAGCCGCTATAGCGGTGCAAATGTGATTCGAAGGGGCCGATCATGAAGTTTTTCGTCGATACCGCCGACATTGATGACATTCGTGAGCTGGCCGACACCGGCCTTCTCGACGGCGTCACCACTAACCCGTCGCTGATCCACAAGGCCGGCCGCGATTTCCTCGAGGTCGTGAAGGAGATCTGTTCGATCGTGCCGGGCCCGGTTTCGGCCGAGGTCGTCGCGATGGATCATAAGGAGATGATGCGCGAGGCGGATATATTGCGGAAGATCGCCGGCAATATCGCAGTCAAGGTCCCGCTGACGATCGACGGATTGAAGACCTGCAAGGCGCTGACCAGCGAAGGGACGATGGTCAACGTCACCTTGTGCTTCACCGCCAATCAGGCGCTGCTCGCAGCGAAAGCCGGCGCGAGCTTCATCTCGCCGTTCGTCGGCCGGCACGATGACATCGGGTTCGACGGCATGCAGATCATCTCCGAGATACGGATGATCTACGACAATTATGACTTTGCGACCGAAATCCTCGTCGCCAGCGTCCGCCACCCGATTCATGTGCTCGAAGCAGCGAAGATCGGCGCCGACGTGATGACGGCGCCGCCGGCGGTGATCCGCCAGCTTTTCAAGCATCCGCTGACCGATCGGGGCCTCGACGCTTTTGCCGCGGACTGGGCAAAGACAGGCCAGAAAATCGGCTGATCCGGGTCGCGATTTCGGCCTAAGCCCTTCAGGAAAGGCGACGAACCGCCGCCAATCCGGAGATTTTTGGCATCGCTTATTAACCATCACGGGGTTACAACGATCTCGGGATGGGTAAAGTCATCAACTTCGAGGACCGGGCCGTCGCGAGCCTTCGCGCACGCGTTGCCGCCGCGGAAGAGGCCAATCAGGATTTGATTGCGTTCGCGCGCGGTCATTCCGGCGCGGTCGCCTCGATCCATGAGGCCGTGCTTGCCGCTATCGAGTCCGAAGGGCTTGACCATTTGATCCATATCGTCACGCAGCTGTGGCCGCAGATGCTCGGCCTCGACGCTGTCGCGATGGCGCTTTTTGTCGGTGAGCGGGGCGTCAGGGCAGACGCGTCCGGTCTGCAGTTCGTCGAGCGCAAGCTGATCGAACGTTCGATCGAGGGGCTGGAGGGCGTTGTGCTGCGTGGCGTAGACCGCGGCCATCCGCTGTTCGGACCCGCCTGCAGCCTGATCCGGGCCGAAGCTCTGATCCGGCTCGACAGCGAGCCGCCGCTTCCCAACGGCTTGCTGGCATTGGGGCAGCGCGGCGGCCAAGGCTTCGAGACCCGCCACGGTTCCGAATTGCTCGTTTTCCTCGGCCGGGTGCTCACCCGCTGCATGGGCCGGTGGCTGATCCCCTAAGCGGCCATCCGGCAACCCTGCTCGTGCTGAAGTGGCACGAGCACCTGACGCGCGACCGCCGTCGGTCCGATCATACGGTGAGAGCCTATGTCGCAACGGCGCATCGGTTCGTTGAATTTCTTGGAATGCATAGCGGCGGTGCGGTTGCACCCGAAGCACTTGCCCGCGTCCAGACCGGGGATGCGCGCGCGTTCCTCGCAACGCGGCGCGCGAGCGGACTCTCCAACACTTCTGCGGCGCGCGAGCTTTCGGCGCTGCGCGGCTTCCTTGCCTTTGCCGTGCGCGAATCCGGCGACGGCGGCGTCCCGCGCGTCAAGGGGCCGAAGACGCCGCGAAGCGTGCCACGGCCGATCGCACCGGATGAGGTCATCTCGCTCGCCGACGAGGTGGCCGAATCGGCGTCGCAGCCGTGGGTTGCGGCGCGAGATCTTGCCCTGCTCCTGCTGCTTTACGGGGCCGGGCTGCGCGTCGCGGAGGCGCTGGCGATAAATGGCAGCGCGCTTCCGTTGGGCGAAACGATCATGGTGACCGGCAAGCGCAACAAGACGCGGGTCGTGCCGCTGCTGGCGACGGTGCGCGAAGCGATCGAAAGTTATGTGGCACTTTGTCCGTTTGCGCCAAGCAAGGAGCAACCGATTTTCCGCGGGGTGAGGGGAGGGCCGCTCCGCGGCGAGCTGATCCGCCGCGCGGTGCGTGCCGCGCGCGTCAAGCTCGGCCTTCCGAGCCGGACGACACCGCATGCGCTGCGGCACAGCTTCGCGACGCATCTGTTGGGGCGCGGCGCCGATCTCAGGTCGCTGCAGGAACTGCTCGGCCACGCGAGCCTGTCATCGACGCAAATCTATACGGCCGTAGATATGGCGCATCTTCTTGACGTGTACAGGCACGCCCATCCGCGTGCGACGGCCGCCTAGTTTTTTTTGTCTTCCGGATGGCGGTGACGCCAAGTGAATTGCCGCCATATGTAGGCGAGGACGATGAACGCGATCACCGCCATCGAGAGTGGTCCGAGGATCGTCTCGACTTCGCGGAACCGGCGGCCGAGGACCCATCCGGCTATGGCGAGAGCGGAACTCCATGCCGCGGTACCGATCGTCGACCAGATGAAGAAGCTGCGCAGCCGCATCTTGAGCAGGCCGGCAGGAATGGACACGATCGACCTGATCGTCGGAAGCAAGCGTCCGACGAAGACGACGACATAGCCGAAGCGCCCGAACAGGCGCTCGGCCTTCTCGATGTCGTACCAGTCGAGCGTCAGCCAGCGGCCGTAGCCTTCGATCAGCGGCTTGAACCGCTCGATTCCGAACACGCGCGCGGCGAAGTACCAGAAGAGGTTGCCCACCATCGCACCCGCCGTTCCGCTGACGATCACGCCGAACAGCGACATCGGACCGTGCGACGCGCGAACGCCGGCGAGCGGCATGATCACCTCGGACGGTATCGGCGGAAAGACCGTCTCGAGGAACATCAACAAGAATACGCCTGTATAACCGCCCTGGTCGATGAGCGTGACTACCCATTCGGACATCAGGCGGCCGCCCGCGCTTCGATTGCGCTCCAGATCAGTGCCGGCGTGTCGCTGCCGTTGAACTTGTCGATGGCGACGATCCCGGTCGGCGAGGTCACGTTGATCTCGGTCAGGAAGCCGGCGATCACGTCGATGCCGACGAACAGGAGGCCGCGACGGGCGAGCTCCGGCCCGATCGCCTCGCATATCTCCAGGTCGCGGGAGCTGAGTTCCACCGCTGCGGCGCGGCCGCCAACCGCGAGATTGGAGCGGATCTCGCCTTCGCGCGGCAGGCGGTTAACGCCGCCCGCGACCTTGCCATCGACGAGGACGATACGCTTGTCGCCTTCGGAGACCTGCGGAATGAACGCCTGGACCATGAAGGGTTCGCGCCAGACCTGGCCGAACAATTCGGTGAGGGCGGCGAGATTCGCGTCCTTCCTGCCGACGTGGAACACCGCCGAACCGGCGTTGCCATAAAGCGGCTTGACGACGACTTCGCCATGTTCGTTGTGGAAGGCGCGCGCTTCGTCCAGCCGGCGCGTGATCAACGTCGGCGGCATGAACCGATCGTAGTCGAGTACGAACAGCTTCTCGGGCGCGTTGCGCACCGCCGCCGGATCGTTGACGACCAAGGTATGCTGCTGGATTCGCTCGAGCAGATGGGTTGCGGTGATGTAGGCGAGATCGAACGGAGGGTCCTGCCGCATCAGCACGACATCGACGTCGGTTCCGAGATCGAGGACGACCGGATCGCCGAAGCTATAATAGGCCCCGTCGACGCGCTGGACGGTCAACGGCCGCGCCGGAACGGTGAGCCGGCCCTGGCGATAGCTCAAGTCACCCGCCTCGTAATGCCAGAGGCGATGGTCCCTCGCCTGGGCGCCGAGCATGATCGCGAAGGTCGAGTCGCCCGCGAAGTTGATTTTCTCCATCGGGTCCATCTGGACGGCGACGCGCAGCGGCATGGTGCTTCCCTCAGGAAATGACGCCGTGCTCTAGGGAAGGATAAGACCCTTGTCACCCGCGACGAATATGTCGTTTGTGCAGTTATCATTCTGCAACATCAGCGCGTATACTTGACCTCATTCGGGTCGGCAATTAAAGCTAACGGATTGAACAAGGGGGCTAAAATGCTTGCTACCGTCAGTTTTAGAACAGTCTCGATCGCATTGACGCTGATCGCGCTTCCAGCGACTGTCTCGGCCAGGCCCGGTCAGCGCTCCTCGGTTCCGGCGAACACGACGGTCCCTGCCAACGCGACTGTATCGGTCACCTCGACGGCTGTCAGCAATACGAAGCAGCCCGCTTCGCCGGCACCAGCGGTGACTCCGATGGTGGTGCCGACCAATGCGACGCTGATCAACCCGACCGTGTCGCAGGCTTTTCCGGCCTGGCAGGCGACCACCAATTACGAACTGAAGACCGGCGGTGGCGCACAATTCTACAGCAATCATGCGCGCGCAAATTCGACGGTGCGCTACGACGCAGCCACCGGGGCCTATATCGTTCGCGAAACGGGCGACGCTACCAAGACCTACAGCCTCTCGGCGGCGAACAAGGTCGGGGCCGAGTCGAATGCGACCTATACGGTCTACAGGACGATCAGCGGCGGGACGACCAACACCTTCCGCCTGTACAATCCCGTCGCGCTTACGCTGACCTATGCGAGCTACGGCACGTGGCGGCAGTCGACACCCGGGATCGGTTACCAGGGCGCGACCAAGGTCTACGACACCTATTTCGTATATGGCATCAAGACCGCGGGCGCCGACGTACCGCGCAGCGGCACCGGCAACTATTCGGCGGTTCTCGACGGCACCTTCGTGAACAAGAATGGTCCTTACGCGCTGAGCGGCAATGGCGCATTCACGGCGAATTGGGTTGCGGGCACAATCAGCTATTCGGCGACTCCGGTCGGGACGCCGACCAGCGGTCCGGTGATCAACTTCGGCACGGTCGGCGGCAACGGCACGATCAACTTCTCCAATGCGAGCTTCAGCGGACGGAACGATCGCACGATCAACGCGACCTATGGGATGGACCTGTCCGGCTATTTCTTTGGTCCCGCGGCTGCCGAAATCGGTGCGGCGTTCAAACTGTCTGGCGGTGGCGGCACCGGCAGCGGGGTGATGATCGGCAAGAAGTGATCGGGACGCTGGGTTTGTCCTGACCTCCAAGACTTCATAGAACCACGCCAGGAGGCTCGTCCTCTCGCAGCAAAGAGGGACCGGCTTCGCGATGCTCGGGTTAGTTGGCAGCATCCTGCTTGCCGCGGTGAGCGCACAGCCTGCTGGTGGATCGGCGACCGATCCTTGCACTGGTGATCCGCACTGCCGGAAGGCGACGGCGGAAGAGCTCTTTGCGGCCGCGGATGCGATGGTTGCGGAAGGCGATGTCGCCAGCGCCGAGACATTGCTCCAGGCGCTGACGGAAGACCCCAATCCAGACCTTCGCGCCGAGGCCCGCTTTCGACTCGCCGCGGTGCGTGAAAGGCGAGGGGATCTGTCGGGCGCAGTGGCCGCGCTTCGCGCGCTTCTCGCTGAAAAGCCGGACGCGCAACGCGGGCGGCTGGAGCTGAGCCGGATCCTCGCGCAACAGGGTGACGATCGCGCCGCGCGGCGCGAATTGCGCGCGGCAGAGGCGAGTGGCCTGCCATCCGACGTGGCCATCACCGTGCGCCGTTTTTCCACCGCGCTCGACAGCCTGAAGAAACGCGGCGGCTATGCCGAGGCGACGATCGCCTATGATTCGAATGTGAACCGATCGACGAGCGCGCTATTCGTCGACACGGTGATCGCACCCTTCGAGCTGGATCCCGACGCTCGTAAGCAAGCTGGCGCCGTTCTTGGGCTGGGCGTGGAGGCCTATTCGCGCGACGCGATTGCGGATGTCACGCTGCTCACCCGGGCCGGGCTTCGCGGGGACCTGGTGCTCGGCAAGCAGCGCTTCAACGATATCCAGTTCTCACTCGGTTCGGGACCCGAGCTTCGAACCGGCATCGGCAAGATCAGGCCGGCGGTCGCCTATGAGCGCCGCTGGTATGGCGGCCGCGATTATAGCGTCGGCTATGGCGGTTCGCTCAACTGGAGCATCGGCATCAGTCCGCGTAGCCAGATCCAGATCGACACCTCCGCAGTCCGGCAGTCGATCAGGCGAAACGCCCTTCAGGACGGCTATCGTTACACGCTGGCGGCGACCTACGATCGTAACTTCACGCCGGAGACGAGCCTGCGGCTGATCGTGCGCGGTGCGATATTGGATGCCGAGATACGGCCTGAATCGCTGCGGCAGGGCGGCGCCGACGCGATCCTTGCGCACGTATTCAACTTTGCCACCATATTCGCCCAGGCAGGATATACGCGAACCGAGGCACTGGCGCCGCTGGCGTTGTTCGCAGTCAGGCGGGAAGACGACCGGATCGATCTTGGCGGCGGCGTGATCGCACGCGGACTGGCGTTCAGTGGCTTTGCGCCGCTGGTGCGGATGGTGTTCTCCGAGAGCCGCTCCACGCTCGCGCTGTACGATTATCGCCGGACCCGCGTCGAATTCGGCCTGACGCGCGAGTTCTGAGCGAGTCACCCCTGCCAGACGTTGGCGACGTGGCGCGGCAGCCGGCGCGGGACGATGAAGATCGCATCGATACGGACGTCGTCGCCCGGCCGAAGGTAGCGCGGCATCAGGGCTTCGGCTGCGGCGGCGACGCGACGCAGGCGATAATGATCGAGTGACAATGCTGCGTCGGCCGCACGCGTGCGCGTCTTGACCTCGACAAATGCCAGCGTCCGGCCACGCCGGGCGACGAGGTCGACTTCGCCAAGCGGTGTCTGGACCCGCCGGCCGAGTATCGCCCAGCCTTTGAACATCAACCAGAGCGCGGCGCGCCTTTCGCCGCGGCGGCCGTCTCGTTCCGCGCGCTGCCGGTTCATCGCAGCGCCAGCGCCCGCTCGTAAACGCGGCGGCGAGGGAGCCCGAGATCTTCCGCCACCTGGGCCGCTGCGCGGGAAGGGGAAAGCTCTCGCATGGCTTCACGAAGCGCAGCATCGACATCCGCCTCATCGGGTTCCCTGGCCGGGCCCGGCGGCCCGACGACGATGACGATCTCGCCTTTCGTCGGATTCGCCGCAAAATGCGCTGCAAGCGCGCCAATATCCATGGCAACGCATTCCTCGAATTTCTTGCTGATCTCGCGGACGACGGCCGCATCCCGATCTCCCAGCAATTCGTGAAGTGCCGTCAATGTGACGGCGAGGCGCGACGCACTTTCATAGATGAGCAGGGTCGCGCGCACGCCGGCAGCTTCGAGAATGGCCGTGTGCCGCGCGGAAGCTTTGGCCGGAAGGAACCCGATGAAGAGGAAGCGGTCGGTCGGCAGGCCGGAGAGCGTGAGGGCGGCGACGGCGGCTGAAGGCCCGGCGGCAGTGGTCACATATCGGCCCGCCGCCCTTGCTTCCCGCACGAGCTTATAGCCTGGATCGGAAATGAGCGGCGTTCCGGCGTCGGAGACCAGGGCGATCGCCTTGTCGCCCATTTGCGCGATCAGACCGGGGCGCACGCGATCGGCATTATGGTCGTGATAGGGCGTCATCGGCCGCTTGACGCCGATGTGGGCGAGAAGCTTTGCCGTAACCCTGCTGTCCTCGACCGCAAGCAGATCGGCATTGGCCAGAATCGAAGCGGCATGCGGACTGAGATCGGAAAGATTGCCGATTGGTGTCGCAACGATATAAAGGCCCGGGCCCAGTTTCTCATTCATAGGATTTCAGCTCATGGCAGAGCATTTGCGGCAGCCGCAAGGCCGACGATCGTTCCTGGCCCTTGCCGCATCGGCCGGTGTTGCTCTCATTCTCGCGGGTTGTCAGGCGGTTCCGACCGAAACACGCCCGACACCGGGGCCCTCCGCTCCGCCGAGGCCGGAACCCGTAACCAATCTACCAAGTGATGCGACGCGCAATCGCGTCGCCGTCCTGGTCCCGCTAAGCGGCGACAATGCCGGCGTCGGGCAGTCGATTGCGAATGCGGCCAATCTGGCGCTGCTCGATACGGGCGGCGAACGAATCAGGATAACGGTCTATGATACGGCCCGTGGCGGAGCGCTGGCCGCCGCCAACGAGGCGCTTGCCGACGGCAACGGCCTGTTTCTCGGTCCGCTCATGGCCGACGACGCGCGGGCGGTTGCGCCGGTAGCGCGGCGGGCACGCGTTCCCGTCATCACCTTCTCGAACGACACCAGCGTTGCCGGCAACGGCGTTTACCTGATGGGTTTCACGCCGACGCAGTCGATAACGAGAACGGTCAGTTTCGCGGAGAGTAAAGGCGCACAGCGCTTTGCTGCGCTCATCCCTTCCGGCGTCTATGGCCGCCGTGCCTCGCAGGCGATGATCGATGCGGTCGAACAGAGCCGGGGGCGGATGGTTGCGATGCAGGAATATGAGCGCACGCCCGCCTCGATGGCTGCGGCGGTGGCGCGGCTCAACGGGCAGGGGGCTTATGATGCGGTCCTTATTGCCGACAACGGCAAGGCGGCAGCGTCCGTGGCCTCAATCGTGCGCGGCGGCGGGTCGCGTGGCGCGCGGATCCTCGGGACCGAATTATGGTCCACCGAAGGCGACCTGACATCGCTGCCATCGCTGCGTGGAGCCTGGTTCTCAAGTGTGTCCGACGGCCTGTTCAACCAGTTCAAGACCCGATACCGAGCGCGCTACGGGAAAGCGCCCTACCGGCTCGCAAGCCTGGGCTATGATGCCGTGCTGCTTGCGGTGCGGATCGCTTCCGAATGGCCGATCGGGCGGACCTTTCCCGATCGATCCCTGCTTGATCCCGGCGGATTCACCGGAGTCGATGGTGTGTTCCGGTTTGCGCCGAATGGTGTGGCGGAGCGCGGCCTTCAAGTGCAGCAGGTCGATCAGGGGCGGCTTACCGTCGTCTCGCCCGCGCCCAAGGCATTCTAGGCCGCGGAGTCCACGGGCAGGCGAACGATTTCGGCGAGAATGGCGTCGAGCAAGAGGGCGCCGGATGCCGTTACACGCAGGAGCGTTCCGTCCAGGTCGAGCAGGCCTTCTTGCTGCAGCAGGCCGACCTTGCCGCGGTTGAGGAAGGCTCCGAGTGGAAGGCTTGTCCGATCGGCAATGACGCCAAGATCGACCCCTTCTCCGAGGCGCAAGCCCATCAGCAGAGCCTCGGCTGCCATTTCGGGCGGCGACAGCGGGATCTCTTCGGATATGCCGTGGCGATCCCGGGCCACCGACGCCAGCCAGTTTTCGGGTTTGCGATGCCGCTGCGTTACCGTGTCACCGCGCCGGCCATGCGCTCCCGGACCGACGCCGCAATAATTGTGGTAACGCCAGTAAGCGAGATTGTGGCGGCTTTCCTGACCCGGCCGGGCGTGGTTCGATATTTCATAGGCGGGACGTCCAGCTGCGGTGGTGATGTCACGAGTCAGCTCGAACAGCGCGGCCGAGCGCTCGGGACTGAGCGGCAACAATTCACCCTTTGCGGCGAGTGTCGCGAAGCGCGTGCCGGGCTCGATAGTGAGTTGGTACAGCGAAAGGTGGTCGGTGCCGAAATCCAATGCGCGCTGGAGCTCGGCCAGCCACGCGGCTTCGTCCTGATCGGGAAGCGCATAGATGAGATCGATATTCGCGCGGTCGAACGCCCGTTGCGCGATGTCGAGCGCAGCCAGTCCTTCTGCCACGTCATGCGCGCGCCCGAGGAAGCGCAGCCGTTCGTCGTCGAGCGACTGAAGTCCCAGCGAGACGCGATTGATGCCTGCAAGGGCGAGGTCGGCAAAGCGCGCGGATTCGACCGACGAGGGATTAGCCTCCAGGGTGATTTCGATATTTTCGGCGAATTCCCAATGATCACCGGCTGCTTCGATTATGCGCGCGACCGTTTCGGGCGGCATCAGCGACGGCGTACCGCCGCCGAAGAAGATCGATCCCAATCGATGTCCTCGCGTTAGCTGAGCCTCATAGGCGAGGTCCTGCAGCAGCGCCTGGCGCCATGCCTGCTGATCGACCGTGTCCCGCACATGGCTGTTGAAGTCGCAATAAGGGCATTTGGAAATGCAGAAGGGCCAATGCACGTACAGCGCGAGCGCCGCCCGTTCGTCCGCCAGTCCGTCGCGCAAGGGCTCGACGGCTACGGCCTGCGTCACTGCAGCAGGGCTGCCACGAGCTTGCGGAATGCGTCTGCGCGGTGGCTCATCGCATGTTTGGCGGCAGGATCGATTTCGCCAAACGTTTCATCCTTGCCGATCGGCTGGAACATCGGATCGTAGCCGAAGCCGCGATCGCCGCGCGGCGGCCAGACCAGCAGACCGTCGACGCGGCCTTCGAAGCATTCGCTCTGGCCGTCCTCGGGCCAGCAGACGGCAAGCGCGCAGATGAAGTGCGCGTTGCGTCCTGCCTCCGGACCCTTGGTGAGAAGCTCTTCATGGATCCGCTCCATCGCGACGCCGAAGTCGCGGCCAGGCCCGGCCCAGCGTGCGGAATGGATTCCCGGCCGGCCCTCGAGTGCGTCGACGCACAGGCCGCTGTCATCGGAAATAGCCGGCAATCCCGACAGATCGGCAGCGAGCCGGGCCTTCAGTGCGGCGTTGTCGACGAAGGTCGTGCCGGTTTCCTCGGGCTCGGGAAGATCGAGATCGGCGGCCGACAGCGGTTCGATGCCATAGGGACCGAGCAATTGCTCGATCTCGCGCACCTTGCCCTGATTGTGGCTGGCGATCACGAGCTTGCCGGGGCGAAGCTGGCGCATCATCTGCCGGTTGCCTTGTCCTGGGCGGTGAAAATCTCGGCGCAGCCGATCCGCGCCAGACGGAGCAAGCGCAGCAGGCCTTCCTCGTCGTAGCATTCGCCTTCGGCAGTGACCTGGGCTTCGACTATGTTTCCGTCCTGCGTCAGCACGAAATTGCCGTCGGCGCCGGCGGTGCTGTCCTCGTCATAATCGAGGTCGAGCACGGCCGCTCCGCCATGAATGCCGCAGCTTATGGCCGCGACCTTCTGCCGGATCGGATCATTTTCGATGAGGTTCTTTTGCAGCAGACCGTCGACGGCGATGCGCAGCGCGACCCAAGCGCCCGAAATCGAAGCCGTTCGCGTGCCGCCGTCGGCCTGGATCACGTCGCAGTCGAGAATGATCTGACGCTCGCCCAGCGCCTCCAGGTCAATGACTGCCCGGAGCGACCGTCCGATCAGGCGCTGGATCTCCTGCGTTCGCCCCGATTGCTTGCCCCGCGCCGCCTCACGCGATCCGCGGGTATGGGTTGCGCGCGGCAGCATGCCATATTCGGCCGTAACCCAGCCTTTGCCCTTGCCACGGAGCCACGATGGGATCGAGGTTTCCACCGAAGCGGTGCACAGCACCCGTGTGTCGCCGAAGCCGACCAGGCAACTGCCCTCGGCATGGCGTGTCGCGCCCGCCTCCATGGTTATTGCGCGCATTTGGTCGGGGGCACGTCCGGATGGGCGCATGTCATTCTCCAATGAAGTCGGGCGGCCTTAGCTTGGCGGACCGGAGCCGTCCACACGATGCCACGTATCAGCGTTGAGCGCGGACGATCTCGCGCCTACATCCTGTCCATGACCACCCCGCCAGTAAATGAAATCAGCGACCGGGCACGAGAAGTCTTCCGGCTTGTCGTCGAAAGCTACCTCGATTCCGGCGCACCGATCGGATCGCGCACCGTCTCGCGCTTGCCGGGCATAAATTTGTCCCCGGCCTCGATCCGTAATGTGATGCAGGACCTGGAGGAGCTGGGATTGCTCAGCCACCCACACACCTCGGCGGGCCGGATGCCGACCGAAAGCGGGCTGAGGTTGTTCGTCGATGGCATGATGCAGGCTGCCGAGCCTAGTTCGGAAGAGCGGGCCGCGATCGAGGCCCGGCTCGATCGCGACGGGCCGATCGAGGATGCGCTTGCCGCGGCGACCACGGCGCTCTCCGGTCTTTCCGCCTGCGCCGGCATCGTTCTGGTTCCCAAAAGCGAGCCTGTGCTGAAGCAGCTAGGATTCGTCCCGCTGTCGCCCGGCCAGGCGCTTGCCGTGGTGGTCGGAAGCGACGGGAGCGTGGAGAACCGGGTGGTGGATCTTCCGCCCGGCATTGGCCCGTCGGCGCTGGCCGAGGTGGGAAATTATGTCAGCGCACGCCTTTCGGGCCTCACCCTCAGTCAGGCGCAAGCGCGGCTTGCCGAGGAGATCAGCGCAGGCGAGGCAGCGCTCGACGGCGCATCGCAGGAGTTGGTGGCGCGCGGTCTTGCCACCTGGTCCAAGGATGGCTCGCGACCGGTGCTGATCGTTCGCGGCCAAGCCAATCTGATCGACCCGAGGGCCGCGGCCGATCTCGAACGGATCCGGCACCTGCTCGATGAACTGGAGACCAAGGAGGAAATCGGCCGCCTGCTCGACAGCGCGCGCGCAGGCCAAGGGATGAAAATCTTCATTGGATCGGAAAACAAGCTCTTTGCGTTGTCGGGTTCTTCGGTCATTGCGGCGCCCTATCGCGGCGGCGACGGCAAGGTCGTTGGCGTGGTCGGGGTGATAGGTCCCACGCGGTTGAACTATGCGCGGGTCGTACCCATGGTGGATTTCACGGCACAGGCATTATCGAGATTGATGGCATGAACGACGAACAAAGAGTCGAAGACGACGACGGCGGCGAGCCCTTTACCGAGATCGAGGGATCGCCCTTCGATCTCGACCGGGTGACTCAGCTCGAGAAGGAACTCGAGGAGGTGCGCCAGAACGCGCTTTACGCGCAGGCCGAGACCCAGAATGTCCGCCGGCGGCTCGAGCAGGAAAAGCAGGTCGCTTCCGCATATGCGGTCACGGGTTTCGCGCGCGAGATGCTGACGGTGAAGGATAATCTGGACCGCGCGCTGGCCGCCGTTCCCGAGGAGCTTCGCGAAGACGATCGGATCAAGTCATTGCTGACCGGTATCGAGGCAACGGGGCGCGAACTCGACAATGTCTTCCAGCGCAACGGTATCACCCGTGTCGAAGCGCTTGGGCAGATGCTCGATCCCAACCGGCATCAGGCGATGCTCGAGGTCATCGACGGTGAAGCCGAGCCGGGGACGATCGTCCAGGAGATGCAGGCCGGCTATATGATCAAGGATCGGCTTCTACGGCCTGCTTTGGTCGGAGTCGCCAAGAAAGGCTGAGAGCGGTCAGAAGGGCAGCAGGGCCTCCAAGGCGGCGCGGGGCGGTGTGCCCTGCGGCGCGACGTCGTTGCGCTGCAGGAAGACGTGCCGAACGATTTCGGCCTGCTGTTCAAGGCCATAGTCCTCGAATTTCCAGCCCGGCCTGAGCGCATAGCGATAGCGGCAGAAGGGGTGTCGCATCAGCGGCAGATAAAGCCTGCCCCGCGTCTGGGTTTGCCAGATGTGGGTCATTTCGTGCAGGAAAAGACCCTGCATCGCGATGGTATCGCAGCTGTAGTCGTCGCTCCACAAATCGCCATGCGGATGGACGTGGACATGCCCTGTGGGCGCCATCACGACGTTGCGGGGCTGCAGCGGGAACCAGCGCTGCCGCTTGATCTGGACAATTCCGCAATCGAGCGCGTCGCCAAAGATCGAGCGCGCTAGGTCGCGCTCCCCCTGTGTCATATTCCGCGAGGTCGACGGCACCTGCTCGTCTAATGCCCGGCGTCGGTAGCGGAATGTACCTGCGCCTCAACATCGACCTCGGGCGACTGGCGGAAATGGAAACGAAGCAGCATTGTTTGCCCCGGCTGCAAGCCCCTATCGATCCCGAAAAGCATTGCGTGATTCCCGCCCGGCTCGAACGTGGTCGTTCCGCCGGCCGGAATCTCGACTTTCGACAGGGCCTTCATTTGCATCACGCCTCCGACGGTCTTGCTTTCATGGAGTTCGACCCGCTCGACCCTGGGGCTCGTCACCTTTTCCAGGGTGGCGGCTTGGCTTCCCGCGGTGATCGTGAAGTAAGCGGCGCCCGGGCGGCCTGGCACAACCGGCAGGCGCACTGACGCATGGGTCACCTCGACTGCGTCTTTCGCGGCATGGTTGTCGCAGCCGGCACCGATCAGACAGAGGCCAAGCAGGGCCATTTTGACATTGCGCACTGACGAATCTCCCTCCGGGACAGGCCCTACAATCGGGGGACTTCTTGTAGCAACAGAATCGCCTCCTATATCGCTGCGATCACTCGCGTGCCTCGTTTGCAGGGCGCGGGGCGGCTTGGATTTAGGGGCATAAAGAGGATCATATGGCAAAAGTAATTGGGATCGATCTCGGCACGACCAACAGCTGTGTGGCCGTGATGGAAGGCGGCAAGCCAAAGGTTGTCGAAAATGCTGAGGGTGCCCGCACGACACCTTCGATCGTAGCCTTCGCCAAGGACGGCGAGCGGCTGATCGGACAGCCGGCCAAGCGCCAGGCCGTCACCAATCCAGACAATACGGTTTTCGCGGTGAAGCGCCTTATCGGCCGCCGCTACGATGACCCGATCACCAAGAAGGACACCGAACTGGTGCCCTACAGGATCGTCAAGGGACCAAATGGCGACGCCTGGGTCAAAGCAGGCGGCGAGGACTATTCTCCCTCCCAGATCTCTGCCTTCATCCTGCAGAAGATGAAGGAGACGGCTGAGGCCTATCTCGGCGAGACGGTCACCCAGGCGGTCATCACGGTGCCGGCCTATTTCAACGACGCCCAGCGCCAGGCGACCAAGGATGCCGGCCAGATCGCCGGCCTCGAGGTCCTGCGCATCATCAACGAACCGACCGCAGCAGCGCTCGCCTACGGGCTTGAGAAGCAGGACGGCAAGACGATCGCGGTCTATGACCTTGGCGGCGGTACGTTCGATATCTCCGTCCTCGAGATCGGCGACGGCGTGTTCGAGGTGAAGGCGACCAACGGCGACACCTTCCTGGGCGGTGAGGATTTCGACGCCAAGCTGGTCGAGTTCCTCGCCGACGAGTTCAAGAAGGCGGAGGGCATCGATCTTCGCAACGACCGGCTCGCGCTTCAGCGTCTCAAGGAATCGGCCGAAAAAGCCAAGATCGAGCTGTCTTCGGCGCAGACCACCGAAGTCAACCTGCCATTCATCACCGCCGACCAGAATGGTCCCAAGCACCTCGTCAAGACGATCACCCGCGCCGACCTCGAAAGGCTGGTCGCGGATCTGATCCAGCGCACGCTCGAGCCGTGCCGCAAGGCACTGGCCGACGGAGGCATCAAGACCGAGCAGATCGACGAGGTCGTGCTGGTCGGGGGCATGACCCGCATGCCGCGGGTCCGCGAGGTAGTGAAGGAATTCTTCGGCAAGGAGCCGCACACAGGCGTCAATCCCGACGAAGTGGTGGCAATGGGTGCCGCGATCCAGGCGGGCGTGCTGCAGGGCGACGTCAAGGACGTCCTGCTGCTCGACGTGACACCACTGTCGCTCGGCATCGAGACGCTGGGCGGGGTGTTCACCCGCATGATCGATCGCAACACGACGATCCCGACAAAGAAGTCGCAGACCTTCTCGACCGCGGACGATAACCAGAATGCGGTTACGATCCGGGTCTTCCAGGGCGAGCGCGAAATGGCCAGCGACAACAAGATACTCGGCCAGTTCGACCTGATCGGTATACCGCCCGCACCGCGCGGCGTGCCGCAGATCGAGGTCACGTTCGACATCGATGCCAACGGCATCGTCAACGTCTCGGCCAAGGACAAGGGCACTGGCAAGGAACAGCAGATCCGGATCCAGGCATCGGGCGGACTCAGCGACACCGACATCGACCAGATGGTGAAGGATGCCGAGCGCTTCGCCGAAGAGGATAAGAAGCGCCGCGCCTCGGCCGAGGCGAAGAATAATGCCGAAAGCCTGATCCACACGACCGAACGGCAGCTTGTCGAACATGGCGACAAGGTCGATTCGAGCCTCAAGTCCGAGATCGAGGCTTCGATTGCCGAAGCCAAGACCGCGGTCGAGGGCGGCGATACCGACGCGATCAACGAGAAGGCGCAGGCGCTTGCGCAGGTGGCAATGAAGCTTGGCCAGGCGATCTACGAGAAGGAGCAGGCGCAAAACGCCTCTCCGAATGCCGAGGACGGCGCTGCGCAGGGTGCGGAAGCCGGAAGCGACGATGTCGTCGACGCCGAATTCTCGGAAGTCGATGACGAAAACAAGGCGTAAGCATTTGGTCTGGCTCTCGTCTTTCCCTATATCTGTTTGGGAAGGACGGGGGCCGCGTCGGGGGACACATGCTTGATTCCGATTATTACGAGCTGCTCCAGGTCGAACGGACAGCCGACGAGAAAACGATAAAGACGGCCTATCGCCGGCTGGCGATGGAGTGCCATCCCGATCGCAATCCCGGTTGTGGGGAGTCTGAAGCCAAGTTCAAAGCGATCAGCCAGGCCTATGAATGCCTGAAGGATCCGCAGAAGCGCGCAGCCTATGACCGCTTCGGTCATGCCGCGTTCCAGAATGGTGGCGCGGGCGCGGCAAGCGACTTCGGCTCATTCTCCGACATATTCGAGAATATCTTCGGCGAATTTATGGGTGGCCAGGGCGGCCGACGCACAAATGTCTTGCGTGGCTCGGACTTGCGCTATGATCTTGAGATCAGCCTCGAGGACGCCTTCCACGGCAGGAGCGTCGAACTCAGCATCGACACGACGGTGAGCTGCGAGCCGTGCCATGGCAGCGGTGCCAAGCCGGGTACCAGCGCGCGGGCCTGCACGACCTGCGACGGCAGGGGCCAGGTCCGCGCGCGGCAGGGCTTCTTCGTGCTCGAGCAGACCTGCCCCACCTGCCGCGGCGCGGGCCAAGTGATCGGTGATCCGTGCGACGCCTGTCGCGGCCAAGGCCGGGTCGAAAAGCGTCGGTCGCTCGAGGTTCAAATTCCAGCCGGCGTCGACGAAGGAACCCGAATCCGGTTGGCCGGCGAAGGTGAGGCGGGCGCGCAGGGCGGCCCATCGGGCGACCTGTACATCTTCATCCATCTTGCCCGGCATTCGGTCTACCAGCGCGAAGGCACGACTTTGTTCGCGCGCTGCCCGGTGAGCTTCACGACAGCGGCGCTGGGCGGGACGATCGAAGTCCCTGGACTTGACCGGCAGAAGCATGAGATCCGCATTCCTCCCGGCATCCAGTCGGGCAAGCAGCTGCGTCAGCGCGGCGCCGGCATGCCGGTGCTCAATGGCCGCGGGCACGGCGACATGGTGCTCGAGATCGCGGTCGAGACGCCGACGCACATGTCGGCCCGGCAGAAAGAGCTGCTCGAGGAATTTCGCAAGACCGAGACGGGTGACGAATGCCCGGCCTCTTCGGGATTCTTCAGCAAGCTCAGGTCGATGTGGGACGAGCTTACCGAATAGTATATTCGGGTGATGCCGGCCTGCAAACGGCGGCTTCTGCGCTTCCGGTGCTCACGTACGCTCTTCACTGCCGCATTGCGTGCCCGAAAACCGGTCCCCACTTTTTCGCGCAATGCTCCGATGTACGCTGCGCTCCGGTTCTCGAAACCCACCATTTTGCCCTACGGTCGTCTGCGACTCCGACTCGGCCTGACCCGAATCTCAACCAGCTCTCGGACCGCAAATCCAGTCCGAGTCTAGCGACATTCAAGCGTCGCCAAACACCCGCTTGAAGATCGTGTCGACATGCTTCAGGTGATAATCGAGGTCGAATTTCTCTTCGAGTTGCTGATCGGATAGCAGCGCCGAGACGTCCGGATCGGCCTTGAGAAGATCGAGCAGGCTAAGCGCCCCATCCGATTCCCAGACACGCATCGCGTTGCGCTGAACCATCGAATAAGCATCTTCGCGGCTCGCTCCGGCCTGGGTCAGAGCCAGCAGGACGCGTTGCGAGTGGACCAGGCCGCCCATCCGGTCGAGATTCTTCTGCATGCGTTCCGGATAGACGACCAGTTTGTCCATGACGGACGTGAGCCGCGCCAACGCGAAATCGAGCGTTATCGTCGCGTCGGGCCCGATGTAGCGCTCGACCGACGAATGGCTGATGTCGCGTTCGTGCCAGAGGGCGACGTTTTCGAGAGCGGGCGTAACATAGCCGCGGACCATGCGCGCGAGGCCGGTGAGATTCTCGGTGAGGACAGGATTGCGCTTGTGCGGCATCGCGGACGAGCCCTTCTGGCCCGGAGCGAAATATTCTTCGGCCTCGAGGACCTCGGTGCGCTGGAGGTGGCGGATCTCGGTAGCCAGCCGCTCGATCGAGGATGCGACGACGCCGAGTGTTGCGAAGAACATCGCATGCCGATCGCGCGGAATGACCTGGGTCGAAGCGGGCTCGATCGTCAGACCCAGTTTTTCGGCGACGTGGGCCTCGACGCGCGGGTCGATGTTCGCATAGGTGCCGACCGCGCCGGAAATCGCGCAGGTCGCGATCTCGGCGCGGGCAGAGACGAGCCGCGTTCGGCACCGATCGAATTCGGCATAAGCTTGGGCGAGCTTGAGGCCGAAAGTGACCGGTTCGGCGTGGATGCCGTGGCTGCGGCCGATCGTCGGGGTCATCTTGTGCTCGAATGCGCGGCGCTTGAGCACCGCGAGAAGGCGGTCAACGTCGGCAAGGAGGATGTCCGATGCCCGCGCCAGCTGCACCGCGAGGCAGGTATCGAGCACGTCAGAACTGGTCATGCCCTGGTGCAGAAAGCGCGCCTCTGGCCCGACATGTTCAGCGACGTTGGTGAGGAAAGCGATGACGTCGTGCTTTACCTCGGCCTCGATCGCATCGATCCGATCGACTTCGAATGCGCCGCGTTCCCACACCGCCGCGGCTGCTTCCCTGGGCACGATGCCCAGCTCGGCCATCGCATCGAGCGCGTGCGCCTCGATCTCGAACCAGATTCGGAACTTGGTCTCGGGCGCCCAGATGTCCGCCATCTCGGGCCGCGAATAGCGAGGGATCATGCCGGGTCCTTTGGGTTGAGGGTTGCGGCTAGCAAACTCCCCCCGCCGCATCAATGCGACCGGCACTATGGGCTTTGCTGCGTCAGAGTCCGCTTTGGCTTTGCTGCTGCGGCGTACCCGCCGCCGTCGGGAGGCTCGCCATCCATGTGCTGCCGATGATTGCGGCGAGCAGGGGCATGAGGTTCCACGGCCAAGGGGCGAACGCCAGGCCGATTGCCGCGCTGATTGCAAAGGCGATCCACGCGGCGCGCTTGCCGGAACGGGTTACCGCACGTGATTCGCGCCAGTTCCTTATATGCGGCCCGAATTGCCGATTTTCGAGCAGGCGCCGTTCCAGCGAGGGGCTGCTTCTGGCGAAGCAGAATGCCGCCAGAAGAATGAAGGGCACGGTAGGCAGCAGGGGAAGGAATGCACCCGCGGTGCCGAGCGCAAGGCTTGTGAGGCCGAGCAGAAAGTAAAACAGGCGGCGCACGGGCCAAGCTTTCTGTCGGATCGAGACTATCCGCCCTTCACAGTCTGGATCACATCAAAGCCTTCGAACCGCGGATGGCCCAGATACAACGGCTTGTTGTCACCGGCACGGTGATGGGCTTTACGGAACGCTTCCGAGCGGGTCCATTCCTCGAAGTCCTCGCGCGAGCGCCAGACGGTGTGGGACGAGAAGAGGGTATGATCCTCTTGCGTCTCGCCGCGGAGCAGATGGAATTCGACGAAGCCGGGGACCTCCTGAAGATGGGTGTCCCGACTTAGCCAGACGTTTGCAAATGCGTTTTCTTGACCTGGCAATACCTGAAATCGATTCATCGCGATGAACATGGGATTCTCCTGTGCGGCAAGTCTGGCATAGCGAAGGGCATAAGGAAATGACGCTGCGATGGCAGCCCGCGGCCGATTCAGCATCGGCGAGTGACAAGGCGTGGCGCGCCACTTATGGCCAAGATGCCGCGCGGCAAGCATGATGTCGAAGGTTCGGCAGACAGGGAAATAGACGAACGATGCTGGGCCCCAATCGACGCAAGTATCTGGTCGTGCAGCGTAAATCGCAGCGCCCCGTCTGGATCTCGATTGCCTGGCGCGTCGGCGCAGTGTGTGCGCTGCTTGGCATGATCATCCTCGTCCACTGGCTGCAAAGGCATGAGTTCAAGGACCATTTCGACAACAAGGTCAGCTTCGTCGACATCATCTATTTCACGATGATCAGCGCCACCACCACCGGCTATGGCGACATCGTGCCGGTGACCGATCGGGCCCGGATGTTCGACGCGCTGGTGGTCACACCCGTCCGGATCTTTTTCGTCCTGATCTTCATCGGAACGACATACACTTTCATTCTCCGCAGAACCTGGGACAAATGGGTCATGGCTCGATTACAGAAGAAATTGTCCGATCACATCGTGGTCGCCGGTTTCGGCATCAGCGGCGCCAAATCGGTGACCGAGCTAATCGCGCGCGGCACCGATCCGAAGCAGATCGTGGTGATAGATCCAGACGAGATAGCCCTGTCGCAGGCCGAGGATCTCGGCTGCGTTATCGTCAATGGCGATGCCACCAGGGATCAGACGCTCACGGCGGTCAAGATCGCCGAAGCCAGGGCGATGATGATATCGGCCGGGCGGGACGATACGTCGATCCTGATCTGCCTCACCTGCCGTCACTTGGCACCGCATTTGACGATCAGCATCACAGTTCGCGCAGAGGACAATGAGCTGCTCGCCCGACAGGCGGGGGCAAATGTGGTGATCAATCCGATCAGCTTTGCCGGGCTGCTCCTGGCGAGCTCTGCGCAGGGGCTTCAGCTTGCCGACTATCTGGCCGATCTCGCATCTACGGCCGGGCGGGTCCATCTTTCGGAACGCGAAGTCAGTCCCGAAGAATATGGCAAGCCGCTGCGCGATATTGCAACCGGGCTGGGGGTACGCGTCTATCGCGCGGGGACGCCGATTGGCTTTTGGGAGGAGCAGGCAAAGTTCCTGCAACCGGGCGACCGGATCGTCGAAATCATTCCGAGCGTCGCTTCCGAGGCCGAGTTGGCCAGTTAAACCGAACTCAACCGGCGCCGAAGAATTGATGCTCGACAAAAGTCTTCACGCCAAGTCCGATCAGGACAAGGCCGCCGGCAATTTCCGCGCCCTTACCGATGCGGGCACCGGCGGCCGCGCCCAGCCACACGCCTGCATAGGATAAGATACCGGTCGTCACGCCGATCGTCGCGCAGGCGACCAGCAATGGCGCGCCGAGCAGGGGCAGGGTCACGCCCGCCGCGGCGGCATCCACGCTTGTTGCTATCGCGGAGGCGAGCAACGTCCATCCGACGAGGCGCTGCGCGGGCATGTCGTCGCCGTTCAGGCCCTGGATAATCATCCGTATGCCAAGGAATGAGAGTACGACCAGCGCAATCCAGTGATCGACATCGTGGATTACGGATGCGAAAGCGGCGCCGAGCATCCATCCCGCTATGGGCATGATCGCCTGAGCGGCGCCAAAAGCAAAGGCAATACGAATTGCGCCGGCAGATCCGGGCCTGACAGCGGCGCCCTGCGCGATTGCAACCGCAAAGGCGTCCATGGCGAGCCCGAGCGCCAGCAGCAGGAGGGAGAAAGCAATCATCGCGGTCGGGGGTGTTCGCCTAGGGTCACGTTCGGCGCTGGTCAATATGCCGAATTTCCCGGACCATGGGCTGCTGTTACCAGCCAAAGCCGTGTATGATCGACGGCGCGAACGCCAATGGTGAACGGATTCAGGATGCAAGAAGCGGAAATACCGGAAATTGTCTGGTTCAAGACCCTCTACATAGTGGCGGAGGACCGGCTGCGGTTCTCCTGCTCGCTTAAAGGCGGAGACACGGCCGTATTCTGGCTGACGCAGCGCCTCGCCAATGCCCTTGTGACGAAGCTGGTGGAATGGCTCGACAAGAACAGCATTCAGGATCGGCGCTTCGCCGAGTCCGTGCATCGAACGGCGCAGCAGTCGGCGCTGGCAAAGCGGCCGAAACGGCCCGCCCAGGCGATTCCCGACGCGCCGGGCTGGCTGGTGCATACGGTCCAGATGGGTACCTCGAAGCGGGGCCTGCTGATGACGTTCAAGGACGACGGAGCCAGGGCCGTCGGTCTTCGTTTCGATGCCCAGCATCTACGGCAATGGCTCAATGTGCTTCAGGGGCAGTATCGCCGGTCGGGCTGGACCGCGGATGTGTGGCCGGACTGGATGGTCGACGTCGCTGGGGATCGACCCACCGACGGGTCGGGGCTGTTGCACTGATACTGGCTGGCGGTGCTGCGGCGATCACTGCCGGTGGTGCGCTAACAGCAATTTGCACAGCGCGGCGGCGAGGTCGGCGGGCGATTTGACCAGGCGCAGGGACCGCCCTCCGATCACCCTAGCGATAGCGGCGGCGGCGGGGTCGCCGCGAGCGGTCAGAGCCTCGGCCCGAAGGTGCGGTTTCACCGCCGAGAGGAATTGATCGATGTTGCAACAGCCTGGGCGATCGTCGGCAATCACGAGCACGTCGACCTTCTCAAACGGAAGCCCATGGCGCAGGATTGCATGGCCGTCGGTGAACATCACGATCATCCGAACCGTGGGATCCGTGACCAAGGCCGCAGCGCCGCGAAATGGGTCAATCGTCCCTTTCGCGATTTCTTCGGCACCAATTGAGATGTCCCGGGGCGATGCGATACCTGCGCAGAGTCCGGACTGGGCGAGCAACGTCCGGACTGTTGCCTGAACGGTGCCCTTGCGATCGCCAAGGACGATTGCGGTCGGGACGCGTCCGTCGCCGTCGATCAGCTGTTGCAGCAGGGCGTGGTGTATGTCGGGCCTGCTAAGTGGGGATATCTGCGGCTGGTGGTTGATTTCGGTGATGCAGCCGCCGACCTCGCGCCACGATCTGGCAATGTCCGGCGATATGAAGTCGATCCCGGCAATATCGATGCGCAGCAGGCGCGCGGCGCGCTCGGCGATGGCGATATTGTCCGGATGGATCGAGTCGAAAACCGATCGAACCTCACCGCCGCCGGCGTTGCTGGGTATATGTTGAAGACGAACGATCCGGCTCGACGCAGGCACCGAATCGAGGGTCAATCCTTGTTGGTCCAGGATTTCGAGAACCGAATCGTCGACGGATATCGTCACAAGGGCGAGGCCAGTGCTGGGTCCGTCCCGGCGCATCCGGTTGCTCTCGTCGACCAGTTCGCCGACGGTTGAGATTCCGTCTCCGATCACGTGAGCGGGCACTCTTTCATAGGCCCAGAACAACCGCTGCTGCACGACAACAAGCCGATACTCCTTCCCATCGAGATGCTTCTCGACCATCACATTCGGCGAGCTGGACAGGGCGAGAGCATAAGCGCGCCTGACCTCCGCTTCGCTGGTCACCCCGGCCGTAACTCCGGCCCCGCGGGCCTGATCGGCGGGCTTGACCACCACCGGAAAGCCGATTCGCCGAGCGACTTCGGCTGCTGCATCCGGGCCACGAGCGATCGCATTCTCCGGAACCGGGATTTCGGCCGCGCGAAGCATGACGGCGGTGGCTATCTTGTTGCTGGCCAGCACCGCCGAAAGGCGCGGCGTGGCGTCGGTCTCGCTCTCGCGAATGAGGCGCGCGCGCTCGCCCCAGCCGAGCTGCAATATACGCTCGGGAAGCCATCGCTGCGGTATGCCGAGGTCGAGCCCCGCGCGGATCAAGTGCCGGACATTGTTGCCCTTGGGCGCCGCGTCCCGTAGCTGCCCCATGAGTTGGTCCAGCAACGCCCTCGGCTCGTCGTCCGTGAGTGATTCGTTCCACAGGAGTTCGGCAAGCGCGATGACTTGCTTGAGCGTGTCTCCTGCGGTGTGGGGCTGGAGCGACGGCATGGCGATCTGCAACTCAAGCGTACCGTCGCCGTCTGTGTCATCGTGGTCATGCAAGAGAGCCCAACCGCGCCGGACCGGGATGCCAGCCGCATCTTGCAAGGCGGCGGTCGACCGGACCAACTGCTCCATGAGCATTATCGCCGGACGCGTCGTGGACGACGGCAGGCGTGGTTCCGCTAAGTCGGATCCCGGAAGCGCATAGGGTGCAATCGCGCTTGCTAACCGGTCAACGAGGCCGAGGATGTCGCCATCCGCGCGAATTCTCACCGATGCAAGCAGGCACCTTTGGGCAAAACCAAAAAGGAAGCCACGGGTATGCGATTGTCGGACAAGCGTCAGCCGCGGTGAGTCAGCACGCCCGGAATGTACGGCGAGGTCATCCGGGCGCGAGTCCATTAGCCTACTCTTATCCGAAGAATCGTATCTCGATGTCGATAGCGCGGCATGTGTCGCCAGGCCATGGCCTCGATGCCAACGGTAACTCCGCCATTTGCCCGCGCGCGATTGACCATTTTCCAATCTAGGATAGTGTTCCGCCGTTGGGGCAAGGGGTCAAGGACGCACAATGTGACGGGTATCGTCTGCACGTTTCTGACCCACCAGAACGGCCGGCCGCTGACATCTGGCGTGGTCGCCGACCTACGTACTGTCGACGGCACGGAATCAAATGACGCTTCGGCGCGAGAATTGGTCGTGTTCGCCAACCGACATCCAGGAGCCTGCGCCTATGGAAAGGTCGTATTGCTCAGACAGGAAGGCATCTTCACCTACCAAGCGACCGCAAGTGGCGACGCGGTGCCCGTCTTCTGCGGCAATTCGACCGCCGCCGCTCTCAGTTTCCTCGGCATCGCATCCGCGGTCGAAACCCGTATCCACGGCAGGGCCACCATTCCCTATCAGATATCGGCCCGCGCCGTCGGCGATAAGGTCACGCAACGCTGGATAGTACCGTCGGTTGCCAGCGAAGCGCGGAATTGGCGTGGCATGCGTGTCCTGCTGCTGCCGACACTCAACGATTATGCGATCGTGCTCGGTCGCCTGCCGCTGGACGTCAGCGCCCAGATGGCGCGCGACGAACTGTTGGGTTCTGCCGAAGCCGGAAAGCTAGCCGTGGTTTGCGAAACGCCTAGTGGGCCCGTCGTCGAATTCTACAATGGAAACGGAAGGCATGGTGCCGTACCCCAGACAGGCGCGGCTACCATCAGCCTCGCCATAAGGTCAAATCCCTGCCTGGGCCATTATTTCCCGAACGGACGGCTCACTTATCTGACGAAAAAGGGGCGCCGGAAAGCGCAACTGCCCGCCGTCAGCGATACCAAGTGCGGTCGCCTCGCCGTCGAGATGCCTCCCATAAGCGTCAGGCTTGATCCGGTGGAAGTCGAACTGGTGGCCTGAGATGGATGGACATCGGCTCGCCCGGATCATCTTTTCGGGCATCAACGACATCGAGGAATGGCGGCTGGGCGACCCCGACCTCGCCGCCGCCAAGGGATATCCGCGGGAATATCCGGCCGAGCCGATCGACGATTATGGAATCATCTTCGCCGACGTCGCGATCGACCGGGCCGACGGGACGCTGGTCTGCCACGAAGTCAACGGACCCAATGCGGTGGGATCCGATGCATTGACGGGCGACAGCTTCCTACGCGCGCAAAACGAGGCGTGGCAGGCGGTTCGAAGGGCGCGAGAGCTGGGATACCTCCTGCCCGACGGGCGCTTGCGCGTGCCTGTGGCGACTATCCACGCCCATCAGCATTGGCGCTTCTTCCGTACGGGCGGGGAATTCTATCCGCGGGTCGACCAGTTCGCCGCCATTTTGAAGGACCTCCTGCCGGGCCGATCGGTTCGCTGTTTTGCTGCGGGCGACGCACTTAGTGACGAGGATGTCGCGGTCGCGATGGGCGACGTGCCGGCAATCGCAAGCAACATATCGATCGATGCGGCAACGGGTGGGCTCGTGTATCTCGGCCGGCCAGTGATCTTCATGGGCAATCCAAATCTGGTCACCGAGCTCAGGCGCCTCGGCAAACTGGGCAAGGACGACGACAATCCTAAACTGCGCATATTGCATGCCTGGCGCCTGCTCCGCGCGATCCGCGACAAAGGGCTTCAGCAGCAATTGCTGGCGGGAACGGGGATCAGGCCACTTCGTCATTTCGCAGCTGCGTCGGCCGCCGATGCATTACGCCATACCAGAGAGATGCTGGCCCATGGTCCAGCGGTGCTGAAGCCGAGCGCGACCAGCGGCGGCTGTGGGGTCACCGCGGTCGTACCCGGTATGAGCGATGCCGAGATTGCCGCCGCGATCGAAACCTTGGTGGGCGAGTGCCGGCAGAAATATGGCGAAAACGCCGAAGCAACGATATTCCCGATCGGCGGCTTCGAGTTCGTGCGCGCGGCGGGCTATCCGATGGCAGATGGCGAGCATCTGTGGGATCTGCGGATCGCAGTCCTGTTCGAGCCCGGGAGGGCACAGGCTTTTCCGGTTTCGCTGCGCTTCGCACCCAAGCCGTTCGACCCGAGGACATTCCATCTGGACCGGGATCAATGGATTTCGAACGTGAGCGGGAGGAGGGATACATTCCTCAAGTCCGGGATGGACGATGCGGTGCTCGCGAAAATCGGGTTCACCGATGCGATGCTCGATCAGGCGATGCAGGGCTGCGTACGTTGGGCGATAAAGGCCTGGGATCAATCGATACGCGGCGGCGGGCAGGACGGTTCCGTCTACGAGGATCTGTGCGAGGATGCCGACCAGTCCTTCTATGACTGGGAAAAATTCAGCACATGAGTGCGGAGCCCCTCGACCGCTCGGCGATATCGACGGAAGAGCGGCAGGAAGGCCGGGCGGTGCGCACGCGATATCCCGTGATGCCGGCGATTTTGGACCGATGGAGTCCGCGCAGCTTCGACGCGCGCCAACCCGATCCAGCGACACTGCAAAGCATCTTCGAGGCGGCGCGCCTCGCGCCCTCCGCACACAACAGCCAGCCGGTGCGTTTTGTGGTGGGGCGCAAGGATCATGGCGACGGGTTCGAGAGGCTGTTCTCGTGTCTTGATCCGCACAATCAGAAGTGGGCGCATCTGGCGCCGGTCCTCATCCTCGGCGCAGTCACGCGGAAACGGTTCAACCAGGCGCGCGGCGAACTCGTTCCCTATCCGCATTGCATGCACGACCTCGGCCTTGCGGTGATGTCGCTGATCATCCAGGCGCAGCAGCTGGGCCTATATTGCCACCCGATGGCGGCATTCGATCCCGACAAGGCCCAGTCGATGTTCGACATCCCGGAGTTGTTCCTGCCCGGCATCATGATTGCCGCAGGATATGCGGGGTCCGCCGATGCCCTCCCGGCAGGTTTGCGTGAGATTGAGTTGAGCCGACGGCTTCGGCGACCGCTCGAAGAGACCGTATTCGAAGATGCTTGGGGGGAGGCGTCTCCCCTGTTCGCAGGCGCCGACAATCAAGGGAGTCAGGGCTGACGTGAAAGATGGGAACGCAAAGCTTCGGCATCTCGCACTGATTGTGGAGGATCCCGAGGCATCGGCGCGATTCTTCGCAGCGGCGTTCGGGATGAAGCGCACCGGCGAGGCGCGTTGCGGATGCCACATGAGCGATGGCGTGATGACGGTTGCGCTGCTGAAGAAGGAAACGGCCAACGAACAGATCGGCATTCATCATTTCGGCATGTGGGTAGAGGAACTGGAAGCGGCCAAGTTGCAGGCTGTTGGGGCTGGGGCAGTGTCGCTGGGCAGCAGTCCGCCCGGGGACCAGGCCTTTTATGAAGCCAAGTTCGAGTCCCCTGACGGTATTACCTTCGATCTCTCGCATACCGGGTGGCCTGGCGCCGTCAGAGATCCCTAACCTCGCCAGGGCGGCAACCGTTCATCCCTATTCGGCGGCTTCACGAATTTCAGCGTCATGCGATCGCTCTCGCCGATCGCGAGATATTTGTCGCGGTCGACTGCGCCATTCTTGAGTGTCGGCGGCAATGTCCACACCCCACCCGGCCAATCGGCCGTGTCTTTTGGGTTGGCATTGACCTCGGACGTGGAAACGAGGCGAAACCCGGCCGCTTCTGCGAGCGCGCGGACGGTCGATGTCTTGAGATAGCCGTTGTCCCGCTCGCGTGCGGAATCGGCTGATTCGGGAAGGCGATGATCCTCCACGCCGAGAATCCCGCCCGGCCTCAAGACAAGGAAGATCTGGCGAAAAACGTCGGCCGCGATCGGCTTCTCACCTGCCAGCCAATTGTGGACATTCCTGAAGGTCAGGACGACATCGACCGAGCCTGGCGCTATCCCGAGCGGACCGGCGGCATCGGTCACGAACGGAATTGCCCGCACCGATCCATATGCATCGGGCTTATCAGCGATCAGCTTGCGAACTCCGGCCAGGCCGCTCTCGGGTGCGAGCGCGTAGAGACTCCCACCACCGTTCTTCAGATATGGCGCGAGAATTTCGCTGTACCAGCCGCCGCCGGGCCACATCTCGACGACCGTGTCGCCCGGCTTGACGCCGAAGAAAGCGAGAGTTTCTGCCGGGTGCCGATATGTGTCGCGCGCCCGATTGGCGGTGCTCCGCGCCGGGGAGCTAACGGCCATTTGCAACGAAGCAGGAGCGCTGACTTGAGCTGAGGACATTTCCGGTCCGCACGGGAGCATGGCGGCGAACATGACGGCTGAAGACAAAATACGCATGCCGCTTCTCCTCGAGCCTTCGCGTCGCGCTGGCACTTCGACGCTAGGCGATCAGGTAATCCATATAGGCACCTTCCGGAGGACCTGCGAGAAGTGTCTTGAACGGCGCCATCAATTCCTTCGGCAGCAATGGGCTGCCGTCCTTATGCGCCTGAACCGACGCCCATTTTTCGACGAACACGAGGCGGGTGGGATGGTCCTGATCGCGCAGCAGCTCGGCCTGCTCGAAGCCGGGAATTTCCTGTAGCGCGACTGCGAGTGCTTCCAAAGCCCCGGCAAGCTCCGCTGACTTACCCTCGGTGGCCTCCATTCGATAAAATCGTGCAATCGTCATTTCATTCTCCACAATTTTGCATTCGTCGTGTCGATCTGAAGTCTATGGGACGATCGCCATCGAGGTCGCAATTCCCGATCTACGACAGAAAGGTGATGCCGCATGTTCGGCCGGGCCTGCGCCTGCCTTGCCTGGACGTGCAGATTCGCGTTAAACCAAGCACTTATGTGGCAAGTCATCCTGGCGCTTTTGCTGTTTCTCCTCGGAGTGTTGATCGGGTCCGCAATTTTCATGCGCTGGGCTTACCGTTCCAACGAGAATGACGAGGACGGCGAGGATACGATCTGGTTCGATCCGCTCGAATGGGTGATGGCGACCAGGCTTTTCCGGCCCAAACAGCTCACCTTGACCGACGCGCGCAGGAAGCGAAGCGAGCCCTGAGCGCCGGTCGTTGGGCTAGATAAGGCCCAACGCGCGCAAGCTGCTGTGGCCCTTGCTGCCGATAATGACGTGGTCATGGACGCTGATCTTGAGATGCTGCGTAGCTTCGATGATGTCGCGGGTCAGTTGCACATCCTGGCGGCTGGGCTGCGGATCGCCGCTTGGATGGTTGTGGACGAGGATCAGAGCGGTCGCGTGGCAATCGAGCGCGCGACGTACGACTTCGCGAACGTAAACCGCGGCCTCATCCACCGAGCCTTCGGACAAGAGCTCGTCACTGATCAGGACGTTCTTGGCATTGAGGTACAGGACGCGCACTTGCTCGATCGGTTGATGGGCCATGCTGGCGTGGAGATAATCGAGAAGCGCCTGCCAGTTGCCTAGCACTGGCTTACCCTCGATTCCCGTCCTGAGCAGGCGGAGTGCGGCCGCTTCGGCGATCTTGATCGCGGCGACGCTGCTCTCCGACAACTTGCCGGCGCGTGCGATTGCGTCTGCCGGAGCCGCAAGCAGTGCCCCGACGCTTCCGAATTTGGCGATCAGTGCCTTGGCGAGTGCCTTGGTGTCGCGGCGCGGGATCGTGAGCGCGAGCAGATATTCGACCAGCTCGTGGTCGTGCAGTGCCGAGGGGCCATCCTGGAACAGCCGCTTTCGCAAGCGGGCGCGGTGGCCTGTGCCGTCATGGGGCTGGTCTGCCATCAGGATGGATTAAGCTTCGCTATGCTTCTAGGCCAATGAGAAAGTGACGGAGGCGGAACGTGATGCGGCACAACGAGGTTGGGCAAAGGTGATATTGATCAGCCCGGTGGCCGGATAGCTACGTTCAATGGCGGATTTCGAAGAACCAGTTCTGATTAGCCGGCGCCCGCGATTGCGCGTCGTGATGTTTGGCGTCCTCATCGTTCTGGCGTTGATCGTCATCCTGCTTTGGAGCCAGCGCAAGCCGATCGCCGTTCATTTCATCGATCAGCAACTGATTCGACGGGGCGTCCAGGCGCATTATGTGATCAAGCAGCTTGGAGTGAGGCGGCAGCGGCTCGAGAATGTGCGGATCGGCGAGCCGGCGAATCCAGACCTGACTGCGCGCTGGGTCGAAGTCGAGATGTCGTGGGGCTTCGGCGCACCGAAAATAGCCAAGATCACCGCGCGAGGTGTGCGCCTGTTCGGACGCTTTGCGGACGGAAAGCTGACGCTGGGGCAGATCGACAAGCTGCTCCCGGCACCAAGCGGAAAGCCGTTCGAACTACCGGAGCTGAACGTCGACCTCGACGAGACAGCGATGCGGCTCGACACCCCGGTGGGCCGGATCGGCGTCGCGGTCAAAGGGAAGGGCAATCTTTCGGATGGGTTCAGCGGCCGGCTGGCGGCCGTATCGCGTACGCTTGAGGCCGGTGATTGCGCAGTGAGGGCGCCGGTCGCGGCGTTGGCGCTCTCGGTTTCGAACCGCAGACCCAAGGTGATCGGCCCGATCAGCAGCGACAAGCTAGATTGCGGTGCCGCGGTTTCGCTCGATCAGCCGGTCGCAAATGTGGATCTGGCGCTGGAGCCAGCACTCGACGGCTGGAATGGCAATGCGCGCCTGATTTCGGCGGCAATGCGTTCCCGAAACAATCGGATGGAGAAGGTCGCCGGCCAAGTGACCTTTGCCGGAAACGCCGCCCGGACGAGCGGCAAGGTTGAGTTGGGCGCGGCGAAGTCTGAAATCGGCGGCAGTCGCAGCGGCCGGCTTGCATTTGCCGGCGATTATGACGCTCGCCCGAATCGTGGTGCATATGCGGTTGCGGGAAATGCCAGCGCGGCGGACATCTTTCTTGCCGATGGCGTGATCGACCCGGTGCTTCGGGCGATGCGTTCGACAGCTGGTACGCCGCTCGCCCCGGCCGTTGCGGTCCTGGCGAACGCGACTGCCAACGCCGCGCACGGGTTTTCGGCGCGGACCGGGCTGCGGCTGACCGCCGATCGTCGGGGTGCCCTAGTCCATATGAATGGACTGTCAGCCGACAGCCGAAGCGGCGCCCAATTCGCCCTTGCCGGGGGCCGGGGCATGACGATCGACACCGCAACATCCGCTTTCCTTGTGGACGGACGGTTGCAGCTTGCCGGCGGTGGGTTTCCTGCGACTGAGGCGGTGCTGATCCAGCCGGGACCGCACGATCTGCTGCGCGGCACCGCACGGATCGCACCGATAACGGCGAAGGGCGGTCGCCTGGCGCTCGGCGATATCGTGTTTGCGCAGCGTTGGGACAGTAGCGTTAGCGTCGCAACGAACATGGTGGTCGATGGCTCGTTGAGCGATGCGAAATTCGCCGGGCTCGCCTTCCCGGTCCGGGGTAGTTTCGGACCGAAAGGCTTTACCATCGGCGAACAATGCATGCCCGCCGCGTTCAGAAGCCTCGATTATTCGAGCTTTCATCTCGGCCCAACGCGCGTTGGCCTGTGTCCGATCGGAAGGGCGTTGCTGTGGAGCGGGCCGCAGGGCGTGCAGGGCGGTGCCGAGATCAGAGGTCTGCGGCTGGCCGGCAAACTCGGATCGTCGCCGATCGCGCTGGGTTCCGATCGCTTTCGCTTCAGTCTCGATGGTGCCCGTTTCAGTGGCACCAAGGTCGCGATACGGCTCGGGAGCGGTACATATGTGAACCGGCTGGACCTGGCCACGCTGGAAGGCCGCATAACCGCGCGCGGCGTCGATGGCAGGTTCGGAGGCGGTGCGGGCAAGATCGCCAATGTGCCGCTCGTGCTTTCCCGTGCCGCCGGCCGCTGGCGGGTCGAAGGCGGCAAGGCCATCGTAGACGGCGGGATGATTGTCTCGGACGAAGTCGATCCTTCGCGCTTCTATCCGCTACGTGCAGAGGATTTTCATCTGGTTCTGGCTGGCAACCGGATCGACGCGCAATCGACGCTGGTCGATCCCGATACCGGAACGAAGGTCGCAACGGCCGACATCGTGCACGCGCTCGACACCAGCCGCGGCAAGGCAGTGATCGACATCGCCGGGATCAAATTCGACGACAAGTATCAACCGGAGCAGCTGACCCGGCTGACGCTCGGCGTCGTCGCGCTGGTAAAAGGAACGCTGAGCGGGACGGCCGAGATCGCCTGGAGTCCGGCAGGCACGGTCAGCACCGGTAGCTTCTCGACCCAAAAAATGGACCTGGCCGCTGCGTTCGGACCCGTAAGCGGTCTGTCCACGACCATCAACTTCAATGACTTGCTTGGTTTGGCAACCAGCCCCGGCCAGGAAGCCAGCGTCGATCGGATCCAGGCGGGAATCGATGTCTTTGACGGCCGCATTCGCTACCAGCTGCTGCCGGGCCTTCGCGTGCGCGTGGAATCGGGCCGCTGGCCCTATGCCGGGGGTGAATTGCTACTCGACGAAACGGTGCTGGATTTCAGCAAGCCGAGCGAAAAGAACCTAACCTTCCGCGTGAACGGAATGGATGGCGCCAGATTCGTCCAGCAGATGCAGTTCAGCAATATCGCAGCGACGGGCACGTTCGATGGCGTGGTGCCGATGGCGTTCGACCAGCAGGGCGGGCGGATCGTCAACGGTCATCTGGCGGCGCGGCCGGGTGGTGGGGTGGTCTCCTATGTCGGCGAAGTCAGCGACCAACAGATCGGGGCTTACGGGAAACTGGCCTTCGATGCGCTGAAGGCGCTGCGTTACAGCAAGCTGACGATCGACCTGAACGGGTCGCTCGATGGCGAGTTTGTCGCCGGAGTGGAGCTTGACGGCGTCGCGCGCGACAGGCCCGCACCCAATGGCATCGTCGGCTACGTATTCAACCAGGTCGCCAAGATCCCGCTGGAATTCAACATAACCGTGCGCGCGCCGTTCCGGGCACTGCTCGCCACTATGCGATCGATGAAGGATCCCAGTGGCCTGATCCAGGCCGTGCTCCCCGAAGCGATGCGTGACCAGCCGACGACGGCGGTCGTTCAGCCTGAAGAAAGCGAGACTGTGCAATGAAGCTGGCAATATTGACGAACAGGGGCCTCGATGCGAGGCTTTCGATGATGAGGAGCCTGACGCTACTTGCAACGATGGCGATGCCCACGGTTTTGGCCGGATGTGTCCAGGTGAGCGCACCTGACAAGCCGATCGAGATCAACCTGAATATCAATATCAGGCAAGAGGTTGTGGTACGTCTGCAGCAGGATGCGAAAGACCTCATCAAAGAGAATCCAGGAGTATTCTGATATGAGCCGGCGAATGAAGATCATACTAGCGATGGGCATCGGCATGGCCGCTGCCGTCAGCGGTGGTAGCGTCGCCTTTGCGATGTACCAGGATGAAAGTGCGGCCCTTCGCGCCACCGGGCAGGTGGGTGAGCAGGCCGACGGCTATCTCGGAATCGTCGGTTCGCCTTCGGCGGCGCTTCGCGCCCAGGTCGATGCCGTAAACATCAAACGGCGTGCGCTGTATACCGAGCTCGCCGCCAAGCGCGGCGTCAAGATCGAGGAGGCTGCGGCCACGACTGCCTGCGTCATCCTGTCGAGCCGCGTTCAGCCGGGGCAATATTACCGCCTAACCGATGGAGTCTGGCGCAAGCGCGACAACACGCCGATTCCTCTGCCAACCTATTGCGGCTGAGATTTCGGCGGCTTTCGGCCCGAGCATTGATACTGAACTCCGGCATTTCGCACCGCAGCGGCGCTGTTGACTTGACTGCGCCCGGTTCCTAAAGGGACCGCGCCTTGGCGGGCTTATTCGCCGGCATGTTCCATGCCCATTTAGCACTGCTCCGACGGAGGCGCGGCTGCACCTGGAAAGCATGGCATGACGGCAAGCGAGCCCCCGCAGGACCCTGAGCTTCCCCGGGATGCACGGCTCAATTCGCTCGACGAGCGGCTGAGGCAGGCACAGCGGGCGGAGACTGAGCGGTCCGGCAGCGTGCCACCCGACGGTAATTACCGTCTCGGGATGCGCGTTCTAGGCGAATTGGTCGGGGCTCCGTTTGGGGGAGCGGTCATCGGCTTCGTGCTCGACCGCTGGCTGGAAACGCGCCCCTTGTTCTTGTTGGCGTTGCTGTTCCTCGGTTTCGGCGTCGGCATCAGGAACGTCATTCGACTTTCAAAGACGCGCCCGGACAATGGTCCGGGGGCGGGATCATAAGGGTTTTTCGCGCGTGGCCGTCGCAAGCAAAATCGATCCGATGCACCAGTTCACGCTCGAGCCGCTCGCCAAGATTCAGGTGGGCGGGTTCGACATCAGCTTCACCAACAGCGCGCTGTGGATGGTGCTGACGCTGGCGATCATCTGGGTGTTCATGCTAGGCGGAATGAAGCGCCAGCTGGTGCCCGGCCGCTGGCAGGTGGCGGTCGAAGGTTTTACCGGCTTCATCACCAACATGGTCGACGCAAACATCGGGCCGGAGGGACGCAAGTTCACGCCCTATATCTTCTCGATCTTCATGTTCATCCTGATCTCCAACTTCCTCGGCCTTATGCCGCTCGGCATCATTCCAGGCGTCCATCCGTTCACCACGACCAGCCATTTCAGCATCACCGGTATCCTGGCGATCATGAGCTTCTCGATCGTGCTGATCGTCGGCTTCTGGCGCCACGGCTTCCACTTCTTCTCGCTGTTCGTGCCGCATGGAACCCCGATCGTGATGGTGCCGCTGATCGCGGCGATCGAGTTCATCTCCTTCATGGTGCGGCCGTTCAGCCTCGGTCTGCGGTTGTTCGTGGCGATGATCGCCGGCCACATCCTGATGGACGTGTTCGGCAGCTTCATCGTCAGCGGCTTCAACGCCGGCCCGATGGGCTGGGGCATCGGCATCATCAGCTTCCTGTTCATCGTCGGCGTTGCGGCGCTCGAGTTGCTGGTGTGCGCGATCCAGGCCTATGTGTTTGCGCTGCTGACATCGCTCTACCTCAACGACGCGATCAATCTTCACTAAGTCATTTTTCAAAGGAGTTTGGACATGGACCTCGAATCAGCAAAAGTGATCGGCGCGGGCCTCGCGGCGATCGGTACGGGCGCCGCCGCGATCGGCGTGGGCATCGTTTTCGGATCGTTCCTGCAGAGCGCGCTGCGCAATCCGGCGGCAGCCGACAGCCAGCAGGGCCGTCTGTTCATCGGCTTCGCGGCTGCCGAACTTCTCGGCCTGATCGCGTTCGCCGTTGCGATGATCATCCTTTACGCCATCTAAAGCGGTAACCGGCCGGCTGCGGATCGCGCAACCGGCCCCGGTTGGGATCGACAATGCCCCAGATCACGCAACTTCCTTTATTCTACGCGTCGCAGATCTTCTGGCTTGCGCTCGTGTTCGGCACGCTCTTTTTCGTGATCGGACGCGGGATGCTTCCCAAGATCCAGGCCACGGTGGACGCGCGCGACGCACGCATCGCCGAGGATCTGGCCGAGGCGCAGCGTGCGCGTACGCAGGCCGACACGATCGAAGCGGAGTATCGTGCGCGGATCGACGAGAGCCGGATGGAAGCGTCGCGCGTGACCGAAGCTTCGAAGCAGGACATGGCCCGCGAGACCGAGGCGAAGATCAAGTCAATCGATGTCGAGATTCACGCGCGTACCGACGCCGCCGAGGCCGACATTCGCGCGGCAACGGCCAAGGCGATGCGCGACATCGAGAAGGTGGCTGCCGAAACCGCCGCCGAAATGGTGGAGAAGCTGGCCGGGATCAAGGTTGGCGCGGATCGCGCCGCTGCCGCTGTAAAGGCTGCGCTCAATGGCTGATGAAAGCGTACATAATGCATCTCCCGAGCATGGCGAGACGGTTGCCGGAACCGAAGCACATGCGCCCGGTGAGCATGGACCAGAGCCGACGTTCATAGGCCTCGGGGCACCGGCGTTCGTGGCACTGGCGATGATCGCAGTGATCGCCATCATCCTGTGGAAGAAGGTCCCGGCCGCGATCGGTGCGGGGCTCGACAAGAAGATCGCACTGATCCGCGGCCAGCTCGAAGAGGCCGCCAAGCTTCGCGCCGAGGCAGAGGCGCTGCGCGCCGAATATGAAGCAAAAGCGGCTGCTGCCGATGCCGAGCGGGCGACGATGCTCGAGCGGGCACGTCACGAAGCAGACGCCATCGTCGAACAGGCCAAGACTGCATCCGCAGCGCTGGTGGAACGGCGCCAGCGTATGGCCGAGGACAAGATCGCCGCGGCCGAACGCGCGGCCGTGTCCGAAGTCCGCGCAAAGGCGGTCAGCGCTTCGGCGGCTGCGGCCGAGACGCTGATCCGCGAGCAGCATGATGCCGGCGCCGACAAGGCAATGGTCGACCGGACCATCTCGGAGCTTGCGCGTCGCCATTGAATCCTTGACGCTCGGATAACCGAATGATGGCGGAGACCCATTCGGAGGATGCGCTGATCCGCGGCCTGGATGCGATCCGAGCCCAGTTTCAGATACCAGACAGCTTTCCGGCAGAAGTGCTTGCAGCCGCCGAAGTCGCGGCCGAACGTACGCCAACCGAACATGTCGATCGCACGCAGCAAGCGTTCGTGACGCTAGACCCGGCTTCGTCGACGGATCTCGATCAGGCGTTTGCGATCGAGAAGAGCGGCGGCGACTTGCTGCTCCATTATGCCATCGCCGATGTGGCATGGTTCGTTGCGGACGGCGATGTGGTCGATGCCGAAGCCTGGCGGCGCGGCGCCACCCAATATCTACCCGATCGCAAGGCCAACCTCTATCCGCCGGTGCTGAGCGAGAATGCGGCAAGCCTGTTGCCGGACGGTCCGCGGCCGGCAGTCGTCTTCACGATCCGCGTCGTACCGGACGGTCAGGTACGGCTCGATGCCGCCCAGCGTGCGATCGTGCGCAGCCGCGCCAAACTCGCCTATGAGAAAGTGCGGGATGCTGATCTTCCGGCTGAATTTGAAGAATTGGCAAATCGGATCCAGATCGCCGAGGATGCGCGCGGTGCCGCGCGGGTCGACCCACCGGAACAGGAAGTTGAGCGTCAGGCCGAGGGGAAGCTCGCGCTACATTTCCGGCCGAGGCTGATGTCCGAAGTCCGCAACGCTGCGCTGTCGCTGGCGACGAACCTGGCCATAGCCGACGCGATCCAGGCGCATCATACCGGGCTGTTTCGAGTCATGGCGGAACCCGACGCGCGCGCGATCGCACGGCTGCGTCACACGGCGCGGGCTTATGGCCTGGACTGGTCCGACAAAGAGTCACTCGCCCAGTTCGAGCGGACGCTCAGCGACAGGAATCCGCGCCAGGCCGCCTTCATGCTCGCAGTCCGCCGGGCAGGCACCGGTGCGGCCTATACGCCGTATGAGGAGGGGAAAGTGCCCTGGCATGCCGCGATGGCGGCGACCTATGCCCATGCGACTGCGCCGTTGCGGCGGCTCGCCGATCGCTATGTCATTCAGGCGACTCTGGCGATCGCCAACGGCAAGCCGGTCCCGGAGCGCATATCCTCCGCCTTCGGCCTGCTTCCAAAGGTAATGGCCAAGGCCGATGCATTGAGCCGGCAGGTCGATCGGGCCGTGATAGATCTCGCCGAAGCCGTAATGCTTCAAGGCCGGGAGGGGGAGACATTTGCCGCGGTCGTCACAGACGTGGACGAGCGGGGCGCGCGAATCCAGCTCGCCGATTTGCCGGTCGTGGCGCGCGTTGCAGCGGACGGGATCGGGCCGGGCGATACATTGCGGGCCCGCCTTACCGCGTCAGACCCCGAGCATCGGCTCATCAGCTTCCAACGCGTGCACTGATCAGCGACTCCGGCGGCCCGCTTTCAGTTATGCAGGTCCGCATGCTTTTTCGCTGGAATCGCGTGGATGATCGCAATGATCAATCCACCGACGACGAGCCCTAGCATTGCCGACAGCAACGCGCCGACAAACCACTGCGTGACCGCGGACGCGAACGGCATCGCGTGTGCAGCCTGCTCGGCCAGATGATGCGCCCAGTGTGCCAGCGACTCGAGCCCGAACACTTCGAGGCCGTGGAGGATGATGCCGCCGCCGACCCAGATCATCGCTGCAGTTCCAATGACCGCGATCGTCTCGAGCAGGATCGGCATGGCCTTGACCAGACCGCGCCCGAAGTGGCGAGTGATTGCAGCTCGCCGCTCGGCCAGGTGAAGGCCGATATCGTCCATTTTCACGATCAGCCCTACGACTCCGTAGACACCGATCGTGATTGCGATCCCCACTGCGCCAAGCGCCACGGCCTGCATGATCAGAGATATTTCGGACAGGTCGGCCAGAGCGATCGCCATGATCTCGGCGGACAGGATGAAATCGGTGCGCACCGCGCCGCTGACCTGGCGATCCTCCAGTTCCTTCGGATCGGTGATTTCGACCACCTCTTCGGCATGACCCGTGCCGGTAATAGCTTCATAGACCTTCTCGCTGCCCTCGTAGCAAAGATAGGCGCCGCCGATCATGAGGAGCGGTGTGATGGCCCAGGGCGCGAGCGCGCTCAGCAGCAGGGCAGCGGGGAGCAGGAACAACAGCTTGTTGCGAAGCGATCCGATCGCGATCTTGGCGATGATCGGCAGTTCGCGGTCGGGTGATAGCCCGACGACATAGCGCGGCGTGACCGCCGTATCGTCGATAACGACGCCGGCTGCCTTAGTACCGGCCCGCCCGGCCGCGCCCGCAACGTCATCGAGGGACGCCGCTGCCATTTTCGCGATGGCCGCCACGTCATCCAGCAGCGCAACTAGTCCTCCAGACATGTGCCTCTTTCACCATTGTCGTGCCAGTCTGGACGTGCCCTTCCATGAGAAGGTCCGACTTTAAGCATATTGAGCCGCTAGCCTCCGATTTCGGGCGGACGCAAGTGCGTTTGGCGCCTGCCCCGACCGCGGAATCTTGTGCACGGTGACCCGTAGCGGCTATGAACAAGCGGCCAAGGCAAGGAGATGGCGATGCAAGATATGGGAGCGGGATCCTGTCCATTCGAATTCAATTTCGATCCAGATACTTTCAAGCCTGGGGACATGGTAAGCTACCGCGTTACCGGGAGCCTGGCGGACTTTCCGTTCGTGGGCACATTGCTCGAAGTGCATAGCGATCATGTGATCATCGTCCATGATCCCGAAGACCCGACCAGCAGGATGCGCGCAACGCGCGAGAGCCGTCCGGTAGTCCAGGAGGAGGATATCTAGGGGTTCAGCCCGCCCGGTAATCGGGCGCCTGCGCCGGACGCCGCCCCCACCATATGTCCAATGCGAGCATTGCAAAAGCAGCAACGAGAAACCCGATGGCGATCGCCGTGGCGTTCAGCAGCGTGTCCGGCCATCCGAGCTTGGCGACGTCTATGAAGGGGTAGGGATACTTCTTTTCGATCGCGCCGCGAACGAGAGCGTAGGGCAGGTAAGCGAGCGGAAAGATGCTCCATAAGAGCGGATCATGACGCTTTAGCTCGCCCTTTGGAGAAAAGACCAGCCAGTACAGCGGGACGAAGACCGGCACGACATAGTGCATGATGATATTGGCCAACTTCGCGCCGCCGCTGAGGTGCAACAAGCCGTGCAGCAGCAGGCTGTAGGTCACGCCAACAAGGATGATCGCCAAAGTCGATCCGCTGAGCAAGGTCGCCGACCGGAAGGCGCGAATGCCGAACGCAATACCCGCCATGACGATCGCGACCAGAAAATTGGTCAAGACAGTGAAATATAAGAGAATCGTCCAAAGGCTTTGAAAGACCGACCCGGTCTGCCCAAAGGTCGCACGAAGCTGGATTACCAAACCCGTCCAGGCAATGAGCGAAATGAACCCGGCGGCCGTACGCGCTGCTTTGGAGTTCAGATGCACAGGGATCCCCTGCATAGGCCAATTTCCTGAAGTGCATAATTTGTCTGGGGCGCTTTGCCATCCTCGGTGTCGTCGCATAGCGCGGTCGTTGTCGAAAGGGGTCAACCCTCCTAAGCTGCCTGTGCTGGACAGGCACAGGCACGCGCAACCCGCGCGGGCAGCCTCGCTCCGGTGCAGGTCCAGTCACGGCGATCTGTATTTCCAACATCGGGAGACCTGAGATGAAATACGCATCCGTATTGCTGCTTGCCCTCGGCATTTGCGCGGCGACGCCTGCACTCGCCCAGAGCGATGCACCATCCTATGAAAAGGGAACGGTGTGGGACTTCGGCGAAATCAAAACCGTCGACGGTCACTTCGACGATTATATGAACTGGCTTGCCGGTCCGTGGCAGGAGCAGCAGGAAGCGCTCAAAAAAGCAGGCTATATCGTCAGCTACAAGGTGCTGCTGGTTGCCTATCCGCGCAAGGACGAGCCCGACATCATCCTGGCCACCGAATATGCCAATATGGCCGCGTTCGATCATTCGACCAAAGATGAATATCAGGTTCAGGCGAAGATCTGGGGCTCGCTGAGCAAGGCCTCGCAGGAGCAGGCGGCGCGCGGTGCCATCAGAACTATCCAGGGCGGCATGCTCACCCGCGAAGCAATATTGAAATAGGCTAATCGCCAATGGGGGGCATGACGACCGATGGTCGTCATGCCGAACCCTCGCTCACGACCGCCAGCGGGCGCTGCGCGTCTGAAGGCGTTCCGGGAGCGAGGCTCTGATCTCGAGCTTGCGCGCCAGCGTCGCGTTCGACCATTCGAGGATCTCGTCCAGCGTCCGGCCGCATCCCAGGCACACGTCTTCCTCGTCAAGCGTGCAGCGCCTGATGCACGGGGAGATGTGCGGCTCGGCCATATAGTTCATGGGATCGGACATAGTCAGCGACGGCTTAACATTATCTTGAGCATGACGCGCCAGTCGTGATTGGAAGCGGCAAAGTCGTTGGAGACTGGCACGGCGCGGCACGAGCGCCTAAATCGCCATGGTGACCGACCAGCCGTCCGACCGCTTCAACGAAGAGAAATCCGTCTACACGGTTCGCGGCAGCGACAAGCCTGACCTGGAGGCGGGCATCGCCGCGATTCGTGCGGTCGTGAAGACGCTGCCGGTGCGGCCCGGCGTCTATCGCATGCTCGATGCGCGCGGCGAGGTCCTCTACGTCGGCAAGGCGCGATCGCTGCGCAACCGCGTGACCAGTTACACGCAGGTGCCGCGGCTGACCAAGCGACTGCAGCGCATGGTCTCGCAAACGCGATCGATGGCGATCGTGACGACCAATACCGAGGCAGAGGCGCTGCTGCTCGAGGCGCAGCTGATCAAGCGCTACCGGCCGCCCTACAATGTGCTGCTGCGCGACGACAAAAGCTTCCCGTTCATCCTGCTGCGCGAGGATCACCCGTTCCCGCGCGTTCAGCTGCACCGCGGTGCGCGGCGCGCGAAGGGGCAATATTATGGGCCGTTCGCAAGCGCAGGATCGGTACGGACGACGCTGACCGCTCTCCAGAAATTGTTCCTGCTGCGCAGCTGCACCGACAGCTTCTTCGCCAACCGGTCGCGGCCATGCCTGCTGTACCAGATCCGGCGCTGCTCGGCGCCGTGCGTGGAGCGGATCGACCAAGCCGGCTATGCCGAGCTGGTCGAGGACGCGAAGGATTTCCTCGCCGGCCGATCGACCAAGGTCCAGACCAAGCTCGGCGGGCTGATGAGCACGGCGGCCGAGCAGATGGATTACGAACTGGCCGCTGTCTATCGCGACCGGCTTCGCGCGCTAACGTTTATCCAGGGAACGCAGACGATCAACGCCGAGGGCCTCGGGGAGGCGGACCTGTTCGCGCTGGCCTGCAAGGAAGGCACGATGTGCATCCAGGCATTCTTCATCAGGGGCGGGCAGAATTGGGGCAGCCGCAGCTTCTTCCCGGCGCATACCCACGATATACCCGAGGAAGAAGTGCTGACGAGCTTCCTGGTCCAATTCTATGAAGAGGTGCCGCCGCCGCGCACGGTGCTTCTCGACCGGGCGCTGCCCGAAGCGGACTTGTTGTGCGAGGCGCTGTCAGAGCGGGCCGAACGGCGGGTGACGGTGCGCATGCCGCAGCGCGGCGACCAGGTGCGGATGATCGCACAGGCCAAACGCAACGCCGAGGAAGAGCTCGAGCGCCGCCTGGCCGAGAGCAGCACCCAGGCGAAGAATTTGCGCGCGGTCGCCGAGCTGTTCGAGCTGGAGGGCCCGCCGCAGCGCATTGAGGTCTATGACAACAGCCACGTGAGGGGCACCAACGCGGTCGGCGCGATGATCGTCGCCGGGCCGGAAGGGTTCAGGAAGAACGGCTATCGCAAGTTCAACATCAAGCGCAGCGAGACAACGCCGGGGGACGATTTCGCGATGATGCGCGAAGTGATCAGCCGCCGCTTCGCGCGTCTCGAAAAGGAGGATCCCGACCGCAGCAATGGCGAATGGCCCGACCTGCTGCTGATCGACGGCGGCAAGGGGCAGGTCAGCGCGGTGTGCGAGGTGCTGCAGGATGCCGGCGTGCACGACGTTCCGCTGATCGGTATTTCCAAGGGGCCGGATCGCGACGCCGGGCGCGAGATTTTCCATTTTCCGAACGGCCGCGAGGTCACGCTGCCGCCCAATTCGCCGGAGCTCTTCTATTTGCAGCGGCTGCGCGACGAGGCGCATCGCTTCGCGATCGGCGCGCACCGGCAGAAGCGCGCGAAGAGCATGGTGACGAGCCCGCTGGACGACGTGCCGGGCATCGGCCCGAACCGCAAGCGCGCGCTGCTGATGCACTTCGGCACCGCGCGGGCGGTGAAGGGGGCTGCGCTAGAGGATCTGGAAAAGGCGCCCGGAATTTCCCGCACGATGGCGCGCGGTATCTATGACTATTTCCATCCCCGCGGCTGAGCGGCGGATGCCGCGATGAGGATCGATACCAGGGCGATTGTCTGCGCGGTGCGTCCGCATGCCGAGCATGGGGCGATCGTGCGCGCGATGACGCCGGCCGGCGGCCTGTGTGCAGGCTATGTGCGCGGCGGCCGTTCGCGCCGGCTGCGGCCGGTGCTGATGCCGGGCAATGTGGTGCAGGCGCAGTATAGCGCGCGGACCGCCGACCAGCTTGCCCAGCTCAGCGTCGAACTGATCCACAGCCGCGCGCCGCTGTTCGAGGAGCCGCTTGCCGCTGCAGCGATCGAGTGGCTGTGCACGCTCACCGCGGTGGCGCTGCCGGAAGAGCAGGGCTACTCGCAAGTCTATTCGGCGCTCGACGGCGTGCTGAGCGCGATCGAAGCGGCGCCCGCGGCCAGCGGCTGGGGCGGGGCGCTGGTGCGCTACGAATTGCTCATTCTCGGAGAGCTTGGCTTCGGGCTCGACCTCACCCAATGCGCGGCGACCGGAAGCACCGCCGAGCTCGACTTCGTCAGCCCGAAGAGCGGGCGCGCGGTCTGTGCGAGCGCGGCGGAGGACTATCGCGATCGCCTGTTCGCGCTGCCCCGGTTCATGCGCGAAGGCGGGAGCGCGTCGTGGCAGGAGATTTTCGAGGGACTGAAGATCACCGGGCACTTCCTCGCGCGCGACCTGCTGATCGAGCGGCAATCGGACTGCCTTGCGGCGCGCGAACGCCTGGTCGACCGCTTGCAGCGCGTGACGCGTTGACGGCGCAGCCAGGAAAGGCGAGAAGCCGCGGCGTGGAGTCCCTGTTCGTCAAAGCCCTGTTCCCGCATAGCGAGACGACACGCGGCGTCACCGTCAGGGTGGCTGTCAGCTTTCTTCCCGAACAGTCGGAGCCGGCCAAGGGCCGCTGGTTCTGGGCCTATCACATCCGGATCGAGAATGAGGGCGAGCGCGCGGTACAGCTGATCAGCCGCGAATGGTCGATCGTCGACGGGCGCGGCGCGCGCCATGAAGTGCAGGGCGAGGGGGTGGTCGGCGAACAGCCGGTGATCAGCCCCGGCAATGCGTTCGACTATGTTTCGGGCTGCCCGCTCAACACGCCGAGCGGCTATATGGAAGGCCGCTATCAGATGGTCGGCGAGGACGGCGCGATCTTCCCGGTCGAGATACCGCGATTTCCGCTTACAGCCCCAGCGGTTACCAGCTAGCGAGATATTTCGACGGACATATCCGTTTTTTCGTTGACATGCGTTACGGCATGTGGTAGCCAATGATCATTCTCCAGAGTTGCATCCGGAGACACGGAGCTTTTTGAGGTCGCCAACGGGCGGCCTTTTTCATTTCAACCCATCCACCCATTCCTGGCGCGGTCCCTCCCCCTGCGCCGGGAACCCGCCGCCCCACATCCGACGCGGATCGATGACCTATGCTGGCACACGCGTGCGGCACCTGTGCGCGCGCGGCGGGACCTTTTACTTAGGCTATGTCGATATTCGGATGATGCCGGCCTGCAAGTGGCGGCTTTCTGCGCTTCCGGTGCTCACGTACCAAAATTTACGCTGCGCTCCGGTTCTCGAAAGCCACCCCTTTCGGCTCGGCCTGACCCGAATCTCAACACACCCTAGACTCTCGGCCGGAGAACGCGCGCTCGGCCTAGAATTGGAAAAGCCGTCGTGCCTGCGATGCCTGCGCGTGGGTCCGGTCGGTCCACAGGCCGGCGGAGGCGATGCCCGAGAGGGCCAGCGCGGATTCGAATTGTCCGACGCGGCGGCCTCCCGTCCAGAGCTCGAGCGGCTGATCGCCGAGATGATGGTCGATCAGGGCAATCGCATCGTCATCGTCGGCCGCTTCGAACTGGTCGAAATGCTGGATGCTGCCGGTCGCGGCGCTGAGGAAATAGAGACGATATTGCGGCATGTCAGGTCTCCGGCGCCCACCGACTCACGAGCCCGATGCGTTAACCATTGCCGCGAGTCCACGACGCTTCAGCCAGGACAGCGTTCAAATCGGACGAACCGAAATGGCTGGAGGCGCGCCTCTCCGGTGAGCGGCCGCAAACGAAAGGACGGCCTGTCGCCTCGGGGGGCGAGAAGGATGTGAAGGTGCTGGCGACCTCCGACATCTACCTCGACTTCATCCGGCCCACGGCGTTGCGCGTCAGCCGCGCGCGGGCGAGATGCGTTTCGATCCGGAGGAAAAGGATAGACCGGCCGGCAAAGCGCGCGGTCGCAGATGCTGCAAATGAATGAGGGCGGCGCGAGGGGCCGCCCTCAATGATATCTTCGCAACCGGAAAATTACATTCCGTTGGTAGCTGCGTCCTCACGCACCGCGTCGGCCGTGTTGTCGGCAGAGTCGCGCACCGCATCCGCGGAATTTTCCATCGCGTCGGCGGCAGCGTCGTTCGACATGTTGTCGGCCGTTTCTTCCATCGCGTCGGCGGTGTTTTCCGCTGTCGCTTCGATATTGTCGGCAGTCTGTTCGGCCGGGGTCTTGTTGCAAGCTCCGAGGGCAATCAAGCCACCCGCTGCCAACACAGTGACAATGCGTCTCATACTCGTCTCCTTCCCAAAAAATCGGGACGCCTTACCTCTCGGGCAGAGCGTCCCAGCTGATGCGTGCTTCAGCCGGCCGGTAGTGGCGCAGTTGCAGCACCATGGCAAGCCTGAAGGCACATGCGAGGAACGCGGACAACGCAGCATCACTGCGTTCGGGGCCATCTCTCGAGGAATCGACATGGCGAAAACCGGCTCATCCATCGTCCGCGGCGCAAGCCCTGCACGGCGTTCGCCACGGCGCACCGCAGCCAAGAGCCGCAGGCCGGGACCGGACCGCCGCCTCTCCACCGCGATCCTCGACGATCTGCTCGAGGATTGGGAGACGCATGGCGCGGCGGCGATCGCCAATGTCCGCTCCGAGCGGCCGCACGACTATCTCAAGCTCATCACCAGCTTCTTCGTCAGGGAAGACAATGCGAAGGTAAATCTCATTGACGAGCTCACCGACGCGCAAATCGGCGCGCAGCTCTTCGCCGTCCTCAGGCAGCTTGAAGCGGCAGGCATTGTCCCTGGCCCAGGAGCTGGCGCGGCGCCGAAGCCATAATCGGCTGGCGACGTATAGCCCTTATCCCAAGCAGGCGGAATTCCATGCGGCCGGGGCGGAGCATCGCGAGCGGCTGTTCATGGCCGGCAATCAGCTCGGCAAGACTCTGGCCGGATCGTTCGAATGGGCGATGCACCTGACCGGGCTTTATCCCGACTGGTGGGAGGGGCGGCGGTTCGAGGGGCCGGTGCGGCTGTGGGCGGCGGGCGAGACGCGGATCTCGACGCGCGACACGATCCAGAAGCTGCTGGTCGGCGAGCCTGAGAAGGAAGGCGAGTGGGGCAGTGGCGCGATCCCGCGCGCGGCGCTGTGCGATGTGCGGCGCGCGTCGAGCGGGCCCAATTGCCTCGACAGCCTGACGGTGCGGCACGCGTCCGGTGGCACCTCGACCCTGCTGTTCAAAGCCTATGAGCAGGGCCGCGCCAAATGGCAGGGCGACACGCTGCACGGCGTCTGGTTCGACGAGGAACCGCCGCTCGACATCTATTCCGAAGGCCTGACCCGCACCAACGCGACGGACGGGATCGTGATGCTGACGTTCACGCCACTGAAGGGGATGAGCGAGGTGGTGCGGATGTATCTGGCGGAGGGCGGGACGGGTGTGGCCGAGATTGGAAAAGAGAAGGAGTGACAAGGCGATGGGTGATATTTATCCGAGTAATCTGACCGGTAATAGGCGCAACGCACCGCCCAGTGACGCGGCCAGGCTGGCGTTTCAGCGAGGCTTTTTGGATCCCGTCCACATGTTAGACGAGATGGCAGGAACGGCATATTCCGTTATCCCGGTCAATGGCTATGAGAACGTCTGGAATAGTCGCCGGCGAGCGGCAGACATTCTATCTGACAATATCGACAAATATAGAGCGGTCCTAAAGGCTGACGAGCGAGATCACCCGTTTGCCAGGAATCTAGGGCAGGTCTCCAGCAGTCTCCTTGCAACACGGGGCCGAGGAGCTTTACGCCATATGCTTAAGTGGGGCGGCATTACGGGTGGTTTGGCGGGGTTTGGTGAGGGCGAAGGCAACATAATTGATCGGCTGCCGGGGGCAGTATTCGGCGCCGGAGAAGGGTTGGCGGCGGCGTACTTTCTAGGTCGCGGGCTTGAGAGAGCATTCCGTGCCAAACCAAGAACCGTCGAGGACTTTCTTAAATTTGGCTTTGATCGCGAAGCGGCCGAACATATGGCCAAGCCATATGGCGGTATTGGGCATCACTGGCTGCCGACGAATCGCGAAGTCGAGATCTTGAGACGAAAAATAAAATTTCCTGAGAAGCTATCCAGCCATCCGTGGCTCAGATTTAAACCCAAAGGAATGAATAATGGCGATTTCTGGATCGAGCATTTTAAAGTAGATCCGCAATACGGTGGTAACTCAATTCTAAATCGACGCGGACCAGGGTTTTCGCCAAAAAAATTGGGCTTTGAAAAATACGTGGACAAATATGAACGTGCGTGGAGAAGTGCGCCATCGGCGGTCAAGAAAACAGCGGACGCTTCGATGGGAGCAGTTGGGACGGGTGCATATCTCTTAGATAAGCGTAGCACCCAACCACGCAAACGCTCGAACGGGAATTTCAGTAATGTTCTTAGACCTCAAAATAATGGTAGTCCTGGCAATGGCTTTCCGACCGTCGGCGACCTGATGGCACTCGGCCTATTCCCCATTTCGCCGATTGCTGCTGGTCACGTTGCTTCAAGAGCCTTTGATTGGATTGCCGGCAAGAAGTCACGTTAACAGTTGACGGCATAATATTGATTCACGCCAAAGTGTTGATTTATGAGATTGAAGTAATTAGAACAAAACAGAAACTTTGGCGTGAGATGGAGGCGATCCGTGGGGAGGCCACAGCTTTTGACGGTGCTGGAATGCACATCGGATTTTCCCGACGATAGCATCTGGGGTGAAGACGATAAGGTTGTTCAGCCTAGGGGCCTTGGCGTGGCCAACGCGATCTCAGCCGCGCTAACAAGAGAAGGCATGAGCGTCACAAAATTGTGCGTTGAGGAGGATCACGGCTGGTATCTAAGATTGGAATGGCAAGATCTTACTTTCCAGATATGTATCTCGGATATTGGCGGCGAATGCTACATAACGTCGTTCGGACCTGCTCGAGGCTTCGTCGCATGGCTTCTAAAGAAGCCGGATGAAGAGTTTCGGATGTTTTTGGAGACGCTTCATGACGTTGTGGAATCGGATGGCCGCTTTCACAACATAGAATGGTCGGCTGTCGAAGACGGGTTGAAGGACCCTCGCGGGCAGAGGCCGAGCGATGGGCTGCGCCGCTAGATCAGTCCCGATTTTCATGTAGCGCCAGGTGGCGCAGCGCCGGTGCCGCACCGGTTGGCGGCGGGCGAGACGCGGATCTCGACGCGCGACACGATCCAGAAGCTGCTGGTCGGCGAGCCAGAGCAGGAAGGCGAATGGGGGAGCGGCGCGATCCCGCGCGCGGCGCTGTGCGATGTGCGGCGGGCATCGACCGGGCCGAGCTGCCTCGATAGCCTGAACGTGCGGCACGCGTCCGGCGGCACCTCGACCTTGTTGTTCAAAGCCTGTGAGCAGGGCCGTGCCAAGTGGCAGGGCGACACGCTGCACGGCGTCTGGTTCGACCAGGAACCGCCGCTCGACATCTACACCGAAGGCCTGACCCGCACCAACGCGACGGACGGGATCGTGATGCGGACGTTCACGCCGCTGAAGGGGATGTCCGAGGTGGTGCGGATGTATCTGGCGGACAGAATTCGCTCCCCAAGGGAAGCGCAAGGTTATGGATTTTAACTGGCAGCTTGAACAGGATAGAGCGTCCCGGATTCGAGCTTCTCATAGGCGAAGATCGCGGGAAATTGACGCCTCGCATAGTTAGGTAATTTCGCCGTTAGGGTGGTTGAACTCGATGCGATGCTCCGGTCGCCGGGGCAAATTCGTGAACGCGCACATTTGAATTCACCACCCACGACTGCATGGCATCAATCGATTTAGCGATTTCTGGCGCAGATCGTTCGACAAATATGTCGAGAGTGTTCCATTCCGTCTTGTTCACAGCTGCGGTCGCTACAATTCGACCGTGCGACAAAATGATCGCAGCACCATAACCGTATCTATCATTCGGAAGACGTGTATCGAAGAACACTAGCCCGCCGCCCAGCAATTTTGGCCAATTCGAATCCCCTGATAAGGCCCAATCGAGTTGGCGTCGTAACGATGTATTCTTCATCACGTAGCTGCCGTGATGATCTCCCACAAAACGATCCAGCTCGCGTTTGAACGTTGGCAAAGTAACCAATTCTTCCAACCCCGTGCATGCCTCGGGAATGTCGAGGCTGCAGTCGGGACTTACGCGTCTTGATTGGGGATCGCCAAGAGGGGGCAGCGCACCGAGTTCATATACCTGCACCTTTTCTCCTCGAAGTCCCCATCGTTTCAGGATTTCGATCCACGCCGCACCTTCCTGCGTTTTGTGCTCGACATATATCTCCAGGTTGGAAAGATGTTGCTGATAGGGAGGCCGAGAATATTGCGCGGCCAATGCGACAATCTTCCCGTCTCGCAAAATCGCAGCTCCATTATCTCCGCAATCGTGTTCGGGGCAGGATTCGACAAAAATCAGGCCGTCTTCGATCAGCCGTGGTTTCGATGGTCCGGGAACGTGGGCGAGTCTTTCATCCGCATATCCAATGCCAAAAGGATCATTGATAAGCCCGCGATTTCCGTCCGTAGGCTTCGCAAATCGCGATAGCTCAGCCCTGAAATCGGGAGTTGCCTTGAGCTGCGAAAAAGACCGGCAGTCAAGAGGCCGTTTGATGGAGCAATTCGGCGCAGGTCCCTTCGGTTGGGTCTGCTCGGATTGCCGAGTTTGTCTGGTCAATTCACTTTGATCACATGCGGATGTCACGAAGGCTAAAGTCAGCACCGCTGCGAAGTGGACGCGCCGTTTCATACTCCCTCCTGCGACCCAGCCGAAAGACGGGATCCGCGTTCTGGCGCCAGTTCGTGCACGGTTTCTTTGACGTCCGTTCCCTGTCCCCATCGTCGCAAAATCTGAACCAATGAGCTGCTTTGGTCGTCAAAGTGATCTACAAAAATGTCGAGATAGTTTTGCCATTGCCGGCGCTCCTCAGCATCGAACCCTGTCTGGACATCGTACTCCAATGCAGCGGCAATGACCCTTCCGCGCGAGATAATTACAGCTGACGATAGGTCACTTTCGCCGGCGTATCCTTGAATCAGTACAAGGTCACCACCGACCAACTCCGGTTTTGGACGTGATCCAGCCATCGCATTGCTGATCTGGCTGCTGAGTGTCGCGTTCTTATCGATGTAGCTCCCGCGACGCCCTCGCGTGAAGCGCGCCAATTCCTGTGTGAATTCCTTGTTCTCTGTTAGATCAAAACTATTAATACATGCCTCCGGGACTTTGAGGCTACAGTCGGGGCCTGCCGGCTTCGAGTTGGAGCTGAGTGGAGGGAGTGCAGCGAGTTCGTACACCCGTGTCTTTTCCCCTATCATGCCCCAATTCTTCAGGATTTTGATCCACACCTCGCTTTCCTTCGTCTTGTGCTCGACGAATATTTCCAGGTCAGAGAAACGTTCTCGATAAGGCGGCCGAGAATATTGCGCTGCCAGGGCGAGAATCTTGCCGGCTCGCAGGATTGCCGCTCCATTGTCCCCACAATCGTGTTCGGGGCAGGATTCGACGAAAATCAGATCGTTGTTGACGACCTCGGGCAATGTCTTTTCGGGAACATGCGCCAGTCGATCATCGGCATATCCGATGCCCTCGGGATCATTGATGAACTGTCGGTAACCCGCCGGCGCTGTAAATCGCAGAAGCTCAGCCTTGAAGTCGGGGGTCGCCTTAAGCTGCGAAAAGGATTCGCAATCAAAGGGCTGCTTGATCGAGCATCCTTTCAGGGGCGAAATCGACTGGGCCTGTGCTGGTTGCCGGTCCTGCTTGACCGATCCGCTCGGGTTACACGCAGCTGCTGCGAAGCCCAATGCCAGCACGGCTGCGAAATGGAAGAGACGCTTCATACCCCCTCCTGCGATCAATCGGTTTTCAGATTGAATCACATCAGAACATAGAGGGAACATATGGTCAAGCGAAAAGACGGGCTGTACTAATATTCCATCAATGCGGCTCGGTCCAAAAGAAGAGGGCGCCCGTCGGAACGCCCTCAGATGCTTCGCAAGCGTGTTGCTCAGCGCGCGGCGGGAGGTCAGTAGCCGTACCAATAATCGTCGCGGCAACATTTGGCGGTCGTCGAGCGGACCGAACTGCCTGGACAGCCTGACGGCGCGGTACGCGTCCGGCGGCACCTCGACCTTGTTGTTCAAAGCCTGTGAGCAGGGCCGCGCCAAGTGGCAGGGCGACACGCTGCACGGCGTCTGGTTCGACCAGGAACCGCCGCTCGACATCTACACCGAAGGCCTGACCCGCACCAACGCGACGGACGGGATCGTGATGCTGACGTTCACGCCGCTAATCACAACAGGAATAATCTTCACACTTTCGACAATGGCCGCAATTCATGTACTCGCGAACCTATTGTCGGAATCCATGACCGCAAAACTTCAAGAGCTCTCGCCCTGTCTGGTGTCGCGAGCTGCACAAATATGTCCACGCCGCCTTCCGTATCATTGAACATTGCTGCTGCGGCCAGTCTACCACGTGCCATGACAATAGCGCAGCCATTGGCATATCTATCGGTCGGCTGGGATATATCGAAAAAAACAAGACCACCGCCGACCAAGGTGGCCATTCCCGACTCGCCGGTGACGCACCAGTCAAGTTGGCGCCGTAGGGATGCTTCTTTCAGCATGTAAGTGCCCCGATGGTCGCCTGCGAAACGAACGATTTCACGCTTGAAGGCAGGTAGGGCGGCCAAGTCTTCCAGCATTGTACAGGCTTCGGGAATGTCGAGGCTGCAGTCGGGTCTCACGCGTCTAGAATACGGATCACCAAGAGGCGGAAGCGCGTCAAGTTCATACTCCTGTACCTTCTCTCCTCGCAGCCCCCAGCGTTTCAGGATCTCAACCCATGTCGCGCTTTCCTGGGTCTTGTGCTCGACATATATCTCCAGGTTCGACAGATATTCCTGATAGGGAGGCCGAGAATATTGCGCGGCCAATGCCACAATCTTTCCATCTCGTAAAATCGCAGCTCCATTGTCCCCGCAATCGTGCTCGGGGCAGGATTCGACAAATATCAGGCCGTTTTCGATCAGCCGTGGCTTCGATGGTCTGGGAACGTGCGCAAGTTTTGCATCAGCGTATCCGATCCCGAACGGATCATTGATTAGGCCGCGGTTTCCGTCCGCACGTTTCGCAAAACGCAGCAATTCGGCCTTAAATTCGGGAGTTGCCTTGAGCTGTGAGAAAGATTCGCAGTCTAAGGGTCGCTTGATCGAGCATCTCGGCACAGGCGCTTTCGACTGAACGTGTTCGGATTGTCGGGTCGATCCACGCTCGTCACAGGCAGCCGCTGTGAAGGCCAGGGTTAGCACGGCTGTGAAGTGGAAGAGACGCCTCATACCCCCTCCTGTAATTCAACCGAATTCCAGATTGGACTACATAAGAACATAGAGGGAACATACGGTCAAGCGAAAAGACGGGATGTGATTGGCAGTTTGTCGACGCAGTTGAGCCGAAAAGAAGAGGGCGCCCGTCGGGGCGCCCTCAGATGCTTCGTAAGCGTACCGCTCAACGAGCGCGGAACTCAATAGCCGTCGTAGTAATAATCGTCGCGGCGATCGTTGGCGATGGCTGAGCCGACCACTACGCCGAGAAGCCCGGCGCCGATCGCCAGAGCGGCATCGTCGTCACGATCGTAGTAACGATAACCGTAACCGCGCGGATAGCCGTAATAGCCGCCGTAGTAGGCGTAGCGCGGATAACCATAATAGCCGCGACCACCGTAATAGCGGCCGGCGTAGTGGCTGCGGCCATAATAGCCGTGACCGCCGTAAGAGCCGCGATAACGGCCGCCGTGACCGTTCCAGCCGCCATGATGTCCGCCATGATTTCCACTGTAGCCGCCACCGCCGTGCCAGTTGCCCGGCCGTGCTTGCGCGGGGACGGCTGCTACCATCGCCCCGCTGACGGCGATCATGCTCGCCGCTTTCATCCAATGTTTCATCGCAAGTCCTCCTAAAGCCGGAGCGATCATCGTTCACCCGTAATAAACGAGCACAGGCTCCGGAACATCACTTCATGCCTAAATATGGATGAACGGTGGCCGAACAAGGTTCCTGCAGGGTGTGCCGATATTCGGGTGATGCCGGCCTGCAAGTGGCAGTTTTCTGCGCTTCCGGTGCTCACGTACCAAAATGTACGCTGCGCTCCGGTTCTCGAAAACCACCACTTTCGACTCGGCCTGACCCGAATCCCGACACACCCTGACGGAAGCGATCGGTCAGCGGCAGCGGATATCCTGGTCGCGCTCGATCGACCGGCCGGCGATGGCGCCAAGCGCGCCGCCCACCAGCGTGCCGGCAACGCGGTTGCTGCCGCCGTCGATCAGGTTGCCGAGAATGCCGCCTGCGGCGGCGCCGACGATCAGGCCGGTCGTTCCGTCGCTGCGCTTGCAATAGTAACGGCCATCGGACCCGCGATAGACCTCGTCGGTGTCGCGCAGCCGGCGCTCCTGATAGCTGGCGCTGTCGCGATAGTAACGCGAGGCGTCATAATCGGTCGCCCAGCGATTGCGGCCGGGACCGCCCCCATATCCGGGGCCACCCGAATACCAGGAGTCGTTGCGGCGCGCCCAGCGAATCTCGCGGCTGAGATTATCGAGTCTTACCTGGAGGTTCGCGTTCTCGCGGGCCGAGAGGTGACCGGCCGACCGGCGCATACGCCAGGCATCGTTCCTGATGTTGCGCAGCTCGAACTGGACGCGACGTCCTTCACGCCGACTGAGCGAACCATCGCTGATGCCGCGATTGATGCGGGTCTGGAGAAACTGAATTCGCTCCCAGGGATCTCGCGGGGCGCCGCGCCAGAAGGCGTCGCTGTTCCAACCGCGGTTCCAGTCGCGTGCAACGGGGGCCGAACCATAGGGTTGGGCGACAAGCGGCGTGGTAACGAACATGGATGCCATTATGGCAGCACTCACCATCACTCTTTTCATCCCGTGTTCCTCTCTCTCTCTCATCTTGTTTAATGACCGTGGCGGGTAACGCACAACGTTGCCATTAGGTGCCAATCAAGGCATCCGTGACGGCAACGAAACGTCATCCGCTCGAATCGGTTCCGAGCGCTGCCGGCGCGGTTCGATGAGAAATCAGTCGGGAATGAGCGCGAAATTAGCTTTGCCGCGTATCGCTCAGTGGATCGGGAGTCGCTCCATCCAGCCGCGCGCGACGGCGCAGAGCCGCGTGGTCGCGGCGATGCGCTGCGCCGGCTCGCGAGTCGAGACGCTCAGTGCCTGCAGGGCAAGCGAGGCCTTGCCGAGCTGGTCGATCGCCCAATGATCGCCCGATTCGCGCTGGAGAACCGCCTGCGCGCGGCGAACGGTGGCCTCGCTCGACGGAAGGCAGGTCAGCGCAGCCACGGAGGCGTCGAGCGCCTCATACACTTCGCGGTACATTTGCGGGAGCCGAGTCACGTTTTTGGCCTTGATCAGTTGCGTACGAACGAATGCCTAAGGGAAGATGGTTAACCAAAAGCGAACACCTCGTTCCGGCCGATCGTGTCGGCCCACACACCTTCACATTTTTTAAAGGCCGGCCTGCTAGCAACACGGGGTGCAGGAGACTGGTATGAAGCGCGAAACGAAGGCCGGTAGCGCGCCGCGCATGTTGTCGATCGCCGAGCTACGGTCCGGCCATGTGCTGGCGACGATTTCGACGCTGGCGGCCACGATCCTGTTCGTGGCAATCGGCAATACAGTGCTGCCGCTTCTGCTCGAGCCGACCGGGTTGGGCAGCCATCAGTGGCTGACGACCGTGCTGCTCCTCAATATCGCGCTGATCCTGTTCGGCTGGCGCCGTTCCAGGGACCTCAGCTCGGCGATGAACGCACGCCTAGAGGCCGAGCAACGTGCCTTCGAAAGCGCCTATACCGATCATGTCACCGGACTTTCGAATCGCCGCGACCTGACGCGGGTGATCGACGAAATCGCGGCCCGGCCGAAGCCGGCCGCGTCGCTGCTCATCCTCGACCTCGACTATTTCAAGAAGGTCAACGACCAATATGGCCATGCCGCCGGCGACCGGCTGCTGCGCTTTGTCGGCGATACGCTGAAGGCGATCGTGAAGGATGGCTGCTGCGCCCGACTGGGGGGCGACGAATTCGCGATACTGCTGCCTGGTGCCCGGCAAGCGACTGAAGTCGATCAGATAGCAAGGGACATATTGCTGGCGTTGAACAAGCCCGTGGCGCTCGAGGAAACGACCGTCAACATATCGGCATCGATCGGCATCTCGAGCTCAGACGGCGGCCCTCCGGACGCCGACGTCATGCTGGGGCACAGCGACATTGCGATGTACGAAGCAAAACGGCTGGGCAGGAACTGCTTCATCCGCTTCGAAAGCGAGATGGAGCAAAGGCTTCATCAACGGATCCAGCTCGAGGCCGAGATCAGGACTGGCATCGCGCGCGGCGAGTTCGTGCCCTTCTACCAACCGCTGATAAATCTGAACACCAACGAGCTGAAGGGCTTCGAAGTCCTGGCGCGCTGGAAGCATCCGGACCGCGGCATCGTCGCGCCGGCGGAGTTCATCGCTGCGTCCGAAGTCAGTCACATGATCTCAGACCTTTCGTTCAGCGTGATGCGCCAGGCGCTGCGCGACGCGAAGGACTGGCCCGCGAACCTCACGATCGCGGTCAACATCTCGCCGGTGCAGTTCAAGGACCCGCTGCTCGCGCAAAGGATCATCCAGCTGCTCGCGGAAAGCGGATTCCCGCCGCAACGCCTCGAGATCGAGGTGACCGAAAGCGCGCTGCTCGACGACCAGAAGCTGGCGCTGACGACGGTCGAAAGCCTCAAGAACAGCGGGATCCGGATTTCGCTGGACGATTTCGGCACCGGCTACGCATCGTTGACCCAATTGAAGTCGCTTCCGTTCGATAGGATCAAGATCGATCGCAGCTTCGTGACCGGCGTGCTCGACGACGCGCAGAGCAATGCGATCGTCGATGCCATCACCACACTTGGCCAGTCGTTGCAGCTGCCGATCACGGCCGAAGGGGTCGAATCGGAAGAGGTACATAAGCAATTGCAGGCTATCGGCTGTTCCGACGCGCAAGGATGGCTGTTCGGCGAAGCGGTGTCGGGCGCGCGGATCGGCGAGATGCTGTCGAGCGGGCAGGTGTTCAAGAACGGGCTGGCGGACGGTGACGCTCCGATCGAGAAGGCAGCGGATATTGAAGCGCGGGAAGCGGCGAAGTCGAAGAGCAGGCGCCGCCCGGCGGCTTGAACGCTCCCGGCCATGCCGGCGCGAGCGTTATCACGATTAATGCTGGGGTCATGACGGATCGATAGCTTCGATCCGGTCGTTGCCTCGTGCCCTATATGGTACAGGACCGCGAAGCCCCTAAGGCAGTCCGCCGACGGAGTTCATGGAGGATGTGTATGAAGAGTATCGCCCGGATCGCCCTGCTTGCGATCGTATCGACAACGTCGTTGGCAGGCCCAGCTTTCGCGCAATCGCGCGACGCCGAAGCGCGCTTCGATGCCGCCCAGGCGCGTTTCGACCGCGAGCTGCAAATCTACCGGCAAGAGGTGGACCGCTATCGTTCGTCGCGCCAGTGGCGTGGAAGCTATGACGACCGGCGCGGTTATCCAGACGACCGGTTCGAGAATGGCTATGACCCGGCACGCGATTATCGCGATGGGCCGCAATATCGCGAGCGCGCGCTTGCGGCCGACGACCGCGTCTATCGCGGCAACGACGGACGCTATTATTGCAAGCGCAGCGACGGCACGACCGGATTGATCGTTGGTGCCGCCGCGGGCGGCGTCCTTGGCAATGTCATCGACGGCGGCCATTCGCGCACCGCCGGAACCTTGATCGGTGCGGCGCTGGGTGCGCTTGCCGGCAAAGCGGTCGAGCAGAACCAGAACGAGATACGCTGCCGCTGATTCGATCGGCGGGCCGGGGTCCGGGCGGCGTTGCCGTTCCCGCCCCGGCACGCTGTTAGTGCGGCTCGATCGATGATATCGGCGAAGCTCAATCAGCCGAGCGGTGTCGTGCCGGGTCCGATCTATTATTTCTGTACCAACCGCCACACCTACACGCTCGGGATCTTCAAGATCCTGTGGGCGCGGGACATTGCGCCTCATCTCAAGATCATCCCCTATTCGGAAGCGGCCCGAATCCGCTCGTTCGGGCCGGGTACGTTCATCTTCACGGACTTCGATCGCGTTCCGGAGCCGGCGCGCGGGCGTATCGGCAAGCTGGCCAATCACCTTGAGGCACATGGCTGCCGTGTGCTCAACGATCCGAACAGTGCGCTAGGCCGCTACGACCTGTTGAAGGCGCTACACCGCGAGGGAATCAACGATTTCGATGTCCACCGATTGTCGCAGTGGAAGGAGGTAAGCCGTTTTCCCGTCTTTATCCGCCATGAGGACGATCACAAGGTTCCGGTCCCCGACCTCATCGCGGACAAGGCTAAGCTCGCCGAAGCCGCCAGCCGACTGGCAGCGGGGGACAACGACCTGGAGCATCAGATCATCGTCGGCATGGGCAATGTCCCCGGGGCCGACGGCCGGTACCGAAAATATTCGGCGTTCCGGGTCGGGGTTGAAATCTACCCCGCCGACATCTCGATCAGCGACCAGTGGTGGATAAAATATTCCAACAGCGACGATAGCGTTCGCGACCAGGAAGAAGGCTCGCGATTCATCAGCGAGAATCCGCATCACGGGCAACTCGAGCGAATCTTCGCGATCGCGAACGTGGAATATGGACGTGCCGATTATTGCGTGATCGACGACCGGGTGCAGTTGTTCGAGATTAACACCAACCCGACCATATCGCACATGGTGGTCGACGAGGCGCGCGAGCAGGAGAGCTATGCCCGGCGGCATGAAGAGGCGCTGCTGCGGCTTCTTCCGGGCGGGATGGGGCCGGTTGCGACGCCAAATCCCTTCTTCTCTCCGAGCCGGCCGGAGTCGGATCCCGACACGATCAGCACGGCAGTGATGGAGTCACGGCAGTCGGACTGGCTGCGGTGGTGGAAAGCGCCGGAGGCCGGCCCGCAGGCTTAGTATCCGCCGGAAGGCCACGTTCAGGCCAGCCAATCTCCGAGAGGAGCAACGATGAGCCGTCACGTAACCCGCATGACGATCGAGGACGCCGGCCATTACACGGCGGAACAGCGCGCCGCGATCATCGCCAGCTATCCACCGCACGAGCGCAAGGCGCGGGCCGACGGCATCCCGGCGCTGGGCTCGGGGCGGGTGTTTCCGGTCGACGAAGATGCGCTGAAGGTCGCCGCGTTCGACATTCCCGAAAGCTGGCCGCAGATCGGCGGGATCGATTTCGGCTGGGACCATCCGACCGCGGCGTGCCGGCTGGCATGGGATCGCGACACGGATGTCCTCTACGTCACCGCGAGCTATGCGATGCGCGAGGCGACGCCGGTGATCCACGCGGCGGCGCTAAAGGCGTGGGGGAGTTGGCTGCCCTGGGCGTGGCCGCACGACGGCCTGCAGCACGACAAGGGATCGGGCGAGGCGCTGGCCGAGCAATATCGGCGGCAGGGGCTCGCGATGCTGCCCGACCGCGCGACCTTCGAGAACGGGTCAAGCGGCCTGGAGGCTGGCATCAGCGAAATGCTCGAGCGGATGCAGACCGGGCGCTGGAAGATTTTCGCGCATCTGGAGGACTGGCTGGGCGAATTCCGACTTTACCACCGCAAGGACGGGCTGATCGTCAAGGCGAACGACGACCGGATTTCGGCCGCGCGCTACGCGATGATGATGAAGCGGTTCGCGACGCGAAAGGTGGTGAAGCGTGGGTCAAGGTTAGGGGTTGCAATCGGTGTGGCAAGTTGGATGGGATAGGGTATTACGGCCATGTTGAGCTTAAGTCCATCATAGGATTAGATATGAAGAAACAGGAATCGTCAACGCGATGGTCGGGTCAAATCGATAATATTCTCGGCAGATTAACGGGTCCAAGGCTGAGTGATTATTTACGGTCCTCTCAACAGAATCCAACACTAAGAAAGAATGATCGTCCTCAATTGGAAACGCCGCGAGTTCAAAGAACTCTTCGTCGACTAATTGGCCCCAGCATTGCCGAATCACTACCGGTGCCGAGAGGACTCATACACAACGGGCGATATTATTATGGCCCGCCCGCAGCGTCCGGAACGGGTATGAATACTGCCGCTCTCCTAAATTTGTTGCATGAGAATCGGAAGAACGCGAATCGTTGGGCAGGCTATCGGCTGGGGCAGGCAATCCCGTTTTATCTCGCTGAACGGACCGGGGGACCTTGGGACTATAAGCAAAGGGATTCCAACTTTGAGAATTTTGGAAATTACCATTATGGTTATATCGGCACTTCGTTGGGTTTCCCGGAGGGGATTCTTTTAAGACAAGCCGGGAAAAACCAGGATAAAAGAGCGAGGAAGGCGAGCTTCGGAAATCCAGGTAACGGGCTGTGGGGAGGGGTTCCTCCATATGGTGACGACCCCAAGGATCAGGAAATGATCAAGCGGGGGATATATGATAGATTGCTCGGACTGTAGTTTATGCTGAGTGGTATGCGCGCCGAGTTTATTAGAAAAGCACTTCTAGGCCTGTGCGTGTTAGGTCTTAGCGGATGCTCCCCTTTCCTATGTCAAAAAGAGATATTCGCCAGACTTCTCAGTCCGGATGGCATAAACGAGGCAGTCGTCTTCACGGTCGACTGCGGTGGTGCCTCCCGGTTTAACGTACAAATATCCGTGGTAAAAAAAGGGGAGGATCCGGGCGACGGTGGCAACGCCTTCGTGGTCCACGGACGATATCGTTCGCCGAAAGTACTGGACGGAGAGATAAGCGCCCTTTGGATGGGCAGGGCGCTCCGGGTTGAGTTTCCGCCGGAAACAGAGATTTTCGTGAAGGAACCGGAAGTGAACGGCACGAAGATCGAATACGTTACGGTCACTGGCGATGAACAGCGTCTGATGTCTCTACCCTGATGTGCCTTAACCCCCGATATTCCAAAGTACCCATCGTATATTCCGTGATCGGAACGCTTATATGCTCGAGGTGCTCACCTTTGATGTAGTCAGGCGAATGTCTAACTTGAAGAATGGATGGGCTTGTGAGGTGGAATAGATTCGATGAACTCGATCACACAATTAAGTCGCTAAGCGAATTTCTTGATGGCTCCGGTGGGGATTGGGACTGGGACGATTATACGAGCCTGTCCCTGAGAGATCCAAAGCTGAACGCCATTCGTAAGAAGGCCGGGATAGTGGATCTTCCCCTTGATGATGACGGACGAAGAACGCTGGAGGACCTTTTGGCAGAAGCTCGACAGGAAGGCTCTACGGCGAGTTCCTGAGGATTGAGTGATCTCTAGGCTCGCGTTTTGGGCAGCCCTGCTCCGCCGGGTCAAGCTCTTCGCCGACATCGGCCGTGGGAGTAACCGAAAATGAGACCGCCCATTATCGTAAACGAGAGCCCAACGCCGCTTGAGCCGGGATGCATCGATGTCTTTGCTTCAGCACCTTCAGCAGAGCGTCACCTCGAGGCATGGTACGCCGATGAGAGCTATTTTGCGTGCGATGTGGATGGCCTGGTGCTAAAAATATTGCCTAATTTTGAGGCAGATAGCGTATGGATTGTGGAATGTGCTGAGCAGCCTGCCAGACCGGATTTGGCAGCAACTTTTCTTCGATCCTATCTAGATTCGCTACGACACAGAAAAGGGCGAGAAAAGGCTGAGTTGTCGGAAGCCTAGCTTCGTTCGGCTTCGGTAGAGGAAATGGCCGAAGTCAGCTTGCGATACGCCATTGAATAATGCGCCGGGTGGATACTGCTTCTGAACTCCAACAATATGTTGCGGTATGGTCTAAGTTGGAGAGGTTGCGCAACTAGGCGCAACGGCGCGACGTAAACTGCTCGAAGATCGAATATCATTCGATCACTGACGATCAAAAACGTCAAATGTATCTACCGTAACGAACCTGGCGGCGTCGCCGCGTTCAGCAATCGCATTTCACATTTGCCCGTGCGCAACAAAGCGCGCGGGCTTTTTGCATGAGGAGATCGCAATGAAGTCAGTCTCGTCGAAGGACGCCGACGCAATCTTGACGCAGGCGCGCGAGGCCTATGAGCGGGCGCGGGATCATTGGAATGAGAACCACACGGAGGCCAAGGAGGATCTGGCGTTCGCGCGGCTTGGCCGCCAGTGGGACGAGGCTATCCGCAAGCAGCGTGAGAAGGAGCAGCGCCCTTGCCTGACCTTCAACAAGATGCCCGCCTTCATTCGACAGGTCGTGAACGACGCAAGGCAGAACAAGCCGGCGATCAAGGTCCACCCGCAGGACAGCGCAGCCGACGTGCGGACGGCGGAGATCATCAATGGACTGATCCGCAACATCGAGACCAGTTCCGATGCCGACGTCGCCTATGACACCGCAATCGAGCATGCGGTCGGCCAAGGCTTCGGCTACTGGCGGATCAACACCCGCTACACCTGCGACGACGCGTTCGACCAGGACATCGTGATCGAGCGGATCAGCAACCCGTTCACGGTGCTCGGCGACCCGCGTTCGACGGCCGCGGACAGCAGCGACTGGAACGAGGCGTTCGTGGTCACGACGATGACCAAGGCCGAGTTCGAGGCGGAATATCCGGACGCTGAAAAGACCGATTGGGAATCGGATTTCAGGGGCGCCGACGGGTGGATCGACGGCGATCTCGTCATGGTCGCCGAATATTGGACGCGCGAGAAGGTCAAGGGATCGATAGTCGCGCTGTCCGACGGCTCGATCAGGAGTCTGGCCGATTACGAGAAGCGCAAGGAGGAATATGCGGCACAGGGCCTGACGCCGGTCGGTTCGCCGCGCGAAACCGAAAGCCACGAGGTCACGCAGCGCATCCTCTCAGGTGCCGAGGTGCTCAAGGAAGTGGAATGGGCGGGGAAATATATCCCGATCATCCCCGTCTATGGCGACGAAGTCGTCGACGACCAGGGCAAGCGGCACTTCCGGTCGCTGATCCGCGACGCCAAGTCGGCGCAACAGATGTTCAACTATTGGCGGACGACGACGACCGAACTGGTCGCGCTGGCGCCCAAGGCGCCATTCATCGGCGAGGAAAGGTCGTTCGAGCTCGACCCCAATTGGAATAGCGCGAATTCCCAGTCGCACCCCTATCTGATGGTGCCGACCGGCGCTTCGATCCCGCAGCGGCAGCCGTTCAGCGGCGTGCCGGCCGGAGCGATGCAGGAAGCGCTCAACGCCAACGACGACATGAAGGCGATCATCGGCATCTATGATGCCTCGCTGGGCGCGCGCAGCAACGAGACGAGCGGCCGTGCGATCATGGCCAGGCAGCGCGAAGGCGACGTTTCGACCTTCCACTTCCTCGACAATCTCAGCCGGGCGATCCGGCATGGCGGACGCGTGCTGCTCGACCTGATCCCCAAGGTCTACACGACCGAGCGAATCATCCGAGTGCTAGGCGAGCCATCCGGCGGACCGGCGCAGGCCCGGCCGCAGACGGTGAGGATTGGACGGACAGGGATGCCGGTCGTCCAGCTCGCGGGCGGGGAGGCGATCTATGACCTGACAATCGGCAAATATGACCTCACGGTTGCGAGCGGGCCGAGCTACACGACGCGGCGCGAGGAAGTGACGGCGGTGCTCACCGAGGTGATGCGCTCGGTGCCCGACAGCGCGGTGTTCCTGGCGGGAAGACTGGCGCGTCTGCTAGACCTGCCGGATGCCGACGAGCTTGGCCGGGAGATGGACATGCTCAATCCGGCAAGAAAGGCGGCACAGGCTTCCGTGCCGCCGCAGGTTCAGCAGCAGATCGGACAGATGCAGCAGACCATTCAGCAGGGTGGGCAGATGATCCAGCGGCTTCAGCAGAAACTGGTTGAAGCCGAGCGGGCGCTGCAACAGTCGAAGGGTCAGCTGATGGACAAGTCCGCCGATCGCCAACTGGAGGCGCAGAAGCTCGAAATCGAGCAATTTCGCGCCGAGACGGAACGGATGAAGACTGCGGTCCACCTGGCGCAGTAGCGACTGCACGGAGTCCCCGGCAGGGTCAGCTGATCGAGACCCGATCGTTGGTGACGACCACCGGGGTTCCCGGGCGAGTCATTCCGAAAAGCTTCTTGGCGAAGCTCCAGGGAAGGCGGATGCAGCCGTGAGAGGCGCGATATCCCGGCACGTGACCGGCATGGAGGGCGACTCCGCCGGAGGTCAGGCGCTGCATGTAGGGCATTGGCGCGTTGTCGTAGATGTTGCTGAAATGCCGGACCTTCTTCTGCATGATCGGAAAGGTCCCGACAGGCGTTTCGTGGCCGCGCCTGCCCGTCGAGACACGCGAGGAGGCGATCAGCTCCGAACCCTGAAAGACGAATGCCTTCTGCTGCGGGAGGCTGATCACGACGCGAATCGGGCCATCGTAGCTGGGGTCGGCATTCCATGCGGAACGCGTGCCGCGCAAGGGCTTGCTGAGCGGAGCGGTTTGCTCACGGCTGGTGCGTTTAGGGGCGCAATCGAGGCCTTGATCGATGCTGCAAGGCTGGGCCTGTCCAACATCGCCAAGCTGGCCCCATTGAATCTTTTCGTCGGCTGTCGGCGGGGCAATCACGACGTCGATATCGCCGATTATAGAGAGATCGGCATAAGCAAGGCGAATCGCGGGTCCGCCGACCGCTCCCTCGGCGGCAGGTGGGGGAGGGGTAGCGCTGCCGAGAATCACTCCCGCCGCTGCAGAAAAGACGTAGGTCCACTTCATCGCCTGCTCCGCACGATCTCCATTGGACCAGCCTATGACGTCTTGACGTCAAAGGGCAAGCGGTCGAACCACCCGCTGTCCGCAAATGGAGCAGGTCGTATCGATCCGGTCAGTTATCCCTGACGGCGGCCTCGATGCGCCGGTCCGGGATGAGCCATATCAGGGCCGTACCCGCATAGATGGCCACTGATGCCAACGGCGATACAAAGGCGAGGGCAATGCCGACCAGGTACAGGAAAGGGGACAGCCGGCCCTTGCGATCGCGGCCAAGCGCACGCTTCAGCGGCGACGCTTCACCCTGAGCACGTTCGACAGTGGACTGCATCACGTACCATGCAATCGCACATGCCAGCAGGCTGAGACCGTAGAGCGCGACGGGAAGCGCGACCAGGCCATTTTCGCCCATCCAGGCAGTCGCAAAAGGAATCAACGACAACCAGAAAAGCAGGTGCAGGTTTGCCCACAGGATCGGCCCGTTCACATGCTGAACGAGGTGGAAGAAGTGGTGGTGATTGTTCCAGTAAATCGCGACGTAGATGAAGCTTAGGACATAGCTGAGAAACACCGGCGCCAACGCCAGAAGGGCCGCGGCGTCGGTTTCATGAGGTACCTCCATCTCGAGCACCATGATGGTGATGATGATGGCGACGACGCCATCGGTGAGTGCGGTCAGCCGATCCTAGTGCATCAGGACTTTTCCGCGCGCCCCGGATCGCGCATGAAGATTGCCGTCACGACCATAGAAGACACCTGATCGCCATCCTGGTTGGTGAGCGTGTTCCGAACTGTTCCGAGGCTTCGCTCCGGCTTCGACTGGGAGGGCCGAATGTTGAGAAACTCGACTTCGCCGGTCAGGACATCGTCAGGATAGACCGGGCGCAGCCAGCGAATGTGCTCAACCTCGACTCCCGCCAGTGTCTCGAGCGAATGCGCCTCGGCAAAGCGGAACCAAAGGAGATGCATGACCATCGTGGTGTGCCAGCCGCTCGCCGAAAGGCGATCGAAGAACGGATGGGCCGCGCCGGCTGCATCGTTGAGATGGAAGGGCTGGGGATCATAACGCGCCGCAAAATCAATGACCTCGTCGCGGCGCATCGTGTAGCTGCCCAGATCGAAGCGGTCGCCAGGCTTGATTGCGTCGATGTGCAATGGCGCAGGAACGGTCGTTGGCTGAGTCGACACGGTATAATCCCTTCTGCAACCGCGCGCCGAGCTTCGCGAGAAGCCAGTTCGCGTTCACGGCCATAGCAGCGGGGCGGAGGGCGTGCCATGACGGTTGCCGCCGTAGTCGATGAAAGCGGGGAATGATAAATCCAGCTGCAATCCAGAGTCGGTCGGCGTGGCGTAGTTTCGATGCCTCCGGCAGGATCGTTGCGGCAGTCCTCGCTTTGCTTGCGCTCGTGTCCGCAGTCCACGCCACCGGAAATGCGATGGCGCTCATGGGCAGCATGGACATTGGCGTCTCGATGCGATCAGCCCAGTTGCTGCAACGGGACAATCCGTATCCGCTATATTGGAACGGGCTCAGAGAAACCCGCGGCCCGCCGACCTACGGGCAAAATCCGTTCGCAATGGAGCCCGTCCAGATGCCGTCGGCACTCATGCTGCTTTGGCCGTATAGCATGCTCTCCTGGCCGACACTCAAGGTCAGCTGGCTGGTCTCGAATTTTGCGTTCACGGCAGGGTTGCTGATGCTGGCGTTCAGGCGTTTCCTGCCCGGTCAGCCGCTTTGGCTCTATATTTCAATTTCTGCCCTGTTCGTGATGAGTACGTCCTGGCGGAATGTCATCACGAACGGGCAGCATGGGCTGGCCAGCCTGTTCTTCCTGTTTGCGGCCGCCGAACTTGCAGACCGAAGGCGATCGGTTGCGGCAGGCCTGGCTCTGACCGCTGGCCTTCTCAAGTATAGCATGACGATGTTCCTGCTGCCCTGGTTCGTCCTGAAGCGGCAGTGGACAGCGTTGGCAATCGCGATCGGGCTTCATCTGATGATGACCGTCGGCGTAGCATTGTGGCTGCACACGAATCCGTTCACGCTCGTCACTGGGGCGCTTGAAACGGGACGCAAGGTCCTGCTCGTTTCAGGCTATCTTGACCTCTTCGCCGTGTTCAACGGAATGGGAGCTCCACCAGCGATACCCGGTGCGGTCTCCTTGGCCTGTCTGGCTGCGATCGTGTGGAAGGCCGTTACACGGCAGGTGCAGAACGAAGACTTCTTTCTCGCTGCGCTCTGCTTTCTGTCCGTGACGCTTATGTATCATCGGCAGTATGATTTCATCGTGCTGATCGTGCCGCTGATGATCGCAATACGCCATATCGCGACGCAAAGATTTGCCGCGTGCATGACCTTCGCCTCGGTACTGCTCGTCTGGTTCCTCGACCGACCCGTTGTATTCCTCACCGATTGGCTCGAGAGCAGAAACAGCGCCTATTATTATTTCATGGCGTTCATCTGGTACGCCACTCTCGTCGTCCTGCTGACCACAGCCTTTGCGAGCCGCAGGCCGGCGACGTCGCCAGCGCCGGTGCGCGTCTGACTCAACTGCCCCATTTGCGAAAGCGCATATGGCCGCTTCGATTGGTCCCGCGATAGGCGTCGCCGGATGAGCAAGTGATCTTATAGGCCTTCTCGGTGTCGCTGCCGCCGACCGGATCGATCGATGCGACGCTGCCGCAGCTATAGCCGATCCGCTGGATCGTACTTGCGATGCGGTCGTTGGATAGCGGCAGCTTCACTGCCGTCGGCTTGGGCGTGGCAGCCGGGGCCGCTTCCGGGTCGGGCGTTGCAGGCGGCGAAGGCTCGGATTTGGTCTCCTCCTTCGGCTTCGAAGGCTTTGGCTCCTCGCGTTTCGGCTTCGCAACCTCGATCTTCGGCTCCACCTCTGTCTTGGCGGCAGGTGCTTGCGGCCTCTCCGTCGACTGTTTTGGCAAGGTTTCTGTTACGACATTTTGCATCGGTTCAGTCATATTATCGGCAACTGTTGGAAGCGCCGGCGGTAGATCGACCGTCACCCCTTTCGGGGCCTGTTCTGACGACGGCTTGCAGCTTGCAAGCGCGACAGCGAATGGAAGGAGGATAAGAAGCCTTACCACATCAGTTCCTCTCAGGATTCGTCCAGATCCGGAGTGCGCATCATGGAGGAGCCCAGATTGAGCCGCAATCATCTTTCCGCGACATTCTCAGCGCCACGGAAGGGCGGTCAAGGCCGATGCGGCCCGTGTCGTTTCACTGGCGGATCAGAAAGGAGACAGGCATGTTCGTTGTGGCTTATTGGTGGCGAGTCCACCCGGGCCGGGAGGCGCAATTCCGCGCCGCCTGGCGACGTGGCACCGAACTCATCACCGCACGCTATGGGAGTCTGGGATCGCGGCTCCACTATGCTGCGGACGGCCGTTTCATCGGCATCGCCGAATGGCCGGACCGGGCAACATGGCAAACAGCCTTTGATGCCAAGATGGAATATGACGAGCCGGCAACGCGAACCGCATTTACCGAGGCGATCGCTGATACGGCCGCGGAGCCGTTGTTGCTGCTTGAAGTCACTGACGATCTATTGCTGCGCAACACATCCTGACGCTTCGCTCCAATGTGGCCGTATCATAGGCAGTCGGGGGTTTCTGGACGCACGGCGCGTCTGGGCGTAGGCTGGGAGCGATTCAGGGGGAGACGAGACGTGGCAGGATTTCGCGAATTCATAGCGCGGGGGAATGTGCTGGATCTGGCGGTGGCCGTGATCATCGGCGCGGCCTTCGGAAAGATCGTCTCATCTCTTACCGACGATCTTATCATGCCGGTGATCGGGGCGCTGACCGGCGGCCTGGATTTTTCCAATTACTTCGTCCGCCTCGGCGCGGTGCCGGCCGGGTTCACTGGCGACCCGAGCAATTATGCTGCGCTCAAGGCGGCCGGGGTGCCGATGTTCGGATATGGACAGTTCATAACTGCGGTCGTGCAGTTCGTTATCCTCGCCTTCATCATCTACCAACTCGTCAAGGCTGCTTCGCGGATGAACAAGAAGCAGGATGAAGCGGCATCGCCCGCCCCGAGTGACGAGTTGCTGGTGCTGCGCGAGATACGCGACGAGCTGAAGCAGCGCATTTGAGGTTGGCGCAAGTCATTCCAAGTTCGTGATCAGGCCCCGCATGGTTCGGCCGGCGTTGTGGATTCTCGATCCGGCGCGAGCGTGAATGACAGGCGGTACGCTGATTTAGCGATACGTGGGCTTCGGCGAATGGGGTAGGGGCATACGGCGCGGAGATGCAGCCACGTCGTACCCACGGCAATCGGCGCGGCCAGCCCGACGATAGGCGTGGTCGTGCTTCCATTGCCGGCGAGGGCAATCTTTGCGCGGACTGTTCCGGCCTGAATGCAGGCTACGCTCTGCGGGCAACGGCTGTCCTCCACGATCTCAAGCGGCGTGATTGTCAGGCTGCCGATCCGCTGATGGTCGCCCAGAGACAGGGTGAAGGATTGCGGTAGCATGGGAGTGGCTGCCTGCCCGCCCAACGCGGTTGCACAGCCGGCAGTGCCGACGGCGACGAGGCCGAAGACAATCAGGCGGCGGACGAGGTTCAATGGCCGACGGCTAGCGTGGATTGGATTTGAGCCATGCGAGTACCTTGTCCGGCGCGCTTTCCGCATATGGATCATCGTCCGTCCCCTCGTCATTGATGCCGGGTTCCTCGAACCAAGCGCTTACGACGCCGTCGTCGATGACGGCGGCGTAGCGCCATGAGCGCGCGCCGAAGCCGAGATGGTCCTTCTTTACAAGCATTCCCATCCGCCGCGTGAAATCGCCGGAGCCGTCGGGGAGATATTTTACGTTCTTGAGGCCGAGGTGCTTGGCCCATTGGTACATCACGAAAGCGTCGTTGACGGAGAGGCAATAGACTTCGTCGGCACCCGCTTCGCGCAAATCCGGATAAGCGGATTCATAGGCGGGGCATTGTTCGGTCGTACAGGTGGGCGTGAATGCGCCAGGAAGAGCGAACAGCACGATTCGTTTGCCGGCAAAGACGTCGCGACTGGGCACGTCCTGCCAGCGGAATGGATTGTCGCCGCCGATGCTTTCATCGCGGACGCGAGTCTTGAAGGTGATGTCGGGTATCGGGCGATCGAGCATGAGGTTTCTCCTGAAAGGCATTTCCTGAACGCACCTTTGCGCCTGATGATCCGTGCAGGAGCGGCATGCCGAATAAACGACGGACACATCCGACAAAGTGCTTGACAATCGTAACGACTTCGTTTAGGAAGACATCAATCTCGAGAGTTGCGTCAGTAGCCGAGAGGGGGGCAGACCAGCTGTAGCCGACCGGCGGAATACACGGCATAAGGCATCCACATTGGTTTGCCGGGAGACCGCATGACTGTCTGCATTGCCGTGATTGCGGGTAAAGCTGTGATTGGTGCATCGGACCGGCTGGTCACGGCAGGCGACGTCCAGTTCCAGCCGAAGACGCCCAAGATCAAGGCACTGACCAATTCGATCGTGGCGATGACGGCCGGTGACGCGTTCCTTCAGTCGGAGATACTCGACGGCGTGACGGCAGAAGTCCTGGCCGCGGTCAGCGCCGATCCGCACGAATGGCTATCGGTGCGGTCGATAGCCGATCTTTATTGCGACCGCTGGGCGGAGATAAAGCGCCACCGGGCCGAGCATGCGATCCTCAAGCCGCTCGGTCTGACCACGAAGGAGTTCCTCGAGGAGCAATCGTCGATGGATCACAAAGCGGTCGAGGATATATCGAATGGCCTGATCCAGTTCGCGCTGCCCGGAGTGGCGTGCCTGATCGCCGGGATCGACGGAACCGGGCCGCATATCTTCGCTATCTATGACGGCGTGCCGATGCAGGTCGATTCGGTCGGCTTCGCCGCGATCGGGATCGGCGGCCGGCACGCAGAATCGCAGCTGATGCTCGCGCAATATGCGCCCGACATGGCGGCGTCAGCTGCGATGATGCTCGTTCATCTCGCCAAGAGCCGGGCCGAGGTTGCCCCGGGCGTGGGTCCCGATACCGACATGTTCGTGATCGGTCCCGAAGTCGGAACCTATGGAGCGGTGCCCGAGAATGTGATGTGCTACCTGCGCGAGCAGGTGAAGAAGATGCAAGCCGAGGAAAAGAGGCTCCTCGGCGAGGCGCAGGCGGGAATGGAGCAATTCCTGACCAATCTGAACAAGCAGCCGGCAAGCAAACAAGAGGTCGACCCGGGGTGTAAGGAAAATGCCTTCGGATCGCCGTGACGAGGAGGGTGGAGGCGCGATGCGCATTGCCGCCGGCGGTCTCGACGACCAGCGCGTCATCGACCTGCTGAATGTCCATGTGACGCGGGCACAGGCGGAAACGGAGCGCGGGAGCTCCCACGCACTCGATGTGTCGGCCCTGCAGGCGCCGGAAATCAGGTTCTGGACGATCTGGGACGAGGATCGGCTGCTTGGCTGTGGGGCCCTGAAGGCGCTTTCCCCTGTGCACGGCGAGGTCAAATCGATGCACGTTGCCGAGGCTGCCCGGCGCAGGGGGGCAGGCGCTGCTTTGTTGAGGCATATCATCTTCGAGGCTCGGGTACGTGGCTTCGAAAGGCTCAGCCTCGAGACCGGATCGTGGCCCTATTTCGCGCCCGCACACGCACTCTATGCGCGACACGGGTTCGTCGAATGCGGGCCGTTCGGTGACTATCGACTTGATCCGAACAGCATCTTCATGACGTTGCAGCTGGCGATTTCCGAACCTGCGCAAGGCGACGGCTAGCTGCCGAGCCCGCAATCAGCCTCGCGAGCGAGGCGCCTGAAAGAGGAACATATGGAAGAAACTGAAACGACCAATCCGGTCGAGGGCGAAGCCTTGCCCGCGCTGGAAGTCGATCAAGAAGCGGACAGTTCGACCGAGCACGAAGGTCCAGCGTTCGAACCGCAACGAGACGAATTCGGCAACCCGATCGAAGAGGGACCGGACGACGAGCTCGAGGAAATCGAACGCGACGGCAAGCGAGCTAAGATACCATCCTGGCTGAAACCCGAGCTGATGATGCAAGCCGATTACACGCGCAAGACGCAGGAACTGGCATCCGCGCGCCGCGCCTTCGAGGCCGAGCGACAAAATGCCCAGCACGCCAGCGAAGCGGAGCGATCGGTCGAAGTCGGGCTTGCCCTGATCGACGAACAGATTGACCAATGCGCCGCGATCGACTGGCGCGCATGGCACGAAAATGATCCGGCCGAGGCGGAGCAGGCATTTGCCCAATTCCAGGCGCTGGATGAAGCCCGCGCAGAAACAATCGATTTCCTCGCGGCATTCCAGCGGGATCGCGCATTCAGGGAGCAGCAGGATTCTGCCATGCGCCTTGAGCAAGGCGCAGCGGTACTGGCCCGGGATATTGCCGACTGGTCTCCGCAAACGGCGGCCAAATTGGTCGAGTTCGGCCAGAACCACTACGGATTTTCCCTGGAGGACCTCAGCGGGATCGACGATCCGCGGCTGGTCAAGGTCCTCTACGCCGCGTGCAAGTGGGAAGACCATCAGAAGCAACAGCGCCGCGCGCAGAGCCATGCCGACGCCCAGACCACAAGGCCCGCCGCGCGAGTGACGGGTGCGACACCAAGGTCAGGCCTGGACGACCGGCTGAGTGCCGAGGAATGGATGCGCCGACGCAACGAGCAGGTCAGAAGGAAGCGTTAGGCTGCCTTCGGAACGGTCGTCGTTCACCACTGTATCCGACGTCCGACCCGCCTTCTCCAGTAAGCTGGAGGAGCCGGCGCTGCTCATTCACCAAACCCGAGTGAGAAAGATCACATATAATGGCAAATACACTTCTTACCCCGACGGCGGTGACGCGCGAAGCTTTGCGCATGCTGCACCAGAAGCTGAACTTCGTCGGATCGATCAACCGTCAATATGACGATCAGTTCGCCAAGTCCGGCGCAAAGATCGGAACCACGCTGAAGATCCGCGAGCCGAACCAGTATAGCGTCCGGACCGGCGCCGCGCTGGACGTCCAGGACACGACCGAAGACAGCCAGACGCTCACGGTTGCGACGCAAAAGGGCGTGGATATCAATTTCACGTCGGCCGAGCTGACCATGAGCCTCGACGACTTTTCCAAGCGCGTGCTGGATCCAGCTATGTCGGTACTTGCGGCCAATATCGAGGCCGATGCGATGACGATGTTCAAGGACGTCTGTTATGGCGTCTACGACAACGGCAATGCGATTACCTACACGGATGTTCTCGACGGGCGCGTGCTGATGCAGCGGGGCCTGGCACCGACCAACGAGCGCACCGCGAACATGAATTCGGTGGATATGGCCGATCTGGTCAAGGACACCAAGACATTGTTCAACCACGCTGGCGAGATCGGCAAGCAGTATCGCGAAGGCTTCATGGGCCGGGCCGCGGGATTTGACTTCGTCGAGAATACGCTGTGGCCGGCGTTCACGCGCGGTGCCGCCAATGGGTCTTACGTCTGCAACACATCGTCGGGCATCACGTCGGGTACGGCGACGATCGCCGTTACCGCCGGGACCGGCGCGTTCGTGGTCGGCGACGTCATCACCGTTGACGGCGTGTATACCGTGCACCCGGAATCGAAAGCTTCGACCGGTGTTCTTCAGCCATTTGTCGTTACGGCTGCCTCGAACGGCGGAAGCGTCAGCCTGGCGGTCAGCCCCACGCCGATCACTTCGGGCGCCAAGCAGAATGTGACGATCGTCGGTGCCGGGTCCGGTAAAGCCGTTACGGTGGCCGGTACGGCAAGCGCCGACTATTCGACCTCGCTGCTGTACCAGGAAGGCGCGTTCACCTTCGTGACGGCCGACCTGATCATGCCGAACGGAGTCGATTTCGCACGGCGTGAGGTCCTGGACGGCATCTCGATGCGCATCGTCCGGCAGTATGACATCAACAACGATCGCCTGCCGTGCCGAATCGACGTCCTGTACGGCTACAAGACGCTTCGCCCGCAACACGCGGCGCGTCTGCACTTCAACTAGAGTGTGTCGCTATTTAGGTGATGCCGGCCTGCAAATGCCGGCTTTCTGCGCTTCCGGTGCTCACGTAATTTAGCGTACGCTGCGCGCCGGTTCTCGACAGCCGACATTTTGCCCTGCGGTCATCTGCGATTCCGGCTCGGCCTCACCAAAATCCCAACACACTAAAATCTGGGGGGCGTTCGCGCGCCTCTTTGCACATGAAAGGAATTGCCAAATGGCAGAATATATTGGCGCGGGCGACGACGAAGGCCAGATCATCGGCCGGTCCTCCGGCAAGGTCGCCTTCTACGGAACGACACCGATCTCGAAGCGCAGCAGCGCGGCGATGGTAACCCTGGCAACGACGTTCATCACCGACGCGAGCGCGAACATCGCCTTCGCATCGATCACGGGAGCGAATGCGCTGCTCAGCCAGATCACCGAAATCCGCGATACGCTCGCGGCGCTTGGCCTGCACGCCGGGTCATAATGTTCCGGCTCAACGCGCATGGCGTCGGCAGCGTTGGTCCGGAGATCATCCTGGCCAACGCAGCCGGCGCCGAAGCCCGCGGTCTGCCGTTCATCGAACGGATGGCACCGCACGAGAGGCCGCTCGCCGTGGTCGGCGGCGGCCCCTCGGTCCTTGCTCATCTCGACGAACTGAGGGCGTTCACCGATATCTGGGCGATCAACGGCACCTGCCAGTGGCTCAAGGGACATGGGATCGAGTCGATCCTGTTTTCGGTCGATCCGGGTGAGGACATGCCGCCGCTTTGCGAAGGCGTGGAGCGGGCGATCCTAGCGTCCAACTGCCATCCCGGTGCTTTCGATGCACTTGGCGGCAAGGACGTCCGGATCTTTCACACGTTCCTGCGCGAGGACATCGGCCCCGAGATCGTCGCACTGTGCGAGCGGTTCGCAATCGTGCCGGGTACGACGTCCGCCTGTTCCGCGCCGCTCGCGGCATTGCGGATGGGCTACAAGCGCATTGTCTATTTCGGCTGCGAGGGATCGTTTGCCGAGACAACGCACAGCTTCAAGGACGAGGACCATGAGAGCCAGGTCATCGTCCGGGCGGGCGGCAAGGATTTCCGGACCAACCTGCAATTCTACATGCAGAGCGAATATCTTGCGAAGCTGTGCCGGCTTTTTCCGACATTCCTGTGCGAGCGCTCCGGCGGACTGCTGCGGGCCATGATCGAGCATCCCGATACGTGGGAGGTGGCGGCTTTGTCGGAGCATCTCACCAAGGTTCTCGGCGCAGAGCCTGGAGAGCTTACCGTCTATGAGGAGAAAGCCTGATGGCCACTCTGGACGAACTCAAAGCCCGCATACGCCTCGAGACCAATCGGGATGACATTGCGGCCTCGGGCGAGGCGGAGGGTGCGCTTACGACCGCGATCGTCCAGGCGATCGAATATTATTCGGACGAGCCATTCTGGTTCAACCATTATGGCGCAACCACCGCGGCTTCCGTGAATACGACCGGCGGCGTGGATTATGTCGCGATCCCCGCGACGATCCGGGTGCCGCAGAAAGTTTCGTTCGACGGCGAAGACCTGCAGAGAGTTGATCTTGCCGCCATAGAAGCGCGAACCGACGCCGGCCGGCCTACGAGATGGGCGGCGAGCGGCGACACCATCGCGCTTTGGCCCGTTCCGGACGCGGCCTATGCGCTCGCGGTGTTCGGGATCGCGAAGGTAGCAATACCGGGGTCGGGCGGCGCTTCGAATATCTGGACGACCGAAGCCAATGACCTCGTCACCGCACGCGCTAAATTCCTCCTGTATCGCGACGTCTGGCGTGACAATGATGGCGTCCAATTTGCCGCGCAGGCGGAGGGCGAGGCGCTGAGCCGACTGCGCAAGGAAACGCGCCGCAGGACCATGGTGCCGCTCAGGTCCACAGGTGACGAACCCTGGTCGGCACCGTCCCAATTCAACATCAATCGAGGTGACAACTGATGGCCGCCAAAGATCAATATGCTCCCGACCGCGAAACAGTAGCCGCGAGCCAGACGGCACAAGCTATGGGCGACACGGGGGCGAAGGGAGACTGGCTTTCCCACGTCATTTTCCAGCCGTCCGCGACCGGGGCCGGGACGAGCACGATCCTGGACGATTCCACCGTGCTGTTCACCTATACTGCCGGCACCCTTGCGGACCTTCGCCCGATCATCGTTCCGATCAACCTCAACAGCGCCAACGGCGCGTGGAAGATCACGACCGGCGCGAACATGACCGCAATCGCTTTCGGTGACTTCACCTGAGATGCGCTTCCAGGATGTGCTTCAGGCCTCCACTACGCAGGGTGGAGGAGCGGCACCGTGGACACCAGCCAGCCTGGGTGCGTCGCTCCTCGCTTATTGGGACGCGGAGCGGTCCGATCTTATTTCACTTACAAATACGGGCGATCTCGTAAATTCCTGGGTGGACAGCGTTGGCGGGCTCACCGCTTCCCAAAGTACGACGGGCTTTAAGCCGGCATGGGCGAACAACAGCTTCAACGGTCGGCCGGGCATCACGTTCGATGGCACCGACGATGTTCTCCTCAACACAGCATTGAGTGCTAATCTGCTGCCGACGGGATCCACCGGCTGTGAACTTTGGGCCCTGGTAAACCAGAGCAAATTACCTGCCGACACGTCCACCGGGACCATATTTCTCTATGGGACGACCGGAGCCAATAATCGCCGAAATCTCCGTCGTGTGGTCATAACGGGAGTAAATCGTGCCCAGGCAAGCACGGGAACCGGCGGCGGCACCACGACAGTTACCGATACGGCAGGCGACTTTTCAGGCTATCACGTGATGAATAGCCAAGTGTCTGCGACGGACACCAATATTTCTCTCGATAGCAATTCGCCTGTTTCAGCCGCTGTCGTTCCGAATACACTCAATTCTGCCATTTCCATCGGCACGGTGACCGGCGGAACCAACCCCTTCGGCGGTTCGATAAACAAGATCGTCGTTACGGCCCCGCTCGATAGTGGCCAACGTACGCTCATGCTCGCATTTCTGAAAACCATCGGAGGTATAGCCTGATGTCGCTCGTCGTCCTTTTCCCGGTCGGCAAGGAAACTTCAGCCAACGATTATTGCGACTTTTGCGATTTCAACAACCCGGACCCCGGAGCCACGCAGTGGTATCCGCGTAACCGTACCGACAGGCACGGCCAGCGCGTGGTCGGCTATCTCGGGCCGGGCGGCTTCATCTGGACCGGTGAGCCGTTTCCGGAGCCGGAGGGCGGCGAGGAGGCACGGGCAGATGGAGTGCTTTCCGACACGGTCGATTGGCCGATCGAGGAATGAGACACGCAGGTGAGGAAGCCTATCGCTCGTCGAGACGGCCAGTGGCGCCGGGGGCGCCGAATATCATTTCCAGATAGTGGTCAGCGGCCTTGGAAACGTGGAAATCGGCCGCCCTGGCCTTCAGCATCTCCGGATCGCGCGGCGTGGCAAGCTCGTCGATAATCGCCTGGACGAGGGCATCTAGGTCGTTGGGAGGGACCAGGCGGCCGTATTTTCCGTGACTCAGAATATCTGATGTACCGCCACAACTTGTGGCAACCACTTTCAGACCGCAGCTTAGGGCCTCGACCACGACATTGCCGAATCCCTCGTGGCTGGAGGAGAGCACAAATAGGTCCGCCCTGCAAAAGTAATCCTCTGGTGATGAGACACGGCCGAGCAGCTGCACGTTTTCAGTGAGGATGTGCTCAAGGGATTCACGCATCACTCCTTCTCCAAGGATCAGGCAACGCACATCGACTGTCCGGCGCACATCTTGGACAGCGGCAATCAGGAGCGGGAAGTTCTTTTCCTCAACCAGCCTTCCAGCGGCAACGAGAATCTTGAAATTGCGTCTAGCATCAAGCCACGGATGGGGTACCATCTATATCCTCATCGGTAACAAAGAACCAAGGCTGGATAGCGATTCTTTCTCGCGGATAACCGGTGACCTGAGCATAATCTTCAGCGACGTGATCAGACACTGCTACAACTTGGTGTGCCAGTCTGAACGCCAGCGGCAGGATGTAGGGGTACATTCTGGCGCCGCGATAGGCCTTGCTCGCAATGTCTCTTGAAAGCAGGCTGTGGAGATTTGCTAAAATCTTAACATCACTTCGAGCAAAGGTCTTTGCGATGGCGGTTGCAATTACGAACGATGGACCATTGGCGATTATTGCATCAGGTGCCTTGTCCCTAATGTAACGCACCAGATCAGGAATGCCCTTGAAGTGTGACGGAACTCTACCACGCGGTTGTCCGATGAGCAGACCATGCGTACCTTCGGGCAAAGATTCGAACCCGAGATCGGACGTGCCTAAAAAATCTACTTCAAGGCCTCGTGACAGGAACTCACGCGCCAGCTTGGAGAAGTACTTCCCGAATGGGCTCTGCTGGAAACTGTCAAGTTGAAATACAGCAATACGGCGTGTTTGCATCATAACTATCTAACATAGTGGTCACGAACCAAGATTTATCCGTCCGGTCGCGCGATTAAACCTTAAGCTCGGCAATATACGTTTTGGAAATTAGTCAGGTCTTTAGATTTGATTGGAATTAGCTTGCCAAGGCGGACTATTCGGTAGAATTTATATCCTAAGGGCGCGAGATAATCCAGAATGTCGGAACCTTGATAGCCGGCGGCCTCGCAAGTCTCCTTTCCGATCTCGACTATCAGATCGGGATGGTGCCTTTCAAGCTGGCAGCTGGCGCCCTTTAGGGCGGCAAGCTCGGCACCCTCTACGTCTAATTTTATTACATCCAAGCGCTCGGGATGGATGGCTTCATCTAGGGGGGTGAGTGTGATTGTTTGCTCACGGAGATTCCGCTCGTCGGATCGATACAGCGTGGCTAAACCGTTATGTTCTGTTCCGTCAGCAAAATATTCCGAAGCAACGAAGATAGGTGCATCGCCGGGCTGATCGGATAGCCCGACGCGGTGCAAACGGACGTTCGCGAACGGGTTCAGCGCCAGATTCGCCTCGAGTTGATCGGCGTATCGCGCGACAGGTTCAAACGAGTGAACTTCTCCCGTCTTTCCTACTAGCTTAGCGCCGATAAGCGACAACTCACCGATGTTTGCCCCTGCATCAACGAAGGTCATACCAGGCTTCAGCAGCCTTTTGAGGAGAAAAATGATTTCGCGGCTATAGCTCCCGTGCCAGAATATCTGGCTTTGCATATGATCTCCAAGATCCAAGTTGATCGAGATATCGTTATCGAAGTCTTGAATCGTGAACTTGTGCCCCTTTTTTGCGAACCGCCTGCGCAACACATCATTAAGTAACACTCCCCCAGGGATGTCTCGGAGCCGGTTGGTAATTCGACGAGTGACCAAAAGCGGTGTCTTAAGCATCCAGTAATAATAGGTCTTAGTGGCGGCAAAGTCGCCACGAAAAATAGCCCCATTGGAGGAGCGTATGAAGCTTCGTGCACCCGAAGACGCCCCGCAGTGGCTTCACCGCTTTGCTCGTCGAATTGTTGAAGCCGATCAAGAGCCCAAGGACGCACCGCTTCGCCTTCAAACCTTCACTACATCGACATTGCCCGATCCTGCCAAGTGGATCGCGGGCCTGATCTTCGTTTCCGACATTCCGATGGCGGCAGTCTGCGACGGCACGCATTGGAAGCGCCTCGACACAGGAGCCAACATTTAATGGCCGACACCTACACTACGCGCAACCGCTTCGAGAAAATGGAGCCAGGTGCCTATGCCGATACATGGGCATCGCGAGCCAATGGTCAGTTCGGATCCGACCTGATCGACGACGCCCTTGATGGTGTTGTTTCACTTGCTGTGTCGGGCTCGATCTCGCTCACCACCGCGAACGGAGCCCCGGATCAGGCCCGCAAGCGCATTCTTATGTGCACTGGCACTGGCGGCACGATCAACCTTCCGGCCAAGGAAAAATGGTACATCGTGAAGAACGGCACGTCGGGTGACGTGGCGGTATCCGCCGGCGGTTCCACTGCGACCGTGAAAACCGGCACCGTCGGCTTTGTTCTCGTCGATTCCGGCAACAACTGCTACCAGATGCTTCGCAGCGATTTCGATGCGATGAATATCCTCACGACCGGCAACGTGAATTGCGCCGGGCTCACGACAACTGGCACCGCAACCCTTGGAGACTCCGTCACCGACCAGCACGTAGTGAACGGACGCATTACTCTTAGCGCGGATGATGGTTCGAATCATCGAACGATACACGCCACCGGAGCAAGCACATTTGCGGAGAATACCTTTATTGCCTCCAATGGGAGTTACGTTGGACAGGTTCTTACGCTTAATGCCGCTCGTGCTGCGAACTCTGCTTATTACTTTCTGTCTGCACTTTCCAGTTATGGCGGTTCTACAGACTTCGAGTTTAGGGTTCGCGGCGATGGGACGGTGGCTTCGGATGGCGGCACCGCCATGACCACCCCGGCCGACTACGCTGACATGATGGAATGGCTGGATGGCAATCCTGACAGGGAGGACCGGATCGGCTATTCGGTCGTTGTCGAGGAGGGGAGGGTCCGCAAGGCCTCGGCGGACGACAATTCGCACACCGTCATCGGCATCGCCTCTGGCAATCCTTCTATTTGCGGCGGCTCGGGCTGGAATCGTTGGGTCGGCAAGTTCCTGACCGACGACTTCAACCGCCAAATACTGACCGAAGACGGAGACAGGACGCTAAATCCCGGTTTTGATCCCGAGCATGAATATACCCCGCGATCGGAACGTCCGGAATGGGATCCGATCGGGTTGGTTGGGCGCATCCCGTTGCGCAAGGGGTGCCCGGTCAACCCGCGCTGGATCAAGCTGCGCGATATCTCAGACTCGGTCGAGGAATGGCTGGTCCGGTGAGGGTCGCCTTCGAGCCGCCGCCTGGCGTCGTTTCCAACGAAACCATCTATTCGATCCCCGGCGCGTGGGCTGACGCGATCAACGTCCGGTTCGTCGATGGAAGGGCAGAAACGCTAGGTGGGTATGAGGCGCTGTTCCCAACGGCCCTGACAGGAACCTGTCGCAATGCGTTCAACTGGACCAACGTATTGGGCGACTGGAACATCGCCTTTGGGACACACTCGAAACTGTATGTGTTCACGAGCGACGTGCTGTCCGACATAACGCCGTCAGGACTTTCCACGGGCGCCTCGAGCAACGGCGCCTCGAACCGCGCATGGGGAAGCGGGACCTGGGGCAGCGGCACGTGGGGAACGCCGCTCTCGTCGACGCGGCTGAGAACCTGGTCGCTTGCGCCGTGGGGCCAGACCCTGCTTGCGTCGCCGCGGTTCGGAACGCTGTATCAGTGGGCGAACGATCCGGGCATCCATGCAGCCGGGATCACGCAGGCGCCGGACTCGATCACCATCATGCGGGTGGCGGCCAAGCAGAGGATCTGCATCGCGTTCGGATGTTCGGAGGAGTTGTCGGGAAATTTCAATCCGCTCTGCGTGCGCTGGTCGGATACCGAGGATCTGACCGACTGGACCACGTCCAGCTCGAACAATGCCGGCGAGTATATATTGAACGGTGGCGGCCAGATCGTCGCGGCCGAGCAGGTCGCCGGCGCCTTTGGGATCTGGACCGACAAGAGCCTCCACCAGATGTTCTACTCGGGCGGAACCGACATCTTCCAATTCGATCTGATCGACGAGAATTGCGGTGCGATCGGGCCCAACGCGGTCGCGACCCTCAACGGCGTCGCTTATTGGGTGGGCAAGGACAAAAGGATCAGGGCGTGGGCCGGCTACGGCACCAAGCCGGTGATACTCGAAAGCCCGATCTGGCGCGACTTCGCCGATAATATCGTCGATGCGCAAGCCGAAAAGATAATATTGTCGAGCAACACGAGGTTCGGAGAAATCTGGATCTTCTACCCGGATGGACGGGATGGCACAGAAAACAGCCGGGCGATCTTCTTCAAGGTGACGCCCGAGGTCTTGGTCTGGTCGAAGTCCGACTTTGCACGAACCGCGTATTGCGATGCAGGTGTCCTGACCTATCCGGCCGGCGTCGATCCGGATGGCGCGGTGTTCAACCACGAGAGCGGGACACAGGCCAATGGAGATGACCTGAGCTGGTCACTTCGTTCCGCCGCCCAATATCTCGATGAGGCTGAGAGAGTGCTTCAGGTCCAGACGTTCACCCCGGACTTCAAGGGGCAGGAAGATGCGATCTCGATGACGCTCCACATGCGGGCGCGGCCGCAATCGATATCCGTGACCAAAGGGCCGTATGCGATTGCTCCTAACTCCAGCAAAGCGGACTTCAGAGCTTCAGGTGCGATCGCCGAAATTGCGTTCGAGGGAACGAACTATGTTCGTTTCGGTAAGCCATCGTTCGACACCGAGGTCTGCGGGCGGCGGTGATCACAGCCGAATATGCGGCCTGGCGGCCGCTCTTCGCCCAGGCTTTCGATTCGCGATTCTACACGATCGAGCATCTCGACTTCATCATTCTGAAGGGCGGCCGGTTCTGGTCGAACGACGCGGCTGCGATCGTCGCGGAGATCAGGACATATCCGACCGGCAACAGGGCGGTGGAGGGCGTCGTCGCGGCCGGAGAGCTGAATGGCATCGTCAAGCTGATCCCGCTTGCCGAAGCGTGGGGCAGGGAAAACGGAGCGATCGCAGCGAAGATCGAAAGCCGCACCGGATGGATCAAAGCACTTAGAAATCAAGGTTGGGAGCCGTTCCAAACGGCCCTCATGAAAGGATTATAATGGGCCTGTCGTCGAGCAAATCAAAATCCAAGACCAACCAGACGACGTCGGAGACGACGACGCCGATTACACCGCCGTGGTTGTCGCAGCCGATCCAGGACATCACCGGCAAGATCAACGCCTTTTCGAACATGGATCCCTCGCAGTTCGTGGCGCCGCCTTCGGCGATCCAGCAAAACGTCTTCAACCAGGTCGGCAACCTGGGTAGCTATGGCGATACGATCGACGACGCGATCGGCATTGCGCGGACGGCCGGCGCAATGCCAGCGCCGACATTGGGCAAGGCTGCGCAGGCGAGCGTGACCAACTGGAAGGCGCCCAATCTGGGCATGGCGGCGCAGACCGGGCGTGTCGATCTCGCGCCATCCACCTATGCGCGGCCGGAAAGCCTGCTGGACAATCTCAATGCTTATATGGACCCGTATACGAACCAGGTCGTGAATGCGACGCTGGCCAATTACGATGCGGATACGGGCCAAAGGAGCGCGCAACTCGCGGCGCAGGCGGCGGGGTCGGGCGCGTTCGGCGGTTCGCGTTATGGCGTTGCGCAGGGGCAATTCCAGGCCGCCGCAGGCCGGGACCGTGCCCAGACCGAATATGGATTGCGGTCGGACGCCTTTCGCACTGGGGCCGCGCTGTCCAGCCAGGACGCGCAGCGCCGGCAGGATGTCGGCCTTGCCAATGCCGGATTCGACAACAATCGCAATCTCACGCAGGGGCAATTCGATCTCCAGCGCATGCTCGCCGACACAGGCTACAGGAACCAGTTCGCGCTGACGCAAGGCGATCTGGATGCGCGCGCGGCCCAGGATAATGCCAACAGCGCCAATCAGGCCTCGATGTACAACACCGGGCAGACGAACAGCTTCACGAGCCTGCAGGCCCAGCTTCAGGCGCAGGCCGCCGACCGCGCGCTGCAGGCCGCGGGACTGGTCGGGAACCTCGGCGTGTCGGGCAATGCGATGGACGCGACGAACCTGCAGCTCGCGGCTGATATCGGTGCGCAGCAGCGGGCGATCGAGAGCGCCCGGCTTAACGCCATACCAACACAGCTTCAGCTCGCGGGAAGCTTGCTGAGCGGCCTGCCGTATCCAGCAATCGTCGGCCAGCAGGCGAACGGGACGATGCAGGGAACCAGCGTGACGACGACAAATCCAGGTCTCGGCGTGATCGGCGCGGGGCTGCTGGGTTCGGCATTGGGCGGCTGGGCCGGGAATGGTTTCAAGTTCGGGTAGCTGATTAGCATGGACAAAATTTGAAAGGGTGCTGAATGCCAAAACCGCCAAAACCTTTTTACGTTGAGCAACTGCCTTATGACGAAGGTACCGCCGGCGGACTCCTGGGTGTTGTTCCCAATGCCTGGTCTGCAAAAGCAAGGAACGTTTGGGCAGCTCCCCCAACCATCTCCACGACCTCAGCGTTGCAGGCGCGACTAGAGCAAGGCCCTGCACCGACGTCGCAAAAGAAGCGCTTTTTCCGTCAAGGCGGGCCGGGACAGGCGATTGTCGGCAGCTTGGCGGATTATCTTGCGCAATTGGGCGGCGGCCATGGAGCGTATGCTCCGGCCATGGAGCATCAGAGAGAAATAGATGCTTATACAAGAAAACGTAATGACGACCTTGAGGACTATCAGCGCACCCTCAAGGACCAGTGGGATCTCTGGCGTCGCCAAGAAGAATACAAGCGTCAGTTCTATCCGCAGCCAAACCAAGTCCGGGCTAGTGATGGATTGGCCGATTTGCGGGACGGATCGAGGGTTCGGCCATGATCTCAGCTGAAATCGTCGCCTTGGTGGGCGCGGCGCTTGCGGTCTTTGGAGCAATCGGGGGTACGGTGCGCTGGGCTGCCGGTCAGTTCCGGGCGCAGGGCGGAAAGCTGGCGGCGCTCGAACGAGAATATGCAGGGTTATATCGCGAGCACAGCCTCGTGCTGGTGCGTCTCGAGCGGTTCAGGCTTGCCTTCAGGATCGTCGCTGCCGAGCTTTCGCGCAAGTCGCCGGGCGACGTTGCCCTGGTCCACGCCAAGGCGCTGCTCGACGAAAGCTTCCGAATGGAGGCGGATCTGCCGGACGATATCAAGACGCTGCTTGCGCGTATCGGCGAGGCCGATGGCAGGCGGGCGGCCTGAGGGAGGCGATGATGCATGTCAGTGACAAAGGCCTCGAACTGCTCAAGCGGTTCGAAGGCCTGAGGCTGGAAGCCTATCTCTGCCCTGCCGGCAAATGGACGATCGGCTATGGCCATACCGGTCCCGACGTGCGGGCCGGATCGACCATCGATGACGCAGCGGCCCTGGAATTGCTGCGCAGCGATGTTGCCCGGTTCGAACGTGGTGTGTCGGCAATGGCAGGGGAGTGCACGCAGTCGCAATTCGACGCACTGGTTTCCTTTGCTTTCAACATTGGGCTGGGTGCCTTGATGTCCTCGACATTGCTCAAGAAGCATAAGGCGGGCGATCCGAACGGGGCCGCGGCGCAGTTCGGACGCTGGGTCTATGGCGGAGGGCGAGAGCTGAAGGGCTTGGTGCGCCGCCGCGCCGCGGAAGCCGAACTTTACGCCTCATGAGCTTGCCCCCCTGGCCGGCGCGCGAATGGCGCGCGCTTATCGCTCTCGTCGCATCGATCGCCGGATCGGCAGTGCTGACCGGCTTGCTTGCCTGGGCAATACGCATCCTCGAGGGCTGGCGGGATGCCAAAGCGATTGCGTCCATCGGCTATGGCCTGCTGGCGATCATAGGATCGATCCTGCTTTCGCTGGGGCTGGCGATCAACCGCCGCTCGATCAAGCTTACGCGCGACGGCTTCGAGGCAAGCGGCGGCGAAGATCGTGAAGGCACAGGGGGCTGACATGAACTTTCTGGGCCTGATCCGCGCGTGGCGTGAGCTCGCCGTCGGGGCGCTCCTCGTTGCACTTGCCGTCCTGTGGGCCGGCCGGGCGATGACCGAGCGGCAAAACGAAAAGCTGAAGGCCGCGCTTCGCGAGGCGAATGCGACGATCGAACGCGAGCGCGAGGCGGTGACCGACCGGGTCGCGCAGGCGAAGGCCGAGGACGCCGCGCATGCGGCGCGGGTCGAACGCGACCAGAACCATGTTTCGATGGAGACTTCGGATGCATATCAACAACAGGTTGCCGATCTTCGCCGCCGTTATGATGCTTTGCGGCTGCGGTCAGGAACATCCGAAGCCGATCGCGCTGGTCGCTCAGCAGCGGGAGTGCCCAAAGTTTCCGACACCGCCCGCATCGCTGATGGTTCCGCCGGCGAAGACGGACTTTCTTCCATCGACGCATTGATCGCGAGCGAGCAGGCGGTGCGGCTTCAGGCGCTGCAGCAATGGGTGAGCGGGCAAGAAACTGTCGAGAGGTAGCAGCCGCCTTCTAATCCCATCACCCCGTCTTTGCTGAAGGGCGTTGCAAACAGAGCGAATTGTTCCTTTATGAGCAGATCATTTCATCGGTTTTTGCCAACCGTCCGTCGATTCGCCGCTCACCAGGAGTCGTTCGTCGCAAATTTGGCGTCGCGGTGTCGCTTCAATGGAAAATTTGCGCGAAGATTCATTGTGTTGGGGAATTGAACGGGGAGCGCTCAACCAATGCTGAAGATTCTCATCGTTGAAGATGAGCCGTTGCTTGCAGTCACGCTGAAGCATTTGATCGAACTCAACCCGCGTTTCGAGGTCACCCATATTACGGATGATCTGGAATCGACCCTCGCCGCGGTTGAGGAACGAACGCCTGATCTTGCGCTTGTCGATCTCAAGCTGGCGCGCGGATCGACGGGTTTCAGTGTCGCAGTCAAGTTGAACGAACTTGGCGTCGCGTGCCTTTTCACGACCGGAAAAGCGCCGCCGTTTCCCATGCCAGACCTCGCGTTGGGCTGCCTGGCCAAGCCCTATACGGAGGAAGACGTCGTTCGCGCATTGAAGGCGGCTGAAGACAAGTTGCGAGGGCGTGAGCGGCTCCGGCCGAGCTTGCCGGACAATCTGCGTCTCTATTCGGCCGAGGTCGCAGAAGAGCTGCCTCGCGATAACGCCTTTCTGGAAATGCCGTCGCTAGACGCGCGGCAATCCATCCGGACCCGGCTTTCGCGCTGGCTTCTCGCGAGCTAGCCGGTCACCCGCAAAGAGCCGGGACCACTGCCGTCGTGGGAGTGAACGGGACTATTGCCCCGTCTCGCGAAAGATGCGCCCGCAGATCGCGTCGAGCTTCGCCACCAATGACGGGTCGCGCGCAGCCGGCGCGGTGATCAAAGCGGCATCGAGCGCCGTGTCGATGGGGGAGGGCGACCGGGTGGCCGGCAACATCCCGGCAAGCTCGACAATCATGCGGCGCGCTATGTGAGCGTTGGCATCAAGCTGCGCCAATATTCCCGCGACATCGACCATGTCCTCGCCGGCCCGCCAGCAATCATAATCGGTCACCATCCCTATGAGCGCGTAGGGAAGCTCCGCCTCGCGAGCGAGTCTTGCCTCGGGCAATGCCGTCATGCCGATAACGTCACAGCCCCATGTCCGGTAAAGCATGCTTTCCGCGCGCGTCGAGAATTGCGGGCCTTCGATGGCGACATATGTGCCGCCACGGGCCACGGCGCCGCCCGCCGCAGAACAGGCATCTGCGGCCAGGGCAGACAGGCGTGGGCAGACGGGATCGGCCATGGAGACGTGAGCCACCATTCCATTGCCGAAGAAGCTGCCTTGGCGCGCGTTCGTCCGGTCGATGAGCTGATCGACGATCACGAACTGGCCCGGGCTCAATTCTTCCCGAAGCGATCCGATGGCGGACAGTGCGAGGAGGTCGGTGCATCCGGCCCGCTTCAGCGCATCGATATTGGCACGATAATTGATCCCGGACGGCGAAAGCGGGTGGCCGCGACCATGCCTTGGCAGGAACACAAATCTAATACCGCGGATGAAGCCCGCCAATAGGGCGTCGGACGCCCGTCCCCACGGCGTTTCCACCGGGATCCACTGCGCGTCTTCCAGCGCGTCCATCGCGTACAGGCCCGACCCGCCGATCACGCCAATCACCCACTCGCTCATGCGGCAGCTTTAAGCACCGGCACGATATTTGTCGAAGGGGCCTGAGAAGCTGCTTTGCGGTCAGCGCCCGAGTCCCTACGCTCGTTACCGTGCTGAAACGGACGAGCAAGCTGCTGAAAGTCACGCTTTGGTCCGCGGCCAGTATTGCGGCGCTGCCGCCCCTTTACCTGGCAGCGGCGCTTTTCGGAGGCCTGATTCCTGCCAATCGAGACTGGCAAGAGCCAACCCATGGCATAACCATCTTCGTGGAAACCAATGGAGTCCATACGTGGATCGTCATTCCGAGCGTGACTGCCGAAATGGATTGGCGCGGTCTGGTTCCGGCGAAGGATCTTGGCAATCCGGCGCTCGCAGGTAACTACGTCGCCATCGGTTACGGAAATCGCGAATTTTATCTGAATACGCCGGAATGGAAGGATCTCACCATTCGACGCGCCGTGGGTGCGGCGCTGGGCGGCGGACCCAGCCTGCTGCATGTCTATCACCATCAGAATCCCCAAGCAGGCGACAACATGCGCCCGATCGTGCTCACGAACGACCAGGTTCGACGCCTTACCTCGTTCATCGAAAAATCGTTCGACCGCGATGCATCTGGCAGAACAATCGTGGTACCGGGCCGTGGTTATGGACCGAGCGACGCATTCTACGAAGCGCGCGGGGGCTATAATCTGTTCTATACCTGCAACGAATGGACAGGGTCGGCGCTGCGTCAGGCGGGCGTACGCGTCGGTATCTGGACCCCGTTCGCGCTGAGCGTCACCGGCCGCTTTGAGTCAGAGACCTAAGGGTCGCAGCGGGGGACCGAGAGATTTCCTGACGGAATCAAAATTCAACCGGTTTCCAGTTTCCCCTTATCAGCCCGGACAAGCTGCGGTAAGAAAGCCCGACGCAAACAGGAGGGGCTCTCATGGGCAAGATTCTCGGTAATTTGAACTTGGCACTTCTGCTCGGAGTCGCATTGCTGGTCGTCGCAATGTTCGGTCTGCACGGCCACATGATGTCGGGCGGCTATCTGAACAGCTGGTTTCGCTTCTTCCACGTGATCTCGGGCGTTCTGTGGATCGGCTTGCTCTACTATTTCAACTTTGTGCAAATCCCGACGATGCCGAAGGTGCCGGCTGAACTGAAGCCCGGCGTCAGCAAGTATATCGCGCCCGAGGCACTGTTCTGGTTTCGCTGGGCCGCGCTTGCCACGGTTCTCACCGGTCTGATCGTCGCGGAGACAACCACGGGCGGATATATTGCCAAGGCGCTCAGCTTCCAGGAAGGATTCCGGACGATCGGTGTCGGTATGTGGCTGGCACTGATCATGGCTGCCAATGTATGGTTCATCATCTGGCCGAACCAGCAGAAGGCGCTCGGACTGAAGCCGGCGGACGACGATACCAAGGCCAAGGCCGCGCGAACTGCCATGCTGGCCTCGCGGACCAACTTCGTGCTTTCGATTCCGATGCTCTACTGCATGGTCACTCAAGGGCTTCTGGGCGGGTAACACCGTCTCGGCTGTAATTGCCGCTTGATATTTAGACTGCCAATCGATCTTTGGACCCCTCGCCCTGTCGGGCGAGGGTTTTTGCCTTTTTGGCCTTCCTCCAGCCGGCGGTGGCGGTCAGAAGCCGAACCCGACCGTCCGCGTCCTGACGCGCGCAATGAGTCTGTGCGATGCGATGTAGAGCGTGCTTCCATCGTCGCCAAACGTACAATTTGCGACGGGAGCGCCGGTGGCGATCAACCCGAGCATCGCGCCATCTCGGTTGAAAATCAGGATGCCGCCCGGACCGGTCGCGAACACATTGCCTTCGACATCGACGGCCATCCCATCCGGCAAGCCTGGCCGATCATCGCCGACCAGCGACGTCACGTCCGCAAAAATGCGCCGACCGGCAATTCCACCGGCCGGGTCAAGCATATAGGCCATTATGACCGCGCGCCTCGGGTCGGAATTGGAGACGTATAGTATGTGTCCGTCCGGCGAGATGACTATCCCATTTGGAAAGCTGAGACCGCTTTCCAGAAGTGTCACTGTGCCGTCGACATCCAGCCGATACACACCGTTGAACGGCAATTCCTTGAGTGGTGAGGCATTCAGGCCCTCAAGCCCATAGGGCGGGTCGGTGAAGTAGATCGTGCCACTCGATGCCCGCACAAGGTCGTTAGGCGAGTTGAATTTCTTGCCTTGGTATTCGGTTGCAAGAAGGGTCTTGGTGCGAGTATCGAGGTCGAAGGCAGCGACAGCCCGATTGCCCTGATCGGCCATCAACAGACTATATCCTGGACCGCGGATCAATCCGTTGGAACCCGGCTCGCGAAAGGCCAAAAGGTCGGCGCCTTCATTTCCCGATGGTGAAAGATAGAGCGTAGCGCCGCTTTGCTCAGACCAGCGATACATGCGGTTTGCCGGGACGTCGCTAAAGAACAGCCAGGGGCCCTCGCTGATCCAAACCGGTCCCTCGGTCCAGATAAAACCATCCTCGAGCATCTCGACGGGCGTGTCGGGAGCGATGAGGCGGTCGAGCGCAGGAGAGTCGCGCCGTATGTGACCGATATGAGGATAGGTGATGGTGTCGCCGAACATGAGGCGCCTTCAATGCAAATGGATTGATGGCGCATTAGCAGATCGGTTGAATCCTGTCATGGTCCGGGCGGCGGGCCGCCCTTTGATATCGACGGGACTCGCGTGGAGCGGGCATCTCGGGGACTCCCGCGCTTCAAGACGCCCCAAGATAGGCCGCCAGCCGCAGCAGATCTGCGAAGATCCCGGCAGCGGTCACGGCCGGACCTGCGCCCGGTCCCTGTACGATCAAGGGGTTCGGTGTGTAGCGTGCCGTCGAAAACAGGACCAGATTGTCGGTGAGATTCAATCGCGCCAAGGGGTCGGACGCCGGAACACTGCGCAGGCTCACGGTCGCGGCACCGCTGCTCTCGACTGATCCCACGAAGCGCAGCCTTTCGTCGCGCGCCCGTGCCTGTTCGAACTGAGCCGCAATCCCCTGGTCGTGGTCGCGGAGTGCGGTCAGGAAATCCTCCACGCTCCCTTGTTCCAGACCCGCGGGGACAAGTCCTTGCAAGGCAACGTCGGAAAGCTCGGTTCGCAGGCCCATTTCGCGGGCCAGGATGACGACCTTGCGCGCGACATCCATCCCCGAAAGGTCGTCGCGCGGATCTGGCTCTGTGAAGCCTTTGCTGCGCGCCTCGGCAACCACCTCCGAGAACGGCCGCGTGCCGTCATAGGAGTTGAACAAGTAGGACAGCGTTCCGGAGAGCACACCCTCCACCCGTATCACCTGATCGCCAGTCTGGATCAGGTCCCGCAGGGTCTGAATGATGGGAAGGCCCGCTCCGACAGTGGTCTCATACAGGTAATGGGCACTTCCCTCACGGCTCGCGCGCCGAAGCTCGTCATAATAGGCCAGGTCACTCGATCCCGCCTTTTTGTTGGGCGTGACAACGTGAATCCCCCGGCGCAGCCACTCCACATAATGATGCGCGATGTCCTCATCGGACGTGCAATCGACGATCACGGTGTGGGGCAAAGCATCGGTCTGCACGTGGGTAAGAAAGCCGTCGAGATCGAACGGCGATCCGTTCGCGATGGCGCGGCGCCAATCCTTCAGATCGATGCGCCGCTCATCGAGTTGCATTGTGCGCGAGGTCGCGATCCCACGAATGCGAAGATCGACGCCAAGCTCTTCGCGGATTGCATCGAGCCGTTCGCCAAGCTGGTCGAGCAGCACGCTTCCGACAGTCCCGGTGCCGATAAGCCCGACCGATATGCTTTGCGGCGACAAATATAGTCCCGAATGCGCCGCGCGGAGCGCACGCCTGCTGTCAGTACCGCTCACGACAACTGATATGTTTCGTTCGGACGAGCCCTGCGCAATGGCCCGGATATTGACTCCGGCCTTGCCCAATGCACCGAAGAAGCGCGCAGCGACACCGGGATGGCCGGCCATCCCGTCGCCTACGACGGCTAGCAGTGCACATTCCGGATCCACCTCGACCGTCCGGATCTCTCCCTGGTGGCGCTCGGCGAAGAAGGCCGCTTCGACGACCCCCCGCACCCGGCCAGCGTCGCTTTCCGGCACTACAATACAGATCGAGTGCTGCGAGCTTCCCTGGCTGACCATCAGCGCAGAAATATCCGATTGCCGAAGCGCTTCGAAGAGACGGTGCGTGATGCCCGGGATGGTGACGAGGCCGGTACCTTCGATATTGACCAATGCCACGCGCTCGACCGTCGACAGGCCCTTCACCATGCGTCCAGGGCCGCTGAGATGAATGCGTGTGCCGGGCGCAGAAGGGTTGAAGCTGTTGCGGATGATAATCGGAATGGACCGTTCGACCGCGGGGCCCATCGTTGCCGGATGAAGCAGCTTGGCACCGAAATAAGCGAGTTCGTTCGCTTCCTGATAGGAAAGCGCTTCAAGAACCATTGCATCGGGCACAAGCCGGGGATCGGCACTCATCACGCCGTCCACGTCGCTCCATATGTGTATCTCGTCGGCTTCGAACAGCGCAGCGAAGATCGAGGCCGAATAGTCGCTGCCATCCCGGCCAAGCGTCGATGGAACCCCGTCGGGCGTGGCGGCCACAAATCCCGTGATCACCAGGACATCTGCGTCGAGCGGATTGGCGTCCTGCCACGCCGCAAGCCTTTCGCGGGTCTGGTCCCAATATACCTCCGGCGCGGCTCGCGACCGGCCCGGTTCTACGACCAGTACGTCCCTGCTATCCATCCACGCCGAATCAAGGCCGCGTTCGCCGAGCGCGCCGGCAAGCATTTGCGCGGCCCAGATTTCGCCCTGACCCATCACCATATCGAACGTTCCGCGGCTGCCGTCGCGGATGATCCATGCCGCGCGAAGCACGTCGCTGAGATCTTCGCAGTCGCGCTGGATTCTCTCGACAAGCCTTGATGCTGGACCGTCCGAAAGCAGTATCTCGACCGCTTCGACGTGACGAGCCTGAAGAGTGGCGATGATCTCGCGATAGCTGGGATCACGTCCAGCGGCCGCCTGGACCGCCCTGCACAACGCGTCCGTGACCCCGCCCATAGCGGCTACGACAACCGTACGAGGCGCCTCGGTACCGACGATAATGTCGGCGACACGACTGAAATCGGAAGCGGAGCGGAGGCTTGATCCGCCGAACTTGTGGACCTTCATCGGCTCCGCGTCCCGGACATCAGCTCAAAGGACCGCGTGCGACTGGATCGGCGAACGGTTGCGCTTGACGAGCAGCTTGTTGAGCGCGTTGACATAGGCACGACCGCTCGCGACCATAGTGTCGTGATGCGCTCCGCGGCCGCGCACGGTCCGCCCATCCTCCGATAGTAGCACCGACACTTCGGCCTGCGCATCCATGCCACCGGTGACGGCATGGACCTCATAGCGCTCGAGCTTTGCCTGCTCATGCGGCACCAGCTGCCGAATCGCCCCGAACAAAGCATCAACCGGCCCGTTGCCACGGGTCGTCGCAGTCATCAGCTCGCCGTCGATTTCGAGCGTCAGCACAGCCCGTTGAGGCCCGCTCGTACCGCAATAGATCTCGATTTCCTTGACCTGGATGCGATCATGCCCGCGCAGCACTTCGTCATCGACGAGCGCGACAATATCCTCGTCGTATACCGCCTTCTTTGCGTCGGCCAGCTCCTTGAAGCGGACAAACGCGTCTTGGAAGGCGTTGTCGCCGAGCGCATATCCGAGTTCATCGAGCTTCTGCCGAAAGGCGGCGCGCCCGCTGTGCTTTCCCATCACGAGGTTCGATGTCGTGAGCCCCACACTCTCCGGTGTCATGATCTCATAGGTCGAGGCGTCCTTGATCATGCCGTCCTGATGGATGCCACTCTCGTGCGCGAACGCATTGGCACCGACGATCGCCTTGTTCGGTTGGACGGCGAAGCCAGTGATCCCCGAGACGAGCCTGCTCGCACGGGTGATCTCGTCGGAAACTATATTTGTGCGCATCGGAATGACGTCGTGCCGAACTTTGATGGCCATGGCGATTTCCTCGATCGCGGCGTTGCCGGCGCGCTCGCCTATGCCATTGATCGTCGATTCCACCTGACGTGCGCCCGCCATGATCGCTGCCAGCGTGTTGGCGACAGCAAGACCGAGGTCGTTGTGGCAATGGGTCGAAAATACGGCGAGGTCGGAATTGGGGACGCGGGCAATCATGTCACGGAACATCGCACCATAGGTATCGGGTGTCGCATAGCCGACGGTGTCCGGCAGGTTGATGGTGCGTGCACCGGCGTCGATCGCAATCTCGATGGCTTTCGCCAGGAAGTCGGGATCGGATCGGGTCGCATCCTCCGCGGACCACTCGACGTCTTCGACCAGGTTGCGGGCCAGACGGACCGAACGATCGATCGCCTCCAGAACTTCGTCCGGAGTCTTGCCCAGCTTCACGCGCATATGCAGCGGCGATGTGGCAATGAACGTGTGGATGCGCGGGAATGCCGAGTGCCGCACGGCCTCTCCGGCGCGCTCGATATCGGCTTGCGCGGCACGCGCCAGGCTTGCGACCCGGGCCCGCTTGCACAGCTTTGCAACTTCGCTGACGGCCTCGAAATCGCCTGGACTTGCTATGGCAAAGCCAGCCTCGATTATGTCGACGCCGAGTGCTTCCAGCTGCTCCGCGACTTGCAGCTTCTCTTCCAGGTTCATCGAGCAGCCAGGTGACTGCTCGCCATCGCGTAATGTTGTATCGAAGATCAATATTGTGTCTGTCACGTTCCTGCTCCCATGCAGGGTTGTCGTTCGGGGTGGAAGAAGCCCTTAGACGCCGTGGATGTTGGGCCGGTTCGGCCCACGCAAAAGCACGCGCCTAAGGGCGCGTAAGTCGAATAATAATGAGCACACGGCGTGACATCATGGAACGGCTCTTAACCCGAGAAGGTGACCAAAGTCTATCGGTTCGTTCGAACGCCGTCATTTTGGCCAGGGGGAACCGCCTAATTCTTGCTCTTGTCGACCAACTTGTTCTTGCCAATCCAGGGCATCATCGCGCGAAGCTCGGCTCCGACCTTTTCGATCGGATGTTCGCGCTGGAGCTTGCGGGCGGCCTTCATCTCGGGGTTGCCGACCTTGTTGTCGCCAAGAAAGCGTTGCACGAAACGCCCAGCCTGAATGTCGGTCAGGACGCGCTTCATTTCAGCCTTGGTCTCGTCGGTGATGATCCGCGGACCGGTATGATAGTCGCCATATTCGGCGGTATTGGAGATCGAGTAACGCATATTGGCGATGCCGCCTTCGTACATGAGATCGACGATCAACTTCACCTCGTGAAGACATTCGAAATAAGCCATTTCGGGCGCATAGCCGGCTTCGGTCAAAGTCTCGAAGCCCGCCATGATAAGGTGCGAGAGACCGCCGCACAGCACGGCCTGTTCGCCGAACAGGTCGGTCTCGCATTCTTCCTTGAAATTGGTCTCGATGATTCCCGACCGGCCGCCGCCAATGGCGGAGGCATAGGCCAGTGCGATATCATGTGCCCGCCCGCTGGCGTCCTGCGCGATGGCGATAAGGCAAGGCACACCGCCGCCGCGGACATATTCGGATCGCACGGTGTGGCCAGGTCCTTTAGGCGCGATCATGAACACATCCATGTCGGCCCTCGGCTCGATCAGGCCGAAGTGGATGTTGAGACCATGGGCGAAGGCGAGGGCGGTGCCCTCACGCATATTGGCCTTCAGATCGTTGTTCCAGATATCCGCCTGGGCCTCGTCGGGGGCCAGTATCATGATGATATCCGCCCATTTGGCGGCATCGGCGTTGGTCATGACCTTGAAGCCGGCAGCGGACGCCTTTGCGGCGCTGTCGGATCCTTCGCGAAGCGCGACGGCAACTTCCGCCACACCCGAATCCTTCAGATTCTGGGCGTGGGCATGTCCCTGACTGCCGTAACCAACGATCGCGACCTTGCGGTCCTTGACGATGGCGAGATCGGCATCCCGATCATAATAGACGCGCATGTTCGTGGCCTTCCTTCATCTCATTCAAATCAAAAAGTTTATGCGGCCTCGCGGCCCCGCGCGATCGCCACCACACCGGTGCGGGCGATCTCGACGAGCCCGAGCTCGCCCATCAGTTCGATGAACTTGTCGATCTTCTCGGTTCCGCCGGTGACTTCGAATATGAAGCTTTGCGTGGTCGCATCGACAACATGGGCGCGATAGACATCGGCAAGTCGAAGCGCCTCGATCCGATGTTCTCCCGCGCCTGCCACTTTCACGAGCGCAAGTTCGCGTTCGACATGCGGACCGAAGGCCGTCAGATCGATGACTCGGTGTACGGGAACCAGCCGCTCGAGCTGGGCTATGATCTGTTCGATCACATTCGGTGCGGCCGAGGTGACGATAGTAATCCGGCTAACCGATCCGTCGCTGGTGACGTCAGAGACCGTGAGACTCTCGATATTGTAGCCGCGTGCCGAAAACAGCCCGGCGATCCGGGCCAATATGCCCGCTTCGTTGTCGACTAGGACGGAGAGCGTATGGCGCTCCGCAAGTTCCGGTTTCAGGCGCATCAGACGAGCGCCTTCGCTTCGTCGTCCATCTCGCCCGAGATTTCGTTCGCCTGGAGGATCATGTCGGTGTGGGCCGCGCCCGAGGGAATCATCGGCAGGCAGTTCGCGAGCTTCGCTACGCGGCAATCGACCATCACCGGTCCGTCATAGTCGAGCATTGCCCCAACGCCACCGTCGAGGTCGCCGGGATTTTCGATCCTGAGACCTTTCCAGCCGAATGACTCCGCCAGTCTCACGAAATCGGGAAGCGCTTCCGTGTAGCTTTCCGCGTACCGGCTCGAGTAGGTAAGCTCCTGCCACTGGCGGACCATCCCCATATATTGATTGTTCAGGATGAATACCTTGACCGGCAGCCGATACTGCGCGGCCGTCGACATCTCCTGAATATTCATCAGGATCGAAGCTTCACCGGCGATGTCGATCACCAGCGCGTCCGGATTGCCGATCTGGGCGCCGATTGCTGCCGGGAGACCGTAGCCCATCGTTCCGAGCCCGCCGGAGGTGAGCCACTTGTTTGGTGCCTCGAAACCGAAGTGCTGCGCTGCCCACATCTGGTGCTGGCCGACCTCCGTCGTGATGATCGGGTCGCGGTCCTTGGTGGCATGCCACAATCGCTGGATCGCCTGCTGCGGCATGATCTCATTCTTGGAGGCCGGAAAGTCGAGCGAGCGCTTCGCACGCCACGAATCGATCTGATCCCACCATGGCTTGAGGCTGTGAGTCTGCGGCTGCCGCTTGTCCCACATAGCCGTCATCTTTTCGAGGGCACGACCCGCATCCGCCTGGATCGCGATATCGGCGCGAACCAGCTTGTTGATCGAGGAGCGGTCGATATCGATATGGATCTTCTTCGATCGCGGCGCGAATGCGTCGAGCCGGCCGGTAACGCGATCATCGAAGCGCGCGCCGATCGCAATGATCAGATCGGCCTGGTTCATCGCCATATTGGCTTCATAGGTGCCGTGCATTCCGAGCATGCCTAGCCATTCGGCGCTCGAGGCGGGAAAGGATCCAAGTCCCATCAGCGTAGAGGTGATGGGGACGCCGGCCTGTGCCACAAGCTTGCGAAGGGCCTCGCTCGCCGCCGGTCCTGAGTTGATGATTCCACCGCCCGTGTAGAGGATCGGTCGCTCCGCCGCCGCGAGCATTTCGACCGCTGCCTCGATTAGGTTTCCGTCCGGCTCGGTTTGAGGATGATAGCCCGGATGCGCCATATGTTCGGGCTTGCGATATCGGGCGGTCGCAACCTGCACGTTCTTCGGAAGGTCGATGACGACCGGCCCGGGGCGGCCCGAAGTCGCCAGATAGAAAGCTTCGTGGACCGTGTCGCCGAGCTTAGCCGGATCCTTCACCAGATAGTTATGCTTGGTGCAGTGACGCGTGATCCCGACCGTGTCGCATTCCTGAAAGGCGTCGGTACCGATCAGTGCGGTAGAGACCTGGCCGGTAATTACGACGATCGGTATCGAATCCATCAGCGCGTCGGCGATGCCGGTTACCGCATTGGTCGCACCGGGCCCGGATGTGACGAGCACGACACCCGGCTTGCCAGTCGAGCGCGCATAGCCCTCTGCGGCGTGGACGGCGCCGCCCTCCTGGCGGACGAGAATATGGCGGATCCTGTTTTGCTGAAACAAGGCATCATAGATCGGAAGAACCGCACCGCCGGGGTAGCCGAAAATGACCTCGACGCCGAGATCGGTCAGCGCCTCGATCAATATTTCCGCACCGGAACGTTCGCTGTTCATGACCCTTGCCATATCAATTGGACAATGTGGGGGACGTCTCTGAACTTTATGATTGCTGAAAACAAGCCGATTGGCCTTCGCGCCGCGGCAGGCGCCAAAGCACGCTGCGTTTCCCGCCCGTCAGGCATAGCCGCCCCCGGTTTGGTGGCGGGATTGCCGTATAGCTGATCGATGCCGGAGCATCCAAGCAAGCCGTTCGCCGCGCTTAGGCCGCGCTGAGCGAGGACTATGTACCTGTCAACTTCGTCCCCTGCACTTATGCATCTTCATGTTCGAAGGATGCTGCATGTGCGAACTTTGCAACCAGACCCCCCTTGATCCTATGACAGATTCGTTGCACTTTCATTGTGCGGTGCAACATCCGAGTCTTGGAGGTCAGGCGTGGACAACAATGCTCGAAAGGTGATCGCAGAGCATCTCGGTGTATCACCCTCTTTGATTGTCGATCAGGTCACATTTCGCTCGCTTGGCGCCGATTCGCTTGATCTCATTTCTCTGACCATGGCGCTCGAGGAGGCGTTCGATCTCCACATTCCCGCGGAACAGGCTGAATCCTGTACGACCGTTGGAGATGCGATGTCGCTGTTGGGTCGACGGCTGGAAGGCCGGCCTAAGGCGCTCGTCGACGAACGCTAGCGATGCTTGTCACGCAGCTGCGAACTAACAGGATCATCGCGTGTGTCAGCTAACGGTGGCGTGCGGAACAGCCAGGCCAAAGCGGAGTTGAGCGGCTGCGCTCTCGCAAGAAATCGAACAATGGAATTGCTTCCACCCTCCGTGTTCAAGAATCCCGCGGTACCGCTTTCGGGCACTGTCGATTACGCGATGTATTCGTCCTTCCGCAGCCAGCTGGACGCGGCACCCACCGAAGGCCTGGTCGTCGTCGAACTCAGTACTTTGGGCGGCGACCCGGAGGTCGCCCGTATGATGGGCGAGGACATACGATTCCACAGCGACGAGGCGCCCGGACGGCGGCTGGTCTTCCTGGGCAAGGCAGCGATCTATTCGGCCGGAACTACCTTCATGAGCTTTTTTGCTCGCGAGAATCGCTATTTGAGCCGCGGCACGCGGCTGATGATCCATGAGCGCAAGATGCGGTCGACGCTTAACATTGAAGGTCCACTCACGAGTTGCGTCGCCACGGTCGAGGCGGTTCTCAACGAAATCAGGGCGTCGATCGAGATCCAGAATGAGGGCTTCGAAAATCTCATCCGGGGCTCAACGGTCACCATGGATGAAGTGCTGAAGCGCGCTCCGTCCAATTGGTATATCGAGGCACGCGAGGCGCAACAATTGGGTCTGATCGAGGCAGTCATCTAACCTCGGGCTTCGTCGCAAATCGCTGCCTTTGGATCAAGGCACGGCCGCGTTAACCACGCATTCGTGCCGCTGTATCCGTCGCTTAGGTGGACCACCAGAGTGGATCACCGCATCGATGGGACGCCCGAGGGCCGCGCCGATCCGGGTCCGCCGCTAATCTGGGGTTCAGGTAAGGGATCGCAAATTTCATCCTCGTCGAGTATAGGCTGAGGAAGAGCATGCGAAGCGTCGCGAAAATCGTTTTGGCTGTTGGCGGCGCACTTGCGCTGGGAGGCCCGGCGTTTGCCGCTGGTCAGCCGGCGGTTCACTTGGTCCGGGTCGTAATGCCCGACGGCACCATCCGCCAGATCAAATATCGGGGCGACACACCGCCGCGGATCATATTCGTACCGACCCGGCGCGTGACGGTTGTCGATCCGGTCCTTTTCGATCCGTTCCGTCTGATGGACCGCATGGCCGCGGACATGGACCGACACTTTGCCCTCACGGAACGGCGGGCTGCGATAGCGGCTGCGGAACGAAGGAGTCCCGGTCGCCGGAACTCGGTAACGGCCGGCGATGTACAGGGATCGCCGGCGCGAACGGTGCGATACTCGTTCGTGTCTGCCAGCAACGGGCGAGCGACCTGCAGTCGCATGATCCAGATCAGTTCGGTCGGCGCGGACCGGCCCGCGCGGGTGGTAAGCCGGACGGCAGGCGACTGCGTAGGGCAGGCCGGCCAGCCGGCGACGCGGGTCGTCGCGCGGTCACGCACTGAACGTCCGGCGTCCCCCGTGAGAGGCGAGAAGCCCAAGCGTCCCGTCCAGCCCCGGGTCGATCTGCGCAAGACTATCTGACGCCACCCCCGAACCGGATCATCCGGTCTACGTTTCACGAATCCGGCACCAGCCGCTTGCGCCGAGATTGCGGGTCTGCTTGGGGTGATGACCTGCGCTGCGCAGGAATTCACGGCGCGTTTACTGGGCGCGGCACGGGAGACTCTTTTGCGCCACGCCGTGACACTCGCCGCCGTCCTTGTCTGTGCATGCGCCCCGGCAAAGGCCGAGACGGGGCAGCCGATCCTGTCGACGCGCGCCATCCCGATCTTTGCGAGCGACGGGCGTCGTTTCCGCGACCTCAACCGCAACGGCAGCCTCGACCCTTATGAAGACTGGCGCCTGAGTCCCGAAGCGCGCGCGCATGACCTCGTTGGACGCATGACGCTCCCGGAAAAGGCCGGCGCCATGATGCACGGCACGCTTCCGCTCGCCGGCGGGGTGCTGATGGACGGCACCGACTATGATTACGCAGCTGCCGCACCACTGATCGTTACCCAGCATGTCACGAGCATGATCACCCGGCTGACGACCAATCCGCGGGCATTCGCGGAAGCCGCGAACAAGCTGCAGGCTATCGCAGAGACGGGCAGGCTCGGCATACCGCTGACCATTAGCTCTGACCCGCGCAATCATTTCCGTTATCTCGGGGCCGCTGACCTCGCATCGACCGGCTTTTCGCAATGGCCGGAAGCAGCGGGGTTCGCAGCACTTGGCGATCCCGTAGAGGTCCGGCGCTTTGCCGACATCGCCCGGCAGGAATATCGCGCCGTCGGACTCCACGAGGCACTGTCGCCACAGGCGGATCTGGCTACCGAACCGCGGTGGGCGCGCCAGATCGCAACGTTCGGATCGAACGCCGATCTCGCTGCAACCATGGTCGGGGCCTATGTCGAAGGATTCCAGCACGGGAGCGCGGGGGTGGCCGGGGACGGCGTTGCCACCGTCGTCAAGCACTGGGTCGGCTATGGTGCCGCCAAGGGCGGGCTGGACAGCCACTTTCCCTATGGCCGGTTTGCGGCGGTGTCGGGCGACCGCCTGTCCAACCATATCAAGCCTTTCCTTCCAGCAATTGCCGCGCGAACCGCGGGCGTAATGCCGACCTATTCCGTACTCGAGGGCCTCATGTTTGAAGGGCGGCCGGTCGAGCAGGTTGCCGCTGGCTTCAACCGCTGGTTGCTCACCGATCTTCTGCGCGGTCGCTACGGATTCGACGGTGTGATCCTGACCGACTGGCGGATCACCGACGATTGCCCCGAGGTCTGCCTGAAAGGTGGCAACGCCGGCCCGCCGTTCGTGATGGGAATGCCGTGGGGGGTGGAGAATCTGACCCCGCGTCAGCGCTTCGTCAAAGCCGTGCTTGCCGGCGTCGATCAGTTTGGCGGCACCGAGGAATCATCCATTCTCGTCGAGGCAGTTCAGAAGGGCGAATTGGACGAAACAAGGCTCGATCAGTCGGCCTATCGCGTAATGCTGCAGAAATTCCGTCAGGGACTGTTCGACGATCCCTTCGTCGATCCCGATCGCGCCGCCGCGGTCGTGGGGAGTAAGGCAAACCAGGCTGCAGCCGATATCGTCCAGCAACGGGCGCTCGTCCTGCTGCAGAACAAGGGCGGAATCCTTCCGTTGAAAGGGCATCCCCAGGTCTATCTGCATAACATCTCGCCCGAAGCGGCGCGCGCGGCCGGCCTCGTCCCTGTCGGGCGCATCGAGGATGCCAATGTGGCCATCGTCCGCGTGGCGGCTCCCTATCAGTTATTGCACCCGCAATATTTCCTGGGCGGTCTTTTCCACGAAGGATCGCTCGCGTTCGAGCCGGGCCAGGAGGACTATGACACCATTGCTCGGCTTAGCGCACGAGTCCCGACAATCGTGACGATATTCCTTGACCGCCCGGCGATCCTGACTGCCCTGAAGGGCAAGACGCGGGCGATCATTGGCAACTTCGGGGTCAGTGATGACAATCTTCTGGCGGTACTGACCGGCAAGACCAGTCCCGGCGGACGGCTGCCCTTTGAACTGCCTTCCTCGATGGCTGCCGTGGAGATGCAATCGTCTGACACGCCCGACGATACGAAGAATCCGTTGTTTCAGTTCGGATTCGGGCTCAGCTACTGAGCGTTTCGGCCCAAGGAGCGGTCGTAGATCTCGGGCTTGGACCCGGAAAAGACGGAGTCCTGATTGGACAGTAGGGCCTCGGAAAATGATCGTCCAAGCCGAAAGCCGGTGGCCTCGTCAGGTGCCATGGATGCCGCGCTTCCGCGTCGCTTTGCTTGAGCAAGGACATTATTCATAGCGCGCCGCGTGGAGGCAAAATGCGCGAATTTGCGACGATCAGCGTTATCGGATTGGGATATGTCGGAATCGTTCAGGCGGCCTGCCTGGCGGACCGCGGCCTGAAGGTCATAGGCGTCGATCGCGATCCCGGCAGGCTGGCGGCGCTCGCGCGAGGGGAATGTCCATTTGCCGAACCGGGTCTTGCGGCGTTGCTCGACCAGGCCGTCGGCAACGGAGGGCTCCGGTTCACGCGTTCGGTCGAGGATGCCGTGCAGGAATCCGGGGTTGGCATCATCTGCGTGAATACGCCTACGTCGGCCAATGGCGCGAGCGATTTGAGCGCCTTGCTGGAGTGCCTCGATTCCATTGCGCAGTCGTCGAAGAGCGAGGATTTCGGCGTCGTCGTCCGCAGCACAATACCCGTCGGCACCATGCAGGGGCTTGTCGTGCCGCGTTTCGGGCCCGGAGCAAACTGCCTGTTCGTCCCCGAGTTCCTGCGCGAGGGAAATGCGCTTCAGGACCATCGTCATCCCGAGAAGATATTGGTCGGGTGCCGTGCCGACGACGCGCAAAGCCGGGAGATCGTCGATCTGCTCTACGGCGGCATTTCGGAACGGCACCATTTCGTCAGCTATGAGCTCGCGGAGCTATCCAAATATACCGACAATTACTGGCATGCCCTGAAAGTGTGCTTCGCAAATGAGATTGGCGCATTGTCATCCGCGTTCGGAGTCGACGCGCACCGGCTGATGGACCTTTTTCGGCTGGACACGAAGCTCAACATTTCGGACGCCTATCTGAGGCCCGGCATGCCCTTTGGCGGTTCCTGCCTGAGCAAGGACCTGACTGCGCTGGTCCACACGGCCGACGAGGCTGCGGTCGCGCTGCCGCTGCTCGCGTCCGTGCTTCCCAGCAACGACCGGCATCTGGAACGATGCGCGGCCCGGGTCCTGCGTGGCGGGCATCGGCACATCGGAATATGGGGGATGTCGTTCAAGCGCGGCACCAATGACCTGCGCAACAGTCCCGGAGTGGCGCTCGCCGAGAGGTTGCTGGCAGAGGGGTGCCGACTTTCCATCCATGACGAGAGCATTGCATCGGAAGAGCTGATCGACGCGCTCCAGGCGGGGCATCCGATTTGTCGCCGGGCGATCGGGGATGGCAGCCTCCGAGCCGACGGGCGCGCCGGGCTCGACGCATGTGAGGTGCTGGCTTTGTGCCACGCGCCGAAGGAGGAGCTAAGCGGACGCGCGGGACAAACACAGGAGCGCCTTTACGAATGACTGCCGCCATCTGCGAAGGCGATCAGGGTGCGGCCGAGGCTAGCAGACCGTCGACAACAGCAAGAAACCTGTCGGCGCCGGCGGCGAGGGAAAACTTCTCCTGAAAGGCCTGGAGTCCGTTGGCTGAAAGCTGCCGCCAGAGCGCGGGATCATCATGGAGCCGCCGGATCTGTTCGACGATCGCATCAGGCGTATCGGCGACCAATATGTCCTGGTCGCGCCGCAGGCCCATGCCTTCGGCGGCGACAGAGGTGGCGACGACCGGGACGCCAAAACTGAGACTCGTGACGATCTTTCCCTTCACTCCGCCGCCGTAGCGCAATGGCGCGATGCTCATCCGGCAGGTGGCGAAAAGTTGTGCAAGGTCGGGGACATAGCCACGCACTTCGATCGAGTCGGAAGCCAATGCAGTGATCTCTTCCGGCATTTTCGAGCCGACGAGGATGAGCGGATCGGCGATGCCTGTCGCCGGGACCTTTGGCCATATGTCACGGGCAAGCCACTGCGCGGCGTCCACATTCGGTGGGTGCTCATAACCGCCGATGAAAAGGATTCCGCGCCGGTCTTCCGCAAGTGATTGGGAAGGGGACACCGACGGTGGCTCGCGCATGATCGGGATGTGATGGACCGCAACCCCGGGCAGGAACTGCTGCAGCAAGCCAAGCTCATAGGCACTCACGACGATCGTGGCGTCCGCTTTCAGGATCACGCTCCGCTCGACGGCGAACATGGTCCTGGCCGCTGCCTGCTGATCCTCCCGTCCGGTCAACATGGCCTCGCGCTTCATCCGCACAAAATGCAGGTCGACCGGACGAAACAATATCTTCGCAGCGGGCGCGAAGCGCCGCGCCAGATCCATGACAGGTCGGGCGACCATTGCACGGCACAGCAGCAGGACGTCGGATCGCGGACCGATAGTCTCGATGACCGCCTCCATCGACGCAAAGCCAGGGGCGGAAATCGTCGCGATCCCCATCGCTTCAAGGTCTTGTGTGTAGTGTCCTGCCTTCGCGAGATTGGTGGGGGCGAAGGTCACGGCGAAGCCGGCGCGCGACAGGATCTGCAAGAGCGCGAACAGGCTCGCCGACCCGCTATCCAGATCGGGGGTCGGCGTCTTGTAATCAATGGCGAGGATTCGGCCGCGCATCGGGCGTTTCGTTAGCGGGCGAGGCGTGGGAAGGCGAGCCGCGACCCGGCAGGAACTGGTGGACCTATCGCACAAAAAGAGGGCGCCGGAGACGGGCGCCCTCAGTTCTAGGGAATCGTGAAGCTCTTTGTTGCCGTCATTTCCGAGTCGTCAGATGATTCCATCTGACTGGAAATTACCCTAATGTTTGTTGGAAGCGGCGGCGTCGATCGCATCGGCCTTGTTCTCGCCAGCCACGCGCACGGCGTCGGCTTTGTCGTTGAGCTTGTCGGCGGCGGCGTCCAGCGTGTTGCCGGCGCTGTTATCCATCGTGTCGCCAACGGCCTTGACCGTATCGGCCGTGTTGTCGATCGCGTCGGCGGCATTGTCCGCGGCATCGACGGCGTTTTCCGCGGCCGGCGTCTTGTGATGGCAGCCGCCGAGCATCAACCCGGTCGCGGCAAGCAGGATCAATTTCTTGTTCATAAGCATTCGCCCCTGGCATCTAGCCTTGATAAGCCATTTCTTTGAGATGGTGCGGATAGCATGCGGCGCGGTGCGGCGATCGTTACAAATTGGTAATGTTGGGTTCGGTGCCTCGACTAGCCGAGCAGGCGCGCAGCCACACACACTGCCGACACGACCAAGGCGGGGCCGGCGAGCGCGGCCCATCGCGTGATGCGGCCATCGCCGTCGAGGCGCGAAAGGTCGCTGGCGGCGATGACGAAGGCGATCGCGGTCGCGACCATCGTCCAGAGATAATAACGCAATTCGGCGGCAACGCTGAACACGAGATACCCCATTCCGTAGAGCAAGGCGGAAGCGGACAATGGCGCGACCAGCGCACGTGATGGCAGCTGCCGCGACACAAATAGGATTCCAAGGGCGAGCGCCATCCAAGCGCAGGGCCAGCCGAGTGGGGTGCGGGCGCTCAGCACGGCGGCATCGTCGATCCACGACAGAGCCCGGCTTTTCGTCGTGTGGAATTTCCAGTCGTTGGGCGGCGCCTCGACCTGGACCGGCCGCTCGATCTCGTCGCGGACGATGAAGCGGGCATTGATGTTCCAGTGGTTCAGGCGATGCTCGGCATAAGCGAGCGGATGCGCGGCGATCTGCCGGACCCAATGGAGTTGAGGGTTGATGTGGTTGCGACGGAAAGCGCGCCGGACGCGGAAAAATCCGATCGGGCACGGTTCGTCCACCCACCAGCTGTAGGAATCCCATTTTACGGGCGAGTAGCAACGCCGGTTTATGCCGACCACATCGGCAAATCCCATTTTGGGGAAAGCGTCGACGCCGCTGTGCCGCGTGATGCCACCGAGGTCGAACGTGATCAGCGAGAGCTCGACGCCGCTGTGCTCGGCGCCGATCATCGCGTTGGCCATCGGCATGACCAGCAGCAGGGCGGCAAAAGCGATGGTCATTGATACGGCGGTTCGAACGCGGCTTGACCGGAAAGCGCGGGGGAGAAGCGCGAGCAGCAGCGGGAGGCCGGCGAGGAATGCGTTGAACCTGAGCGAGGCTGCGAAAAGCACGAGGGTGATCGCAAGCCAGCGCGGCCAGCCAACGGAATGGCGGCCCCCTGTTGCGAGCAGACCGGCTGCGGCCAGCAGCGCCCCGGTCATCAGGCTGTCCTTGACGATCGTACCCATCAAAGCGGCTGAAATCGGCGGCAGCGCGCAGCATCCGATGGCGAAGGCGAGGCCGTGCCGCTGCCGGCGGAGTGCCCAGATCGCGAGCAGGACGAGGCCGGCCGCGAACAGGCCGAGCTGAAGCAACAGCATCGGCGCCGGGCTTGGGTCGAGCGGAATCAGCTGCCGCCAAATCCACTCCATGACCGGCGGATGCCAATCGTCGATCTGGCCGCTGAGTGCCTGATCATATTGGCGGATCGAGTCCCAAGTCACCAGCCCCGGCCAATAGGCCAGCGACATCGCGACGGCGGCGGCGACCGGCGCCATGGCGGCCAGATCGAGGACGCGCGCGGTCCGAACCGGCGATGCCCCGGGCCCCTCAGGCGGTGCCGACACGGCCACTCCGCTCGAGCTTGCCCCAGCCGACCAAGGCACCGCGGATGGCCTGCGTCAGCGCCTTGAGCACGACATAGTACATGATCTGCCGATAGCCGATGCGCTGCGGAAGCAGCAGCCAGAGCAAGCGCCACTGCTCGCGCCGCTCGAGTGCCATCGCGATCACGGCCGACAGGAAATCGGCCATTGTGAAAACCAGCCAGTAGATCGCCATGCGCTCGACATTGCCGCTGGTCTGCGCCCAGCCATGCTCGGCGATGCCAAGGAAGGTCGCCAGCACGGTCACCAGCAATGCAAGGTCGATGATCGGCGAAATCGCCGCGAACAGGATCTGGAAGAGGATCGCCTGCGGGAGTCCGACGCGGGCCAGGCCGCGCGGCTTACCGTTCCTGATCAACGACTTGTGCTTCCACAGGCACTGGAGCGTGCCATAGGCCCAACGGAAGCGCTGGCGGGCGAGGCCGCGGAAGGTTTCGGGCGCCTCGGTCCAGGCGACCGCATATTGATCGTAATGTACGGTCCAGCCGGCGCGCTGGATCGCGATCGTCAGATCCTGATCCTCGGCAAGCGTGTCGGGCGGATAGCCGCCGACGTCGCGAAGCGCCTGCAGGCGCCAGGCACCGACCGCGCCTGGAACCACAGTGATCGCCTGCATGCGCGCGAGCGCGCGGCGCTCGAGGTTCTGCGCTGTGATATATTCGAGCGCCTGCCAGCGGGTGACGAGATTGACGCGGTTGCCCACCTTCGCATTGCCGGCGACCGCGCCGATCTTCGGATCGCCGAACCAGCGCGCGAGGCGCGCGATCGTCCTTGGTTCGAATTGCGTGTCGGCGTCGAGCGCGATGACGATGTCGCCGCGGACATATTTCAGGCCCTCGTTGAGCGCAGTGGCCTTGCCGCCATTGACGAGCGACAGCAGGCGGACCCGGCTATCATGTCCAAAGGCTTGCCTGACGATGGCGCCGGTCGCATCCTGCGAGCCATCGTCGACCACGATGATCTCGAGCGTGATGTCCTCGCTGGCGAGGACACGGCGCACGGTCCGCTCGATCACTTTCTCCTCATTGTGCGCCGGAATCAGAACCGACACGAAGCTGCTGTGCGCCGGTGGGAACATGGCGCGCGATTCGCGACGGCTTTGCCACAGAGCAAGGCCAGAGAGGAGGATCGCGCGCAATATGCCGATCGTGATCGCGAGCCAGAAAATCCAGCCCAGCGCGCGCATGATTGCCGCGAGCGTTCCGAACAGCGCAAGGTCGGCTTCCGCCGCCATCCGGTCCGCCTTGGTGATCGGCGGCATGACCTGCGCGGTGCGCAGATCGATCAAGCTGGACACCGGGACGAAGCGGTAACCGCGTGCCTTCAGCTGGGCGATGATGGCCGGCAGTGCCGCGACGGTCTGGGCGCGGTCGCCGCCGCCGTCATGGAGCAGCACGACCTGGCCGCTCCGGTCCGGGGTCGAGGACAGCACACCCGCGACGGTGCGCCGGACGATCGCATCGGCACCGGGCCGCTTCCAGTCGCCTGGATCGACGTGCAGCCCTACCGACAGATAGCCCAGGTCCTGCGCCTCGTTCACCGGAATGATCTCGTCGGTCGTGGTCGGTTCGGCGTCGCCGAAGAACGGTGCGCGGAACAGGCGGAGCGATCGGCCCGTGAATGCCTGGAACAAGCGCTGCGTGGCGTTCAGTTCGAGACGCGTCTGCTCGGGCGAGGTCCGGCCCAGATTCGGGTGCGTATAGGTGTGGTTGCCGACCTCATGTCCCTCGGCGACCAGGCGCTCGAGCAGCGAACGCTGGGTGAGGGCATTCTCTCCGATGATGAAGAAGGTTGCGGGGACGCGCGCCGCGCGCAATTCGTCCAATATCCGCGGCGTCCAGGTCGGGTCGGGGCCGTCGTCGAAGGTCAGCGCGACCATCCCCGGCTTGTAGCCCGCGCGCTCGATGACGAACTGGCTGGGCAGCACGATCATCTTCGCGTTGGTCACGAAGCCGTTCTTGTCGCGGATGATCTGCCTGACGCCCGCGCTGCGCACCGCGCCGACCTTCAGGACCTCGCCGATCCCTTCGATATCGACGTCGTTGCCGGCCGGTATCCGTTCCAGCGTCGAGCCCGTCGGTGTCTGCGTGGTCACGTGGCGCCCGAACATCGACCAGGTCGACGGATCTTCGGTGCCAAGCCGCCAGAGCGCGATCTGGTTGATCCCCAGGCGGTGCAGGATCCGCATCTGGTCGTTGACCGCCGTTTCGTCGAGCAGCCAGACCTGATGCTCGACCGTTCCTTCCTGATAAGTGAAGCTGCTGTTGCCGCTCGCGGGATCGAATCTGGGGACTACGCCCGACTCCTTGGCGCGTAGCCAGGCTTCGTCGACGGAGATGGCATCGGTGTCGCCGCCGGTGGCCCAGTCGTATGCATAAGAGCCGATCGCCACCACGATCTTGTCGGGCGGCAGCATCCGCGTGACCTTGCTCGTCATCGCTTCGAACCATGGCCGCGATGCGATCGGGCCCGGCGGTCCGCCCGGATAATGTTCGTCATATGCCATGATGAACAATTTGTCGGCGACGGCCGCATAAGCGGAAAGGTTCCAGTCGCCATCGTCGATCGGGACCGCGATGGTGACGAGCCATTTGTGCGGCGCGAAGCGGGCATGCGCTTCGTGGAGGAAGCGCAGATAGTCGCCGTGCGCCGATGCGGGCAATTCCTCGAAATCGAACATCGCGCCATGGGCATGGTTGGCCGCCAGGAAGTGTTCGAGCTTGTCCAGGAGCGCATTGCGTGCGGCCGGGTCGCGCAGCAGCGCCGCGGTGCCCTTGCCGTCCCACTCGCCGCCCAACGCATTCTGCACCATCGGCAGGATCTTCGGCCGATGCTGCGCGCCGGCGATGATCGCCCGCCCCGAAGCGTCGGCGAAGGTGGTGATGTGATGGTCGGGCCCGGTCACCGATATCCAGCCCGGAATCACCCAGTCCAGGTCGTCGACATGCCGCGCGAGCGACGCGGCGCTGGAATCATCCCACGGCGCATGAAAGGAAATTGCCAGCGGCGGCGCCGTGCTTCGCTTTGCTTCGACCAGCCGCCGCGCACTGCGCAGTGCCGCCTTGATGCTGACGCGCGCCGCGTGGCTGATCAGATCCACCTGCGACGATGCCTGCAGCGGCGGGCGCTCGATCTGGAACGGGAGTTGGTTCTGCGGGGTCACCTCGACGATCGAGGCCGCGAATATCCCGACCGAGAGCATGAGCAGAAGCACAAAGGCCGCGGCGGCGAAAGCGAATCGTCGCCGTCTCCGGCCCGAAGAATCGTAGAATATCGGCCTTTTATGTTCGGTCACTTTGCCCGCTCAGAATACATCCGGGCTTAAATGTCCAGTATGGGTCGGAAGCCGGCCCGCTGCGCAAGCGGACCGCAGTAGTTCAGGGATTGTGCGCCAACTTTTCGGCCAAGCCGGCAATGCGCCGCTTCAACCCCTCATGATGGTCGGGAATCGCGTTGGCGGCAGCGCGCGCCTCATAGGCTTCGAGCACGCTTTGCAGGCGGTCGTGCTCATCCTGCATTTGATCCCTGGTCATAGCACCCTCATGCGGTTTGCCATCATATAGGGAATGGGCGCGGGATGCGAAAGTTGAGCCGGGCGATTTCGGCGGAGCCCCACCACTGTGATCGTGAAGTTGCGCAAGTCGAGCGCCACGCGTAGCAGTCCAGGCGTCCGTACCAGCTCTTCACTCCGTCGGTGGGAAGGGTCAGCCGGGCGAAGGGGCAAATTGCGATGCGTGAAATTCCCGTGGCGATCCAAGAGGAACTGCAGCGCGTGAAGCGCCTGCGGCGCAACGCGTTCGGGCCCATCCCCGAGACGTACGAGACGCTGCACGGCATCGTGTTCCTCAAGGAGATCTACCGCCGGATACGGGACGGACGCGGGCTGGACGAGGCGCTGCGGGACCTGCCGTTCTGCTGCCTGGCCCTGACGATGCTCAATGCCTCGGCGCTGTTGCGCGACGCCGCCGACGCGCTGGACGCTTCGCCCGAGCCCGACATCGCCAGAGCTGCCGCCAAGCTGCACTGGTGCGGCACCGTTTTGGGCATTGCGACGGAAATCACGCATGTTGCGGACGTGCTTGCGGATGGGGCGAGCGGAAGGCCAGCGTCCGGGCCGGTTCCATGTCTCGACGTGATGCGCGCTGCGTTCGGCGCGGCGGGGGAGGCGATCGTCACGCTGGATGCGCGGCACGATGGGCTGCTCAATGACGCGGTTCGCTCAGGCTATCTGGACGATCCGGCGGCCGGCCTGGTCCACAGCTACAAGAATATCGCCTGGCAAATAACGATGCTTGAGGCGGCTCGGATATCGGCGGATGTTCCGGATGCCGAGGACATCATCGCGCTGTCGGCGCTGGGGATGGAGGCGCTCGCGCTCGAACGCGACACCTACAACGACCAGTTCACCTTGCTGCACCAGGTGCCCGAGCTGATCGCGTTCGTTTCGATTGAGCTGATCAATGCGGCTATCGCGGACCTGGCGAAGCAAGAGCTTTCCGGCGCGGAGCGAAGCATAAGGGTCGTCAACGCCTTGTTCCCCTGCGTCAATCTGTGCCTGCAACCGCTCGTGACTTTGATGTACCCGTCGGAATATTACAAGTTCAGGGAAAATCTGGGCGCGACCAGCGGCAGCCATTCGAAGGATTTCGGGTCGATGCTGCTGAGCCGCAAATATGAGGAACTCAGCCGGGCATTTCGCGACGCGACCGCGGATCCACAGGGAGGCGAGGAGGCGCTGCGTTGGCAGGTACTCGCACTTCGCCAGAACCTATACCGGTGGCGCGACGTACACATGATGCTGCCGCGCAACGTGCTCGGCTCCGGCGCGACCTCGCTTGCTGGAACCAAGGAGGCGACGTCGAGCGTCGAAAAGATGCGCAGGAATTTCATGCGGCGCGATATGCTTGGCGAAAAGGCGGGTGCGACCCATGCGGGCGCGGATGGCGGGGATCGGGCCGCTGCCGGACGCGAGGCGGAACAGCGTCTGCTCCAGATCACCGGCGATATTGCCCGCGGCACGTTCCCCGAGGTCGAGCAGCGCAGCGGGCCGGTGTTCGGCAAGCAGAAGGCGGAGTGAATGCGTCGGGGACCTTTTCCTCGAGCTTTGCTTCCATCCTTGTGCCTGCTACTCGCAAGTTGCGGGGGCGCCGCCTCGCAGGCCAATCCGTTCGTCGGCACTGGCGGCAAATGGAGCAATGGCGAGACGCATGTGGGCGGCACGGACTATGGCAATCGCTACAGCGCTGGGCTGGCGCGTGCGTCGGCGGCCGGTCGCGGCGCGCTGCTAGCGCAGGGGATCGATGCGACCGAGCGGCGCTGCAGCGCGGTCGAAAAGGAAAGTTTCAAGGGCGCTTTAGAGGGCAAAGCGTTCTGGGCCGTGGATTGCGGCCGCGGCGACTATCTGTTGACGATCGACAAGGACGGTGCGGTCAAGGCGCAAAGCTGTACCGTCCAGGCAAGCTACGGGCCGGGATGCTGGGTGGATTGGGAGTAGTCAACGCGCTATCTCACCAGCGCGCGGTGACATGCGCGGTAAAGAAATCGAACTGCCACATGAGGACCCACAAGCCGCCACAGCGGTTGTCGTAAGGGCAAGGAGAAACACAATGTCGGCAGGGCGAACGGAAATGAACACGATGTACGCCGAGCTGCAGGTCCTCAAGATGGAGGTCGCCGAGCTGAAGTGCCTGGGCCTGATGCAAAATGCGCTGATCGGGCGGCTTTGCGCCGAGCTCGCCGAAGCCAGCGAAGGCACGCGCGACACGCATGCGGTGCTGAGCGGGATGCTGTGCTCGCTCGACGGCGTGGTGGACCGGATCGGCGAGGCGAAACCGCAGGCCGCGGCGACAATGGCGCGCAGGATCCTTGGCCAGCAAAGCAACGACATCGGCGAGGCCGAAGGCAAGGCGTTGTGGAAGATGCTCCGCGCGCGAGTCTAGCACGCGCTTGCGTCGGCTGGCGAATGATGGTCCTGTTGCTGAATACAACAGGGAACCTCATGATGGACAGCCCGACTGAAGCCAACGCCGTCGTGGTATCCGAGGGCAAGCATAAGACGATCGCGAAAACGAAATTGGGCGCGGGCGCGATTGGAGCGCTTGCGCTCGGTGCAACGGCGCTTGGCTGCATCGCGATCGGGGCGGCGAGCATTGGAGCGCTGTTCATCGGACGGGCGCGGGTCAAGTCGCTGCGCATCGATGAGCTGGAAGTCGGACGGCTTATCGTACGCGAGCAGGATACCGATGCGGGCCGTTAGGCTCCGAGGCTTTAGGCGTTCAGGACCTCCGGTTCCGTGGCGGCGATGTTTCGGAGGGCTTGTTCGAATGCTTCGGGGGGCTGGCCGCCTGAGATCAGATATTTGTCGTCGATGATGATAGCGGGGACCGAGTTGATACCGCGGCTGCGCCATAGGTTCTCTTCGGCGCGGACATCGTCGGCATAGGTTCCTGACTCGAGGATGCGCCTGGCTTCATCGGCGTCGAGGCCGGCTTTCGCCGCATATTCAATCAGGACCTCATGGTCCGCAACATTGCGCTGGTCGGTGAATACGGCGGTGAAGAAGCTGTGCTTGAGCTCGGATTGACGACGCTGAAGCCTCGCCCAATGAAGCAGGCGGTGGGCGTCGAAAGTATTGTACACGCGGCTCTTTTCGTTCGATGCGACGGTGAAGCCGACCTCGGCGGCGCGGGCCTTGATCATTTCGCGGCTCTTGGCCGACTGCTCGGGGCTGGAGCCATATTTGTGCGCGATATGGTCGAGGATGTTCTCGCCTTCGGGAGGCATCTCCGGGTTGAGCTCGAACGCGCGGAAGGTGATGTCGGCAGCGACGACGTCGCTGGCCCGGTCGAGAGCCTCTTCAAGGCCACCCAGGCCGATGATGCACCACGGACACATGATGTCCGATACGAAGTCGATCTTCATGTGCCTAGTCATGGCGGTCCTCCGCGACGGTCCGATCTCGGGGATATAGGATAGGGGAGATGGCAATGGGAGGGGGATCAAGCCCAGCCTCGTCATTCCCGCGAAAGCGGGAATCCAGCTTCTTTTTCGATCGATCAGGCAGAAAGCTGGACTCCCGCGTTCACGGGAGTGACGCAATTTATAGACTTCAGATCTGGGGATGTTAGGCCCCCGCGATAATGTTCCTCAGCATCGCGTCGCCGTGCGGAGTCAAGATCGATTCCGGGTGGAACTGGAGGCCGGTCTGCAGCGCCTCGGCGTCGCTGATCGCCATCGCCATGCCGTCATATTCGGCGTGGACGCGGAAGTTGGCGGGCGGGTTGGGCGTGCACAGGCTGTGGTAGCGGCCGATGTGCATCGGTCCGGTCAGCCCTTTGAACGGGCCGGCGCCGTCATGCGCGACGACGACCGACTTGCCGTGGACGGGCTCGGGCGCGCGGGCGACCTTGCCGCCGGCCTGCTGGACCAGAGCCTGGTGGCCGAGGCAGACGCCAAGCAGCGGCGCCTTGCCCTTGGCGAGGCCGATCAGCGCCAGGCAACAGCCGGCCTCATCGGGGGTGCCGGGGCCGGGCGACAGCACGATCAGCGATTTCCTTTCCAGCGCGATGTCGAGCGCATCCTGCGCGGGCACGCTGTGGCGGAGCACCTGCACCTCGCAACCGAGGCGCTCGAACGATTCGACCAGGTTGAAAGTGAAACTGTCGAGGTTGTCGATCATCAGGATGTGACGGCTCATGCCCTGTCTCCCGTCGCGGCAAGTGCGGAGAGGATCGCCGAAGCCTTGCGGCGCGTCTCATTCGCCTCGCTCTGCGGGTCGCTGTCATAGACGACGCCGGCGCCGGCGCGGACATAAGCGACGTCGCCCATGACGACTGCCGAGCGGATGACGACGCCGGTATCCATCAGTCCCTCGCCGTTGATCCAGCCGATCGCGCCGCCATAGGGGCCGCGCTTGGTGATCTCGGTCTCGCGCAGCAACTCTGTCGCGCGGATTTTCGGGGCGCCGGTTAGGGTACCGACGTTGAGGCAGGCCTGCAGCGTGTGCAGCGCATCGAGGCCGGGACGAAGCAGGCCGACCACCGACGACACCAGGTGCATGACCCGCGCATAACGTTCGATCGTCATCAATTTGGCGACGCGGCGGGTGCCGGGCTGGCTGACACGGGCGACGTCGTTGCGGGCGAGATCCACCAGCATCATATGCTCGGCGACCTCTTTCTGGTCGAGGCGCATCTCGGCCTCCATGCGGTCATCCTCGTCCTCGGTCGCGCCGCGGCGCCGTGTGCCTGCGATCGGCTTGACCTCAACGGTCTTCCTGCCGTCCCGATCGAACAGCCGGACCGAGGTCTCGGGCGACGATCCGAACAATATGTGGCGGTTGCCGGAGACGAAGAACTGATAAGGGCTTGGGTCGAGCCGGCGGATCGCCGCGAACGAGCGAAGCGGGTCGGGGCAGGGCGCGCGGAAGGTGCGCGAGGGCACGACCTGATAGATGTCGCCGCGGTTGATATGTTCCTTGAGGCGCGCGACGACGGAGCAATAGGCCGGATCGTCGAGATCGCATTCAAAGCCGCGGTCCTGCACCGAGGACGGGTTGGCGAGCGGGGCGTCGACGGTCGCATTCTTCGCCTGCTCGCAGCGCTCGACCAGTTGGCCGAGGCGATCGACGGCGCTGAAATAAGCGCGCTGCGCGGCGCCGGCATCGTCCGATCCGAAGGCGGTGCAGACCGCGCGCGGCTTGGCGCCGGGATCGAAGACGATCAGGGATTCGGCGAGCCAGAACAGGAAGTTCGGAAATTCGAGCGGGTCTTCGGCGTTGGCCGGAAGGCTTTCGAACATGTCGACATGATCGAATGCGACGGCGCCAAGGCAGGCGAGTGTGAATGGCTCTTCGGAGGACAGCGAGGTGAGGCCGATGACCGCGCGCAGCACGTCGAAGGGGGAAAGGGCGAGCAGCCGCCGGTTGGCATCGTCGCCGCTCGCGACGGGAAATTCGAGCGTGAGGCTGTCGTCGGTGCGTTGCGAGACGCGCTCGGGGAGCCGAGCCGCAACGGCGGCAAGGACGTTGCGCCCGTTTTCGGAGAGTGCCGTGAGCAGCGCGGTCTGGGCGTAGGATTCGATACGTACTGCGGCCTGGTCCATCAACAGGCTCGGGCCGACCGCACGCTCGAGCAGGAAGGTGTCGCTGCGCCGGCCGTTGTCGGTCAGCGCCGCATAGAGTCCGAGGCGATCGGGACTGCCGCTCAGCCGACGCTGCAGCGCGAGCGCCTGGCCTTCGACGATTGGCGCCGAGCTCATGCCATCTCCCTTCCCACTGCACGGACGACCGGGCCGAGCGCACCCATCAGCTCCTCGAACCCTTCGGGATAAAGCGACTGCGCGCCGTCGGAGAGCGCGACCGCCGGATTCTCATGCACTTCGACGAGCAGACCATCGGCGCCGCAGGCGGCCGCGGCGAGCGACATCGGGATGACGAAGTCGCGGATGCCGGTGCCGTGCGAGGGATCGACGAGGACGGGAAGGTGGGTCTTCTGCTTGATATAGGGGATGGCGTTGAGATCGAGCGTGTTGCGAGTCGCGGTCTCGAACGTGCGGATGCCGCGCTCGCACAGCACGACCTGCTCGTTACCCGCGGCGAGCAGATATTCGGCGGCGAGCAGCAATTCCTCGATCTTCGCCGACATGCCGCGCTTGAGGAGCACCGGCTTGTTGATCTTGCCGACCGCGCGCAGCAGCGAGAAATTCTGCATGTTGCGCGCGCCGATCTGCACCGCGTCGGCATATTCAGCGACCAGATCGAGGTCGGCGGTGTCCATCACTTCGGTGACGATCGGCAGGCCGAGCTCGTCGCCGACTTTGCGCAGGATTTTGAGCCCCTCGGGGCCATGGCCGGCGAAGCCGTAGGGGCTGGTCCGCGGCTTGTAGGCGCCGGCGCGGAAGGCGGTGGCCCCTGCAGCCTTGACCGCGACCGCGGTGTTGCGGGTCTGCTCCTCGGTCTCGACCGCGCAGGGCCCGGCGATGACTTGGAAGGCGCCGCCGCCGATCGCGATCTTGCCGATCCGGACGATCGTGTCGTGCGGATGCAGCTCGCGGCTGACGAGCTTGTAGGGGGCAAGAACCGGCTTGACCGATTCCACCATCGGGTGGCCTTCGAGGTGAAGCTCGGCGAGCACGCGTTCGTCGCCGAGCGCGCCAAGCACGACGCGTTCGGCACCGGGCATGTGGAGCGGCGTCAGCCCCTTGGCGGCAATACGGTCGAGCAGTTCCTGGGCAATCTCAGGCGTCGCTTCGGGCTTCAGGACTATGATCATTGTTCGGCATCCATCTCACAAAAGAAAAGGCCCACCTTGCGGCGGGCCTTCGGAAAACGCGCGGACCTGGTGGTGAGGTCTAGGAGCGTTTGCGACACAGGCACGCCGAAGCAGCGTTGGAATACCACCGCCACCAGCTTGCCGTCGAAGAAGCGCTCTTGTTCATCGCGGTGGAAATACGCAGCGTAGCGGGCCGCGTCAACGGCGTTGAGGGAGAGTGCACGGCCAGCTAGGAAACCTAAGCGACCAGCCGGTCGCCTTCGATGACCTGGTTCGGGGTGAACTCCGCGCTGCCCTCCAATTCTGCGTAGAGCGCCGGCAGATCGGCCTCCAGCACCGTGTCGAGCAGGTCCCGGAAGCGGTCGATGACGAAATAGGTCTGCTGGTAATCGTCGATCTTATAGTCGGTGCGCAACACGCGCCTGAGATCGAATTCGATCCGGTTCGGATCTTCGCTGTCGAGCGAGTAACGGGATTCACCGAAGCTCGAGACGATCCCTGCGCCGTATATGCGAAGGCCTGCGGCTTCGCGCACGAGGCCGAATTCCACCGTGTACCAATAGAGGCGCGCGAGCCGGTGGATGGCCTTGTGTTCGAGCGCCTCGAGGCCTCGCTCGCCCATCGCCTGCATGAAATCGGCCCATTCGGGAATCGCCAGCAAAGGCACATGGCCGAACACGTCGTGGAAGACGTCGGGCTCCTGAAGGTAGCCAAGCTTGTCGGGTGAACGAATGAAGTTGCCGGCGGGGAAGCGGCGCTGGCTGAGATGATGGTGAAACACCGCGTCCGGCAACAGGCCTGGCACCGCGACCACCGACCAGCCGGTCTGCGCGAAGAGGTGTTCGTTGAGCTCGTCGAAGTTCGGGATGCCCGGGCGGGACAGGCGCAAGACGTTAAGGCTGTCGCGAAACTGTTCGATCGCGCGGCCCTCAAGCATTTCCTGCTGGCGCGCGAACAAGGTGTCCCAGACGCCATGCTCCGCAGGGGTGAATTGATCCCAGCGTTGCGGGATCGTCCAATCCTCGGCGGCGCCTTCGGGAGGCGATGAGTCAGGAACCTCGATCGGTTTGGACAGCATGCGGCGGATATAGGGGGTCGCGCGGTATGTGCACAAGCGGGCCCTGGTCAGGCGTGGTCGAGGAAGGCTTCCACGTCCGCGAGCGCGACGTCCTTATCGACATAGGCTTGGCCGATCCCGCGCGTGAGGATGAACGGAAGGCGGCCGCCGGTCTTCTTCTTGTCGTGCATCATATGCGCGACGAGGCGCTCACCGCTGGCGGTGACCTGGGCTTCGGCGGTGCTAGAGGGTAGTCCCGAAGCCAGCAGATGGTTCTTAACCCGGGCGACATCGCCGGGATCGCAGAGCCCGCGCCGGGCGGAGAAAGCGAACGCCAGTGCCATGCCCGCGGCAACCGCCTCGCCGTGCAGCAGTTTGTCGGAAAATCCCGTTTCCGCCTCGAGCGCGTGACCGAAGGTGTGACCGAGGTTGAGCAAAGCGCGCATGTCCTTTGTCTCGCGCTCGTCGGCCCCGACGATTTCGGCCTTTGCCTTGACGCTGGTGAGGATCGCGTGGTGGCGTGCGGTGGAATCCCCGGCAAGCAGAGCGGCAGCATTAGCCTCGCACCAGTCGAAAAAGGCGGGGTCGTTGATCAGCCCATATTTGACGACCTCCGCATAGCCGGCGCGGACCTCGCGCGGTCCAAGCGTGTCGAGGCAGGTGGGGTCGATCAGCACCATCGCCGGCTGATGGAAGGCGCCGACCAGGTTCTTTCCGGCGGCGACATTGATCGCGGTCTTGCCGCCGACCGATGAATCGACCTGCGCGAGCAGGGTCGTCGGGATCTGGACGAAGCCGCAGCCGCGATTGACGATCGCGGCGGCGAAGCCGACCAGATCGCCGATCACGCCGCCGCCGAACGCGACGATATGGTCGCTGCGCTCGATGCCGAGTTCGAGCAGCCGATCGATCAGGCGTTCGAGAATGCCCCAGCTCTTGGTGCCTTCACCAGCGGGCAGGACGATCGGTTCGCAGCTGAGCTGCGCCGTCCCGAGACCGCGCAGGAACGTCTCGCCCTGCGCACCCCAGACATTCGCGTCGCTGATTGCGATCAGGCGGCCGGAGCGCGCGAAAGGCTCGAGCAGGGGCCCGCATTCGGCGAGCAGGCCGTCGCTGATATGGATCGGATAGCTGCGGTCGCCCAAAGCGACATCGACGACGGACTCGTTCATCGAATCAGCCGCATTGCGCGCGGTGGAGCATTTTCTGGTCGGCGAGGACCAGTGCCATCATCGCCTCGACGACCGGTGCGCCGCGTAGCCCCACGCAGGGATCGTGCCGCCCCTTGGTGCTGATCTCGGTCTCCTGGCCGTCACGATCGATGGTCGGGACGGGGATCAGGATCGAGGAGGTCGGCTTGAAGGCGACCCGCACCACCACCGGCTGACCGGTCGAGATGCCGCCGGCGACGCCGCCGGCATGATTGTGCGCGAAGACCGGGCGGCCATCGCCGCCGGTCCGCATCTCGTCCGCATTCTGCTCGCCGCGAAGCCGCGCCGCGGCGAAGCCGTCCCCAATCTCGACGCCCTTGACCGCGTTGATCGACATCATCGCTGCAGCAAGATTCGAATCGAGCTTGGCATAGAGCGGCGCCCCCCAGCCGGCTGGGACGCCCTCGGCGACGCATTCGACGACCGCGCCGAGCGAGCTGCCGTCTTTGCGCGCAGCATCGAGCAGGCCCTCCCAGCGCTCGGCAGCCTTTGGATCGGGGCAGAAGAACGGGTTGGAATCGATGGACGTGGGATCGAAGGCGGCGCGGTCGATCGGATCGCCGCCCATCTCGACGACATAAGCGCGGATCGCGACTTCGGGGATGATCAGGCGCGCGACCGCTCCGGCGGCGACACGCGACGCAGTTTCTCGCGCCGAGCTGCGACCGCCGCCGCGCCAGTCGCGATGGCCGTATTTGCTGTCATAGGCATAATCGGCATGGCCCGGACGATAGGCGGTTGAGATGTTAGAATAATCCTTCGAACGCGCATCGACATTGTCGATCATCAGGCTGATCGGCGTGCCGGTGGTCCTGCCCTCGAAGACTCCCGACAGGATGCGAACCTGATCGGGTTCTTGGCGCTGGGTGGTGAACCGCGACGTGCCGGGCCGGCGCCGGTCGAGCCATGGCTGGATATCGGTGTCGGACAGGGCGAGCCCCGGCGGGCAGCCGTCGACGACCGCGCCGATCGCCGGGCCGTGGCTTTCGCCCCAGGTCGAGAAGCGCAACGCATGGCCGAAGCTGTTGATGCTCATGCCGCGTCCTCGCGCGCCAGCACCACGAAGCGGGTCGTGTTATCGGGCCGGTCGTGCATGTCGCGGCGCAGGATCTCGAGACCGTAGGTTTCGGCCGCAAATTCGGAGGCGAGCACGGCGCGAGTCACGTCGCGCGACTCCGCCAATTCTTTCGCGGCGCCGGCAGTGTTGAGCGATTCCTTGGTGGCAAGGCCGAGCGCCTTCACATTCGCCGCGCATTGCGCCAGCGCGATCGGATGGCTGACGATCGTGGTGATATCTTTCATGCGCGCGCCCGGAATCGCCATCAAATGCATGCGAACCGGTAGGACATGGCGCGCCCGAACAGTCAATTGACCGCGTGCCAGCAGGTCGCGGACCTCGGGCACAATGCCCGCGGCGACATTCTCCTCGGGAAGCACGCCAAGTTCCGTGTCGCCCGCGGTTACGGCGTCGAATACATCGGAAAAGCGCGTCTTGCGCACCGGCTCATAGTCCGGAAGGAACGTCCGGCAGGCCTCGTGGCTGAACGCGCCCGGCTCGCCCTGATAGGCGACTTTCATGATCCGCTTTCGATCCGCGCGCCGATGCGCTGCATCAGCGCGGCGAAGCCGGGGAAGCTGGTGCCGATCATTCCGGCTTCGTCGATCGTGACCGGTTGCTGGCTCGCAAGGCCAAGCACCAGGAAGCTCATGGCGATGCGGTGGTCGCCGTGGGTCGTGACGCTGCCGCCGCCCCGAACGGCGCCACTGCCACCGACGACCGAGAGGGTGTCGCCTTCCGCCGACGCGGGAACGCCGCATGCGTTCAGGCCGGCCACGATCGCAGCGAGGCGGTCGCTTTCCTTGACGCGAAGCTCGGCGAGGCCGTGGGCACGGGTTTCGCCGGTCGCGAAGGCAGCGGCAACGGCCAGGATCGGATATTCGTCGATCATGGCCGGAGCGCGGATGGCAGGCACTTCGACCGCACGGAGCCGCGAGCTTTGCGCCCTTATGTCGGCGACCTCCTCGCCGCCGAACGAGCGGCGATTTTCGTAGCGCAGGTCCGCGCCCATTTCGATCAAAGTCTGGAACAGCCCGGCGCGGAGCGGATTCATCATCACATTCTTCACGGTGACCTGCGAATCCGCAGCGATCAATGCCGCGACGATGGGGAAGGCGGCGGAAGAGGGGTCGCCGGGAATTTCGACGCTCGTGCCGCTGAGCGTACGCCGGGCGCCGAGCCTGATCCTTTTGCCCTCGGCAGTATCGGTAACTTCCACGTCGCAGCCGAAAGCGCGCAGCATATTTTCGGTATGATCGCGGCTCGGCGCGGGTTCCAGCACCTCGACCGCGGCGTCGGAATGCAGGCCGGCGAGGAGGATCGCAGATTTCACCTGCGCGGACGCCTTGTCGTTGCGGAAGGTGATCGCGCCTAGTTTGCCGCCGCGCAACGTCACGGGGAGGCGCCCGCCTTCGCTTGCCTCGGCGGTCGCGCCCATCGCGCGCAACGGGTCGAGCACGCGGTTCATCGGGCGGCTGCGCAGCGAGGCATCGCCGGTGAAGCTGACCTCGATCGGCAGGCCCGCGACCGCACCCATCAGCAGCCTGACGCCGGTGCCGCTGTTGCCGCAGTCGATGGTCGCGGCCGGTCTCCGCCACTCTCCACCGGTTATCGTCCAGGCGCCGTCGCCGGTGCGCTCGGCGTTCGCGCCTAACTGGCTGACGGCCGCGGCGGTGTGGAGGACGTCCTGTCCCTCGAGCAAGCCGGTGACTCGGGTTTCGCCCGCAGCGAGCCCGCCAAGGATCAGGGCGCGGTGCGACATGCTCTTGTCGCCCGGAACGCTGATCCGCCCTTCTAGGCCCGGCGATGCCGAGGCGCGGAGCAGGTCCGGCGCGGGAAGTGTGGCTGCGTCACTCATGCGGCAGCCCAGGACGATGACAGGACCAGACCGAGATTTCCCGACGACGCGAGCAGTTCATCGTCTTCGGCCGCCGCACCCGCATCGACGACGCTGATGTGCGGGCATGACCGCAAATCCTCGGCGGCGATCCGGCCGACGGCGATTCCGATCGCCGATCCTGTATCGTCGCGTAGACATTCGAACGGAGCGACGGCGCTCTCACCGGCGAGAGCGGCCCACCAGCTCGTGCCGGGGTCGAGTTCAATCACCGCCACGGCCTCTTGCTTACGCGCGGCGTCCAATGCCTCACCGGCCGAGTCGACAACTGTCATCTTCGCCGCACATCCAAATCTTTTCCGCATCGCGTCGACGAGGATGGCCGGGTTTCGTGACGCGTGCAGGACAAGCAGGGTATCGACCTGGAGGCCAAGACAGCCGGCCATGATCTCCTGCCAGATCTGGCGCACCAGCGGCTCGGGCGAATGGCGAGCCTGCCCGACCAGACGTTCGATCACCGCCGCCTCGCGCGCAGGGCGCAGGCGGAGGCGCGGGTCCTGCTCGCTGCGCTTCAGCTCGGCGACGCCCACCGCGGCCATCACCCTTTGTTCGACAAGCGCGAGCATGGCATCGTCGAGGCGGTCGATTTCGCGCCTCAGCGTCTCCAGCTGGTCCTGCACGGACCCGATATTGTCTTCCTGTGGCATGGTGCCTCGTAGCCACTCGCTGCAGCGGAAAATATTGGTGCCGCTGCGCGCGGTAGGTTCAGCTCAAAGTGAGGGAAAGGGGCAAAGAAGTCACTCCGGTACGTCCTAGCGGACGCACCGGCCCATAAACGAGCGGAACAGGCTGAGCGCTGGGGCAGGCAAAAGCTGGCACATGGTTTGCAGCTGACAAATGCACCCTGCGCTGTCAAGAGGCGCGGAACGGGCGGTTTTTCGGACTATGCAGCGGGTCAAAGCACAATCGGAAGCAACGCCGGGGGGCGGTGACGGTGCGCGACAAGACGTCGCTGCGCTGATCGCCGCCGCGCGCCGCGTCACGATCAAGGTCGGATCGTCACTGCTGATCGACCCGTCCGAGAAGCGCGTGCGAAAGATCTGGCTTGCCAGCCTGGGCGACGACATCGCTACGCTTCGGGCCGACGGCAAGCAGGTGATCGTGGTGTCGTCGGGCGCGGTTGCGCTTGGCAGGGTCCATCTCGGACTCAAGAAGTCGGCGCGGCTCGACCATAAGCAGGCGGCTGCCGCGGCGGGGCAGGCTTTACTGATGCAGGCCTGGGAAGAAGCGCTCGCCCCGCATCATATCCCGACCGCGCAGCTGCTGCTGACGATCGAGGATAGCGAGCGCCGCCGCCGCTGGCTGAACGCGCGCGCGACGATCGAGGTGCTGCTCGCGCACAAGGCGCTGCCGGTGATCAACGAGAACGACAGCGTCGCGACCGACGAGCTCAAATATGGCGATAACGACCGGCTTTCGGCACGCGCGGCGCAGATGGTCCGAAGCGACGTGCTGATCCTGCTGTCCGACGTCGATGGCATCTATACCGCCGATCCGTCGCGCGACCCGGACGCGCGGCACATTCCGTTTGTCGGCGAGTTGACCAGCGAGATCGAATCCTATGCGGCTGGCACTGCTGCAGCGGGGGTCGGAACCGGCGGCATGCAGACCAAGATTGCGGCCGCCCGCATCGCCGGTGAGTTCGGCTGTGCAACGATCATCGCGTCTGGCCACGAGCCGCATCCGGTGGCGCAGCTCGCAAAAGGCGGCAAGGCGACAATCGTTGCCGCGAAGGGTTCGCCGCGCAACGCCTACAAGCAATGGATCGCCGGATCGCTTGCGCGCGACGGGTCGGTCTCGATCGATGCGGGTGCGGCACGCGCGCTGGCCGCCGGCAAGAGCCTATTGCCCGCCGGCGTGCTATCTGTCACCGGTCGATTCGAGCGCGGTGCGTGCCTCAGCGTGGTCGACGAGCAGGGACGCGAGGTGGCGCGGGGACTGGCTGCTTATGGCTCGCGGGACGCGCAGGCGATTTTGGGCTGCACGAGCGAGCGGATAGCGGAACGGCTCGGCTATGAAGGGCCGCCCGAGCTCATTCATCGGGATGATTTGGTGATGGTGCAGTCATGAATATTCGGCAGGAAATAGCGGCCGACGTCCGCGAGACGATGGCTAGCCTTGGGCAAAAGGCCAGGGCGGCGGCGGGCGCATTGCGCAACGCGCCGGCGACGGTTCGCACCAAAGCGATCAAGGCGATGGCGCGTCAGCTTCGCGCGCGACGCGAAGAGATATTGCGCGCCAATGCGGTCGACATGGCCGCGGCGAACGGCATGGCGGACCGGCTGATGCTCGACGAGGCGCGCGTCGAGGCGATCGCCGACGCGCTCGACCAGATCGCCGATCTTCCCGACCCCGTCGGCGCCGAAACCGAGCGCTGGCAGCGGCCCAACGGCCTTGACATCGCGCGGGTGCGCACACCGATCGGGGTGATCGGGATGATCTACGAGAGCAGGCCGAACGTCACTGCCGATGCGGCGGCGATCTGCGTCCGGTCGGGCAATGTCGTGATCCTCCGCTCGGGCTCGGACGCGCTCAACAGCTCGCTAGCGATCCACGCAGCCATCGCCGCCGGGCTCGAAGAAGCGGGATTGCCGGCCGAATGTGTGCAGATCGTCCCGACTGCCGACCGCGATGCAGTGGGCATGATGCTGGAAGGGCTAGACGGGACCATCGACGTGATCATCCCGCGCGGCGGCAAGACTTTGGTCGCGCGCGTGCAGGAAGAGGCGCGGGTCGCGGTGCTCGCGCATCTCGAAGGCATATGCCACACCTATGTCCAGGCGAAGGCCGACCCGGACATGGCGGTCGACCTTGTGCTCAATGCGAAGATGCGGCGCGTGTCGATCTGCGGCGCCACCGAGACGGTCCTGATCGATCGCGCGATTGCACCCGGCCTGCTGCCGCGGATCGTGGGCGCGCTGACCGAGCGCGGCTGCGAGATTCGCGGCGACGACGAAAGCCGGACGCTTGCGGACGTCGTCAAGCCGGCCAGCGAGGACGATTGGTCGACCGAATATCTGGCGCCGATCGTGTCGCTGCGCGTCGTCGACGGGCTGGAGCAGGCGATCGATCACATCACCCGCTATGGATCGGGGCATACCGATGCGATCGTGACGACCGACGCCGCGGTTGCCGAGGCGTTCATGGACAGGCTCGACAGCGCGATCGTGATGTGGAACGCATCGACCCAGTTCGCCGACGGCGGCGAGTTCGGCTTCGGCGCCGAAATCGGGATCGCGACCGGTAAGCTGCATGCGAGGGGACCGGTCGGGCCCGAGCAACTGACGACGTTTAAATATAAGATTCGCGGGACCGGCCAGACGCGGCCGTGATTTGACCTAAAGCGAAAGTCGGCTATCCGCCCTGCGCATCGCGGGGATTGCGATCAAATATAGGGGAATGACGTGGATCGAGCATCGGCCAGTGCTCCGGCGAGCATCGGCAATGTCGGCGTGGGGTTCGATGTCTTCGGGCAGGCGTTCGATGCCGTGCGCGATACCGTCACTGCGGTCCGCGAAGATGCGCCGGGCGTTCGACTGGGCAACGTCTCCGGCCTTGTGGCGAGCCTCCCCGACACGCCGCAGACCAACACCGCACTTGCGGCAGCATTGGCGGTACTGGAGGCAGCGAACGCGCCGTTCGGCGCGCGGCTTTCGATCGACAAGCAGGTCCCGATGAGCGCGGGCATGGGCGGTTCGGCCGCTTCAGCCGTCGCGGCAGCAACGGCAGCCAACGCGTTGCTCGCGAATCCCTTTTCTGTCGAGGAGCTTTTCCCGTTCGCGCTCGAAGGCGAACGCGTGTCGTCCAATCCGCCGCCGTGGGACAATGTCGTGGCGAGCCTGCTTGGCGGGCTCGTCCTCGCGGCGCGGGTCGATCCGCCGTTCCTGCATCGCCTGCCGGCGCCGAAGGGTATCGTATCGATCCTGTTCCATCCGGCCGCGCAGATCGAGACTCGTACAGCGCGCGAGATATTGCGGCCGGAGGTGCGGATGCACGATGCCGTCGAGCATGCCCGCCGCATTGCCGCGTTCAGCGTCGGCTGTGCGACCGGCGACATCGATATGATCCGGATCGGGCTGGAGGACATATTGGTCGAGCCGCAACGTGCGCATTTGCTTCCCGCGCTGGCTGCGGTGAAGAAAGCGGCGCTGGGGGCCGGGGCGCTTGGCTGCTCCTTCTCGGGCTCGGGACCGTCGATCTTCGCCTGGGCGCTCGAGGCCGACGCGGTCGAGGTCGAGGCGCGGATGGCGGCGGCGTTCAAGGCGGAGGGGCTGCCGGCGCGGGCCTATCATGCTCCGGTCGAATCGGCGGGCGCACGGGTCGAGCCTGCGACGGAGAGCGTCGCGTGAGGCCGGCAATCAAACATGTCAGCACGCGCGCGAAAGCGCCGAGCGTGACGATCAGCGGGGCGATCCGCGACGGTGTCGCGCCCGATGGCGGCCTGTACCTTCCCGAGCATGTTCCGAGTATCGATCTGCCCGCGCTGCGCGGGATCGACAATCTGCCCGAATTTGCAACGCAGTTCCTGGCGCCATTCTTCGACGGCGATCCGCTGGGCGAGGAGCTGGCGGCGATCTGCAGCGAGGCGTTCGACTTTCCGGTCCCGACCGTCACGCCCGATCCGGACCGGCCGCAGCTCAGCGTGCTCGAGCTATTCCACGGTCCGACCGGCGCGTTCAAGGATTTCGGCGCGCGTTTCCTGATGGCCTGCTTCGACCGGCTCGGCGATCCGGCGCGGCCGCTTACGGTACTGGCGGCGACGTCGGGCGATACGGGAGGCGCGGTCGGCTGCGCAGCCGAGGGCCGCAAGGCCGTGCAGGCGGCGATCCTCTATCCCAAGGGACGTGTTTCGCCGTTTCAGGAACTGCAGCTGACCTGTTGGGACAAGCCAGTGCATGCGATCGAGGTCGAGGGCGATTTTGATGATTGCCAGCGGCTGGTGAAGGCGGCCTTTTCAGACCGTGATCTGTCTTTAAAGCTTCGGCTGACATCGGCCAATTCGATCAATATCGGCCGGCTGCTGCCGCAGGCCGCCTATATGGCATTCGCGGCAGCGCGGATGTTCGAGGCAACGGGAACGATGCCGGGCCTCGTCATTCCGACCGGAAACCTCGGCCACGCATTTGCAGCGACTTATGCGCGTTACGCCGGGGCACCGATCGGGCCGATCATGGCGGTGACGAACGCCAACCGGACCCTGCTCGAATGGCACGAGAGCGGCCGTTATGCTCCGGCGCCGGCGATCGCGACGATCGCCAATGCGATGGACGTCGGTGCGCCGAGCAATTTCGAGCGGCTGATCCATCTTCCCGAGGCAGCCCGCCAGATCAAAGTCGCGCAGGTCGACGATGACGCGATCCGTGCCCGCATCAAGCTCGAATATGATCGTAGCGGCTACATCTGGGATCCGCATTCGGCGACCGCGGCCGAAGCATTTGCCCGGATGAGCGATGCCGAGCGAAGCACGCGGCCATGGATCGCCGCCGCGACCGCGCACCCCTATAAATTCGCCGAGGTGGTTGAGCCGGTCATTGGGGCCAGGATCGCGCCGCCTCCGGCGCTTGAGGCGATCCTTGGACGTACAGCGCATAAGGTGACGATTGCGGCAGAGGATAAGGCGTTGGCTGGGACGTTGACGGCTGCCTTTGGGATGGGGACGGCGTAGGAGATACTTTTTCCGTCGCCCCCGCGAAGGCGGGGTCCAGCTTTTCTTTTCATATCAGCGGTTTAAAGGAAGCTGGATTCCCGCTTTCGCGGGAATGACGGTTTTAAAAGTGGCACTACTTTGGACAGCAGCCGTCCGAGCGCCTACATTGTACCGACATTAGAATTGGACTGACCGATGCCTGTTTATCGTTCCCGTACAACGACACATGGACGCAACATGGCCGGCGCGCGCGGTCTGTGGCGCGCGACGGGCATGAAGGACGGCGACTTCGGCAAGCCGATCATCGCCGTGGTCAACAGCTTCACCCAGTTCGTTCCGGGCCACGTCCACCTCAAGGATCTGGGCCAGTTGGTCGCGCGCGAGATCGAGGCAGCCGGCGGCGTTGCCAAGGAATTCAACACGATCGCGGTCGATGACGGGATTGCGATGGGCCATGACGGAATGCTTTATTCGCTGCCGTCGCGCGAGCTGATCGCCGACTGCGTCGAATATATGGTCAATGCGCATTGCGCCGACGCGATGGTGTGCATCTCCAACTGCGACAAGATCACGCCGGGGATGCTGATGGCGTCGCTGCGCCTGAACATTCCATCGGTTTTCGTCTCGGGTGGGCCGATGGAAGCGGGCAAGGTGGTGATCGCCGGCAAGACGCAGGCGCTTGATCTGGTCGATGCGATGGTCGCCGCCGCCGACGATCGCGTCAGCGATGAGGATGTGGCGGTCATCGAACGCTCGGCCTGCCCGACCTGCGGATCGTGCTCGGGCATGTTCACCGCCAATTCGATGAACTGCCTGACCGAGGCGCTTGGCCTCTCGCTGCCCGGCAATGGTTCGACGCTGGCGACGCATGCCGCGCGCAAGAATTTATTCGTCGAGGCGGGTCATCTGATCGTCGATCTCGCCAAACGTTATTATGAGAATGACGACGAGACCGCCTTGCCTCGGGTGATCGCGGGCAAAGGTGCGTTCGAGAATGCGATGACGCTCGATATCGCGATGGGCGGATCGACCAACACCGTGCTGCATATCCTTGCCGCGGCGCATGAGGCCGAGCTCGACTTCACGATGGACGATATCGACCGGCTGTCGCGCAATGTTCCCGTGCTGTGCAAGGTCGCGCCGGCCAAGTCCGACGTTCATATGGAAGACGTGCACCGCGCCGGCGGGATCATGGCGATCCTCGGTGAGCTCGATCGCGCCGGACTGCTCAACAGCGACATGCCGACCGTGCACAGCGCGACGATTGGCGACGCAATTGCCCATTGGGATATTGCCCAGACTTCGAGCCAGAAGGTGCGCGATCTGTTTCTGGCGGCGCCGGGTGGCGTTCCGACGCAGGTCGCGTTCAGCCAGGACCGGCGCTGGGAGGCGCTCGACCTCGACCGTGAGGGCGGGGTGATCCGCAGTGCCGATCACGCCTTCTCGACCGATGGGGGGCTGGCGGTGCTCAAGGGCAATCTTTCGCCCGACGGCTGCATCGTAAAGACAGCGGGCGTCGATGATTCGATTCTCAAATTTTCGGGGCCGGCAAAGGTGTTCGAAAGCCAGGACGATGCGGTGCAGGGCATATTGCTTGGCAAGGTCGTTGCGGGCGACGTTGTCGTGATCCGTTACGAAGGGCCGCGCGGCGGGCCGGGGATGCAGGAAATGCTCTATCCAACGAGCTACATCAAATCGAAGGGCCTGGGTAAGGACTGTGCATTGGTGACCGACGGCCGCTTTTCCGGCGGGACGTCGGGTCTTTCAATCGGCCATGTGTCGCCCGAGGCGGCCAGTGGCGGACTGATTGCGCTGGTGCACGAAGGCGACCAGATCGAGATCGATATTCCCAGCCGCTCGATCCGCCTGGCAGTGGACGACGCAGAGCTTGCCGCGCGACGCGCGGAGCAGGACAAGATCGGGTGGAAGCCGGCGGCGCCGCGCAAGCGCAGGGTCACGACCGCGCTGAAAGCCTATGCGGCTTTTGCGGCAAGTGCAGACAAAGGGGCGGTTCGAATTCTGCCCGAAGCCTAGTTCGGGCACATCGAGTTCAATTGGAGCGAAGCCAATAGTTCCGATGACGCGCTATTGGGATTGTCACCGAACCGGGACATTATTCAGTAGCGCAATATTTGGGGCTCGGAACAAGCGTCTCAAAATGTAAGACGTTGACTGCTAGCCAGAAATAAAACCTACCACTACAGCGAGCCATTGGGGGACTCGAGTCGGTTTACCTTCCGTCTATTACGGGGTCGTAACGTTTTCCGAGGCGATATAGATGTGTGATCGGGACGGAGATGCGCGTTACGGTTGAATATTGAACCGGATGGTTTCGAATTTTCGGTTCAAAGGGGGATGTGGTTCGGATGGGGACTTACGCGGGAACGAATGGCGCCGATCGATACACAGGCGGGGCCGGCGATGACACGATCGACGGCCGCGCCGGCAACGATATCCTGGCCGGCGGCGGCGGCAACGACCTGATTATCGGCGGCGCCGGAGCTGACGTTCTGACCGGCGGAATTGGCGCCGACACCTTTCGCGGTACCGCCGCAGCCCTGAACGGCGACACCATCACCGATTTCGAAGCCGCCGATACGATCATCATTACGGATGCAAACCTTGCGACGTTCAGTTTTTCGCTGAGCGGGAACAAGCTGACGTACACCGGCGGATCGATCACCTTCTCGCAAAGTCTCGCCGGTGCGTTCACCGCCAGTGCGGCAGCGAGCGGTGGAGTGAAGCTTAAGTTCGGTGCGGGTCCGCCGGGCGGTACGCCGGGCAATGATATTTTGACTGGCACGATCGGCAGTGACCAGCTCAACGGGCTTGGCGGCAATGACACGATCGACGGCCTGGCGGGAGCGGATGTGTTAACGGGTGGCGACGGGAAGGACTCACTCAAGGGAGGAGAGGGCGCGGATACCTTCCGCGACACCGCGTATGGACTCAGCGGCGATACGATTGTGGATTTCGAATTGGGCGACAGGATCGTCATCACCGATCGGACCTTCGACCAAAATTTCTACCTCCAGCTAACCGGTAACAAGCTGACCTATAGCGGAGGTGAGCTCACATTCGGCAGTACGGCGTCAGGCACTCTCGTCGCCTCGGCGGCCGAAGGTGGCGGGGTTCAATTGCAACTCGTGGCGAATCCGGTGGATCCGACCCAAGGCACGGCCGGCGACGATAGATTGATTGGCACAACAGGAAATGATCAGCTGAGCGGCCTTGGCGGCAACGACACGCTCATTGGTGGAGAAGGAGCTGACACGCTGGACGGCGGGGACCAAGGCGATTGGCTGTATAGCGGAGCTGAGTCGCCAACGTTCAAATTTCCCACGCAAAATAGCCCTGCCATACTTCCAGTGCTGGATACAGGTGCCGAGGTCGACTCGCTTTTGGGAGGCGCGGGGGATGACCGTCTTTTCGCAGGCTACGGTGACAATGTCGACGGCGGCACGGACGGGCCGTCCGGATACGGCGATAGGCTTTTCATCAGCTTTCTCGCGGCGCCGTCTGGGATAACGGCAGATTTTCGACTGCAAACCCAGGTGATCGGCGGCGGAACAATTACTGGAATTGAAACAATCAGTTGGATTCAAGGGAGCAACTACGACGACAACTTCAACGCGGCGACTTGGTATAATGTTGGCGGCTCCGATGAAGGTGCCGCAGTGTTTGGCATGGGTGGAAACGATACGATCGTTGCGGGTGCGTCCACGGTGCTAGTGGATGGGGGGGATGGAAATGACATCCTCACCGTTTCAGCGAGCAAACATCTTGTTTCGGTCTCGGGCGGCGCCGGCAATGACACCATCTACGCCTTTGGATCGCGAGGCGCGGCATATGGAGGCGATGGCAACGACAACATCTACTCGGCGCTAGGTAAAACCTATGGCGGTGCGGGCGACGATACGATTAGCATTCAGTCTCAAGGTCTATGGGCTTTCGGCGAGGATGGTAACGATCATATCATCGGCGCTACCTTTGCGGACGGAGGCGCCGGAGCCGATGTCATCGAGGGTGCGTTCGGGAACTCGACCTTTACCGGCGGCGCTGACGCCGACGTTCTGACGGCTTACGGCCAATGGGATTTGTTCATCGACACCATGAACGGGCTCAACGGCGACACTGTCACCGAATTTGGCACCGGCGATCGCATCGTGTTTACGGACGCGACGTTGGCCTTATTCACCTTTTCCATGGCTGCGAACACGCTTACTTATGGTGCTAGGTCGCTTACGTTTGGAGGCCCTATCGTAGGGGAGTTCGTCGCTAGCGCGGCTCCTGAGGGTGGCGTTGAGTTACATCTGGTGTCCGATCCCGTTCCCGGTACCAAGTACGGAAGTTCGGGCGATGATACGTTGAACGGGACGTCTTCAGCCGACCGGATCGATGGGCTTGAAGGCGATGACATCATCGCCGGGCTCTCAGGCGCCGACACGCTGTTGGGTGGTCGGGGTAATGACCTGCTGTCCAGCGGCCAAATCTCACCACATAATGACTATGAGTATTTTGAGAGCCCTTATCCTCTGCCGCTCCTGGACACGGTTGCCGAGGTTGACACGCTCATAGGTGGCGATGGCTCGGACACATTCTTTGCCGGATATGGCGATAACGTCGATGGAGGACCAGACGGCGGGGCCGGTTTGGGCGACACTCTATTCATCAGTTTTCTCGGTGCTTCGGCAGGCATCAACGCCGATTTCCGGCTAGACACGCAAATGATCGGTGGTGGGACCATCACGGGGATTGAAACCGTAAGGTGGGTCCAAGGCAGCAACTACGACGACCATATCATTCTTGAAGACTCGTCCGAGGACTATTTCTTCGGTGGTGCAGGCTATGGGATGGGGGGAAACGATACGTTGGTTGCTGGATATCGAACTGTTTTTCTCGACGGCGGTGACGGCAATGACATTGTTGATGGTCGCTATAGCTACAGCCTCGAGGAAGTTAAGGGCGGGGCGGGCAACGATATCGTCTACAGCGCACTTTGGTCCCCTTCAGTAGCCTATGGCGGTTCCGGCAACGATACTATTTTCGCACTTGGCGCCGCTTATGGAGAGGACGGCGACGACACGTTAATCGGCAGCGACTTCGATGATCAGCTGGACGGCGGAAGCGGCAGCGATACCCTCACCGGCGGTGAATTGAATGACTCGGAAGGGTTCGACACGCTTACCGGGGGTACCGGCGCCGACACTTTCCGCGACACCGCAACGGGGCTTAACGGCGACACGATCACCGACCTCGAAGCCATCGACAAGATCGTCATCACCGACGCGAATCTCGCCACCTTCACTTATTCGTTCAGCGGCAGCACGCTGACCTACAGCGGGGGATCGCTGACGCTTGGTGTTCCGGTATCCGGTACCTTCGTCGCCAGCGCCGCGTCGGGTGGCGGAGTCCAGCTCCAGCTAGCATCCAATCCCGGCATTATTGGCACGCCGAACAACGACACTTTGAACGGAAAAGCGGGTAACGATCGCATCGAAGGTCTGGCCGGAAACGACAAGATCAACGGAAATGCCGGGGCCGACGTACTTGTCGGGGGGCTTGGCGCCGACGTCCTCATCGGCGGGGCGGGGAGCGATAGCTTTGTTTATTCAGCGTCCGCCGAGTCCACGAAGACGTCGATGGACCAGATCAAGGGCTTCGAGAAAATCGATGTAATCGATCTATCACTGATCGATGCCATCAGCGCTACCGCCGCAAACGATGCGTTCAGCTACATCGGCACACAGGCATTCCATCACATCGCCGGCGAGTTGCGCGTGTATCGGAGCCAGCTCGATTTCTTCGTCGAAGGCGACACGAACGGCGACGGGATCGCCGATCTGTCGATCCTGCTAACAAGCACCGCCGGTCTCGGAGTGGATCAGTTCTTGCTTTAGCAGTGGTCGTCAGAGCGGAACCGCTGATTTCGGCCCGTCTCCACGCAACGGGTGGCCACCGCGTGCAATCGCGCTGAAACACTTTTGACTTGCGCGTTCGAGCGCGGGCAGCTTATGCTTTATCGCACAGGAGCCTGCTACGCGGGCCAATGGGTTTTGGATAGGGCATGACGCTGAAGTTGGCATCGGCTGTGCGCAAGGAACGCGCCGCGCGTGGCGGTGCGAATGCTCTTGATATCAAAGACATTACCGGATGCCCAACGGGAGCGGCGACCGGTTCTGATTGAAGGCCCCAAGGGCCAGAGACAGGAACCCTCCGCTCCCGCCGAGCGGGGGGTTTTTCTTTGTGGTTTTGAACGAGGACGGAACGAGCAAGTGACCAGGATCGTGGTTCTTCCAGGCGACGGCATCGGCCCCGAGGTTGCGGCGGAAGCGCAGGCGTGCCTTGTGCTTATTTCCGATCACTTCGAGCTTGGCCTCGCCTTCGAGGAGCATGATTTCGGCGGCGTTGCGATCGACCGGCATGGTTCGCCGCTTCCTGACTCGACGCTCGAAGCGTGCCGAAGCGCCGATGCGATCCTGATGGGTGCGGTCGGGGGTCCCAAGTGGGACAACAGTCCGGAGCGTCCCGAGGCGGGCCTGCTCAAGCTGCGGAAGGCATTGCGGCTATTCGCCAATCTGCGGCCGACGCGGGTCATCCAGGGGCTCGAGCATTTTTCTCCGCTCAAGCTTGAGATTGCAGCCGGGGCCGACGTGCTGGTCGTCCGCGAGCTGACCGGCGGGCTCTATTTCGGTGAGAAGGTGCTGGAGGATGATCGCGCCTCGGACCTGTGCGCGTACAGCCGCGAGGAGATCGAGCGGATTGCGCATGTCGCCTTTCGTGCCGCCATGAAGCGCAGGAAGAAACTGACGTCGGTCGACAAGGCCAATGTCATGGCCACGTCCAAGCTTTGGCGGCGCGTGGTCGAAGAGGTTGCGCGCGAATATCCGGAGGTTGCGGTCAATCATATTTATGTCGATGCGGCGTCGATGTACCTGGTGACGCGTCCGCGCGATTTCGACGTGATCGTCACCGACAATCTGTTCGGCGACATATTGTCCGACGAGATGTCGGTGGTGGGCGGGTCGATCGGCCTGCTCGGCTCGGCAAGCGTCGGTGACAGCGGTCCGGGGCTGTTCGAGCCGATCCACGGTTCGGCACCCGACATCGCCGGCCTGGACAAGGCCAATCCGTCGGGCGCGATCGCAAGCGCGGCTATGCTGCTCGACCATCTCGGCAAGCACGACCAGGCGCGCCAGCTCGAGGCCGCGATCGAACTGACTTTGGCCGACGGCAAGCGAACCGGTGACCTTGGCGGCAAGATGGGCTGCAAGGAGTTCGGTCTGGCGGTTCGCAAGACCCTCGAGAAGGTGCTTGGCCTCGTGTCGATACGCGCTGAGGTGCGGGCATGAACAGCGCGCCGCAAACGCTCTACGAGAAGATCTGGGACGCGCATGTCGTCGAGCGCCGCAACGACGGCACCTGCCTGATCTATATCGACCGGCATCTCGTCCATGAAGTTACGTCGCCGCAGGCCTTCGAGGGGCTGCGGATGGCAGGGCGCAAGGTCCGCCGTCCGGACCTGACCCTGGCCGTGCCCGATCATAATCTGCCGACCACCGCGCGGGTTGGAGCCGACGGCGCGCGCCTGCCGATCAAGGATGCGGCAAGCGCCGGGCAGCTATCAGCGCTCGAGAAAAATGTCGCCGAGTTCGGCGTCCCGTATATCAACGATCTCGCTGCCGAGCAGGGTATCGTGCACGTGGTCGGGCCCGAGCAGGGCTTCACGCTCCCGGGAACTACAGTCGTTTGCGGCGACAGCCACACGGCGGCGCATGGTGCAATGGGCGCGCTCGCGTTCGGAATCGGCACCAGCGAGGTCGAGCATGTGCTCGCCACCCAGACGCTTTTGCTCGCGCCGTCCAAGACGCTCGAGATCAGGGTCGATGGGACGCTTGGTTTCGGCGTGTCGCCCAAGGATGTGATCCTCGCGATCATTGGCCGGATCGGGGCAGCGGGCGGCAATGGCCATGTCATTGAATATCGCGGAAGCACCTTCGACGCCATGAGCATCGAAGGGCGCCTGACGGTCGCCAACATGTCGATCGAGGGAGGTGCGCGTTCGGGCCTGTTCGCGCCGGACGAAACGACCGTCGCTTATCTGAAGGGTCGGCCGATGGCGCCAACCGGCGAAGCCTGGGACAGGAAACTGGCGTGGTGGAAGACGCTGGCGACCGACGAGGGCGCGCGCTTCGACAGCAGCGTCCGCCTCGACGCGCAGGACATCGCCCCGAATGTCACCTGGGGCACGAGCCCTGAGGATGTGGTGCCGATTACTGGCGACGTGCCGTATCCGGAAAGCTTTGCCGACGCCGGCAAGCAGGCGGCGGCGCGCCAGTCGCTCGACTATATGGGGCTTGAGGCGGGCATGCGGTTGCAGGACGTCACGGTCCAGCACATCTTCATTGGCAGCTGCACCAACAGCCGGATCGAGGATCTGCGCGCGGCGGCGGGCGTGGTTCGCGGACGCAAGGTCAGCGACACGATCAAGCAGGCGCTGGTCGTGCCGGGTTCCGGACTGGTCAAGCGCCAGGCCGAGAGCGAAGGGCTGGACCGCATCTTCGTAGAGGCCGGTTTCGAATGGCGTGAGCCGGGATGCTCGATGTGCCTGGCGATGAACCCGGACAAGGTTCCGCCGCAGGAACGTTGCGCATCGACGTCGAACCGCAATTTCGCGGGCCGCCAGGGTCCGGGCGCGCGCACCCATTTGCTCTCGCCGGCAATGGCCGCCGCGGCCGCCGTGACCGGCCGGCTCACCGACGTCCGGGAGCTGATGGCATGAAGGCGGTCAAGCATATCGAGGGGCGCGCCTATCCGCTCGGGCTCAAGAATGTCGACACCGATGCGATCATTCCGGCCGAGCATCTGAAGACAATCACGCGCGCCGGCCTTGGCCGCTACGCGTTCGAGGTGCTTCGCAAGGTTCCGGGCAATCTGTTCGAGGATCCGCGGTTCGAGGGTGCGCCGATCATCATCGCCGGCGACAATTTCGGCTGCGGGTCGAGCCGCGAACATGCCGCCTGGGCGCTCGATGATATGGGCGTGCAGGCAGTGATCGCGCCGAGTTTCTCCGATATTTTCGCGAGCAATGCGTTCAAGAACGGGATCGTCACGGTGGTGGTCGAGCAGGCGGCGATCGACCGCCTGATGATCGTCGCGCAGGACCACGCGATCGATGTGGACCTTGAGACCATGACCGTCACATCGCCGCTGCAGGACCGGTTCACGTTCGAACTTGACCCGTTCCGCCGGGATTGCCTGATGCAGGGGCTTGACGAAATCGGCCTGACACTCGCCAGTGAAGCGGCGATCAGCACCTACGAATCGAGCAGGAGCGTAGCCTAGAATGGTGGGACAACCGGAACGACAGGGACTTTACGATCCCCGCAACGAGCATGACAGCTGCGGCGTCGGCTTCGTTGCGGACGTGAAGGGCCGCAAGTCGAACGACATCATTCGCCAGGGCCTCCAGATCCTGGTCAATCTCGATCACCGCGGCGCCGTCGGGGCGGACCCTTTGGTCGGCGACGGTGCCGGGTGCCTGATCCAGATTCCCGACAAGCTGATCCGCGCCTGGGCCGAAGGGCAGGGGATCAGCCTGCCCGAGCCGGGCGACTATGCGGTCGGCATGTGCTTCCTTCCTGCCGATGAGGAAGCGCGCGACGCGGCGGTCGCTTTGTTCGAGCGCTATGTCGCTGCCGAGGGCCAGCAATTGCTCGGCTGGCGCGACGTTCCGACGAACAGCGACGGCATGGGGCGAACCGTGCTCGAGACGATGCCGGTCATCCGCCAGGCGGTGATCGCCAAAGGCGCGCATATCCGCGACCAGGACAGTTTCGAGCGCAAACTGCTCGCGATCCGCAAGCAGATCCAGAATCCGCTCCTCGAGCTGTCCAAGAAGCGCGACCTGCCGGGCCTTGCGAGCTTCTACATTCCCTCGCTGTCGACGCGCACGATCGTCTACAAGGGGCTGCTGCTCGCGACCCAGGTCGGCGGCTTCTACGAGGATCTGTCGAATCCGCTGACTGAAAGCGCGCTGGCGATGGTGCACCAGCGTTTCTCGACCAACACCTTCCCGTCGTGGAAGCTGGCACATCCGTTCCGCTTTCTCTCGCACAATGGCGAGATCAATACGGTTCGCGGCAACGTGAACTGGATGAATGCGCGCCGACGCACGCTCGAGTCCCCCTTGCTCGGCGCCGATCTCGACAAGATGTGGCCGCTGATCCCGCATGGCCAGTCGGACACCGCCTCGCTCGACAATGCGCTCGAGCTGCTTGTCGCAGGCGGCTATTCGCTCGCGCATGCGGTGATGCTGCTGATTCCCGAGGCATGGGCCGGCAACGCGCTGATGGATGCCAAGCGCCGTGCCTTTTACGAATATCATGCGGCGCTGATGGAGCCGTGGGACGGACCGGCGGCAATCGCCTTCACGGACGGGCGGCAGATCGGGGCGACGCTGGATCGCAACGGGCTTCGACCGGCGCGCTTCATCGTCACCGACGACGACATGGTCGTGATGGCATCTGAATCGGGCGTGCTTCCGATCCCCGAGGAGAAGATCGTCCGCAAATGGCGGCTCCAGCCCGGCAAGATGCTGCTGATCGATCTCGAGGAAGGCCGCATCGTCGAGGATGAGGAGATCAAGGCCAAGCTTGCCGAGGCCGAGCCCTATGGCGACTGGCTGCGCGAAACGCAGTTCAACCTCAAGGACCTGCCGCTCAGTGACAATGCCCCGAGCGACGATCCAGCGACGCTGACCGACCGGCAGCTGGCGTTCGGCTATACGCAGGAGGACCTCAAATTCTTCCTGACGCCGATGGCGCAGGCCGGCGACGACCCGCTCGGGTCGATGGGCACCGACACGCCGATCGCGGTGCTGTCGAAGCGGCCCAAGCTGCTGTACGAATATTTCAAGCAGAATTTCGCACAGGTCACCAACCCGCCGATCGACCCGATCCGCGAGGAACTGGTGATGTCGCTGGTGTCGATGATCGGCCCGCGTCCCAATCTGCTCGGCCATCATGCCGGCACCCACAAGAGGCTCGAAGTCTCGCAGCCGATCCTGTCCAACGAGGATCTCGAGAAGATCCGTTCGATCCAGGATACGCTCGACGGCGCGTTCCGGACCGCGACGCTCGACGCGACCTGGCCGGCGGGGGCGGGCGCGCAGGCGATGGAAGCGGCGCTGCAGCGGCTGTGCTGGGAAGCGACCGAGGCGGTGCTTGCCGATTCGAACGTGCTGATCTTGTCGGATCGTGCGGTATCGGCGGAACGGATTCCGATCCCGGCAGCGCTGGCGACCGGGGCGGTGCACCATCATTTGATCCGCCAGGGTTTGCGGATGCAGACCGGTCTGGTCGTCGAGACCGGCGAAGCGCGCGAAGTGCATCATTTCTGCGTGCTCGCCGGCTACGGCGCCGAGGCGATCAATCCCTATCTCGCGTTCGAGACGATCGAGAAGCTGCGCACCGATGGCGAGCTGACGGTCGATGCCGAAAAGGCGCGCTACAATTACATCAAGGCGATCGGCAAGGGCATGCTCAAGGTGATGTCCAAAATGGGCATCTCGACCTACCAGAGCTATTGCGGTGCGCAGATTTTCGATGCGGTCGGGCTGTCGTCCGCCTTCGTCGACAAATATTTCACCGGTACGGCGACGATGATCGAGGGTGTCGGCGTCGACGAGGTCGCCGAGGAAGCGGCGCGGCGCCATGGCGATGCCTATTCGCCGCATCCGCTCGACCATGAAGCGCTCAATATCGGCGGCGCTTATGCCTATCGGATCGGCGGCGAGGAGCATGCCTGGACGCCGACGTCGGTCGCCAATTTGCAGCATGCGGTGCGCGGCAACATTCCCGAGGAATATGCCGCCTTCGCGCGCAGCATCAATGAGCAGAACCGGCGGTTGCTGACGATCCGCGGGCTGATGAAATTCCGCTTCACCAGGACGCCGGTACCGGTCGAGGAAGTTGAACCGGCGAGCGAGATCGTCAAGCGGTTCGCGACCGGGGCGATGAGCTTCGGGTCAATCAGCCGCGAGGCGCATACCACGCTGGCGATCGCAATGAACCGGATCGGTGGCAAGTCGAATACGGGCGAGGGCGGCGAGGAGAGCGATCGCTACAAGGTCATGGCCAATGGCGATTCGATGCGCTCGGCGATCAAGCAGGTCGCATCGGGCCGGTTCGGCGTGACCGCCGAATATCTGGTCAATGCCGACGACCTCCAGATCAAGATCGCGCAGGGCGCCAAGCCGGGCGAGGGCGGCCAGCTGCCCGGGCACAAGGTCGACAAGCATATCGCTGCGGTGCGTCATTCGACGCCCGGTGTCGGACTGATTTCGCCGCCGCCGCACCATGACATCTATTCGATCGAGGATCTGGCGCAGCTGATCCACGACCTGAAGAATGCCAATCCGCGTGCGCGCATCTCGGTCAAGCTGGTGTCGGAGGTCGGGGTCGGCACGGTTGCGGCTGGCGTGTCCAAGTCGAAGGCCGATCATGTCACCATATCGGGTTTCGAAGGCGGCACCGGTGCATCGCCGCTGACCTCGCTGACGCACGCTGGCCTGCCGTGGGAGATCGGTCTGGCCGAGACCCAGCAGACATTGATCCTCAATGGGCTTCGCGGCCGTATCGCGGTGCAGACCGATGGCGGCCTGCGGACTGGGCGCGACGTCGCGATCGGTGCGATCCTCGGCGCCGACGAATTCGGCTTCGCGACCGCGCCGCTGATCGCGGCAGGCTGCATCATGATGCGCAAGTGCCACCTCAACACCTGTCCGGTCGGTGTCGCCACGCAAGACCCGGTGCTGCGCGCGCGATTCACCGGCCAGCCCGAGCATGTGATCAACTATTTCTTCTTCGTTGCCGAGGAATTGCGAGAAATCATGGCCTCGCTCGGCGTGCGCAAGGTCGAAGAGCTTATCGGCCGGCCTGAATTTCTCGACGCGAGCACGGCGATCGATCACTGGAAGGCGCAGGGCATCGACCTGTCGAAAATCCTGTTCCAGCCGGTGGTCGACGAGGCGATCGCGCGCTGGAATTGCGAGACCCAGCAGCATGGCCTCGACGCAGCGCTCGATCACAAGCTGATCGCCGCGTCGGAGGCGGCGCTCGAACGGCGCGAGCCGGTACGCATCGAAGGCGAAGTCCGCAACGTCAACCGTGCAGTCGGGACGATGCTGTCGGGCGAAGTGGCGCTTCGTTACGGCCATGAAGGCCTGCCGGCCGACACGATCGCCATCCAGTTGCGCGGCATCGCCGGGCAAAGCTTCGGCGCGTTCCTTGCGCATGGCGTGACGCTCGACCTGGTCGGCGATGCCAATGACTATGTCGGCAAGGGCTTGTCGGGGGGCCGCGTGATCGTTCGCCAGCCCGACGTCGACCGCGATGCCACCGCCAACATCATCGTCGGCAATACCGTGCTGTACGGCGCGATCGCGGGCGAGGCCTATTTCAACGGCGTTGCCGGCGAGCGCTTCGCGGTCCGCAATTCGGGTGCGGTCGCGGTCGTCGAGGGCGCGGGTGACCATTGCTGCGAATATATGACCGGCGGGGTCGTGCTGGTGCTCGGCGCGGTCGGCCGCAATTTCGCGGCCGGGATGTCCGGCGGACTCGCTTATGTCTACGATCCCGACGGCACCCTCGAGGCGCAGTGCAACAAGGCGAGCGTCGAGGTCGATCGCGTCGATGCGACGCCGGGCGACCGCGACGATCCGCGCGCGCCGCGGCAGCGCCCGATCAATGTCCATGATGCCGGCATGGGCGACATGCTTCGCTTCGACGTGGAGCGTATACGCATCCTGATCGAGCGGCATCTGCTCGCGACGGGAAGCGCCCGGGCACGTGCGTTGCTCGACGATTGGGACACTTCGATCCGGCATTTCGTCAAGGTCACGCCGCCCGAATATCGGCGCGCGCTGATCGACATCGAAGCCGAGGCGATGGCCCCCGTCACCGTGGCGGCAGAATGACGGCTTCCTTCCTTTCCGGAGCAATCCACGAATGAGCAACCCGACCGGATTCCTGAACATCGATCGTCACGATCGCAGCTATCTGCCGCCCGAGGAAAGGCTGCGCAGTTGGAAGGAATTCATGCGACCGCTCGGCGACCGCGAGGTGGAACGCCAGGCGGAACGCTGCATGGATTGTGGCATACCCTTTTGCCACTCGGGCTGTCCGGTCAACAATCTGATCCCCGACTGGAACGACCTCGTCCAGCGCGACGATTGGCATGCGGCGATCGAGCGGCTTCACCGCACTAACAACTTCCCGGAATTCACCGGCCGTGTCTGCCCCGCGCCGTGCGAGGCGGCCTGCACGCTCAACATTACGGACGCGCCGGTGACGATCAAGACGATCGAATGCGAAATCGTCGACCGCGCCTGGCGGGAAGGCTGGATCAAGGCGCAGATGGCGTCACGCGGGACCGGCCGCCGGGTCGCAGTGATCGGCTCCGGTCCTGCCGGGCTCGCCTGCGCGCAACAGCTTGCCCGCGCCGGGCATGCGCCGACCGTGTTCGAGAAGAACGACCGGATCGGCGGCCTGCTTCGCTACGGCATTCCCGACTTCAAGATGGAGAAGCATCTGATCGACCGCCGCGTCGCGCAGATGGAGGCGGAAGGCGTTATTTTCCGCGCCAACATGCATATCGGCAAGGACGTCAGCGTGCAGCGCCTGCTCGACGATTACGACATCATCGTGCTGGCGGGTGGCGCCGAAAATCCGCGCGACCTCGAAGTCGAGGGCCGGGAGCTCGACGGCACCTATTTCGCGATGGATTTCCTGACCCAGCAAAACAAGCGCAATGCCGGCGACGACGAGGATCGCGCTGCTCCCGACGGGACATTGTCGGCCAAGGGCAAGCATGTCGTCGTGATCGGCGGCGGCGATACCGGGTCGGACTGCATCGGCACGTCGAACCGGCAGGGTGCAGCATCGATCATGCAGCTCGAAATCCTTCCCGAACCGCCGGTGCGCGAGAACAAGGCGCTGACCTGGCCCAACTGGCCGCTCAAGCTGCGGACCTCCTCGTCGCACGAGGAAGGCTGCGACCGCGATTTCTCGGTGCTGACGCGGCGTGTGGTGGGCGAGGGGGGCAAGGTGACCGCGATCGAATGCGTGCGCGCCGAGATGGTGCGCGGCGCGGACGGCCGGACCACGATCGAACCGGTTGCCGGCAGCGAATTTCAGATCAAGGCGGACATGGTCCTGCTCGCGATGGGCTTCGTTGGTCCGAAGACCCACGGACTGGTGGAGCAATCGGGCGTCGACCTCGACCCGCGCGGCAACGTCAAAGCGGCGATGGGCGATTACCAGACATCGGTGCCGCGCGTCTTTTCGTGCGGCGACATGCGTCGCGGACAATCGCTGGTCGTATGGGCGATTCGCGAAGGGCGCGAATGCGCCGAGGCGGTCGATCGCTATCTGGCCGGGCATCCAAGGGGGGCGCAGCCGGCCGGGATGGTTGCGGCTTAGCCGGGGCCCTCATAGCGCATAATTCACGTTACGCCCGCGCACGCGAGCGTCCAGCTTCTTTTCAAATCAGGCTATCGAAGAAGCTGGATTCCCGTGTTCGCGTGATCACGCGCGCGAACGGGTGTCGCTGATAGGGTGCGAGCTCACGACCTCTCATGGCCCTGTCTTACACCCGCTATGGTTAATTTGGAGTTTGGCCTGGTCTAGAAGTGCAGGCCGGTCCGAAGGCCGTAGCGGCGCGGATCGTTGAACGTCGCGGTCCCCCCGAAGTCCGCGGTGGCAGTCGACAGGACGATCTCGTTTTCGAGATTGTCCACGAACGCCTGGACATAGAAACGGTCCCTCGGCGCGTTGTAGGTGAGCGACAGGTCGCTGCTATGATAATGCGGCTGCCGGAACTGCACGCGCGGTGTGAGGTCGGTCAGCACAAAATGGTCGCTGAACCTAATCCGGCCGCTTGCTACGATAGTGCCGCCGTTGGGCAGTGGCTGGGTGAATCTGTAGGCCACGCTGGCCGTAAAATCGGGTGCACGATCAAGCGGTTTACCGCTGAAGCTGATATTTTCTGCCGGGAAGAACCTGTGGTAGCGGGCGTCCAGATAGGTGACGCCCAGATCGAATCGATGCTGCGCCGACGGCACGATCGTCGTTTCCACTTCGATCCCGTCGATCCTTGCCTTGGCGGCGTTGGTCGTTACTTGGCAGGGTCCGCCACAGACGCTGCTGATCTGGCTGAGCTGCAGATTTGAATAATCGTAATGGAAGGCCGCTGCATTGACGCGCAGCCGGTCACCGGCGAGTTGCAACTTCAACCCGGCTTCAAAAGCGGTCAAAGTCTCAGGGTTGTAGTAGAGGGCGTTGGCGGGAAGGGCGCAGCTCGCACCGGTGCCTATCTCGCAGCCGTCGTTGAAGCCGCCGGCCTTGTAGCCGGTCGACACCGTGGCGTAGACAATGCCCGCCCCGGGCAGGTCGTAGTGCAGGCCGAGGCGCCAAGTGGTTTTCTCGGATGAGATCCGGGCGTCATTGCGCACCAGGATGACGCGTGTTCCATCGTCCAGATCGAACGCCGAGGCACCGCGCCGTGACTTGCGATCATGCGAATAGCGAATGCCTGCAGTGGTATGGAGCCGCGATGTGAGATCGAATATCGCTTCGCCGAACGCGGCATAGGATGTTGCGATCGTCGGATCCTGGGTGAAGCCAGCCTGCGTGGCGCTTGGGGGGAGGCCGAGGAAATCCGGATTTTGAATGAAGAAGTCGATCCGAGACCTTTCCTTGAAATAATAAGCGCCGACCTGGCCGTGCAGCCGGCCGTGCTGGTTGAGCGCCAGCCGCAACTCCTGCGAATTCTGCCAATATCGTCCGCCATAGGTCGAGCCGTGGGTGCCGAACAGGAAGCTGCCGCGTTCGTCGCGCTTGAACCGCCGGTACGAGCCCAGATAGGTCAAATCGACCGGCCCAAGATCCCATTTGAATTCGGCGGTCACACCCCAGCTGTTCGAATCGCGCGACGTCGCGCGTTCCGGCCACAGCATTGTTCTTTCTTCTTTATGGCTTAACGTTATTACTTCAGGATCGATATCAGCAGCGATCGGCAGTACGAAGAAATTGCCGAGCCCGACCGCGCCCGCGGTCGCGCCCTTGATCGACGCATAATCGGCACGAACGAGGAGGCTGGCCCGTGGCGAAAGCATGAAGGCGGCTGAAACGCGGCCTGAGACGTTGTCGCGCGCGGGATCGAGCGAGGCACCGCCGGCGCCCCGGCGAATGAAGCTGTCGCGGCGGTCATAGTTGACGGCTGCGCGCAGGCCGACCGCGTCGCTTACCGGAAGGTTCAAGACGGCGGTCGCATTGCGCGAATCGTAATTGCCGTAGGACATGTCCAGGCTGGCGCCGAAGTCGGGACCGGGCCGGGCCGAGATCAGGTTGATGACGCCGGCGGTGGCATTGCGTCCGTAAAGCGTGCCCTGCGGCCCGCGCAGGATCTCGATCCGCTCGAGGTCGAACAGCGAAACATCCTGCGCCTGCGGCCGCGCGATATAGATGCCGTCGAGTAGGAAAGCGGCGGACGGATCGCCCTTCTCGGTACCGTCGCTGCTGGTCACGCCGCGGATGGTGATCTGAATGCCATTGTTGCGGTCGATGGATAGGCTTGGTGCCAGAGTGTCGAGTGTCGAGATATCGGTGACGTCATGGTTGCGCAATTGTGCCGCGTCGATGATGCTGAGCGCGACGGGAGTCTGCGAAGCGCGCGTTTCTGTGCGGAGCGCGGTAACGATGATGTCGTCATCGGCGGCCGATCCTGCCGAACCCTGGGCCAACGCTGGTGCGCCAGCTCCGAGGCCGATCGCGGCGAGCATGAGCATTATGCCCGCGGGCGGAGCGCGCAACCGCAACGCGCGGCTAGAAAGGTTCATTTACAGCCCTGTCTTGACGGCCGATCGGGGTCGACCGGAGAGCCGAATGCCTCTCGTTGCGCGGCTGTAATGTCAACGACAGATACTACGGGGTATGGGACAGGTGCGCGCCCGTGGGTAATTCGGGAGGACCCTGCGGAGCCTGCCAGCTGTTTGCCCAATAGGTTACGGCATTGCTGGTCGGGAAATATCGGCGCGCCTCCTCGATCGAGAGCCAGCTTTCGTCGCGATTCATCCTCGTGAGAAACTGGCGGTGGAGCTTGTCCTTCCAGTTGATCGGGTACAATATGTGCCCGGGAAGCAGTGCAAGCTCGCCGAAGGCGATCGTGTCCGGATCGATATCGAACGCGTGCTTGCGAACGAAAGCGAGCGTTTCCGCCCTGAAAGCGTCGCGATTGCGCTGATAGGCCCTGGCGACCCGCCGCAGCACGACGGGGCCGGCCACATATTCGGGGCGCTTGTCGATATGGGCGTGACCGCGTGTCAGCTCACGGACGTTCTCGATCGCGCAAATATATCCGAGCCAGAAGCCTTGTCCCGCGGCCGAGGCCATGAACGCATTGGGAATCGAATGCAGGAAGGCGGGATCGGTGCCCATCCTGCCCAATATCACCTGACTCGAGTTGGCAGGCAGCTCGCTCAGCGGTTTCAGGCACTGGAAATCGAGATCCGCATAGATCCCGCCCTCGGTGAAGAGATAGACCGCACGAATGAAATCGACGCGAAATATCTCCTGCGGAAAGCCGTCGTAGAGTGGCAGCAGCTGCGGAAAGGTGCGCGCCAGCAACGCGCGGTTGTCGGCATCGTCATAGAGCCTGATATCAAAGTCCGGGTTCAGCGCCGGGAAAGACTCGCGCCAATGCCGGAACTTCGCAGGAAGCGCGTTCTTAGTCTTCCAGGTCTGATGGAGGATTTGCGGGAACATCGGCCTGGCGGCTGATTAGGAGAGGATGGGCGGCGCAGTCCAGTACAACGTGGCATGCTTCGAACATTGTCGCGGCCCGGCCGATCGAGAGGGGTAAGGGCACCTTTTCCATTTGACGCGGGGCAGGCCAGCAGGGATCATGGTTGCCAGCTTGGAGAGGGTCTATTCGTCAGGTCGCGGCACTTCCTTATCGCGCGGGAACCGACGGCACCGTTCGCCTGCTGATGATCACGTCGCGCGATACGCGGCGCTGGATCATTCCCAAGGGAAATCCGATCCGCGGCCTGCCGCCGCACCTCGCGGCTGCGCAGGAAGCATTTGAAGAGGCGGGCGTGTCTGGCATTCCCTGTCCAAGTCCGCTCGGTTCCTATCAATATTGGAAACGCCGCAAGGACGGTCGCTTCAAGGAGGCTCTGGTCGAGGTCTTCCCGCTGGCCGTGCTTTTGGAAGCGGACGAATGGCCGGAGAGACCGGAACGCGACCGACGCTGGTTCTCGTTCGCCGAAGCGGCGACGGTCGTCGAAGAAGCCGAACTGGCCTCCCTCATCACCGCTTTCAAAGCCGAGGCGCCAGTCGCTGGTCCGGCGACGCGGGCGCTGTTATGGACACGCCACAATGTGAGTGAAAGGGTTCCCGGCTTGCGATGGTTCCATGCGCTGATGCCCAAGCAGGGTCGCTTTTTCGAGCTGTTCGAGGCGCACGCCGCGACGCTGGTGGCAGGGGCGGACGCGCTCGCCCAACTGCTCCAGGGCGGGGATATGATCGAGGCGCATTGCCGCGAGATCGTCGCGCGCGAGCAGGATGCCGACGAGATCACGCGGCAGGTGCTGCAGGACGTGCGCAGGACGTTCGTGACTCCGTTCGACCGAAGCGCGATCACCGATCTGATCGGATCGATGGACGACGCGATCGATCAGATGCACCAGACCGCAAAGGCGATCACGCTGTTCGAAGTCACCGACTTCGACTCGCAGATGCGCGACATGAGCGCGATCATCGTCGAGGCCGCCCGGATCACCGCCGATGCGATGCCGCTGCTTCGCTCTGTCGGCCGCAACGGACCGCAGCTGCACGCGCTGACCGAACGGATCGTCCAGATCGAGGGTCACGCCGACGAGATCCACGATTCCGGGCGCAAGGCATTGTTCAAGGCCGCCAAGGCCGACACCATGAACTTCTTCGTCGGCAATGAAATCTACAGCCACCTCGAGAAGATCGTCGACCGGTTCGAGGACGTGGCGAACGAGATCCAGGGTCTCGTGATCGACCACGCCTGATCGCCGGCATCGATGGCAGGCCATATTTCCTTCGCCGTTCTGGTGGCGCTGATCGCGCTGGCGCTGCTGTTCGATCTGCTCAATGGACTTCACGACGCGGCCAATTCGATCGCGACGGTCGTATCGACGCGCGTCCTGCCGCCGCAGGTCGCGGTTGCCTGGGCCGCATTCTTCAACTTCATCGCCTTCCTGTTCTTCGGCCTGCATGTCGCGCAGACCGTGGGCACCGGGATCATCGATGCGCATGTCGTCGATTCGCAGGTCATCTTCGGTGCGCTGATGGGCGCGATCGTCTGGAACCTGCTGACCTGGTGGCTGGGCATCCCATCGAGCAGCAGCCATGCGCTGATCGGCGGGCTGATCGGGGCCGGAACGCTGAAGGCGGGGTTTTCTGCGATCATCTGGGGCGGCGTGCTGAAGACGGCGAGCGCAATCATCCTTTCCCCGGCCTTCGGCTTGTTGCTGGCGATGCTGCTGGTGCTGCTTATCTCCTGGTTGCTGATCCGCACCTCGCCGAGCATCGCCGACCGGCGCTTTCGAAAGCTCCAGCTCGTCTCCGCGTCGCTCTATTCGCTTGGGCATGGCGGCAACGATGCGCAGAAGACGATGGGGATAATCGCGGTGCTGCTCTATTCGCAGGGCAGGCTCGGCGCCGAATTCAGCGTGCCGTTTTGGGTGGTGCTGGCCTGCCAGGCGGCAATGGGTCTGGGGACCTTGTTCGGCGGCTGGCGGATCGTCCACACGATGGGCTCGCGGATCACCCGCCTGACGCCCGCGCAGGGCTTTTGCGCCGAGACTGGCGGAGCCATCACCCTGTTCGCCGCCACCTGGCTCGGCGTGCCGGTGTCGACCACGCATACGATCACCGGCGCGATCGTTGGCGTCGGCGCGTCGCGGCGTCTGTCGGCGGTGCGCTGGAACATCGCCAGCAGCATCGTCGTAGCGTGGGGGGTTACGCTGCCCGCATCGGCCCTGATCGCCGCCGCGGCCTATTGGGTGGCGGGCCTGTTCTAGCGCAGGATCGCGATGCCGGCGTCGCGGCGCCTGGTCCAGCCATTTGGGGAACGCGACCGGACCGCGGTGGCGCCACGCTATCAGCATGCGACGCCCCGTGATTCGGAATGAAATGGGGCGTCGAAGGCCGACCAAAATGGCGTGCGAAGTTGATGAAATTGATGGTTGCCATGGGCTCGGCTCGGAGCCGGCAAAAATGCGGGAAAAAGGGCTTCAAATCGGGTCGTGTTCCTGATATGTTCCATTGCTTTCGGATAGCGGTTGATTTCCTACATTGCAACCTTCCGTTCCTGCAGCGGGCCGATGTCGAGCTTTATCCGATGCGGGCGCTGTTTGAGCCGGCAGCACGACTTGATTGCGGGCGCTACTCCCTGACAAGGCAGTGCGGAATCGGCAGCTATTGGTGGGCCGTGCTGGACGAAGATGAGCACGGTGTCTACGCTGTGGTCCTGTGACGATGGACGGCTTCTCCAATCAGATCATCGACGTGGGCGAAACTACGGTCTTCGTGCGCGCGGCAGGATCGGGACCTCCCGTCCTGATGCTGCATGGCTTCCCCGAGACACATCTGATGTGGCGCGACATCGCGCCTCGCCTTGCACGTGAGTTCACCGTCGTATGCGCAGACTTGCGCGGCTACGGCCGGAGCGGCTGTCCCGCTTCTGATGCCGATCACGCTCCCTACTCCAAACGGGCAATGGGGAGCGACATGATCGTGGCCATGAACAGGCTCGGGCACCAGCGCTTTCGCCTGGCCGGACATGACCGAGGCGGTCGGGTCGCCTATCGAATGGCGCTCGATCATCCGCGCGCAATAGAAAAGATCGCGGTACTCGATGTCTTGCCAACCTCGACATCGTGGGACCGTGCCGATGCGCGGCTTGCGCTGGCGTTCTGGCCTTGGTCGCTCCTCGCGCAGCCGGAACCACTCCCCGAACGTATGCTGGCCGCTGATCCAGAGGCCGTCGTAGACAACGCGCTCAAGGAGTGGGGCTCGCCAGCGAAAGCGTTTCCTCCAGAGGTGCGCGCCGCCTACATTGATGCGCTACGAGATCCGGAGCATATTCACGCGATCTGCGAAGAGTATCGAGCCGCAGCGACAATCGACCGCCAGCATGACGCAGCCGATCAAGAAGCTGGAGGGCGGATAAACTGCCCTCTCCTTGCGCTCTGGAGCGCGAAGGGCGGGCTCGAAAACTGGTACACGGACGCGGAGGGTCCCTTGGCGCTCTGGCGAATGTGGAGCACGGATGCCAGTGGTCGCCCAATGGATGGCGGGCACTTTTTCCCGGAGGAAATGCCAGAGGAAACGACCCAGGAATTGAGACGCTTCTTCTCCTGAATTCGAAGCCACAGATGCCGTTCTGCACGAGCACCGTGAGATAGGCGGCAGACGGCGGTATTTGGCGCCCCGCGCCGGACAAACATAACGAATATGAGTCGCCGTTGGATTGTCCTTAACTGGCGTTGCTGCCACCGCCATGGCGGACGTGGGTCCGGGCGCTTCAGGAGGAGCCGGCATCGCCCCTCCTCGACGTCCGGTGCGCGCGCTCGACGGAAGCGCTGACTTGCAGAATCATCGCAGCCCGCGCTGCGGGAGCACTTCCATCAGTGAAAGTCGATCGCCGCAGCCACCTCTCTCAGCAGGCGGAACAGCCAGGCGCTCCCCTCGTCCATGAGAGCGACGCGCGGGATGATCGCATGGAGCGGCGCGCGCCCCCAGGGTTCGGGCGGCGCGATGGTAACGATCCCGTGCCGCTCGGCGTGCGCGGCAAGGAGGCGGGTCGGGACGGCCGCCACCAGATCAGTCTCGGCGACTATGGCCAGCGCCAGCAGGAAATTGGGCACTGACACCGCGACACGCCGCCGCAGGCCCATTTCGGCCAAGAGAGTGTCGATGAGGCCGTGGAAGCCGCCGCCGGTGGAAACGAGGATATGGTTGCACTCGCAGTAGCGCGCGAGCGAAAAGTCGGCCTTGAGAGGATGCCCGCTTCGCACCGCGATCGCGAACTCTTCGGCGTAGATGGGCTCTGACAGGAAGCGCGCGGGCGTGTCGCTAAGCGGCTGGATCGCGATGTCCGCGCGACGCCCGTCGAGATCGCCAAGGGCTCCTTCCAGCAATGTGCCGATCACGCCCACATCGATACCCGGCGCCTCCTGCACAAGACGGCCGAGCATCGGTGGCAGCAGCACGGCCGTGACCGCATCGGGCATGGCGAGCATGAAGCGACGGCGCGAGCGGGCCGGGTCGAACGGCTCGGCGCTGGCCACGACCTGGCGCATCCGGTCGAGTATGTCCGTGATCGGCTCCGCCAGCGCAAGCGCGCGTTCGGTAGGAACGACGCCCTTAGGAGTCTTCAGGAAAACCGGATCATTGAGCAGGCGGCGGAGCCGGCCCAATGCGTGGCTGACCGCCGAGGGCGAGAGGTTCAACCGCTGGGCCGCGCGCGATACGCCGCGCTCGGCCATCACTGCCTCGAACACAACCAGCAGGTTTAGATCGATACGGGAGAGATCGATTTCATTCAGCATATTGCTGAAATTTTGCCACTGGATGCACCATCTGTCGAGGTGCGAGGGAGGGGAGAAAGGATTTCAAATGACGCCCCATGTTTCCAAACTCCTGCCCCTTCGCCGCCGGACCGCCGCGCATTCGCTTCGAACAGTTCGCAGCTTGCTCAGGGTGCTTCTGTCTGTCGCTTTGCTCTCGGCATCTGCCGCTCACGCCGATGTCGCATCCGACTGGGTCGGCCTCGCCGACCGCGCGATCGACGGGCAACCCGTTGCGCCGCCGTTGCGGGCGCAGCGCGAGCGGATAGCCCCAGCGTTAACCGCGCTGGCGATTTTCGAGGCGGTGAACAGTATCGATCGCCGCTACCACAGCTATCTCGATCTCCCCAAACTGGAGGGGTCCGCTTCGGAGCATGCCGCGGCCGTCGCAGCCGGCCATGGCGTGCTGGCGACGCTCTATCCTGAGCGGCAGTCGACTCTCGACGACGCTTTCGCGCTGGCCTTGGCGCATATACCAGACGGTCCCCCGAAAGAGGCGGGTCTGGCGCTGGGGCGACGCGCGGCGCAAGCTGCGCTGTCGAGACCTATGTTCGAGGGGCCGGCCCCCGAACCGGATCGGCCAGCGGGCGAGGTCGGCCGCTTCGTAAATCCTGTCCCGACGATCATCGCTCCGTGGTCGCTACGCGCGCAGTTCTTCTTCCTCATGTCGATCGACGAGGCAATGCCACCTCCGCCGCCGGCGCTGACGAGCGAGCGCTACGCGCGCGATGTTGAGGAAGTTCGCCTGGTCGGCGGAGTGGGGCGATCGGGCGCAACGGCGGACACGCTACGCCGCGCGCGTTTCCTGGCCGGCTTCTCGCTCGAGCCGGTCGTTCGGGATGCAATGGCGAAGCAGCTGCGCTTGGTCGACCGCGCCCGCTTGCTCGCGCTAGTGCGCATGGCGCAGCACGACGCCGACGCCATGACAGCCTTCGCCAAGATGCGCTACAAGACTTGGCGGCCGGTCAACGCCATTCGCAATGCCGATCGGGACGGCAATCCGCGCACGACCCGGGATGCGGATTGGAGCCCGGTGATGGCGACGCCCAACCATCCAGAATATCCCTGCGGCCATTGCGTGGCCTCCGGCCTCGCGGCGGCCCTCCTGGAGCCCTATCATCCGGGGCCGGTCGAGGTGGCGAGCGAAACCCCGGGCCCAGCCGTCACGATGGTCTTCCCGGACTGGACGGCTTTCCGCGACGCCGCCAGCCTTGCCCGCATCCAGGGCGGCATGCATTTCCGCTTCTCGAACGAGGCGGGACAGGCGATGGGCCGCCGGATAGCGGAGATCGCGCAAGAACGCTTCGCTCCGCTCATCACGGCCGATCCATGAGCGGTCGCCCGCCCTGCGGAGTTGGACGCTGTCTGGCGGTTCGCGGTAGACTGCGTCCCGAATGCGTGCATTCGCAGGGTTGCCGACGCCGGTTGAATGGCTGGTTCGAGAAGTCGCGGCGAAGGTTTCATCCGGAACGATTCGTACGATTCCGCCCGAAGGGGCAGCGCCTGGGCTGCCACTTGAATATCCAACACCTGGCGTAGCCGATGCGGATCGCGCGCGAGATACGGCGGCAGTCGGCGGATTTGGCGCACCCGACAGGATTCGAACCTGTGGCCTCTGCCTTCGGAGGGCAGCGCTCTATCCAGCTGAGCTACGGGTGCCTTGGGCGTGCGCTTAGCAAAGGCGGGGTGATGCATCCACCTTCTTATTAGAGCCACGAGCCTATTGGTCCGTTCGGGCTGAGCCGGTCGAAGCCCATTCCTTTTTCCGGTCAGTCAGAAGGAAAGCCCTTCGACACGCTCAGGGCGAACGGGGATGGGGGGGTGGCGGATCCACCTTCTTATGGGCGTGCGGCTTTCTTGCGCGGCTTCTGCTTTGCAACCCGCTCGCCGGGGGGCAAGGTCTTGGGCTTGTAGCGGCACAGGTCCACGATCACGCAGCGCCAGCATTCGGGCAGCCGTGCCTTGCAGACGTAGCGGCCGTGCAGGATCAGCAAATGGTGCGCATCGCGGCGGTAGGGCTGGGGGGTGACGGCGTCGAGCCTGAGCTCGACCGCCAGCGGCGTCTTGCCGGGGGCGAGGCCGGTGCGGTTGCCGACGCGGAAAATATGCGTGTCGACCGCGAAGGTCTCGGCGCCGAACGCGGTGTTCATCACGACATTGGCGGTCTTGCGGCCGACCCCCGGCAGCGCCATCAGCGCGTCGCGGTCGGCCGGGACCTTGCCGCCATAGTGGTCGACGAGCGCCCGGCTGAGGCCGATGACATTCTTCGCCTTGGTGTTGAACAGGCCGATCGTCTTGATCGCTTCGCGCAGCTTCGCTTCGCCGAGGTCGAGCATCGCCTGCGGCGTGTTGACCCTCCTGAACAGGTCGCGTGTCGCGACGTTGACGCCGGCGTCGGTGGCCTGCGCCGAGAGCACGACCGCGACCAGCAAGGTATAGTCGTTGACATAGTATAGCTCGGTCTTGGGCTCCGGGATGCGGTCGGCGAGCCGGCGGTAGAGCTCCGCGACCTCGGCCTTGTTCATGCGAGGCCGAGCACCGCGTTCATGTCGTAGCGGCCGGCCGGCCTGGACGCGAGCCACAGCGCCGCGCGCACGGCACCGCGCGCGAAGATGCGGCGGCTCTCGGCGCGATGGCCAAGCTCGATCCTTTCGTCCTCGGTGGCGAAGATCACCTGATGATCGCCGGCGACGCTGCCGCCGCGCAAAGATGCGTAGCCGATGCTGCCGGTCTCGCGCGCCTGCATGCGGCCGCTCATCCGGTCGAGGCGGTTCAAACTGCCCAGTTCGGCGCCGCGCCCCAGGGTTGCGGCGGCGCCGAGCTGCAAGGCCGTGCCCGATGGCGCATCGACCTTGTGGCGGTGGTGCATCTCGACGATCTCAATGTCCCACTCGCTGCCGAGGCGGGCCGCCGCCTCGCGCACCAGATGGCTGAGCAGGTTCACGCCGAGCGACATGTTCGCCGACTGAAGGATGGGGATAGCACGCGCGGCTTCGTCGATCGCACGGTGGTGGCTTTCACCGAGTCCGGTCGTGCCGATAACGATCGGCCGATGTGTCGCCTGCGCGGCGTCGAGGTGGAATGCGAGCGCGTCGGGGGTCGTGAAATCGACCAATATGTCGCTGGCTGCAGCGAGTTGGGTCGCGTTGGTATAGGGACCATGGACCGCACCGTCGCGATCTACGCCGCCGGCCACCGTGGCGCCAAGCTCGGGCGCGATGACGGCGATGCTGCGGCCCATCCGGCCGAGCGCTCCCAATATGCCGATGCTCGTCATATGTGCGGCTTCCCCCCTTGGCCAAAGTGCGATGCCAAACATTCGAGCGATTGTCATCTTCCGGCGTGCGTGGAAAATTCGATCGACCGACAGGCGTGCTTGTCTCTATCAACCGTATCAGGGGAATGTTCGTGAGGGTGCCGACGATATGCTGAAAATGCCATCCCGATCGCTTGCCGCGGCCGAGATCATGCCCCTGTTCGAGTCGGCCGGTCTCGAAGCGATGACGGCGGCTGCCGAGGCGGCGACGCTGGAGGGGTTTGGGACGCGCGTCACTTATTCGCGCAAGGTGTTCATTCCGCTGACCCGGCTGTGCCGCGATGTCTGCCACTATTGCACGTTCGCCACCACGCCGGGCGCGGTCGACAAGGCCTATCTGTCGCGCGACGAGGTGCTTGCGATCGCGCGGGCGGGCGAAGCGGCCGGGTGCCGCGAGGCCTTGTTCACGCTCGGCGACCGGCCCGAGGCGCGTTATGCCGCAGCGCGTGATGCGCTTGCCGCGAGCGGACATGCGACGACCCTGTCCTATCTCGGCGAGATGGCGCGCGCGGTGCTGGACGAGACAAGCCTGCTGCCGCATCTCAACCCCGGGCTGATGGACGCCGACGACTATGCGGCGCTGCGGCCGCATTCGGTTTCGATGGGCATCATGCTCGAAAGTGCCTCCGACCGGCTTTGCGCACGCGGCGGGCCGCATTTCGGATCGCCCGACAAGGTGCCGGCGCTGCGCCTCGCCGCGATCGCGGCGGCGGGCAAAGCGCGGGTGCCGTTCACGACCGGGCTGCTGATCGGAATCGGCGAGACGCGGCTGGAGCGGATCGAGGCCTTGTGCGCGATCCGCGACCTGCACGCGGAATATGGTCACATCCAGGAAGTGATCATCCAGAATTTCTGCGCCAAGCCGGAAACCAGGATGGCGGATGTCCCGTCGATCTCGCTCGACGAGCATCTGTGGACGATCGCGGCGGCACGGCTGATCCTTGACGCGGAGATGACGATCCAGGCGCCGCCCAACCTCCAGCCGGATGCGCTCGATGCGCTGATCAGGGCAGGCGTCAACGACTGGGGCGGGGTGTCGCCAGTCACGCCCGATCACGTCAATCCGGAGGCGCCGTGGCCGCATCTCGACGTGCTGGCCAAAGCGACGGCCGAGGCCGGGCGGCTGCTGAGCGAGCGACTGGCGATCGGGCCGCGTTATGCGATGCAGGCCGCCGACTGGGTCGATGCGCCGCTGGTGCCGCGCGTGCTGCGGGCCGTGGATGCGCGTGGGATGCCGAAGGTGGATGGCTGGTCTGCCGGGACTGGCGAGACGGTGCCGGCACCGCTTGCGGTCCCCTCGCCAGGAAGATCACGTAAAATCGACGCGGTTCTGAGCCGCGCCGCAGACGGCGAGCGGTTGTTACAGGACGATATCGTCGCCTTGTTCGAGGCCGACGGCGAGGATTATGCGGCGATCGTCGCCGTCGCGGATGAGCTGCGCCGGAAGGTCGTTGGCGACGAGGTCACCTACGTCATCAACCGCAACATCAACTATACCAACATCTGCCTCTACAAATGCGGCTTCTGCGCCTTCTCCAAGGGCAGCACGCGCGCGGCGCGGGGGCCGGCCTATCGGCTCGACTATGAGGAGGTGGGACGGCGCGCGGCCGAGGCATGGACGCGCGGCGCGACCGAGGTTTGCCTGCAGGGCGGAATCCATCCGGACTATGACGGCAACACCTATCTCGATGTGGTACGCACGGTGCGCGCGGCCGCGCCAGACATCCACATCCATGCCTTCTCGCCGCTCGAGGTCACGCATGGCGCGCAGACGCTCGGCCTGCCGCTCGAGGATTTCCTGGCGCAGCTGCGCGACACGGGGCTGTCGACCTTGCCGGGCACCGCCGCCGAGATACTCGATCCCGAAGTGCGCGCGATCATCTGCCCGGACAAGGTGACGACCGAGCAGTGGCTCGACGTGATGCGCACCGCGCATGCGGTTGGACTGCGCACGACGGCGACGATCATGTTCGGCCATGTCGAGACCTATCGTCACTGGGCGCGGCATTTGCTCCACATCCGCGCGCTGCAGGAGGAGACCGGGGGCTTCACCGAATTCGTGCCGCTGCCGTTCGTGCATATGGAGGCGCCGATCTGGCGCAAGGGCAAGGCGCGCTCAGGGCCAAGCTATCGCGAGGCGGTGCTGATGCACGCGGTCGCGCGGATCGTGCTGCATCCGGTGATCGAGAACATCCAGGTGTCGTGGGTAAAAATGGGGCCGGACGGCGCGGCGGCGATCCTGGGGGCCGGCGCGAACGACCTCGGCGGCGTGCTGATGGACGAATCGATCACGCGCGCCGCGGGCGGGCAGAATGGGCAGGAGTTCACTGCTTCGAGCATGATCGAGCTGGCGCGCTCGGTCGGCCGGACGCCGAGGCAGCGGACGACGTTATATGGAACGCCTCCGGTGCGGGCCGATCTCAGCGAGAAAGTCTGACGACTGCGATCCCGATGCGCGAAATCCGACACATCCTGATCCTCACCGGCGCCGGCATATCGGCGGAGAGCGGGCTGGCTACGTTTCGGGGTCCGGATGGTTTGTGGGAAGGCCACCGCGTCGAGGACGTCTGCACGCCCGAGGCGTTCGCGCGCGATCCGGATCTGGTCCAGAGTTTCTACGATGCGCGGCGGGCAAAGCTGAAGGAGGTCGAACCCAATGACGCGCATCGCGCGCTTGCGAGGCTCGATGCCGAATGGCCGGGCGAATTGCTGATCGTCACGCAGAATGTCGATGATCTGCACGGCCGCGCCGGGGCGAAGCGGATCCTGCACATGCATGGCGAGCTGAAGTCGGCCTGGTGCCTCGCCTGCGATGCGCGGGTTCGCTGGGATGGGGATTTGCGTGACGGTCCGGCCTGTCCCGAATGCGGCGCGGCGGGGAGCCTTCGGCCCGACATCGTCTGGTTCGGCGAGATGCCCTATCAGATGGACCGGATCGAGCGGGCGCTGATGAATGCCGATCTGTTCGTTTCGATCGGGACGTCGGGGGCGGTCTATCCGGCCGCGGGCTATGTGCAGACGGCACGCCACGTTGGTGCGCGGACGCTGGAGCTTAATCTGGATCCGAGCCAGGGGAGCGTGTTTTTCCACGAAAGCCGGATCGGGCGGGCGGGGGAGCTGGTGCCGGTCTGGGTCGAGGAGATGCTTTCGGCTGGGTAAGGACGTCATTCCCGCGCAAGCGGGAATCCAGCTTCCTTACTTAAGTTGTTGAGAGAATAAAGAAAAGCTGGACCCCCGCCTTCGCGGGGGTGACGATGGGATGCTGGTCTGACTTCTAGTCGACCCAGTCGAGGCCGATGTCGCGGTAGAGGGTGCGGTCTTCCTCCCAGTCGGCCTTCACCTTGACGTGCAGGAACAAATGCACCTTGCGGCCGAGCAAGGCGGCGATTTCGGCGCGGGCGGTTGCGCCGATCTCCTTGATCCGCGCTCCGCCCTTGCCGAGCACGATCGCGCGCTGGGTCGGGCGGGCGACCAGTATCTGCTGGTGGATGACGACCGAGCCGTCCTTGCGCTCCTCATATTTCTCGGTCTCGACCGCGCTCGCATAGGGCAGCTCGGCGTGGAGCTGGAGGTAGAGCTGTTCGCGCGTGACCTCGGCGGCGAGCATGCGGTCGGTCGCGTCCGACACCTGATCCTCGGGGAAATGCCAAGGCCCCTCGGGCATCTGATTGGCGAGCGCGGTGCGCAGGTCGGCGACGCCGTCGCCGGTGGTGGCGGAGACCATATAGGTTTCCTGGAAGGCCACCCGATCGTTGAGCTTCGCGGTCAGCGCGAGCAGCGATTGCTTGTCGGCGACGTCGACCTTGTTGAGGATCAGAATCTTCGGCTCGCTGCGTCCGGCGATCGTATCGACCATATCCTCGATGCGGTCGGAGAAGCCGCGTTCGGCATCGACCACAAGCGCGATCAGATCGGCATCCTGCGCGCCGCCCCAGGCCGCGGCGACCATCGCGCGGTCGAGCCGGCGGCGGGGCGCGAAGATTCCGGGCGTGTCGACCAGCAATATCTGCGCCTCGCCCTCGATCGCGAGGCCCATCAGGCGAGTGCGCGTGGTCTGCGCCTTGGGGCTGACGATCGCGACCTTCTGCCCGACCAGGGCGTTGACCAAGGTCGATTTTCCGGCATTGGGCGCGCCGACGATCGCGACCAGTCCGCAGCGTGTCGTCATGTCAGCTTCCCGAGCAGGGCGCGCGCGGCGGCGGTTTCGGCTTCCTGCTTGGACGGCCCGCTCGCGCGCGCTTCGCCGACGCCGCTGATGCTGACTTCGACCTCGAAATTGGGGGCATGATGAGGTCCCGACCGGCTGGTCACCTGATAGGTGGGCGGACGGCGGTCGTGCGCGGCGGCCCATTCCTGCAAGGCCGATTTGGGATGCTTGGGCGCGGTGTCGCGCGTGCTGACGCGCTCGCCCCAGGCGCGGCGGATGAAGGCGCGCGCGGGCTCCAGCCCCGCTTCGAGATAGAGCGCGCCGATCAGCGCCTCGATGATGTCGCCGAGCACATTGTCGCTGTCCGCCGCGCCATCCTCGCGCGCCTGCTTGCCGAGGATCGCCTGTGGGCCGATCGCCAGATCGCGGGCGACCTCGGCGCAGGTCTCTCCGGAGACGAGCGCGTTGAGCCGGCGCGACAGGCTTCCTTCGGGCTCGCCCGGAAAGATCTCGTAGAGCCAGTCGGCGACGACCAGGCCGAGCACGCGGTCGCCGAGGAATTCGAGCCGCTCATAATGCGCGTCGCTGCTGCTGCTGTGCGTGAGTGCGCGCGCGAATGGCGCGAGATCGCGCGGCCGATAACCAAGCGTGTCCTCGACCCAGCCGGCCAATGTCTCGGCCGCCATCAGTAGGTCCCGCCGATGCGGTTCCAGCGTGCCGCGGTGAACCAGGTCCAGGGCATCAGCCACGATGCCGATCCGTCGGTCGAGAAAAAGGTCACCAGCGCGCGCCCGATCAGATATTGCTTCGGCAGATAATCGACCCCGCCTATCGCGCGCGGGAAGCGGCTGTCCTCGCTGTCGTCGCGATTGTCGCCGAGCAGGAAGTAATTGCCGTCGGGAACGACATAGACGCCGGTATCGTCGCCGGGACCCTGGCCCTGGTCGAGCACTTCATAGGATCGGCCGCCGGGCAGCGTTTCGCGGAACCGCGCATAAGCGCAAAAATGCCTGCCGCCCGGCCCGTCGACGATGCGTGCCGCCGCCGGATCGAACGTCCGGCACGGGCTGTTGGGGGTCACGGGCATCAGATAATCGGCGATCCTGACCTTCGGCACCGGCTCGCCGTTGATGAAGACCTGTCCCGCGCGCATCTGGACCAGATCGCCGGGCAGGCCGATCACGCGCTTCACATAATCTTCGTCCTTGCCGGGAAAGCGGAAGACGACGACGTCGCCGCGACCTGCGTCGCGTCCGAATATCCTGCCGTCGAACGGAATGATCCCGAGCGGGAAGCTGTAGCGCGAATAGCCGTACGGCCATTTTGCGACGAACAGATAGTCGCCGATCATCATGCGCGGAAGCATCGAGCCCGAGGGAATGCTGAACGGCGCGGCGATCAGGCTGCGCAGCGCCAGCGCCACTATGAACAATGTCACCAGGAAGCGTGTCGTGCCCGCGATTCCGGTGTCGTTGCGCAGCGGCGGAACATCGACTGCATTTTCATCGGCTTGCATATCGGCCGCTTTCGCGCGCACCTTGGCCGGGGTCAAGCGGCGCGGCCGGACCGCGGCCTAGGCTTTCGGTGCCGACGCATCTAGATAGGCGCGGCATGTGAGGAGAAGCCGGTGAGCGATACATGGACCGCGATCGAACAGTTGGAGACACGCAGTCTGGGGGACCTGTTCCGCGCCGAGCCCGACCGCCTGTCACGGCTTACGATCGAGCAGAGCGGAATCCACTTCGACTTTTCGAAGACCCATCTCGATGCCACGGCGCTCGCCGCGCTCGATCGACTTGCAGCGGAGCGCGACCTGCCCGGCGCGCGCGACGCGTTGCTGGCCGGCGAGAAGGTCAATGTCACCGAGGGCCGAGCAGCCGAACATATTGCCGAGCGCGGGCAGGGGAAGCCCGAAAGCGTGCAGCGCGCGCGAGGATTCCATGTCCGGATGCGCGCGCTGATCGACGCGATCGAGGCGGAGGCCTTCGGACCGGTCCAGCACGTGCTTCACATCGGCATCGGCGGATCGGCGCTTGGACCCGAGCTGCTGATCGACGCTTTAGGCAGGGACGCGGGACGTTATGACGTCAAGGTCGTCTCCAATGTCGACGGCGCCGCGCTGGAAGAAGCGCTGGGCAGCTTCGATCCCTCGGCGACGATCATCGTCATTGCCTCCAAGACCTTCACCACGAGCGAGACGATGCTCAATGCAGCCTCGGCGCTGACCTGGCTCGAGGAGGGGGGCGTTGCTGATCCCTATGGGCGCGTGATTGCGCTGACCGCCAGCCCCGAGCGTGCAGTCGCGTTCGGTGTGGACGAGACGCGTGTGCTTCCGTTCGCCGAAACGGTGGGGGGGCGCTATTCCTTATGGTCGTCGATCGCATTTCCGGTCGCGCTGGCGCTTGGCTGGCAGGGCTATGAAGAGCTGCTCGAAGGCGCGGCGTCGATGGATCGGCACTTTCGGCTCGCGCCGTTGCTCGAGAATGCGCCGGTGCTGGGGGCGTTTGCCGACCTTTATTACAGCCAGGCGCGGGGCGCGGAAACGCGCGGGGTGTTCGCTTATGACGAACGGCTGCGGCTGCTTCCGTCCTACCTCCAGCAGCTCGAGATGGAATCGAACGGCAAAAGCGTAACGCGCGATGGCAGGCCGGTCGGGCGCGCGACCGCGCCGATCACCTGGGGCGGCGTCGGCACCGACGCGCAGCATGCTGTGTTCCAGCTCCTCCATCAGGGAACGCATCTGGTCCCGGTCGAATTCCTGGCCGTGATCGAGCCCAGCCACGGCATGGCCGCCGATCATCACCGCCAGTTGCTGATCAATTGCTTCGCGCAAGGGGCCGCGCTGATGGCCGGCAAGCAGAGTGACGATCCGGCGCGAAGCTATCCGGGTGACCGGCCCTCGACGACCTTGCTGCTCAACCGGATCGATCCTGCCACGCTGGGCGCGCTGATCGCCTTTTACGAGCATCGCACCTTCGTGAATGCCGTGCTGCTCGACATCAATCCGTTCGACCAGTTCGGAGTGGAACTAGGCAAGGAGATCGCACGGACGATCGACGATGGCGAGGGAATCGACTTCGACGCTTCGACGCAGGCGCTGATCGAACGCGCCTTTGGAGGAAATGCATGAGCTACGATTATGACCTGTTCGTCATCGGCGCAGGCTCCGGAGGCGTGCGCGCATCGCGGGTGGCGGCGGCGCATGGCGCGAACGTGGCGGTCGCCGAGGAGCATAAGGTCGGCGGCACCTGCGTGATCCGCGGCTGCGTTCCCAAGAAGCTGCTCGTCTATGGCGCGCATTTCGCCGAGGATCTGCAGGACGCCCGCCGCTTCGGCTGGCAGGTGCCCGAATGCCATTTCGAATGGTCGATCCTGCGCGACAACGTCCTGGCCGAAGTCGCGCGCATCGAAGAAATTTACACAGAGACGCTGAACAATCGGAAGGTCGAGATCATCAAGGAACGTGCCGTCCTGACCGGCGCGCACGAGATCACCTTGTCCGGTGGCCGCGAGGTGACGGCCGAGAGGATTCTGATCGCCACCGGCGCCACGCCGGTGATCCCGGAATTTCCGGGCAACGAGCTGTGCATCACCTCGAACGAGGCGTTCCATCTCGATGCCATGCCGAAGCGCATCGTGATCGCCGGCGCGGGCTATATCGCCAACGAATTTGCCGGGATATTCCACCAGTTCGGAGCGCATGTCACAATGGTCAACCGAACCGACGTGATCCTGCGCGGCTATGATGCGCAAATCCGCGACCGGCTGCTGCAGATCTCGCTGATGAAGGGCATCGACTTCCGGTTCCATGTGACGTTCGACCGAATCGAAAAGGCCGCGGACGGCTCGCTGCATGTTCATATGAAAGGCTGCGACACGATCGAGGCCGACATGGTCATGCTGGCCGTCGGCCGGCATCCGAACAGCGGCGGCCTTGGCCTGGAGGAGGCCGGCGTGAAAGTGGACGAAAAGGGCGCCGTTGTGGTCGATGCAGACAATAAATCCAGCGTCGATAATATCTATGCGGTCGGCGACGTCACCAATCGGGTCCAGCTGACGCCGGTGGCGATCCGCGAAGGCCAGGCATTTGCCGATACCATATTCGGCGGCAAGCCGACCCGCGTCGATTATGACTGCATTCCGTCCGCCGTGTTCAGCCATCCGCCGCTGGCAGGAGTCGGCATGACCGAAGCAGAGGCGCGCAACAAGCTTGGATCGGTCAAGGTATATACCTCGGATTTCAGGCCGATGAAGAATGTCCTGGCCAACCGCAACGAGCGTTCGTTGTACAAATTGGTGCTGGAGGGCGAGACCGACCGGGTGGTGGGAATCCACATGATCGGCCCCGACGCGCCCGAAATCCTCCAGGCCGCAGCCATTGCGGTCAAGGCGGGTCTCAAGAAATCGGATTTCGACGATCTTGTAGCGCTCCACCCGACGATGGCGGAAGAGCTTGTGCTGATGCGCTGAGCCTGTGCTCCCCCTTGTCAGAGGCGCGGCCGGTTCGCATAGGATCGGTGAGGGAGACATGCATGAAAACTCGCGCCGCTATCGCCGTTGCCCCGAATGCACCGCTGGAAATCCACGAGGTCGACCTGGATGGCCCGCGCGCCGGCGAAGTGCTGGTCGAAGTGATGGCGACCGGCGTGTGCCACACCGACGCCTATACGCTCGAAGGCAAGGACAGCGAGGGCATCTTCCCCTCGATCCTCGGCCACGAAGGCGCGGGGATCGTGCGCGAGATCGGGCCTGGCGTCACCTCGGTCGGGGTCGGCGACCATGTCATCCCGCTCTACACACCCGAATGCCGCCAGTGTAAGTCGTGCCTGTCGCAAAAGACCAACCTGTGCACCGCGATCCGCTCGACGCAGGGGCAGGGAGTGATGCCCGACGGTACCAGCCGCTTCAGGCTCGGGTCGGAGACGATCCACCATTATATGGGCTGTTCGACCTTCTCCAATTTCACGGTGATGCCCGAGATTGCGGTGGCGAAGGTGCGCAGCGACGCGCCGTTCGACAAGATCTGCTACATCGGCTGCGGCGTGACGACCGGGATCGGCGCCGTGATCTGGACGGCGGGGGTCGAGGCCGGATCGAACGTGGTCGTGTTCGGGCTCGGCGGCATCGGTCTCAACGTCATCCAGGGCGCGCGCATGGTCGGCGCGGCGCGGATCGTCGGCGTCGACGTCAATCCGGCGAAGCGGGCGATGGCAGAGAAATTCGGAATGACCGATTTCATCAACCCGAACGAAGTCGGCATCGACAAAGTTGTCCAGGCAATTCTGGACCTTACGGGGGGCGGCGCAGACTATAGCTTCGATTGCACCGGCAACACCAATGTGATGCGCCAGGCGCTCGAATGCTGTCATCGCGGCTGGGGTGTATCGACGATCATCGGCGTTGCCGAAGCCGGCAAGGAGATATCGACGCGGCCGTTCCAGCTGGTCACCGGCCGGGTGTGGAAGGGCAGCGCGTTCGGCGGCGCGCGCGGGCGGACGGACGTCCCCAAGATCGTTGACTGGTATATGGACGGGATGATCAACATCGACGATCTCATCACCCACACCATGCCGCTCGACGACATCAACAAGGCGTTCGACCTTATGCATGCCGGCGAGAGCATCCGCTCGGTCGTGCTTTACTGACGTGGCAGAGATCGAAACCCTGTCGATCCAGCGCTGCTTCAGCGGCGCGCAGGGCGTCTATCGACACGGTTCGGAGGAGACCGCGACCGACATGACCTTTTCGGTCTTCGTGCCGCCGCAGGCGGCCCAGGCGGCCAAGCTGCCGGTGGTCTGGTACCTGTCCGGACTGACCTGCACCCACGCCAACGTGACCGAAAAGGGCGGATTCCAGCGCATCTGCGCCGAACTGGGGCTGATCCTTGTGGCGCCCGACACGTCGCCGCGCGGTCCCGACGTGCCCGATGAGGATGCATATGACTTCGGCCAGGGCGCCGGATTCTATGTCGACGCGACGCAGGAGCCGTACGACCGCAATTATCGCATGTACAGCTATGTGACCGAGGAATTGCCGCGGCTGGTCGGCGCGCATTTCCCGGCCGACATGCAGCGGCAGTCGATCACCGGCCATTCGATGGGCGGCCATGGCGCGCTGACGATCGCGCTCAAGCATCCAGACCGGTTCCGAAGCGTGTCCGCCTTCGCGCCGATCGTTGCGCCGAGCCAGGATTCGTGGGGCCAGAAAGCCTTCGGCCGCTATCTCGGTCAGGATCGGGCGACCTGGCGCGCCTATGATTCGGTCGCGCTTATCGAGGACGGCGCCCGGGTACCTTCGATCCTCATCGATCAGGGTAGCAAGGATCCGTATCTCGAAAGCGAGCTAAAGCCCGAATTGCTGGCCGAGGCGTGCCGGAAGGCCGGCGTCGATCTCACCCTGCGCATGCAGGAGGGCTATGATCACAGCTATTATTTCATCTCGACCTTCATCGAGGACCATCTGCGCTGGCACGCGGAGCGGCTGCGCGCCTGAGCCTGGAAGTCGCCTTCAGCCCGCGCGCGTGAAGGCCACTGCAGCGCCAAGCAATCCGGCATCGAGGTTGGTCGCGACCTTTATCGGAATTCGGCTCATCCGTTCGGTGTAACGGCCCTTTGCCCGGAAGCGATCGACGAACAGCGGGCTTCGCAGCCGGTCGATGGTCCGATTGACGATGCTGCCGGTCAAGACGACGGCATTGGAGCCATGCGCGAGCGCGAGGTCCCCAACCGCCGAGCCGAGAATCGCGATGAAATGATCGAGGGCCTGGACCGCGACCGGATCGCGACCTTGAATGGCGCTTTCCCATAGTTTCGCTGCAATATCATCTATGTCACTGGTTTTGGATGATATTGCTGAAGCAATATCGGCAAGTCCGGGACCGGAAGCGACTCGCTCGACCGACACTCGTCCGAACCTGCTTGCGAGATGTTCGGCAATCACGCGCTCCCGCGCGTCGAGTGGCGCGAAGGCGATATGCGCGCCTTCGGTCTCGATCACCTGCAGGCCGGTGCCGCGTCGAACCAGCATCGCAACGCCAAGGCCGGTACCGGGGCCTATGACGCTTATAACGCCCTGATCGGCTGTGGCTTCTGCGGGCCCATGGATATGGACAAGCTCTTCGGGCCGCAACGACGAGACGCCGTAAGCCATCGCTCCGAAATCATTGAGAATATGCGACTTTCCAACGCCTAGATCGGCCTGAAGGGTTCGGGTATCAATGGTCCAGTCGCTGTTGACGAAGCGAAGCACAGCCTCGCCGAGCGGAGCCGCGACCGCGATCGAAGCAGCATCGGGAAGCTTTTCCCGGAAGTCGGCGGCAAACCTCCCCCACGCACTGGCGAGGCCGGCATGGTCGGCCGCACGATAGCGATGGACCGCGCCAAGCACCGGCCGCCCGCCCGCCACGATCGTCGCTATCGCAAAGCGGACGTGGGTGCCGCCCGCGTCGACGACGACGATCCGCGGGTCAGCGATTCCGGCGCTCCTCGATCAGCGTATCGACGAGACCGGGATCGGCGAGCGTTGACGTGTCACCAAGCGTATTGAAGTCATGCTCGGCGATCTTGCGCAGGATGCGGCGCATTATCTTGCCCGAGCGGGTCTTTGGGAGCCCGGGCGTGAAGTGGAGGATGTCCGGCGTTGCGATCGCGCTGATCTCGGTCCGGACCATGTTGCGCAACTCTTTCTCGAGATCCGCGCCCGGCGTTTGGCCAACCACCAGCGTCACATAAGCGTAAATGCCGGTGCCCTTGATGTCGTGCGGGTAGCCGACCACGGCGGCTTCGGCGACCGCGGGGTGGAGCACCAGCGCCGATTCGACCTCCGCGGTGCCGAGGCGGTGGCCCGAAACGTTCAGAACATCGTCGACGCGCCCAGTGATCCAGTAATAGCCGTCTTCGTCGCGCCGGCAGCCGTCGCCGGTGAAATATTTGCCTTTGTAGGTGGAGAAATAGGTCTGCACGAAGCGCTCATGGTCGCCGTAAACCGAGCGCATCTGCCCGGGCCAGCTGCGCGCGATGCACAGATTTCCGGATACCGCGCCTTCGAGCACCGTGCCTTCATGGTCGACGATCTGCGGGAGCACCCCGAAAAACGGCTTGCCCGCAGAGCCCGGCTTCATGTCGTGCGCGCCGGGGAGGGTGGTGATCATGATGCCGCCGGTCTCGGTCTGCCACCAGGTATCGACGATCGGGCAGCGGCCGTCGCCGATGACGTCATGATACCATCGCCACGCCTCGGGATTGATCGGCTCGCCGACCGATCCGAGCAGGCGCAGTGACGAGCGATTGTAGCGCTTTACGGGCGCATCCCCCTCACGCATCAGCGCGCGGATCGCGGTCGGCGCGGTGTAGAAGATGTTGACCTTGTGCCGATCGATCACGTCCCAGAAGCGGCCCGCATCGGGATGATTGGGGACGCCTTCGAATACCAGGCTGGTCGCCGCGTTGGCGAGCGGTCCGTAGACAACATAGCTGTGGCCCGTGACCCAGCCGACATCGGCGGTGCACCAGAAGACCTCGCCGAGCTTATAGTCGAACACATAATGAAAGGTGGTCGCGGTCCACACGGCATAGCCGCCGGTGGTGTGCAGCACGCCCTTGGGTTTGCCGGTCGAGCCCGAGGTGTAGAGGATGAACAGGGGATCCTCGGCATTCATCGGCTCGCACGGGCATTCGTCGGCGACCGTCTCTCCGAGTTCGTGGTACCAGTGATCGCGTCCCGCGACCGTCTCGACCTCATTGCCGGTGTGGCGCACGACCAGCACCGCATCGACGCCGACCTCGGTGAGGGCGGCGTCGACATTGGCCTTGAGCGGGACAAGCTTGCCGCCGCGCATCCCACCATCGGTAGTGACGACGAAGCGGCTGCCGCAATCATCGATTCGGCCACGCAGCGCTTCGGGCGAGAAGCCGCCGAACACCACCGAATGGACGGCGCCGATCCGCGCGCAGGCAAGCATCGCTACGGCGGCGTCGAGGATCATCGGCATGTAGATTGTGACGCGGTCGCCCTTGCCCGCGCCGAGTTGCTTGAGGCAGTTCGCCATTTTCACGACCTCGGCGTGAAGCGCGCCGTAGCTGAGGCTGCGCGTGACGCCGGGTTCATCGCCCTCCCAAATCAATGCAATCCGGTCGGCATGAGCTTCGAGATGACGATCAACACAATTATAACAGATATTTAGCTCTCCATCCTCAAACCATTTCACAGAAACAGGGTCGTAGGACCAGTTGGCGATTCGGTTTGGCTCCCGGGTCCACGAGATCCGCTTGCTCTGCGCCTTCCAGAAAGCGTCGGGATCATCGAGCGACAATTTGTAGAGCCGGTCAAAATCATCGGCCGTGCAATGGCTGCCGGCCTCCGCCTCGAGCGGGCGTGCAACGAAATCGCTCATCCTGTCCAAATATCCTTCCGGTTTATGCAACCCGATCTGCCAGCTTTGCACTGATCCGGGAAGCGTCCCCGGTGTCCTGCGCCGCATATCCTGCATTTTTGTCGTACTATCGGTCGCGTTCGTCCCACCTCGCTGGTTATCCGGCCGCCGAAGCGCTCCTGTCGCGGGGGAGACGGAGCGTTAGTGGATGGCGAGTGACAGTGCGTTGGCATTGGGGCACATAGTGCGCCCAGGCAATCGAGGGACCGTCGCATTCATGCCGACTGTAAAGTGCGATGCGCGGTGGGGCGATGCGATACGATTGACCCTCGGCCTCTGGCTTTTCGTCGCCCTGACCGCCTTGCCCTACATCATGATCCGCCACGGCAACGAATCTTTCCTCAGCGTGCTGCTCGACGAATCGACCGTCGTCATATCGATCGCATTGTCGCTGCTCGTTTTCGCCTGCTTCCGCGCGACGATCGAATGGCCCGACACCCTACGCGGGATCGTATTGGCGGGGGCGGTGCTGACGGCTTCGTTCGCGCAGACCGCGTTCGAGCTGTCCCTGATCGCCTGGATGGCTGAAAACGCGTATTTGTGGAATAACTTGTCTCACGATCTTGCAGCGGGATATGAGAAGGCCTTCAAATATCTACTGGTCTTCGGGATCAACCTTGCCTTCTTCCAGCTTGCCTTTGCGCATCGGCGAACGCTGCGCGACGAGCGGCAGCTGACCGACGCGCGCGCGGCCGCGCACCATGCCCAACTCGAAGCGCTGCGCTACCAGCTCAATCCGCATTTCCTGTTCAATACGCTCAATTCGATCTCCTCGCTGATCGTCACCCGGCGCAACGAGGATGCCGAGCATATGACCAACAAGCTTTCGACCTTTCTGCGTTCGTCGCTAATCTGCGACCCGGCGGGTCTCGTCCCGCTCGACGACGAACTTGCGCTGATCGAGGAGTATCTCGATATCGAGGCGGTGCGGTTCGGCAACCGCCTGGACGTCGACATCGCAAGCGACGAGCGCGCCGGCCGCGCGCTGATCCCGGGCTTCCTGGTCCAGCCCCTGGTCGAGAATGCAATCAAGCACGGAGTTGCACCATCGCGTGAACCGGTCACGATCAAAGTTGCCGCCACACTTGAAGATGGCTTGCTATGTATCAGCGTTGAAAACGATAATCCGCCAGGCGTCGACCATGCCGCGCTTCGTGGCACGGGTGTGGGCCTGGTCAACGTTCGCCAGCGCCTGAAGGCGGTCTACGGCGAACGCGCCAGCCTGGTCGCCGAGGCGGTCGGGAATATCTATCGCGCAACTATCTGCATCCCCGACGTCAAGGCCAAGTCGTGATCGGTTGCGATGGGACGCCCTTCCATGCTTGAAGATTCCGAGCCACCGCCGCAGAATGATCCGGCGAGCGGCCAGCGATCATGCTGGTCCGGGGAGGTGGCAATGCGCGTGTTGCTGGTCGATGATGAGGATCTCGCGCTCGACCGCCTGCAGACCTTCTTCGGCGACATCGACGGCGTCGAAGTGGTCGGCAAGGCGCGCGACGGCGATTCCGCGCTCGATGCCATCGAGCGGTTGCGGCCCGATCTGGTCCTGTTCGATATCCAGATGCCCGGCCGCAACGGCTTACGCGCAGCCGCCGACATCAATGTCGAGCCGCGGCCGGAGGTCATCTTCGTCACCGCGCACGAGCATTATGCGCCCGATGCGTTCGAGGTCGATGCGGCGGATTATCTGCTCAAGCCGGTGCGATTCGACCGCCTTCGCCAGGCAGTCGAGCGGGCGCGCCGGCGCCGGGCGCTGCGCGAACGGGCCGAGCGCGCCGGCGAGCTTGAGGAGGAAGTGGCTGCGCTTCGCAGCAGCGGCGCTGCCGGCCTCGAGGACGGCGGCTTCTGGGTGCCCGAGCGGCATGGCCAGCGCCGGGTTCCACTCGAGGCGATCGACTGGATCGAGGCGGCGCGCGACTATGTGCTTCTCCACACCGACATCCGCAGCCATCTGCTGCGGATCACGATGGCGGCGCTGGAGGAAAAGCTGGCCGGATCAGCCCTGCTGCGCGTCCACCGTTCGGCCTTCGTCAGGCCGGACCGGGTGACCGAGGTGAAGCGGGCGAACCGATCAATGTCGCTGGTGCTGAACGACGGCGCGACCGTACAGGTCGGGCCGAGCTATATGGACAGTGTGAAGGCGGCGCTGGCGCTCGATTGAGCCCGGGCAGAATAAGGTGGCCAGACTCGGCAGGCGGGGGATCCATGCCGTTGGAGTCTGGCGCACCGTCTCGGGATCCGCCGGGGTGCGGGCCCGAGCGTCAGCCGGGTCAAACGATCAGCGCCGTCGATGTCGCGACTGTCACCAGCATGGTGGTGACGAACAAGGCTGCCATGCAGGTGGAAAAGGTGCGGATCACGGATGCAGTCATTTCAAATCTCCTGGAAGGCCGGGTCGGCCGATGGGCATCGACTAGGCCCCAGTTGCGGCGAGTGCTGCCGCGCTGCGACATGACTGCCGCTTCCTTCGACTGGACTGCACCGGTGCGACAAAATGCGCCGGAGCCGCGATGAATTTGCGTCCGGTGTCAGGCGCCCGGACAGGATTACCGACGCCGGCGGCACATCGCATGTGCGGCGTCAAGGTGACTGCTGGGGAGAAAATCGTTCCGGAACAATAGTTTCGGCATGACATCGTGCCTCCCGCGAACGCATTAAAAAGGGCCGGCCGTCTTCAAATTAACATTTGAGTGACCATATGCAGCCATGAAGGCAGGGATTTCCGATGCTTAACGAGTCATCGGATTCCCGGAACCGCTAACCGGCTCGTCGTTGCCCGCCTTCGTGCGTGCGGCTATTGGGTCGGTCTTCTTGGAGTCGATATGCTGCCATCCCTCGCGCGACGGAGCGTTGCTACGCTTGCGCTTCCCAACCCCCAGCAATGGGCGGCCTCGGCCGTGTTCGGAACGATTCTGGGTCTCTATCTGCTTGCCGGGTTCAGCCTGGGGGGAGTCGGCGGTGACGATGCGCGCGCCTTTAGCGGGGCATTGCCGAAATCCTGGATGACCCGTTCGGCCACTGGCCTGGACGCCGCGCCTCCGCAGCCGGAGCCGCTCGCGTTCAAGGATATCCCGGTGATGGACGCGGTCGCGATCAACAATAGCATCCCGCTTTCGAATGAATCGAATCCGGCCGCGCGGCCTTTCTCGCTCAGCGCGGCGAGCGCGGTCGATCGGATGCGTTCGCTCGATTGCCTCACCGCCGCGGTCTATTACGAGGCCGGAATCGAAACGGCAGACGGCCAGCGCGCGGTTGCCCAGGTGGTGCTCAACCGCCTTCGCCATCCGGCATTTCCCAAGACCATCTGCGGCGTGGTGTATCAGGGATCCGAGCGGGCGACGGGCTGCCAGTTCACCTTCACCTGCGATGGAGCGCTGTCGCGTCGGCCCTCGGCCGCCGGTTGGGCACGCGCGCGGCAAATCGCGGAGGAGGCGCTGGACGGAAGCGTCTACAAGCCGGTCGGCTATGCGACCCATTACCACACCAACTGGGTCGTCCCGTACTGGAGTTCGAGCCTGACCAAGGTCGCCAATGTCGGCACGCACATATTCTATCGCTGGGAAGGCGGCTGGGGCCGACCCGCGGCGTTTCGTTATGCTTATGCCGGCTCGGAGCCCGACATTTCGCGCGCGGGAACGCGTTCCGAGGAGAGCGTCGCTGGCGATCCTTTGCTGAGCCCCGACGAGATGCTGGCGCCGAACGTCAATCGCGCCGCGGCCGAAATGGCGGGCCGCACCGTATTGAGGCATTATGAGCCGCTTCGCGAGCAGGCCGCCACTGCCGCTCGGGTCGAACTGGCCAAGGCCAATGTTCCGGCGAGCCTGCGCTGGTCGCTGACCGGCGAGAAAGCAGACGCGCCGCCGGCAGCGGCCAAGAACGCCCCGCCCGCGCCGGTTATCATCGTTGGACCCCCGGCTCCTGTTTCGAAGGCGGCGGCGGTTCCGGCCGAGGCCAAATAACCTAGCCTACCCTTGCTTGAGGATCAGCCGCATGCTGTGGAGCAGCGGCTCGGTATAGCCCGACGGCTGCGCCTCGCCTTGAAAGACCAAAGCCGAGGCGGCGCGGAAAGCGATGCTCCCGGCCGGATCCGACGCCATCGGCCGGTAGAGCGGATCACCCGCATTCTGCCGGTCGACGATCGACGCCATGCGTAGCAGGGCCTCTTCGACCTGTTCGCGCGTCAATATCCCGTGACGCAGCCAGTTGGCAACATGCTGGCTCGAAATGCGGCAGGTCGCGCGATCCTCCATCAGGCCCACGTCGTGGATGTCGGGAACCTTCGAGCAGCCGACGCCCTGATCGATCCAGCGCACGACATAGCCCAATATGCCCTGGACGTTGTTGTCGAGCTCCTCGCGGATCTCCTCTGACGACCAGTTACGCCCGGCCGCGACCGGTATCGTCAGCATGCCGGGGAGATTGTTGCCCTTGCGCCCGGCGAGCTCGGCCTGACGCGCGGCGACGTCGACCTGGTGATAATGGACGGCGTGCAGCGTGGCTGCGGTGGGGGACGGCACCCAGGCGGTCGTGGCGCCGGACTGGGGATGCGCGGCCTTTTGCGCGAGCATGTCGGCCATGCGGTCGGGCATTGCCCACATGCCCTTGCCGATCTGCGCACGGCCCGCGAAACCGCAGGCCAGGCCCACGTCGACATTGTTATTCTCATAGGCGCCGAGCCAGGTCGACGCCTTCATCTCGCCCTTGCGGATCATCGGGCCGATCCGCATCGAGGTGTGGATCTCGTCGCCGGTCCGGTCGAGGAAGCCGGTGTTGATGAAGACGATCCGGTCGCGCACGGTATGGATCACTGCGGCAAGGTTGACGCTGGTGCGCCGTTCCTCGTCCATGACCCCGATCTTGATCGTGTTGCGGTCGAGCCCGAGCAGATCCTCGACCCTGTCGAACAGCTGCCCGGCGAAAGCCGATTCCTCCGGCCCGTGCATCTTTGGCTTGACGATGTAGATCGATCCTGCCGCGCTGTTCGCGCGCGCGCCGCGCACGTCGTGGAGCGCAATAAGCGCGGTGATGACGGCGTCAGCCAGGCCTTCGAAGACTTCCTCGCCTTCGAACCTCAGCATCGGATTCGTCATAAGATGCCCGACGTTGCGGATGAACAGCAAAGCGCGCCCCCGCAACGTCAGCGGCGATCCGTCGGGCGCCACGTAGCTGCGATCCGGTTCGGCGCGCCGGGTGACCTGCTGCCCGGCCTTGCCGAAGCTGGCACTGAGGTCGCCCTTCATCAGCCCGAGCCAGTTGCGATAGACGCCGATCTTCTCTTCGGCATCGACCGCAGCGACGCTGTCCTCGCAATCGACGATCGTCGTCACTGCACTTTCAAGCAGGATATCGGCGACGCCGGCCCGGTCATCGCGGCCGATGGCGTGCGAGCGGTCTATCACGATCTCGATATGCAGGCCGTGATGGCGCAGCAGGATCGAATCCCCGCGGGTGCCGGCGAAAAGCGAAGCATCGGCGAGGCCGCCGCAATCGGTCGTCAGGCTTCCGTTCGCGACCGTGTAGCCGGTTACGTCGGCATGGCTGCCGCCGGTCAGCGGCGCGACCGAATCGAGGAAGTTCCGGCCCCAAGCGATAACCCGGGCGCCGCGTTCCGGATCATATCCGCCACCGGCCGGCAGGTCGCCGATCGCGTCGGTGCCGTAAAGCGCGTCATAGAGGCTACCCCAGCGGGCGTTGAGCGCGTTCAGCGCATAACGGGCATTGTTTACCGGAACGACGAGCTGCGCACCCGCGAGCGTGGCGACCTCCGGGTCGACGTTGCGCGTGCCGATCGTGAACGGCGCGGGGGTGGGGACGAGGTAGCCGATCCCGCGCAGGAAGGCTTCCTCATCGGCGGGGGCCGGCGCGCGCCCGTCGAGTTTCTCGTTGCGCGCGTCGATCTGTGCCTGAAGCGAGTCACGTTTGGCCAGCAGCCGCCTGTTATCGGGCGAGAGGTCCCGCACGAGCTCGGAGAAGCCGGCCCAGAACGCGCCCGGCTCGATATCCAGACCGGGCAGGACCTCTTCGTCGATGAATGCCCGCAACCGCGCGTCTACGGCCAAGCCTGCTTGTCGCGTTTCGACCGGGATCGGCTGGGCAAGGCTTTGGGACTCGGACGCGGTCATCACAATCTCCTGGTGGGCGCCCGCCAAATTCCCCGGTTCGCGCATGGATGCAAGGGAAGATGAGCGTCGATCAAAAAACAGGCCCCGCCCGACGGTTGCCGTCGTCGGGCGGGGCGATAGGCCGGTCGGTGACTCTTTCGACTGCGATACCCGTAGCTCAGGCCGCAACCGGCTTCCGGAACTGGTCTGCTTCGGTCGAATCGCCCAGCGCGGTCGTCGAGGCTTCGCCACTCGAAACGGTCTGCGCCACCAGGTCGAAATAGCCGGTGCCGACTTCGCGCTGGTGCCGCGTAGCGGTGTAGCCCGCTTCCTCGGACGCGAATTCAGCCTGCTGGAGCTCCGAATAAGCAGCCATGCCGCGATCGCGATAGCCGCTGGCGAGCTCGAACATGCTGTGGTTGAGGCTGTGAAAGCCGGCCAAAGTGACGAACTGGAACCTGTAGCCCATCGCGCCAAGCTCACGCTGGAACTTCGCGATCGTCGCCTTATCGAGCTTCGCTTCCCAGTTGAAACTGGGCGAGCAATTATAGGCCATCAGCTTGCCGGGATGGGCTTTCTGTATGGCTTCGGCGAAGCGCCGCGCATCGTCGAGATCGGGATGGCTGGTTTCCCACCACAAAAGGTCGGCATGCTCGGCGAATGCCAGGCCGCGCTTGATGCAATGGTCGAGGCCGGTGCCGTCCTTCAGCCGGAAGAAGCCTTCCGAGGTGCGCTCGCCGGTGATGAACTCACGGTCGCGCTCGTCGACGTCCGAGGTCAGCAGCTTGGCGCTCTCGGCGTCGGTGCGGGCGACGACGATGGTAGGAACGCCGCAGACGTCGGCCGCGAGCCGCGCCGAATCCAGGTTGCGGATATGCGCCTGGGTCGGGATCAGGACCTTGCCGCCGAGGTGGCCGCACTTCTTTTCGGAGGCGAGCTGATCCTCATAATGGACCCCCGCGGCGCCGGCCTCGATATAGGCCTTCATGATCTCGAAGCAGTTGAGCGGACCGCCGAATCCGGCCTCGGCATCGGCGACGATCGGCGCGAACCAGTCGCGCTTCGCACCGCCCTCGCTATGCTCGATCTGGTCGGCGCGCTGCAGCGTGCGATTGATGCGGCGGCACAGCTCCGGGCCGGCGTTGGCGGGATAAAGCGACTGGTCCGGATACATGGCGCCGGCGGTGTTCGCATCGGCCGCGACCTGCCAGCCCGACAGATAGATGGCCTTCAGGCCGGCGCGGACCATCTGCATCGCCTGGTTGCCGGAAAGGGCACCAAGCGCGTTGATATAATCCTCACTGTGTAAAAGCTCCCAAAGGCGATTGGCGCCGCGCTTTGCCAGCGTATGCTCGATCGGCAGCGAGCCGCGCAGCCGTTCGACATCGGCAACGCTGTAGGGGCGGCGGATGCCGTCGAAACGGCCGGGGCTCGCTGGGACAAGGCTGCTGAAATCCGACACATGTTTTCTCCCTGTTTGGAGGCGGCCGGTTAGGACGTCTTTTACGCATGTGCAGCATCAATCGAGCTGGAATGTAAATTTACGACTTGCAACTATTGTGAAGGTTTGACAGATTTACAAAATGGCGGGCGAACGGAAGCTATTCCTTGGCGGGCGGCTACGGCGGTTGCGCCGCGAACTGGGCCTCAACCAGAGCGCGATGGCTGGCGAACTCGGAGTCTCGCCGAGCTATCTCAACCATCTCGAGCGCAACCAGCGCCCGCTTACCGCCCAAGTATTGCTGCGGCTGACAAAATCCTATGACATCGACTTCAAGAGCTTCACGGCCGACGGCGAGGGGACCGGGGTCGATGATCTGATCGAGATATTCGCCGACCCGATGTTCGGTGACCTTGCGGTCGCGCGATACGAATTGCTCGAGGTGGCCGAAAATTCGCCGTCCGTCGCCGATGCGATCTCGCGGCTCTATTCAGAGATTCGCGAGCGGCGAAAGCTGCCGACCGATGCAATCGTCGACGAAGCGGCGCTGGTCACGCCGCACACCTGGGTGCGCGATTACATCCAGTCGCAGCGCAATTATTTCGAGGCGCTGGAAGAATCGGCGGAGACGCTGTCCGGCGCGCTGAGCGACCGGCTCGCATTGTTCCAGTCGCTGCGCGTGCGGTTGAAGAACGCGTTCGGTGTCGAGACGAGAATCGTCCCGCCCGAGTTGCTGGACGGCGCGAACCAGCATTACGATCTGCATCGCAAGCGGCTGATGCTTTCCGAATCCTTGCGCTCCGAAAGCCGGCAGTTCGCCGTCGCCTATCAGCTCGTGCTGTTCGAATTTCGGGCGCTACTGGTGCGGATGATCGAAAACGCCGGTGCCCCGGACGCGACTTCAGGGCGCCTGCTGCACATGTCGCTGGCCAATTACGCGGCCGGCGCGGTCCTGATGCCTTATGCGCGTTTCCTCGAATCGGCCGAGTCCTATCGCTACGATATCGACCGCCTGTGCGCGGAATTCGGAGTCAGCGCGGAACAGGTCGCCCACCGTATGACCACGCTCGGACGCAATGGCGCGCGCGGTATTCCGTTCTTCATGCTGCGCGTCGATTCGGCGGGGAACATCTCCAAGCGCTTTGCCGGCGAGAGCTTTCCCTTTTCGCGTTTCGGCGGCACCTGTCCGCGCTGGAACCTGCATGCCGCCTTCCAGACGCCGGATCGGGTCTCGACGCAGGTGGTCGAAACGCCCGACGGCCAGCGCTTCTTCACGATCAGCCGCACCGTCCACCGCTCGGCGCGGCTCGATCCGCGCGAAAGCAATCAGCTTGCGATCGGCCTCGGCTGCGATCTTAAATATGCAGCGCGGATCGCCTATTCGGACGGGCTTGACCTGAAATCGCCCTATGTCACGCCAATAGGGCCGGCCTGCGTCATCTGTCCGCGCATACGCTGCCCGCAGCGGGCAGCCGCTCCCGCCGGGCGGGTCCTCATGGTCGATGAAAGCCAGAAATCGATATCGTCCTATCCATTCCTGGGCGAATAGTGCCGTCATGGCGACGAATCTGTTCACGAACTTCCAGGCCCACTTTCCAGCGGATCATCACGCACCGTTCCTCCTGCTTCCGGATGGCGGGTCCATTTCCTACACCGAACTGCTTGTCCGGACTGCGCGCCTTGCGAATTTGTTCGTGGCGATGGGGGTTCGCCCCGGCGACCGGATTGCGGCCCAGACCGACAAGAGCCCGGAGGCGCTGCTCATCTATCTTGCTTCTTTGCGTGCCGGCGGCGTCTATCTGCCGCTCAATCCGGACTACACCGCCGCCGAGGTGAGATATTTCCTCGATGATGCCGAGCCGGCGCTGTTCATCTGTCGCCCCGAGACCGAGCCGGAGATGGCCAGGCTGCGTGGCGAGCTTGGCGTCCCGAACTTGCTCACGCTCGGCGCGAACGGTGCGGGGACGCTGGTCGATACGGCCGCCGAGCAACCAGCCGAGTTCGAAGACGCCGGGCGCGCGGACGATGATCTGGTCGCGATTCTCTACACGTCGGGAACGACCGGGCGCTCGAAAGGGGCGATGCTGACGGCGCGTAATCTTCTGTCGAACGCCGAGACGTTGCGCGATCATTGGCGCTTCACGCCGCACGACTGCCTGCTTCACGCCCTTCCTATCTACCACACGCACGGTCTGTTCGTGGCGACCAACGTCGCGCTTGTGGCAGGATCGTCGATGATCTTCCTGTCGCGCTTTTCTGTGCCCGAACTGATCCGGCTGATGCCGCTTGCCACCGTGCTGATGGGTGTGCCGACATTTTATACGCGGCTGCTCGCCGACCCGGCCTTCACGCGCGACGTCACGGCGGCAATGCGGTTGTTCATTTCTGGATCGGCGCCGCTGTCGGCCGAGACCCACAAGCAGTTCTCGGAGCGTACCGGCCATGCGATCCTCGAACGCTACGGGATGACCGAGACCAACATGATCACCTCGAATCCCTATGACGGGGATCGGGTGCCGGGAAGCGTCGGCTTCGGGCTGCCGGGGGTTGCAGTGCGTATCGCCGATCCGGAGACAGGGAACGTCGTAGCGGACGGCGAGGTCGGCGTGATCGAGGTGCGCGGTCCCAATGTGTTCAAAGGCTATTGGCGCATGCCCGAAAAGACTGCCGAGGAGCATCGCGCCGACGGCTTTTTCATCACCGGCGACCTCGCCCGCAGGGATAAGCGCGGCTACATCCATATCGTCGGCCGCGCGAAGGACCTGATCATCTCGGGCGGTCTCAATGTTTATCCAGCCGAGGTCGAGGCAGTGCTCGATGCGATCGACGGCGTGGCCGAGAGCGCGGTGATCGGCGTCCCGCACCCGGACTTCGGCGAGACGGTGGTGGCCGTGGTCCGGGCCGACCGCGATTCGCTCGGCGAGCAGGACGTGCAGGCCGCCCTTGGCGACTCGCTTGCCCGTTTCAAGCAGCCGCGGCGGGTCATCTTCGTGACGGAACTGCCCCGCAACGCGATGGGCAAGGTGCAAAAGAACCTGCTGCGCGAGCGATATGCATCGCTTTTCGCAAATGAGCTGTGAATAACTCGGTTCATCGCTAAAAAAGAACGCTTCGACGCTGGACGACTCGTTACGACTCAGGCATGATCGTCGCTAAAGGGAGTGGCGGGATGGCAGCGTGGCTCGCGCGTATCGGCTTGGTGCTTTGTGTCCTGGCGTCGATCACGGCTTCGGCCAGCACGCCGCCGCGGGTGCTGACAGCCACCCCGGGAATCGACGGCGGCTCGATCTCCCGCTTCACGCTTCGCTTTTCCGATCCGATGGTCCCGCTCGGCAAGACCAGCGCCGCGCCGATTACCATGGCCTGCCCGGTTGAGGGCGCCGGGCGCTGGGTCGATCCAACCACCTTCGTCTGGGAATATACCAAGCCATTGCCGGGCGGCCTAGCCTGCAAGGCGACCCTGAAACCGGCCCTGAAGACGCTCGCCGGAAAGCTGCTCGGCGGGAACCGCAGCTTTATGATCGACAGCGGCGGCCCGTTCGCGCGCGCGGTGCTTCCGGGCACCGACGATGACGACGTCGAAGAAGACCAGACCTTCTTCGTTGCGGTGAACGGCGCGGTCGATCGCGCCTCAGTCGCGAGCGGCGCTTATTGCGCGGTCGACGGTATCGGCGAGCGCATCCCGGTCGATCTGCTCCCGCAGGACACCGTCGACAACGTGCTGACTGGCATGGGCGACCGCTGGCAACGCCGATCCTTCCTGCGCAACGCCGGGATCGACGAATGGCCCGAAGCCGAGGCCGCACGAAAGAGTGCTTTTGCCAACATCGTCGCGCTCAAATGCCGCCGTCCGCTGCCCGCTGGTCGGGACATGGCGCTGGTCTGGAGCGGCAAGATCCGCTCGCCCTCCGGCAAGCTCGCCGGCGACGACCGGCGCTTCGACTATAAGGTCCGCAAGGATTTCACCGCGCGCCTGACCTGCGGGCGGGTCAATGCCAATGCCGGCTGCAATCCGGTCGAGGCGATCAAGGTGCAGTTCAGCGCACCTGTGCCGCGCGCCAAGGCGCTGGCGGTGCGCATCGAGGCGGCCGGCCGACAGCTGGTGCCGATCGACGAAGGCCGCGATGCGACCGTCAATGAAGTGAAGTTCAAGGCGCCGGTCCCGCCGGCGGTTACCGCCAGGCTGGTCATCCCTGCCGATATCACCGACGAAAGCGGCCGGCCGCTTTCCAATGCGCGCCGATTCCCGCTCGATTTCGAGATCGCCGATGCGCCGCCGCTGGTCAAGTTCGCGGCGCCGTTCGGGATCCTCGAGGCAAATGAGGGCGGGGTGCTGCCCGTCACCGTGCGCGCGGTCGAACCCGCGCTCGCACGAGGTGATGGCAATGTCGCGGGCGGCACGGCCCGGATCGAGGCCGACGACAAGGTGATCGCCGATTGGGTGCGCCGGGTGGCCGATGCGCAGGAAGTCGATTTCGAGAATGTCGGGACCGAGGAAAAGCCGGTCTACGTCAATCATACCGGCGACAAATCGCTGTTCCGTCCCGGCGACAGCGTCCAGCGCACCGACCTCAAGCTTCCGTCCGGCGGCAAGGAATTCGAGGTCGTCGGAATTCCGCTCGGCGGACCCGGCTTCTATGTCGTCGAGCTGGCCAGCCCGACGCTGGGCCGTGCGCTGCTCGGGCGCGATGCGACGCGCTACGTCAACGCGGCGGCGCTGGTCACTAACATGGCGGTGCATTTCAAATGGGGCCGCGGTTCGTCGCTGGTGTGGGTGACGGCGCTCGATTCGGGAAAGCCGGTGCCGGGCGCCGCGATCCGCGTGACCGACAGCTGCAGCGGCCAGATGCTGGCATCGGGAACCACCGACAGCTCGGGCCGGCTGACCGTCACTTCGGACATGCCAGAGCCATCCACGGCCGAGAGCTGCGACCAGGACAGCGATTCGAAGCCGCTGATGGTGTCGGCGCGCAAGGCGGGGGATTTCTCGTTTGCGCTGACCAGCTGGGGCGACGGCATCCGGCCCTATGATTTCGACCTTCCGTTCGGCTGGTCGGCGCCCGAGCCTATCCTGCACGCGATCCTCGACCGCACCCTGATGCGCGCCGGCGAGAGCGTGCACATGACCTTCGTGCACAGGAAGCCTGCCGCGGCCGGGTTCCAGTCGGGCGGCGCGCTCGAAGGCACATTGGTGCTTCAGCATCGCGGCTCTGAAACGAGCTTCGAAATGCCGCTCAAGCTCGGCGCGGACGGGATGGGCGAGGCCGAATGGACGGCGCCGAAGGGCGCGGCGATGGGCGACTATGACATCCGCATGAAGATCGGCGACAAGACGATCTACACGAGCCAGTCGATCCGGGTCGACGAATACCGCCTGCCGGCGATGCGCGCGAGCGTGAGCGGGCCCAAGATTCCGATGGTGCGGCCGCACGCGATGCCGGTCGATCTCTATCTCGGCTATCTGTCGGGCGGCGGCGCCAAGAATGCGCCGGTGAAGCTGCGGACCGCGTTCGAGCCGCTGTACGCGACACCCGACGGATGGGATGGCTGGACGTTCGGCGGCCGTCCGGTCCGCGAGGGCACGGTCTCGGTCGATGATGACGACAGCGAAGCCACGCCCGACATGCCCGACGGCGCGATGATCCCGCTGACGCTCGACGCCCAGGGCGCGCTTCGGACCAATCTCGACCTGCCGCCGATCCCGGATTCGGCACGGATGCGGATCGAGATGGACTATCAGGACGCGGACGGCGAGACGCTGACCGCGTCGACGTCGGTGCCGATCTATGGATCCGCGGCGCGGCTCGGCATCAAGCCCGACGGCTGGCTGCAGCGCGCCGACGAGATGCGATTGCAGGTCGTTGCGCTCGACCTCAACGGCAAGCTGATCCGCGGGCAGAAGGTGCAGATCGCGCTCTACACGCGCGAGATATTGTCGGCGCGCCGGCGCCTGATCGGCGGCTTCTACGCGTTCGAGAACAGCGCCCGCACGACGCGCATCAAGGCGAGCTGCGCTGGAGTGAGCGACAAGCAGGGATTGGTGAATTGCACGCTCGATCCCGGCGTATCGGGAGAGGTCATCGCCGTTGCGACGACCGTGGACAATGCCGGCAATGAGGCGCGCGCCGTCAGCTCGGTCTATCTGGCCGGCGACGACGATTGGTGGTTCGGCGGCGACAATGGCGACCGCATGGACATCATCGCCGATGCCAAGAGCTACAAGCCCGGCGACGTCGCGCGCGTCCAGGTGCGCATGCCGTTCCGTGACGCGACCGCGCTGGTCACGGTCGAGCGCGAAGGCGTGCTGTCCTCGTTCGTCACCACATTGTCGGGCAAGGATCCGGTGGTGAAGGTGCCGCTTGCCGGCAATTACGCGCCCGACGTCTTCATATCGGTGATGGCGGTGCGCGGCCGGATCGCCGACTGGCGGCTGTGGCTGATGGAATTCGCGAAGAAATGGAATCTTCCCTTCTTCGACCAGGAAAATCCGACCGCGCTCGTCGATCTGGCCAAGCCTTCCTACCGGATCGGCATGACCAAGATACGTGTCGGCTGGCAGGCGCATGAGCTCAAGGTCGACGTAAAGGCCGACCGCGAGCGCTATCAGGTGCGCGACAAGGCGCGGGTGGTCGTTCGCGTCCGCGATCCGAAAGGCCGCGTGCCGCAATCGGCCGAATTCGCCTTCGCGGCGGTAGATGAGGCGCTGCTGCAGCTGTCGCCCAACGAAAGCTGGAACCTGCTCGAGGCGATGATGGGCGAGCGGCCGCTTTCGGTGCTGACCTCGACCGCGCAGATGCAGGTCGTCGGCAAGCGCCATTATGGGCGCAAGGCACTCGCGATCGGTGGCGGCGGCGGCGGCGATCTGTCGTCGCTGACTCGTTCGGATTTCAGGCCGGTGCTGCTGTGGCGCGGGCGCGTCGCGCTCGATTCGAGGGGCGAGGCGCGGATCGAAGTGCCGCTCGCGGATTCGCTGTCGTCGTACAAATTGGTGGCGATCGCGACCGGCGGCGGCGACCTGTTCGGCACCGGACTGACGACGATCCGGACGATCCAGGATCTCAGCATCTATTCGGGTGTGCCGCCCTTGGTACGCTCGGGCGACAGCTTCGATGCGACCTTCACTTTGCGCAATGGCACCGACAAGGCGATGTCGGTCACCGCGACCGCAAATGTCCAGCCGCAGGTAACGCAGGGGCAGCCGGTCACGGTGACGATCCCGGCCGGCGGCGCGGTGCCGGTCACATGGCACATGATCGCGCCCGAGGGCGTCGAGATGCTGCGCTGGACGGTATCGGCGCGGGCGAGCAACGGGCGTGCGGCCGACAGCCTGCAGGTCGACGAGCAGGTTATTCCGGCAGTGCCCGACGAGACCTGGGCAGCGACATTCCTGCGCGTCGGTAGCGGCGCGCCGGTGCAGGTCGCAGCGCCGGCCGGTGCTTTGCCCGGACGGGGCGGGGTGGACATATCGCTGGCCGCGACGCCGGCACCGCCGCTGGTCGGGGTTCGCGCCTATATGGCCGCCTATCCTTACGGCTGTTTCGAGCAGCGCACGTCGAAAGCGGTCGCGCTCGACGATCGCGCTTCGTGGGACCGCCAGATGGAGGAGCTGCCCGCCTATATCGCGTCCAACGGATTGCTTCGCTACTGGCCGGGCGACCGGATGCCGGGATCGGTCGCGCTGACGGCCTATGTGCTTTCGATCAGCTCGGAGGCAGGATTGCCGATTCCGGACAGCGGCAAGACCAAGCTGATCGCCGCGATGCGCAGCGTGGTCGATGGTCGCCTGCGTGAGGACGGCGAGGGGCCTGCCGACAATCGCTTCCTCCGGCTGGCGGCGCTGGCCGCATTGGCGCGCAATGGTGCGTCGACGCCGGCGATGCTCGGCCAGGTCTCGATCCCGGTTGCCGACATGCCGACCGCGATCCTTGCGGACTGGCTGGTCACGATCGATCGCACCAAGGGCGCGCCGCCGCGGCTGCGCGTCGCCGCAGAGGCCGCGCTGCGCACGCGCATTCTTTATGAGGGCACAAGGCTCGACCTGGTCGACCGGCAGACGGCGCCCTGGTGGATGATGGTCAGCGGCGATGAAATGGCGATCAAGGCCGTGCTCGCCGTCACCGGCCGCAAGGGTTGGGAGCAGGACGGGCCAAAGATGATGATCGGCACTGCGCTGCGCCAGCGGCGTGGGCACTGGGACACGACGCCTTCCAATGCCTGGGGCACGGTGGCGGTCCGGCGCTTCGCCTCGGCCTATCCGTCGGCGGTGGGCGGCGTGACGACCGCGCGTCTCGGGGCGGACTCGATCAGCCGCAAATGGGGCGAGGGCCCGATCCGCCTGCCGCTCCCGGCCGCAGCAACGCCGCTGATGCTGTCGCACGACACATCGCCCAAGCCATGGGCATTCGTGTCGGTGCGCGCCGCCGTGCCGCTCGCCGGCCCGGCCTATGCAGGCTATCGGATCAGCCGCCAGGTGAGCTTCATCGAGCGCCAGCGTGAAGGCCAGCTCAGCCGCGGCGACGTGCTCAAGATCAAGCTGATCATCGATGCGCCTGTGGACCGCACCTGGGTGGTCGTCGACGATCCGATCCCGGCCGGCGCGTCGATCATCAGCCGCGGCGGCGGCCAGTCCGGCCTGCTGGCCGAACAGGCGAGCAGCAGCGGCTGGTATCCGAGCTATATCGAGCGCGGGCTCGATGCCTGGCGCGCCTATTACAGCTGGCTGCCCAAGGGGCAGACGAGCGTCGAATATGTCGTGCGGATCAACACCGCTGGTCGGTTCCAGCTGCCGCCGACCCGGGTCGAGGCGATGTATTCGCCGGAGATCCACGCCGCCGTGCCGAACCAGCCGCTCACCGTCGCGCCGTGATCCACGCCGCGCGCGCGTGGCTGCGCCGGCGGCCGCTGGCCTGGATGCTGGCGCTGCTGCTAGTGCCGATCGGGCTCGGTTTCTGGACGCAGCCGCCAAGCATGCCCTCCTATCAATCGGCCCGCTCCGACTGGCGCGCCAGCGAGGCATGGCTGCGCGACCGCGAAGGGCGGCTGCTGGAAACGGTCCGGATCGACTTTGCAGTGCGGCGGCTGGACTGGGTGACGCTCGACCATGTTTCGCCGGCGCTGCGCGAGGCGGTGATCGCGTCGGAGGACAAGCGCTTCCTGTCGCATGGAGGGGTCGACTGGCGTGGGCTCGGCGGATCGGCATGGGCTGCCCTGCACGGCCGCTCCGCCCGCGGCGCCAGCACGATCACGATGCAATTGGCCGGCTTCCTCGCGCCGGAGCTTGGCGGGCCGGGAACGCGCGGCCTGCGCGGCAAGCTGCGACAGCTTCGTGCGGCGCGCGCGATCGAGGCGCATTGGAGCAAGGACCAGATTCTCGAAGCCTATCTCAACCTCGCCAGCTTCCGCGGCGAAACGCAGGGCATTGGTTCCGCGGCGCGCGCGTTGTTCGGGAAGACCCCTGACTCGCTCGGCGCCGATGATGCCTTGCTGCTGGCGGCGCTGCTGCCGGCACCCCAGGCGACGCCGACCGCGGTCGCCCGGCGTGCGTGCCGGATCGGAAAAGTCGCCGATTGTTCGATGATGGTCGCCGAGGCCGAGGCGATGACCGGCCCCAATCGCAAGCTCGCCGACAATCCCGGCCTTGCGCCTCATCTCGCCTACCGGTTGCTGCGCAGGCCGGGTGAGACCGTGACGACCACGATCGATGCAGCGGTCCAGACGGTAGCCGCGACGGCGCTGCGGCGTAACATGATCGCGCTCGGAGCCCGTGCCCGGGATGGCGCGGTGATCGTCGTCGACAATGCGTCGGGCGACGTGATCGCTTATGTTGGCGGCGTCGGCGGCGGATCGACCGCGGCGCATGTCGACAATGCCAATGCGCTTCGCCAGGCGGGATCGACGCTGAAGCCGTTCCTTTACGCGCAGGCGATCGAGCGCGGTTTCCTCACTTCGGCGTCGATCCTCGATGACAGCCCGGTGCAGCTCGATACCGCTTCGGGTCTCTACGTGCCCAAGGATTATGACAATCGATTCAAGGGGCCGGTGAGCGTGCGCACTGCGCTGGCCGGGTCGCTCAACGTACCGGCCGTGCGCGCGCTGCTGCTCGATGGCGTCGAGGATTTTCGCGACCGGCTCTGGGACATGGGCTATCGCGGGCTCACCGAGGATGGCGACTATTACGGCTACAGCCTCGCGCTCGGATCGGCCGAAGTCACGCTGATGCAGCAGGCTGCCGCTTATCGTGCGCTCGCCGACAATGGGCGCTACCTGCCGCTGCGGCTGCGCGCCAGCGACCCGCGTGGGTCGCCGAGGCAGGTCACGACGCCGGCCGCGGCGTGGATCGTCGGTGACATGCTCGCCGATCCCGGTGCACGCGCCGGGACGTTTGGGATCGACTCCGCGCTTCGCTTGCCGTTCTGGGCCGGTGCCAAGACCGGCACCTCGAAGGCAATGCGCGACAATTGGTGCGTCGGCTTTTCGGACCGGTTCACGGTCGCGGTCTGGATCGGCAATGCCGAGGGCGACAGCATGACGCGTGTCTCGGGCACCAGCGGCGCGGCGCCGGTGTGGCGCGACATCATGCTCGCGCTGCACGCCGCCAGCCCCGGACGTCAGCCGGTGCGCCCGGCCGATGTCGAGGCGCGCGCAATCAGCTACGCCGAAGGCATCGAATCGCCGCGCTCCGAATATTTCGTGCGTGGCACCGGCCAGACCGAAATCGCCTCGGCGCCGGCGACCGCGCGCCGGCCGCGCATTGCGAGCCCGGTGTCCGGCACAGTCTATGCGCTCGACCCCGACATACCACTTCCGCAGCAAAGAATCCGGATCACCACCATCGGCACGGTCTCGGGCGAGCGGCTTCGCCTCGACAATCACGATCTGGGCCTGGCCGACGCGTCGCCCACTTTGCTGCCAGGGCCGGGGCGCCACCGGCTGATGCTGGTCGACAATGAAGGCAAGGTCGTCGACCGCAGCCTGTTCACGGTGCGCTAGGCCGCTTCGGCCGATGCTGCTCCTTGACTCCTGCGCAATATTTGCGAGCGTCCCCGCCAAGAGGAGTGACGATGGATCGCCGGTTGTCTGAGGAAGATCTCGACCGACTGCACAAGCTTGCGGAGCTGCGCGACCGCGGGGTGCTGTCGGATGAGGAGTTTGCCAAGGCCAAGGCGCGCCTGCTCGACGATCCTCCGCCGGCGCAGGCCGGAAAAAAGGGGGCGGGTTCGGAGCAGGGATTCTGGAGCAAATATTGGCTGATCCTGTCCGGCGTGGGCATATTGATCCTGCTGGTCGCGGGTCTTTTCATCATGGGCCGCATTTCCGCGAGCGGCGACGACAATGGCCTCAACATGGCAATTGGCAACGATATGGCGACTGCAGCCGATCCGCAGGCGGCCGAAGCCCTGTGCGGCGACGAGGCGGTCTATCGCCAGATCAGCGACACGATCTTCTCCAAGGCGATCGAGCAGGTCGATGGAAGCCCGGCCGCGCTGACCAACCTCAAGAAAGCCGTCGCGGTGCGCGTCCAATATCCGCTGCTGCGCGGCGGCGACCTGGTGCTCAAGCGGACCGACTGTTCGGGCCATATCATATTGGACCTGCCGCCCAACGTTCGCCCGGCCTTCGACGGTGCCAGGACGCTTGAGGCCGACGTCGATTTTTCGGTCCAGCCCGCAGCCGACGGCAACGGCAATGTCGTGACGGCCGACGGCATCGATCGCATGGTCGAGCGGCTGGCCGGAGCAGCGGGGCTCGTCGAATCGGTTCGCGCGACTCCGGCCGCACCCACCGGGACCTATAATCCCAGCTTCAGTTGCAGCGGCGATTTGAGCGATGCCGAACGCCTGATCTGTCATGACGAGGTGCTCTCCGGCCTCGATCGCGCGCTGGCGAAACGTTATGGCGAGCTCAAGGCGCACTTGGCTCCTGACGACTGGGCGCAGGTGGTCGAAATGCAGCGAAGCTTCCTCGACAGGCGCGGGCAATGCGTTGACGTGAGCTGCCTGAAGGACGCCTATGTCGCGCAGTCGCGACAGCTCGATGGGGTCGGGCCGGGTGATGCGGCCGTTCCGCAATAGCGCTTGCGGGTGATCCACATCCACCGCCCGGCAACGATCATCATTGCGTCGCTGCTCTTCCTCGCCGCGGCACCGCCGCCCGCGTCCCCATCGCCGGGAGAGATCGTCGAGAACGCACCGGCCGCCGACTGGTCGGCGATTCCGGCCGACGATCTGCTGATCATCGATTTCGACAACGGATCGCGCGTCGTGATCGCGCTCGCGCCTGCGTTCGCGCCGGTTCATGTCGCGAACATCAAGGCGCTCGCCCGTGCCGGCTGGTTCAACGGTACCACAATCAACCGGGTCCAGGATAATTATGTCACCCAATGGGGCGACGCGACCGAGAAGAAAGCGCTGCCGCCGATCGTCACCAATCCGCCCGCGGAATATGACCGACCTCTGGCCGGGCTGGATTTTCACGCCATGGAATTTCGCGACGCCTATGCCGCCCGGACGGGACACGCCGGCGGCTGGCCGGTCGCAACCGACGCCGCAATGGCCTGGTTGCCGCACTGCTATGCGATGGTCGGCGTAGGACGCAACAACCCGCCCGACACGGGCAATGGCGCCGAACTCTATGCCGTCATCGGCCATGGCCCGCGGCATCTCGACCGCAATATCGCGCTGGTCGGACGGGTGGTGAGCGGCACGGAGGCTTTGAGCGCGTTGCTGCGCGGCACCGAGCAACTGGGTTTTTACAAGGAGGGGACGGCCCGCCCCACGATTACCGCGGCGCGCCTGTCATCGGATATGCCGGACGCTCAGCGGCCCGTGTTCGAGGTGATGCGCAGCGGCTCGCCGAGTTTCGAGCATTGGCTGGCGGCCCGCGCCAATCGCAAGGACGAATTCTTCATCCGGCCGGCCAATGCACTCGACATCTGCAATGCCCTGCCCCCGGTGCAGGCTGCGCGCGCTCGGCAATGACGGAACGAATGAGGAAGAATGGTGCGCCACGCAGTCCAATGCGAACCCGTCTGTGGCCGAATTTCCCTGATATAGGGGATTAACAGCGAATTTTCGCGATAACAGGCCCTTTGCGGCATATAAATTACAGAAATCTTGGCGGATTTCCGCCATTTTGTGATCGGAATTCCCTAAATTCGGAACAGGGAATTTCAATCTATGAAGCAGGGATTAAAAAAGCGGGTGCAGCGAGCGCCCGTGCGTGCGAAGTCTCATTAGCCTATAATCGAGAGCCGGCCGAGGGGGCGACTTAAGTGGTGGGTCAAGGCTTCGCGCGAAGGAGAGATAGTCCATGTCTTGGGGGAACTCTGGCTCGTGGGCGCTGTTCGCCTTGATGGCTGTCGGCGTCGTTTCTTGGCTTACCCGTCTTTGGCTCAGGAACACTGTCGAGCAGAGCGTAAGGGCCAGCTTCGAGAAGGAAATCGAGGGAGTGCGGAGCGAACTTCGCACGAACGAAGCGAAACTGAATGCTCTGCAATCGGACGTGCTGAGTCGGCGGGCAAGCCGCCAAGCTATGCTTGATCAGCGTCGATTCGCAGCCATCGAAAATATATGGGCAATAACGCTAAAGTATGCCATTTTTCGGCCTGCTGCACTCGCATTCACACTCTTGAAACTCGAAGCCATTTCGAAAGCCGCCGTAATCAATCCCGGTTTGCGGGAGGTGGTCTCGCTGATGAAAGGCGGGGGGCACCGCGACAAGTTCATGGAATTTAGCGCGGAATCCGAACGGCCATTTCTGCCTGAAAGCATCTGGGCGCTATTTAGCGCTTACAGCACAGTACTTTTCTATGCCTTTATCCGACTGGACGTAATTTCGATGGGCATCGAGGAATCTGAGAACTTTTTCTCAGATGACAAGGTGATCGCTCTCGTTAAAACCGTGTTGCCCGCGCGCGCGGAGTACCTCGACCAGAGCGGGATTGTCGGCGTGGCACACCTGGTTGACGAGATGTATCAAAAGCTTCTTGCCGCACTGAAGGTTGCGCTGGATGGCGCTCTTTCGGACCAAGAAGGTGCTGAACAATCTGCTGCCATCTTGCGGCACGTAGCAAGCATATCTAAGTCGATTTCCGATGTGGAGGCGTCAGGTCGCGCCTAGGCGCTAGAGCCAGTGACGGGCGAACGCCTTGGCGTCGCCGTCTTCGAACCATAGCAGGAATCGCCCGTCGCGCCCGCGGCCCTGCACGGATCGTGGGATGTTGCGAATCATCCCTTGCTCGCATTCCTACGCCTGGATCAGAGTGAGCTTGTCAGCCGGATTGGGCGTGGATCAAACCAGTTTTACACTTTCCAGATGCACGTGCTGCAAATCCTCTTTCCATTCGTCCCGCCTAAGAGGAACAACCCTTATTGCTATTGTGACGTAAAGACCCGCCTTTTGGCAGCAGGCCCAAGTTGTAGGCTGGGTCTCAGCGGGGCTACTGTCGCGCGATGACGTTGATACTCGCCCTGACTGGCTCGCGATCCACTTGGCTTATGGCAGATACACGGCTGTCAATCGGGGGCCGCGCTCCTAACGACAACGGGATGAAGATCGTAGACGTGGAGACGCCCGATGGGAGGGCATTGATGGGGTGCGCCGGACTGGGGGCGACTCCGCAACCAAGCGGCACGGAGCCGTCCGACTGGATCGCGCGGGTCCTTCGGGGCCGTAAGCGCAACATGCACGAAAGCTTAGAAGCTGTAGGCGCCGCCATGCTGGCAAGGCTTCCGAAGTTGCTGCAGCTGTTCCCTTAGTGAGCTATGAACAGTGGAATTTCGATCGTACTGAGCAAATTCCAGGTAACCCCGCCAAACAAGGTCTCGCGCAGCCGACTGTGGCCAAAAGCGCCCATGACGCAATAGGACGAATGATTATCGGTAAGTGCCTGCAGGATAAGGGAAGATGGCTCAGCTTTGCCTTCCACCCGACAGATTCCGGCGTGAATGCCGTGCCGTGAAAGGTAGAGAGCGGCTTCACCGATTGGATCCCCGGACGCGTCCGCACCCACTTCCAGCAACTGGACATCTGATGCAACACGCAGCAGCGGTACCGCAGCTGTCATGGCGGCCATTGCTGGCAACGAGCCGTCCCAGGCAACGGTCGCTCGCCCCCCGACATCGAAGCCGCTGCACGCGGGCGGCATCGCGACTATCGGCTTGCCCGACCGGATAACAAGTTTCGAGGCCAATGGACGCAGATCGGGATTGAGCACGTCATCCAATCTGCGATTGACCACGATGAGATCCGCCATCCGCGCACCCGCGACCAACGCGTCGGGCACTTGATCCACTACCGTGCGGAACTCCCATTGAACGTCTTCATGAACGAGACGGGCTTCCAGCCGCTCGCGATTGCGCGCTTCCCGCGCCTTCGCATCGTCGAGCAGGGCGGTGAAACATTCCTCGAAATATACGTCGGCAACCACCGGCAACTTTACGACGTCCAGGCAGATGAGATGCCCTTCAATCGCCCGGGTGATGTCGAGTGCTCCCTGCAGCCGCGCCTCCTGGCCGTCGTCGTCATGAATTAGAACAAGGACGTTCTTCATTGGACCCTCCATCTTCCGATAGGGGCAGTCTCCTGATAGGTTCCAACTTCGAATATCCGGAATGTTACGGATGGGCGGGTTGCCCGCCGGAGACCACCGTAGCCGGATATGTACATGCATTCGGAAAATGGATCGGAGGCTAAGCTGAGCGGAACGCAGCAAGTTTTCGCACAAGAGGCGCATCTTCGCTCGATTTTGGAGACCGTTCCCGATGCAATGATCGTCATCGACGACCGCGGGCGAATCATGTCGTTCAGCAGCGCGGCCGAGAGAATGTTCGGTTACAGCGAGGCTGAACTCCTGGGGGAGAACGTAAGCACGTTGATGCCCTCTCCTGATCGCGAGCAGCACGACGACTATCTCCGACGCTATTTCGCCACCGGCGAAAGGAAGATCATCGGCATCGGCCGCATCACGACCGCGCGCCGCCGGGATGGCGCGACGTTCCCGATCAATCTTCACATCGGAGAAGCGCGGATAGATGATCAACGGGTCTTTACCGGTTTCATCCAGGATCTGACCGAAAGGCAGGAAGTCGAGCGGCGTCTTCACAACGTTCAATCCGAGCTCGCGCATGTGTCGCGGGTGACGTCCATGGGCACACTGGCGACTTCGATTGCGCATGAGCTGAACCAGCCCCTTACGGCGATTACCAATTATGTGGAGACGGTCCGAGACCTGTTGAATGATCCGACCGAAGAAACGCTCGCGATAGTCCGTGAAGCGATGGAGGATTGCGCACAGCAATCGATCCGCGCGGGACAGATCGTCAGACGGTTGCGAGACTTCATGGCGCGCGGCGAGACGGAACGACGGATAGAAAGTCTAAGCCGGCTGATCAACGAAGCCAGCGCGTTGAGCCTGCTAAGCGCCAACGAGCAGGGCGTGGAGATCAACGTCAGACTGGATCCGCAAGCGGAAAACGTGCTCGTCGATCGGATCCAGATTCAGCAGGTGCTGGTGAATCTGATGCGCAATGCGCTCGAGGCGATGTCGGACAGCGACGTCCGACAACTTAAGATAAGCTCGAAGCGAGTGGATAACGGGTTCATACGTGTGTCTGTAGAAGACACTGGCCCGGGCCTCGCGACTGAGGTGGCAGAGAAGTTGTTCCAGCCTTTCATAACGACCAAGCCCTCGGGTATGGGTATCGGCCTTTCGATATGCCGGACGATCGTCCAGGCACATGAGGGACGAATTTGGTCTGAATCTTCGGTGGGTGGGGGAACAGTGTTCCATTTCACGTTGGTCGATGCGGAGGGGATCGAGAATGGCTGACAACAATCGCGTCATTCACTTGGTCGACGATGATGAGGCGATCCGCCGTTCGGCGGGATTCATGCTGAAGACGTCCAACTTCACCGTTAAAACCTATGCGTCGGGCGTTGATCTCTTGAAGGAGGCAAGGAGTTTGGACTCCGGCTGCATCCTGCTCGATGTGCGGATGCCCGGAATGGACGGGCTGGAGGTGCAGCAAGAGCTGCGCGATCGCGGGATTGCTTTGCCTGTCATTGTCATGACGGGGCATGGCGACGTCTCGGTCGCGGTCCAGGCGATGAAAGCCGGAGCCGTCGATTTCATCGAAAAGCCGTTTGAAAAGGCAACGCTTCTCCTGGCAATCGAAGAGGGATTCTCCCGAATACAAAATTCGAAGCGCAGCGCCGCCCGCAGCGACGAGGCCAATGTTCGCCTGGAAGTACTTACCCAACGCGAAAAAGACGTGATGAAGGGCCTCGTCAGGGGACTGCCCAACAAAACGATCGCCTATGATCTTGGCATAAGCCCGAGGACGGTAGAGATCCATCGTGCGAATTTGATGTCGAAGCTGAAGGTCGCGAGCCTGTCCGAAGCGCTGCGGATTGCCTTTGCCGCCGGCATGGGTGAGGAAATCGAAACCAATTGAGCTTCGGCCGGCTTCGATCAGGCTGCCTTTGCCAGGGAAGCTACCTTTATGACTCGAAATGGAAACTGCCGACCGTCCGGTTCGGTAAGGGTGACATATTCCCCTTCCTGCAGACGATGACTCTCCAGATGAAAGATCAATTCGTCATCCTCATCACCGACTTTGTATGAAAACGCCCAGCCGGCCGGCTTGCGGACAACATAACCGGACATGTCGGGCTCGTTGGGCCAAAATCTCCGGACAGTTGCGCGCGACGGAGCGGCGCGGAGCTGGCTCTCATCGATCACGCCCCCCTCACTGACCGGAAGGTGGAGAAGATATGCTCGGCTGGCCGAGCCATCGGGGAACTCTTTTGTGCGCGCGAGCTCAAGGCGAATGGATTTCCAACTCATGAGCCTCAGATAGATGCTTCGCCTGCGGCTCACTATAAGGAAACATACTGAATTCTCCGAAAAGTTGGTCCACCCGCCAACCATCGAGTCCGGATAATCCCCTACTTACCGGGATCATCATTTCTCCTAACCCAGTCGCAACGCCAGGAGGAAAAGATGAAAGCGATACTTCTCTTCGCAAACGAGGACAAAGGCATGAAGTCTCGGCTCGACGCAGCCTTGTGCCTTGCATCAAATTTCGAAGGTCCGGTCGATTGCGTTCAGATAACGCCTTACGATGCCTTCATTGCGGGGGATCCGTTCGGCGGGGTCTATGCGCTGCCGACGATGGTCGAACATATCGCGGAGGAAGAGCAAAAACACCGCGACCAGGTCGAAATCGAGCTTCGCCGCGAACGCGCCCGCTGGACGTGGACGAATTTCGAGGGACACCCGGGACATATTCTGCTCGAGCGCTCTCGCCTGTCCGACATCGTTGTTGTCAGCCTGCCGGGCGAGGACAAATCTGATCACGTTCGGCATTTGGCGGCGGATCTGGCAATTCACGCGCGCGCGCCGATTCTAGCCGTGCCTGCGCAGGGTAAATCCTTGAGTTGCAGCGGCGAAGCCATGATCGCATGGAACGGATCGGCGGAATGTGCGCACGCCCTTCGATTCGCGGTGCCGCTTTTGCGCCGGGCGACAGCGGTCTCGATAGTGACTGTCTCCGACGGACCGGTACGAGTTCCCGCTCCGGATGCGCAACATTATTTGAAGCAATATGGCGTTGAAAGCGAATGCCACGAGATAAATCGGGAGGGCCAAAGCATCGCGGCAGCACTCCTCGAACATGCGAAGCAACGCGGAGCGCACTACCTGGTCACCGGTGCGTTCGGGCATTCCCGCTTCAGGGAGGTGGTTCTAGGTGGAGTGACCCGCGAGTTGCTCACGACCAGCAAAATACCGCTGCTTCTGTCTCACTGATCGAGCGTTACCGGACTCTGCGACGAGCGCCGCCCTAGATGACTTCAAAAATTACTGCTCCAGCAATGGCGGCCGCCGGGAGGACAAGGGCGGCGATCGGAGCCAAGGAATTCCGGACTCCCGCGATGGCCAGCGTAATGCCGGCTTTCAGAATGCTGTTGAAGACCACCGGGGCGGCAACGGCGTAGGCGGTAAGCTGGGGTGTCAATGTACCCGCCGGAAGCGTACCGATCGCGGCGATCGCGGAGTCGACGTCAAACAATCCGCCGATCGCTATGACTGCTGCTCCGGTCCCTTTGATCTGATGTTCGGCCCAGCCGGCGATGATCGCCATGAGGAGCACCAGGCATCCCCAGCCCAGCGCCATGGCCAGCCCGGGCGGCTTGATCTTGTCCGATATGTGCGACGAATGGTCGCTTGTCCCGCGAACGAAGAGGAGTGCAGAAATCAACCCGGCGATGATCAACGCGGGCAGCATAAGCGTGGAAAATCGAACCAGGATCGTCGGCAGAAGGGCCGCGACAAGCACGGTCGCCCGCATCAACATCACCAGCGAAGCCACGGCGATGGCGGCCTGGTTTGCACGAACGGACTCATGCGCGCGCATGCGCCGAGCGCATTCCAGCGTCACGGCCGTCGAGGAAACGAGCGAGCCGACAAGCGCGGTAACCATCAGGCCCTTGCGGGTCCCGATCATCCGCATCAAGCCATATCCGAAAAAGGATACGGATCCGATCACCGCTACGATTGTCCAGATCCGGCGGGGGTTTATGCCGAATGGACCAATCGCCGCATCTGGCAGCAGCGGATATACGACAGAGACAACGAGCACCAATCGCACCAGCGCCCGCAACTCCACGTCACTTGTGCCGGCCAGCATGCGATGCAGAGGCTCCCGCGACGCGAGCAGCAGCACGGTGACCCCCGCGCTGACCGACGCCACGCCCGAATAACCGGCACCCGCCATAGCCCCGAATGCGAGGGTCAGCATGGCAGCGACGGCGGACGTTATACTCACATTCCCGTCGCGCTTCATGTCGGCCCAGGATCCCAGCGCGATCATCAGCACGGCCGCCGCGATCAGGAGCAGCATCAACCAGCCGAGCGGCGCAATGACGAAGAGCCCGGCAATTCCACCGAGCAGCCCAAGCAAGGAAAATGTGCGGACGCCAGCGACACGGGCGCCAGCCTTTTCGTCGCGCATCCTCCAGCCGCGCTCGACTCCGATCATCATCCCAATGACGAGTGCGAGCGCCAGCTTCGGAAGAAACCAGTCAAAGGACATCATGGCTTCGTTTCATCCCTGAAAGCCGACCTAGGCGGCGTCGCTCCGCGCCTGCTCGCTGAAAGTCCCTGTCATTGATCGCCCATTACGCGTTTTGCCGTTGTCGGCGCGTCTGCTTGCTTGCCCCCAATTCATCCAACACACGCCTCATTAGCGCCAATGCTTCGCGCCGCTTATCGGACGATTCAATCCTCTCGAGGTTGCGCTTCAGGTTGACAGTGAAATCTGCATAGTCATTTTGCCAGTCTCGCTTAATCGCGGCTCGAACTTCGATGCGTCCTGTAGAGAGGCGACGCGCCGGCGCTCCGGCCGGAAGCGCGTAACATTCACCGATTTCCGGCGATATGATCTGCAGCTCCTTAAGGAGATCTGCCGATCTGAGGGACTCGATGGCCGCTTCTTCGCCGTGAGTGAGGAACAGGCTGCCATTTATCGGCTCACGCGCTTTGATCCAGTCCAGCAACTCACCTCGGTCAGCATGCGCCGAATAGCTATCGATTCGGCGGATTTGTGCGCGAATCGCCACATCGCGGCCCGATATGCGCACACGCCGGGCGCCATCGACAATCGTCCGCCCGAGCGTCCCTTGCGCCTGGAATCCTACAAACAGCACAGTCGAGTCGCGGCGCGGAAGATTGAAGCGCAAATGGTGACGAATCCTTCCTCCTTCGCACATGCCCGACGCGGCCAGGATTATCGCCCCGGACAGGACATTGAGGCGCATCGATTCCTCAACCCCCTCTGTGAAATGAAATGATGGATGGTCGAATGGGTTCGATCCTTCCATGTCTTCCAGCTCGGGACTGTGGCGGCGGAAGACCTGGGTCGCGCGGGTCGCAAGCGGCGAATCGATAAAGACCTGCGCATGGCCAATACGTCCGGCTTCGAGCAACCTTGCCAGATCGAGCAGTAGTTCCTGCGTACGCTCCAGCGCAAAGACCGGAACCACGAGGTTACCACCGCGCGCGAGGGCGGCATTCACCTCGGCCTCGAGTGCCGAGCGCCTGTCGTTGATCGTCAGATCCGGCCGCTCCCGATCTCCATAAGTGCTCTCACAGAACAGATGATCGACACCGGAGGGACCTTCGGGATCGTCCTGGAAGGACTTGTGACGAGGTCCCAGATCGCCGGAAAACAAGAGCCGTCTTCCCCCGGCCCTAATCTCGACCGAAGCCGAGCCCAAAATGTGCCCTGCATTCCAGAGCTTCGCGCAAAACCCCGCGGCAGGCTCGAAGTCGGTATTGAGATCCACCGGCGTCAAAAGCGCCCTGGCAGAGTCAACATCGTCGATCGTGTAAATCGGATCGATCGGGGGCTCATCGGCACGATCAGCTCTCCGGTTTCGTCGATCCGTATCCTGCTCCTGAATCCGGGCTGCGTCCGGCCACATGACTTCAAGCAGATCGGCAGTGCCGGGAGTGCAGAAAATCGGGCCTTTGAAACCTTCTCGAACCAGGCGGGGAACCAGCCCGCTGTGATCGAGATGGGCGTGAGTGACTATAATTGCAGCGATGCTTTTGGGATCGAACGCGAACGCGGCACGATTCAATTCTTCCAGCGTGCGAGGTCCCTGAAAAAGTCCGGAGTCCACAAGTATACTGCTGCCATCACATGCCAGCTCGTAGCAGGAGCCGGTTACCGTGCGCGCGGCGCCGTGAATGGAGACTTTGAGCTCGGTCATTGCACCTACTCCGAGGTCGGCACAAAGAGCATGTCGGTCGAGCAGCGAAGCAGGCAATCCTTTGCAAAGCTTCCCTTGAGGAAGCGCGTCAGCCTGCTGTGATAGATACCCATCACCACCAGGTCCGGATGCAGTCGCGTCCATGCTTCGGAGAGCACGCTGATCACATCGCCCTCGACAACCATTTGATGTACAGGGGTCGACTTCTTCAGCTGCGACCGCACCTTTTCAACGCGATCGCGTAAGATCAGGGCTGGATCGGATGTGAGGATCTCGATGACCTCGCCCGTCATTCCCTCGACCACGGGCAGCTGAAATGCATGGACCGCGACCATCTCCTCCACCGCCTTCGCAAGTGCCTCGCGAAGGATCTCGTCCGCCTCAGGACTCTCGTCGACTGCCGCCATCACGAGACGGTAATCCTGGTCGCTGGGTATCTGAGCGACCAGTACGGTCCGGCCAATTTGCCGAAGTACATGCAAGGCCGTCGTTCCGAGGAAGGAGTCCCGAAACCTCGGATTGCCATGGCCGCCCAGCACAACGAGATCGGGCTGCTTATGCCGCGCGAGCTCCAGGATGGTATCGGATGGTGATCCGCTCTGGACGTGAATACTTACCTCGGGGCCGTAGCAATCGGGGCCGGCAGCGGCCCCACAGATCTCAGCTCTTATCCGCTCGCGGATCGCATGAACATCTTCGTCCGAGGCAGATTTCGGAACCACGTGAAGGACATCGAGCAGACAGCCCGCGTCTGAAGCGATGCGCAGCGCCCTCCGCGCCGCGTTATGCGACCTTTCCGTTAGGTCAGTGGCGAAGAGTATCCGGTTCATATGCGGCGCTCCAATATTTGGAGTGTCCATGAGTAGTGGCCGCGTCACGGCACGGAATAAGCAATATCCCCTAACCACCGAGCCGAGGCGCAAGCAAAGCGAGCTACGTGGGATTACGGATTTCCTGGAAGGGCCCGAGAGTAGAGTTGTTGTGCCGATCCAACAGCGAGCTCTTTCACTCGGGAATCCACATCATGAGCAAATCGTCTTTCAAGTGGCCGCTGATGGCAATCGCGCTGATTGTCGTGGCAGGTTCAACAGCGCAGGCCCAATCAGCAACAGACGAGATAGTCGTCGAGGCGCCGCGATCGAAGGCCATGCCTCGAGGCGAAAGAAGCCCGTACGGGGGAGACTCCGTCGTTATCACCACGGTCAAGATTCCTGTCTTTTACGATGATCTGGATTTGAAAGATCCGGCAAGCGTCTCCAGCCTCTTTCGGAGGATTGAGTATGTTGCGAAGGATGTTTGCGCGGCGCTTGACAGGATGCTGCCGCTCGATCCGGACTCGAGCTGCTTCCAAACCACCGTTGCCCGCGCCAGGCCGCTCGCCTTGGCTGCAGTCGAAGCGTCCCGGAAATAGCATGTCTAGTCCAACCTTGGCGCCGGGCCCATCCGGATCGCCCCTCGCCAGCATCGAACCAAGGAGTTTTTGAGGATGATCGAGGGACCGAAATGCTGGGAGCGGGATAGGGATTCGAAAGTCCTGGTCGGGTCGCAAGCATGCAAGGAGGCGCTCGAATGGCTCGTTTCCAACGCGGTGCTGGCCCCCTCGACTCACAACAGCCAGCCTTGGCAGTTCCGTGTCCGGGAAGATCACCTTGAGGTGTGGGCCGATCGATCTCGCGGGTTGCCGGTCGCAGACCCCCTTGGGCGCGAACTCGCGATATCGTGCGGGGCCGCGATCCAATATGCTCATCTTGCCGCCCGGAACCGCAATTTTGAGGGATCGGTAGAGCTGCTGCCGGATGCCTCTAAACCCGATCTGTTCGCTATTCTGCGGCTGGGCCCGCCCAACTCTCCAACGCCTCGCGAAAAGCTCAGATTCGAAAGCATCCGGACGCGTCACACCAGCCGCGTCCCGATGACTGCCGACGCGAGCAAAGAACAAAAAACGGATTCGCTCGGTTCGCTAGCCTCGGCTCATGGCGTTCGGTTCGACGTCACGCGCAACGAACGATTGCGGGAAAAGACCGCAAGCCTTGTCGCCGAGGCCGAATTGACGGTGATGAATGACGGGGAGTTCCGGAAGGAGCTTGCGGCCTGGATCAAGTCCTCGAAATCGCACGCCCGCGACGGAATGTCGGTCAGCAGCTTCGGGATCTTCGACACTTTGTCGCGAGTGACGGCAGCTGGCATCGCAAAGATCGGGAAGGGCCTGGATACTGGCGAGCCACATCGCCAGCTTGTGCTCAATGCACCGGTTTTAGGGGTTCTAAGCTCAAGCCTGGACGACACGGCAGCATGGCTGAGGTCGGGAATGGCACTTGCCGACATAACGCTCGAGCTCGCAGCGCACGGCCTGTCGGCGTCATACTTCAGTCAGCCGTTGTACGTCGCCTCCACGCGACAACGCCTCGCAGAAATCTGGGATCTGGGCGCCTGGCCGCAGATGCTCGTCCGCTTCGGCTATTCGGAGAGCGTACCGGCAGCACCACGACGTGAGCCAGAGCAGGTTATCGTCGTCGACTAGAGATCGAAAATTCAGACTGATCGAACCAACAGGAACCAGAAGAAGACGAGGGAGGCTGCGATCATCACCGCGGTGGCGGACCAGCCGAAAACGACCTGTGAGCGCGAGATGTTGATGCGCCCCATCGCCCGTGGATTGCGGACTATGAGCATCATCAGGATCATCACCGGCCCCGCCAATACGCCGTTGACAACTGCTGCCCAATAAAGCGCGCGCGCCGGGTCGATCCCGATCCCGTTCAGCGCCGCGCCGGCGAGCGTTGTCGCTGCGATCGTGCCATAGAACAGGCGTGCGGAAAGCGGCTTCGCATCGAGGCTTCCGGCAATGCCGAACATTTCGGTGACCGCGTAGGCAGCGGATCCGGCGAGGACGGGAACTGCCAGCAGCCCGGTGCCGATGATACCTATAGCGAACAGCGCAAACGCGAATTGTCCGGCGATCGGGCGAAGCGCCTCAGCCGCTTGTGAAGATGTCGTTATATCGCGGATTCCGTTTGCATGAAGCGTGGCCGCCGTTGCAAAAACGATAGCCAGGGAAATCAGCGTGCTCAGACCCATGCCGACGAAAGTATCGATCTGAATGCGCCTCAGTTCCGGGCCGGCCGACCTTGCGGTGAGGCAAAGCGGCTTGGCATGCGTTCGGTGCTGCTCCTCGATCTCCTGTCCTGCTTGCCAGAAGAACAGGTACGGACTGATAGTGGTACCGAGGATTGCGACGAATGCCGTCGCATAAGCGGCGTTGAACTGTAATTCGGGCACCACAAGCGAACGCAGCGCATGCGCCCAAGGCACGTGAACAACAGCGACGACTGCAACGTAGGTAAAGAGGGAAAGCGTCGTCCATTTGAGAATTGCGGCATAGCGCGGATAGCTCAGGCCGACCTCGAGAACGACGCACACGATGCCGAAAAGCAAAGTGTATAACCCTCCGTTTCCTCCACTGAAAAGCGTCATCGAAGCGCCCATCGCGCTCAGATCGGCGCCAAGGTTGATCACGTTTGCTACGAGGAGCAACGCTACGGCCGCCACGAGAAGCGGCCGCGGATAATGCCGGCGAAGGTTGCGCGCTATTCCGGCGCCTGTGACCCGTCCGATCTCCGCCGCAATCTGCTGAATGGCTACCATCAGCGGGAAGCTGAGAACGAACGTCCAGGAAAGGCCGTAACCGAACTCGGCGCCTATCTGGCTATGTGTGCCAATGCCGCTCGGATCATCGTCGGCCGCGCCCGTGACCAAGCCCGGTCCAAGCACCTTCAATATCCGAAAACGAGTATTTCCGCCGTCGGCTTCCGGCGAAGAGGGATTGGTCTCAGGCGATACGTTGGCGGCCATCAACCTAGTACAATGTTGTCGACAACCTTAGTCACGCCGGGCACGGCCCATGCCGCGTTTTCCGCCATTTTGCGTTCGTTCCAGCCGCGTACGGTCCCGCTCAGTTTCACCGTATCTCCCTCGACCGAGACGTCGATCGCGTTGGCATCTATCACGCTGGAACGTTGGAACGCAGACATGATCTGGCCGCGCACGTCACCAGACAATATCTTTGGTTTGACCTGGATGTGATTAACCACCGATTTCACGCCGGCAATTCCGCCGACCAGCGAGTCTACTGCCTGGCGCTGGTAATGCCAGTCAACCCTTCCCTCTAAAACCACAATCCCATGATCAACGGTCACCTCCAAATTAGCCGGAGCGTTCACCCTCCAGCCCAAAATGCTCAGGACTCTTTCGGCGATTTCGGAGTCGGAGGTTTTGGGGTCGCTTGGGAAGCGGACCGAGAGATCCTGGGCGACGGCCTTTACGCCGGCAACACGATGCGCTGCATGCTCCGCCGCAAGCTTTTCCGAATAGGTCGGGACAAAGCCAGTCAGCGTTACCACTCCGTCCTTCGCACTCACTCCAATGTGAGAATGGTCCACCGTCGGCACGAAGCTAAGCTCCTCCATGACATCATGCTGCAATTGGCTATCGCTCTTCATTTTACTTCTCCTCGTGAGGATGCGACCTGGCACCATACGCTCGACTGTCTTCATCGGTCCCGGAGGGCGTTCTGGAAATCCGCAGTTTTACCTAGATTCGGAGCACGAATGCCCCGGCTAACTAGGTACGCCGACCTGCGATTGAGATAGCCCGGCATTGTGGGCTATCATGCATCCATCCGCGCCGTCCCGAAGACCAAGGGCGATACCGCTATGGCCGGCTCTAGGTAGATTTGCGGATTGGGAAGACAGCCCGCCTGCGGCACACGTTGGTGTGCAGGCTTTCGTCGCCGGTCGCGACGAATTTCGCGCCGAGAGTATCATAGCTTGAACAGCGTAAAGCCGCTCGGCTTTCGCACGTTATCGATGGCGTTGAATAGCAACGTCGAGACTGACTGCGCGGCTGACACTTCAATTCCCTCAGGTTCACAGGCATAATCATGCAGAACACAATGAAAGCCGCGGTCGTCCGGGAATTCGGCAAGCCGCTGGTAATCGAGGAAGTCCCGGTCCGGATGCCCGGCCCTGGACAGATACTGGTCAAGATTGCCGCGACCGGCGTCTGTCACACGGACCTGCACGCTGCCGAGGGCGACTGGCCAGTCAGGCCCAAGCCTCCGTTCATTCCCGGCCACGAAGGCGTAGGGCATGTCGTCGCTGTCGGCGCCGGTGTCACCCATGTGAAAGAAGGGGACCGGGTTGGCGTTCCCTGGCTCCATACCGCCTGCGGCCATTGCCTGCATTGTCTCGGTGGCTGGGAGACTTTGTGCGAGGAGCAGCAGAATACCGGCTATTCGGTGAATGGCAGTTTTGCGGAATATATGCTCGCCGATCCGAATTTTGTCGGCCATCTTCCGCAAAATGTCGGCTTTATCGAGATCGCACCCGTGCTCTGTGCGGGTGTGACAGTCTATAAGGGCCTCAAAGTCACCGACACCAAGCCGGGCGACTGGGTGGCGATCTCCGGCATTGGGGGCCTGGGGCACATGGCTGTGCAATATGCCAAAGCGATGGGCCTCAATATCGTGGCGGTTGATATTGACGATGCGAAGCTGAAGCTGGCTGCGCATTTGGGAGCTGCGTTGACCATCAACGCTAACGATACCGATCCTGCCGCATTCATCAGGAAGGAAATCGGTGGCGCGCAGGGCGTGCTCGTTACGGCAGTCAGTCCCAAAGCGTTCGAGCAGGCGATGGGCATGGTGCGACGTGGCGGCACTGTCTCGCTCAATGGATTGCCGCCCGGTGACTTTCCGCTGTCGATATTCGACACTGTCCTCAACGGCATAACCGTTCGCGGCTCGATTGTGGGCACGCGGCTCGACCTGCAGGAGGCGCTCGATTTTGCTGCCGACGGAAAAGTCCGCGCGACGGTCGCGACCGACACGCTGGAAAATATCAACGCTATCTTCGGTCGCATGCATCGCGGCGAAATCGAGGGCCGCATCGTGATCGATTTCGAACAGGCCGATCAGGGCGGCCCCGCGAACGCAGCGGCGGCTCTAGAGACGTCACAAGGCAATCCTATGCTGGTTGAACCTGGTTAAGGACGCCGGGGCGCCAGCCGGATTTTGTGACATGGGCAGAAATATTGGAGTAACGAAAGGAGGTTGCCATGAAGGATCTGCGCTTCGAACCAGGAAAGCGGACGCATGTTGCCGGTGACGGGATAGTGCGCTTTCGGGCCTACGAATGCGACAAACCGATCGAATGCGCTATCGAGGTGGCGGCTCTCAACGGTTTGATAGGCGCACAAGAGCATGAGGATGCTGGCGTGCTGCGCTTGTTCGATAACAGCTTCAACCTGATCGGCGCCGTTATCGAAGACAAGTTGGACGCTGGTAAGACCGAACAGGACGGTAGCATATTGCTTACCCTCCAAGACCTCATGCGCTACGACGACTAACCGCCTGACAAGGAGGACACGATCCTGAGGGCTGTCTATTTCATGGGCTCGAAACACGTCGCTAGAGCGGCAATGTCGGACGAAGATTGTCCGCAAGGATCAAGGCTCCTGAGATATGCAAGGAGGCTATCAATCTCCGCCGGCTGCAGCGAGAATTGTGGCATATCGCGATGGCCTACCTTCAGTCCCCTTGCAAAGCTCGATCGCAGAGCGTCGATCGGGTATCGTCTGTAGACGGTTCGAAGAGCGGGTGCGTTCGGATCGCGGCCAGTGTCGTCAAGACCGATGGCATGACAGCCGGAACATCTTTGCTCGGCGACTTGCCGGCCGGACTTACGGGCGACACCCGCATCAGGAGTCGCGACACAGGCAGGCAGCGCTGCGGCGAGCAGGCAGAGAGAGGCGCCCTTTGCGCTGCGAGCGAGCGCAAGTTTCATCTCGCGGCCGCAGCGACAGATAGTTCAGTATCGCGAGAGAAACTTCTCGTACGACGAACAGTCTGATTACCCGCCCGTGCAAATGCCCGCTTCGGGCCGTACGGGTACTCTTCTTGTCCTCGCCAGCCCGGCAAATGCTCTGCTGCCGGACCGCGCGCCAGCTTCAAGGCTTCGCTCATAACGCTGTCAAATTGGACTGCCAGTTCAGCGGCATCGAACCGAGTTCGCAGGAAGTCAGCCCATTTGAATTCCGAATGCGGCGTTGGATCCTTCAGATAGCCTCCCCGTCGCCTCATCTCGCTGGCCAGGGAACGGAAGGGGTCGTCTGTAAGGTCACGCACATGCACGGGCATTCCTGCGAGCGATGAGCGTCGCCCGCTCCCGTCGAACGGATGCAGCCAACTTTGCGCCTCCATGGCACTGGCAAACGCGCTAATCCGGAGACCGCTCAGGTCTTCCACGACATCTGTGGGGACACTTGAGATTCCCTCTTCGTGAAGTGCACGCACGAGGTGATGCCGGTCGATAATCCACCATTGCCTGCCGGGTCCTAGCACCACGGGCACCGGACGACGTTTCAAAGACTCAGTCTTATCAGCCTCACCACGCCATTTCTCTCGCTTGCGACGAACCACCGAATAGCCAATGGTCATTTGCGTCGGCCGCAGCTCGGATATGGCGAGAAAACATAGTCCATTTTGTTCGTCTTTCGCGTACGGCGGACGCTGGATGTGGCCATTAGCGGCTGGTTCAGACATGTCCGGTTTCCCGTGCGGTAAGGCTCTGCAAAAAAATGCACGAAAGCTACGGCGCTTAATCGTTCAACCGCCAGGGCCGCGACATACGTAGATCACCTAAGTCAGCCACGAAGAGACGCCAGGTCTTCCGGCTGCGGGCTGTCAGGATGTTCGTCTAATCCATTCGTGGGGCTGTCGAAGTCCTCGGGCACGGCACGAACGACGGGAGCGGGCGCGGACCATGAGTCGTCCGATCGCTCGGAGAACCGCTATTATTGGAACTATTTCAGTCGGTGACAGGTAGCCATTGTTAGCCCCTGGATCCCGGAAGCCGCAGGTACATTGGCCGACTTAGACGCAGCCACGGGAAAAGGTGCGGTCTGGTCTTCGCCGATGTGCCGTTCGGCGTCTCGACATCGATGGTCCGGCGCCTGAACTGCCAATAGATCATGATGCTCATGATCGCGGCGTAGAAGCACCAGACCGACGCGAATGCGTATTCCTTGATCATCTCCGTGACCGTCAGCGCGACGACGTTGAGCACGCCGTACCACCGCACCACCCGATGTGTTGATAACAACAACGCCCCGCAGGTGGCGAGGATATAGAGATAGGTAATCCAGAAATTGCCGGTCATCGCATTGCGGTACGCGATCGAATTCTGCTCGATGAAGCATTGGCTTGGCAGGAAGACGACGCCTGTGACATTCCAGGTGCATACCAGACCGCCGATGGCCGTCAGGCCCAGGATCGCGCGGCGGCGCTGGCCAGGGGGTTCCATCAGCGCGACCGCCACTGGCATTAAGAGCGGCAATATCCCTTGCGAATAGAGCATGAACAGGAAGGTGACATGCTCGAACCCCAACTTGCCGATCCGACCATCAAGCCCGAGCCACACCATACCCTCGGTGAACTGATGCACGGCGAACAGCATGGGCACGGCGGCAAACAATATGGTCCGCGGCTCGCGCACATGACGAAGCGTCGCAAGCCCGATCACGCCGATCACGCCGGAGGCAACGAAGCTCGAGGTGGCCGAAAAGCACATGCAGTCTCTCCGGCTTGAAGGTTGCGACACCCGTGCAGCGTGTCCGGCAAATAGCCAGGCAAATGGGATCCCAATCGACTTGAGAGGGAAGAGTGCAGCCCCGGGCGAGTTCGCGAAATACGGGAAAGTACGGAGGCGCCGCCGACGTCGACGTCGCGCCAGGAGTACGGATTATTCCGTATCTCGTCTCAAGCTCCAAGGCGCTACGACCTCCGTAGATTTCAGGAGGTATCAATGAGCTATCGATCGAGACAATCTCTGAAAGAACATGATGCCCTGATCTCAGCCGCGCAGCCTTCGAAGGATTTGCGTAGAGCTGGGCGGGTCTTCGACCTTCATCCCATCCTCTTTGCCGGTACGATCGGAGGCTACGGTGCATTTCTCGCCATCATGGCCGCGACCTTCATGAATCCTCCGCTGGTCATTCCCTTCGTGATATTCTTCTTTTTCCTTGCGATGGCATTCGGGGTTCCCGGCTTGTGGGGAAAAGTAGCGGGGGTATCGGGACAACGCTATCAAACGTGGGCCGAGTTTCGTCGAGAAGGGCTAGACGTGGCGACCGGACATCTTGGTGCCAGCGGCGTGATAATCCAGGTTCTTATTTTGCCGGGTCTCCTGGTCTTTTGGGGTGTCATCGTCGCTTCGATAGCGGTCTGCGTCTGAACCTCGGGCGGGCTTCTGGAAGGCGAACTTTACGACAGGCGCCGCGATGAGTTTTCGTCGCACGAAAAGCCGCACAAATAGTCAGCGACGCTGATAAGAAAAGTGATGCAGCTTATCAAACAAGACGAGGAAGTGCGCCGGATCGTGGACCAGCTTCACTACGGCTATCAATGCAATCTTTCGATCCTCCAGCTTTATGAAGTCGATGGATGAGGACCTTTGTCGGCGGCGTGGATAGAACGGCCGTAAATACGCGAAATTTTCATCAAGCCGCTCGCTTGATGAGCATTTTGCGGGACAAGGTTTGGCTAACACGGGGAGGTTGGCACGATCCGTGGGTTCTGCATGGAGGAGGCGTCGCCGGCTCACTGCGAGTCCAAGCCAAATAGGTGAGCTCAACAGTCTGACATGTTGCGATGTCCGCGATGATCGAAAAGTAGACGTTGCGCTGACCTCAGGCAAATGCCAAGCACCTCGATGCACATCTCCTTCGTCATGAAGGCCTGAGCGCTGGTCGCCTTCCGGGACAAAACTCGCCATAGTCGGCCCGTGCCCAACCCCTCCGGTCTTTCTGGTCTTTCCGAGCTCTACGGACTTCACAAGAAGGAGTTGCGCCGCTTTCTGGTTGCGAGAACCGGGAGAGAGGCAGACGCCGACGACATTCTGCAAGACCTGTGGCTACGGCTTGGCGCCGTTAGTCCCGGCCCAATCGGGAATGGCCGCGCCTATCTATTCCGCATGGCGAATAATCTCGCCCTGGATCGAATGCGCGAAGCCAGCCGGCGCGCGAAGCGCGAGGCGAACTGGACCGAGGCGCAACACGGCGCGATCGCGCCCGGGAAAGAAGCTGCGGACGATCGGACCGATGCCGAAACCGCTCTCATCGCCGATGAGGAAGTCAGTCGTCTTGCCGCGGCAATCGCCAACCTGCCCCCAGGTGCGCAGCGCGTCCTGCGGCTGCACAAGCTTGAAGGACTCAGCCACAGCGAAGTGGCGGCCCAACTCGGGATCAGCCGCAGCGCGGTCGAAAAGCACATGGCCGTGGCGATGAGTCACCTGCGTCGTCATCTGGAGGACTGAGGTGAACAAGGAATGGTGCCGTCTGATGATTGAAAAGGGGCGATGCGCCGGTGAACGGCGCTCTGAGACAGGCAAATGACATCGCAAAGTATCTCGGACGAAGCTGTTCGCTGGCTGGTCAGCCAGCAAAGCGACGAGATGGATTGGGATCAATTCACCCTTTGGCTGGAAGCGGATCCCCGGCATCGCGCGGCTTTCGATGAGGTGGCATTGCTCGATGCTGGCCTGCATGAGCATGCGTCTGCACTGGTTGCTCAGCTTCCCGTGTCCGACACGCTCTCGGATGCGCCTTCACCTTGGCTTCGGCGATTTGGGTTTGGAGGCGGAATGATTGCCGCCGGGCTCGCGCTGCTGCTGGTCATGCACGATTTCAGACCCGGGGACATCGCTCCCCGATCCTATCAGACCGCGGCGGGCCAGACTCGTGAGTTCGCGTTCGGCGGAGACATCCGCGCGACCCTGGCTCCCGAGAGTCAGCTCGTCGTTCGTGGCTCCGACATCCAACTCGCGGGCGTTGCCTATTTCGATGTACCGCATCGTGCCGGGCGCACGCTGTCGGTCCATGCCGGCGCACTGGAAGTGAAGGACATCGGCACGCTTTTCTCGGTCGGTAACAGCGATGGCATCGTCCGGGTCGAGGTTGCCAAGGGGTCGGTCCAGATACGCTCGGCAAGGCTTGCCAAGCCGCTTTCGCTGTCGGGCGGGCACGCGCTCCTGGCAGATAGTTCGACGGGATCGATCCGGTTACTGACCATCGCACCGTCCGACGTCGGCAGCTGGCGCTCGGGCAAAATCCGTTTCGATGGCGAATCGTTGCGACTGGTCGCCAGGGAGCTCAGCCGCTATTCGGGGACGAAGGTGAGTGTCGATCCGACCATTGCCGGCCGACCCTTCTCCGGAGTTATCTCGATTGAAAATGGCGTCCCGCCGGCACGGTCTCTTGCGAACATCCTCGATCTCGATATCCGAGCCGTGGATGGCGGCATTCGCCTGCAGCCTCGCACTCCTTAGCGCGCCATGCCCCGTTTCGGCGGCGCCAAAGGCAGTCGCCGAAGCGCGGATCAGCCTACCGGCCGGAAGCCTGACAGACGCTCTGGACCGGCTCGCAGACATTGCCCATCTGTCGATCGGCTACGCCGGGAGTCCTCCCGCTCTCCGCGTCCCGGCCATACGAGCGGCAACGGTGGAAGAAGCGCTTTCACGGCTGCTGAAAGGAACCCGTCTTCGCGCGGTCGCGGTGGGTCCGCGCACATTCCGGATCGAACCGGCGGTCGCGCCTACCCCACCATCCCCTGCATCCATGCGCAACCAGCCGCTCGCGCCGCAACCGATTAGCGAACCAGAGATCACCGTCACTGCGCGAAAGCGCCCGGAGTTTCTGCAGTCGGTAGCGGCCATGGTCCGGGTGATCCCGGGCGACGCCCTGACTTCGGCCGATGGCCTACCAGGGTCTGGTGCTATCACGCGCGCAACGGCGGGGTTGAGCATTTCCAACTTTGGGCCAGGCCGCAACCGGCTGTTCATGCGCGGTGTGGGTGATGGAGCGTTCGACGGATTCGGTCAGGGAAGCGTGGCGGTGCTGCTCGACGAAGCGCGGCTTATCTATGACGCGCCCGATCCCAACCTGCTTCTGATCGATATCGACCGGGTCGAATTGCTCGAGGGGCCTCAGGGCCCGCTTTATGGGACCGGCGCGCTCGGCGGAATCGTGAAGATCGTGACCGTGAAGCCGGACTTGAACGAACACTCTGCCTCGGCTTCGCTTGGCCTTTCGTCCGACGATGACCTGGACCTCGGCCAATCAGCATCTGCCGTCTTGAACCTGCCGCTTGCCTCGGGTCGGATAGGATTGCGCGCGTCCGCCTATCGCCAGATCGAGGGCGGCTGGATAGATGACGTGGGCGGCAGGGCCAACATCAATCGAAGCAGCATTGCCGGCGGCCGCCTGGCCCTTCGGTGGAAGCCGGCCGAAGATTGGACCGCCGACCTTTCGCTGGCGCTGCAGTCGCACTTCGCCCGTGACAGCCAGTATATCGACGGAAGCTTTGGCCCATTCAAACGGCCGAACCGAGCGGCCGAACCGCGCGACAGCGACGCCCGCGCTACCGCATTGACCATCGTCGGGATGATAAGCGGTCTTCGATTCACGTCGGTCACCAGCTTCTCCGGTCAGGAAGTCTCAGCTGTCTACAATCTCGACGCGCCGGAAACGGCTCCCGGCCTTGCCCAGGCGCCGCTGGTTGCCGATGACCGGCGCTATTCGCTGCTCGAACAGGAGATCCGGCTTGCTGCTCCGGACCACGATCGTTTCAACTGGCTGATCGGCGCATCTGTTTTGCACGCATCCACGCGTGCAATGATCGTCGCAACCGATGCTGCGGATTCGCATCCGCAGCTGACGTTTCACCGCACAGCGCTGGAAGCCGCCCTGTTCGGAGAAACGCGCCTGCGGCTTTTGCCTGGGCTGGAGGCAAGTGCGGGCATTCGATTGTTCCGAAGCAGCATAGACGATGACACATTGGAGCACACGGCGCCGCAGAGCGGCTCGCGCGGCGCCTTGCGCGCGACACCGAGCATCAGCCTGGGTTGGGATGCTTCCCCGCACCAGTTCGTATATGCGCGCGCCGCAACCGCCTATCGGCCAGGGGGATCGAGCATCGGGGCGGCGGATGATGCCAGCCGGACATATAAGGACGATGAACTCGACAGCGCCGAATTGGGTTGGCGTGGCCAATTCGCGCGAGCCTTCGATGCGAACGTCACATTATTCGCATCCAGCTGGAGGCATGTCCAGGCAGACGTGCTGCTCGATAGCGGCCTCGTCACGACCCGCAACGTTGGCAACGCCAGCAACGTCGGCGTCGAAGCCAATCTCGATTTCGCTCTGCGCTCGAAGACGAAGGTCGGGCTGGGCATCATCGTCCAGAACGCGAGCCTAGATACGCTAGCCGACCCACTTATTCATGTCGCAGACCGGCGCCTGCCGATTGTCCCCAGGTTCGGCGTGACGGCGAATGCATCGCAGCATCTCGATATCGGGTCCTGGAGCGGAATGCTGCGGTTCAATGCCCGTTACACCGGCGCGACCCACCTGAGCTTCGATCCGGATCTCGACCAACGAATGGGTTCGCGAATCCTGCTGGACGCTGGCATCGACATCTCGAAAGGACCCTGGACGATCACGCTCGACGGCGACAATGTGCTCGGAGATCATGCCGACAGCTTCGCATTCGGCAATCCCTTTACAATCAGGTCGGCACGCCAGCGCACGCCGGTCAAGCCACGGACGATCGGCATCCGATTGAATCGCCGCTTCTAGCCTGGCCGGCAGGGTTGCGGGCTTGCCCGCACCTGAGAAAATTTCACCGCATTAAGCGGCCTCGCCGCCGCCGAGAACGAAATCTTGGCGTTGCAACTGCGGTTCTCCTTCGCCCGGTCAGTCATAACGACGAAACAACCGGAAACATTCATGCAGACCGATGCCGTCCAGAAGCTCATCACATCGCGATATGCCGCCGCACACGGCGCCGTCCCATCCTTCGACTATCCGCATTTCTGCGTCGTCGGGAGCACGCCCTCAGCGCCAGCGGCAGCGCTGGGCTTTCGCCTTGCCAACGAAGGTCGCCTTTTCCTTGAAACATATCTCGATCAGCCGGTCGATCATCTTCTCAGCGAACGGTTCGGCCGCTCGATCGGCCGTGACCACATAGTCGAAATCGGCGCCCACGCATCTGAGAAGAGCCACGCTACGATCGCGCTGTGGGCGCAAACGGCACGGCACCTCGATGGCCAGGCCGAGTTCGCCGTTGCCGTAATTACCGCCCCCCTTCGGGCGATGTTCGACCGGCTGGGCATTGCGATAACCGAACTCGCCGCCGCCGATCCCGCGCGCCTTCCATGCGGGGGCAAGGACTGGGGCCGCTATTATGCAACCACCCCGATGGTGTGCGCCGGATTGATTGCGCCGGCGCGCCAGCGCCTCGCGGCTTTTGCAGACAGGTTCAGTGGCAGCTGCGCATGACGACTTTGATAAAGGCCATCCGCGAGAGAGCGATCGTCGACCCGTGCGGCATCGCGTTTGAAGGCTTGAGCGGACCGATCGACTGGGCCCGCGCGGCGATGATTGTCGACCGTACTGCTGCTCGGTTGCGCACCGAGTTCGATGCCGACCGGCCGATTGGCCTGTCGCTCGACCATGAACCTGAGAGTGCGCTGCTCCTCGCCGCCATCGTTGAATCGGGCTGCATATCGATTCCACTGCCACCCTTCTTCACCAGCGCGCAGCGGGAGGCAGCCCTGGCAAGTGCCGGGGCGGCGCACCTTGTCAACGCGGCCTTCCTGGATGGCGACGAATTAAGGCTGGAAACCGAAGCTCGTTCAACGATGCCTGTCGTCATTCCGGCGGGCACAGCGACCATTACCTTCACCTCCGGCTCGACTGGCGATCCGAAGGGCATCTGCCTTTCCGCCAGCCATCTGATTACCGTTGCCGGGCATGTTGCCGAGTTCGTCGGATCGCGCCACGTCGGACGGCATCTGGCGATCCTTCCGTTCGGCATATTGCTCGAGGACGTCGCGGGCCTGTTCGCCTCGCTGCTCGCCGGTGCAACCTATATCGCACTTCCGGCCGGCGACATTGGCCTCGAACGTCCGTTCGCTCCGGACATGGTGGCGATGATGTCGGCCATTGTGACGGCGCGCGCTACCTCGCTGATCCTTGTTCCCGAATATCTGGCCGCTCTGGTCGCCGCCATGGAAATGAGCGGCACCCGGTTCCCGCTTCTGACCGTGCTCGCGGTCGGCGGTGCGCGCGTCGCGCCCGACTTGTTGTTGCGGGCCAGGGCGGTGGGCCTGCCGGTACGCCAGGGCTACGGGCTGACCGAGGCGGGATCCGTCATCACCCTCGAAGATCGAAGCGACGGCAAGGTTGGAAGCGTCGGCCGTTCGATCGGCGCACATCGCGTCCTTATTGCCGACGATGGCGAAATTATCGTCGACGGACCGTTGTTCCTCGGAACCGTCGGCTGCCCACGCCCACCCGGGCCCTATCACACCGGCGACATCGGCCGCGTCGATGCCGGGGGGCGCTTGTGGATCGAGGGACGCAAATCGAATCTCATCGTTACCAGCTTCGGCCGCAATCTGTCGCCCGAATGGATCGAAGGGCTCCTGCTCGACCAGGCTGAGATCGCGCAGGCCATGGTTCGGGGCGATGGCGAATCCACTTTGGAAGCGCTTGTCGTCCCGAACAGCCAGGGCGCCGACATCCAAGCCGCGGTCATGCGGGTCAATGCCGCCCTTCCTGCCTACGCCCGTCTTGCCCGGATCACGCCGGTCTCGCCCTTCACTCCATTCAATGGCCAACTCACCGGCAACGGCCGGCTGCGGCGAAGCGCCATCGACATCGCTCATCCCAGGGAGACAGAAACAATGCCGTTCTTTGATCGGCTGGTCGCCGATACCAATGCGTGGCGGGCGCGGTTTTCGGCAGTTCCGCAACTTGCTGCCGGACTGACCGGCAATGTCAGCATTCGCGATTATCGTGCCTATCTGGCGCAGGCCTATCACCATGTTCGGCACACCGTCCCGCTGATGCGGGAAGCCCGGGCGCGGCTGGCCGGAAATGCGATGCTCGCGCTGGCGTTCGACGACTATATCCAGGACGAGCTCGGTCACGAGCAGTGGATATTGGACGATATCACGGCGGCGGGCGGTGATGCCGATGCAGTTGCCGCGAGCGACCCTGCCCCGGCAACCGCCGCAATGGTCGACCATGCCTATCAGGCCGTCCGTCACGGAAATCCCGTCTCGCTGTTCGGCATGGTGTTCGTTCTGGAAGGCACCAGCGTTGCCATGGCATCGCAGGGCGCGGCGGCGGTGCAGGCGTCGCTCGGCCTGCCGGCGAGCGCCTTTCGCTATCTCAGCTCGCACGGAGCGCTCGACCGCGAGCATATGAAATTCTTCGAAGGATTGATGAATTGCATCGATGATCCCGCCGACCAGCGCGCGATCGTCCAGATGGCGCGCGACATGTTCGACCTGTTTGGCGCGGTGTTCGCGTCGATCGAGCTGGAGGCAGCCCACGATGCGACTTGACGGCCAGAGCGTCTATCTGACCGGTGCTGCAGGTGGCATCGGCAGCCTGCTCGCAAGGAAACTGCGGGCCTACGGTGCGCATCTCACTGGGATCGACCGCGTCGATTGCGGCGAATGCGACGAAAGCATCGTCGCCAATCTTGGCAGCGAGCAATCGCTCGGCGCGCTGTCGCAGATACTGGCCGACAGGCGGGTCGATATCCTTTGCAACCTGGCCGGCATGCAATATTTCGGCCCGCTCGATCGGCAGGATCCGGCAAACATCTGGCTCGGCTATGTCGTGAACCTTGTCGCGCCGGCGATGCTGATCCGCTCGGTGCTTCCGCAGATGCGCGCGCGGGGAGGCGGGCAGATCGTCAACATCGGGTCGGTGATGGGCGCGGTGAACTATCCCCATTTCGCGACCTATTCGAGCGCCAAGGCCGGCTTGCGCGGACTATCCGAAGGGCTGCGTCGCGAACTGGGCAGCAACGGCATTGCCGTAACCTATGTCGCGCCGCGTGCCGTGCGCACCGACTTCAACGACGAGGCAGTCAGCCGCTTCCTGAAGATGGCGAAGATGCAGGCGGACGATCCGGACGTCGTTGCTGGCCGCATCGCCAAAGCCATAGTCGAGCGCCGCAAGGAGGTCACGATCGGCACCGCCGAACGGGTCTACACGCGGCTCAACGGCCTCTTTCCGCGGCTGGTCGACACCGGCCTTGCCGGCGTGACCGCGAAAGCGCGCGGCCTGTTTCAAGATTGATTGTCCAAGGAGTGACCAATGGTCCATTTTAGTTCCCGAATTCTCGCTGCCGCCGTCGCCCTTGCGTTAGCAAGTCCGGCTTTCGCATCGGATCCCGCACAAATGCAGGCGGACGTCATGCGGATCAACAACAGCTGGGCGCATATCCGCTACGAGGTAAAGGACCGTAGCCAACAATATTCGCAGCTCAATCGGCTCGCCGAGCAGGCCCGCCAGGTCGTCGAGAAATATCCCGGCCAGGCCGAACCGCTTTTGTGGGCGGGGATCGTCGTCAGCGAAGAGGCAGCGCGTGCGTCCACCTTGAAGCAGCTGGGGCTCGCAACCCAGGCTCGCAACATACTCGCGAAGGCCTATGCCCTGAATCCGCGCGTGGCGGATGGTGGCGCGGCGATGAGCCTGGGCGTTCTTTATTACAAGGTTCCAGGCTGGCCGATCGGCTTCGGCAGCACGGCCAAGGCGCGTTCCTATTTCGAGAAAGCGCTCGCCCAGGATCCGCGCGGGCTCGACAATAACTTCTTCTACGGCGACTTCCTCGCATCCGAGGGCGATAAGGTTCGCGCCAAACAATATCTGCAGCGTGCTCTGCAGGCGCCCGCCACTCCCGATCGGCCCGTCTGGGACGCCGGACGGCGCGCGGAGGTGCGCGACCTGCTCGCCAAGCTGCACTGAGCTGATGATCGCGGCGTGGAAGGAAGCGGCCGGCATAGCCATCGGTCGGCAGCTGGCCCATCCGACCGGCCTTGGCGGCAGGATCATCGGCGCGGCAATGCGCGTCGCCAACCGGAGCCCGACGCGCGCCGTCGTCGAGGCGCTGGCGATCCGTCCCACCGATCGCGTGCTCGATATTGGCTGCGGAGACGGTTCCGGGATTTCCGCCATGGCCGGGGCGCTTCATGTGTGCGGAGTGGACGCCTCGACGACAATGCTTGAGGTTGCGCGTCGTCGAAACCGTGGGGCGATGGCGCGCGGCCGCGTCAGCTTCTACGCCGGCGACATGCTGCACCTGCCGTTCGACATGCCCAGCTTCGACAAGATCGCCGCATCGAACGTGCTTTATTTCTGTCGGGATGTGTCGGCCTTCGTTGCGGAATGTCGGCGCGTCGCGCGGCCCAATGCCCGCCTGGTCATCTTCGTCACGTCTCGGTCTTCGATGCTCGATTGGCCGTTCGCCAGCACGGTGACCCATCGCCATTTTGATCGTCAATCGCTCGAAGACGAACTGGAAAGCGCCGGAGTCACTGCTTCGCTTCGATCAATCGACGAAGTGGCGCTTCCAAGAGGCATCACCGGCCTGCTGGCGACCGTTTCGCTTGCACCATTGGCTTAACACGATGTGCGCAATCCCGGCTACGCGCCGCAGGACTTACTGGCGTATCGCTGCGCAGGCGACGCGCGCGCCGGCTCCGCCGATCGGCTGACTTGAGTGATCGTCAGCGGAAGAGTGGATAACAAGCGCCGATCCATCGCTATCCAGGAGATTCAGCCTTCCCGCGGCCGCGCCCAGAGACAGGTTTGGCGCGAATATCTCCGCGTTTGCGCGGCCGTCCGCCGCGGCATAGATGTTCGGCAGGTCGCCAAGATCGGTTTCACCCGGATTAAGCAGCCCGTGGACCGATGCCCCGCCAGCCATATCATGCACATGGCCGCCGGACATCTTGAAGCCGGCGTCGCTGCAATCTGCCACGGAGTGAAAGTGGACCGCATGCCAACCCGGCGTCAAACCAGACACCTCGATGCGAACCAGCAGTCCGCGCGGCGCCTTCGTCAGATAAACCTGGCCCGCTTCCGTGCCCGGGCCGGGCCCAACGAGGGGAAATTTCGAGATCGGGACTGGCTGAGCCTGTGCCGGAACTACGCTGGCAAAGATACCAACCGTTATCGCCCATATCTTTCTTGTCATGAAATGCTCCCGATGTTTCATGACGAAAGACGGCACGGCAGCAAGACTACCGCAGTTTGTTATGACGTCTCAGCCGTTGGTCCCGCGTCGCAAGGGGCTGAAGCAGCGGTTGACCAGGACCAGCAGGGCAATGGAAATATGGCTGGGAGGCGCAGGTGCCGTCAATCGCGCGGTCGCCATGTGGGATCGTTTGGCGTCACGTACGGACACAGTCACACTGCGATGCCGACCAGCCGACCAATGCCGGCCGTGAGTGCCATGGCCAGCGCGCCCCAAAATGTGACGCGCAGGGTTGCCGCCCACACTGGGGCTCCGCCGGCGCGCGCCCCGACGCCCCCCAGCAGCGCAAGGAACAGCAGCGACGCGGCCGCTTCGATTGGGACCAGCCAGACGCCGGGGGCGGCGATCACGAGCGCAAGCGGCAGCGCGGCGCCGGCACTGAAGGTCGCGGCCGAGGTCAGCGCGGCCTGGATGGGCCGCGCGATCGTCATCTCCGAAATGCCGAGTTCATCATGAGCATGGGCGGCAAGCGCGTCTCTCACCATCAGCTGCCGCGCAACGGTGTTGGCTGTCGCCGGGTCTACGCCGCGCGTGACATAGATGGCGGCCAGTTCGCGCACCTCGGCCTCGACATTGCCTGCCAGTTCGCCGCGTTCGCGCGCAAGGTCCGCGCGCTCGGTATCCGACTGGGAGCTAACCGAGACATATTCGCCCGCGGCCATCGACATGGCGCCAGCGACGAGGCCGGCAACCCCCGCCACCAATATTTCTGCCGGCTTCCCTGCCGCTGCTGCGACGCCGATGATCAGGCTGGCGGTCGAGACAATGCCATCATTTGCACCGAGCACGGCCGCGCGAAGCCATCCTATCCGCGAAACGAGATGGCGTTCGGGAAGAAGGTGAAGCCTGGTCATCGTCATATTCGTCCTTCGCAGCCTCGCCGCCGCTACGCTCGCCAGCCTTGGCAAAAGGTGAACTTCAGCACCGTCTTCGCCGGGCGAAGGTCGGCATCAAGCCAATCGACGAACAGGTCTGGCCCGTGAGTTTCATGCTCCATGACCTGGGATATATCGAGCTGGAGCAAAATGCACCCAAACCCTCGACAGCCCGTTCGGGACGAGGATGTAACCCATGTCTCCGGTACGAATCGATCGATACGGCTTTCACAGCGGCCGCTTTCCGGAAGTGCTCAACCCTCTGGAGGGAGCAAGCCACACAGACGTCGCAATTCCTGCTCGAACCGGAGGCAAGCTTTGCCGTCGATCACCGGAACGTGACGATTTAGCCAGTGAAGCGGGGCAGCGGCGAATTGCTCGGGCCCGTCAAGCGCCGCGTCGAGCGCGGCCAGTGTTTCGCCGGCATCTCTCACGATGGGGCCGCCGGTGTCCCCTGGATCGAGCATCCACGCTTCGTCCGCAGGGATGCCGCGCCGCAGGCGGAACCGCGAGAGAAGCATGGCCGTTCGTTCCACCCGGGCGCCCGGCTCGACCGGCAGGATGTGAAGCGCCGGCCGGCCCAGGACATAGAAATAGGCAAGGAACGAGGACAGGTTGGACAGCATCACGTCCGCCGCCAGCAAGTCGGTCAGATTGTCGGGGTGTTCGTTCTTGAAGCGCAGCTCGATGAAATCGCGCCGGTCCGCCACATTCTCGAGCCAGTCGATAAAATCCCGGTCATATCGGTGACGGTCGTGGAGGCAGATCAGCAGGTTCGCGCCACGCCGCTCAACCGTCTCGACGATCTGGCCCAGGAACGCCGCGTCGTCGGCACTTCTCGCGACGCCGCCCGCCAGGCCGCGCAGCGTGCGCCGAAGCCCGGGAGGGCGAGCGAAGATTCCGCCATAATGCCAGGTTATCGAGATCAAGACCGTCTTCCTGCGCAGCAGGTCGATCTTATACTCGTCCGCAAAGTCGCGCTTCGCATATGGCGGCTTCAGCAGCAGGTCCGAAAAGGCCATGCCGATGGTGACGCAGCAGCTACGCGGAAGCTTCCACTTTCGCACGCGCCACTCAACGTCGGTCGGTCCATAACATTGCGCCACGAAGTTCGGCGTCGGCGTTCGCGGATCGGCTCCGATCATGGCGCGCACCTGCCGATAGAAGATTTCGAGATCGAGCTGGCTGCGCGCCTTCCACCCCAAACCGTGCCACATATAGCAAAGCCGAGGTGCCGATCCCCTGGGCGGCACATGGTTGTCGGAGACAGCGACGTCGGCCCGAAACGCCTTCACCAGCGCGAACGTGGCCGCCTCGTTGCGATCGAGCAGCGGCGCCCGAAGCGGCCGCGCCCTGGAGAAGGGGCTGCGCCGGAACGCGTCAGCGTCGGGCACGACGATCATGAGCGCAACGTCGGACCTGCCGTCGAGATGGCAGGCGAGCGCCAGTATGTCGGTCTGAAGATGGGTAGCCCAAAGCAGGACGCGCATCAGCCCCGCGCCGTTACGCCGCGAAAGGATGTCACCGAGAAGAGCGCGAGGTGCATGACCTGCTGGAACAGGCTGGCAGTCACCAGCAGGCTTGCGACGGCGGCGCTGGGGAGGGCGAGCGTTCCGGAAAGCGAGATGCCTGCACCGACGAAAAGCATGTCCCGGCTGGGCAGCAGAGGGATGCGCCCGACCAGCATCTGAAGGGCAAGCAGCGTGGCCAAGGCGTTCAGCGACGCCGTCGGCAGCTGCAGCATCCAAAGCGCGAGCTGAAGCAGCTGGATGACCAGGAAGCGCGTCAAATGCGCGGCTAACACGGCCATCGCCGTGCCGGTGCCGAACAGCATGAACCTGCCACGATTGACCCATGCGAATGGAATTGCGGCGGCCATCGCGATGGTGAGCCCGCCCCATGCAAGCCATTGTCCGGCGTGCAGCGTTCTGGCCGGAAGATGGGCGAAGACGTAGAGAAGCAACATGGCGGTGACGAGGGTCGAAACCGCGGCCGAGAGGATGTTGGTGTCCTTGATCATGTGGGCGATCGCGCGGTCGCCGAGCGCAACCCGCCGCCGTGCCCAGGCCATCAGGAACAGTTCGCCCGAATAGCCGATGAAGGCCGCGTTGTAGATCCGCTTGCGCAGGAACGCCGGCAACGATCGCCAAAAGCCGAGCTTCCACAGCTTGCCGTAGATCAGCGTGTCCGTCACGGGCAACGCCAGATAGGTCAGCAGGAGGAGGATATAGAAGGCTGGTGACCTGGGGCGCGCGGCCCAGATCGAGGCCCAACCGATCCGTTGCAGTCGCCACGCGAGATACGCCAGCATTGCGAGCAGAACCAACCGGCCAAGCCATTTGCCGCGCCGCCCGAGCCACTTTGCGCAGGATTGCGCGAACTGCTGCACTGCCCGGACAAGCCGATGGACCGCCAACGGCCCGGGCCGCGGCCAGATGGATTGTGCGGCGCTCGCTATATGTCCTCGCCGCATCAGCAGTTTCGCATCGCCCAGAAGATCAGCCTGGCTGCGAAGCCAAGTCCGCCTTCATAGCCTCGACGATCCGCGCGGGTCGTCGCGATGCGCCGGCATGGCTGGGACGGTGGGTCCGCGACATCGATGACAATCGCGTCCTGCACCGAACGAACGGGTACCGTGGCACCCGATTCGTCGACCCTCAACAGGCTGGCATGCGGCACGGCGTGCTCCTCTTGCCGAACGTTTCGTACGCTTGGAACAGGTCGCTGAAATGCTCGTCCATCGATCGCACGTGCGCGGCCTCAAGCGTCGCGAGACGGCGCTCACCGATCGGGTCGCGCATCGCGAACGCCTTCAGCGTATCGGCGAGGCTGGCGACGTCGGCGGCGCGATAGCTGGAACCCTGTCCCGGAACGAACTGGTCGAATGCCCCGCCCCGGTCCGGTACGATGATCGGCAGTCCGCTCGCGCGCGCCTCGCTGACGACCATGCAAAAGGTTTCGGCTTCGCAGCCGTGCACAAGGGCATCGGCACTCGCGAGGATGCGCGCAAGCTCGGATCGGTCGGCGATCGGGGCGAGCAGCTGCACATGCGGGTTGCTCGCGGCACTGCGAACGATACGCGCCCGGTCCCGGCCGTCGCCGATGAGGACGATCCCGATCGGATGTTCGATGCCGGCCGCAGTCACGGCGTCGATCACCAGCGGCCAGCGCTTTTCGGGAGCGAAGCGGCCCGCGCCGACGAGAAGGAGCGCGGTGTCCGGCAATCCGCAGCGATCGAGCAGGCGAGCGCGCAGGCCCTCGTCCCTCAGGGCGGGCGAGAATATGCCCGGCTCGACGCCCATCGGGATGGTCATGGTGCGCGACAAGCCACCATCGCGAAGGCGGTCCGACAGGTTGCGGCTCGCGCTGACCACCATGTCGAACGCGAAATCCAGCCGGCGCAGATGCTGCCAGAACCAGTCGAAGGTCCGATCGATGGCGGACCGGCTGGCGACCCTGTCGAACCAGCGATAGGCGTAGGTGGACAGCGGGTCGGCGTGCATGATCAGCGCGCGCAGCGCGCGGCCCCGCCACCGTCCGACCATCGCCGCGCTGCTCCAGGGCGATGATGCCTCGACGAGATCCGGATCGAGCCCGTCAAGCGTGCGGTGCAGCGCCGTTTCGTCGTCGAAATAGCAGTAGCGGCTGTCGAGCAGGAAGCGGGGACCGGCGATCGTAACGATCCTTCCCGAGGCACCCAGTTCGATCACACCGGCGCGACTGCCCGGCGCGAGGATGGTGATGTCATGACCTGCTGCCATCCCCGCCCGCAGCTTGCGCTCGACATAGGTTTTCACGCCGCCGCCATGGGGTGTGTAGAAGGCGCAGACGTCCACGATGCGCATCAGCGCCGCACCGGCCGGAAGGCGAGAAGCCCGTGCCTGTAGTTGAGGACGATTTGAAGCCGCGTGAAGCCGGGGCCGGCTGTGACCGCACTTTGCGCCGCGGTCGGCTTCGACCAGCCCAGCTTTGGATTGCCCGCGAAGCCGATGCCGTCCGAAGTGATCGTGAATTTCCGGTTCGAATCCCGGTCGTGCAGCAGGCTGACCGCATATCGGCCCGCCAATGGCACGCGAATGCAGAGCTGCACGGGCCCGGCCGGGGGTACCGGCATTTCGACGCGGCGAAACGTCTTGCCCTCCGATACGAGGATCTTGTCGTCCTGCAGGAAGTCCTTGTCGTCGTCGGGATAGACTTCGAGCTTGAGCAGCCCGGCCCGGTCCTTGAGTCCAACTACCGCGACAAGCAGCGCGGGTCCGGTCTCGTCCTTTCTGCACATGCCGGCCGCCTTGCCGAGGTCGTGGCCGGAACCGAATCCTGCGATCGCGGCCGAACATAGGAATGCGACTGCAAGCAGCACGCCTGCACGCCGGCTCACCATGGCTGCCGCCTCGCCGCGATCAATTCTCCGCTGCCCATGATCGCCCCCAATGCGAGGTGCACCGCCAAAGTCAGGCCACCCAACATCGCCAGCAGGTCCGCGATCCGGGCCTGCCGGCCAAGGAAGAAGCCGGCGACGGCGACGAACATCAGGTCCTTACTGGTGGCCATCGGCAGGCGCGATACGAACTGACGGACTGCGGCCAGCAATAGCCACCATCCTGCGGCGACATCAGGAAGCGCCATGTGCCAGATACAGGCCCACAGCAGCATGATCGCGACGATGCGAACCATGTGCACGCGGGCGATGAACCAAAGCAAGTCGCGTGAAAGGCTGAAAATCCGCGGCCACAACATCAACGGGACCACCAGCGAGACCATGATCAGGAGTGCGGACAGGCGCATCAGCCGAGGGCTGAACCCGATCGAAAGCGCCTGCATGAGCGGGCCCACCAACGGCAGCATCGCGAGCGTGATGAGGCTGCCGCAGATCGCGGACAGGATAGCAGTGTCCTTGATTGCGCCGAACGGCGCCGTCTTCAATCCAACTCGCTGGCGCGCCCAGGTGTAAAAATGCGCTTCGCCCAGATAGTTGAATAGCAGCTCGTTGCTGATCTGCTTGCGCAACAAGGCGAAGAATCCGGTTACCGGGATCGACCAGATTCGCCGGTAGATGAACCATTCGGCAAGCGGAGTGATGCAATAAGAGAGAAGGAAGACCGACCAGAAGGACGGACTGACCGGTAGCTGCCGCACTTCGTAGGCGAAGTTGAAGCCGTAAATGCGGCGCGCGACCACGAAGAGCACGGCGATCGACAGAAGTTGCCCGAGCGTCTGGATGCGATTCCGCCCCGAAACGGCAAGCGCAACCGGATCGCGCGGCCCGGTGCGTGGCCGCTCGGGCCGAAATCCGGCGACGGCTTTGTTCACGCCACGCTCTCCCCGAAATCGAGCAAGTCGGCGTAGCGTCCGGGCCGGTGGCTTCGCAGGAAATATGCGAGAGTGTTGCCGATGCTCGTCCGCAGCGCCGGCTCACCCGCGTCTCCGGGGTGGACCGCGATACGAACCTGGGGACGGTTGCGAAGCAGCAAGCGCGCCGCGCGTGCGAACGCCAGCGAGCTCGCAATACGCGCCCCGCTTCGGCTCGCCCAGCTTATCACCGGACCGCGGCTGAGCACGCGTCCGGTCGGAGGGTGCCAGACCGTGAAATGGTCCTCCGCCAGCGGACATCCGATTTCGGCGAGTGCTTCCCTGGTCCCCGAACCATAGAGCCACGCCGGCGCCACGAAACCGCTTATCGCTTTGCCCGTGATATCCTCCAGCAGCGCGGAACCGGCGCGTATCCGTCGAACTGCGACAGCCCGGCTCAGACCAAGAAACTCACCCTCGCCGGCGGTCAGATGGGCTGCTCGCATCCGGTCCAGGAATCGCGCGTGGTTCGTTTCGTCGCGATGAAACCAGCCATGCAGGAAAATCTCGTCGCCCTGCTCGGCCCAACCCCTCAATTGCGTCGCAAATGCCGAGCCCGGGCGCACCGGCGTTTCGCCCCAATGGTTGGGCACCACAAGCAATGCCAGGCGGGTGGGATCATAGTGCCGGGACATCAGGTCGAACAGACGCGCGAGCGCTGCTCCACAGGACGGGCCGACGTCGTGGATAGCAACCAGCATTGATCCGGATTTCGCCAATTCTGCCCGCAAGTCAGGTACCTCGCGCCGTTGAGACGGCACCGCTCGCTTCGAACCTCACCAACATCGAAAAAAAATTATGCAGTGCCGGCCAGCCGCCCGGCTTCGGTATTTTTATCCGGCCGCCGCCAAACTTCGCGAGAGATGCCGCGGCGCACCGGGTGACATCCCGAATTGCACCGCGAGACCGAGGTGATCGGACAACATGACTCCATTCGCAGCTCGGCCGAAGGTCGCGAGCGCGGACGGCAAAAGTCGCTCGCCGGTGCGGAACAGGACCATCGACTTCGCCATCGCGAGAGTTGCGCGCCCGTACCGCTGGGCAGCGACCGCACGGTCGCAGCCGTGCCCGCAGCGATGCTCGGCCGCAGCGATTTGCAGCCCACGACCGATGACGAGGCGACTGAACCCCGCCTCGCGCGAAAGGTCCGATCCCACGTTGAAATCCCCAGCCAGCAGCAGCGGTCCGTCTCGCGTCTCCAGCGTCGAGATGAAAGCGTCCAATATGTCGAGTTGACGTTGAAAGGCGTAAATGGAGCGCCTGGACGGCACACCCGCGGCGCGTCGCGCATTGAGGTGCGTTGTGACGATTACGACCGGCCGGGCGACCCCGGGAATTTTCACCGCCGCGGCCAGCGCGCCTTTGTCGGCCAGGCAATCCCAACCTGCGCAGGCGAAATCCGGGAAAGCGACCCGTCTGACCCAAAGTATGGGAAAATCGGAGAACATCGCCAGGCCGCTATCGACATATTTGCCCAGGCCCTCGCCGGACCAAAAGCGCGCCTGCCCGGTAAAGCGGCGATCCTCGGCAGTGGGCCGAACCGCGCTGACATCGGTGAGCGCGGGCCCGAATGCCACGTAACGATATCCCGCTTCGCGCCCTATGGACTTGGCTTCAGGAAGGAATGCCTCCTGAAGGACGACGACGCTGCCTTGCCGGCTATGCCGGCGATAGGTTCGCAGATTGGCGGCGATTGCCCTTAAATCCGAGGTGCGGTCGGACAACAATGGCCACGGTGTTCCTTTGACATTGTAGCTGAGCAATCTGAAAGGCCCAATCCGAGTGGGCGCAGTTACGTCTGCGCCCTGCTGTCGCGGCGAAACCCATGAGAGGCCAAGCCCGGCAGACACGGCAAAGGCGACGGCAACAAAGAGCCGGGCAAGTCCAATAAGACCGTGGACCAATTAACCTCTCGCTTTCCGCCACAATGACGCCGCCGCCGGCGTGAATCCGCAGTGGCCAAGACAAGCATTTGGAAAATGGTTGAGAATCGCAATAAAGCGGGGCATCCGAAGCGCTCCGAATGCAGAACCGCGTCGAGGGAGGCGTCCGGCGAATCGTTGCCGCTCGGCGCTATGCTCCAGCAATTTTGCTGGTGTTCAAGCAGCCGGAAACCAGTGGATTGCCGACATCACGGCGAGTTATCGACACCCTTTCGATTACCGCCGGCGCGTTGAGGCACGAACATTATCAGCAACAGGATTGCTGCCGCGAGCACGGCGGTTGCGAGTGACCGGCTAAGTTCCAGCCCGCCTTTCCCGACCGGCTTGTCGAGAAAGTCGCCGACCGTAGCCCCAAGCGGTCGCGTAAGGATGAAGGCCGACCAGAAGAGTAGGACGTGGGATATCCGAGTGAAGTAATAGGCCGCCGCAAGGATGGCCAAGGCCGCGCCGAAAAACAGCGCCGCGCCTGAATAGCCAAGCGAGCCGTCCGCGACCCAATCACCGAGTGCGGTGCCGAGCGTTTGCGAGAAGGTGATCGTGATCCAGTAGAATGTCTCCGCCCGGCCGCTGCAGATGCTGTTCACATCGACGCTCCCAAGCGCGCGATGCCAGCTGAATAGCGAGATGATCACCAGGCCGAACAACAGCAATGAGCCACCCGGATAGCCAATGCCGATCGAACGCGTGGCAAAATCGGCCAGCGTGGTGCCGGCCGTGGTCGATGCGATAATTGTTGCCCAGTAGAGCCACGCATTGAAGCGACGCGACCTGATCTGGAGCCAAACCAGCGCGATGAGCAACAGGCCGAAGATGGCGGTGCCGAGGAGATAGCCGTTTACGGCACTGCTCGCTGCGCTCGGCGTGGTTTCACCCAGCCAACTCATGCTTACCGCATCCCCGCCCGTCTCGCCGACCGTCGTGGCAAGTATCTTGATGGCCCAAAAGGAAAGCGTCACCGCCGGGACCTTACTGATCGCGCCAACCGCACGGTCGTCCATTTCGCATCTCCTTAGCCATCCGGATCGTATCGCGGAGCGAGCAATGTCCGCAATTGATAACGTGGACGGCTCTCCAACTGGTCCGCAGGATGATCTGCGGATGAGCCGGAAGGAGAGCAACGATGAACGATGTGGCAGTGATTGGTTTGGATCTCGTGAAGTCGGTTTTCAAGTGCACGGTGTTGATGCAGCTGGCCAGGTTGTGGTGCGTCAACGGCTGACGCGTGGGCGGTTGCTGAAGTTCTTTTCGCGATTGCAGCCATGTCTGATTGGCATGGAGGCCTGTGCGTCATCGCATCATTGGGCTCGCGAGTTGATCGCGCTCGGGCACGATGTGAAGCTGATGCCGGCGCAATATGTGAAGCCCTACGTGAAGCGTGGCAAGAATGATGCGGCTGACGCGGAAGCGATTTGCGAGGCGGTGACGCGTCCGACGATGCGCTTTGTGGGTATCAAGAGCCCGGAGCAGCAAAGCGCAATGATGCTGCATCGGGTCCGCCTGATCCTGACGCGCCAGCGGACGCAGCTTTCCAATGCCTTGCGCGCTCATCTTGCGGAGTTCGGGATTGTGGCGCCAGTCGGCCGTCGCGGGATCGACCAGCTTCTCGCTGTCGTTGCTGATGCCCAGGATCGCCGCGTCCCGGCAAATGCGCGGGCCTGCCTTGATATGCTGGCGGCCCAGCTATGCCTGGTGAAGGAACAGATCCTCGAAAATGACCGCCGCATCATTGCCAATGCCAGAGATACCGAGGTCGGGCGCCGGCTGATGGATATTCCCGGCGTCGGCCCCCTGCTTGCCAGCGCCCTGGTTGCGACGGTGTCGGAGCCGATCCTGTTCCGGTCCGGCCGCAACCTTGCCGCCTGGGTCGGTCTCGTCCCCAGGCAGAACTCGAGCGGCGGCAAGGAACGGCTCGGAGGCATTACCAAAGCTGGCAACCGCTACCTGCGCCAGATGCTCATTGTCGGCGCCATGGCAGTGGTGCGTTATGCCGAACGCAACGGCACGAAGCGGCCCTGGCTCGTACAGCTGCTCGCGCGGCGTACGGCCAAGATCGCTGCAGTTGCGCTTGCCAACAAAACGGCGCGCATTGCCTGGGCGATGATGACCAGCGGTGAACGCTACCGCGAACCCCAGGTCGCTTGAAAGGTTCGGTGCGCACATGGCGCACATTGAGGTTGGAAAGGGCAAACGGGAACTGATGCAGAAAGTCGGTTGAAACCGCCGGATCGGGAAAACCCACTTCGACCCAGCACTTCAAGTGCGCGCAATTGGTCGGGACCCGGAACGCGCGAACGGCATTATGGCCAGCGGCACCATGCGCCGCATCAACAGGTCGGACACATGGCCGCAACAACCAATACTGCAAGAGTCCCATTCACCCTTGCCAACGGAGGGCCGTCCACACAGGGTCGAAAGGAAGGCCCGCTTTATGACTATCACCGCCTAAGAGCTGCGAGTCCGTTACCGGCCACCTTGAGACATCGTTAGCCTCGGCACTGGTCCCGTGGTTGCACACCAATGTGGTGAGTTCGAGTCCGATTGGGTTTATGCACCGAGTCACTACCGGACGGATGATCAGCTTGGCGTGCGATGATCGTGGCGGATTTGTCGTGCTTGGAGATAATAGGAGTATTTTCAGCCGCTTAGCGGCCACGGGCAGTGTCTGTAGCCATCTAACGCGGCTACCGGCAGACCTAAGTGCCGGTAAACCCCGGGCCATTTCCGTCAAGGCGGCAGAGACTAACTTCTTGTTAAATAAAGGAAGACTGTGTGGTGCCGGGTAACGGACTCGAACCGTTGACCTACCGCTTACAAGGCGGTTGCTCTACCAGCTGAGCTAACCCGGCCGAACAATGCGCGCTCAATGCGTCAGGCGATTCCAAAGGTCCAGCCCTCGGTGCGCGCGATGTGCGGCGTCAGTGCCTCGGGCGACCAGTAAAAAGGGTCGTCGGCGATCGCGCGCAGGCCCGCGGCCGAGATCAGCACGTCGGTCTGATGGTCGTCCGGATCGCCCCTCGCGGCGAACGGCCGGCTGCCGAGACTGGCGAGCGCGAGGTTGAGTAGCTCGAGCGTGCGCACCTTGCGCCCCGGCAGGCCGGCGAGGCGGATGAACAGGCGGGTGTAGATTTCGACGACGACGCTGCCGCGCTCGGGCAGCGGATCGAACGGCCACACCGGGACCTCGCCATCCAGATGATGGAGCAGCCGCATTCCGGCGAAGCTGGCCTTGGCGACCTGCGACGCGCCGATCGCGTCATAGACTGTCGACGCCTTGCCGCCGCCGGTGGCGTTGAAGGCCTTTTCGCAGGCGCGGTGGTGGAGGAAGTCGGCCTTCACGCCGTCGGCCGCTCCGAAATAGAAATGCCGGCGATGATGATGCTCGAGGAAGCTTGCCGCGCCGAGGTCCTCGTCTTCGCACAGGCTGTCGACATAGGCCCAGAAGGCCTTGGCGCGACTCGGGATATCCTCGTCGGGAAGATAGGCGCCGCGCTCAAGGATCGGGGGTGCGTAGCTGAAATCGAAGCCGAACAGCGTTGGTGCTTCCGCAGCTTGGACGCGCAGCCAGTCAAGCACCCCGCCTCGCGACCAAGGGCCGTCGTGTCCGATGAGCCGTGGTGCGGCGTCGCCGGCATCGCACATCGCGATGGCGATGCCCTTGTGCCGGCTTCCCTTCGCACCCGACCAGTCGATTGCGGCGAACCGCTCGAATCGACTCAAACCGGGGGTTTTTCGGCGGAAGGCGGGGAAGGCGGTGCTTCGCTCGCCGTCCACTGCTCGAGCAATCTGTGCGCGGTGAGACGTCCGCCGAGCCCGAAAGCGAGCGCGCAAGCAATTGCGGCCGAACCGATGATCGACGCGAAGGCGATGATCACGATTTCATTGGCGAGGCCCATGAAGCGCAGGCCCATTGCCACCGACAGAGCGATGATCGACCATTTGAGGACGTTCGGCAGCCAGCCTTCGCTACCGGTGCCGCCGACCAGGCTGGCGACGATGCGCGCAATGACGACGCCGATCAGGATGATGCCGGTTCCAAACAATACGCGGCTGCCGAGTTCGAGCGCCTGCGCGAGCATCGCTGCGATCACGGGCGAGTCGAGCAGTTCGGCGGCCTTGATCGCAAAGAACAGGATGATCGCCACCATCACCAATGTTCCGATCGTCCGCGACGGGGTCGTGCTGTCGGTGGAAATGCCGATCGCGCTGATCGCACGGTCGAAGCCCATCGAGGGAAGGATCTGCTCGGTCGCGCTCCTGGCAATCTTGCCGATGATGAAGCCGATCCACAGCAGCACCAAAGCGCTGGCGATCCGCGGGATCGCCTGGCCGACCGGCTCGAGCATCTCGCGGGCAGGAATCGATATCGCGCTGATCTGCAGTGCGTCGAGCGCTGCAATGGTGACGGGGATCATGATCAGGAAGAAGATTATGGTTCCGATCGAACGGCTGATCGAGGGACGCGACGATGGGGCAGGGGGAGCACCCGGAGCGGGAGCCGCGATGGTTCCGGCGCTGTCCATGATCCCGGTGCGCCGCAGCCAGCCGTCGACATTGGCGACGAGCAGCGCGCTTTCGATCAACCGCCGCACGATCCGCGCGACGACGAGGCCGAGGAAGAAGATCAGGCCGGCGCCGAGGATGTTGGGAATGAAGGCGAAGGTCTTGGTCGTCAGCGTGTTGACCGGCGACAGGACCTGGTTGAGCTCGAGCGGCCTGAGCGCGGTGAGGATGCCGACCAGCAGGATCAGCCAGAAGACGATGTCGCCGATCAGCGCACCGACCGATTTGCCCGGCTCGGCCTCATTGTGCCGCTGCAGGACCGGCACCTTGTCGACGACGCGCGCGAGCGCCCATTTCGAGGCACGCGCGACGATATAGGCAAGAATGAGGATCGCCAGCGCGACTGCGATCCGCGGTGCCCAGGTGTAGAGCTGGTCCTGCCAGTAAAGGCCTTCAGGCTGCATCTGATACATGTCGGCTCCCCTTGCTATGTCTCACTCCTCGCCGCGGTCGCTGCGCAGCCGGTCCCAATGCGCGAGCCGCTCGGCGATCTTGGCTTCGAATCCGCGCGGAGAGGGCTCGTAGAAGCGCTGCGGCTCCATTTCCTCGGGCCAGTAATTGTCGCCGGAAAATCCCTCCGGCGCCTCATGATCGTAGCTGTAGCCCTTGCCGTAGCCGATGTCCTTCATCAGCCGGGTCGGCGCGTTGAGGATGTTCCTGGGCGGCATCAGCGACCCGGTGTCGCGCGCCGAGCGCCATGCCGATTTCTGCGCGGTGTAGGCCGCGTTCGATTTCGGCGCAGTGGCGCAATAGAGGCAGGCCTGGACGATCGCCAGCTCTCCCTCCGGGGAGCCGAGGAAGTCATAGGCGTCCTTGGCGGCCAGGCACTGGATCAGCGCCTGCGGGTCGGCAAGCCCGATATCCTCCGAGGCAAAGCGCGTGATGCGGCGGATCACGTAGAGCGGCTCCTCGCCGGCGACGAGCATGCGCGCCAGATAGTAAAGCGAAGCCTGCGGATCCGAGCCACGCATCGCCTTGTGCAGCGCTGAAATGAGATTGTAGTGGCCCTCGCGATCCTTGTCGTAGACCGCCACCCGGCGATGGAGCAGCGCCGACAGCGCGGCTGGGTCGAGCGGCGCTTCGAGCCGCACAGAGAACAATGTTTCGGCCTGGTTGAGCAGGAAGCGTCCGTCGCCATCGGCGGTGGCGATCAGCGCCTCCCTTGCTTCGGCCGTCAGCGGCAGTGCCCGTCCAACCAGCGCTTCGGCGCGGTCGAGCAGCTTGCGCAGCGCGACCGAGTCCAGCCGCCCAAGGATCAGCACCTGCGCGCGGGAGAGGAGAGCGGCGTTGAGCTCGAACGAGGGGTTTTCGGTGGTCGCGCCGACCAGCACGACCGTCCCGTCCTCGACATAAGGCAGGAACCCGTCCTGCTGGGCGCGATTGAAGCGGTGGATCTCGTCTACAAAGAGCAGGGTCTGCCTGCCGATGCGGGCATGCTCGCGCGCCTCGGCAAATACCTTCTTGAGATCGGCGACTCCGGAGAAGACCGCCGAGATGGCGACGAAGCGCATGCCGACCGCATCGGCGAGCAGGCGTGCGATCGTCGTCTTGCCGGTACCGGGCGGGCCCCACAGGATCATCGAGGCGAGCTTGCCGGCGGCGACCATGCGGCCGATCGCGCCTTCCGGGCCGGTCAGATGCTCCTGGCCGACGACATCCTCGAGCCGCTGCGGGCGCAGCCGGTCGGCGAGCGGCGCGCTGTCGGGCGGCGCCTGCTGCGCCTCGGCGGCTGGGGGGTCATCGGCGAAGAGATCGGCCACGAAACCTATCTAGTCGATCCGCCGCGATATTTCACCCCCGCGGCGGTCAGGGCACGGGGCTCGATCGCGGCAGGCGGCCGAAGGCGCTGTGCTGGCGGATCACGCGCAGATAACCGTCGACGAGCTGCTGATTGACCTCGTCCCACCCGTAGCGGCCAGCGGCGAGCATGCCGGCCTGGCCGGCAGCGGCACGGGCTTCGACGTCCCGGCAATAATAAGCGAGGGCGTCGGCGAAGTCCTTGATCGCGCCGCCGCGGATCAGGCGCCCGGTCACGCCGTCGGTGACCAGATTCTGGCTCCCGGTCGCGATCGCGGCGACCACCGGCAGGCCGACCGCCATCGCTTCGAGGGTGACGTTGCCGAATGTCTCGGTCACCGACGGATTGAACAATATGTCCATCGACGCCACTGCGCGGCCGAGATCGGTGCCGCCCTGATAGCCGGTGAAGGTAGCGCCCGGCAGGCGCTTTTCGAACCATTCGCGGGCAGGGCCATCGCCGACGACGAGGACATGATGGCGCACCTGCTGCCGCTCCAGCCGGTCGATCGCGTCCGAATAGACGTCGAGGCCTTTTTCCATCACCAGCCGCCCGACGAAGCCGATCACCGGAACATCGTCCGCGATACCATGCGCACGGCGCCATTCGAGATCGCGCCGCTCAGGGTTGAAAATCTCGCGGTCGATGCCGCGCGTCCAGATGCCGATATTATAGTTCATGCGCTGCTCGCGCAGCAGCTGCGCCATCGATTCGGACGGTGCGAACAAGGCGTCGCAGCGGCGATAGAGCCGGCGCAGCACAGCCTCTACGACAGGCTCGAGGAAGGCGAGGCCATAATAACGGACATAGGTTTCGAAACGCGTGTGGACCGAGGCGACCACCGGCACGTCGATCTTGCGGGCGAGCTTCACCGCAGCATGGCCGAGGACTTCCGGGCTGGCGATGTGGACGATGTTGGGATTGAAGCGGCGGAAGTCGCGCTTGGCCCGGCGCGGCATGTACACGGGTAGGCGATATTCCTCGCGCCCTGGGATGCGGACAGCGGGAACGCTGATGATCTTTCCGTTGGGCGGAAAAGCCGGCGTCTCGGTGGTCGGCGAGTAGATCCGCACCGTCGCGCCCTCTTTGACGAGGTAATCGACGAGACGATTGAGCGCCTGGTTCGCACCGTCGCGGACATAATTATAATTGCCGCTTACCAGGGCAATGCGAAGGTCGGCGACGTTCATCGCGCGTGACTAATAGCTGCGGGTCAAAAGACCAAGACGGCTCAGGGTCTCGCCGCGATTACGGCGAGACCCTGTGGCTTATCAGTTCAGATATTCGCCCGCGTCGGCGTCGGTGCCATGGCCCTCGGCCGCGACCGCTGCCAGCGGATCGTCGCCCATCGACGCCTCGGGACCCTGCGCCAGCTCGGCCGCATGCTCTTCCGCGGCGGTGTTGGCGATGGCCGAATTGGCGACGATCAGCGCATCCTGCAGCTTGCGATGCTGGGCGCGCAACGCGGCGTCGCGGCTGGTCGCGGCGATCCGCATCCGGTTCATGCCCGCGCCGGTTCCCGCCGGGATCAGCCGGCCGACGATGACATTCTCCTTGAGACCCTGGAGCGTGTCGATCTTGCCCTGCACCGAAGCCTCGGTGAGCACGCGCGTCGTCTCCTGGAACGATGCCGCCGAGATGAAGCTGCGCGTCTGAAGGCTGGCCTTGGTGATGCCGAGCAGGACCGGCTTGCCTTCGGCAAGCTGCTTCTTCTGCGCCTTGAGCCGCACGTTCGCCTCGTTCATCTCGACAAGGTCGATCTGCTCGCCGGGGAGGAAGGTGCTGTCGCCGGCCTCGGTGATCTCGACCTTCTGCAGCATCTGGCGAACGATCACCTCGATGTGCTTGTCGTTGATCTTCACGCCCTGCAACCGGTAGACTTCCTGGATCTCGGAGACGAGATATTCGGCAAGCGCCTCGACGCCGAGCACCTCGAGGATGTCGTGCGGATCCGGGCTGCCGCCGATCAGATTGTCGCCGCGCTTGACGAAGTCGCCTTCCTGCACGTCGATCACCTTCGACTTCGGCACCAGATATTCGACCGGCTCGCTGCCATCCTCGGGACGAATGGCGATCTTGCGCTTGGCCTTGTAATCCTTGCCGAATTCGATCCGGCCGGAGACCTTGGCGATGATCGCATTCTCCTTCGGCTTGCGCGCTTCGAACAGCTCCGCCACGCGCGGCAGGCCGCCCGTGATGTCGCGGGTCTTGGCAGCTTCGCGCGACACGCGGGCAAGCACTTCGCCGGCCGCGACGGTCTGACCGTCCTCGACCGACATCATCGCGCCTGGCGAGAGCATGTAGCGCGCAGCTTCACCGCTCTTCTCGTCGAGCAGGGTGATGCGCGGACGCAGATCCTCCTTCGAGCGTGCCGAGCCGCGGAATTCGGTGACGACGCGCTGGGCGATGCCGGTTGCTTCGTCGGTCTGCTCGACGAGCGTCTTGCCCTCGACCAGATCCTGGAATTTCACGACGCCGCCCTTTTCGGTGATCACCGGCATCATGAACGGATCCCACTCGGCGAGCCGCTCGCCCTTCGAGACGATGTGGCCGTGGTCGGCCATCAGATGCGCACCGTAGGGAATGCGGTGCACCGCACGCTCGCGCCCGTCCATGTCGACGATCGCGAGTTCGCCGTTGCGCGCCATGGCGACGCGGCGTCCGCGCGAGTCGACGATGGTCGGCAAATCGCGAAGCTCGACCGTGCCGTCCGACGATGCCTCGAGGTTCGAGGTTTCGTTGAGCTGCGCAGCGCCGCCGATGTGGAAGGTGCGCATCGTGAGCTGCGTTCCCGGCTCGCCGATCGACTGCGCGGCAATAACACCGACCGCCTCGCCGATGTTGACCGGCGTACCGCGGGCAAGGTCACGGCCGTAGCATTTGCCGCAGACGCCCGTGACGCTTTCGCAGATCAGCGGCGAACGGATCTTGACGGCCTGGATGCCCATCTCATCGATCCGCAATGCGCCGGCTTCGTCGATCAGCTCGCCTTCCTTGGCAAGCACGTCGCCGGTCTTGTCGTCGACGATATCCTCCGCCGGGGTGCGGCCGAGGATACGCTCGCCGAGCGACGCGATGACCGCGCCGCCCTGCACGATCGCGCGCATGTCGAGCGAGCGGTCGGTCTTGCAATCCTCTTCGACGATCACGCAATCCTGGCTGACATCGACGAGACGGCGGGTCAGATAGCCTGAGTTGGCGGTCTTGAGCGCTGTATCGGCGAGACCCTTGCGGGCACCGTGGGTCGAGTTGAAATATTCAAGGACGGTCAGGCCTTCCTTGAAGTTCGAGATGATCGGCGTTTCGATGATCTCGCCCGACGGCTTGGCCATCAGGCCGCGCATGCCGGCAAGCTGCTTCATTTGCGCCTGCGAGCCGCGCGCACCGGAGTGCGCCATCATGTAGATCGAGTTGATCGGCGCCATGCGGCCGTGCTCGTCCTTGGGCTGCGCCTTGATCTTGTCCATCATGGCGTTCGCGACCTGGTCGCCGCAGCGGCTCCAGGCGTCGATCACCTTGTTGTACTTCTCCTGCTGGGTGATCAGGCCGTCCTGATATTGCTGCTCGTAATCCTTCACGAGCGAGCGCGTGTCGTCGACAAGCTGCACCTTCTCGTGCGGGATGATCATATCGTCCTTGCCGAAGCTGATTCCGGCCTGGAACGCGTGGCGGAAGCCGAGCCCCATGATCGCGTCGGCGAACAGCACGGTCTCCTTCTGGCCGGTGTGGCGATAGACGGTGTCGATGACGTCGCCGATCTCCTTCTTGGTCAGCAGGCGATTGACGGTCTCGAACGGCACCTTGTGGCTTTTCGGAAGCGTTTCGCCGAGCAGCATCCGGCCGGCCGTGGTCTCGACCCGCTTCATATATTCGTTGCCCTGCTCGTCGACCTGCGGAACGCGGCTGATGATCTTGCTGTGCAGCGTCACCGCCTTGGCAAAGAGCGCCTGGTGCACTTCGGTCATGTCCGACAGGATCGAGCCTTCGCCCGGCTCGCCTTCACGCTCCATCGACAGATAATAGAGCCCGAGCACCATATCCTGCGACGGAACGATGATCGGCTTGCCGTTGGCGGGCGAGAGGATGTTGTTGGTCGACATCATCAGCACGCGCGCTTCCAGCTGCGCCTCGAGGCTCAGCGGAACGTGGACGGCCATCTGGTCGCCGTCGAAGTCGGCGTTGAACGCGGCGCAGACGAGCGGGTGAAGCTGGATCGCCTTGCCCTCGATCAGCACCGGCTCGAACGCCTGGATGCCCAAGCGGTGTAGCGTCGGCGCGCGGTTGAGCAGCACCGGATGCTCGCGGATCACCTCGTCGAGGATGTCCCAGACTTCCTTGCGCTCTTTCTCGACCCACTTCTTGGCCTGCTTCAGCGTCATCGACAGACCCTTGGCGTCGAGCCGCGAATAGATGAACGGCTTGAACAGCTCGAGCGCCATCTTCTTGGGCAGCCCGCACTGGTGCAGCTTGAGCTCCGGACCGGTCACGATGACCGAACGGCCCGAATAATCGACGCGCTTGCCGAGCAGGTTCTGGCGGAAGCGGCCCTGCTTGCCCTTGAGCATGTCGGACAGCGACTTTAGCGGACGCTTGTTGGCGCCGGTGATCGTGCGGCCGCGGCGGCCGTTGTCGAACAAGGCGTCGACCGATTCCTGCAACATGCGCTTTTCGTTGCGGACGATGATGTCCGGCGCGCGAAGCTCGATCAGGCGCTTCAGGCGGTTGTTGCGGTTGATCACGCGGCGATAGAGATCGTTGAGATCGGAGGTCGCGAAGCGACCGCCATCGAGCGGCACCAGCGGACGCAGCTCGGGCGGGATGACCGGAACGACGTCGAGGATCATCCATTCCGGACGGTTGCCCGATTCGAGGAAGCTTTCGACGACCTTGAGGCGCTTGATGATCTTCTTGGGCTTCAGCTCCGACTTGGTCTCGGCCAGCTCCTTGAGCAGGTCCTCGCGCTCGCCCTCGAGGTCGAGGTCCATCAGCATCTGCTTGACGGCTTCGGCGCCGATGCCGGCGGAGAAGGCGTCCTCGCCATATTGATCCTGCGCTTCGAGCAGCTCATCTTCGTTGAGCAGCTGATATTTCTCGAGCGCGGTCAGGCCCGGTTCGATCACGACATAGGATTCGAAATAGAGAACGCGCTCGAGCTGCTTGAGCTGCATGTCGAGCAGCAGGCCGATACGGCTCGGCAGCGACTTCAGGAACCAGATGTGCGCGACCGGTGCGGCCAGCTCGATATGGCCCATGCGCTCCCGGCGGACCTTCGAAACGGTCACTTCCACGCCGCACTTCTCGCAGACGATGCCCTTGTATTTCATGCGCTTGTACTTGCCGCACAGGCACTCGTAATCCTTGATCGGGCCGAAGATGCGCGCGCAGAACAGGCCGTCGCGCTCGGGCTTGAACGTCCGGTAGTTGATCGTTTCGGGCTTCTTGATCTCGCCGAACGACCATGAGCGGATGCGCTCGGGCGAGGCAATGCCGATCTGGATCTGGTCGAAGGTCTCCGGCTTGGCGACCGGATTGGCGAAGGTGCTGAGTTCGTTCATATTTCTCTTCCTCATATTTCCCCTCCCGCACGCGGGAAGGGATAAAGGGGTGGGCCCACCCCCGACCCCTCCCGCAAGCGGGAGGGGAGGATTATCTTCTATTCCGCAGCGAGCTGCTGATGATCGTCTTCGTCGTCCGTGCTGGGGACCGAGTTCAATTCGACGTTGAGGCCGAGCGAACGCATCTCCTTGACGAGCACGTTGAAGCTTTCGGGAATGCCGGCCTCGAACGTGTCGTCGCCCTTGACGATCGCCTCATAGACCTTGGTGCGGCCGATCACGTCGTCGGACTTAACGGTCAACATTTCCTGAAGCGTATAGGCAGCGCCGTAAGCCTGCAGTGCCCAGACCTCCATTTCACCGAAGCGCTGACCACCGAACTGCGCCTTGCCGCCCAGCGGCTGCTGGGTGACCAGGCTGTACGGCCCGATCGAACGCGCGTGGATCTTGTCGTCGACGAGATGGTGCAGCTTGAGCATATAGATATAGCCCACCGTCACCTTGCGATCGAACGGCGTGCCGGTGCGGCCGTCGAACAGCTCGACCTGGCCGCTCTCGTCGAGACCGGCCTTGCGCAGCATCGCCGAGACATCGGCTTCGCGCGCGCCGTCGAACACCGGCGTACCCATCGGCAGGCCGCCGACCAGGTTGGAGGCGAGCTCCATCACCTGCTCGTCGTTGCGGGCGTCGATGTCCTTCTCATAATGATCGCCGTACATGTCGATCAGCTTGGCGCGCATCGCCTTGACGTCGCTGGTGTCGACACCCTTGCCGCGATCGTGAATGCCGTCGAGCATTTCGGCGATCTGGCGGCCGAGACCGCGCGCGGCCCAGCCCAGATGCGTCTCGAAGATCTGCCCGACGTTCATGCGGCTCGGCACGCCGAGTGGATTGAGCACGATGTCGACCGGCGTACCGTCCTCGAGGAACGGCATATCCTCTTGCGGGAGGATGCGGCTGATCACGCCCTTGTTGCCGTGACGGCCAGCCATCTTGTCGCCCGGCTGCAGCTTGCGCTTCACCGCGACGAAAACCTTGACCATCTTGAGCACGCCCGGCGGCAGCTCGTCGCCGCGCTCGAGCTTCTCGATGCGATCCTCGAGACGGCGGCGAATCACCGCCTCGGCTTCGTCATATTGCGTCTTCACGGCCTCGAGGTCGGACTGGACCTTGTCGTCCTTGACCGCGAATTTCCACCATTCGTGACGCTCGGCTTCTTCGAGGCCGGCTTCGTCGATCGTGGCGCCCTTCTTGACATTCTTCGGCGCCGCGGTGGCGACCTGGCCGACCAGCATCTCCCTGAGGCGCGAATAGGTTGCGCGCTTCAGGATCGAGCGCTCGTCCTCGCTGTCCTTGCGGAGACGGTCCTTTTCCTCGGCCTGGATCGCGCGGGTGCGATCGTCGATGTCGATGCCGTGGCGGTTGAACACCCGCACTTCGACCACGGTGCCGGTGACGCCCGGGGGTAGACGCAGCGAGGTGTCGCGCACGTCCGATGCCTTTTCGCCGAAGATGGCGCGAAGCAGCTTTTCCTCCGGAGTCATCGGGCTCTCGCCCTTGGGCGTGATCTTGCCGCACAGGATATCGCCCGGCTCGACCTCGGCACCGATGTAGACGATGCCTGCCTCGTCGAGGTTGCGAAGCGCTTCCTCGCCAACGTTCGGGATGTCGCGGGTGATGTCTTCCGGCCCGAGCTTGGTGTCGCGGGCCATGACCTCGAATTCCTCGATATGGATCGAGGTGAAGACGTCGTCCTTAACGATCCGCTCGGAGATCAGGATCGAATCCTCGAAATTGTAGCCGTTCCAGGGCATGAACGCGACGAGCACGTTGCGGCCGAGCGCAAGCTCGCCGAACTCGGTCGAAGGTCCGTCGGCGATCACGTCGCCGGCATTGACCACATCGCCCACCTTCACCAGCGGACGCTGGTTGATGCAGGTGTTCTGGTTCGAGCGCTGGAACTTCATCAACGTATAGATATCGACGCCCGACTTGCCGGCCTCGACCTCACCGGTCGCACGCACGACGATGCGGGCGGCGTCGACCTGGTCGACGATGCCGCTGCGGCGGGCCGCGATCGCGGCGCCGGAATCGCGGGCAACCGTTTCTTCCATGCCGGTGCCGACGAGCGGCGCCTCGGCGCGGATCAGCGGCACTGCCTGGCGCTGCATGTTCGAGCCCATCAAAGCGCGGTTGGCGTCGTCATTCTCGAGGAACGGAATGAGCGAGGCTGCGACCGACACGAGCTGCTTGGGACTGACGTCCATCAAAGTGATCTGTTCGCGCGGGGCCATCAGGAAGTCGCCGGCCCGGCGTGACGAAACGATCTCCTCGCCGAAGCTGCGGTCCTCGTTCAATTCGGCATTGGCCTGGGCGATCGTATGCTTCGCCTCTTCCATCGCCGAGAGATAGACGACATCGTCGGTTACCTTGCCATCGACGACGCGGCGGTAAGGCGTTTCGATGAAGCCATATTTGTTGACCCGGCTGAAGCTGGCGAGACTGTTGATCAGGCCGATGTTCGGACCTTCGGGTGTCTCGATCGGGCAGATCCGGCCGTAATGGGTCGGGTGGACGTCGCGAACCTCGAAGCCCGCGCGTTCGCGGGTGAGGCCGCCGGGCCCGAGCGCCGACACGCGGCGCTTGTGGGTGACTTCGGACAGCGGATTGGTCTGGTCCATGAACTGCGACAGCTGCGACGAGCCGAAGAATTCGCGCACCGCGGCGACCGCCGGCTTGGCGTTGATCAGGTCGTTCGGCATCACGGTCGACACGTCGACCGAGCTCATGCGCTCCTTCACCGCGCGTTCCATGCGTAGCAGGCCGACGCGATACTGGTTCTCGAGCAATTCGCCGACCGAGCGGACCCGGCGGTTGCCGAGATTGTCGATGTCGTCGATCTCGCCCTTGCCGTCCTTGAGGTCGACGAGCGTCTTGACGACCGCGATGATGTCTTCGCGGCGCAACGTCGTCACCGTGTCCTCGGCATCCATATCGAGGCGCATGTTGAGCTTGACGCGGCCGACCGCGGACAGATCGTAGCGCTCGGGATCGAAGAAAAGGCCTTCGAACAAAGCTTCGGCGGTCTCGCGGGTCGGCGGCTCGCCGGGGCGCATCACGCGATAGATGTCGGACAGCGCGTGATCGCGATCCTCGGCCTTGTCGGCCTTGAGCGTGTTGCGCATCCAGGCGCCGACGTTGACATGGTCGATATCGAGCAGGTCGATATGATCGATGCCCGCCTTGTCGAGCTTCTCGAGATTCTCGGGCGACAGCTCGTCGCCGGCCTCGATGTAGATCTCGCCGGTCTTGTCGTTGACGAGGTCGTAAGCCGAATAGCGGCCGAAGATCTCGTCGGTCGGGATCAAAAGGTCGGTAAGGCCGTCCTTGAGCGCCTTGTTGGCGCCGCGCGGGCTGATCTTCTGGCCGGCCGGGAACACGACCTCGCCCGACTTGCCGTCGACGACGTCGAAGGTCGGCTTCTGGCCGCGCCATTGGTCGGGAACGAACGGAATCGCCCAGCCGTCCTTGCCGCGCTTGAACGTGACCGTCTTGTAGAAGGTGTTGAGGATATCCTCGCTCGACAGGCCGAGTGCGTGCAACAGTGCGGTGACCGGCAGCTTGCGCTTGCGGTCGATGCGGACGTTGACGATGTCCTTGGCGTCGAATTCGAAATCGAGCCACGAGCCGCGATAGGGGATGACGCGCGCGGCGAACAGGAACTTGCCCGATGCGTGGGTCTTGCCGCGGTCATGATCGAACAGCACGCCGGGGCTGCGGTGCATCTGGCTGACGATGACGCGCTCGGTGCCGTTGATGATGAAGGTGCCGTTCTTGGTCATGAGCGGCATGTCGCCCATGTAGACGTCCTGCTCCTTGATATCGAGAACCGAGCGGGTTTCGGTATCGGGATCGACCTCGAACACGATCAGCCGCAGCGTGACGCGCATCGGCGCCGCGAAGGTCATGCCGCGCTGGCGGCATTCGTCGACATCATATTTGGGATCTTCGAGCTCGTAATTGACGAAATCGAGCTCGGCAGTGCCGGCAAAGTCGCGGATCGGGAACACCGAGCGCAAGGTCTTCTCGAGGCCCGAAATATAGCCGTCCTGGGGACGGGACCGAAGGAATTGCTCGTAGCTTTCGCGCTGAACCTCGATCAGGTTCGGCATCTCGCTGACTTCGTGGATGTTGCCGAAAATCTTGCGGATGCGCTTGGATGCGGTCGAAGTCCGCTGTTCCGTTGCCGGAGCTGCCTTGGTTGCCATGGAGATTTTTTGCCTCGTTTGCCTGTCACGATGCGCTCAGACAGAAAAAGCCGCACGTTCTCCCGGTTGGAAAACTGCAGCTTCAGCGTCCGATTAGACCCCAGCCAATCCATGCTTAGGATGCGTTGCGCGACGACGCATCATGTCCCGAAAGGCTGTGGTGATGGCGGCTATTTAGTGGTGCGGTGTGGGAATGTAAAGGGGCGAGGGGCGTTCACTGGAGATTGACGCGTGTCTCGACGCTGGCGCGTAACCACGCCTGAATATCGACGATGCTCTCGCCGGCCAGCGGCACGGTTCCGCAGGCGACATCGACGACCATGCTTGCCAGCGAATTCGGATCAGCCGGATAGCCCTGATCCGGCTGCCGGAAGATGGGGGGAGGCAGTTCTTTCTTGCCGAGGCTCAGCTTCTGTTCCTCGATCCAGTATCGCATGTCCTTGCAATCGATCGACCACACCTCCTGCTGCCGATCGAAGGCGGGGCCTTTACCATCGGTCTGCGGTTTCAGGAAAACGTAGAGAATGGTGGCTTTCCGCTTGGCGCCGACCGGACTGAACGTGGAATCGACGAGGAGCCCGCCGCCAGCTTCATAGCTGGTCGCCAATGGACGCCAGTCATAAGCCTGCCTTGCGGCGGCCGGCGAGGGGAGCCAGGCGAGCAAAAGCAGCAAGCCGATCCAGTAGCGATTCATGCGTCCAGCCACCCCCGATTCGGTGCGCCGAAGTTGATGAAGTTGACGGTTGCCATTGGTTTCCTGCCGAATGCGATAAATCGGGCTTAGTTCATATGCGCCCGCGCCCATCGATAAGGGTCCGCTACGCGGTCTTTGGGGATCGGCTTGTGTCCACATGCCATCTTCAAAATCGCATCCACGGTGGTGCCCGGCGGTGACTTGTGTCCATCTCTCGACGCCGGCGGGGCGTAGCCGAAACCCTCGTTGCTGGAGCCCATCCTGTGGTAAAACCGGCTCACCCAATTCCGCATCGTTGAGCAATCAACGCGGAAAAACACCTGCGTGTTATCGGACGGTGGCGTACCGGCGACTTCGTTCATGACCATGAGTACTTCGGCCTTGGCAATTTTTCGCGCGCGCACGATGCTCCTGGCATCAAGAAAGCTCACGATGTTGTTCCGTTCGCCAAAGCTTATGACGCGCCAGTCACGATTTCGGTCGACGAGTGGGCGTTCGGCCAGTGCGGCAGCAACCGGTACCCATAATGTCACGGCAATCGCGGCCGCTTTCGTGACTTTCGCGAGTTCATAACAGATCATGGCAACAGACCCTGTTCCGCTTATGTTCTGGGCGTGGTTACTCGACCGTTTCCCACATGGCAAGGGCCAAGTCTTTCGACCAGCATCCGCAATGATAGCGGCGATGTAAGCTCCTGAAGAAGCTGGATTCCCGCGTTCGCGGGAATGACATTGCTGTGAGATCTGGGGTAGCGCGTCCTAGAAAGACGTATCCGCCCAGGTCGTGCCGGCGGCGGTGCCGCTGGCCTTTGCCTTGTCGGACAGGAGGTAGCGGGAATCGATCGCCGACATGGTCAGCGTGATGCCGTCATCGTCCTGGACGAGCTTGACGGCGAGGCAGTTGCTGACGAACCGGCGGTATTTTCCGTCGGGGCCGGGCACGGTCTCGATCAAATCCCAGTAGCGGCTGTCGATGCCGTTCGCGGGGACTCCATATTTCGCCTCGAGCCGCGCGTTGAGCTTGCGGTTGAAGGCGTCGTCGACGACGACGTTGCCGAGCGGTTCGGCGCTCGAGATGCGGAAGATGCGGCCGAGCGGAGTCGCCTCGAGGCGATACTGGACCTTGCCGATCGTCGCCGCATATTGATTGTCGCCGAGCGGGGTCAGCGCCATGCGCTTGGCGATGTCCTCGATGCGCATGCCGAGGCCGATGCCGTCGATGTCGCGCGCCTTGGTTGCCGATTTGAACGCGAAACCCTTTTGCTGCGTCGCCAGTTCGGGCGTCATGGCATGCGCGGGAACCGCCAGGAACAGGATCGGCAAAAGTGCCAGGATCCGCATTGTATCAACCCCTCGATAAACCCCAATTCGACCCCCGAAGATAGGGCACGCGGCTTAACGAGTGGTAAAAGGAGCGGGTCGGCGCAGGCGTGCCCAGGAACAGGCATGCGACCGGTATAATGCTCGACGATCCGGCGGCTTCCACTCTATGAAAGGCCGCATCTTGCGCAGAGGACAGGCACATGGCCGCAGAGCGTTTCGAACGACACCGCCAGCCATGGACGGCCGACGAGCTCCAGAAGCTCCACACGCTGTCGAAAAAGGGCATGGGCCTTAAGGGTATTGCCAAGGCGCTGACGCGCAGCGAGCAATCGGTGAAGGACCGCGCCAAGCAGGACGGGATCAAGATAGCGAAGCTTCGATAGCGCCCGGTATCAAACGGGATCGTGCAGGCGCACCAGAATGAAGCTCACGTTGTCCGAGGCTCTGTTGGCGAGCGACAGACCGAGCAGGTGATCCGCCATCGATTCGAGCGAGCCGGTCGCCAGGGTCCGGGATATTTCATCGCGCCCAAGGGCTCCGGTCAGGCCATCCGAGCACAGCAGGAAAAGGTCGTCCGTCGCGGCCGCGCCCTGATTTGTCTCGACCTGGACGTCCTTCGACACGCCTATCGCGCGCGTGATCACGTGCGACTGTGGGTGCTTCTCGCGCTCCGCCTCACTAACGGCACCGGCATCGACCAGTTGCTGGACCAGGCTGTGATCGCGCGTCAATTTGCGAAGTTCGCCGGCGCGATGGAGCCAGATCTGGCTGTCGCCCGCCCAGTGGCACTCGAAGGTGCGATCGCGCACCGACAGCGCGGCGAGCGTCGAGCCGGCGATGTCGTCACCGCCAACCTTATTGCGGATGCTCTGGTTTGCGCGCTGCGCCGCGGCTTCGAGCAAGGTTGCGGATTCGGGCTGCGACCGGGCAATCTCGTCGATGATCGCCTGCGCCGCAAAGTCGCCGTTGCGATGGCCGCCCATGCCGTCGGCCACGACCCACAGCCCGGCGTCGTCGAGGACCAGGATGCGATCTTCGTTCAACGAGCGGATTGTGCCGACATGGGTGCGCGAAGCACTCTCGAACACGAACCGGCCGGGCAGTGCGGCGGGTTCCGCAGCGGGGGCCCCAGGCGGGATCCTGCGAAACGGGAACCTCAACGGAGGTCTTCCCGCCCGAATTGCTCCATCCGGGTTTCATAAGCCTGCAGAAAAGCCTCGTTCAGGGGACCTTCCTCATCCTCCAGCAATTGGCGCTTGGCCGCGCCATAAGCCTCGCGGAACGCGATCCAGCAGACGGAATCGCGGCTCTGCAGGAATCGCTGCTTCTGCGTTTCGTCCTGGATCCGGTCGGGATCGATGCAGCCAAGCAGCGCCCGCAGCGTGGCCTGAAACCCGACGACGGTGCTGATCAGATGCTTCTTCAGTTCGGCGAACGAGTTCCGGATCGCGGCTTCGCCCGAGAGGAAACCGCTATCCCTGCCGACCAGTAGGTCGATGCCGAGCCGCTGATGCGGTGCCCATTTGAAAGGATTATTGTCCTGGGAACCGATCGTCGTGCGCTCGAATCGGTAGCGGCTCCGCACCGCGGTCCGCTCGCCCATCAGCGCCGCAAGTCCCAGCACGGTCTGGCGATAGGCAGCGCCGGCCCGCCGCATGACCTCGTGCGGATCCTCGGCAGCAAGCGCGGAGGGGTCCAGTTTCGCTCCCTCGCAAAAAGCTTCCAGGAGCGTGCCCTGCCCGGTAGGGGCCGGGACGGGCGCATCGTCTTCCCATTGATCGGGGATTTTCGCGCTGTCGCCGAACGGCACCGACGCGATCATTGTCCGGGTCGCGGCATCGGCGGACTCGGCTGCCAGCGGCGTCCGCTCGACCAGCACGCTGTAATTGCCGAACAGAAAGCGGTCGCCGACCGCAAGCGAAATCTCTTCACCGTTGGGAAGGCGCTGACCCTCGGACGCACCATAGACGCCGTTCGCTCCAAGCGGCTTGAGCAGCAGCCGCCCTGCGCGCACCTGAAGGTCGAGATGCTGGCGCGAAATCTCGCAATGCTCGTCGGGGATGACCCAGTCGGACGCGGGATCGCGGCCAACCGTCGTCACACCCTCGCAGATCATCCGCGCCGCGATCGGCTGCATGGGATCGTTCCGATGGTATAGTTTGAGCAGGTACATAGCGTCAGGCCCGGAGCCGTCCGAAGCCGCCGGCCTTCGGCATCGGCCGCGCCTGGGAACGGGCCGGTTCGATGCGCGTGGCGTCGAGCGAGGCGGGTTCGATGCTCGACTCGGAAACCGCCGGGCGCGCTTCCAGGCTCGCCATCAGATCGTTGAAGCGATCGAACAATTCGCCGAACTCGTCCTTCCGGTTGTGCGAGATCCGGAAATCGAGATCGCCGCGCGCGGCATCCACCAGCGCGCTCTTGAGCCGCTTGATCGGACGCGCCAGGACGCGGGCGATACCGTAGCATCCGCCGACCACGACCAGCAGAACGGCCAGTGCCAGGCCGAACAGCATGAAGCGCGATGCCCGTGCTGCAGATACGAGTTCGCGACTCTCGATCGTCAGCGCGATGCTTCCTACCTTCTTGCCCGAATAGGCGATGTCGCGCTCGACCCGGAACGCCCCGTCACCGGCACGGTAGATTTTCTGCATGTTCCCGGATTCGATGAGCTCACCGGAGGAGCGCTTCTGATACGGTCTGCCGATGTGGTCCACGTCCTTTGACGCGCGCACGATTCCGCGCGCATCGATGACGACGATATCCTTGACGTTGGGATCCTGGGCAGCGGTGGTGGCGAATGCCTGGACAGGGAGCCAGTCCTGTTGCGACTCCGGCAGCGTGGCATTGTCGACCGCCTGGAGTGCGATATTCTTGCTGACAAAGGCCGCGATCGAGTTCGTCGAGGTAAGCGCCATCCGCTGCATTGCGTCATTCTGTCGATGCAGCACGGCGCTGACGCTCAGAAAGAGGACGGCCGCGGTCACTATGCCCATCAGCAGGCTGAGCCGCAGCTGGAGCGACGGCCCGAATTTTCGCGCCGGTTCCTGCGAGAATATTTCGGAATGTTCGCGCCGGAGCGCCTGCGCCAGTTCCTGCCCGCTGGCAAAGCGTTTTTCGGGCTTCTTAGCGAGCAGCTTGTCGATGATGAACTGAAGCCCGGCGGGGCAGCTCGCGGCAAATTCGGAAAGCGGCGCCGGCTTCTCGCGGATTATCTGAACCGCGATCGTCGCGAGCGTATCGCCGGTGAAGGCCGGCTGACCGGTCAGCACTTCGTAAAGGACGGCGCCGAGCGAGAACAGGTCCGAGCGCTTGTCGACGTCCACGCCAAGCGCCTGCTCGGGACTCATGTAGCGCGGCGTGCCGAGAACCTGGCCAACCTGCGTGCGCAGCATGTTCGCTTCCGCGCGGATCGGATCGGCCTCACCGACGCGGGCGATGCCGAAGTCAAGGATTTTGGCAAGCCGGCCGTCGTTGCAGAGCATGATATTGGACGGCTTGATGTCGCGATGGACGATGCCCAGTTGATGCGCATAGTCCAGCCCGCCCGCCAGTTGGTAGCCGATGCGCAACGCATGGTTCAGCTCGAGCTTGCCATATTTCTTCAGGACCTCGTCTAGCGGCAGCCCTTCGAGAAGCTCCATCGCGATGTACGGAAAGCCCCCGACCTCGCCGACGTCGTAGATCGTTACGATGTTGGGATGCGACAGCGCGCCGGCCGCCTTTGCCTCGCGGAGGAAACGTCCGGTGATCTCGTGGTTCTGGCGCAACTCGGGCTTTAGAATCTTGATCGCCAGGTCGCGGCCGATACCCGGATCGTGCGCGCGATAGACGTCGGCGATCGCGCCTTCACCGAGGCGTCCTTTGATCTGGTATCGTCCGACAAGCTGTTCCATTTGACCTCTCTCAGGGCGCGGACCATAACCTGTTGAGGTTAAGGAATTTCTGCGCCGCAAGCTTGGATTGAATTGTTATCGCCGAACCCTGCCCTGAATGCGCAGTGCCCTGTTCAGATCGGACTTGATCACCGCGTTTTCCGGATCCGCTCCGAGCGCCTGCCGGAGTAGCATGACGGCGCGATCGATCGATCCATTGTTCATGGCAGCAAGACCTTGCCCGCGCAGCTTCGCGGCCCGCGCCTTGTCCGCAGGGGGCGCAACAGGCTTGATCGGTGCCGGCGCCGGTTCCGCCTTGACGGGCTTAGCGGGCGACGGCTTGCTGGGGCGCGGTTCGGGAACGGCCGGTTTGCGGACGGCAGGCGCTACACCCGGGATCAAGATCCTGCTGCCGGCCGGCGGCGCCCCGGCGGCCGCGCTGCCATTGTATCGGGCGAGCGCGTAAAAAAGCATGGGATCGCCGAGATAGGTCTGCGCCAGCTGCGAAAACGTGTCCCCCTTTTTCACGACGTAGGAAAAATTCCGCGCACCGAGCAGCTGTTTGGGATCCTTGTCGATCTGGTCGACCAGCTTGCGGGCGATCATGTTCCCCGGTTCGCTTTTCAGGACTTTGATGAGGCGGCGCCGCGCCTCGGCCGGCTGCCCATCGGTCAGCAGGGCGATTGCCTCCTTAACCGCTTCCTGCCCGGCCCAGCCGGACGCGGGCCGTGCCGGAGCGCTCGAGGCCGAGGAAACGCCGGGTGAATTCGAAGTGCAACCGCCCAGCGCCAAGGTAAGGCACGCGGCTGTGATTGGCAGCGTCGTGCGAGCGGCACGGGTGATCAGGCCTCTGGTCATGCCGAGATCCTCTTCTCAAGTGTCAGCTGTGGAATCGAGTCGCGGGTCGCTGCACGCTTCAGCCAGTCTGGCTCAAGCGCCAGTTCGATGAAGGCGGCCTCGGACACGGCCTCGGAGAAATAGAAGCCCTGAAAGAGGGTGCAGCCCATGCTCTGGAGCGTCTCGACTTCGGCGGCATTCTCGACTCCCTCGGCAAGAACGCGAATGCGCAATCCGCGCGCAAGTTCGATCAAGGTCCGGCAAATCGCCTGGCTGTCCGGTCGCTCGTGCACATTGACGACGAATTCCCGATCGATCTTCAGCTTGTCGAAGGGGAGGTTCTTCACATAGCTCAGGCTCGAATAGCCGCTTCCGAAATCGTCTATCGCAAGGCTGATGCCCATCGCGCGCAATTCGCCGAACATCCGGAAGGTGCGCACGGCATCTTCCATTGCCGCAGTTTCGGTGAGTTCCAGCTCCAGCAGGGTCGGGGCAAGCTCGTGCTGCTCCAGGATCCGCGATATCGTCGGAATCAGGCGGGGATTTCTAAGCTGTCTCGCCGAGAGATTAACGGCCATCCTGAATCCCGAAAGGCCCTGCGCCCGCCAGTTTCGCGCGGTCCGGCAGGCGGCGTTCAAGGTCCATCGACCTATATCATCGACAAGGTCGGAATCCTCGAGGATCGGAATGAAGCAGCCTGGCGCCAGGAGGCCCTTCTCGGGATGGTTCCAGCGAATGAGCGCTTCGGCCGCGACCAGTCGGCCGAGGGAAAGATCAACCACGGGCTGGAAATGCAGCTCAAGCTGGCCACGGTCGATCGCGTGCCGCAGATCCTGTTCCAGTGCGAAGCGCTCGCGCGCGGTGGTGCTCGACCTGGGTGTCAGCACGTGCACCTTGCCGTCGCCCCCGTGGCCGCTTTCGTCCAGCGAGAGCAGGCTGCGCGTGACAATGATCGCCGGGTCGGTTCCATCGAGGGGAAATGTCGCCGCGCTTGCATCGACATCGGGGCGTATCGTCTGCCCGCCGGCACTCATTTCGTTGCCCAGCGCGTAACAAATGGCGCTGAGCTCGATCGTTGCCCCGGGAGGCGGCGAACCGCGAAACCAGATTGCAAATGCCGCCCTGTCGACCTGCGCGAGCGGCCTGTGCGATCCGATCGTATTGGCAAGACGTCCGGCAAAAAGCTTCAGTGCTTCATCGGCTGCGACAGGATCAAAGCCCGCGATCCGGTCGAAGTCCCTGAACTTGATGATACCGACCAGGGTTTCGCCGCATCCCTCGGCGATGTCCCTGCCCATTTCCGCAAACAGATATTCGCGCGTCGGCAGATTCGTAAGCGGATGCCGCTGGATCCATCGGTGCTGCAACGAATCGATCGTCTCGCGCATCGATCTGAACGCAAACAGCATATCTGAAAGGTCGTTGCCGCGCGTCGCGGCGAGCAACTTGGGGTCGAACTGCCGCAGCTCGCTTCTGAGAATGGTCAATGGACGCAACAGCATCAGGATGTGAAACAGCAGAAATGCAATGGCGGCCAAGGCGGCACAGATGAACAGGATACGCCCCGATTGCGGTAGCGCTTCAGCTTGCAGGGTCGCGCCGATCGCCACGGACACCAAGCATCCAAGCGCCGCTGTAGCGAGGACGCGTCCCCGGCACTCCGGCTCGTCGCCTGATGCTCTGAATTTTTGGAAAGCGGTGCGACGCACGGATTAACCCATGTTATTACAAGGGAATAGTAGCGCGATAACCCTTTTATAATCCTTAATTTCGGTCGCCGAAAATGCGGCAACCCGCACCTAGAAACGTTTGGCAACGCCGAGGTAGAGTTCGAGGTCCGGCGCCCTGTGGTTGAGGCCGAGGTTCGCGCCGGCATCGAACTGCAGAGATTTCTTCGCGTCCCATGCCAGCGAGAGGCCGGCGAGCAGCTCCGTCGTTCGCTGACCCGGTTCCTCGTCACGCGTCAGTGCAAATTCCAGGGTGCCGGACAGGTTGCCGGCAATCGGCGCCGCCAGACCGGCCACGCCGCGATAGGCGAGATGATGGCCATGGCCGGCTTCGTCCGCGGCGTCGTCGACCTCGCCGGTCACGGCCAGCTGGAATTCATGCGGAAGTTCGTAGCTGACCGGAAGAATGATGCCGGCGGTCCAGTCGGACGCACCGAACGCCGCGTCGCCTGTGGGTAGGGTCGCGAACGGCATGATCGCCAGCGAAAATCCCGAGCCATCGGGGTTCTTGAGGTTTTGCCGGAGCGCGACGGTGATGTCGCCGATACCGCTGTCGTGCGTTATCGCGCCGCCGGCCGCCCTTTGTCGCATATATCCGAGCGCCTGCCAGCCGAGCTGCACTTCGAGCGTGCCGGTCACTCCATAGCGGAGCAGCGTGTCGCCGAATGTGAACGCGTCCTGGCGCGCGCCGGCGCCGCGGTCGAGGGTCCAGTCGGCAAGACCTACCTCGATAGCGGCATGCCCGGCGTCGATCGTGCAGGGGGGCGTGTCGAGGCCCGGCCGGTCGGGACAGAAATCGCGCAGCGCGCCGGCCGAGGCCGTACCGCTCCAGAATAGCAGGCCGGCTGCCAGTATCAGCGCCTTATGCTTCGCCATCGACTTCTCAACGCTCCGGCTCTTTCGATCAGCCGTAAACGTTATCGAGGATTTTCGCGCCGGCAAAGGCGCGCCACGAAACTGGTTTAACTTGTTAGTGTGTTCAGGTTAAAGGGAGCGGCATGCGCGGTCTGCTGGCCATTGTTGCTGCCTTTTGCCTGTTTGCTGGCCTTGCAAACGGAGCCATTGCCCATGCCGTGGAGCTGACTGCGCATGAGGACGTGGGCGCCGCCGGCAGCTGGCAGCATTTCAACGGCGATTCCGACGAGGTTCCGCCGGATTCCGACAAGAATTATCCGCACCATCACAACATGTGCCACGGCCACGAGCTGGCGACACCCTTGAAAAGCTGCGCGGTGGCAATTGCGCCTGACCGCGCGCCCGCTTTAACCGCCGGACCCGGGCGCGCGCTTACTTCCGCGTCGCCCGCGCGCGCCCTCCGCCCGCCGATCGCCTGACGAAGACACCCGCTCCACGCGGGCCAGTTTCTTCGTCAGGAGATATTTATGCTGCGATCTGCCGTGGCGCTGTGCGCCGCGCTCCTTATTGCCGGATGCGGTTCGCCCGCATCCGCCCCCGAACCGGCCGAGAGTCCCGAAACGCACGCCGAAGGCGTGATAGTCCTGACGCCGGAGCAGATTACTGCCGCCGGCATCACCTTGGTACGGCCGCACTCCGGTGCCGGCGGCACGACGATCACAGTACCCGCCATTCTCGAAAGCGAAGCGGAGGCGACACGGATCGTCGCAGCGCCGATCGAGGGCCGAATCGTGGCGCTCACCCGCAACCTCGGCGACGCCGTCGCGCGGGGAGATACGCTTGCTATCGTCGAGAGCCGCGAAGCCGCATCGCTGCACGCCGAAGTGGAGCGTGCCCGTACGCGGGCCAATCTCGCACATGCCACTCGGCGACGCGACGAGGCGCTTTATGCAAGAGGCTTTCGCCCGCTGCGCGAAGTCGAAATTACGCGCGCGGCTGCCGAGGAGGCGGACACCGGTCTCCGTCTTGCCCGCCAGCAAGCGGCAGCTGCCGGCGTAAGTGGAGGCAGTCTCAACCGGATCGCAATCGTTTCGCCAATCGCCGGGAGGATAATCGCCCGCGAAGCAATGCTGGGCCAGACATTCAATGCCGAGAATTCGGGCGGGCCGCTGTTTCGGGTGGCAGACCTACGCCGGCTAAGCGTTGCCTTCTCTGTATCTCCGGCCGACGCGGCGCGGATGAGGGCAGGGGCGGTGGTCGATGTGGCCGCCGGCGATCGGCGCCAGCAAGCCCGGGTCCGGTTTGTCGCCCCCGCACTCGACTCCGAGACGCGCCTGGTGCGAGTGATCGCCGACCTCGACAACCAAAGCAGTCTATGGCGGGCCGGCGAGCCGGTCCAGGCGGCGGTTCGCGTCGAAGCCGCAAATGGCGAGACGGTGCTGATGGTGCCGACCGCGGCCGTGCAGACGGTGGAAGGCCGGCCCGTCGTGTTCGTCCGGACAGCGAATGGGTTCCGCGCCGTCCCGGTCAGACTTGGCAGGCGCGAGGGGAAGATGACCGCGGTCGACGAAGGCTTGTCGGGCCGCGAGACCATCGCGGCGGACAATAGTTTCGTGCTCAAGGCAGAGCTCGGCAAGGGCGAAGCCGGCCATGACGAGCATTGATCGATGATCGACCGCATCGTCACCTTTTCGGTCGAGCAGCGCTGGCTGGTGCTTTTGCTGACCGTGCTCGCAGCAGCAGTGGGAGCGGCGTCGATCGCGCGCCTGCCGATCGACGCCGTGCCGGATATCACCAACAACCAGGTGCAAGTGAATATCAGCGCGCCCGCGCTTTCGCCCGAACTGGTCGAGAGGCAAGTCGCCTTTCCGATCGAAACCGCGCTTGCCGGCCTGCCTGGCCTCGAGCGCACGCGTTCGCTGAGCCGCAATGGCTTTGCCCAGATAACCGCGGTCTTCTCGGATTCGACGGACGTCTATTTCGCGCGCGCGCAGGTCGCCGAGCGGCTGCGCGCCGCCGAGGACAGCCTGCCGGACGGAATCACGCCGGAGATCGGGCCGATCGCGACCGGCCTGGGGGAGGTCTATATGTGGACCGTCCATCTCGCGCACCGCAAGGAGGACAGGCACCGGCCGGGCGAGCCCGGAATCCAGCCCGACGGAAGCTATATCACGCCCGAAGGCGAACGACTGGCCGGCGAGGCCGACAAGGCAACCTATTTGCGAACGGCCCAGGACTGGATCGTCGCGCCGCTGCTCAAGAATACGCCCGGGCTGGCAGGCGTCGATTCGATCGGCGGATATCTGAAGCAGTTCCAGGTCATTCCCGATGCCCATCGCCTCGCATCGCTCGGTATCAGCCTGGCCGACCTCGCGACCGCGCTGGAAGACAATAATGTCGCCATGGGAGCGGGCGTCGTGGATCGTGGCGGCGAGGGGCTTGCGGTCAGATCGGACGCCCGAATCCGCAACGTCCGGGAACTCGCGAGCACGGTCATCGCCACGCGAAACGCGGTACCGATCCGGCTCGATCAGGTCGCACAAGTCCGGATCGGCCAAGCGATGCGTTATGGCTCAGCGTCCGAGAACGGCAAGGAAGTCGTGGTCGGGACCGCGATCATGCGGATCGGTGAAAACAGCCGCGAGGTCGCGTCGGCGGTGGCGGCACGGCTGGAGGAGATCAACGCCTCACTCCCCACCGACGTGGTGGTGCAGCCGGTCCTCGACCGCACTTCGCTGGTCAACGATACGATCAGGACGGTCGCCAGAAACCTGGGCGAAGGCGCCCTGCTCGTCATTGTCGTGCTGTTCGCGCTACTCGGCAATTTTCGCGCCGCGCTGATCGCCGCGCTGGTGATTCCCGTGACCATGCTGATGACGAGCTTTGGAATGCTGCGCGGCGGGGTGTCGGCAAATCTGATGAGCCTCGGCGCGCTCGACTTCGGGCTGATCGTCGATGGTGCGGTCATCATCGTCGAGAACACCCTGCGCCGGATCGCCGCGGGCCAGCATGACGCCGGCCGCACGCTGACCCGCGACGAGCGCCTGCCGATCGTAATTGCCGCCGCGCGCGAGATGATCCGGCCGTCGGTATTCGGGCAGGCGATCATCATCCTGGTCTACGTCCCGTTGCTGCTGCTGACGGGAGTCGAAGGCAAGACCTTCACGCCAATGGCGCTAACGGTGATCATGGCGCTGGCTGCGGCGTTCCTGCTCTCGCTCACGTTCGTGCCGGCCATGCTTGCCATCTGCCTGTCGAAGCCAGTCGACGAAAAGGAGGGGCGGATCATGGCCTGGCTGAAGCGCAGGTACGAGCCGGGGGTCGTGCGGGCGATGCGGCGGCCCAAGCTGACGATCGGCGCTGGCATCTGCGCTGTCCTGCTCGCCGCTGCCGCTTTTCCGCTGCTGGGCCGAGAGTTCCTGCCCCAACTGGATGAAGGCGACATGACCGCCCAGGTGCTCCGCATTCCAGGCACTTCGATCGACCAGAGCCAGGCGATGCAGTCGCGGATCGAGAAGGCCGTCGCGACACTGCCCGAAGTGCGTTTCGTCTTTTCCAAGACGGGGACCGCCGAACTGGCGTCCGATCCGATGCCGCCCAATATCTCCGACACTTTCATCATAATGAAACCACGCGGGCAATGGCCCGATAAGAAACTCAGCAAGGCGGAACTGGTCGCGAAGGTCGAGCGCGCGCTCGATACCAATCCCGGGGCCGCCTATGAGATAAGCCAGCCGATCCAGATGCGGTTCAACGAGCTGATCGCGGGCGTTCGCGGCGACATTGCGGTCAAGGTTTTCGGCGACGATGCGGCTGCCATGACCGCTACGGCGGGCACGATCGCGCAGATCCTGCGCAGGACAGAAGGTGCGGCAGACGTGCGCATCGAGCAGACCGAAGGCCTGCCGATCCTCGATATCCGGCCCCGCCGTGATGCGATGTCCCGGCTGGGCGTCACCGCGCGGGCCGTGCACGATGTGGTGTCGGCTGCCGTCGGCGGGCGCGACGCAGGCATGATCTTCGAAGGTGACAGGCGTTTTGCGGTCACCATCCGCCTTGCCGATGCCGATCGTGCCGACCTCCAGACGCTGGCGCAGGTTCCCGTACCGTTGCCAGGCGGAGGGTTCGTGCCGCTGGAGAGCGTCGCGGATATTGCAGTCGCCGAAGGTCCAAACCAGATCAGCCGAGAAAATGGCAAGCGGCGGGTCGTCGTGCAGGCCAATGTCCGGGGTCGCGATGTGGCGGGCGTCGTCCAGGATGCGCGGGCAGCGATCGACCGTGATGTGCGCCTGCCCGCGGGTCAGTATCTCGAGTGGGGTGGCCAATATGAAAATCTGCAGTCCGCCAGCCGGCGGCTGATGCTGGTCGTGCCGGCGTGCCTGATGCTGATCCTGTTGCTCCTCTTCGGCGCGTTACGCAGCGCGAGGGACGCTGCCATCGTTTTCACCGGCGTTCCCCTGGCGCTGGTGGGTGGCGTGCTCGCGCTGTTCCTGCGCGGCATGCCCTTCTCGATATCCGCGGCAGCGGGTTTCATCGCGCTGTCGGGCATCGCCGTGCTCAATGGCCTCGTCATGGTAACGTCGATCCAGAAGTTGGTCACACACGGAATGGAACGGGCCGAGGCGGCGCGCGAAGGCGCGATGCAGCGCTTGCGCCCGGTCGTGATGACCGCGCTGGTCGCAAGCCTCGGCTTCGTGCCGATGGCGATCGCGACGGGCGCCGGTGCGGAAGTGCAGAAGCCACTCGCTACAGTCGTGATCGGAGGCCTGATTTCCGCAACTCTGCTCACCCTGTTTGTGCTGCCTGCGCTTTATGCCCGTCACGGGCGCCGGAACCAGCCGACGGTCGATGCCCAAGGGAGCCTCGTCACATAAACGCCGATCGGCGTGGGGGATCATCTTGCGCGATCCAAACCGGCCGTCCGCAAAGGGGCCGGGCAGGCGGCGGCTAGGCGTCGATCACGGCCGAGACCGGGCGGCGCGGTGACATGGGAAGCGTGGGGCCGTAGCCAAAGCGCATGAATGCGGTGCGTGTGCTGCTGCTGATCGCGGGCGGTGCGCTGGTGGCGCGCGCAATCGTGCCAAACCGTTACGTCGGCCTGTTCAAGACGCTGAGGACGACGCAGTGGGCGCGATATGACACGCGACTGTACAGCCCGCTGATCCTGCTCCTGGGCGGACTGATCCTATGTCTGGCCTTGTGAAGGTTAGGCAGTCAGTGAAAAATTTACGCGCGATTGTAACCGATCCAGCCGCACCTACGTATCTGTCACATGGATGGTCGAAGGAGTGAATTTCCATGTCCCGGATTGGTTTCATCGGCGCGGCCTGCATGGCCGGCGCAGCATTGTTCGCAATCGCCGGCCCCGGCGGCGCCGCCGAGCAGGCAATCAAGGCACCCGCGCCGATCATGGCCGCGCCGGTTGCAGGGCATCGCGAGACCGCCGTGTTCGCCGGCGGCTGCTTCTGGGGTGTCGAGGGCGTCTTCTCGCATGTGAAAGGCGTCTTCAGCGCCACGTCCGGCTATACCGGCGGCAGCGCGGCGACCGCAGACTATGAGACGGTGTCGAGCGGAACCACCGGTCATGCGGAGTCGGTCAGGGTCGTGTTCGATCCGGCCAAGGTGAATTATGCCGACCTGCTGCGGATTTATTTCTCGGTGGTCGCGGATCCCACGCTGGTGAACCGGCAGGGCCCGGACAGTGGGACGCAATATCGCTCGGCGCTTTTCCCGCAGTCCGCGGCGCAGGCGAAGGTGGCGAGGGCTTATATCGCGCAGCTGTCGGCGGCACATGTGTTTGCCCGCCCGATCGCCACCCGCATCGAGCCCAATCGCGGCTTCTTCCCGGCCGAGGGCTATCATCAGGATTTCATGGCCAGGAATCCGACCTATCCGTACATCGTCGTCAACGACCGGCCCAAGGTCGAGGCGCTCAAACGGCTGTTTCCGGGCAATTGGAAAGGCTGAGTGCCAACAAGGCGAAGGGCCTAGTTGTTGCTGATATTCGATCGCGTGACGGGCGTTGACTTGCTGGCCGCGGCCGGGGCAGCGGTCTTATAATCCATTGTCATGCCGTCCGAGTGCAGGCGGAGAGTGCCACGTTGGTCAGGGTCCAGCTCTCGCCGCTGCTGCGCTCGCGCAAACGAAGAAGGAGTGAATAATGCCGCATCTGTCCTTCCCCAATGAGAGCGCGGAATATCGAAGGGCGCGCAACGAATTGCTCGAGGCGGAGATCGCGTTGCGCCGGCAACTCGAGACGGTGGCTGCGCAACGGCGCGCGCTGCCGCCGGGCGGCGCGGTAGCCGAGGATTATGTGTTCGAGCGGATCGGCGCCAAGCAGCGGCCCGAGAAGGTGAAGATGTCCGAGCTGTTCGGGCAGTTTCCGAGCATATTGCTCTACAGCTTCATGTACGGGCCGGAGCGCGACCTGCCGTGCAACGGCTGCACGCACACGCTCGACGGCTGGGACGGAAGCGTGTTCCATAGTGACCACCGATTCCCGGTCTATGCCGTCGCCAAGTCGCCGATCGCGCGGTTGGAGGCGTGGGCGCGGGATCGCGGCTGGCGCAACCTCAAATTCCTCTCGACCGCCGGCAATGATTATTCGCACCATTATTTCGGCGACACGTCGAAGTTCGGCGCGGAGATGCGCGAAGCGCGGGGATATGAGCCCGGCAAGAATTGGGACGAGCCGATGTACAATGTGTTCCGCAAGGATGGCGACGGAACGGTGCGCCATTTCTGGGGTAGCGAGATACTCTACGTCCAGGAGGAGCCCGGCCAGCACCACCGCGCCGGCGACCTGGTCGACCCGGTGTGGGGCTTGCTCGACATGAGCCCCGAGGGGCGCGGCGATTTCTTCCCGCAGCTTTGGTACGATAAGTGAAGGTGAGCACACAAACCCTTCAGACATAAGAAAAGGGCGGCTCCTTGCGGAACCGCCCTTCGATGATCCGGAAAGGATCGAAGCTTACTTAAGCTCGACGGTACCGCCGGCTTCCTCGATCTGCTTCTTGATCTTCTCGGCTTCCGCCTTGTTGATGCCTTCCTTGACGGCCTTCGGCGCGCCTTCGACCAGCGCCTTGGCTTCGCCGAGGCCGAGACCGGTGATCGCGCGGACCTCCTTGATCACGTTGATCTTCTTGCCGCCGTCGCCGGTGAGGATGACGTCGAATTCGGTCTTCTCTTCCTCAGCCGGAGCGGCTGCACCGCCGCCGCCCGGTGCTGCGACCGCAACTGCGGCAGCGGCAGAGACGCCCCACTTCTCTTCGAGCGCCTTGGCGAGATCCGCGGCTTCGAGGACAGTGAGTTCGGAAAGCTTATCGACGAGCGATTGAATGTCTGCCATTTTTATCTCCATGCGGGGCATCGGCCCCGATCCATTGGTTGCTTGTAACTAGGTTCAGGCGTCTTCTTTGGCGGCATATGCGCCAACGACCCGGGCCAGCTTCGCGGCCGGCGCACTGACGAGCTGGGCGATCTTGGTCGCGGGTGCCTGGACCAGGCCCACGATCTTTGCGCGCAGTTCATCAAGCGACGGAAGCTCGGCAAGCGCCTTCACTCCATTGACGTCGAGGAGCGTGTCACCCATCGCGCCGCCGACGATCTCAAGCCGGTCGTTCGTCTTCGCGAAGTCGACGGCCACCTTGGCGGCCGCGACTGGGTCGGACGAGGTGGCAAGCGCCGTCGGGCCGGTCAGCATCGAGCTGATCGGCGCGTAGGTGGTACCCTCGAGGGCAATGAGAGCGAGCCGGTTCTTCGCCACTTTGAAATTGGCGCCGGCTGCACGCATGCGCGTCCTCAGATCGGTGGATTGCGCCACCGTCATGCCGAGATTGCGGGTGATCACCACCACGCTGGTCTCGGAGAACGTCTGCTTCAGCTCGGCAACCAGTTCGGACTTTTCAGCTCGATCCATGCCACTTCCTTCATTCTGCCCACCGAATAGTTCGGCAGGCAAGGTGAGCCCAGGCGCGAAAGCCGCGCTGGGGTCTGTCCGAGGGGATTGGTCGCAGCCGAAGAACCTAGGTTCTGGCAGACCGGTGGCCAATCGCACGGCAACCGGTAAAAACTTTTCCCCGTCTCGGCGGGGGATTAAGGGCCGAAGCCCACCCGCTGTCTCGGACGGTGCTTCGCGCGAGGCGAGCCTCGTGCGGAGCGAAGGGGCGCCTATACAGGAATTCGAAGCGCGATCAAGCCGGTGACGACCGGGCAAAGAAAAAGGGCCGGGGGCATTTGCCTCCGGCCCCGATTCTTTCAGGCTGGCCGGGGCTTAGGCCGCAGCAACCTCGGCCGTGTCGATCTTGACGCCGGGCCCCATCGACGAACTGATCGCGACGCGCTGGACGAACTTGCCCTTGGCACCGGTCGGCTTGGAGCGCACGATGGCGTCGACGAACGCGTCGAAATTCTTGCGCAGGTCCGCTTCGGAGAAGCTTGCCTTGCCGATGCCGCTGTGGATGATCCCGGCCTTTTCGACGCGGAACTCGACCTGGCCGCCCTTGGCCGCCTTGACGGCTTCGGCGACGTTCGGAGTCACGGTGCCGAGCTTCGGGTTGGGCATCAGTCCCTTGGGACCGAGCACCTTGCCGAGGCGTCCGACCAGACCCATCATGTCGGGCGTGGCGATGACGCGGTCGAAATCGATCTGGCCGCCCTGGATCGTTTCCATCAGATCCTCGGCACCGACGATGTCGGCGCCAGCGGCGGTGGCCTCATCCGCCTTGTTGCCCTTGGCGAAGACGGCGACGCGCACGGTCTTGCCGGTCCCGGCGGGGAGGGTGACGACGCCGCGCACCATCTGATCGGCATGGCGCGGATCGACGCCGAGATTGAGCGCAACCTCGATCGTCTCGTCGAACTTGGCGGTGGCATTGGCCTTCACCAGCCCGATCGCCTCGTCGATGCCGTATAATTTCTCGCGGTCGACCGAACCGGCCTGCGCCTTCTGTCTCTTGCTCAGCATGTTCAGCCCTCCACCACTTCGAGGCCCATCGAGACGGCAGAGCCCTCGATGATCTTGGTCGCCGCGTCGAGATCGTTCGCGTTGAGATCCTTCATCTTGGTCTCCGCGATCTCGCGCAGTTGCGAGCGCTTGATCTTGCCCGCGCTCAGCTTGCCCGGCTCCTTCGACCCCGACTTGAGCTTCGCGGCCTTCTTGATCAGGTAGGACGCGGGCGGCGTCTTGGTCTCGAACGAGAAGCTGCGGTCGGCGTAGACCGTGATGATGGTAGGAATCGGCATGCTTTTCTCAAGCTCGCTGGTCGCAGCGTTGAATGCCTTGCAGAATTCCATGATGTTGACGCCCCGCTGGCCAAGCGCCGGCCCGATCGGAGGGCTGGGGTTGGCGGCGCCCGCGGGCACCTGGAGCTTGATATAGCCCGTAATCTTCTTCGCCATGTTTCACTCACCTCATGTTTGCGGCTTAGCGGTGCAAACGGCAGTGGCACTGCCTCCCGCAATCATCGTCCGGAACCACCGCATCGGCCCGGTCGATCATCAAGGCATCGCAAGATGCCCAAATTTCTAAAATTACTTCGCCAGCTCGACCTGTTCAAACTCCAGTTCGACGGGCGTTGCGCGGCCGAAGATCGACACGCCAACCTTCACGCGGCTGCGATCGAAGTCGAGCTCCTCGACGATGCCGTTGAAGCTCGCGAACGGACCCTCGAGCACCTTGACGTTGTCGCCGATCTCATAATCGACGCTGACCTTGGTCTTGGGCGCGGCGGCCGCGGCCTCGTCCTTGGTGTTGAGAATGCGCGATGCCTCGGCATCGGTAATCGGCTGCGGCTTGCCCGACGATCCGAGGAAGCCTGTCACCTTGGGCGTGTTCTTGACCAGGTGATAGACGTCGTCGTTCATCGCCAGCTTGGCGAGCACATAGCCGGGGAAGAATTTGCGGTCCGAGGTGACCTTCTTGCCGCGACGGACCTCGGTGACCTTCTCGGTCGGAACCTCGACGGCCTCGACGAGCTGCTCCAGGCTGAGGCGGCGCGCCTCGGACAGGATCGTGTCGCGGACCTTGTTCTCGAATCCGGAATAAGCGTGAATGATGTACCAGCGCGACATTGTGATCCCTAGCTTACCAGGCCGAGCAGGCCGCGAACGAGCGCGTGGAAAGCCGCGTCGACCGCGAAGAAAAATGCGCCAAGGATGCTGGCCATGATCAGCACCATGACGGCTGTGGTGATCGTCTCCTTGCGCGTCGGCCACACGACCTTCGCGGTTTCGGCTTTCACCTGCCGGGCAAATTCAACGATGCCGGTCTTGGCCACCTTCGCTCAACCTTCAAATATCAAAGCAGCCGGACCATCCGGCGCCGCTTCCGCGCTCATATAGGCATCCCCGCATCCAAAACCCAAGTCCGTCGAGCTCCTGAGGCTGGGAAATGGCAGGAGTGGAGGGACTCGAACCCACGGCCCTCGGTTTTGGAGACCGATGCTCTACCAGCTGAGCTACACTCCTGTGCCGGAAGAGGGCCGGTCCTTAGCGATGCCGCCAGGGGAGCGCAAGAGTTTGGTGATGTCCGGCCGGAGCGAAGAAGAAGCCGGAATCCCGCGGGCGCGGGATTGACGGCAAGTGCGCGGGCTTGCCGCTCAGGCGGCGATGTCGAACGGCTGGATTTCACCCGACAAATAGAGGCTCCGCGCCTTGGCGCGGCTGAGCTTGCCCGAGCTGGTGCGGGGCAGGGTGCGCGGCGGCACCAGCTCGATCACGCAATTGACGCCCGTGATCGCGCGCACGCGTTCGCGGATCTGCTCGCGCAGACGCTCGCGTTCCTGCGTATCGGAGGTGCGGCACTGGACCAGGACGGCGGGCGTTTCCTCGCCGCCCGGCGTGGTGATCGAGAAAGCGGCGATGTCGCCGGCCTTGAAGCCGGGCAGCTGCTCGACCGCCCATTCGATATCCTGCGGCCAGTGGTTGCGCCCATTGATGATGATCATGTCCTTGGCGCGGCCGACGATGTAAAGATAGCCGGACGACATATAGCCCATGTCGCCGGTATCGAGCCAATGATCGGCGTCGAGGCAGGCGGCGGTCGCCTCCTCGTCGCGGAAATAGCCGACCATGATCGAAGGGCCGCGCGCATGGACCTTGCCGATCGCGCGCTCGGGAAGCGGTTGGCCTTCGTCGTCGCGGATCTGGATTTCCATGTCGCGCGCGGGTTTGCCGCAATTGACGATCGCGCGGTAGCGCTGTGGCCGGTCGCGCTCGGCAGGCCCGCCGCCGGCCAGCAGGGTCTCCTCGACCAATTCGACGACAATGCCTTCGCCGGGCGGCATGATCGAGACCGCCAGCGTGGCTTCGGCGAGCCCGTAGCTGGGCAGGAAATTCTTGGCGTTGAAGCCGGCATCGGCAAAGGCGTCGACGAACGCCTGCATGACGTCGGGGCGGATCATGTCGGCGCCGTTGCCGACGACCCGCCAGCGCGACAGGTCGAACCGCTCGGCGACCTTGCTCTGGCTGCCGATGCGGCGCGCGCAAATGTCATAGCCGAAGGTCGGCGAGTAGCTGAGCGTCGTGCCCTGGTTGCGGCTAATCAGGTCGAGCCAGGCGAGCGGACGCCGGGCAAAATCCTCGGTCTTCAGATAATCGGCCGAAACCTGGTTGGCGACCGGCGACAGGAAACAGCCGACCAGCCCCATGTCGTGATACCAAGGCAGCCAGGAGATGCAGCGGTCGGTATCGACAACCTTCATGCCATGGCTGTGCGCGGCGAGATTGCTGAGCAAGGCGCGGTGGGTGATGGCGACGCCATGCGGAAAGCGCGTCGATCCGCTCGAATATTGAAGGTAGGCGATGTTTTCGGCCGCCTGCGGCGGAAGCGGTGCGGGGACGGCAGGCTCGGCGGCCAGCGATTCCCAATCGACGCCGGCCACCTTTGCCGTTTCGGCCGCCGCGCCCGCCATCCCGGCGAGTTCGGCCGGATAGAAGAGATATTGCGGATCGCAGCTGCGCAGCTGCACGCCAAGCTGCTCGATATAGCTTTCGCGGCCGCCGAAAGAGGTGGGCAGGGGCAGCGGCACCGGCCATGCGCCGGCATAGATTGCACCGAAGAACAAGGCCGCGAACTCTGGCCCGGTTTCGGCGACCAGCGCGACCCGGTCGCGCGGGCCAACGCCGCGGGCGATCAGCCGATAGGCCATTTCGAGGGCATCCTCGCGCAGCGCGTGAAACGGATAGGGATGCGTGAGGACGCCGCGCGGATCGTGAAAATTGAGCCCGCGCACGCCGCCGGCAGCATAATCGAGCGCTTCGCCCAGTGTATCGAAGTCGGCGAAGCGGCGTGGCAGGTCGTCGGCGGTCGGCGTCGGGATCAACCCCGTCGCTGCCGTGCCGGCCCGATCCTTGCCTTCTTCATTGAGCACGGGGCTGACGAACCTCACTGCAGTTGCGCTTCGCTAATGAATCTTTTTTCGAGCCATGCACCTGGGCACAAGGCACGTTCATATTCCGGCCCGACTGTGGCACAAACAAGGCGCGTGAGACAACGAAACCGCAAGCCCCCGCAACCGCTCGACCCGGCTTCCCTCGAAAGGCTCGCGCTTTTCTATGTTGGCCGGTACGCGACGACGCGTGCCAAGCTGCGCACCTATCTCGCCCGCAAGCTTCGGGAGCGCGGCTGGATTGAAGGACTTGCCGATCCTGTCGACTCGCTAGTCGAGCGGCTCTCCACGTTGGGCTATGTCGACGATGCCGCGTTTGCGATGTCGCGAGCGGCGTCGTTCCAGCGGCGCGGTTTTGGCGAGCGAAGGCTTGCCCAGGCCCTGGGCGCAGCCGGAATCGCTCCGACGGAGTCTGAGGCGGCACGGACGCAAGCCCGCGATGGAGCGCTGGAGTCGGCGCTGCGGTTCGCCGAGCGCAAACGGATCGGCCCGTTCGCGGCCGAGCGGCCGGACCGCAAGAGCCGCGAAAAGGCGTTCGCGGCTATGATTCGCGCGGGGCATGCGGCCGAAGTGATTAAAAAGATTGTGGATTTAGCCCCGGGAGAGGTGCCCGAAAGCGACAGTATGTAAAAATAGCAGCAGCACGGTTCACAAGTCCACGAAAGCCATGATACTCCTTGTCGGCACTATCGGGATCAGGCGTTCATGGGTACGCGCCACGAAATTCTAGCCGAAGCGCCCGCGGGGGGTCGCGAAACGGCCGATTCGCGCTCCGACGACGAGGCGCTGATCAAGGTCGCAGGCGTGGTGAAATGGTTCGACGCGACGCGCGGATTTGGGTTCGTCGTCAGCGAACAGGCCAAGGGCGATATCCTGATTCATTTCAGCGTGCTCAAGGAGCATGATCGCCGCAGCCTCCCCGAGGGCGCGAAGGTCGAATGCCTGGTCGCCGAGCAGGAACGCGGCCTGCAGGCACGCAAGGTGCTGGCGATCGACCTCAGCCAGGCGATCATACCAGAGCTCACGCGCGCGCCGCCGAGCAACGCGGAGCGGATCGATCCGGCCTCGCTATTGGACGATGCGGGCGCGTTCGAGCCGCTGCGCGTGAAATGGTTCAATCGCCTGAAGGGCTATGGTTTTCTGGTCCGGGACGACGAGTCGCAGGATATTTTCGTGCACATGGAAACGGTACGGCGCGGCGGGCTTGCGGACCTGGTACCCGAGCAGACATTGCGCGGCCGCGTCGCCAAGGGCAGGAAGGGCCCGCTGGCGGTGGAGGTCGAGCCATTGTGAACATGTTGCGTGTGCTTTTGCTGGCCGCGCTCTTCTTACCGCTTTCAGCGTGCAAGGCTGAGCCGCAGGCCATTCCGGCGCCGACGCAGGAAGTTGGGGTTTCGCCCGCCGGAATGGAGCGCGTGCCGCTGGTGATCCGCTCGGGCACGACCGACCATCATTTCGTCGTCGAGGTCGCCGCGACGTTCGCGCAGCAGGAGCATGGATTGATGTTCCGCGAACGGGTCGGCCCCGACGAGGGGATGATCTTCCCGTTCCGGACGCCGCGGCCAGCGACCTTCTGGATGAAGAATACGGTGGTGCCGCTCGACATGCTCTTCATCCGCGCCGATGGATCGATCGCGCGGATCGCAGCCAATACGACACCTTATTCGCTAGACCCGGTCGGGGTTGGCGAGCCGGTTCTGGCGGTCCTCGAGATCGCCGGCGGCCGCGCGGCACAGCTTGGCATCACCGAGGCCGACAAAGTCATCTGGGAAGGCCGTCCGGGGCCTTAGGGTCCGGGTTTGGCCCTGGGACCTTGCGTTGCCGCTCCGAACGGGGCTAGGCGGACGGCCATGGGATTGCTCAAGCAAATCTTCACCTGGTGGGACGGCGCGACGATCGGAACCGCGCGTTTCACGCGGCGCAACGGCGTCAAGGTCGGCAGCGACGATGCCGGCAACGTCTATTACCAGGGCAAGAAGGACGGCAAGCGCTGGGTAATCTACAACGGCGCGAACGATCCGAGCCGAATTCCGCCCGACTGGTACAGCTGGATCCATCATCTGATCGAAGGCCTGCCGGAAGAGTCGTTGCCGCCGGCGCCCAAGTTCCTGAAGGCGCCGACCGCCAATCTGACCGGCACGCCGCTCGCCTACCGGCCGGCGGGAGCGCTGGAACGCGGCGGACACCGCGCCGCCGCGACCGGAGACTATCAGGCCTGGACGCCCGACTGAGGCCATGCGGGCCCGCTTACCCTGGCGATGTCTGGAGCAAGCTGCGCGATATCTGAATCGCGCAGCTTGCTCTAGCTCTTTGTTATCGCATCGCTATTTGCGGAAAACCGGCCCCACTTTTGCGCGCGATGCCTTACTCGTAGGCCTGCTGCTCGTCGCGGGCTGCAGCCGCTCGACGGCGCCGCCGGCCGTGCAGCGCGATTCGGAACCCGAGCCGATCACCGTCGATATTCCCCAGACCGTCACCACGGTCGCGCCGGGAACTACGCCGATGGCCGAACGCGTCGCCGTCATCGGGCTGCTGAACAAGCGCAACGGCATTTCGCGCGACCTGACGATGAAGCCGGGCCAGGCGTTCAGGGTCGGCGACGTGATCGTCCGCCTGCGTGCGTGCGAAACGACGGCGCCCTGGGAGGCGCAGACGCTGACCGGCGCATTCGTGCAGGTCGATGTGCGCAATCCGCAGGATGTCTTCCAGCGGGTCTTTTCGGGCTGGCTGTACAAGGAAACCCCGTCACTCAACGTCGTCGAGCATCCGATCTATGACGTCTGGCCCAAGAGCTGCGCGATGACGCATCCGGACGCGGGTCCGTCGACGGTGCGGATCGGATCGCCCGCCAACAGCCGGTCCAGGGCGCCGAATTCGACGCCTGCCGCGGCGCCGGTTGCCAATGGCGGGGCAACGCCCCCGCCGGCTGCCGCGGCGCCGGCACCGGCTGCTCCGGCGGGCGACAGCGCGGACCCCAACAGCACCAGATAATCCTTCTGGCTGATCTCGATCGCGCCGAGGCTTCGCAGATGCTCGGTCATGAACTGACAATCGAGAAGGGTATAGCCGCCGACGATCAGCCGCGCGACCAGCCATGCCAGCGCAACCTTCGAGGCGTCGGTTTGTAAGGAGAACATGCTTTCGCCGAAGAAAGCGGCGCCGAGCTTGACGCCGTAGAGACCGCCGACGAGCGCGCCGTCGGCCCAGCATTCTATCGAATGCGCGTGCCCCATGCGGTGCAGCTCGGCGTAGCTCTGCTCGATCTGGCTGTTGATCCAGGTCTCGTCACGGTCTGCGCAGCGACGCACGACCTCGGCGAACGCGCGATCGTGGGTGACCTCGAAGATACCCGACCGCAGCGTCTTGCGGAGCGAGCGCGACAGCCGGAATCCGTTGAGTGGCAGGATCGCGCGCTTGCGCGGCTCGACGAAAAAAATGTCCTCTGCGTCACGGCTGTCCGACATGGGAAATACACCCATCGCGTAAGCGTGAAGGAGCATGCCCGGGTCTAGAGCCGCCATTGTCATGGATTGGAGCGAGTGTTCGGGCCGGTCAACCGGCTTTGACGGGCTTCGCCAGTCTTCGTTCGATCCCCTGCCATAGTGCGGCAAGCGCCAGCGCGGCTGCCGATCCGGGGGCGATTGCGCCAACCGGCTTGCGGTGCCGCGTCATCGCCTCGATCGCGCTCGCCATCGGCACGACCGGCCAGTCCGGATTTGCCGCCAGCGCGGCGCGGTGGATCAGGCGCCTGCGATCGACCATATTATACAGCGGCAGGACCGGACCACGCCGGATATCGTGGCTGTCGAGGAAACGGACGACCTCCTCGAACGCGCGCTGCGACAAGGGCGAGGGGATCAAAGGCACGATGATCAGATCAGCGGCGCGCAGCACCTGCTCGCTGGTTTCGGTGAGGCCGGGCGGGCAATCGAGGATGATCCGCTCATGGTCGCTGCCGAGCCGTTCGAGCAATTTCTCGAGGCGCTTCTTCTTGCCGAGCGTGAACAGCATCTGGTCGAGCCCGCGCAGCGACGGGTCCGCGGGCAGCAACGCGAGCCGCTCGACCGCGGTCGGCCTGACCAGCTTGGAAGGCGCGACGTCGCGCGCGAACACCGCTTTGGCTTCCTCCGAAGCGCCGAGCTCACCCCCGAGCAGGAAGCTTGCGGCCGCCTGCGGGTCGAGGTCCCACAGCAATGTCCTGCGCAACGACAACATGGCCGACGCCCACGCCAGGCTGACCGCGATCGTCGTCTTACCGACACCGCCCTTGAGGCTGTAGATGGCGATCGACTTCATCCGGTTCTGCATCCGGGCACCTTATTGTGCCGTTCGGCCGAAACGCAAGCGGCGCAGGCTGCGCCGCAAGACTACAGCAATGCGCGCACTTCATCCTGCGGGCGGCAGAGCCGTACGCCCTTTTCGGTTTCGACCAGCGGGCGGTTGATCAGGATCGGGTGCGCGGCCATGGCGTCGAGGATGTCGTCGTCGCTGACGTGACCGTCAGAGAGGCCTAGCTCTGCGGCAATCGGTTCCTTGCTGCGCAGCCCTTCGCGCGGCGTGATGCCCGCCGTCTTGTACAGCCGTTTCAGCTCGGCGCGGCTCGGCGGCTTTTTCAGATATTCGATCACCTGGACGTCGGCGCCGGATTGCTCGAGGATTTCCAGCGTCTTGCGCGAGGTTCCGCACTTGGGATTGTGATAGATGGTTGCCTTCATGCTTCCCCCTCCGCGGCATTCTTCGCCAGCCATTCCTCGAGCCATTTGATCGTATATTCGCCGCGCCGGAACTCGGGATCGTCGACCAGCTTCTGGTGCAGCGGGATGGTGGTCTTCATCCCGTCGACGATGAATTCCTCGAGCGCGCGGCGCAGGCGCATGATGCAGCGCTCGCGCGTGGTTCCGAACACGATCAGCTTGCCGATCATGCTGTCGTAATAAGGCGGCACGCGGTAGCCCGCGTAGAGCCCGCTATCGACGCGGACGTGCATGCCGCCCGGCGCGACATAATTCTTCACCAGGCCCGGCGACGGCGCGAAGGTCTCCGGATCCTCGGCATTGATGCGGCATTCGATGGCATGGCCGCGGAAGTGGATCTGGTCCTGCCGGCAGGACAGGCCCTCGCCGGCGGCGACGCGGATCTGCTCGCGGACGAGGTCGATGCCGGTGATCATCTCGGTGACCGGGTGCTCGACCTGGAGCCGCGTGTTCATTTCGATGAAGAAGAATTCGCCGTTCTCGTAGAGGAATTCGATCGTGCCGGCGCCGCGATAGCCCATGTCGGCCATCGCCTTCGCGACGATGCCGCCCATCCGGTCGCGCTCTTCGGGCGTGATGACGGGCGAGGGGGCTTCTTCGAGAACCTTCTGGTGGCGGCGCTGCAGCGAGCAGTCGCGCTCGCCCATATGGACCGCATTGCCGGCGCCGTCGCCGAACACCTGGAATTCGATGTGGCGCGGATTGCCGAGATATTTCTCCATATAGACGGTTTCGTCACCGAACGCGTTCTTCGCCTCGGTGCGCGCCTGCGACATCTGCGTCTCGAGTTCGTCGGCGGAGCGGACGACCTTCATGCCGCGGCCGCCGCCGCCCGATGCTGCCTTGATCAGCACCGGATAGCCGATTCCGGCAGCAACCTTGCGCGCTTCCTCGATGCCTTCGACCGGTCCGTCCGATCCGGGCACCAGCGGGAGGCCAAGCTTGCCGGCGGTGCGCTTGGCCTCGACCTTGTCGCCCATCGTGCGGATATGCTCGGGCTTGGGGCCGATCCAGACGATTTCGTGATGCTCGACGATCTCGGCGAAACGCGCATTCTCCGACAGGAAGCCATAGCCGGGATGGATCGCATCGGCGTGCGAGAGTTCGGCGGCCGAGATGATGTTCGCGACGTTGAGATAGCTTTCGGCGGCCGGCGGCGGGCCGATGCAGATCGCTTCGTCGGCAAGCCGCACGTGCATCGCGTCGGTGTCGGCGGTCGAATGCACTGCGACCGTCTTGATCCCCATTTCGTGGCAGGCGCGGTGGATCCGCAGTGCGATCTCGCCGCGATTGGCGATGAGGACCTTTTCGAACGGCATCTATTCGATGATGAGCAGGGGCTGGTCGTATTCGACCGGCTGCGAGTCCTGGACCATGATGCGCGACACCGTCCCGGCGCGCGGCGCCGTGATCGGGTTCATCACCTTCATCGCCTCGACGATCAGCAACGTGTCGCCGGCGGCGACCTTGCTTCCGGCGGCTATGAACGGAGCCGCGCCGGGCTCGGCCGACAGATAGACGGTTCCGACCATCGGCGATTTGAGCGTGCCGGGATGATTGGCCGGCGAGACTTCCTCGGCAGGAGCGGGGGCCGTCGCCGGTGCGGCGGGCGCAGCCGGCACTGCCGGCGCGGCGGAGACCATGGTGAACTGACGCTTCACCTTGATCCGCCGGTCGCCATGTTCGACCTCGATTTCGGTCAGGTCATTTTCGTTGAGCAGTTCGGCCAGTTGGCGGACGAGATCGGCGTCGACCTGCATGCCGGCATCTGCGCTGCCGTTGGTGTCGGTCATCGGACCCTCTTATTCCTCAAGCCGCGCGCCTTGTCAGAGACGGGCGGCTGCGTCCAGTGCCAGCTGATAGCCGAGTGGCCCGAATCCGGCGATCGTGCCGCGCGCGGCAGCCGCTATGTAGCTGTGATGGCGGAAGCTCTCGCGCGCCTGCGGATTGGACAGATGAACCTCGATCACCGGCACCTTGATCGCCTTGATCGCGTCGTGGAGCGCGATCGACGTGTGGGTCAGCCCGCCGGCATTGAGGATCACGGCCTTGGCGGCGTTGGCTGAAGCCTCCTGGAGCCATTCGACGAGATGGCCTTCGTGGTTCGACTGGCGCACGTCGATGGCGACGCCAAGCTCGCCGGCGCGCAACTGAAGCGCGGCGGCGATGTCGTCGAGCGTGTCCGACCCGTAGATTTCGGGCTCACGCGTTCCGAGCAGGTTGAGATTGGGCCCGTTGAGGACGTAGATGGTCGGTGGCGTCGCCATGGGAACTCCCTATATGGCGGGAAAGTGATGAGCGCAAAGGCAAGCATGACTGACGACCCGACAGTATCGATCCGCGTCAACGGCGAGCACCGGCGCGTCCGCAAGGGAATGACGATTGCGGAGCTGGCGCTCGACCTTGGCCTCGATCCCGACAAAGTCGCGGTCGAGCGAAACCTGGAGGTCGTGCCGCGGTCGACACTCGCCCGAGTAGGTGTGGAAAGCGGCGACGATTTCGAGATCGTGACCTTCGTCGGCGGCGGCGATCATGTCTCTGTGCAGGCGGACAGCTGGTCGGTGGCGGGGCGTACCTTCCACTCGCGGCTGATCGTCGGCACCGGCAAGTACAAGAGCCTCGAGGAGAATGCCGCGGCGCTCGAGGCGTCGGGCGCGGAAATCGTCACGGTCGCGGTGCGGCGGGTCAATATCTCCGACCCGAAGCAGCCGATGCTGATGGATTATATCGATCCAAGGAAGGTGACCTATCTTCCCAACACCGCGGGCTGTTTCAACGCCGAGGACGCTGTGCGCACACTGCGGCTTGCGCGCGAGGCCGGGGGGTGGACGCTAGTGAAGCTCGAAGTACTCGGCGAGGCCAAGACGCTCTATCCGGATATCGTCGAGACCTTGCGCGCGACCGAGATCCTCGCGAACGAGGGGTTCGAGCCGATGGTCTATTGCGCCGACGATCCGATCGCCGCGAAACGGCTCGAGGATGCCGGCGCGGTCGCGATCATGCCGCTGGGCGCGCCGATCGGCTCGGGGCTCGGAATCCAGAACCGGGTGATGATCCGCCTGATGATCGAGGGTGCCAGGGTGCCGGTGCTGGTCGACGCGGGTGTTGGCACGGCCTCCGATGCCGCGGTGGCGATGGAGCTTGGCTGCGACGGCGTGCTCATGAACACCGCGATCGCCGAGGCCAAGGACCCGGTGATGATGGCCCGCGCGATGAAGCTGGGCGTGGAGGCAGGGCGCCTTGCCTATCTGGCCGGGCGAATGGGGAAGCGGAGGTACGCGGACCCGTCGAGCCCGCTGGCGGGGCTGATTTAGGGCGCCGTGAGAAAGCCCTCTCCCTGCCGGGGAGAGTAGGTTCGGTCCGGAGGTCGGGATGTCGGACTTTGCAGCCGCACGTGCGAAGATGGTCGAGCGGCAGATTGCTGCGCGCGGTGTCGCCGATCTGCGTGTCTTGCAGGCGATGCGCGAAGTGCCGCGTGAGCTTTTCGTATCTCCCGAGCTGGCCACCTCCGCTTACGAGGATAGGCCGCTGCCGATCGAGGCGGATCAGACGATATCGCAGCCCTATATCGTCGCGCTGATGATCGAGGCGGCGCGGATCGGAGCGGACGATGTGGTGCTCGAGATCGGTGCGGGCTCGGGATATGCGGCGGCGATCCTGTCGCGCATCGCAGCGCGCGTGTATGCGATCGAGCGACTTCAGGAACTCGCCGAACTCGCGAAGGAGAGGTTGGAACGCCTCGGCTACGACAATGTCACCGTCCGTGCCGGTGACGGCAGCGGCGGCTGGGCTGAGGTTGCCCCGTTCGATGCGATCATTGCCGCGGCGAGCGGTCCCGATGTGCCCGACGTTCTCGTTCGACAACTTAAGATCGGTGGACGCCTCGTGATGCCGGTCGGCTCGGCCGAGGACGCGCAGACTTTGGTGCAGGTCACCCGAACCGGCGACGGCAGTTTTTCACGCGTCGAACTGTGCCCGGTGCGCTTTGTCCCACTGGTCGGCGTGCACGGGTGGCAGGATCATTGAGCCTCAGGACGCACCGCGCAATTTGGTCAAGGTCGTCGCGTTCGAAATATATTCGATATCGGTCTTGAGGTGCAGCAGGCGTACGCCCGTCTGGGCGAGCGCACGGTCGAGCGCAGGGCGGAAGTCCTCCGTCGTTTCGACCGTCTCGGCCCAGGCGCCATAAGCGCGGGCAAGCGCCGCGAAATCGGGATTGCGCAGGCCGGTGCCGACCACGCGGCCGGGAAAAGCGCGCTCCTGATGCATGCGGATCGTGCCGTAGCTATTGTTGTCGATGACCAGCAGGATCAGCTGCGCATCGTGCTGGACGGCGGTGGCAAGTTCCTGCCCGTTCATCAGGAAGTCGCCGTCGCCGGCGAGCGCGACGACCTTGCGATCGGGGCAGCGGAGCGCGGCGGCGATCGCGGCGGGGACGCCATAGCCCATCGAACCGTTGGTTGGCGCGAGCTCGCTCGGAAAGGGTCCGTACGGCCAGTAGCGATGCCACCAGCCGGAGAAATTGCCGGCGCCGTTGCAGACGATCGTGTCGGCCGGCATCGCTTCGCGCATCGCCAGCACGACTTGGCCGAGATCGAGCGGTGCGGCGGTCGGTGCGGGCGTGCTCCAGTCCAGCCATTCGCGATGCGCCTGCGCGCCGGCGGAGAAGGAGATCACTTCATCCTCCCAGCTGTCGGCAAGCTCGGCGAATTCGCGCATCTCGGCGCAAATCGGCAGGTCGGCGCGGTAGACGCTGCCGAGTTCGTTGGGATCGGGATGGACGTGGACGAGGATCTGGTCGGGGTGATCGGGCGTGATCAATGTGTAGCCGTCGGTGGTCGCCTCGCCGAGGCGCGGGCCGACCACCAGCAGCAGGTCGGCGGCGCGGATCCGCTCGACCAGCTTCGGATTGGGTCCGTAGCCGAGGTTGCCGGCATAGACCGGGCTGCCGTTCGGAATTGCGTCCTGGCGGCGGAAGGCGGCGGCGACGGGAAGGCCGATGCGCTCGGCAAAGTGCGCGAAATGATGCGATGCGGCTGCATCCCAGCCGCCGCCGCCGATGATCGCAACCGGTGCCGCGGCATCCTTGAGCAGGCCCATCAATGTGGTCGTCGCTATCGCGCAGGCGGGCTGGACCGGGGGGATCGCCTTGAGCCGATCTGTTGCCTCGGACTGATCGCGGAGCATGTCCTCGGGGAGGACCAGCACGACCGGACCCGGCCGGCCGGCCATTGCAGTCGAATAAGCGCGCGCGACATATTCGGGGATGCGCGCGGCATCCTCGATCCGCGCGACCCATTTGGCGAGCGGTGCGAACATGGCCAGGAAGTCGACTTCCTGGAAGCCCTCGCGGTCGCGCATGCCGCGCTCGACGTCGCCGATCAGCAGCAGCATCGGCGTCGAATCCTGCCGCGCAACATGGATGCCGATCGACGCATTGGTGGCGCCGGGCCCGCGCGTGACGAAGGCGACTCCGGGCCGTCCGGTCAGCTTGCCGTCGGCTTCGGCCATATAGGCGGCGCCGCCTTCCTGGCGGCATGTGACGAGCGAGACCGCGGGCTGTTCGACCAGCGCATCGAGCGCGGCGAGGAAGCTTTCGCCCGGCACAGTGAAAATCCGGTCGCAGCCTTGGGCAACCAGATTGTCGATCAGGATTTGGCCGCCGCTACGCACTGTGGTCATGACGGCGGGCTATACCGGTGAGGGCGCGGCGGCGAAAGCGTGCTTGACCCGAGGCGTCCGGCCAATAGGTGCGGCGCACGAGGAGTGCGCATGACCAAGAGCGAAATGGCTGCCAAACTGGGTGAGCGGGGCGGCTGGCTGCCGGGCAAGACGGTGAAGATCAACTTCGGCGCCGACGGCGTGCTGCTGCTCGACGGCGTTGCCGGAAAGGTCAGCGAGGAAGATGGCGCGGCCGACACGACGATCAGCGTCAGCTGGAACGATCTCGAGGCGCTGGGCCGGGGCGAGCTCGACCCGATGACCGCATATATGCGCGGGAAGCTGCGGGTCGATGGCGACATGGGCAATGCGATGCAGCTGCAAAGCGTGATTGCGAAGCTGCGCAGCTGAGGAAGTTGCTGCGCCTGCGAACAGCTTCCTTGACCGCCGCTGTCGCGCCTGCGTATCGGAAAACTCCTCCTTTTGCGGAGCAATGAATGCGGAAAATCTATCCTGATGCGGAGGCGGCGCTTGTCGGGCTGCTGTTCGACGGAATGACGATATGCGCCGGCGGATTCGGTCTGAGCGGCATTCCCGAACGATTGATCGACGCAATTCAGGCGAGCGGCGTCAAGGACCTCACGATCGCATCGAACAATGCCGGGATCGACAATGAGGGGCTCGGCAAGCTGCTTCGTTCGCGCCAGGTGAAAAAGATGATCGCTTCTTATGTCGGCGAGAATAAGGAATTCGAGCGCCAGTATTTGTCGGGTGAGCTGGAGGTCGAATTCTGCCCGCAGGGGACGCTCGCCGAGCGCTGCAGGGCAGGTGGCGCGGGAATCCCCGGTTTCTACACCAAAACCGGAGTGGGCACCGTCGTCGCCGAGGGCAAGGAGCATAAGCAGTTCGACGGCGAAACCTATATCCTCGAGCGCGGGATTCGCGCCGACCTTTCGATCATCAAGGGATATAAGGCGGACGAGGCGGGAAACCTGATTTTCCGCAAGACCGCGCGCAACTTCAACCAGCCAATGGCGACGGCGGGGAAGGTCTGCGTCGCCGAGGTGGAAGATATCGTGCCGGTCGGTACCTTCGATCCCGACTGTATCCATGTCCCGGGCATCTATGTGAAGCGGATGATGGTCGGTGCGCCCTATGACAAGAAGATCGAATTCCGGACCACTCGCGCGAGGGAGGCAGCCTGATGCCGTGGGACCGCGACGAGATGGCGGCGCGCGCCGCGCATGAGCTTCAGGATGGCTTCTACGTCAATCTCGGGATCGGCATTCCGACGCTTGTGGCCAACCATATTCCGCCCGGCGTGGAAGTGACGCTGCAGTCCGAGAATGGAATGCTCGGGATCGGGCCGTTCCCCTATGACGACGAGGTCGATGCCGATCTGATCAACGCCGGCAAGCAGACGATCAGCGCGCTGCCGCAGTCGAGCTATTTCTCATCGGCCGACAGCTTCGCGATGATCCGCGGCGGCCACATCGACCTCACCGTGCTCGGCGCGATGGAGGTAAGCGAGACTGGCGACATCGCCAACTGGATGATTCCCGGCAAGATGATCAAGGGCATGGGCGGCGCGATGGATCTGGTCGCCGGGGTCAAGAAGATCATCGTCGTGATGGAGCATGTGTCGAAGAACGGCGACCCCAAGTTCATTCCTTCGTGCACGTTGCCCCTGACCGGCAAGAATGTCGTCGACATGGTCATCACCGACCTGTGCGTGTTCCAGCGTGCCGACCATCAAAGCCAGTTCCGGCTGGTCGAGCTGGCCCCGGACGTGACGGCCGAAGAAGTCGCTGCCAAGACCACGGCCCATTACCGGGTCTGACGCATTTTTGTTTGCCGCGATTTCCGAGTCGTCAGTCGATCTGACCAGAAATCGCTTGGGGCGTGCCGGGGGCGACAAGCGCGGCGTTGCGCTTGCCCCGGTCGCGCCCTATCTGAGCTTTTGAGAAAAGGGTGGATAGATGACGACTTTCGACGACCGTGAACGAGCCTTTGAAAGCCAATATGCGCGTGATCAGGACCTGCAGTTCAGGATCGCGGCGCGGCGCAACCGCCTGCTTGGCGCCTGGGCTGCCGAGCTGATGGGGCTGACCTCTGTCGAAGCCGAGGCCTATTCCAAGGACGTGGTGCGCGCCGATTTCGAGGAAGCCGGCGACGAGGACGTGATCCGCAAGATCCTTGGCGACCTGACCTCGGCGGGCGTCGATATCGACGAATCGCGCATCCGCGAGGCGCTCGACGCGAAGATGGTGGAAGCCCGCCGCCAGTTCATCGAGTCGGCGTGATCCTATGGCGATGGCGGCCGAAGAGATCGAGACCTTGATCCGCACCGGAATTCCCGATGCGAGCGTGGTGATTACCGATCTGGCCGGCGACGGCGATCATTTCGCAGCGCGTGTCGTCGCCGAGAGCTTTCGGGGCCTGCCCCGCGTCAAGCAACACCAGCGCGTCTATGAGGCACTGGGTGGCCGGATGGGCGGCGTATTGCACGCGCTGCAGCTGACCACCGCGGCGCCCGAATGAGGAGTATGTGATGAGTGACGTCAATGCCCGGATCGGCGAGATCGTGAACGCCAATGATGTGGTGCTGTTCATGAAGGGCACGCCTTTGTTTCCGCAGTGCGGATTTTCCAGCCGGGCGATCGCGATCCTCGATCATCTTGGGGTCGCGTTCGACACCGTCGACGTCCTCCAGGACGCCGAGATCCGGCAGGGCATCAAGGCCTATTCGGACTGGCCGACGATCCCGCAGCTCTATGTGAAGGGCGAATTCCTCGGCGGATCGGACATCATGATGGAGATGTTCGAGGCCGGCGAGCTTCAGCAATTGCTCGAGGAAAAGCAGGTCGCGCGCGCTGCCTGACGCTGGTCAGATCGTTAGAGGCTCGGACTTCATGGAATATCCGGTTCCCCGGAAATGGATCGGGGCGGATGGTGTCTGGGACTGACACCGATCCGCCCCTGTGTGGAACCATGTGGACGCAATAACAGATACATGCTCCGTGCCAGTTTGTGTTAAATGGCGGAAAACTGCTAAATACTGACGAGTTCGGACTTACCGGCAGTCGCGTTTTGTAAAGAGTTCCGACACCCCGTCGGCGTTTGCGGGACCGAAAGCTTGGATTTGGGCGGCGCTGATGCCATGTGCCGGACATGAGTGACCGGCCCGCCACGCAGCTCGAACAGGTCAGCCCGCTGCTGCGGCGGCTGCTTGCGCCCAATCCATCGCCTTTCTCATACACCGGAACGCAGACCTATATCGTCGGTGCCGGCGAGGTTGCGGTTATCGATCCGGGCCCGGATTGCCCCGAACATGTCGATGCGCTGATCCGCGCGCTCGCAAGCGAGTCGGTCAGTGCGATCGTCTGCACCCACACCCACCGCGACCACAGCCCGGCCGCCGCCGCCCTGCGCGACGCGACTGGCGCGAAGATCATCGGCTGCGCGCCGCTGGCGATCGAGGACGACGGCCCCCGGTCCGATGCGTCGTTCGATTTCGACTATGCGCCGGATCGAGTCCTCGCCGACGGCGAGACGCTGGCCGGGCCCGGCTGGACGCTCGAAGCGGTGGCAACGCCGGGGCACACGTCCAACCATCTGTGCTTCGCCGTTCAAGAGGAAAAGGCGTTCCTCAGCGGCGATCACGTGATGGGCTGGTCGACCACGGTCGTCTCGCCGCCCGATGGCGACATGGCTGATTATATGCGCAGCCTCGCCAAGCTGATCGATCGCGACGATGCGGTTTATTATCCGACTCATGGCGCTCCGATCGAAAAGCCGCAGCGGCTCGTGCGCAACCTGCTCGCGCACAGGCGCCAGCGCGAGAACCAGATCATGCGCCACGTCGGGGCCGGGCAGGGGACCGTCCCGCTAATGGTCGGGCAGATGTACCGCGGCATCGATCCGCGGCTGCACGGCGCAGCCGGCAGGTCGGTGCTGGCGCATCTGATAGATCTGGAAGCGCGCGGCAAGGTGACACGGGAAGCGGACGGCGAACATTGGAAACTCGCCGCCTGACACTCGCATTCGCCGTGGAATTGCTTATCTAGCGACTAGTATCAGGGGACCGCAGATGAATGCACCGACTGCCAGCCTGAAGGGGCTCGACCTGCGCGCCGAGATCGATCGGCTGCGCAAGGAGCGCAACGCGATCATCCTCGCCCATTATTATCAGGCGCCGGAACTCCAAGATCTCGCCGATTTCGTCGGCGACAGCCTCGACCTCAGCCGCAAGGCGGCCGCGACCAGCGCCGACGTCATCGCCTTTTGCGGCGTTCGCTTCATGGCCGAGACCGCCAAGATATTGAGCCCCGACAAGATCGTCGTGCTGCCCGACATGAATGCCGGCTGCAGCCTCGAGGACAGCTGCCCGCCCGATCAGTTCAAGGCGTTCCGCGAAAAGCACCCCGACCATATCGCGCTGACCTACATAAACTGCTCGGCCGAGGTGAAGGCACTGAGCGACATCATCGTCACCAGCTCGTCGGCCGAGATCATCCTCGACCAGATTCCGATGGACCAGAAGATCATCTTCGGTCCCGACAAGCATCTTGGCGGCTATCTCGCGCGCAAGACGGGGCGCGACATGCTGCTGTGGCCGGGCGTGTGCATCGTCCACGAGGCGTTTTCGGAGACCGAGCTCTTGAAGCTCAAGGCGCAATATCCGGGCGCGCCGGTGCTCGCGCATCCCGAATGCCCGTCGTACATCATCGACCATGCCGACCATGTCGGATCGACGCGCGCGATCCTCGATTATGCACTGGCATCGCCTGCCGAGGTGCTGATCATCGCGACCGAGCCGCATATCATCCACCAGATGGAGAAAGCGGCGCCAGGAAAGACCTTTATCGGCGCGCCCGGCGCCGACGGCAATTGCAACTGCAACATGTGCCCGTATATGGCGCTGAACACGATGGAGAAGCTCTACGTGTCGCTCCGCGATCTTGAGCCGAGGATCGAGATGGAAGAGCCGCTGCGCCTTGCCGCGAAGAAATCGCTCGACCGGATGCTCGATATGGCGGGGAGGACGGTAGGGCAGGGCGATGTCGGCAAGCCGAAGATTTCGGGCGACTGAGGCCCGATCGATTCCATGACTTTCAAGCTCGACCGGTTCGACCTCGATGGCTTCGTGCGCGCGACGCTTGCCGAGGACCTTGGCGACCATGGCGACATAACGTCGGCGGCGGTGATCCCGGCGGATGCGAAGTTCACCGGTATCATGGACAGTCGCGAGGCGATTGTCGTTGCCGGTTTGCCGATTGCCGAAGCGATCTTTCGTGCGCTCGACCCAGACGTCCGGATCACCGCGCTCGTCGATGATGGCGACCAGGTGATGGCGGGATCGGACCTGATGCAGATTGAGGGCAATGCACGCGCGCTACTGGCGGCCGAACGTTCGGCGCTCAACATCGTCCAGCATCTGAGCGGAGTTGCGACGCTGACACGCCGTTACGTTGATGCCATCGAAGGCACGGGCGCTACCTTGCTCGACACGCGCAAGACCATCCCCGGGCTTCGCGCGCTCGAAAAATACGCGACACGGATGGGCGGAGCGACCAACCACCGCATGCGGCTCGACGATGCGGCGATGATCAAGGACAACCATGTCGCGGTCGCGGGCGGTGTCGCCGAGGCGGTCCGCAGGGCGGTCGATGCGGGAATCAAGCGGATCATCGTCGAGGTCGATCGGCTCGATCAGATCGAGCCGGCGATCGACGCGGGGGCGACGCACCTGCTGCTGGACAATATGAACCCGGAAACGCTGCGCGAGGCGGTGACCATCGTCCACGGACGCGTTCCGACCGAGGCAAGCGGCGGCGTAACGCTCGACACGATCGCAGACAAGGCGCGCACCGGCGTGACCTATATCTCGGTCGGGCGGATCACCCAGTCGGCGCCCGCTGCCGATATCGGGCTCGATTTTGCGGCTGGTTGAACGCGCTTCGCTGCGCCATTGTCATCCTGAACTATGGAGTGGGAGGCGATGCGGCCTGCGTCGATCGTGAATTTCGAGCGGATCTATCTCGGCGTGATCGTGCTGGGGCTGATCAACGCCTACATTTCCTGGGACCACAGCCTTGCAGTGCTCGCGGCGCAGCCAGTCCCGTTCGGCGCCGGTTTCCTGATCGCCACGATCGCGGCCTCGGTCGCTATCCAGCTACTGCTGTGGTTCTTCATCGCACACCGTCGAAGTGCGCTGGCCAAATGGATTTTGGTGGTCCTGGTTTCGATCGGGGTGATGGTTCAGGTCCTGGCGTTCGTGACCAGGCCGAGCCCGCTGGCCCTGCCGCAGATACTCACCATTGCCGCCACCGTGCTGCAGATAGCGGCGGTGTGGATGCTGTTCAGGCGCGATGCGGTGGAATGGTTTGGGCGGCGCGGCGAGGCCTAGCTCACCGAGCGCTCGACCACTGCCGCATCGATCGTGCGTGAGCCGGGATGATGCTTGTCGAGATGCTTCTTTATGATCCGCAGGTTGCGGCTGTTCGAGCGGAAGAAGAAGTCGGGGATGGCGCCGACGAACGGGATTGCGCCGAGCAGGAAGTCGATACCGACGTTGCCACCCATGCGGGCGATCTGAAATTTCGACATGCCGAGGTTGCGCGCTTCCCAGACGATCCAGGCACCGAGCGCCGCCGCGACCACGTCGCCTACAACGGGGACGACATCAAGGATCACGTCGAGGCCCACGGCGCGATTGAGGCCGGGGACAACGAACAGGCGTTCGAGCAGATGTTCCATCGCCTCGATGCGCCTGCGCACCGAGACCGGGTCGCGGCCGACGGGCAGTCCCTGCCAGGGATCGGCCGATGCGGCCTTGAAATTCGGGTCAACCATTTCAAACAAGTGGGGACGGTTGCGAAAAAGGCAATGGCCGGCGGCAGCGCTTCAGCGGCGCCGCGCGATCAGATCGTCGGCCGCATGATAAGCGAAGATATTCGGCTCGAAGCCGGTCAGCCGCTGCGACACGAGCGACCAGCGGACGGGCGCCGCGATGGGAATGAAGACGGTGATGTCGCGCAGCCGCTGGTCGGCTGCCGACAGCAGGTCGCGCCGGTCGGCGATGGTGGGGGCGATGCGCGCAGCCTCCATCGCCGCATCGGCTTCGGCATCGCAGACGGGTCCGGCGGCGCAGGTGAAGGTGCGCAGATACCAACTCGCCATGGTTGCCGGCGCCACCTCGTCGATCATGCGCAGGTCCGCCGGTTCGGCCGGGCCCACCGCGCGCGCATCGACGCCGATCGTGCGCCAGCCGGCGCGCAGATAGGCGAAGATGATGCGGTAGCCGGGTCCGCGGGGAAGGGCGACGCGAAGCTCCGGTGGGTTAGCGCCGAGTGCCGCGATCGTCCGCGCGGCATTCGCGCGACGCTGCTCGAGCGACAGCGTCGCCCACGAAGGTTGCGCTGGAGTCGCCATTTCGGGGATGCCCAAGGGCAGGAGCGACTGGCGCGGGCGCAGGCCGGGGACATTCATGACCGCAACCAGCCGGGCGCGGTCCACCGCCATGCTCAAGGCTTCGCGCACCTCGGGCTTCGCGAGCGGGCCAGCGGCGTTGACGAAGCTGAGACCGAACAGACCGCCGACCGGATCGAAGCGAAAGACGGTTGCCGGCAGATCGGCGGCACGGGCCACCGGAAGGTCACCCGCGGTACCTCCGGTCACCAGGTCCGCTTCGTCCGCCCGGTATCGCACGACGGCGAGGCTGGCACGTTCGCCGCGCAGCAGGATCGTCCGGCCGGGCGGATCGAGGTCGGGATCGTCGGGCTTGGGCGGCTTCAGCGTGACCGATCCGTCGGCTTCAGCCAATGCGCGATACGGTCCCGATCCCCGGCCGTTGCGCATGATCGCCATTTCGGGCTGGGCCAGCAGGTCAAGGAAGCGGGGACGCGGCGCCTTGAGCGTGATTTCCAGCACATCGTCGGTCATCGCCTCGATCTCGTCGATCGCGCCGAGGATCGGCTTGACGCGGTTGCGGCTCGACGAACCCATGGCGGCGCGAAGGCGAGCGACGACCTCGGCTGCAGTCACCTTGCCGCCGTTGCTCCACTGCGCGTTGGCGAGGCGGAAGGTGTAGCGAAGTCCATCGTTCGACACGATCCAGCGTTGCGCGAGCGCCGGCTCGATCTGCCCCGATGCCTCGAACCGGACGAGGCCCTGTGCGGTCAGTTCCGCAAGCAGCGCAGACGGCGAATCGAGCGGCCGTAGATTCGGATTGCGCAGCTCGGGAGTGCCGCCAATCGCGACAATCCTGATCGGGCCATCCTCGTCCTGACCGCAAGCCACGAGCAGCAGAAGTCCCGCCGCGACGAGGGAAAACCGGGGAAAAGGGCGCTTATTGTAAGAGATCGAAACAGTTCCTGGTACACTACCCGCCCGCGGCACATAATTTATGGCCGAATGACGCGCGATCCGTCGCATTTTTTACCACTTCTTCATGCTCGTGACCCTACTTCTCCGACATGGTTTCCAAAAGCGGCAAAAACACCAGGGCGCCCGATCCCGGATACCTCGACAGGGGCAGCGAGCGTACGCCGATCAGCGGCAAATCGACGCTGACCAAGCAGAGTATGTACAGCGTGGAAGTGTCGCTCTGCGACCTGTCGAACCGCGGCTTCATGGCCGAATGCGCGGAGAATGTGTCGATCGGAAGCTATGTTACGCTGGATGTGCCGGGGATCGGACCTGTGCGCGCGCAGGTGCGCTGGCAGCTGGGCGGCCGGATGGGGGGGAAGTTCGTGGACTCGATCGAACTCCACCACTGCGACTGGACCGCCTCAAAGGTGCCCGAGCAAGCCTGAACTAGCTGGGCGATAGCCAAGCGGCCGGTCCTGACGATTGCGGAACGCTCCGAAAACTGCAAGTCAGTCCGCGCCAGTGATTCCAGGAATTTACCGATGGCCACCGTCGAGGCGAACCGCCGCGAATATATGAACCGCGAAGGGATGCGGCTCGTCGCCACCGAGGTGGGTCCCGCCGACGGCCCGGTGGTGCTGTTCATGCACGGCGGCGGCCAGACCCGGGCGAGCTGGAAGGGTTCGATCGACGATCTCGGCAAAGCGGGATATCGCGCGATCACGGTCGACCTGCGGGGTCATGGCGAGAGCGAATGGTCGCCTGCCGGAAGCTATGCCGTTCATGCCTTTGCCGACGACCTGATCGACCTGCTGGCACAATTGCCGCCGCGGCCGGCGCTGGTCGGCGCGTCGCTGGGCGGACTCACTTCGTTGGTTGTGCTCGGCAACGGCGCGCCGGACCTGGCCCGGGCGCTGGTCCTGGTGGATGTCGTGCCGCGCGTTGAATTGGGCGGCGCGCAAGAGATCAAGGCCTTCATGCAGGCCGATCCCGACGGCTTCGAGTCAGTGGATGCCGCGGCGGAAGCGGTCGCCGCCTATCTGCCTCACAGACCTCGGCCGGCCGACTCGTCCGGACTGCTGCGCAACCTCAGGCTCAAGGAGGACGGGCGCTATTATTGGCATTGGGACCCGAGGATGATGGCGGATTTCGGCCGATCGGATTTGACGGCGCTAAGCGCTGAGCTCGAGGCTGCGGCGCGCAAGATCACCGTCCCGACCCTGCTCGTCCGCGGCGGCCGCAGCCGCGTCGTGACCGAAGCGGGCGCGCAAACCCTGCGCACGCTGATTCCGCATGCCGAAGTCGCCAAGATCGATGATGCGGATCACATGGTTGCCGGCGATGCCAACGATGCCTTTCACGCGCCGCTAGTCGACTTTCTGGCGCGTAATAGCTGATCGGCCGACCCTCGGTGGGGCCGGATCGCCATTGCTTCCCAGCGACGTCCCGCTGATCTATGCGCGAGCGAATCCTCAGAAGGAGCAGCAGGCATGGACGTTCAGGGAGTGGCGGCAATAGTAACCGGTGGCGCGTCGGGGCTGGGCGGCGCAACCGCCGAGCGTCTCGCGGCGGGCGGCGCCAAAGTCGCGATTTTCGACGTCAACGAGCAGCTCGGCAACGAAAAGGCGCAGGCAATCGGTGGTCGTTTCTACAAGGTCGATGTGACGAGCGAAGAGGCTGTGACGGCAGCCATCGCGGACGCAGAAGCCGCGCATGGGGTCGCCCGCATTTGCGTCAATTGCGCCGGCATCGGCACGCCTGCCAAAGTGATCAGCCGGGACGGCAAGGCGCTGCCGCTCGCCGACTTCGCGCGCGTCATCAACGTCAATCTGATCGGGACGTTCAACGTGCTGTCGAAGTTCGCCGAGCGCCTCGCGCCTGCGGACACGTTATCCGAAGATGGCGAGCGCGGCGTAATCGTGATGACCGCTTCGGTGGCAACGTTCGACGGGCAGATCGGCCAGCCGGCCTATTCGGCGTCCAAGGGCGGCGTTCACAGCATGACTCTGCCGATCGCGCGCGAGCTGGCGCGCTACGGCATTCGGGTGGTAACCATCGCGCCAGGCATCTTCTGGACGCCGTTGCTCGCCGGGCTACCGAAGGACGCGCAGGATTCGCTGGCCAAGCAGATCCCTTTCCCGAGCCGCCTCGGCAAGCCCGAGGAATATGCGTTGCTGGTGTCGTCGATCGTCGCCAATCCGATGCTCAACGGCGAGACGATCAGGCTCGACGGTGCGATCCGAATGGCGCCAAAATAAGGCGACGGCGCGCGATGAAGACCCGCGTCACCGAAAAGCTCGGGATTGCGCATCCGATCGTGCAGGGTGGAATGCAGTGGGTCGGGCGGGCGCGGCTCGCCGCGGCAGTCTCCAATGCGGGCGGCCTCGGCATATTGACCGCGCTGACCCAGCCGAGCGCATCATGCGCGAGGCCGAGGAGATTATAAGCTCGCGGCTGGCGCGTTCGATCTAGGCTGGATATGCAAGCATTGCGCTGGCCGATCAGGCAGACAAGGCGTATCGTCCATTGACATGGAAGCGTCATACATCCATTGCGCGGCCCGCTTATGCTGACCGAACGCGACGTGTGCGCCTGCGCCTGGCAAACGATCCTGTGGCATGGCGCCGCCGGCGCCGAGGCCGCGGCGGAAGAGCGGATCGTCGAGCTTCGGAGCAGCGGAATGATCGCCGGCGCGCAAATGTGGGAAAGCATCAAGTCGCGCATTCCGGAGCTGCTCGCCAATCCCGACATGTGGGACGAAATACCGGACTAGATTCGCGCCCATAATCCTCGAGCGCACCGCGCCAATCCCAATTGCCTAATTAAGAAATCTTAAAGAGTTGGATAAGCCAAATCCAACGTAATTCCGCGCGTTTGCGACTTTGGCGCATACCGTCAGTTGTGATCAACAATTCGGGGAATACTCAAGCATATCGTGAAAACACGTAGATGCACGTCTGCGCTTAAGAAAGCTGCTGGCCGTAGGAACCGGAACTATTCAATAGACCAAGGTTGCCTGGAGACTTTCGATGTTTGATGCTGCGACTAAGTCCGTAAACAGCAAGGACGATGGATCAATTAAGCAAGACGACCAGGTCGAGCGGCGCGCCGATACGCGCACCTACGCTGTCTTTCGGGTTGCAAAGCTCCTTATCGACGGTGAAGAGATGCTGTGTCGCATAAAGAACATCTCGGCGCGCGGCATCATGGCCGAGACGCTCAGCCCCCCGCAGCCCAAGCAGCCGATTTCGGTCGAATTGCGAGACGGCGAGCGCCTGGAAGGCAAGGTGGCCTGGGCATCGAAGCGCGCGTTCGGCGTGGCCTTCACGGACCGCATCGATCTTGCCCGCGTGCTGACCAAGGACGCCACCGACCAGGGGCATAGCTCGCGGCCCGCGCGGGTGAAGGCGCATTGCAGCGCCAGGCTGCGGATCGGCGGAATCTACAAGATCGTCGAGCTCGAGGACATTTCGCAGAACGGCTGCCGGCTGAAGTTCGGCGAAGTCTTGCCGCAGGGCCAGGAACTTGTCCTGCAGGTTGACGGGCTGCCGGCGATAAAATGCGTCGTGCGCTGGTGCCGCGACGGCGAGACTGGCATCGCGTTCAACGAGGCGCTTTCGTACACCGTGCTCGAACATTGGCTCTGGCTGCGGCGTTCGGGCGCACGTGCGGCGGAGCAGCTTGGCGTCACTACCGCCAGCTGACGGCGGCATCGGTCGCGCACTGCCCTCAGGCGGCGTCAGACGGCTCAATCCTCTTGGCTGGAAGGCGAGGATCGCCAGCCGGTCCCCGGCATCCAGCGGGTGCCGTTGCCGGAGCATCTCCAGCATTGGAGTAACCAGCAACGTTTCGGACTGGGCATAATGCGCGCCACAGGCGAGAGCGCTGCAAGGGCGCTCAGCCGCCGGCACAGCTGAGGCAAGTCTCGGCCGATGGATGTCCGAATTGCAGGAAACGAGCAATTCGGGGACGGGTCGCCTGGGCCTCCAAGGGCGCCATCGGCGTGGAGTTCGCGAACCATATCGATATCAACAGCGTGCGAGGGCAGGCCGAGCTGCGCGAAATGGAGCGCAGAAGGTCTACGTCTATCGGGGCTGGTGCGGACGGCGGGACTTGAACCCACACTCCCCGAAGGAAAGCAGATTTTAAGTCTGCTGCGTCTACCGATTTCGCCACGTCCGCACGCGCGTCCGTCCCTGAACCAGTCGAGGGGCGAAGGTCAATCTTGCGGCAGGCCAGCCAGCCACTCGGCGATCAGCTTTGGCGCAGCTTCGGCGAGGGCAGGGGAGGCTTTGCTGGCGCCTTCGCGGAGCCGGATCGGATCGATCCTCGCCGCGCCAAGCTCACAGGCGTGGCCGACCAGCCATGGCTCGAATCCGGCGTCGACTACTTCGGGATGGAACTGGATCGCGAGCACGTTTCGTCCACGCGAAAAGGCCTGGTTGCGGCAATGGTCGGTCGAGGCGAGCAGGGAGGAGCCGTCGGGCAGATCGAAGGTGTCGCCATGCCAGTGCAGGACGTCGAGGCCGTCGAGGTGCCGGAGTGGCCCGGCCTGACCGGCTTCGGAGAGCGCGATAGCTGCCCAGCCGATTTCCTTATAGCTCATCGGGAAAACATTGCCGCCAGCAGCCCTGGCAATGATCTGCGCGCCAAGGCACAGGCCCAGGATCGGGCGCTCCGCCTTGAGGCGTGCCTCGACGAGTGTCAGCTCGTCGTGAAGGAACGGATAGGTGTCTTCGTCATAAGCGCCGATCGGACCGCCGAGAATAACGAGCAAGTCGGCGTCCGCCAGCGCCGTGAGGTCGAGATCCCGTCCGGCGACGTCGTAATAGACGATGTCGTACCCGGCATCCTGGATCGCGGGCGCGAAGCTGCCGAGGTCTTCGAAATGTACGTGACGAAGCGCCGCCGCGGTCTTCAGCGCCATGGCGAGCCGGTGGCGATCAGACGTTCAGCCGTTCGCGCATTTCCTTGCCCGGCTTGAAATAAGGCACGCGCTTGGCAGCGACGTCGACAGCATCGCCCGTGCGGGGGTTGCGGCCCTTGCGCGCGTCGCGGTCGCGCGTCGAGAAGGCGCCGAAGCCACGCAGCTCGACACGGCCGCCCTGCTGTAGCTGATGGGTGATAGAGTCGAAGAACGCCGTCACGACGCGCTCGATCTCCTTGACCGTGAGGTCGGGATGGTCGTCACACAGCATTTGCACGAGCTCGGAACGAATCACGGATTAAACCCCCTAGAAACGAACAGCCCGGTGGCCCGCAGCCGTTCATCAAACCCAATCAGCTAATCCAAGTTAATCGCACCAACGCGCCGCAAAGGCAAGCGCAGCAAGAGCAATCTACCGGCGGGAAAGCGTCCCTTCAACGACAACGTGTCAGGAAGGGACGCCGCAGCCGGGCAGCTGCCTTTATTTGTTCTTCTGCTTCAGTGCTTCGCCGAGGATGTCGCCCAGGCTGGCGCCCGAATCCGACGATCCATATTGCGCAACGGCCTGCTTTTCCTCGGCGATCTGCATCGCCTTGACCGAGAAGTTGGGCTTCTTCGAGCGATCGAAGCCGATCACCATCGCATCGAACTTCTGGCCGGTCTGGAAACGCTCGGGACGCTGCTCGTCGCGGTCGCGGCCAAGATCGGTGCGCTTGATGAAGCCGGTGATGCCATCGTCGCCGACCTGCACATCGAGGCCGCCATCGCGGACTTCGAGCACGGTCACCGTGACGACGTCGTTCTTCGACACTCCGCCGCCGCTCGATCCGCCACCTGCCGCCGCCGATGCGACGCTGCGGCCGCCCTTTTCGAGCTGCTTGATGCCGAGCGAAATGCGCTCCTTCTCGACATCGACGTCGAGGACCTGCGCCTTCACCATTTCGCCCTTGTGGTGCAGGCCGAGCGCTTCCTCGCCGGACACGCCCCAGGCGATATCCGACATATGGACCATGCCGTCCACGTCGCCTTCGAGGCCGATGAACAAGCCGAACTCGGTGGAGTTCTTTACTTCGCCCTCGACAGTGCTGCCGACCGGATGGGTTTCGGCGAAAGCCGCCCACGGATTGGCCTGCGCCTGCTTGAGGCCGAGGCTGATGCGGCGCTTCTCTTCGTCGACCTCGAGGACCGAGACTTCGACCTCCTGGCTGGTCGAGACGATCTTGCCGGGGTGCACGTTCTTCTTGGTCCAGCTCATCTCCGAGACGTGGACGAGACCCTCGATGCCGGGCTCCAGCTCGACGAACGCACCATATTCGGTGATGTTGGTCACGCGGCCGGTGAACACGCCATCGACCGGATATTTGGCCGCTGCGCCTTCCCAAGGATCGCTCTCGAGCTGCTTCATGCCGAGGCTGATGCGCTGCGTGTCGCGGTTGATGCGGATGATCTGCACTTTGACCGTGTCGCCGATATTGATCATCTCACTCGGATGCGCGACGCGCTTGTAGCTGAGATCGGTGACGTGGAGCAGGCCATCGATGCCGCCGAGGTCGACGAACGCGCCATAATCGGTGATATTCTTGACAACGCCGTCGATCACCTGGCCTTCATGCAGCGACTGGATGAGGCCGGTGCGCTGCTCGGCGCGCGTTTCCTCGAGGATCGCGCGGCGCGATACGACGATATTGCCGCGGCGGCGGTCCATCTTGAGGATCTGGAACGGCTGCGGGATGTCCATTAGCGGCGCGACGTCGCGCACCGGGCGGATATCGACCTGGCTGCCGGGCAGGAAGGCGACTGCGCCGCCGAGATCGACCGTGAAGCCGCCCTTCACGCGGCCGAAGATGACGCCCTCGACACGCGCGGTGTCGTTGAATTCCTTTTCGAGCTTGTCCCAGGCCGCTTCGCGACGCGCGCGATCGCGGCTGAGCATCGCTTCGCCATTATGATTTTCGATGCGATCGACGAACACCTCGACCTCGTCCCCGACGTTGAGGTCGGCGCGCTGGCCCGGCGCGGCGAATTCGCGCAGCGCTACCCGGCCTTCGGACTTCAATCCCACATCAATCACCGCCATGTCGTTTTCGATCGCGGTGACAATTCCCTTTACGACGCGGCCTTCGAAGCCTTCGTTTTCGCCGCCGAGCGTATCATTGAGGAGGGCCGCGAAATCATCGCGCGTGGGATTTGCCGCAGTGGCCATATGTTCAGTCGTCCTTATGTCTTTTTCCGGCCGTCGGTTGTGTCCGACGGTCTTGAAAATATCCGCCGGGCCCAATGCCGCGGCGGCGTCCAGCGGATGCTGTGCGGGCGAAGTCTGCAACCGATAAGCAAAAAGGCGCGTCAGAAACGCGGCGGCCTGCCGGTCTCTACGCGCTTCGCCCTAGCTGAGCCTCCACGAGCGCAATCGCCCGTTGGACGGCGGCGTCTATAGCCATGTCGCTGGTGTCGAGCAAGATGGCATCGTGCGCCTGCAGCAACGGCGCGGTTGCACGATTCGAGTCACGCGCATCGCGCGCCTGCAGGTCGATCAGCACATCCTTGATATGGGCCTCCCGCCCGAGCCGCTCAAGCTCCGCGGCGCGGCGCTGCGCACGGACTTCGACACGCGCGGTCACGAACAGCTTCGCTTCGGCTTCGGGCGCGATGACCGTGCCGATGTCGCGGCCGTCCAGAACGGCTCCGCCGGATTGAGCCGCAAAGTCGCGCTGACGTTCGAACAGGGCGGCGCGCACCAATGGATAAGCCGAAATGCGCGAGGCGATGCCGCCGACGACCTCGCTCTTCAGCTCGGGATCGTCGAAGTCGACCTGTGCGAAATCGCAGGCCCGCGCCGCGGCGAATTCACTGTCCGGGTCGCCGCCGAAGCGCCAGAGGTTGAGTGCAACCGCGCGGTAGAGGAGGCCGGTGTCGAGGTGGGGAAGGTCGAAATGCCGCGCGAGCGCGCGCGCGATCGTGCCCTTGCCGCTGGCGGCCGGCCCATCGACGGCGATGATCACGAAATCCAATCCTGCACGATCATGCGCGGGCTTTTGACAGCGGCAAACCCTTGTGGCAAGGCGCGCGGCTTGACCGGCCGGGTCGCTTGGGACCGGCCGTTTTCTTCAAACTTTTTCGAAAGGCTCACCCGATCATGGTGAAGGCTGAATGGGGCACGAAACGCACCTGCCCCAAATGCGCTACCCGCTTCTACGACCTCGGCAAGGAAGACCCGGTGGTCTGCATCGAATGCGGCGTGGCCTGGGATCCGGAGCCGGTGCTCAAGTCGAAGCAGCCCTTGCCTTATGACGCGCCCAAGAAGGAAGTCGAGAAGGAAGAGGCCGAGGACGCCGATCTGGCGGCCGAAGAACTCGACATCGACGAGGATGCCGAGGAGAATCCTGACGACGAGGTCGATATCGGCGGCGACGACGACATCGGTGTGCCTGGGGCTGCCGACGACGACGAGGAAATCTAGGACTGATCCGTCTTGATAGCCGCCGCCCGCTCGATTAAGGGCGGCAGCTTCTGGGCTCTCCTTTTGCGGGGAGCCTTCCCGGGGCCGTAGCTCAGCTGGGAGAGCGTCGCGATGGCATTGCGAAGGTCAGGGGTTCGATCCCCCTCGGCTCCACCATATCCACCTCATTTTCGACAATTGTTAGGTGCGAGGCGCCACCCGGTCAGGCGGGCGCCTTGCGGAAGCGCCTGAACAGGCCGCGTTTGGTGATCGACTCGAACATTTCGTCGGGACTTTCGGGGTCGAGGACTTCGTTGTCGGCGAGCCATTTCTCGACGTCGCCGAGGTTCGGAACCTCATAGGGACGCAAGGTGCGGCCGGGGCCGCGCGCTTGCTCGATGACCTCGATCAGTGATCCGGTCTCTTCGATGCGTGCTGCGATTTCAGATGCATCCACGCCGAGGTGTTCCGCGATCAGGCCATCGCGGATCGCACGGATTCTTGTTCGTGCCGCTGCATCGCCTTCACGGCGCGTATCGATCGTGACGTCGCATTCGGTGTCGAGACCGAGCGACCGGTTGTTCATGTTCGACGATCCGACGCGCAGGATGCGATCGTCGACCACCATCACCTTGGCGTGAACGTAGATCGGGTGGCCGCCGGCCGTATAGGGATGATAGAGACGGAGGCGGCCATGCGGGTCGCGCTGGTGGAGCGCTTGATACAGGCGCGCGCGGGCGGTATCCATTGCCAGCGGCTCAAGCCAGCCCTGCGCGGTCACAGGGTTGACCAGCACGATCTCGGGTCCGTCGGGTTCGGCAAGCCGCCGCGCCAGCGCTTCGGCGATCTTGCGTGAGGCGAAATACTGGCTCTCGGCATAGATATGGTGCCGCGCCGCGGCGATCTGATCTAGATAGAGCTGCTCAATCTCGCGTATCTCGGGCAATTCCGGCATTTCCGGCCTGGTCCGTGAAATGGCGACGTCGCTCGCGGTGAAATCGGCTACCAGATCTTCGGGCCAGCAATTGGTGCGGCCGGTAACGGGCTGAAGCTCGGTGCCGCCGGCGCAGTGCCAGCGATCGCGCGCGAGGTCGCCGAGCGCGGCGGCGATTGGTCCCTGCAATGCGGTGGTGGCGTCGTGCCATGGGCCATAGGGCTTGCCGTTCGGCTTTACGCGGTCGGGATCATCGTCGCGGTGCGAACGCCTGTCCCAGCGATCGCCCGTCATGTCGATGCCGCCGCAGAAGGCGAAGCAATCATCGATGACGACGATCTTCTGGTGATGCGACGCGCCGGTCGGATGCGTGCTATCGAGCCGGGTATGGATCTGCTTGTGCATCATCCACCTGGCGAGCGTCAGCATCGTCGTGCCGCGAAACAAGGTCCGCAGCGCCCCAACGTCCCAGCGCAGCAGATAGACCTCGAGCTGCGGGCGCTGCTGCACGAGCTCAAGAATGAACGCGCCCAGGTGCATAGCGTCATCGGGGCTGAGCTTGATCCGGGCATCGAAGTCCCAGCCGATCAGCATGATGCGGTGTTCGGCGGCGCGCATCGCGGACCGCGCTGCGGCGAAATAATCGGCGGCATCGACGATGACCGACGCCTTTGACGCCTGTTCGATCCGCCAGCAATTCCTGCCGGCCACCAGCCCGTGGGTATCGCCGGCTTCGTCCATCGGGTGGATCAGTTGCGGTTATCACCCGGCTTGGCAAGGCCGGAAGGCGTCCCGATCGCGATTCCAGACAGATAATGGCTGCGGGAAGGTCCTATTCCGGAGCTGAACCAACGATGGTGCGCGCCGCGTCGACCAGCACGGGATTGCGCGCGGAGTCGGTCAGGATCACGTCGACCCCGCTCGCGAGGATGCGGCGGAAAAATGCGTCGGCCTTCGCCGGATCGGACGGCCCATCGGCAGTGGTCCAGACCTTCAGGCCGCGTTGCTGAAGCCGGATGACGGGGCAGGTGGGAGAGCGGTCCGCGCCGCACCCGTAGACGGACAGGATCCATCGCGGCCATAGCCGGATCGCCGTAGCTCCCGCCGCGGCGAATGCGTCCGCCTCGCCAAGCGCCGGGATGAAGCCGACGATCTCGAGCGTGGGAGACAAGGCGCGATAGGCGCGGACCGTACCGACCGAACGCGCACCGATGATGATGCTGTCGGCCGCCTGATGCTTGCCGGTGAGAGCGATGAGCCTTTCTGGATCGATGCGGCCGCCCTGTTTGAGATCGAGGAGCAGGCGGGTCTGGCTGCCGGCGACCAGATCGAGTGCCTCGATGAAGGTGAGAACCGGCTCGCCGCCGCCCGCGTCGAGCGCCCTGAGTTGATCCAGCGTGAGCATCGATACCTGGCCGCGGCCTTCGGTGGTCCGATCGACGGTCGGGTCGTGCATCACGACGATTTCATTGTCGGCAGTCAGGCGCAGGTCGATTTCCACGATCCGGGCGCGATCGGCAACGGCGCGCCGGATGGCGGCGGCGCTATTCTCGGACTGGCCGGGCGAGGAGACGCCGCGATGCAAGGCGATCACAACCTCGGCGGGCAGCGGAGCGGCGGCCAGCGCGAGCAGGATCACGAAGGTCGCGACACGGCGGAACATGCTGGTGCAGTGCTAGTCCTGGCCCTTCAGCATCCTGATGATCCCCGAGAAATCCTTGGTTGCCCCGCCGTGATCGGCGAACTGGGTGTAAAGCTCCTCGGCGCGCGCACCCATCGGCGTTTTCGCGTCGACGCCATGCGCGGCTTCCATCGCCAGGCGCAGGTCCTTGAGCATCAGGGCTGCAGCAAAGCCGCCTTCATAGTCGCGGTCGGCGGGGGAGACAGGGCCGACGCCGGGCACCGGGCAATAGCTGGTCATCGACCAGCATTGCCCCGAAGCCTTGCTCGAAATGTCGTAGAAGGTCTGGAGGTCCAGCCCGAGCTTTTCGGCAAGCGCGAAGGTCTCGCAGGTCGCGACCATCGAGGCGCCGAGCAGCATGTTGTTGCAGATCTTGGCGGCTTGGCCGGAGCCGGGTCCACCGGCATGGATTACCGCCTTGCCCATTTGCTTCAGAAACGGCTCGGCCCGCGCAAAGGCCTCGGCGCTGCCGCCGACCATGAATGTCAGCGTCCCGGCCTCGGCGGCGGCGATGCCGCCCGACACTGGCGCGTCGACCATCAGGATTCCTCTGGCCGCGGCGTTGCCCTCGACGCTGCGTGCAGTGTCGACATCGATTGTCGAGCAGTCGATCAGGATCGCGTCCGCCGAAGCGGCATCGAAGACCTGACCGTCATAGACGTCGCGGACATGCCGGCCGGCGGGAAGCATGGTCACGACCGCGTCGGCATCCTGCACTGCTTCGGCGGCAGAGGCCGACTGCGTGCAGCCGACGGCGACTGCTTGCGCGAGCGCCGCCTCGGAGAGGTCGAAGGCATGCACATCGTGGCCGGCTTTGACGAGATTGGCGGCCATCCCGCCGCCCATGTTGCCGAGGCCGATGAAGCCGACACGGGCCATGATCAGCGTCCCGTCCAGGTGGCCGGGCGCTTCTCGACGAAGGCGGCCATGCCTTCCTTCTTGTCATCGCTCGAAAAGAGCGCGTGGATCATTCGGCGTTCGAAGTTGAGCGCCGGGGCGAGCGGCATCTCGAACGCGGCGTTGATCGCCTCCTTGTTCGCCATGGCGGCGAGCGGGGCCATGCCCGCGATCTCGCCGGCCGTCTTCATTGCGTCCTCAAGAAGGTCGGCCGCCGGAACGACGCGCGCGACAAGGCCACTCGCTTCGGCCTCGGCGGCCCCCATCATGCGGCCGGTGAGGCACATTTCCATCGCCTTGGATTTGCCGACCGCGCGGACCAGCCGCTGCGACCCGCCCATGCCCGGCATGACTCCCAATTTGATCTCGGGCTGGCCGAACTTGGCAGTATCGGCGGCGATGATAATATCGGCCATCATCGCAAGCTCGCAGCCACCGCCGAGCGCATAGCCGGCAACGGCAGCGATCCACGGCTTGCGCGTCGCGGTCACCTTTTCCCAGCCCTGGAAGAAGTTGCCGGCAAAGACGTCGGCAAAGCTCAGGTCGGCCATCTCCTTGATGTCGGCGCCGGCGGCGAATGCCTTTGCGCTGCCGGTGACGACGGCGCAGCGCTGACTGTCGTCGGCGTCAAAGGCGGCAAAGGCCTGGATCATGTCCTTGAGGACCTCCAGATTGAGCGCGTTGAGCGCCTCCGGCCGGTTCAGCGTGATCAGCGTCACAGCCCCGCGCTGTTCGACCAGGATAGTGTTATATGCCATGGAGTGCCTTTCCGCTTATTGCCGCATCAACTCGCGCGCGATGATGGTCCGCATCACCTGGTTGGTGCCTTCAAGGATTGAGTGGACGCGCAGGTCGCGCAGGAAGCGCTCGACCGGATAGTCCATCAGATAGCCGTAGCCGCCGTGGAGCTGGAGCGCGCGATCGACGACGGCGCTGCCGGTGTCGGTGGCGAGGCGCTTCGCCATGGCCGAGAAGCGCGTCCTGTCGGGAGCGTTTTCGGTGACCTTGACCGCGGCGGCATAGAGCAAGATGCGCGCTGCCTGCAGCTCGGTTTCCATGTCGGCGATCGTGAACTGGGTCGCCTGGAAGTCGACGATGCGCTGGTCGAACTGCCTGCGCTCCCGCGTGTAGGCGATGGCATCGTCGAGGCAACGCTGCGCGCCGCCGAGCGAGCAGGCACCGATGCTGAGGCGGCCGCCGTCAAGCCCCATCATCGCGATTTTGAAGCCTTCGCCCTCGGCGCCGACCAGATTCTCGACGGGAACGCGGACCTCATCGAAGTTGACCATCGCGGTCGGCTGCGAATGCCAGCCAAGCTTGCGCTCCTGGGCGCCGAAACTGACGCCGGCCATATCCTTCTCGATGATCAGGCATGAAATCCCGCGCGCCTTCTCGGGTCCGGTGCGCACCATCGTCACGTAGATCTCGTTCTCGCCCGCACCCGAGATGAACGCCTTGGTCCCGTTGACCACATAATGGTCGCCGTCGCGCACGGCGCTGGTCTTGAGCGCCGCCGCGTCCGATCCCGATCCGGGCTCGGTCAGGCAATAGCTGGCGACCTGCTCCATCGTGACGAGCGAGGGCAGATATTTGTCTCTGGCCGCATCCGTGCCGAACTTCGCGATCATCCAGCTCGACATGTTGTGAATTGAGATGAACGCCGATGTCGACGGGCAGCCGTACGCCATTGCCTCCATTATGAGCGCCGCTTCGAGGCGGCCTAGTCCGGTACCGCCAAGCTCCTCAGGGATGAAGATTGCGCCGAATCCCAAAGCCGCCGCGTGGCGGATGACGTCGCGCGGAAGGATGTGCTTTTCGTCCCATTCCGCTGCGTGCGGCGTGATCTCGTCGGCGGTGAACGCGCGCGCCATGTCCTGGATCTGGCGCTGCTCGTCGGTGAGATCGAATTGCATGGCTGTCGTGCTCTTCAATGGAGGGAAGTGACTGCCGAATGCCCCTGACTGCCGCGGAGGACAGCCGGGGTCAATTCAACGGAAGATCATTTCACTTTATCCATCACCGAGCCGAACAATATTTCGTCCGACGGGATTTCCTTGGTCTTGGGCAATGGCTTCGAAATCCAGGTCTCGTTGATCAGGTCGCGCCAGCTGATGTTGTTGTTGGTGCTGTTGCCGCCCCACGAACCGCAGCCCAGCGAGAACGTCTGACGCATGCCGTTCCACAAATTGCCGCTGTTGGATGCGGCCTGCGGCTGATTGACCATCACGCGCGACGTCTTGGTCGCTTCGGCAAGCTTCATGATGTTGGCGTCGCTTCGCGAATAGATGCCGCAGCTGTGACCCTGGCCCTGATAGGCCTGTATTTCATTGGTGAGCCGGATCGCCTCGTCGATGTCTTTCGCCCGATAGAGGGTCATCACCACTGACAGCTTCTCGCCCGAGAAAGGAAAATCGGCTCCGGCGCCCGTTTCCGGCACAATGAAAAACTGCGTCCCGGCCGGTATTTCGATGCCCGCCATGCCGGCAATCTTTTCGGCCGGCTGGGCGACGATCGCGGAATTGAGGTGGCCGTCGACCCAGATCGTCTTCTCGAGCCTGGCCTTGTCCTCGTCGCCGAGAACATAGCCGCCCTTGGCGACCAGGCGCGCGAGCATGTCGTCATAGATGGAATCGAGCAGGATCACCGAATTGTCCGCCGAACAGGAGGCGGCGAGATCGAGCGTCTTGGAAATGCGGATCTTTTCGGCGGCATCGTCGAGGTCGGCGGTATCGTCGACGGTGATCACGGCATTGCCGACGCCCACGCCAAGCGCCGGTGTGCCGCTCGAATAGGCCGCGGTCACCATGGCGCTGCCGCCGGTGGCGAGAATGCGGTCGCATTGCTTGAGCAGCTCGTTGGTCTTTTCGATCGTCGGCGTGTCGATGCTGATCACGAGATCCGCGGGCGCACCCATCTTGACGATGGCCTCGCGCATCAGGTCGCAGATCATCTTGTTGGTCAGCTTCGCGCGCGGGTGGGGCGCGACGATGATCGAGTTGCGGCCCTTGACCGCGAAGATGGCCTTGATCACCGGCGTGGCTTCGGGATTGGTGGTCGGTGAGAGCGCACCGATGACCCCGACCGGCTTGGCGATCTTGATGATCTGGCGCTCGCTATCCTCCTCGAGCACACCGACCGACTTTTCGTCGATGATGTCCATCAGCGTCGCCCGCGTCTTGCGGAAAATCTTGAGATATTTGCCCTCGTAATTACCGAGCTGGGTCTCATCGACGGTGAATTGCGCGATTTTCTTCGCGACGTCCTCGCGCGCGACGGACCAAACCATGGCGCGGATCAATTCATCGACCTGCTGCTGGGTGTAATGCTCGATCTGGGCCTGGGCGGCGCGCGACCGCTTCACCAGCGCGGCAATCTCGGCGGCGGCCGAGGCCTGCTCGTCGGTCTCGAATTTTGCGCCTTCCTGACCCATTTCACCGCTCCTATTGTGGGCCACCGCCCATGGGGCAGCCACGTGCAAAGCGCAGCCAGCCTGATTGTGATTGTCGCGCATATATGCCCATTTGTCCGGGTCCGCCACCTTCAGGCACGCAGCCATGGCCTGCATATTTGCAGGTGAAACGTAACGCCTATGGCTGCCCGTCGGCGATTATGTTGCGGACCGCCTGGGCCAGCTCGTGATAGCCTTGGCGATGCATGTGAAAGCCGTCGTCGTACAGCCATTCACTATTCGTAACGGCATTGACGTCGAGCCAAGTCATGTTGGGAATCCCTGCACAGATCGTCTTGGCTAACGCATTGTAGAGGGTTCGAAGGCGGGGCTCTCCGGGATAGTTGTCAAGCTTGCGCATGTTCTCGAGCAGGAAGATTATCTTGGTATCTGGCCGTGCCATCGCCGCGATGCCGCTGGCGGCGCGCCGGACAAGGTCACATCGTTCGTCATGGGATAACTGGACGTAGCTGAAATTGCGAACGAACCAGATTGCCTGATCCGAGGCGAGCATCTTGCGGAGGGCGTCATGATCGAAGCGAACCACCAGGCCATCGCTGCCCCGAAAATAGTTGATCTCCATCATCCGGTAGAATGACAGGACGATGGCGTCGGCCTGGCCGGCAGCATCGCGCAGCGCCACCATGTCGTCGGCGTTGAAGGCAGGCACCTTCGCCCTGATAGGGCTGTTGCGGACCTGCTCGGGATCGTCGATGATCAAGAACGGGTCATCGAGACGTTTTATAAGGCCGTCCTGGTCGCGATTAGTGAATTCGGCCGAATCCATCGAGCAATAGGTCGAAAGCTGCAGCATGTCGCATCCGCCGATCAGGACCAGCTTGAAGTCACGCAGCCGGTTGACGATGCGATGCCGGGGTCCGGTGCCGATCCAGTCCACCGACGCGTGGCTGACGATCGGATTTGCGACGGGTTCGGCGACGTTGATCGCGGGTCGGTTGAGCAGATCGTATACATATTGCTCGATCCCCATGTTCATGATGCGGCACGAAAATGTGAAATGCTCCAGCCGATATTCCCTGAGCGTCGCGAGCGTCATGAAAAAGCCGACGATTCCGTAATCGGCATATTTGTCCGCCAACCTGACGATGCCAGCATTGAAGCCATAGGCCTTGAGGTAGGTCAGGAAGCGGTTGCGATCCTCATCGGATTCCAGGCGCCGCTTGGTGTAGTTTAGCTGATTGGATCGGTTGATCAGCTCGATGATGCGGTCGAGATGAGGCTCGATCTCATAGTCGATCTCGATTCTGATCTCGCTTTGACGGAGGAAATCGGCAGGATCGAGATTCGCGCGTTCCCGGCTCTCATGACGATTCGCGATCAGGCGATACTGCGCAAGGCGGCCCAATTCGGGGTCGGGCTTGCCTTGCAAGTGTTCGCTCTCCATGAGCGCTGCCAGTTCGCCCGGGCCTTCGAGGCAGGTCAGCCCGGGGCATGCGAAAGCAGCTTCGGCACGCATGGCTGGATTGTCATCGATGAATACGACATTGGCGGCCCGCAAATGGAGCGCCTCGATAAGGCTCGCAATGGCGCCGCCCTTTGCCTGAAAGCCGATGGTGGGGAGTACGAAATAATCCCATAGGCCGAGTTCCGCGAGCGCAGCTTCGGCAGCTGCCGGATCATTTTTGGAGCAGATCGAAGAGATGATTCCGCGCGCTGCGAGCTGTTTGACGAGCGCAATATTTTCCGCGACCGGCGTGACTGCTTCCTCGGACAAGGTGCCGTTCCAGAAGGTGTCGTCCAGGTCCCAGACGACAAGCTTGACGGGCGACGTGACGCCAGGATGAGCAAAAAGCGATTCGTTCATTACAGCGAGCGGAGTCCCTTCCGGAGCATTGCCTGGTAATCTAACCCTGCCAGTGAGCTGGAGCGAAGAGCAAGCACATGCATTTGTCCAGGCGGTGGATCGAATGCCTTTGAAACGAATTATGCTATAAGCGTCGTTCAATAGCCTGAGAATATCGGTGCAAGCCGTTACAATGCGGTGCCGCCACGGAGGAGATAGCGAAATGCGCATGATGTCGGTTGCTGCCGCTCTTTCGCTCGTCGGATTGATGACGATCAGCGGCTCGGCCATGACACGTCCCCTCAAACCCGAGCAGGAGGCGCTGATCAAACCGGTAGGCAAGCCGATCAGCTGTGTCCCGCTGACCCAGATCCGCGAGACCCGCGTCCGGGGCGATCAGGTGATCGATTTCCACATGCGTGGCGGCAAGGTCTATCGTAACCGTTTGCCGCACAGCTGTCCCCAGCTCGGCTTCGAGGAGCGATTCTCATATGAAACTTCACTGACGCAATTGTGTTCGACCGATATCATCACAGTGCTCACCAGCCCCGGGATTTCGCGCGGTCCGACCTGCGGTCTAGGCGAATTTCAGGAAATATCCGGCGCTCCGCGCTAGCTGGGACGCTAAGAAGGCTTGATTTCGTGCGATTATGTTACCAGATAGCGGCATCGCCGTGAATTCTTCCCGGCAAACCATCGAGAATTGTTGAAAACCACATGCCTATTTTGACATGCCCGCCCGACTTCGCGGACCACGCCCCCGTAAAGACCAACCGCCAGCTCGCCGAGAAATACGGTGTCGGCGAGAAGACGATCACGCGCTGGCGCAAGGAAACTGGCTGCACTGCCTCGATCAGGCCGTTCGCCAGCGCCGCTTTGCCCAAGCAGCACGTCCCGTCGATCAGCCCTGGCCTGGCCAGCGAAGCGGCGCAGTTTTTGCGCAAGACCCATCGGCCGGTGTATCACCGGATCATCGAAGGCAAGGAATTCCGCGGCCAGTATATCGTCGGGACCCAGATCCTTACCGAGGATGAGGTCGTATCGCTTGCGGAGTCGAAGGGCTTCCAGGCCTATAACCGTCTGTTCGACCTCGCCAGCTGAGTAGAGCGCGCGCCGGAAAGTGGCAGACCTGGGACACGCGTCCCAGGCTGTCCCTAGCCGTGCCCGCGGTGCGCCTGCCGGCATGAAGGTCGCGGTCGTCACGCCCTATTTTCGCGAGCCGCTGCCGGTGTTGCGGCGCTGTCACGAAAGCGTTCTGGGGCAAACCAGCCCCGTTACGCACGTCCTGGTCTCCGATGGCGCGCCGCAGGCCGCCATCAATGGCTGGGATGCCCAGCACATCCTGCTTGCTCGACGCCATGGCGATCATGGCAATACGCCGCGCGCGATCGGCGCGATGTCGGCGCTCAACCAAGGGTATGATGCGGTCGCCTTCCTCGACGCCGACAATTGGTACGCCGATGACCATATCGCGAGTCTGGCCGCATTGTGCGCGCAGACCAATGTCGCGGCCGCGTTCAGCTATCGCCATCTAGTGCTGACGAGCGGAGAGGTCTGTCCGTTCCGGTCGCAGGAAGATCTGGATGACAGCCACGTCGACACGAGCTGCATACTCATCACCCGACGGGCGGCGTTCCTGCTTCCGATGTGGGCGATGATGGACCCGAAGCTGGCGCCGATCGGCGACCGGGTGATGCTCGCGATCATCCGCAAGACCGGCGTTCCGCATGGTTGGACGCGCAAGGCGACCCTGTTTTACGAGACCAATCTGCCTATCCATTACGCGGCCATGGGCAAGGAGCCGCCGGCGGCGCCGCGCGGGGTCGACTGGGACGAGATGAAGCGGCATATCGCCTCCTCGCGCGATACGATGATCGACCGGCTCGGCTTCGACCCGCTCAGCCCGCGCGAGGGGGTATCCCGCGAGCCCCTTTAGCGGCTGGCGAGAAGGGACTTGTCCTGCTTCCACTTGCCCGTGTCGCGGGCATAGACATCGTTGTGGAAGACGATCTTCGTGCCTTCGGGCGCCGCGGTCAGATAGGTGATGAAGACCGGGACCGGCTGCGGCAGATCGACCCTGTGCTCGGGCTCCCCGCTGCGGACGACGAGCGGTTTGCCGAACAGCCATTTCGCGAGGCGCGGTGCATCCTCCAGCCGCACGCAGCCGGCGCTGAATAGGCGGGCGGTTTCCTTGAGCAGTTTCTTGTCGGGGGTATCGTGCAGATAGACGCCCATCTTATTCGGAAACATGAGCTTCATCCTGCCCATCGCATTTTCGGGTCCGGGCAACTGGCGCACGCGCAGCACCTGCTTTCCCGCAGCCACGGCCTTCCAGTCGATCTTCGTGGGATCCAGCGGAGTCGCGGTCGGCGACCAATCGGACAATATCTCATATTTCTTCGTCGCCAGATAGGTCTGCCCATCCTTGAGTACATTGGGCGCGATGCGCGTCGTCACGAGATCGGTTGGAACATTCCAATACGGGTTGACCATCGCGAAGCGGATCAAAGCCGCCATCATCGGCGTAGGGTCGGTCGTCCGGCCGACGACGACGCGCATGGTGTCGGCGACGTGGCCATCTTGATACGTAGTCAGCTGCCCCGCAGCGGCATTGACCAGCACGTGCCGTTCGCCGCCCGCAGGCAAGGCACGGGCACGATTGATGTTGATGCGAAGGATGCGGTCCTGTTCGCTCGAATCCATGTTCAGCGCGGCAAGCGTCTTCGCGCCCGCGCGGCCGTCGGCCGGGATGCCCCGCGCGCTCTGGAATTCGCGCAGCGCCTGTTGGACGCTGGCATCGAAACCGTTGCCGTGATCGAGGCCAAGCCGGGTGCGCAGCATTTGTACGCGCGGACCCGCAGCACCCAGTGCGAGTGTCGGCCCGGCGGCGATGCGCACTCGCGCATCCTTGGGATAACGGTAGCCGGCTAGCCCATTGCGCAGCCTGGGGTAGATCGGATGCATCCAGCCCATGCTCTGCAAATAGTCGCCGAGCGATCGCGCGGATGCGGCTGCCGTAAGGGCGTCCGAGGGCGATGGCACCGAAGGCGCCAGCTGCTTGTCGACGAAGACCATGTCGGTCCGCTTCAGGCGCCGCGTGTCGCGGACGTATGCAGCGAACCGGCGCGACAGCAGGACTTCGGCTGCGGCCAGCGCTTCGGGCGATCCAGTCTGCGCTTGCTCGATTGCTTCGGCGAGCGCGCTGATCCTATAATCGTCGGGATCAAGACCGTCGAGGTCAGCCGACTCCAACAGGTGCAGCAGGACGTCGGCTTCGGGCCCTATTTTGGAGCCATGGATCCAGAGCGGCCGATAATCGCGCGCGGCATAGAAGGCGTGGAAATCGCCGTCTGCCTTTTCCTCGATTTCGATCGAGATGCTTGAGCCCGACTGGGCGTGGGTCGACAAGGACGGAACCGCCAGCGCGATCGCCGCGGTGAATGTCCAAAAGATACGGCGCGCCGGTCGGTACATTCGACCGGCGCGCATATCAGATCTCATACGCAAGGCGATCGATCAGCCGCGTTCACCCGCCCGTGGCGGCGTGTAGGAGGGCGGCGGCGGCGGGGGTGGAGGCGGTGGTGGGCTGCCCTGATAATATTGGCCCTCGGTGACATAACCATCCGCATAGCCATCATTGTCATGGTCGGCCCAGATCGCGCCAGCGATGCCACCAACGGCAGCACCGATGACGGCGCCCTGGATGGGGCTCAATCCGCCCACAACGGCGCCGACACCGGCGCCCGCCACGGCACCGACCGCGGCGCCCGTGCCAGCACTTTGCAGTGTCTCGTCCTGATGCTCCGTCGCGCACGCACCGACGGACAGTGCGCCGGCTATAACTACAGCCGTCATCATCTTTCTCATGGAGTGTCTCCTGGATTGTTTGGCAAGGGTGACCTGACCGGCGCGGAGGTGCCGGTCATTTACCTTCATTGCACCCGCCCAACGACACTGCCCCCGAAACGTTCCGGTGCATTGCCGCGGTGCGTTGCGATGCAGCTTAGAAAATCTCTTCCAGGAACGTCAGCATCGTCGCCCAGGAACGACGGTCGGCATTGGCGTCATAGCGCGCAAATTCAGGCCGGCCCAAGGCATCGGCGTTGGGATTCGTGAAGCTGTGCACGACGCCGCCGTACAGATGCAGCTGCCAGTCGACGCCGCCCGCGCGCATCTCGCGCTCGAAGCCGGCGCGATCATCCGGGCTGATTCCGGGATCATCCGCGCCGATGCAGGCGAGAATCTTGCCCTTGATGTTATGCGCATCCTGCGGTGCCGGCGTGGTCAGCCCGCTGTGGAAACCCACGGCCCCGACGATTTCGGCGCCGCTGCGGGCCAGTTCGAACGCCATCGTGCCGCCGAAGCAATAACCGATCGCTGCGATCCGCGACCGATCGACCTCGCCGCGAGCCTGCAATGCGGACAGCGCACCCTGCGCACGTGCGCGGACGCGAGCGGTGTCGGTTCGGACCGGCGCCATCACCGCCTGAACTTCACCAAGATCCGAGATGACGCGGCCTTCGCCATGGAGATCGACGGCGAGCGCTGCAAAGCCGATCCGGGCAAGCTGCTCGGCAACCGATCTGGCGTGATCGCCAAGCCCGAAGATTTCCGGAAACACGAGGATACCGGGACCAGGGCCTTCGTGATCCCAGGGTGCATAGAATTGGCTGTGCATCAGCAGTCCATCGGCTTCGTACGTCACCAGTTCTGCGCTCATCGTTCCACGCCTTTCCACTTGCAGCGATGTGCGCTGTGAAGACCATGCGACGGCGCGACGTCAAGCTAGGAAGGCGCAATTGCCGAGCGCCTGGATCGCCGGTAGGGCGCGCTGGTCCTTGATTATCGTGAGCCGCCCGTGACGACCCTCTTCGAGCCCCAGCCGCCGGTCCTTGCGCCAACCGCCACAGGCGAAAGCTTCCCGGTCCGCCGGATATTTTGTGTCGGCCGCAATTATGCAGCGCACGCGCGTGAGATGGGCATGAATCCCGAAAAGGAACCGCCCTTCTTCTTCACGAAGTGGGCCGAGGCCGCAGTGCCATCGGGTTCGGTCGTCGCCTATCCGCCGGGCACCGAGGACTATCAGTATGAAGGCGAACTGGTGGTCGCGATCGGTCGGAGCGGGCGCAGCGTTCCTGCCGCCGATGCGCTCGGGCATGTCTATGGCTACGCATCCGGCCTCGACATGACACGACGCGACCTTCAACTCCAGGCGCGGAGTGCCGGGCGGCCCTGGGATGTCGCCAAGAATTTCGAACAGGCGGCGCCGCTGGGAACGATCCATCCGGCAAGCGAGGTTGGTCATTTGTCCGCAGGGCGGATCAGCCTGACGGTCAATGGCCAGACAAAGCAGGACGCCGACTTGAGCGACATGATCTGGCCGGTTGCGGACGTTATCGCGCACCTTTCAATTTTCTACAGGATCGAGCCGGGCGACCTTATCTTTACGGGCACCCCGGCGGGAGTCGCGGCGGTGGTGGACGGCGACCGAATTACCGTTTCGATCGCCGGACTGAGCGACACCAGCGTCGTCGTCGGCTCGCCCGCTTCCGCGTAGGCGGGAGGGGATCGATCGGCTAAGGCTGCGCCGGTTGCCGCGAGAACGCTGATGCTCAAGCTCCATTCCTACTATCGCTCCTCGGCCTCGTATCGGGTCAGGATTGCGCTCAATCTCAAGAACCTCGCTTACGAGACGATCCCGCACCACCTGCGGCGCGGCGAGCAGCTTTCGGCAGACTATCGGGCGATCAACCCGCAAGGACTTGTGCCGGCTCTGGAAACCGAATCGATCGTCCTCACCCAGTCGCTCGCGATATGCGAATATCTCGAGGAGATTTCCCCGGACCCGCCATTGCTTCCGCACGGCCCCGCGATGCGGGCGCGTGTTCGCGGATTTGCCGAGATCATTGCGTGTGACATTCACCCGCTCCAGAATTTGCGGATCCTCAAGCGGCTGAAGGGGCTTGGCCTGGATCAGCGACGGATAGACCGCTGGGCGACCGAGCTGATTTCCGAGGGGCTAGATGCGTGCGAAGCGACGATCCGTAGCGAGGATGGTCCTTTCTGCTTCGGCGGTCAGGCCACACTTGCCGACATCTGCCTGGTTCCCCAACTCTACAACGCCCGGCGCTTCGGAATGGATGTGCGCTGGCCGAGGCTGCTGGAAGCCGAGGCACATAGCATTGCGCTTCCCGCGTTCCACGCTGCGGCACCGGAACAGCAGCCGGATTGGGAAGAGGGTTGATGGGCACAGATGCCGAAGCGATGATGACCGGCTTCGCGAATCATTTCGCGACCGAAGCTGTGCCCGGCGCGCTTCCGGTCGGCAGGAATTCACCGCAGCGGCTTCCGTTCGGCCTCTATGCCGAGCAGATTTCGGCGACGGCGTTCACCGCCCCGCGCAGCGAGAATCGGCGAAGCTGGCTGTACCGGCTTCGGCCGAGCGCGGGACATCCGCAGTTTTCCCGCTATGCGCGCGACCTTCCCTTGGCTGCCGGACCGTTTAATGATGCGGGGGCCGGCCCCAATCGCCAGCGCTGGGATCCGCTCGAGATACCCGCGCAGCCGACTGATTTCGTCGATGGCCTCGTGACGTTCTGCGGGAACGGCGACGTCGGAATGGGGGTCGGAGTCGCGGTGCATCTCTATGCCTGCAATCGCTCAATGGAAGCGCGCGCGTTCAGTAACGCCGACGGCGAGCTGCTGATCGTACCACAGCTCGGTGCGTTGCGTATCGATAGCGAGTTCGGGAAAATAGGTGTCAGTCCCGGTCAGGCAGCGCTAATCCCGCGTGGCGTACGGTTTCGCGTCGCGCTGGCAGATGCGCAGGCGCGCGGCTACATCTGCGAGAATTACGGCAACCTGTTCCGGCTGCCCGAGCTCGGACCCATCGGATCGAACGGGCTCGCCAATCCGCGCGATTTCGAAACGCCAGTGGCGTGGTTCGAGGATGTGGATGGGCCGTACGCGCTAATTCACAAATTCCAGGGTGCGCTCTGGGCGACGACGCTCGATCACTCGCCGTTTGACGTCGTGGCATGGCACGGCAACCTTGCCCCGTACCGCTACGATCTCGCCCGGTTCAACGCGATCAATTCGGTGAGCTTCGATCATCCGGATCCTTCGATCTTCACCGTCCTCACGTCGCCAAGCGATACGCCCGGCACGGCCAATTGCGACTTCGTCATCTTTCCGCCGCGCTGGATCGTGTCGGAGGACACGTTCCGCCCGCCCTGGTTCCACCGCAACGTAATGAGCGAATATATGGGCCTGATAGAGGGTGCGTATGACGCCAAGGCGGGCGGCTTCGAGCCGGGCGGCGGGAGCCTGCACAACCAGATGTCGGCGCATGGTCCCGACCTTGCGAGCTACGAAGGCGCGATCGCCGCCGACCTTAAGCCGCAAAGGATGGAAGGAGGGCTGGCTTTCATGTTCGAGAGCCGATTCGTCCTGCGCCCGACCAGATTCGCGATGGAAACGCCGCTTCGGCAGATGGACTATGATTCGTGCTGGGCCGGATTCCGCAAGGGCGAGGTGCCGCAATCGTGACCGCACTCGCCATCGACGAGACCCACGATCCGCAGCGGCGAAGCTGGGTCGAATCCGCACACGATCATCCCGACTTCCCGATCCAGAATTTGCCGTTCGGAATCTTCGCGCCGCCCGGGGGGGAGCCACGCGCCGGGGTTGCGATCGGCGACCGGATACTGGACCTGCACGCTCTCGCTGGACAGCTGGGCACTGCCGGCGCGACAGTGAGCGGAACGACACTCAATGCACTGCTTGCGCTGCCTGGTTCGGAGCGGAGCCGACTTCGCAGCCGGCTGTCGGAGCTTCTGTCGAGCGAGGCCCGGCGAGAGCTCGTGGAGCCATTGCTGCATGACGCCTCGTCGGCGACCATGCACCTGCCGGTGGCGATCGGCGACTACACCGATTTCTATGCGGGTATTCACCACGCGAACAACATCGGCCGACAATTCCGGCCCGACAGTCCTTTGCTTCCCAACTACAAATATGTGCCGATCGGCTATCACGGGAGGGCATCTTCAGTGCGGCCGTCGTCGGTCCCGGTCGTTCGCCCATGCGGACAGCGCAAGCCGCCGGATTCGAACGTGCCGGTCTTCGGCCCGAGCGTCCGGCTTGACTATGAACTCGAGCTTGGCGCCTGGATCGGGGCGGGTAATGCGCTCGGCGATCCGATTCCGATTGCCGAAGCCGGAGCGCATGTTTCGGGCCTGTGCCTGCTCAACGACTGGTCGGCGCGCGACATCCAGGGCTGGGAATATCAGCCGCTGGGCCCGTTCCTCGCCAAGAACTTCCATAGCACCGTGTCGCCGTGGGTGATCACCAGCGAAGCGCTGGCGCCGTTTCGGATTGCCCAGCCGCCGCGCGCGGCCGAAGATCCGCGGCCGCTGCCTTATCTCTGGGACGATGCCGACCAGGCGGCTGGCGCCTACGCGATCGCGCTGGAAACGCGGCTGGCGACGGCGCGGATGCGCGAGGAGGGGATAGCGCCCTATGTGCTCAGCCGCGGACCGGCCAGCAACATGTACTGGACGATCGCGCAACTGGTCGCGCATCACAGTTCGAACGGCTGCAACCTACGGCCGGGCGACTTGCTCGGTACCGGCACGATCTCGGCGCCGAGCGACGACGGTTTCGGCAGTCTGATGGAGATTAGTCGGGGCGGAACCGTGCCGGTCACATTGCCGACCGGTGAAGTGCGCACGTTCCTGGAGGACGGCGACGAAGTGCTCCTTTCGGGGCGGGCATCCGCCAAAGATTTCGTATCGATCGGCTTCGGACCGTGCCGTGCGACCATATTACCGGCACGTGCCTGCACTTAACGCAAGGTTTGCACCCGCTTACGCTGGGGTCTAGAGACCGCCCTCCTTGCCGTTCATCGCAGGTGAATGATCGGGCGATCACAGAACCCGGCGCTTCGAAAGCGCACAGGATAGGGGATTTCAAATGTTTGTTACTACTCTCGCATTGATGGTTGCACAGGCCGCGGCGACGCCGGCAGCCCCGGCGCGGCCGGCCGCGCCGCAACCCGTGACCAAGGCACTTATCCAGAATCAGTCCAAGGCAACCTTCGATCTGTTCGATGCAAACAAGGACGGCTGGGTCGATCGCGCCGAGGCGCAAAAGGGAATGGATGCATCGAACGCCAAGCGGCGCACCGACGAGGTCAACGCGACTTTTGCGAGGCTCGACGCGAACAAGGATGGGTCGCTGACCAAGCAGGAGTTCGACGCGCTGTTCACCCCGACCCGACCGGTGACCAAGGTCCAGTGGATGGACAGCAACGACACCAACAAGGATGGCCGCGTCTCGCTGGCCGAAGCGACCGCATCCGCCATGGCCACATTCGACAAGCTCGATACGGATCACAATGGAGTTGTATCTGCCGCCGAGATGAAGGCCGCCAGCCGGCCAGCTGCGCCGGCTAAATAGTCCGGCTCAGCTCCCCGTGAAAGTGCGGAGTGGGGGACGCGTTCGGGCTGCGCCTTCGCTTCGCAGTGAGCGATCGGTCAGGCGGCGATTCGCCGCTGGTCGAGGCCGTCGCCTTGATCGACGCCGGGCCGGATGATCGCGGCGATTTGCCGCGCGGCTTCGGCGGAGCCCTGTTCGCGCATCAGACGGACCGATAGCTTCGCGCCCGCCACCGCATAGCGCTCGTCGCCGTGCAGGATGGTCAGCTCTTTCCGCAGGCGTTTGACGCTGGTCCGGTCGGGAAGCAGCTTGCGCGCAACCATCAATCGTCTTGCCACGCCAAGTCCGACCAGGCGCCGGCTATTGTCGGACTGGTCGCCAAGCACCGGGACGACCAGCTGTGGCTTGCCGCTCCGCATTGCCTGTCCGGTGGTCCCGATACCGCCGTGGTGGACGATGACTGCCGCGTGCGGGAATATGAGCGAATGAGGTGCATAGTCGCAAATGAATGTGTCCCGGCCAGCGTCGGCGCGCAGGCGGTCCGCATCCGCAGCGCCCGCAATCAGCACAGAGCGCAGGCCAAGCGCGCGGCAGGCGGCCAGGCCGTTCCGGTAGAATTGCTCAGCACCGTTCACGACGAAGCTACCCAATGTGAAGACGATCGGGGCCGGTCCATCGGCAAGGAAGGCGGCGAGACCCGCCGGTGTCTCGCGCGGTTCACCGTCGAAATGCGGAAAGCCGGAAAGCACGGCCTTGCCGGGGTGATCCGCTTCGCGCGCGGCAAGCTCTCTCGAATAGAGCCCGATGATCAATCGCGCGGGGTCTTCCCGTCCGAAATCGAACACAAAGTCATAGTCGCAGTCGGCCAGTCCGAGGCTGCGGCGAAAGGCGTAAGCCGGCGCCATCTTCGCGTGCAACTGGCGCCGCACGAATTCGCGCATCCACATGTTCCAGCGCGTGCAGAGCGCGTTCGACCGCTGCAGATACGGGACGCCGCCGGTTGAGGACGGACGCAGCGCCGATTGCAGGAACAATGGCGAAAGGGCGATACGCACGAGGGGGATGTCGAGCGCTTCGGCGGCGATGATCGCGCCGAACACCCAATTGTGCGTCACGATCAGGTCGGCGTCCGCTGCGATCGCCGAAATATCCTCGAAGATCTTTGGCGTGTACGGCAGATAGACGTCGCGCAGGAGGAACCATGGGTCCTTACCGGCGCGCCGTACCAATCCAGCCATGTCCGTGCCGCTGGCCGCCAGCACGTCGGCATGGCTTGGACGGATCGCGCGAAACCGCAATCCCGCACTCTCGACCGCCGGCCCGAACTCAGCATGTGTCGCGACGATCGGATCATGGCCGAGCTTCTTCAGCGCGACGCCGATGGCCAGGAACGGATGCAGGTCGCCGTGCGACCCGAGCGTTGCGAGGAGAATCCGGGCCATTTCAATCTTCCTGAACTGCTTCGTGCCCGGCTTCTTCCGCGGCAATCGACTGCTTGAGCAATTGCACCGAGATGTCTGCATAAGCGGCGGGATGATCGAGCTGCAGCGCGTTCAGCCGGCTGCGGCACCTGCGGAGCGTCCGGAGAATCTCCTTCGCTTCGTCGAGCCTGCTTGCTGGCTGGGCATCGATCGAGAATTTCTCCTTGTTCATGACCTGATCCTAATGCGTGGCGCGAAGTGGCTGGCCGTCGGTCGCCAACGCATATGAACCGATCGAGCCGAGGTAGAGCGCAACCTGACGATGTCCCGTCTCGGACAGCCGGACGTGCGAGATGCGTTTGTCGCGCGGATGCGAGACGCGCTCGAAAACGGCCTTGCGTTCGAGGTTCCGGATATGACGCAGTGCGGTCGTAGAAGGAACGCCCGAGGAAGCGCAAAGTCCTGTGACCGACACTTCGCGCCCATCACCCGCCGCGATGAACAGTTCCAGCGTCATCAGCCATTGCGGATCCTCGAACATCAAGCCCGGCAGGAACGCCGCGCGTTGGTTGCTGTGTGAGACCAGCAACCGCGCAAGTTCGACAAGATAGCGATCACGATAGTGTTCGCTGCTGCGTTCAGGCTGTTCATGCCGCGTCGCCGATTGGCGGCCTGTGCGGAGCGGGATGTTCATCAGGCGGCCTTCTCGAGCATGAGTTCGCCCGACAGATAGGCGTTGATCAACGCCTCCTGTTCCGGGAGGAGGTCATCATGCGCGGCGAGATGTTCCGGCACCTGGTCGCCGAGCAGGATCGACGGGCAGCGCCCCTCGTAATTGCCGAGATTTGGCCGGTGCTGGAAATAGCCGACGAGCCGCGCCAGCTCGGGCGGGAAATGCCGTGCAACCGCCGGCGGGTAGACGAGCCATTGATTCTCGAACGGCTTGAGCCATCCGAGGCAATAGCTGATGATCATTCCGCGGCGCGCACGCGACGACAGGTTGGGGCTGCCGCCATGCAGGGTGGAGCCGAGGAATATCAATGCCGAGCCCGGCGCCATCTCGGCGAACACCGCATCCTCCTCGGGCAGGATGATCTCGCTTTGCCGCTTGTGGCTGCCGCGCCAAAGCCGTGTTGCGCCATTTTGCACCGTATAGTCGGTGAACGGCCACATCACGTTGACGAGATATTCCATCTCCCCCTTCGGGCCGCCCCACATATCCTGGTCGCGGTGCGGGGGCTGCATTGCCGCGGAGGGCGCGATTTCGATCGCCTGGGTGAGGTTGAGCTGGAAGCGGTCGCAATATGGGCGAAGGCAGTGATCGACGACCTCGAGGATCACTTCATGCTGCGCGAAAGTGGCCGCATGCTTCGAGCGTCGAAGCAGCGAGCCGAACCGACGCGTACCGCTGCCATAGAATGGTCCGACCGACGGTGGAGTCGCCTTGAAGACGCGGTCGAGATCGCCGTGCAATGCGGCGACGTCAGCGTCGGGAACCGCGCGGGGAATGATGCAGAAGCCATCGGCGGAAAGCTGATCAAGATAGGATTGGACTGAGCGTGCCATATTGCGTCCTCCCTTCAGGCGGCCATCAGGGCCGGCGTCGCCAGCTCGAGGGTCGAATGGCTGTAGGTTCCCGCTTCGAGGAGCAGGCGGGGCGTGTCGCGCGAGATGGCAATGCGCAGCGCTCCAGTCATCACGCCGCCGACGATCTGCGGCAGGCCGAGCGGCTCGCATTGCCATCCGAGCGCGAGGATCTGGCTGTACCAACCGCCGTCAGCGACGCAGGTGAGCGTGTCGATGCCGTTGAAGAGCGCGAACTCGACCGCCGCGGTGGTCAGCTGGTTGCGGACGCGCAGCCGTTCGCTCGCCCTTAGCCGCGGCGACAGGCAGCCGCGCGTGATCTCATAGACATTGGCTCCGGCCGGAACCGGGCCATCGCACAAATGCGGAAACAGCGAGCCAAGGATATGGGGCCGCGTGGTGGGGAGGAGCCTGATCGACCCGCGGTGACTGCCGTCCTCCTCACTGGCTATCAGATAGACGGCGCCAGAATGGTCGAACTGATCTATCTCATACTGGCCATCGACGACCGGCACATCCCATTTCAGCAGGTCGACGAAGATCCGCTTGCGGTCGCGGTGCATGTTCGCCGCAATTATATCCCCCCGCACATAAGAGTCTGATTTCATTATGAGAGTCATGGACGACCTCCTTATCTGGCCGACGTATCGTGCCATTTTGGAGGTAGTTCACTAACCCCCTGTTCAGGGGGTAGGCGGGGTCAGTTCAGGATGTCAGAGAACGAGATTTGGCCGTCGAACAGGGCCCGGATGACAAGCTGGGTCCGCTTGCCGACTCCATAGCGCTTGCGTGCCGCTTCGACATGTTCGTGCGCCGTTCCTTCGGAGATTCCCAGGATACGGCCGATCTCCCAGTCGCTCTTGCCCATGGCGACAAGCGTGATGCAGCTGCGCTGACGTTCGGTAAGCGAGGGAACCGCGCTGAGATCGGACGAGCGCCGCCGCGCGCGCAGGATCCTGCGCGCCGCTTCGAATGCAAAGGCGCCAATCAGCTGCGCCTGCGGCAGTGCGTCGGCAACGAGATTGTCGAGTGACCGTGCGCCAAACGAGCATGTTCCCTGATATTCGCCGGGGACGTGCACCGGGACGGTGAAGCCTTCGCTGAGGCCATAGGCACGAGCCGCGTCGAGGATCGATTTCTGCCGGTCGGACAGATCGACCAGCTTGCCGACATCGGACCAGAGGAAGCCGACGGCCGTCTTCGAACTTGCGACATGGATCGGATCGTCGACGAAGAAACGCTTTTCTACCGCCACTTCGACCCAGCTTGGATCGTAGGTGGTCAGGCGCACCGCATCGCCGGGCGGACCTGCCAGGTCGACATGATGGCCCATCGCAAAGCGCTCGAACCCGAGCCGCTTGGTCGCTTCATCGAGCAGGCCGAACAGATGCGTTTCATCTGTCGCCAGATTGCACTGCCTAACGAATTCGAGAAGGTGGTCCGGCTGTGTCATCGCACTTGGCCCATGGCGCTAACCTATAACCTTGCTTCACAGGAGAGTCGAGATTTCCACAGCAATGATGAATAAATCATCCATTTTGATTGCTTAACGGTCGACGCATTGGCTTTGTGCCCGTCGTGCCGCATAAGGGCGGCACCTTATGACCCGGGCCGAGCGATCCACTGACCCTCTCGCCGTTGCAGATCCGGACGACGGCTGGACGCTGCCTGCGTGGACCTATTCCGACCCCGAATATTTCGCTGTCGAGATGGCGCGCCTGATCCGGCCGAGCTGGCAAATCCTGTGTCATGTCAGCGAGATAGACAATATCGGTGATTGGCGTTCGATCGAGATTCTCGGCGAGAGCGTGGTCGTGGTCCGCGGCAACGATCGACAGTTGCGCGCCTTCGCCAATGTCTGCCGCCATCGCGGGTCGCGACTCCTGGACGGGACCTCGGGATGCGCGAAGAAGCTCGTCTGCCCCTATCACGCATGGTCCTACGAACTTGACGGCAGGCTGAGCGGCGTTCCGTCGAGGGACAGTTACCCGACGCTCGATCCTGCCGCCGCGGGCCTGAGTGCGTTCGAGATGGAGGTCTGGCGCGGATTCGTGTTTGTCCGGCTCGCGCCGGGCGGCCCGTCAGTCGCCACGATGATGGCGCCCTACGAGGAGCGGATCGAGTTTTATCGTTTCGAGGATCTCCGCGCGATCGGCCGCGAGACGCTGCGGCCGCGCGAGGTGAACTGGAAGAATGTCGCCGACAATTATTCCGACGGCCTGCACATCACGGTCGCGCATCCCGGCCTGACGCGGCTGTTCGGTACCGGCTATGGAGTCGAAGCGGAAGAGCATGTCGACCGGATGTGGGGCGAGCTCGTGGATCGCCCGTCGTCCGTGCTTTCCGAGCGGCTGTACCAGCATATGCTGCCGGCAAGCCCGCATCTTCCCGATGCGGCGCAGCGGCTCTGGCTCTACTTCAAACTGTGGCCCAACAATGCATTCGACATTTATCCCGACCAGATCGACTTCATGCAGTTCCTGCCGGTGTCGCCCACGCAGACACTGATCCGGGAGATAAGCTACGCCTTGGCCGACGACCGCCGCGAGATGAAGGCCGCCCGTTACCTCAACTGGCGGATCAATCGGCGGGTCAATGCGGAGGACAGCACGCTGATCGGCCGGGTTCAGGCGGGCATGCAATCGGAGTGGTTCAGCGTCGGTCCGTTGAGCGACCGCGAGGTGTGCCTGCGAAGCTTTTGCCGCAAGGTCCGCCAGATCATCCCGGAAGCGCGGCTGCGCGAGCGTCCGCTGCCGGGCTGGAGTCATCGCGCCGCGGTCAGCCCGCTACCGTGACCAAGCGCTGTGACGCACTCATTATCGGGGCAGGGCACAACGGTCTGGTGTGTGCTTTCTATCTGGCGCGGGCCGGGCTGAAGGTGCGTATCGTCGAGCGGCGCAGCGTTGTTGGCGGAGCTGCGGTGACGGAGGAATTCCACCCGGGGTTCCGCAACAGCACGGCGAGCTACACCGTGAGCCTGCTCCAGCCGAAGGTGATCGCCGACATGAAGCTGGCCGACTTCGGCTATCGCGTGGTCGAGCGGCCGATCTCGAACTTCCTGCCGCTGGAGGACGGGCGCTATCTCAAGCTCGGCGGCGGGCTGGAGCGCACGCAGCAGGAGTTCCGCAAATTCTCGGAGCGCGACGCCGCTGCGCTCCCGGCTTATTACGAATCGCTCGAAAAGGTCGCCGACATATTGCGCGACCTCGCGCTCAGGACCCCGCCCAATGTCGGCGAGGGCCTCAAGACTTTGGTCGACGCGGCGCGGCAGGGACGTCGCCTGGCCAGGATGTCGGTCGCCGAACAACGCCACACGCTCGACCTGTTCATGAAAAGCGCGCGCGCGTTCCTCGACGGCTGGTTCGAAAGCGAGCCGGTCAAGGCTGCGTTCGGGTTCGATGCGGTGGTCGGCAATTATGCAAGCCCGGATACGCCGGGAAGCGCCTATGTGCTGCTGCACCACGTGTTCGGCGAGGTGAATGGCAAGCGCGGTGCCTGGGGACACAGTATCGGGGGAATGGGCGCGATCACCCAGGCGATGGCGAAGGCGTGTATGGCGGCGGGCGTGCAGATCGATCTAGAAAGCCCGGTATCGCGGGTGCTGGTGGACAAGGACGTCGCCGTCGGTGCCAGGCTGGAAAGCGGCGAGGAGATCATGGCGCGCGCCGTCGTTGCCAATGTCGGACCCAAGCTGCTTTACGAGAAGCTGATGGATTCATCCGACCTGACACCAGAATTCCAGCGCCGGGTGAAGGGTTTCCGGGTCGGATCGGGTACCTTCCGGATGAACGTCGCCTTGTCCGGCCTGCCGCGGTTCACCGCCCTGCCCGAGCCGGGCGAGCATCACCGTTCGGGTATCATCATCGCACCCACGCTCGATTATATGGACCGCGCCTTCATCGACGCGAAGCAGCACGGGTGGTCCAAACGGCCGATCGTCGAGATGCTGATCCCGTCGACAGTGGATGACAGCCTGGCGCCGCCCGGTTGCCATGTGGCGAGCCTGTTCTGCCAGCAATTCGCGCCCGAGCTTCCCGACGGTCGCAGCTGGGCGGATGAGCGCGAGGCAGCGGCGGACACGATCTTCGACACGGTCGAGGCCTCCGCGCCGGGCTTCAAGGCGCTTGTGGTCGGCCGAATGAGCCTGTCACCGTTTGATCTCGAGCAGCGCTTCGGCCTTTCCGGCGGCGACATCATGCACGGTGCGATGACGCTCGACCAGCTCTGGTCGGCGCGCCCGGTGCTTGGCAATGCGGCTTATCGCGGTCCGATCAAGGGCCTATACATGTGCGGTGCCGGAACCCATCCGGGCGGCGGCGTCACCGGCGCGCCCGGTCACAATGCCGCGCGCGAAATCCTTGCCGATCGTGCGCTGCTCGGACGCTGGCGGCGGGGACGGGCGAAGCGAAAGGTGAAAGGCGGATGAGATATCTTGCGTTGCTTCTGTTTACCCTGGCGTCCGTCTCGCACGCAAAATCCGATACTAACCCCGAGGCCGAGGCCAAGGAAATCCTCATGCGGTCGATCGCGTTCCATACGGTCCAGGGGCGTGGGCAGGTGCCCGCCTATGCCGGTTATCTCGCTGCGGTGCTGAAGAAGGCCGGTTTTGGCGATGACCAGATCGCTATCACGCCGGTCGGCGACACCGGAACGCTGGTCGCGCGATATCCGGGAACCACGGACGCGAAGCCGATCCTGTTGATCGGTCATATGGATGTCGTCGAGGCCAAGCCCGACGACTGGGAGCGCGATCCGTTCACGGCGATCGAAGAGAACGGCTACATCTTCGGGCGTGGCGCGGAGGACAATAAGTTCGACGTTTCAATGATGGTGGCGATGCTCGCGCGCCTGAAAAGCGAGGGATATCGTCCGCGTCGCACGATCATCCTCGCGCTGTCCGGCGACGAGGAGACGGTGGGCAAGAGCACCAAGGTTCTCGCTGCACAGTTCAAGGACGCCGAGATGGTACTGAACGGCGATGCTGGTGGAGGCCTGCTGTCGACCGACTTCAAGCCTCTCATTTTCAGGCTGCAAGCCGGCGAGAAAACCTATGCCGACTATCAGATCGAGGTCACCGATCCAGGCGGCCATTCGAGCACGCCGACCGCGACCAATCCAATCTACCGACTGGCCCGCATTCTGGGTCGGCTGGATGCGTATCATTTCTCCAATCAGACCAACGAGCTGACCCGCGGCTCGTTGCTTTCCGCCGGAAAGCGCGAAGGCGGCACGCTCGGCGCCGCGATGATCCGCTACGCCAATGATCCAACGGATACTGCAGCTGCAGATATCATTGCGGCGCATCCGGAATATGTCGGGCAGATCCGGACAACCTGTGTCGCGACCATGGCAAGCGCCGGGCATGCCGCCAATGCGCTGCCGCAGCGGGCGATGGCAACGGTCAATTGCCGCATTTTCCCGGGTGTTTCGATCGCGGCAATCAGAGATGAACTCGAGCGGATCGTGGCCGATCCCAGCGCACGCGTATCGGCCCTGTTGGACTCGGGCTCAAGCGACGCGTCCCCGTTACGCGCGGACGTCGTCGAGGCGGTGACAAATGCGATTCACGTGCGGTACCCCTCGATCGAAGTGACACCGAGCATGGAGGCGGGGGCGACCGACGCGCTATTTTATCGGGCATTGGGTGTGCCCAGCTATGGCATCTCGCCGCTCTTCAAGCGGCCGGAAGATGATTTCATCCATGGCCTCAACGAACGCGTACGGGTGGCCGAGATCGCACCGGCGCTGGCCTATTACCGTTCTCTGATCACCAGTCTTTCGAAATAGGGATCAGGCGCCGCCGCGCATCCGCATCGCCGCGTAGATCGGAATTCCGCTCAGCAGCAGGACGAATCCCCAGGCCATGCTTTCGACTCCGGAGCCCCAGATGGCCCATGCCGAATAAATGCTGCCCAATATGGCGACTGGAACAATCCATTGGCCAGCCAGCCCTTCCCGGTGATTGAGCACCAACGCGGCCAGTGCGCAGACGAGATAGGGCAGGACCGAGGCAAGCGTCGCGAGCAGGATGAGGAATTTGAAAAGCTCGCTCAAGCCCTTGGTGTAATTGATTGCGAGCAGGATCGTCAGCAGCACGCTCGACGCAATATGCGCGCGGACCGGCGTGCCGCGCCGCGATGCGGGCTTGAGCCAGGCTGGGAACAGGCCATCCTTGGCCATCGCCCAGGGCATTTCGCCCTGCAGCAAGATCCATCCATTGAGTGCTCCGAACGAGCTGATGAAAGCGGCGAGTGCGATGAGGACCGCTGCGGAGCTGCCCCAGTAGGGGCGGACGAAATCGGCCAGCGGGGCTCCGGAATGCACGAGCGCGTCGGCCGGCAGGAGCAACGTAACAGCGGAGGAGGCGAACAGATAAGCGAGACCCGTCGCCGCAGTTCCAATGATCGTGGCGCGGAATATCGTGCGGCCGGCATCGACCACTTTCTCGGCAGGGACAGTCGCGGATTCGAGCCCGAGGAAGGCCCATAAAGTGATCGTACCCGCGGCGATGATTCCGGTATTGCCGCCGAGGTGTAGATCCTCGGTTCGCAGCGTTGGAAGTGCGACCGGCCCGCTGAGCACATAGATGGCAAGCAGGAGCACAGCGACGAGCGGGATGAACTTGACCAGCGCCGTGACGATCTGGACACGGCCGGCGATCCGCGCGTCGATGCAATTGACCGCGGTCAGCAGCCAGACCAGCACGCCGGTGGCAAAAGCGGGGTGGTTGGCGACTGGCCGGAGCAGGGTGGAAAGCGGCGCGATGGCGCCGATGGCGATCGCGGCATTGCCGATCGGCAGCGACAGGTAATAGCTCCAGGCGATCATGAACCCGACAAATGGACCGAAGGCTGCGCGCGAATAGGCATAAGGGCCACCGGCCCGCGGAATCGCGCGCGCGAGGCTTCCGAAGACCGCCGCGAGGCACAAGGCGCCGGCGATGGTGATCAGCCACCCCAACACCGCATTCCATCCGAATGGCGCAAGCGTTGCCGGCAACAGATAGAAGCCCGAGCCGATCATATTGCCGACGACCAGCGCGACGCAGGTCCAGAAGCCGAAGACGCGCGGCGCGCCGTGCGTCTCGCCGGCGGGTGTCAGGTAAGGATCAGAATGTTGTTCCAACCCTCACGCCGATGGTGCGCGGCTGGTATGGTGTGATGTAGGTCCTTTGCAGGCACTGGCCGCATTCGATGAATTTGCTCCGTTCGGCGCGCTTGTCGAACGCGTTGGTGACGAACAGTTCGGCGGAGATCCGATCCCATTTCTGGCCGACGGCGAAATCGAACATCGTGAATGCATGCAGCTTGCCCTGCGCGGCTGCCGGATTCACGAGCAGCAAGGTCCCGGACTGAAGGATCAGCGTGCGAAGATCGGAAGCCGCGGAACTTTGATGCGTGACCGAGCCCTGGATATGGCTTGTCCCGCCAAGCGCAGCAAATTCGTAGCGTGCCGTCCCGCTGACCTTGAATTTTGGCGTGACCGGAAGGCGCGTGCCGCTTGGCGCCGAGATGAAATTGTCGTCGCCGTCGGGGCCGGGCAATGTGCACGTGAAGCTTGGATCGTCGAAGCCGCAGAGGTTCTTGCGCGTCTTGGCATCGGTGAAGGCGGCGCCGCCGGTGAACGTCAGCCCGGACATTGGCCGCCAGTCGACATCGAGCTCGACGCCCTTGATCCGCGCATCGGGCCCGTTGTGGATCTCGGTGAAGCTGTTGGGGCCGAGGAACGAGAATTGGAACTTCTTCCAATCCTGCCAGAAGAATGCGCCGTTGACGCGCAAGGTCCGGCCCCAGCTGGTCTTGAAGCCGATCTCGTAATTGGTGAGCGTATCCTCGTCATAGGGTATGATCGTTGCGCGCCGATTGATGCCGCCGGGCCGGAACCCTTTGGACCAGGTCGCATAGACCATGTGATCGGGCGTGATCTTCCAGTTCAGATTGATGCGATAGGTGACGCCATCGCCCTTTTTCCGCTTTGGCTTGATACTGGTTCCATCCAGCTCACCGAGGTTGGTGCAGGGCGATCCCGACACCGCCGGCGGTAGCAGATTGCCCTGCGGATCCTTCAAGCAGGCGACGACGCCGGTCCGGCTGCTGCCGACGGCGTTGAACGGCGGCCCGTCGGGATTGCGGCCGAAGCCGAAGAAACCGATCAGCGAGTTATCATATTTGTACGCGCGAAGGCCGCCGGTCAGCGTGAGGTTGTCGAGGATGTCGAAGCTCGCCTCGCCGAAGGCGGCATAATCCTTGTCGATACGGTCTTGCTGGGTGAGCCAGAGGGTGCCTGGTAACCCGTTGACCGACAGAGCGTCGGCGAGACCCGGGACTTGATAGTCCTGGTGGATGAAGTGCTTCTGGCGTTGGTAGAAGAGGCCCGCGATTACCCTGAAGCGCGAGTCAGCGGGAGAAGCGACGCGCAGTTCGTGGCTCATCTTGGTGAACTTGTCTTTGCCGATGACCGTCTGCGTCGGATTGATCAGGTTCCCGGCATTGTCGTTCAGATAGAAATAATAGGCCAGTCCGCCGACCGATTGGTAGAGGCTGTCGTAAGCCTCGGCGTAGTCGACATAATCCGCCTGCGAATTGATCTTACGGTCCATGTACGACCCGGCATAGGTGACATCCCAGTTGCTGATCTTGCCCTGGATTGTGAGCGCGCCCTGGATGAAGCGGTCGTGATAGAATTCCTTGTTGAACACCTGCGTATCGAGGTCCCCGACGGAGGGATCGAATCCGAATGCGCCATGGCTCTTCGAATCCTGGCCGGTCGCGCTGAGCGTTGCCGTCCAGCTGTCGTCGAGCTCGATGCCGAGCGCCGCACGTCCGCCGGCAACCTCGCCATCGTTGAAGTTCTTTTTGACGAACGGCGCATTGTTGATCGAGATCTGCTGGCCGTCCGGCGCGGGAATGAAGGTACGGCTGCCCGCCACGTTATCGATGTAACCGGCGTCGCGCTGGTACCAGCCGACTACGCGCAATGCCGCGGTCGCGCTCAGCGGTGCGTTGACGAACGCCTCGAACTTGCCGCCGACATCGCCATGAGCGACGGTGTTCAGCTCGGCATCCGCGGAGCCGTAGAATCCGGAAGGGTCGGGCTTGTTGGTAATGATCCGGATCGTGCCGGCTTCGGACGAGGCGCCGTAGAGCGTGCCTTGAGGACCGCGCAGCACCTCGATGCGAGCGATGTCGTAGACATGGACGTCGAGCGTGCCGCCGATCGTGGTAACGGGCTGTTCGTCGAGATAGAGACCGACGCTGGGGAGCGAGCCGCTGTGATTGCCATCGCCGCCGCTGGCGACGCCGCGAATATAGATGTTGGTGCTGCCCTGCTGGCCCTCCTGGAACGCCACGCTGGGTGTGAAGCGCGAATAGTCCTCGAAGTTGGTGACGTTGAGTTGCTGGAGCTTCTCGCCGCCAAGCGCCTGGACGCTGATCGGAACCTTCTGCAGGCTCTCCGAACGCTTCGAGGCTGTAACGATGATCTCCTGATTGTCGGGTGACTCGTCCGCCGCCAGCTCAGAGCCCGAGCTGGAAGGCTGCGCAAAGGCAGTGCCGCTGGCGCACAGCATCGTGGATGCAAAAAGCGCGGCAAAAGCCGCGCTGTTCTTGATGGATTTTGACGCTGCGTAATCCATGGGGCCCCCTGGTTCGCTAATAACCAAAACTGCGCTGCAATCCGTGGGGGCGTCAAACCGAAAGCGGACCATTGTGACTGTTGGATGACGAATGGAGTCCGATTGTGGTCATTTTGCAACTGCGAACAGTTTGTGCGGATCAGGCCCTATCATTGCCATCAACGACATCGCCCAAGGCCTTCCTCAGCGGGTCGAGCCAAAAGTCGAAGTTGCGCCATTGATCGACACCGTCGCGATTGATCGGGCGCCGTACCTGCTCGGAGCTGGCGGTGCGCACGGCGCGCTTGTTTTCGTGGAAGACCAGGCAGCCCGGATCGAAGTCCAGTCCGAGGAATGCGAGCAGCCGGCGTATCTCGCCTTCCGGATCCTCGATCAGTTCCTCATGCTGCACACGGTGGATGTAAGTGGGTAGAACGCCGTCGAAATGCGCCATCAAGCCGACATATTCGGCATAATATCGGCCCATGTCCTCAAGCGAATAGCTGAACCCCTGGCCGCGCGCGTAATGCTGCTTGAAGTTGGAGAAGCAGCAGTCGAGCGGGTGGCGCCGAGCGTCGATGATCTTGGCGTTGGGAAGGATCAGGCGGATCAGGCCGATGTTGATCCAATTGTTGGGAAGCTTGTCGATGAAATAGGGGCGATCACTCTTGCGCTGGACACGCGTCCGTTCGAGATATTCGTCGCCCAGCGCCTTGGATTCTGATTGCTGCAGCGCAGCGAGATTGAGCGGAAAAGGAGCGTCGCCGGGTTCGGCGCGTCGCGCACCGAGCCGTTTGGCGATCGCGGGAATGTCGGGCAGCTCCATCGTGCCTTCGACCTTCGGATGGCTCGACAATATCTGTTCGATCAGGGTCGAACCGGCGCGCGGCATGCCGACAATGAATATCGGATCGGGCGCATCCGACCCGAAGTCTTGACGGGCGGCGAAGAAATCCGGGGTGAACAGCGCCCGGGAACGTTCGACGATCCTTGTGATTTCCGCGGGATCGTAGCTGCTTTGCTCGTGGCGAAGCTTATTGCCTTGGTCGTAATGGCCGAACGACTGCGCATATTGCGCGCGCTCCTCATGCGCACGCCCAAGCGCGAAGTGCAGATGGATGCGGTCGGACGGCGTCAAATTCCCACTCCCGAGCACCGCTTCCATGCTCGCGACATCGTCATCGGTGAACCTGACCGTCTTGAGATTGGCCAGGCTCCACCAGATTTCGCCAAGCGAAGGCGCCAGCGAGAGCGCCCGCCGGTACGCAGCGATGCAATCGTCGAGGCGGCCGACGGTCTTCAGCGAATGGCCGTAGCTCATCCATAATTTGGGCTCGTCCGGACGCGCGACCAGAATGCGTTCGTAAAGAAGATTTGCTTCTTCGTAGCTGCCCAGGCGGCCGAGTGCCGCAGCCTTGAGATTCTGCAGGGCCGGATTGGCTGCGTCCTGCGCGATCAACAGGTCAAGCTGCGCGACGGCTTCGGCAGCGCGGTTCTGGCGATAGAGCGCGGTGGCGAGGTTGGCGCGCGCCGGGGCGAAGGCCGGGGCCAGTTCGAGCGCACGGCGCAGGAGCTTTTCGGCATCTTCGTTGCGGCCCAACCGGCCGGCCAGCTCCGCCATCATCCTGATCGCTGCAACGTCTTCGGGATTTTCCTTCAGGCGGCGGCGCAGCTGTGGCTCGGCGCGGGGAAGGTCGTTCTCGAACAATGCCGTGGCGGCGGACAGCAACTCCGGGTCCTTGGCCGAAGCATCGATCGCGCAAAGCTCCGCAGCCTCGGCTTCGGCGTCGGATCCAAGCGCGCGAAAGGCCTTGCCGAGCAACCGCCAAGCGTCCGCATCGTCCGGCTGGTGGCGAAGAATATCGCGCAATTGCGAAACAGCGAAGCCGGGATCTGCTTGCAGCGTGTGTCTGACCGCCCCGAGATCGGGCATCGTAGCAGGGGAGGCTGGTCGCGTCGGATGAGCCGTCATTGCCTGATGATGTGCCGAGGCGTGGGCCACGTCAAACCCGGCAAAGCAGCGACCGTGTCTTGACTGCAATCCCTTGTTAATATTTTTCGGGTCAAAGTATTTTCCGGCAGAATCTTCGAAGCGATCTGCTATGCAGTCGGAGCCGCTTGGGGGAGCGGCGTGGTACCTTGAGCGGGCGGGGAGAAGGCCAGGAGCGTTTAGTGAACGTTCAAACACCCCGCGACTACCTCGATCGCCGTCAACTCGTCAGTGCTCTTCGTAGCCTGCGGCGCGGCGACTTCACGGTCCGCCTGCCGGAAGACGTTTCCGGCCTCGACAGCGAAATTGCCAGCCTGTTCAACGAAGTGGTCAGCCTCAACGGCCAGATGACCGAGGAATTCGAACGCCTTTCGAAGGTGGTCGGCAAGGAAGGCAAGATCACCCAGCGCGGCCGCGTCAAGGCGGCGACGGGCGGCTGGGAGACGGCGATCCGATCGGTCAACGAGCTAATCGAGGACATGGTGCAGCCGACCGCCGAAGTCGCGCGGGTCATCGGCGCGGTCGCAAAGGGCGACCTTTCGCAATCGATGACGGTCGAGATCGACGGCCGGCCGCTGCGGGGCGAATTCCTGCGCATCGGCAAGGTCGTGAACACGATGGTCGAGCAGCTCGCGTCGTTCGCTTCGGAAGTGACACGCGTGGCGCGCGAGGTCGGTACCGAAGGCAAGCTCGGCGGGCAGGCGACGGTGAAAGGCGTTGCGGGTACTTGGAAGGACCTGACCGACAATGTGAACGCGATGGCGACCAACCTGACGGGCCAGGTGCGCAATATCGCCGAGGTCACAACCGCGGTGGCGTCGGGCGACCTCTCGAAGAAAATCACGGTCGAGGTGAAGGGCGAAATCCTCGAGCTCAAGAATACGATCAACGTCATGGTCGATCAGCTCAACAGCTTCGCGTCCGAAGTGACCCGCGTGGCGCGCGAGGTCGGCACCGAGGGCAAGCTGGGCGGGCAGGCGCGCGTCGAGGGCGTCGCCGGGACCTGGAAGGACCTCACCGACAATGTGAACCTGATGGCCGCGAACCTGACGGGTCAGGTGCGCAACATCGCCGAAGTGACGACTGCGGTGGCGTCGGGCGACCTTTCGAAGAAGATCACGGTCGACGTGAAGGGCGAGATCCTCGAGCTCAAGAACACGATCAACACGATGGTCGATCAGCTCAACAGCTTCGCCTCCGAGGTGACGCGCGTGGCGCGCGAGGTCGGCTCGGAAGGGAAATTGGGCGGGCAGGCGCAGGTGCCCGGCGTCGGCGGGACGTGGGCCGATCTGACCGACAGCGTCAACCGCATGGCGGGTAATCTGACCGGGCAGGTACGCAATATCGCCGAGGTGACCACCGCGGTGGCACTGGGCGATCTGTCGAAGAAGATCACGGTCGACGTGAAGGGAGAAATCCTCGAGCTCAAGAATACGATCAACACGATGGTCGATCAGCTCAACAGCTTCGCCTCGGAAGTGACGCGCGTGGCGAAGGAAGTCGGCACCGAGGGTAAGCTCGGCGGACAGGCGCAGGTGCCGGGCGTCGCCGGCACCTGGAAGGACCTCACCGACAATGTGAATTTGATGGCGGAGAATCTGACCGGTCAGGTGCGCAACATCGCCGACGTGACGACCGCCGTGGCGCGCGGCGATCTTTCGAAGAAGATCACGGTCGACGTGAAAGGCGAGATCCTCGAGCTGAAGAATACGATCAACGTCATGGTCGACCAGCTCAACGGTTTCGCCTCGGAAGTGACGCGCGTGGCGCGCGAGGTGGGTTCGGAAGGCAAGCTAGGTGGTCAGGCGCAGGTCGAAGGCGTGGCGGGGACCTGGAAGGACCTCACCGACAATGTGAACCTGATGGCCGGCAATCTGACCGGCCAGGTGCGCAACATCGCCGAGGTGACGACCGCGGTCGCCAGGGGCGATCTGTCCAAGAAGATCACGGTCGACGTGAAGGGCGAAATCCTCGAGCTCAAGAACACGATCAACACGATGGTCGATCAGCTCAACAGCTTCGCCTCGGAAGTGACGCGCGTGGCGCGCGAAGTGGGTTCGGACGGCAAGCTCGGTGGTCAGGCGCAGGTCGAAGGCGTCGCCGGAACGTGGAAGGATTTGACCGACAATGTGAACGCCATGGCCGCGAACCTGACCGGACAGGTGCGCAACATCGCCGAGGTCACGACCGCGGTGGCGCTTGGCGACCTGTCCAAGAAGATCACCGTCGACGTGAAGGGCGAAATTCTCGAGCTGAAGAACACGATCAATACCATGGTCGACCAGCTCAACAGCTTCGCCTCCGAGGTGACCCGCGTCGCGCGCGAGGTCGGCACCGAAGGCAAGCTCGGTGGTCAGGCGCAGGTGCGTGGGGTGGCAGGCACGTGGAAGGACCTCACCGACAATGTGAATTTGATGGCCGACAATCTGACCGGCCAGGTGCGCAACATCGCCGAGGTGACGACCGCGGTGGCGAAGGGCGACCTCTCGAAGAAGATCACCGTCGACGTGAAGGGAGAAATCCTCGAGCTCAAGAACACGATCAACGTCATGGTCGACCAGCTCAACGGCTTTGCCTCGGAAGTGACGCGCGTGGCGCGCGAGGTCGGCACCGAGGGCAAGCTGGGTGGGCAGGCGCAGGTGCCGGGAGTGGGCGGCACCTGGAAGGACCTCACCGACAACGTGAATTTGATGGCGACCAACCTGACCAATCAGGTGCGCGGTATCGCCGACGTCGTGACCGCAGTGGCGCAGGGCAACCTCCGCCGCAAGCTGCAGGTCGATGCCAAGGGCGAGATCGCGGCGCTCGCCGAGACAATCAACTTCATGATCGATACGCTGTCGACGTTCGGTGACCAGGTCACCAACATGGCCCGCGAGGTCGGCATCGAAGGGCGCCTTGGCGGGCAGGCGCGGGTGCCCGGCGCCGCCGGACTGTGGCGTGACCTTACCGACAACGTGAACCAGCTTGCCGCCAATCTGACCAACCAGGTGCGGTCGATCGCCGACGTGGCGACCGCGGTCACCAAGGGCGACCTGACGCGCTCGATCGCGGTCGAAGCATCGGGTGAAATGGCGGCGCTCAAGGATACGATCAACGAGATGATCCGTAACCTCAAGGAGCAGACGCTCAAGAATGCCGAGCAGGATTGGCTCAAGACCAATCTCGCGCGCTTCTCGCGCATGCTGCAGGGCGAGCGCGATCTGACCACCGTGTCGAACCTGATCATGTCCGAACTCGCGCCGCTCGTGAACGCGCAATATGGCGTATTCTACGTCAGCAGCCGCGAATCCGACGAGCCGGTGCTCGAGCTCGCCGCCAGCTACGGCGCCGAGAACAAGTCCGAGCTGAAACCGGCGTTCAAGCTTCGCGAGGGGCTGGTCGGGCAGGCGGCCGCCGACAAACGCCCGATCGTGCTCGAGAACCTCCCGCCCGATTTCGTGCGGATAGGCTCCGGCCTCGGCCATGCCCAGCCGGCCAATGTCGCGATCCTTCCGGCATTGTTCGAGGATGAGGTCAAGGCCGTCATCGAGCTGGCTTCGTTCAGCGAATTCAACGAGACCCACCAGAGCTTCCTCGACCAGCTGATGGAATCGGTCGGCATCGTGCTCAACACGATCGCGGCGACGATGCGCACCGAGGGCCTGCTCAAGCAATCGCAGCTGCTGACGCAGGAACTCCAGGCACGGCAGACCGAATTGACCACCAAGCAGGAAGAATTGCACGCGACCAACGAGGAGCTGCAGGAAAAGGCGCAGCTGCTCGAGAATGAGAAGAAGCAGGTGGAGGCCAAGAATCTCGAGATCGACATGGCCCGCCGGGCAATCGAGGAGAAGGCCGAACAGCTGTCGCTGACGTCCAAATATAAGTCCGAATTCCTCGCCAACATGTCGCATGAACTACGGACGCCGCTGAACTCGCTGCTGATCCTCTCGAAACTGCTCGCCGACAATCCGCAGGGCAATCTGAACGAGAAGCAGACTGAGTTCGCGCGGACGATCCACTCGGCCGGGTCGGACCTGCTGAGCCTGATCAACGACATCCTCGACCTGTCGAAGATCGAATCCGGCACAGTGTCGATCGAGCTTGGCGATATGCCGTTGAGCGGGCTCAAGCAGCATATGGAGCGGACCTTCCGTCAGCTTGCCGCCGACAAGAGCCTCGATTTCAATGTCGATTTCGACGCCGAGCTGCCCGCCACGATCCGGACCGACGAGAAAAGGCTGCAGCAGGTCGTGCTCAACCTGCTGTCCAACGCGTTCAAGTTCACCGCGCAGGGCAGCGTCACGCTGGGCGTTCACCGCGTGACGGGCGGCTGGAGCACCAATCATCCGGTGCTCAAGAACGCCGAACATGCAATCGAGATCGCGGTCACCGACACCGGCATCGGTATTCCGGAAGACAAGCAGAAGCTGATTTTCGAGGCGTTCCAGCAGGCCGACGGCACCACCAGCCGCAAATATGGCGGTACCGGGCTTGGCCTCTCGATCAGCCGCGAGATTGCGCGATTGCTGGGCGGCGAACTTCAGGTGCGGTCCAAGCCGGGAGAAGGTTCGACCTTCACGCTTTTCGTGCCGATGGAGGCCGTGACCCATGCCGCCTCGATCTCGCTCGGTGCGCCCGCGCGCTACGACAATAGCGGCGCCATCGTGCCGAGCGCGCTGCCGACGAGCCTCGACATCGCCGACGATCGGGATTCGCTTGGCGACCAGCCGTTCGTGCTGATCGTCGAGGACGATCCGACCTTCGCTTCGATTCTGCTCGACCTCGCGCACGATGCTGGGCTGAAAGGGGTCATCTCGACCGCGGGAGCGGGCACACTCGCGATGGCGCGCAAGCTTCAGCCCGACGCGATCACGCTCGACCTCGGACTGGCCGATATCGATGGCTATGTGTTGCTCGACCTGTTGAAGCACGACCCCATGGTCGGCGAGGTCCCGATCCATGTGATCTCGGGCGCCGAGCAGGCGGCCTCCGTGCTTGGCATGGGGGCGTTCGGAGTCACCGAGAAGCCGGCCGGTCATGACGACCTCGCCAAGGTGTTCGCCGATCTACACGGACATATCCAGCGCCGTGCGCGTCGGGTGCTGGTCGTCGGCGATGCGGCTGCCCGGAAGGCGGTGATAGCCGCGATCGCCGATCCCGATATCGAGGTCGAAAGCGCTGCCTCGATCGCCAAGGCCAGGGACAAGGTCGGCGCGATCAACGTCCTGCTGATCGCTTATGCCGATACGGACTCCATCCTCCGTGAAATGGACAAGCTCGATGGTGTTGCGCAGTCGGTTCCGGTCCTGATCCTGAGCAATCCGGGGGACGAAGGCCGAATAACCGCATCGGTCAGCGAGCATGGTGCGGCGCGCGACATCATCGTCCTCACCGGCTTTGAAGAGATTGCGCCACGGCTTACCTATGCGACGCGCCGCGCGCGACGGCCGATCAACGACAATGAGAACCAGCTCTCACGGCTGCGGGATGTCCCGGAGCTGGCCGGCGCGAAAATCCTCATCGTCGATGACGATATCCGCAACATCTATTCGCTGACCAGCGTGCTGGAGAGCTACGATGTCGAGGTGCTTCACGCCGAGCGCGGCCGGGACGGCATAGTGATCCTGGAGCAGACACCCGGCGTGGACGTTGCGCTGATCGATATCATGATGCCCGAAATGGACGGCTATGAGACGATGCAGCAAATCCGCGCGCGGCCGCACCTGGCCGAAGTCCCGCTCATTGCCGTCACCGCCAAAGCGATGAAGGGCGACAGGCAGAAATGCCTCGATGCCGGCGCGTCGGATTATATCGCCAAGCCGGTCGATATCGAGTTGCTGCTCGCGCTGCTGCGCGTCTGGATCGGCCGGGCGCGCGACCGGAGCGGAGCGCTCGATGCGGCCGGCGGGACCGCGGCCAGAACGGACACCACCCAGGCGGCCGCGGAATAAAAGTGTCTAGTGATCTGAAGACTCGCAAGGGTGCCAAGTCGGCGCATCTGTCGGGCGACGGACCTTCGCCGCAGGGCGAAGCTGCGGCCTTTGAGCGCGCGCGTGTACTGGTCGTCGATGACGACGAGCGCAACCTGCTGGCGATCCGCACCGTGGTCGAGGAAGTGGCCGATGTCGTCGTGGCGGCATCCGGCGACGAAGCGCTCAGGCACCTGTTGAAGGGCGAGTTCGCGGTCATCCTACTCGATGTCTACATGCCGGGGATGGATGGCTATGAGACGGCGCAGATCATCCGCAGCCGCGAGCAGACCAAGCGAATACCGATCGTCTTCCTGTCTGCGGTCAACAAGGAAACCGAGCATCTGATCCGCGGTTATGCGATGGGCGCGGTCGACTATGTCTTCAAGCCGGTCGATCCGTTGATCCTTCGCTCGAAGGTCAATGTCTTCGTCGATCTTTTCACGATGCGGCGCGAGATCGAGCGCAAGGCGGATCAGGAGCAAAGGCTGCTCGATTCAACGTTGCGCGCCCATGCAGAGCGCTTGCGGGCAGAGGAAGAATTGCGCAGGGCCGAGCAACGTCAAGCTGCGATCATCCAGTCGCTCCCGATCATCCTCTATCTTGAGCCGGTCGATGCCACGCCGCGCATTCCGCAGTTCGTGACAGGCAATTTTACCGCCTTGACCGGGTTCCCATTCGAGGAACTGCAGAAGCAGCCCAATCTTTGGCAGGAGCGGCTGCATCCGGATGACCGAACACGGGTGCTTGCGGCGCTGGCGTCAAGGCGCAGCTGCGGCAATCTGGCGGTCGAGTATCGATGGCAATGCGCCGATGGCGAATACCGCCATTTCCTCGATCAGGCAGTGTTCCTGCCGGGCGCCGACGGCGGCAAGGACCAGTTTGCTGGAACATTGCTCGACATTACCACCCAGAAGAATCTCGAAAGCCAGCTCATTCAGGCGCGCAAACTGGATGCGATCGGCAAGCTGACCGGCGGCATTGCCCACGACTTCAACAACCTGCTGGCAGCTGTGCTGGGAGGGCTCGGGCTCATCGATCGCAAACTTCCGCTGGATGACGAGCAGCGCAAGATCATCACGATGACCAGGCATGCCGCCGAACAGGGTTCTGAACTCGTCAATCGGCTGTTGGCCTTCGCGCGACGGCAGAAGCTCGAACCGGGGGCGATCGAGGTAGACAAATTGTCGGCCACGATGCGCGATCTTCTCCACCATACGCTTGGCGGGCTGGTGCAGCTCGAGTGGCGGCCGGACAAGGGCCTGTGGCACGCCTTTGCCGACGAAACGCAGCTTGAGCTCGCTTTGATGAATCTCGTCATCAATGCGCGCGACGCAATGCCGGACGGAGGCACGATCACGGTGTCGGGCGCCAATCGCGAGATACGTTTCGAGGACGAACTGGGCCTCGCCCCGGGCGACTATGTCGTGCTGAGCGTGAAGGACGATGGATCGGGGATTCCGCCCGAGATCCTCGAACAGGTGATGGAGCCCTTTTTCACGACCAAGGATGTCGGCAAGGGTACGGGCCTGGGCCTCAGCATGGTCTATGGGTTTGCCCAGCAATCAGGCGGAACAATGCGGATCGACAGTGTGGTCGGCAAAGGGACCGACGTCGAGATATGGCTGCCGCGCGCGCCCGAAGGCACGGAGACGAAGACGGACAATGACGAAGGAAAGGCGGCGAGCCTGGAATTCAAGAAATCGCTGCGGATCCTGGTTGCCGACGACCACGAGGGCGTCCGCGCCACGACGGCGGCATTGCTGCAGGATCTCGGTCACCAGATCGTCGAGGCGGCGGACGGCCCGTCGCTGCTTTGCCTGCTCGAGGCTGCGCCGAATGACTTCGACCTGATCATCAGCGATTACGCAATGCCGCTGGTTTCGGGAACTGACGTGATCAATCGTGCGAGAATCCTGTGCCCGGGCGTGCCTTGTATCATCATCACCGGCTATGCGGAGACGACTTCGATCGCGCGCCGCCCGGCGGACGTCCAGGTACTGGCCAAGCCCTTCACATTGCAGCAGCTGTCCGATGTGATTCGTAACGCAGTGGACGAGGATCGGGCCGTTGCTGCCGAATGATGGAGTAACTGCCGCCGTGTTCTGAAAGCGGATAGCGTCGGCATGGTTTACAGGCCGTTAGCATCTGACTTTCAAAATCGGCGGTTTTTCGCGGTTGGCCCGTATCTTGCTTCGCCACAGCCATGCTCAGACGTCTCGGCCGCCTCCTTGTCATCCGCTCTCGCTGGGAGGCCTATGCCGTCATTTACGCGCTCGCCGTGGGAGCGGCGACACGCGGCATGGAATATCTGCGCGTATACCCGGGCATTCCCGGCAGCCTTTTGTTCCTGGCCTGCACATGCGCGGTGTTCATGGGCGGCGCCAAGATCCTGGACGGCGTTCCCGTACGATGGAAGGGCGACGACCGCCGCCGCACCGATCGTCCGGATCGCCGGATTGCGGAGAATGAGGCCTGACCACTCGTGAGGTCGGAAGCTAGAGTTTGTTCACGCAATCCTTGAGGCGCTCCAACAGAATTGCGGTGTCGAAGGGCTTCTCTACGAAAGCGGCGGCGCCGAGCAACATCGCTTCCCTGGCGAGTGCGCTTTCGCCGTGACCTGTCATCACGATCACCGGCCAGAAACAATGCCGCTTTGCCAGCGCGCGCAACACATCCAAACCGCTTATCCTGGGCATGCGCACATCGAGTAACAGGCACGCGGGGCGAAGCGATACGAGCATGTCGAGAAATTCGAAGCCACTTGAGAAGGAACGGCTGTCCATATCCTCTGCGGAGAGCATGAAAGCGATCGACGCACGAACATCCTGATCATCGTCGATGATGTAGATCATATTCCTTCTGCCACATCGTCCACCGATTCGCTCCGGCCGTTATCCTGGGCGGGACGGCTGACTTTCGAATGGAGAGACGACAAGGAAGAATACGGTATCGCGCATTCAGCTTCCCGTTTGTGTTTTGGAGTAATGCGGCGTGATGAAACGCCGGGCATATGCACAGCTGAGCAAGCGCGACATCTTGGTCGCTCCGCGTACCGAGGGCGAATATGAGAGCGCGGGCCGCGGCCATGTCGAGCGTTCGCACCGCACGACGGTGAATGCGGCGGTCATTCTGAATGCCGAGTCTGGCGGCGTCCAGGCGACTGCCTGCGATGTTTCGAGCAGCGGCCTCAGGATCGCGGTCGACGCACCGCCCGCAACCGGCCCGATCACGGTGAAGCTGGTCGGCCTCCCCATCTTTTCCGGCAAGATTTGCTGGCGTGGCGACCGTCAGATCGGTGTCGAGCTGGAGCAGCCGCTTTCGCCGGACTGCCTCTCGACGTGGATCAGCATACACGGACTGCGCCGTCGCCCCGGATCAGTGGCCTGATTGGACGGCTGCCAGTTCGTTGCCGCTAGGATCGACGAACTGAAACCTGCGGCCTCCCGGAAAATCGAATATTGGCCGGACGATCTTGCCGCCGGCAGCCCCGACGGCTTCGAGCGCCGCTTCCAGATCCTCGACTTCAATGACGGGAAGCGGTCCCTTGGTCGCCTCGTCGGGATCGGCCTGGAGACCGATATCGGTGTCGCCGGTCGTCGTTGCCGCATAGGTGGGACCGAATTCGGTCAGCGACCAGCCGAACGCCTGCTCGTAAAAATGCCTGGCCGCCGAAGTGTCGCCGACCGGCAATTCAACATAGTTCAGACGCGCCATGATCGGTTCAGTAGCGCCGGAGCAGGCCGGAAAGCCGTCCCTGAATCTGGACTTGTTCCGGGCGATAGCGCTGCGCGGAATAATTACGGTTGGCCGGGTCGAGCCGAACCATCGATCCCTCACGGCGGAAGGTCTTGAGCGTCGCTTCCTCATTGTCGATCAAAGCTACGACGATCTCGCCGTCGCGCGCGGTGTCGGCCTTGCAGATCAACGCGAAATCGCCGTCCAATATGCCTTCGTCGACCATCGAATCACCGGCGACCTCGAGCGCATAATGCTCTCCGGGACCAAGCAATGCAGCGGGAACGGCGAGGCTCTCTGTGCCTTGCAGGGCCTCGATCGGCGTACCCGCAGCGATGCGGCCGTGCAGCGGAAGGTCGACGATGTCGTTGGTGACGGCACGCAACGGCGGCGGCGCGCGAAACGGTATGACGTTGCCGGCCGGCGCAGCGCTGGTGTTGTTCTCCGGCATCCGGAGCACTTCCAACGCCCGGGCACGGTTTGGGAGGCGACGAATGAAGCCGCGCTCCTCAAGCGCGGAAATGAGCCGATGAACGCCCGATTTCGATTTGAGATCCAGCGCGTCCTTCATCTCTTCGAACGATGGCGACACGCCGCTTTCGTTAAGATGATCATGGATATAGCAGAGCAGTTCATGTTGCTTGCGCGTCAGCATTTTCCGGGCTCCCTCGGAACGAATGCAGAACGTGTAGGAACAATCGCAGAATCTGTCAAGCGTCGACGATGGCTGCGTGGCTTAATGGCGGTTGCTGGCGTCAGTTGGCCTCGGAGCCGCGATTCTCCAGCTCCTTCTTGAGCCTTGCAATGACGGCGTCATGGCGCGTCACCTTTATCTCGCTTTCGGCGGCTTTCGCGAACTGATCGGCATATTCCTCGCCGACCACCTGGCCGAATTGTGACCGCGTCGCGTCCACCAGCCCGGGCACCTTGTCGACGTCGCCTTTGATGATCTGGTCGAGATGGACGATGAACCAGCCGGAATTACCAGGCGCCGGAAGAATCTTCGACTTGTCCCTCCCGAGCGAGAAAATCGCCCGCAGCGGGGGAGGCACACGATCGCCGCCCTGCGCGATGTCCATGCGCCGCGCGGTAGTCGATTGTACCGGGGGCAGGGCAACGCCGGCTTTGGCGAACGCCTCGCGCATTGGTGTGCCGGCATTGATACGTGCCAGCAGTTGTTGCGCGAGCGCCTTGGCGCGCGCTTCGGCCCTGCTCCAGACCAGATCCGCGCGGACCTTGGCGGCAATTTGCGCGAGCGGAGGGGGAGCAGCGGGGACGATGCGCCCGGGGGCGACGATCGCGTAGCGAGTGCCCTGCGTGATGGTTTCGACCACCGGATCGTCGTCGGGTGCGAGGTCGAACGCTGATTTGAGAAGGGCCTTTACGTCCGCTGTCGGTTGAACGCCGGGAGCATCGGGATTCAAACCATTTTGCATGACCGGCGGCGTTTCCTGGACCTGCAGGCCATTCGCCTTCACGGCTTCATCGAAACTCGATCCGTTGCTGATCGCATCCTCGATCCTGGTCGACAGATCGGCGAGCGCGGCAGCCGCCTTCTGCTGGCCGAGACCCTGCGCTATCGCGCCGCGCACGGCTTCGAGCGGGCGCCCCGGGATCAAGGTGACCCCGTCGACCTTCAGAATGTGCCAGCCGAACGGACTTTTGACCGGGGTGGTCACGCCGCCCTTGGCGGCGGCAAAGGCTGCGTTGGCGACATCCTGCGATGAGAGCGCGGCGACTTCGGCTTTCGTCTTTTCACCCAGCGCGGTGTCGGCCGCGCCGAAGCCTGCTTCGGTTGCCGCCTGCGCGAAACTCTTGCCGCCGGCGATCTTGGCAGTGAATGCCTGTACCGCTTTCTGGTCGTGCAGAATGACCTGCGATAGGGTTCGCTTTTCGCGCGGCGCGTAGATCGCCGCATTCGCCTTGTAATAGGCCTGGATGTCGGCATCGGTCGGCACCGACGCGGCCGTTACATTGTCGAGGCCGAACGCGGCATAGCGGATGACCCGTCGCTCCGGGATTGTGTAGCGGGCCACATTCTTCTTGAAATAAGCTGCGACTTCGGCGTCGGTCGGCGGGGTTCCCGGACCCATTGCACGCACCGGGACGAGCCCAATGCTTCCGGTACGTGCCTCGACCAGCAGCGTGGCATATTCCCTGGCGAATGCCACGGGCATCTTGGGATTTATCGCGACCGGGATAAGCATCTGCTTCTGAATGATCGCCAGCCGGAAATCGTCGCGAAGCTGCTTCTCGGTGACCTTGGCATTGGCAAGCGCGCCTTCGAAGGTCTGACGGTCGAACTTGCCCACAGCGTTGCGGAATGCCGGAATGCTGGCGATCTCACCATCGACCAGCCGCTTCGACGCCGAAAGGCCCTGCTGGGCGCCGAACGCAAGGATGACCTTGGACGAGATGAGCTGCGACAGCAGTTCGTCGAGAACGCCGGTGCGGATGAAGGTCGGCATGTCGAGTTCGGGCCGTTCCTGGCGGGCCGCGTTGAACGCCCGGTTGAGCCGGTCGCTGGTTTCGGTGGTGGTCAGCGATTCACCGCCGACAATGGCGACATGCTCGGGACCCATGCCCAGCTGCCCCATGCCGCCCTTGCCGCCGGAGCCGACGCCCGTGATCACGAAAGCGAGCATGATCAGGCCGAGCAAGCCGACCACGATCCAGGAGTTGCGGACTTTACGGAAAGCACGAAGCATTAAATTTTTTCCGGGCTAATGAGGGCGCCCGTCTTTGGCAGAGCGGAGGAGTGCCTGCAAGCAACGCGACCGACCGGGCCGGCCGAGCTTGGCCTGGGTGCGAACGGTTGCTAGGCGCGGTGCCGACTTGAGGAGTGAACAATGCGGCGCAAGTTGATCGTAGGGAATTGGAAGATGAACGGGAACCGCGGCCAGCTTGCGGAACTGTCCGAAATTGCCGCCGCGGCGCGCGAGGCCGCCGGCGTCGATGTCGCCATCTGTCCGCCGTTCACGCTGATCCCGCTCGCGGTCCCGCGCGCCGGTGGAATGATGATCGGAGCGCAGGACTGCCATGAGCGCGAGGAGGGCGCTTACACCGGATGCGTTTCCGCAGCCATGGTCGAGGAAGCGGGTGCCCGGATGGTCATCGTAGGGCATAGCGAGCGCCGTCTCTATCAGCTCGAAAGCGACGCGACCGTGCGTGCGAAGGCCGAAGCGGCGCTCCGCCGCGGGCTGATCACGATCGTCTGCGTCGGAGAGAGCGAAGCCGAGCGGGAAGCGGGCAGGGCGCTCGACGTCGTGCGCGCGCAGCTCAAGGGCTCGCTGCCGGCCGATAGCGCCGATGGCGAACTGGTCGTTGCCTACGAACCGATCTGGGCGATCGGTACAGGCAAGACCGCGACCCCGATCGACGTCGCCGACATGCACGGCGCCATTCGCGCCTGGCTGACCGAAAATCTCGGCGACATGGGCGGGCGGATCAGGATTCTCTACGGCGGATCGGTCAAAGCCGACAATGCAGCTGACCTGATGGGGGTCGAGGATGTCGATGGGGCGCTGGTCGGGGGAGCAAGCCTTACGGCAGAACAGTTCATCCCGATAATCGCCGCGGCGACCTCGTCGTTCTGAACAGGCTATCCATTGCCGTAACGGCGACGATCGCCTAAATCGCGGCCGAATTACGCATTTGCTGAAAGCACACCGACATGTTCGCATTCCTCATGATCATCCAGATGATCGTCGCCGCCGCACTGGTCATCACCATCCTGCTGCAGCGGTCCGAAGGTGGCGGCCTTGGCGTCGGCACCAGCAGCGCGGGCCTGATGACAGCCCGCGGCGCCGCCGACTTCCTCACGCGCGCGACCGCGATCCTCGCGACGATCTTCGTCGTCCTGAGCATAACGTTGGCGGCTTATGCCAGCTTCAAGACGGGACCGCGGACGATCGATACCTCGCTCGCCAAATCCGGGCCTGCACCGGCGGCCCAGATTCCGGGCGTGCCGGGCCCCGGAACTTCTCCCGGCTCTGGCGCCGTCCCGATGGCCGAAGATCCGTTGGTCGCGGCGGCGAGGGCGAATGCCGCGCGATCGCAGGGCAAGGCGCCGCCTGCCGGCAACAGCAGCCAGGGCGTACCGCTGGCCCAGTAAGCGCTCGTTCGGCGGCACATTCGATCTAAAATATTCTCCTTGCCGCGATTCTCCGGCTTGCGCTGCCGGTCATCGCCGCCGTAAGCCTTTTCTCCCATGGCGCGGTTCATTTTCATCACCGGCGGCGTGGTTTCCTCGTTGGGCAAGGGCCTGATGGCGGCCAGCCTCGCGGCGCTCCTGCAGGCGCGCGGATTCAAGGTCCGGATCCGCAAGTTCGATCCCTATCTCAACGTCGATCCGGGCACGATGTCGCCCTATCAGCATGGCGAAGTCTATGTCACCGACGATGGCGCGGAGACCGATCTCGACCTCGGCCATTATGAGCGCTTCACAGGCGTGCCGGCGCGCCAGTCGGATAATATCACGACCGGCCGTGTCTATCGCGACATCATCACCAAGGAGCGGCGCGGCGACTATCTCGGCGCGACGGTGCAAGTGATCCCCCACGTCACCAACGAGATAAAGGCATTCGCGCTGGCGGAAACCGAGGGGCAGGATTTCATCATCTGCGAGATTGGCGGGACCGTCGGTGACATCGAGAGCCTTCCGTTCATCGAGGCGATCCGGCAGCTCCGGAACGATCTCGGCAGGGGCAATACGGTTTCGATCCACACGACGCTGATTCCCTATATCGCGGCGGCAGGCGAGCTGAAGACCAAGCCGACCCAGCATAGCGTCCGCGACCTGACGTCGCTCGGCATCCAGCCCGAAGTCCTGCTGTGCCGGGTCGATCGTCCGCTGCCCGAAGGCGAGCGCGCCAAGATCGCGCAATTCTGTAACGTTCGCCCCGAGGCGGTCATCCCCGCACTCGACGCCAAGAGCATCTACATGGTGCCGCTGCAATATCATCGCGAAGGGCTCGATGCCGAAGTGCTGCGCGCGTTCGGGATCGAGGACGCACCTGCGCCGGACCTGCGGCGCTGGGAAGATATCATGGATCGGCTCGACCATTTCGAGGGCGAGGTGACGATTGGCGTGGTCGGCAAATATGTCGGTCTCCCGGATGCCTACAAGAGTCTCACCGAAGCGCTTGTGCACGGCGGCCTGGCCAATCGAGTCAAGGTGCGGATCAACTGGCTGGACGCCGAACTCTTCTCCGAGAACGGCAATGTCGCGCCGATGCTCGAGCCGGTGCATGGCATCCTGGTTCCCGGCGGCTTCGGCGAGCGCGGCAGCGAAGGGAAGATCGCGAGCGTCCAGTTCGCGCGCGAGCGCGGTGTGCCATTCTTCGGCATCTGCCTCGGCATGCAGATGGCGTGCATCGAGGGCGCGCGTAATCTCGGTGGACTCGCCGAGGCATCGACGACCGAATTCGGGCCGACGCCCGAACCGATCATCGGGCTGATCACCGAATGGATGGGCAAGGAAGGGCTCGAGAAGCGTGCGGCCGACGGCGATTTGGGCGGGACGATGCGGCTTGGCGCCTATGAAGCCAGATTGAGCCCGAACAGCCACGTAGCCAGCATCTACGGCAGCAATCCGGTCAGCGAGCGCCATCGCCACCGCTACGAGGTCAATGTCCACTATCGCGACATGCTCGAAAAGGGCGGGCTGATCTTCTCCGGAATGAGCCCCGACGGGCAGCTGCCCGAGATTGTCGAGCGGCCCGACCATCCGTGGTTCGTCGGCGTGCAATTCCATCCTGAATTGAAAAGCCGGCCGTTCGATCCGCATCCCTTGTTCGCAAGCTTCATTGCCGCGGCCCTGAAACAGAGCAGACTGGTTTAACCGCTCGATCCGACTGGCCCAATGGCGGCGGGTCGGCTACCAGATCGCCATGGAGACCCACTCCCACAAGACCTTCGTGTTCGGCGTCGTCGCGATATTGATCGTGGCTTTGATTGCCTATTTGGTATGGGCCTCACCGAAATCCGGCAAGCTGGCGCGCCATTACGACATGCTTTTCGAGCGATCGGTCGCCGGATTGAACGAGGGTTCCCCGATAACCTTTTCGGGAGTTGCAGTGGGCCGCGTCGAGAGAATCCGGTTTGATCCAATCGATCCCGATATCGTTCGCGTCCGTGTCATCGTGATCGATTCCGAGGCGCCGATCCTGCAGGGCACCAACGCCGCCATAAAGCGCGATCTTTTCGGGCAGGCGCTCATCACGCTTGATGGGGCGGTGACTGGTGCGCCGCCGATCCTGCCGGCGAGGCCGGGCGAAGTGGCGGTCATTCCGGTCAAGAAGCAGGGTGGACTCATGGATGACCCGGTTACGCTCGTCGAGAACATCTCGCGTACGACCGACCGCCTCAACAACATGCTGTCGCCTTCGGGGCGGCGCACGATTTCCGAGAATATCGCCAAGCTCGAGGAGCGGAGTGCGGCGATGGCGGCACAGGCACCGGCCCTGGCGGCCAAGTTGGCGAATGCGCACTTGGCGATCAGAAACGGGGCGCAGATGGCGGACAACATGGGTAAGAATGCCGATGCGATGGACCGTAAGCTGCAGGCGATGCGCGGCGACAAGGTCAGGGAAATGCATGCCCAGATGGCTGCCGCGCGCGCCGGGCTCGAAAAGGTCAACGCTGCCGCGGCCCAGGCGCGGACCAAGGTGCAGGCGCTCAACGATTCAGATCTGCAGGGGAAGGTCCACGAGTTGCGGGTTACCGCAGCGGAGTTCGGCGACGCGGTGAAAAAGGTCGACCAGGGCGGCGTCGGTGCATTGATGTCGCAGCCAGCGCTGCCGGACTATAAGCAGCCGCACTAATGCACTGAGCGCCTTCCGCGATGCTCAGGCGCTGCGATCGTTCTTTGCGGCGATGAAGAAGGCGAGCAGGCCGAAGCCGAGAAATCCGCCCATCACCGTGCCCATCGTCTGTCCGAGCACGGTCTGGAAGTCGGCGCTGATCCGATCCGGCTGGGTCATCCCCATGCGGGCAAGGTAGAGCCACAGCCCCGCAAAACCCAGTTCGATGATTAGGACGGCAAGGATCACGCGCTTCTTTTTCGTCATTCCATTTCCCCTCAGGCCGCCCCATACCGGCTCCGAACGTGCCTTCATCGAACCTGCGGGTCAAATGGGGGGCTGGTCCGATCCACAATCCACCGGTAGCGTGACTAGATGCCCCTGACGCTTCCGCCCCCCGACAGATTGGCGCGCGATGCGATCGAGATGCTCGCAAAGCTGATCGCGTTCGACACGACGTCGCGCAATTCCAACCTCGCGCTGATCGCATTCGTCGAGGAGCGGCTTGCCGAGCTGGGCGTGGCCGGCACCCGCGTGGCCAATGCCGATGGCAGCAAGACGAACCTCTATGCGACATTGGGACCTTCGGTGGAGGGCGGGGTCGTGCTGTCCGGACACAGCGACGTGGTGCCGGTCGATGGGCAGGATTGGGAGTCCGACCCGTTCGTGCTGACGCGGCGCGGGGACCGCCTCTTCGGACGTGGCACGTGCGACATGAAGGCGTTCCTCGCGCTTGCGCTTGCGGCCGCGCCTTGTTTCAAGGGGCTGGGCCGGCCCGTGCACCTCGCAATTTCCTATGACGAGGAGGTTGGGTGCATCGGCGCGCCGGCGATGATCAAGTCTATCGCCGAAAACCTGCCCATGCCGTCGGCGGTTGTCGTCGGCGAGCCGACCAACATGGAGGTGGTGAGCGCGCACAAGGCGATTTCGACCTGGATCGTGACGGTCAACGGACATGAAGCGCATTCGAGCCTCAGTCACCTCGGCGTCTCGGCGAACATGGCGGCGATCAAGCTGATGAGCAGCCTGGCAGAGCTGTCCGACCGCCTGACTGGATCCGCACCATCCAACTCGCCCTTCATGCCGCCTTATGCGACGCTGACGATCGGCCAGATCAACGGCGGCACCGCAGTCAATATCCTCGCTCGCGAGTGTGTGTTCGCGTTCGATCTGCGCTGTCCACCGGGGCTCGACCCGGACGTTGTGATCGCGCCGTTCATGGCCGAGGCCGCTGCTATGGACATGGCGCTGAAGGCGAAATTTCCGGGCTGTGGCGTGCGCGTCGCGCGGCGATCGAGCGCGCCGGCACTTGCCCCCGAACCGGATGGCGATGCCGAGCGGCTCGCGCGCCGCGCTGCCGGCGACAATGGCCCGGCGCGTGCTGTCGCTTATGCGGCCGAGGCCGGCCAGTTCCAGCAGGCGGGGTTCTCGACGATCATCTGCGGGCCCGGCTCGATCGACCAAGCGCATCAGCCGAACGAGTATATCGAAATCGCGCAAATCGAGCGCGGCGCCGCCTTCATGCTGCGGCTCGCCGAAGTGCTCGCCCACTAGCCTCCGTACGGCCGAGTGATGACCTCCATCATGTGGCCGTCGGGATCCTCGAAATAAACGCCGCGGCCGCCATCGTTCGTGTTTATCTCGTTCGGCCGCGTGCGCGCCGGATCGGCCCAATGCGGGATGCCCTCGTCGCGGATCAGCGCGAAGGCCTGGTCGAACCGTGCGTCATCGATCAGGAACGCGTAGTGCTGTGGTGAGACCGCGCCTTCCTTTTCCATGAAGTCGATCGAGACGTTGTTGTCGAGGGCGATGACCTTGAAATGATAGAAATCGACGGGCGCGGGTCGCCCCAGCATCCGGGCCAAGAAGGCGGAGGATTTCTCCTTGTCCCCGCACCAGACAATCGTGTGATTGAGCTGGACGCCCATCGCTGTCGCTAAAGTGCTTTTTCAATCGCGCCGACGACCATCGGATCGTCCGGAGCAACGTCGGGCGCAAAGCGCGCGGCGACATCGCCGTTGCGGTCGATCAGGAATTTCTCGAAATTCCACAGCACGCCGGGCGCCGGGTTCGGCTTGATCCCATAACCTTCGAGCTTGGCGCGAAAATCCTCTTTCGCTTCGGACTTCGGCTGCGCTTCGGTCAGACTCTTGTAGAGCGGATGCTGATCTTCGCCCGTGACCGCGATCTTCGCGTACATCGGGAACTTCACGCCATAAGTGGTGTCGCAGAAGCTCTGGATTTCTTCGTTGGTGCCGGGCTCCTGTCCGCTGAAGTCATTGGCCGGGAAGCCGAGCACTTCAAAACCCTTTTCCCGATATTGTTCGTAGAGCTTTTCCAGCCCTTCATATTGCGGAGTAAGACCGCATTTGGATGCTACGTTGACCACCAGGCGGACCTTGCCCGCGTGGTCGCCAAGCGAGGCCGGTTTGCCATCGATCGTCTGCACCGGAATCGATTCAATCGCGCTCATCGGGCTGCTCCTCTGCTCAGGTGACTCATCTATCGCCGCGCCTTGTTACGCTGGCGCGAGCGTCATTTCCAGCCGCCTGAAGATGGGCGCAGCAGGTGTCTGCTGCGCCCGATATCGGTCAGACCGAAGTGGCGTCCTCGAGCGCCCGGGCCTCGACGTCCTCATGCATGCCCGATGGATTCTCCAGGTCGAAATGCGCGAGATCGCCGTCGATCGGAATGCCGATCGCGAAACTGGCAGAGCGGCATTCCTCACTGCCGTCATCGCGTCGATAACGCGCCTCTGCCACCACCACCGGCTGGACGCTGTCGTTCATGCCGAGCGTCGACAAAGTGTGGGCACGGTCGATCTGACGCAATTCACCGGCGTCTATCTCGGCGACGCGCGTCACGGTCTTGCCGCCGATCAACAGGCGTTCCATGTCCGACTGAGGCGTGGCCCCGGCGGGAAACATCCAGGTCGAGACACGCACGTCATGCGCCGGGGCAGTGCCCTTGTTGTCAAGCGTCAACTCGAATTCGACATGGGCATCTTCGCCGGTGACGCCCGCGCGAAGCGGACGCATATTGAACTCCAGATCGGGAGCGTCCGCCGGCACATCGTGGCGCGGCTCCGGCGCACTGCGGGTCGCCAGATACTCGACCGGCTGCTCGATTATGGGCGCGACTGCAGGTGCTGCCACGATCGGCGCGGAATCCCCGGCCACTGTATCACCTTCAAGATCGGAATCGTAGCGTTCGTCAACGGTCCGGCGACGACGGCGAAGCGCGAAAAATGCGCCGATTACGATCAGGAGCAAAGCGGCACCGACCAAAAGCGAGCCTAGAAGCGTACCCGTCCGGGCAGGCTCAACGACGGGCGGCGCCGTTACGGGCGTGGGCAGAGGAGCGGCTTCGCCAATCGGCGCGAGTGCCAATGGCGCCGGGGCAGCCGCTGGCGGAATATCACTGGCCGGGGGCGGTGGCGTCGCACTGCTGGACGACGACAGCCGCGCCGGAGCGCGTTCGGCTCGCACGCGTGGCGCCGGTGCTGCTTCAGGGACGGCTTCTGGAACTGCTACTTCGGGTGCAGCCATCGCCGGCGCGGGTGCCGGCTCGACCGCCGGGGATACGTCGGGCGTAACGACCTCGACCACTGGCGGCGGGGGAGTTACCTGGACGACCGGAGGCTGAGTGGAGGGATCCGTCACCTGAGCGGCGAGCGGGGCGAAGGGAAAGGCCGCGGCGACGCCGAGAAGGAGCAGGCCGCTGCCATTGAGCAAGGTTTTCTGTTTCATGGATGGTAAACACAGCAGCGTGGTGGGTGGCTACCGATCCGCGGCAGGTCTGCGTCCATCCGTGTCCTACAAGGGATAAATCGAGGGCGCTGTGGTGGCGGTCAGCCGAAACTATGCTTGAGCGTCACATAGGGCAGGATGTGGATGTTGCGCTTGCGATATTCGAACAGCGAGGGGTTCGGATTGCTTCTGTCGGGATCGAAGAATGTCCGCTCGCGCGTGACGGGTGCGCCGGTCGCATTGTCGAGTCCCAAAGTCAGGGTTGTCCGCTGGCTCGGGCGATATTCCGCAAATGCAGTTACGTAGGGCGCTTCTTCCTTGGTGCGATCGATCTCGTCGCGGCGATAATATACAGTGTCGCTGTTGCTGCTCAGCCCGAATCCCCAGGCGAACTTGCCGAGATCCTGGCGGAAATTCACGTCCCACACCCACAGATTGAAGGCGGTGAAGTGCCGGTTGCGGTGGGTGTAGGGGTCTTCGACGGAAGTAATGTTGAGCTTGCTGTGCGCGGTGAAGCGGCCGCCCTTTATTCCCAGCCTCGCCAGCGGAACGTCAAAGGTATTGCGCAGGATATATTTCTTGCCATTGCCGAGGTTGCCCGGCGCATCGAAGCCTTCGGGCGTCGGGACGCGGTCCTGAACCTGTGACACCAAGGTGTAGCCTGCCTCGAGCTTGATCAGGCCGTCGCCGAGGATGGGGCGCTCGATCGTCGCGAGGAACTCCCAGGCGCGCTCGGGAAGCAGATTGGCATTGCCGCCGTTGACCCGGTCATTGCTCAGCTCGGCGACGCTGATGAAATCCTCGAACTGAAGCTGCGCGACCGTCCGGCTCACCGAAAGCTGCACGTGCCAGTTGTTGTTCGAGCGCCAGTCGAGCGACGCCTTGGGCTTGAAGAACTTCAGAAAGCGTTCGGCCTCCGCATCGCCGGTGACGATGAGGCGCGATCCTTCCCAGGTGAGACCGAAGTCCAGTCGCATGCGCGGTGCGATCGGGCGGCCGGCGTTGATGAAGACTTCGGCGCGATGCTCGTTGACGACTGCGTCGCCGATCGGGAGATCGACGATTTGCCGGTTGCCCGCATCGTCGATCGTGAACAGGTCGACGTTGCTGCGCAGGCGATTAATCACGCCCTCCGCCCCGGTCTCGACGCTCCAGCCATTCCAGTCGCCTCGATTCCAAACGATGCGCAGGACGCTCTCCTCCTTGTCATCGTCCAGATCCTGCGCAAAACCGCCAAGCACATCGCCATCGATGCGATTGAGCGACAGGTCCTTGTTGAGCCGGTGCCGGCGCGTGAGCAGGCCGACCAGCTTGATGCCGCCGCCCAGCCACGGCCGGGTGACATCTCCGCCAAGCTCATATGTCCTGGTCCGGTAGCGCTCCGTCAGCAAATCGTCGCGCACGATCCCCATCGCGGGAACGACGTGATTTTCCTGCGTCAGCACGAACTTGTCGAGCGACGCCTTGCCATTGATGTGCGCGGTTCGATTGACGCCGTCATCATATTCCCACGAAGCGGCAATCGCTGTTCCCGGTTCCCTGATGTGATTGAACTTCGTGCGACGCTCGATCAGTGCACGGTCGGGGAGCGACTGCAGCGTGTCATATCCTTCTTCGTCCGACGACGCGTGGGTATGGCTGATCGATGCGTTGAACGTCGAACGGCCGCGCTTCGTCAATGCCGAGACGCTGCCGATCGGAATGAGCTGGCCCGAGAACGATCGCCGCAATGTGCCCTCCACAGTGCCGGCTATGCCGCCGGTGCTGGTGAGGATCAGATTGACGACCTGCGGCTTGCCCAGGAATTCGGACCCGAACAAATCACCGGGTCCGATCTCGACACGGGCGACGCGGTTGGCCGGAATTCGCGCCAATATCGTGTCGAGCGTGTCGCTCTTCGAGCTTGGCCGTTGACCGTTGATGACGACATTGCCGGCGGTCTGGCCGAAGCCGCGCAAATCCTGATTGCCCGAATCGAGCGTGAAGCCCGGGACGTGCTCGACGATCTGCAACGCGGTGGACGGTGCGAATTGCTGAAAATAGGCTGCGTCATAGCTTGTGCGTCCGCCCGCGCCGCCGGTCTGGGCGGCGGCCGGCTCGGCCTCGCCGGCGAAAAGCGCCATGGCGACACCCAGACGGACTATGCCCAATTTCGCCATTCGACAAACGCTCCCCTTCCAGTCACTTATCCTTGGCAAGCCGGATCAGGCAAGGAGGTCAGGGGCAGCGGCTGTAACGAAGGGGTTCGGGTGATGCATCGTCGCCATAGTCGCGGCGGATCAGCCTACGGCCTCCGTCCTGTGCGTCGAGCACGATCCGACGGCTCCACGTCATCCCTTCGCCGCTAAACGCGAAGTCGTCGTCGATCCGGCTCGGCGTCTGTTCGGCGATCTTGCCGAGCTTTGCGCGCGATTCATAGAAATGGAGATCGTCCTTGCCGACCGTGAGAAGGCCCTTGGCGTCACCAAGCTGGCTGGTGCAGTCGGCAGGGACCATTCCCCAGCGACCCCGGATGGCGTCAGGGATGCCAACGGGCAAATCGTCGACGGCGGGCGCGGGCGATGGTTCGGCAACGTTCATGGTGTCGGTCGCCGGTGTCGCAGCCTCGACCTGGTTGGTGGCGCCGTCGTCATAGTTACCGGACTCGGACGGATGGCAGGCCGCGAGACCCAGCGGCAGGAAAATCGCGCACCAGCGGAGAGGACATCTGATCATCGGGCGCAAACAATCGCCGAGGCGCAAAGCTCCCTCATGCCGTTCAAAAGTCGCGGGAAACGCCTTCTCGCGATGTGCGTTTAGGCGTCAATCTAGCAAAGGAGACCTGCAATGCCTCGTGGCGACAAGGATGCCTATACGGACAAGCAGAAGAGGAAGGCCCAGCATATCGAAGAAGGATATGAAGACCGCGGCGTTCCGGCAAAAGAAGCAAAAAGTCGTGCCTGGGCGACGGTGAACAAGGAATCGGGCGGCGGCAACAAGTCGGGATCGGGCCGTGGCAAGCCCGATACGCACGTCTCATCATCGCGTGGTGGCCGCGCCCACAAATCCGGTTCATCCGAACAGCGATCGGCGGCCGCGCGCAAGGGATGGGTGACGCGCCGCAAGCATGGGAACGGCTGATCATGATCCGCAAGCTGAAGTCTGGCGAATATCGGCTCTATTCGCGCAAGACGGATCCCAAGACCGGAAAGCGACGGAACCTCGGGACCTTCGGCAGCCGCGCCGCAGCCGAGAAACACGAACGCGACGTCCAATATTTCAAGAGCAAAGGCGGATAGCCGGCGCGATCAATCCTGCCACAGGCAGCTGAGTTCGATGCCGTTGCCAATCGGCAGCAAGGCGCTCTGGAACTCCGGCGCAGCGTGGATGGCGGCGCGATAGCGCGCTGCATCCGCGCGCGCGCTTTCGGGCTCAATCATATTGTCGGCGACGATGATTGCATTGGGTGTGAGCTTGTTGCGGAAGGCTTCGAAACAGGGAACGTAAAGATCTTTCCAGATATCGAGCAGGACGAGATCGAAGCGTTCATGCGACGCCTTGATCAGTTCGACGGCATCGCCAGTCCGAAAATCCACAAACGCATCGAGGCCGGCATCGGCAAGCTCGCGCCGCGCATAGGCCTGCTTTTCGGCGACTAGGTCCATCGTCACGACAGTGCCGCCGGTCCGCCGCGCGGCGTCGGCCAGGAATAAGGTCGAATAACCGTAGCTCGTACCCAGTTCGAGGATGAGCTTGGCGTCACGGCCGATGATCAGGTCCTGCAGCAGGCGCGCGACATGTTCGCCGACCGGCAGCAGGAACTTATCGCGATCGAACGCGGCCGGCGACTCGGCAACCAGGGCCTGTTCGTCGGCCATGCGGGCGGAATAGCGTGAGAGCACACGATTGAAGCTATCGTCCATAATACATCCTGATTGCGGGCGGATGTGCTCGTTTCCGCGTCAAGGTAGTGCAGACGGCGCCACGTTGGTAGCCCCCGACACTGAACGGCCCGACCGTCAGGCCGGGCCGAAAGATCGCATCGCTCTACCGACTACCAGTAGCGGTTACGCAGCACCTGTAGAACCCGTCCGGTGCGGACATTCACCAGCAGAAGGTCGTCGCCGTAGCGAATCCAGCGCTGCCAGCGACCGGGGGCATTGAGCCTGTAGCGGCCAAAATCGGTGATGTAGTATCGGCTGCCATAGAAAGCGGGGCGCAGCTGATAACCGATCGTGACCGGACGATACCTCCAGCCGCGGTAAGGCGACGCGTAGGCCACGCGCGCACGGTGATCGCGACGGTCCTGGCGCAATTCGCGGCGCGCATCGCGCACATCATGCCGCTCGGCGGCGAGAACGCGACGGTCGTGACGGACTTCGGCCCGTGACTGTGCGTTCAAACTGCCTGGCAACGCGGCTGCAGCCATCAATCCGAGAAGTATCAACTTACGCATTTACACTCTCCTTCGAGAAATCCCCTGTGCGCCGCGAAAACATTCCAGCGCCAACAAGGTTGCCTAAAAACGACAGTCCGCCGCGGCTTCCGGTTCAGCCAAGGGGACACAATGGCTGAGTTGGGCGTTGCGGCACGACACTCAGGCATCTTACGCTTGTTTAAGCAGGACGGATGCCGAATTCACAAATTGCCTCTCGCAAGCGTTTGATCTATCAATTGCTTGAGGGGCGCCAGGGGCTTGAAATAGCCGGGGTTTGAACATGGCCACTAAAAGCGTTCTGAGCTCCAGTACCGCCGACACCAGCTCCGACCTGGAGTTTGCGCGAGAGATTTTCACCGAATATGCGGCGGCTTTGCACGCGACGGGTGACAGCCTCGACCACGGGTTCCTGCGATCGCTCCAACTCGTCCTCGGCTGTGAGGGCCGTCTAGTGATCGGCGGGCTTGGGAAGTCGGGGCATGTGGCGCGCAAGCTGGCGGCGACGTTCAGCTCCACTGGTACGCCTGCACTGTTCCTGCATCTGGCCGAGGCGCTCCATGGTGATCTGGGAGCGGTGCAATCCGGCGACGTTGCACTTCTGATCTCGCATTCCGGCGAGACTCTCGAACTTGCGCCGGTCATCGATTATCTGGGTGCGATCGGGGTGCCGCTGATCGGTATCTGCGCAAATTCGCACTCGGCGCTGCTGCTATCCGCGGATGCGCAGATCGTGCTTCCCGCTTGGGATGAAGTGTGCCCGCAGGGCCTTGCGCCCACGACTTCGACGATGATGGCGCTTGCGGTCGGCGATGCGCTGGCAATGGCGGTCATGCGTGCGCGCGGCTTTGGCCGAGCAGACTTTTGCCGCCTGCACCCGGCCGGCGCGCTGGGCAGCCGTCTTCGGGCCGTTTCCGCAGTGATGCGGACCGGCGATGCCATTCCGCTGGTGCACCCGGACACGCCGATGCTCGAGGCGGTTGTGGAGATGACGACCAAGCGGCTTGGCGCGGTCGGAGTCATCGACAAAGCAGGCCGGCTGGTCGGCGTGATCACTGACGGCGACCTGCGTCGCAACCTTCACAGATTGTCCGATGGGTGCGCCGGTGACATCATGAGTCGCAATCCCAAGGTCGTGCGGCCAACCCTCATGGTCGAGAATGCGCTCACCGTCTTCAGCCGGCACAAGGTCACGATCCTGTTCGTAGTCGACGATCCTGCCGATCCCCGGCCTGTCGGTGTCGTGCACATCCATGATCTGTCGCCGGTCCGCGCGACGGGGTAAGGCACGCTGCGCGTCGCGATCATCATTCCCGCACGCTATGAATCCAGCCGCTTTCCCGCCAAGCCGCTGGCAAGGTTGCGTGGCGTTTCCGGTCAATCCAAACCATTGATCCAGCGCAGCTGGGAGGCGGCGCGCGCCGTGCCCAATGTCGCATCCGTCCACATCGCCACCGATCATTCCGAAATTGCCGATGCGGCGCATGGCTTCGGTGCGGACGTGCTGATGACCTCAGCCGGTTGCCGAAATGGCACCGAACGCTGCGCCGAAGCGGTCGAGCGGCTCGCCGACAGTCCGGACATAATCATCAATCTGCAGGGTGATGCACCGCTGACTCCGCCGCATTTCATCAGCGCGCTAATCGATGCGATGACCGCGGACAGCGCTATTGAGGTGGCCACCCCCGCGCTTGCCGTGAACAGAGCGCACTACGCAGGCCTTAAGGCGGACGAGGCAGCCGGGCGGGTAGGTGGCACGAGCGTCGTCACGACCAGCGCAGGGCGAGCGCTTTACTTCTCCAAGCGCCTGATCCCCTATTTTACCGATCAGGAAGAAGAGCCGACGCCGCTGCGTCTCCACGTCGGCGTCTATGCCTATACGCCCTCCGCGCTGCACGATTATCGCGCGGCTGCGGTATCACGGCTCGAGCAGCTTGAAGGACTGGAGCAACTGCGCTTCCTCGAGCTTGGGGTAGCCGTTCAGGTCGTCGCGGTCGCACCGCCCGAATGGGAAATATGGGAATTGAACAACCCGAGCGACGTCGGCCCGATCGAGCGCGCGCTGGCGGTGATGGGACGCGCATGAACCTTGCCGAGATGCCGGACCAGTATCAGCTGGTGCTCTGCGACATCTGGGGGTGCGTGCACGACGGAGTCCGCATATTCCCGGCTGCCGCCGATCTGCTGCGCGCGTGGCGCGAACAGGGTCGCCTCGTACTCCTGATTACCAATGCGCCGCGGCCCGCGCGTGCGGTGCAGGACCAGCTTGACCGGCTTGGGCTCGGTCGGGGCAGCTACGATCATGTAATAACGTCGGGCGATACTGGGCTGGAGGCGCTGCGCGATGAGGGCCGCACCCATGCCGGCTTCATTGGCACTGCGGACGATCGTCGCGTCCTGAGCGAGACCGGAATCACTCTGGCGCCCGGGCCGGAAGGCGACGTCGTGATCTGCACCGGTCTTGTCGATGGCAGCACGGATGCTGCCGATCATGACGCCATGCTGCGGGAGATGAAGGCGCGGGATGCGCGGCTGTTGTGCTTCAATCCGGATCGGGTCGTCCTACGCGGCGGAGTCGCCGAGCCTTGCGCAGGAGCGATTGCCGAACTTTACGAAGCGATGGGCGGTACGGTCGATTATTATGGCAAGCCTTATGCGCCGATCTACCGGAGGTCGCTGAAGGTTGCGGAGCGGATAGCGGGTCGTACCTTCGATTCTTCCGAAGTGGCTGCGGTCGGCGACAGCCTTTCGACCGACTATGTCGGCGCGGTCGATGCGGGGTTCGCCTTCGTGTTCATCACCCAGGGTATCGAGGGCGAGCGGATCGACGCCGAAGGCACCGGCGAAGTGATCGCGCGTTTCGCAAGCGTGCGCGGGGTCGATCTTCCAGAGCCGCTGGCGGTGGCGCGGTACCTCGGTTAGACTTTCGCGCATGGAGAAATGCTCGTCGTGAACCTGTGCGGACACGAGGTTGGTCCGGACCAACCCTTCTTCCTGATCGCTGGTCCGTGCGCTCTTGAATCCGAGGCGCTTGCGCTCTCGACGGCGGAGACGCTGCGGAGAATTGCCGAACGGCTTGGCTTGCTGCTCATCTTCAAGAGCAGCTTCGACAAGGCGAATCGCAGCTCGGGCCAATCCTATCGCGGCCCCGGAATGGAGGAGGGGCTGCGTATCCTTGAGAAGGTGCGGCGGGAGGTAGGCGTTCCGGTGCTGACGGACGTCCATGATGTAGCGCAGGTCGCTCACGTTGCCGCGGTGGTCGACGTGTTGCAGACGCCTGCCTTCCTCGCGCGGCAGACGGATTTCATCCAGGCGGCAGCATCGGCCGGGAAGCCGGTGAACATCAAGAAAGCGCAATATATGGCGCCGCGCGACATGATCCACGTCGTCGAAAAGGCACGCGCGGCAGCGCGTGCCGCGGGCGGGGACGGGGAGAATATCCTGGTCTGCGAACGCGGTGCGTCGTTCGGCTACAACAACCTTGTCTCCGACATGCGCAGCCTCGTGATCATGCGCGAGACCGGTTGTCCGGTCGTGTTCGACGCAACGCATTCAGTGCAGCTTCCGGGCGGCAATGGGGCAAGCTCCGGCGGCCAGCGCGAGTTCGTGCCGGTGCTGGCCCGCGCCGCGGTCGCAAGCGGCGTTGCGGGGCTGTTCATGGAAACGCATCCGCGACCCGACGAAGCGCTGTCGGACGGGCCGAACGCCTGGCCGCTCGACCGCATGGAGGGTCTGCTCGAAACGCTCGTTGCGCTGGACGCCGTCGTGAAGGCGCGGGGCTACGCGGAGGAGACGCTGTGAAGCCGGTCGTCTTCATCCACACCAATGAGAAGCAAAAGCTCGGCGCTCTGGTTTCCGCGCACAGCTTTCGTCGCAATTCAAGCGATCCGGGATCGTTCGAGGTCAGGCTGCTCGAAACGAAGGACTATCCTGAACTGCTGGTTGCCGGACGCACGTTTCTGCGCGCCGGTTTCCTGCGCAGCTGGGACCCGAACGATCTTCAATCCTTCACGCCGCTGCGCTTTGCGCCGCCTGACGTCATGGGTCATCAGGGCGTCGCGCTCGTGGTCGATCCCGACGTCTTCGCGGTTGGCGACGTGGGCGAGCTGTTTGCGCGGGACCGGGCCGGCAAAGCGATCTGGTGCGTGCCGCGCCCTGGTCATAATCGCTCGAAAGAATATCTCGCGACCTCGGTCATGCTGCTCGACTGCGGCAAGCTCCCGCATTGGCGCCTTGCCGAACAGCTCGACGCGCTGTGGAACAATGAATTCGACTATACCGACTGGATCGAGCTGCGCCGCGAAGATCGATCATCTGTCGGCTTGCTGGAACCGGAATGGAACGATTTCGATCGTCTCACGCCGGCGACAAAATTGCTGCACACGACGAAGCGCCGCACCCAGCCCTGGAAGGCCGGCCTGTCGATCGACTACACGCTGCGCGAAAGCAGGTTCGGTCGCCTGACCGCTCCGATCCAGCGCTGGTTCAACCTGCGCTACCGCCGCCATCCCGACCGCAATCAGGAGAATTACTTCTACGCCCTGCTCGCGGAAGCGATGGACTGCGGCGCAATTGACAGGGCCGAAGTCGAAGACGCGATCGCCCACAAACATGTGAGGCCCGACTCGCTCGTCCTCGCAGATCGTTGCCGGGGCCGCTTGTGGCCGGCGCGGGACGCTACCTCAGAAGCTGCCTGACCTTCAGGGTAGCTTCCCTCAGCACGTCCGGCGCCGTTCCGGCGCGCGGCTCGTCGATCGTGCCGGCGAGGCCTTGCCGCTGCAATCCGGTCCAGAAGAAACGCAAATCGCGGGGATGGACCGGATGTCCGGGACGCACGAAGTCCATCAGCCCCATCCAGAGCGCGCCGAACCAGGTGCGCCGCACCGGAATGATTCCAAGCGGTTTGCCCGTTCGCAGGGCGTCCGAAATCATGGACACGCTGTCGGCAGTCACGAAGATGCTGTCGGCCGCTTCAAGCAACTCTGCATAAGACGGCGGGCCTTCGGTCGGCGCAACCAGGGCTGGCATGTCCAGGGCGTCGATTGCCTGCGCCGCCCCCCGCAGGACTTCGGCCGGCGTTCGCGGACTTCCCAGGACGATCAAAGACCCGCCTGTCCGCTCCACATACCCCAACAGCCAACAAATCGCCTGAACGACGTCGGCGCGGCGGACGCGCCAATAGCGGCTTGGGCCGCCGATCAACAGCAGCCGCCGGGGCGGCGGAAGGTCGGCCAGGAGTGCCTGCATTGCCTCGCTTGGCGCGTCCGAAACGGGCGTCGTCCCGATCGCAATCGGAAAGCGCATGACATTGGGCGCATCGGGAACCGGATATTGCGGCGTAGTGATGACGAGGTCGAAATGCTTCGGCGATATGCGCGGATTGCCCAGGTGGACCGATCGCACGCGGCCGCGCTTCCGGATCGCGCGCACGACGGGCACACTGCGGTGACCGATCGAGATGATCAGGTCGGGCGGATCTCCGGCGACGCTGTTCCTGCACGCCGGTTTCAGGCTGCGCAGGCTGGCGCCGAGCAATGCTGGGCGGAGGCGCCGAAGAATATTGTAGCGCAGGATTTTCGTCTCGAACGGAATTCCGAGGGCTTCGGCAAGGCTCAGCACCTGGTTGTTGTCGCCGCGATGTGCTCCGAGCAGCACCCAGGCCCGCAGTCCCCCGTCGCCCGGATCGTCAGCGGTCAATGCGCTGCCTTCGGCTGAATGCGTAAGCGATATTCGTGGAAAAGCGGTGGGATCATCTGCAAGCCGATCAGCAGCATGCATACGACATAGCCGAACCCGGCGCCGTTGAGCCCGAAATGCTGCGCCAACGGAACGATCGTGAGCAGGTAGACGACAGTGGCAACGACCCTGGCACGCAGTGGCACTCCGGGCCGGTTAACGGCGTAGCACATCGGCCCGAGCGGGAAGCTGACCATGGTGACGAGCAGGCCGAACACCATCATCGCCAGCAGCGCGGATGCCGGCGCGAAGCCGGCACCGAATACGACTGCTATGAAGGACTTACCACCGATCAGCACGATCGCGACGAAGACCAGCCCCATCGCTGCCGAGAGCACGGTGCCGCGCAGCATCAGGTTCCACGGTTTGCGGGTCGACAGGTCGAGCCGCATGACTTCGGGATAAAAGGCCTTCGACAGCATGTCCGCGGGCTTGTTCGCGGCCTCGACGATGCCCGCGGCGATTCGATACTGGCCGGCGGCCGTGGTCCCGAGCAATCCGCCGACGATAAGGTTGGCGAGCGGACCCCAGCCGGCCTGCAGCGAGGTGGTGAGGTTGGTCATCAGCGCGAAACGCCAGGCGCCGGTGAGATGGCGCGCATGGCGCCGGATACCCAGCCTGAAGCCGCGGAGCAGCTCGCGCCGGCGCATCTCGCGCAGCGCGTACCACCATTGCGCGAGATCCCCGATCAGATCGGTTATGTACCAGATGACCAGGAAAAACAGGAAATCGGCCGAGATCATCCAGCCGATACCGGCCAGGATCAGCCGGACGCCCGGCGTGATCGTGCCTTGGTAGGCGAGCAGGTCGAAGCGGTCGAGCAGGCGCAGTATCCCGCTCGGCGTGGCGGACGCCATCGTCGGCAACAAGGTGCAATAGAGAATCGCGTAAGGAAGGTGCCGGTGGTCGATATGCAGCCATGCGGCGAGGAACGGCAAGACCGCCATTGCGAGCAGCATCCCGACGACTCCGCTGGCAATATCCAGTCCGGCCGCGAAGCCGATGCCGTGCTGGACCTGCTTGACATCGCCCGCGAGCAACGCGGGCGCACCGTAGCGGATCACGATCTGCCAGGACTGGAATTTGATCAGGCCCGACGCCGCCGATGCGTAGCTGTGGACGAGGATCAGCAAACCGAACAGATTGGTGTCGAGGCTGTGCGCCGTGAACGACAATGCGCCGAGGCTGAGCACGCCTGCGACCCCGCGCGCCGCGGCGAGATAGCTGCTGTTCTTGAGCAGGCCCCGAAACGAGGCATCGCGTAACCAGCGCTTCATCGCTGCGTCATGTTCATCTACAACGGCCCCATAGCGGCGACGCGCGCTGAATCGAGGCCATGAACACATTTTCTCCCATCATGAAGGGGACCTGGCGCGCGGCGCAGCCGGCGGATGCCGCGTCTAGCGCAGTGTCCGGCGATTATCCACCTGCGCGGCCTTGGGTCGATCGCCTGTGAGTAGGCCGATCGTTCACATCGGCTACGCCAAGACCGCGACCACATGGTTCCAGAAGAGCTTCTACCCGCGCGTGCAAAGCCATTCCTACGTGGCGCGCGACGTGGTGCGGACGGCGTTGATCGAGCCGAATGCGCTGAGCTTCGACGGCAACGTCGCGCGCCAACTGCTGGCCACCGGTGGGCGTCCGGCGATCATCTGCGAGGAAGGCCTGGTCGGCTACCTGCATAATGGCGGTGTGGCCGGCATGGTGACGCGCGCGTTCGCCGAGCGGATCAGGACGGCGCTGCCCGAGGCGCAGATCGTGATCTTCCTCCGCGCGCAGCCTTCGATCATCGCTGCGGCCTATCAGCAATATGTTCGGGGAGGGGGTACGCACGGACCGCACCGCTTCCTCTTTCCGCACGATTATCTGATCGGGTCCAACGCCGAGACCTACAAACAGCCGCGGTTCGACATCGACCATTTCTTCTATTCCCGACTGACCGACCTGTATGATTCGCTTTTCGGGCGCGAGAATGTCCACGTCTTCCTGATGGAGGCGTTTCAGCGCGATCGGGCGGCTTTTCTTCGGGCCTATGCGGGCCAACTCGGCATCGACGTGGATTTCGACACGCTGTCGATGGAGCCGCGATTGCCGACCTACGGGGTGGCGCTGACGCACGTCGCTCGCTTCCTCAACCTTTTCACCGCGCGGTCGGTTCTGGACAAGGATCCGATCCTGCACATTCCCGGCTGGTACCGCGTCCGCCGCTATCTGCTGGAAGGGCTGAACCGGGCGCGGCTGTTCGGATCCAAGCCGTCATCGGCGCGATTGCTCGGCGAGGCGACGGTCACCTGGCTCAACGGCTATTTCGCCGAGGACAATCGCCGCCTCGCGGAACGCGGGCTACCGGTTGCCGACTTTGGCTATCCGCTGACGAGCGCGGAGGCGGCGCTCGATCGTCCGCGGGCCCGCCGATGGAGGAAATGGCTCGCGTCCTGAACGCGTTCGGCGGATTTCTAGGCTATGCCGGCGAGAAGCGGACGCAGCGCACTGACATCCTTGATGGATGAGTAGCCTTCGTCCGTGAGCAACAGATGGTGCCTGTCCTGCGGCCGGCCCATATATTTCGCGGCTGCCTCGATCCACGCCTCGTACCAGGCGATCAGGAAGGCCGGATTCTCATACTGCCTGTCGATCACCTGTTGCCGCTTCAGCGCCTTTTTGCTGCCGGCACGTGCGCTCGGCGACGCAAGGCGCGCGCGCAACGCATCGGATCGATTGGCGAGCGTGATCAGCGTGATTCGCTTTGCCGAGGCGAGCAGATGGAAAGCGGGATCGCGTCCATGCGAATGCAGCGGCCGATCGAACGGGCGCAGCATGTCGTAATGATAGACGAGCGTCGGGATCGGCCCGGTCCGTAGAGCATCGATGCCATTCGCCTGCACCGTCTCGAAATCGCCTTCGATCCCGAAGCGCGCGCGCATCGCCGGCGTCTTCAGCGCTTCGATGAAGGTCGACTTGCCGACGCTGGTCGGGCCGGACACAACGACCAGATGATCGATCTGCCGCCGCCGGGCTTCGACGATCCAGCGTCCCTTGAACGAGGATGGATGAAATCGGATCGGCTCATAGGCCTTGGAATGGCCGTTGATGATCGTTGCCATCGCCTTTTTGGTGAAGGTGAAGGTCCGGTCGGCGGCACGCGTGCTGTTGCTGGTGTCGCCCAGCAGCATGATCGGCGCATTCGGGCCGCCGAAGAGAGCAGCGACATTGGCCACCTTCATGATCTCGGCCAGCGTGACCGGCGCGACCTCGAGGTAGAAGCGATTGGCGGCAATCGTCATGATCTTCCGGATCGCGGCGACGGGGTCGTAAAGATGGTGCAGCACGTTGAGGCACAGCACCACATCAAAGGACTGCGGCGGCGCGTTCCATTCCTCGAAATCGGCAGCGATATATTGGGCGCGCGGATCGACCACCGCAGCGATTTCACGCGCGTGACGGAGGCGTTCGGGAGAAGTTTCGAGGCCAGTCGCGGCCGCAGCGCCCTGCTTCAGCGCCTCGAGGCAGAAATGGCCCAGCGAAGAGCCGATATCGAGCAGCGAAAGACCATTGAGGTCGCTCCCGAACAGCACTTGGTCCATCGACGTGCGGCGATGGCCGCCGGTCGCGATGCCGCCACCGAGATCGATGTCCTGATATTTGATGTGCTCGGATTGCAGCAGCCGGGCAATCTGATCGTCGCGCTGTGTGTCGTCCAAGGAAATCCGCCTGATACAGGCCGGAGCCTAGGCGAAGCGCCGTGAACGAGCAAGAAGCGGACGCCCGGACAGGCTAGATGTGCAGGCCCGCGCCGAGAAATACAGTCTGAAGGACGCCGAGGGTGAGGGCCGCCGCAACGCAAATCCATTGAACGGGCAGTGATGTGGCGCTGGAGTTTTCAATCTGCATGATATGCTCCTTACGATCGCGCACTAGGCGTCCGCAGGTAGCAAATAGGTTAATCGCCAATACCGAATTTACCGCGTTGCGTCGGAGATGGAGCAGATATCGACCCAGCGGCTGCCCAGAATCTCGGCGAGGCGCAACGTTGGAGCCCTCACCGAGCTGTTGCGCGAGCCGGCAGCCGGGAAGACCTCGTCATAATCCTTCAGCGAGACATCAAGATAGACGGGCAGGGGATGCGCGAGGCCGAACGGGCAGACGCCGCCGACCGGATGTCCAGTCAACGCCTGGGTCTCGTCGGCGCCGAGCATACGCGGACGGGCACCGAACGCCAGCTTGGTCTTGCCATTGTCGAGGCGCGCATCGCCGCGAGTGACCAACAGGACCACTTCGTCGCGCAGGCGTATGGCGAGGGTCTTGGCGATGCGGCCGGGCTCGACGCCGAGCGTGGCTGCCGCCTCCAGCACGGTCGCGGTGCTCGCATGCGCATCGATGACCTCAAGGTCGGGCGCGTTCTGCGCGAGCCAGGCCTGGGCCGATTCAGCGGTCATGACTCAGGCCTTGGGCAATGGGTGGCATCCATTTGAACGCATATACACGGATCATTGGCACCGATAGGCCGTGTGCAATAACCCCAAACGACAAGTGCCCGGGCATCGCTGCCCGGGCACCCGCTTGGCGACATGATCGCCAACCCCCTTAAGATGCCTGGCCCGCTCGCTTTCCCTCACCTCGCAGAGGGTAGCGGGGCCGAAGCCTCCCCGAACCGCGGCCGTTCAGGCTTACGTTTCGAAGACTTCAGCTACGCAAGAAGCGTGAAATTGTCATCGCCGAATCGGGCGCAGCGTTACTTTGATGCACCCCTGTGGCGCGACCGCCACAGGCGTTGACGCCGCCCAGGAACGGTCATGCCAGGCCTGCGATCACCGCCGTTGCCCGGACCGGCTTTGGCCCCTAGAGACTCGGCCCAACCTTTCCAGGCCGGAATTACAACGACCGATGCGCCTTTCCCGCTATCTTTTGCCCGTCACCAAGGAAACGCCTGCCGACGCCCAGATCGCAAGCCATAAATGGATGTTGCGCGCCGGACTCGTTCGCCAGACCGCAGCGGGAATCTACACCTGGCTTCCGCTTGGCTTTCGCGTGCTCAAGAAGATCGAGCAGATCGTCCGCGAGGAGCAGGACAAGGCGGGCGCGATCGAACTGCTGATGCCGACGATGCAGTCGGCCGATTTGTGGCGCCAGTCGGGCCGCTACGACGCTTATGGTCCCGAAATGCTGCGCATCACCGACCGACACGATCGCGAGATGCTGTACGGGCCGACCAACGAGGAAATGATCACCGCGGTGTTTCGCGATTCCGCGCGCAGCTATCGCGATCTTCCGCGCACGCTTTATCATATCCAGTGGAAGTTCCGCGACGAGGTGCGGCCGCGTTTCGGCGTGATGCGCGGCCGCGAATTCCTGATGAAGGATGCCTACAGCTTCGACCTCGACGAGGCCGGGGCGCGGCTGAGCTATTATACGCAATTACTTGCCTATCTGCGCACGTTCCAGCGGCTCGGCATAAAGGCGGTGCCGATGAAGGCGGCGAGTGGTCCGATCGGCGGCGACCTCAGCCACGAGTTCATCGTGCTCGCGCCGAGCGGCGAGAGCGAGGTTTTCTACGACAGCGAGCTCGAGGATTTCGACTGGCAGCAGTCGGGCGTCGCCTATGACGATCCGGCCGCGCTTACCGGTTTGTTCGAGAGGGTCAGCAGCATGTATGCCGCGACCGACGAGACGCATGACGAAGCGCGCTGGAGCGAGGTTCCCGAGGCGCGCCGCCGCCAGGGCCGTGGCATCGAGGTCGGCCACATCTTCTATTTCGGCACCAAATATAGCGCGAGCATGGGCATGTCCGTGCAGACAAAGGATGGCGGGCAGGTCCAACCCGAGATGGGGAGCTACGGAATCGGCGTGTCGCGGCTGGTCGGCGCGATCATCGAGGCGAGTCACGACGACAACGGGATCATCTGGCCCGAGCCTGTCGCCCCGTTCCAGGTCGGCCTGATAAACATGCGCGCGGATGATGCCGCGTGCATGGCGGCCTGCGACGATCTCTATGGGCGCCTGAATGCGGCCGGCATTGAGACACTCTATGACGATCGCGACGAACGCGGCGGTGCCAAGTTCGCGACCATGGATGTGATAGGGCTGCCATGGCAGCTGATTGTCGGACCCAAGGGCCTTGAAAAGGGCGTGGTCGAGCTCAAGCGCCGCGCGACTGGCGAACGGCAGGAGTTGTCGCAGGAAAGCGCGCTGGCCAGGCTTTCCCAGGCATGATCCTTTCGCGTTACGAACGTATGATCGCGCGGCGCTACTTGCTGCCGGGACGTGGCGAGGCGTTCATCCTGGTTGTCGCGGGGTTCGGGATGGTTGCAGTCATGCTCGGCGTCTGGGCGCTGATCGTCGTGATGAGCGTGATGAACGGCGCGCGTGCCGAACTGTTCGACAAGATCGTCGGCATGAACGGCCATGCCATCGTCCAGGGCTATGGCGGCCGGCTTCCCGACTGGCGCCAGATCGCTGACGAAGCGATTCGCACCCCCGGCGTCACCGCAGCGGTGCCGCTGGTCGAGCAGCCGTTGATGGCGAGTTTCGATGGGCGGGTCGAAGGTGTCCTGGCGCGCGGCATGCGGCGCGACGACATCCTCAGGAATCCCGTCCTGCGGGGGAAGGTCCTGGCCGGCTCGCTCGAGTCGCTTCGTCCGGGATCGCAGAATGTCGCGATCGGAGTGCGCCTCGCCGAAGCACTCGGCGCGACGGTCGGCGGGCAGATCAGCCTGATCAGTCCGCAGGGCCGGACGACGCCATTCGGCACGGTGCCCCGCATCGTGTCCTATAATGTCGCGGCTATCTTCGAGGTCGGCGTCTACGATTACGACAAGGCGTTCGTGGTGATGCCGATCGAGGATGCGCAAACATTGCTCATGCTCGGCGACAATGTCGGCATGGTCGAAGTGCAGACCAACGACGCCGATCACGTCGACAGGATCGTCGCACCGCTGGCCGCGAAGGTCGGCGATCGCGGCGTCGTCACTGACTGGCGGCAGATGAACAGCTCGCTGTTCGAGGCGCTGCAGGTCGAGCGCGTGGCGATGTTCGTCATCCTGTCGATCATCATCCTCGTCGCCGCGTTCAACATCTGCTCGTCGCTGATCATGCTGGTGCGCGCCAAGACGCGCGACATCGCCATCCTGCGCACGATGGGTGCAAGCCGAAGCGGCGTGATGAAGGTGTTCATGACCGTGGGCATCACGATCGGCACGGTCGGCACGCTGGCGGGACTGGTCCTTGGCGCGATCACGCTCTTCTTCCGCCAGCAGGTGATCAACTTCTTCCAGATGCTCACGGGCCAGAACCTGTGGGATCCCTCGATCCGGTTCCTCACCGAACTGCCGGCGCGGACAGATCCCGTCGAGGTAGCCGCCATCGTGCTCATGGCGCTGGGCCTCAGCTTCCTGTTCACGCTCTATCCGGCCTGGAAGGCGGCCGGTACCGACCCCGTCCAGGTGCTGCGCTATGACTGAGGTCCTGGCGGTCTCCGGCCTGCGCCGCGACTTCCAGCAGGGCGGGGTGACGATCCACGTCCTGCGCGGCGTCGACCTCAACGTGCAAAAGGGCGAGATCGTTGCTTTGCTTGGCCCGTCCGGATCGGGGAAGTCGACCTTGCTCCAAGCGGTCGGACTGCTCGAAGGGGGATTCGAGGGCTCGATCAGGATCGGCGGCGATGAGGCCACCGATCTCGACAACGACAAGCGGACCGCGGTGCGCCGCGACATGCTCGGCTTCGTCTATCAATTCCACCATCTGCTGCCCGATTTCAGCGCGCTGGAAAATGTGATCCTCCCGCAGCTGATCCGTGGCGACGAGCCCGGCATCGCCCGCGAACGGGCGCAATCGTTGCTGACTTCGCTTGGACTGGTGGGACGACTTACGCATCGTCCGAGCCAATTGTCGGGCGGTGAGCAACAGCGTGTCGCGGTTGCGCGCGCGCTGGCGAACCGGCCGGCGCTGGTGCTCGCCGATGAGCCCACCGGCAATCTCGACGAGGCGACGGCGGATGTGGTGTTCGTCGAGTTCCTGCGTCTCGTGCGCGAGGAGGGCAGCGCGGCGCTGGTTGCAACCCACAACGAGCGCATCGCCGCCAAGATGGACCGCGTGCTGAGACTCCACGAGGGCGTGCTTGCCTAGCCAACCGCCAGCCAGTGATTCCTGTGGAAAACCACGCCTCGGATGTTTCAAATCGCGGTTTGGAGGCCCATAGTCCGCCGATGACTTCGCCTTATGTTCCGCTTCGAATCTTCTCGAGCTACACTATGCTTGAAGGCGCGATCGAACCAAAGGCGATCGCGAAGCAGGCGAAGAAGCTCGACCTTCCCGCTGCAGCATTGACCGACCGCAACGGGCTCTATGCGGCGATGGCGTTCACCGACGCCTGCAAGGCCGAGGGCGTCCAGCCGATCATCGGTACCATGCTCGCGATCGCGCGGCCCGGGACCCCCGACGGCAAGCCGGCATTGTACGATTGGCTCGCGCTCTATGCCCAGGACGAGGCGGGATATGACAATCTATGCGCGCTGGTTTCGGCGGCGCATCTTGAGCGCCCCGTCGAAGAGCAGGCGCATATCCGCCTTGCCGACCTGGCGGGGCAGACCGAGGGATTGATCGCGCTGACCGCCGGCGGGGAAGGGGCGCTGACCCGCCTCCTTGCCGAGGAGCAGACGGCGGCCGCCGAAGTCTATCTCGACCGGCTTGTCGAATATTTCCCGGGCCGTCTTTATCTCGAACTATGCCGCCGCGGCGAGGCGGCGGAACAGAAGGCCGAAGAGGCGGTCATCGCGCTTGCCTATGCGCGCGACCTGCCGCTCGTTGCGACCAACCCCGCCTGCTACGTCGATCCCGCATTCCATCTGGCGCACGACGCGTTGCTGTGCATCGCGCAGTCGACGCAGATCGACCGCGACGATCGGCTCCGGTCGTCGCCCGATGCATGGCTGAAGCCGCCGGTCGAGATGCGGCGGCTGTTCGAGGATATTCCCGAGGCGATCGACAACACGGCCGTCGTCGCGCAGCGTTGCGCAATAGGGGCGCCACTCAGAAAGCCGATCCTGCCGAGCATTGCCGGTGATCGCGACGCCGAAGCAGCGCAGCTTCGCGAAGATGCGCGGACCGGCCTCGAAGCACGCCTGGCGACCTACCGCGATCTGAGCGACGCGGACAGGGCAGTGTACATCCAGCGGCTCGACTTTGAGGTCGAAGTCATCGTCGGCATGGGTTTCGCGGCCTATTTCCTGATCGTCGCCGACTTCATCAAATGGGCCAAGGATAATGCGATCCCGGTCGGGCCAGGCCGCGGTTCGGGCGCCGGATCGGTGGTTGCCTGGTCGCTCACCATCACCGACCTCGATCCGATCAGGCTTGGGTTGCTGTTCGAGCGCTTCCTCAATCCGGACCGCGTGTCGATGCCGGACTTCGACATCGACTTTTGCGAAACGCGGCGCGGCGAGGTCATCCGTTACGTTCAGCAACGCTACGGCGCGGACAAGGTCGCGCAGATCATCACATTCGGTAAGCTCAAGGCGCGCGCGGTGCTCAAGGATACCGGACGCGTGCTGCAGATGAGCTATGGTCAGGTCGACCGGCTCGCAAAGCTGATTCCGAACCATCCGACCGATCCATGGACGCTCGACCGAGCGCTCAACGGCGTTTCCGAGCTTGCCGCCGAATATAAGGGCGATGCAGACGTCCGCCGGCTGTTCGATCTGGCGATGAAGCTGGAAGGACTTCCGCGGCACAGTTCGACGCATGCCGCCGGCGTGGTCATCGGCGACCGGCCGCTCGAGCAGCTGGTTCCGCTCTACCGCGACCCGCGCTCGGACATGCCGGTGACGCAGTTCGACATGAAATATGTCGAGGCCGCCGGCCTGGTGAAGTTCGATTTCCTCGGCCTCAAGACGCTGTCGGTGCTTCAGAAGGCGGTGCAGATGCTGGAGGCGCGCGGGATCGAGGTGGCGCTCGACCGTCTCGAGTGGGACGATCCTGCGGTCTATTCGCTGCTCCAGCGCGGCGAGACAGTCGGCGTGTTCCAGCTGGAATCGGAAGGCATGCGGCGCACGCTGGCAGCGGTGAAGCCGACCGGCTTCGGCGATATTATCGCGCTGGTGTCGCTCTACCGGCCCGGCCCGATGGATAATATTCCGATGTTCGGCGCGCGCAAGAATGGACGCGAACCGATCCAATATCCGCATCCGATGCTCGAGGATGTGCTGCGCGAGACCTACGGTATTTTCGTCTACCAGGAGCAGGTGATGGAAGCGGCAAGGGTGCTCGCCGGCTTCAGCCTCGGCGAAGCGGATCTGTTGCGCCGCGCGATGGGCAAGAAGATCAAGAGCGAAATGGACGCGCAGCGCGAGCGTTTCGTGTCGGGCTGCGCCGGGAACGACATTGCGCGGCCTAAGGCGAACGAGCTGTTCGACCTTATCGACAAGTTCGCGGGCTATGGGTTCAACAAGAGCCACGCTGCCGCTTATGCGCTCGTCGCTTATCAGACGGCGTGGCTGAAGGCGCATTACCCGGTCGAATTCTACGCCGCCTCGATGTGCTTCGACATGACGCAGACCGACAAGCTTGCGATCTTCATGGAGGATATGCGCAGGCTCGAGGTTCCCTGCCTGCCGCCCTGCATCAACGCCAGTCACGCCGAGTTCGCGGTGGAGGACCATGGTGCCGATCGCGCGGTCCGCTATGCGCTCGGGGCGCTCAAGGGCGTCGGCGAGAAGGCGATGGAGCAGTTGATCGAGGAGCGCGAGGAGGGCGGTCCGTTCGGTTCGCTCGACGAATTCGCCGAGCGCGTGGACCCGCGATTGCTCAATCGCCGCCAGATCGAAAGCCTCGCCGGCGGCGGCGCATTCGACGGGATTGCGACGAACCGTGCCGCCGTATTCGCCGCGGCCGAGACCATCCTCGCCCATGCGTCGAGCGCGGCCGCGGCGCGCTCGAGCGGGCAGGGCGGGCTGTTCGGCGACGCGACATCCAACATCGTTCCGATCCGTATGCCGACGGCGGCCAACTGGACGCTGGCGCAGCGCATGGCGCAGGAGAAGGAAGCGTTCGGATTCTATTATTCGGCGCATCCGACCGATCGTTACCGCCACCTTTCCGAAGCCCATGGCGTACGCAAATTCGCCGAGCTTGGCGGCCTGCCGATTCCCGCAGAAGGCGGCCGTACATCGTCGGTGATGGCAGCGCTGATCGAAGAGGCGCGCTGGCGCACGTCCGCCAAAGGCCGCCGTTATCTGTTTGCCACGGTGTCGGACGCGTCGGGCCAATTCATCGCGACCGTGTTCGACGATCGCATTGCACTGCAGGTGGAAGAGGCTGCAAAGGCCGGGAGCTGCGCGCTGCTGCAAGTCGAGCTGGATCGGCGGCCAGGCGAGGAAGAGCCACGCGTCACCATCAAGAGCCTGCAGACTTTTGAAGGCCTTTCGAAGCGAACGCTTCTCAAGCTCGAAGTCACGATCGACGATGCGGGAACGCTGCCGCGGATTGCCGCCGTGCTCGCGAATGAGCGGGGAGGAAATGGCCAGGTGATGCTGCGAGCCAACACGCCAGCTGGAAATGCCGACCTGATGCTCGGGCGCGACTTCATCCTCGACGCCGAGACAGCGGTCCGGATCGAGCGGCTTGAAGGCGTGGTCAGCGTCAGGCTCGCAGTGGCCGACCCGCCCCGCCTGGCATTGGTCTCCTGATCAAAGCCGGGAGTGGTGCAGTGAGAGCGTTGCTCGCAGCCTTTCTCCTATTCGCGGCCGTATCGGTCCGGGCGACTCCGATTGAGGTTCGATATTCGGCGCCGTCGGGGGAGCCGGTCTCCGGCCGGCTGATCATATTCGCGCGTCGTATCGATGGCGGCGATGCGGCTGCATCGTCGATCGACGGTTCGCCTTTCGCCCCGGATCGCGTTGCCGCCACCGCGCGCGACGTGGCGTCGCTGGCGCCCGGACAGACGGTCCAGCTTGGGAGCGACAGCGACTCGTTCCCCGTGGCGTTCGAGCAGCTGCCGCCGGGGCAATATCTGTTGCAGGCGGTTCTCGATCGCAATCGCGACTATAATTACAATGGCCGCGGCGAAGGCGATGTTGTCTCGCCGGTCGTCGAGGCGCGGTTACCGGGGCCGCCTGTACGGCTCGACCTTCGCGAAATCCTGAAGGCCGATGCGCCGGACTTTGAGACCGAGAATCCCTCACAAGTCGTTGCGCTGGATTTTATCAGCCCGCGCCTGAGCCGTTTCAAGGGGCAGCCCGTCCACCTGCGCGGCTGGCTGGCGCTTCCGCCCGGTTATGACCGGAAGGCGCCGAAGACCTGGCCCACGGTCTATTCAACCGATGGATTCGGAAGCACGCTTGCATCCGCGCACCGGCAGGCAAGCGATACGGCGCTCCGGATGAACCGCGGTGACTATTCGCCGATGATCTGGGTGTTTCTTGACCAGAGCCTGCCAACCGGCGCGCACGAATTCGCCGATTCGGTGAACAACGGACCTTGGGGTACAGCCCTCACGGCCGAACTGATCCCATGGCTGGAAAAGCGCTATCGCATGGATGCGAAGGCCAGCGGTCGCTTCCTGATCGGCCATTCCTCGGGTGGATGGACGGGGCTTTGGTTGCAGACCCACTACCCGAAACTCTTCGGAGGCACCTGGTCTACCGCACCCGACCCGAGCGACTTCCACGACTTCAGTGGCATCGATATCTACGCGCCGGCTGCCAATGCCTATGTCGCTGCCGACGGCCGGCCGCGCCCGCTCATTCGCGCCGACGGCAAGGAACTCGTCACGTTGCGCGACTTCGCGCGGATGGAGGCTGTGCTGGCGCCCTACGGCGGACAATTCTCGTCGTTCGAATGGGTATTCTCGCCCAGGGACAAGGAAGGAAAGCCGAAGCGCCTATTCGACCGGAGGACCGGTAAGGTCGATCTGGCCGTGGCGGCTTACTGGCGCGCGCATTATGACATCGCCTACCGGCTCGAACGCGACTGGCCCAGGCTGCGCCGCGATCTCGACGGCAAGATCCATGTCGCTGTCGGCGGCGCCGATACGTTCAGGCTGGATGGATCGGTGCGCAGGCTCAAAGGCGTACTCGACCGGTTGGGTGCGCGTTCCTATATCTCCGTCATTCCCGGCCGCGATCATTTCGATCTGCTCGAGAAGGACGGCGATGCGCGTGGCCTGATACGACAGTTCACGTGGGAAATGTTCGCCATAGCCCGTCCCGGCGAGCGCGGCCCGATTACGATGAGAAGAGGTGATTATGCTCCGTAGCGTCAATCCGGCAACGGGCGAGGAGATCGCCACCTTTCGAGATTTGTCCGAAGCCGGACTCGAAGAGAAATTGTCCGCAGCGGCGCGGGCGTTCGGCAAATGGCGAACAACCGAATATTCGGAACGATCCGAATTGCTTCGCCGCATCGCCGCGCAGTTCGAAGCCAACAAGGATCGTCTCGCGCGGATGGCGACGCTGGAAATGGGCAAGACCTTCAGGTCGGCAGTCTCCGAGGTCGAGAAGTGCATAGCGGGATTCCACTATTACGCCGACAAGGGCCCGGCGCTGCTGGCGACCGAGCGTCAGGCGCTAAAGTCGGGCGGCTTCGCGGAGCTGCGCTGGCTGCCGCTTGGCCCGATATTGGCGATCATGCCGTGGAATTTTCCATATTGGCAGGTCGTGCGCTTCCTGGCGCCGACGATCCTGGCGGGCAATGTCGGATTGTTGAAGCACGCCGGCAACGTCCAGGGCGTCGCCCAGCTGATTGAAGATATGGTGGTTGCTGCCGATGCGCCGCCGGGCCTGTTCCAGACCTTGCCGATCGGCGTGCCGCCAATCGCGAGATTGATTGCCGACGACAGGATCGCCGCGGTGACGCTGACCGGGAGCGAAGGGGCGGGTGCGGCGGTTGCCGAGCAGGCCGGCCGCGCGCTCAAGAAGCTGGTGCTCGAGCTCGGCGGCTCCGATCCGTTCATCGTCATGCCGTCGGCCGATCTCGAAGTGGCGGCGCGCACGGCCGTGACGGCACGTGTGCAGAACACCGGTCAGTCCTGTGTTTGCGCCAAAAGAATGATCGTCCACGCGGACATTTATGATGCGTTCCTGGAAAGGTTCGCCGATCTGATGGGACGGGTGACGACGGGTGATCCGTTCGACCCGGCGGTGGACATGGGACCGCTATCGAGCCTCGAGCAGCGCCAGACGGTGTTGGATCAGGTTGCAAAGGCACAGCGAGCCGGTGCCCGGCTGATCTCCGGTGCGCAGAAAGTCGATGGGCCCGGCGCATTCATGTCGGCCGGCATATTGGTCGACGTGCCACTGGACAGCGCTGTCACGCACGAAGAGATATTTGGTCCGGTGGCGATGGTCTTCCGCGCCGCGGACGCCAACGATGCGATCGCGCTCGCCAATGCGATTCCATTCGGGCTTGGCTCGTCCGTGTGGACGAACGACCCTGCCGAACAGGAGAAGTTCGTGACTGGTGTTTCGGCGGGCATGACCGCAATCAACCAGATGCTGGCTTCAGCGCCTGAGGCACCGTTCGGCGGCATAAAGCGATCGGGCTACGGGCGCGAACTCGGAAGCCATGGCCTCCACGAGTTCATGAATCTGAAGACCGTGCTCCTTCCCGCTTGATTCCGGCTCCGACCTTCGCGGGACGACAGTCGAGAATTATGGGGCCGCGGCCGATCTCATATACGTCCGTGCAAGATCCATTACTCGCCCTCCGATCGCGGTCAGCCGAGCGTGCGCGCGAATGGCGTCGCCGCCGCGAAAATCTTCGACATGTTTGGCAAGGGCCCGCCGAGCAACAGCCGCAACGTCCGCTCATCGGTGGGACGGTCCTGCAACTTGCTGATACGAAAGGTGAATGTGGGGCGCTCTTCGACGATCTGGGCGGCAGCCTGCAGGGCATCTTTAAGGCGGTCGCCTTCAAGCGCGAGCACGAGGTCGTAACAAGCGCCAAAGACCTGCGGCGATTGCGGCGCGGCGCGCACGCTGGTGATAAGCCGCTCAGCCGACCAGGCGTCCACCCCGAGCTCTTCGCCAACCTCGGCGAAAATATAAGCGAGGCTGTCGGCGAGGCGCGATCGCATCCGGCAATCGAGCGCAGCCGCGCGTTCATAGCTGGGTTCAAAGCTGTCCAAAGCGCCGCTCTCGCGGACGCCGTTTTCGCAACCTTGGAGCCTAGTCCTGGGTAGGCGCGATCATGCCCTTGCCGCCGATCTTACCGCCGATTCGGCTTCCTGAAGCACTTTGCGATCACGCCCCGTCGCGACCTGTGAGAATCCCAGCAGACGAGTCCAGTCGAGCTTTTTCATATGTGTGTCTCCATGCTGTCGGCCCGACGCGAATCGAGCCGGCGAGCTGTCTAAGCGCCCTTCTTCAGACCTTCCTTTTGACCGACCTTGCCGGCCATCCGTCCGCCGGCTTCCGGCAAGGCCAAAGATTGGCGGCGGTCGACAATCTGTTCGAACCCGAGCAGTCGCGTCCAGTCAAGTTGCTTCATAATAAGTCCCCCTTTTGTCGGGTCTTTGTCACTCCATTCGAAGCTGTCGTCAAGCGTCCCGCATACTATATTCCCCCTAAAGCAAGCGAAGTTGGGCGCCGTCGGGGGGGCGGAAGAGATCAGTGCGAAGCTGCCTTGGCCTCTCCTTGAAACTGTGCCTGGCGAGTGCGATCCGAAACCGGGTCGCGAGCAGCTCGGCCCAGGGCCCCGAGCCCTTCATGCGCGAAAACCAGTTCGGGTCGTTGTCGCGGCCGCCACGCATCGACTGGATGATGGCCATGACCTTCTCGGCCCGCTCCGGATAATGTTCATCCAGCCAGGCGCGGAACAAAGGCGCGACTTCATAGGGGAGACGCACCGGGAGACAGAAGCAGCCCGAGGCTCCGGCTTCGGCCGCCGCTTCGACGATTGCTTCAAGCTCATGGTCGGTGATTGAGGGTATGACCGGGGAGACGCCGACGATCGTCTGCACGCCAGCTTCTGCCAGAGCCTTCACGGCAGCAAGGCGCTTTCGCGCGGACGGCGCGCGCGGTTCGAGCGTGCGCGCAATCTCTGGCGTCAACGAGGTTATCGACAATGCGACGCATGCCAGCCGCTTTGCCGCCATCGGCGCCAGCAGGTCGAGATCGCGCAGGACCCGATCGGACTTGGTGGTGATCATCAACGGGTGATCGGTTTCGCAGAGCAGCGCGATGACCGACCGGGTGATCTGCCAATGGCCCTCGATGGGCTGATAGGGGTCGGTATTGGTGCCCATTGCGATCGGCGCCACGCGGTAGCCGGGTTTCGAGAGTTCGGCGCGAAGAAGCGCGGCGGCATCGGGCTTGGCAAACAGCTTCGATTCAAAATCGAGGCCCGGAGACAGATCGTGAAACGCGTGGCTTGGACGGGCGAAGCAGTAGATGCAGCCATGCTCGCAGCCACGATAGGGGTTGATCGAACGATCGAAACCGATGTCGGGGGATTTGTTGCGGGTGATGATCGTCTTCGGCCGTTCGACGGTGACGGTGGTCCGGAGCGGGGGAGGGTCGCCGTCCAGGGTTTCGCGCGAATCGAGCCAATCCCCGTCGGCCTCGCGCTCGGGCAAAGCGAACCGCGTCGGCGTTCGATTTTCGGGAGCGCCGCGTCCACGGCGTGCCTCGTGCCTCTTCATCGGATGAAGATGCAGCGCAACACGGAACAAACCAAGAACGGATTATTCGACGCGCCCCTGCACTGCGGCGAAGTTGCGCGGCTTCACGCGGATGCCGCTAGGTCCCGGTAGTCCGGGAAAGCGCGGCCAGAGCCCCTGGACGAGCGCGTCGCGGCTCGGGCTCTGCTGCCGTCCGGCCTTTTGCTCGTAGACCCAATAGTTGCGCAGGATGGTCGGCACATAGGCCCGCGTTTCCCAATAAGGGATCGATTCGATGTAGAGCAGGGGGTCGCCACGATCGAACTCGCGGATGTTCCACTCGGAAACTGGAACCGGCCCGGCATTATAAGCGGCGATGACCTTGGGCAGCAGTCCGCCCGTGCAGCTATCGTCGCGAAGATATTCGAGATAGGCCTGGCCATATTCGATGTTCGCGGAAGGCTGCGTCAGCTCGCGCGAGTCGAGGATCTCGCCGCGACCCTTGGCGATGTCGCCGGCGGTCCCCGGCCGGACCTGCATCAGCCCGGTGGCACCGGCCGGACTGACGATATCGGTTCGAAATCCCGATTCCTGCAGCGCATGTGCGAAGACGAGCGGCGGATCGACGCGCCACCCGCGCGTCGGCTGCCAGTCGGGAGCAGGATAGCGCGCGCCCATCGCCACCTGTACGCCGCGCGGGATATTGTGGGCGAGCCACATCTGGGTTGCTGCCAGGTTGAGATCGGCGGCGAGCCGAATCAGCGCCGGGTGATCAGCCGGGTTGATCGCGGCTTGATACCGGATCGCTTCGTCGGCGAGGCCGGTCCGGCCAATTTCCACGAGCGCGATTGCATCTTTCACATTCGGCCTGGTGGCGATCGAACGCCAATCGGACGCTCCGACATTGCTTGCCGCATTCACAGCAGGGGAAGTGATCCCCAAGGCGCGCTGGGAAAGCAGCCCATAGAAAGTCTCGTCCATCCGCGCAGCGGTTCGCAGATGCGCCTGCACTGTCTGCGGGCGGCCGCACATCATACCGGCGCGCGCCGCCCAATAATGGCCGGCGGCGGACAGTTCGAGATCGGTGGCCCGGCGGGCGACATTCTCGAACGCCGCCCCGGCCGCATTGCAATCAAGGCTTCGCCAGGCGGCAAGCCCGGCAAGCCATTCGGCCTGAAGTGTCCATTCGCCGATGCCGCCGCGGGCCTTGTCGGCCAGACGCCGTGCCGAGGCATCGTCGCCGATGATGTAATAGGACCAGCCGATCCTTTGCTGGAATTCGGTGAGCGATTCGGGGGGCAGCAGAGGGTCCCGATCGCCGAGCAATGCTTCTGCGGTCGCCGGCTGGTTGTCGCGGATCAGCGGCTGGATTTTTGCGTCGAGATCGGCGGCGACTGAATCGCCCTTGACGCTCTTCGCGCGCAAACGGCGCGGCTGGCCATTGGTCCACACGAGCCGCTGCGCCTGCGGGATCAGCGGCAGTTCGACAGCGCCGCGCACCTGGGCAAGGCGTGTAAGTTGCGCCGCCTGCGGGATTTCCGGCGCAATATTCACCAACGCCAGGAGCGGGGCCAGTTCGACCTTGGGCGATCCCTTGGCCAGATACAGTTCCGCGCGCGCCACGGCGTGTAATGGGCCGTCAGGCATCGCATCGAGTTTCGCGTTCGCACCCGTCCAGTCCGACGCCTGGATCGCGTCGAATATCGCTGAATAATCGGCGCGCTGGGCAGGGGTCAGCACAGGCGCCGGTCTCGTTCGGTTGGCCGCGAAGGGAGATACGCTTGCGCCCTTCTGCGCGGTCGCGGGGGAAAACGGAATGAGCGCGGCGCCCGCAGCGAGCAGCAAGAGCTTTGCGCCTCTCATCAGCCGAGCCGCCCCATGAGCATGCGAAGATCCGCCCAGGCATGACGTTTGGCCGATTGCTGTTCGAGCAGATAGTTCGGATGGAAGCTCGCGATCGCGGCCGTCTGGCCGGCCTGGGTCTGGATTTCATGCCATCGCAGGCGGGCGTCGATCACTCCGGCGCCGAGCAAAGCCTTGGTGCAACTGTCACCGAGGACAAGTAGCGCCTTTGGCGCGACGAGCCCGATGTGATGACGGGCCAGGATCGCGCATTGCCGCGCGCCGGCTTCATCGAATCGGCCGCCGGAGGGGCGCAGGCAGGACAAGGTGGCGAGGTAGATCGAGTCGCGATTACGTCCGATCGCGGCGAGCATATTGTCGAATAAAATGCCGGCCTGTCCCGACAGCAGGCTGTTGCTCTCGCAATCTTCCTGGGTCGGCATGTCGGTCAGGATCATCAGCTCCGAGGTGGGGTCGCCCGACGGGCAAATGCGTGGGGCGCCCGGCGCCGCAAAGGGCAATGCATCGCTTTCGGCCAGATAGCGATGGAAGAGCTCGAGCTGATCGGGAAGGTCGGGCGCAGGAGCGGTGACGACGCGGGCGACCTTCGGCGGCGGTGGGGCTGCTGTTCGAAGCCAGTCGCGGGGCGCCTCGTCGACGAGGCAATCCACGCCCGCATCGCTCCACCATTGGAGCACGCTTGCCGCATCTTCGCGTGACACTGACTCGATTACACTTTGCACTGCCCTATCCTGAGTCGTGCTTTTCGGAGGTGGTCAACTGTTTCATAGCCGCCTATCTGCCAGACGTTGGCTGTTTGCGACGACAGGAGTGATTGAGAAGCATGGCTGATCGCGAATCCATGGCCTATGATGTGGTGATCGTAGGCGGAGGCCCGGCCGGTCTTGCCGCCGGCATCCGGCTCAAACAATTGGCTGAACAGGCCGGACGCGAGCTGAGCGTCTGCATTTTGGAAAAGGGATCGGAGATCGGCGCCCACATATTGTCGGGCGCGGTCGTGGATCCACGCGCGATCGACGAGCTGCTTCCGAACTGGCGCGATCTGGACAGCCCGCTGACCGTGCCGGTCACCGAGAACCATCATTGGGTGCTGAGCCGCAAGGGCAAGTTCGCCATGCCGCACCTGATCATGCCGCCGTTCATGAGCAACAAGGGCACGTTCACGCTGTCGCTCGGCAATCTGTGCCGCTGGCTCGCGGGTCAGGCCGAAGCGCTGGGAGTCGAGATCTTCCCCGGCTTTGCCGCAGCCGAAATCCTCTATGACGAAAACGGCGCCGTGAAAGGCGTAGCGACCGGCGACATGGGCGTTGCGCGCGATGGCACGCACAAACCCGACTATCAGCCGGGAATGGAGCTGCACGGCAAATATACGTTCTTCGCCGAAGGCGCGCGCGGTCATCTGACCAAGGAACTTAAACGCATCTTCGCGCTCGACGCCGACAGCCAGCCGCAGGTCTATGGCATCGGCTTGAAGGAATTATGGGAGATCGATCCCGCCAAGCACGAACCGGGGCGGGTGATCCACACGCAGGGATGGCCGCTCGACGATGCCTGGGGCGGAGGCTTCCTCTACCATCAGGAGGCCAACCAGGTCGCGCTCGGATTGGTTGTCGCGCTCAACTACCGCAATCCGTACCTGTCGCCGTTCGAGGAGTTCCAGCGCTGGAAGCAGCATCCCGAGATTCGCGCGATCCTCGAAGGCGGTCGCCGGATCAGCTATGGCGCCCGCGCGATCAACGAGGGCGGGTGGCAGGCGGTGCCGAAGCTGGCCTTTCCGGGCGGGGCGCTGATCGGCTGCGCGGCAGGGTTCGTCAACGTTCCCCGGATCAAGGGCAGCCACACGGCGATGAAGTCCGCAATGCTCGCGGCGGAATCTGCTTTTGCCGCCATCGAAGGCGAGCGCGGCAACGATCTGCTGGCCGACTATGAGCCGGCGGTCCGCTCGAGCTGGATCGCCCGCGAGCTGGCCATGGTCCGCAACGTCGAGCCGCTGGTGGCGCGGTTCGGCGGGTTCCTGGGCACATTGCTCGCCGGTACGGACATGTGGATGCGCTATCTCAGGATCGGTCTGCCGTTCACGATGAAGCACCATCCTGACAACACTTCGATTTGGCGGAAAGACCTGGTCCCGCCGATCGACTATCCGAAGCCCGATGGCGTGATCAGCTTCGACCGGCTTTCGTCGGTGTTCATTTCGAACACCAACCATGAAGAAGACCAGCCGATCCATCTGACGCTGAAAGACGCCGACGTGCCGATCAGCGTCAATCTCGCGCTCTACGACGCACCCGAGCAGCGTTATTGTCCCGCCGGCGTCTATGAGATCGTCGGCGAAGAGGAAGGTGCGCCGCGCCTTCAGATCAACGCCCAGAACTGCGTTCATTGCAAGACATGTGATATCAAGGACCCGACCCAGAACATCAACTGGGTGGTGCCCGAAGGTGGTGGAGGTCCGAATTATCCAAATATGTAGCCCCACTGTCAGCACGGCCACGATCCTGGCGCTGCTCCTGTCGGCCGCGCCGGCAAGTGCCGGCCGCTCCGATCAGGCGGACCTCAGCGCCTATGTCCGCGCGCGCGCGGCAGACAGTCTCGGCGCACCCGAGCAGGCCGTGCAGGATTATGGCATGGCGCTGGACTCGTCGCAGGGGAACCAGATCGTCGCGGCGAATGCGCTTCGCCAGGCGCTGACTGCTGGCGACAGGGTGCTGGCCGTCAAAGCGGCACGCGTGCTCGAAGCATCGGGTAATGTCACGCCCGAGGTGCGCTTCGTCCTGTTGGGAGAAGCTATCCGTACGGGCGACTGGAAACAGGCCAGCCGCGAGGCGGATTCGGTTTCGAAGGACGAGATATTCTCGTTCATGACGCCATTGCTGCGCGCCTGGATCGCGGTGGGGTCAAAGGAACGCGATCCGAACGAATATCTTGCCGCCGGCGCCAGCGATCCGCTGGCGGGCTCTTACATCGCCGAGCATCGTCCGCTCATCCTGCTCGCCATCGGCCAGGAGAAGGAAGGGCTGATCGAGATCCGCAACCGCGTCGAGGCGCGCGACACGCGCGCGCAACGCCTGCTCGTGTCGGCGTCCGCCTATCTGGTCCGGAAGGGCAAGCGCAAGCAGGCGCAGCAATTGCTCGAGGGATCGGGAGCGCGGCTTGTCGGCGCGCGCAAATGGCTCGAATCGCATGATGACCTGACCGGAGAGATCAGGACTCCGACCGACGGAATCGCCGAATTCTTCCTGCGCATTTCGATCGATCTCCAGCGGCAGGACGTGCTTCCGCTGGCACTATCCTTCGCCCGCCTGAGCACGTTCCTCGCGCCCGAGCAGGCGGAAGGCTGGCTGGTCACCAGCTCGCTGCTTTCGGCGCAGTCGCAGGACAAGCAGGCGCTGGCGGTGCTTGGCAAGGTCTCCAGCCGCGATCCTGCGGCCGCGCTCGCCAACGATGTCCGGATCGAGCTGCTGACCAACATCGGTGATCGGGTTGAGGCGCTGAAGGAAGCGCAGAAGGCTGTGCAGTCCAGCAAGGCCGGAGTCGGCGACTGGACCAGGCTCGGCGACCTGTACGGGCGCCTCGAGAAATATGACGACGCTGCGGATGCTTATTCGAAGGCGCTCAAGGCGAACCCGAGCGAGGCGAATCCAAGGCCCGAATGGACCCTGTGGCTGTTGCTCGGCGGCGCGCGCGAACAGGCGGGCCGATGGAAGGAAGCCAAGGATGCGCTGGAGCAGGCCTATAAGCTTGCCCCTACGGAGCCATTGGTGCTCAACTATCTTGGCTACGCACAGCTCGAGCGGCGCGAGAATCTCATCGAGGCGGAGAATCTGATCGCCGAGGCAAGCCGGCTACAGCCGGACAGCGCGCAGATCACCGACTCGCTGGGTTGGGCACATTATCTGCGCGGCGACCTGCCATCGGCGATCCAGCTGCTCGAGCGCGCTGTGCTTGGCGAGCCGACCGATGCCGAAATCAACGAGCATCTTGGCGATGCCTATTATAGTGCGGGGCGAAGGTTCGAGGCGCGCTATGCGTGGAGCGCAGCGCTGCTGACCGCCGAGGCGGGCGATGCGCCGCGAATACGCGCCAAGATTGCGTCGGGACTGACAGCGGACCTCACATCACCCTGATGCGGGAACGGGCCTTTGCGAAGCTCAACCTCGCCCTGCACGTGCGGGCGCGCGAGCCGGACGGTTATCATCGCATCGAGACTTTGTTCGCCTTCGTCGAGGACGGCGACTGGCTGAGTGCCGAACCAGGTGATGACATATCGCTATCGGTGACAGGCAGGTTTGCGGAGGCGATACCGGCCGGCAGCGATAATCTCGTCCTTCGCGCTGCCAACGAGCTTCGCAGGCGGTGCGGCGTAGCAAAGGGCGTCGCGCTCACCCTCGATAAAAGCCTGCCGGTTGCCGCCGGATTGGGCGGCGGTTCGGCCGACGCAGCGGCGGCGCTGCGATTGCTCACCCGCTTTTGGGGCATCTTCCCGCCCGCCGGGCTGCTGCGCGATATCGCCGGCCGACTTGGCGCGGACGTTCCCGCCTGCCTGCTGTCGCGCCCTCAGTTCGGGTCAGGAAGAGGCGAGATACTGACCATATTGGACGATCCATCGCTCCGCGCAATATCGGCGCTGCTCGTGAATCCGGGCATTCCAGCATCGACCGGCGAGGTTTTCGCACATTGGGACGGAGTCGATCGGGGCCCGCTCGAGGATTGTTCGATCGATGGACTGGCACGTCACGGTCGCAACGATCTCGAACAAGCGGCGCAGGCGATTGCGCCGAAGATAGGGGACATATTGACGGCACTCGCCGCGACAGACGGGGCAAAGCTCGTGCGCATGTCCGGGTCGGGGGCGACCTGTTTCGCACTGTACGGCAATGAGCAGGATCGGGACCGCGCCGCGGATCTGATCGCCGCCGGCAATCCCTCCTGGTGGCAGCTTGCCACGCGCCTTCGCACTGTCGATCGGGACGATGAAATATGAGCGAGGTCGCTGAATATATCGATGGCAATGCGCCGATCCTGCTGATCACGGACCACGCCTCAAACCATGTCCCGCCCGGCATTGATCTGGATATTCCGAAAGCGTTGCTCAACGATCATATTGCCGTCGATATCGGAGCCGGGCCGTTATCGCGCGCGCTTGCCGCGCGGCTTGGCTGTCCTGCGATCCTGGCTGGTGTCTCGCGCCTGGTGGTAGACTTCAACCGCGACGATGATGCGCCAAACCTGATCCCTGCGGTCAGCGACGGCTATGTCATCCCGGGCAATGCCACGCTTGAGGAGAGCGATCGCGCACAGCGGGTCGCGCGTTTCTGGGCGCCGTATCATGCGCTGATCGACGGCAAGATCGGCGCGTTGCAACCTCACATGCTGCTATCGATCCACAGCTTCACGCCGCAGCTCGCGTCGTCTCCGGGCGAGGCGCGTCCGTGGCAGATCGGCATTCTCTACAACGAAGACGATCGCGCCGCACGGCTCGCGATCCCGATGCTCGTCGCGCGAGGCATAGTGACCGGCGACAACGAGCCTTATTCAGGGGTCCAGCTCAATGCGACGATGAATCGCCACGCCGAATCGCGTGGCTTGCCCTATCTCGGCATCGAAGTGCGCCAGGACCTGATCGGCGCCCCGCCGGGGGTCGAACTCTGGGCCGATCGCCTGGCGCCGGTCATCGCCGATGTCGCTGCCGCCCTTGCCTGATCCGCGGTGTTGGATCACAGAGCCGACATGAAGTCATTCGCTCCTTTCATGCTGGCCTTGCTGCTCATGAGCGGATGCGACCGATCGACCGACCAACAGGACCCCAAACCGGGCGGCCAAGCGGCGACACCCGGCGTAAAGGTGCTTTGCGCGCTGCATGGATCGGAAAGCTACGAGCCCGATTGCTCGCTCGCGGTATCGCAGACGCCGCAGGGGCGGCTCTACGTCGTGCGCGGACCCGACGGTGGTTTCCGCCGACTGCTGCGCACCGGCGACGCGCGCCTTTTCGTTGCCGCCGACGGGGCTGAGCCCGCATCGGCTAAGCAGCGCGACCAACGCTATATCGAAGTGGCGATCGGTGACGACCATTATCTGTTCGATGCTGCGCAAGGGGCGGTTCCGGCCAAAGGGTCGAACTGAGGATGTCCGGCCGTGCCATAGTGACGGCCGAAGAGATGCGTGCCGCAGAAGCCGCGGTCATCGATGCCGGGACGGACGTCGAAACGCTGATGGAACGCGCCGGCGCAGCCGCGGCCGAGGCGATTGTCAGCTTCGCGGGCACGCGGCCGACATTGATCCTCTGCGGGCCGGGCAATAATGGCGGCGACGGCTATGTGATCGCCCGTCACCTGCGGATGCGGAACATCGACGTGCGTGTCGCCGCGCTGGCCGAGCCGAAAAGCGGCGCGGCGCAATGGGCGCGGTCGGAATGGTCGGGCGCAGTCGAGACGCTCGATAGTGCCAAAAGTGCGCCCGTGCTCGTCGATGCCCTATTCGGCACCGGCTTGACCAGGCCGCTGGACGATGCGGTAAGCGCGGCATTGATGCGCCTTGCGCACGAAGCCAGGGTGCGGATCGCGATCGACCTCCCCAGCGGCGCTGCGACCGACGATGGGCAATTGCTGTCGGACGTTCCTTATTTCGACATGACCGTCACCTTCGCTTCGCCAAAGCGCTCGCATTTCCTGGAGCCCTGCGCGAGCCATGTCGGTCGCCTGGTCGTCGCCGATATTGGTGTCGAAACGCATGCCGAGGTATGCGAGATCGTAAGGCCCCGGCTGCCGGTCCCGGGCGCCAGCGATCATAAGTATAGCCGCGGTTATGTCGCGGTCGTGGCCGGAGAGATGCCGGGGGCAGCAGCGTTATCGGCAGCCGCGGCGGCGCGCGCCGGTGCCGGCTACGTGCGCCTGATCAGCAATGCGATGGTGGGATCGCTCCCCAAAGCCGTTGTCCAGGGCGGGGGTTGGGATGCCGGGGACGAGCGGATCGGTGCGGTGGTGATCGGACCTGGACTGGGCCATGGAACCGATGCTGTCCGACGCTTGAACCACCTGCTCTCGGCCGGCCGCAGCCTCGTGCTCGATGCCGATGCGCTGACGCTGCTGACCAACCGGTTCGATCTGCTGGAGCGCGGGGGAGGCTATCCGATACTGACGCCGCACGCCGGCGAGTTCGCGCGCCTGTTCGGCGCGATCGAAGGAAGCAAGATCGACCAGGCGCGCGCCGCCGCAAGCCGTGCCGGCGCAGTAATCATATTCAAGGGTCCGGATACCGTGGTCGCAAGTCCGGACGGGCGGGTGGCGATCGTTCCGCCCGCGCCGCATTGGCTGGCTACTGCCGGAACCGGTGATGTGCTTTCGGGCATCACCGCAGCGATGCGGGCCCAGGGACTGGAGCCTTTCGACGCGGCTTGCGCCGCCGTCTGGCTGCATGGCGACGCCGCGGCGCGTGCGGGCGACGGCATGATCGCCGACGATTTGATCGAGTGCCTTACGGCCAGCGTCAAAGCCTGCCGATGAGCGGTGAGGAGATGATCGAACGCGTGGCAGCGCGCGGCGAGGGCGTGACGGCGAGCGGCCGTTTCGTTGCGCTAACCGCGCCCGGAGACTCGATCCTGACCGACGGGACGATCGTGCCTGGGCCGCATCATGTCGATCCGCCGTGCCGGCATTTCCCGGAGTGCGGCGGCTGCCAGCTGCAGCATCTCGACGACATGAGTTATGCGGATTTTCTTTCCGAACGGATCCTTTGGGCCCTGGCGGCGCAGGGAATCGGCGCGCCTGAACTGCTCGCGGCGCATATCTCTCCTCCATACAGCCGCCGGAGGGCCGCGCTGAGCGTGGAGCGGCAGGGAAACCGGGTACTGGCGGGCTTTAAGGCCGAAGCCAGCCACCGAACGATCGACATGCAGGAATGCCTGATCCTGCGTCCCGAGCTGTTTGCATTGGTCGAGCCGCTGCGGCGATTGCTCGCCGTGCTCCTGCCGAAGAAGCGCGGCGCGACCGCGCGAATGACGCTGGCCGATCAGGGCGCGGATCTCCTGATCGAAGGCGTTCGTGCCGATGACCTTGCATCGATCGAGGCGCTGACGGGATTCGCCGCGACACACGGGCTCGCGCGCCTCTCGATCGACGACGGCATCGGTCCGCAAACGCAGTGGGAGCCGGAGCCGGTCACGATCACATTGGGAAAGCTCGCCGTCACGCTGCCGCACAACGCATTCCTCCAGGCAACCTGCGAGGGCGAGGCGGCGCTCGTGGCGGGCGTCCGCGAAGCGGTGGACGGAGCGTCGGCGGTCGCAGACCTGTTCGCCGGGGTCGGGACATTCGGGCTTGCGCTCGACGCGCAGGTGCTGGCTGCGGAGGGAAGCCGCGACGCCGTGCTTGCGCTCAAGACAGCCGCCAATCGCGCGCAGCTTCCGTTGGCCGTGGAACATCGCGATCTCTATCGGCGACCGCTCGACGAAAGCGAACTCACGCGCTTCAACGCGGTCGTTGTCGATCCGCCGCGCGCCGGCGCGAAAGAGCAGGCGATGCTGTTGGCCCGATCAAACGTGCCTGCGATCGCTTATGTGTCGTGCAATCCGGTGACCTTCGCGCGCGATGCGAAGCTGCTGATCGACGGTGGGTACAATATACGATGGATCAGGCCGGTCGGTCAGTTCCGCTGGTCTACGCACGTCGAGCTGGTCGCCTCGCTGACGCGTTAAGTTCAGTCGAACATCTTGCTGAACGCGCGCTTGGCCCGGTCGCGCCAATGGCCGCGATGCCACGCATCGGATGCCAATAACGGCAGCACGCTGGTCGCCTCTGCGAAGACCATTTGTTCGAGCGCCGTCGAGACCTTGCCCCAGCTCGCAGCCTCTTGCAGCGTCGAGGAAGAGCAGGCGCCGTCGCGGACGTCGGCGACGGTGATCTGGACCGCATATTTGTGGACTTCGACATCCTCGTAGCCAAGGATCTCGGCGCAGACGACGGTGTCCTGGGTGAAGTTCTTGGGCACGCCGCCGCCGATCATCAGCAGGCCAGTCGTACCGGCCTTGATCTTGATGTCGGTGAGCTCGCGGAAATCGGCGATCGAATCCATCGTCATATATTGCCGGCCCGCCTTCATCGCATCGACCTGATGCTTGACGAGGCCGAAGCCCGCGGAGCTGTCGGTGAAGGCGGGGCAGAAGATCGGCACGTCATGCTCGTAAGCGAGCTTGACCAGGCTGTTGTCCTTCCTGCCGTTGTCGACCAGCCACTTGCCCATCTCGCGGATGAAAGCGCGCGACGAATAGGGGCGGGGTTCGAGGCTGTTGGCGATCAGCGCGATGGTGTGATCGGTCTCCTGCAGCGATTCCTCGTCGATATAGGTATCGTAGATCCGGTCGATCAAAAGCGAGCGCAGGGTGTCGTCGTCGGGAATCTCGAGCGCCTGATAATGTTTGTGGCCGAGCGCTTCGAAGAAATCCATGTCGACGATGCTGGCGCCGGTCGCGACGATCGCGTCGACCATATTGTGCTTCACCAGATCGGCATAAAGATCCATGCAGCCGCCGGCCGAGGTCGAGCCGGCGATCACCAGGATGATCGAGCAGTCCTTGTCCGCGAGCATCTGGTTGTAGAGCTCCGTGGCGCGGCCGAGGTCGCGGCTGGTGAAGCTCATCTTCTTCATCGCATCGACGATCGGCCGCGCATCGAAGCTCTTGATGTCTATATGTTCGACCGGCTTTGAAAGCAGCTCGGCCTTGCGCGTGTCGTTGATCGGCGCAGTGTCGTTCATGTCTGTTCCTCACCAATGAAGCGTGGCCAGCGCGCCGGACTGGCCGGCGCGCTCAATCTTCACATCCAATGCAGTGTTGCGGTTACCGCTGAATGACGCCCGAGGCGGTTTTCCGTTCCTCGACGCCGGCGTACAGCGTCGCCATCGGTTCGTCTTCGCAGACGACCTTGGCAGTCGTGCCGAAGCCGTTGAAGCCGGTTCGCATCGCGCAGCCATAAGCGCCCAGCATTCCGATCTCGATATAGTCGCCGGCACCGATGTCTGCGGGAAGCAGGAACGGGCCGGCCATATGATCCATATCGTCGCAGGTCGGACCGTAGAAGCTGAATTCCATCGGCCGGGCTTCGGACTCTTGCTCGCGAACCAGCTGCACCGGAAAGCGCCAGCCGATATGCGCGGCGTCGAACAACGCGCCATAGGCACCGTCGTTGATATACAGTTCGTCGCCGCGACGCTTTTCGACGCGGACCAGCAGGCTTGCATATTCGGCGCAGAGCGCACGGCCGGGCTCGCACCACAATTCGGCCGAATAGCTGATCGGCAGCGCTTCGAACGCGTTGTGGATGACTTCGAAATAGGCCTCGAGCGGCGGCGGCTCCATGCCCGGATAGCTCGACGGGAAGCCGCCGCCGACATCGATGATGTCGACGGTGACCGCAGCCTCGACAATCGCATTGCGAACCCGCGTCATGGCTTCGCTGTAGGCTGCCGGCGACATCGCCTGGCTGCCGACGTGGAAGCATATGCCGAGCGCATCCGCCGCCTGCCGCGCGGCGAACAGCAATTGCCTCAGCTCTAAGGGATCGGCACCGAACTTGGACGCAAGGCTGAGCTTGCTGTGCTCCGAGGAGACGCGCAGGCGTACGCACAGGTTAAGGTCGGCCGCGTTGCCGGTTGCGCGCAGGATCTTGGCGAGTTCCTCGAGCGTGTCGAGCGAGAAGGTCCGGACGCCATATCGCGAATAGGCTTCTTCGATGGCTTCCTCGGCCTTCACCGGGTGCATGAAGCAGATCACTGCCTCGGGCAGCGTCTCGGCAACGAGCCGCACCTCGGCAATGGAGGCGACATCGAAATGCGTGATCCCTTCTTCCCACAAAAGCTGAAGCAGCTCGGGCGAGGGATTGGCCTTGACCGCATAGAGCGACCGGCCCGGAAACTTCTCGGCAAAGAAGCGGGCGGCGCGCCGTGCGGCGTGCGGACGAATGAGCGTGACCGGCTGTACAGGTCGAAGGGCGGTAGCTAGCCCCAGCGCGCTATGATGCTTGTGCAACTCAAGGGACCTCCAACAGTCAGTTGACGAAAAAGCTGCCTTGCGGTTGGAAGTCCCCATGGGGCAGCGGAAGCGCGATATATGGTCGTTGGACCCCCCTGTAAAGTCCTGCTGTTTTCCGAGGGTGATATGATCAAGAGAGCGCCAACGCCGGGCGGTGTCGCAGCAGCGGCGGATCGCATCGCAGGACTGGTGATTCACACCCCGCTGCTGCCCTTCACCTGGCGCGGTCAGACGATCTGGGTGAAGGCCGAATGCCTGCAGACCGGCGGCGCGTTCAAGCTGCGCGGTGCAACCAACCGGCTGTTGCAGCTCGCCCCCGAAGAGCGACAGCGCGGAGTGGTCGCCTTTTCCTCGGGCAACCATGCCCAGGGCGTCGCGATCGCGGCGCAGCGGCTCGGCATAGCTGCGACGATCATCATGCCGTCCGATGCGCCGACGGTGAAGAAGGACGGCACGCGCGCAGCAGGCGCGCGCGTTGTCGAATATGATCGCGCGACCGGCGATCGCGAGGCGATCGGTGCACAGCTGGTGGCGGAAAGTGGCGCTACGCTGGTCCCGCCGTTCGACGATCCGCACATCATCGAAGGGCAGGGCAGCGTCGGTGTGGAAATCGCGAATCAGATGGAGGAGTTGGCGGGCGGCAGGCCGCAGCTGGTGATCCTGCCGTGCGGCGGTGGCGGACTCGCGGCGGGGACCACGCTTGCACTGCCGGATGCCGATATCGTCGTCGTCGAGCCCGAGGGCTGGGACGATATGGGCCATTCGATCGCGAGGGGCGAGCCCGTTCCTGTCGCCGACCCGTTCGCGCCGACCCTGTGCGATGCCCTGCAGACACGGCAGGTTTCGCCACTCACTTTGCAAGTGCTTCGTGACCGCAACGCCCGGGCGCTGGCAGTCAGCGATGCCGAGGTTTCCGCAGCGGTTGCCTTTGCCGCGCGAAAGCTGCGGCTGGTCGTCGAACCTGGCGGTGCGGCAGCGCTCGCCGCATTACTGGCAGGGAAAATCGGAATGCTCCCTGAGCGGACGGTGATCGTCCTGTCGGGCGGTAATGTGGATCCGCTGCTTTACGCGGAGATCATCCGGTCTCACGCGGCCGAGGTGATCGAATAGCCGATCGAATCGCTGCGCCCGATCACGCCGCCGAAGCGCCGGGTCAGGAAATCGACCTGGAGTGCCAATATGCGCAGTTCGCTCGCATAGGCTTCGGCGTCGATGCCGGGGCGGCCGAGCACCGCCGCGTCGAGCAACGTATCGAGCATCATCGTGACGGTGGGAAGGATAGAATCCTCGATCTGGCTGAGGGCGCCGTCGAGTTGAAGCTGGCGATCGTCGATCATCCTCCCGGCTTAGGAAGACACGCTTAACCAGTGGTAAACGCTGGTTCACGCTTTCCCGCAGCCGCGCTGGATGGCATGGCCGGGAAATGATCAGCGGCTTTGCACCCATTGCGATGTCGATCGGGATGATCGCGGCGTTCCTGCTGATCGGCGGAGCGGTGCGCATGTTCCGGCGCGGCGAGCGCAAACGCGCCGGCTTGATGGCGACTGCGGCGCTGGTGCTGATTGCCAATGTCCTGATCTGGGTCGCGTAACCCGGATCAGGCGATCATTTGATCGGGCAGGACGGATCGAGCCGGAAGTCGAGATAATCGTCCACGATCTTCATCAGCTGCGGCATCTCGCGCTCGAAGAAATGGTTGGCGTGGGGGACCGTCTCATAATTGATCGTGATGTGACGCTGGGTCCGGAGCTTGTCGACCAGCTTCTGCACCGCCGAAGGAGTCACGACTTCGTCCGATTCGCCCTGCACCAGGATGCCCGACGACGGGCAGGGGGCGAGAAAGGTGAAATCATACATGTTCGCCGGCGGCGCGACCGAAATGAAGCCGCGCACTTCGGGCCGCCGCATCAGCAACTGCATGCCGATCCAGGCGCCGAAGCTGAAACCCGCGATCCAGGTCTGCTCGGCCTCGGGATGGATCTGCTGAACCCAGTCGAGGGCCGAAGCCGCATCGGAAAGCTCGCCGATGCCATTGTCGAACACGCCCTGGCTCTTGCCGACGCCGCGGAAATTGAAACGCAAGGTCGCAAAGCCGCGGCGGACGAATGTCTTGTACATCGCCTGCACGATCGCATTGTTCATCGTCCCGCCGCCGTGCGGATGCGGGTGGAGGATCATCGCGACGGGCGCGCGCGGGCGCCGGCCGGGTTGGAAACGTCCTTCGAGGCGACCTTCGGGGCCGGGGAAAATGACTTCGGGCATCGCACCTGCTTGCAACGGGAATGAAAGGCACGCACATCGGCGGATGCGATGCGGGGCCGCGACCTATATAGGGTTCCGCTTCTGCTTAGCAATCATCCGGAGCCTGCTTGGCCAAGCGCATCTATCTCGATCACGCCGCAACGACGCCGCTGCTGCCGGAAGCGCGAGCCGCGCTCGCAGGCGCGCTGTCCGACTGGCACAATCCAAGCTCGCCGCATGCCGAGGGCAGGGCGGCGCGCGCGACGCTGGAAGATGCGCGCAACCGGTTTGCGGCCGCGCTCGGCTGGAACGGCAAGATCATCTTCACTTCGGGCGCGAGCGAGGCGCTTGCCATCGCGCTGCGACGAGGGAGGCAGGGACCGCGTTTTGTGTCTGCGGTCGAGCATGACGCCGTGTTTCGCGCGTTTCCGGATGCGGTACGCCTCGCTGTCGACGAGCGGGGCATGGCGTCGCTCGATGCAGTCGACGGCGAAGCGCCGCTGGTGGCGATCCAGCATGCCAATAACGAAACCGGCGTCGTGCAGCCGATCGCCGATATCGCGGCGCAAGTGCATGATCGAGGCGGCCTGCTGCTTTCAGATTGCGCGCAGACGGCCGGAAAGCTCGATCTGCCGCCGGCGGACATGATCGCGCTTTCGGCGCACAAATTCGGTGGGCCGCCGGGGGTTGGGGCGCTGCTGGTGCGCGATCTGGCCCTGCTGGCTCCGGTCGGCGGACAGGAGCAGGGCTATCGCTACGGGACCGAGAATGTGCCGGCGATCGTGGCAATGACGGCCGCGCTCGAAGCGCAGGCCGACTGGATGGCGCGAGCGGAGCGGCTTCGCGGCCGGCTCGAAACCGCATTGATCGCGGCGGGTGCGCAGGTGGTCGCGGCGGACAGCGCGCGGATTCCGACCATCGGCGCCTACCGTATGGCCGGCGTGGGGGCGAATGTTCAGCTTATTCAATTCGATATGGCCAGTATCTCGGTGTCCGCCGGCAGCGCCTGTTCGTCGGGGAGCTTGAAGCCGAGCCATGTGCTGGCGGCGATGGGATGGGATGAAAGTGCCGCCAGCGAAGTCATCCGCGTCAGTTTCGGCCCGGATACGAGCGAAGCCGAGGTCGACCATTTTGCCCAGCGCTGGACGGAAATGACGTCAAGGCGGCACGCGGCATGATCTATCTCGACTATCAGGCGACGAGCCCGGTTGCGCCCGAGGTTGCGGCGGCAATGTGGCCGTGGATCGAGGAGAAGTTCGCCAATCCGCACTCCCCGAGCGCGGCCGGGCGCGAGGCAGTGGCGGCGATCGAGATGGCGCGCGCCCGGGTCGCCGCGGCGATCGGAGCCCGAGACGGAAAGCTCTTCTTCACGTCGGGAGCCACCGAAGCGGCCAATTGGGCGCTGAAGGGCGCGGCCGCGCGACTTCCTGTTGGCCGGCGAAGGCTGGTTACGCTGGCAACCGAGCATGCGTGCGTGCTGGATACGCTGGAATGGCTGGCGGGACAGGGGTTCGACGTCGAGACCCTGCCGGTCGGCGGCGACGGGATCGTCGATCTCGACCGAGCGGCCGCGGCGATCGGCGAGGGGACAGGCATCGTCGCGGCGATGCTGGTCAACAATGAGATCGGCGTGATCCAGCCGGTAGCGCAGCTGTCGGAACTGGCCCGTTCGAAAGGGGTGTTGTTCTTCTGCGATGCGGTGCAGGGGCTTGGGCGGGTCCCGATCCCGGTCGATGTTTGCGACATTATCGCAGTTTCCGCGCACAAGGTGCACGGGCCGAAGGGCATCGGCGCGTTGTGGGTGCGCGAGGGAGTCATGCTCGATCCGTTGCTTCATGGCGGTGGCCAGGAAGGTGGGATACGGTCGGGGACATTGTCGCCGGCGCTCTGCGTCGGGTTCGGCGAGGCTGCACGACTGCTCGCCCAGCGAGGCGATCTGGATCATGAGCATGTCGAGGAGCTGTGGCGCTCGGCCTGGTCCGTCCTTGGAAGTGGCTGGATATTGAACGGCTCTGCCGATGACCGCTATCATGGAAATCTCAATATACGGCGTGAAGATATTGATTCTGCAAGACTAATATCAGAATTGCGTGAGATCGCATTCTCGGCCGGTTCGGCATGCGCGAGCGGTTCCGGGCGCACCAGCCATGTGCTTTCCGCGATTGGGCTCAGCCAGCGCGAGGCCCGGTCGAGCATCCGGATCGGCTTTGGGCGCTATACCACGGAGACCGAGCTGGTGCGCGCGCTGACGATGATCGACGACGCTGCCGCCTGCCAGACGAGTTTCGCGGCATGATCCGCGTCATCTTCTGCGCGCCCGACGGGACCGTCAGCCGCGAGGTCGAGGCCGAGGCCGGCCAGCGGCTGCTTGAGGTTGCCCAGCGCGCCGATCAACCGCTGGAAGGGACCTGCGAGGGCCAGATGGCATGTTCGACATGCCATGTGATCGTGGACCCGGCCGATTTCGGCAAGCTTCCACGTGCGTCCGAGGAGGAGGAGGACATGCTCGACCTCGCCGCCAATGTCTCGCGCACCTCGCGGCTTGCGTGCCAGATCCTGCTCGACGACGCCTTTGGCAGCCTCACGGTGCGCATGCCCGGTGCCAGTCATAATATGATGGACCGCTAGCGCGGCTTGCGCCGCACCTGCCCATTCTCCATATGCGCAGCGGGAGTCGGGCGGACGGCGCTCTCGCCAACCCGGTCAGATCCGGAAGGAAGCAGCCGTAACGAGTTCAAGCTCCGGGTCGTTCCGGCTCCCACCCAGCAGGCAGTGAGTGGCATCAACGGCCCGGACGCAGTGTGCGGCTGGCGCCGGTCGCGGCGCTCCTTTAGAGTGGATAAAATGGCCTCCGAATCCGACCCCGAGATCAATCTGTTCGGCGAAAGCGCGCCGCAGCAGGTGGCGGAGCCCACGCCCTATCGCGTGCTGGCGCGCAAATATCGTCCGCAAAGCTTTGCTGATCTGATCGGTCAGGATGCGATGGTGCAGACGCTCGGCAATGCGATCCGCCGCGAGCGATTGGCGCATGCCTTCCTGCTGACCGGCGTGCGCGGTGTCGGCAAGACCTCGACCGCGCGGCTTATCGCCAAGGCACTCAACTGCGTCGGGTCTGACGGCAAAGGCGGGCCGACGATAGATCCCTGCGGCGTGTGCGAGCCCTGCGTCGCCATCGCCGAAGGACGGCATATCGACGTCGTCGAGATGGACGCCGCCAGCCATACCGGCGTCGATGACGTGCGCGAGATCATCGAGGCGGTCCGTTACGCGGCAGTGTCGGCGCGCTACAAGGTCTACATCATCGACGAAGTCCATATGCTCTCGAAGAATGCGTTCAATGCACTTCTCAAGACATTGGAAGAACCACCTGCACATGTGAAGTTTTTGTTCGCCACGACTGAGGTGAACAAGGTGCCGGTCACGGTCCTGTCACGATGCCAGCGCTTCGACCTGCGGCGTATAGCGGCCGATCAGCTCGCGAGCCATTTCGGTGCGATAGCCGAGAAAGAGCAGGTCGAAATCGAAGCCGAGGCGCTGGCGCTGATCGCGCGGGCAGCCGAAGGCTCGGCGCGCGACGGGCTGTCGATCCTCGACCAGGCGATCGCGCACGGTTCGGGCAAAGTCGAGGCGGCGCAGGTCCGCTCGATGCTTGGCCTGTCGGACCGGGGTGCGATCCGAACCTTGTTCGGGCTTTTGCTCTCCGGCGATGCGCAGGCTGTTCTGGCCGCGCTTGGCGAACAATATGCGCTCGGGGTCGAGCCATCGGCGCTGATCCGCGGCCTGCTCGAATGCGTGCACGGGATCACGCGGGCGAAGGTCGGCAGCGTCGTCGATCCTGCGCAGTCGGCCGAAGAGCGCGACGCTTTTGCCGATTGGTCCAGCCGCCTCAGCTATGCAATGATCCATCGGCTGTGGCAGCTGCTCCTGAAGGGTCTGGCCGAAGTGCACGAAGCGCCGATCCCGCTGGAGGCGGCGGAAATGGCGCTGCTGCGCGTGATTCACGCATCCGAGCTTCCAGACCCGGGCCAGCTTATGGAACGGCTGATCGGTGGCGAGGCGATGCCGGCGGGTGCGGGCGCCGTCCCGGCTTCCCGCCCGGGACAAAGCGAGACGCTGCAGACACCGGGCAGTTTCCGCGGCCTGGTCAAGCTGCTCGAGGATCGCGGCAAGCGGATTCTCGCGCAGCAACTGCACGATGCGGTCGGCCTGCTTCGCTATGAGCCGCCCGAAATCGAATTTAGGCAAATCGGAACGCTGCCCAAGGATTTCATCAGAGAACTTGGTGCCGCGCTCAAGGAGCTGACCGGATCATCCTGGAAAGTAAGGATTATCCACGGCAGCGATGCGCCTTCGATGCGCGACCAGGAAAAAGCGGACGAAGAGGCGGCGCGGCAGGCCGTGCTCGAGTCGCCGATCGTGCAAGCGGCTTTCGAGGCATTTCCCGATGCCGAACTGATCGGCTATACATCTGACGAACAACGGAGCGCCTGATGCCAAACATGCCCAATCTCGAAGACATCATGAAGATGGCGCAAAATGCGCAGGCCGAGCTTGAAAAGGCGCAGAGCGCGCTCGACGCGATCGAGGTCGAGGGTGTCTCAGGCGGGGGCCTGGTGAAGATTCGCGCCACCGCCAAGGGCCATATCCGGGCTGTCGAGATCGACGAAAGCCTGCTGGCGCCTTCGGAAAAGCAGATGGTCGAGGATCTCGTGGCGGCAGCGATCAACGACGCGCGCGCCAAGGCCGACGCTGCCGCCCAGCAGGAAATGGGGCGGGTCACGAGCGCTTTTCCTCTTCCGCCAGGAATGAAACTCCCGTTCTAAGTCTCTGTTAAACCGGGTTCAGAGGGCTGCGATCCGGTGGTCGTCGGTTCTTCCGCTGGTGCCGGAGAAGTCGTTGGCGGCTCCTCATAGTCTTCACCCGGCAGCTGCTGGGGTTCGGACGGTGCCGGCTCGGGTTCGCGTGCCGCAGGTGCGTCGCGCTTGCGCGGTTCGCGGACGGGTGCGTCGAATTCCTGGGGCGGCGATTCGATGTTCGAATAGATGCAGACGTCGAGGCCGTCGCGCGCGACGATGCCGATACGGGCAGCGATGCTGTTCCCATAACGGCGCGTGAAGCCGCTCGGCGCCACGGCGCCACGTTTCTTGGGCAGAGGAAGGACGGCCGCAATGCGGGCCGCCTCGGTACGGCTCATGCGCGTGGCATCGTGGCCGAAATATCGTTGCGCCCCGGCATTGACGCCATAGGTGCCGATGCCGGTTTCGGCGACATTCAGATAGACCTCCATGATACGGCGCTTGCCCCACAGGTGCTCGATCAGGAAGGTGAACCAGGCCTCGATTCCCTTCCGGACATAACCACCACCCTGCCACAGGAAGACATTCTTCGCGGTCTGCTGGCTGATCGTCGATCCGCCGCGGATGACTCCGCCGCCGCGCGCGTTGCGGCGCATCGCCGCGGCGATCGCATCGGTATCGAAGCCGTTGTGACTGCAGAACTTGCTGTCCTCGGCGGCGATCGCAGCGCGGGCCATGGTGCGATCGATCCTGTCGATCCCCATCCACTCGCGCTCGATGTGATTACCGTGGAAGAAATCGCCCAGCTGGGTGAAGGTCACCGGCGGTGCCACGAAGCGATAGAAGAGCACCCAGAGGACGCTGACCAGCACGAACAGGAAAACGGCCTTGGCGATCCATACCGGGGCACGCCGGAGCGATCCGAATATGCCCTTTCGCCCCCCGGCCCGCTTCACCATGGACTTTTCTTAGGGTTCAATTCCGCGGCCCGCAACGGCCGTCTCCGGGCGGCGCCGACAGGGACGGTCAGGCCGGGCTGGGCAACAACCGCCGCTCACCCGCCAGGCCCATCAGGGCCTTCTGCAGCTTCTCGAACGCGCGTACCTCGATCTGGCGGATACGCTCCCGGCTGACGTCATAGACCTGGCTCAATTCCTCGAGCGTCTTGGGATCGTCGGACAGGCGCCGTTCGGTCAGGATGTGCTTTTCACGCTCATTGAGGCTTTCCATCGCCTCCATCAGCAGGTCATGGCGTACCTTGGTCTCCTCGGCGTCCGCGACTCGTTCGTCCTGCAGCGGGTCGGTGTCGACCAGCCAATCCTGCCACTGGCCTTCGCCTTCCTCGCGCAGCGGGACGTTGAGCGAGGTATCGCCGCCCATCGCCATGCGGCGATTCATCGAGATGACATCTTCTTCCGAGACGCCGAGATCGGTGGCAATCTTGGTGACGTCCTCGGGCTTGAGATCGCCGTCCTCGAACGCTTCGATCTGGTTCTTCATCCGCCTGAGATTGAAGAACAATTTCTTCTGCGCCGCGGTGGTGCCCATCTTGACGAGGCTCCACGAACGCAGGATGAATTCCTGGATCGAGGCGCGGATCCACCACATCGCATAGGTGGCAAGCCGGAAGCCGCGTTCGGGCTCGAACTTCTTCACGCCCTGCATCAGGCCGATGTTGCCTTCGGAAATAAGCTCGCTGACCGGCAGGCCATAGCCGCGGTAGCCCATCGCGATCTTCGCGACGAGTCGCAGGTGGCTGTTGACCAGCTTGGCCGCGGCATCGGTGTCCTGATGCTCGGTCCAGCGCTTGGCCAGCATATATTCCTCTTCCGGAGCGAGGATCGGAAATTTCTTGATTTCAGCAAGATAGCGGTTGAGGCCTGCCTCACCGCCGGTTGCTGGAATGCTCGGCACGTTGCCGTTTGCCATTAGTCTAGTCTCCCTGGCGCTATCGGTCCTTAGTGGACCGCGTAGCCCAACCTTCGGTTGTTATACGGTAAGCGCCCTGAACAGTTCCTGCATATCAGACGGAAGGGCACTTTTAAAGGATAAGTTTCTTTTAAGGACTGGATGTTCGAAGCCAAGCTCGGCTGCGTGCAGCGCCTGACGGTGAAAGTTCAAATTTTTCAAATACTCCCGATGTAAGGGGCGCGTGCGGCCATAGGCCGGGTCGCCGAGCAAAGGATGTCCGATCGACGTCATATGCACCCTGACCTGATGTGTCCGGCCGGTTTCGAGCCTGCATTCGACCAGCGCGGCCTCCTTCAGCGGCGTCAGCAGGCGGTAATGGGTCACCGCACGTTTGCCGCGCCCTTCGGCGACGATCGCCATCTTCTGGCGGTTTGCCGACGAGCGCGCGATCGGCGCATCGACCGTTCCCGACGCCGGGTTGGGTATGCCGGATACGATCGCCTGATAGGCGCGGGTCACCGAATGGCGCGCAAATTGCGCCGAAAGCCCCTCATGCGCAACGTCGGTCTTGGCCGAAACGAGCAAACCCGAGGTGTCCTTGTCGATGCGATGGACAATCCCCGGCCTGGCGACCCCGCCGATGCCGGACAGCCGGCCGGCGCAATGATGGAGCAAGGCGTTGACCAGCGTGCCGTCGAAATTCCCAGCCGCCGGATGCACGACCAGTCCGGCCGGCTTGTCCACGACGATCAGATGATCGTCCTCGAAGACGATGTCGAGCGCGATATCCTGCGGCTCGTTATGGGCTGCCACCGGGATCGGGATTTTGAGTTCATATGTCTCGCCGGGACGCGCCTTTGACGACGGGTCGCGCGCGAGAATACCGGCCCGATCGCGCACGTTGCCGCCGCTAATCAATGCCTTGAGGCGCTCGCGCGAAATTGTGGGCAGCGCGGCGGCAAGCGCTCGGTCCAGCCGCCAGCCAGCCGCGTCCTCGGCTATCGTTGCGTGAATGATCGACAAACCCCCGTTCATCTGAGTAGCTATGTGGGGATGAAGTGCCGCATTTCAAGGCTATTGCTCGACCGGATTGCCGATCGCGCGCGACTGTCACCAGGCCGCGAAGTCTGCGGCCTGCTGCTCGGATCAGAGGATGAAATCACCGAAGCGGTGCCGATCCCCAACGCCGCCGCCGACCCTTCAACCAGCTTCGTTCTGGAGGGCGCGGCGCACGTCATGACGTCACGCCGCGCGCGCGAGCGAGGATTGCGGATAATCGGTCACTATCATTCGCATACTCGCGGTAATCCTTCGCCATCGCCTGCCGACGCCGCTCTGCGGAGCGCGCAAGGCACTTATTGGATGATCCTGACAAGCGAAGAGCAGCGGCTTTGGGTCAGCCGATCGGGAGGCGCCGTCGCCAATGCCTTCGATCCCGTGATGCTGGAAATCGATCATGCACGACCTTGCAACAGGTGGGTGCAAGGGCCAATAGGAAGCGCGAGAGTCAGCAAGGTCAGGGCGACAAGCGCATGAAATCGTACGAATTCGCAAGCCTGCTCTGCTCGCGCCTGTGTCATGACCTGCTGAGTCCGGTTGGAGCGCTCAACAACGGCATCGAACTGCTGGTCGACGAGCATGATCCGGAAATGCGCGCGCGTTGCCTCGACCTGCTTGGCGAGAGCGCGCGTGCTTCGGCCAACAAGTTGAAGTTTTTTCGTCTCGCGTTCGGCGCCGCAGGTGGCTTTGCCGATGAAGTCGATACCCGCGAAGCGCGCGCGGCGATCGAAGGTCTGTTCGGCGCCGACGGGCGGATCGAACTCGGCTGGATGATCGACGAGCCGACGATGAGCAAATCGGCATTGAAGATATTGCTGAACCTGGCGCTGCTTGCCGGCGATTCGCTGGTGCGCGGCGGCAGGCTCGACGTCGGCGCCGAAAAGCATCCGCATGGCCTGGACATCGTCGTGCGCGCAGAGGGGTCGCGGATCGTGCTCGACCCCGAGCTGAAGCAGGTGCTGCTCGGCCACACGAGCGAGGATGCGATCTCCCCCCGCGCCGCGGCGGCGTGGCTGATCCACTGCCTGATCTCGGAGGGGGGCGGAGAGGTTCAGGTCTCCGACAGCGAGGAAGGCGTGCTGATGTTCGGGGCGTCGCTGCCTGCCGATACGACTGCGGCGGAGTCTTAGGTTACGGCCTTTGGTTCCGCGGCTCCCGGCTTCGTTTTCTCACCCCAGGCGGTGAGTTTCGCGAGCGGCCGCTCGACCCAGAGATACACAACGATCCCTGCAACCGTCGCCAGCACGAACAGCACGATCCAGCGTCCGTCGGGCGGCAAATGGATGTACCGGATCGTCATGGAAATGACGAACAGGTGCACGAGGTAGATCGAATAAGACGCGTTGCCGATCAAGGTCGCGAGACGGCTGAGCCAGCCCTGGCCGGCATCCCAGGTCAGCAGGAAGTTGAGCAACAGGAAGCTCGGGAGCGCATATTGAACGACACGCTGCAGCGCCGACTCGCCGCTGATGGCGAGCGCCGGATTGGCCGGGATGCCCGACCCGAGCAAAGCCTGCAGAACGAGCGCGCCGGCGCCAAGCACGAAGCTGGCCCAAAGCGCCCCTCGCGGCAGCCGACGATCGCGGAACAGCAGAAAAGCAAGGATGCCAAGCGCAAATTCATACAGCATCGGGTGCGTGGCGAAGCGCAGCGGCGCGAAATCGAAGCGTACGAAGATACCGATCGTGGCCAGCACCGACAGCAAGGCGAACAGAGTGACCGGGCCCCGCTTCAGCAAAAGTACGAGGCAGGTGAGCAGATAGAGCGTGAATTCGAAAGAGAGCGTCCAGAGCACGTCGAGCGTCGGGATGTGATAGGTGGGTAGGATCGGCGCCAGCACGATCGTCGACCAGACCCCGGCCAAAGGTATCGGCTGGCCGAGCAGATGGAGCCGCAGGATCCACAGGGCCGAGAAGATATAGGCGAGCGGCGCGATCCTGAGGAAACGCTGGCGCAGAAAGGTGCCGGTGCGGCCGTCGTAGCGGTTCATCGTCAGCCCGGCCACGAAGCCGGAGATGACGAAGAAGATGTCGACGCCGACCGCGCCGAACTGATGCCAATTGGCAAAATAGGCGATGTGCGACGGGCCGATTACCGCTTTCCGCGCCTCTAGCCAGTTATTGAGGTGGATGCCGATGACGAGCAGCGCGCCAACCCCGCGCAGGATCTGCACGGAGTCGAGTTTGCCGGTCGGCGCCTGACGTGTCGCTTGTGCCCCCACGTGTTTTGGATCGGGTGATTTCGACCTCGTGTCAACGGTCCATCCGGGTGATTGGGGACGCCAGGGCTAACAGCTTCTTTACCGGCACTTTGCCATAAGCGCGGCACTTCCTGACGCGGACGGGCTCAATGGACGATTTGCTGGCCGAATTCATCGCCGAGACGCGTGAGATGCTTGAAGCGCTCGGCGGCGAAATTGTGGCCTGGGAAGCCAATCCTGCCGATCGGGCGCGGCTCGACGAGATCTTCCGCTTCGTTCACACGGTGAAGGGCAATTGCGGCTTCTTCGACCTCGCCCGCCTCGAGTTGCTCAGCCACGCAGCCGAAAATGTGCTGGCGCAGGTTCGCGCCGGCACTCGCAGCGCCGACGCTATACTGGTCAGCGGCGTGCTCGCGATCATCGATCGAATCGCCGAGCTGGTCCAGGCGATGGAGACGGGTGAAGCGCTGTCGAGCATCGATGACGAGCAGCTGATCGCCGCACTTGCCGAGGGTCGTGAAAACGCGCCTGCCGCCGGCATATGCGGTGGTGGAGCGGCGGAAACGAGGAAAGCGGTTCGCAGTATCCGGCTCTCGGTCGACCTGCTCGACCATATGATGAGCGGTGTCTCCGACATGGTCCTGGCGAGGAACGAACTCGCGCGAAGGCTGAGGGAAGCGCCCGGCGACTGCGCTGTCGAGCAGGCGTTCGAGCGGCTGTCCTTATGTATCGCCGAGATGCGCGATGCGATCACGCGGACCCGGATGCAGCGTATGGAGAGCCTGTTCGTGATGCTACCGCGCCTCGTCCGCGACATTTCATCCGAGCTTGGCAAGAGCGTCAGCCTCGAGATCGATGGCGGCGACGTCGAGCTCGACCGCGAGATGATCGAAATGATCCGCGACCCGCTGACGCATATGGTTCGAAACGCGATCGACCACGGCATCGAGACCGCATCTGTCCGCACGGCCGCCGGCAAATCGCCGGGCGGCAAGCTGCACGTCGCCGCACGTCAGTCAGGCAACCAGATTCAGATCGAAGTATCGGACGACGGCCGCGGCATCGATGATGAAGTGCTGGTCCGGAAGGCGATCGCCAGCAGGCTCCTGTCTGCGGAGCAGGCGGGGCGCCTGACGCCGGCGCAGCGGAGGATGCTCATTTTCGAGCCGGGCCTGTCGACCGCCGACGCCGTCACTGCGATTTCCGGGAGGGGCGTCGGCATGGACATCGTGCGCGCCAACATCGAGCGGATCGGCGGCACGGTCGAGGTCGAAAGCACGCTGGGTCAGGGCGTGCGACTGACGCTTCGCGTGCCGTTGACGCTGACCATCATCCCCGCGCTGACGATCGGCGCTGCAGGCGGCAGCTATGCCATCCCGCGATCCGCGATCGAAGAGATCGTGCGCGTCGAAGGCGATCTGGTGCGTGTCGAATCAATGGGCGGAGCACGCGTTGCCGCGATCCGGGGCAGGCGGATCCCGCTCGTGTCGCTTGCCGAGATACTTGGGCTTTCGGGCGGTTCCGCCGAGCAAGCGCAGAATCTGGTTGTGCTGAAGTTCGGCGCGGGCGGCGAATATGCACTCGCCGTCGATATGGTCCACGATCATGAGGAACTGGTCGTCAAGGCCGCGACACCCGCGATCATGACCGCAGGCATCTATGCCGGTACGACGCTTTCGGACGACGGAAGTCCGCTGCTTGTGCTGGATTCGGCGGGTATCGCCGCGCTGGCGGGGGTTTCTGTCGGCGATGGACTGAAAGCTCAGCTCCAAAATGAGCAGCCTGTCCAGGCGGGGGAGCAGGTCCAGGCACTGCTGGTTACTGGAATTGCAGGCGAGAAGCGTGCCGTTCCGATCGCAGTCCTGGAGCGTATCGAAGAGGCGTCGCCAAACGCGATCAAGTTCGCCGCCGGCCGGCTCAGAGTCGCGGTGGGTGACAGGATATTGCCGCTGGCCGGATGCGGCGGCGTCATCCCGGATACACTGCTCATATTGCGCCTTGGCGATGGCGCTTCCGAGGTCGCTTATGCCATTTCCGAGGTGATCGACCTGGTCACCTTGCCCAATGAGATTGTGCCGGCGCAGACGCAGGGCGAAATCTCCGGCGTCGCCCTGATCGATGGCGTGCAGGTGGAAGTCATCGACCCGTTCTGGCTGTTCGGCGACGGGCGCGCTGCCCTGACGCACGAGTCGCTGGTCTGTGCGCTGCCCTCCGACGACCCGTGGATGCAGAACATCCTGCGGCCCTTGGTCGAGGCTGCAGGCTATCGGACCGTCGCCATCGAGGACGCCGCGGGCGCAAGCGCCGACCTGTTCATCGTCGCGGCAGGAACCAAGCCGCCTGCCGGGCCGGCCTCGAAGGTCCTCAAGCTCAGGACGACTCCGGAAGAATCGGGAAAAAAGGATCACAGCATCTATCGCTATGATCGCGCGGCGTTGCTTGCTGCCCTGCGAACCCATGCTCTTCGGAAGAGTGGGTGAGCGGCGTGGCTGAGATGATCCTGATCGCCGTCGTCGCCGGGGAGCGCGTCGCGATGCTCGCCTCGGATATCGAATCCGTGGTCGAGCTCGGCGCGCTGGTGCCAGTGCCGCGGGCCTCGCCGCATGTTGCCGGCCTCGCGGCATTGCGCAGCCGTGTGTTGACGGTGATCGATTGTTACGCCGCACTCGGGATTGCCCGGTGCGGGGAACACGTGTCGAAACATTCGATCATCATCGAGGTGGACGGGCATGTGTATGCGCTGCTCGTTGATAGCGTCGAAGATGTGGTGCCAATTGACGCGGAAGTGCGGCCGGTTCGCGGGCGGCTGACGGCGGGATGGCGAGCAGTCGCCCGCGGCGCGATCGAAGTCGACGACGCGCTGCTGCTGATGGTCGAACCGGCCGCCTTGCTGACGCCGCACGTCCCGCAAGCCGCATAGCTGCCGGATTAATCTTGTCCTTACGAATGGCGGCTAAATCTAGCGAAGCCAAGCCGAGCGAGAGTGAAATGAAAAGCTGTCTTATCGTCGATGACTCCAAGGTCATCCGCAAGGTCGCCCGCCACATGCTGGAGACACTGAATTTCGCTGTCGAAGAAGCCGAAAACGGTCAGCTGGCGCTGGAGCAGTGTGAAGCGCAGATGCCCGACGTGGTGCTGCTCGACTGGAACATGCCGGTGATGGGCGGGCTCGAATTCCTGCAGACGCTTCGGGCGCAAAAATATTCGGTGCAGCCCAAGGTAGTTTTCTGCACGACCGAGAATGATACCGCGCATATCCGCGCCGCGATCGATGCAGGCGCCGACGAATATGTGATGAAGCCGTTCGATCGCGAGACCCTCGAAAGCAAGCTGCAGATCGTCGGGGCGGCGTGACTTTGCACGCTGCGGGGGCGCCCAAAGCGTCGCCCGATCGTCGACTTCCCGAAGCCAGCCCTGCGCTACGACTGCTGATCGTCGACGATTCGGCCGTCGCCCGCGCGCTCTTGTCGCGGATGATCGCTGCTGACGCCCATTTCGAAATCGTGGCGCAGGCCGCGACCGCGCACGATGCGCTCAAGGCGCTGGAGGCTCATCGCGTCGACATCATCCTCCTCGACCTGGAGATGCCGGGAACCAGCGGCCTCGACGCGCTGCCGCAGATCCTGGAGGCAGGCGAGGGCGCGCGTGTGCTGATCGTCTCGTCCAACTGCGAAGACGGCGCCGAGGCCGCGGTCAGGGCGCTCGCGCTCGGTGCGGCCGATACGCTTCCCAAGCCGGGAAGCGGAAATTTCATGGGCTCCTTTGCCAAGGTCCTGACCGAGCGACTAATGAAAGTGGGTCGTGCCGCGAAAGATGGCACCGAGCGCGCGGAGGAAATGGCGGCACGCGCTCATCTTCGTCCCATCCCCGTGGGGGTCCCGCGCTGCATCGGCCTCGGCGCCTCGACCGGCGGACTGCACGCCCTAAACGAGTTTTTCGGCACTCTGCCGCAAGCGATACAGGTACCGATCCTCATCACCCAGCATCTGCCGCCGGAATTCATGCCTTTCTTCGCGCGCCAGATCGCAAGTGCGGCCGGCCGCCCCGCGAGCATTGCGGTGCACGGCCAATGCGTGATGCCGGGCGACATATTGGTCGCGCCGGGAGACGCCCATCTCGGACTGCGCCGCAAAGGCGAGCAGGTGATCGTGGATCTGGTCACCAAGCCAAGCGGCTCCGGTTGTATCCCTTCGGTCGATGTGATGATCGCGGCGATGGCCGATTGCTACGGAGCCGAAGCCTTTGCGGTCCTGTTGAGTGGCATGGGCCGCGACGGCCTTGCCGGCAGCACGGCGCTGGTCGAGCTGGGCGGGGCCGTGTTCGCCCAGGACGAGCATGGCAGCGCCGTATGGGGAATGCCGGGCGCAGTGGCGCGGGCGGGCCTTGCTTCGGCGATACTCACACCAAGCCAGATTGCCGCCTGCCTGGCCGCGGGAATCGCGGGGAAGCCGTGGAAATAAGCGATTCCTCGTGCCTGATATTAGCGGCTTTGCTCGAGGCCCGGACGGGTCAGCAGCTCGGCGTCGACCGGCGTTGGCGCATTGGCGCCGCGCTGAGCGGTGTGATGCGCGATCGAAGCATCGACTCCATCGATCGGCTCGCCGCCATGCTCGTCACCGATCGCGACGCATCGCTCGCCGACGCAGTTGTCGAAGGCCTGCTCAACAATGAAACCTATTTCTTTCGCGATCGCGCATCGTTCGACCTTCTGATCGACGATGCGCTCGCGCGGCTTCAGCGTGTGCGGGGATCGCGCAGGATGACGATCTGGTGCGCAGGCTGCGCGACCGGCCAGGAGGCCTATTCGATTGCGATGAGCGTCGCGCAAGACCCTGTGCGGTGGCATGGCTGGACCGTCGACATCGTCGGCACCGACGTTTCGCGCTCGGCAGTCGATCGTGGCAGCGAGGGCGTCTATTCGCAGTTCGAGGTTCAGCGTGGCCTGTCGGTGCGACAGATGTTGCAGTGGTTCGGCAAGGAGCGGGATCAGTGGCGAATCTCGCCCAGGCTTCGGGACATGGTGCGCTTCGAGGTGCGCAACCTGCACGAGGGGCCGCCCGAACCCGGGATGTTCGACGTCGTCCTATGTCGCAATCTCCTGCTCTATTTCGCGCCCGATGCCCGCAGGCGGGCGCTCGATCGACTGAGCGAGGCGGTCGCGCCGGACGGACTGTTGATGCTCGGCGCCGGTGAGACGCTGATCGGTCAGACGCATTGCTTCGTCCCCGATCCCGACCTTCGAGGGCTATATTCGCCGGTCCAGCGAAGCGTTCCTCGACGATCGACGATGGCGCACCGATTGGGGCGTGCGCGACGGGCTTGACGCGGAGCCTGTTTTGCCCCGCAATCCGCCGATGATCGAATGGATCGAACGGCCGTCGCCCAATTTCAACGATCGAGCGCTGCCGGTCTCGATGGTAGTCCTTCATTACACCGGCATGCGCGACGCGGAATCGGCGATCGAGCGGCTAATCGACCCGGCCGCCCAGGTCTCCGCCCATTATGTGGTGTGCGAGGACGGAGCGATTTTGCGCCTGGTCGATGAGGATCGGCGCGCCTGGCATGCGGGCAGCTCATACTGGCGCGGTATCACCGACGTGAATTCGGCGAGCGTCGGGATCGAGATCGTCAATCCGGGTCACGAGTTCGGCTACCGGCCATTCCCCGAGGCGCAGATGAGCGCGCTGATCCCGCTGATCGGCCAGATCGTCAGGCGGCACCGCATCGACCGTGCGAATGTCGTCGGCCATTCCGACGTCGCGCCGGCGCGCAAGCAGGATCCGGGCGAGCTGTTCGATTGGGGGCGTCTCGCCAAGCACCGTCTGGCGCTGCGCCGCCCGGTCAAGGGCCTGGTCGATCCGGAATGGACCGACAGCGCCTTTCTGCTCGCGCTCGAGCGCTTCGGCTATGACGTTCGTGACGAAGCGGCAGCGGTCACGGCGTTTCAGCGCCGTTTCCGGCCGGATTCGATCGACGGCATCATCGATGGCGAATGCCGGGCGATTTTGTTGCGCTTGCTCTTGGACCGCGAGCGCCTGGAGGCTACATAGGGCGCGCCAGAGGGTCGGGCGGCCGCTGCCTTGCTTGCGCAAGGGAGAGGAAAGTCCGGGCTCCACGGAACCACGGTGCCGGATAATGTCCGGCGGGGGCGACCCCAGGGAAAGTGCAACAGAAAGCAGGTCGCGCCGGGCTTCGGCCCCTAAGTCTTCGGAGGCGTGACAGTGAAAGGGTGCGGTAAGAGCGCACCGGGCCTCCGGCAACGGCAGGCCGCATGGTAAACCCCACCGGGAGCAAGACCGAATAGGGGCGGCACATGGGCCTGGTTCCGGCTCGTCGCCCGGGTTGGTTGCTTGAGGGGCGGAGCAATCCGTCTCCTAGATGAATGGTCGCCCACGACAGAACCCGGCTTACAGACCCTCTGGCAATTTCTTTGGCTGGCGCTCACCGGGCGCTGCGTCTAGGTGCCGAATAGGTCGCGCAACGAGCGCGGTGAAGGGAAATATGGTTCGTCCGACGCGATCAAACGACTGGGGATTTCCACGCTGGCGAAGCTATGGCTCCGACCGCAAGCCCGCGCAGGTGCGCGCGTGCGACCGCCACGGCTGCGACAAGCCGGGCGAACATCCGGCGCCCAAATCACCGAACCATCCCGACCGCTGGTATTTCTGCGCGGACCATGCGGCGGAGTACAACCGGCGCTGGAATTATTTCGAAGGCCTGACCGCCGAGGACGCCGCAGCCCGCGAAGCCGATGAATCCCGCGATGCCAACGGCTTTAAAGGCGCCCAATTCTACGCCTGGGGCGCGCCCGGCGACGGCACGCGAAGCCGCGACGAGATGCGCGCGCTCGATGTGCTTCAGGTCGAGAATGACGCCGATTTCGCGGCGATCAAGGCTGCCTACCGGCGCCTGGCCAAGGCCAACCATCCCGATGCGGCGCCCGGCGACGCCGAGGCGGCCAAAAGGTTCCAGGCCATCCAGGCCGCCTATGATGTGCTTCGCAACTTCGAGGAACGGAAAACCGGCACGCGGCCGTAGGAGCTGGTCAGCCGGCGGCGTTCAGTCTTTCCGCGGTCTGCCGGATCAGCGCGATCATGTTGGGAATCCCCTGCGTTCGGTTCGAACTCAGCTGGTTCTTGAGGTCGAATGGAGCAAGGATTGCTTCGATATCGGTCGCGACGATCTCCTTTGCCGTTCGGTCCTGCACCGCCGCCAGGACCAGCGCGACAATCCCCTTGGTGATCGCCGCATTGCTGTCGGCTAGAAAGTGGAGCCGTCCGTCGTCGCGCGGGATCGGGTAGACCCAGACCGAGGCCGAACAGCCACGAACCAAAGTCGCGTCGGTCTTGAGCGCGTCCGGCATCGGCTCGAGCGCCCGGCCGAGGTCGATCAGCAGCCGGTAGCGATCATCCGCCTCAAGCAGTTCGTAGTCGCCGTAGATTTCGTCGATCGCCGTCATCGCCGCGGCGGTTAGCATGCCGGACTGGCGGCGTCATCAGACGTGCCTAGAGATCGATCCCCTCGGCGATCGCCTCGAGCTTGCGGACGCGTTCCCTGAGCGCGGCGATTTCGATTCGCGCTGCCGTCGGGCCGGTGCTGCGGACAGCGCGACCGCCTGACAGCTCGAGCCTCTTGAGTTCCAGCCAGCCGTTCCATGCGCGAAGCAAGGTCGCGCATGCGATCATAAGTCCGAGCAGCGCTGCCGCTGCCGAAACGGAAAGGGAGAAAGCGTCGTTCATCGCGGTGCGTCCTAGCTGTCACGCAATTTGTCGATTTCCTGCTCGAGGCGGCGGCCGTCGTCGGTCGCGATCCGCTCGAGCACGGCGATCCGATCCTTGAGCGCGGTTATTTCGCGCCGTAGCTCATCATTGCCGGGGCGGAGATCGTCATAATCCTCCACTTGCGCCGACGCTCTGCGGGCCTTGAGGAATTGCACGATCACGATGATTCCTATGATGAGCGCAAGGATCTCAAACGGATTCATTGCAGGCCTTTCAGTTGAGCGGCTTGTCGCGGAGTTTCTCGATCTCGTCGGTGAGTTCGAGGCCGCGATCGGTTATGATGCGTTCGAGCACGCGGACGCGTTGCTCGAGCCGTTCGGTGGCGGCGGCATAACGTGCTGCCTTTTCCGCCGATTCATGCGTCACCGCTTCGAGCTGGCGTTCCTTCATTTCGAACCAGCGCTTCGCGACACCGGCGAGGATCGCGACTATCGGAATCAGAACCCAGATCCAGGCAGCCATATGATTCACCTTCGGCCTCTTAGCCGATGTCAGCGGAGCTGTTCGATCTCGCGCGCCAGCCTGGTGTTCGAGCTGGTAACGTAGGTTTCGACGTCGGCGAGACGCCGGTCGATATCGCGGAACTTGGACCGCACGTCGCGGATCGTCCTTCGCGGCGACGCCCGCACGCCCTGCCAGAATTTCGCCTTGTCCGGCCCTTCCTCGACGAGCTCACGCGGCTTGTCGGGCGTGATATGGGCAGTGACCCAGTAGGCGATAAGCGTCCAGGGGAAGCCGCCGACAAACGTCAGCAAGACGACACCGACCCTGACCAGCGTGACATCGACGCCGGTGTAGTCGGCGATGCCGGCGCAGACCCCCGACCATTTGCGATTGGCACGGTCGAGGTAGAATTTGGTGTGGCGAGGCGCGTTCATCGTATATTCCTTCGTGCGCTGATTTCATCTTCGATGCCGATGCTGGCCGGGTCGCAGGCGAGCGAACGCCAGTTCGGGTTTTCGGCGGACATGATCCGCTCGACCGTGCACAGCCGGTCTTCCAGCCGGCGGGCGAGATCGTGCAGGTCGTCGAGCAGGTTTTCATCCTCGCTCGTCAGCGACGACTGCGTCTTCCAGCGAGTCACATAGTGGAAAATCAGCCAGGGCAGGCCGATGAACAGCATGCCGCAGATGATCACCGGAATCAGAACATCTTCCATGACCTCAGCCCTCCTTGCCCGGCTGTGCCGTCCGCTTGGCCTTCAGGGCCTCGAGCTCGGCGTCGACTTTTTCGGCATTCCTCAGGTCGGCAATCTCTTCTTCGAGCGATTTGGGGGCGGCGCCGAGCGTCAACGCATCGGCCTGACCTTCGGCATAATCCGCGCGGCGCTCCAGATGTTCGAAGCGCGAGAAGGCATCGTCGACCTTCGGACCCGCATACATCTCACGCATCCGCATTCGGTTCTGCGCGCTCTCGAGCCGGCTCTGGATCGCATTCTGACGGCTGCGGGCTTCGCGAAGCTTGGCCTGAAGCTTGGCGATGTCCGTCTCGGAGGCCTGAAGCGCGTCATCGAGCACGGCGATTTCGGCGATCAGTCCGTCGGCGAGATCGGCTGCCTTCTGCTTTTCGACCAGCGCCGCCTTGGCAAGATCCTCGCGGTCCTTCGAAAGCGCGAGTTCGGCTTTCTCGAGCCAGCTGTCCTGCAGCCGCTCGAGCTTGGCGATATGGCGGCGCATCTCCTTCTGGTCGGCGATCGTGCGTGCCGCCGATGAGCGGACCTCGACGAGCGTGTCCTCCATTTCCATGATGATCATCCGGATCATCTTGGCTGGATCTTCCGCCTTGTCCAAAAGCTCGGTGACGTTCGCGGCAATGATGTCGCGCGTCCGTGAAAAGATTCCCATCAAACTCTCCCTCGTCCGAGCGGGTCGATACAAAAGGTGAGGCGAAGCGAGCCCGACGTCAATCGGTGCGGCCTCGATTTTCTACCCAGTGTGGCCAGATCTCGCATTCAAATCTCCAAACATATTTGCCGATCATCGGCGTCTCTCGATCAATGATCCAAGATTTGTGCCAAATCGCCAGAAGGCTGAAAAACCGCCAATTCCTTACGCCTGCACCATGCGAGGAGACGATTTTTGTTGCCAATAAGTGGGAAATTATACCAAGTGATGGGATGGAGCGAACCACCCAGCTGGTCGGGCAATCCTCGTCCTTTCTCGACGCGATAGAGCGCGCAAGCCGGGCCGCTCCGCTCGACCGCCCGGTGCTCGTGATCGGCGAGCGCGGCACGGGCAAGGAACTGGTCGCGGAGCGGCTGCACCATTTGTCGTCGCGGTGGGACGGGCCGCTGGTGATCATGAACTGCGCGGCCCTGCCCGAAACGCTGATCGAGGCGGAGCTGTTCGGTCACGAAGCGGGCGCGTTCACGGGCGCGACCAAGTCGCGCGCCGGCCGGTTCGAGGAAGCCGACGGTGGCACTTTGTTTCTCGACGAATTGGCGACGCTTTCGTCGGCCGCGCAGGACCGGCTGCTCCGCGCCGTCGAATATGGCGAGATCACGCGCATCGGCGCGTCGCGGCCGCTGCAGGTCGACGTGCGGATCGTGGCGGCCACCAACGAGCATCTGCCGCGACTGGTGGATGAGGGGCGGTTCCGCGCCGATCTGCTCGACAGGCTTTCGTTCGAAGTCATCACATTGCCTCCGCTTCGGCACCGGGCAAGCGACATCCCGGTGCTTGCCGACCATTTCGGGCAGCGCATGGCGCGCGAACTCGAATGGTCCGGCTGGCCCGGATTCGGTGCGCAGGCGGCGGCGTTGCTGGCGTCGTACGAATGGCCCGGAAACGTGCGCGAATTGCGCAACGTGATCGAGCGCGCGGTCTATCGCTGGGACAATAGCGAACAGCCGATCGACGAAATCCAGTTCGATCCGTTCGAGACGCCCTGGGTAGCGACCCCGTCGCCGCGCGTGGCGACCATGCCGATGCGCGCCGAGGACGAAACTACGGCGGTGCCCACGGTCTCCGTCACTGCCTTCGAGCCGCATAGCTGCGCAGATTTGCGGCTTGCCGTCGCCGAATATGAGAAGGCGATATTGTCCGCCGCGCTCGACCGGTGCCGCTGGAACCAGCGGGCCGCGGCGACCGCGCTGCAGCTGACCTACGACCAGCTGCGCCACGCGATGAAGCGTCACAAGCTCGGCTGACGCCCGGCGCGCCCCACATCGTCGCAAATCATGGTGCCGTGGCCGTAGTTCGTCCGTTCAACGGATGAACATCGCTATCCGGAGAAAGACCATGCCGTTCGAACTTCCCAAGCTTCCCTATGCGGAAGATGCGCTGTTGCCACACATCTCCGCGGAAACGCTCGCCTTCCACCACAGCAAGCACCACAAATCCTATATCGATACGACGAACAAGCTGGTCATGGAGCAGGACCTGACTGGTCTCTCGCTGCTCGAAGTGATCAAGCGGGCCAGGGAGCAGGACGATAAAAAGCTGTTCAACCAGTCCGCGCAGGCGTGGAACCACAGTTTCTTCTGGCAATGCCTGGAGTCGGCGAGCGCAACGCGGCCCGCGGGCCAGCTGGCGGAAATGATCGACCAGGCGTTCGGATCGGTCGACACGTTCCTCGAAAGCTTCAAGAAGGAGGCGACCGAACATTTCGCCAGCGGCTATGCCTGGCTGGTGCTTGAGGGAGATGCGCTCAAGATCCGCGCGTTCCACGATGCCGACACTCCGGTCGCGCATGATGGCGTCAAGCCGCTGCTGACGCTCGATGTGTGGGAACACAGTTACTACATCGACTACCGCAACGTCCGGAAGGATTTCGTCGGTGCTGTCGTCGACAATCTGATCAACTGGGAATTCGTCGCCAGCAACCTCGACGGCAATGGCGCGAGCCGCGGCGACCAGTCGTGGGAAGGATCAGTTCTTCAGCCGGTATCCGGTCTTGAAGATCCAGGCCACCAGCGCCAGGCAGACAAAAAGAAAGCCGAGAGTCATGCCTAGGCTGACGCCGACGTGGACGTCGGCGGTGCCATAGAAGCTCCAGCGAAAGCCGCTGATCAGATAGACGACCGGGTTGAACAGCGACACCGTGCGCCACGGCTCGGCGAGCATGTCGATCGAGTAGAATGCGCCGCCGAGGAACGAGAGCGGAGTGACGATCAGCACCGGGACGACCTGAAGCTGTTCGAAGCTTTCGGCCAGCACGCCGATGATGAAGCCCAGAAGGCAGAAGGTGGTTGCGGTGAGGAGCAGGAACAGAGTCATGGCGAATGGGTGGAGGATCGTGACCGGCACGAAAAGCGCCGCGGTCGCGAGCGTGACGAGCGCGACGACCAGCGACTTGGTCACCGCGGCGCCGACGAACGCCAGCACCAGCTCCATCGCCGAGATCGGCGCGGCATGGAGTTCGTAGATCGTTCCCGTGAATTTCGGAAAGAAGATCGCGAAGGACGAATTCATGATGCTCTGCGTCAGGATCGCCAGCATGATCAGTCCCGGCACGATGAACGACCCGTAGCTGACGCCGCCGACGTCCGACATGCGCGATCCGATCGCGCTGCCGAAGACGACGAAATAGAGCGCGGTGGTGATGACCGGGGCGATCAGGCTCTGCCCCACGGTCCGGAGCGCGCGTGCCATCTCGAGCTTGTAGATCGCCCATATGCCGTAGCGATTGATTGCCAGGCTCATGATGCTGCGCCCTTCGGTTCGTGGACGAGGCCGACGAAGATTTCCTCGAGCGAGCTCTGCTTGGTGTTGAGGTCGCTGAAGCCGAGCCCAAGCTCGGTCATCTCCTTCAGCAAAGCCGGGACGCCGGTGTCGTCGGCATTGGCGTCGAACACATATTCGAGCGCGTGGCCGTGATCCTTGAGCGCGAGATTCCAGCGCGCAAGGGCGGCGGGAACTGCGTCGAGTACCTGGTCGAGGTTCAGCGTCAGGCATTTCTTGCCCAGCTTCCGGATCAGAGTCTTCTTCTCCTCGACGAGAATCAGTTTGCCGCCGTTGATCACGCCGACGCGGTCGGCCATCTCCTCGGCTTCCTCGATATAATGGGTGGTCAGGATGATGGTGACGCCGCTGTCGCGCAGACCGCCGACGAGATTCCACATATCCCGGCGCAGCTCGACGTCGACTCCGGCGGTAGGCTCGTCGAGAAACAACAGGTCCGGATCGTGGCTGAGGGCCTTGGCGATCAGGACGCGCCGCTTCATGCCGCCCGACAGCTCGATCACGCGCGAATGGCGCCGGTCCCACAGCGACAATTTGCGAAGCAATGTCTCGATACGCTGCGGGTCCGCCGGTTTGCCGTAAAGGCCGCGGCTGAACATGACGCTGCTCCAGACATTCTCGAACGTCGGGACCGAAAGCTCCTGCGGCACCAGCCCAATCCTTGCGCGGACGGCGCGATAATCGCGAAAGGCATCGCGGCCATCGACCGTGACGGTTCCGGCGGAAGGCGTCACGATACCGCAGATGATGTTGATCAAAGTCGTCTTGCCGGCGCCATTGGGGCCGAGCAAGGCGAAAATCTCGCCCTTGTTTATGTCGAGGCTGACATCGCTCAGCGCATCGCGCCCGGAGGCGTAGCGCTTGCCGAGGCCGGCGATCGAGAGGATGGGTGCCACTTTGCTCTACTCTGTCGGAGGGAAGGCGGCTTTGTCTTCCGGCGTCTGGGTCTGGAGGCCGTGCTTCATCAGCATCGGGATGTTGGCGATCGCGAACAGGAAAGTGGCGGGGAGCGCGCCCCAGAGCTTGAACCCGATCCAGAATTCGGTGCTGCTGTTGCGCCAGACCGTTTCATTGACCACGGCCATAGCCAGGAAGAAGAACGCCCAGTTGCGGCTGAGCAATTGCCATCCGCGCTCGGAAAGTCCCGGATAGGCGGCTTCAAGCACCATCTTGAGCAGGTTGCGCCCGGTGTAGAGGCCGAAGAACAGCAAGGCGGCGATACAACCATAATAAATGGTCGGCTTGATCTTGATGAAGGTCTCGTTGTGCAGCCAGATGGTGATGCCGCCGAATACGACGACCATGCCGCCCGAGAACCATAGCATCGGCGAGATGTGGCGATATTTGATCTGCGAGATCAGCATCGCCGCCAGCATCGCGATCATGAAGGCGCCGGTCGCGTAGAAAATCCGTACGATAGAAGGCACGGGCGCGAAGGCGTTGACCACGAAGAAGACGATGATCGGGCCGACATCGATGGCGAGCCTGGCAAACATGCTCGGCGCCGGCTTTGGCGGCTTTTCGTCACTCATGATGTTTCTCCGTCGGCGCCGGCTATCGCGCGTGCCGTCTCAAGTGCGTCGAACGGGCGCAGATCGTCGATCCGTTCGCCTACCCCTATCGCATGGATCGGAAGCCCGAATTTCTCGGCGGCGGCAACGAGCACGCCGCCGCGCGCGGTGCCGTCCAACTTGGTCATCACCAGCCCGGTGACGCCGGCGACTTCCTTGAATATCTCGATCTGCGACAGCGCATTCTGGCCGGTCGTCGCGTCGAGCACGAGCACGACGTCGTGCGGTGCTTCGGGGTTGAGCCGGCCGAGGACGCGGCGGATCTTGGCCAGCTCATCCATCAATCCGGTCTTGTTCTGAAGCCGTCCTGCGGTGTCGACGATCAGCACGTCGATTCCTTCGGCGGTCGCCTTCTTCACGCCGTCGAACACGACCGCCGAAGGATCGCCGCCTTCGGGGCCGGTTATGACGGGGACGCCGATCCGGTCAGCCCAGATCTTGAGTTGTTCGATCGCAGCCGCGCGAAAGGTGTCTCCCGCGGCAAGCAGCACGCCATAATCCTGCTCGAGGAACAAATGGGCGAGCTTGGCGATGGTGGTGGTCTTGCCCGATCCGTTGACGCCGACCACGAGAATGACCTGTGGGCGCGGAAATGCGTCGATCTCCAGTGGCGCAGCGACCGGAGCCAGTATCTTCGCCACTTCATCGGCGACGATATTGCGGACTGCCGCTTCGCTGAGGCCGCGGTCGAACCGGTCCTCAGCAAGGCGGGCGCGTATCTTCGCGGCCGTCGACGGGCCGAGGTCGGATGCAATCAGCGCTTCCTCGATCGCATCGAGCGTTGGGGCGTCGAGCGCGGCCTTGGTGAACAGGCCCGAGAGGTTCTCGCCCAGTTTGTCCGATGTCTTTTTGAAGCCGCCACGAAGCCGCTCAACCCAGGACGTTTCGCTCAAGCGGCGTCTCCGATCGCGATGCCGTTCTCGATCGACCGGATCATGGCTGTCACGATCTTGCCGGGTTCCGTCGCGCCGCCGACGCGGGCGGGCGCGAAATTGCCGCAATGGCCGGACCCGTCACTTCGTTCGATCAGCACCGACTGGCGCGTTCCGACAAGCGTGGCCAGCCATGCCCGTCGCCGCGCCGCGGTCGCCTCGCGAAGCCCGCGCGCGCGCTGCTTGATCACTGCCGGAGGAAGTTGTGGCATCCGCGCCGCGGGTGTTCCTTCGCGCGGCGAGAAGGGAAAGATGTGCCCGAAGACGATGTCGCATTCGTCGATCAGCCGCCGGCTGTTCGCCGCCATGGCTTCGTCCTCGGTCGGGAATCCGGCGATCAGATCGGCGCCGATCGCGATGTCGGGCCGCGCGGCCTTGAGGCGCCCGACCATCTCGATCGCCTGGGCACGGCTGTGCCGCCGCTTCATGCGCTTGAGGATCATATCGTCGCCGGCCTGAAACGACAGATGAAGGTGGGGCATCATCCGCGGCTCGGCGGTCAGCAGCGCGAACAGCCGGTCGTCGATCTCGATGCTGTCGAGCGAGGAAAGGCGGAGGCGGGGAAGGGCGGGGACATGCGTCAATATACGTTCGACGAGCTGGCCCAAAGTCGGCGCGCCGGGCAAGTCGGGACCGTAGCTGGTGATATCGACTCCGGTCAGGACGACTTCGTTGATCCCCTGATCGACGAGCGCCCTGATCTTGTCGATGACGAGACCGGCCGGAACCGAGCGGCTGTTCCCGCGGCCGAAAGGTATGATGCAGAAGGTGCAGCGGTGATCGCAGCCGTTCTGGACCTCGACGAACGCGCGGGCGCGGTCGGCGAAGCCCGACAGCAGATGCGGCGCGGTCTCGCGCACCGCCATGATGTCGGAAACCAGGACCGGTGCGTCGTCGTTGCCGAGCAAGGCGACACGGTCGAACTTTTCGCGGTTGCCGATCACGCGCGAAACTTCCGGCATCGCTGCGAAGCTGACCGGCTCGACCTGCGCCGCGCAGCCGGTGACGACCACCCGCGCTTCGGGCCGAGCGCGCTTCGCCTTGCGGATCGCCTGCCGCGTCTGGCGCACCGCCTCGTGGGTGACCGCGCAGCTGTTGACGATGATCATGTCCTGCGCATCGCCCGCGAGCAGCCGCATCGCCTCGCTCTCGGCCGCGTTCAGCCGGCAGCCCATGGTGATCACTTCCAGGCTCACGCGAAAGCCTCGAGATCGAGCTCGCCGGTGAAGACGTGGACTGCCGGGCCGCGCATCGTGATCGTGCCCCTCGGCGTCCATTCGATCGAAAGCGCGCCGCCCGGCAGGCGAACCTCGACCGGGCTTGTTGCCAGCTTCCGGCGGATCGCCGCCACCGCCGTGGCGCATGCACCGGTGCCGCAAGCCCGCGTCAGACCAGCGCCGCGTTCCCAGACGCGCAGCTTGATTGCCGATCCATCGAGCGAAGCGACATTGACGTTCACGCGGTCGGGAAACAGCGGGTCATGCTCGATCCGCGGGCCAAGCTGCGCCAGGTCGACCGCGTCGGCATCGTCGACAAAGAAGATCACGTGTGGATTGCCGACATTGACGGCGGCAGGGTTGACCAATCCGTCCCAGGATACCGGCATGGTCCCTGTATCCATCGCGTAGGCGAGCGGGATTTTCTGCCAGTCGAAGTGCGGAACACCCATATCGACGCTTGCCGCGCCATGCTCCGCTGTCGCGCTGAGGCTGCCTCCGCTGGTTTCTATTGTTACCTCTCCGCCGAGCATAAGCGCGACACAGCGGCTCGCATTGCCGCAGGCCTCGACCTCGCCGCCGTCGCTGTTGAAAATGCGCATCTTCACGTCGGCCGAACTCGACGGCTCCAAAATGATCAATTGGTCGCAGCCGACACCGGTCATGCGATCGGCGATCCCGCGCGCACGCGTCTCGTCCATCTCGACCGGCGTCTCGCGCGCGTCGAAGATCACGAAGTCGTTGCCGAGCCCGTGCATTTTATGGAAGCGCTGCGCCATGGCGGCGACTTAGGGTCCAAACCCGGTCGCCGCAATGGCCGGGACGGAGCGCATTTTGACGCACGGCCAGGAGCGATGGAGGTAGCGATGAGGTTTCATCGTGACCGACGAGCGACGCCGCAGTGCGCCAAAAGGCGCCCGCCCCCTTCGGGGGTCGCCCGGAAGGCTGCACCGGACGTCGTCGGGCCGCTTGTACGGAGACACCACTCCGTCCTGTGCGGCCCTCCTTGCCGACACAACCCTCCGGGCGATCACGGCCACTGCGGCGACCGGGTTTGGACCCTTGGGAGTGGGGCGGTTCAAGTCCACCGCTCGCACCTGTAGAAGGCTGTCATATGTCCGATTGGTCGGCGCCCGATCGGTTCGATTCCGAAGATCGTCAGCCGGCGATCCGCCGAGGTAAAGTTGATGAAGTTGACACTTGCCATGCCCTCGACCCGGATTGACCCAAAAATTGGGGAATGGGAACTGGATGGACAATGTTCACTATATGTTCCATGTAGGCCTGATCTCAGAAAATTTCCTACATTGCAAGCGGTGGGCTCCCGGCATATGCTGTGGCATATGCCAGAGGGGAATTGCGATGGGCGCTGAACGGCATGTGAAATTGTTCAAGAACGGTCGAAGCCAAGCCGTGCGTATTCCGCGCGAATTCGAGCTTCCCGGCGAAGAGGCGATCATGCGTAAGGAAAACGGCAAGATCGTGATCGAACCGGTGCCGCCGCGGTCGCTGCTGGCGCTGCTTGCCACGCTCGAGCCGCTCGATGAGGATTTTCCTGAGGTCGACGATGAACCGCCTGCGCCGGTCGACCTTTGAGCGACTTCCTTCTCGACACCAACATATTGTCCAACCTGGTCCGCGATCCGCAGGGCCGCGTCGCCGACAAGATCGCCGAGGTCGGCGAGGACACCGTCGCCACCAGCATCGTCGTCGCGGCAGAATTGCGCTTTGGCGCTGCGAAGAAGGGATCGCCGCGATTGTCGGCGCGTATCGATGCGATCCTGGGAAGCCTGACAATCATACCGCTGGGGCCCCCGGCCGATGCGATTTACGCGCGCGTCCGAGCCGATCTGGAGAGCCGAGGTACGCCGATCGGTGGAAACGACCTGCTGCTGACGGCGCATGCGTTGGCACTCGGCCGCGTGCTTGTTACGACCAATGGTCGGGAGTTCGAGCGGGTCGCCGGGCTGGAGATTCAGAACTGGCTGGAAAGCTAACGCTGTCCCTAATTTCACTGTCTCAATGCAGGGGTGCACTCCACAGGGGCGCCCTCAAATGGTGTCCACGGAATAAGAATTAGGAAGCGAGAGAATCCCATGGGATTGGATCTTATTGTCGAAAGCTGCGCCAAAGCGGGCCATGAAGACGAATGGCGAAGACTAATTGAGCGTAATTTCTCAGGCCCAGATATTACCGACGCGGAACAGGACCGCTTCGACGAGATCAGCATTCCTCCATATGAGCGCGTCGGCGCCCCCCGCGTGGGAACTGACGCGGCCGCAGATGCATGGATCTTGGAGGTGCGCAAGGCAGCAGCACCGGAAGACGTTGCAAGAGTCCTCAAAGAATATGATGGCTATTATGTCCTGCGCCTCTCGGAGAGCGACGGTGTGCCGAAATATAGTCACGGCGGACTGTACGAGGGTGTCGACGAAACCAGTTTTCGCGGATCGTTCCTGGAGCAATGCGGCGGGGTTCTAAGCCGAGACCTTGTGGTCACTGCCTGGGAGGACAAATTTCCCGAAGAAGCCGTCGCATATGGGCAAGCGCTACTCGCCGCGGCTGGAGCGGCCGCCGCTGGCAGCGGATCAGTGGCTGCGCCCGAGCCGAAGAGGGGCCTTTTTTCCCGCATCGGCCTTTCAAAACCGAAACCGACCCTTCCGCTCGACGAGCAGCTGGACATCGTTCGATCCGCGGCGAAATGGTACATATTCTGGGGCGAACGCGGGCACGCCATTCGCGCCTGGTCTTGACGAGCTTCAAGGCGTTATCGGCGGAACGTCGCGCAGCGCCCTGTCATCTAGAGGCCCGAGAACCAATTCTTGGGTATCACGAAAGGCTAGGACCGATATCACTCTTGCGGCCCGCATGCGGCGTCCGAAGCCGCGAGTTTAGGGGCTATTGCACGTGTCACCGTAATGCAAGGTGGATGGCTGCAACCCTCGGGGTGGCCGAGGCCGAGGCCATTAGCCGCTCATCGAGTCCGCGGTTTTGATGATATTCGAGATCGTCGCTGAACATAAGAAGCTCCTCAACCAGCGGGAGCTTTGTGTATGTCTCCCGGTCGCCATCGCGCCTCAGCTGAAGACGGGGATTCCCTTTCTTAGGTTTAGGGTGGAGTCTCAGCGCGTATGCGATGTCCCGCGGTTTAGCTCTTTCTCAAAGTAAACACATGATGGCGAACGTTCTATCCATTTGACTTAGAAGGATAATCCTCGGCTGGGCGTTGGGTGCCATAATGACCCATCATTCTCAGCCGGTGTTCGTGGAGAATGTTATGCTGCACTTATCGGATCTATCCCAAACCCTAATGATGGGCTCGGCCGAATGCCTCGAGCGGGCAGTGGAGATGGATCGGCGCGCGGCCGAGTGCAATGGCAGCTTTCGTGAATCCTTTCTCCGCATCGCAAAAGCTTGGCGTAGGGCTTCACGCACGGCCTCGTATCAGGATGGATGGTTCGCTTTGAACAAGTAGAGAGGCGCAGAGCGAACTCTACGCCGCTGCCGGCTGTGCCTCCCAAACACCATAAAAACTAGGCCAGGGTGCTCAGTGTATTGAACGCCCCGATCTCTCATCTCTCACGAGGGCTCGAACGAGTGTGATGAGGTCATTCGCTAACTCATTCAGACCCGCCCGGGTGACGGGTTCCCCAGCGTCCGCAGCGGCCCGGCGAATCAGCCGAACGTCAGAGACCAATGTTTCGATCCGCGATCGCATGCTGGACGCCATATTAGTCCAAAATGGATCAAGCTTCCTTCGCATAGGTTAGGTACTTGTGCGAACCTTGCTCGAAAACTGGAGTGCCGATCTAAGCGCCGGATCGTGCACACTCAGGCTGTATCATTAGCAACAACCGACGTTGTTGCTAATGATACAGTTCGCCGCGACGTCCGATTTCACCCATTGCGGTCATTCATATCGAGCGTGATCACGGGTAAGTATATCAGGGGAGATTCCGCGCGGCAGATCGGTGGGCAAGACGCCAACAACCTGCCCCCATCACAAACGGGACGCCGAAGTAGAGGAGGTAGATTTGCCAGTAGTCCGCGAGAACACCAGGAATCGATGATGGTTCAAGGACCGGCAGAAGGAGCGGGAAAAGCATGATGATGGTGGCGATATGAACCACCGCCAAAACCGCCTTCTCAAGGTTCCGAGGCTTGCCATGCCGTCAGCATACCTCACGAATGTCCGTCTTCCACCCAAAACGGACACAAGGCTCGCAGTCGATTTGGTGTTTTGCCACCTAACCTCCTGCTGTATCTAGAGAGCTAGCCACGTAGGGGTACAGCAATGGCTACCGTCATTGATCGACCAATCGCGCCGCGCCTGGGCGACGAGCACTTCTTCCTCGGCGCCGCCATCACCATGACGGTGGTGATCTTCGCGGGCTTTTCGACCCAGCTCGCGATGGGCAGATCCACGTTTTACTCTCCTCCGCTCGTCCATGCTCACGCTGTCATGTTCATGGGGTGGGTCGTGATTTATCTGCTGCAGAACTTTCTCGTGGCAAGCGATCGCATGGCGCTTCACCGACGCTTGGGGTGGGTGGCCGCCGGATGGATCGTGCCGATGATCGTGCTCGGCTTTGGCGTCACACTTGCTATGGTCCGGCGAGGTCAAGTCCCCTTCTTCTTTCAACCGCTTCACTTCCTTGTTTTCGATCCTCTATCGCTCCTGGCTTTTGCTGCGCTGACCAGTTCCGCAATCGTTTTGCGCAACCGAACGGAGTGGCACCGTCGACTCCACTTGTGCGGCATGGCCATTCTAACGGGGCCTAGCTTCGGACGCCTGTTGCCAATGCCGCTGCTACAACCCTCGGCATGGGAGACGACCTATGCTGCTGGCATGATCTTCCCTGTCGCCGGAGCTATCGCCGACCTCAAGCGCAACGGCCGTGTCCATCGAGCGTGGTGGTGGGGACTTCTGACCATGATCATCGCGTTCGTGCTGATCGAGGCCATCACCTACAGCGGCGTCGGTCAATCGCTTTACCGGGATGTAACTTGGGATTCCCTAGGCGCCCAAGTAGCACCTCTTGAGTTCCCGCAGCCTCCCGCCGGACCGTTAATGACTGGACGCACGTAACTATTCGCTACCGCTGCCCTTATGTCCGCTTTCGGCCCTTAACGGACATCCATTGTGACGAATGCACGTGACCGGCGGCAGCTGAGGCCGTAAGAGTCAGTCCGTCCTCGCGACCGAGTCTAGCTTTACGACGGATCTCCGCCTCCACCCATTTCAGAAATTCTCGCTACCGGCCATTACCAAGACGGCGTAACCTCAAACTTGGTGGAACTGAGGCTGCTCGCAACCCTGGTCGAGGCATAGGAGAAAGCTCCCATGATGGTTCATCGCCTTGAGCACTACAACATCAGAACCATCAAATTCGACGAAACCGTGAGGTTCTACGACGACGTTCTCGGCATGAAGGCCAAACGGCCCCCAATGGTCCCGGAAGACGCGCCGGCCAGCTGGATCTATGACCACTCCGGCGTGCCCGCGATACATCTGACGCCGGTCGATCCAGCCGATCCTGCCGGTTCCTACGCCAGGATCGCCCAGTTTCGCGGTGGCGACCCGGACGCGACATTCGAGGGAAGTGGCGCGATCGATCATGTTGCATTCGAGTGTGAGGGCTTTGACGAAATCAGGACGCGCTTGGAATTGCTGAAGGTCGATTACGCCGAAAATTCATTTCCCAAATTCAATCTGAAACAATTGTTCTTCAAGGATCCCAACGGCGTCACGCTGGAACTCAATTTCCGTTGAGGGGACCGCATTTCTGCTTGCCCCAGGCGGGCGCGTGGGGACGGACTTTGCCATGCGACACCCCGGAGGGTGCGATGGCCGCTTCCCACCCATAACGGGCATTCGCCACCTCTCTCGACGCATTTCGCACATTGCGCATCACTCACGTCCACTTCGGCGATCCAGCGAGTCGGGCGGTTCAAGTCCACTGCGCCTTGCCTTCCGCGCCGGAGCGGACTATCTGCCGGCATCCAGTCTAGGGACTGACTTTTGAACGCGTCCGCGGACGCACGCTGGCCGGCGAGTTTCGCCCGCCGGCGCTTTTTTGTTTGGAGCGAACGGCCATGTTCGACAGTCTGAGCGATCGCCTGAGCAGCGTGTTCGACCGTCTGCGCGGTCGCGGTGCGCTGAACGAGGCCGATGTGCGCGCGGCGATGCGCGAGGTGCGGATCGCTTTGCTCGAAGCCGATGTCGCGCTGCCGGTAGTCCGGGAATTCGTCGACAAGGCGACCGAACAGGCCGTCGGCCAGCAGGTGCTTCGCTCGGTCACGCCGGGGCAGCAGGTCGTCAAGATCGTTCACGATGCTTTGGTCGAGATGCTCGGTTCCGATGCGTCCGAACTCGCCATCGACGTGACGCCGCCCGCAGTGGTGATGGTCGTCGGCCTGCAGGGTTCGGGCAAGACGACCACGACCGCGAAGCTGGCGAAGCGGCTGACCGAGAAGGACCGCAAGAAGGTGATGATGGCGTCGCTCGACGTCGCGCGTCCCGCCGCGCAGCAGCAGCTTGCCGTGCTCGGCGAACAGGCTTCGGTCGCCACGCTGCCGATTGTCGCCGGCCAGCAGCCGGTCGATATTGCGCGGCGAGCGCTGCAATCGGCCAAGCTGCAGGGCTATGATGTGGTCCTGCTCGATACCGCGGGCCGCCTCCACGTCGACCAGGCGCTGATGGACGAGATGCGGGCGGTGGCCGATGTGGCCGAACCGCAGGAGATATTGCTCGTCGTCGATGCGCTGACCGGCCAGGACGCGGTCAATGTTGCCAAGAGCTTTTCCGAACAGGTCGAGCTGACCGGCGTAATCCTGACCCGGATGGACGGCGATGCGCGGGGCGGCGCGGCCTTATCGATGCGCGCCGTGACCGGCAAGCCGATCAAGTTCGCCGGCACCGGCGAGGCGATCGACAAGCTCGAAGGCTTTCACCCCGAGCGCGTTGCCGGCCGCATCCTCGGCATGGGCGATGTCGTCAGCCTGGTCGAACGCGCGAGCGAGACGATCAAGGTCGAAGAGGCCGAGGCGCTCGCCAGGAAGATGGCCAAGGGCCAGTTCGACCTCAACGACCTGCGCAACCAGATGGCGCAGATGCAGCGCATGGGCGGCATCGGCGCGCTGGCCGGAATGCTGCCGGGGATGAAGAAGATCCAGGGGGCGGTGAATGCCGCCACCAACGATAAGACGTTGGTCCGGCTCGATGCGATCATCGGATCGATGACGCCCAAGGAACGGACGCGGCCCGAACTGCTCAATGCGAAGCGCAAGATCCGCGTCGCCAAGGGCTCCGGAACCACGGTCCAGGACGTCAACAAGCTTCTGAAGATGCACCAGGAAATGGCTGGCGCGATGAAGAAGATCAAGAAGATGGGCGGGCTCGCCAAACTGGGCGCGATGTTCGGCGGCGGCGGTGGTGACGGAATGGGCGGCCTTCCCGGCGGCGGGGCAGGCGGCGCAGGCGGGCTTCCCGGACTGCCCGGCGGAGCGGGTGGCGGCGCGCCGTTCAACCTGCCGCCAGGCTTCGATAAGTTCATGAAGAAATAGACGATTCCAGAATTAGACTGACACCAGAAAGGAATTACAATGGCAGTTGCAATCAGGCTCTCGCGCGGTGGCGCGAAGAAGCGGCCCTATTACAAGATCGTGGTCACCGACGCGCGCAATTCGCGCGACGGCAAGTTCATAGAGCGGATCGGCAGCTACAATCCGCTGCTGCCCAAGGACAGCGCCGAGCGCGTGAAGCTCGACGTCGATCGCGTCAAGCATTGGCTGTCGGTCGGTGCCAAGCCGTCCGACCGCGTGCTTCGCTTCCTCGATGCCGCCGGCATCCAGGAGCGCGCGCCGCGCAACAACCCGAACAAGGCCGTGCCGGGCGACAAGGCCAAGGAGCGCGCCGAGGAGCGCGTCACTCGTGACGCCGCGGCCGCCGAGGCTGCTGCTCAAGCTGCTGCCGCGCCTGCGGAAGAGCCTGTCGAGGAAGCGGCCGCCGAGCCGGTCGAGGAGGCCGCAGTGGCTGGGGAACCCGTAGCCGAAGAGGCGGCTGCCGAAGAAGCTGCTCCTGAAGAGGCTCCGGCTGAAGAAGCCGCAGCTCCGGAAGAAGCCCCCGCCGAGCTTGAAGCCGTAGCGGAAGAGACCGCTGCTCCGGCCGCCGAAGCCACGCCGGCCGACGAAGCGCCGAACCAGGGCGAGTCGAGTGCTGATCCGGTCGAAGGTTCCGACGCCGACACCCCGGCTGAAGGCGCCGAGAAGGCCGAATAACTACAGTGGGCAACGATACCGCGCGCGAGGAGCCTGCAGGTCGGGTCATCCTTGCGGCGGTGATGGGCGCGCATGGACTGAAGGGCGAGGTTAGGCTCAAGCTCTTTGCGGAAGGCATCGCCAGCCTCAAGCGTCACGCGCGTTTGCATGTCGGCGATCGTCTGCTGACCCTCCAGCATGTCGCCGCGAGCAAGGCGCCGATCGCCCGCTTCACTGAAATTTCCGACCGCAATGCCGCCGAGGCACTGCGCGGCAGCCTGATCAGCGTCGAGCGGTCCGAACTGCCGCCACTCGAAGAGGGCGAATATTATTACGCCGACCTGATCGGCCTTGAGTGCGTCGATGGCGCTGGAGCGGTGCTGGGCGCGGTCGTCGGTGTCGAGAATTTCGGCGCCGGCGACATCATCGAAATCGAATTGCCGGACGGCAAGCGAACGATGGTGCCTTATCGCGCGGGAATTGCGGATCTTGTGGACGGGCGGATCAGGATCGATCCGGAATTTCTCGCCTGAAGACTGCCGGCCGTCGAGACCGATCCATCAGCGCAGGATCACGGCGCGTTCCGCCAGGTCATTCCGGATCGTGGTCGCGGCAACGCCGCCTTCGCCCATAGCGTGGCTGATCTGGTCCAGGCCGATCACGACATCGCCCGCGGCATAGACGCCGCTGACCGACGTGCGCTGGTGCGCGTCCACGGTTATGCACCCCGGATCCCCGGCGAGCTTCGCACCGACCTGTCCGGCCAGCTCGATATTAGTGTCGGTGCCGAGCGCGGGGTAGATGCTGTCGAAGCTCATCGGACCTTCGGCGGTGCCGACGACGATGCAGTGTTCCTCGATCGCAACCGCGTGGCACGGACCATCGACGGCGCGAATGCCATGCGCGTCCAGCCTGGCCTGGTCTCCCGATCCGATCCTGTGCGCGACGTCGGGCGCGATCAGCGTGATGTCGCGCGTATAGCCCCGGAGGAAAATCGCCTCGGCGACACCATGCGTGCCGCTGCCGATCACGCCGACCCTTTTGTCGGTCACTTCAAAAGCGTCGCAAATCGGGCAGTAGCGGATCAGTCCTTCCGCCAGTGCGCGATCGTGCAACTCCTCGTCCATCGTCGGCCGGCGATTGCGGACGCCGGTAGCGAGCAAAACCGTCCTGGCGCGGGCGCGCCCGCTGCCCCATTCCGCTTCGAAGCAAGATTCGATCGGGTCGAGACGCGTGACCCGGCCGGTTTCGATTGCAGCCCCGTACTTTTGCGCTTGCGCCGCCATCCGCTCGAGCAGCTCCCGCCCGGATATGCCGTCGGGGAAGCCGGCATGATTGCGGGTGAGCGGGATGAGGCCGGCGCGGCTTTTCCCGGCGTCGATCACTTTCACGCGGAGATGGAAGCGCGCCAGATAGATGGCCGCGGTAAGACCGGCCGGTCCTCCGCCGATCACGAGGCAGTCAAAGTCGGCATCGGACATATGCCCCCAGCGCTTTTCCGCGGTGCTGGTTCCCCGCGGCTTGACCCGCCGCCTTTCCAAGGCCAGCGCGGGTTCGGCTGCGGAGACCGGTTTCAATGGCAACCCTGATGATCATCTTTGCCGTCATCGTCTGCATGGTGGCCGGCGCGACGATCGTGGCGCCGCTGGTGGACAGGCGCTGGCCCGCGGTGGGGCGTTCGGTCGTGGTCATCGGATCGGCGCTGGTCGTTCCGCTGATCGTGATGCTGCTCGCCGTGGCGAGCTTGCTGTACACCCTGCTCAATCCGGATTGTCCGCGCTACACCGTCTGCGGCGGCGGCGGCGTTGTGCAGTTCGGGCTGGTCGTGCTCAGCATCGCAACCCTGGTCGGTGGGGCCATTTTCGGCGCGACCTCGGCCTATATGAAGATTCGCCTCAACCGCCCGGACGACGATGTTCAAGACGCAGATTCTGACGCTCTATCCTGAGATGTTCCCGGGTTTGCTTGGGCACAGCATCGCGGGCCGCGCATTGGGCGAAGGACTGTGGTCGATCGAGACGATCCAGATCCGCGACTTCGCGACCGATCGCCACCGGTCGGTCGACGACACCCCGGCGGGCGGCGGCGCGGGCATGGTGATGCGCGCGGACGTGGTGGGTGCGGCGGTTGACCATGCGCTTCGGCAGCTGCCTGAAGCCCCGGTTATCGCCATGACGCCGCGCGGAACGCCGCTCAGCCAGTCGTTCGTTCGGGAGCTTGCGGCGGGTCCCGGCGTGTCGATCCTGTGCGGCCGCTTCGAGGGTCTGGACGAAAGATTGTTCGAGGCGCGCCCGATCATTCCGATATCCATCGGCGACTATGTGCTTTCCGGAGGCGAAACCGCGGCGCTGGTGCTGCTCGATGCTTGCATTCGCCTGCTCCCCGGCGTAATGGGCGCCCCTTCTAGCGGAGACGAGGAAAGCTTCGAAAGCGGCCTCCTGGAATATCCGCACTACACCCGCCCCACAGATTGGGAAGGGCGCACGATCCCTGAGGTACTGCGATCGGGGGATCATGCGAAGATCGCCGCCTGGCGTAAAGCCAAAGCGGAGGATGATACACGGTCAAGGCGGCCGGACCTGATCGAGCGTCACGGGGACGCCCGCAGGACACCGCCCTCTGGCGCGCAGTCCGATAGTGAAGGCAAGTAAGATGAACCTTATCCAGCAGCTCGAGGCAGAAGCCATCGAGCAGGCCAAGGCCACCAGAGACATTCCCGAATTCCGTCCGGGCGACACCGTCCGCGTCGGCGTGCGCGTCGTCGAGGGCGAACGCACCAGGGTCCAGAATTATGAGGGCGTCTGCATCGCGCGTGCCAACAAGGGCATGGGCAGCAGCTTTACCGTCCGCAAGATCAGCTTCGGCGAGGGCGTCGAGCGCGTCTTCCCGCTCTATTCGCCGAGCATCGACAGCATCGAGGTGGTCCGCCGCGGCGCCGTCCGCCGCGCCAAGCTCTATTATCTGCGCGGAAGAACCGGCAAGGCAGCGCGCATTACCGAGCGTCGCGATACACGGCATATTGAAAGCCGTGCCGAAATGGAGATCAAAACTCCGCAGACGGAAGCCGCCGAAAGCTGAAGCTAGCATAGAATGCAAAAGCCGGCGGCCGGGTTTCCAGGAAAGGAAACACCGGCCGTCCGCATTTGGGGATAGGTAAGATGGGTTATCGGGTCGTAGTCGTAGGCGCCACGGGCAATGTCGGGCGCGAAATGCTGAATATCCTCGACGAGCGGCAGTTTCCGCTTGACGAGATTGCCGCCGTCGCTTCGGCGCGGTCGACCGGCGATGAGATCGACTTCGGCGAAAGCGGCAAGAAGCTGAAGGTCAAGAACCTCGAGCATTTCGATTTCAGCGGCTGGGATATCGCCTTGTTCGCCTGCGGTTCGGCGGCGACGAAAATCTACGCGCCCAAGGCCGCGGCGGCCGGCTGCACGGTGATCGACAACAGCTCGCTCTATCGCATGGACCCCGACGTGCCGCTGATCGTGCCCGAGGTGAATCCGCAGGCGATTGTCGGCTATACGAAGAAGAACATCATCGCGAACCCGAACTGCTCGACCGCGCAGATGGTGGTGGCGCTCAAGCCGCTGCACGATGCCGCGACGATCAAGCGCGTCGTGGTCGCGACCTATCAATCTGTCTCGGGCGCGGGCAAGGACGGGATGGACGAGCTGTTCGAGCAGAGCCGCGACATCTTCGTCGGCAATACCGCCGACCCGAAGAAGTTCACCAAGCAGATCGCGTTCAACGTCATCCCGCACATCGACAGCTTCCTCGACGACGGGTCGACCAAGGAAGAATGGAAGATGGTGGTCGAGACCAAGAAGATCCTCGATCCCAAGATCAAGGTCGTCGCGACGTGCGTGCGCGTGCCGGTGTTCGTCGGGCACAGCGAGGCGATCGCGATCGAGTTCGAGAATGAGATCAGCGCCAAGCAGGCGCAGAGCATCCTGCGCGAATCTCCCGGCATCATGCTGGTCGATAAGCGCGAGGACGGCGGCTATGTGACGCCGGTCGAATGCGTCGGCGAATATGCCACCTACGTCAGCCGCGTCCGCGAGGATCCGACCGTCGACAGCGGCCTGCTCCTATGGTGTGTGTCGGACAATCTGCGAAAGGGCGCGGCGCTCAACGCGGTGCAGATCGCCGAACTGCTTGGCCGTAAGCACCTGAAGAAAGCTGCCTAGAGTCCAACCGGGCCGCGACGCGTTATTGCTGTCTGTGGAGGCCGAACATGACTGACATGACTGGCGGATGCGCATGCGGGAAGGTCCGCTACACGGCTGATGTCGAGAGCGACGAGGCCTATCTGTGCCACTGCCGGATGTGCCAGCGGGCGATGGGAAATGTGTCGATCGCCTTCACGAACGTCCGGCGCGACGCGGTGCGCTGGGACAATGAGCCCGATTATTATCATTCCTCGCCGATCGCGCGGCGCGGCTTTTGCGCGGCCTGCGGCACGTCGCTCACGTTCGAATATCTCGACTCCGATTATGCGAAAATGGACCTGACGGTCGGCTCGTTCGACGATCCGGCGCGCTTTGTGCCCAAGACTCACTTTGGCGTCGAAAGCGCGCATCGCGCATGGCTGAACACCGAAGGCTTGCCGGAAACACGCTCGGATGAATCGCAGGCACTTACCGACCGCTGGATCGAGGCCGTTGGCAAAATCCCCGACTGAGCATCGATTCAACTCGTTCGACGGCGTCGAACTCGCCTGGCGCGAGCTGGGCGAGGGAAGGGCCGTCCTGCTGATCCACGGCCTGTTCTCGAGCGCCGAGATCAACTGGATCAAATTCGGCCATGCGGCGCTGATCGCGGCGCGGGGGTTCCGTGTGATCATGCCCGATCTTCGCGCACACGGGGCGAGCGACAAGCCGCACGATCCGGCTGCCTATCCTCCCGACGTGCTGTCGCGCGACGCCTTTGCGTTGCTGGATCATCTTGGGATCGAGGATTACGATCTCGGCGGCTATTCGCTTGGCGCGAGGACGGCGCTGCGGATGGTCATCGGCGGAGCCGATCCGCGACGGCTGATCGTTGGCGGGATGGGGCTTGAGGGAATGGTTTCGGCAACGGCGCGAAGCGACCATTTCCGCCGCGTCCTCACCGGCCTCGGCACGTTCAAGCATGGCAGCCCCGAGTGGTTTGCCGAGGCGTTCCTCAAGACGACGCGCAGCGATCCGGAGGCGATGCTGCTGTTGCTCGACAGCTTCGTGGACACCGCGCAGGGCGATCTTTCCGCAATCGCCCAGCGAGTGCTCGTGGTTTCCGGAACCGAGGATCAGGATAACGGGTCGGCGCAGGCGCTTTGCGAACTTCTGCCCAATGGCCAATTCTTGCCCGTTCCCGGAAACCACATGAACGTCGTCACCAAGCCGGAATTCGGCGCCGCCTATGCCGATTTCCTAAGCGCTTGACCGGGCGGGACAAGCATCCCAATCATATTTGTTTACAACCAGGTACCGGGTGGACGTGATGAAAAAGCAGATTTCAATCCTCGCCTTGGCGACGATGCTGGCAGCATGCGCCACGACGGCGCCAACGACCGCGAGCGATGCTTCGCCGCAAGGTGTCGCCACCGCGTCCGTGACAGCGGCTGATGCGGACGCCTTCGTTGCCCGTGCCGAGAAGGAGCTCGCAGATTATTCGGTGATCAACAATCGCGCGCAATGGGTGAACAACACCTATATCACCGACGATACCGACGCGCTTGCCGCTTATTTCGGAACGATCGGCACGGAGATGGACGTCCGGCTCGCGGGCGAGGCGGCGCGTTACCAAAAGGCGTCCGGCCTCAGCACCGATACCGCGCGCAAGCTCGACATATTGCGCAACCGGATCGTCATGCCTGCGCCGGCGACGCCCGCAGCCGCCACCGAACTCAACGACATCACAACGCGCCTCAACTCTGCATACGGAAAAGGCCGCGGTACATTCGGCGGCAAGGTGATGACCGGCAACGACCTCGAAGAGAAGATGGGGACGGTACGCGATCCGGCCCTGCTCAAGGAGATGTGGGCCAGCTGGCACGACAATGTCGGCAGCCCGATGCGCGCCGACTACACCCGCATGGTCGAGATCGGCAATGAAGGCGCCAAGGGCCTCGGCTATGCCGATGTGGGCGCGATGTGGCGCTCGGGATACGACATGCCGCCCGAGGATTTCGCGAAGCTCACCGACCAGCTCTGGGAGCAGGTGAAGCCGCTTTACGACGCGCTGCATTGCTACACGCGCGCCAGGCTCAATCAGAAGTACGGCAATGGGGTGCAGCCCGCGACCGGTCCGATCCGCGCTGACCTGCTCGGCAACATGTGGGCGCAGGAATGGGGCAACATCTACGATGTCGTCGCGCCGAAGGGTGCGGGCGATATCGGCTACAATCTGACCGACCTGCTCGTCGCCAAGAAATATGATGCCGTGAAGATGATGAAGATGGGGGAGGGCTTCTATACGTCGCTTGGCTTCGCGCCGCTGCCCGACACCTTCTACACCCGATCGATGATCGTCGCGCCGCGCGATCGCGAAGTGATCTGCCACGCGTCGGCCTGGGACGTGAACAATATCGACGACCTGCGCGTGAAGATGTGCACCAAGGTGATTGCCGACGATGTCCGTACCATCCACCACGAACTCGGCCACAATTTCTACCAGCGTGCCTATAACCAGCAGAGCTACCTCTACCAGGACAGCGCCAACGACGGGTTCCACGAGGCGGTCGGCGATTTCGTCGCTTTGTCCATAACGCCCGATTATCTGGTGCAGCTCGGCCTGCTCGATAAATCCAAGGTCCCGCCCGAGAGCAAGGATATCGGCCTTCTGCTTCGCCAGGCGATGGACAAAGTGGCGTTCCTGCCGTTCGGGCTGCTAATCGACAAATGGCGCTGGGGCGTGTTCGACGGCAGCATCCAGCCGGCCAGCTACAACAAGGCCTGGCCCGACCTGCGGCTGCAATATCAGGGGATCGTGCCTCCGGTTCCTCGCAGTGAAGCCAATTTCGATCCGGGCGCCAAATATCATATCCCGGGCAACACACCATATACGCGCTATTTCCTGGCGCGAATCCTGCAGTTCCAATTCTACAAGGCAGCGTGCGAGCAGGCGGGCTGGAAAGGCCCGCTGCATCGCTGTTCCTTCTACAAGAGCAAGGAGGTCGGCACGCGGCTCAACGCGATGCTGGCGATGGGGCGTTCCAAGCCTTGGCCCGACGCGCTCGAGGCCTATACCGGGAGCCGTGAAATCTCGGGCGATGCGCTGCTGGAATATTTCCGGCCGCTGATGGTCTGGCTTCAGGAGCAGAACAAGGGCCGGCAATGCGGGTGGTAGATCTCGGATATGAATTGACGCGCTAACGCTCCCTCTCCCTTAAGGGAGAGGGTGGCGTGAGGGTGTCGGGGGTTCGGCATATTACCTCCGAGCCCGTAAACCCCCACCTACGCCTCCCCCTCAAGGGGGGAGGGACTCAAAAGCTGGGTTCGCCTTACAGATGCTCGAGCATGTAATCGGCGCTGCTCACGTTGAAGGCGCCGGGCTCTTCGACATTCAGCTGCGTCACCACGCCGTCGTCGACGACCATCGAGAAGCGCTGGCCGCGCTGGCCCATTCCGAACTTGGAAGCGTCCATGTCGAGGCCGAGCGCCTTGGCGAACTCGCCATTGCCGTCGGCGAGCATCGTCACCTTGTCGGCGGCATTGGCGCTGTCCTGCCACGCCTTGAGCACGAACGCGTCGTTGACCGCGGTGCAGGCGATCTCGTCGATACCCTTCGCCTTGAGATCGGCGGCCTTTTCGACGAATCCCGGGAGGTGACGCGCCGAGCAGGTGGGCGTGAAAGCACCGGGCACGGAAAACAGCGCCACCTTGCGGTGCTTGAAGAAATCCTCGCTTGAGACGGGCTGTGGTCCGTCCGAAGTCGCCTTGATGAACTGGGTTGACGGTACGCGGTCGCCGACTTTGATGGCCATGAGCCTCTCCATTCCTGTGTGTTGAGATCGGACGGCGCTCTAGCAAGACCAGCTACCTGGCGGAAGGGCTCAGCCGTTGTCGCGTTGTCTCGTCCGTTCTAGGCTCGGCATCGATGGAAGAGCCACGATTCCTGAGCGGGCAGTTCCTGCTCGCCATGCCCGGCATTGGCGATGCGCGCTTCGAAAAGGCCGTCATCGCGATGTGCGTCCATGACGAGGGCGGTGCGCTTGGGATCGGCCTGGGCAGGATCATCCCGCGCATCCATTTTCATGACCTCCTGCAGCAGCTCGACATCGAGCCGGGAGCGGCGCCCAATGTGGCGATCCATCTTGGTGGTCCGGTCGAGCCGCAACGCGGGTTCGTGATCCACTCGCCCGACTGGGGCGGCGATGACAGCATCCACGTCGGCAACCGGTGGGTGCTGAGCGCCACGCTCGACATCCTTCGCGCGATTGCTGCTGGGCGTGGGCCGTCGCGCTGGGTCGTGGCGCTCGGTTACGCGGGATGGGGTGCCGGTCAGCTCGAGCAGGAAATGAACGGCCATGGCTGGTTCGCAACCGTTGGGGACGAGGCGATCCTATACGAATGCGACGTGCAATCGCGCTGGGAGCTCGGCTTCCGCACGGCGGGCATCGATCCGCGCCTGCTGACGGCGGATTACGGCACGGCGTGATCGCGCTGCAATTCTTTCCGAAATAAAATCTGTCTTACAATGCGTTAACCTCTTTCGGTCACCTCTCGAAAATTCTCCTGTGAGATCGTGCACTTAGCCGACGCACTCGCGCCGGTTGTGGAATCCGGGGGATTTGGACGTGATCAACCATCTATTAAAGGGCGGGGTCTGTGTTGTGGCAGCAGCATCGGCGTTTCTCGCGCAACCGGTTCAGGCGGCGCCAAGCTGCTGGAACGCGCAACGTGTTGCTGCTGCCAAGGTCCGTGACCTTCAGTCGCGGCTGATGGTCGCGACCATGCGCTGCAGCGCCATGGGCATCAATATCCTGCCGGCCTATAATGAGTTCGTGCGGACCAACCGCTCGACCATCCAGTCGGCGAACGGCCTGATCAAGGCGCAGTTCTCGGCGAGCTACGGCGGCGGCGGCGTTACCGAATATGACCGCTTCACCACCAGGCTGGCCAACGCTTATGGCGCCGACCCGACCAATGCGGCGATCTGCGAGCGGACGGCGTCGCTGGCGCATCTGGCGGTCGACGCCAATGGCGATATCGGCAAGCTGCTGCAGGTTGCGGAGTCCATGGGACGGACGCCGGATCTGCCGGGCGGCGAATGCCAGATCACCTTTGCCGAGGCGCGTTAGGGACAGCGCGAATCGGATATAACCGAATCTTTATATTTGCCTTCAGGGGCGGTCGCGGCTAGGGAGCCATCATGCGGCCGCCCCTCTATATTGGCGGCATTGCTTCCGGTTTTTTCGAGGAGTGAAGCGTGGCAACCCGCCCTAAAACGACATTCGACGACTATATAATCCGCGACATTTCGCTGGCCGATTTCGGCCGCAAGGAAATCGAGATCGCCGAGACCGAGATGCCGGGGCTCATGGCGCTGCGCACCGAATTCGGCACGTCCAAGCCGCTGAGCGGAGCGCGTGTGACGGGCTCGCTTCACATGACGATCCAGACCGCGGTGCTGATCGAGACTTTGATCGCGCTCGGTGCGGAAATCCGCTGGGCGTCGTGCAACATCTTCTCGACGCAGGACCATGCTGCCGCCGCAATCGCCGTAGCCGGTATCCCGGTCTTCGCGGTCAAGGGCGAGACCCTCGAGGAATATTGGGACTATATCGACCGTATCTTCGACTGGGGTGATGGCGAGACCGCGAACATGATCCTCGACGATGGCGGCGATGCGACGATGTTCGCCCTGTGGGGCGCGCGCATCGAGGCCGGTGAGGAATTTCCGGAGGCCGGCAACGAGGAAGAGGAGATTTTCCAGCGCTTCGTCCGCGAACGGATAAAGAAGTCGCCCGGATTCCTGACCAAGACCGTCGCGGCGATCAAGGGTGTCTCCGAGGAGACGACCACGGGCGTGCACCGGCTCTATGAGCTCGCCAAGAAGGGCAAGCTCCCGTTTCCGGCGATCAACGTCAACGACAGCGTCACCAAGTCCAAGTTCGACAACCTCTACGGCTGCAAGGAAAGCCTGGTCGATGCGATCCGCCGGGCCACCGATGTGATGCTCGCCGGCAAGGTCGCCTGCGTCGCCGGTTTCGGCGATGTCGGCAAGGGTTCTGCGGCCTCTCTCCGCAACGGCGGCGCCCGCGTGCTCGTTACCGAAGTCGATCCGATCTGCGCGCTTCAGGCGGCGATGGAAGGCTATGAGGTGGTGACGATGGAGGAAGCGGCGACGCGCGCCGACATCTTCGTCACCGCGACCGGCAACATGGACGTCATCACCGTCGATAATATGCGCGCGATGAAGAATATGGCGATCGTCTGCAATATCGGCCATTTCGACAGCGAGATCCAGATCAGTGCGCTGGCCAATTTCAAATGGACCGAGATCAAGCCGCAGGTCGACGAGGTCGAATTCCCGGACGGCAAGAAGATCATCGTGCTGGCAAAGGGCCGGCTTGTGAACCTCGGCTGCGCGACCGGCCACCCGAGCTTCGTGATGAGCTCGTCATTCACCAATCAGGTTCTGGCGCAGATCGAGCTGTGGTCGAAGAACGACGACTATCAAAACGACGTCTACGTGCTTCCCAAGCATCTTGATGAAAAGGTGGCCGCGCTCCACCTCGAGAAACTGGGCGTCAAGCTGACCACCCTGACCGACAAGCAGGCGGCCTATATCGGTGTCCCGACGCAGGGGCCGTTCAAGCCCGAGCATTATCGCTATTAGGACCTAATCTCCCCTCCCGCTTGCGGGAGGGGAGACGTAATCAGAACAGCTTGTCGATTGCGATCCTGGCGCCGCCGTAGAAATAGCGGCCGACGGCACTGACCGGATAATAGGTGCTCAGATCCGGCTTCTGGTTGGTCAGGTTGTTGATGCCGGCGTAGAGACGGAACTTCTCCAGATCGACCGCCACGTAGATGTCGTGCGTGTGCCGGGCATTGAAGTATATATTCTCCTTCGATGCCTTGTCGGGATCACCCGCCAGATCCGCATTCTCGTAGCGCGTCGTCTTGCTGAAATAGTTGAAGCCATAGTTGATCGTTACCGGCTTGAGTTCCCAGGTCAGATCGAAGGTCGCCTGCCATTTCGGCGCGAACTGCTCGCCGCGATCATCGTCGACCGCCGCGCCAGGCGCCGGAACGAAGGTCAGCTTGTTCAGGTAACTGCCAAGCAACCGGAGGTTGAAGATGCCGATATCGGACGCAACGCCGAGGCGTGCCGGGTCGAGGCGGTAGCTGACATTGAAATCAAGCCCCTGCGTCCGGAAGTTCGCGACATTTTCAGGCTGGAGGACGAAATTCGAAATGCCGCCCGTGGCCGGGTTGCGAGTCAGCGCGTCGCAGAAGACGTTGTCGAGATCGGGCGAATCGACGCAATTTTCCGCGACCTTTTCGGCCTCGGCCTGGTTGATCGCATTCTTGATCTTGATGTCGTACCAATCGATCGAGACGTTGAGGCCGGGCACGAAGCGGGGCTGGATGACCGCTCCTGCTGTCCAGCTCGTCGCGGTCTCCTCGCGCAGCGTCGGGTTGCCCCGCGAGACACCGGCGACACTCGAACCGTTCGGATCGGTGTAGGTCGACGGATCGATCCCCAGGCTGTTGAGAAGCGCTGCGCAGTTCGTCGCACGCGTCGGCGTCCCGTTATTGAGCTGGTCGATGTCGCAGGGATCGGTGATGAACTCGAACGTCTGCGACTGAGGGCTGAACAATTCCCCGATATTCGGCGCGCGGACGGCCTGGGCGTAGGTACCGCGGAAGCTGAGATCGCGGACGGGCGACCATATGCCGTTCACATTCCAGGTCGTGGTGGTTCCGATGGTCGAATAATCGGACAGCCTGAGCGCACCGCTGACCTCAAGATTTTCCGCAAAGGGCTGGTCGTGCAGGAGCGGCAGCCGCAGCTCGCCGAACAGTTCCTTGACTTCAAAATCCCCTTTGACCGGAAAGAGCTGGTTGCCCCAGTTGAGACCCAATATCGCCTCTTCGGGTGGCACGCTCTGGCTCGTCTCCCGCCGCCATTCCGCGCCGAGGACGAAATCCACATTCCCGCCCGGCAAGGTCAGTCCGGGGATGCTTCCCGAGATATAACCGTTGACGACATTCTGGGTCAGCCTGGACCTGATGACATTGTCGAACATCACCCAGTCGATCGCCTGCTGGCTCGGCGATCCTTCACCGAAAAGGTTAAGCGGCTGGCAGCCGCTGTTGGCTCCGGGAGTGAATGAAAGCCGTGCTTTCTCGCCGTAGATGAAGGGACTGCCGAAGAAATTCAGCGCGGTCTGATCGCGCAGATCGCTCGGGTCCAGGTTGGACCTGCAGGTGATGTTGCCGGTATCGGGATCGACGACGGCGTCGACCGCGGCAAAGAATCTGTCGTTCAGGCGGTCATTGGTCGAGACGGATTTGATGTTGGTCCGACCCCAGACGTACGAAATCTCGTAGCGGATGCCGTCCGCTATATCGCCTTTGAAGCCGGCAACCGTGCGCCAGGTTTCGCGCGTGTCTTTTTCACCACGCAGGCCGAGGTCGAAATTGTCGCGGCTGATCCATGCGCCGCCTGCGCCTTCGATCGTTGGCCTGATCGCCTCGGGGATGAATGCATTGTCGGGCTCGATAAAGATCTGATAGTCGAAAGTCGGCTGCGACACGGCGGACGCTTTGCTGCGCGCATATTTGCCCTCTGCGAAGAAATGCACCGCGTCCGAAAATTCGTAATTCACGAACACATTGCCGAGATAGCGTTTCGTCTTGGGCAGCAGGTCGGGAAGATAGTCGCTGCGCAACGTCCCGGTTCCTCCGACCGAATAGAATGGCGGAATGAACTCGCCGATCTCATAGGGTTGCCCGTTCGGGCGCAGATCGGGAACGAAGTCGAAATCACTGTCGATGGCACCTTCGCGGGAGCTGTCGAAGAATGCGACGTTCGTCATCGGCACTTCGTCGGGAAGGTTTGGATCATCGTCGGGATCGGCCGGATTTTCCTGCAGCGTGCGATAATGGCCCGCGCGGAGATATTTGCGATCCTTGGGCCGAAGGCGGCCTTCGCGGTCATATTGAAAGGCAAAGGCGATATTGCCGCGGCCTTCGTTGAAATTCTTCCCGGCGGTCACGCTGAACTTCCAGTCCGATGGCTCGCCCTTTTCCGCGACACCCGCCTGGGTGTGGAGGGTGAGGCCCTCGAAATCCTTCTTCATGACGAAATTCACGACGCCCGACACAGCGTCGGCGCCATAGATCGCGCCGGCACCACCGGTTACGACATCGACCCGCTCGATAAGATCTTCGGGGATGACGTTGATATCGACCGCGGCGCTTTCGGATAGTTGCGCCACATGACGGCGGCCGTCGACCAGCACTAGGGTGCGCTGGACACCGAGATTGCGCAGGTTGAGGAGATTGATGCCCACGCTGCCGATAAAGCCCTGTTCCGTATCGTTGCTCATCGAGCTGTCGAGGGAACCGACCAGCGAAGGGATACTCTTGAGATAATCGGTGAGATTGGCCTGGCCCGAGCGCTCGATCGACTGGGCGTCGACTGATGTGATTGGATTGGGATGCGAATAGTCGGGACGGACGATACGCGATCCGGTGACGATTATGTCCTCACTGGATCCTGAGTCCGCGACGCTCGGCGGCGCCAAATCCTGGGCAAGCGCCGGTGTCGACAGGAGGAGACCGACAAGCGCGGCCGACCGGAACATGCTCGAGGCGAGCAAGGCGGTTCTATTCATGATGGGCATCCTCTGAGGAACGATGTCTCGAACCTCATGCGCGCAAATGCTTGCAATTCGGTTGACCATAAGGCTGCGCAGCCTCAGGCGCTATTTTCCCCGTCGACGTGTTACTTCGCTGCAACAGCATTTGCGACGACGCATGCCTTCCTAAGCCGCTTGTCCGCGACTAGACAGCGAGAGTGCGCATCATCACCGTCAGTCTCTTGCCGTATCTGCGCCTCATCGGGCGGGCTGGATCGTGATCAGCCTTTCGGCCGAGGCGGCGGCAGGTGTCGCACTATTGGTCGGGGCGTGGCTGGCGCTTGCTTTCTGGCTGGCGATCCGCGGCGCGCGCAAGGCCAGCATGGCGCAGGGGCTGCTCGAAGGTTTCGTCCGGAATCAGAGCCTGTTGCGCGCCGGACCTGCGATTCCGGTCATAATCGCATCGGACGGGACGATCGAATCGCATGCCGCGCTCGACGAGGTGCTCGGCCTGGCCGACCGGCCGGACAGCCTTTCGGCCTTGGCCGGGGCGATCGGGCAGGAGCAATTCGCGCCGCTGGACGCCGCCATACGCGAATCCGCCTCGACCGGCGCGGGTCGAGTGCTGCGCCTTGTCGTCGCCCAGTCCTCGCGCCTTTTTCATGTCCATTGCGCTCCGGCGCCGCCGCCGTACCGGGCGGGTACCGTCCTGCTGTGGTTCGTGGACATGACGGAGTCGGGCCAGCAGGTCGAGGCGCTGCGCGGCGAGGTCGACAAGGTGAACGACGCGCTCGACGCCTTGTCGGCAATGATCGAATCGGCGCCGTTTCCGATCTGGCACCGCGGGCCCGACCTGCGGCTGGCCATGGTCAACGGCGCCTATGTCGAGGCGGTCGAGGCGGAGGATGCGATAACCGTGGTCACCGGCGGGATCGAGCTTGTCGACGAAGCCGACGGGCGCAGTGCGCTGGAACTGGCCACCGAAGTGCGTGAGCAGGGCAAGGCGGCAACCCGCACCGTGCCCGCGACCATTGCCGGCGAGCGCCGGATGGTCCGCATCGTCGAGGTGCCGCTCGGTCCGGCGGGTGTCGCCGGCTACGCCATCGATGTCGAGGATCGCGAACAGGCGCGCGCCGATCTCGCGCGGTTCGTACGCGCGCAGCGCGACATGCTCGACCGGCTGTCGGCGGGCGTCGCGCAATTCGCACGCGACCGCAGCCTGATCTTCTTCAACCGCCCGTTCGAGCGGCTGTTCTCGCTCCGCGCCGAGTGGCTCGCCGACCGGCCCGAGTTCGACCGGGTCATCGACCGGATGCGCGAGAGCGGCCACCTTCCCGAAGTGCGCGACTTTCCGGACTGGAAGCAGGAGAAAAGGGGCTGGTTCACAGCCGGCCTGGCTGCCGACGAGGAGGACTGGCTACTGCCCGGGGGCAAGCACCTGCGCGTCGTCGCACAGCCGCTCCCGGATGGCGGCCTGCTGCTGATCTTCGAGGATCGCACCGAGCAGATCCAGCTCGCTTCGGCGCGCGACACCTTGCTGCGCGTGCGCACCGCGACGTTCGACAATCTGTTCGAAGCGGTAGGGGTGTTTGCGTCGGACGGCCGCCTTAATCTCTGGAACAACCGGTTCAGCGACCTTTGGGAGTTCGAGGAGGAGCAGCTGGCGGCGCATCCGCGGGTCGACGCCCTGATGCCGTTGATCGCCAAGAAGCTGAAGAATCCGGCCCATGCCGCCCTGATGCGCGAGCTGGTCCGGTCGGCGACGGTGGAGCGAAAGCAGCGCAAGGGCAGGGTTTCGCTAATCGACGGGCGCGATTTCGAGTTTGCGGCGGTGCCGCTGCCGGACGGCAACGCGCTTTTCACGATGCTCGACATCACCGATGCGAAGATCATCGAACAGGCGCTGCGCGAACGCAACGAGGCGCTTGAGGACGCCGACCGGCTGAAGACCGCCTTCGTGTCGAACATGAGCTACGAATTGCGCACGCCGCTGACCTCGATCGGCGGTTTCGCGGAGATGCTGGCGGGGGGCTATGCGGGCAAGCTGGATCCGCAGGCCACCGACTATGTCGGCGCGATACTGGAATCGGTCGCCCGGCTCAGCGCGTTGATCGACGATGTCCTCGACCTTACGCAGAGCGAGTCGGGCGGGCTGCTGCTTGCCGAGGATCTGGTCGATCTCGAAGCGATGTGCCGCGAGGCGGCGTTTTCGTTCAAGGCCACCGCCGAGCGCAAGAAACTGGAGTTCAAGCTCGACCTGCATCGGTCGGTAGGCAGCGTCGTCGGCGACAGGAAGCGCCTGCGCCAGTCGCTCGACAATATCCTGCGCAACGCGATCGCTTACACCGAGGAAGGCGGCGAGGTTCGGTTGCGGGCACGCGGTACCGATCAGCAGGCGCAGATCGTCGTCGCCGACACCGGCAAGGGGATCACACCCGCCGACCAGGCCCGCGTGTTCGATCGCTTCCATCGCACCGCAGAGAGCACCGAGGGCGAGGCCGCCTCGCTTGGGCTTGGCCTGCCGCTGGCCCGGCAATTCATCGAGGCGCATGGCGGTACCATCACGTTGGAATCGAAGCTGGACGTTGGCACGACCGTGACGATCGCCCTGCCGCGCGGCAATCCAGAGCCCTGATGCTATTGCATGGTGAGCAGCAGACCGAGGCGCTGGGCGTGGCGCTCGCGCGACGCCTGAAAGCCGGCGATGTCGTGGCGCTGCAGGGCAGCCTTGGCGCGGGAAAGACGGTCCTTGCCAAGGGAATAGCGCGGGGTCTTGGGATATCGGATGATGTTTCCAGCCCGACCTTTCCGATTGTCCAGATCTATGAAGGCGAGGGCATTCGACTGCCCCTGTGGCACGTCGATCTCTATCGCATCGAAGAACCAAATGAGCTCGAAGAGCTGGGGCTGGACGAGGCGCGCAAGGACTATGCGCTGGTGATCGAATGGCCCGAGCGACTCGGCGACCGGCTCTGGCCCGATAGTTTGCGGCTTACGTTGGAGGTGCGGGCAGGCGATGCGCGCGCCTTGACAGCCATCGTGCCAGAAGCTTGGGAGGACCGATGGCCACCGACATGATTCCGCCCACCGCGGCGCCGGATTTCCTCGCCGCGCACGGTTGGCAGGGCGCCGAGATCCGGCCGCTGGCGGGCGACGCGAGCTTTCGCCGTTATTTTCGCGTTCACCGCAATGGCGACACGGCGGTGCTGATGGACGCGCCGCCGCAATATGAGGATGTCGGGCCGTTCCTGAAGGTCTCGGACCATCTCGCCCAGCGCGGCTTCGCCTCGCCGCGGACGTTGGCGGTGGACCGTGACAAGGGATTGCTCCTGCTCGAAGATTTCGGTGACGACCGGATCGGGCGGGTGATCGAGCGCGAGCCGGAGCGCGAGCACGCGATCTATGAATCGGCGATCGAGACTTTGGCCCGGCTGGCGCGCGATCCTGCGCCGGACGACATCCCGCTTTACGACGATGCGGCGATGGCCCGCGAAACCGACCTGCTGCCGCAATGGTACGCCCCAGCGCTGGACCTGCCGGTCGACGAGGACAGCTATCGCGCCGCGTGGCGCGCGACCTGGGAGGATGCCTTGCGGACCGCCGAGGCCCATCCGGTGCTCGTCCTGCGCGACTATCATGCCGAAAACCTGATGGTCATCCCGGGCAAGCGCGAGCTTGGCCTGCTCGATTTCCAGGACGCGCTTGCCGGCCATCCCGCCTACGACCTGGTATCCTTGCTGCAGGATGCGCGGCGCGACGTCGATCCGGCGCTCGAAGCGGCGATGCTCGAGCGCTATTACGCCCTGACCGACGTCACCGATCGCGAGCGGTTCCGCGGGCATTACGAAGTGCTCGGGGCGCAGCGCAACAGCAAGATATTGGGCATCTTCACGCGGCTGTGGAAGCGCGACGGCAAGGCGCATTATCTGACGTTCCAGCCACGCGTGTGGGGCTATCTGGAGCGCAATCTTGCCCATCCGGCGCTGGCGCGGGTACGGGAGTGGTTCGACGCGAATATTCCGGCCGACAAGCGCGCCGCGGCATGGCGGGACGGGGCGCCTTCGTGAATCGTTACCGTGCGCCGCTGGCACTTCGTCCCGACCAGCATATCGAGGTGCCGCCGGTCGCGATGGTGATGGCCGCCGGGCTCGGCAAAAGGATGCGGCCACTGACCGCGACCCGCCCCAAACCACTGATCGAAGTGGCGGGCAAGATGCTGATCGACCACTGCCTCGACCGGCTGCGCGCAGCAGGCGTCAAGCGGGCCGTGGTGAATGTCCATTATCTGGCCGACGCACTCGAGGCTCATCTCAAAAATCGAGTCACCGGAATCGAGATCACAATCTCGGACGAGCGCGAGCAATTGCTCGAGACGGGTGGGGGTCTCCTCAAGGCGCTGCCTTTGGTCGACTGCGATCCCTTCCTGGTGGTCAACTCGGACAATCTGTGGATCGATGGGCCGGTCGATTCGCTCAAGCTGATGGCTGCGAATTGGGATGATGCGCGCATGGACGCGCTGCTGCTGCTCGTCCCGCTCGCGCGCGCCAATTGTCATCACGGGCAGGGCGATTTCCACATGAGCGCGGCCGGCGCGCTGCGGCGCCGCAAGAAGGGGACGGTCGCACCGTTCGTCTACACCGGCATCCAGATGGTCTCGAAGCGGCTTTTCGAGGGCGAGCTTCCCGACGGGCCCTTCTCTACAAATCTGCTCTGGGATCGCGCGATGGCGCAAGGACGCTGTTTCGGGGTTGCGCACCAGGGACTGTGGTTCGACGTCGGGACGCCCGAGAATGTCCGCAAAACCGAAGAGCTGCTCGGCGCGGCGTAAACCACGGGCGGGCGCTATGGTCTCGACGAACGGATAGCGACCCGGCTACGCTCGGCGGGTGCCTGCGCCGCGACCTTCCGTCTATACGATTCCTTCGCACCGCGCCTTCGCGGATGCGCTCGCGGCGGGCCTTGTCGCGCTCCATGCCAAAGGCGACACGGGGCTCGCGCGCGGGCTGATCCTGCTGCCGAACAATCGCGCCGTGCGCGCCGTCACCGACGCATTCGTCCGCCGTTCGGCGCGGGGGCTTTTGCTGCCGCGGCTCGTCCCGATCGGCGCCGACGATTTCGAAGCGAGTATCGGCGCCGGCCTGGAGCCGCTCGAAGATGGTGCCGAGCACGTTCCGCCTGCGATCCTGCCGATGGAACGCTTGATGCGCCTCGCGCGGCTCGTGCAAAAGCATGTGCCCGGCGAGATGGATGCGGCGGAAGCCTTGCGCCTTGCCGAAGACCTGGCCTCGACGCTCGACCAATTGCTCGTCGAGGAGATCGATCCGGGCCGGCTCAAGGGTGTCGCCGCCGAATTCCCCGACCTCTCGATCCACTGGCAAAAATCGCTCGATCGCCTGACCGTCATCCTGAACGAATGGCCGGTTGTGCTGGCCGGGATGGGCCGGATCGACCTTGCCGACCGGCGCAATCGCATATTGTCTGCGATCGCGAGGCGCTGGCGGACGCAGCCGCCGCCCGGATTCGTCGTTGCAGCGGGAATCGATTTGACCGCTCCGGCCGTCGCCCGCCTGCTGAGGACGGTGGCGGGCCTGCCCGACGGCATGGTCGTCCTGCCATCGCTCGATCTTCGGCTGTCGGAAGCCGAGTGGCAGGCGCTGGGGCCGCACGAGCCCGACCCCGGCACTAGCTTTCGCGCACGATCGGTCGAGACCCACCCGCAATTCCATCTGAAGCTGCTGCTCGATCGCATGGGCGTCGGCCGGAGCGAAGTCGAGCAATGGCGATGGGGTGGAGGCCATGATGCGCCGGCGGTGCGCAGTCGCGCAATATCGAACGCCATGACGCCAGCCGCCTTTACGGCGCAGTGGCAAAGCATGCCGCCGGGCGAGCGAAGGCTGAGCGGCGTGAAGGCGCTTGAACTGGCCGATCCGGCGGAAGAAGCGCAGGCCATTGCTATCGCGATCCGTGAGCGTCTCGAAACAGCCGGCGCGACCGCGGCCCTGGTCACGCCCGACCGAGCACTTGCCCGCCGGGTTGCCGCGCACCTGCGGCGGTGGGGCATCGAAGCCGACGACAGCGCCGGCAGGCCGCTCTCGCAAACGCCCGCAGGAACCTTGCTGCTGCTGCTCGCCGCCGTGGCCGCTGATCGCTTTGCACCGGTCGCGCTGCTGGCGCTTCTCAACCACCCGCTCGTCGCGAAGGGGGACGAACGGCTGGACTGGCTCGAGGGTGTGCGAAGCCTTGACCTGGTCCTGCGCGGCCCGCGGTCGCCTGCGGGCCTCGACGGGATTGCAACGCATCTCGCCGATCGCAGCGGACGCGACCGCGACTTGCGGCATGCTGCAGCCATCTGGTGGGAGGCGAACGCCTTGCCATTGCTCGCTCCGCTCGAGGCCGACTTCAGCGCCCAGGACGGCAAGTTGCCGGGATTGATCGGTGCGTTGCGCGAAGCGGCCTCGCGATTGACCGGAAATGAGGCGTGGGCAGGACCCGCCGGCCGCGCCGCCGCCGACATGCTCGCCGCGCTGGAGCCTGCGGCGCCGCACGGTCCGGACCGTACCGAAGTGGCCAGCCTGGCGCCGATGCTCGAGCGGCTGATGGCGAACGTTGCGGTGCGCCCGACCTATGGACAGCATCCGCGCGTCTTCATCTGGGGACTGATCGAGGCACGCCTCCAGCGCGCCGACCTGATGATATTGGCCGGCCTCAACGAGGGAATATGGCCGGCGCTTCCAGCGCCCGACCCCTGGCTGGCGCCACGCATTCGCCGCGACCTGGGTCTTCCCGGCCTCGACCGGCGCATCGGCCTGTTCGCGCACGACTTCGCCGCCGGACTCGGGGCGCCGGAAGTATTGATCACGCGCGCGAGACGTGATGCACGCGCGCCGGCCATCGCGTCGCGTTTCTGGCTGCGCCTCGAGGCGATGACGGGCGGCCTGGTTCGTGCGCCGCGCTATAGGCAATGGGCTCGCGCGCTCGACGCGCCTGCAGCCGCCGAAGTCCGGGCAGCCGAGCAGCCGGCGCCATGTCCCAGCGTGGATCGCCGGCCGCGAACCATATCGGTGACCGAGGTCGACCGGCTCAAGGCCGATCCTTATGCTTTCTATGCGCGCAGGATGCTGAAGCTCGGCGCGCTCGATCCCGTCGATGCCGATCCGAGCCCCGCCTGGCGCGGAAATGCGGTGCACGACATCCTCGAGGCCTGGATGAAGGAGGATGCATGCGACCCCGACCGGTTGCATTCGCGGGCGCTGGCACTGCTCGACCGGCAGGCGGCGCATCCGATGCTTCGCGCCTTGTGGCAGCCGCGGCTCCTCGAGGCGGTCGACTGGATCGCCGCCGAAGTGATCAGCAACCGGGCGGGGGGACGCCATCCGTTCAAGGCCGAAGTCCTGGGGGGATGCACGATCGCCGGCGTTGAGCTGGTCGGCCGCGCCGACCGCATCGACCGACTGCCGGACGGGCGCCTTGCGATCATCGACTACAAGACCGGACGCGCGCCAAGCGGCAAGGCCGTGCACGAGGGCTATGCGATGCAGCTGGGGTTGATCGGGCTGATCGCCGAGCGCGGCGGGTTCGCCGGTATCGAAGGAACCCCGGTCGTGTTCGAATATTGGTCGCTGGCCAAGGATCGCGGCAAAATCGGCTATGTCTCGAGCCCGACGACCGGACGCAACGGTATCGATCCGGTAGGATTCACGACGCTTGCCGCGCGCAACTTCATAGCTGCTGCGGACCGCTGGCTCACGGGGGACGCAGCTTTCACGGCGAAGCTGCATCCCGAATATGCGCCTTACGGCGAATATGACCAGCTGATGCGCCTGGACGAATGGTATGGCCGCGAAGTGCCGCCGCCATGACCTTCAGCGTCGAAGTGGAACCGGGCCCGCGTCTCAGTCTTACAGTGGCGGGCCCGGACTCGGTCACTGCAGAGCTGCGCCTCCGGCGCTATGAACTGAGCGCGCGGGACCAGCAGAATTATCTCGACTTGTTTGCGCTGATCGGTCGCGATTTCGGTACGAGGCTGCCGCGCAATCGATTGCCCGGCTGTGCCGGTATCACCGACCCCGCCTGGACTCCGCTGCTCACCGAAAACATCGCGTCCGGCATTCGCTATGGCTATGGTGATCCGGCGGTCCTGCGTGTCGATGAGGCTGGGACAGCCGCATATTATGCGTTCGTCACGTCCAACGATGCGCCGGACTCATTCCCGATCCTGAAGTCCCACGACCTGTGCCGCTGGGAAATGCGCGGATTCGTCTTTCCGCGCGACATGCAGCCAGCCTGGGCAGCGCGAGGAGCCGGCAGCGATTTCTGGGCACCCGAGGTCCACCGGGTCGGCGGAGAATATCTGCTCTGCTTTACCGCGCGCGAGCCCGATGGGACGCTGGCGGTCGGGCTTGCGCGATCGCGGACGCCGGAAGGGCCATTCGCCCCCGACGACGCACCATTGCTGCGCGGTGGAATGATCGACGCCCATATCGTCGTCGACGAGGGGCAGGGACCGGTGCTGATCTGGAAGGAGGACAGCAACGGGCGCTGGCCCGCATCGCTGGCGGGGATGCTGCATCGGCGCCCGGATCTGATTCCGGTCCTTTTTACCGATGCGGCCGATCGCCGGACTGCGGCACTTGCGGCGGCCTTCTGGCCAATGCTGACCGGCGTCCCGTCGATGGAGCGGTTCCTGATCCTGCAGCCCCTGATCGAAGCCGCGGTCGACAATCTGGCCGATGTGCGCGCCGCGCTGGTGGATATTGGTACGCCTGCGGCTGCTGATGTCGTAGCGGCAATGCAAACGCCGGTCTTCGCCCAGCGCCTCAGCGCCGATCGCGGCCAGCTGATCGGCGATCGCCGCGTGATCCTTGTCAACGACCTGGAGTGGGAAGGGCATTTGATCGAAGGGCCGTGGATAGTCCCTTGGGAAGGACGTTATTTCCTGTTCTATGCGGGGAATGATTTCTGCACGTCGCGCTATGGAATCGGCGTCGCGGTGTCCGACACTCTGTTCGGACCCTATCGGAAACAGCCCGAGCCATTGCTTCGATCGTCTGCGGAATGGATCGGGCCCGGGCATCCTTCGGTGGCCATCGACCCCGAGGGCGCGCCGCGACTGTTTTTCCATGCCTATCTTCCCACCGGGACAGGATACAGAGCGTTCAGGGCGATGCTCAGCGCCGGGCTTCGCTTTAATGGTTCCGACGTGTCGCTGGCCTTATAGCCCAGGGGGAGGAAAATGGCCGATCGCAAGGGGGAAGATGACGACGAGATCGACCTGGTGGTCGTCGAGCGAAGGTTCAGCGGCGGGCTGATCGTCGCAGTCGTGTTGGTGGTCTTTGCACTGCTGCTCGCCCATCTGTTCGGGCTAATTCCTATTTAGGCTCGTTCTTGCCTTTCGGCTTGCGGCGTCCGGCATAAAGCAGGGCAGCCACAAGGGCCGCCGATCCGATACCGACTGCGACTCCCGCGGCCAACTTCCCGCGCTTCGGAGCGCCTTCGCCTTCCGATTTCGGTGTTTCCCGCGCAAAGCCATGGGGCGGGGGAGAGTCTTCCGCTTTGTCCTGTTCCGTCATCGCTTAGACCCGCACCGCCACTTCGCTGGGCCGCTGGGCAACCGACCGATAGACCCGCGGGCCAAGGTCGAGCCGGAACGCGCCCATCCTGTCGGAAGGCGTGTCGGGTTCGCGCCCCACCAGATAAGACATCGATGTCTGGCCCGATTTGCCCTCGCCCCATTCGTAAACCACATTGAACGCCACCAGCGGAATGAAAAGCCGTCTGCCCTGAACATTGATCTCGCGCACGAGTTCCTTGGGCATGGCCACCACGTTGCGAAGGCGGGCACCCTTGCGCGGCGGAATCGCAAGCACCTGCGCGCTCCTGCCTTCGTCGACCGGGCTCGCGAAAAAGTCCTTTATCTCTCTTTCCTGCTCGGCGCCGGCGTTGAACATGCGCGCTTCGATGCGGACGTTGCGGGCGACCGCGTTGCCCACGTTGCTGATCGCCAGCTCATATTGAACTGCGGCCTCGGTGAGCGTTGCGGCGGCGCGATCCGGTTTGAATTCGAGTTGCAGCCAGGGGCGGATCTGGACTCCCACCACGTCGCCCATCGCCGTCGAAGCGAACGAAGGCCGCGGCGCGCGCTTCGGCGGTGACGGGACAGAGATCGGGGGCGCAGGCTCGTCCAGCAACAGCGCCGGCTCCGGCGCGGGCGGTCGAGCGCGGGGCCGCGCGGCGCGGCCGAGTGCGGCCCAGGGCTTCTGCCGCGTCTGCAACACGCGCATCGTGCCGATCGCCAGAAGGAACCCAAGCAGCACGAACAGCAGGTAGGACCAGGAAAAGCCCGTCGACGATGCCGAGGGTGCGGTGGCCGGCGGTTCCGACGGTGGAATGATGGGTGCGGGCGCCTGAAGCGAAGGCTGTTGGATCGTTGGCCGAGCCGGCGTGGTCCCCGGCGCAGCAGCGGGTTCGCGCTCGGCCGGACTTACGGTGGCGGTTCGCTCGGGCCGCGGCGTCGCATCGCCGCGTGTCGCAGTGACAGGCGCCGGCGGGGTGACTCGCACGGCCGGCCTGTTCTCGGCCGGGGCGGCTGCTGCCGGCTGCGGCTCGGGTGCAGGCGCTGGCGCCTCGGTTACAACTTTCTTGGGTGGCTCCGTTGCCGGAGTGCGGTCGCTCGGCGTGTCGGGCGTCTGATAGGCCGGATTGGTGCGCGTGCCGGGAAGCTCGAACTTCTGAAGCTCACGCGGTCCGATCGTGCCATTTTCGTCGGGAGGGCCCTGCGTCTGCGCATCCTGCGCGACCGCCGGTGCGGCGAACGCGAACAGACCGGCCAGCAGAACCGCCGTTATCGCCCTGCGGCGACGACCCTGGTTCATAGGCATTCCAACACGCATTGTCATAAGTTCACTCTACACGCACCCTGTCCACCCGGCCCCCGATCTCGTCAGTTTCGACGCGTCGGCAACGCGGGCCTACGGACACATTTTCGGGATCATCCCCGCGCCGAAGCGAATATCGGCTTCGGCCAAGCGGGCTTTATCTCACGTGAGGTCTTTGCGCTGCAATAAGAATTTCGTATGTAGGGCGCGATCCGCGCCGCGTAGCTGCCGGTGGAAGTCAAGCGAAGGGGTTTTTGTTATGAAGTTCAGCAAGCTTACCGCAGCGATTGCCGCGGCCACTCTGGTGGCAACGCCGATCATCGCCACCAGCGCCAATGCTGCGCCGGCTTCCGCCCAGGCCGCTCCTGCATCGGAGACGGCCGGCGCGAACGGCGAGCAGCAATTATATGGCTCGAGCCTTCTGCTGCAGCTCGGGCTGCTGATCGTCGGCGCGGCTGCAATCTATTTTCTCGTCGACGCGCTGAAGGGCAAGGACAAGCCTGCCAGCCCGTGATCGCGGTAGAACTTCAAACTATCGGGAGGGCGCTTTGGACAGGTTCGAAGCGCCCTCATTCATTTCTGGGGAATGACATGCATTTCGCCGTCATTTGCAAGGACAAGCCCGACCCCGGCGTGCTTGCGGCTGAAATCCAGAAGGCACGCTCGGTGTAGCGCCGGCAGTGGCCGGTCACTATGGCTGGTCCCATGCCGAACCCAGTATTCTGTGCCTAGGCACATCCGCCCGCTCGATCGCTTGCAGCGCGAGCAACTCGCCGCCTCGGCGCCGCGCGACCATGCGGCATTGTCCGCGTCGGCAGGCACCGGCAAGACTCAGGTCCTCACCGCGCGCGTACTTCGCCTGTTATTGGCCGGGGTCGACCCCGGATCCATCCTCTGCCTCACCTTCACCAAGGCTGGCGCCGCCGAAATGGCCGAGCGGATCCACTCCCGGCTGGCCTATTGGGTCAGGCTCAAGGACACGGAACTGCGCAAGGAATTGTTCGCGCTTGGCGAGGACAATAAAGACGATGCCCTCCAACGTGCCCGGACCTTGTTCGCGAAGGTGCTCGATGCGCCCGGCGGCGGGCTTCGTATCCAGACCATCCACGCCTTCGCCCAGTCGCTGCTTGCGGGATTTCCGGCCGAAGCGAATCTGTCGCCGGGCTTCACGCCACTCGACGCCCGCGGCGAGCAGATGCTTGCGCGCCAAACGCTCGCCGAAATCCTCGTACAGGCCGAACGCAGCGGTGACCTGGGCTTCATCGCTGATCTCCAGACGCTGAGCCTTCGGCTGGGCGAGGGCGGGGCTGAGGGATTTCTTCTTCACTGCGCGCGCTTTCCCGACGCGATGGAGGAGCTTGGTGCGCGGCAGGCGATCGAGCCCCAGCTCAGGGCGGCATTCGGGCTTGGGCTCGGTGACATCGAGGACGTCATCGCGGCCGAGTGCGGCGACGATCGCTTCGACATCGCGGCGCTAGGGCGGATTGGCGCCTTCAACCGGACGTGGGGAAGCAACTCCGGTCTCGAGCGCGCAAGCCTGTGCGAGCAATGGCTAGCGGCCCCGCCGGGCGAGCGCGCGCTGCTTATCGAGCAGCTTCACTCGGTCTGGGCCCGCAAGGACGGCGGCCCACGGTCACTCGCGAAGGGGCAGGCGCCTCAGGATGAGGAATATGCCGACCTTGTCCAAGCTGCATTCGATTGCTGCGGGCGTTTGCTCGCGATGCGACGGACTGCCGCGCTGGTGGCGTCGCTCGCCGGCGGGCTGCGCGCCGGCCAGGTCTTTTCGGCCGCCTACCGCCAGGCCAAGCGTTCCGCCGGCGTGGTCGATTTCGACGATCTCATCCGGTCCGCCGAACGGCTGCTGCTGGCCGACGGGATGGGTGAGTGGGTCCGCTACAAGCTCGACCAGGCCATCGACCATATTCTGGTCGACGAGGCGCAGGATTCCAACCGGTCGCAGTGGAATATCGTACGCGCGATTTCGGAGGAGTTTTTTGCCGGCCAAGGCGCTTCGTCTGCCGGGCGGACAGTCTTCGCCGTCGGCGACTACAAGCAAGCTATATTCGGATTTCAGGGGACCGATCCCAGGGAGTTTCAATATGCGCGCGAGCGGTTCAAGCGCCAGGTTGCCGAGATGGAGGAGAGTGAACTCGGTCTGCCGCAGTTCCTTGACCTGTCGATCGATCTCAATTTTCGTTCCTCGCCGCCAATTCTGGCGGTCGCCGATCGGGTGCTTGCCGATCTCGGCCCTTCGGCATTGGGTCTCCCCGAGGCCGCAAATCCGCATCTGAGCCATCATTCGCGGCGGCATGGCCGCGTTACTTTATGGCAGCCGTTCACGGTCGAAAGTGCCTCGGACCTCGACGCCGCCGGCGAGGAAGGATGGATCAGCGACACGGTGAGGCGCTATGCGGCCCGGCTGGCGAAGCAGGTAAAGGCCTGGCTCGACAATCCGATGAAGATCGGCGCCAAGGGCAGGCCGCTGCACCCTGAGGATATTTTGATCCTGGTGCGCCGGCGCGGCGCATTGGCGGCGCTGATCGTGGCCCGGCTGCATGCCGAAGGCGTGCCCGTAGCGGGGGTCGACCGGCTGCAACTGAGCGCCCCGCTGGCGGTGCAGGACCTGCTTGCCGCAATGCGCTTCGCGATCCAGCCGCTCGACGACCTCAATCTGGCGGCGCTGCTCGTCTCGCCGCTGTTCGGCTGGTCGCAAGATCAGCTGTTCGCGCTGGCGAATGACCGCCCGGGCGCGCTCTGGCCGCAGCTTCGCCACTATCGGCAAGGCGATCCGACGGTGTCGGCAACGCTCCAGGGGCTCGGCCAGATTTTGGCGATGGCGGACCTGGCGACACCCCATCAATTCCTGGAAACGATCCTGTCGGGGGGCATCGGCGGGCGACGAAAGCTGCTTGCAAGGCTCGGGCCCGAAGCACGCGATCCGATCGAGGAGCTGGTCGCCAGCGCGCTCGAATTCGAATCCGGATCGTCGCCGTCGCTGCAGAATTTCGTCGACTGGTTCTCCCGCGGGGACGTCGAGATCGTTCGCGACCCGAGCGCGCCGCATGACGCGGTGCGCGTGATGACCGTCCATGGATCCAAGGGCCTGCAGGCGCCGCTGGTCGTGCTTGCCGATGCCTGCGGCGACCCCGATCGAAGCGGCGGAGTGGGCGGGGGCTTCGGCACGCTGATGGTCGAACCCGATGGGCCGACGATACCGGTCTTTCGCCCCCGCAAGGAGGAATTGAGCGAGCCGCTTGCCTCGCAGCTCGCGGCGCGCGAGCAAAGGGAAAGGGAAGAGCATTGGCGTCTGCTCTACGTCGCGCTGACCAGGGCCGAGGAACGACTGTTCATCGGTGGCCCGCTTGGCGCGGCCGACCGCAACGGACCTCCTGCCGAGAGCTGGTATAGCGCCGTCGAGCGCGCAATGATCGGGCTGGGCTGCGGCTGGGCGGACGATCCGCTGTGGAGTCGGGCGATCAGCCTCGGCGATCGCGAGCAAATGGCAGCGTCCAGCGACGTAGCCGCGATCACCCAGGTGGTCCTGCCGGACTGGCTCGGCACATTTGCGCCAGTCGAGACGCGGCCACCGCGGCCGCTCGCGCCGTCGTCGATCGGCGAAGACGATTTCGCGGATCCGCCGCCGACGCCCGCCATGCGTGCGGCGGCCGAGCGTGGCCGGATCCTGCACCAGCTCTTCGAGCAAATGCCGCGCATGGCCAGCGAGCGGAGGTCCGAATTGGGCGACCGGTGGCTTGCACGCGCCGCCGGCGTGGATGATCCGGATCTCCGCGCCGCGCTCATCGCCGATGCGCGCCGGATCGTCGATCACCCGGATTTTGCGGACATCTTCGGCCCCGATGCGCTGGCCGAGGCGCCGATCGCCGCCGTGACAGCAGACGGCAGCGTCATCACGGGGACCGTCGACCGTCTGCTCGTCACCGACGACAGCATACGGCTGATCGACTTCAAGACCGGGCGGCGCGTGCCGGAATCCGCCGACCGGATACCGGCTGCGCACCTGCGGCAGATGGCAGCCTATGTTGCGGCGCTCGAGGTTATTTTTCCGCAGCGCAGGATCGATGCAGCGTTGCTCTACACCTCGGGCCCAACGCTTTTTCCGCTGCCCGGCGAGACGCTTGCGCGCTATCGGCCCGACGCCCTGATCGAGAGTTGAGAAACGCTAGCACAATGCCTACATGCTCTGCGGCGCAGCAGGAGACAGACATGGCCACGAAGACCGTCACCGATCAAAGTTTTGCCCAGGACGTGCTCGGAGCATCGGGTCCGGTGCTCGTCGACTTCTGGGCCGAATGGTGCGGGCCGTGCCGGATGATTGCGCCGGCGCTGGAGGAAATCAGCAACGAACTGGGTGAACGCGTCACCGTTGCCAAGCTCAATATCGACGAAAATCCGGATGCGCCCGCGCGCTATGGCGTGCGCGGGATTCCGACCATGATCCTGTTCAAGGACGGCGCACCCGCCGCGACCAAGGTCGGCGCTGCTCCGAAAAGCGCGCTGCAGAGCTGGCTCGAAGGCGAACTGGGCTGATCGAGCCCAGCGTATTTGCGCTTTTCGGCCGACCGGCACCGGGCGCGAAGGGCAAGGCGGCTGAATTGACTTGAAATAGGGTCGTCCCTACATCGCGGCCCGAGACTGCGGGCTCGGCCGTCCGGCCATGATGTTTAGACCCGTATTGAAGACTGGATCACCATGATCGGCTCGGTTGCCAAGGCAATTTTCGGATCGTCGAACGATCGATACGTCAAGTCGCTGCGCAAGATCGTCGACCAGATCAACGCCTTCGAACCGACCATCTCGGCGATGACCGACGAGGAGCTTCGCCACCAGACGGCGATCTTCCGCCAGCGTCTCGCGGATGGCCAGGACCTCGACGACATCCTGCCGGAAGCATTCGCGACGGTTCGCGAGGCCGCCTGGCGGACGCTCGGCCAGCGTCACTATGACGTCCAGATGATCGGCGGCATGGCGCTGCACCGCGGCGAGATCGCCGAAATGCGCACCGGCGAGGGCAAGACGCTCGTCGCCACGCTCGCGGTCTATCTGAACGCGCTTGAGGGCAAGGGCGTGCACGTCGTCACGGTGAACGACTATCTCGCGACCCGTGACTCGCAATGGATGGGCCGCGTCTACCAGTTCCTGGGCATGTCGGTTGGCGTGATCGTTCCCAATCTCACCGACCAGCTGCGCCGTGAAGCCTATCATTCCGACATAACCTACGGCACGAACAACGAATTCGGCTTCGACTATCTTCGCGATAATATGAAATATGACCGGTCGCAAATGGTCCAGCGGCCGTTCAATTTCGCGATCGTCGATGAGGTGGATTCGATCCTGATCGACGAGGCCAGGACGCCGCTGATCATCTCCGGGCCGACCGACGACAAGTCCGAACTGTATATGGCGGTCGATGCGCTGGTGAAGCAGCTCGTTCCCGAAGATTATGAACTGGACGAGAAGCAGAAATCGGTGGTTCTCACCGAGGACGGCACCGAGCGGGTAGAGCGGATGCTCGAATCCGCGGGCTTGCTCGAAGGCGACAATCTCTACGATTTCGAGAATACGCAGGTGGTCCACCACCTCAATCAGGCGTTGCGTGCGAACATCATGTTCAAGCGCGATACCGACTATATCGTGAAGGACAACAAGGTCGTCATCATCGACGAGTTCACCGGCCGGATGATGGATGGCCGGCGCTGGTCCGATGGTCTTCACCAGGCGGTCGAAGCCAAGGAAGGCGTCCAGATCGAGCCGGAGAACCAGACGCTGGCGTCGATCACGTTCCAGAATTACTTCCGGCTTTATCCCAAGCTTGGCGGCATGACCGGCACGGCAGCGACCGAAGCGCCCGAATTCTACGACATCTACAAGATGAATGTCGTGACGATCCCGACCAACCTGCCGGTATCGCGGATCGACGACGAGGACGAATTCTACAAGAATATGGGCGACAAGTTCGCCGCGATCACCGCCGGGATCAAGGAAAAGCAGGCGATCGGCCAGCCGGTCCTGGTGGGCACGGTATCGATCGAGAAGTCCGAGCTGCTATCCGACTATCTCAAGCGCGAAGGCATTCAGCACGAGGTGCTGAACGCGCGCTATCACGAGCACGAGGCGCATATCGTCGCCCAGGCCGGCCGGTTCGGAATGGTGACGATTGCCACCAACATGGCGGGCCGCGGCACCGATATCCAGCTTGGCGGCAACGTCGAATTCCGGACCGAAGACGAGTTGAAGGACGTCCCCGAAGGGCCCGAGCGGGATCAGGCGATCGAGCGAATCCGCCAGGAAGTCGCCGAAGAAAAGGCGCGCGTGATCGCCGCCGGCGGACTGTTCGTGCTCGGCACCGAGCGGCACGAGAGCCGGCGCATCGACAATCAGCTGCGGGGCCGCTCCGGCCGCCAGGGCGACCCTGGGCTGAGCCGTTTCTACCTCAGCCTCGACGACGATCTGCTGCGCATTTTCGGGCCGCAAACGATGTTCGCGCGGATGATGAACAAGAATCTCGAGGACGGCGAGGCGATCGTCAGCCCCTGGATCTCGAAAGCGATCGAGACCGCCCAGAAAAAGGTAGAGGCGCGTAACTACGACATCCGCAAACAGGTCGTCGAATATGACGACGTGATGAACGACCAGCGCAAGGTGATCTACGAGCAGCGCGCCGACATCATGGATGCCGACACGATCGGCGATGTGGTCGAGGACATGCGCGCCGAGCTGGTCAACAGCATCGTCAGCGAAGCGTGCCCGCCCAACAGCTATCCGGAGCAGTGGGACGTGACGCATCTCAAGACCCGGCTCGAAGAGGTACTCGCGCTCGCGCCGCCGATCGATGATTGGCTTCAGGAGGACGGGGTCGATCCGGAAATGCTGGTCGAGCGGATTCGCGAGCTGGCCGATGCGCAGGCGACCGCCAAAACGGCGGGCATCGATCCGGACAGCTATATCAACATCGAAAAGAGCATTTTGCTGCAGTCACTCGATCATCACTGGAAAGAGCATCTGTCGATGCTCGATGCGCTGCGTCAGATCATCCACCTGCGCGCCTATGCGCAGAAGAAGCCGATCGACGAATATAAGCATGAAGCCTTTTCGCTGTTCGAACGGATGCTCGGCCTTATCCGCGAGGATGTGACGCGCACGCTCGCGCATGCGCAGTTCACCCAGGCTCCCGACGAGCTGCCGCCGGAATATGCGCCTTTGCCCGGGCTTCCGGACTTCATCACCAACCATATCGATCCGTTCAGCGGCGAAGACGATACGGCGGATATCGATGCATCGACCGGCAACATCCTGTCGCGCCTCCCGCCGTTGTCGATCCCGGAACCGGCTTTTCCGCCCCAGGCCAACGTCGAGGATGAATCGAAGATAAGCCGCAACGCGCCATGTCCCTGCGGGTCGGGCCGCAAGTACAAGCATTGCCACGGCACCGCCTGAGCACAACCTCAACCGATTTTTAAGGATATGGCGCGATTTTAGCTCCGGAACAATCGCGCCGGATCGGCGTGGCGGAACATGGCGCTGATGGACGAACATCGCACAGCTGAGTGTGGAACGAACCGGCAAACGAAGCGGTCCCTGGTGCTGCTTGCCGCCAGGATCAGGGCTTCCGACCGCACGTTCGACGTGCGCCTGCGCAATCTGTCGCAGAACGGTGCCCTGCTCGAAGGCAGCGTCGCCTTGCCCATTGGTACCGAAGTGACGTTCGAGCGTGGCAACACCAACGTGCGCGCGCGGATTGCATGGACCTCGCAGAGCCGGTTCGGGATAACCTTCCTCGTCCCGATCGAGGAGAGCGAAGTGCTGATCCACGTCGGCCGGCCGCATTCGAAGCCGTCGGCGCAGCCCGCGCCGTCCTTCAAACGCGCGGCCCTGACAGGCGCGACATTGTCGGCCGGCGAACGGCGGATCGCGGAGGAATGGACCCGCGCACAGGGACGGTCGCTCGGCGATTGATTGACGCCGGGATGTTCCGGCCCAAAAAATCTTGCGAAAGTAATAGGTTGGAACGGGCGCTTCAGGCCGGTCGTTTCGCCACGTCCCTGGGCTATGGAATCGGCTTTTCCGGAGTTGTGCGAGCCCGCTTCGTGGCCTAGCCTGCGGACTTTATCGGGCCAATCAGCCGGGGACTGGAATCAGAGATGCAGATCCAGTTTGTGGAAGAAGGGGAGCGGCTCACCGCGTTGCCGCAGGGTCGGATGGATGGCACCGATGGCGACGCGTTCGGCGCGGCGGTCGAGGGACGGATCCAGCCCGGCACCAAAACGGTGACGATCGATCTGGACCGCTTGGACTTCATCAATTTCGGCGGCATTCGCGCTTTCCTTCGCCTCGCCCGGGCGGTCAGGAATCGCAAGATCGAGGTCGATTTTGCGCACGGCAACCTGGCTGTACGCGAAGCACTGGACCTGGCCGGGCTCGACGATATCTTCCCGTTCAATCCGCCTTATTCTTCAATCGGGGGTAGCCAAAATGAAAACAGGACGCCGTAGATTTCTTGCCTCGTTCGCGATCGGCCTCGCCGTCCTCTCGGTCGGCGCGTGCGGCAAGAAGGACGTATCGAAGGTCATCAACGTCGCCGTTACCCCGGCGTCGCCGCCCAATCTGTTCGAAGAGAACGGCCAGACCAAGGGCCTCGATTACGATTTGTTCGACGGTTATTGCAAAGCCCGCGGCTGCACGATGAACATCACGGCTTACGATTTCCAGGGCATGCTCGGCGCGATCGTCAGCAACAAGGCGGACGTGGCCTTCTCAGGCATTTCGATCACCGACGCGCGCAAGAAGGTGATGGATTTTTCCAAGCCCTATATGGACAATGACTGGGTTCTGGTGAGCATGAAGGACCGCAACATCAAGCTTGCCAATCTCGACACGCTCAAGAACTACAGCATCGGCTTCCCGCGCGGCGCGGCCTATGGCGATTTCATCAAGAACGAACTCGAGCCCAAGGGCATTTACAAGGTCGACCAGGCCAAGCTCTATCCGAGCTACAATGAGGTGCTGACCGACCTCCAGAACGGGCAGGTCGATCTCGCCTTCCTCGACGGCACCGTCGCCTCGGTCTATCGCAAGAAGTTGCCGATCCAGGACAGCTATGTCTTCGCCGGCATCGACAAGCTCGGCATGGCTTTCCCCAAGGGATCGACGCTGCGCGTCGATTTCGATAAATATCTCGACGAGCTCGGACCCGAAAAACGCCAGGCCATCATCGACAAATGGATGAAATAAGGCGCGGGTAGCAAACGTGTCGTTCCTCGAGATCCTGCTGACGCTCCTGAGGGGCGCGGGCTACACGATATTGGTCACTTTGTGCTGTGCCGCCACCGGCATGGTTGTCGGCCTCGCCATCGCCATCGCGCGCGAGATGGGCGGTGCCTGGGTCTCCGGGATATTGTCGTCGATCGTCTATGTCCTGCGCGGCATTCCGATGCTGGTTCTCCTGTTCATCGTCTTCTTCGGACTGCCTGGAATCGGCCTCGACGTTCCGCCGCTTGTTGCGATGATGCTGAGCCTTGGCCTCATCTCGGGCGCCTATCTGTCCGAGGTGTTTCGCGGTGCGTTCGCGCAGGTCACGGCAAATGAAATCCTCGCGGCGCGGGCGATGGGGTTCAGCCGGTTCCAGACATTGCGATTGATCGAGCTTCCGCAGATGATCCGCTTCTCGGTGCCGGGCATCGTCAACGAATTGACAACGGTGCTCAAATTCTCGCCGTTCGCCTACACCGTCGGAATCCCCGAGATCACCAAACAGGCGATGGCGCTTGTCTCGACGACAATGCGCGGCGTCGAAATCTATGCGGCGATCGGCCTGATCTATTTCGCAATCTACCGCCTGCTGCTCGTCGCCGTGCAGTGGATCGAGAAGCGTTACAATGTCCCCGGATTCGCCCAGGAGTGAGACGCACCAAGCGATGGCTATCCTCGAAGTAAAAGACCTGGTGAAATCCTACGGTGAACGGGCAATCCTCGACGGAATCAGCCTTACGCTCGAAGAGGGCGAAGCCAAGGTCATCATGGGTCCGTCGGGTTGCGGAAAGTCCACCTTGCTGCGCTGCCTGAACCGGCTGATCGAGCCGACATCCGGGACGATCATCTTCGACGGCGAGGATGTGATGCGTCCCGGCGTCGACGTCAGGCTGCTGCGCAGCAGGATCGGCTTCGTCTTCCAGAATTTCGCGCTCTATCGGCATATGTCGGTGCTCGACAATGTGACGCTCGCGCTGCGCCAGCTCAAGAAGATGCCGAAGCGCGAGGCCGAGGAGCGGGCGCTGCACGAACTCGACCGAATGGACATGGCCGAGAAGCATGGCGCCTTTCCAGCCGCCTTGTCCGGCGGGCAGAGCCAGCGCGTGGCGATCGCGCGCGCGCTCGCGATGGATCCGAAAGTCCTGTTCTTCGATGAACCGACGTCGGCGCTCGATCCGATCATGGTCCGTGAAGTTGTGACCCTGATCAATCGCCTCTACCTCGACAATGTCACGATCCTGTGCGTCACGCACGATCTGGGCCTGGCCAAATATATCTCGGATCGAGTCATCTTCCTCGATCGCGGCAGGGTCCATGCCGAGGATAGCATCGAGAATCTGCTCGATCGCGATTCCGACCCGGTCATCGACGAATTCTTCGGGAGCGAGGGCTGACCCCATGTCGCTCGATGCGTTCCCATTCTTTGCCGATCTGGCGAGCTACTGGCCGCAGATCGTCAAGGGCCTGCGCGACACCATCCTGCTCTCGGTCACGATCACCGCGACGGGACTGCTGGGCGGAATCGGCGTGTTCAGCCTGACGCTCAGCCAGAGCAAGGTGGTTCGCTACGTCACGCAAAGCTACATATCCCTCTTCATCGGCACGCCGCTGATCGTCTTCCTTTTCCTGATGTATTACGGCCTGCCGAACCTCGGCGTGAAGCTGTCGCCGTTCGTGATCGCGGTGCTCGGCTTCACGCTCAACGTGTCGGCCTATAATGCGCGCTACCTGACGATCGCCTACAAGGGGCTGGACCAGGCCGAGCTGCAATCAGCGCGCGCGCAGGGCTTCTCGCGGTTTCAGGTCTTTCGCCTGATCACCGCGCCGCAGGCGCTGCGCATGTCGGTGCCGGCGCTCACCAATCAGGCGATCCAGAACGTCAAGGACAGTTCGATCGTCTTCCTGATCCAATATATCGAGTTCTTCGCGCAGATGCAGGAGGTCGCCTCGCGCACCTTCCTGTTCTTCAAGACCTACCTGTTCACGGCCCTGGTCTACCTGCTCCTGGTTTCGGTGGTCGTGCTGATTGCGCGGCGGCTGGAGCGCAGGCTCGCGATTCCTGGCCTAGGGTGACATTTATGCCGACGACGTCCGAGAAGCGCGCCACATTCCGCAGGCTGCATGAGAGCGGCTTTTTCATCATTCCCAATGCGTGGGACGCTGGGAGCTCCGTCCGACTCACCAAGCTCGGCTTCAAGGCGATTGCCTCGACGAGCGCGGGGGCAGCGTGGGCGGCCGGCAAGGACGATGGCGAGCTTGGCCGTGACGCGGTGCTGGCGCATCTGAGGATGCTCGTCGCGAGCACCGATCTGCCGGTCAATGCCGACTTCGAGAATGGCTTTGCCGACGATCCCGCGGCGGTCGCGAGCAATGTAGCGCTTGCCGTCGATACCGGCGTTGCCGGCATATCGATCGAGGATTGGTCCGGAAGCAATATGTATGACCGCGGTCTTGCCGTCGATCGCATCGCCGCCGCGCGTGAAGCGATAGACGCTGCCGATCCGAGCGTGATGCTGATCGGCCGCAACGAGAATTTCCGGGTTCCCGAAATGCCCGTCGCCGAGAGCATAAAGCGTGCAGTCGCTTATGCTGACGCCGGCGCAGATTGCCTGTTCGTGCCGTTCATTCTCGATCGCGGCGCCGTTGCGGAATTAGTTGCGGCAGTTTCGCCGAAGCCGGTCAATGTAGTGATCGGTGACTATGACGAGAGCATTCGCGCTTTTGCGGCGCTGGGCGTGCGCCGCTGCAGCGTCGGTGCAGGCCTCGCCAGCCGGGTCTGGAAGGCGTTCGACGAGGCTGCGCAGATGCTGAAGGGCTGCGAAGTTTAGCGGGTCTCTCTAGAATTGGACTATCCAATAATCTAATTAATGGCTCGGGTGAATGACTCGCTTGGGGGAGGCAATGCAGATCAAAAATGGGGGAAAGGGCGTTCATTCCTGGTCTGAACTTCGGCGACTGCTTCGCCTATGAGGTCGCGCGGGAGCATGGCTGCCCCTTGCGCTACGCTGGAATGGATTTCGCCAAGACGGACGTCGAGAGCGCTCTTCAATAAGGGCAAACTGGCAAGAAATGGCTCCCCGGGACGGAGAGCCACAACCGTGTAATTTCAATCACTTACTTTGTCGAACCTGCCTGAAACACCTCCTGATCTCCCTCGGGGGCCTGTTCTATTTGTCGAACCTCGCCAAGCTGATTTTCCCGTGCGGAGAGGTCGGTCATGGCTTGGTCAGCTAGTCGCTTCTGGTCGGCTGCAGCGGTATATGTAGTGACTTCCTTATCCCCGGCCCAACTGCCCGCCGCCTTAAGCTGCTGCTGGCTGGCGCCGAGCTCGGCAAGACGACGAGCCGTAGCCTTGCGCAATCCGTGAGCCGAGCAGTGTGGTAGGCCGGCTTCATCACAGCGATCACGGAACCAGTTGCCGAAGCCCGCAGGGGTGAACGGCTTACCGAACTCGGTAACAATGAACGTCGTCAGGCCTACGGCTGGCATCGCCTCGATCGCAGCAGTCAACTGGTGAGGCTCCGGGAGCCATGCCATCTTCTTGCTCTTCTCAATGAAGATGTGGATCATTCCTCCGCGTCGGTGCTTCGGGCCGAAGCGTGAGGCGTCGCCACGACGCTGCAGGGTCCATAGAATGATCTCAATCGCGAGCCGACCCTTCGTGCCGACCGGGAACTTCGCACGAAACTGGTCAATCTCATGCTCTTCCCAGCTGTGATACCCGGAAGTCTTCGGCACCTTCACTCCGTCGGCGAGGCGAACCGGATTAGTATTGATCAGTTCCAGCTTCACCGCCAAGTCAAAGACCTTGACGAGATCCTTCTCCAGGCTCTTGGCGGCGTTAGGTCCTCCGATCCGCTTGCCGGCAGCATTAACACCTGGCTTCGCTGTATCAGCAAGTATCGCCTCGACGTGGTTAAAGCGGATGGTGGTGACACGCTTAGTACCGTGCTTCGCACAGAACGCCTCGAGCCGCGCCCTCACTTTCTGATGAGTAACAGGACCAGGGTTAGTGAACGCTGAGGTGCTATAGAAGCGGTTGATCAGATCCCTGATCGTGCCCGGCGGCGCGGCCGGTGTCTGTGGCTTCTTGCCTGCAGCAAGCGCCCTGTACTCGGCGCTCGGATTCTTCGCGGTGCCAGGGTCGCCCTTAAATTCGTAGCTCGGTCGTCCTGTTTTTCGATAACGAAATCGAGCCTTACCGTGACGATCGATGTACGCTGTCACGTTCGGCGGGAGGCTTAACCTAGATTGAGAACGTCGTCCCATTCGTTTGGCTCTTCAGGGTCATTGGAGGTGACACTTGTTGGTGGACCTGTAAAGGCCATGATGCGTCCCGTATGCGGACAGACCTCAATTCGTGACAGCTCCACGCCTGCCTTGGCCGCGCCCTGAAAGATACGGGTGACGTCGGATTGCTTGAAGCGCGCTCGAGCTGTCACCCGTACGTCCGATCGATGAACTCGATGGCCTTCGCCATCTCAGCTTCAATGAAGTTCGGGTGCTTGATCACAACGTCGAGATCGCAATGATGCCACGACGGCTCGAGCCGGACATGGTTCGATAGGCGTATGACAACCGACCCGTTCAGGCGAACGTAACGCGACTGGGATCGCCTGCTACAGACGATCCCAGCCGTGACACCATGTTGGCGGGCCCGGTCAGCCAGTCGAAGAGATAGCTCACCCATGCTTGGGTGCTTCACACGAGCACCGCATCAGGCGTGCAGCTGAACAGAAGCAGCAACGTGACGAGGATCACCACAACAGCCATTGCAATTTCGGTCTTGGTAAGAGTCATAACGGTCTCCAAAGTTGGAGTTATGTTTGACTCTTGCTGGGCCGAAGTCTCAACTTCGGATCGAGAAGTGACTGAGTTACATGCCGTAGAGTTCAGCAAGATCAGATTCTAACTGACCTGCGATGCTGCGCCGATTGACGACAGTCCGTCGCATCAGTTCATCGTAAAGCTTCTCATCGATACGAGCACTGATGGCAACACGTTCGTGCCCCGGTTCCGACTTGGTGCGACAATGCCTATGCATTGAGCCTCTCCGATATGAACTGACGGACTTCCGAAGGTGTGTCTTTGAGACAGTCCTCAAGGATCGACGCCCAGTCGAACGCTGCCATTGCGCCACTCACTTCCTGCTCGAGCCCTTCTGGCTGAATGCGTTTCGCGGTGAGCGCCAGGCAATCCAAACCGACAGGCATCTCTTCACCCTCTGCCAGAAGGACACGGACGCACTTATTTGTAACGTCCATCCCTTCGAGCTCGTCTAGCGTGACGGTGATGTAAATCTCACCGTCCGGGTCCTCGGCATGGCTGTAGGGTTCCATCGAACCGGTGCAATGTACGTCTCCATACGTCCCCGGCACATGATAATGGCCTGAGTAAATGGTGATGTTCGGACTAAGGGCTTCCTTCAGTGCCTTTGTCGGCGCCATATGACTGTCGTCACCGCCATAGCTCTGCAGGTCCCAGTGGCCAATGACCGCTTCGAACTCGCTTCGTTTCGGGTGCTTATCGAGACCATCGAGTTGATCGATTGCGCTCCTGTTCCACTCCCAGGGGAAGAAAACCAATGCGCCCTCGAGGCTCAGCGGTTGTCGAAGCACTTCAATGTTCGGCTCTCGAGAAACCAGTTTCTCAAATACGTCGAAGGCACCAACCACGCCCAGGTTGCGGGGCAGGTCGTGGTTGCCGGCCATCGCAATGAAGGTGGTCTCAGGATAGGCCCTCGCCTGATCGATGTAGGCGTTAGCTACGTCGAGCACGACGCTGTAGCCGACGTGAGGGTGATCGAAGAGATCACCAACCATGACGTTGAAATCGCATTCCTTGCTGAGATTGATCTGGAGACGCAGCATCTGTCGCTTCTCCCGATCACCGCGGCGATCGAGCGGCACGCCGTTCTCGAACTTCTTGCCCATGTGCGGGTCACCGATCAGGTGGACGACACGGCCATCTTGCAGGGTGAAGTTCATTCCATATCCTCTAGGAATTCTCGAGCGAGGCGAGAGATTGTCTTATCACCCCAATACCGCTCCCAGCGGCGCTGATATTCTCTCTTAGCACGCACCAGATAAAGTGATGTCACAGTGCTGAAGCGAACCACTCGGACAATGCCCAGTGGGTGAACGTAAGCACCGGTTGTATAACCGTAATCGTTCCGGGTCAGGGCGAGCCCCGGATAAACGGCGTGGTCGTAGCTCTCGAATTCGTCGAGGCGGGTCATTGCGGCAACGGCGAGTGCTTTGGCTTGTTCGCCTGTTTCTCACGAATAGCGTCGACCTTCGTCCAGATCCGTACGGCCTCAGACACCGCTGCGTCACCCATGTCGATGCCGTTGGCATTACATAGGGCGGCGTGCGTCACGCTGACACCACCGCTCTCCTGAAACGGATCCCCGACTGGTCGATTGAACACATAATCAACAAGCTGATGGGCTTCACTGATCGTGCAACCGCACGACTGGACCAGCTCCAGCGCCTCTTCGAGGAAACGATGATTACGCTCGATCTTGTCTGCAGTGATCTCAGGACCAAAGCAGGCGAGACACCACTCTTTGATCTCTTGCTGAAATGTTCTCATGGAAGCACCTCACCCCACAGTTTGTTCTTAGCAGCGAACACCTTCTTCAGCTGCAGGACGCAGTCGTGCAGGGCGTTGTGCGCGTCCCCGGGCGCAGTGATGTGCTCGAGCTCCTTATGTTCAACGCCGTTGTCCATGCACGCGGCGATGTAGGTGTTCACGTCACGCGCCTGGCGGTAGTGGAAGGGCATGGGCAGGGCGTACTGACGCATATACCCGGCGATCATGGGCCAGTCGAAACTGGTTGGCTTCGCCCAGAAGCGATAGCCGCCGGGCGGCGCGTCCTCCAAAGCATAGCGATAAAAGGCTTCAGTCACGGCGCGCGGATCTTCCATGCGGGCGACAATGCCGTCGAAGACCGAACGCTTCTGACGCATCCACCAGCTCTTGGTATCATCGTCCCAGAAACGGTTCGGCGCCAATGCCAGAGCACGATTAAAGGTAGGGCCAATCTCCTCGGTGCCGTGGTTGAACTTGATCGCGGCAATTTGCATCACCGCGGCGAACTCAGGATTGGTGCCAGTGGTCTCGACGTCCACCATCATGTCAGTCATCACCACGGCGTAAGCTCCTCATACTTAATTGATTTTTGACCAGCGGTAACCGCGGCAGCGAACTGTTCAGCGCCCATGCGGAACCACTGTCCGAGCGCATAGCTGAAGATATAAAACCAGTAGGGGCCACCAACCGCGGCTTGCTTGAGCGCAGTTGATCGTTGCTTCGGTCGAATGTCACCGAACGAGAACCGCGTTGGGTTCTCGTTCGACTTCACCTCGGCGTAATGCATCAGGCCATTTTCGGTGACGAGAAAGTCGGCCGGCTTCGGGAAGTCCCCGACGGGCCGGCCGTTATTGATACCGCGGAGGTCGCGCTGATCCCAGAACCGCTCGACAACGACACCCGGCTTATCAAGCCGGGCAAGGAACGCGGCCTCGGCAGATTTGCCGTCATTTTTCATTTGCAGCGATAGACCCGAGCAGCACTAACCAACCCACCGAAAGGATGCTTATCAAAGCTCGGCCGATAGGATCCCAATGAGCCGGGTTGAGGTCCCACGCGACAAAAGTGCCGACGCCATAGAGACCGACAAGGCCAAGAAGTAAGACGAAGATGAACGCTGCGAGCTTATCCATATGAAATCTCCTCGCGAGAGGAGTCGCACTGGTTGGCGGCGGATGACAGGCTCGAGTTACGAGTTACTGAGTAACTCAGGCCGCAACCTTCGCATCTGCGATGAAGGCAATGACTCTCCGAACCATATCATCGTCCAGCTTCTGGCCTTCGAGCTCTTGCGGAATGACGCCCTCGATCGGACTGGCTTCATCCAGTTCGATCTGGGTAAGGGCAGGGCGCTTAAAGTCGAATGGCTTAAAGGTCTTTCCAATTGCCACTGTGCAGGCCAACGGCAGCGTCTTGATGATGTCCTTATGCTCCGTCATTGCCTGACGCAGCAACGGGATGAAGATCATAACAACGTCACGATGGACCGAATAAACCAGCTCATCGTGGATCGGCATCATGAACCGAACCTGGTCGGCGATACCGGCCTCGGTCACCAGCTCACGCAAGCGCAGGATTGATCGCTTGGCCAGGGTGGCACAGCTACCTTGGATCAGGGAGTTGACGATCTGATTTTTCGCTCGGCTCTGGATCCTCTTTAGGGCGAGCTCAGCGTACTCCATCATAGCTGGCGCCGCGGAGATATCCGCGAACTTACGCATCATGGCGTTGTGCCACATGCCAGTGGCCTCAACACGAACCCGGCGGTGATGATCAGGAAGAGTGACGAAGCCGTTGTTGATCGCTTCGTTCTGTACTCCAACGCGCCAAGCTTCGGCGACAGCGAAGCGAGTCCGATATCTGTCGGTCGCTTCCCACATCTCGTCGGATGTCCAACCTAAGTTTCCCGCAATTGTGGAAAGCGACCCGCTATACCAGTAGTTGAAGTTGGCACCTTTGCCAACTGGAGTCCCGCGAGTGTGACTGTAATATTTCCTCGGCTCCATCTCGACACCGGTGAAGACGTTGAGCAGACGGCGATTGTTCGGATTACGGCCGAACTTGAACTCTCGGAATTCCTCCTCGGTCAGACCGGGCAAGGTCTTTACCGCCAAGCAGTCGGCCGCGGCACCGGAGTGAAGATCACCATAAGGTATCTGCCCGAAGACCTTGGCGAACTCCGGATCGCCGCTGAAGTCCCCGATCTCTACGAGTTCGACTGAGCTCCAGTCGGCAGAAACTACAACGTGATCGTCAGTGTCACCAAGGAAGAACCCACGGACATATGTGGACTCACCCTGTTTGGAAAGCTGCATGCCGTTAGGATCACGCATAGCCATGCGCCGGCTGGCGAGCATGCTCGAGAGCTGAGCGTAGACCCGGCTCGTTTCCGGATCCATGAGCTGAGTGTATGGGGTTAGATACAGCTTCATGCGCTGCTCAATGTCAGACATCGTTTGGAAGGACTTGAGCAGCGCGATGATCTTCTCATCTTCCGCGGCCTCAGCCTTCAGCATCATCTTGCCGCGCGCTTCCGCGTCGGTCGTGACAGCGCCGTCGATCCACACCAGCGGAAGGCCCATCAGATCATGTAGGATCGTCCGCATGCCATGATAATGGACGAGGTTCAGCTTTGCGCCGCTCGGTGGTAATTTCATGCCTTTCTCGATCGCCCAAGCGTTTCCGATGGGGTTCGAGGCCTGGAAGCACTGTGTGAAATCGTCGTCACTGTCGGGCGATGTGGCCCACTCGGTGATCTGCTGACGCTTCTTGATGTAATTGTTGCGCGGCTGCGTAAGATCACCCTTCGGATACCCAATGTACCAGTCGGCCTGCCGCTTCACCAGCTCGGCGCTGGGTTCATCGGGGAAGGGAAGCAGGGCGACGATCTGCTTCTTGAAGAGGCGTAGCACCTTGGCCATTTCCCTGCGCTCGTGCGCCTGCCGCACATAGACCTCGTCGAGGTCTAGCCGAAGTCCATCCCGCCATGACTCGGCGTAGACGTAGATCATCGGATTTTCCTGGGTAAGGAAAGTCTTCAGCACCGCAGGGTTGGTGCGAAGGAGATCATCCTTCATTTGCTTGAAGTGCTGCACCGCCCAGAAGGCGTCGTCCGCGCCGTAAGCCACGACCTGCTCGCCCGTCAGCTCGCCCATATGCTTGGCACCGTGGGCCTTCAGGACCTCCTCATAGGTGGTCATCTGATAGCCGAACACACTCTTGGTCAGCTTCTTGAGATTGTAGCCAATCGCGATGTCACCGACGAAACCATTATAGCTGTGCGCCGCCTTCGACGTCTTCGATATGAACTTGCCGAGCAGGTCCTGCTGAGTGCTACCGAGACTACGCCCCTTGGTTGAGGAGTCGTAGCTCGCGAAGGCTTCAAGGATGCCTTTGGCCAGCGGTTTGATGGCACTCAGCGGCGTGTCGAAGAACTTCTGAAGTGGATATTCGTCGGGCCCGTGATGGGTGACCGCCATCTGCAGCGTGCAGATGACGTTCGTTAGTTTCAGCCCGAGACAGGCCTCGAACATGACCAGTTCGAAGGGGGCGTTGTGGGCGATGAGGATGCAGTCCACAGACCGAGCCCCAAGGAGAGCAAGAGCACGATCACGAGGAAGGCAATTGTCAACGTCAGCATGGGCGAGGTTGACGTACCAGGCGGTGTCGGATCCGTCCGCATAGAATGAAAATCCTGTCATGGTGGTGCGGCGGTGATCAAACACATGCCGCTTCTTGTTATTGAAAGCATTCAGCCCGGCGTGGCGGGCTTCATCCTGGGTCTCGCAATCGAGACCAAGAATTTTTGCAGCGCTGATCTCGGCCAACGCGCGGGCGAAGACCTCGTCGGAAGTGCGCGTGTCAATTAAGACGGAATTGATCTGCATCTTGGTAAGCCTTCCGGTAGTGCGCGCAGAGATCTTCGAGCTGTTCAGTAACGCCCTGCAGTTCCTCGTTGAGGTCCAAGCCATTCGCTTGGACGACGTTACACAGGGTGGATGCGGTCATGTTCAGCAACGGCGTGATGATCTTACCGAGCGAGGTTCCAGCTGCGGCTTCCTTACGAACAAGTGAATCAAGCTGTTGGTGAAAAGTCAGAGAAAATACCTTTTGAAAAGTTGGTTCGCCGCTTCACGATTGAGCGTGCCGGGCTTGATGCCGGCGTTTAGTTCATTGTCGGGAACGGGGATAAAGCGTGTGACGGCAAGCGCCGCACGCGCCGCGGCACGGTTGGCAGGGTCCATGAGGAGATTCATCACGCGAGTGGGGAGCGGCATGCCAATGATAATCGAAACGTCATCGTTCTCAATCGCCCGCTGCAGCATCTTGCGTTGCGGAAGAGTGAGAGCATTCCAGCTCTTCTTGCCGAAACCGTGGATGCCAATAATATTGTCCGAGCTGTCCCCGACCAAGGCCTTGTAGATCGGAATGTGATGTGGCTCACAATCAGGCACAGACTTCATCTGAATGCCGTTGATCGTGACATTTTTGTAGACCATGAGCTGCCAATAATCGAGGTCGTTGGTGTAGACCGTGACAGGCACATGCTTAGTGGCGAACCGATGCACGAGAGCACCAATCACATCGTCAGCTTCCCAGCCATCGCATTCGATCTGTGCAGCGCAGCTATGGCTTAGTGCTTCTCGAAACAAACCGATCTGGGCAAATCTATCCTCGCCCATCGGAACACGATTGGCCTTGTATGCGGGGTAAATATCTTGCCGACGGGCGTTGTGATTGCGACCGTCCCAGCAATAAATGTGCTGCTCTCCGTTGTTGCAGTTCTCATAGCGCATGCGAAGACCGATGCGTTCGTGTCCAACAGCATCGAGCGCACGAAGGAGGCAATTATTTCCGTCGTATAGATGCAGCACGAACCAGCTCCGGCATGACGTGACCACCCACGCGAGCGGCATGGAGGAGGACGCGGGCATCATCCTTATGTAAGCCCAGGACCTGGACGTCGGGATCGTCCAAAGCGGCGAGACCGGTGCGGACAATAACGTCGAGTTGTTCATCGATCATGTCGGCGATACTTCCTCCGTCAGCTTCCTGACGATGTCGAAGAATAGGGGATCGCTCCGCAGCAGTTGCTGCGATCGGCGATAGGCATAATGAATGGCGGAGGCGTCGGCGTTCAGAAGACCGCCGATGCGAGGCTGGCTCCAACCGACAGCGTCGGTTAGAACGGTTGCGACTGCCCAACGTGCGCGGGACACCCGGCCATTGCGGCGCTTCTTGTTGCGCAGCGTTCCGGGGGACAGGTCATAATAATTTTCAGCAATGCTTATGAGGCGCGAACCGATCGGTTCGCGCCTCACGTTGGTGGATTGGGCAGAATCCACCGCGAGCATCAGGCGGCGAGCTCGAAGTCAACCACGCCCCATTCGTTGCCCGCGTTATTCTTCCGCTGGCGATGAGTAAGCTTCACCACTAGCGTCTGGCTAAGTAGGCTCGGGTCCTGAGTCCGGAGCTTCTTCGCGAAGCTCTGGTAAGACTTGAAGCCTGTCACCGACGGGGTCAGACCAACGCGAGTGCCGGCTTCGAAGACGAGCTTGGTCTTCGGGTCGGCGACATCGTTCACCAGCGTCACCGGAATCTCCACCGTCTGGTAGATGCCCGAGTTTTTCTGGTTGGTCGCGGTCAACTGGGCGACGAGCTGCTGGAAATTCTCGCCGCTCGGGGTGGTGGCACCGTCGTAGCTCTTGACGAACTTCGTGTTGCCGCCGCTCTCATGCCGCGAGGAATAGATCGGCGTGACTTCCGTCATGTCAATCTCACCGATGATTTCATCGACGAGACCCTTCATATCGTCACCGATACGAATGCCATCCGGCTTCACCCGGAAGTATTGATCGACGTCCATGCCGCCGCCATCGAGGAAGTTATCCATCGAGGGTTTCGCGAGGGCTTGGTTATTGTTTGCGGCGACAGGTACCTGAACGGGGATCGGAACAGGCGGCGTGAAGTTCGCAGCAGCAGTTTCGGCTTCACTCATGATCGCATCGAGTGCGTTGGGGGCAGTTGCCATATTAAAGATTCCTATTTCAAGTTGCAGAGTCGAATATATGCGCCCTTCCGAAGCAGATTGCTCGGGAAGAGGGAGAAGTTACCTAGTTAGAAGGCAAGAACTTTACGGTTAGGATCGACCTTGTTCGCGATCACCGACTTGGCGGTGAGGATATCGAACTTGCGACGGTCGATGGAGTTCTCATATTCCAGCGTAGTGACACGCAGGACCGAAGTCCTGGTGCCGCGGCTGGCGCGGCGGTAAGCCTGGAGAAAGTTGACGTCTTTGTAATCGACTGAGACGTTGATGACATGGTCGGCTCGTTCCCAATTCCAACCGATACCGGCCGTTGGTCCCGAGGCGACGATTGCGTCGAGCTCTCCTGCACGGAAAGCTGCATCGATCGCGGACCGCTTTGGTCCGGATACTGTATTGTTGATCAGGCCAGCGCGCAGGCCCTGGTCCTGCAGGACACGCTGGCAACGTTCCTGTTCGGCGACCGCAGCGGAGAAGACCAGCATCGGCCGGCCCTCCGTCGCGTACTCCATCAGCTTCTTGTCCTTCCAAAGGATCTCGCCCTTGGCCAGGAGATAGGTTTCAGGATGGCCCATGATCTGCGTCGCGCGGATCAGCGCAACGCCAGGCATCGAGCCATCAAGAATGCGTCCGTCTTCCAGCTCGAGCATCGCTTGCTCGTGAAACTTGTCGTATTCCTCACGCTGGATCGGACCCATGGGCCCGGTGACAGTTTCAAAGTGAACTGGCTCGTCGCCGTACACCTCGGTGAAAGTGTGCTGGACCGAGTGCCGGGCCAGGATCTGCTTCAGTTTCTCCTCGCCCTTCCAGACCTCAACCTTGCCATAGTTGTTGGTCCAGAGAGAATGCTCGTCGAGGAAACCACCATAGCCGCCGTAATACCGGGGTTCGATCACATGGATGGCAGGGAAGGCGGAGTCGAGCCGACCGTCGATCAACGTGCCGGTCATGCCACAGAAATTATTGACGTGCCGATTGACGAAATAAAAGCTTTCAGTCTGCGCGGACGCAGGCCCGCCGTACCCAAGGTGAAGCTCATCCACCAGGAAGAGATCGATGTCGGGGATCGTGGCGAGCAGACGCCTCCAGTGGCTGGATAAGAATGCGAACGTGACGATGAAAACCTTGGCTTCTTTCGCCGCGGCAATCAGGTCCTTGGCGACGATAGGCTCGTCGACCATCTTAGTCTCAGGCTCACCGTCCGGACCGATACGACCGGTCGGTCTGCGCACCCGCTTATTCCGCGTGAATGTTGGACCGGTCCAGTCCTCCGTCAGCGCGGCGTGATCACTGGTGAGGATCACCACGTCCTCCGACTTGAAGCCGGTGAAGCGGAGCAGTTCCTCCTTATTCTTGTCACGCAGCGACAGCGGCATGGCCCACACTGTCTTCTTCTGGCGCCGAGCCCAGTGATACCATGCCAGCACGCAGACAGTCGGGGTTTTTCCGGTGCCGGGATCACTGGTGTTTAGGGATTTGGGATTGGCTATATGAAAGGCGAGATCCTCGACCTGGTAAGGTCGGAGGGTGGGTGCGTTCACGTCCCAAACACCAGCTTCCAGCCACCGCCCGTCCGCTTATTGAAACGATCAAACCGAGCCAGGCTGCGTTCTTTGCGACTGTCAAGCAGCATGGTGACGGTGCCGTAATAGCGATCGTTTCGAGCTTCAGGCGTGTCATGGATCTCGCCGTCGTACCAGCACCGGGTAATGCCAAAGTCGAAGCCTTCGACCAATGTGGTTGGATCGAAATTGTCCATGACGATGGCGTCGACACGGTGATCGAACAAGGTACCGGTGCTCACCAGAACGATGCCGGTCACCGCAGCGTATTCCTCGATACGCTCGTAGGTGTTGTCGATGCGGCCCAGACCGGAGCGGGCGTCATATGCGCAGCTTAACTGGCTCAGATCCCAGCAGCCTGAAAGCACACTTGCCTCCGGCGTTGGTTTGTCGCCCATGAACACGTCGATATCCTTCGGCTCAACGCCCAGGAAATAGTCGCGCACGGCTCCGCCGGCGATAATAGCACCTGGCTGCATCTCAGCTAAGATCGCGTCCCAGAGTTCAGGGCCGTTATTCATCGCGATAATCCCGCGGAATGCGATTGCCAGTGTCTGCAACATAGTTCCGTTTGATGGCATAATAGACGTCGTCCGAACCTGGACCGAGTGCACCATCCACATTGCGATAAAAGTATCGGAGGAACGTCAGCTCGTCGCTAGTCTTCACTTCAGGGCCGTGGGCCATGTCGAAATCTCCACATCTGAGAGAGATAAAGGGTGTTGGCGAGGGCGAGGAGGACCCCGCCCGCAGTCGACCAAGGCTGGTTGATCGACGGATAATAATAGAGGTTCCACAGACCCCAGGTCTGGAAGAACACGGTCATGAAAGGATGCATGCCGGAGTAGCGCCGGTCCTTCATTATGCGAAGGACACTGAGGCCGACAGCGCAGGCGCCACTGGCCTCGAACAGGCCGTTGATTAGGTCAGGTGTCAAAGGTGAACATCCACATTGGCACGGGAGGGTGGATTCCCGTGAGCTCCTGAGACACCCACACCGGCCAGATCAACGTCAAATAAATGACACCGAAGATGTTGGTGGCGGGCACCGCCCACGCGAGCGTCAGGCCAATCATCAACCCGATGAACAGGTAGAGGGCGAGAGCAACCTTCCAGATCATTGCGGCACCTCACGAAGCTTCTCAATTATCTTCTCGAACGTATCTTCGCAGTGAAGGGGGTACTCACGATGCCTGATCGTGATTATCGAGTGTGCTCCGGATATGACGTCGTCAGGTAGAGCCATTACAACGTCGATGGCATCTACGCGTACAATTACCGGGTAGGTTTTCCCGCTGCCATTATCGTCAACAGCAGTTGTCGCGAGAAACACATTCATCGGTTGTCACCTGATCCACCCAGCACGCCACGGGCCTTGCGGTCGGCAAGCTTGGCTGCGTTCTCCGCGGCGATCGTGGCAAGGTCGGTACCGAGCTCTCGTGCGCCCTGCGAAACGACAGATGTTCGACAGAGCATGGGCGATATCATCGATCGCCACCTCGGTGGCGCCGGGGTTCATGTAATCAAACATGGCCCCACTCATCAGACTGATGCCAGCTGACATTGGGACCAAGGGTGTGACCACCGTCATAACTTTTCGACCTCATGTAGAATCCGGAACAATTCCCCGGAAAAATTTCACAAAAATAGAGCCCCGCCAGTACGCCCGGCGGGGCTCGATAGTCTTGCATTGCGGAGGAAGTTACTTAGTCACACGCCACAAGAGCCGCCTTTGCCGCTCAATTCGCAGACGTCGTGGTTCTGCTCGACGAACTCTTCGCCCTGATGCTGCATCGCTTCGCGATAGGGGACCGAGGTAAGGGGCTGCCCGCCGCGCGCACCGTCCGGATATGCAGTGAACCCACGAAGCCGATGAGCATAACGCGCGAGGATCGCGGCGAAGTCATCGACCTTGTCCTCGTTGTTGTGATCGCTGCCCCACGAGGGCAGGTTGATGGTCGAGCTGATCGCCATGTCGACATAGTCCTGCACGTCAGCCTGAAATTTGATGCGACGCTCAGGGTCGGTGGACAGATCAGTCGCACTCTCAATGCTGTCGGGATCGGTGTCGTAACGCCGGATCATCTCCTGCGCCGTACCGTCCACGACGTATTGATAGTGCCACTCGGTCCCGTTCTTCAAGAACCGACGCTTATAAGCGACGGCGAAAAGGGGTTCGATCCCAGTGGTGGTGCCAGCAAGAATGCCGATGGTTCCGGTTGGGGCAATGGCACGGTTCGCGACAGGGCGAGAGATGCTGAGCTGGTCAGCAAATTGTTCCGAGATGCGATCGCTCTCCTCGCGGTAGATCGCGAGCCATGCGTGCAGTTCGGGGACGACGTCATATTTATATCCTCGTTGAATGAGCCACTCGTGAACGCCCATCAGGCCAAGGCCCAGGCGCCGGTTCTTCAGCCGGACTTGCGCCACTTTCTCATACGGCAGCTCAGCCCGCAGCGTGCCGCACATCAGGAACATGGTGGCAAGCCTGATCACGTCAGTCAGCTCAGCCAGATCGCTGATCCGGCCCAGGTTCAGGGAACCCAGGTTGCAGACGTCGCTGTCATCCTCGCTGGTGACCTCGGTGCAGGCGTTGCGCAGCGTCTCGTTGGCATGCTTGCCGAAGTTGAAGGAGAAGCCGGGCTCGGCCGACTTCAATGCTTGACGCACGTTGGTGCGGAAGACGTGACCGACATCGCCAGTCGACTGGTAGTGAGAGAGCCAGATGTCGCCATAGTTGAGACTGATGTTGGTCATGTCGAGCGGCGCGGGCCAGTTGAAGTCCTTGCGCTTCAGATCGGCAAGCGTGAGATCGGTGCCCGGTACCGGATAACGTTCCCAATCCTTGGTAAAGAGCAGCTTCTCAGCATCGGGATGCTCGGCGGAGAGGGAGGCGTAAATTGCGCTGCGCCTCGAGCCACCCTGCATCACGCGCCGGCCGATCTCGTTGATCATTTCCATCTTCGAAATAGGGCCAGAGGCGACACCGCCGGTGGATCCGAGCGGCGAGCCTTCGCCGCGGTAAACAGAATAGTCGTTGCCGATCCCGCCGCCGGTCATCAGTGCGGACTCCGACTTCCATGAAAGGTTCGCCCAATCCTGTCGCGTGTCCTCCTCCGAGCGCAGGAGATAACAGTTGTTGTAGAAGCGCTTTTTCCGACCAGCATAATAGAGATAGCGCCCGCCGGGGATGAACTTCATGTCGGCAATGTACTGAGCCAGTTGCGTCATATCGCCCAGGTTCATGAACTGGGTGCAGACATCGACGACCAGCGTGTCGGCCATCTGGTCCCACGTCTCACAGCGCTCGTGCTTGTATTTATAGTTGAAAATATTCTCGCTGAACTGCGAGCGGAAGGGGCTTTCTGCCGCGACCGAAAGCGCGGGCTGGACTACGTGCATGGAAGGTTCTCCGTGAGCGGGAACCTTCTTCAGTAAGCGCCTCGGAGTCGGCGCGTCCAAGCCTCCGAGGCATGTTACCTAGTGGGTTGGGGTGGTTATGACGGCACCTTCATGCCGCGGTCCAGTTGCGACCCAAGGAAGTTGTCGATCGCGATGCGAAGGCGAGGCGAACTCGTCCGACAGTAGAGTTGACCGAGCTCCTCGAGCACCTTCGTATGGACCAAGCCACCGTCGTGCTGCCGGAACCGGCTTACCAGCTCGAAATATTGTTTTACTTGCTCGCACATTCGAGCAGCACCTCCTTGAATGGGCGACCAACCGCGACGGCGAGCCGCTCGATCTGGCTGATCGTCCAGTTGTGGTTGAAAGGTCGTTGAGTGGCACGCACCTGCGCAGCCTGGATGAGCCCTATGTCCCGAGCTACATCCAGCTGATGCTGACCGCTTTCCCTATGCTTGTAGAGGATTTCTCCGAGCCCCACCCGGAACGCTTTACTCTCGTCAGAAAGGCCATACATATTCTCGGCCTTGTCTTCCGGTCTTGGACGTGGTGGTTTGTAGACGATGCCACGCTCTGCCGCCACGACCCGGCACCGCTTACGACAGTAGTCCGCCTCCAACCCTTCTAGCTCTGCTATAGCAGCGATAGGTCGCTGCTGTCTCATGAACTCGGCCAAGCGGTTGTCCCGCTCAGTGAGTAGCTTCGCCCGTTGATCTCCCCTGGGGGTCGGTTCCAGTCCACACATCCCTTAAAAATACCTCTTCATAAACTTGGCGGACAAGAGGGGTAGGTTCCACATCTACCTCTCGACGAACGGCATTCAGGAGCCGTATTTTGTCAACGTCAGACCCAATTTCTTGGGTCGTAAACTGCTGCAGCCATGACCGAAGCAGATGATCCAAAAGTGTTATTATCATTTCGTCCTTCATCATGTTGCGCCTCTCAAACGTGACGCACCCTAATGATATGACGCGGTTTCTTCCATCCCTCTTAACCCAGGGTTTCGCCGCAATCTGCCTGATACCGACAAGTTACTAAGTCACTTGTCGGTATCGAATTTCATCCAAAATGGATGATTTATCAACGCCCTAGGCACCCCCGTTAACCGTCTACGGGCCCCGTCCTAAAACGCAACCTATGTTAAATTGCATTTTGCAATTTGCTGCCAAGCTCTTGTAAAATATCAACAAGTCTCTGAGCAATTCGATCTTCGAGACAATAAAATTTCAGCCTCCCTTCTGCGCGAGTTCGAACACGACTGATCGTCACCAAGTCCTGTAATCTCCGCCGCACAGTGTCCTGACCAACAGTCGTTCGCGCGGACACCTCGACCACTGTCATCCAGGGATCATCACCGAGATAGGCCTCGAGCAGGGCAAGTCCGATCGCATCAGGCGTACCAACCACCCGCACAATCTTCGGCCAGACATCAAGGCTGGCACGAAGATGATCCTTCATGCAGCGACTGCCAGCTCGACACTGGACGTAACGAAACCACTCCGATCATTCTTCGCCGGCACACCTTTCGCTTTGAGCCCGACCACAACACCGCGGGGGTCCGCGGGTCGGTAGTCATGCTCATCGCCATCGATAACCGTCAGGCCCAGAAACGTGGCTGGAACCTGGTTGAAAAAGACGGCAGCAATGTTGCGTCCACTTCGGAACTCGGACATGGTGTCGTTCATGTTTTGTTCCGACAGTGAGAACGTTAAGTCATAATTATCTCCGGGACTCCGATTGGGGATCTTGGTATAGTCATAAAACTGCACGCTAGGAAATACCCTATTTATCGTTTGGGCATTCCTATCGATGGTTTTCCCAAGGAAATCAGCGACTTCAGGATACAAAATAAATTTCTTGCGCTCCCAGACGATGTCACTGGTACCGTTCAGACGCACAGCCGCATCCATCCCCTTACGCTCGGCAGCTCTCCGATGGGCTGCGATTTCAAGCACCAGGATATTCATGAATAGGTTCCGGTCACGGAACAATAGTTGAGTGCGTGCGATTCGCGCTGTTGTTTTCCCACTTTGATACAGCGGGGAGCCAGCAAAGTGCAGGCACGCCGCGCTGCAACCGGCACTGCGCTTCGGGCAAACCTCATGGCCAGACATGTTGCCTGGTGCCAGATGCATTACCGCGGTCGAAACGCCAAGCTTGTCGTTCTTCGCGACCTTCGGGTTGGAATTTACGTCAGACAATAGGGATCGGATCCCCGCGCGAGCGCGGAGCTGTGTCAGTACAGACATTAGGGAATTCCTAGATGGAGTTTCGCTTCTGCTCGGCGTATTCGCGGAGCGCGATGTAATCCTGGATGCCGGCGAAATAGCCGGTGCAGACGTTACCGATGACAGGAAGGTTCACAGGATCGACGAGTGCTAGTGCATCGTTATTTCCAGCGAGCATGTTGCGGCAAACTGAGATGGCGTCGCTGGCATTAAAGGCTGGCGCCTCCGCTGCTGCCGGAGTGGCGAGCAGCGAGAGGGCCAGAAAGATTTTTATCACAGGACGCTGGTCACGATCGGGTTGACTGGCACGCCATCCTTTTCGCCATCGTCCTTCACCACGGCGACGGACGATTTGAGAATGTCCTTCGCCTTGATCTGAAGGTCTTTGGCTACGGCGGCGCCGACCATTCGACCATCGTCGAGTTGAAGGACGATATGCGTGACGTTGCCGTCATCATCCTTATGGGCCTCCGCGATTTTATACTCGGAGGGGGCGAATGCGGCTGGCGCTGGGGTTTTGTCGAACATCCTGTTGTAATGATCTCAAGAGAAATGAAGGACCAGCGCAGACACCGCCACCACAGCGGTGAACATGGCAACGCCGCCGCCGACCCAGCCGGTGTAGTCGATCAGACTACCACGGCTCCACGGGTGACCGTGACCTGGAGGAGCGAGCATCCACTCGGTCACCTCCCGAGCAATGCCCGGGGCCAGTGAGATGATGACTGCCTGGATGAATGTGACCGGACCGAAGATGAATGCCAAACCAACTGGCGTTGCGCCGCCCGCAGCATGGAGAAGTTGATCACGGAGTTCTTTCTTCATCGAGGTTCCGACATTCCGCCACATCTTCGAGGCGGTAATCGGTGTCCCCGATGCGGGCTTCCTTGCCAGACCAAACATGGACAACCGCAACGGTGGTCGCGTCATCAGTGCCAAGCTTATGGCAGAGGGTCTTCGCCAACGCCTCGAGCGAGGGCTTCTTCTGCCACCACGTCACGAGATTATTACGCGGCTGGTCATAGTCGTTGGCGATGCTGAAGAGGCACCAGATAATCACAGCGTCCGCTCCGCACCGTGAAACTTAGTCACCACCGGGAACCGGGGCACACCGTCAGGTGAAAGCTGAAAATACTTCACGGTGACGACGTTGTGCTTCTCGTTCAGGAGCTCCGCGGCGCGGCGGCGATCGCCTTTGATCCCTGCTCCGAAAATGCGACCATCAGGAAGACGGCAGCTGACGCGCTTCGCGACGCCCGCCCAATTGCCGTTGCCCTCTTCGATCGCGACACATTCGAACTCTGCATCTAAGAATTCCTTTCGCTTCAGCAAGGTCTTGCTGCGCTTCTGCTCGTAGGGTGCGTCGAGGCGAACCATCTGTCCTTCCCAGCCGGCCTCGATCCACTGGCCGTAGAGTTCATCGAGCAGCTCGGCGCTGCCAACATGAACCGTCTGCACCGGGATGATCCAGGCGCAGTCGAGCTCGGCAAGCAGTCGCGATAGTTCTTCCGTGCGAGTACAGAATGGGTTGTCGCCTATCGAGGGAAGATCATAGACATGGTACTGCATCACGGCCTCAGCGCGCTCGAGCTGCTCGATGGTAGGATCCTTCTTCCGCACAATCGAACTGATCTCACCAAAGTCCTCACGGAACTCGTGATTGTATAGCTCGCCGTCGAGCACGATCCCTGGATGCTCCGTGAAGATCGGGTCGAGCGCCGCGTGAATATGCGGCACCGCGGTGATCGGCTTGCCCTCGCGGGAGAACAGGCCCGCCGCGGTGGCGATGCACCTGATGCCATCGAGCTTCGGCTGTGCGTAGCATCGCCCCGGGAAGCCCTCGAACTTCTGGGCCAGCATCGGCTTGAAGAAGTGGGCGCCGGATTGGATATCTTCCAAACCCTCATGATATTCACGAGTGAGCTTGTGCTTGTAAGCGGCCTCGACTTCGAACGTGGCCTGTTCCTCGTCAGTGCGGCCTTGCTTGCCAATGCAGGTTGTCCACCCGCTTATGACCAAGTTGCCGCCAAGGATGCCAGCACGGGTCCGGTAAGCGTCACCGTCCTGGTCAACGGACCACACGCGGGTCCTGCCCTTGCTGTCACGCTTATAAATTTCGCGATGTTTCATTCTAAATTTCCGGGAAAAATTTCTGGGATTTGGCTAATTCACAGCCCGCATTTCAAGCGTGTCGGATTGGCTCTCAAGCCAAAGTCGAGCACCGCAGGGCAAGGGGTCGTCGGGACGGTAGACGAACTTGCCGACTACCTCCCCACGCACGACGAGCTCGACCTCATGGGCCCTTTCGGACCCACGATAGTCTCGCACGATGATCGGTGGCTCGTTGGTGCCGTGCTTCCTATTGGAAGCGATGGCACACTGAGCCACATGGAGAATTTGCTTCACAGGATCAGATCGTCGCCATCTTCCGGACCACCGGGAAAGAATCCCCCTTTGGCGGTACGACGGGTGTCGTCCGTCATCCGGACAACGTAACCGTCACTGTCCTCGGGGAAGACCGCTTCTACGGTTACTTCGTTGCCACCGCGGGTCTTGAAGACCTGGCCGACGGTAAAGGTGGGGCTGTCGATACGTTCGACTAGGTCGCGACCGTCTTCATGACCGGTGTAAAATCGGCCGTGTGTCGTATAGGCCCCGCAGTCGGTATAAACCGGATACGGCACATCATCATGGTCGATTTCATTAACCTCGACAATGTGACCCTCGCGGGTTCGAAACCGATCCCCGACCTTGATCTCGCCGAGACCTTCGGACTCATTTTCTTCAACGACTGGCGTGTAGACCAACCCATCACCAAAGAACTCCGCGGTCTTCTCGCGGTCGATCTCGGCGACAACCTCGAGCCGGCAGGTCCGACCTTTGGCCGTATCGTAATCGCGCGGGAAGGCGACGACGTCCGCAGGCGAAATCTTCACGGCGACGACACGACGATCGGCATTGTTATAGTAATGCGGCAGGTATGCAGCCGAGCAAAAGTGGAGGCCTTTGCTGCAGGTCCGGTCTGGGTCCTCATCACATTGGTTGCGATCTTCCTCGACGATCATGCCCGGCGTGTGATCGAAAGTTCCGGTGTGGTAGTCGTGGAAGTTGGCGTTGACGATCTTATACGCCATGATGTCGCCATCCGGTGCGATTGGCAGGCCCGACTTCTCGACCCATTCGAACAGGCCCTGGACAGCGCGATAGCTGGGGTTCTCCATGACCTTGGTGAGGAACTCAATCAGCGGTTGAACGAGACCATCCTGGCCGGCGTTCATGAACTGCAGGATGCGCCGGCTCAGCAGATTGTCGAGCGGCCGATCCTTGAAAAACAGCACGTCATCAACGACACTGACTGCGCTTCCCATGTAGGCGATGACGGCGCCCGGCAGGTCGAACAGCGGCGTGAGAACGTCGTAGCCCTCGTTGTCATTCAACGCGGTGAGAATTTTATCCCAGTTTGGATGGGAGCTGGGAATGTTCTTGGGGATGCTGTCCGCACCGATGATGGTGAGGCTGGTGTCCGTGAGTATGTGTGCAATCATGACAGATTCTCCAGGATCAGTGGAATATCTGATCCATTGGTGGTGAGTTCGAGAAGGCGCGCGGCCTTCCACTGCTTGGTTTTGAAAGCATTCAAGAGCTCATCGGGCTTCACACGGCCCGGCAATTTGGCCTCGACAAATTTGGCCAGCTTGAGCTGTTCATGAGTGAGTGGTTCGACATAGGTGAGGTAAAGGTTGAGGATGCGGCCAAACGGGGACTTCTGCTGTGCCGGTGTCAGGCTCAATTGATGAGCATGGCTCCGAAAATAATTAAACAGATCCTGGAACTGAGAGCTGTTAGAAACAGCCAGACGCTGCGGCAACTCAGGATATTCTGCGACAGCTGCTTTACGGCGGTCTTCGAACACGTCGAAGAAGTTACGCCACCTGGATTTATCCAGTTTTTTGGCATCGTTGCGGTTGACGAAATAGAGCTCGCTCCATGCCACGAGGCCAACCCGCATCTTATCATATAGGCCATACGGGAGATCAAACTTCTCCATCGCAACGAAGATACCTTCGAGCGGTTGGTTGATGTACGGAATCTCGTCTACCCCACGCCGGCCGTATTTGCCGGGAGTGATATTGCCGACTTCGGTATAACTATTATACTGGCCGTTCGATCGCCCTTCGTAGGTGAACATCCGAACTCGAGGCCGAAGCTTGTTCGTTGGTGTTCGAACAGCTTTCTCCGGCTCCGGAAGCGTCGAGGTCAGGACCACAATGTCCGCCGGCGGGTTCTCGAATGCGGTGACGATCTGCTCGACGGTTAGGTTCCGGGCCTCGTTCGGTCGAACAACGATGATGCTCTTTCCGTTGTCTGATTCGTCAACAAAATCCTTGATCCGACGGATGGAGCGATACTTGGCCTCTTGCGGCAGATCGTCAATGATGAGGGCTTCAACGTTCGAGGGATCAAATCCTCGCGTCGCTGCCACGTCATCCCATTTTGCAGCAGGGCAGGGCGGGCGATTGCTGCTGCGCCGACCGAGACGCTGCGCCAGGCTGTCAATGGTCCAGGTCTGGAAGCCGAAGATCTTGACGGGTTTCCCGTCCCACCCTTGGGTTGTGCCCAAATGCGCTGGCATGACCTTTACGTCAAACGGCTGGCCCCGATACTGAGCATGCTCGAGCAGGAACTTTCCACGCGCTGAATATTGGTCAGCTGTCTCGGCTGAGAGCGCACTGCGCGCTTCCCAGAGCGTGTCGAAGTGATCGAACATCGTGCTGAACGATGCCGCCACTTCCTCGATCACGAGGTCGCACGCATCCTTCAGCGCGACGATTGTCTTGTCGTCATAAGACAGAGCTTCACGGCTCAACGCGACTGAGCAGGTCCCGATCGGAAGGATCAGATCGAGACCATATTCCAGGAGCTTGCGCGCCGGGCTATCATAGTCGAACTTGTGCGTGAGGTTGGCGGTGGCAACGGGATAACGAATGCCGCCCATGATCACTGCCAGTGGACCAGACTGCAGGCGCATCGCCCAGCCTTTGCCGCGGCTCACATAATCGGGAAGCTTGAATGCTCCCGCGATCGAATTTTTAATAATCGGCAGTGGGTCGAAATATTTGAGGCTTTCGAAGGCTGCGTTCTCGAACGTCAGGAAGTCGTCCTCCTGGACCGGAAAACTGACCTCGACACCGTTATGAAGATCGGTGCTGGCCTGATCGAGCAGAGCGATCGAAGGGATGCCGTCTTCATCCTTGAACACCGAGTAGACCGAGCGCACTCCATCATGCGTGGAGACGATCGTGAACTGATCGACGTAGGCGAACGGGCTCTTTGAGCCGATACCGAAGCCACCAATCTGGCTATTGTCGCTGTCCTTGGTCGAGCCGTCGGTATAAGCCATGAACCGGGTCATCATGAACTCGTGGCTCATGCCGATGCCCTGATCACGGACCCGGAAAGTTGGATCCAGCACGGTCGGAAGCCAGACCTCGACAGGAATGTGGCTCTTGCCAGCGGCGGTGTGCCCGTCCTGGGCGTTGGCAACGAGCTCGCGGCAGATCGCGACGGGCTTGTTGGCGTAAGTGGAGTCAGCGAAGAAGTTGAATATCTTCGGCGTGGCTTTGATGGTGGCTCTGGCAGTCTCGAGGACGCCAGCACGGGCTACTGCCCGCGTTTCTTGCGCGAGTTGCATGTGATTGACCTAAATCAGTTTAGGGGAAGTTGCTTGGGCGTTGGCCCGAGTTACTCAGTCAGTATGCGGGGCAGGCTCAGTATGAGACTGGCACCAATCGAGCGGCTCGGCCGTGATCGGCTCTTCATTGTCGTTGTCGAAATCCGGGTCGAGAATGCACCCGAGATATCCATAATGCTGCATCGCAAAAAGATAGCGGCTTCTGACCGATCGAAATTTAGGGCTCTGAGCCATGGCAACATGCATGGTTACGCCTCGGCCTCATCATCGTCGTCGGGAATGTCGTCAACCAAGGTGAGTTCACGCTCGAGATACTCGTTGCCGTCCTCGTCGAGGAAGACGCGCTGGCCTTCGCGGGTGACCGTGACCTGATCGTCCCAGAAGACTTTGGTGTGACCAGCGTAGGCGATTTCAAACGTTCCGTCAGGCAGTCGAAGGGCCCCGTCGAGATCGGCGCGACCAACCAGGCGCTCGAGCGTGCCAATGATCTCGGCGCCGTTGGGTGCGATGAGCTTACCCATAAATTGCTTCCTTGATTGCGCTGCCCCACTGCACAGCCATCGCGTCAGCGATGCCGTCGAAGAAGCGCGAGCGCTCCTTGCCGCGGTTGGGGCCGGGTGAGGCGGAGTGAACACGATTGGAGGGCTTGGCGCCCTCTGGCAGGCCTAGACCGATGCGAGCATGCTCGATCGTTTCATAGGCCGGTTTCAGTGGTTGAAGGCGTTTGAGCCAGAGGCAGGTGCGCTTGGTTTCCCAGTCGCCGAACTGCCACGGTTGCACGCTCTGGGTGAATTCCTGGTAGCCGCGGATCTTGCCCTTGGCATGCTTGTGCATCACCGGGTTCTCGATCGCGACGTACGGGATGTGAGACACGTTCCACAGGTCGCTAAACAGCGCGGCACCCTCATCGAGCTTGCGCCACATGAAGGCGAGGCGTTCGTCCCGGCTCATGTCTAGGTAGACTGCACATTCGTACGGAGTGTGATGCTCGGGATTGAGCTTGGTCGGCGGCTCATCCAGCCAACGTACACCGCTGTTGCAGAGGCGGGTGCAGGGAGGGTGGGCAACGATCAGCATGTCCCAATTGCCCTTGAGCACGTCACGGACGTCGCCGACGATGTGCTGCGGGCTATCGTCCTCGGATGGGATCAGATCACAGGACCAAGCATCGTGCCCGGCACGGGCGAAGGCGTTCCGCACGCTGCCGGAGAATTCACACGCGACCAGGACGCGGAGTGGGGCGTCATTCCTCATGAGGCTTGGCCTCCAAAAATAAATATCCAATCGCACGCTCGAGGTTGCCTCGAGATTTGTGCATCTTGGCGAAGGCTCGGACCATGTCCCAGCCCTCGGTCTTGAGCTCGCCCAGGCGATCCAGCGTGGCCGTGAGCACGCGGCCGAACTCGGCTCCGTCGAGGGTGAGGATTTGGTCCTCGATCGAAGTCTCGCTCAGGGCCTGCGCCATTTCTGCGGCACCACCTTCATCGACCATGGTCTGGCCGAGGAATGGTTGGGGAGGGGAGGGACTCGAACCCTCCACAGCCAACTGGTCCCGACCAGCCTCCCCATAAGGTTCTAGTTCATTCGGCTGACCGTAAGGCGTGAGCCTCCATCGTTCATGGTTGATCCATGTCAGGAGCCCTTCCTTGTCGGTCGGGATGTCGATTTTCGTGAAATTCTTATCGAGGTTCTTGGCCTCGGCCTGGGTGGCGACAAGAGTGCCGGCGGCGTCGTAGAAGATCACCACTCATACTCCGACAAAGTCGAAACAGTCGGACCGTCGCGGTCGAACATGATCCAGCCGCACTGGTACTGTCGGGCAAATTCAAAACAGTCGATCAGATCCTGGGGAAGATCACCGTAAAGATCATCATCCTGGACGTAGACGAAATAACCGTACTCACTCTTCTGCCAGACCGGACCCTCGTAACTCGGCAGAAATGTATTGCATGTATTGTCGGTGAGGTGTGCCGTGGACAGCACGAGCATGTGTTGGATTTCGATCATAGCAAACCCTCCACCGCCCGGAGCGCGAGTTCGACGTCTCCAAGAGCATTGTTCAGTCGAATCCCAGCCTCGGGCGCACTGTCGCAGCCTTCCTTCTCGTCGAGTTCAATCATCAGGAAGAGGAATAGGGTATCGCCCACCTCACGCGCTTCATCGACGCTGGTGATATGGGCAAAGTCTCCGTTGCCGTAGGTTTTGGCGACGGCTTGTTGCCAAGGGCTAAGTGTCATTTGCACACCTTTTAGACGGCGCGTGATCCCAACATCAGGCAGGACATCACGCTTCTTGTTGGGGATCACGCGCGTCGGGTGGGAGCGGGTGGCGAAGGGGTTGCGCGGTTTCATCAGAGTTTATTGAGTTCAGACTCAGCGGCCTGAAGAGCTTTCTCGAGCGCCGGGCGGTGGCTGTGAGTAAGGAGATTTTTGACCTCAGCAATCAGCGCTTCGATGCCCGGCTTGTCTGCGTAGAGCAGGGCTGTACCGTTCATGTCGGAGGCGAGATCGTCCCACGTCTCGTACTCCTGCTCCCAGTCTTCGTTGAGTTGGCGGCGAGCGAACTCCTCAGCTTCTTCCTCGCTGTTGGCGAGGCCCGCCCAGGACCAGATGCTCTCGTCCTGCCAAACGTCTATGTGATACCTAGGCATGCATAGCTCCCGCAAGGCGCGTCCAATCGGCCTTGGTGTTGTTCCAAGGGTGGAGCTGGAGGGCCTTGATCATGTTCTTCAAAACGACTTTTGACATGCGCTTGCAGAGGCGACTTTCCTGTTGGATGTCCTTCAGGTCAGCGCCGGCGGCTAAGGCTGCGGCGAGGGCTTCAGTCTTGGTCACAACCGAACCGGTTCCTGAATTCGCAAGGTGCAGCGTTTGTGAGCTCATGATCTGGATGGAAGATCGACATGAAGGCCCGAAGCTCGAGCTCTTTTTGAGAGCTGACATTTGTCGTGCCTGATGCACGATCAATGTAGCAACGTGCAGCTGCCACGCTTTCCATCAAATTCTCCCGCGTCTGCGGAGGCAGACCACGAGCAGCACGAAGATCATCCATATGTTCCTTTTCAGTCACGCAGCCTCCTCCAGCTCAGCCAGGATCTCAGCCATCTGCCGGTCACCCATTTTGTAGCCTTCGCGCGGGGCTTCGGACTCCAGATCGTTGGCGATCTCGAGGTCCTCGATCTTGGCGACGCTGAACAGCTTCCAAGCACGCGCGCTCGTACTGCTCTCACCGTCGACCTGGTAACCACGGAGGATGTAGTCACCCTTCGAGTTCCGGCCGTAGGCGTGGGGCTCAACAATTCTTTGTTTCCCATCGTATTCGAACGACAGGACCTGCTTGGCGCGCAGTGCGCTGGCAATATCAAGCATTGGCGTACACCTCGATCCAGCAAGGATCAGGGCGGGTAAAACCAGCGGGAACGCCTTTGGCGATCAAGTGACGAATGCGCTTGGCGGCGCCGGCGGGTGTGTCATCAGAATGATGCCAAGAGCCGCCGAACATCCATTCGAATTTCGAGCTAAATGGATCGATGGCGAAAATACGCTCGCAATAGTCATTCCAATCGCAGTCCGTCGGGCGAATTTCCAATCCCTTAACAAGCGGGGCATGTCCGACAGCACAAGCGGCGGTGCCACAATGCTGATATGACGCTTTGGTCACCTCATCGACTTCGATGCTGCAACCTTCGTCGTTCACCATGAAACATTCCATGCCGAAGTGCTTGTAGTCGGTCGGTATCTTGTCGAGATACTCGGCGAGTTTGAGTAGGTTTTCTTTATGCATTTGCGTAAAGCTCCACGAAAGGTGTGAGATCGGAATCATCACAGTCGAAATCGTCTGGAACACCGTGATTTAGGAAATAACGAATGCGCTTGGCAGCGCCGGCCGGTGTGTTGTCCACGTCAGCCCAGCCACTACCGAACATAAAGAGGAATTCTTCATCATACTCTTCGGTACGGATGCCGAATACTCGCGAGACGTACCCGTCCCACCTCTCCCGAGGGGCGGCTTCAAGCCCGGGAATTGAAGGGGCGTGGCCAACAGCGCACGCAACCGTGCCGCAGTCACTGAGATGACTGATGTTTATCGGATCGAAGCCGCCTTGAATGCCGCCATTCTGAACATAAAACTTCATGTCAAAATGACTGTAGTCGGTCGGCAACGTGTCGAGGTATTGCGCGAGGCGCAGGAGATTGGTTCGGTTCATGATGTGAACCTTTCATTTTGATCGATTTGATGGAAGCCTCAGCGAGGCGAGTTACTCAGTCACATGATGGAAGCTGGCGCGGTGGGATCCGGGAAGTTCCAAGTTAGTGAGAACAATCGGATGATAAGAGCCGCCCGCATTCCCTTTGGACGACACTCTGCGCGCATTTTGATCAGGTCCGGAGTTCCGAACCAGCTTCCATCAAACTGATTTTATCTTTGCAAACGGCAGGATGACGAAAATCGTCTTATGCAGCCAGATGGCCAGGTTATGGGCGAGGCAGTAGTCGGCGGCTTCGACCCATTCGGAGGTACGGTAGACAGGTTGGCCCTGGATTAGGACTTGGTACATTTATGATACTCGCCAGATTCGCAGTTCACGTGCCTGATGATCGGTCATGGCTGGGGCCTTTGTGGACGGTGAATTAGTGCTTGCGAATTGAAGGCTTCTGCCCCTCGCGAGTTGATGAACTCCACGAGGGTTTCAGCGCGGGCCTTCGCGATCGGTTCGTGCCCGCAATCGAGCAGATACCCGTCCGCCAGAACGACGTAATAGACTGTGCCGACACCAGCATCGCAGCGGTGCTGGACGTGACAGACGCGAGCCTGTCCGGCGCGAACAAACTCCTCGCTCACTCCCCAATCCTTTCCGACGATGGCTGGATAAGTGCGCGGATTGCGACAAGCGCGGCCTGCAAGCCATTGTTGAACCCGGACGTATACGAACTGCCGTCCTCATCGCGCATCCGCTTCGCAACAGCTTCTTCCAAAGCCGCAGCCCGTATCGCTTCGGGGGATTGGGTGCGGGTATTCCAGGCGGCGATTAGCTCATCTCTGGATGCAAAATGATAAGTCGGGTGGTCCATCCGACAGCGAGGATTTTTGTGATAGAGATACCACATGCTCGCCACCGAGGCGTTGTCATGTGGCTCTTGGCCTAGAGCCCACTTTCCGCCGCAATGGGGACAGGGCAGCAACTCACTCATTGGGAGTGGGGACGAACTCTACGCCGTCCTCTTCCATCGCCGAAAACAGTTTTTCCATGTCATCAGCGATTTCTTCATCGCTGCGGCCAGAAAGTTGAATCGTTATACGGCGAACAGGGCGACCGTCATCTTCATCGAACTTGATTTCGTCTTTCATTCTGATGTTCCCCTCTGCGGCGAAGGTGCATCGAGAAGGGTGGGTAGGACGGCAATCGCTTCGACGAACAGTTCCGCCGCTTCATTGGTGCTGAAGTTGGCTACCCACCGGCCATCACGAACAATGACGTCGTTGATGTCGTTCTCGGGGTTCTTCGGATGAAGGTGAGGATGATCTAGGTTCGCCTTCTCCAGCAACCCACGCAACCGCTCGCAAAGCTGGGATGGGATGGGCTTGGCAGAAAGGTCGAACGTGTCAGCCTTCCCTGCCGTCTCAATGCTCGCAACGCCGTTGGTCGGCACGTCAGCAGGACGCCAGATGCACCCACAGCCATGACAGAGATGCGAGCGATGCGGCGGGTTTATCCACCAGCGGGGCTTCCAACCGGGGCAGGTGCACTCATCGTCACCGTCACACAGTTCACATCCGTGAGCGACATCCCCATTGGCGAGGCGCGGGGGCTCGTCGGCTTTGTCGATATGCTGCAAACGGCATACCGGGCAGAACAGGATCATCGGGATGGGTTCCACTACCCCACTCCCCTCCGATTGGATGGCGGTGAGGGCTGCTCGGGCGGTTGCCAGCGACGGCTGAACCGATCGCTCGACCCATTCTTCGAGGGTTGTGCCTTCCCAGCCATGGCTGAGGTTGCGGTAGCATTCCTCGCGTCTGGCGGCATCGGCATCACGCCTTGCCCACGCATCGGGATCAATCGCCCGCGCTACAGTTTCGACCAGCTTACTCACTTTGGCTTCCTTTCGACGCGGAAGGATGAGTCATCGATGCCCAGGACCTTGCGGGTGCGCAGGACGTAGGCGAGGTGTTCATGGTGGACGACATGATGGATTTTCATCTCGGCTCTCCAGATGGAAAGAAGCGCTTGTCAAATTCGACGAGGGCATCATCCGCAATTTTGGCCGCGGTGGCAGATTTAAAGGTGGCCACTGCTACGGCGTACACACGGGACCAATGGTTGGCTCGGACGGTCATCGCGTGAATGCCATCATGCGCAGCTGATCGGCCTGAATATTGGCGATGATGTCATCGAGCGGACTGCGCGTGTCCAGGGTTTCGCCGCGGAGGCGATGTGCAGCGTTGGCGAGACTATGCCGGCCCTGGCGGCGGAGGATGTTCTCCGTGTGGCGCAGGTCGGCGTTGAAGTGGGGGTCAAACACTGAATTTCTCCAGAGCAATGAGAGCAGATTGTACGTCGGATGAGGTGTCGGCTTGGCCGGCGAGGATCACCTCAGCGTCACGTTTCCCGCACTGGTATCCGTTCGTTTTACCGCGGTTCCACCAGAAGGTGGCTGCCGCGGCTCTTGCTCGTTCAATCGAGGATCTTGCTTCGGTTACGAACCGATCGAATTCACGCTGCGTGAACGACATTGTACTTTGCCTCGAGCTCGGTGAGCGTTCGTTCGAAATCTTCAGGGAAGAAGTCGGCCTTATAGAAGGCGAATTGCAGGGCGATGAGATCGGCATGTTGCTCGGCTGGGGCGACGACCTTGCCTGCGCTCAGCAGGGATCGGATTCTCGTGGCATCGACAAGCGTTCCTTGTCGCAAGATATCATCACGATCGTCAGCGCTCATCATCGCGCCGATCGCGCACGGGGCGGTGTATCGGCATCGGCCGAGAGGTCCGGTGTTGCCGCGGACCTTGGCAAGGTCGCGGGTGAGGTCGAGTTCAATTGGCATAGATGTTGGCCTGTCCATTGCCGTAAGCGAGGATAAATTCCTGACCGGCATATTCTGGGGTGGTCCACGCACGCTTGATGGCGTGGTAGAGGTTGTTTGACTCGTAATCGTGGCCGAAGCGTTTGGTGGCCTTGCGGTAGCCTGTTCTCATGTGGCCAATTACAGGTTGTAAGAATGCGTCAATCCGATCAGGATCGGCGTCTTCCTCGTCATAAGCTTCGCGCATTATTATGGGTCGGGCGAGGGAGATGATGTGCTCAAAATCCTCATCGCATTCGTGCGGGCACGTATGAAGCGCAGGCACATCCATGCAATCATCTTCCTCGTACATGCGGGCCAGGTCGTGCGCGATCGTCTGGTGAGGGCTCCAATAGCCGGAGGTGAAGTCACCATGTCGACCTCGAGTGTGCCAGATCCCGCCCAGAGCCTGCATCTCGTCCCAGACGGTGCCAATGTTGGCGGGACCGTTCTGGTGCTCGACCAGGTCGTGGGCGATCATTTGACCATTGCGATCGGCCATCAGATCGTCGGTGATTGGGGTGCCCTTGAGGACCAAGCCGAGCTCAGTGTCATATTGATCGTCGGTGGCGACGAGGCGGACGTATTTCATCGCCATTCCGTCGGGGCAGGGGTAGTGGCGGACTGGAGCTCGAATTCGTACGAGCGCCAGTGAATGCGCGGTCCGTAGAGCTTGCCCAGTTTCTCGCCGTGGTGGCGGATCAGTTCCTCGCGTTCCTCTTTCTCGCGTTTAGCGATCAGGGCATCGGCCGCGGCCTGGTTGGCCACTACAGCTGCTGGGAAATCATTTCCCATGATGACGAATACTTTCACTTGGATCGCTCCAATTCACGGCCTCGTCGGATAGCCTTCAAGGCGTTCTGGACGGCTTGGCTGTCATCGTCATCGCCACGGACAGTCCTGCCAGCGCTGATGGATCCTTCCGGATATCGGCCGGCAACCAGCGCACGGGCCTCGATCAGGTCGGGGTCGGGCAGGGGCTGATTGATGTGGGTCAAGGCGTTGATTGCGATAATCATCATGTTGCCTGTGTCCCACTCGCCGTTGCGGATGCTTGGGGCTGCGGCTGGATAGACCAAAGCTGCGGCCTCACGCGCTCGGGTCAGGATCTCGTCATCGGTCAGCTTGTCGTTCAGCAGCTTCTCGAAATAGGGAAGCCGGGCGGTGGCGTCGTGCATCCAGCGTTTCACGGTATCGATCGAGGATTTATCACCTTCGACGTACACGCCGTTGCAGCTGAAGCCGCAGTGGGGGTTGGCCCGGGCGTAGAGTGGGATGATTTCCCTCTCAGACGCGCTGGGCACTGGTTTTAAAAAGCTAAGATGATCAATTCGTCCAGAATACTTGGTCAGGTATGCCAAGGGCTCACTGTTGATAGGCATCGGCTAGTTCCCTGAGTTTGGCGATGACTCCGGCCTGGTCGAAGACGTTCATAGGAAAAACTCCTTGGCCACGAGAACGGCGCCGCAGAAGGCGATGCCGGCTGTGATCAGCTTGCACACGGTGTTGAGCGTGGTCCTACTGGACCAGATCATCGAGACCCATGTGATCAGGATCGTGGAGGCGACGAGGTAGAAGTGGGCGAGCGTCATTTCGCGTACTTCTGCTCGAGCTCGGTGAGATATTGCTCAAACTCTTCTGCTTCACCGCTTGAGTCGAAATACTCTTGGAGCATCTTCAGCTCTGCGTGCTGATCAGTCGGGGCGGAGATTTCGCCCTGACTGATCAGCGTGACAATGTTGACCTGAGCGGCGCCGTGTTGATCCTTAACATGATCAAGACGCTCACGATCGGCAGGGTGGTCGATCATGGCACCGATCGCGCAGGGTGAGGCGTACAGGCACCGGCCCATATCCTTGAGGTTGATGTTGGCGCGGACCTTGGCGAGGTCGGTGCGGAGGTCGAGGTGAATTGTCATTTTTAAGCCTCTCGGGTAGGTAGGTAGCGGGCAGGGGTCGTTTTTCTGCTGAGCGGGGCTTAGGCGAGGGCTGAGGGGGTAATATTTCCCCGACGTGCCTCGGATCCTGGTGCGGTGGTTCTGCGAAGGATTTCACGGGCGTGATTGTGAGACACATGGGTGCCAGTCATCCCGACGTACTGGCCGTGATATTTTGGGCGAGGGTCTCCGACCGGGCCTGCGACAGGCTTTGGGCGTGGATCACGCTTCGGTTTGACCGAAGCGGTCACGTCCACGCGCGGCTTAATCCTGTTGGCCAGGATACGGTGATCACGCTTGACGGGTTTCCGCTTTGATCGGATGGGCTGATTGATCTTTGCGAGCGTCAGTGGCCACGCAAAGATTGGATCTCCTTCGGAGTCTTTGCCCACGATGATTTTCGGGACGCTGGCTTTCTCCATGGCGCGGATCGTGATGCGGCGGATTAGGCTGCTCATGTAAATTTCCAATCAGGTTCGTAGGCTCGGGATCGTCCTTAATTTTGGGACGATTTGTTTCTTACTGAATTTTTTGGAGTTACCAGGTAACTTGGTGTCAGCCCTCTATTTTGGGCCAACTCCTTTCATGCTTCAGAAAATGAAGTTACTTGGTAACTTCTAGTAATGAACAGTGTAATTACCCCTATATATAATTTTTCTTCTTCTTCTTCTAAAGACGGATGAATTATAAAGAGGAATATTACTTATTTTGAACCACTAATAGTTGGGAGAAATTCCCAATTCTCGGCAAAATACACCAGTGGCAAAATGAAACTGATATCAAGTGACCAGGTAACTCGAAAAAATTGGCTATATAAGAACTCACCCCGAAAACAGCCGAGCCTGGCCCTTCCTCGGCATCAGCCTCTCACCCGTAAGTGGATGAAAAACCTTGCGAAATCGCCATCCAAGGGCCTTTTGCACCGGAATTCCGATGTCCTCGGCCAGCTCCCGATCGATCCTCGGATCAGCCTGAAGGGCCAATGAAACCGCAAATGGCACGGCTCCGGCGAAGGTTTCAGGCTTGTGCATGACCCTGATCATCCGCCACGCATCATCATTCGTAATACTTGCGGCGTTTGCTTTAGCCTCGGCCGAATGATCCGCGGTGTCCGACCAGTCGCGGACAAACCGCCGGGTGCGGTCGGACCACGCAAACACGAAATACAACCATTCAATCGGAATGCCGGGCGTCTGAACAAGGATGCACAGCTCGTGCTTGAGCTGGGATCCGATCTCCGCCGGCCGCAGCCTATGCAGCCGGTGGAATTTCGGGTCCTGATCCGGCTCAGGGCTCGTGATGCCGCAATCGTACAACATCAGGGCCGGGCCACCATCCAGATGGTGATTAACCAGATGACAATGCCAAACGGAATGCCGAAGGCCATGCCGCGGATGGGACCATCGTTGCGTCTGCGCTCGTAGCGGCTCATGACTGAGAGATCTCGCTCAGAGCCAGATTGATGATCGGCCGCTCGACGCCGAGCACCATCGCCTTGCCGCGGCCGACCTGCTGCACGAGGTGGCGCAAGAGCAGGTTCGGATACTGCGCACGCTCGATCGTGTCGCACATGCGGTTCTGGGCCGCGACCTGGGCATGCTCGTCACGGTTGCGACCGTAACGAAGCGCAGTGTGGGCCTGATGCACAGCCGCAGCAAGCAATTGGTTATGTCCAATGAACTCAGTCATTTCAAAAGTCCTTCTATTGACAAACGAAATCGCCGGTAAGCAAGTCTAGGCGAATGATTTGGTTAAGTGTCTCCAACCCGACAATGTTGTCGGCGTGGAAACGCGGCGAAACCTTGAAACCTTGTGCGAAGTATCTTCGCGTTACTGGAAACTTTGCCGCAATATCTTCCTGGGCGGCATTCATGAGCTCTAACCAATTCATGGTGGGCTGTCCTTTCAGGATCGAGAAGTTACCTGGTCACATGCATGACTAGAGACCCCGCTGCTGATCGCAGCGAGGCCAAGTCATTGTGATTATTCAGCTATTTTCGGACGTGATTCGCTTCAGCGCGGGCCTTGGCGAAGTCCATCGCAAGGCGATCACGGGTGGATTTGATGTTTTCATCACTCCACGGATCGGCTTCCTCGCGCGACATAGCCTCGACAAACTGGATGGGTTTATATCTGGCCGGCTCTTTGGCCTGCACCGTGCGCGTGCCACCCATGAGGGCCAGGACACCGTGCAAATTCTGCAGCTGCTGTCGGCGAAGTTTGACCGCCTCGCTCTCTCGGTAAATTCCGGGTTTGGGACCAGTCCCAATTTTTGGCTTGCGCTTGGGCGCGGGAGATGCGGGCTCGCATTGCATTTCGAGCTGATCACGCGGCGAAATCCAAGGATTTCCTGCGCGCTCGAACTGCGCTGCGTTGGTATCAATCCGGGCGTGGATCGAGCGGGACTTGCGACGGGCCATGGCGACGAACCTTTGCGGCGGTAAGGGAAAGGAACCGGCGGATTGGGACTGGTCCCAATCCGCCGGGGCAGGGTTCAGGCGGCGATTGCTTCCTGTTCCGCCGCGACATAGGCGACGGTGCCGCTGAGTGCCTGTTGCAGAGCGACAAGCGCATCGTGCGCCTCTGCTATGGTGGCACTATCGGCCTCGCTTATGGCCAAGCGCAGTCTATTGGCCATGGTGGCAAGAGGTGCCTCCTGTTCAATGACAGGCGCATCCTGTTCCTCAGTGCCTTCCCCATCCGTATCCTCAGCCGGAACAAGGCTTTCCGCATGGTTGGTTTCGATTGTTTTCAGCTGTGCCAGCAAGGCGGACATGCTCTTAACCGAACCCTCGGCATTGGTAGCAAAGGCAACAGCCAATGGACGGAATGCAGTGGCGATCGCCTCAACATCGCTGTTGCACGCATCGAATGCCTTTTCGATACGATCAACCGCTTTCTTTGCAGCTTCACCGCCGTCGGCATTGCGAAGGCTTGAGCGGGACGTGCCGACCTTGCCGCTTGGAAGGCGCGGTTTGAATTTGGCCACCAGCATGGCGTCAACCGTACCAATGGTCATGTCATTGTTCAGGAGAGCGGCGAGAGTGTCACGGCTGAAGCCTTCGCCCGAACGAACCAAAGAGCGGCAATCAGCAATGAATTTGCTGACCTTTCCCGCATATGTTTCTTTATCGAATGTCATGTCTTATGTTCCTCAAACTTTGGGACTAGTCCCAATCTGTTGTCTATGGCCCGATAGACGCGGGTTCCCGCTCCCTGGCTCCATTGCTGGGGCACAAGGTTCCCTCCCCCGAAGGGGAGGTGTCAGCTGCGGTAAGCGCGGGAGAAGCGGCACTCGTGCTCTGCTTCCCTCCACAACACTGGTCTACACCACTGGTAGGAGGGGTCACTGTCTGACGTTGGAAGGGTAGCACGTTGTTTTTACACGGTTTTTTGCCCTTTTATGGGCGATCATGCCCCCAAACTCCGGGGAAAATTTCGATTTTTGGCTAATTCACACAAGAAAAAGGCCCGTAAACGGGCCTAAATCTACTTATTTAAGGGGGCTAATCTTAGATGTAGGCCCATTATTTTGGACCTGTTGACACCAATTTCGTCCATGTATTCTTCCACAGGATAATCGAGATCGGGCATCATCTGCAGAAACCTCTCATACGATACGCCATTACCGCGTGAAACGTCCTTCTGATAGAACAGATACTGGTCGAATACCTCACGCGCGTCCGCTTGACCGCCCTCGGCGGGGCGAACTCGCTCGGAAGTCTGCAGAAATGCGGCCACAGAGTTGTTCGATCGACGGATCTGGTTGGATCGAAGCTTGTGCGACGCGGGTAGAGTATAATCCTTCTGCTCGCGCAAGCGCTTGAACCCTTCGACAGCCCATGCCGCTATTGCCTCGCGTTCTTCGTCGATCAGGACCCGATGAAAATTGATCTGACGCTCCTCGGGAGGAACCACGCGATTGTAATCGAGAATGAGCCAGCGCCGGATAAACCCGATCGAAGTGTCGCGTGATCGCGGCAAGTGATTGGACGCAAACCAGTGGGCCGCGAAGGGCTTGAACTCAAACCCGTCCTGGCCCTTATGCTCGGTGGGAATCTGGGCACCTTCCACCACCTTCTTGAAGACTTCGCCCGAGATCATGGAATCTTCCGGAAGCTCGCCGCACACGTTGAGCGTCTTTCCGACCATGCCCGTCATCGCAAAACGTTGACTCCAAAGGTCAGGCGGCATTGAACATACGGCGGTTGGAGGCATCATTGCCTGAAGGACCTCGAGCGCCTGGGTCTTGCCTGATCCGGATTTCCCGTGGAGCAAGATTACCCTCTGAAACGAGGGGGCTACTCCGAACATGGTCGCGGCGAACGCCTCCTGCAGCGCCTTGACCTTGTCGTCGTAATCCGGATCGTCCCCCCAGCTGGTCTCGAGATAGGCGAGCCACTTATGCGCCTCGTGCCTGCGGGCCGGAACGTAGTTGAAGGGCATCGTGAAGGTCTTGCCGTACTTGGGCGCGTGCTCGTGAAGCACAAGGTCTGCATCCAGAAACCCGTTGGCGAAGTTGATCCCGATCTCGCCACATTCATCGAGCGGCTTCTGGACCATGTTAGCGACAACCTTGACCAGTGCCTGATAATCGGAATGGCGCTTCGACAGTACGTTGCCCTTCACGCGGGTCGAGATGTGGTCGTAAACGACCTTATCGTCGATCTCACCGTAGCAAGAGCCGTTCCACTGCCAGAAGGAACCCATCGCGTGGCGCAGCTCGCCGCCGCGGTCCATCTCCTCCACGACCTGTCGGGCGATTGCGTCGTGATCTGCGGCCATTTCAATCTCACCCTGCCGCGCGCCTTTGAACATCTTGGCGAGCGCAGGCTTGGACAGTTTGATACTGCCCGACGCGCGCTGTAGGGCAGGGACCAGTGCGTCAAAATGGTGATCGAGGAAGTTTTCGTCGGCCGCGACTTTCTCAATAATCTCGGCGATCCGGTCGAGCGCCCAATTATCATCGTCTGGCTTCTGCGCGATTTGTCCCGAGATCCAGTCCTTGGCCCGAGCGAAGGTCCACCGCTCGGCCTGGTTCTTGTCACGGATCGCGGCGATCGTCGGGTGAGCAAAGTGCTCTTCGGTCAGGCCAGCATCCCAGCCTTCGGGCAGCGTCCGACCGCCTTCAATATCACGCAGCAGGAACTCGAGCAGTTTGGCCAGGCCCTTTTGCGGGTCCATGTCATCACCCGCGGCCGACGCGGTGAAGTCGACAACCCATGTGTGCATCTGGGCGAGTGCTTCGCCGAGCGAGAACTTGGTGTTCTTATCGATGCCGAGCACGACCCGGGCAAGGTACCCGGCGTGGCGCACCAGCTGTATGTCCCGCTCGCCGGCTGGCACCACATCGAGCGGCTTCGAGCGGCCGTCGTGGGCGAGCGAATAGCCCTTCACCCCCAGTGCCGCCCGTAACCGGTCCTCAATATCGACCCCGAGCGGCTGGATCTTGTCCATTACCTCCCAGAGGTTTGTGTCCGAGACGTACGGTTGACCAGTGTCTGGATGGATCGATGGCGGCAGTACGAGCTGGTTACCGAGGCCAAGGAACTCGCACAGCATGCCACTGTCGTCCCTGATTTTGAAGTTCCGCTGGCCCTGCCACTTGAAAATCAGCGCGCAGCCCTTGGCGCCGATGCGTTTCCAAGGCGAAGCCGGCAGGCAATCCTCGATCGCCGCGACAATTTCTGGATCAACCGTATCGATGTCGATCGCGCACAAACCCGATGCGGGTCCGAACGGTAGACCGATGTTCGATCGGGGATAGGTCTCGAGCCAATGGTCTCGGATCGCAGCAGATGGCATGGTTGTGCCATATGTCGTCCACTCGGCGAGGATCGGGGCCTTCTGCCTCTGCTTGAGTGGCATGGCTGGAATGCCCGCTGCCCAATACAGCGGTGCGTTGTCGCGGAATATGTTCATTTAATTGGGCCTTCCAAGATTGACCAAATGCGGGATCAGGCTCAGCGCCATCTCGTGCTTCATCTCATCGACGCCCTGATTGATGCCTTGGGAGAGCGCCAGGTCATCGATCGTATATCCTCGGGCCAGCAGGGCATGGATCGAGTCTTGGACACGCGCCACAACCGTGCTGATCGCCAGCAGCGCCGCTTGATAAACGAGCATTTCCTCCCGGTTGAGTAATGGCACATTCATGTCCGGTACGGCTCCAGCCGGCGCAGGAACTCGGCCCGGCCATCCTCACCGATCAGATCGTCGAGGATCTTGATCACCGTTTCCTGAAACTGGGACATCTTCTTGACGTTGGAGAAGCGCTCGCGAATGTTAATGAGCTTTTCCATCAGGGTGGTCTGCACCTTGATAATGTTCAGCTTTTCGCTGGTCTCCAGGGTGCTTTCTTCCGAGCCTGCGCTCTTTCCGAGCTTCTTCAGCTCCACCAACAGCTCCAGCGCCTGGGTCTCGACCTCCTCGGCATCGCTATCGGTGAGTTCACCCGCCTTTTTCTTCCGACCCGCCGGGGCACGCGGGGTGTGAATCACCTCGACAGGGACCTCGACCCGTTCCTTTATGACCTTCGTCTTGAACAGCTCCTCGAGCACATCGATCAAGTCGTTGTCGTAGGGACAGTCGGTCTTTCGAAGCATAAGCGGGTCGGCTTCGATCGACTGCTTCAGCGAGATTAGGCTCTGAAGCTGGGCAATTCTGAGCGTCGGGTAATTTTGCATGCCCTCCTATGAGTCCGGAAAAAATCCGGAACCACTCAAAAACAGAATCTTACCAGGTAACTTGGAGGCCACCACCGCTATTCTTTCCTTGTTTCGAGATTCACTTGCTGCCCAGACAATCGTCGATGTTCGACGAACTCTACAATACGGTGAAGGTACGGTTCGGGACCGGATCCAGTGCCCAGCCGATGGGCAGTTGGATCATGGCCAACACCACGATCAAGAAGCGCCCTTTTAATTTCCTCGATTATCATTTTCAGAAGGCCATCGCTGACGACATGCACCCGGACATGTCGGTCAAGAAATGCTCTCAGGTGGGCCTGACCGAGGTTCAGATCCGCAAGGCGCTCGCGATCACGGCTCGTGGCAACAATATCTCCGGCATCTTCACGCTCCCCAACGAGAAGATGTTCACTCGAGTTTATAACACCCGGATTAAGCCAATCCTGGAGGCCGACGAAATCTTTAATCCGGACACGGAGATATCACCGGTGCGCCGGCGCGATACGGTCCAGATCAGAGACAGTTTCCTCTACATCACGGGCTGTACCGAGGGTGACGCAACCTCCACACCGGCCGATTTTCTGTTTCATGATGAGCTCGATCTTAGCCCCGTGGATATGATTGGTCTCTACCAATCCCGTTTGCAGAATTCCGACATGCGGGTGACGCAGAAATTTTCCACGCCGACGTTTGTTGGGCTCGGCATCGACAAGAGCTACGCGCTCACCGATCAGCGCGAATACCTGGCTCGGTGTGTGAGCTGCAACCATTGGCAGATTCCGCGCTTCACCCCCAAGTTCATCTATCTTGACGGTTTTGATACGGAGCTCTCGGACTTCTCGGATCTGACGGCCGAGCAGATCGCGTTGATGCCGATCCACGACAGCTATGTTCGGTGCGAGCGGTGTCAGAAGCGACTGCACCTGCAGGATGCTGAGACGCGCGAGTGGGTAGCCACATACCCTGGCCGGCAGAACTTTCGCGGTTATCAGGTACGCCCGTTTAGCACCGGCCGACTGAGCCCGTCATACATCTTTACGCAGCTTGCTAAATATCTCGAGCAGAGTTTCCCACGCGGTTTCCACAACACTGTGCTCGGAGAGGCCTACACGGCGACATCGGCGCAGGTGCAGCGCGGTGACATCGAAGCCTGCATGCGGGGCGGAGAAATCCCCAACGTTGCCAAGGACACGCCAGTCTTCCTGGGCGTGGATATTGGTTTTACCTGCTGGTTGACGCTTAGCCGGGATGATGCCGAAGGCCAGCCGGTCTTCGTGCTGTTCGAGAACTTTCCTGTCTCGCAGCTCGAGACCCGGATCAACGAACTGCGCAAGATCTATAACATCGTGCAGGGCGCATCGGATCGCTTTCCCTTCACGCCGACGGTCGATGCGCTTCGTGACGCCACTCAGTATCTGATTATGCCGATCCAGTACCGCGGTGCCAACGCTTTGCTTCCGCACAAGGATGAGTTGGGCCTGCTGACGCACTATTCGGCGAACAACACACTCATCCTCGATCGACTGCACTCGATGATCAGCCGGCGGAAGGTGGTGATCAGTGGTTATAGTGGTCTGAAGGAGACAGTGATCACCCATTTGAGCGACATGGTGCGTGATGAGCGCCCAGACGTCGAGGCCGAATGGAAAAAGACCAGCGGCAACGATCACTTCTTCCACGCGATGGCTCTGTCGCTCTTAGCCAGGCGAGTATGCGATCACATGTTTCATACCCAGTCAGGCCTCGTCGCAACCTCAAGCTTGATCGTTACAACTACCTTCGGTCAGACGGGCTCTAGTTTAATGGGTGACAGCAGCCGCCTCTCGAGGCTCGGCTAATGGCGCTTGGTAATCCACTCACGATCCTGCTACCGAAGGGAAAGCAGCAAAAGGGCGGGCGGGCGAGCACCCCTACTTACGTCCCGAAGCAGCCAATCCTGCGTGCGCCGCTTTATCGGCAGCATCTCACGGACATTTATTCAAGCCGACAGTCGGGCGACAGCCGAACGCTTCTCAATGATCTGGTCAACCACGATCCAGATGTGTCCGCCGCGGTTCATTCATATTTGACGATTGCAGGTTCTGCGAAGCTCGACATCTACGCCTACGGCCCCGATCGGCAGATCGATGTTGAGGGCATTGGCCTGGCACAGAGTCTTCTCGAGCAGATCACTACGACCAATGATTATACGCTCGGTTATTCGAACAAGCCGACGCTCGACGCATTGAGCACGAACTGTCGTTATATGGCCCTACTGCGTGGTACGATCGGTGCCGAGCTGGTTCTCGACAAGACTTATACCCCGTTCGAACTTCGGCTGATCGACACTTCGACGCTAATCTGGAAGGAGACGGCTCCGGGCGTGTATCTTCCTGCCCAGAAGCCGGCCGGTTCGAACGTTGAGATCGATCTCAACGTGCCGACATTTTTCACGTCGAACTACCATCAGAACCCGACGGATATGTACACCTACTCGCCGTTCGTAGCGGCGATCAACGCGATCGCCGCGCGTCAGGAGGTGATCAACGAGTTGTACCGGATCATGCGTGTGGTGGGATATCCGCGCATGGATGTTTCGATCCTCGAGGAGGTGCTTGCCGCCAACGCACCGAGCACCACTCGATCGGATCCGGCCAAGCTTCGGGCCCATGTCGAGACCGAGGTTGGTAATATCGCCTCAGCGATGGCAAATATTCGGTCGGATCAGGCCTTCGTCCACAGCTCCTCGGTTGAAGCTAAGATCATCAATGACAAGAACCCGGGCGCGGGCATGGAAATTCAGCAGATCATTGATGTACTCGATGCACAGAACCAGTCAGCGCTGAAGGTGATGCCGGCGGTCGTGGGTAAGTCCGACACCGGGGGCACTGCCGGCACAGAAGCTCGCCTATTTGCGATGTCTGCGGACGCACTGAACCGTGGCGTTGCGAATCTTTATACCCAGGTCCTGACCCTCGCCACGCGCCTCGCTGGATATCAAGGGCGCGTTGAAGCTCGGTTCCGCCCAGTCGAACTTCGACCAACTCTCGAGCTCGAGCCCCACTTCACGATGAAGGCCGCGCGCCTGAAGCAGGACCTTTCACTCGGCCTGATCACGGATGTGGAATATCATATGGAAATGTACGGGCGCCCGCCCGCCGCAGGTGCTGAGGAGTTGTCAGGCACGAACTTCCTGGTGCCTGACGCAGGCGCGGCTGGGGTCGATGTCAGCAGTGTTTCACCGAACCAGGACACCAACGGTCGGTCGTTGACTTCCCCTGGCGGGAAATCGGCGAAGAGCAACCGTACGAAGGCTGGTAGCAAGTGAGCCAGAACAATCCTCCTGACGTCGATGTCCTCGGCAACATCTATGTTCACAGCCGCACCGGTCTGACGATTTCGGTTGTTGACAAGGATATGGCCGGGACCGTCGTCGATATCTCAGGCGACACCTGGTTTTTCGAGATGCCTGGCTTGAGAAAAGCTCTGGTGGCCGACCCGAATAACGCGACCGGACTTATGCTGGTCTTGACGATCAACGACGTCGCCAATCTCTCGTCGACCACTCCCACACCATTCCTCGTGATGGATGAAACGGGTGGCAAAAAGGATGATCGCTGGGAAGGCACCATTCGGAAGAGGGGCTGGTGACAACCGTCGTCTTACAAAGGCCGGCCACGACTGTGGCGTTGACCCGAGCAGAGCGCCGACCGGTGGAACTGCAGCGCGGTGGGCTGACAGGGCCGCGGGGTTTCAAAGGCGATCCCGGCCCCGGTATGGCGGGAGGCGATCAAGGTCAGCTTCTGGTGAAGCAGTCTGCCACTGACGGTGACTCTACCTGGGTCGATGAGATCCGCAACATTACCGTGCCGCTTACTTCGGGTGTGCAGACTGATGTCGAGATTGCTTTTGACGGTGAGCTGACTGGCTGGACCTTGCTGGGAAACACAGTTGGTTCGGCGATCGTGAGCATCTGGAAGACGGATTTTACCAACTATCCGCCAACTGCCGAGAACTCGATTACAGGCACTGCCCCTCCGCCTAGCATCGCCGCGGACGACAAAGCCATTTCGTATGATCTGACCGGTTGGGACACGCTGCTATCTCGGGGAGACATTCTTCGTTTCAATGTGACTAGTGAGGTCAGTATCACGCGCCTGTCGCTGATCCTGCGGATGCGTGTTGCCTACCAACCCGTGCTGGCCGAACCTTTGGTCATGGGCGGTGTCCCGCCGGTGTCGACAATAGTGGGCGGAATTTATTCTTTCGTCCCCCAGGTTCAAGGCGGCACTGCCCCTTATGTTTTCAGCCTCACTGGCACCATCCCGGCTGGCACGACCTTTGACCCGGAAACGGGCCGTGTGTCGGGAACGACAACTTCGGCGCAAATCTATAACTGGATCATCCACGCCACTGACGCGCTTGGTGACACGGCGCAGAAGGCGTACACCTTCAACGTTCAGCCTCCAGTTTCCGATTACACGATCGAGGATCTGATCGATGACCTCGGTTCGCGAATGGTCCTGTTCGACGCTAACGACACTGATCTCCTGGTTCGCAACGGCAGTGGTGTTGCCTCCACTTGGACGGATTCGATTCATGGCGTTGTTCTTACCGCTATTGGATCTCCGCTTGTTGTGCTCGACGACCTTAATGGTCACGCCGCCGTGCGCTTCACCGGCACTGAATATTTCTCGCGCATCGCGACTATCACGTCGGAATTCGCGCTCGGCGCTGAGGAAGGATATATTTTCGCGCTGGCCAGCTTCGACGCTGTCGACACCGCACCGCGTGCGCTTGCAACCTATGGTGGATCAACCAACGCCAGCAATCGGGCGCTGCAGAAGGTCAATCTGAGTGGCGTGTCACGTTTTCAGGCCCGCAGCTCGGGTGGACCAGTTCACGCCACTTCGGTTTACGCTGGCAAGCATGTGGTCATGGGCCATTGGCCTCCCGCAGTTTCAGGCATCACTTCGATCGAAGGCGAATATGACGGCACGGCAATGCCTCCGGTTGTCACGACGCTCGTCACTAACACGGCCGGCGATCGGATCCGGATTGGCGCCGACAACCTTAGCAGTGGCAACCCATTGCAGCGATGGATCGGTGACGTGTCCTTGGTGATCTTCATCAAGGGCTCGCTGACGACCCAGGAGCACGACAACATTCTTCTCGTTTTGAACAATGCCCCCGTCACGGCCCCGGGTGGTGGTGGTGGAGCCGATTACACTGGCAACATAGCCGATGCGACGGTCATCCCTGACATTGCCGTGATGCCTTAAAGGACCGCTGAATGTCGAATCCCCTCGTTGCTGAAGACCATCAATACGGTGAACTGCGCGCCGCGGTGAATCTGCTGCTGGTCGAGACAGCGGAAGCGGCCGGTTTCACGGCCGGCCTGGCTAATCCGGCGGATGTAGTGACCAACACGGCGGCGTGGCAGGCATTGCTGACCAGCGGTGGCTATGTTCATTTTGGACCTTACGACTACGATATCCGGTCGCTCGTCGCCATGACCGCGCTGCTCTCAGCCCCCGTCGTTATCACGGGTGTTCCTGGTAAGACTCGATTGCTGTTTTCCAACGCCACTGTCCCGGCCAATGCCTGTCTCAATGCTCGCAGTGGTTCCTTGTACGCTTCAGGAATTCACTTTGAGAATTTTGGTCTGCCGGGCATCGCCACTAACGGAAAATATCTCGTTTACACCAGCCTCATGGAAGAGGATGTCGATCGCATTGTGATCGAGAACTGCCGCATGACCAATTGGGAATGTGGATTTGCCGCTTCAACCGCGAACCCGACCTACGACAAAATCATGAAGCGGGTCATTCTCAAGAACAATGTCGTTCGAAATCGTGGTGGCTTGTGCCGCGCTCAAGCAGCGCGTTGGAATTACGCACAGATCAGCGGCAACGATATCGATTGCGGCCTTGCGGGTATCCGAGGCGGTTTCGGCGGGATCGTGTGGGGCTATGTAGCTAACCCTGGTAACGGGCAGCGGCCTGATATGCTCGGTCATCTTGATATCCATGACAACGATGTTCGCAATGTTCGGCCTTTGTCCAACCCAGGCTCGGTCGGAAACTATGGCATTGAGGTTAATGCGAAGTCGGCATCGATCCACGACAACTTTGTCGAGAAAGTGCTTCAGCATTACGGTACCGCTCGCTCCGAGGTTATCGTCACCGGTGACGGTGAGACGACGGTATTTACTGGCTCGCTGACATATTTGCCTCTGCTTGACAGTCTCACTGTCACAGGCACTGGCGTAGTTGCCGATGACGCGGACCACGCATGGTATCGACCAGGCGTTCAGCTGATCCAAGGTACAGGTTTGCTTGACCAGCTGTCGGCGGTGGCCTTCACCGCCAACACAACGGCATCGTCGGCTGTTCTAACGGGCGTCGTTGACACCCATGCCCTTTATGTTGGCGCGTCCGTGACTGGCACCGGCATTCCTGCGAATGCGTACGTGACGGCCATTGATCATACTGCCGACACAGTCACTTTGTCGCTGGCCGCGAGCGCGACGGGAACTGCCGTAGCCCTCACTGGCCACGACTATGCCTGCTGGATTGATTACAACACCAAGCAGTTCATGCTGTGCTTCGCGACCCCTCCCGGCGTTGGTGTCCAGATCACCGCGGCTTACAAGGAGAGCGGTGCATCGGTCGGCAATATCGAACCAATCTATGGTAAGGCTGGACGCCTGAGCATTCAGGGTAATCGCGTTCAACATTGCGCCGGTAATCAGGCTATGATTTGCACCAAGGGCGGGGGTTCCCTTGGCTGGATGGGAGACAACGGCGATCTTACGCCTCAATCGCGCGGTTACTTCCTTAATTTTGACGGCGGATATTCTGGTGGCCCTGGTTCATCTTACGCTTCGATCATTTCGGACAACTTTATCTTGAATACGATCTACACTGGCGTGTTCGCCAATAGCACAGGCGTGTGGATCCAGAACGATTACGTGAATATCTGTGACAACTATTTCGAGGGCCTGACGCAGCGTTTCGCGAAGACAAACCCGTCGGCCGCGCGCGGCCGGGTCCTCCGGATTGCGAACAATATCCTGAACAATTTCCGCGCCCCGGAGCTGATGGCTCACGGAAGTGATTGGGATGGCTTTGTCGTCGATGGATTGACGATCAACAATTGGATCCCGAATGGGGGCGCCGCGGCGCTTAACGGCTTCACGATCGGCAACACCGTGGCTACCGTTGACCCGAGTAATGCCGATCAGAATGCACCGGACTGTAACCTTAAGGGTTTCCACCTTAAGGGTGTTCGCATTCTGAATGATTTCACCCCTGGCTGCACTCTCTCACTGCTCAAGGTAACTTCTGCGGCGGGCACGTTTACGGAAGCCAAAGTTTCAGACTTCGAGTGTGCCATGCCTTGGAAATTCGAGGACAAGCGCGGAGCAGGCACAGGCGGCAAGAGAGTGTTCCTAGACTACTCGACGGCCAACAATACCGGCAAGCAGGTTGTCCTGGCAGGTGGAGGTAATAGCGCCACGGCGGCGATCTATGATGATGGTGGTCACATTTAGCCGGTTGACGGCGGTGATGAGGACGAGCCTCGCATAGCAAGTCGCGACGCGCATAGGACACTCTATGCGTATCGAAGATATCAGCACAGCAAATCCCCTGCCGACCGCGGGCATCGCTCCGGCCGACCAGGATCCTATTTTCGACCACGTCAACGGCACGAAAACTGCTGTAACCACCAACACAACGGTGCTCACCCCACCGGCGGGTTGCAAGTATGCACGTATATCGACTGACATCGATATTGTGGTGAACACGATCGGTGCTGCGGCGGTTGACAACGGCACAGCCATCAAAATCTTCGCAAACCAGCCTGAAGTTATTCCTGTGACAGCCGGTGTGGCTGTTAAGGCGCTCTCGCTGGGGGCTTCTGCCACCGTTCGATGCACCCCGCTTAAGGTACGTTAAAATGCGGCTCGGGCCGCAGACACCTTCGGCGCTTGCCAAACAGCGTACGAAAGCCACACGCGGTTTGGTGGAATCTGATGTCTGGGATGACATCGGTGTCTGGGATGACATCGGTGTCTGGGAAGGCCCCGCTACATTTCTCCCTTATACGTCCGCCTCCAAAGCCGCGGTCTACGGGATGGCATTGATTGTTGGCACCTACGATGGCCCACTATTCCGCCTGGTGCGAGCTTCTGACAGCGCAACGCTTGACGTCTATCCTCAGACGGGGAAGCAGTGGCCGGATTATGCGGTGATTGATGTTTGGATCGGAGCATCCACCGCGACCATCGATATTCGCTATGATCAGAGCGGTAATCGTCGGCACGAGGTGCAGGCTACCGCGGCACGTCGCCCGGCTTTTAATCCGCTAGGAGCTGTAGGCGCATTCCGCCCGATGCTGCATGATTTTTATCCGGATCGCGTTGAGAAGAAGTATATGGAGATTCCAGCAATCGCTGGTCTCGATCGCACTAACTTTGGCGTTCACCAGGTCAACACAATGCGCCTGGCGAATTCAATCGATCCATTCTTCACCTTTCTGGATGCAGCAGGCACCGGGGCAGGGGTGTCTCTTGCCGAGACCCGGTGCATTGTCACGGAGGCCACTGGCCTTTCTCGTCAGTTCACGAACGTGCTACCGACTGACGAGGTTCAAGGCCTTGCTTATGTGGGTAAGGTTGCGAGTGAAGCTGTATTTGTAAATGGTGTCAAGACAACTCTAACAGCCCGCGCCGCCGCTGCGATTACATACGGTGCGACGGAGGGTTCATCGCTCCACTCCAACTGGTCCACGGTCATCTTTTCGTCGGCGCCGAGTGATGCCGACATCGCGGCGATGGATGCTTGGGCTGCAACCGTGTTTCCTGTCCGAGTTGCCACTGTCACGCGCAATGTTGTTTATGGGGGTGATAGCCTGGTCACCGGCACGGGCGCAACATACAACCGAACCGTTCCGAGCATGCAAGATTTTGCGCCAAATACATCGGTTGTGAATTGCGGGCGCGGAGGTCAGCAGATGGTCACGGAATATGGTGCGCGCACTAATGTTGAGCTGCTGTCGATCAGGCCTGGTGTGCCTAATGTCTTGGTGATCGCGGGTGGATCAAATGACATCTATGCTGCGACCTACACCAGTGCCGGCAATGCTGAGACTACGGTCGAAGCCTTTTACAATGCCACTACCCTTCCGTTCGTTGCTTGGGGACTGGCAAATGGTTTCCACGGTGTTGTCGTCCCGACGGTGTTCGGCCGGCTGGCATTCGACACAACCACCAATTGGAAATTGACCGCGCTTCTTAAATATAACCAGCTCGTTCGCGATGGCGCCGCAGCACACGGTTACGTTGTCTCTGATCGGGCCAGTGATGCTCGCCTGATGGATCCGACGAACACTACATACTTCAATGCCGACAGCGTCCATTTGAATAGTGTTGGCCAAGCAATCCAGGCGGAACTCGACAAGGCCGCTATCGAAGCTGCATTTTTGTGAGGGATATGTCATGAGCCAAGCCATCGTTATAGGCAACACCAAGGCTGTTGTTCGCGGTAAGTTGAACAGCTTGTTCAATCTCATCCACCCTGGCTATGTCGCGGGGCGCTGGTACAGCACGAGCCCTAACACACAAGCAGCAGCGGGCACCGCATTGGCTGTAAATCTCATCAAGCTATATCCGTTCATTATTGTTGAACCGATCACGATTGACATGATGGGAGTCAGGGTCAACACGTTGCACAGCGGTCAGCATTTCCAGCTCGCTGTCTATGCCGCCGACCCGATTACCCGAATGCCGACAGGGAACGCGCTCATCTCCACCGCCGCGGGTTCAACGACAGCAGTGGCCTTGGTCGACGTCGCGCCGATTGATACGACGGTTGTGCTTCCTGCCGGTGTCTATTGGGGTGCCCTTAACCAGGACACGGCAACGGCTGTTTTCCAAGGCATCAACGCAGGCGCCAAAGGTGTGGCGGGTCTTATAGGCTCAGCGACGCATGCCGACATCAACCCTTCAGCGTCGGGTGGCCTGACGTGTCTTAATGTCACGCAGACTTACGGCACTTGGCCGGATCTGACCAGTGCGACTTTCGCCGCGGGGACAGCTGCGATGCCAATGATCGACTTCAGGGTGGGTACTATCCCTGGTTGACCCCGGTGATCCGGTCCTCCCTCGCATCCTAAGAGTCTCGCCGCCTACTTCGACTTTATGAAGCGGCTTGAACTTACCCCACAACTGATCGCGATGATTAAAGGTGCTGTTGGCGCCGATGTCGAAGTCAGCGATGGCTTTGCCGTTTTTGAGGCGATCACGCTCAATAGCAAGCCCCTGATTGGGAAGAACGGTACAATTTGGGAAGGGGCCGTGGCTTCGCCCCTGACTCTTCAGCAGATCGGTGATCGTATTAACAACGGTGGTCACGTCCCACTGATTTCTAATCACGTTTTTGGCGACGACCAACCACATGGTCGAATTTTTCACGGTGCAGTCAATTATGACGAAGAGGGGGACGTTGAACTTCGCACTCTCTTCTACTTGGATCCTACCGAGGAGAAGCTTGCGACCAAGATCGATGCGGGCTCGCTTGACGAGGTGTCGATCTCGTTCTTGCCTACCCAGTATCTCTGCTCCGAGTGTGAGTTCGACTACCTTGGCGAAGAGGCCACTTCTGAAAACCTGTATTCTCGCACATGCTCCAACGGTCACGAGATCGGCAGCGACGGTGTTCATCTCCGCATGGTCGGCCTTTCTCAGCTGATCGAGGTAAGTCTGGTTGCCCGCGGTGCAGCAGACGGTCCTAAAATTATCGGTCGATCCGGATCAAAGCTCGCTCCTGCTTCCGCGCAGCGTCTCGCTGCTCGGGGTTTCGAGATTGATGGCCTGGTCGTCCAGGCTTCCCGAGGAGAGAACATTGTGACGATCGACACCAACAAACTGACCGCTGACCTAATTGCCGCAGGCACGAAGGTTGGTGTTCTCGAGGCTGCGGCCACTGCGCATGCTGCGGCTCTCGAAGCATCGGCTGCGAAAGTCACTGCCGCCGAGACTCGGGTGAGTGAGCTTACCGCTGAGCTGAACACTGCGAACCAGGCGCTTGTTGATGCAAACAAGAGCAACAAGACGGACGAGGCCGATGCCGCGATCGTTTATCTCTCGAGCGTGCTGACCAAGCTTCATACGGCAACGGGTACGGAAGTTCCCGCTGAGCTCCCGAAGACTGTCGCCGAGCTCACCGCCGCGATCGATGCGAAGACCGCTGGTCTGACCGCGATCCTCCCTGTTGGCGGTGTCACCACCGCTGCTCCCGCCACCGACGATGCAAAGCCGAGCGCCGTCGCGCTCTCTGCCTTCAAAGTCTCCACCCGCTAACCCGCCGCGAAGGAATAGATCATGGCATTCCCCAATTCGGTTGTCTCTTACGGTTTTCCGATCGACAGCCACATCTTCACCTACAATCTCAATGCTGCAATCGTTGAGGCCGACGTAGGTAAGGCGCTGACGATCGACACCAGCGGGCCTAACAAGTTCAAGCTGACTGCGGACAACGATGTCGTTCTTGGCCGACTGTGGTCATACGAAGATCGCACTCAGCAGGGCATGGGCAAGGTTGGCGCCGTTCAGCGCCGCTTCAAAGAAAAGCTCCCTGCCGCGATCGGTCACTCGATCGTCCTTGGTGCGGTCGTGACCGGGTCGGCCGTGGCCGGTGAAGTCAAACTGGGCACGACCCAGACCGAGCCCAAGCATAACCGTTGCGTCGAGGTCGGTACCGACTTTGTCGTCGTCGAATACCTCTAAGTCCAGGAAGGCAAAGACATGAAGCCCGTCAACATCCTCGAACTCTCCCGCAATCGCCAACCCGCAGAGGTTCTGCTTGCGGATCTGCTCGCGGAAAACGGACAAGACAGTCTCCGTGCTGGGCAGAACATGGTGCAGCACGCCAAGGCGCTGCAACTCAACATGGGCGATTATCTTCGACTGGCTATTGATCCTTCCAAGGGTCAGTTCGCCGGCTCGGACCTGAACGGTTATGAGGCTGCGCTTGCTTTCCTCAACCTTCCGATCCGTGACGACTTCCAGCACGGCATCGTCCTGCAGGCCGCGGCCGAGACGTTCATGTCGAGCCCCGGCACGCGCGCCCTGTTCCCGCAGGTGATCGATGATGTGGTCCAGTGGAAGTATCGCCAGGATCAGATCGAAGATGTCACCCCGATGCTGGCTCAGTCCCGTACCGTGAATGGCATTGAGATGATCACCACGGTCATTGATGATAAGGCGGATGACTACCAGCAGACCGGTATCATCGCCGAAGGCGCTCGTATTCCGATCCGCTCGCTGCGCACCTCTGAGAAGAGCGTGAAGTTCCACAAGTTCGGTGGTGGCTTCGAATTCACCTATGAGTTCGAGCGCCGGGCGAGCCTGGATGTCGTGACCCCTTACGCTGCGCGCATGCAGCGTGAAGTCGCGATCGGTCAGACGGCCATTGTGACGTCGCTTCTGATCAACGGTGATGGCGTTTCGGCGGCTGCCCCGGTGGTGACTGCGACGACCCTTGCAGGTCTGATGCCGGGTGCGCCGACGATTGTCGCCGGTCGGATGAACTGGGAAATCTTCCTGAAGTGGCTGGTCCAGCGCGCTCAGGCGGGCACTCCGGTGGACACTGTCGTGGGCAACTTCGACATGTACTTCGAGTGGATTCGCATGTTCGCAACTCCGGTCGCCAACACGGGCAAGACCCAGCAGGAAGTTCTGGCTGCGGCCGGTGTCCAGACCGCGATCGATAACCCGCGTTTTGACTTCAATGTTCGCTTTGCGGTGTCCTCGACAGCGCCGGCGAACAAGCTCATCGGTTTCATCAAGAATGAGACCGTCGAAGAGCTGGTCGAGAACGGCTCCGAGATCGAAGAGTCGGTTCGCGCAATCGAGAACCAGAAGGTCCGTTACGTCCGCACGAAGAACCACGGCTACCGCCTGGTGTTCGGCGACACTCGGTCGATTCTGAACCTCGTCTAATAGGAAGGGGAGGCAGTGCCTCCCCTTTACCTTGGAGAGCCCTATGAAAATGGTCATCGCAGAAACAACTGGGGAGTTCATGCTCCTCGATCCGCAGAGCGGAAAAGAGATTCCTTCGGATGGTCCCACCTCCGAGCCTGTGCCGTTGACGGCCTTCCTCCAAGATCGCGTTGATATTGGTCAGGTCGAGATCCTCGAAGAGATCGACGGTGAACCAGAGCCGACCGAAGAAGAGCTCGCTGAGGCTGAACGTGAGGCAGCTGAAGCTGAAGCCGAACGGGCTCGTCAGGTTGCAGAGCAAGAGGCGAATGCCGAAGCACGTCGTGTGGAGCTTCAGGCAGAGGCCGATGCCGCCGCAGAAGCCGACCGTCTCGCTGAAGAGCAAGCGGCCGAAGAGGCCGATCGCCTCGCGCAGGAGGCCAAGGACGCAGAAGATGCGGCAGCTCTTGCAGCCTTCGACCATGATGGCGACGGCAAGCCCGGCGGAAGCAAGAAGCGGAAGTAATGCGTGACGGTGACACGCTCACCCACCTGGTAGAGTTTACGACCGGGTTTCCCGACGGTGATATTGTCTGGTCGATACTCGACGCCGCAAACACGCCGGTTGCAGGTGGACTCGTAACGCCTGTTGACGGTGCCACGCACGCACTCATTACTGTTTTGGATTCTGACAATAGTCTCAGTGATGATGAGGTCGTTGGCCCGCGGGAGCTTCGATGGAATTACCTCGTCAATGGCGAGGCAGTGACCGGATACTTTCGATATCGTCTTGAGGGATTTCTTCCTTTTGGAGTGAGTCCTGAAGGGGTCCGGAGAAAGCTCGGTCTAGAACCACATGAGCTGAGCGATGACGACATCAACCTGATCTCAGCTTACGGAGCCTTTCGAAGCAGGGTAGGGGCCACGGCTTTGGCTGGGCTTCAGACCAGTGACGGTTACACCCAGATGGTGCTTGCTGATGCGATCGAAGCATACGCTGCTTTGCGGCTGCTGGCCACTTTGCCTGTGCGTATCACGAAGAAGGAAGCTTCGGGCACGGATCAATTCGAGCGAGCCGCTGTCGATTGGGATGCTCTCCGTGCTCAGCTCGAGCAAATGGTCAGTGATGGTCAACTGATTGTCGACCCCACTTCCGATGGCATGCTCAGTTACGGGGCGATCTTTGTAGCCGTTGTCCGCGGAGACCCTGTTGTCGGTGAGGCCACATAGCGGTACAGGGGCAGGATGATAGCCATCCTTCTTGCTGCCGCCCTCCTATCCACCTCAACCGAAAGACCCGTCTGCGTTAAACTGACGGCTGATTTTGTGGAGAATGAGAGATTATGGGCGTGGGTTCATAATCATAACCTAGAGACCGCGAAATTTCTTCCGGAATATGAGAAGAAATTGAAGGACGACGATCGGGACTTTGCTCTGAAAGCTGATCGAATAGTAACTTTGATCATCGCAAATAAGTGCCCCGCGCCAGATCATGTGGCCAGCTGGGCGACACACCCTCCTGACGAGAAATAGCGGTTCACCACTTTCTCCTAAAATCACCGCGGTGAACGCCGTAGCCATCAGATCTGATGGCCGGCAACAAAACCCAAGATGTCGATATTGATCTTGTAGCCGAAGGCGGCGGGATGAAGGCCGCGTTCGACGCGGTCGATGCGCGCGTTGCCAAAATTGCCAAAGAGGTAAAGCAGCTCGGGAAAGACGCCGAGGAAAGTGCCAAGAAATTCGATCGTCAGCTTCAAGCCTCGCTGTCTGGGTTCGTCAAACGGGAGTCTCTTCTCAGCTCGGCGGAGAAGGCAATTGCGAAGAACACGCCGGGCAGCGTTACCAACCTCAACAATCAGCAGGCCTTGGCGAAGTCCAAGCGCAGCGCGATTGAATACAAGGCTTCACTCGACGAGGCCAGCACGAGCGTCGAAGCGCTTGGCGCTCGCCTCAATCAGCTCAATAGGCGGATAGCTCTAACGGGTGGTCCAAACGGAACGGGCTCTCGTGCTTCTGTCCGCAAGGCTCTCGAGACGGAAGAAGCGATTAAGGATCTCAATTCGCTCGAGCGGAAGATGAAGGAGATCGAGGGACGGGCGCGGGTTGGCGGTCTTAATATTTCGGGGACGAAGTCTTCGGTGAACGCTGCTTCCAATCAGCTCTTCACCACCCTCACAGACCCGAAGTCGAGCTCCAAGAAGATCACCGCGGATATGCTGGCGTATCGAGATGCGGTCGCCCGGGCCACAATCGAGGTCCGTGAGCTCGCCGCGGCTGAGCGTGCTCGGGGAGCCGGTTCGAAGGGGTCTAGTATCCTGCCATCAGGCGGGCTGGGAACTGTGTTTGCGCGCACTGCTGCTTATGGTGGAGCTGGTGCGGCGCTATTCGGTGCCATCAATGTGCTTCGTGACGGCGCAAAATTTGCGATCGAATTTGAAGACGAAATGGCTCGGCTCCAAGCCATTTCGAATTCAACTGACACGCAGATGATCAGTCTGAAGAAGTCGATCCTAGAGGTGGGGAGTTCCTCGCGTTTCGCGATCGTCGATCTAATCAAGATCTCAGAGACTCTCGCGCAGGCTGGCGTGTCGGCTGGCCAGATGAAGCAGGTTCTTGGTGCTGTGACGTCGTTGGCGACAGCGTCCGGATCGACGCCAGATGAAGCGGTGCAGCTCGTTACGTCGGCCCTAGGCTCCTTTCAGCTTCAGGCTACAGAGACCGGTCGCGTTGCCGATCTTATGACATCGGCACTCAATCGAACCAAGCTCACCATTCAACAGACCGGCCAGGCGATCCAATATGTTGGGGCCACGGCCTACGAGCAGAACATTACGCTCGAGCAATTGCTCGCCACGGTCGGCGCCGTTGCGCAGGCTGGTATCAAGAGTGGGTCGACGATCGGCACTGGCTTTCGTCAGTTCCTCGTTGATCTTCAGGCTCCGAGTGAGAAGCTCACTGAGCAGCTCAAGCTGTTGAAGCTAACCTCTGGCGATGTAGATGTTAGCGTGCGCGGTCTACCTGCGGTGCTCGACACTCTGAAGCAAGCGGGCTTCGGGGCAGGGCAGGCTTACGCCGGCTTGGAAACGAGGGCTGCGGCCTTCTATCTCGTCGCAAAAAATAACGTCGACGTGATGGATGAATTGCAGTTGTCGTTTGCTACGTCCGGCGCCGCCGCCAAGGCCAATGAACGCGCAATGGACAGCCTCTCCGCTCAATGGCAGCGGTTCAAGAATATTATCGGTGACAACCTTTCGGAAGAGGTCAGCAGAGTAACGGTCGTTCTGAAAGAGCTGGTCAGGTTTGCTTCCGACAGTGTTGAAAGTGGAAGCTTCGGTCAGACGCTGAAGAGTAGTTTAGTTCAGGTTGCTCCAGAAGCTCTTGGCTTGGTGAGCTTGTTTAATACCTTAGCAGATAAGCTTCGCGGTACAACTGCTGAGTCAGAGCGCCTTGCCACAGCTAGTGCTGAAGTTTCTGAAAAGATCCAAGCACAGCAGGATAAGATCGGAGGCCTCGATAAGGAGATTACTCGGCTCCTCACCCAGCAGGATACGCTGGCTGGTCGGAGCACGTTGCTTGCCGCAGAGACCGTTTCTCTTTCCGACCGCTTTCAAGGTTTGGCCAAGTACCTGCTCAATACGAAGGGGGAGGTGCTGGATCTTGTCAGCGCGATGCAGCAACTGCGCAATGAGGAGAACCAGACCCTTCGGCAGGGCTACATCGAGCAGGGTGTGAAGGCGGCGTCGCAACGGGTTGACGCACAAAAGACTGTAAATTCGCAGCTTCGGGGTGTTCGAGGCAACGACTGGTTGATGAATTCATTGCTGGGCAATGAAACCAAAGCCCTCGGCAATCTTGGTGATCCGCGCAATATCGCACTTCTTCGAGATGCCGCTGATCGCATTGAGAAACTGAGCGTTGAAAACGCCCAACAGCTTCGGAAGCTCATTCTTGCTCAGGGTGTGGTCACGCAGGCGACGAGCACGGAGCGCATTTCTCGCATTCAAGAGCAGGACGCTGGTGCTCGCAACTCGGATATTGGGAAGCAATTCTCAGCGAAGTTTGATCAGGTGCAGCCTCTGCTCGACAAGTTGTCCTCTGCGACTGACGTAAACAAGGCCTCGATCCGCAGCCAGGTGACAAAGATACTCGATGAGATCGAGAAGATTGCAAAGGATCGGATCCCGCTTGCCACGTCTGATACGAGCAAGCGTTTCCTCAGTGCCGCTCTTCTTGATGTAAAGAGTTTCCGGCAATCTGTCGAAGCCTCTTCGGCGGAAACTGATCAGGCACGGCGAGCACGGGAGAAAGCCGAGCGAGAAGCGAATCGTGACGCCAACCAGCCGCTGATCACCCGGCAGGCCATTATAGATGGGTTCAAGATCGTTGCCCCTTATCTGAAGGCGGGGAGTGGTTCTCGAGATGCGCGCACTCAGAATGGGCTCTTCGCCGCAGGAAAGACCAATCTCGATGCAGCCCACAGCCCCCACAGTCAGCCAGGTGGCAACGGGCAGGATTTCCCATTCAAAGCGGAAACCGCCGAGGCTGGTAAACGGGAAGCTCTACGCATTCAGAATGCACTACGGGCGCAGGGCTATTCAAAGATCACCGTCATCTACGAGACTGGTAAGGGTCAGCGTCAGGGGACAGGCCCTCACTTTCACACCAGCACACCGGTCGGTCAACGTTTTGCCGCGGGGCATGACCCCAACGCCGCAGATGCTGATGGACGCTCACAGGTCAAGACTGACAAGCTTGGTCTGGCGACGGCTGACGCGGCTCTTAGGGACAACCTTGACGATCTGAAATACTCTACTTCTGAAGCGGTGTTTGATGCCGGCACCAAGGCCGCGAAAGCGGCTTTGGATGTGTGGGCTGATAAGCTTCGTGAGGTCACCGACGGCGAGCTCGCGAACGAGGGCGCTTCGATAGATACGGTTGCCGAGCGGCATGCTGAGATTGAGGAGAAGATCAGGCAGCGTACGAAGGACTTTAACGACGCCATCTTCGACGGCATCCTGAAGAACATCGATCGTCAGATGGATCAGATTCAGCGTGAGTTCGATGAGAGCCTCCGTCCGGCGCAGGGACGATTGTCAATCGCTCAGGGGCGATTGTCAGGTCTGGGATATGCTTCGAATTCTGGCAAGGTCCCAGATTTCGTACAGCAGCTATCTGAGCGTCGTGTCGGGCAGGCTCAGGAAAATCTGGACAAAGAAACCTCCGCAGATCTCGGCGTGCAAATTGTAAAGCAGCAAGCGCTTCTGGTTCGAGCAAAAGCAGATTTGCAGCGGGCAGCGGACTCTGGTGGTCAAACCGAGACGGCCACAGCGAAGGTCAATGAGCTTGCCATCAGCATTGCAAAGTTGACCGAGCAGAAGAACAATCTTGATGCTGCCCTGGGGGAGGGGTCACTTCTGCCGACAACCTTCAGCGTTGGTCTAACCCAGGCGATCGAAGCATACAAAGAAGCCAGTGGCCTCAACCGCTCGTTCACGCAAGACATCCTGCAGAACATGACGCCGGCGCTAACGACTGCGCATCAAGGTATCACCACGTTCTTCACGGACATTATGTCTGGCTCGCGAACCGTGCTGGGCGCGTTTGGTGACTTCGTCAAAGGCATGGTCAAGTACTTCGAGGAGCTCGCTGCTCAGGCGCTTGCCAAGGGGATTTTCAATCTGATCCTTGGTGCGATTGGCGGCGCAACGGCACCGGGCGGGGGCGGTGCGGGATCTGCTGCCGCGGCGGGTTCGCATGCGCCATTCCTCAAGGGCGGCATGGTGACGGCTATCAGTGGTCGTTACATCCGTAATGGCGTGCCGAACCGTGACAGCGTGCATGCCAAGATTGCGAAGGGAGAATTCGTTCAGAGGAAATGGGCTGTGGATTCTGTTGGTCCGGAATTCATGCAGAAGCTAAACGATCAAGGTGCTCGGGCTCTGCAGGGGTTGGGAGGCAATGCGGTTATCGCGCCTCCGGCGCGTCAGGAGACCAATGTGTACGTTGTCCAGGAAGGGCAGCGCCCGACGATGGGACCGAACGATGTTATAGTCGCGGTCGCGAACGACATCCTCTCCGGCGGCGAGACAAAGAAGCTTATCCGTCACGTAGCACAGGGGGGCTGATATGGCTGTATTCGATTTTTGCCCGAACAGGCTTGTGGCTGAAACACTCCCGCCGGAACCGGTTGCGGGCATGAGCATGAATGGATGGCAGTTCTCGTCAAAGCCAAAGGTACCTTTTCAGCAGTCGTTCAAAGTCACGCTGCATGGGCTGACGTGGTATCTGCAGTCGAATGGTCTGTACGACTCAACGACCAATCTGACGTTCAACGCGCGGCGGTTTGAACTTTTTTATCAGGCGCACGGCACTTGGGATGAATTCAGTTGGACGCACCCGCATCTCGGTGCCTTGTCCGTTAAATTCAAAACCGCCGTGGCCGTGCCCAAGGCGCTTGTTAATTCAAGTGGGCTGATCGAGGCTTTCGAGATTATGCTCATCAATAGCAACCCGGGATATTGACGATGGCAAGTCTCAAAAAGATTGGTCGTCGTTACGAGGTGCCGCTCACGGTGGTTGAGGGTGGCTCTGGCATCGTGAGCGGCATACTGTCAGAGACCGATCAGAAGCAGATTCCTGTCTACGCCTTCGTGTTCTCTCGTCATGTGCTGCGTACGCCTGCGATCACTCCTTGTAAGGTGGGCATGGTGCTTCGATCCCCAGCTGGGGTCATGTACGTCGTTGGTGACAATGGTCCTAGTGAGCAACGTCAGGGAACGCTCTGGCAATCGTTTCGCTTGTTCGTCGCGACCGACAAGGTTGAATGGAGTCGCCGTACGAAGATGGTCGACGCGGTGGCGCTAGTCGAACGTGATGTCGGTGGACCTCTGCCTAAGATTGGTGACATATGGGTTACGATTGAACCGCTCGATCGCGAAGCGCCCGACTACAAAGCTCATGCTTCGTTCGAGCAATCTCGCTTCATCACTGGGCAGCCAGTCAAGGCTGATGATACGTTGAACGGTCGCAAAGTCATTCGTTCGGAGCGGATGCTCGGTTTGTACATTGGTGTCCTGAACTAGGCAATGCTTGGTCGAATATCCTCGTCCAACCCCACCTGGATCCGGCGCAGCACTGCGTTCGGCATTGACCTGGTCATGAGGAAGCCGAGGAAAGGTTCAATCGTGTGACGATAGGGCACCTGCCGGCCGGCACCCAAACCGAGAGCGATATCCCTTGGGAAGCGCCCGATCAATCCGGTTGTTCGACCGTCGGGTGCTACGTCCTCGATGTTGCCACTGCGCAAGGCGGGGAGCATGGCGGGCGTTAGGTTACCGAACACGTCCACACGGACGGTGGCCACACCAATCCTCACGGAGAGCCCCTGATTACTGATGCCCGTTTTCAGTCGCTTCGTTCCAGCATCCTGTGCCTCAACACCCGATCGTTTGATTACCGATACTCGGATTGGCCCGAAGGCTTTGATCCAGGTATCACTCTTGCCCATTGTCGATTTGAGTAGCCCATCATGTTCGAACCATCGGTCGTGACCGACCTCACGTCGCTTTCGCTTAAGATAGCTTGCACTGCGAGCAGCCCAGTGCCCGCCAGGTGTGAAAGACGCACGGCCCTCCGTACCTTCGGCCTTCTCAGCGGCGAAGCTGATGCGACCGTAGGGCCCGCTGTTTTTCCCGGAGATTCCGATTACGGACGATTTGTACGCCTGCGCCATAGCGGTTATCTCGCGCTGCACGTCGACCGTGATCTTTGTGCTGATCTTCTGGACGATCTGCTTCCAGGTGGCCTCTGCGTAGTCGATGGCGATCTCGCGAACGAGCACGGCAGCAACGGCCTTGAGCTTCGTCGCTGACCGCTCTCCAGTCTTATGGTTGAGCGTAAACCGTAGTCGAAGCCTAGCTTTTCTTGCCACTGTCGATCACCGTTTTGACATGTCGAAACTGTATAGCACCATTTACAAGAGCGTTGTCCGTGCTGTCGGCGATATGATAGAGGAAATCCGGATCACCACAGGCGATCAGGATATTCAGTATTGGGGCTTCGAGTCCAGGGCTGACGAGAACAAATGGCCGGCTGAGACTTTGATTGGCGTCGACGGCTTTTCTTTCAATGAGAACCAGGGCCTGTGGGAAATTCGATTTGGGCTGACGATATCAACATATGAAGATGCGAACCTTTTGCGGGAAGCGGATGTTATTGATATCGTTCATTCAACTCTAGGGGAGGGACAGAAAATTCTTCTGCGAGACCCTGATAGCGGAGACACGTTGAGTGAGCTTTGCACCAGTGCTTTTCATGTTATGCCGATGGGCCAGACACAACTGCGCAACTATCGAACGATTGGTGTCGAGCTCTATCGGACTGGCACTTAGGTCATACGAAGCGCTGCATTCATCTGAGCCAGTGCTGCCTCAAACGTGGGTGCGTTCTGAAGATCAGGGACAGCGTCCTTCTCATCGCTACCACCAAGAGCAGCGCCGACGATCATCGCCAGGCTATTGTGCTGGCAAAGGATCATAGTCACGGACTCGCCCATCTTGAGCTCGATCTTTTTGACCAGCTCATAAAACGAATAGCGCCAGTAGAGTTCGTCGAGGTCACCCTCGCAGCAATCGAACGCCCAGCAGAAGGCGTCCTCGAGCGTTAGCTCTGAGAACCACTCGTCGAGGGCTCCGTGGGGGAGCTTTCGTCGATTTTGAACTCCTCGCTGAGGCGTTTTAGCCCTCGCGCCGAGGTTCCGAAAAAAAATAGAAGATGTCCGGTAATCCACTCAAGAAGCTTTGCAACCTCTTCGGGATCCTCGACACCGGCATCCTCAATCTGGATCAGCTGGTCCTCATCGGTGACCGCACCCTTCTTATCGGTCAGAGCTCGACGCACGAGGTAATCGCGTGTCCAGGCGTCTTCCTGAACAACAGTCAGAATAGCCGTCGGGTCCGGAGTCACCCGCTGCATGTCATTGAATAGACCATAGGTCATCTTGATGACCTTGCTCTGTCCCTCTTCCAACTGAACAGTGTGTGTGAGGGGTGGCCGAGTGATCATTCCACCACCTCCGGCTGCGAAACCTTCTCCATCAACATTGCGCGCAGCGCGGCGTCGAGGGAAATGTGCTCACCAAGGCCGAGCCGAATAAGCTGGTTGGCTTTCTGGTTCAAATAAACGCCGTCGTTCTGTGCCTCATTCGCGATCTTCAGATAGAGGTCAGTCGGGACGCGGATCGTGAAGCTGCGATACTTTTGTTTGGGGTTGACCATCATGGGCTCCGGTTGAGAGTGGTGATCTCTTCTTACGGTCCCTGATCAGTGGGGGTCGATGGTGGCCTGTGAATTGTCAAAGATACTCAGTCAGTTCCATCCGACAGGGGATTCACATCGTGATCACGTCGGGTTAGGAAGATCGAATGGCAGCTAAGCGCGACATCTCTCATTTGCCTGCCGAGGAACAGGCGAAGATCGTTGCCGAACGAGCTCGTAAGCGCGAGGTCAACCGGAGGATGAAGGCTGGTCTCACCGTTTCTAATCATTGTCCGAAGCATTTATCGGACGAGGAGAAAACTATCTGGCGAAAGCGTAAGGCGGTCGAGAAAACTAACAGGTACAATGCTAAGAACCCATAAAAGGTTAGTGCTTTCAGGGCAAGTTATTATCAGAGAACACGTAGCGATAGAATAGTAGCTGCAACAAACTACCGAAGGAATAACAGTGAAAAAGTAAATGCTGTTCGCCGAATTAGAGGGAAACAGAAAAGGCAGGATCCCCTCGTTAGGGTTATAGCAGTTCTTCGAAGTAGGCTCAGTCAAGCCGTGAGCCGAGACTCCAATAGGGCGGGTTCAGCGGTACGAGACCTCGGATGCAACTATAAAGATTTAAGAGATCATCTGGAAGATCAGTTCCTCCCCGGGATGACGTGGGAGAATTATGGTCGGCATGGTTGGCATATAGATCATAAAATTCCGTTAGCGCTTTTTGATCTGTCCGATCGAGAACAATTTCTGCGTGCTTGCCATTACACTAACCTACAGCCGCTCTGGTGGCTCGATAATGTCAAGAAAGGAGCCCGTCTCGCGCCGCCGTCAGTATTCTAGCGGTTGACCGCGGTTCGCTGCTCCATCGTTGAGTGAACCTTCGCAGGCTCTCAGAGAGGATCAACCAGTTTTGATCCGTTGATAGGAGGCCATTTTGGCGCAGGTCCAAAAGAATGCATTTATGCTCTCGAGCGCCACACTGATGATGGCGCCGTTCGGCGGTACGTCTCCTTTCGATCTTACCCCCGCAGCCCACTCTGTCGGCATGGCCAACGAGATCGCGGTCACGCTCGATTCTTCCAACATCGATCTTCTCAACGGCATCACGCAGACGGTGGTCGACACCAAGCGTACCAACGTGCAGGCGAGCATCACTGCGTCGATCAAGGAATTCACGGCGCAGAACATGATGCGCGCCCTGTCGGTCAACGGTACCGCTATCCAGGTGAAGCGCGGTGTTTTGACCGCGAACGCCGCGGCCGCTGCAGTTTCTCTCACGCTTATCTCAGATCCTATTCCGGGTGACTCTGCTTCGGATCTGACGCTTGCAGCGGATATCCCGGCCGGCGCGACACTCCTCATCCAGCGCGTGGGTGATGAGACGGTCTACGTCTTCCCAACCCGAGCTTCCGCCATTGCTACCTTGTCGACCGGTACCTTCACCGTGCCGATTGCAGCGCCGTACGCAATCCCGGCCGGCATGAGCTTTCCGATTGGCTCGCGCGTCTGGGTAGTCAACGAGGTGGGCGTTGGTTCGAACGTCAACGATCTGTTCTCGGTTAAGATTGTCGGAACGCTTGCGAACTTCGACCGTCCGGTTGTCTTCATTGCGCCCAAGGTCTCGATCGTGAAGGGCTTCAATCTGTCGTTCACCGAAACCGAATATGGCTCGATGCCTTGGGAAATGCGTCCCGCGCTTCTCACGACTTCCGAGGCCACCGGACGACTGGCTGAGATCGGCACCACGGTTGTCGGCAAGGTTTATGCCGGCTGATATTGCCTTCCTCTGGCATCCATAGAGGGGAAGGGGGCTTCGGCCCCTTTCTTTTTGTCCCCTCCACCACCCCTGCTAATTCACAGCCGAACATCGACCGTCGCTCGAGGTGGGACTTAAACCACTGCGGTGCCCAACATCCCATCTCAGCATATCGCCGAAGCCCACAAGCTTACGGCCGACGCAGAGATCGACCTGTTCCAGCTGGTACCGAACGACGGCAGCGGCACAATTTACTTCAAGGCCGACAATGACATCACCTGGCGAGGTGATGATTACACCGGCCTTCCACTTTCCTTTACAGGACTGAAGCGATCGTCGGATGGCGGCTCTAGCCAGCCACGGCTGGTTGTCGGTCAGGAGAACACGGACCTCTCATTCTTCAAGCCGTTGGTGCATGATGGCTATCTCGACGGTGCTATCATCACGCATTATCGGGTTCTGCTCTCGAACATAATCGCCAACTTGGCGATCAGCGAGCGCACCTTCTACCGCGTTCGCCGGCCGGAGAACTATAACAGCAGCATCATCACCCTGTCCCTGTCGACGGCCTCCGACAACACCGCCTTCACATTGCCGCTGTCCCAGTATTATCCGCCCGCATTCCCCGCGGTGATGATCGGATGATCGTTTACGACAATCTGCTCGATCGCCCATTTGTGTGGGGCGTGTCCGATTGCCTGACTTTGCTGCGAGATTTCTTTCAGCAGAATTTCGGTATCGAGATCACCGACTACGCACGCCCCACCAATTGGAGCTCAGACCAGCTCGATCTCATTAGCATTTGTTATGAGCGTGAAGGCTTTGAGATGATCACCGACTGGACCGCGAAGGATCTGCGCCCGGCCGATGTGCTTTGTCTGGCGATCAACGAGTCCAAGCCCAACCATTTTGCGATCTTCGTTGGCGATAACCTGATGATCCATCACCTCTATGGGCGCAATTCTGCCGCCGTCACCTACCGAGACTACTGGCGTTCGGCGACGTGTTACCTGCTGCGTCACCCCGACGTTCCCAATCTTCAACCGGTCCTTCCCGACATAGACATAGGGAGTCTGCTTCGTGCCCGACATCCAGTCCAAGCTTAGCGCCATGCTGCGCCCGACTGACCTTGAAGAGCGGTGTGGCTTCGTAACGAAGCGCGGTCGCGTTGTTGAGGTTAGGAATATTGCCCCCGATCCGGTTGCGGGTTTCGTCATGGACCCCACCGAGAGCGCGCCAATCATGGACAAGGACCCGCAGGCAACATGGCACACGCACCCGGGCGGAGATCCGAATCTTAGTGGTGAGGACTACGCCGCGTTCTTGGCCTGGCCTGAATTGACCCATTATATTGTTGGCGTCGTCGACCGTACGGTGTGGGTGAAGACTTACATCGTCCAGGAAGGTCTGGTGGTGCAGTCATGAGGATTGTTCTTCACGGCCCGCTCGCGAAGCGCTTTGGCCGAGACCATTACATTGAGACCCAGATTCCTGCCGACGCGATCGAGGGGCTCAGTCGGCAGTGTCTGGACTGGCCGCGGGATATGCTGATCGATGTCATCGATGCTGACACGCAGGCCAAGTTGTTCTCACCTGTCGCCGAAGGTGTTGAGGAAATCCATCTGGTCCCCCGCATGTACGGAGGCGGTGGCAAGTTCGGCGCGATTCTCCTAGGCGCGGCGCTTATTGCCACTGCAATTTTAGCACCGCAACTCGCGGTCTTTGGCTTTGCCCTGCACACGACTTTGATCACGGCTGGTGTCAGTCTGATGCTCACCGGAGTCATGGGTTTATTCATGAAGGCACCCACGGTCAGCAAATCGTCGGACCCGCCAGCGAGCAAGTACCTTGGTATCAACCGAAATACGACTGCCATTGGGACTCCTCGGGCCCTAGCTTGGGGCAGAGTCCGTCTTTCGGGTCATTGGCTGAGCCTTCAGTCTGATGCGAACAAGATGGTGTTTGGCACTTTTCCAGCGAGTATCCCATGATTGATGAAGCATTGAAAGAGTGGGCAACCCCCGCACAGGCACGGTACATCGACGCGATCAATGACAATGATGGTAACCAGCGCGCGGCGGCGAAGGCGCTCGGTGTCCATCGCAAGATGCTTTATAAGGGGCTCAAGGCCGTCGAGAAGAAGGCCGCAGCCCACGGCTACGCGCCGGACTACGGTCTCAATTCTCGCATTCCCGCGCCGTTCGTAGCACGCGGCCATTCGACACTGGAGCGGGTTCACTCGGATGGGTCACGCGAGCAGATGCTCCAATGGACGAAGACCCGGTTGGACGACAAGCAATATCAAGAGATGTTGCGGATCGCGACGGAGAGCTTTGTCAACGACAACGTCCCATCTATCACGCCGACGAACCCAGGGCCGCTTGATTACGACACCGACATCATCCCTTGGATCCAGATCGGTGATGCTCATCTTGGTATGCTTGCGCACGCCGCAGAGACGGGCCAGAACTTCGATCTTAAGATCGCCAAGGAGGAGCTCTCTGCGGCCTTCAGCATTTTGATCGATGAACTTCCCAACACCGAGCGTCTGGTCATCAATGACCTCGGAGACTTCACCCACTATGAGAACATGTCGGGCACCACCGAGGCGAGCGGACACGCGCTAGACTACGATGGCCGGTTCCCGAAGATGATCAAAGTCTATAGCGGTCTGATGCGCTGGATGGTCGAGAAAGCTCTGACGAAGGCCAAGTTTGTCGACGTTCTGATCAACCGCGGCAATCACAGCGAGACGAACGACATCTGGATGGCAGAGATGATCCGCCAAGCTTTCGAGCACACTGGGCGTGTCCACGTCATCGACAACAGCACCGTCTTCATGGGCTATCGAATGGGCAAGACCCTGGTCATGACACACCATGGTCACAAGTGCCCGCCGGCGCGACTGATCGGCGTGATGATAACAGACTTCCGCGAGGACTTTGGCGAGACCGAGTTCCACTACATCGACATGGGCCACATCCATCATAAGATGCAGGTCAAAGAGCACCCGAGCATCACGGTGGAAAGCTGGAACAATCTCGCTCCTCTCGACAAATGGGCGCACGACGGTGGCTATCGCAGTCGCCAGTGCATGAGCACCGTGCTGCGCAGCAAGACCTATGGTGAGGTCGGCCGTCGGACGCTGCCAATCCAGGAGGTTCGCGCGCGGCTTTCCCTAAAATGCGCGCCCATGACGCGGCGGGCGTTCGCCGCCTAACGGTGGTGCAGTTCTAATTCACAGCTCACCGTAAAGGCCACCGCCGTGGTGTGCCTATAGCCTGACGAATGCGGCGTTCGATATCAGGCTCCAAAGGTGGGGGCGGGGCCTTCACCCAGCGCCCTGACTCTCTCCGCAGCGATGACACCTTCGAAGGGCTACTTGGCCTCTGCTCGGGCCCGATTGTCGGCCCGACCAACGGTCTGAAATCGATCAAGATTGATGGCACGCCGCTTGAGGATGTCGACGGCAGTTCGAACTTCCCTGGCTTTGTCACGGTCATTGCCAATGGCGATCCGCTGCTTTGGCCGCAGAAGCCAGGCCTGAAGCTGGGCAACGGCGCCGCACCGGTGCCGGTTAACCTTCAGCTATCGAATACGACCGGCACGGGCGTTTACGTCACCAAGACTGTGCCCAACACGGGCGCTGACTTTATCGATCTGCGCTTCGTTGTCTCGCAGCTCTATCGTCAGACCAAGAAGGGCATCTTCGAGCACACGGCAAATCTCCAGATCGAGATGAAGCCGTCGGGTACTGCAACGTGGGTCAACCCGCTGATCAACAGCCCGACAGTTGAGCCAGTGTACAGTGCCTTCGGCATCCAATTCGAAGAGGGCATTCGACTCATCCCAATGCGGGATGAGTATTCCGACGTCCCTAACGGATCGGGAGAATACGAACGGACGTACACGGCAACCTCCGGCCTGCTCCAGATCCATGGCAAGACAACTAGTCCCTACGTTCATGAGCTCCGCGTCGCGATACCAAATACTGGCGACTATGCCGGTGTTGGCTGGGACATTCGCGTACGACTGGTCGAGCTCGAAACCGTTGATGACGATCCGAATTTCGAAAAGCGTACGATCCAGTGGGAATCCGCCGCCGCGGTCTATAAGACTGATCTTGGCGCTGACGAAGAATGGGCCGGCCTCGCCTGGCTAACGCTCTACGGTGTCGCTTCTGACAAGCTCACGGGCGTTCCAGAGATCTGGGGCGAATATGACACCAAGATTGTCAGCGTTCCGAACAGCTCGGTCTATAACCCAGTCACGCGGCAGTACACGGCCACCACCTGGAATGGGTCGTGGGCAAAGTCGTTCACGACCGATCCGGCATGGATCATCAATGATGCGATTTCTGATGGGGTCTGCGGCATCGCGGCGCTCGCTCCGGGATCGTACCTGAATAAGTGGGACGCGCTCGACGTCTCCAAATATTGCAGCGCGCTGGTCCCTGACGGCGATGGTGGATTTCACCCGCGCTACTCGCTGAACATGTACGTCGACCAGCCGCAGAAGGCCGACGAATTCATTCGATACATGGCCGGTGCCGTTGGTGGTGTTGCCTGGGATGAGGGCAACGGCGTCTGGCGAATGAAGCTGGATAAGCCTGAGTCAGCGATCGCCACGTTCACCGATCACAACATCGAAGGCGAATTCAACTACAGTCACACCGATGTTGACGTTCGATACAATGACATCACGTTCTCATTTCTGAACGCTGAGTTCGATTATCGCGAGGACCGGGTCCGGGTTTGGGACCAGGCTGATATCGACATCAACGGTCGTAAGCCGACGACAGTGGTCGGCATTGGCTGCACCAATCGGCAGGAAGCATATCGCCGAGCGTTCCTGCGTCTGCGCGCGTCACTCAACGAATATCGAATGGTCAGCTTCACGACCAATCGACAAGGCCGCTATCTTGAGCGCCTATCTAACATTCTGATTGCCGACGGGTCGCTGGGATATCAGCTGCCGTCAGGATCCACGTTCCTCACCGACAGCGATGAAACCGACAATCGCACGATGGGGCGGATGATCTCAATGAATGCGGGTCGCACGCAGATTACCCTGCGCGACACGCTACGGCTCGAACCCAGTGCCGCCTACAAGATTTGGCTGACAGTTCCGAACCCGAACTATAACCCAGAGCCTAGCACTCAGCCGGCCAGTGCGGACTGGGACAAGCCGACGATAGCGATCAGTGCCGCCGTCTCGGCAGGATCTGCTCGCGGTGACGTCAAGGTCATCACGCTCACAACAGCACTGCCAGCCAACACGCCGGAGAATGCTCCGATTGCTCTCGAAGCAACCGGCTTGCCAACCAACCCTCGCACCTACCGCATCCTCGACATCAGCCAGGGCGATGACGGTGAGCGTGTCACGATCACGGCGCTTGAGGTTGATACCGGCAAATACGCTGCGGCCGATGCTGTCGATCCTGCGGCGATCGAGGCGCAGGTTCCCAACGCCACTTGCCCTCCACCGATCGAACCTGCCGACGGCATGTTCAGCGTCGATTTGTTTCAATCCGACTTTGTCATCAAGAAGGTGCTCAACGTCGACTGGGAGCGGCCCGCTTCCAAATATGTTTCCGGCTACGATGTTGCCTATCGGTTCAACAACGGACCTTTAATCCCCTACGGCACGACGACTGATACGCGCGTTGAAATCCAGAACCCCGAGCCTGGATTCTGGTATTTTGAAATCCGCACAATCGATCGCCGCGGGATCAAGTCTGTTCCCTTGTCTGGCACTGAAGAGGTGCTTGATGATGTTGCATACGCACCGATCGGTTACCTCACCAACGAGAGCCACACCGTTGCGACTAACCCCGACGGCACCGGCGGCGATTACTCAGAGGCTGGTGGAACTTTCATCCTTCAGAATGCCAATGGTGTCATCGTTGAAGGAGACAGCTTCGAGGTCGTCTCCGGCACCGTAACCGGCGGACTGAGCATCAGCATAAACCCCGACACCGGCGTTTATCTGGTCACTGATCTTACCTCAAATCAGGGCAGTGCTGTGCTTCGCGGCCACTGGCTCGGGTACCAAGTCGACAAGCAATATTCGATTTCCAAGTCGCTGGCTGGGTACACCATGTCGCTGATCACCGATCGGCAGACAATTGGATACGGCAGTGACGGATTGCCTGAGCCGTTCGATGCGACGCAGGACATTCATCTGACGATCAATAAGGTGGGCACCACGCTCGATGCGCGGTTCACGCTGACCACGATCGACGGGGTCCTGATCGACGCCAATCCCTACATCGATGGCACGGGGACGGTCACCGACAATGGCGATGGATCGCTCACGCAGACTGGCCTGACTGCGACCATCACAATCGATAGCTATCACGCAGCCTCGGCTGCAACGAACGGCATAATCGTCATTTGTCAGGTCGGCGAGGTCACCGACAAGATCAGCATACTGAAGGTCGCGAAGGGCGAGGACGGGGCGCCTGGCTCGAGCGTGATCGGCATCACGATCTCAGCCAGTCACTCGCTGTTCCACTACAACACGTCGGGCGTCATCACCCCGCAAACGACGTCGTTCGCAGCCTATCGTCAGAACAGCGTCTCGCCAATCAATTGGCAGATCTTCAAAGGCGACGGTGTCACACCGATGATCGGTGCTGGCGCTGCCATTCTTGACACGAGCGACGGAAACGCAGCGACCGAGTTCGCTGGAATCTTCACAATCTCTGGCGGTGATGGCGAAGTTCTTACGATCGACAGCGATGCCTTCGACGCGCTGATCACTGCCAATGATACTAACGGCATGGTGGTGCGTGCCTTCATCTTCGACGGCATCACGTACGACGCGATGGCCAGCGTCCTCACCGTGCAGGATGGCATCGATGGTCCACCTGGCACTGGTGTCAGTGCTCATCTCACTAACGATAGTTTCGTGGTGCCTGCCGATTATCTTGGCAATGTGATCACCTATGCCGGGGCGTTCGGCAATTTCATTATCACCAATAATAACATCGATGTCAGCGCCGATTTCACGATCACTGTTCAAGACAACCCTCAGAGTCTGACGGGTGCCTTCTCCGGGGGCGATATTCTTTTCGACAACGCCTATGCGGTTAGTGGTGGTTTCAATAATGACGAGGATGCTGCCTCAGTCTATTTCCGCGCGATCGGTAACACGGGCACTGATTTCGAAGGCCTGATTATCGATAAGGTCTTCTCGCTGACGAAGGCCAAGCAGGGCGATCCGGCTGACTTCGACACAGTCCCGCCACCGAACGTTGGGACGATCACGCTCACAACCACAGCTGGTGCCGGTACGCCGGGTGCCGAGCTTTCAAGCATCAACGCAAGTTGGACAGCCAGCACTGATCCTGCTGTCTCATATTACACTGTGGCGATCGCACCCAATCTGGGCAGCGATGCTGCACCCGACGGCGATTGGTCCAACGGCGTCGTCTATCAGGCAACCGATCCAAAATACCATTGGGATGTGGCGCCAGGTACCAAGTGGAAGGTCCGTGTCAAAGCGGTCGATCACGTCGGAAACCCTAGCACAGGATGGTCCGCGACCGCCGCGATCACCGCGGCAACAGATGCCGTCGCGCCGGGTGTGCCGGTTGGCGTCGGCCTGGAGCCGAGCATTGGCACGATCTTCATCAAGTGGACCAATCCATCCGCCGTTGATCTGAGTGCTGTCGAGATTTGGGAAAACATCGTCAATGACAGCAGCACGGCGACTAAGATCACAACGGTCAAGGCGACGGCGAGCACCGCAGGTCGGTTCACACGCGGTGGCCTGACAGCAGGCTCGACGCGTTATTATTGGCTGAAGGCAGTCGACACCTCGGGCAACGCCTCCGCCTTCACCTCTGTCGCGTTCACCACGACCGCGATCGCCGGCACGGCCGACATCGCGGTCAACTCGATCGTGACCAATCACATGGCGGTCGGCTCTATCCTGGGCGACAGGATCGTCGTCGACTCTCTCGACGCTAACCGGCTCACGGCGACAAGCATTCTCGCTGACACGCTGGTTATTGGGGCAGGGGGCCCGCAACTCGGTTCGGTCGCTGACAACGCGCTGGTCGCGCGCAGCAGCAATCTATTGCCGATGGATAAATGGGTTGTGGGACCGGTCAGCACGACTGTCACACAGCCAGACTTCGATGCTGAATTTCCAGCTGCAGATTCGATCGCGCTCTTGCCGGGTCCCGACAGTGTGCCCGAACCCGTCTGGGTTTGCACCAACAACGCCGCACCGGGTGGTGGTTTCCTCAGTCGTGTCGGCACCGGGCAGGGCTTCGACGCCACCAAGACCTACGTCTACAGCGTCTATATCAAGCGCACCACTGATGCCGCCAGTGGCTTCCAGCTCGGGTTCGACCTCTCCGACACGTACGACGTTACGACCGGGGCATATAACCCGAACCCTATCGGGGCAGGGATCAGCACGGACCTGCTCCAAAAGGGCAAGTGGTACATCGCAGCTGCCGTTGTTTACGGTAGCGGGTTCTCTGGAACGATCACTCGCCTCTCAGGTATCTTTGACCCCGCCACCGGCGCAGCGGTCAGCCTCACAACGGCTGATTACACCCAGAAGAATGCTCCGGGCGGTACGCATCAAGCTTTGCGCGTGATCCATTACGGTGGATCCGGCGTCATGGCCGGGCTGCAGATTGCGCGCCCATGCATCGAAGAGCTCGGATCCGGATCGACGATCCTCGATACGATCAAAGGCCCAGGCGGCGGCGCTAACCTGTTCCCTGACGCCAGCTTTGAGACAGGTCTTCCGACCAAGGTAAACTACGCTGACGGTGGTGGTGTCAGCCTGACCCTCCAGACCACCGGCGGTGCGGTCGCGAGCCCGAATTTTGTTCGCGCCGATGCGGCTGGCGGGCACTACTTTTATTATCCTGGCTCAGCCTTCGTTGCTCAGTCCGATAAGGTGATGATCAGCGTCTGGCTAAAGGACAGCGGCGTTGCGGGTGTCGGCACCGGCGGGCCTCCTCCAGATAATCCATTTCCAGTTAGCTTTGGTCTGACGACGAACCTATCCACCCACAACATTTTTGCGGGCAGCGGTAAGCTCACGTTTCAACCCGCAACCGGTTCCGGGTGGACCCGCTTTAGCGGTGCCATCACTGGGCTCACACCGGGCACGACTTATTATGTTGAGCAACAGGTCGAGGGATCGGCCGGTCGGCGAATGGTCGACATGGACGCGATCATGGTCGAGCATGGCGGGGTCGCAAACGACTTCGCGCTGCGAACCTATGATCAGGTAGCGCCGCGCGTCAACGCTCAGCAGACATTGATCACGGCTGGCAAGATCTCGTTGACCGGCGCTACGCCGCTCTCGAGCTGGCTCTATGGTCCTGATCAATCGTTGTTTAACGGCGGCTTCATTGCCGCCAACTCGGTCGCGGCCAATGCTGTGGTCGTCGGGCTGCGCGGACTGCAGTTCGCCGGGCTCGAATTCGAAGCGAACCGCAGCACCGTTGGCAGCGCCACGGTCACTCCAAACACCATCGCCTGGACGGCTGGCACGATCAATTACATCAACGATGCCGGCGTTTCGACAACTGCGTCGATCAGTGCCGGCTCCGCGGCTTGGTCCTCCGGCACTATCTTCCTTTACTGGGTCAAGGGCGCGACAACGATCAGCAGCACGACAGTTGCTGCAACGGCCAACGCCGCGAACAACGTCAACCTCGGCACGTATCGCGGCGGCACTGATGCCACGATCACGATGGGTCGGACAATCATCGATGGTTCGGACATCACAACCGGGACGATCAACGCCTCGAAGCTCCTTGCTGGCTCGATCACCGCGGCTCAGATCTCATCGGTAGCAGGGATCACCGGCGGGCAAATCGCTGGTACGACCATCACCGGCGGCAACATTGTCACTGGCACGCTGCTCGGCTCGCATCTTGCGGCCAACACGATCACCAGCAACGAGTTGTCCACTGCTAATCTGATCACGCTCACTGCTCAAATTGGCAACGGCATCATCACCAATCTCAAGATCGGAACGGGCGCGGTCGACACGCTGAAGATCGCTGGAAACACGGTCACAGTGCCGACGATCATCACGTTTGGTGACATCTCGGTCCCTAACTCAGGCGCAGTCGTCACGATCGGCACCACCTCGAATGTTGTGGTGGGCGATGCGATAGGCGGCATGGCCCTTATCACCGTCTCCGGGCATTTCGACGGCACCGTCGACATCGATGCTGCCGTGCAAATTTATCTGGATATCAGCACGAACGGTGGTGCGTCCTTCAGCCTGGCTGTTAAGACTTGGCGTTGCGGTGCGCGCTCTACCGGCAGCTCCACTTATTCATTCGCCCCTTGGTCGGCCCAGTATCAGGTGGCGGGAGTTACACAAGTTGTCGCTCGCTTAAGGGCGGTGTCGATTGCGATGGGGCCGGGTGCCGGCCTTCGTGCTTCAGCCGTGCGCGAGCCCACGGTCGTCATCCTGGGAGGCAAGCGATGAACAACGAGCACCGAGCATTTTTCGACGCCGACGGCATTTGCCGAGCGGTTTGTCAGAACAGCGAGCCGCTTGGCGGCTTCCCATTCTTCGCTGTGGTGCCGCAAGGCACGCGACCGAACGACGTGTGGTTTAACCCGACGACCAAGGAACTAGTATTCTCGGAGGAGATCGAAGATCTTCCGACCGAAAAGGTCGTGCCTATTGGGCAGTCCTACGAGATCGATATTCCGGAGGATTGTGTCGCGCTCGTGGATGGCGAAGTGGCTACGTCCATCGACACATCTGTCCCACGACGAGTGCTGGTTGAGATCAAAGGATCACAGCGGGGACAGTTCATTCTCAACGTCAACTCATATGTGGAAAGTCGCCAAGCTGCCTATCCCGATGTTGGGGAGCAGCTTGGCGCTCTCTACGACGCGCTGAAAGATATCATTCCTGAGTCCGAATTCATCACGGTTCAGGAGGCGATCAAGGCTGCGTTCCCGAAGCCTTGAACCCTTCGAACGAGTGATTGTCGTTGAAGTATCTGATCATCTCTCCCGCAACGCCGGGCGCGGGGCGGTCGTCGATGAGATTACCCGTCTCACGGGCGTCCAATACGATTGCGCATGTAGCCATAGCGTGAGCCAGATGGTGGCCTGCGTTTTCTTCCGGGTCAAAGTCTTCTCCATCAAGATACTGTTGACAGTGACGGATCGCAGCCGCGATGTAGCCGCGCGCCTTGATGCGCTTCTCGCGCCAGTTGTACGGCCCGTATTTTGATGCACCACACTGCATCGCCACCGTCATATGGAGCAGAGCTGCGGAGGGCAGCAGGCTGATGTCGGGCTTCTTGGCACCGGCCACGTCCTTCGGGTTGGCGGGGTCTGCACTAATCTTGGCGCTTGCGATTTCCACGGTAGGAATCTCCTCATAAATTAAACCGCCCTCGACACGCTCTTCGCGAGGGGTAAGGCGATAGGCGACGTCGTCCTTGAGCGGGCAGGGGTGCAGCTGCGAGCATTCGTCCCCAGTTGCTTTTTCGAGACGACAAATATCTTGGCTGCAACGGCCCGTGGGGATGCCCCATTCTGCTGTCTCGACAGTCCCCATGTAGAACTCGCCCATCAGACCGCCACCTCCGCGCTGATCGTTGGGTGTGACTCGTACCCGACGAGCTCAATGTCCTCGAACATGATGTCGTCGATCTCGGTCTTCTCCGGATTGATGGCAATCGTCGGCGGCGCGAAACTGTCACGGCTGAGCTGCAGCTTAACCTGCTCCTGGTGGTTCAGGTAAATGTGCGTGTTGCCGCCCGTCCAAATGAATTCCCCAACGCCTAGGCCACAAACGTGGGCGACCATGTGGGTCAGCAGAGCGTAGCTGGCGATGTTGAACGGCACGCCGAGGAACACGTCGCATGACCGCTGGTAGAGCAGGCAGTTCAGCTTCTTGTCGGCGGTGACGTCGAACTGGAACAGCAGATGACAGGGCGGCAGCTTCATGTCCGGTAGCTCGGCCGGATTCCAAGCGGTCACTAGGTGACGCCGGCTGTCCGGATTCGTCCGAATGGATTTTATAACGTCGGCGATCTGATCAATCGTCGTGCCGTCATTGCCTCCAATGGAGCCATCGCGATCGAATGCGGGCCACGACCTCCACTGCGAACCGTACACCGGCCCCAGGTCACCCTCGGCGTCAGCCCACTCGTCCCAGATGTGAACGCCCTTTTCCTGGAGCGGCTTCACGTTCGTCGATCCGGAAAGGATCCAGAGCAGCTCCTCAACGATGCCCTTCCACCAGACCTTTTTCGTGGTCAGGAGCGGAAAGCCTTCCTCGAGATTGAAGCGCATCTGATGGCCGAAGATGGCGAGCGTTCCAACGCCCGTGCGATCGGTGCGGACCTCGCCCTCAGCCATGATCTTGCGCAGAAGGTGGTGATATTCATTGTCGGCGGAATTCATCAGATCATCTCCGGTTTGAAGTAATCCGGCCGCGGCACGACGCGGCGATTGGGAACGGACAGTAGGAATTTCCAGCTGCCGTCGCGGTGCTGCTGCATGTCGTGAGTGCCGGCCTCGTATGCGGCGCGAGCCGCTGCGATCGGCGGATCATCGTTGTCCCACCGTTGGTCCGACTTGATCTTGGCAACGATGAACGGGCGAAGGTCAGGACGACCCTCACCACCGTAACGCTCAACATGGTTGGCGAGGGCGTCGGGCGTGGCATCGATGACGTCCCAGACCGTCTCGATGTCGAAGCCCAGGTTCTTCGCAACTTTGAATGGGCTCCGGACCCGCCGGAACTCGGTAAGTATTTCTTCTGCGTGATCGGGGGTCATTAAACTACTCCTTGTCGGAGTGGCTTAGCCCGCGGGGATTCAGAGAAGCGAGGGTAGGGTCTGGAGTTACCGAGTCACTTCGTCGGAGGGTTGTGAGTTATACCATAACACTTCGGATCGCTTGTCGGATCGTAGAACTTGTTCGTCACAATCGTACCGGTCATATCGGCCACTTAAATGGGGGTGGGTTTGGAAATTCATAAAGACCAGGCTTGTCGGGACCGTACTTCGCACCATCGTTGCGAACGTATCCCCACATAATACCCCCGTATGCTGGGTCAGAGTCGGGCGTTTTGAACCGCTGCGGATCCTTCTCGGCAATTGCAAGGACAGCAGCCCAGCACGCAGGGCAGGGGAGCAGCCGACTGCCGGTCGTGATACATCCAACTGCATGCTGGAAATCGACAAGGGCAAAGTCGAGCCCGATCTTTTCGCCACAAAGCGATAGGCCTTCCTCGCCCTTGATGTGGTGCTGCCATTCTTCGAGCATGGTCATTTCCCCATCATCCGATCCCACGCTTCTTTGATCGCCAGCGCCGCGTCCTGTGGCGTGGCCTTTGGACCGAGAATGAACTCACCTTCGCGAGTGATCGTCAGCACCCCATCACCGAAGCCAAAGTTGTCAGCCACGATGTTGGCCGTACGGATTGATCCAGGTTCGAATCTGGCACCCGCTAGGTCGAACTCGTTACGAACATCGTCAATGGTGGCGTACGCAGGTTCGTCAGTCATCTCAACATGTGTCCCATTCTTTACGAACCAGATCGACTGATTCTCCTCACCCTCTTTCCTCTCAGGAAGAGGCGGCGGATTACGCGGCGAGGTCAAGGTCGATCTCCTGGTCGGCATTCTCAATCCGCTTATGCGAGATGAGGATGATCTGTTTCAACTGGTCCTTCAAATTCCCCAGCGCCTCGGCCGTGGCCTGAGCGTTGCCGTCGCGCATGTCACTGTCGATCTCGTCACCGATGAAGACCGGGAACACGCGGTTCACGAGCACCTGGCCCAGCGCCAGCCGAAGCGCCAAGTTCGCAATGGTGGCACCCGCGCCTGACAGAGTGCTCACGTCCTGAGCGTTGACGAAGATGTTCATATCCTCGTCGACAGCGACGTGCGTGTAAGCACCCAGCGTCATCTGCGCCATCAGGGCTGAGGCCACGCGGCTGAGAGAAGGGGCGAGATAGGCCTTGAGCGTACGTCGCGCCTCAACGAGGCCCTTGGCGCCGGCGGTGAACCCGTCGGCTCGGGTTTGCTTTTCCCCAATCTCCGCAGTTAGTGCGTCGAATCGGGCTCTATTCTCCGCATAAGACTCGAGCTGGGTCTCATACACCCGGGCGGCAACGAACTCAGCGTCAAGATGAGCCACCGTGCGCTTCGGTGCCTTCAAGGCTGTAAGAGCCTGCTGAGCATCCTTACCTTTGGCGCGGCGCATCTCATACTGCTCAAGCTCAGATCGATAGATGGCCCACCGGGTGTTGATCTCCCGACCCATTGTCAGCTCGGAAGAGCGATCTGGGAGCGGTGCTCCAAGATCGGCCAATTGATCGGCCAACTTAGCTCGGTCATTAGCACGCACGATGGCAGTGTGTGCGGCCTGCAGTTCCTTGTGAGGGATTCTCGCCCCGGTTGGTTCTAAAAGCTCCATCCGCCACTGGGTGTGCCTATCTTCCTGGACCCGGATCTCATCTCGGGAGATCGGTGGATCCGGCAGGGCTCGGACAGCTTCAACATCAACATCAAACTGGGGATTGAACTCATGGTTGCATTTAGGGCAGGTAACACTGCGTTCAGCGTCAGCCTTCTGTACCCACAATCGAGCCCATGCCGTCAGCTCCGCTGGTGAGTGTTCCGGGCGCGGTCCACGCCGTGCTACTTCGTTATCATACTGCACCCAAGCTTCCGCCGCCTTGATCTCTTCGGCGGTGTAGGTGGTGACCGGGATGGCCTCGACCTGCCGCGCGAGCTCGCGCCGCCGGGTTTCAGTGTCCAGACGATTGCGCTCATGCTGCTCTAGGGCGGCGATATCAACCTCGGCATCCACCGGTTGCGGCGGCTCATTGCCTACTGCATTGATGATACGCTGCAGCCCGTCACGCTCGATCTCATATGCCTTGGCAACGGCAAGATCCAAAGCAACCTTAGTTGAGTTTCGATATGAAACTGGTTTGTCCGGCTTGACAGGCACAACAAGCGCCTGCGCTAAGCCGTCGGCCTCACGTCTTAGCCCCTTGGCTTCCTCGCGGCATGCCTTTTCGACTGCTTCCTGCGACGTGAGACCGACGACTTCATCAATGAGTTGCTTACGACCGGCCGGCGTCAGCCGGGTAAGGCGCTCGCTTTCCTTCTGATTGCACGCGCATGCGATGTCGAAGACATCGAGGCCGAAGCCGAGGATCTGAATGATGCGCTTGTTCACGGCGTCGGCGCCGACAGCCAGAACTTCTGTCTCTCCAGCTTCAAAACCGAGGTACAGGATTTCCTTCTGGTGCGTGCGAGTGACTTGATAGCCTTGTCCGCCAACCTCAAAGCTCATGATCATCGATAGAGATCGATAGTCGGCAGCAGGGCCCCGCAGGGCCTTCTTCCCGAACAGCCCATAGCGAATCATCTCGATTGTGCCGAGGCTTTTGCCTGACCAGTTCTCGCCGGTGACCGCGGTTATCCCCGGTTGAAAGCTATAGTCGCCAGAGAAACTGAGCCCGTTGCTAGGAAATGTAACGGCGTACTTAAGGTGCTTGATCATCAGATACTCCTGAGAGTCGCCTTGGAATGTCGCAACCAACTTGCGGCAACAGACCAGGTAATTTGCTATGAATGTCCTTCAGCTCCAGACGTCGCTTCAGGAGCTGGGATGCTACATGGGTCCGCTTGACGGTAAGCCTGGTCAGCTCACCAAAGATGCCATCTTCGCAGCCCTCACCAATGGTCCGGACTATCTGCTCGAGGTGGCTGATGCGGAGGAAGCGGCCCGCGAGCTTCGCGTCGACACGGCCAGTGTGTGGACATTGTATGACACGGAGAGCTCGGGTCAGTCGTTCATCGAGGGTCGACCCGCCATTTTATTCGAGCCGCATCGGTTCAGCCGGGCAACCGGCCATCGCTACGATGCGAGCAATCCACGTATCTCATATCGTAACTGGGACCGGTCGAAATATCCTCGCAGCCAACAGGCGCGCTATGACCAGCTAGTCGAAGCTGTCTGTCTGGACGTCGATGCCGGCTTTGCGTCCTGCTCGTACGGTGGGTTTCAGATCCTCGGAGAGAACTTCAAACGGTGTGACGCCGTATCACCGTGGGCATTCGCGTGGCGGCAAGCCCAGACCGAAGCCGACCAGCTCTACGCCTTTATCAAATTCGTTTCATCGGACGCGGTCCTCCTGAAGGCCATCCGTGCGAAGGATTGGGACAAGGTCGCCGAGCGTTACAACGGCACCGGCTGGCGGCTGAACGATTACGGCAACAAGCTGCGACACAATTACGCCAAAAGGCTCAGACCATGAGCGAAAAGAACCATATCGGGTGGACCGTCTGGGCCATCATCCTATTCGCGCCAGTCATCGCGGCCATCCTCATCTGGCAGTTGTTCGGACTAACGCCCTCGCATTGGTGCGGTGTCCAGATCGGATCTGCCAAAGCAGCTGGCCTACGACCAGAGGATTGCTCCAGTATTCTGAGCGCCATTCTCGCGATTAAGGACCACACTATCATTGGCCTGCTGCTGGTGCTTGGCCTGTCCTGTCCTACATCGCCATCGTTGTGACCGCGGTTAAAGCCAACGTTCAATTCACAGGCCCCGGTGGCATCGGCGGCAAGATCGGCTCAGATTCCGAGACTCATATCGAGGGTGATGTCACCCTATCGGAGACATCTAAATGAGTGCCCTGGAACTTGTCAGCCCGTGGGTCACCGCCCTTAAATGGGCCAAGCGCCTGTGGTTCTTGATACCACTGCTCGCGGTCTCGTGCCTCTATGTCGTAACCAAGTATCAGCGTGACGAAGCTATCGTGCAGCGTGACGTGCTGATCGTGTGGCAAAAGGACGTCACCGAGGCTGTCAGCGCGGCCACGGTACCTGACGGAAAGATGCTCAAGCCGGCACAGGTCAAAGGCGCACTTGCTGGTCTGGTGCGAGATCGTACCAACGCACGCGCGGCGTTGAAGTCAATCAGCAAGGAAACCCTCGCTGCGAAGGCCCGTGCCAACCAGGCTGACGCCGCTCTGGTGCGTGTTCAGAGCGAGAACACGAAGAAGTTCGCCGCGGCGCAGCGTACGATCGCCGAGCTTGAACACCGGAAATCGACAGGCATCCCGGCCAAGGACCAGGGTCTAATCGAAGAAGATAGCAAGCAGGCGTGGAAGGGCTGGAAATGAGATACCTCCTTATCCTCCTGGTCCTGCTCTCCGCATGTGCTGAGAAGGCGCGTCCCGTCGAGACCGTTACGCAGATCGTCTACGTTAGTAAGCCTGTGGCCTGCCCACCAGCGGAGGAACGTGAGCGTCTACGCAAGCTGCGTCCTGAGGCCCTGCGCAATCAACCGATGCCGCCCACCGCGGTGGAACGGAACGCGAAAGCCCAGGCTCAGTTGGGCAAGTACGAAGCTGAAGGGGGCTATTCGGACCAAGTGGAGGCGGCTCTTGACCGATGCCAGAACCCCTGATGGAAGGTCTCGGCGAACTCTTCAAAGTCTTCCAGGGACTGGGCGTGGACGGGGCCGTAATCATGGCCCTGCTGATCGTCATTTACCTGATGTATCGCCTGATCATTCACCTCTTGAAGGCGCTCGCAACCAAGGACGCGAGCGACCGTACTACGACGGAAGCGCTTGTCGAAGTGGTGCGGAATTCGACGGCGTCCCATATGAGCGTGGCGGTGGCCCTTTCGCGTATCGAGAGCGCCCTGAACTTGCCGTCCATTCCAACAGAGACGGGACCATGAACCTTCGCCTCTTCGGGTATCTCTACGGACTGCTCTATCCACCGCGGTGCTCCACACGGGATGACGCTTTGCTGCAAGCACTCAACGATAATACGGTTGCCCGTCGGGATGTTGTTGAAAAAGCGGAGAATGTTAGCCGCGCGCTCAGCAACATCGGTGCTGCGAGCAAGGGAATTTTTGCATGAGTGATCTGCTCAAAGCCTTCTTCTTCGCCCATTACTGGGCTTGGGCTTTGATCTGGGCTCATGTGCTGGTGTACTTCGGCCGCTTCGCGCGTCATTCCTGGCGTGAAAGCGGAGGCGCATGGCACAAGTTGCCCCGCGAGTTGCACGATCTTCTTTGCTGGATCGTCACACCAGCATGGCTCGATGTGAAAGCTGTCCTTCTCTGTCGATCCTTGCCGATCGAGGCAATCAGCCCCTATCGATACGACAAGTCTCATCGACTCGCTCTGTTCGTGTCGATGTCATCGCTTGGCTATGTCTTTATGGGCACGGTGTTCGCGACCCTAAATCGAGCTTCGCAAAGCACGACAGACCTGGCGCTGAACATCACGTTCGTTACGTTGGCGTGCCTTGCCGGTCTGGGTCACCTGCTCACGCCTCTTGAGTCGAACCCTCGACGCTGGCGTTGGTTTGTGCTTTCGATCTTGGCTTGGTATCCCGCCGCGACCACGGCTTATTGGTTGTACCTGCAGATGTAATTTGTCGAACCTTGGGTCTGAGGTTCGGCAAATAATTTGAAATAAGCACGCTATATCAATATGTTAGATGAGGTAATGGCTCCCCGGGACGGATTCGAACCATCGACCAACCGGTTAACAGCCGGTTGCTCTACCGCTGAGCTACCGGGGAGCAGCCTCGCAAGGCGAGGCGCGCCTATAGCAGCAAGGATTTTTGACTGGCAAGCGCCGCGCCCAAACTAGACGGCGAATTGCTCCATCGCGATGCGCTCGTCGAGTGCATGCTCCGGATCGAACAGCAGGGTGAGAGCGGTCGACCGGTCGACCGAGACCTCGACCGTCGATACGTCCCGTACCTCGGTCTGGTCGGCGACCGCCGATACCGGCCGCTTGAGCGGGTCGAGGATCCTGAAGCCGATCGTCAGCTCGTCGGGTATCAGCGCTCCGCGCCATCGCCGCGGCCTGAACGGGCTGATCGGGGTCAGCGCGATCATCTTCGACCCCAGCGGCAGGATCGGGCCTTGCGCGGACAGATTATAGGCGGTCGACCCGGCCGGCGTCGCGGCGAGCACCCCGTCGCAGGCGAGTTCGGGGAGCACGACGCGGTCGCTCACCGAAATTTCGATCATCGCGGTCTGCCTGGTTTCGCGCAGCAGCGACACTTCGTTGAGCGCGAAGGTCCTCGATTGCTCGCCGCCGACGGTGGTTGCCAGCATGACGAGCGGCGGTACCGAGAAGGATTTGGCACGCGCCAGCCGCTCGGGCAATGCGTCTATCCGCCAGTCGTTCATCAGGAAGCCGACCGTTCCGCGGTTCATTCCGAACACCGGGCACAGCCGCTTCCTGTCGAGCATCTCGTGGAGGGTCTGGAGCAGAAACCCGTCGCCGCCCAACGCAACGACGAGCTGGGCGTCTTCGAGCGCGACGAAGCCATAGCGTTCACGCAAGTCCGCCTCGGCAGCCTGGGCCGCCTCGGCATTGGATGCGACCAGCGCCGTCGGTATGTCCAACCGTTCCACCATCCACGTCCTGCTACGGTCAAAAGCTGCTTCCGACAACGGCTGTCATCCATGTGAGAAGGAACGGCCTGTCCCACACCTTCACCGAAAGGATTTGGCGGCTAGAATCGCCCCAGCTAGACCTTGCACGAGGATGACAGCACTGGCCCAAGATAAGATGATGAAGAGCGGAGGCGGACGCACGCCTTTGTTCATTCTGTCCTTTCGTCATCGCGACGAGCTGAACACTATTGCCGAGCGCTCCGGCTGGCAGCCGATCTCCGCGCGGCGCTCGACGGGGGTCGAAGCGCGCTTCCTCAAATCGGGGTCTTCGGTAGTCGTGATCGACGCTCGCGACGCCGCCGACGAAGCCCGCCAGGCCGTCCGCCTGCTTTCCGATACTGTCGAGGCCAACGCCGCCGCGCTCCTGATCCTCGTTCCCGGCGAGCAAAGCGATGCGATCGCCGGCTTTTTCCATGATGGCGCGACCCATTTCCTGTCGGCGCCTTTCAGCGATGCCGAGCTTGTCCAGGCGATACGATTTGCCGAGCGTCACAGCCATCGGGCCGGCGGCAAACCGAATCCGCAGGGCAGGAGCGGCGAGGGCAGCGCCGATGGCGGCTCCTGGCGCTGGCGCCCGGGATCGCGCACCGTCGAACTCAGTCCGACGCTGGCGCGCAAGGCGGGTCTGGGCGAGCATAAGGGCAGGCGCGTGCCGCTGATGGAATTGCTCCGCAAGCTCGACTCGGAGGGCCGCAAGGCGGCGCGAATCGCGGTGGATCGCCTGCTCGAGACGGGCCAGTCCACCGCCTTTGCGCATCAGGATGTCGAGGGAGGTGCGCGGCTTGCACACCATCTGCGGGTAGATGATGCATCGAGTGAGATCGTCGGTCGAACCGAGATGATTGGCTCGTCCGATGCGCCAGCGTTCGATTCGCGCGACCCGCTGACTGGAGTCCGCGACGCGCGGGCCGCGCGGGCCTGGATCCACCATCAGATCGGCCAATCGACCGAGGAATCCCCGTCGATCGTTGCGCTGTTGCTGGCGGTGAACCGCTTCGATGCGATCAACGCCGCGTTCGGAAGATCGACCGGGGATGCAGTCCTGCAAGGTGTGGCGCGAAGGATCGAGCGCCTGGTCGATGCCGACAATGTCCGGCGCATGGTGGCGCGGCTGGCCGGCGCCCAGTTCATCATCCTGCTCGGTGCGCCGACCAGCCTCAGCGAGGGGCGGTTTCTGGCGGGGCAGCTGGTCGAGGCGATCGATCGTCCGTTCGTATCGGGTGACCATGTCATAACGCTCGGCTCGCGTGTCGGCGTGGTCGCTGCGTCCGAGGATGAAGACGGCGCCAGCCTGCTGCGCCGGGGCAGCAAGGCGCTGGTCGAGGCGAAGGCCGGGAAATCCGATCCGATCCACGTGTCCGATGCCGGCAGCCAGAGCGAGAGCGCGCGCGGCGACCAGCTCGAAGTCGATTTGCGCCGCGCCCTCGATACCGACGAAATCGAGATCGTGTTCCAGCCGCAGGTCTCGGTCACCAGCGGCCTGATCGTCGGAGTCGAGGCGCTCGCCCGGTGGCCTCACCCCGCTTATGGCGAGCTTGGCGCGACGACATTGTTCAGCGTTGCCGAACGTTCCGACTATCTGGTGCAGCTTTCGGACCATGTGCAGCGCAAGGCACTGGCAGCCGCGGCACGCTGGCCGTCGAGTCTGGCCGACATCCGCCTCGCCATCAACATCACCGCCGCCGATATCGCCCGCCCGGGGTTCAGCGAGCAATTCATCGACCTGATCGCGGCAAGCGGATTCGATCGCGGCCGGCTGACGGTCGAGGTCACCGAAGGCAGCCTGATCGAGGATCTCAACGGCGCGGCGACATTGCTTGCGCGCCTGCGCGAAGCGGGGCTTCGAATCGCGATCGACGATTTCGGCACCGGCTATTCGAGCCTGGCTTACCTCAAGGCGTTCCCGCTCGACTATCTCAAGATCGACAAAAGGCTTTGCGAGGACATAACCGGTTCGCCGCGCGACCGGATCGTCGTGCGAAGCGTGATCGACATGGCGCGCTCGCTCGGCCTCGACGTCATCGCCGAGGGCGTGGAGAGCCAGGAACAGCTCGACCTCCTCGCGAAGGAAGGCTGCACGCTCTACCAGGGGTTCCTGTGCTCGAAGCCGGTAGACGTTGTGGAACTGGCTCGGCTGGTCGAAGCAACCCGACGCTAGGCCGCTGCGGGCAGGATTTTCGCCAGCCCTCGCGACAGTTGCAGCGCTCCGTTGATCCGCGATTTGGGATCCGGCCAATCGCGCATGATGACGAGCTTGCTGTCGGGCCGCAGCTTGGCCGAGCCTTTCAGATGCTGGACATAGGCGATCAGCCCGTCGAGGTCCGGGAAATGGTCGTTTTGGAAATGGACCAGCGCGCCCTTGGTACCGACGTCGAGCTTGCTGATGTGCGCCTTGCGGCAGTTCAGCTTGATCTCGATGATCTTCAGGAGGTTGTCGGTTGCGACCGGGAGCTTGCCGAACCGGTCGATCAGCTCGGCCGCAAATGATTCGATCTCCGCGACATTCTCGAGGTCGTTGATCCTGCGGTACAGGCCCATGCGAAGGTCGAGGTCGGGGACATAGGCCTCGGGCAGCATGATTGGTGCATCGACCGTGATTTGCGGCGAGAATTCCTCGTCGCGCGGCGCGATCCCGGCGTCGCCGGCGCGGGCTTCGAGGATCGCGTCCTCGAGCATCGCCTGGTAAAGCTCGAAGCCGACTTCCTTGATATGTCCCGATTGCTCGTCGCCGAGCAGATTGCCAGCGCCCCGGATGTCGAGATCGTGGCTGGCGAGCTGGAATCCGGCGCCGAGCGATTCGAGATTGGCGAGCACCTGCAACCTTTTGTCCGCGGCCTCTGACACCGTCCGCGTCGCCGGGGTGATGAAATAGGCATAAGCGCGCGTCTTGGCACGGCCGACGCGTCCGCGAAGCTGGTAAAGCTGGGCGAGGCCGAAGCGGTCGGCGCGGTGCACGATCAAGGTATTGGCGCTTGGTATGTCCAGCCCGCTCTCGATGATCGTCGTTGAGACCAGCACGTCATATTTGCGGTCGTAGAAGGCCGACATGCGCTCCTCGACAGCGGTCGCTGCCATCTGCCCATGCGCGGTGATCGAGGTGACTTCGGGTACTTCCTTGCGAAGATATTCCTCGATCTCGGGGAGATCGGCGACCCGCGGAACCACGACAAAGCTCTGCCCGCCGCGATAATGCTCGCGCAGCAATGCCTCGCGCACGACCACCGGGTCCCACGGCATGACATAGGTACGGACGGCGAGCCGGTCGACGGGAGGAGTCTGGATAACCGACAGCTCGCGAAGCCCCGACATCGCCATTTGCAGCGTGCGCGGGATCGGCGTCGCGGTCAGCGTCAACACGTGCACATCGGCCTTCATCGCTTTCAGCCGTTCCTTGTGGGTAACACCGAAGCGCTGTTCCTCGTCGACGATGACGAGCCCGAGATTCTTGAACTCGACCGACTTGGCGAGCAGCGCGTGTGTGCCGATGACGATGTCGATCTTGCCAGCGGCAAGTCCTTCGCGAGTCTCCTTTGCTTCCGCCGCCTGTACCAGGCGCGACAGGCGTCCGATCTCGATCGGAAAGCCGTGGAAGCGTTCCTTGAAGGTAGTGAAATGCTGGCGCGCGAGCAATGTGGTCGGGGCGACCACCGCGACCTGCATTCCCGCCATCGCCGCGACGAACGCCGCGCGCAGCGCGACTTCGGTCTTGCCGAAGCCGACGTCGCCGCAGACGAGGCGGTCCATCGGCTTTCCCGCGCCAAGATCGGCGACGACATCGTCGATCGCGCGATCCTGATCCTCGGTCTCTTCATAGGGAAAGCGGTCGGCAAAGGCGGCGAAGCCGGTGTCGGGCTCCGCGATTGGCGCGGGACGAAGCGCGCGCGCGGCCGCTGTCTTGATCAGCTCGCCGGCGATCGCGCGGATCCGCTCTTTCATCCGCGACTTGCGCCGCTGCCAGCCTTCGCCGCCGAGCTTGTCGAGCGTGACGCCGTCGCTGTCGCTGCCGTAGCGCGACAATATGTCGATATTCTCGACCGGAACGTAGAGCTTGTCGCCGCCCAGATATTCGAGAGCGACGCAGTCGTGCGGCGACTTGCCGACCGGTATCTGGGTCAACCCTTCGTAGCGGCCGATGCCATGTTCGGCATGCACGACGAGATCGCCGGGGCTGAGCGTCGCGAGCTCGTTGAGGAACGCGTCCTGGCTCTTCCTGCGTTTCCGGCGCACCAGTCGGTCGCCGAGCATGTCCTGCTCGGTGAGCAATGCGATCTCGGGCGTGGTGAAGCCGTGATCGAGCGGGAGGACGGTGAGCGTTGCTGAAAACTTCGCCGCCAGGCCGAGCGCATTTTGCCAGCTGTCCGCCTCGGCGGCGCGCTTCAGGCCATGGTCTTCGAGCAGGCCCTTCAGCCGGTCGCGCGCGCCGGCCGAATAGCTCGCAAGAATGATCTTGTGGCCGTTGCGGTGCAGCGCGTCGATATGCGCGACGATCGCCTCGTAGATATTGCCGCCCTGCGAACGCTCGGGCGCGAAGTCGCGCGCTGCATCGACGCCCAAGTCGACGACATGCGTGCTTTCGGGTTCGTGGAAGGTGCTGGTGAGATGGATCGGACGATCCGCGATCAGCGCGTCCCACTCCTCGCGGCTAAGATAGAGGCTTTCCGGATCGAGTGGGCGGTAGCTTCCGGGGTCGGCGGACAACGCCCGCGTGCGGTTCTGGTGATAGTCGGCGATCGCTTCGAAGCGCGCATCGGCGGCGCCGGCTCCGCCCGACTCGCGGACAAAGATGTCGTCGGACTCGAGATGGTCGAACAATGTGGCAAGCTTGTCCTCGAACAGGGGCAGCCAATGGTCGAGACCTGAAAGCCTGCGTCCTTCGGACACCGCCTGGTAGATCGGGTCGCCGGTCGCGGTCGCCCCGAACAGCTCGCGATATCGCGTCCGGAATCGCTTGATGCTTTCATCGTCCAGCAGTGTCTCTGATGCCGGTAGCAAAGTGAACCCGTCGACCTTGCCGGTAGTGCGCTGATTGGCTGGATCGAACCGCCGGACGCTCTCGATCTCGTCGCCGAAGAAATCGAGCCTGAGGCCTTCGCTCTCGCCCGAGGGAAACAGGTCCACGATTCCGCCGCGCACCGCGAACTCGCCGGGGTCGGCCACCGTGTCGGTGCGCATATAGCCATTGGCGCGCAGCAATTCGCCAAGCGCATCCAGAGCGATCCGCTCGCCGGGCGCGAGCCGCGCCACGAGCTGGCGGATTCGAAACGGCGTCAGCGTGCGCTGGGTGGCGGCGTTGATCGTCGTGACGATGAGCTGGGATGCCTTGCTGGGCGCCTGAAGCGCGTGCAGCGTGGCCAGGCGCTCGGCGGTTGCGCGCAGCGATGGCGAGCTGCGGTCGTAGGGAAGGCAATCCCAGGCCGGGAAGCACAGCACGTCGAGTTCGGGTGCGAAGAAGCGTGCGGCGTCCGCAAGGTGGCGCATCTCTGCTTCGTCGGGCGCGATGAACACCGCGCGGCCCTTCGCTGCGCGGGCAAGGTCGGATGCAAGCCAGGGCAGGAATCCGGTCGGGATTCCGGACAATGTCAGCGGCTCTCGCGCAGAGAGTATCCGTTGCAGGGCGCCCGATCTTTCTGCCTTGGCGGCGTCGGTTCGGCTGATCATGACCGTGTCGCTCATTCGGGATGCTTGATGTAATCGAGCGCCTGCAATGCGCGCATCAGCTCGCCCTCGAAGCGTGCCGGCGGCGGTTGACGTCCGATCGCCCAGGCCATGATATCGACATCCTGTTCCTCGAGCAGCTCTTCATACCAGGTGATCTGCGCATCGTTCCACCCGGCGGCATGGCGATCGGCAAATCCGCCGATCAGCATGTCGGCCTCCTTGGTGCCGCGATGCCAGGCACGAAAATGCAGTCGTTTGAGGCGGTCGGCGCGGTCCATATTTCCCCGATTGATCGGCATGCGATTTTGGCCGGCGGGCGCTGGTGATGCCTGCCGGAAAAGGATATCAACCCGCTATCTAGGTATGCGGCCCGACATTCTCAATCCGCTCTTCGCCGAAGTGGAGGTGCTGAAGGGCATCGGACCGGCGCTCGCAAGGCCGCTGAAGCGGCTTGGGCTGGAGCGCGTTGTCGACATCGCCTTCCATCTGCCGGTCGGCTGGATCGACCGGGTACGTGTCGACCGGATCGACCACGCCGACGCCGGGCGGATCATCAGCATCGAGGTAACGCCGGTCGAACGTCGCGAAGGCAGGGGCCGCAGCCCCCATCGAGTCCTTGTTAAAGACCGCGCCGGCGTGACTTTCACCCTGGTCTATTTCAACAATCCGGGATGGGCGAAGAAACAGCTTCCGCTGGGTGAGCCGAAGCTGATCTCCGGCAAGCTCGAAAGCTACGGCCAGGAGCTTCAGATCGTTCACCCCGATCATGTTCTCGCGCCGGCCGACGGCGCTACGCTTCCCGCGCGCGAGCCGGTCTATGCTCTGTCCGAAGGGCTGACCAACAACCGGCTCGGGCAGCTCGCCGCGCAGGCGCTGGCTCGGGCGCCTGATCTGAAGGAATGGATCGAGCCAAGCCTGCTTGCCGCACGTGGATGGCCGGGCTGGAACCAAGCGCTGCACGCGGCCCATGGCGACCCGGCACAAGCTCCGGCACGCGAGCGGCTCGCTTATGACGAGATATTCGCCAACCAGCTCGCATTGATGCTGGTGCGCGCGTCGTCGCGCCGCCGCAAAGGCACGCCGCTCGCAGGCGACGGAAGGCTGCGCGACCAGCTCCGGCTTCCTTATACGCCGACCGGCGCGCAGGCACGCGCGATCGGCGAGATCGAAGGCGACCTGCAGCAACAAATGCCGATGCTCCGCCTTCTCCAGGGCGATGTCGGGTCGGGCAAGACCCTCGTCGCGCTGATGGCGTTGCTGATAGCCGTCGAGGCCGGCGCTCAGGGTGCGCTATTGGCACCCACCGAGATCTTGGCGCGGCAGCATTACGCCAATCTCTCCGGGATGCTGGCCGGCCTGCCGCTCAACCTGGCCATCCTGACCGGGCGCGAGAAAGGCAGGGCGCGCGAGTCGGTCTTGATGGGGCTCGCCGACGGTTCGATCGATATTCTGATCGGCACGCATGCGATCTTCCAGGGGGCGGTGCAATATCGCCGCCTCGGCCTTGCCGTCGTCGATGAGCAGCATCGCTTCGGCGTGGCGCAGCGCATGATGCTGACCCAGAAGGCCGAGCGGCCGCCGCATCTGCTGGTGATGACGGCAACGCCGATCCCGCGCACGCTCACGCTGACTCATTATGGCGAGATGGATGTCAGCCGCCTCGACGAAATGCCGCCCGGTCGCAAGCCGATCGAGACCCGCGTCCTCAGCTGCGATCGCCTCGAAGAAGTGATCGAGGCGCTTGGCCGGCATCTGGCCGGCGGCCACCAGGCTTATTGGGTCTGCCCGCTCGTCGAAGAGAATGAAGCGCTCGACCAGGCCGCTGCCGAAGAGCGGGCTCGATTGCTCGCGCAGCGGCTCGACGTTCGGGTCGGCCTTGTCCACGGCCGGATGAAAGGGCCGGAACGCGACACGGTCATGAACGCGTTTCAGGCCGGTGAGATCGCGGTCCTGGTCGCGACGACGGTGATCGAGGTCGGCGTCGACGTTGCCAACGCGAGCCTGATGATCGTCGAGGGCGCCGACCGCTTCGGCCTCGCACAGCTCCACCAGCTTCGCGGCCGCGTCGGGCGGGGAGATCAGCATTCGATATGTCTGCTGCTGCGCTCGAACGCGCTGAGCGAGACTGCCCGCGCGCGCCTCACGCTGATGCGCGAAACCAATGACGGCTTCCGGATCGCCGAGGAGGATCTGCGGCTGCGCGGCGCCGGCGAAATCCTCGGCACGCGTCAGTCGGGCGATGCGCAATTCCGGCTCGCCAGTCCCGAGCAGATAGACAGCCTGATCAGGACCGCAACCGACGACGCGCGTCTGCTGGTCGATCGCGACGGTGGCCTCGACGGCGAGCGCGGGCAGGCGGCGCGGATCCTGCTCTATCTGATGGAACGCGATGCGGCGGTGGGGCTGCTGCGCGGCGGCTAGTCGGAGCCGACCATCAGTCCGTGTTTCTTGGCGCCGAAGCTCACCTTGTCGCCGGGCCGCACGATGAAGCCAGGGTCCGACACCTTCTCGTCATTGACCCGGATCGCGCCCTCATCGAGCTTGCGACGCGCTTCCTTGTTGGAATTGGCAAAGCCCAATTGGGTATTGGCCTGGACGATGTTGATGCCCTCGGCGGGGATGGACAGCGTCGGCAATCCGGCGCCGATCGCACCCTGCTCGAACGTATCGCGCGCGGTGTCCGCAGCGCGCTGCGCCTCGTCTTTGCCATGCGCCAGCGCCGTAGCCTCGTCCGCAAGGACTTTCTTGGCCTCGTTTATCTCGCTTCCCGGCAAGGATTCGAGCCGGACGACTTCATCTAGCGGAAGATCGGTAAACAGCCGCAGGAAGCGGCCGACGTCACCATCCTGCGTATTCCGCCAATATTGCCAATAGTCATAAGGCTTGAGCTGGTCGGCGTTGAGCCACACCGCGCCGGCGGCGGTCTTGCCCATCTTGGCGCCGTCGGCGGTCGTGACCAGCGGGGTCGTGACGCCATAGAGCTGCGTTCCATCGATCCGCCGCGTCAGCTCGATGCCGTTGACGATATTGCCCCATTGGTCGGAGCCGCCGAGCTGCAGCCGGCAATCGACGCGGCGCGAAAGCTCCAGGAAATCATAGGCCTGGAGGATCATATAATTGAATTCGAGGAAGGTGAGCGGCTGTTCGCGCTCGAGCCGCATCCGCACCGAATCGAAGGTCAGCATGCGGTTGATCGTGAAATGCCGGCCGACGTCGCGCAGGAACGGGATATATTCGAGCGACCCGAGCCAATCGTCATTGTCGACCATGATCGCGTCGGTCGGTCCATCGCCGAAGGTCAGGAACTGTTCGAATATCCTGCGGATCGAAGCGATATTTCCCTTGATCGCGGCATCGTCGAGCAACTTGCGGCTCTCGTCCTTGCCCGAAGGGTCGCCGACCTTGGTCGTACCGCCGCCCATGACGACGATCGGCTTGTGGCCGGACTGCTGAAGGCGGCGCAGCATCATGATCTGGACCAGGCTGCCGACGTGCAGCGACGGCGCGGTCGCGTCGAAGCCGATATAGCCGGGCACGACCTGCTTGGCGGCAAGCGCGTCCAGCCCATCCGGATCGGTGACCTGATGGATATATCCGCGGCTCGAGAGAAGGCGCAGCAGCTCGGAGCGATAGTCGGTCATCGCGGCGCGGTTATCATGCAGTCGAAGGATTGAACAGGCCGCGGCCCGTCGCGGATGTCAGTAGATGCCGCGCGCCTGCTGGCGGGATTCGAGCAGGTCCCACAGGCCGCGATGCTGGAGCGCGATCTGGTCGGCACCGAACAGCATCGCGCGGCGGACGGGCGATCCGCCCTCGACATTGTCGGCGAGCGTGCGGACCGCTTCGATGTCCATGAGGCGGTGGCTCGGAGGATCGATCCCGAAACGTGCGGCGGCAATATTGAGCACCGGCCGGATCGCGCTCCAATCGACGACCAGCGCCATCGCGGCACCCAACGCGCAACCCGCGCGCTCCGACTGGGCCAGCATTTCAATGGCGTGGCGTTGCGCGCGGAGGACGGCGTCATTGTTGTTGGCGCCCGGCGTGCTGGGCAGCGGACCCGCAGCGACGGCAAGCTTGGTCAGGAAAGCGCGTTCCGCACCGAACCCTTCGATCGCGACGTTGAACCAGGCACGCGCAAGCGGATCGACGGTGCGATTGGCGGCGTGGTCGATGACGCCCGGATAGCGGCCGTGCAGAACGCAGAGAAAGTGGATGGCATCGGCCTGGTTACGGCTCGCATAGGAGGTCTTGAGCAGTTCCTCGCTACGCAGATAGGGGTGCGAGGCGCTGCCATTGTCGTTCACACAGGCAAAAAGCAGCCCGCTGGCTTGGCTTGCCCTGGCTCTTTCTACCGCTGATGAAGCCATGGATGCCCCTCCGACGCACTGCAAGACGCAGTCCTAAAGGGAAGGGTCCTAACGCAGTCGCGTAAAAACGAAGTTTACGCCGCGTTAGGCAATTGATGAGGATTGCTGTATTTCTGGTTAAGCAAATTGCAGCAATTGCTCAGGGACGCGCTTGACTCACTGGTCGAGGAAGCTGCGCATCTTGCGGCTGCGCGACGGGTGCTTCAGCTTGCGGAGCGCCTTGGCCTCGATCTGCCGGATGCGCTCGCGCGTGACCGAGAATTGCTGGCCGACTTCCTCGAGCGTGTGATCGGTATTCATGCCGATCCCGAAGCGCATGCGCAGCACACGCTCCTCGCGCGGCGTCAGCGACGCCAGCACACGAGTCACGGTTTCCTTGAGGTTCGCCTGGATCGCCGCGTCCACGGGGATCACCGCATTCTTGTCCTCGATGAAGTCGCCGAGATGGCTGTCCTCTTCATCGCCGATCGGCGTCTCGAGGCTGATCGGTTCCTTGGCGATCTTCATCACCTTGCGGACCTTTTCGAGCGGCATCGAGAGCCGCTCGGCCAGTTCTTCGGGCGTCGGCTCGCGGCCGATCTCGTGCAGGATCTGGCGGCTCGTGCGCACCAGTTTGTTGATCGTCTCGATCATGTGCACCGGAATGCGGATCGTGCGCGCCTGATCGGCGATCGAGCGCGTGATCGCCTGCCTGATCCACCAGGTCGCATAGGTCGAGAATTTGTAGCCGCGGCGATATTCGAACTTATCGACCGCCTTCATCAGGCCGATATTGCCCTCCTGGATCAGATCCAGGAACTGCAGACCGCGGTTGGTATATTTCTTGGCGATCGAGATCACGAGACGCAGATTGGCCTCGACCATCTCCTTCTTGGCGATGCGCGCTTCGCGCTCGCCCTTCTGGACCTGGTTCACGATCCGGCGGAATTCGGCAAGGCTCATGCCGGTCGCCTGCGCGATGTCGGCGATTTCGGTGCGGATCCGGTCGATCGGTTCGGCTTCCTCGTTGCAGAACGCGATCCACTTCTTGTCGATGTTGCAGACCTTTTCGGTCCACGCCTCATCGAGCTCATGGCCCATGTAGGATTCGAGGAACTGCTTGCGCGGCACCTTGTGCCGCTCGGCCAGGCGCAGCATCTGCCCGCCCAGCGCGGTCAGGCGCCGGTTGTAGCTGTACAGCTGGTCGACCAGATATTCGATCTTGGCGCCGTGGAACTGGACGCTTTCGACCTCCGCGGTCAGCTGCTCGCGCAGCTTCTGATAGCGATTCTCCTCGCTGTCGGGGAATGCGTTTCCGGCGCTCATCGCCTCCATGCGAGAGGTCTGGAGCTTGGAGAATTTCTTGAACAAAGAGGTGATGTTGGCGAACTTGTCGAGCGCCTGCGGCTTGAGGAGCTCTTCCATCGCCGCGAGCGACAGGGTGTTGTCCTCGTCATCCTCTTCGGCCGGCCGTGGCGCACGCCGCTCGACCAGATTCTCTTCGTCCTCGTTGGGTTCTTCCTCGACTTCCTCGACGTCTTCCTCTTCCTTGTAGGAAGGGCCAGCAGTTTTCTCGCTGATTTCGCCGCCGGCTTCGTCGTCGCTCTCGACCTGCTCGGGGGTCGGACCCTTGGAGAGCATGGCGTCGAGATCGAGGATCTCGCGCAGCTGCATGTCGCCGTCGTTGAGCGCGGTCGACCATTCGATGATCGCGTTGAAGGTGATCGGGCTTTCGCAAAGCCCCCAGATCATTATGTCGCGCCCAGCCTCGATGCGCTTCGCGATCGCAATCTCGCCTTCGCGCGACAGCAATTCGACCGCACCCATCTCGCGCAGGTACATGCGCACCGGATCGTCGGTGCGATCGACGGTTTCCTTCTTCTTCTCGACGATGAAGCGGGCGTTTTCGTCCAGGTCGGAATCGTCGGGTGCCGCATCGAGCTCGGGCTCGGCGCCTTCCTCGGCTTCCTCATTCTCGACGATGTTGATGCCCATCTCGGACAGCGACGACATGACATCCTCGATCTGTTCGGAGGACATCTGGTCCTGTGGCAGCGCGTCGTTCAGCTCGTCATAGGTGAGATAGCCGCGCTTGCGGGCACGGCTGAGCAGTTTTTTGAGCGAAGCCTCGTTGAGGTCGATCAGCGGTGCGTCGCCGCTTTCGGGTTTTTCGTCGGCCTCTGCCATATTCGCCTTCGCCATCTGTACGCCTAATCCCTACCGGCCAGCTCCGCATCGCCTTCAATCAGCGTAGCGAGCTGCCTGTCTGCATCGTCCCGCGCCGCCCGGAGCCTCTGCTGCTCCAGGAACGCGGATTCCTCGCCCTTGTCCTTCAATCGGGCCGTCGCGGCGGCAAGTGCCGCATCGAGACCCGGTCGCGCAGCCAAGGTGGCGATAACCAGAACGAGGTCGCGTCGGGCGCGTTCCGGGTCGGCATCTCGGCGTGTAAAGGAAAAGGCCAGTCCTTGCTCCAGACGCAATTCCTCCATCAAAGAGGAAACGTCCGAAGCCGCCAATATGGTATTTAGCCGCTCTCGATCAAGTTCGCTGTGCGTCATTGCCGAATTCAACAGGATATCGCGCAGCCGGGACGCCATTTTGTCGGGTATCGGAAGCTCGGCGATGGTTTCCGAGTGGCCGGCGATCAACTCTGGGAAGCGCAGCAGGCCGAGCAGCACGGAACGGCTCATCTGGATGCCGACGCTTCCGCCACCCACGGCCTTGGTCTGGCTCGACGCACGGCGCGGAAACTGCTTGAAATCGGGGCGCGACTTGCCCCTCCGCATTTCGCCGGCGAAATTCGATTGGGGGCGTGTCAGCGCGCCGAAGCGATCGAGCAATTCGCGGCGATACTCGTCCCTGACATATTGGTCCTCGATCACGCTGACATGATCGAGCAGCCGGCGTCGAAGCCCCGCCTTTCGTTCCGGCGTTGCAATCGATTCGGCCTGGCTTTCGTGCTGCCAGAGGCGGTCGACCAAAGGCTCGGCCGCACCGATCAGCTTTTCGAGCGCTGCCCTTCCGGATTCGCGGATCAGGTCGTCCGGGTCCTGGCCGGGAGGCAAAGTCACAAACGCCAATGAACGCCCGGGACCGACGAAGGGGAGGGCGCGCAAGGCGGCGCGCAGCGATGCCTTCTGGCCCGCCGAATCCCCATCGAAGCACAGAATCGGGCAGTCGGTGATTCGCCACAGCCGCGCGAGCTGGCCTTCGGTCACGGCTGTCCCCAGTGGCGCGACCGCCTCGCGGATGCCCGCCTGGCTCAATGCCACCACGTCCATATAGCCTTCGACGACGATCAGCCGGCCCGATTGGCGGCTGGCAGCCTGCGCCTGGTCGAGATTGAACAGGGTCCGGCCCTTGTCGAACAGCGGTGTTTCCGGCGAGTTGAGATATTTGGGCTCGCCATCGCCCAGGATGCGCCCGCCAAAGGCGATCACGCGGCCTCGCGCATCGCGGATCGGGATGATCAGCCGACCCCGGAAGCGGTCATAAGGCTCCTTTGCGGTCGACGTTTCGCTGTCGGATTCGACGAGCAGACCTGCCTCGACCAGCTTTTCGGTGCCGAAATGGCCTAGCGCCGACTTGAGCTTGCTCCGCGAATCCGGCGCAAAGCCGAAGCCGAATCCCTCGATCGTCGCCTGGGTGACGCCGCGTTGCTCAAGGTAGGTGCGAGCCTTCGCCCCGTCGATCGAACCAAGCTGTTCCACGAACCATCGCGCAGCCGCTTCGGTTACATCATGAAGTCCCGATGCACGCTCTTCCTTTTCGCGGGCGCGTGGATCGGGGGCAGGGATCTGGAGCCCCGCGGCATCGGCCAGTTCCTTGACTGCATCCATGAAGCCAAGGCCGCTTTTCTCGGTGAGGAACTTGATAACGTCGCCGTGAGCGCCGCAGCCGAAGCAGTGATAGAAGCCCTTTTCGTCGTTGATCGTGAAGCTCGGCGTCTTTTCGCTGTGAAACGGGCAGCAGGCTTTCCATTCCCGTCCGGCACGCGTGAGTTTGACCTGGCGCCCGATCACCGTCGACAGCGCCGTTCGGGCACGCAACTCGTCGAGGAACTGAGGAGAAAGGCTCATAGGTGGCGGGAGCCAGTCTTCTCCCCTCCCGCGTGCGGGAGGGGTAGGGGTGGGCATTTGCGCAACGCCGAATGAATAGTCGAAAGCACGCCCTCGATATTTTCTATCACCTCATTGTTCCAAAATCTGATGATCTTGTACCCTTTGGACTCAAGGATTTCCGACCTCCGACTATCCGAGTCTGATTGGAGCGAATGTTGACCGCCGTCTAGCTCTACAATCAACTTTGCATCCCGGCATAGAAAGTCGCAGACAAAGCCGCGATCGGCATCTGACGGCTGAACTTGTATCCGCTCAACTGTCGGCGACTAAGCTTGGTCCAAAGCAGTCGTTCGGCAGCCGTCGCAGCGCTTCGCAGCGAGCGGGCCAATCGTGTCGGACGTGGCTTGAACAGAGCCATTCTCGCAGAATGCCCACCCCCGACCCCTCCCGCAAGCGGGAGGGGAGAATCTCAATCGCGTGCCGCTACCCCAACCGCGCTTTCACCCTCCCACTCGCCTTGGAAAGGTCCATCTCGCCGGCGTGGCGCTCCTTCACCGCCGCCATCACCCGGCCCATGTCCTTGACCGAGCTTGCGCCGACTTCGGCGATGATCGCGTCGATTGCGGCGACCGCCTCGGCTTCATCCATCTGGCGCGGCAGGAATCGCTCGATCACCTTTACTTCGGCTCGTTCGACGTCGGCCAGTTCGGCCCGGCCGCCTTTCTCATATAATTCAATCGATTCGCGCCGCTGCTTGATCATCTTCTGGAGCACCTCGGTGACCAGGACATCGTCCTCCGGCGCCTTGTCCGACACGCGCAATTCGATGTCGCGGTTCTTGATCGCGGCCTGGATCAGACGGATCGTACCCGTGCCCTGCCTGTCGCCGCTTTTCATTGCGCCGATCAGCGCGGCCTTTATCTCGTCGCGAATCATGCGGCCCTTGCTTCCTGTTCCGGGAAAGCTGACAGAATAGCCCGGTCGGCCGGATTTTAATAGATTGACCGGTGCCGGGGGCGCACCTACCTACCCGGCCGTTTGACCAGCCCATTTTCCGGAGAAACCAGAACCGTGGCCAGAGCCAGATCCGACCAGACGCCCGCAGGAGCGACGGGCGTATTGGTCCTGGCCGATGGCACCGTGATTCACGGACACGGCTTCGGTGCCGAGGGCGAAGCGGTCGGCGAGGTCTGCTTCAACACCGCGATGACCGGCTATCAGGAGGTCATGACCGACCCTTCCTACGCGGCCCAGATCATCACATTCACATTTCCCCATATCGGCAATGTCGGCGCCAATTACGAAGACCTCGAGGCGGACAATCCGCACGCGCTCGGCTGCATCGTCCGCCAGGACGTGACCGCGCCAAGCAACTTCCGCGCCGTCCAGGGTTTCGACGCGTGGCTGAAGGCCAATGGCCGGATCGGGCTTGCCGGCGTCGACACCCGCGCTTTGACTCGCAAGATCCGCATCGACGGCGCGCCCAACGGCGTGATCGCGCATAGCGCGGACGGACGCTTCGATATCGACGCGTTGGTCGCCAAGGCGCGTGCCTGGCCCGGCCTTGAAGGCATGGACCTGGCGTGCGAGGTGTCGTGCCGGCAGATGTTCCGCTGGTCGGGCGGGCGCTGGAAGCTTGGCTCAGGCTATGGCGAGCGCGAGGAGGACCTTGGCCTGCCGCATGTGGTTGCGATCGATTATGGCTCGAAACGCAACATCTTCCGCAATCTCGCCGACGCCGGCGCGCGCGTCACCGTGCTTCCGGCGACGACCAGCTTCGACGAGGTGATGGCGCATCAGCCCGACGGCCTGTTCCTGTCCAACGGCCCGGGCGATCCTGCGGCGACAGGCGAATATGCAGTGCCCGTCATCCAGAAATTGCTTGAAACCGGCAAGCCGCTGTTCGGGATTTGCCTTGGCCATCAGATGCTTGGGCTCGCGGTCGGAGCAAAGACCTACAAGATGCACCAGGGCCACCGCGGCGCCAACCATCCGGTCAAGCGCCTCGCCGATGGCCGCGTCGAGATCACCAGCATGAACCATGGCTTCGCGGTCGACGCCGAGACCCTGCCGGCCAACGCCCGGCCGACGCACATTTCGCTGTTCGACGGCAGCCTGGCCGGCCTGGAACTGACCGATCGTCCCGCCTTCAGCGTCCAATTTCATCCCGAAGCCAGCCCCGGGCCGCAGGACAGCACCTATCTGTTCGAGAAATTCGTGGGCGGGCTGCGATGACTTCGCGCCGTGGACGTCAGGAAATTCTTCGGCATGTCCGAACACCCTCACCCAACCCTCTCCCTCAAGGGAGAGGGCATAAGGCCTATTAACATATGCCGCGTCGCACCGACATTTCCTCGATCCTGATCATTGGGGCAGGGCCGATCGTGATCGGCCAGGCGGCCGAGTTCGATTATTCGGGGACGCAGGCAGCCAAGGCTCTGCGCGAAGAGGGCTATCGGATCATCCTGGTGAACTCGAACCCGGCGACGATCATGACCGATCCCGAGCTCGCCGACGCCACCTATGTCGAGCCGATCACGCCAGAGATCGTCGCCAAGATCATCGAAAAGGAGCGGCCCGATGCGGTGCTTCCGACGATGGGCGGGCAGACCGCGCTCAACACCACGCTCGCTTTGTTCAAGGACGGCACGCTCGAAAAATATGGCGTGAAGATGATCGGCGCCGATGCCGATGCGATCGAAATGGCCGAGGATCGCCTCAAATTCCGCGAGGCGATGGACCGGATCGGGCTTGAAAGCCCGCGCTCGCAGATCGCGCACAGCCTCGATGACGCCATGGCGGCGCTCGATATCGTCGGCTTGCCGGTGATCATCCGCCCCAGTTTCACTTTGGGCGGCACGGGCGGCGGCATCGCCTATAATCGCGACGAGTTCGTCCAGATCGTCACTGGCGGGCTCGAAGCCTCGCCGACCACCGAAGTGCTGATCGAGGAATCGGTGCTCGGCTGGAAAGAGTATGAGATGGAGGTCGTCCGCGACCGCAACGACAATGCGATAATCATCTGCTCGATCGAGAATGTCGATCCGATGGGCATCCACACCGGCGATTCGATCACTGTCGCACCGGCGCTGACGCTGACCGACAAGGAATATCAGATCATGCGCAACGCCTCGATCGCGGTGCTGCGCGAGATCGGGGTCGAGACCGGGGGTTCGAACGTGCAGTTCGCGGTCAATCCCGCCGACGGCCGGCTGGTCGTGATCGAGATGAACCCGCGCGTGTCGCGCAGCTCGGCGCTCGCCTCCAAGGCGACTGGTTTTCCGATCGCCAAGGTCGCGGCCAAGCTGGCGGTGGGTTACACGCTCGACGAGATCGACAATGACATCACCGGTGCGACGCCGGCCAGCTTCGAGCCTACGATCGACTATATCGTCACCAAGATTCCACGATTTACCTTTGAAAAATTCAAGGGTTCCGAGGCGATCCTCTCAACCGCTATGAAGTCAGTCGGCGAGGTGATGGCGATTGGCCGCAACTTCCACGAGAGCCTGCAAAAGGCGCTCCGCGGGCTTGAGACGGGGCTGAGCGGGCTCGACGGCGTCAAGTCGCTCTACGGGGCGCCGCGCGCGGAGATCGAGGCTGCGCTTGCGACGCCGACGCCCGACCGGCTGCTGGTCGCTGCGCAGGCGATGCGCGAGGGCTTCACGGTCGCGGAAATTCATGCGATCGCCAAATACGACCCCTGGTTCCTCGAGCGGATCAAGGAAATCGTCGATGCGGAGGATGATGTCTGCGTAAACGGCCTGCCCAATGACGCCAAAGGCATGCGCCGGTTGAAAGCGATGGGCTTTTCCGACCGGCGGTTGGCCGATCTTGCGGTGCGGGGCGTGCATGTACCGGCCGGAATGGGCAAGGTGGCGGCGCGCGGCAGCGGCCTTATCAAGGAGACGCTGCGTGCCCTGACCGGGGCGACCAGCGAGATCGAGGTACGCGCGCTTCGGCACAAGCTTGGAGTTCGCCCCGTGTTCAAGCGGATCGACACTTGCGCAGCCGAATTCGAGGCGAAGACGCCGTATATGTACTCGACCTACGAAGCGCCGAGCTTCGGGCTGCCTGAAGACGAGAGCCAGCCGACCGATCGGCGCAAGATCGTCATATTGGGCGGCGGACCCAACCGGATCGGGCAGGGGATCGAGTTCGACTATTGCTGCTGCCATGCCGCTTTCGCGCTGCGTGATGCGGGTTTTGAAACGATCATGATCAACTGCAATCCCGAGACGGTTTCGACCGACTATGACACGTCGGACCGGCTCTATTTCGAGCCGCTGACCGCCGAGGATGTGCTTGAGATCCTGCATGTCGAGCAATCGGCGGGCGAGCTGGTCGGCGTGATCGTCCAGCTGGGCGGGCAGACGCCGCTCAAATTGGCTGCCGATCTTGCCAAGGCCGGCATTCCGATCCTCGGCACGTCGCCGGACGCGATCGACCTTGCCGAAGATCGCGAGCGCTTTGCCGCGCTGGTGACCAAATTGGGCCTCAAGCAGCCGGAAAACGGCATCGCCCGAAGCCGCGAGGAAGCGATCGCGGTGGCCAACCGCATCGGCTATCCGGTGCTGACCCGCCCGAGCTACGTCCTGGGTGGCCGAGCGATGGAGATCGTCGACGGTCCGGCCCAGCTCGAGGATTATATCGATACGGCGGTGCAGGTCTCGGGGTCCAGCCCGGTCCTGATCGACCGCTATCTGCGCGACGCGATCGAGGTGGACGTCGATGCGATTTCGGACGGCAAGGACGTCCTGATCGCCGGTGTTATGCAGCATATCGAGGAGGCAGGGGTCCATAGCGGCGACAGCGCCTGCTCGCTGCCGCCCTACAGCCTGGATGATGCAATCATCGCCGAGATCGAGCGGCAGGCAACCGCCTTGGCCATGGCGCTCGGCGTCAAGGGGCTGATGAACGTCCAGTTCGCAGTCAAGGACGGCGCGGTCTATCTGATCGAGGTCAATCCGCGGGCGAGCCGCACCGTGCCCTTCGTCGCCAAGGCGATCGGTGCCCCGATCGCCAAGATTGCGGCACGGGTCATGGCCGGCGAGCCACTGGCCGGATTCCTGCCGGTGCGGCGCGACATCGCCCATGTCGCCGTCAAGGAAGCCGTCTTCCCGTTCGCGCGTTTCCCGGGCGTCGACCCAGTCCTCTCTCCGGAAATGAAGTCCACCGGGGAAGTTATGGGAATATCGCAGGATTTTGCCACAGCCTTCCTTAAATCCCAGATCGGCAGCGGCAATGCGCTTCCCAACGAAGGCACGGTGTTCATATCGGTCAAGGACAGCGACAAGGCCAATATCGTTCCGGCGGTGCGGTCACTGGTTGAACTCGGCTTCGATATCGTCGCCACCGGCGGAACCGCGCACTTCCTCGCCGCCGAGGGAATCAAGGTCGAGCGTGTGAACAAAGTGGCGCAGGGGCGCCCGCACATTGTCGACAAGATCAAGGACGGCCAGATCGCTTTGGTGTTCAACACCACCGAGGGCTGGCAGAGCCACAAGGATTCGGCGTCGATCCGCGCATCGGCCGTGATGGGCCGGATTCCCTACTTCACGACCGCCGCGTCGAGCATCGCCGTCGTCCTGGCCATAGCCTCCCAGCGAGAGCACAGCCTTGAAGTTCAGTCGCTGCAGGACTATTATTCCTTTTCCAGAACATGATCCTGACAATTTGCGGGGGGTGAGGCGGCTTTTCATTGAGGGGCCGCCGCAATGTTTTTCACGAAAGGCGAGATGATGGCGACGGTCGATAAGGTGCCGATGCTGGCCGAAGGCTATGAAAGACTGCAAACCGAGGTGCGCCATCTCAAGATGGTGGAGCGCCCTTCGATCATCGATGCTATCGAGGAAGCGCGCGCGCACGGTGACCTGTCCGAAAACGCCGAATATCACGCCGCCAAGGAGCGTCAGGGCCATGTCGAGGCGCAGATCGCGGACATCGACGACCGGCTGAGCCGGGCGATGGTGATCGATCCCAAGACCTTGTCGGGCGACAAGGTCATCTTCGGGGCGACCGTTCACCTAGCCGACGAGGGCGACAAGAAGGTCGTCTACCAGATCGTCGGCCAGACCGAAGCGGACGCCAAGGTCGGCCGCATCAGCTATTCCTCGCCGCTCGGGCGGGCGCTGATCGGCCGTTCGGTCGGAGACGAGGTCGAGGTGTCGGCGCCGTCGGGCGACAAATATTATTCGATCGAAAAGATCGAGTTCATCTAGCCCGGCCACCGGGAGCCCAGGAACTTTCGATGCGGCCCCCCGAAGCCTGGCGTCAGGCGCCTGTCACGCTGACTATAGCCATTGTGACGACTTTTGCCTGGCTGGTGACCAGCCTGATCTGGGATGGCAATTCCGCGGCAGTCTGGGGAGGATTCATCCCTGCGCGGGTGTCGGCGGGCGATCTCGTGCAGGGGCTGGCACCTGTATGGCTGACCCCGCTTACCGCGACGCTCATCCACGCCGGCCTGATCCATCTGGTCTTCAACCTGATCATCCTGCTGTTCTGCGGCCGCGCGATAGAACCTATCGTTGGCCGCGCGGGGCTCGTGATCCTGTACCTCGTCGGCGCTTATGCCTCTGCGGCAGCTCAATATTTCGTTGACCAGTCAGCCGCCGTGCCGATGGTCGGGGCGAGCGGCGCGATTTCCGCAATACTCGGTGCCTATGCCATCCTGTTTGGACGGAATCGCGTGAAGGTGGCGAATGCGCGGCTTGCCGTCTGGCTCCATGCCTTGTGGCTCTGCGCGGCCTGGATCTTCCTCCAGCTTTTGACCGGCTTTACGTTCGAGACGCTGGGAACGACCATCGCGATCGCCGCGCATATCGGCGGCTTCATCGTCGGTATGGCGCTGGCGCACCCGCTCTTGCTGTTTCGCTACCGAAAGGCGTGAGCCTGCCAGTTTGGCTCAGGGTCGCTCGTCTTTCAGATCCGGCTCCAGCAGACGGTGCAGATGCACAAGCACATATTTCATTTCGGCATCGTCGACCGTGCGTTGCGCCTTGCCGCGCCAGGCTTCCAGCGCCTCGGTATAATCCGGAAACAGGCCGACGATGTCGACCGTGTCGAGATCGAAGTCCAATCCTTGCGGATCCTTGACACGCCCGCCGAACACCAGATGCAATTTGCTCATCTGGTTATTTGGACTTCCGCGCCGAGCGCGCCGATCGCAGTGCATCGCCCGCCTTGCTGGCAATATCGGCGATCTTCTGCTGTGCACCTTCCCGATTGAGGCCGAGTTCGTCGAGCTTGTCGCGGCCGGCGTCGCGGGCTGCGAACAGCGCTTCGCGGCCACGCTGGTTGAGCTTGGCCCCGACTGTCCCGAGCGCCGCGGTTTCCTGGCGTGTCCGTGGAAGCATGACCGCCAGTATGGCACCGAACGCCAGGCCTCCGGCAAGCGCGCCGAGCGGGTTGGCGCCAATCTCCTCGACCGTGCGCTGGCCGGCGCGCGTGGCGCCTTCGCGCGCCGAGTCGTACAATGCGGCGGTCCGTTCACGAGTCGCCTCGTATGCGCTCTCCGCGCCGCGACGAATGCGATCCGTCACATTGCCCGGCTCGCCGTTCCCAGGTTCGGCCTTCGCATCGTCGTTCACCTGATCAAGCTCATCGGTCGGCATGTCATGCTCCTTGGTTGCCGGGGTCGCCAGACGCCGGGTCGCTTCCATAGTCAATCCCGTCGCGGTCGCTTCTTCTCCTTGCCCGAGACGAGCCGGGACGCGGCCGAGATGATCGGACCGCGGGCGAGGAAAAGTCCGAATGCGGCCAGCACTCCGGCCGCTGCGGCGGGTCGATTCCTGACCGCAGCAATGGCATCGTCGGCAATCTCGCCACCCTTTTCGACGACTCCCGACCAGGCATGGTCGGCAAGGCTAGCGGGATTCAGCCTGTCCTCGATTTCATCGAGCGTGCCCGCAAGTTGCTTGCGTGCCCGCTCCGCCTCGCGCCGTGCAGCTTCGACCTTGTCACTCATTTCAGGTCTCCGCGCCGGGGCGCTTTGCGTTCGTCCTCATCATCCATGACTCTCGCCAGACGGCCGGAGCCATAGCGGATCAGGACGACCGCGATCAGGGCCGTGACCCCGGCGACGATCAGGCCTGCGGCGAGCGGCCCGGTCCGAGGTGCCAGCGCGAGCGCGATCATGACCAGCAGCACAATGAGCGCGGCCAGGCCGAGCATCGTTCCCGCCATGCAGGCGATCGCGCCACCCTTCGCCTTTTCGAAGCGATGGATCGCTATTTGCCGGCCGAGATTGATCTCGGCACGGACCAGGTCGCCGCCTTCGTCGAGCAGCCGGCGAAAAAGCACGCCTATCGATTCGTCGCGTTGATCCTCCGGACCGCCCGCCAAGTTCAGTTGCCCGCTTTCGATCGCGTGCCCTTGCCCTTGCGGCTGGGCTTGGCGCCGGCATCATCCTCGCTCGCCTCCTGATCAGGCAGCCCGGCCTTGACGACACGCACCATTGCGAAGCCGACCGCTGCCGCAATGCCGATGGCAAGCGCAGGGCTCTGGCGGACGAAATCACGGGCCTCGTCGTAAAGCTCCTCGACGTCGCGCTCGCGCAGGTTCGTGGCCAGGCCGGAAACAGCGCCGGCCGCCTGGCGCGCATAGCCGCCGAATTGCTCTCCCAGCCGGTCATCGACCTGATCGGCCGCCTGCTCGATTATGCGCGAGAATTCGGTCAGCGCATCGCTGGCGCGCGTCTTGCCGTCATCGGCATATTGCCGGGCACGATCCGTGGCCTGCTGCTTGAGGCTTTCAACGCCCTTTCGAAAAGTGCCGACTTCGCCGCCATCTTCCATGCTTGTTCCTCCTGTGTCGTCGCCTTTGGTCGCTCCGCCGATCAACCCGGTGCCGGACCCTGATGCACTGGACCCGCTCGGATCCCTTTCCATCGCACCATTGATAATGTGATCGGTGCCTTCCGGAAGCTCTGATTCGCGCTGCGCCATTGTTATACTCCAAGTCTGGGTTGAGAATATTACTACTCCATGCCCGACCAAAAACCCATGGCCGATCGCTTCCGTTCCGCAGCAAAGGTCCAAACCCAGAGCAACATTGCGTCGTGGTCCGGGCACCGATAGAGCCGCCACATTCCGCGTTCGCAACTGAAGGCCCCGCCATGACTGCAATCATCGACGTCCACGCGCGCCAGATCCTGGACAGCCGCGGTAACCCGACGATCGAGGTCGAGGTCTCGCTCGAGGACGGAAGCTTTGGCCGGGCCGCTGTCCCATCCGGCGCCTCGACCGGCGCGCATGAAGCGGTCGAAAAGCGCGATGGCGACAAGACCCGTTATTCGGGAAAGGGTGTCACGCAGGCGGTGGACGCGGTCCGCGGCGAGATTGCCCAGGCGATCGTCGGCCACGAAGCCGAGGACCAGCAGGAAATCGACGCGGTCATGATCGCGCTCGACGGCACCGAGAACAAGTCGCGGCTCGGTGCCAACGCGATTCTCGGCGTCAGCCTTGCGACTGCCAAGGCGGCCGCCATCGCCTGCGGCCTGCCGCTCTATCGTTACGTCGGCGGGACTGCCGCGCATGTCCTGCCGGTGCCGATGATGAACATCATCAACGGTGGCGAACATGCCGACAATCCGATCGACTTCCAGGAGTTCATGGTCGTGCCGGTCGGTGCGGAGAGCCTGTCGGAGGCGGTGCGCTGCGGCGCCGAGATCTTCCACACGCTCAAGAAGCGGCTTTCGGAGGCCGGCCTCGCGACGGGCGTCGGCGACGAGGGCGGATTTGCCCCGGCACTGGCGTCGACCAGCGCCGCGCTGGACTTCATCGTCCAGTCGGTCGAGCAGGCCGGCTACAGGCCTGGCGACGATGTGCTGCTGGCGCTGGACTGCGCCGCGAGCGAGTTCTTCAGGGACGGGGCCTATCATATGGAAGGCGAGGGCAAGACCTTCTCGCCTGCCGAAATGACCGAATTCCTTGCCGATCTGGCCGCGCGCTATCCGATCGTGTCGATCGAGGACGGCATGGCAGAGGACGATTGGCAGGGCTGGAAATTGCTCACGGAGAAGCTCGGCAAAACGGTGCAGCTGGTCGGCGACGATCTGTTCGTGACCAATCCCAAGCGCCTGCGCATGGGGATCGAGCAGGGCATCGCAAATTCGCTGCTGGTGAAGGTCAACCAGATCGGGACGCTCAGCGAGACGCTCGAGGCGGTCTCGATCGCGCAACGGGCGGGTTATACGTCGATCATGTCGCACCGCTCGGGCGAGACCGAGGATACCACGATTTCGGATCTCGCCGTTGCCACCAACTGCGGCCAGATCAAGACCGGCAGCCTTGCCCGGTCCGACCGGCTCGCGAAATATAACCAGCTCATCCGGATCGAGGAGGAGCTCGGGCCGGCGGCGCGTTACCCGGGCAAATCGGCATTCAAGGTGTGATCCGGGCGGTAGTTGAGATTGCGGCTTTACCGTTATTTCCACACCTTTTGCCGAAAAGGCTTGATTCCAAGACGTTTTACTGATTCTGTGACCCGATGACGCATGCGAGCAATAGTTGGCTGGTGGTAAGGCGGGCGGCGCTGCCTGCTTTGGCGGTGCTGATCATCGCCAATTTTGCCGTCTATGCCATTGCCGGATCCAATGGCATTCTATCGCTCGGCGACTATCGGCGGCTCAAGTCCGAGCGACTCGTCGAGCTTGCCCAGCTCGAGCATGAAAAGGCGCGCCTTGCCCATCGCGCCAACCTACTGGACCCACGCCGCGCCGACCCCGATCTCGCCGATGAAATGGTTCGCAGCGAGCTTGGGCTGGTGCGGCCCGACGAAGTCATCGTCCCGATCGACAAATAGGTCTGCGGCCGCTCGAACGCGACCTTTCCACCAGCCACCCTCGCTGACCGGGCACCCGTTGCGCGACCAGGCGTTTGTCGCCATAGAGCCGCCATAATATCGCTCTGCGTCAAGGAAAGGGCCCCGAATTGGCCAAGGCACCGTCGTCGAAGCGCGCCCAGCCATCGGCGTCGAAGCGCGCCAAGCCGTCGGCGACCAACACCAGTAGTGGCAGCAAGCGCGCACGGGCCGTTCCGACCTCCGCCCAGCCAAGCGAGCGCGAGCGTCCGCCCGAGCCGCAACGCTATGCGGCCACCAAGGAAGAGATGCTCAATTTCTATCGCCAGATGCTCCTCATCCGGCGGTTCGAGGAACGGGCGGGGCAGCTCTACGGCCTCGGCCTGATCGGCGGCTTCTGTCACCTCTATATCGGCCAGGAGGCTGTCGCAGTCGGCCTCCAGTCGGCGCTGACCGTTGGCAAGGACAGCGTGATCACCGGCTATCGCGACCATGGCCACATGCTCGCTTACGGGATCGATCCGAAGATCATCATGGCCGAGCTCACCGGACGCCAGGCCGGCATCTCGAAGGGCAAGGGCGGATCGATGCACATGTTCTCGGTCGAACATGGCTTCTACGGCGGCCACGGCATCGTCGCGGCGCAGGTTCCACTCGGCACCGGACTTGCGTTCAAGCACAAATATAGCGGCGATGGCGGCATCTGCCTGACCTATTTCGGCGACGGCGCGGCAAATCAGGGCCAGGTCTACGAGAGCTTCAACATGGCCGAGCTGTGGTGCCTGCCGGTCATCTACGCGGTCGAGAACAACCAATATGCGATGGGGACACGGATCGATCGCTCGACCTCCGAGCGCGAGCTGTTCCGGCGCGGCGAGAGCTTTCGCGTGCCGGGCCTGCAGGTGAACGGAATGGATGTGCTGGCGGTGCGCGGCGCGGCTGAAATGGCGCTCGAATGGGTCCGGGCAGGGAAGGGGCCGATCCTTCTCGAACTCAAGACCTATCGATACCGCGGCCATTCGATGTCGGACCCGGCGAAATACCGCACGCGTCAGGAAGTCGACGACGTGCGCGAGCATTCGGATCCGATCGAGGCGATCAAACGCGAGCTTGGGGCCGCCGGCATGTCCGAGGATGAGCTGAAGGCTATCGACAAGGAGATAAGGCAGGCGGTTAGCGAAGCAGCCGATTATGCCGAACAGGCGCCCGAGCCCGATCTGCCCGAGCTGTTCACCGACGTGCTGACTGGCAGCTACTGATGGCGATCGAACTCAAGATGCCCGCGCTTTCGCCGACGATGGAGGAAGGTACGCTGGCCAAATGGCTGGTCAAGGAGGGCGACACGGTCGCCTCTGGCGACGTGCTTGCCGAGATCGAGACCGACAAGGCGACGATGGAATTCGAAGCGGTCGACGAGGGCGTGGTCACCAGGATCCTTGTTCCGGAAGGCAGCGATGCGGTGAAGGTTGGAACGGTGATCGCGCTTATCGCGGAAGAGGGTGAATCGTCAGGCGCATCTCCGCAACCGGCGCCGGCCAAGGCTGCCAAACCTGCTCCCGAAAAGATCGAGACCCCGCCGCCACCTGTGCCGGAGGAAACCGAAGAGGCACCGGCCCCGGTCGATGCGAAGCCGGCCAAGGCCGAGGCCAAGCCCGCGAGCCTGGCGATCGAGCCCGACGTGCCCGAAGGGACCGAAATGCAGCGCATGACCGTGCGCGAGGCGCTGCGCGATGCGATGGCCGAAGAGATGCGGCGCGACGACAGGATTTTCGTGCTTGGCGAGGAGGTCGCCGAATATCAGGGCGCATACAAGGTGACGCAGGGCCTGCTCGAGGAGTTTTCCGCGAAGCGCGTGATCGATACGCCGATCACCGAATATGGCTTTGCCGGCCTCGGCACCGGCGCGGCGATGGGTGGTCTGCGGCCGATCGTCGAATTCATGACCTTCAATTTCGCGATGCAGGCGATCGACCATATCGTCAATTCGGCCGCCAAGACCAATTATATGTCGGGCGGGCAGGTGCGCTGTCCGATCGTGTTCCGTGGGCCGAACGGCGCAGCGGCGCGCGTCGCCGCGCAGCACAGCCAGAATTACGCGCCCTGGTATGCGAGCGTGCCGGGCCTGGTGGTGATCGCGCCTTATTCGGCCGCCGATGGCAAGGGCCTGCTGAAGGCCGCGATCCGATCGGACGATCCGGTCATCTTCCTCGAGAACGAACTGCTCTACGGGCATAGTTTCGACGTGCCTAAGGTCGACGATTACGTCCTTCCGATCGGTAAGGCGGCAGTGGTCCGGGCTGGCCGCGACGTGACATTGGTCAGTTATTCGATCGGGGTCGGCGTCGCGCTTGACGCCGCGGCGCAGCTTGCCGAAGAAGGCATAGAGGCCGAGGTCGTCGACCTGCGCACGCTGCGCCCGCTCGACCGGCAGACTGTCCTCGACAGCGTGAAGCGTACCAACCGGCTTGTCGTCGTCGAAGAAGGCTGGCCGGTCTGCTCGATCGCCTCGGAAGTGAGCGCGTTCGTGATGGAGGAGGGCTTCGACGATCTCGATGCTCCGGTCCTTCGCGTCAACAACGCCGACGTCCCGCTGCCCTATGCGGCGAGCCTCGAAAAGGCCGCGCTGATCAATGTGGCCAAGGTGGTCGAGGCGGCACGCAAGGTCTGCTACCGCTAGGCTTGCCTAGCAGGTGCTGGCGGTAACGCCGCTGACTGGTTTGGGATCGTTGCCGGACGTCAGGTCGCGGCGATCGCGTACCAAATATGCCGCACGCGCCACGATAAGACTTTGTGCCTGCGGTAGATATTTGAACGCGATCAGCGGCTTATAATTATATTTGACCTCGGCATACATCACTGCCGAAGCATTGTCCGGCGCAGTGGCCTTGGCTCCGGTCTCACCCATTCCAAGGAACGCAGTGCCCGTCTGGCCGGTGTTGGTCACGCCATAGTCGGACACATAAGTGGTCTGGGTGCCGAAGCAGCGCTGCCAGCGGATCCATTGCCCACCGGAGGCATTTTGTTCGAGGCCCGAGACTATGATCCGGCCTCGATTCAGAAGGTCGAGGTTGCCCGACTGGCGCGACACCGCCTGAAACGCGTCGTTGATGTCCGATTCCCGGAGGGCCTTCTTGCCTAGGCCGTCGGATTCGCCGCTGCGCGACAGAACGTCGGCCACGCTGTTCGCCACCTGATTGACCCGCAAATTGGCCAGCGCATAGTTCGACAGCTCGAGCCCCGTCACGCCCAGCATCGCGAACATCGGCGCTGCATAAGCGAACTCAGTCAGCGCGAGCGCGCTCGTCGATCGGGCGAGGTTGCGCGCAAGGCGGCCCATGCGGGTGGTCGCGGCGATCATGTGCATATTGTCACCGAAGGGAAGGTCTGGACGCCATATGGCTGGTTACGGAGCACGGTCGACCCGCTGATCGACACATTGCGCGACCAGCGAAGCAGGCCGTAAAGCGGAAACATGCGCGGATAGCTGACCGTCATCGTATAGAGGACGACGTCGGACGCGCCGCCTTGTCCGCTCTTACCCATGTCGGTGTCATAGGTGCTGTTGCCGTTGACATCCTGAAAGCATTCGCCGGCGTTCCGTACGCCATTGCTGTTGGTGTCTGTGAATGTTTCGGCCTGGGCAACATTGGTGAACGTGCTGTAGCTCTTGCGCGTCGAGAGGTAGGTCGCCCATTTACCGGCGATTGGCCGCATCTGGGTCTTGACCTTGTCGTCGAGCGCCGTGCTGTTGGTCGCACCGCTTTCGAGCGTGCCGTCGCGCGCGGCCTTTTCCACGGCGCCCTGCAAAACCGATCGAACATACATGCTGTGGCCCAGGTCGAAGAAACCCATCAGCATCAGCATCATGACTGGCGCGACGAGGCCGAACTCCATGATCGTCGAACCGCGCGCATCGCGCGCGAGGTTTCGCGTTCGAAGCATCATGACACCAGCCTCAGCTCGGCGATCCGCTGCGCGATCCGCTGGAACATGGTGTTCAGATCGGCTGCGTCATTAGCCTGGAACGCCTGTCCGCTGTCGGCGCACTGTGTCAGCTCGGTGGTCAGTGCCTGCGCGAACGAGACGACCCAGACGCTGATGCTGTGGTCCTTCGCTTCCTGGCAGGCGGCGAGGAAGCGCGTGTTGTGCAGCGCGTCGGTAGTGCTCGGTTCGATGCCGGTGTTCGTGTAGGCCGTGGTCGACGTCTGCATGTCACCGTCGGTCATGAAGATGATATGGCGGTTGACGGGCTTCCCATTGGGCGCCGCACCATGATCGGACGCGAACATTCCTGAAGTCGACATCAGTCGCACGCCCCACATCATGCCGAAGTCGTGATAGGTCAGGCCATGCGCGACGAAGTCCATCGGGCTGGTCGTCTGCACGCCGTTCAGGACATTCACATATTGTCCCACAGACGTCAGGTTCGCCGAGGTGATCGTGTTGAGTCGCTGGCCGCCTTTTGGACAGGAGTAGCCGAAGTTGTAATTCTGACCGCTTGGCTGACTGCCGCTGGAGTTGAAGGTCACCTGCGGCCACGCGGGTGCCCATTTGGTGTCGTCATCGCTGGTAGGCGCAGTGTCGACGTCGTCCGGACCGGTGACTCGTTCAATGATGCAGCCATCCCATGGCGACGCGTCTATGATTGTCATGCCAGAGGCCGTGCCGGCGTCCTGCATGTCAGCCAGCTGCTGTGGCGTATAGCTACCGGACGTGTTGACCCTCGCGGTCGTGGGTATCGTCGAACCGCTCTGCAAACGAACTGTGTTGCCCTGAAGGAAATCGCTCGTGTCGTAATCGTAGTTTCCGTAGCTCCAGCTCGTGAAAGCATAGCGTGTCGTGTAGGTCGTCGTCGTCACAGTATAGCGTCGGCGGCAACTCTGGGTCGTCCCGGACGTATCTGTTGCGCCGCTCCAGCCCCAGTCGACCCCTGAGGCGGAATTGTTGGAATAGAGGGTGCTGGTTGTCGGACTCGGTGCCGTTCCCGCCGTTACGGGATTAGGACCGGCGCTGGGATAATCGTTGGTGCCATAAAGGGTGCAGTCCGATTGGGTTATCCCCGTGCCGCTGCTATAGATCTGTTGAACTGGTGATCCGACCGTTGGAGTGTTCGGGTCATATTTTACGGTCGTGAAGTTTGCGCGGCGCGATTTGTAGGTGGCTGAAGTCGGGAGCCAGTTCGTATTGGCGCTATATAGCAAGTTGCCTACATTCACCCCGCTCGAATAGGTGATAAAACCGATGCGCAATCGTGCGCTCGTCGGTGTCGCAGCACTTAGCGTCGCGGCGAAATTCTCCACCGCCGTGCGCAGGCCGTCAATGCGTGAACCTGATTTTTCGGTCGTGTAATATTTCTGTCCGGTCAGAACATGGATGTTGCCCGCGGTACCCGCGTAGCTGGAGCATGTGCTGTCGCTGTCCGAGGGAAGGCACGACATAGATCCCGTCGTGTCGAGCACGAACATCACGTCGTTGTTCGAGATGTTGAGGTTGGCCTCGCAGTCGACCGTCAGCGGAATCACGCCGTTGCGCCAGAACACCCGCATCAGCGTGAGCGGCAGCGTGGCGGTCGCGCGTCCGTGGACGGCGCCCGTGGGGACGTTGGCGGCATCGCGCACGTCACTGAGCACGAAGTTGAGACTCTGCAGGCCATATGCCCCGTTCAGTAGATTGGCGTTGAAGAAGTTCTGGCCGGTAGTCGTATCGCTCGACACCATGATCTGGCCGGTCATTGCGCGGCGGGCGGCGAGGGCGCCGCCGTCACAGGCCTGCTGCATCTTGGTCTTGACGAGGTAGATACGGCTCATGTCGACGGCGCCGCCGATGATCCCGATCAATGGGATGACTGCAGCGGCCATCATCGGCAGGGTCGCGGCGCGCTTGCTGCGGGCCAGGCGGCCCATGAATCCGCTGTGGCGTGGCTTGCTGGCGCGCGCATTCCCGGAAATCAGCCTGCGAAGTCTTGCGAACATTATGGCCCCGTCCCTCTGGATACACCTCGCCCGTATTCTGCTGTGTGCAGTGTCCGGACTAAGCTTCGCTAAACCGAAAGGGTAAATTCCTGGTTGACCTCATTGTCGAATTTTCATGAGGGTAGGGGCGGTGGCTGAGCATTTGTCGCAGATCGATCCCGAATGCCGCCTCGCTCTGGCCTATATCAGGCCGCGCCATCGGGACGCTGTCGGCGCTTTGTTCGCGCTCGACGCGGCGCTGGCTATGGTGATCGCGGGCGGCGGGCAGCCATTGACCCGGCAGCTCAAGCTCGCCTGGTGGCGTGATGCGCTGACGCGGCTCGATCAATCGCCGCCGCCGGAGCCGGTGTTGCAGCGGGTTGCTTCCTGCCTCCTCCCAACTGGCGTGGAGGGGGTCGAACTCGGGACGATGACCGAAGGATGGGAGCATCTGCTGGGTGACGGCTTGCTGTCGCCCTCCGACATGAAGGCCTATGCGCAGCTTCGTGGCGGGCTGTTGTTCGAATTTGCCGCACGGATTCAGACGGAGGATCCCACTCCTGCCGTCGCGCGCGCGGGCGAAGCCTGGGCGCTTGCCGATCTCGCGCGCCGGAGCCGGGCCGCTGGAGACATCGCAGCGGCCCTGAGCGCGGTGCGCGAGCGGACCGACGCGCATGCGCGCTTGCCGATTCCATTGCGGCCGCTGGGAATGCTGGCGATGCTTGCGGCGCGCGATGCCGAGCGGGGACCCGGTCGGATCGAGACCCGTGGCGCACCGCGCCGAATGCTGGCAATGCTCCGCTATCGCCTGATTGGACGCTGATCTGGACAGCCGTCGCAAAACGGCTAGCCTGTCGCCGTGGGAGGCAGAGCTGCTATGGTGCGCTATCTGGCCGGCGTTGCGTCGGCGCTGCTGCTCGTTGCCGCAGGCTTTCTCATCTGGACGAGCCGGGCCGAGCATGAGTCGGCGATACCGGAACCCAAGCCGGCGCGCCTGGCCGGGACCGGCGGGGCCGCCGTTTCGCTTGAGCCGCCTGCCGCGCCGGAGGAAGTGCGCGAGAAGCGGCGCTTTGCCCGCTACGACGACAATGAGGACGGCAGCATCACGCGCACCGAAATGCTCGAGACGCGGCGCAAGGCTTTCCAGAAGCTGGACGTCAACGGGGATGGAAGGCTGTCCTTCGAGGAATGGACTGTCGCCACCGGCGAACGCTTCGACACCGCCGACAAGGATCGCAACGGGACGTTGACCGCGGCGGAGTTCGCCACGACCAAGCGCGAAACAAAGAAAAAATGCGATTGCTAGCCGGCGGTTGAAAGCGGTTCGGGCTCCGGCGCTGGCTGATCCGCTGTCACCCATTGGCCCAGGGCCTCGCGCGCGCGCTTGGTATAAAGAGCCTTGCGGTCGGCCTTGCGCGAACGGCCCTCGATCGGCGGGAACAGCCCGAAATTGACGTTCATCGGCTGGTAGAGCTCGGCGTCGGCGCCACCCGTGACGTGACCAAGCAACGCGCCGAGCGCCGTCTCGGGCGGTGGCGGATCGAGCATGGCGCCTCCGATCTCGGCAGCGGCGAAACGGCCGGCGAGGAGGCCGATGGCGGCGGATTCGACATAGCCTTCGCAGCCGGTGATCTGACCGGCGAAGCGGATGTGCGGCGCACGGTGGAGACGAAGCGTCCGGTCGAGCAGCTGCGGGGCGTTGATGAAAGTGTTACGGTGAAGGCCGCCCAGCCGCGCAAACTCGGCATTTTCGAGGCCCGGGATCGTCCGGAAAAGGCGGACCTGTTCGGCATGCTTCAGCTTGGTCTGGAAGCCGACGATGTTCCACAAAGTGCCGAGCCTGTTGTCCTGCCTGAGCTGGACGACCGCATAGGGCCAGCGCCCGGTGCGCGGGTCGTCGAGCCCGACCGGCTTCATTGGACCGTAGCGCAAGGTGTCGACGCCGCGCTCGGCCATTACCTCGATCGGCAGGCAGCCCTGGAAATAGGGCGTGTCCTTTTCCCAGTCGCGAAACGCGGTTTTCTCGCCGTCGAGCAACTCCTGCCGGAAGGCGAGATATTGCTCCTTGTCGAGCGGGCAGTTGATATAATCCTTGTCGCCCTTGTCCCAGCGCGAGGCCATCCAGGCCGTGTCCATGTCGATGCTGTCGCGATGCACGATCGGAGCGATAGCGTCGAAGAAGGCGAGGTGATCACTGCCCGTGATCGCACCGATCGCCTCGGCAAGCGCGGCCGCGGTCAGCGGGCCGGTGGCGACGATGACTGGCCCGGAGGAGGGAAGGGTGTCCACCCGTTCGCGGACCAACTTGATATTGGGATGCGCGCTGATCCGCTGCGTAACGGCTGCGGCAAAGCCTTCGCGGTCGACGGCCAGCGCCGACCCGGCCGGGACTCGCTGTTCGTCGGCGCACGCCATGATCAGCGAGCCCAGCGCGCGCATCTCGGCGTGCAGCAGGCCGACCGCATTGTGATCCGCATCGTCCGACCGGAAGCTGTTCGAGCAGACCAGCTCAGCCAAGCTGTCGCTGTGATGCGCCGGCGTGCCTTCGACACCGCGCATCTCGGACAGCCGCACCGTGATGCCCGCACCGGCAAGCTGCCACGCCGCCTCCGATCCGGCCAGGCCGCCGCCGATGATATGGATCTGATGGGTCATCGGGGGTTGGAACGCGAGAGAAAGCTCAATTGCTGCATATCAATCCAATTCCGTTCGGGCTGAGCCTGTCGAAGCCCATTACTTCCTGCTTTGCGCCAATTCGCTGATCGTCGTCCAATCGCTCCTGATGAGCGCGAGCTTCTTGACACGGCTCCATCCCTTGATGCGGCGCTCCATCGCAAGTGCTTCGATGCGTGTCGGAAACTGCTCCGACCAGACCAAGGCGACGGGAAGACGCAACTGCGTATAGCCGGCGACTTGACCGAGGCCATGCGCTGCAATTCTGGCTTCCAGATTATCCGTGTGCCCGACGTAGAAACTGCGGTCACTGCAATGAAGCATATATGTCCAGAAGCTCATAACTCGGATCCAGGAGAACGAAGGAAGGCCCTTCGACAGGCTCAGGGCGAACGGTGTTCTTGCTGTCGCCTTCCTAATTTACGGTGCTCGCCTCAGGTGCCGCCAAAGTAGCGCCTTCAACATCAACCACCACCTCAACCTAATCCCGTTCGGGCTGAGCCTGTCGAAGCCCACTACTTCTTGCTAGTGGCAACGCCGTTTTTATTGTTCGCTTTCCTCGCCACCGATACTCGCCTCAGGTGCCGCCAGAGTCTGCCCCTCGACGTCGACAACCACCTCGGCTTCTTCCTCGCCTTCCTCGATGCGTGCAGCCGAGACCACATGTTCGTTCTCGGCGACCCGGAACAGGGTGACGCCCTGGGTGTTGCGGCCGGCGATGCGAATGTCGCCCACAGTCGTCCGGATCAACTTGGCCTGGTCGGTGACGAGCATCAGCTGCTCGCCGTTGTGCGCCGGGAAGCTCGCGACGACCTGGCCGTTGCGCGGCGAGGTCTCGATATTGGTGATTCCCTGGCCGCCGCGATTGGTGCGGCGATATTCATAGGCGGATGTCCGCTTGCCATAGCCGTTGGCGGTGACGGTAAGGATGAACTGCTCGGCTTCGGCGAATTGCGCCATGCGCTCCGCCGGGAGGGCTGGCTCCTCTTCGCGTTCCTTCCACGGCGCGGCGCGCAGATAGGCGTCGCGCTCCTCGGTAGTGGCCGCGAAACCGCCCAGGATCGACAGCGAGATGACTTCGTCGCCGCCCTTCAGGCTGATGCCGCGCACGCCGGTCGAGGTCCGGCTCTGGAACTCGCGCACGTCGGTCGCGCAAAAACGGATCGCCTTACCGTTGCGGGTCGCAAGCAGGACGTCATCGTCCTCGGTCAACAACGCGACGCCGATCAGGCGGTCGGTCGCATCCTCGTCAAAACGGATCGCGAACTTGCCGTTCGACGGAATGTTGGCGAACGCATCCATGCTGTTGCGTCGGACGCCGCCATGCGCGGTCGCGAAGATGACGTGGAGCTTGCCCCATTCGGCCTCGTCCTCGGGCAGCGGTAGCACGGTCGAGATCGTTTCGCCTTCGGCCAGCGGCAGCAGATTGACCATCGGCCGCCCCCGCGTCTGCGGCGCACCTTCGGGCAGCCGCCAGACCTTGAGGCGATAGACCTTGCCATGGGTCGAGAAGAACAGCACCGGCGTATGGGTCGAGGTCACGAACAATTTCGTGACCGCGTCCTCGTCCTTGGTCGCCATTCCGGCGCGGCCCTTGCCGCCGCGATGCTGGGTGCGGAAAGTATCGAGCGGCGTGCGCTTGATATAGCCGGCATGCGTGACCGTCACGACCATGTCCTGGCGCTCGATCAGGTCCTCGTCCTCGATCCCGTCGGCGGCCGCGGTGATCTCGCTGACGCGCGGAGTCGCATAGGCAGCGGCGATCTCGTCGAACTCCGCGACCATGACTTCATAGAGCCGAGCGCGATTGCCGAGGATTTCGAGCAACTCGCCGATCGACGACGCTAGCTCCTTCAATTCGCCGCCGATCTCGTCGCGCCCGAGTGCCGTCAGCCGGTGCAGTCGCAGTTCGAGGATTGCGCGGACCTGCGTATCGGAGAGGCGGTAGGTTTCACCCTCGACCTCAGGTTCGACCGCCTCGACGAGCGCGATATATTGCGCGATCTCGGCGACGGGCCATTCGCGTTCGAGCAGTTTGGCGCGCGCTTCGGCCGGCGATGCCGAGCCGCGGATCAGCCGAACGACCTCGTCGAGGTTGGTCACCGCGATCACGAGGCCCAGCAAGATGTGCGCCCGGTCCCGCGCCTTGGCGAGCTCGAACTTCGAGCGCCGCGTGATCACTTCCTCGCGGAACTTGACGAACGCTTCGATGATGTCGCGCAGGTTGAGCGTTTCGGGGCGTCCGCCGCGGATCGCGAGCATGTTCGCCGGGAAGCTCGACTGGGCCGGCGTATGGCGCCAGAGCTGGTTGAGCACGACTTCGGCGGTAGCGTCGCGCTTGAGTTCGATCACGACCCGAACGCCATCGCGGTTCGATTCGTCGCGAATGTCCGAAATGCCCTCGATCCGTTTATCCTTGGCGGCTTCGGCGATCTTCTCGACCAGGCCCGACTTGCCGACCTGATAGGGGATCGATGTCAGGATGATCGACTGGCGGTCGCCGCGGCCTTCCTCGATGACATGGCGCGAGCGCATCATGATCGAGCCGCGGCCGGTGTGATAAGCACTGCGCGCGCCGGCCTGGCCAAGGATCAGCGGGCCGGTCGGGAAATCGGGCGCCGGAACGATCTCGATCAGCTCTTCAACAGTAATGCCGGGGTTTTCGATATAGGCTTTGCACGCGGCGATGACCTCGCCGAGGTTATGCGGCGGGATGTTGGTCGCCATGCCGACCGCGATGCCGCCGGCGCCATTGACGAGGATATTGGGGAAGCGCGCGGGAAGTACCTGCGGCTCGCGTTCGGACCCGTCGTAGTTCGGCTGGAAATCGACCGTATCCTTGTCGATGTCGTCGAGCAAAGCGCTGGCGACGCGGGCAAGGCGCGCCTCGGTGTAGCGCATCGCCGCCGGCGGGTCGGGATCCATCGATCCGAAATTGCCCTGGCCGTCGATCAGCGGCACGCGCATCGACCAGCTCTGGGTCATGCGCGCAAGTGCGTCGTAGATCGACACGTCGCCATGCGGGTGAAACTTGCCCATCACCTCGCCGACGACACGCGCCGATTTGCGATACTGGCGCCCGGATATGAAGCCGGCTTCATGTGCGCCGAAGAGAATCCTGCGGTGGACCGGCTTGAGGCCGTCGCGCACATCGGGCAGCGCGCGCGCGACGATGACCGACATCGCATAATCGAGATAGGAGGTCTTCATCTCATCGACGATGGAGACCGGGGATATGTCGCTGGCTTCGATGGTCGGCGGAGAGCTGGCCAATGCTTTGTCCTGGGTTGTGAGTATGCAGCGCCCTTGCGGCGAATGAAGGCGGAAGCCTAGCCGATGCCGCAGCGAAGCGCCAGCCCGCGCGCCCACGCGCGCGCGAGGAAATCAGACGAATGCATGATCCGGCCGGATCACTTGAGCATCAGTTTGCAGGTGGTTTCGGAACCGCCACGCTCTGACGCGGTTCAACGGACATTCAGCGCGTGCGATCTAGCAACTGATATTGATTTTAACTAGACAGCCGCCTGCATTGTCAACGAATTTGACGGCCGTTGCGCCGGCAGGAGAGATACACTGATGAGGAAATTTTCGCAGCTGGTGCTGGGTGCCATGCTTTCTGTGGCTGGCGTCGCGTTTGTCGGCACGTCTCCGGTTCTGGCCGAAAAAGAGGCAAAATCTCCGTACAAGGTCAGTGCAGCCGAGGCCGCCGCGATTCTCCCGGTGCAGACCGCGATACAGAAGAAGGACGCGGCCGCCGCCGCCGCCGCGCTTCCCGCCGCCAAACAGGCGGCGCAAGGTCCCGACGCTAAGCTCATCGTCGGTTCGCTGACGCTGCAGCTCGGCCAGATGACCAGCAACGCCCAGCTTCAGAGCGAAGGGCTCGACATGATGATCGACAGTGGCAGCAAGGCCACTGGCAACCTGGTCGAACTTCTCAAGGTCCAGGCCAATATGGCTATCCAGGCAAAGAATTATCCGAAGGCGGAAGCCGCGCTCAAACGTCTCGTGGAGCTGACTCCCAATGATGTCGACGTCACGTTGATGCTCTCGCAGATTCAGACCAGCCAGGGCCGGGGTACGGAAGCGCTTGCCATGCTGCAGCGCGCCATCGCCCAGCAAAAGGCTGCGGGTCAGCAGGTCCCGGAGAATTGGTACCGGGCGGCCGTGACCTCCGCCTACAAGGCGAAGCTCGTACCGCAGGTCTACGGTCTGAGCCGCGACTGGATTGCCGCTTATCCGGGTCCGGACAGCTGGCGCGATTCGCTGACGATCTACCGCCAGCTCGGCAATCCGGACAAGCCGACCGACATCGACACGCTGCGGCTGATGCGCGCCGCGCACGCGCTGAAGGGGGAGGCGGACTATTTCGACCTCAGCGATGCTCTCAACAAGACCGGTTTTCCGGGCGAAACCAAGGCCGTGCTCGACGAAGGCATTGCGAACAACACCTTCACCCGCACAAAAGCACCATTCGCTGACATGATCACATCGACGCAGTCACGCGTGGCCGCCGATCGGGCTTCGCTTCCGGCCCAGGAGAGGGCCGCGCTTGCGGCCGGGTCAGGAACGCCGGCGCTCAAGATGGGCGATGCTTATTATGGCTACGGCGACTACGCCAAGGCCGCAACGCTGTACCGCGCCGCGCTCCAGAAAGGCTCGGTCGATGCCAATCTGGTCAACACGCGGCTCGGTCTTGCGCTGGGGCAGGCCGGTCAGAAGGCGGAAGCCGAAGCTGCGCTGAAATCGGTCACCGGCCCGCGCGCGGAGCTCGCGTCCTTTGCGCTGCTCTGGCTTTCGAAGCTGAGCTGATGGCGGCGTAATGCCGCAAGGGGGTGGTTGACGACGACCGTTGCGGGGACTGTCGTTCACCCGTAGGTGTTCGACCGTCCGCGCATGGTGTCATGTGCGCAATGGCCGTCAGGAGCGTGCTAATGAGGAACATCGCCCGGCTCGCACTGAGCGCTGCGCTTGCCCTTGGCTGCACGTCGCTTGCGCATGCCCAGGCACCGGCCGCTGATAGGGACTATTCGGTTTCGAAACCCGAACGCGAGGCGTTGCAGGCGCTTCAGACAGCGGTGACTGCGCGCGATGTTGCCGGTGCGCGCTCCGCATATTCGACCGCGCAGAGCGTGGCGCAAGGTTCAGATGGCCGTTATCTGGCCGGCGCGCTGCTGTTTCGCCTTGGTGTCGATACCGGTGACCGCAGGCTCCAGCTCCAGGGCATCGACGCGATGGTCGCCAGCGGCGTCCCAACTTCGGACCAACTGCCATCGCTGTACCGCAACCAGGCTTCGCTGGCGGCTTCGTCGGGCGACAACAAGAAGGCCGAGGCGGCATTGCTTAAGCTTGCCGAGCTCAAGCCCGACGATGTGGAGGCGCTGATCGCGCTGGCGCAGATCAAGGCCACCCAGAAAAAGGCATCGCAGGCGCTGACATTGCTCGACCGCGCGATTGCGATGAAGCGCGGTTCGGGACAGCCAGTTCCCGAATCCTGGTACAAATTTGCGGTCAGGACGGCGTTCGACGCGAAGCTCGTTCCGGAGACCGCCAAATTCGCGCGTGACTGGATCGCTGCTTATCCAAGCACGGAAAACTGGCGCGACGCGATCAGCGATTACCGGGACATCGCCGCTTTGGACAAAGCGAGCGACGTGGATGCGCTCCGCCTGATGCGGTTCACCCGCGCTCTGGCCGGCGAGCGGGACTATTATCTGGTTGCGGAAAGCCTGACCAAGGCCGGCTATGCGGGCGAGGCGAAGGCAGTGCTGGACGAAGGCATCGCGGCAAAGGCGGTCGATGCGGGCAAGGCGCCCGTAGCCGCACGTCCAAATGCCAAGAAGATTGCCGCCGACAAGGCAGCGCTCGCCAAGGCCGAGAAATCGGCGCTCGCATCGGCCACCGGAACCGCCGCGCTCAACGCCGCCGATTCCTATTTCGGCTTCGGCCAATATGAAAAGGCCGTGCCGCTCTACCGCGCGGCGCTGCAAAAGGGTTCGGTCGACGCCGGCCTGGTCAATACCCGGCTCGGCATGGCGCTCGCCTTGTCCGGCAACAAGGCCGAGGCCGAAGCCGCGTTGCGCGCGGTGACCGGGACCCGCACCGATCTTGCGGCGCTCATCCTGGTCTGGGTCGGGCAGCGCAGCTAGAGCATCGTGCGAAAAAGTGGGCACCGGTTTTCGCAACAAACGATGCGACCGCAAATGTTTAGAGCAGCATGCGTGATTCACATATCGCGCATGCTGCTCTAGAATCTCTGCACGTCCCATATTGCTACGCGCTCCACTTCCCGCTTTCGCGCCGTCCCGCGCCGCGTTAACGATTGTCCGCGGCGAACTGGATCGGCAGTGGCGGCGTGCGAAGGGTGTTGGACAGAGTGCGTTTCGATGACATGCTTGCGACCGTGTTGGCGCTGCCTGCGACGAGCAAGGCGATGCGCGCCGCGAAATGGCGTCAGCTGATCGACCTGATCGCTCAGTCGCGGGGGGAGAGCGACAACGAGCAACTGACCGTCGCGCTCACCTTCCTTCGCGATTTCCGCGACGAGCTGGAACCGGCGCAGCGCAAGGAAGTTGCCCGATCTTTGGGCGGCCGGCGCGTGTCGCCGCTTCTGCTTCGCTTCTTTGGCGAGGATCATCCCTCGATCGCCACGCCGCTCATGGCAAGCGCGCGGCTCGATGCGCACGAATGGCTCGCGCTGCTGCCGCGCATGAGCATGACCGGCCGCGCGCTGCTGCGTCATCGACGCGATCTCGACCCCGAGGTTGCGCAGGCGCTTGCCGCTTTCGGACCGAGCGACTTCGTGCTTGCGGCCGCTTATGGGGCCGGCACCGATCACCTCACGCCGGCCGCCGACGCCGGCGAGGGACAGATCCGCGAACTGGTCGCCCGTATCGAAGCCTATCGCCAGCAGCAGGAGAGCCTGCCGCCGGAAATACTCGCCGAACTCGCGACCCTCGCGCCCTTGGAGGAGTTCCGCTGGGAAACCGGCCGCGACGGAATGATCATCTGGGTCGAGGATGCGCCGCGCGCGCCGCTGATCGGCCAGACCATCGCCACGATCGTCGGCCAATATGGCGTCGATGGCCAGGCGGCGGGAGCGTTCGAGAAGCGCGCGCCGTTTCGCGACGCCCGCTTCGCTGTCGCCGGGGACGGACCGGCCGCCGGCGACTGGCGGATTTCCGGCGTGCCCTTCTTCGACGGGCCCTCGGGCAGCTTCCTTGGATATCGCGGAACCGCGCGCCGGCCACGGCTCGACGAGATCGCGCGGACCGGGCCGGCCGCTACGGCGGGCCTGTTTGGGACCGGCATCCCCGCCGACTCGCTTCGTCAGCTGATCCACGAGCTGCGGACGCCTCTCAACGCGATCGTCGGTTTTGCCGAGATGATCGACGGTCAATATATGGGCCCCGTCGGAGGCGACTATCGCACCCGCGCCCGCGAGATCATCGAACAGGCCGACAAGCTGCTTTCCGCGGTGGACGATCTCGATACCGCTGCCCGGATCGAGACCAGCCGCTTGGTCCTCGACGAAAGTTCGGCCGACACCACGGCCCTGCTGGGTCGGCTAGAGGAGGCCTATGCGCGCGTCGCAACGCAGCGGAAGTCCAAGATTTCGATCTACATCGCCGACGATCTACCCCTCGCCAAGGTCGAGACCGGCGCCGTCGAACGCATGTTCGCGCGCTTGCTGGCTGCCACCATCGGCCTGGCGAAGCAGCGCGAGACGATCCGTGCTACCATGGCCATGGAAAAGGTCGGCGCGTCGGAAATGCTCTGTCTTTCTATCGATCGGCCGCGCTCGATTGCAGGGATCGCGGAGACCGAGCTGCTCGATCCCGGCTACAGCCCGGAGGGCGATTGGCCCGGCGCTCCGGCGCTCGGGCTCGGCTTTGCGCTACGTCTGGTGCGTAATCTTGCCGCGGCGGTCGGCGGGGCGCTGGTCATAGAGGACAGGAAGTTCCTGCTGTTCCTGCCGCCGGCCGAGCAGGCGGAGCGGTCGTCCGGCCAGGGCATCTAGATATTGTCCGGGAATGCGGTGAGCAGGCGACACGCGGTAGGACGGCTGGACAGGCCTCCGCCCGACCCCAACTACATTCGCTTTCCCGCGAGTTTCGGTCGGCGCTTCACGATCTTCGTCGATACCGAGGAGGAGTTCGACTGGGGCCAGGCGCTCAGCAGGGATAACAGGGCGACGACCGCGATCAGGGCAATGCCCGACATGCACGCGCGCATGCGTGCCGCCGGCGCGAAGCCAGTCTATCTCGTCGATCATCCGATCGCCACCGATCCGGAAGCGATCGCCATCATGCGGCCCTGGCTGGAACGCGGCGAATGCACGATCGGGACCCAGCTCCATCCCTGGGTCAATCCGCCGTTCGACGAAGAGGTCACCCGCTTCAACAGCTACACCGGCAATCTCCCGCTCGAGCTGCAGCGCGCCAAGCTTCGCGTGCTCACCGAAACGATCGAGCAGGCCTTCGGAGTGCGACCCACCGTCTATCGCGCCGGACGCTACGGCGTCGGCGCACATACGGCTGATCTGCTCATCGAAGCGGGATATAAAGCCGATCTCTCGGTGCGCGCCTTGTTCGACTATAGCGACCAGCATGGCCCGGATTTTTCGCGCGTTCGGCCACAACCTTATTGGATAGGCGAGGGCGCGCTGCTCGAACTTCCGCTCAGCGCAGCCTATGTCGGCGGGCTCGCCTCAGCCGGCGGCTGGCTGTTCCCTGCCAGCGCCAGCATCCCGAAAATGCGCGGTCTGCTTTCGCGCACCGGCCTGCTCGGGCGGGTCGCTCTGACACCCGAGGAAATGCCGTTGCCGGATGTCGTCCGGGCGATCGAGGCCATGCTCGCCGACGGTACGCAATATTTCAGCATCTCCTTCCATTCGCCCTCGGTCGAACCCGGTCACACGCCCTATGTGCGAAACGCCGATGATCTCGCCGCTTTCCATCACTGGTGGGATGCTGTCTTCGCTCTCCTGGACCGGCGTGACGTCAAGCCGATCTCGGTCGAGGATGCGATCGCCGCCGCTGAGGATTGTCGCAGGACAGCCTGATCGCGCTCTGCAGCGGGGAAGGCGGCGCAGGGCGCGGCTTGCCAAGCGCTCCGCTGCTCCGCTATCCGCTCCAGCGTGGGCCTGTAGCTCAACGGTAGAGCCGGCCGCTCATAACGGCTTGGTTGGGGGTTCGAGTCCCTCCGGGCCCACCACCCCGGCGACCGATGGTAAATCCATAGCCTTCGACGTGGGAATGTTCCAAGCCGGTCAATCTCTGACGCATGGATTTTGAAATCTGGCAGGTGGACAAAGATTCGTCAGGCCAGTGAGATCGGGAACGTCCGTTTTGGGTTGCCGATTCAGGTGGTCGATAACGGCCGATCACGGAGATGCTTATCTGGCAACTCTGGATCGTCGGGGAAGTGCATCGCTGCCGCGAGTCCGCGGGCACCAACCGTCTCAAACAGACTTCCTTTTTCATTTGCGTCGCTAAATCCGATCCAACATAGTTGCTCGCTTGGCCCTGCCTTCCGCGGACGCTCCGCGCCGCGCGGGTGACGTTGATCGGATTGGGGGCAGCATGTTTGACTATTACGGCCGGGCCAGCGCTGAATTCCAGGTCAACTCTGAGACCGAGAGTTTTCAGGCTACCCCACTCGTCGCCTCGCTCGCGGACGGCGGCTTCGTCGTCACATGGACGACGGGCGATCCGGCGCAGGACGGCTGGGGTTCTGCCGTGAAGGCGCAGATTTACGATGGGTCCGGCGCGCCGGTCGGCAGCGAGTTCTTGGTCAACTCGCAATCCTCGCAATACCAATTCGTTACCTCGATCGCGCCGCTTGTCGGCGGCGGCTTCGTGGTCGCATGGCTCTCCAACGACACGAGCCAGGACGGCAGCGGCACCGCCATCAAGGCTCAGGTTTTCGACTCGGCCGGCGGTCTGGTTGGCGCCGAGTTCCTCATCAACACGGCCGCCACCAGCTACCAGGGCGACGCAAAGGTCGCAGGACTTGCTGGCGGCGGCTTCGTGATCAGCTGGACGACGGGCGATCCGGCGCAGGACGGCAGCGGCACCGCCATCAAGGCCCAGGTCTATGGCGCCGACGGCCTTCCCAGCGGCACCGAGCTTCTCGTCAATTCGGAGGGCGCTGGAGATCAGAATTATTCCACCCTAACGGGGCTCCCGGGAGGCGGCTTCATCGTCAGCTGGGCGAGCAGCGATCCGGCACACGCTGGAAATGAAAGCGACGTCAAGGCAAGGATCTTTGGCTCTGATGGCCTCGCGGTCGGCGATGAGTTTCTCGTCAGCGGCGACGTTGATAATTTCGAGGGGCGGCCCACCGTGGCCACCTTGCCGGGCACAGGGTTCGTCATCATCTGGACGCAGCACGGCCAGAACGATTTCAGGTCGACGATCGAAGGAAGGGTTTTCGACGTAAATGGCGCTCCTGTCGGCGCCGACTTTCAGATCAGCGCCGACGCCGGCTTTAATGCGCCTGCACCGCAGGTCACATCCATGGCCAATGGTGGGTTCGCGATCACCTGGCAAAACGATGATCCGGATTTGGACGCTACGGGCGCTCAGATCATGGGGCGGATATTTTCGCCAGATGGTCAGCCCCAGGGGAATGAGTTCGTCGTGAATTCCTTCACCGAGGGAGGCCAGGGTCAGCCGGCCATAGCTTCGCTTGATGACGACAGGCTCGTGCTCGCATGGACGTCGATGAGCCCGACGCAGGAGATAAAGGCTCAGATACTGCAGGTCGTTCCTCCTGCCGCACCTACCGATATTTCGCTTTCGAGCAGTTCCGTTGGTGAAAACGCCGCGGTGGATACGGTGGTGGGCAAGATTGTGGTGACCGACACCAATCTCAACGACGTCTTCGCGATCCACATTCTCTCGGACGACACTGCGGGCGGTTTCAAGGTCGAGAACGGCAAGATTGTCGTCGCCGATTCTGCCAAGATCGACTTTGATACTTTCCCCCATCCCCAGCTGACGATCGAAGTGACGGATGCCGACGGCCTCACCTATCAGGAGACATTGACGATCGACATTGTCGATCTTGCCGAATCCCGCACCTACGTCGGAACTTCCGCGGCAAATAGCTTTGCCGCAACAGCAGATGACCATTGGACAGTAAGCGGCCTCGCTGGCCACGACACCCTGACGACCCTGGGTGGAAACGACTTGGTCGCGGGCGGCTCCGGCGATGATACGATTTCCACCGGAGGCGGCGATGATGCCATAACCTTCACTGGACCCGGCGAAGGGTATGATGCGGTAGATGGTGGAGCAGGCGTCGACTGGATCAAGGCTGGCTCCGACAACAGCGTGATCGGCCTGCGGTCGCTAGCGCAGGTTGAGTATATTTCGGCAGAAGGCTTCGATAACGTATCGATAAAGGGCTCTAACGTCTCCGACACCCTGAACCTCTCAGCAGTCGAAGTTTATGGTATCACCCGGATCGACGGCGGGGGCGGCAACGACACGATCACCGGGTCGCAATATGATGATACCATCATCGGCGGCGCCGGCACCGACGTCCTCGACGGACAAGCGGGCACCGATACCTTCTTCCTCTCGGGCGCGACCGAATATGACAGCATCGATGGCGGCGCCGATTATGATCTCATATTCGCCACCAAGGACAACACGTCACTGCTCTGGTCCAGGATCAGCAACGTGGAGTTCGTGTCGGCCGGCGGCTTCGCAAACATGCGGATCCTCGGCAGGAACGGTGCGGATACTCTGGATTTCAGCGGACTCTATCTCGACGGCGTGACGATCGACGGCGGGAACGGTGTCGATACGATTATCGGCTCCCTGGGTTACGATACGATCGTCGGCGGCGCTGGAAACGACATTCTTTCGGGCGGCGAATTGAGCGACGTCTTTCTGCTTTCATCTACGAGCGGAAACGACACGATCGACGGTGGTGCCGATTACGACTTCATTCGCGCAACATCGGCCGATACCAAGATCGTTTGGGGCTTTACCGGTATCGAGGCGATCTCAGGCGGCGGCTTTGCCAATGTGAAGATCGTCGGCACGAACGCGGCCGATATAATGGATTTCACGAGCTATACACTCACCGGGATCGCAGCGATCGATGGCGGCAAGGGCAATGACACGATCACCGGCACCGGAAATGCCGACACAATCGTGGGCAACGCAGGTGATGACACCTTGTCGGGAGCCGGCGGCAACGACATTTTCCAGTTCGGCGGCGCATCCGGGAGCGACACGATCGACGGCGGGGCGGGCCACGACGTCATTGCGGCGACCGCCGCCAAATCGACCCTGAACTGGGGCAATTACAGCAATGTCGAAGCGATCTCCGCAGGGGGTTACGCGGGGGTCAAGATTCTTGGGACTGCCGGCAACGATCTGTTCGATTTCAGCGGCATCGATCTGGACGGGATCGCTGTGATTCTCGGCGGCGGGGGCGCCGATGCGATCACCGGAAGCGCCAGTGCCGACGTGTTCGGCTACGCCAGTATAGCGGATAGCCGCAATGCCTCGGGCGTCGACACCATCCATTCGTTCCAGGACGGTGTCGACAGGATCGACCTGTCGGCGATCGATGCGAATTCCAAAATTGCCGCCAACCAGGAATTCACCTTCCTCGGCACCGGCAATTTCACGGGCGTCGCCGGGCAGGTCAGAATCGACAGCAGCGTCGCGGGCACCACCCGGATCCTCGCCGACATCGACGGCAACAAGGGCGCCGATCTGGTTATTATACTCTCCGGAAACCACGCACTGACCTCCGCGGACTTCATGCTCTGAGGCCGAGAAAACCTAAAGCGCATGCTGAAGATGGATTGCTTGCGCCTGCGCGGTCCCAACGGAGCGAAAGACGAGTTCCAACTCGCTGCCGTAGCCCTAAACTGCCGTAAAATTGGCCAAGCCGCTCCCCGTTAGGGGCACCGCAGTGCGGGGTTATTTCACTGCAGACGTTAGCCGACGCAACGGGTCGCCGCTGGAGAAGAAGGCGGTTTTCTCGCTGTGTTGCCAATGTAAGCGATTGGCGTCCCTTGCATGCGTCAGTCCATCTGCGCGCACCACTAAATGCCCCGTGCGAACGGCTTGCCGTGCTTGCGGCGGCGCGGCTCGGCGACTAAGGCCACGGCATCGGGGAGTGGCGCAGCCTGGTAGCGCATCTGCTTTGGGAGCAGAGGGTCGCAGGTTCGAATCCTGTCTCCCCGACCAACCTTACTCCACACGAAGCTCTGGAAACGGAGTGTCGCACTGCCAGCCCTCACGTCCCGTCGCGCGGTAGCGTTCGAGGCGGCGGATCGTGATCTCCGCATAGACCGGGTCCACATCGAACGTGATCGCGCGACGGCCGAGTTTCTCGCAGGCGATCAGCGTCGTGCCGCTGTGCGCGAACGGATCGATCACCGTGTCGCCCGGCACGGTCGCGCTGCGGATGATCCGCTCGATCGCCTTCAGCGGCTTTTGCGCGTAGCAGCCGGGGACATTCTCGTGCAGCCGGTAGAAGACCTGCTGGATATCGACCCAGACATTGCCGGCGCGGATCGTCTCGCTTTTGCCGCGCGCGGCATTCTCGGTCCGCACACCGCCGACGTCCTTGTAATAGCCGCGCAGGATCTTGGGAATGTCGGTATATTCGGCGGCGACGTCGAAATGCGGCTTGCCCCGCGCATAATAAAGCAGCTCCTGGCGCACCCACATCCAGTTGCTCTGGGTGCCATAGCCGCGCTGGTTGCGCAGCGTGATCCAGTTGCGAAGCGCCCATTCGCCGCGCGCGCGCATCGCCAGCACGAACTCGGGCAGCGGATGGAGCCCGCGCTTCGGATCGGCACCGATCCAGATGTAGAGCGAGGCGGAGGCCGCGAGGGTCGAGATGCTCGCCTCCAGCCACTGACCGGTGAATGATTCATAGGCTTCGGCCACGACCACGCCGAGCGCCGCGCTGTTCGTCGCCCCGACCGCGACATTGTAGGGCGGGTCGGCAATGCACAAGGTCGGCGCGCACTTGCCGACGATACGCGCCCCGTCGGGAGCCGCGCACGCATCGAGCACGCCGACCCGATGCCCGGCGACCGGATCCTCCCAGATTTCGCCGTGGCCCAGGCGGCAACCGGCAAGCAGCCGCGCATGCAGCTCAGGATCGGCGTCGATCCGGCCAAAGGGTTCGCGCATGTCGGTCGTCCATCGCTGCGTTTGGCCGCTGGCCTAGAGGGATTTCCAGTCAGATGGAACGGATCAAGGCGCGTTGCTCCACGGCGACAGCCCTCCCTCAAGGGAGGGAGATTCTTAAAGCGGGAGGATCCGTCCGCCTCAGTGCGCGTATGCGCTGGCGGTCGCGCCAAACCTTGCAATGTGGGAAAATTTCTGCATGCGAAGATCGTGGAACATACCGGGAATATTCTCAGCGGGTTTCCTGCAATCCCTTGCGGCTACCGGTTTGGTGGGGATTACTGCTGGGTCCATTGAGGCACCGGCGGATTTCCCCGAACGCGTCAAATACCAGCACCCACTCCGGACTGCCATGGATTGACCAAAGGCACGCCGGTTGTCTCGAAGTCGCTGATATTGCGTGTGGCGAGCGTCATTCCATGAACGAGCGCGGTTGCCGCGATCCAGGCATCGCGTTCACTTTTCGGGTCGGGCACATGCAACTGGGCGCATCGCACCGCCACCTCCGCAGACATCGGGAGAATGCGCCCATCGAAGGTTGGATGAACAACGTCCATTAGCCAGCGTCGAAGCAGGGGGCCCTGCGCTTGGTCGCGCCGTTCCATTCGCAGCACGCCATGTTCCAGTTCGAATATGCTCATCGCGGAGAGATAGGTTGAGTCCGGCGAAACGCCGCCAAGCCATGCCGCAAAGCCCGGATCGACGCGGCCACTGCCCAGCTTGCGACTTTCCGAGACGACATTCGTATCGAGCAGGATCATTCCCCGAACAGGCCCGCGTCCCGGCCAGACATGGTGGCGCGGGGCGGCTCCCAATCGAAATCAAGCGGCTGCGACGGGCGAAGCGCCGCGGCGAGCGAACCCCGACGCTGTGCCATCTGTTCGAGGGCGTCTTCGATGATGTCGGCCTGGCTGCGCCCGGAACCCGCGAGAACGCGCAGCAATTCGACCGCCCGGGCGGAGCGGATCGTAATCGGCGGCTGTTGACGACGATTTGCAGCGACCATGATAATCTCCTCAAAAGGCGATATAGCATTGTGCTTGCACTGGTACAAGTACGCATAGATCCCGGATGTGCCTCAGCCCGCTCCAATACAGCATTTCTCCCCCCTCAAGGGAGGGAGGTCCCTTAGGATGCCCAAACCTTGCAATGTGGGAAAATTTCTGCAATCCGACGATTGTGGAACATACCCAGAACGTCAATCGCAGCCTTGCTGCAATCCCTTGCGGCTACCCGTTTCCCGGCCCGTTTTGTGGGGATTGGGGCGAGGGCATGGCAAGTGTCAATTTCATCAACTTAGCGGGTCTGGATGGCGCCGCATGGGTGCGCGATACGACCCGCAAACGGCGCGAATCGGCAGGGCTCTCGATCGCGCGCCGGCGTTTGCCAATGCGCGGCAACGAAGCTAGGGCGACGCCAATTCCAACCATCATAATCGGAGCGCCGCGCCGCCATGGCCGCACAATATAGTTTCGTCATGAAGGGCATGACCAAGACCTTCCCGGGGGCCCCCAAGCCGGTCCTCAACAACATCAATCTGCAATTCTATCCCGACGCCAAGATCGCGATCATCGGGCCCAATGGTTCGGGCAAGTCGACTTTGATGAAGATCATGGCCGGCCGCGACAAGGAATATGTCGGCGAGGCCTGGCCGGGCGAGCATATCCGCGTCGGCTATCTCGAGCAGGAGCCGCAGCTCGATCCGACCAAGACGGTCAAGGAGAATGTCATGGACGGCATTCGTCCGGTGGCCGACCTCGTCGACCGCTTCAACGCCATTTCGAACCTGATGGCCGATCCGCCCGAGGATGCCGATTTCGACGCGCTGATGACCGAGATGGGCGAGCTGCAGGAGAAGATCGACGCGGTCGACGGCTGGACGATCGACAACCAGCTCGAGATCGCGATGGACGCGATGCGCTGCCCGCCGGGCGACAGCGCGGTGACCAATCTGTCGGGCGGCGAGAAGCGCCGCGTCGCGCTGACGCGGCTGCTGCTCGAGAAGCCCGAGATACTGCTGCTCGACGAACCGACCAACCACCTCGACGCCGAAAGCGTCGCCTGGCTGGAAAAGCATCTGGTCGATTATGCCGGCAACGTGATCCTCGTCACCCACGATCGCTACTTCCTCGACAATGTCGTCAACTGGGTGCTCGAGCTCGATCGCGGCCGCTATTATATCTACGAGAGCAACTACTCCGGCTATCTCGACAAGAAGGCCAAGCGCCTCGAGCAGGAAGAGCGCGAGGACGAGGGGCGCCAGAAAGCGATCCAGGAGGAGCTGGAGTGGATCCGCCGCTCGCCCAAGGCGCGCCAGACAAAATCGAAGGCGCGCATCAAGGCGTTCGACGAGCTGGTCCAGGCGCAGGAGAACCGCACCCCCGGCAAGGCGCAGATCTTGATCCAGGTGCCCGAACGGCTCGGCGGCACGGTGATCGAGGCCAAGAACCTGTCAAAGGCCTATGGCGACAAATTGCTGTTCGAGGACCTTAGCTTCAGCCTGCCGCCGGGCGGGATCGTCGGCGTGATCGGCCCCAACGGCGCCGGTAAGACGACTTTGTTCAAGCTGATCACCGGCGTCGAGCAGCCCGACGAGGGATCGATCCGCATCGGCGACACCGTCCACCTGGGCTATGTCGACCAGAGCCGCGACGCGCTCGATCCGAACAAGAATGTCTGGGAAGAGATTTCCGGCGGCAGCGACGTGTTCCGGTTCGGCAAGCATGAAGTCGGGACGCGCGCCTATGTCGGTGCGTTTAACTTCAAGGGCCAGGATCAGCAGAAGAAGGTCGGCCAGCTTTCAGGCGGCGAACGCAACCGCGTCCATATGGCCAAGATGCTCAAGGAGGGCGGCAACGTGCTGCTGCTCGACGAACCGACCAACGATCTCGACGTCGAGACCTTGCGTGCGCTCGAGGATGCGCTCGAGAATTTCGCCGGCTGCGCGGTGGTGATCAGCCATGATCGCTTCTTCCTCGACCGCCTCGCCACCCACATCCTCGCGTTCGAGGGCGACAGCCACGTCGAATGGTTCGAGGGAAATTTCGAATCCTATGAGGAAGACAAGAAGCGCAGGATGGGCGACGAAGCCGAACGCCCGCACCGCATGACCTACAAGAAGCTCACGCGATAGGGCCGGCCTTGTCCTCATATTCGTCGGCCATGCGGGTCAGCGCCGACCGGGTCTGCTTGTCGTCGATCGCCGAGGCCAGCCGCCGGCACCTTTCCGCCTGGGCGCGCATGTGCCGCAGCAGGTCCGGGTCGTTCGGTACGATCGACCGATGTTCGGCGCTGGCTGGGTTGGTCGACATGATTTCGGTTAGTTCCCCACTGAACCGTCTTAACCCAGATCAACAAATAAGGTTCCCGATGCAAGTTGGTCGTCTGCCGGAGCGGTTCCGTCGCGCTCAACCTGCGTCCGTCGCTCACTGGATATCCGTCGTCGCATCGCCGTCGAAATCTCGCCGCCCAACCGCTGTTAGCGCCGCGGGTGAAAGGGAGCAGAATGATGTCGGCGTTGGAATTCATACTCGCAGCGATAAGCCTGGTGACGGCCTATGGCGGCAGTTATCTCGGCGAGCTTCTGATCGAGCGGTACCGCGGGTGAGGGCAGGGGGCGGGGTTTCCGCTTCCAGGCATTGCGATGCTGCCGTAGGTGGCGATCATGCTGTTGCTCGCCCTCGCGGCCCTGTTCATTGTCGCCATAGCGGTGCTGATCGTCGTCGGCCGGCGGTCGCAGGCCATCGTCACCGATCCCGGCGCACTGACCGACCGGCAGATCGAGGCGACGATCGATCTCACGCGCCGTATCCTGCACCGCAGCCGGCCCGGCTCGCCGGCCTGGGTCCGCGCGGCCGCGGCGCACAAGGCGGCGATCGACGAGCGGCTGCGGCGGCGCGGCGAGCAGCCGTTCGACAATATCGAGCTGACACCTCCTCCCGGGGGTTAGGCCAGCGAGAATTCTCCGTTTTCCTCGTCGAGCAGATGCAGCCGGCCGTCGGCGATTGCGAAATAGGCGCCGTGCAGCTTGAGCGATCCGGCCGCCTCGCGCTCCGCAACCGGCGGAAAGGTCCGCAGGTTTCGCATGCTGACCTTCACCGTCTCGAGTTCCAGCGCGCGGATCGCGTCGGGACCGTCGCCGTGGCGTGCCACGATCCGGTCGCGCTCCTCGTCGAGCAGGTCGATCCAGTGCGCGATGAACCCGCCGGCGCCAGGCGCTGCCCCGGCGAACCGGCGCGATACGGCCGCGTTGACGCCGCCGCACTGGCCATGCCCCATCACCACGATCTCGGGCACTTCGAGTTGGGTGACGGCAAATTCGACCGCCGCCGAGACGCCGTGACGTCCGCCATCCGCCTCGAACGGCGGGACGAGGTTGGCGACGTTGCGGACCACGAACATCTCGCCCGGCGAGGCATCGAAGATGGTGGCCGGATCGACGCGGCTGTCGGAGCAGGCGATCACCATGAGCTTGGGCGACTGGCCTTCGGCAAGCTCGGTCCAGCGTTCGCGTTCGCGCCTCCAGCCGGTCTCGCGAAAGCGGCGATAGCCATCCACCAGGCTGTTGAAATCGGTCATTGCCCCACTTTCTGTTCGACGGCTGGTTAGGCGGGCGATCCGGGGGTGGCAAGATGCCGTCCGCATCGCTATCTCGCTGGCATGGCCGACGCCGATCCCAGACCCGAACGACAGCGCAAGCCGGACTGGATCCGCGTCAAGGCGCCGACCAGCAGCGGCTTTGCCGAAACGCGCAAGCTGATGCGAAGGCTGAACCTCGCGACGGTATGCGAGGAAGCGGCGTGCCCGAACATCGGCGAATGCTGGACCAAGAAGCATGCGACGGTGATGATCCTCGGCGATACCTGCACGCGGGCCTGCGCCTTCTGCAACGTCAAGACCGGCATGCCGCGCGTGGTCGATCCGCTGGAACCACAGCATGTCGCCGACGCCGCGGCCGAGCTTGGCCTCGAGCATATTGTCGTCACCTCCGTGGACCGCGATGACCTGCCCGACGGCGGTGCAAGCCAGTTCGTCAAGGTGATCGAAGCGCTCCGCCGCACCACGCCTTCGACGACGGTCGAGATATTGACGCCCGATTTCCGCAACAAGCCCGAAGTGGCGATCGAGGCCGTCGTCGCGGCCCGTCCGGACGTCTATAATCACAATCTGGAAACGGTGCCGCGGCTCTACCCGACGATCCGCCCGGGCGCGCGCTATTACGCCTCGCTGCGGCTGCTCGAATCGGTCAAGCGCGCCGACCCGACGATCTTCACCAAATCGGGCGTCATGGTGGGGCTGGGCGAGCAACGGCTCGAAGTGCATCAGGTCATGGACGACATGCGCTCTGCCGACATCGATTTCCTGACCATGGGCCAATATCTGCAGCCGACACCGCGTCACGCGAAGGTCGAGGAGTTCGTCACGCCAAAGGCTTTCGAGGCTTATGGCGCGATCGCCCGGGCCAAGGGCTTCCTGCTGGTCGCTGCCAGCCCGCTCACGCGCTCGAGCTATCACGCGGGCGATGATTTCGCGAGGATGAAGGCTGCGCGCGAGGCTCGGCTGGCGGCAGTGCGCTGATGCCCCGGCACAGCGAAACGCGTCACCTTCCTTATTCGCCCGATCAGTTGTTCGATCTGGTTGCGGACGTCGGCCGCTATTCCGAATTCCTGCCCTGGGTGGCGGCAGTCCGTATTCGCTCCGACAGCGATACCCTGATGGTCGCGGACCTCGTCGTCGGCTTCAAGGCGATCAAGGAAACCTTCACCTCGCGGGTCACCAAGCAGCGGCCGCACAGCATCACCGTCGAATATGTCGAGGGGCCGCTCAAATATCTGAAGAATGACTGGACGTTCGAGCCCGACGGCAGGGGAGGGACTTTGCTGTCATTCTGCGTAGATTTCGCCTTCAAGTCGCGTATCTTCGAGACGATTGCGGGTCAGATGTTCGACCGTGCGCTGCGTCGGATGATCGGCGCTTTCGAGGAGCGCGCACACATCCTCTATGGCGATTCCTCGACCGGCATGAGCAGTTCGAGCGCGCAAAGCGCTGCCTGAAGCCTGACACCGCCGCGGCCCAGGTCGCCGAATTCCTTGGTGTCCGCGACGATCTCGTCGGGTGAGGCTCCACGCCGTGCCCGCGCGAACACGACCGTGCCGACCGGCTTCTTGTCGCTGCCTCCATGCGGACCGGCGATGCCGGTAATGGCGACGGCCGTATCGGCCTCGGTCTTTTCGATCACGCCTTGCGCCATCGCCCATGCGACCGCCACCGATACTGCGCCGAATGTGTCGAGAACCTCCGGACTGACCCGAAGCATGCCTTGCTTCGCATCATTGGCGTAGGTCACGAATCCGGCCTCGAACACGTCGGACGAGCCGGCCACCTCGGTCAGCGCGGCGCTGACCAGCCCGCCGGTGCAGCTTTCGGCGACCGCTATTCGCAGGCCCGCGGCGCGATTGGCGTCGATCACCTTGCGGGCTGCGGCGACCAGCTCCTCCGGAAGGCAATAGTCGCGCGATTCGGTCATGATTCCTCCGGCAATCTAACGGTCGCGACAGCCTGCGCCGCGATTCCTTCGCCGCGCCCCGTAAACCCCAGGCGCTCGGTCGTCGTCGCCTTTATGCTGATCCGGCCGATTGGCAGGCCCAGCAGACCAGCGATATTGGCCCGCATCGCATCACGATGGGGGCCGATCCGCGGAGCCTCACAGATGATCGTGACATCGATGTGATCGATCGCGCCGCCCCGTTGGGTCACCCGCGCGAATGCGTGGGAGAGGAAGGCGGACGAAGCGGCATCGCGCCATTGCGGATCGCTTGGTGGAAAATGGACGCCGATGTCGCCGTCGCCGATCGTTCCGAGCAAGGCGTCGGTGACGGCATGAAGCACGACGTCGGCATCGCTGTGGCCGTCCAGGCTTCGGTCGTGGGCAATGCGCACCCCGCCGAGCCACAGATGATCGCCGGGGACAAAGGCGTGGACGTCGAGGCCCATGCCGGTTCGGCTGGTCATTCGTCCGGCCAGACGCAGCTCTGCCAATGCGAAATCCGAGGCATAGGTCAGCTTTTCCAGCCGGCTGTCGCCTTCAACCGTAGCGACTTCGAACCCCGCCGCGCGGGCAACCTGCGCATCGTCACCGCAATCCGGTAAACCCGACCAGCTGCGATGCGCCGAGAGGATCGATGCGAAGTCGAACGCCTGCGGAGTCTGTACCCGCACCAGCCCCTCACGCTGCACAGTGTCTCCCAGTGTGAGCGACGCGCTGGCAAGACTGTCCGCGACCGGGAGTACGGGGACCGCGCCGGGCCTTTCCTCCAGCGCACGCAGCAGCCGGTCGATCACGGTGGCCGGGAGAAACGGCCGGGCCGCGTCGTGGATCAGCACTCTTGCGATGCCACCTTCCGCCGCAAGATGCTCAAGGCCATTGCGCACTGATTGCTGGCGGGTTTGTCCGCCGATGACCGGGGCGGGGAGGGGATAGCTGGCGACCGACTCCTCGTAGGATTGGCGATGCTCGGCTGCCACGACCATCTGCACTGCATCGATGCCCGGATGGCGCAGGTGATCGATCGTATGGCCCAGGACCGATTTGCCGGCCAACAGGCGATATTGCTTGGGCATGTCGCCGCCCGAACGGCTGCCCGATCCACCCGCCACCACCAGCGCGACCGTCTTGCCCTCGGCATTCATGCGCCGCCCGTTAGCCGACCGTGGCCTTGCCCGCCAGTGGCATCGCCATTAAGTGCGGCGCGATGGCAAAGCTCCCGCCAATTGATATCGGGCCGTTGCGGATCGGCATGCCCGTGATCCTCGCGCCGATGACCGGCGTGAGTGACCGGCCGTTCCGCAAGCTCGTGAAGGATTATGGCGCCGGGCTCACGGTCACCGAGATGATCGCGAGCCAGGCGATGATCCGCGAAACGCGGCAGTCGCTGCAGAAGGCGGCGTGGGACCCGGTGGAGGATCCCGTCTCGATGCAGCTCGCGGGCTGCGCGCCGTACGAGATGGCCGAGGCGGCCAAGCTCAACCAGGATCGCGGCGCGGCGATCATCGACATCAATATGGGCTGTCCGGTCAAGAAGGTGGTCAACGGCGAAGCCGGATCGGCGCTGATGCGCGACCTTCGGCTTGCTGCCGCGATCATCGATGCGACCGTCAAGGCGGTCACTGTTCCGGTCACGCTCAAGATGCGGATGGGCTGGGATCATGGATCGCTCAATGCGCCCGAGCTGGCCCGCATCGCGGAAGATCTGGGCGTGCAGATGATTACTGTCCATGGCCGTACGCGCTGCCAGATGTACAAAGGTGAGGCCGACTGGCGGTTCGTCCGCCAGGTCAAGGATGCAGTCACGGTTCCTGTCATCGTCAACGGCGACATCTGCTCGATCGAGCATGTCGGGGCGGCGCTGGATCAGTCGGGCGCGGACGGAGTCATGATCGGCCGCGGCGCTTATGGCCGCCCCTGGTTCCTTGGCCAGGTGATGCATTGGCTGGAAAAGGGCGAGCGCCGCCCCGATCCGGGAATCGACCAGCAATTTGCGGTCATAATCGACCATTATGATGCGATGCTCGGGCATTATGGGCGCGAAACAGGTGGCAATATCGCGCGCAAGCATGTCGGTTGGTACACGCGCGGACTGCATGGTTCGGCCGAATTCCGGAATGCTTTCAATCAGCAGGCGGATTCTGTTCAGGCGCGTCAGATGCTCTGCGACTTTTACGGTCCCTGGCTGGAACGCGCCGCAGCGTGACACGCCCAACGCTTTGACAGGAGCGGTGAAGCGAAGCCTCCGCCGCCAAGGACTGTGTTCTTAATGCCACAATCTTGTGGTAGACGCGCCACGTGAACGCCGAAGCCTCCGTCTCGTCGATCGATCGTCCGGTTTTGTGGCGCCGCATTTCGCTGATCGTGCGGCGTAGCCCGATCATACCGGTTATGGAAATTGCGTCCGTGCTGGCGCTGCTATGCATGGCCGCGGTCAGCTACCATCTGCTCACCGCGGAGGGTCAGTCGCGCGCGCCATTGACACCGCAGATGGTCGCCGTCCTGCTGGTGGCCAATCTTGTGCCGGCAATGGCGCTGATGGTGTTCGCGGCACGCCGGATCGCGATGCGCCGGGCAGCCGCTTCGCCGGTCGGGGGCAGAGGACGGCTTCATGTCAGGCTTGTCGCTCTGTTTTCGGTCATCGCCAGCGTCCCGACCTTGCTCGTCGTGATATTCGCGTCGCTGCTTTTCCAGAGCGGCACGCAATTCTGGTTTTCGGATCGCGCGCGTACCGTTCTGGCCAGCGCTGAGAATGTCTCGCAAATCTACGAAGCCGAGCACAAGCAGCGGCTCGAACTTGACGTCAAGACGATGGGTGGGGACATGGTCGATTCGATCAATCGCTATGGTCTCGACAGTAAAGCCTTCGAAAATCAGTTTCTTTTTCAGACGCTTGCAAGGCAGTTCACCGAAAGCGCCATCCTCTCGCTGAATAAGGGGAACCAGATTCAGACACAGATTGGGGTGAATCTCTACGACCGTCCGATCGAGAAGAGATTCTCGCCTGCGGAACTGCGCAGCATGACGGCGGGGCAGGTACGCGTCGTGCGTCAGGTGCCCGATCGCGTCGAAGCGGTGATACGGCTCGATCGCGTCGCGCCTATCTATCTTTACGGCGCGCGTAAGGTCAGCACAGACGCCACCGGATCGATGGCCGAAGCGCGCAGTGCCGCCAGCGAATATAAGGCAATCCTTGAGCGCGCCCGGATGCTTCAGTTCCGGTTCAATGCCGCGCTGTTCCTGATGTCGCTACTGATCGTCGGTTTGGCGATCTGGGCGGCGCTGGCGATAGCCGACCGGCTGGTGCGGCCGGTCGCGCAGTTGGTCGACGCAGCGCGGCGGGTGGCGGCCGGCGACCTTTCGGTACGCGTGCCGACATCGCGCGTCCAGGACGAGGTGAGCACGCTCGGCAACGCCTTCAACCGCATGACCCGCCGGCTCGAGGAGCAGACCGGGGCGCTCGTCTCGGCCAACAGCCAGCTCGACAGCCGCCGCGCCATTATCGAGGCGGTGCTGTCAGGGGTGACCGCCGGCGTCATCTCGGTCGATCCCAACCGCCAGGTCCGGTTACTGAATTCGTCGGCTGAGGCGCTGCTCAAGATCAAGGGCCACCAGGCGGTGGGCAGGAAGCTGGCCGATCTTGCGCCCGAGCTCGACCGGCAGCTGGACAGTGACGAACGCGAGGACATCGTCCAGTTCACTTCGGGCGGCGAGGCCCGCACGCTCGCGGTCAAGCGGGTCAAGGTCGAGGGCGGCCATGTCGTGACTTTCGACGACATCACCCAGCAGATCGTCGACCAGCGCCGCGCCGCATGGTCGGACGTTGCACGCCGGATTGCCCATGAGATCAAGAATCCGCTGACGCCGATCCAGCTTGCTGCCGAGCGGCTCCAGCGCCGCTACGGAAAGGAAATCCAGAGCGATCCAGCGACATTCGAGCGCTTGACCGGCACGATCGTTCGCCAGGTCGGCGATTTGCGGCGGATGGTCGACGAATTCTCGTCATTCGCGCGCTCGCCCAAGCCGGTGTTCCGCGAAGAAAATGTGGTCGAGATCGCACGCCAGGCGTTGTTTCTGCACGAAGTTGCTCACCCCGACATCCAGTTTACCCTCGATACGCCCGAACCGTCGCTGCTTCTCGTTTGCGATCGAAGGCAATTGGGGCAAGCGCTGACCAACGTCGTCAAAAATGGCGTCGAGGCTATTCAGCATAAAAAGGAATCAGGGGGCGACGGTCCGCAGCATATTATAATCACCATCAGCGAGCCCCGCGGCGGCTGCCTCTGCATCGATGTCACGGACACGGGCGCAGGACTGCCCGACGAGCGTAACCGGTTGACCGAACCCTATATGACCACCCGGCCGAAAGGCACGGGGCTCGGGCTCGCGATCGTCAAGAAGATCGTAGAAGAACATTTCGGCAGCATTGCATTCGAAGATGCGCCCGGCGGCGGTACCCGGGTGCGAATAGTATTGGATCGTGAATCACTCGCGAAACTGGAGCAGACGGATGAATTGTCGTCTGAGGATGAAGAGATAAGAAGTTGAAAATATGGCTTTAGATGTATTGGTAGTAGACGACGAGCAGGACATAAGGGATCTGGTTTCCGGCGTTCTGGAAGATGAAGGTTATTCCGCAAGGACCGCCGCCGACAGCAGCGAGGCGCTGACGGCGCTCGCCGACCGCCGGCCATCGCTTGTCCTGCTCGACGTCTGGCTGCAGGGCTCCAAACTCGATGGATTGCAGCTGCTCGAGGAAATCAAGCGTCGCGATCCGAGCCTGCCGGTGCTGATGATCTCGGGCCACGGCAACCTCGATACCGCGGTGGCCGCGATCAGGCAGGGGGCAGTCGACTTCATTGAAAAGCCGTTCGAGGCCGATCATCTGATCCATCTAGTCAATCGCGCCACCGAAACCGAGCGCTTGCGCCGTGAAAACGAGACGCTGAAGGCGCAGTTCGGCCACGAAACCGAGCTGAACGGGACCAGCGTCGCAATCAACGCGGTTCGTGCGACGCTCAAGCGCGTGGCAGGGACGGGGAGCCGCGTCCTGATCAGCGGCCCGGCCGGCGTCGGCAAGGAGGTTGCGGCGCGTCTGCTGCACAATTGGAGTCCGCGCGTGCGCGCACCGTTCATCGTGGTCAGCGCCGCACGCATGACCCCGGAGCGCGTCGAAGAGGAATTGTTCGGAGTCGAGGACGGGACCGAACTGGTCCGGCCGGGCCTGCTCGAGCAGGCGCACGGGGGTACGTTGTTCCTCGACGAAATCGCCGACATGCCGATTTCCGCGCAGGCCAAGATCCTGCGCGTGCTGACGGACCAGAGCTTCACCCGGATCGGCGGGCAGCGCATGGTCAAGGTCGACATGCGCGTGGTATCGTCGACCGCGACCAACCTGGCTGAAGAGATCGCGGCGGGTCGGTTCCGCGAGGACCTGTTTTACAGGCTCAACGTCGTGCCGGTTCACCTGCCGGCGCTTGCCGACCGCCGGGAGGATATTCCCGAGCTCGTCGCGCATTTTGCGGCACGCTATGCGGTAGACCAGAGACTGGCTACTCCAAACTTCTCATCGGATGCCATGGCTGCCCTGCAAGCCTATGATTGGCCGGGAAATGTTCGGCAATTGCGGAACGTAATAGAACGTACGATCATCCTTGCACCGGGTGCGCGCGTCGGGTCTATCGAGATCGATATGCTGCCGCCGGAGATCCTCAACGACCAGGCGCAACTAACGCCAGGCGAGGCGGTCAAGGCGATCATGGGAACGCCGCTCCGCGAGGCGCGCGAAACGTTCGAGCGTGAATATCTGCGCGTCCAAATCAGGCGTTTTTCGGGCAACATCTCGCGAACCGCCAGCTTTATCGGCATGGAGCGCTCGGCACTTCACCGAAAGCTCAAGGCGCTGGGCCTCGGTGATGTAAAAGGGGACGAAACCGAAAAAGGCTGAGTCGCACGCGCGCCGCCGACATGGTATTGAAACCGCCCGGACGCCGCTTACTTGGGTAATTGCCTGAGCGATTGACGTCCGGCATGCGACGCCGCGCTACGGCGCTCAGCGGGCTACGACCCGCCAATAAGGAGAAAACCAATGGCCGATAAGGTCAACAACCTTCAGGACATGTTTCTGAACGGACTTCGCCGTACCAAGACACCGGTGACGATGTTCCTGGTAAAGGGGGTCAAGCTCCAGGGAATAATCACCTGGTTCGACAATTTCTCGGTCCTGCTGCGCCGCGACGGCCAGGCGCAGCTGATCTACAAGCATGCGATCTCGACGATCATGCCCGCGCAGGCGCTCAATCTGGACGAAATCGAGCGCGCCTTCGCCGAGCAACAGGGCAAGAAGAAGCCGACGCTGCTTCAGGAGGTCTTCCTGAGCGCCGTGCGCCGTGCCGAGGAACCGGTCACGATGTTCCTGATCAACGGTGTGATGTTGCAGGGCGAGATAATGGCATTCGATCTTTTCTGCATGCTGCTGCAGCGCGATGGCCTGTCGCAGCTCGTCTACAAGCACGCCATTTCGACCGTGCAGCCGGAAAATCCCGTGAGTTTTATCGAGCAGGAAGACGATACGGCTGACTGAATCATGGTTGAAAGCACGTTCGATTCAGATTTCGCGCGCGGGGCGAGGGCGATCGTGGCCTTGCCGGTGCTCGGCAACGGGTCGGTTCGCGACGTCGAGGCAAGGCTCGAGGAGGCGGCTGGTCTTGCCGAGGCGATCGGCATCGATGTGCGCGAGCGTCTGCACTTCAAGGTGCGAGCGGCCAAAGCTGCAACATTGTTCGGGAGCGGCCAGGTCGAGTTGATTGCCGCCGCGGCCGTCCAGGAGGAAGCCGAGCTGATCATTGTCGATGCGGCGATCACGCCGATCCAGCAACGCAATCTCGAGACGGCCACCAAGGCCAAGGTCATCGATCGCACCGGCCTGATCCTCGAGATATTCGGCGAGCGGGCGGCGACGGCCGAGGGTCGGCTGCAGGTCGAGCTGGCGCATCTCGACTATCAGGCTGGCCGGCTCGTCCGGTCCTGGACCCACCTCGAGCGCCAGCGCGGCGGCTTCGGTTTCCTTGGCGGCCCGGGCGAAACCCAGATCGAGGCTGACCGCCGCCTGATCCGCGACCGGATGGCCAGGCTGCGCAGGGAATTGGACGAGGTGTCGCGCACCCGCGGGCTGCACCGCGCACGCCGCCAGAAGGCGCCGTGGCCGGTGATCGCGCTGGTCGGCTATACCAATGCCGGCAAGTCGACCTTGTTCAACCAACTCACCCGGGCCGACGTGATGGCCGAAAATCTGCTGTTCGCAACGCTCGATCCGACGATGCGCGAGATCAGCCTGCCGGGGTTCGACAAGGCGATCCTGTCGGATACGGTCGGTTTCATCTCGGACCTTCCAACCCAGCTGGTCGCTGCCTTCCGTGCCACGCTCGAGGAAGTCACCTCGGCCAACCTCATCATCCATGTCCGCGACATCGCCCACTCCGACAGCGAAGCGCAGCGCATCGATGTCGAACGCGTTCTCGCCGAAATCGGCGTGGCCGGGGAGGGGACGCAGATGATCGAGGCCTGGAACAAGATCGATCTCCTTGCGCCCGAGCAACGCGCAAAGGTGCTCGGTTCGGCCGAACGCCGTGATGATGTCGTTGCGGTGTCGGCGCTGAGCGGCGATGGCGTGGACGATTTGCTGGCCGCCGCGAGCGAGCGGCTGAGGACCGCGAACAAGGTGCGCAAGGTCACGGTGGCGGCGGCCAACGGGCAGGCGCTGGCATGGCTGCACGCACATGGCGAAATCGTCGATCAGCAGACCGAGGATCTTGAGACTCGGCTTGAGGTCCGCTTGTCCGATGTCGACTGGGCGCGGTTCCAGACCCACCAGATCTGATAGAACGTCGGCTTCAGGACGCGAGATCGCGTTTGGCGCGCTGCCACAGGTCCTCCAGCGCATCGATACACAGCTGATCCAACGGGAGTTCGGCGAGCCCCTCGACCTTCCTGAAGCGCATCTCGAAACGCGCAGTCGCATCGCGTAGCGCTGCTTCAGGATCGATGCGAAGATGGCGGGCCAGATTGACGACCGAGAACAGAAGGTCGCCAAGCTCGGCCGCCTTGTCCTCAGGCGAGGTCGCAGCGTCCAGTTCGCCTAGTTCTTCGGCGATCTTCTGTCGCGGGCCCTCGGCATCCGGCCAGTCGAAACCGACGCGGGCGGCACGTTTCTGGACCTTTCCGGCGCGTTTCAGCGCCGGCAACGACCGCGCGACGCCCGCCAGCGCGCTCTGGTCGGCTTCGCTGCTGCGCTCAGCGGCTTTCAATGCTTCCCAGCCCGGACTTTCATCGTCAGACCCGAAGATATGCGGGTGACGGCGGATCATCTTGGCGCAAATTGCCGTAATGACGTCATCGAGGTCGAATGCGCCGCGTTCCTCGGCGATCCGCGCATGGTAGACGACCTGGAGCTGCAGATCGCCAAGTTCATCCTTCAGCGCGTCCAGATCGCCGCGCTCGATCGCATCGGCAACCTCATAGGCTTCCTCGATCGTATAAGGCGCAATCGTCGCGAACGTCTGCTCCTTGTCCCACGCGCATCCATCGGCAGGATCGCGCAGTCGCTGCATGATATTTCTGAGCCCGGCCAGCGAAGAGGGCGCCGGCGCTTCATCCCCCGGATCGGGCATCTTTAAGTCCGATAATATACATTATGTAAAATGTCTCATGGTTTCAGGACCAACCAGCGCCCCTCGACCCCCCAGCCGGACAAGGATGACAGGAAGTTCATTCCCAGCACATTGGTGTTGCCAAAGCCGTCGGACACGTGGACCGCGACGTTTCTGCGTTCGATCGGTCCGACGATCAGGCTTTCGGCGCGGCCGCGCTTGACGCGCGTCGTGCCATTGGCGGTCTGTACGACGGCGATCAATCCGCTGCTCGTATCGATTCCGGCGCGCCTGGCGGTCGCCGTCGATATGCTGGTGACCGTCGCGCCGCTGTCGACCAGGAATTTGACCTTTTCGCCGTTCAGGCTGCCCGGCACCCAATAATGACCGTCCATCGATTGGCGGATACGCAAGGTGCGGCCATCGGCAACGGCAATCGGCTCGCCGCGCGCCTCGGCGACGACGCGCTTTCCCAGATCGAGAAAGTCATCCTTGAGCGTGAATGCGACGAAGAGCGCCAGGAATATCAGCACCCAGCTGAAGAACATCTTAAGACCCTGGGCAATCGGAATGCGCCTGACGGTCAGCGCACTCAGGATCAGCACAAGGCAGCCGAGAAAGTAAATGAAGCCGAGAGCCTGGTCGCCATCGCTCAAAGCGCGATCTCCATGCCGTCGAAGCCCGGCTCGACACCGGCCGGAAGCTCGGCGAGCAAGGATCGATAGTCCATGCTGTTGTCCATATGCGTCAGCACAGCATGGCGCGGACGGATGCGATCGATCCAGTCGAGCGCCTGTTGAAGATGCGGGTGCGTAGGATGCGGGCTGCGGCGCAGCGCGTCCACGATCCACAGATCGACGTTCTCGAACAGATTATTCATCTCTTCCGTTAAGCTACTGAAGTCAGTGGAATATGCCACGGATTTTCCGTTCGCTTCAAAGCGAATTCCTGCGGACGTAATGCTCCCATGGGGTTGGTCGACGATCCGCACGTCTACTTCACCGATCGTCATATGATCGGCGAGAATATGCCCTTGTACAATAGCCGGATAGCCAGACTGCCCATCGAACACGTAGCCGAATCGCTTGCGGAGCGTGTCGAGCGTTTCCTGCCGCGCATAGCAGTCGATGGGTTGGCCGCGGTTGTGGAAGACCTGCCTGAGGTCATCGATGCCGTGGCAATGGTCGGCATGGTCGTGGGTCCAGATCACGGCGCTGAGCGTATCGATGTCGGCGTCCAGCAGCTGAAGCCGCAGATCGGGGCTGGTATCGACCAGGATCCTGGTTTCCTGGTGCTCAACCAGGATCGAGACGCGGCTGCGGCGATTGCGCGGCTCGGCTGGGTCGCAACTGCCCCAGTCATTGCCGATACGCGGAACCCCGGACGAGGTGCCGCATCCCAGGATCCTCACCTTCACGCTAGGCCGCCTTGGCGAACAATGTTCGGAAGTTGGCGGTGGTGGCTGCGGCGAGATGCTCGAGCGGTTCGTCGCGAAGTGCGGCCAGAAAGCGCGCGGTGTCGGCGACGAACGCCGGCTCGCACGGCCGCCCGCGATGCGGGACCGGCGCAAGAAATGGCGAATCCGTCTCGATCAGCAGCCGCTCGATCGGCAGGTCGCGTGCCGTTTCCTGCAGATCGCGGGCGTTCTTGAAGGTTACGATCCCGGAAATCGATATGTAGAGCCCAAGGTCAAGCGCGGTCCGTGCAAAGGCCGTACTGGCGGTGAAGCAGTGGATTACGCCGGTGAAGGCGCCCTTCCCCATCTCTCCCTTCAGGATCGCCGCAGTGTCGTCCTCGGCGTCGCGCGTGTGGACGATGATCGGCAACCCTGTCTCGCGCGCGGCTGCGATATGGTTGCGAAAGCTCGCGCGTTGCCGGTCGCGGTCGGAACGGTCGTAAAAATAATCGAGCCCGGTCTCGCCGATCGCGACAATGCGCGGATGTTCTGCCTTCGTCACAAGCGTGGCGGTTTCGATCTCCACATGACTGTCGGCCTCATGCGGATGGATGCCGACCGAGGCCCAGACGTCCGCCTCCGCCTCCGCAACAGCGATCACCGCGTCCCATTCGGCGCTGCGTGTGGAGATGTTGAGCATCGTCGACACGCCGGCCGCGCGGGCACGCGCGAGCACGCTCGGCTGATCCTCGACCAGGCCTTCGTAGTTCAGGTGGCAATGGCTATCGACAAACATCAGCTTTCCGCGGGCAGTTCGATCCGGGGGAAGATGGGGCTTGGCGGGGCCAGGCGAAAGTCCGACGCTGCGAGCCTGGCATAGCTTTCGCGATCCCCGATCGCCGCATAGTCACGCGCGTCCGCCGAGATGCCCATCTGATCGAGCAACCGCCCGGTTGATTCCGGAATGACCGGGCTGATCGCGATGGCAAGGTCGCGGATCGCGATCAGCAATGTGGCGAGCACCGTCTTCATCCGCTCCGGATCGCTCTTGCGCAGCGTCCATGGGGCTTGGGCGTCGATATATTGGTTGCAGGCGAAGACGGCGCGTAGCCATGCTTCGATCCCCTGCGAGAGCGCGAGATCGGCAAAGGCAGCCGGGACCTCTTTCGCAGTCGCCTCCCCTACCAATGCCAGCAATTCCTCGTCCGCCGCATCTGCCTCGCCCAGAGGCGGCAGCAGGCCTTCGCAATTCTTGGCGATGAACGAGAGCGTTCGTTGCGCAAGATTGCCAAAGCTGTTGGCAAGATCGGCGTTGGTACGCGTAACGATCGATTCGGCGCTGTAGCTGCCGTCCTGACCGAACGTGACCTCGCGCAGCAGATAATAACGGAGCGGATCGACGCCGAAGATTTCGGCCCAGGCGATCGGATCGACGACATTGCCGATCGACTTCGACATTTTCTCGCCGCGGTTGAGCAGAAAACCGTGGCCGAAGACCTGCTCGGGCAGCGCGATGCCGGCCGACATCAGGAATGCCGGCCAGTAGACCGCGTGGAAGCGGACGATGTCCTTGCCGATAATGTGGAGGTTCGCCGGCCAGTATCGCTCATAACTGTCTGTTCTATCAGGATAACCGATGCCCGTGAGATAATTGGTGAGCGCGTCGACCCAGACGTACATCACATGATCGTCGCTGCCCGGGACCTTGACCCCCCAGTCGAAGCTGGTCCGCGACACCGAGAGGTCGCTGAGCCCTCCTTCGACGAAGCGGAGCACCTCATTCCGGCGCGCGTCGGGCCGGATGAAGCCCGGATTGGCCTGGTAATGATCGAGCAAAGGCTGCTGGTAACGCGACAGCCGGAAGAACCAGCTCTCTTCGACCGTCCATTCGACCGGCGTGCCCTGCGGCGAAAGCTTCTGGCCATCGTCGCCGGCGACAAGCTCCTTCTCGTCATAATAAGCTTCGTCGCGGACCGAGTACCAGCCTTCGTAGCGGTCGAGGTAAAGATCGTCATTGGCCGCCATCGCCGTCCACAGCGCCTGGCTTGCCTCGTGATGCGCCGGTTCCGAAGTGCGGATGAAACGATCGTACGATATATTAAGTCTGTCATCCATCACACGGAAAGAAGACGACATTTCGTCCGCAAGCCTGATCGGGTCTATCCCTTTGGCGCGCGCCGCCTGCGCCATCTTGAGGCCGTGCTCGTCGGTGCCCGTCAGGAAGAAGACGTCGCGCCCGCACAGCCTGTGGAAGCGTGCGATGGCGTCGGTCGCGATCGCTTCATAGGCGTGGCCGATATGCGGCGGTCCGTTCGGATAGCCGATCGCAGTGGTGATATAATATGGGTCAGCCATCTGCCTGTCGCGGTGCCAGCGCCGCGAGCATCCCGGCAAGCTCGAAGACGACACTTTGTGGATCGAGCGAGAGCTTGACTGCGCTCCCGGCCAGGTCCTGCGCCCTCTCCCATAAGCGCAGCGCCTCGGCAAGCGCCCTTCCCTGTCTTTCGCGCGCCCGTGCGGCAATGAAGGATGGGAGGCGTCCCAGGAAAACCTCGTAGCGCGGCTGGGCCGCCTTCGGCGAAAGGCTTTGCGCGAGCGCGCTCCGCTTCGCATTCGTTGGGTCCCCGGCCCGCGCAATGTCCTCCATAGCCCGGTCGAGGCCGGCTATGTCGAGCCCGCGGAACCCGAGTGCACGACCGGGCGATCCCCGGCCTGCTGCGCATAGATCCTTGATTTCCTTGCCGTCTGCTTCCGGAAGAGCGATCTGGAGCACCTGCGTCATGACGTCATCGTCGAGTGTGGACAACCTGAGCACACGGCAGCGCGACCGGATCGTTGGCAGCAATCGCTCGGGCGCGTGGCTGACCAGGAAGAACAGGCTGAACGGTGGCGGTTCCTCCAGATTCTTGAGCAAGGCATTGGCTGCATTGCGCTCCAGATCATCGACCGAATCGACGATGACACAGCGCCACGGCGACATCGAGGAGGTCGTCGTGAAGAGCCGTTGGAGACTGCGGACCTGATCGACGGTGATGTTACGCGCCAGCTCGCCGCCCTCCTCGCGCGGCTGCCGTTCGAGCTTCATCAGGTCGGGATGGCTCCCCGCCTCGATCAGCCTGGCCATTGGGTGATCGTCGGGAACATCCAGTCCGGGCAGATCTACCGCCGGCCCAGCCGCGTCGGCCAGCAGCCTAGTGGCGGCCTTGCGCGCGAACAGCGCTTTACCCACACCTTTTGGGCCGCTGATCAGCCAGGCATGATGCATGCGCCCGCCGGCGATTCCATCGCGGAAGGCAGCAATGCCTTGATCATGACCGAGCAGCACCGTCACAGATAATCCTCGATCGCCGCGACTAGCCGGTCTGTCACCAGTTCGACCGGTCCGCTGGCATCGACGAGCCGGAAGCGCGTGGGCTCGGCCCGCGCCAAGGCAATGAAAGCCGAGATTACACGCTCGTGGTAGTCGGAACTGCGCGCGCCGATCCGATCCCCGCCTCCGCCGTCGCGCTGTCTTGCCCTCCCCGCCCCCTCGGGGAGATCGAGCAGAAGCGTGCGGTCAGGGTATAGTCCTTCGCTTCCGATTGCGTGAAGCGACCGGATTGTGTCCTCGCCGGTCCCATTGGCCCAACCCTGATAGGCGATCGAGCTGTCGATGAAGCGGTCGCAAATCACCCAGCTGCCGGCTTCGAGTGCCGGCCTGATCGTGCGCTCGACGTGATCGGCACGGGCGGCCGCGAACAACAAAGCTTCGGATTGCGGGCTCCACCGTTCGTTCGCACCGCTCAGCAGCAGCGCCCGGATTCCCTCGGCGCCCGGGCTGCCGCCAGGCTCGCGCGTCTCGACGACTGGGTGGCCCCGTGCCCGTACCGCTTCGGCGAGCAGCCTTGCCTGGGTCGACTTGCCGACGCCTTCGCCGCCTTCAAGCGTAATGAAGCGGCCGCGCACGTCTAGAGGAAGGACGTCAGGCCGGCCCAGATCCGACCGAAGAATCCCGCTTGGCCGACCGCATTCGCCGCAACCAGCGGCATGACCTGCGGCACGGTGTCTCCGGTGGTGACCTCCAGGTCGGCGATATGCTGCCCGGCGGCGATCGGGGCCTTGATCGGACCGTTGTAGACGATCTTGACCCTCATTTTGTCATTTTGCAGCAGCCCGGCAGGAAGCGTGACCGCAAGATTCTGCGGCGCCACGAGTCCGACCTCACTGGCATCACCGAGCTGGACCTGCGCCTTGCCGACTTGTTTGCCCTTGGTGAACAAAGGTTGCGTTTGCCATGCGCGGAACCCCCAATTCATGAACTTGACCGATTCCTCGATGCGCTGATTGAAGCTGCCGAGGCCTGCGACGACCATGATCAGGCGGCGGCCGTTCTGCTCGGCGGACCCGGTGAAGCCGTAGCCGGCTTCGTCGGTGTGACCGGTCTTGAGCCCGTCCGCGCCGGCCACGCGCCCCAGCAGCGGGTTGCGGTTGCCCTGCGTAATCGGGTCGCCGGCGCCGAGCGTGCGGCCCCATGTGAACTCGGTCTGTGCGTAGAATTGCCGATAAAGATCCGGCGTCGTCTCGATCGTCGCCCGGGCGAGCAGCGCAAGGTCGCGCGCGGTCGTGAAGGTGGCGCCCGCGTCGGGCCAACCGTTGGAATTGCCGAAGTGACTGTTGTTCATGCCCAGCCTTTTGGCTTCCTCGTTCATCCGCGCCGCGAACGCCGGTTCGGTGCCGGCCACGCATTCGGCGACGACGACGCTCGCATCATTGCCCGACAGCGTGACAATGCCGTGCAGCAGGTTGCGCAGGCTCACCTGCTCGCCCGGCGAAAGGAACATGGTCGAGCCGGCCGCCGGGCCGTGCCATTGCTGCCAGGTTTCCGGCCGGACCGTGCACATCTGGTCGAGCTTGAGCTTGCCCTGCTTGATCAGATTGAAGGTAAGATGGGCGGTCATCATCTTCGCCATCGACGCGGGGGGAATCCTGCGCTCGGCGTCCTTCGAATACAGGATGGCGCCCGAGGAGAGATCCTCCATGAACGCAATTGGAGCCGCGGTCTCGAAGGGCGGCGCCGCAGCGCTCACCGGAAGCGTGAATGCGAGTCCAATAGAGCCGATAATCAATGCTTTGCGCTTCATCGGTGCAACCAATCCCTGCAGGAAATTCAAGAGTGCTTTCGCCGGCTTCTTAGACGGATCGGCCCTGCTCTGCCAGCATTTCAGCGCGCGACTGCGTCCGCCAGCAGCCCTACCGACAGCGCGTAGAAGTTCGAGCAATTATAGTCGAGGATCGTCCGGTAATTGGTGGTCAGCAGATAGGCCGGCGCACCAACCCCGTCGGGCTCGAGCAGGGTCGCCAGCTCATTGTCGTTCGGCCAGATGCCCTGCTGCGCAACGACACCGAGGCGTCGCCATTCGCTGATCCTCAGCCATTTGCTGTGCCGCTCATAGACCTTCGGACAACGCGGCGCGCGCAGCCGTGAAGCGAGCGCGCGTCGATCGAGGCTGGCGGGGACCGATACCCTCACCCCCCAGGGCACGTTGGGCTTCCAACCGGCGTTGCGCAGATAATTGGCGATCGAGGCGAGTGCGTCGAGCTGGCTCGACCAGATATTGGGGCGGCCGTCGCCGTCGGCATCGACTGCGATTCGAAGATAGACGCTGGGCAGGAATTGCGGATAGCCGGTCGCACCCGCCCAGCTGCCCTTGAGCTGGCTTCGCGGAATGCCGCGATCGTACAGCTTCAGCGTGGCGACGAATTCATCGGCGAACAGATCGCGGCGGCGCCCTTCATAGGCCAGAGTGGCGAGCGAGTTGAGCAGATCGAAATCGCCGGTCACGACACCGTAGCTGGTTTCGTGACCCCAGATCGCCACCAGCACCGACGGGTTCACTCCGTAGCGCCTGCCGATCGCCGACAATTGCGCCCGGTTGGCGACGTAACGGTCCGCGCCGCGCGAAATCAGCGACGGGGTGACGTGCTTGACTCGATACGGCTCGAACGGGGGAATCGATGGATTGCCCGCTGCTCCGCCGGGCTGCGCCTGGTCAAGCTCGATGGTCCGGCGACTGAATTCCAGGGTCGGGATGATCCGCTCGACGGTCGCCGCGGTGACGCCCGACCGCAGAGCTCGGGCACGAAGCTCGGGAAGAAAAGCGCGAAATCCCTGCTCGGTATAAGCCGAGGCCTGCGCCCGGGCGCGGCTGAAGGGCATTGGCAGCAAAGCGGCGACGGCCGCGGCGAGCAAAATTATGATACGCATTGTACTGGGCCCTGACGTTCCCGCTCTTCTGCCACAAAGATCGGCACGCGTGAATCCCTACCGGCGCCTGCTTGCGCCAAATAGCGACATGTCTCTAATGCGGCACGATCGGATGGGTGGCCGAGTGGTTTAAGGCAGCGGTCTTGAAAACCGCCGTGGGTGCAAGCTCACCGTGGGTTCGAATCCCACCCCATCCGCCATCGGCATGACCTATCCTTTTGATATTAAAAGGTAGTGCTATATCGGGACGATGGGTGTTCCCACATAGCTTCCCCCTCTTTATCATTATCTCCTGCGCAACCTCGACCGTGTCGCAGCAAGCCGAAATCAGAGTCGGTAGACCCGCCGGTTTCCCAATCCACGGCGCATCGAATCCATTGTCTCGCCGGCCTGATTGCCGGCCAGCGTCTTGGGCCGCAGCCCTAAGATAGCCCTTGCCCCCTTTCCCTGAGCACCGAAATTAAGCGTAAATCAACCGTTTGCGACGATAACGCGGCTCTCGTTGACCGTCGGATGTCGCACAGAATTTCCCTATGAAGCTCCTTCGTTGCCTATCCAAACTGCGCGACGTCCGGTTCGGGTCGGCTACAGGTGCGGGAAAAGCGATCCGCCTCGGTGCCGCCGGTGCCTTGCTAACCACGCTGCTCTCAGCCCATGCTCCGCTTCGTGCGCAAGAAATACCCAGCGATTTTAAGATCACGGAGAGAGTTGCGAACAACTTCAAGCCAATCGGCGGACGAGTAGGAAGCTACTTTCTGTACCCGGAGGCGGATGTCGAGGAAGCGACCATCGACAACGTGCTGGCTTCGCATCGCAACAAGCAATCGGATACGATCGTCACCATAAAGCCGGCCCTCCGCGTGGTGGGCCAGGGACGGAATGTCGCGGTTCGCGCCGTTGCCTATCACTCGCGCGAATTGCATCGGAAACTGAAATCGGAAAACGCCTCTCAGTATGGAATAATCGCGCGATCGCAGCTTGGCGACTCCCAACATTCGAATCTGCAAACGCAGATCTCCGCAGAACGCCTGGTTGATCAACGACAAAGCATCAATGACGTCAGGGAAGCGCGCTCTCCTGTACATCGGCAACGTCAAGCCGCAGAAGCGAAATATACACATGCATTCAACCGTGTGAGCCTCCAGTCCAGCATCAGATCAATTCGGGTTGATTATGCAGATGCCCTGGATCGAAACCACAATGTGATTGATCAAGATTTTCGGGACTTCGCTCAGCTGGGAGCTGCGCTGGAGGGCCGCTACGACTATCCGAGCGGGGCCTTCATTGTTGCGCGCGGCGAGTTTGATCGGATCCGATACGACTTTTCTCCCGGCTCTCTCGGCTTCGATCCAGCCGTGGACAGGAACCGAAACTCTGAACGGGTCCGTGTTGAAGCGGGTGCGGGGCTCGTTTTTGGCAACGTGTTATATGCCGATATCAGGGTTGGATATTTGCAGCGTAGCTTTCATCGCCAACCCCTTCCGATTCCAACGAGCGCCGGCGCATCGTTTCGCGTGAGCGGAGCTTGGAATCCTCGCCCACAGACAACCATAGAATTCTCCGCAAATCGCGATTTCGCGGAGAGTTCGTCTCGCGCCATTCTGGGCTACCGCGTCACAGGCGGGTCTATTCGAGCGAGCCACGCTTTGCGCCGTTGGGCGACCGTATCCATTGGAACCTCGATACAAAATTACCGTCCCATTGGAGCGGGCAGAACCAGAACCGAATTCGCACTGCAAAGCGATGCGCAATATTACCTCAGCCGACGCTATAGTCTCACAGCAAAACTGAACTACGGGTCCCGGGACTCCAACGATCAAACGGTCAAGTACAAGGCTGTTCGCCTGGCCATCGGTCTTCGAGCCACACTCTGAGGGCCATCCGATGCGTCTGGCGCCAAGCGACACGTCGTCGGCGCTCAGCTCGGATCGAGCAGATAGAATATTTTGCGTTGAGCTCAACGACGCTGCAAAGCTCGGGGTATCTCAGAAGCTGAATTGGACGAATATTCGACCAGTGCTTCTGACCACCTCCCCGGTGAGACGATGGAGATAGGCGAAGCCCATTTCCAGTTCGGATTGGGGAGAAGAGTTCCACTTGAGCGTCAAGCTGGGCCCTGCGAAATGGCCATGCCCCTGTGCGCCAGCCGCATCGCTTCCCAGACGCGCCGATTGTCCAGAACCCTCGATGCCGAACCAAGCGGATTTGAATATTGTCCGTTGAAGGGACCACGCATAGGCAAGACGCGTCGCCTTGCTTTTCTCCTCGCGCGAGTGGCGCAACATGACATTAGCTTGGGCCCACCAGGTTTTGCTCTCCGTCTCCGCAATAAGACGCACTTCGGTCTCGGCCACCTTGGCGTCGCCATCGAGGCCAAGCTGGAGCTGGACGCCGACTGCAATAGGCGCCTCATCGCTCGTTATGCGATACAGTATCTTTGGGCCGAACGTTTCGAATCCAAGTCCAGGATTCTCGACTTCGGCCTCGATCTCGGCTCCCGCGGCGAGCCGAGCCGAGAGGCCGACCATCGCCTCGATCACGTGCTCGCCATGACCATGTTTGTCGATCGTCCCGGAATATTCCATCTGCCATTCGCCGGCTCCTGGTTCGAGCTGATCGAGCTGTTCGGGTGTTTGGGCAGCAACCAGAACAGGCGTGGAGCACAGTAGAAGCGCAGCCAGGCCCAGGCAGGCGCGCATCAGCCCGACCTAAGGAGAGTAACCTTGTCGCGGCCCAGGCGATTAAGGAGGCTGATCGTCCCCTCTGCATCGAGGGGCATCCCGAACAAAAAGCCCTGCGCATGTTCGCAGCCCAGGGCGCGCAGAGCATCAGCTTCGGCACCGGTCTCAACCCCCTCGGCCGTAACCGGCATGCCCAGCGACTTTCCAAGTCCGGCCACCGCGCTGACGATCTTGGCGCTTTCCGCCGAGTCCATCGTGTGGATGAAAGACCCGTCGATCTTGAGGTGGTCGAAACGCAGCTGACGCAAATGATAGAGACTCGAGTAGCCCTTTCCGAAGTCGTCCAGTGCGATCCTAACGCCCGCGCGCTGCAATGATGCGAAAATCTCGCGCGCCTTCAGCATGTCGTCGATTACGGCGTTCTCGGTAACCTCGACTATGAGTCTGCCCGGTGCAAAGCCCGTGTCAGTCAGGATGGCGAGCAAGCGTGCCGCCAACCAGGGATCCTTAAGCTGAATCGGCGAGATGTTGACTGAAAGCCAGAGATGGGCGGGCCAGAAGGCAGCCGCGGCGCAGGAAGCGCGAAGCATGGCGTAGGTGATCTCGTCGATGATGCCGAGATCCTCGCCAACGGGAATAAACGTGTCAGGTGGAATGAGGCCTCGTGTAGGATGCGTCCATCGAGCAAGGGCTTCGAAGCCGAGAATTGTGTCGTCGGCCAGATCAATGACCGGCTGGAAATGGGGCGTGATCTCGCCAGCACCGACCGCGAGCCGGAGATCCGCCTCCAGCGCGGCGCGAGCACGCAACTGGGTATCCATTTCCTCGTCGAAGAAGCGGTAGACCCCTCGGCCTTCCCTCTTGCCCTTGTACATCGCAAGGTCGGCGCCATGGAGCAATTCGCTTGCGGTAACGCCGTCATAAGGGGCGCGGGCAATGCCGATTGTGGCGCTAAGCTGCACGCGAGCGCTCTCCAGCAATATCGGCTTTTGCAAAGCACGAATGATCTGCCGGGCCATCCGCGTCGGAGTGGCACTGCCTGCCTCGCAAAATACCACGCAGGCAAATTCGTCTCCTCCCATCCGCGCGACCGTACCGGCGTCACCGACGATTGCGGTTATTCGCGCTGCCACTTCCATCAGAACGGCGTCTCCTGCCACGTGGCCGTGGACGTCGTTGACGGGCTTGAAGTGATCGAGATCCACGAGAAACACGGCGCATTCGGACACGCGCTCTTCGACCGAACGAATAGCAGCCTCCAGCTCCTCGCCGAGAACCCGCCGGTTAGGGAGACCGGTCAAGGGATCGTGACGGGCGAGACTTGTGGCGGCCAGCTCAGAGGCTTCGCGCCTACGCATTTCGAGACTAAGGTCTCTCGCCCGCCGCATCAGAAGAACGAATGAGGCGATCCCCGCTGCCATCGCGACAATGAAAAACTCGTCGAGTTGCCACGCATCATGCCGGGCGACAAAGGTTCCGAACGCTTCGAACGCATCGTACCGGATGCAAATAGCCGCCAATGCAGCCGTTACGAGGAGGATCAGTGCGAGCTCCGCCCGCTTGATCATGTTGCGTGCGGTGGAGACGGTTGTCATGGAGGACGTTCCTTGAGGAGACGCCCAAATGTCTAGTTAATAGGGTATAACTACGCATGAAGAGCGACTGCGGTATTGCGCATGGTACCGTTTGACGCGCCGGACTTGAGCAGGTCAGCGAGTAGCCGCCATCCAGCTCTTCCAGGAGCGGGTCGAAGGCTGGACTTCACACCGCGCTACGTGGTCCTGCCACAACCGAGGTTGAGGATGCGGACGCTTGAGCAGCCTTTTCCATTAGGGCCTTTAACCAGCTGACAACCATCCCGATGCCATAAGGACGACGACAGGTTCCCCCTGTCAGCGAACGAGCCCCCGCCGGCCTTCCTGCCGGTGGGGGCTTTTCTGTTCCATCGGTGAGCCTGCTTCGAGTCGACAGCGTCGGAGAACTCTCGGAAGATAGCCGTGAGTCGGCGCGCAAGTGACGCCCTGCCCCGACGCATCGTTCTGGTCGGGCGAGGATGCGGCTCCATGACGGTTCTGGTCAACTTCGTCCGGGAGGCACCTGGCGCGCCGCAGGTCACCGGCGCGGTGGACATCAGTCGCCCGCCGTCGGGTTCGCTCATTTCCTGCATCATGCCGACGCGCGGCTTCGCTTTTCCGGCGCGGCTCGCGATCGACTGTTTCTGCAACCAAACCTATCCCAATCGCGAACTTGTGATCGTCAGCGCGACCGTCGATAGCGAGGTCAAGGCGTTGGTCGCACAGCTCCGGGATCCACGGATACGAATGATCGAGGCCCCGGATGCCCAGACGGTTGGCGCTTTGAGAAATGCCGCAATCGCCGAGGCGGCGGGCGACCTGATCTCGATCTGGGATGACGATGACCTCAGCCATGCCGATCGCCTGTGGTGGCAAAGCACGGGGCTGGACCAGGTCGATGGCGACGCCTGCTTCCTCTCGAACGTCATCCTGTGGTGGCCCGCGCGCACCAGGCTGGCGATATCGTCGACGCGCCGATGGGAAGGCACGATGCTGGCGAAGCGGCGGTTCCTGCCGTCCTATCCCGACATGGATCGCGGCGAGGATTCCATCCTCGTGGACAGGCTCAAGGTGTCGGCGGTTACCGTGCGCCTGGAGCGGCCCATGGCTTATTGCTACGTCAGGCATGGCAACAATGTCTGGGACGGCGATCACTTCAACTATCTGCTCGACACAAGCAGCCAGCTGGTAGCGCCCGAAGCTTATGCGGACTCGCTACGGCATCTCGCCAAGTGGATGCCGATCGACGCGTATCAGGCAGGTCGCGTCATGGATTAGACAGGTCGGTCGATTAATCCGGCCAGCGGCCCCGCTTGGCCGGCATAACCGAACCTGCTAGCGGCTGATGCCTATGGCCGACCCCCAGATCTTGCCGTTCGACTGGACGGATCCGTTCGCGCTGGACGATCAATTGTCCGATGAGGAACGGCAGGTGCGCGACACCGCCGAAGCCTTTGCACAGGAGAAATTGCTGCCGCGCGTCACCGAAGCCTATCTGAACGAGAGCTTCGATCCCGAGATCATGCGCGAAATGGGCGCTTTGGGATTGCTCGGCGCGACTTTGCCCGCCGAATATGGCGGCGCGGCGCTAAACTACGTCAGCTACGGTCTGGTCGCGCGCGCCGTCGAACGCGTCGATTCCGGCTATCGCTCGGCGATGTCGGTGCAGTCGTCGCTCTGCATGTATCCGATCCATGCTTATGGCAGCGAAGAGCAACGAAGGCGCTACCTGCCCCGCATGGCCACCGGTGAAGTGGTCGGCTGCTTCGGGCTCACCGAGCCCGATGCAGGGTCCGATCCGGGCGGCATGCGCACCAGGGCCGAGCGCATCGACGGCGGCTATCGCCTGTCGGGCGCAAAGATGTGGATCACCAATTCGCCGATCGCCGACCTGTTCGTGGTCTGGGCAAAATCAGACGCCCATGACGGCAAGATCAAGGGCTTCCTGCTCGAGCGCGGCCAGAAGGGCCTTTCCGCCCCGGCGATCAAGGGCAAGCTGTCGCTGCGCGCCTCGATCACGGGCGAGATCGTGATGGATGGTGTCGAGGTGTCCGAGGACGCGCTGTTGCCCGGCGCCTCTGGGCTAGGCGGACCGTTCGGATGCCTGAACCGGGCGCGCTACGGCATCGCCTGGGGCGCGATGGGGGCGGCGGAAGCCTGTTTCCACGCTGCGCGCAGCTACGCGCTCGACCGCAAGCAGTTCGGGCGCCCGCTGGCGGCGACCCAATTGGTGCAGCTCAAGCTCGCCAACATGGTCACGGAAATCACGCTTGGGCTGCAGGCGGCGTTGCGGGTGGGGCGGCGGATCGACGACGGCGCTCTGGTGCCCGACGCAATTTCGCTGATCAAGCGCAACAACGCCGGCAAGGCGCTCGATATCGCCCGAATGGCGCGCGACATGCATGGCGGCAACGGCATCAGCGCCGAATTCCATGTGATCCGCCATGCGGCCAATCTCGAAACCGTGAATACGTACGAGGGCACCCATGACGTCCACGGCCTGATCCTCGGACGGGCGATAACCGGCATCCCCGCCTTCTAGGGTTTGGGCGATATCGACTTGAGACCCATCGCGTCATAAGATGCGCGTTCCCGGGGGGAGAACGCAGATGGGCCTGATCGGCTGGATCATTGTCGGAATTGTGGTTCTGCTGCTGCTTTACGCAGTCTCCATCTACAATCGCCTGGTCAAGCTACGCGCATTGGTCCGCGAAGGGTTCAGCGGAATAACCGTGCAGCTGCGCCGGCGTGCCGATCTGGTTCCCAACCTGGTCAGCACCGTCGAAGGCTATGCCACGCACGAACGCGAGGTGCTGAACGAAGTCACGCAGCATCGCACCGACGCGACGCAAGCGGGCAGCGTCGCGGCGACGGCGCAGGCCGACAATGCATTCAGCGCGATGCTCGGCCGCCTGGTTGCGGTCGCCGAGGCCTATCCCGATCTCAAGGCGGACGATAATTTCCGCCAGCTCCAGACCGAGCTTGCCGAGATCGAGGAGGAGTTGCAGGGCGCACGGCGCTATTACAATGCGACGGTGCGGGACCTGAATACCCGGGTCCAGTCCTTCCCCGATGTCCTGTTCGCCAGTCCCATGGGCTTTACGCAGGAGCCTTTCTATTCGGACGACGATAAATCGATCCAGAGTGCTCCGAAGGTAAGCTTCGGAGCGAGTCACTAGAATGTCGTTCGCGCGAGCGATCACGGCGCTCGCCTTCCTCATCACCGCTTTTCTGCCCGTCGCCGTACGCGCGGAAGAGAGGATCCTGAACTACGCGAGCGATATAAACGTCGAGGCCGACGGAACGCTCGACGTGACCGAGGCGATCCGGGTGCGGGCCGAAGGCAGTGCGATCCGGCATGGCATCTATCGCGATTTTCCCACCGTGCGCGGCGGCCCTTTCTGGGCACGCAGTCGCGTCGGCTTCCAGCTGGTCGAGGTCCGGCGCGACGGCGTGCCCGAGCCCTATGACCTGTCCAACGTGTCCGGAGGCATTCACCTGCGCATCGGCAGCGCCGACACAATGGTGCCGTTCGGCGAGCATGACTATCTGATCCGCTACCGGACCACCCGGCAGATCGGGTTCTTCGACACGTTCGACGAGCTGTACTGGAACGTCACCGGCAACGGATGGGCGTTCCCGATCGACGAGGCGCAGGTTCGGATCCAGCTGCCGCAGGCAGTCGCGTTCGGCAACCGCAAAGTCTACACCGGGTCGCAAGGGGCGACCGGCAGCGCCGCGGCGGTGGTGGCGGAGACTCCCGGCAGCATCACGTTCAAAACGACCGCTCCGCTCGGGCCGTATGAGGGGCTGACCGTCAGCGTGGCCTGGCCGAAGAACGTCATTGCGTCACCCGGACAGGAGCAGCGCTTTGGCTCGTGGCTCATCGATTATGGCCCGCCCGCGGTCGGCCTTGCCGGGCTGATTGGGATCCTGACTTATTATTTCATCGCCTGGCGCCGGGCCGGGCACGGACCTGAAGCTGGACCGGTTGTTCCGATCTTCTCGCCGCCGGACAGCCTGTCGGCGGCGGCGATGCGCTATATCAAGGATATGGGGGCGGATAACCGCGCGTTTGCCGCCGCCCTGGTCGAACTCGGCGTCCGTGGCCAGTTGCGGTTGGTCGAGGGCGAAAAGCATTTCCTGTCGAAACCGAAGACGACGATCGAGCGGCGCAACGCTGAGCCCGCCGGTGGTACCCTGCCGAAACCCGAGGCCGCAATGATGTCTGCGCTGTTTGCGGGCGGCGACAGCATCGTCATGGAGCAGACGAACCACACCACCTTCAGCGCCGCCCAGGCCGCTTTGGCGAAGGGGCTCAAGGCGCAATATGAAGGCACGATGTTCGTCCGTAACTGGAACTGGTCGCTGCGCGGACTTGCATTGATGCTGGGCGCGCTGTGGCTGACCGCATGCGCGCTGATCCTGGCTGCGCCGACTCCTTCCCCGCTTCCGTTCGGGCTGGTCCTTGCCGGACTGACCGGATTTGCAGTGTCATCGATCCTGTTCAGCGGTGCGCGAACCATCCTCGTCAAGATACTCGCAGGAATTGTCGCCGCCGCAGCGGCTGCGCTCGGCGTAGCCACGGTGATCCTTGCAGTTAACCTTGGGGCCGCCTTTCCGCTTTTCCTGCCGCTCCTGTCGTTGCCGATCGTCCTGACGGCATTCTCCTGGATGGCGGCGCCCACGCGTCAGGGCCGGCAAGTGCTCGACCGGATCGCCGGGTTCGAGCATTATCTCTCGATCACCGAGGAAGAGCAGCTCGACCGCATGCACCCGCCCGAAAAAACGCCCGAGCTGTTCGAAAAATATCTGCCCTACGCGATCGCGCTCAAGGTCGAGAATCGCTGGGCGAATCGCTTTGCCGGCGTACTGGCGGCGGCTTCGGCGGCCGGCCACGCGCAGACCATGAGCTGGTATTCAGGCAGCAGCGATCCCTGGTCGCACACCAGTGATTTCGTGGACAGCGTGGGCTCGTCGCTGTCGAGCACGGTCGCGTTCGCGTCGGCCTCGCCCAGTTCGTCGGGCGGCGGGTCTTCAGGTGGCGGCGGCGGAGGCGGCGGAGGCGGCGGCTGGTGACACCGGCCGGCGAAGCAGAAGGATCGGCCGGCCTTCATAGAGCGCCTGTTCGGTCGAACCGAAGCCCGCCTTTTCGGCGACCCGGATCGAGGCTTTGTTGTCGCGATCGATGATCGCGGTGAACATCGTGTAGCTCAGATTGGCATCCGCCCAGGCCAAAGAGGCGGCGACCGCTTCGCTGGCATAGCCCCGCCCGTGCGCTTGCCGTGCCAGGATCCAGCCCATTTCGGGCAGCCCCTCGATGCTTGGCCGCAAATCGCGCTTGAAATCAGCGAAGCCGACCTGCCCTACCCACCTTCCGTCCAGCTGCTCCACAGCCCAATATCCGTAACCGAGCAGGTCCCAGAATCCGGATGCCGAAACCATCCTGCGCCAGGCATCCTCGCGCCGGAAGGTGTGGCCGCCGAGGTGGCGCACGACGAAGGGATCGGCAAGCATTGCCGAAAACCCCGCCAGATCTTGCGGTTGGAACGGGCGCAATCGAAGACGTGCGGTCTCGATGACCGGGACCGCCGTCAATGCGATTACTTCTTGCCGAGCGTGAGTCCGCCGAAGCGCTTGTTGAAGCGCGCAACCTGGCCGCCGGTGTCGAGGACCCGGTTGTTGCCGCCGGTCCACGCCGGGTGCACCTTCGGGTCGATGTCGAGCTGGAGCGTGTCGCCTTCCTTGCCCCAGGTGGAGCGAGTCTCGAACACGGTGCCGTCGGTCATCTGCACCTTGATCATATGGTAGTCGGGGTGGGCGTCGGTCTTCATGATATGTTTGTCCTGAATGGCGGCTGGTTTCCGACCAGCCCTGAACAGAAGGCGCGCCTCTACAGGCATGGCGCAAAGTTGACAAGCAGCAGCCCGTACGCCTAGCCGGGCGCCAGGTGAAGGTGCCGCCCTTACGGGGGCGGTGAAAAGGGAAGCCGGTGAAGATCCGGCGCTGTGCCCGCAACTGTAAGCGGCGAGCCCCTCTTCTTAAGGAAGAGATCAGGCTACGACCCGCGAAGTCAGGAGACCTGCCTCCACCTGTCGTCCGCACCCGGCCGGGTCCAGCCTGCGGTGCGTGGCGCCTCCTGCGGCATTTCTGCGGGCGGATGCCTCCGTGACGACGTCAAGTCGTCAAAGGAGGAATCTATGAATCTCATGTACTTACTGCTTGCAGCCGCACCCCTAGCCAATGCGGACGACACCATTATAGTGACCGCCAGCCGCGTGCCCGTTGCACAGCGCGACGCCGCGGCATCCGCGACCGTTATCGACCGCGAACAGATCCAGGCTCTCGGCTTTCCGCTGACCGGCGACCTGCTGCGGCTCATTCCGGGCGTTTCGGTTGGCGTAAGCGGACCACCCGGCAGCCAGACCCAACTGCGCATCAGGGGCGCCGAGGCCGGCCACACACTGCTCTTCGTCGACGGCATCAAGTTCAACGACCCGGCAGCCGCCAACGAACCGCGCTTCGAGCTGCTGACCAACGACAGCCTTTCGCGCGTCGAGCTGGTGCGCGGGCCGCAGTCGGCTTTGTGGGGATCGGAGGCGCTCGGAGGGGTCGTGGCCATGGAGACCGGTGACGCACGGCGTTCGCGCGGTGTAAGCGCGCTGGCAGAATATGGCAGTCACGACAGCAAGCGAGCGGCGGGCCAATTCGCAGTGCAGAGCGGCGATCTGGGGATTTCGGGATCGGCCGGCTGGCTCGACAGCAAGGGCATCAATGCGTTCAGCGGTGCGCCGAACGGCGACCGTGACGGCTATGACAACACCTCCGCCAGCCTCAAGGCGGTCTATGCCCCGGTTCCGGGCGCAGAGATCGGGGTCGTCGGTCACCTCGTGCACAGCAACAACGATTATGACGGCAGCGATCCCGATACGTTCGCGCATGCCGATACGCTCGACACGACCGAGAATAGGGTCAAGGCAGGCCGCATCTGGGGCAAATATGGCTGGGGCGGCGGCTGGTCGGTGGCGCTCGACGGAAGCCTCCTGTCGAGCAGCAACCGCAATCGGCTGGATGGCGAGCCGCTGACCAGAACATCGGGGCGGCGGTCGACGGTATCCGGGCAGTTCGGCCGCGATCTGCGGCTTGGCGGCACTACGCAACGGCTGACGCTGGCCGTCGAGCATGAAGACGAACATTTCCGGGCGCGTGACGACCAATATTTCGGTGCCACCAATCAGAACCGGTCGCGCAAGCTGACCGGTTACATCGCCGAGTGGAGGGCGGAGTGGAACAAGGCCATCGTCACCGATGTAGCGGTCCGGCGCGACGACTTCAGCGCGTTCGTCGATGCCACGACCGTTCGGGCGAGCGTGCTGGTCCGCCTGAACGATCATGTCCGTCTGCACGGTGCCTATGGCGAAGGCATTGCGCAGCCTACCTTCTATGACCTGTTCGGATTCTTTCCGGGCTCTTTCGTGGGCAATCCGTCGCTGACGCCAGAAGAGTCGAGCAGCTGGGAAGCCGGGATAAGCTGGAACGACGCGCGAACGACTCTCTCGTTGACCGCGTTCACCGGCCGGCTGAAGAACGAGATCGTCGACATCTTCAATTCGGATACTTTTGAATCGAGCACGGCAAATGCCGAAGGCACCAGTCACCGACGCGGTATCGAGATCGAAGGCCTCCGGCGGATCGGCGCCGGCGTGCGGGTCGGATTCAACTACACCTTCCTCGATGCCGACGAGCAGAAGGTGTCGGGATCGCCAAAAGTCCGCGAGATCAGGCGTCCCAGGCACAGCGCCAATGTCTATGCGACGGGTCAAATCGGCCCCGTCGAGCTTGGTGCAAGCCTTGCCTACGTCGGCAAGCGGCTCGACACCGACTTTGACAGTTTTCCTGCACGTTCGGTACCGCTCGGCGACTATGTGCTTGCCTCGCTGAATGTCGGCTGGCGGATGACCGAGAATGTGATCGCATATGCCCGCATGGAGAATGCGTTCGATGAGAATTACGAAGACGCATTCGGCTATGCGACGCCGGGAAGGACAGTCTATGCGGGTCTTCGCCTGCGTCTTGGCGATTAGTTGCGCACTGGCTTCGCCGGCAGCGGCGGCACCCCGACGCGTGGCATCGCTGAAGCTGTGCACCGACGAGCTGCTGCTGCTGCTCGGCGAACCGGGCCAGATCGCCTCGGTGACCTATCTGTCGCAGCAGCCGCTGGAGACGCCTCTATGGCGTCAGGCCCGTCGCTACCGCAGCAACGACGGCAGCCTGTTGTCGGTCGTCGCAGCACGGCCCGATCTGGTGATCGACATGGGCGGCGGCGGCCGTGATACCGCGCGGATTGCGAGACGGCTTGGAATCAGCATGCTGTCGCTGCCCTACCCGCAGTCGCTGGCGGACATCGAGGGCGCGGTCGTAAAGGTCGCCAGCGCGATCGGGCGTCCGGACGCCGCGGCTGCGGCAATAGCGCGCATTCGGGCATTGCAGCGAACGGCGCCCGCCAGCAGCATAGATGCGATATGGATCGATGGCGGAGGTCGAAGCTTTAGAGCAAGAGGCGTCGGCGCGGCCTGGATGGCGTTGGCGGGTCTGCGGCAACGCGCGGTGCCAGGAGACAGGGTGACGATCGAGCAAATGCTCATCGATCCACCCAGGATCCTGCTTCGCAGCGAATATCGGTCGGCTCAATATTCGTCCGAACAGACGTGGCTCAGGCAGCCATTGCTGACACGCAACCGGACGTGGCGGTCGATTACGACCGACGGCAGACGCTGGACCTGTATGGGACCGCTGATGGTCGATGAGATCATTCGCCTGCGACGGGAAATCCGGCGATGAACCGTGCGCTCAATGCCTGGCTGACGCTCTTGCTTGTTGTCCTTTTCGCGGTTTCGCTGCTCACCCCGTTGCGGCCGCTGCATGATCTTTTCGGTCGAGCTCCTGATCTGGTCTATGCGATCATCCTCGAGTTGCGGCTGCCGCGCGCATTATTGGCCCTTGTTTATGGTGCGGCGCTCGGCGCTTCGGGTGCGGCGATCCAGGCACTGTTCGCCAATCCCCTCGCGTCTCCGGATCTCACTGGGACCACCAGCGGCGCGGCCCTCGGCGCAGTCGTCACCGCCTATCTGATCGGTCTGGCCTCACCGCTGGCGCTGGCATGCGGCGCAGTCGTGGGCGCGTTGGCCGCTCTGGGCCTGTTGCTCATGCTGGCCGGCCCGAAGGCGGAGACCGCGACATTCCTTCTGGCGGGACTGGCCATCAGCGCGCTTGCCGGAGCACTCACTACATTGGCGCTCGCTCTGGCCCCCTCCCCGTTCGCTTTCTACGACGCCTATCAGTGGCTGATGGGAAGCCTGGTGGATCGTAGCCTCGTTCAAGCGGCCTTTGCGTCGATTCCGGCGGGCATTGCGATCCTTCTGCTGCTCCGCTTCAGTCGCCCGCTCGACGCTTTAACTCTGGGCGAGGAGGTTGCGCAGTCGCTTGGCCATGACGTCGTGCGGCTGCGCCTTTATATCGTCTGCCTCACCGCGCTCGGCGTTGGCGCTTGCGTTGCCGTGTGCGGCGCGGTCGGATTCATTGGTCTGGTGGCGCCGGTCCTGGCGCGCCGCATCTCGCGCGGCCATCCCGGGCGGGCGATGATGCCGGCAAGCCTGATCGGTGCCCTGCTGCTACTCGGCGCCGACCTGCTGTCGCGCGGCGCTCCGATCGGCCGGGTTCTGCCGCTCGGCGTCATCACCGCCCTTCTTGGCGCACCCTTCTTCCTCTGGTTGGTCGGGCATATGCGATGGAGGTTCGGCCAGTGATCCTGCAGGTGACCGGCGAAAACCTGGCGCTTCCCGGGCGGCTGGCGCCGAGCGAGCTCACCCTGGCTGGCGGCGAGCTTATTTGCCTGATCGGCCCCAATGGCAGCGGCAAGACAAGCCTGCTCCATGCGCTGGCCGGGATCGGCAAGCCGAAGGGACGCGTCTCGATCGACGGCATCGATCCGTGGGTGGTACCGCCGTCGCGCCGGGGCGCGCTGCTGGCGTATCTGCCCGCCTCGCGTGAAATCGCCTGGCCGCTCATTGCGCGCGATCTGCTTTCACTGGGCCGTGCGGACATAGGGGACGAAGGCCGGACGAACGACCTGCTTGCGCTTCTCGACCTTACCGATTTCGCCGACCGGCGCGTCGATCGTCTTTCGACGGGTGAACGCAGCCGATTGCTGCTCGCTCGGGCATTGGCCGGCGATCCGAAGCTGCTGCTGCTCGACGAGCCAACCGCCAATCTCGATCCGCTCTGGCAACTGCGGGCGATGGATTATCTCAAGGCGCGCGTGCGGGATGCGGGTAGAGCCGTGCTTGTCGCACTACACGATCTCGACCTGGCCCGGCGGTACGCGGACCGGCTTATCGTAATGGACAATGGAAGGATTGAAGCGGACGAAGCTGCCTCGGAGCTGCTGGCCGGTCCGCATATTCCGCGCATCTTCGGTGTCCGGCCCGGTCCTGAGGGCTGGGAGCCGGTCAGTCGGCCGGAGGATCCGCGATCATCGCCGTGAAGCTGCCTTCCGCGGCCAGCTTGCCATCCACCGAGGCACGGCCGGTGAACTTGCACACGCGCGCGCGAATTTGGGTGAATTCGACGTCGAGCTGCAGCAGCACACCGGGTTCCACGGGCGCCCGGAACTTGGCTTCCTCGATCGCCATGAAATAAACGAGCTTGCCCGACCCTGCGAGCCCGAGCGATTCGACGGCGAGCACGCCGGCTGCCTGGGCCAACGCCTCGACGATCAGCACGCCCGGCATGATCGGACGTCCGGGAAAGTGACCGGCGAAATATGGCTCGTTGATCGTCACCGCCTTGATCGCGCGGATCCGCTCGTTCGGAACCAGCTCTTCGACGCGATCGACGAGGAGCATGGGGTAGCGATGCGGAAGCGCCGCCATGATGCGCCGGACGTCCATCACGCCGGCTCCTGCGATGCCTTGGCTGGGTTCACCGGCCCTGGGTTGCCGACGGTGGCGCAGCGCCCTGCGGAAGCGGGGTGACGCTGATCGTCGTAAGCTGCTGGTTGAGCGCAGCAAGGACATCCGCGGTTACGTCGAGCGATCGCCCGCTTGCCAGTGTCGCGTCCGAATCGAGCATGATGTTGGCATTGCGTGCAGTCATCACCTGCGTGAAGATCGGGCCGAGCTTATCATTGATCTGCTTGAGAACGTTGGAGCGCGTCGATTCAAGCGTCTGCTGTCGGCCCTGCAGCTCCTGGTTCGCCGTGTTCTGCTTGGCCTGAAGGGCCTGGATACGCGCGGTCAGCGCGGCATCCGGCTGCTTGCCGTTGAGCGCCTTAATCGCGGTCTCGAGCGACTGTCCCTCGGTCTGGATCGGCTGGGCGAGCTGCTGGGCGCGCTGCTGCAGCGACGTGGCCTGCGTCTGGAGCGTGGCCTGGGCCGTCTTGCAGGCGTTGCATTCGCGATAGACGCGGTCGGTGTCGACCACGGCGACAACCGTGTCGGGCAATTTTTGCGCCTGTGCGGCAGCGGGAATGGCGACCGAGAGCGCGGCCAGTGCCGCGCCGATAACAGATTTATTCATTAGAATGCGGTCCCTACATTGAAGGTAATCAGCTTGGTATCGTCACCGCGGGCTTTTAGCAGCGCCTTGGCTATATCGATCCTGAACGGACCGAAAGGTGAATTCCAATTCACGCCAAAGCCGACCGAAAGGCGCGGCTTGAGCGTATCGCCCCGATATTCTTCGCGGAACCCGGGTATGACTTCCAGCGTGGTGCCGGTTGGACATGTGCCACTGCCGGGGAACGGGGAGGTGGTGTTGTCGGCGGTCTTACGGCACTGCCGGACCGGGGCAAAAGTCTGCGCGATCGGATCGTCGAGATCGAACAATGCACCGGCATCGACGAACACCGACGGCCTCAGGCCAAGCTCCTTGCCGCCCGATCCGAGCGGGATTTCAAGCTCGAGATGGCCGAGATAGTAAGCCTTGCCACCGAGCGCGTCGTCGATGATGTCGCTTTTGCCTCCCGACGGGATCACATTGCCGTTGTCGTCGAGCGTGATCGGGATACGAAGCACGCGCGGGCCGATGCCGCGAATGGCGAAGCCGCGCATCTGCGGCTCACCAAGGAAGAAGCGATCGGTCAGCCGAACCGGGTCCTTGCCGACCGTATCGCTGTTCTCGAAGCTGTGGATGTAGCCGCCCTCGACCTTTGCCGAGAAGACGAACCCGCCGCCAATACCCCAATATTTGGCCGCCTGCGCGGTCGTGCGAAGGTAGCGAACGTCGCCGCCAAGACCAGCGACATCCTGGCTGAGCGAGACCGATTGGCCCGAAGTCGGGCGCAACCGATTGTTGAGCGAGTCGAAGACCAGCGAATAACCGATCGAGGATGTGACGCGGTTGCCGATCGCATCGCACAGATATCGTCCGGCCCGCAGCGGGTCGCAGACGCCGTTGACGAAGAACAAATCCTTGTCGAGCGTGACTTCGTCGTAATCGAGGCGGTAACGCAGCTGGAGCGCCATATACTCGGTCAGCTGCGCGCCGAGCGTGACGCGGCCGCCGGTCGTCGTCTGCTGATACGTCGTGTCGCGGCTGTTCCCGGAATAGCGGAAGCTGTTGTAGTCGCGCCGATAGAGGTTTCCGCCCAGCGAGATGTTCTGGTCGAACACATAGGGTTCGAGGAACCCGAGCTCGAACGATTTGGAATAGGTCGAATAGTTGATTGAGGCGCTGACCGTCTGCCCCTTGCCCATGAAGTTGCGCTGGGTGATCGACAGGTTGACCAGGAAGCGTTCGAGGCTCGAGAAGCCCGCCGAAACCGTAAGGTCGCCGGTCGATTTCTCCTCGAGATTCACGGCGAGAATAACGCGGTCGGGAGCCGAGCCGGGCTGTTGCTCGATCTCAAGATTGTCCTGGAAGAAGCCGAGGCCCTGGATGCGGTCCTGCGACCTTTTCACCCGCACGCTGTTGAACGCATCCCCTTCGGCGAGCCTGAACTCGCGGCGGATCACCTTGTCGCGCGTGTTGGTATTGCCGTTGATGTCGATACGCTCGACATAGACGCGCGGTGCATCGGCGACCTTGAAGGTCACCCCCATCGTCAATTTTTCTTTGTCGCGCGCGAAGTCCGGACGGACGTCCGCGAAAGCATAACCGATCAGGCCGGCCGCCTCGTTGATCGTGGTGACCGTGTCCTCGATCTTCTTGGCGTTATACCATTGACCCTTCTTGATGGTGACCAGGCGTTGTACCTGCTCGGGCTTGAGGTCGCGGATCTCGCTCTCGACCTTGACGTCGCCGAACTTGTACCTTTCGCCCTCTTCGACAACGTAAGTGATTACGAAGTCTTTCCTGTCGGGCGTAAGCTCGGCGACGGCGGATATGACCCGGAAATCGGCATAGCCCTGGGTCAAATAGAATTGCCGCAGCTTCTGCTGGTCGTAAGCCAACTTGTCTGGATCGTAGGTGTCACCCGAACTGAAAATCCGGTAGAGCCGCGACTGCTTGGTCGCCATCTCGCTGCGCAGCTCGCTGTCCGAGAATTTGTCGTTGCCGATGATATTGATCTGCCGGACCTTGGATTTTGGTCCCTCACTGATCTCGAACACGACATCGACGCGGTTCTGGTCGAGCTGGACAATCTTGGGCTCGACCTCCGCAGCGAAGCGCCCTTGCCGGCGATAGAGCTCGATAATGCGCGCGACGTCGGCCCGCACCTTTGATCGCGTGAAAATCTGACGCGGAGCAAGCTTGATCTCGGGGTTGATCTTCTCGTCCTTGAGCCGCTTGTTGCCCTCAAGGATGATGCGGTTGATCACCGGATTCTCGCGGATTTCGACGGTGATCGCGCCGTCATTGGCGCGGATGCCGACGTCTGCGAACAGCTCGGTCTCGAGCAATGCGGTAATCGCCTCGTCGAGCCGCTCGTTATTATAGGCTTCGCCGATGCGCAGCGGCATATAGGAGATCACTGTCTCCTGTTCGAGCCGCTGATTGCCGACGACGGTGATCGATCGGATCGTCCCGCTGTTCGCCGGAGCCGCAGGGGTCGCGTCAGGCGCGGCTGCTGGCGGTGTCGTCGCGGGGGCAGCTGGGGCTGCGTCACTCGGTGCTTCGCTGGCTGGCGGCGCCTGATCCTGGGCAAATGCCGGCATCGCGAGCGTGCTGATACTGGTGCCGACAAAAAGCGCCGCACATACGCGCCGGCTGCTGGGAAATACTCTCGTGGCCTTCACGCGGTTCCCGCCCTTTGCTCAGACGCCGTTTACGGCGGCTTTATCCCTGTAGAGCGCCCCCTGCCCTATCCGGGTCAGCCGATCAACCCGCCAAGCCGGGTCCAGAGACCAAAAGACGCCAAGTCGTTTAGGGTAACGAAGATCATGAGCATCAGCAACGCAGCAAGTCCAGCTTTGAAGGCCCACTCCTGCGCCTCTGGCTGAAGCGGCTTACGCCGCGCGCCTTCGATCAGGTAGAAAAACAGGTGGCCGCCGTCGAGCATCGGTATCGGCAACAGGTTGATGAAGCCCAGGTTGACCGAGATCACCGCCATCAGCCACAGCAACGGGAGCAGACCGAGGCTCGCCTGCTGCCCCGATATCTGCGCTGTCTTGATAGGGCCGCCGAGATCATCGAGCGAGCGGTCGCCTACCACCAATTGGCCCAAGGTGACGACGATCGCCTCCAGCATATCGCCGGTCTGCGCGATTGCCTTGCCCGGAAGCTCCTGGATCGGCAGCTTTTCGAGCACCATCGCGTTCGATCGGACCCCAAGCTCGCCGGCGCGCGTGCGGTTGCCGAATTCGTCGGTCAACTCCTTGTCGGCAAGCGTGACGGTCATGCGGAGCTGCTGATGCCGGCGGTCCACGACCACTTGCGTTGTCGCTCCCGGCCGCAGCACGACATATTCGGCAAGCTGCCTGAAATCCTCGATCTCGCGGCCGCCGATGCTGACGATCCGGTCGCCGGCCAATATTCCCGCTCGTTGGGCAGCCGATCCTGGGGCGACTTGGGTGATCTCGGTGCTTGCGGCCACGCTCTTCGGGTAACCGATGACGCCGAAAATCCCCATGAACAGGATGATCGCGAATAGGAAGTTCATCACCGGGCCGGCCGCGACGATCAGAAATCTTTGCCAGACCGCCTTGGACTGGAAGGTCTTCGCGCGCTCCTCTGCGGGAAGCATCAGCCATTCATGCGAGGGTGTGCTGGCCGGGTTCATGTCGCCCGCGAACTTCACATAGCCGCCAAGCGGTAACCAGCCGATTTTCCAGCGCGTGCCGCGCTTGTCGGTCCAGCCGATCAACTCGCGGCCGAAACCGATCGAAAAGACGTCGGCTTTGACGCCGCACCAGCGGCCAACCAGATAATGACCAAGCTCGTGGATGAAGACGAGCGGCCCGATGACGAGGATGAAGCTCAATGCCGAAAAGGCAAAACCCGGACTTTGCAGCATCAGCGAGCCATACTCCGCACCCGATCGTCGGCCAGCGCACGTGCCTGACGATCAATCTCCAGCACTTCCTCCAGCGAGCATGCCGCCGGTGGATCGAACCTGTCCAATACGTCGCTGGTAACCGAGACGATATCCAGAAAGCCGATCCGGTTGTCCAGAAATGAACCGACCGCGATTTCGTTGGCCGCGTTGAGGATGCCTGGCTTGGCACCACCGGTACGCAGCGCGGCGCGGGCCAGCGCCAATGCTGGAAACCGCTCCATATCGGGCGCCTCGAAATGCAGCGCGCCGATGGCCGCCAGGTCAAGCGGCGCGCATGGCGTTTCCATCCGTTCGGGCCAGGCCAAAGCATAAGCGATCGGAATACGCATGTCCGGCGTGCCGAGCTGCGCCAGCATCGACCCGTCGATATATTCGACCAGGCTGTGGACGACCGATTCCGGGTGCACGAGGACGTCGAACGCTTCGTGGCCGAGCTGGAAGAGATGATAGGCCTCGATCAATTCGAGTCCCTTGTTCATCAGCGTGGCGGAATCGACCGAGATCTTGGCGCCCATCGACCAGTTCGGATGGGAGACCGCGGCGCTTGGCGACATGCCGCGCATCTCTTCGGTGGTCTTGCGCAGGAATGGGCCGCCGCTTGCGGTGAGGATGATCCGTCGCACCCCTGCAGGACGGTCGCGGTCCAGGCATTGGAAGATCGCATTATGCTCGGAGTCCACCGGCAATATCTGCGTTCCGGTCCGCGCCGCGGCGCTGGTCATGATATCGCCGGCCGAAACCAGCGACTCCTTGTTGGCGAGCGCCAGCGTGCTTCCCTGCCGCAATGCCGCCATAGCGGGCTTCAATCCTGCCGCACCGACGATCGCCGCCATCGTCCAGTCCGCGCCCGACCCGGCGGCCTCGATCACGGCGTCCTCGCCGGCCCCAGCCTCGATCCCGGTACCGGCCAGCGCGTCGCGCAGCGCCTGATAGCAGCCCGGGTCGGCGACCACCGCGCGCTTTGCGCCCACCTGCTTCGCGGCTTGTGACAGGCCTGCCACATCCGTATGCGCTGTCAGCGCAAGAACTTCATATTGTTCGCGATTTCGTGCGACCAGATCGAGAGTTGAACGACCTACCGAGCCGGTCGCGCCGAGAATGGCGATCTTTCGAACGGCGGCTGTCACGCTGACATCAAACCCCAGGCCAATATGGCGAAACTGACGATGGCGACCGGCAAAAGGCCATCGAGCCGGTCCAGTACGCCGCCGTGGCCGGGAATGATAGAGCCGCTGTCCTTGACCCCTGCCCTTCGCTTGACCCAGCTTTCATAGAGATCGCCGGCCTGCGCGATCACGCCCATCAGCCCGCCTATGAAGATATAGGGCGCGCCAAGATCGAGCATCGACGCGACCAGCGCTCCGGCCACTCCGGCGCCGATGACGCCACCGATCAGGCCGGCCCAGGTTTTGTTCGGACTGATCGCCGGCGCCAGCTTCGGGCCTCCGATCAGACGACCCGCCGCATAAGCGAAGATGTCGGTCGACCAGGTGACGACGAACGACCAGAAGACGATTTCGAACCAGATCCAGTCGAGAACGATCAGCGCGAAGGCCGGCAGCACGATATAGACGAAGCCCCAGGCCATAACCGGCCTTCGGGTAAGCAGGCCGAGGAGCAGCGCCAGCACCAGCGCTATCGCGACGGCCGGACCAACGGGCTCGATCAGCCCGATGTCGATTTCCTTGAGGTTGGCATAAGCGAGCGGGAAGAAATACCAGCTCGCCAGCAGCAAGAAGAGCCCAGCTGTGCCGGCGCCCACATAAGTCAGATTGCGCGACACCTTATGCATCGTGCCCCACTCGACCATCATCGCGACCGCGCCAGTGGCGACCAGGATCCGGAACGGCCAGCCGCCATAATAAGTCGCGGCGCAGGCGACGACGATCATGACCAGCCCCGCGACGAAGCGGGTCGTCAATTCGGACGCGTGATCCTGTCCCTTGCTCACCGGCCACCAAAGCGGCGGTCGCGGCCGGCAAATTGCGCCAGGGCATCGGCGAACGCCGCCTCGTCGAAATCCGGCCAGAGCGTGTCGAGGAACAGCAGCTCGGCATAAGCGGCCTGCCATAGCAGGAAGTTGGACAGCCGATGTTCCCCCGACGTGCGGATGAGAAGATCGAGGGGCGGCAGGCCGGCGGTATCGAGCGATTGATCGAGCAAAGTCTCGTCGATCGCGGCGGGATCGATGCTTCCGGCGACGGCGCGTTCGGCGAGCGCCCGCGCCGCGCGGGCCAGTTCGCCGCGCGCTCCATAGTTTAGCGCGATTGCCAAGGTCATACGCTCATTGCCCGCCGTTTTCGTCACGGCTTTGTCGATCATCTCGACCAGGTCGCTCTGGAATGCCCCGTGCTCACCAAGGATCTTTAACCTGATGCCCTGCTTGTGGAGCGCGCTGAGTTCCTTGCCGATATAGAAGCGCAGCAGGCCCATAAGGTCGCTGATCTCCTCGTCCGACCGGCGCCAGTTCTCCGAAGAAAAAGCGTAGAGCGTCAGGCATTGGACGCCCGCCTCGCCGGCGGCACGCAGCGCCTTTCGCGCCGCCTCGGCACCCTGGCGATGGCCGGCGGCGCGGGGTAGCCCGCGCGCCTTCGCCCAGCGTCCATTGCCATCCATGATGATGGCCACATGACGCGGGACAGATCCTTCCATCTCTCCGCCCTCTTCCGGCCGCCTTGCGCTGACCGCACGCAAGCTCACTTCTGGAGGATTTCCTTTTCCTTGGCCGCCATGGCGCCGTCGATCTCGCTGATCGTTTCGTCGGTCAGCTTCTGGACCTCGGTCTCGAGCCTCTTCTGCTCGTCCTGGCTGATCTCGCCCTTCTTCTCGTCCTGCTTGAGGCTGTCCATGCCGTCACGGCGGACGTTGCGCACCGCGATGCGCGCCTTTTCGGCATATTGATGCGTCAGCTTGGCAAGCTCCTTGCGGCGGTCTTCTGTCAGATCCGGGATCGGCAGACGGATCAGCTGGCCCTCGGAGATCGGGTTCAGGCCAAGCCCGCCGGACCGTATCGCTTTTTCGACCGCATTCACGTTCGACCGGTCCCACACCTGCACAGTCAGCATGCGCGGCTCAGGCGAAGAAACCGTGGCAACCTGATTGAGCGGCATGTTCGCACCATAGACCTCGACCACGATCGGATCGAGCAGGGTGATCGAAGCGCGGCCAGTGCGAAGCCCCCCCAAATCGTGCTTCAAAGCCTCGACCGCGCCGTGCATGCGCCGCTGGATATCGGCTTTGCTATAGGCTGGCATCATTCACTCCTTATTTTGTACGATTGTCGCGACCCCGTCCCCGCTCAGCACGCGGGCAAGGTTGCCGCGCTCGCGAATGTTGAAGACCACGATCGGTATGTCGTTGTCGCGGCACAAGGCAATCGCGCTTGCATCCATCACTTTCAGATCGTCGCTCAGCACGCGGTTAAAGCTGACGCTGTCATAGCGGGTTGCGGTGGAAACCTTCTTGGGGTCGGCATCATAGACGCCATCGACGCTGGTGCCCTTGAACAGGGCGTCGCAATTCATCTCCGCCGCGCGAAGCGCCGCCGCGGTATCAGTCGTGAAAAATGGATTTCCGGTGCCGGCGGCAAAGATCACGACGCGGCCTTTCTCCATGTGCCGAAGTGCGCGCCGCCGGATATAGGGCTCGGACACGGTCGCCATCGGGATCGCCGACTGGACCCGTGTGTCGACGCCGATATTCTCCAGCGCGTTCTGCATCGCGAGCGCGTTCATCACCGTCGCGAGCATGCCCATATAATCGGCGCTCGTGCGGTCGAAACCCTTGGCAGCCGCGGCGAGCCCGCGGAAGATGTTGCCGCCGCCGACTACCAGGCAAAGCTCATGCCCCGCCTCCTTGGCCTGCTTGATCTCGCCGGCAAGCCGTGCGGTGGTTTCCGGTTCGATTCCGAACTGGCCATCGCCGATCAGGGCCTCGCCCGAAAGCTTCAGCAGGATCCGGTTGAAGCGCGGGCGCGGCATTGGGCTTGGCATCCAGTTGCGGAGGGAGGAACGCGGCGCACCTTAGGGTCCAAAGCCGGCCCTCGCAACGGTCTCTAATCGTCGCGTGACCGGGCCGGATGGGACGCAATGAACAGCAGGCGATCAGGCAGCAAAACCCGCCTGCCTTGCGGATTGCGCGGCCCTTCGCGTGTCAGGCCACCGGCTCAGGCCGGCCTGCTGCAGCGGCGACTTCGGCGGCGAAATCGCTTTCCTTCTTCTCGATGCCTTCGCCGAGCTGGAACCGAACATATGCATTGAGCGCGATCGGCGACCCAACGCGCTTGGCTTCGGCGGCGATGACGTCCTCGACCTTGGTCTTGTTGTCGATCACGAACAGCTGGCTGAGCAGCGCATTTTCCTTGCGGAACTTGGCAATTGCGCCGTCGACCATCTTCGCGACGATATCGGCCGGCTTGCCGGTTTCGGCTGCCTTTTCGGACGCGATCGCGCGCTCGCGCTCGACCATCGCTGGATCGAGCTCTTCACCACGCAGCGCGAGCGGATTTGCCGCGGCGATATGCATCGCCAGCTGCTTGCCGAGTGCCTCGAGCGCGGCGGTATCAGCGTCGCTTTCCAGTGCGACGAGCACGCCGATCTTGCCGAGGCCAGGCGCGGCCGCGTTATGCACATAGGACGTGATCGAACCCTTGCCGATGCGGACGCGTGCAACGCGCCGTAGCGACTGATTCTCGCCGATCGTCGCGATGTTCGACGTGAGTTTCTCCTCGACCGTACCGCCTTCCGGCCAGGCACTGCCGAGCAGTGCCTGCTCGTCACCGTCGCGGTCGAGCGCAAGCCCCGCGACAGTCCGGACGAAATCCTGGAACTGCTCGTTCTTGGCGACGAAGTCGGTCTCACTATTCACTTCGACCACGGCGCCTTCGGTGCCGCGCACAGCGACCCCGACGAGGCCTTCGGCCGCGGTGCGGCCGGCCTTCTTGGCGGCCGCAGCGAGGCCCTTGGTCCGCAGCCAGTCGATCGCTGCTTCCATGTCGCCGCTGGTCTCGCCGAGCGCCTTCTTGCAATCCATCATTCCGGCGCCGGTGCGCTCGCGCAATTCCTTGACCGTTGCGGCCGTTACTTCCGCCATAGTTTCGATCCTTCGATTGTCCGGCGCCGCGGCGCCGTCATTATTCGCTCAAACTGCCTTGGCAGTTCTGACTCAAGCTTCCTGCAGCGCCTCTTCCGGCGGCGGCAGATCCATCGAGCCGATATCCTCGCCGCGTGCACCGGCGCCGCCATGCTTGCCGGCGATCGCCGCGTCGGCAATCGCGTCGCAATACAGGCGGATCGCGCGGCTCGCGTCGTCGTTGCCGGGCACCGGGAAGGCGATCCCCTGCGGGCTGACGTTCGAATCGAGGATGGCGACGACCGGAATGCCGAGCACATTGGCTTCCTTGATCGCCAGCTCTTCCTTGTTCGCGTCGATGATGAAGATGACGTCCGGCAGACCGCCCATGTCGCGGATACCGCCCAGCGACAGCTCGAACTTGTCGCGCTCGCGGGTTAGCTGCAGGACTTCCTTTTTGGTGAGGCCGGCGGTGTCACCCGACAATTGCTCCTCGAGGCTCTTGAAGCGCTTGATCGAGTTGGAGATCGTCTTCCAGTTGGTGAGCATCCCGCCGAGCCAGCGGTGATTGACGAAATGCTGGCCGCTGCGGCGTGCCGCCTCGGCGATCGGATCCTGCGCCTGGCGTTTGGTCCCCACGAACAGGATCTTGCCGCCCGACGCCATCGTCTGGCGCACAAAATCCAGGGCGCGCGCGAACAAGGGCACGGTCTGCGACAGGTCTATGATGTGGACTCCGTTGCGCTCGCCGAAAATATACGGCTTCATCTTGGGGTTCCAGCGGTGGGTCTGGTGGCCGAAATGCGCTCCGGCCTCGAGCAATTGCTGCATCGTGACGTCGGTGGACGCCATAGTCTTTCTCCTTCCGGTTATGCCTCTGCGGAGCCGAGAAAGCTGGAAACCAGCCACCGGTATGATGACTCCGCATGTGGAATGGCGCCGCCCTTAGCTCGACGAACCGTTGAAATCAAGCGTTGACAATATAGAACAAAGCATGAACATTGGCGCTTATCGCGAGGGCGGCCGGAAACAAAAGCCCGGATTGCTCGTTCGCTGTGGACAAATTTGGGGATAAGCTGTGGCTATCATATTAAGTTCGACATTCTTCCTCCTCACGCTCATCGCAGCGGCTGCCACTCTGTACGTCACGGCGCGGGGATCCTGGCCGTCGATTTCCGGTGCGCTTTCTGGCCATACGCCGTGGCAATCACTGCCGGCTTATGCGCCAAGGGTCAGAGCTGGACGCTTGTATCCGGTTGTGACGCGCGGGCCGTTGCAGCAGCGCGCTGCCGCTTGACCCGCGCGTAGCTGATCATGCTCATCGGGATCAGCAGCGCGTAGGCCGTAGCGGCGATGCTCAGCGTCGGCCATGGATCGGAGATGAGCGCGGCCCCGACCATGGTTATGACGACCAGCGCCATGAGGCGGACGCCGCTGCGCAGGCGCAACGATCCCCATGAGAAGGTCGCGACGCTCGACACCATCAGCAACGCGACCACGGCTGCCCAAGGCGCGACGATCCAGGGTTCGCGAAACAGCGGCTCGCCGGTCGCCAGCGACAGGAACAAAGGAAGGAACAACAGCCCTGCCCCTGCCGGCGCCGGCACTCCGGTCAGGTAATTGGCCGATTTGTGCGGCTGCTCTTTGGCATCGATGCTGGCGTTGAATCGCGCCAGCCGAAGCGCGCAACAGGCTGCGTGCGCGAGCACGAACAGCCAGCCCCACTTGACCCAGAAATGATACGTCACCCAGTCCGCCGAGAGCGGCTGCAGCACCCACAGATACATGATGATCGCGGGCGCAACGCCGAACGCGGTCACGTCGGAGAGAGAGTCGAGCTCGGCCCCAAAGCGGCTCTGGCCGTTGATCAGCCGGGCGATGCGACCGTCCAGCCCGTCCAGGACTGCGGCAAGCGCAACGGCCTTGGCGGCGCTTTCGAAATCTCCGCCGATCCCGAAGCGGATTCCGAACAGGCCGGAGCAGAGCGCCATCGCGGTAATGGCATTGGGCAGGATCGTCCGTAGCGGTATCCCGCCTGGCAACCCCGCACGGCGGGGAGGCCTCACTGGCTGACACCCTCTATGGGAGAATCCTTGCCAAGTTCGGCGATGATCGTCTCGCCCGCAATGGTACGCTGGCCCAGAAGTACGCAGGGCGCGGTACCCTTGGGCAGGAACACATCGACCCGGCTGCCGAACCGGATCAGCCCGATCCGCTGGCCCGCGGCGACGAAATCGCCGGTCTTTATCCATGGGACGATGCGCCGCGCGACCAGTCCGGCGATCTGGGTGAACGCGATGCGCGTGCCTTCGATGCTTTCCACCAATATATGCTGGCGCTCATTGTCCTCGCTGGCCTTGTCGAGATCGGCGTTGAGGAACTTGCCGGCGATATAGACCACGCGCTTGATCTGGCCGGCGATCGGCGCGCGGTTGATATGGACGTCGAACACGCTCATGAAAATGGAGACGCGCGTCATAGGCTCACTGCCGAGATCGTCGGGACCCGAGAGTTCGGGAGGCGGAAGGACCGATGAGATCATCGTGACCATCCCGTCCGCCGGCGCGATGACAAGCCCCTCCCCTTTGGGTGTGGTACGGACCGGATCGCGGAAGAATGCCGCGACCCAGAGCGTGACACCGGCCATCGGCCAGGCGAGCGTCTCCCAGCTGAGCAGCGCAAACAGCAGACAGATCGCTGCCGAGATGACGACGAACTTGCGTCCTTCGGGATGGACGTTCGGCATCCGGTAGCGCACAGTCGTGGTTACGAGATCCGGCTTTTCCAGTGATGCCATGCGCGGGTTTTAGGTTCCAAAGCCCATTGCCGCAACGGTTCTGATGTCTGCGACCTGTTCCGGGCCGATGCGGACGTCTGGCGACCGGGACCGGTTGATCGGGGCCCGTTCCCACCCTACAGCGCCGGGCAAAGCAAATTCCAACGCGAAGGGATGCAATCTACCCATGGCCAAGATCAAAGTGAAAACGCCGCTTGTCGAGATGGATGGCGACGAAATGACGCGGATCATCTGGCAATGGATTCGCGAGAAACTGATCCTTCCCTACCTCGACGTCGAACTGTTGTACTTCGATCTAGGCATCGAAAAACGCGACGAGACCGAGGACCGGATCACGATCGAGGCCGCGGAGGCGACCCAGAAATATGGCGTCGCCGTCAAATGCGCCACGATCACGCCCGACGAGGCGCGCGTCGAGGAATTCGGCCTCAAGAAGATGTGGAAGTCGCCCAACGGGACCATCCGCAACATCCTCGGCGGCGTCGTCTTCCGCGAGCCGATCGTGATTCAGAACGTGCCGCGGCTCATCCCCGGCTGGACCGACCCGATCGTGATCGGGCGCCATGCGTTCGGCGACCAGTATCGCGCCACCGACTATCGTGTCCCGGGCCCGGGCAAGCTTCGGCTCATCTGGGAAGGCGACGATGGCGAGACGATCGACGAGGAGGTATTCCATTTCCCCGGCTCGGGCGTGGCGATGGCGATGTACAACCTCGACGATTCGATCCGCGACTTCGCCCGCGCCAGCTTCAACTACGGCATATTGCGCAAATGGCCGGTCTATCTCTCGACCAAGAACACGATCCTCAAGGCCTATGACGGCCGCTTCAAGGATCTGTTCGAAGAGGTATTCGAGGCCGAGTTCAAGCCGCAGTTCGAAGCAATCGGCATCGAATATCAGCACCGGCTGATCGACGACATGGTCGCCTCGGCGCTCAAATGGTCGGGCAATTTCATCTGGGCCTGCAAGAATTACGACGGGGACGTCCAGTCCGATCAGGTCGCCCAGGGGTTTGGGTCGCTCGGCCTTATGACTTCGATCCTGCTGGCACCGGACGGCAAGACCGTCGAAGCCGAGGCCGCGCACGGGACGGTCACTCGCCATTTCCGTATGCATCAGCAAGGCAAGGCGACGTCGACCAATCCGATCGCGTCGATCTTCGCCTGGACCGGCGGTCTCAAATATCGCGGCAGGTTCGACGACACGCCCGAAGTGACACGCTTCGCCGAGACGCTCGAGCGTGTCTGCGTAGACACGGTCGAAGCCGGTCACATGACCAAGGATCTGGCGATCCTGATCGGCCCGAACCAGAGCTGGATGACCACCGAGCAGTTCTTCGAGACGGTCCGCGAAAATCTCGAAAAGGCGATGGCTTCGGCCTAGGAGGTCTCAGGTCTCGCCTGGCTGTGTGCGGCTGCCGGCGAGTGGATGTGCTCAGCCCTGATTCCGAAGCCCAGGAAGGCGGCGGGAAATCGCCTGAGGTAGGGAAACCGGCCGAGCAGACGGAGTGGCAGAGGGACCGTCATGCTGGTCGCAGCGTTGCTGGACAGCAATGGCGTAATGATCGCGTTCTGCGCGAATTTCTGAAACGCCTGGATGCTTCGGACGGCAAGCAATCGACGTTTTCGTACCTTTGCAAGCAATGGACTGACATCCTCGCCCCGCGCCATTGGGCCGGCGAGAATATTGGCAGTAGCGACCGCATCCTGGATCGCCACATTGATTCCGACCCCTCCGATCGGCGACATGGCGTGCGCGGCATCGCCTATAACCAATAGTCCGGGCCTGTCCCAGCGCTCGAGGCGATCGAGGGCGACGGTGAGAAGCTTCACTTTATCCCAGTCGTCGATCACCCCGATCTGGGTTTTCAGCCGGGGGCCAACCGTCGAAACTTCGCGTCTGAACGCCTCGATGCCGCGGGCGCGCACTGCTTCGACCTCACCCTTGGCGAACACATAAGCGCATTGCCAATAGTCGCCACGGTCGATGAGAACCAGAATCCGTCCCGGTGCGAAGATCCCGGTCGTGTCATTTTCGGCCGTCGGCTCCTTTGGAACCCTGAACCACAGCACATCCATCGGCGCCCCGAACGACAATAGCGGAAGGCCCGATTCCGCGCGCAGGATCGAGCCGCGGCCGTCGGCGGCGATGACGAGATCGGCCGTCATCGCGTGAATTTCGCCTTCGCTTCGATAGTGAATGCCAGTTACGCGCTCGCCCTGAGTCATCAGTCCGGTGGCTTCGGCGTTCACAAGCAAGGTGAAATTCGGATATTTTCGGGCCTCGTCGGCGACGAAGTCGAGGAATTCCCATTGCGGCATCAGCGCGGTGAAATTCCATCTCGGGTCGAAGCTCGAGAAGTCCGCAAATTCGATCTCGCGCCCAGCAATGACGCCGCCGATGGTGTGGACCTTGTTGTGCGGGCGTTTCAACAGTTGCTCGAGCAATCCCAGCTCTGAGAACAATCGTAGGGTGGATGGGTGGACGGTGTCGCCGCGAAAGTCGCGAAGGAAGTCGCCATGCTTTTCAAGAACCGTGGTTTGAACGCCTGCGCGCGCGAACAGTAGTCCGGCTATCATCCCCGCCGGGCCACCGCCGACGATGCAAAGTTTGGTTTCGCTGATCATAGGCGCTGACATTCGCTCCCAAGCCGTCATAAGGGCCTAATATGGCTGGCACAGGATTTCAAACGAGCGGACTGAGCGATGCACTCGTGATCCTCGGTGCCGCGGGCATCGTCATACCGGCGTTCGCGCGGATGCGGATCAGCCCGGTCATCGGGTTCATCCTGGTCGGCGCGCTTGTGGGGCCGGCGGGTTTCGGTTCGCTCGCGGCCGACATGCCGTGGCTCAATTATGTAACCATATCGAACCCGCATGCGATCGAGCCGTTTGCCGAGTTTGGCATCATATTGCTGCTCTTCTCGATCGGTCTGGAACTCTCGTTCCGGCGCTTGTGGACGATGCGGCGCCTTGTCTTCGGCACGGGTGCGGCCCAGCTTCTCCTGTCGGCGGTCTTGGTCGGCGGCGCGCTCTACGGCATCGGCGAGAATGCGGGCGGCGCGGTCGCGCTGGGTCTCGCGCTTGCCTTGTCCTCCACGGCGCTCGTGCTGCCTTTGGTGAGCACGTCGAGCCCGGTCGGCCGCTCCGCGCTCGCGATGCTGCTGTTCGAGGACCTCGCCATCGTGCCGATCATCTTCGCGCTTGGTGCGATGGCGCCCTATGCTGAGGGATCGGGCTGGAGCGGTCTGGTGAACACGCTTCTGCTTGGCGCCGGCGTCATCGCCGCGATGCTGTTGCTCGGGCGGTTCTTCCTGCCCCGCCTATTCGCCCAGGCCGCCCGGACCAAAAGCCCTGAGCTGTTCTTCGCCGCGAGCATCCTGGTCGTTATCCTCGCCAGCCTGGCGAGCACTGCCGTAGGCCTGTCGCCGATATTGGGCGCGCTCATTGCCGGCATATTGATCGCCGAAACCGACTATCGCAGGGAAGTCGAGATCATCACCGCGCCTTTTCGCGGCCTGGCTCTGGGCGTGTTCCTGATCACCGTGGGAATGAGCATCGACCTCGCCGTGATAATGGCGGACTGGCCGGCGATCCTGCTGGCTGTCGTCGCGGTATTGATCGTCAAGGCTGTCGTTACGGCTGGCCTGCTCCGGCTCAGCGGCGCGCGTGCCGGAGTCGCCGCGGAAACCGGAGTCATCATGGCGTCACCGTCGGAAACGACGCTGATCGTTCTTGGTACCGCCGCTGCGGCGAAATTGATTTCGGCCGACACGGCTGCCTTCTGGCAGATTGTGACCGCCATAGGCCTGACCGTCACACCGCTTCTGGCCAAGCTTGGGCAACTGGCCGCACGCCGCGTCGATCTCCGGAATGAAACCGACCCTTCGGAAACGGGAAGCGAGAAGTCGGCGGCAGTGGTCATCATCGGATTCGGGCGGGTCGGCCGCCTAGTCGCCGACATGCTGACCGTGCATGGCCGCACCTATCTGGCGGTCGATTCGAATATCGATACGGTCGTGGCGTGCCGGCGCGAAGGCATAAAGATCCTGTACGGCGACGTTGCGCGCAGCGAGTTCGTGGACCACCTGAACCTCGGCCACCGCGACGCGCTCGTGCTGACGATGGACGATCCGGTCCTGAGCGTTCAGCTGACGCGCAAGGTCCGGGCCTGGTGCCCCGATCTCACCATCGTGGCGCGTGCCCGCGACGCGACGCATGCTGCCGAGCTTTATCGTGCCGGCGTCAGCGACGCGGTCCCCGAGACTCTGGAATCCTCGCTCCAATTGTCCGAAGCGGTGTTGGTGGACCTCGGCATAGCGATGGGCCCGGTGATCGCGTCGATCCACGAGAAGCGCGCCGAAATGCGCGGCGAGATCATGGAGCAGGGTGAGCTGGAAAAGGAACCGTCGCTCAAGCGTCGGTGATCACCTCGGCCGGTCGGCTCAGGCCGCCTCCAATGCCTCGCGCACCGCACTCAGCGCCTGCTTTGCCTTGTCGCCGTCAGGCCCGCCGCCCTGCGCCATGTCGGGACGGCCGCCGCCACCCTGTCCGCCAAGCTCGGCCACTGCCCGCTTGACGAGATCGACCGCGTCGCGCGTGGCCGTCAGATCGTCGGTCACGCCGACGGCGACGCTCGCACGCCCCTCGTTGACGGCGACCAGCGCAACGACGCCCGAGCCCACTCGCTTCTTGGCGTCGTCGACCAGTCCGCGAAGTCCCTTTGGGTCCATTCCTTCGAGCACCTGCCCGATGAAGCTGTGGCCGCCGACGGTTTCGGGTCCGGCCTCTGTCGCCTGTCCGCCGCCGCCGAGTGCCAGCGCCTTCTTTGCGTCCGCCAGCTCGCGTTCGAGCCGCCGCCGGTCCTCGATCAACGCGGCGACCCGCGCCGGTACCTCCTCGGGCGCTGACTTCAGTACTGCCGCTGCTTCCTTGAGCCTCTCCTCGCGCTGGCTGAGCCAGAGGCGTGCCGCCTCCCCCGTCAAAGCCTCGATGCGACGGACGCCTGAAGCAACCGCACTTTCGGAGATGATCTTGAACAAGGCGATATCGCCCAGCGCGCCGACATGGGTGCCGCCGCACAGCTCCACCGAATAATTGCCCTCGGTCGCACGGCCCATCGAGAGCACGCGCACCTCGTCGCCATATTTCTCGCCGAACAGCGCCATCGCGCCCGCCGCGATCGCGTCGTCGGGGGTCATCAGCCGCGTCGCAACCGTTTCGTTTTCGCGAATATGCGCATTCACCTCGGCTTCGACCGCTGCAATGTCTTCGGGTGTCAACGCCTTGGGCTGCGAGAAATCGAAGCGAAGGCGATCCGGTGCGACGAGGCTGCCCTTTTGGGTCACATGCGTCCCGAGCCGATGTCGAAGCGCGGCGTGAAGCAGATGGGTTGCACTGTGGTTGGAGCGGATGCGCAGCCGCCGATCGATATCGACGTTCAGGCGGACGGCGTCGCCGACCCTGACCTTGCCGGACCGGATTACTGCCTGATGGGCATGCAGGCGGCCGAGCGGCTTCGACGTGTCCTCTACATCGGCCGAAAAGCCGGAGTCGGTGCTGATCGTCCCGCTGTCGCCGGCCTGGCCGCCACTTTCACCGTAGAATGGTGTCTGGTTGGTGAGGATGACGACCGTGTCGCCTTCCCCGGCTTCATCGACGCGTTGCCCGTCCTTTACGAGCGCAATCACCTCGCCCTGGCCTTCGTGGCCGGCATAGCCGGTGAACTCGGTCGATCCGAATTCCTCGGCAATGTCGAACCAGACATCCTCGGACGCCTTGTCTCCCGATCCCTTCCAAGCCGCCCGCGCCGCTGCGCGCTGTTCGTCCATGGCGGAATCAAAGCCTGCCCGGTCGACGCCGAAGCCCTGCGCACGAAGCGCGTCCTCCGTCAGGTCGTAGGGGAAGCCAAACGTATCGTAGAGCCGGAATGCGACGTCACCGGCCAGCGTATCGCGCGGCTTCATTCCCGCCGTTGCTTCGTCGAGCAGCCGCAGCCCCTTGTCCAGCGTCTGGCGGAAACGCGTCTCCTCGAGCTTCAGCGTTTCCTCGATCAGCGGCTGCGCGCGGACGAGCTCGGGATAGGCCGCGCCCATTTCGGTAATCAGCGCCGGTACCAGCCGGTGCATCAGCGGATCGGCGGCGCCAAGCAGATGCGCATGCCGCATCGCCCGCCGCATGATCCGGCGCAGGACATAGCCCCTGCCCTCGTTGGCGGGCAGTACGCCATCGGCGACCAGGAAGCCCGACGCGCGCAAATGATCGGCGATGACGCGATGGCTCGCCTTGTTCTCGCCGTCGGCAGCGGTCTTGGTCAGCTCGCTGCTCGCCGCGATCAGCGCGCGGAAGGTGTCCGTGTCGTAATTGTCATGCACCCCCTGCATCACCGCAGCGGTGCGCTCGAGGCCCATGCCGGTGTCGATCGACGGGCGCGGCAGATCGACGCGCGTTTCCGGATCGACCTGCTCATATTGCATGAAGACCAGGTTCCAGATTTCGACGAAGCGATCGCCGTCTTCATCCGGGGAGCCCGGAGGGCCGCCGGGGATGTGGCTGCCGTGATCGTAGAAGATCTCGGAACAGGGACCGCAAGGGCCGGTGTCGCCCATCGCCCAGAAATTATCCGATGTCGGGATGCGAATGATGCGCTCGTCCGGGAGGCCGGCGATCTTGCGCCATAGGTCGAACGCCTCGTCGTCGGTGTGATAGACGGTCGCGGTCAGCCGGTCGGGATCGAGACCCCAATCCTTGGTGAGAAGCGTCCAGGCATGATGGATCGCCCGCTCCTTGAAATAGTCGCCGAACGAGAAATTACCGAGCATTTCGAAGAAGGTGTGGTGCCGCGCCGTATAGCCGACATTGTCGAGATCATTGTGCTTGCCGCCAGCCCGCACGCATTTCTGGCTCGATGCCGCGGTCGAATAAGGACGCGTTTCCAGCCCGGTGAACACGTTCTTGAACGGAACCATGCCGGCGTTGACGAACATCAATGTCGGATCGTTGTGCGGCACCAGTGGCGCCGACGGAACGACGCGATGCCCTTCGCGAGCGAAATAGTCGAGAAACGAGCGGCGGATATCGTTGGTAGAAGTCATGCCGCGCGATGTAGGCGACGCGTGCTGGCGGGGCAAGCAAGCGTGCCCGGCGCAGCTTCACATCCCCACCGGCAGCTCCGCCTCGGCCTGTCCGACCGGATCGACATCGAGCGGAGCCAGTTCATCGTCTCCCGTCGGATAATCTGCCTCGTGCACCAGCTCGGTTCGCGGTGGCTCGATCAGCCGCTCCTCCCGATCAGTCAGTATTTCCTCCGATCGTCCAGCTGTCACGCCGCTCCCGCCGCGCGCGTAAAGAGGCTCGACGAAATTGACCGGGCAGTTCGCGCAGATGGTGCCGCCGGTCATGGCCAGGTCGCTTGTCGGGACATCGGCGGGCTGCTGTTGCGCCGGCGCGTATCCTTGCGGCGTCAGATCGGCATAGAATCGCGTCGCAGGCATGGGGCTATAGTACATCGGGTTGATCGCGCCGATAGCCGAGCGTCCAAGCTGTACGCCGACCACCGTACTGACAAGAACGCCAACGCCGATCATCCATCTTTCAGCGCCGGTCATGGTGTCGTCTCCACTTGCGGAAATGGTTCGTCAGGCGACCCATCACCGATCAGAACGAGCATGGCCCCGCTCCGTTCCTGAAGTCGGCTGTCGCGGCTCTGCAAGCATCTGCCGGATAAACTCTTGCGCTGGACCGCAGATGGGTGAAATCTGATTGGACAAGGCGCGGACGCGCTCTCTTGCGGACCAGGCGCCGGGACGGAGGAGAAGGATATGCCCGAAGCAATCAACGGGACCAAGGTCATCGCAATCGTCGGTCCCGGCGGTGTCGGCAAAACCAGCCTTGCCGAGGCGATGTTGTTCGCGGCCGGCGCTATCGACAGGCAGGGAACTGTCGAGGCAGGGTCGACGATCGGTGATTCGAGCCCGGAAGCGCGCGCGCGTGGCGGATCGACCGAGATCAACCTGATGCGCTTCGGCTATCTCGGCGATCCTTATGTGTTGATCGATTGTCCGGGGTCTGCCGGCTTTGCAGCGGATGGGGCGATGGGAGTCGCCGTTGCCGACATTGCGATAGTGGTGGTGGATCCCGACCCAGACCGCGCGCTTCTTTCCGAGCCGATCCTGCGCCAGCTCGACGCTATGGGTCTTCCGCACGTCATTTTCGTCAACAAGGTCGATCAGGCGCGCGGCAGCATCCGGACGCTTCTGGAGGCGCTGCAGCCGCTGAGCGCCACACCGCTGATCGCGCGGCAAATCCCCATTCGCGACGGCGAGAAGATCAGCGGATTCGTCGATCTCGCGCTCGAGCGCGCCTTTCACTACCGCGCCGGCAAGCCCTCGGAGCGGACCGAAATACCGTCGGATCTCGCACAGCGCGAGTCGGAGGAGCGCTTCCACATGCTCGAGCAGCTCGCCGATCACGACGACGCGCTCCTCGAACAATTGCTGATGGATGAATCGCCCGATCTTCCGAGGGTGCTTGCAGACCTCGCACGCGAAACGCGCGAAAAGCTCGGCATTCCCGTCTTCTTCGGTTCCGCGCTCAACGGTTTCGGAATCCGTCGGCTGCTCAAGGCGATCCGGCATGAGACGCCCGCCGTCGACTATGCCGCCACCCGGCTGGGCGCGGAGGAAAGTTCGGCCTTCGTGTTCAAGATCAATCATGCCAGCGCCGTCGGCAAGCTTGCGCTTTCCCGAGTCTTCGGTGCCGCGCTCAATGAAGGATCCGAGCTGAAGACCGGCAACGGGGCTTCGGTCCGCATCGGCGGGATGTTCACGCTCCAGGGCGAAAAGACGACCAAGGCCCAGCGCGCCGAGCCGGGCGACGTCATAGCGATCGCAAAAGTCGAGGAAGCACGGGCGGGCGAATGGCTGTGCGTCAGTGGCCGCCCGCCCTCGCCGCCCGAAATTTCGTTCCCCCAGAGCAACCATGTGCGCGCCGTGCGGACCAGGGACCGCAAGGACGACGTGCGGCTCTCGACCGCGCTCCACAAATTGGTCGAGGAAGACCCCGTTCTGACGTGGCGGCAGGATGAGGAAATGCACGAAACCCGTCTCGCCGGGGTCAACCAGGAACATCTAGCCGTGACGCTTAGCCGGTTGAAAAGGCGTTATGGCGTCGCAGTGGACTCCTCTGATCCAAGCGTCGGCTATAAGGAATCGATCCGCAAAACGGTGACCCAGCGTGGACGGCACAAGAAGCAGTCCGGGGGGCATGGCCAATTCGGCGATGTCGTAATCGAACTGAAGCCGCTTCCGCGCGGCGAAGGATTCAGCTTCGAGGACCGGATCACGGGGGGCGCCGTTCCGAAGCAATGGATCCCGGCCGTCGAACAGGGTGTGCGGGACGCGATGACCAAGGGACCGCTGGGTTTCCCGGTCGTCGATGTCGCAGTGACGCTCACCGACGGTTCCTATCATAGCGTCGACAGCAGCGAACTGGCGTTTCGGACTGCGGGGCGCATCGCCATGTCCGAAGCGCTGGCCGTCGCAGGCCCGCATTTGCTAGAGCCGATCCAGCATCTGGTGGTCCAGAGCCCGGGAAGCGCTTCGTCGCGGATCAGTTCGGCACTCGCCAGCAGGCGCGGCCAGATGCTCGGGATCGCTCCGCTCGAGGGATGGTCGCGCTGGGACAGGATCGAGGCATTGCTCCCCGAATCCGAGCTGCACGGTCTTGACTCGGAGTTCCGGTCGCTGAGCCAGGGATTGGCGACCTATGTCGCGCGGTTTGACCATCTGGCAGAGCTGAACGGAAAACTGGCCGACGAGGTCGTGCATCGGGAGCTTGAGCCGGCCTGATTTCCGACGCTGCCGACTGGCTGAGGCGGTAAATCTGCTGCCTGACCTTAACCCTTCCTCAACGGCAGGGGTTGCAGGATCGGGCGACATTGAGCGCCGCGCCGGAGCGTGCCGCGACCGGGGGGATGATATGGTCAAGCCGTCAGCCGGAATTGGATTGGGTGTGATTGCGGTGGGACTGGCCGTGGCCGGGTCCAGCAGCGTCCAAGCGGCCGTGCCCTCGAACCTCGACGAATGGTCGCTGATTCAGCTGACACCCACGCTCGTCACGAGCGCCAAAGGCGGAACTGGCGTTTCGGTCGCCCTGCTCGATGGCAAGACCGATTGCGCCGACAAGGATCTGTCGGGCCGTTGCACGGCAATATCGATCCAGGGCGGCCGTTACCGCTATACCGATCAGCATGGCACGCACACGGCCGGGATCGTCGCGGGCAAGACTTATGGCGTCGCGCCCTCGGCAAAGATCGTCAACTACGGCGTGTTCGACGATCGCGGCTATGTCGCCACTGGTAGCAAGCTCCTCAACGCCTGGTACGACGGCCAAAAGAAGGGCGCGACCATCGCGAGCATGAGCTTTGGCTGCACGCAGCTCGCGCTTTGCTTTACCAGCGCCGAGGTCAAGGCGATGGCCGACCCGGGCCTCAAGATGCTGTTCGTCAAGGCGGCGGGCAACGACGGCGCCAACCTTCTGTCCGAATCGATAAACGTGACCAGCAGTCAGGCTGCCGGAGCGATCGCCAAGCTCATCCTCGTGGGGAGTACGTCGGTCAACGGCACGATCAGCAGCTTCTCGAACCGGCCGGGAGACGCCTGTTTGCTCTATAGCGGCGCAATCGGCTGTACGGCCGATCTGCAGTGGAAAAACCACTTCATCGTCGCGCCCGGCGAAATGATCTACTCCACCCTGCCCAACAACAAATTCGGCTATATGTCCGGTACCAGCATGGCGACGCCGGTCGTCGCCGGCGTTGCGGCCCTGCTCGAGGCGCGCTGGCCGACGCTCAAGCAGAATCCCGCGACCGTCGCGCAGATATTGTTCACCTCGGCGACCGATCTCGGCGCGCCTGGCGTCGATCCCATTTATGGCTGGGGCCTGCTCAACGCCACCAGGGCATTCCAGGCCAACGGCACCGTCGCGCTGATCAGTCCCAAGGGCGCTTCGATTCCGGTGACCGGCACGGTGGTCACGGCGACGCCGACCGGCGGACGCCTGGCGAAGGCGCTTGGCAGCGTCACCGTCTATGACAGTTTCGGGCGCGACTTCGCATTGGGAGAGACCGATGCGCTCACCGTGCGCGGCAGTTATGACCCCACGCGTTTCCTCGGAAGCCGGCGGCTGCTCGGATTAGGGTCGCAAAGCGAATGGGCATCGGCCTTCTTCGCCGAGCGAAACAGCCCCCGGGGATTCGCGATGTTCAGCTCTGCCGCGGATCCGGGCGTCAACGCTTCCACGCCGGACCGTTCGCTGCGCATGGGCATCGACCTTCCGTTCAAAGGCGGCATGGCGCAGATGCGCATGACTGGCGCGACCGGAACGCAGCTCGATTTCGCCTACGATCCTTCACTGCGACCGCTGTCATTCTTCGCGTCCACCGGACTGCTCAAAAGCTCGCTGTTCCTGCACGGCCTGTTCGATGTTACCGAGCACGGTCGGCTCTCAGTCTATGCGACGAGCAGCCAGAGCGGCTCGCTTGAGGCCGCCGCACCGGACGAACCCGCCTTTATGCGCGACCGGGGTCCGAATGAGATCAGCCGCATGGCGCTGAACGGCATTCGTTCCGAACTGCATCAGCAAGGAGTCGGCGCCGGCTATTGGTTCCAGCCCGATCGCAACACCATCATCGGCTTCAACAGTTCGATGCTCGTTCAGAACGGCGGCTATTATGACATGGCCTCCAATCTGGGCGCCTTCGGGAAACCGAACCGACTGATAAACCTTGGCGTTGCGGCGAGCCGGACCTTTGGCACCTGGGAAATGTCGGCTGCGGGCGAGGTCACGAATATCAGGACGGCTGCTTCAGCCGATCCGATCACGCTGACTCCCTCCAGGATCGTCTCCGGCGAACTGCGGTTGCGCAAGGCAGGCGTCGCGACGATGGGCGACGGGCTCACCGACAATGTGAGCCTCGCGCTGGTGATGCCGCCGCGTGCCGTCTCCGGTTCCCTCAAGGTCGAATATGTCGCGCGGACGGCAGATGGTCTTGGACGCCAAGCGGCATTCTATGATGCGGCATTGTCCAGCCTTGGCAGCGAGCCGCTCAAGGTCGAGGCCGCCTATCAACTCAGCCGGGGCGTTTCATGGTCCTTTGATCTTAGCGGCGGGCTCAACCTGCGCCGGAGCGACTATTCGGGCGTCGGCGAGGCGCTCGCGAGCCTGCACGTTCGCCTTTAGGGACGGACCCGGATCCGGGCTCCGCATTCCGGCGCAATCGCCCTTGAACGAGCCCGTGTGCTCGGCCATGAAGCCGCCCGGCGAAGCCCATTCATCAAGGCGATATCATGACCAGCGATGCCGCCACGGCGGGCGAACATCCGTGGAGCGGCCCCGGCCCGCGCGAGTTCATCTTCCTGATGGCGGCATTGATGGCGGCCAATGCGCTCGCCATCGACGCCATGTTGCCGGCACTTCCTGCGATCGGCCGGTCACTGGACGTGTCCTTCGACAATCAGCGGCAGCTGGTCGTGACCGTCTTCCTGATCGGGGCTGGCGCCGGCCAGTTGATCTACGGGCCGGTGTCGGACCGGCTCGGACGCAAACCGGTCCTGATAACCGGCCTCTGCCTCTATATCATTTTCGCCGTCCTCGCGGGCCTGGCCGGCAGCTTCCCGCTGCTGCTCGTCGCCAGGACATTGCAGGGCGTGGCTGCGGCAAGTTCGCGCGTCCTCGCGGTGTCGATCATCCGCGACCGGTTCCACGGTGCAAACATGGCGCGGATCATGTCGTTCACGACGATCGTGTTCATGTTCATACCATTGATTGCGCCGAGCCTCGGGCAGCTCGTCCTGGCGATCGCCAGTTGGCGCGCCATCTTTCTGCTGCTCGCTCTGTTCAGTATCGCTGTACTGCTGTGGATCATCATTCGACTGCCCGAGACGCTTCCGCCCGAGCGGCGGCGGCCGCTTTCACCCGGCCATATCTACGAAGCAGTCAAGCTGATCCTCTCCAATCCGCTCTCGATCGGCAATACACTGGCGATGATGACGCTCCTCGGCGCCATGTTCGGGTTCATCAACTCGGTCCAGCAGATCATGTTCGATGTGTTCCACGAGCCCCAGATGCTGGGCCTGGTTTTTGCGGGTATCGCCGGAGGCATGTCCGTTGCAGCCTATCTCAACACGCGGATCATCCACAGGTTTGGCGCGCGCCGGATCATGCTCGTAGCCTTGTGGGTATTTGTCTTTCTCACCATAGCGCACCTGGCTATCAGCCACGCAGTGGGCGAGATCCTGTGGGTGTTCTGCATCTTTCAGGCCATGTGCATGGCCTGCGTCGGGTTGATCTCGTCCAATTTGGCAAGCATTGCAATGCAACCACTCGGCCATGTTGCTGGAACCGCGTCGTCGGTCCAGGGAATGATCACGACGCTTGGGGGTGCGCTGATCGGCTTTGCTATAGGTCAGCATTTCGACGGGACGACCATCCCGTTCGATACGGCGTTCGTGATCTGCGGCGTGATATCTCTGCTGTTGGCGCTCTGGGCCAACCGCCCCCGCATATCGGCTTCTGCCGTAAATGCGTGATTGAGGCCGTGCTCGAAAGCACAGCCTCCATTCGATCGAACACGATTAGATCTCGTCGTCGCCCTCGTCGTCCGGACCCGCCATCAGTGCCTCGGCGACCTGGTCGGTCCGGCCGCGGATCGCATTCTCGATCCGCTCGGCCATGTCGGCATTTTCCTTCAGATAGGATTTGGCATTTTCTCGCCCCTGCCCGATCCGGATCGAATCATAGCTGAACCATGAACCGGATTTCTCGACGATTCCGGCCTTCACGCCGAGGTCGAGTATCTCGCCCATCTTGGAAATGCCCTCGCCGTACATGATGTCGAATTCGACCTGCTTGAACGGGGGTGCGACCTTGTTCTTGACGACTTTCACGCGCGTCGCATTGCCGACGATGTCGTCGCGTTCCTTGATCTGGCCGGTACGGCGGATGTCGAGACGGACCGAAGCGTAGAATTTGAGCGCGTTGCCGCCGGTCGTGGTTTCGGGATTGCCGTACATCACGCCGATCTTCATTCGCACCTGGTTGATGAAGATCACCAGGCAGCGCGACTTGGAGATCGACCCGGTCAGCTTGCGCAACGCCTGGCTCATCAGCCGCGCCTGCAATCCGACATGGCTGTCGCCCATCTCGCCTTCGATCTCCGCGCGCGGAACGAGTGCCGCAACCGAATCGATCACCAGTACGTCGACGGCATTCGAGCGCACCAAAGTGTCACATATCTCGAGCGCCTGTTCGCCGGTATCGGGTTGCGAGACGATCAGATTGTCAATGTCTACCCCCAGCTTCTTGGCATAGCCTGGATCCATCGCATGCTCGGCGTCGATGAAAGCGGCCGTGCCGCCCACCTTCTGCGCCTCGGCGACCGCGTGCAGCGCCAGCGTCGTCTTGCCCGAGCTTTCCGGTCCATAGATCTCGACGATGCGGCCGCGCGGCAGCCCGCCGATACCAAGTGCGATATCCAGTCCCAGCGAGCCGGTGGAAATCGCCTCCATCTGGACCGCCTCGCGCGATCCGAGTTTCATCGCCGAGCCCTTGCCGAACGCGCGGTCGATCTGCGCCAGCGCCGCCTCGAGGGCCTTTTGCTTATCCATGTCCTGAGAATTCCTGTCGGAGCCGACGACTTTGAGCGATGCCACCATGACCTCTTGTCCTCCTAGAATGTCCGCCATGCGGGTTCAACGAAGGATATCCGTACATGATATGTTCCAACGGAACAAGTGGGAAACATCGAGCCTTCCGTGGGTGCGACATTTCGGTACTTCGGTCGTGTGATCGGGCGATAAGCGTCAGGCCCCGTTACGGCGCGCCGCGTCGAGCGCCGGCTCGATCGCATCGATCGTGTACGGCTTGGACAGGACCGGTGCAGCGGCATGGCGTTCGGGCGGCGGCTCGATATGGCCGCCGGTCGCCAGCACGAATGGCAGACCGATATCGTCGAGTCGGTCGGCAACCGGCCACGCGTTCTCGCCACCCTTGAGATGAACGTCGAGAATGGCGACATCAAACCCACCGGCCTCGACATGCCCCATCGCCTCGCCCACCGTTTCCGCAGTTCCGACGATGGTATGGCCGAGCGATCCGAGAAAATCCTCGAGCATCATCGCGATCAGCGGTTCGTCTTCGACGATCAGGATCGAAAGGGCTTCGGACACGACGTCGGATTACGGGTTCGAAATGAAAAATCAATTTCTATTTGGAAGAATGGCTTAATCCGCTTCATGCCACTTTCTTTGCGAGCGCGTCGCGCGCCGCCTCGGCCAGCTTCTGAACCGAGAACGGCTTGGCTAGAAACGCGACGCGCTCCAGATCGATCGACTTGCGCAACTGTTCCTCGGCATAGCCGGATATGAACAGGATCGGCAGGTCGGGATGGGTCTTGCGCGCCTCGCGGACCGTGGTCGGCCCGTCCATCGTCGGCATCACGACGTCCGAGATCATCAGGTCGACGCGTTCCTCCCGCGCCAATATCTCCAGCGCCGCCTCGCCATTTTCCGCGGTTAGAACGGTGTAGCCATGTCGCGTCAGCGCACGCTCGGCCACAGCGCGCACCATATTCTCATCCTCGACGAGCAGGATCGTGCCGGTGCCCCACAATTCGCCCGAATCCGGCTTTTCCTTGGCCCGCCGCGGGCTTTCCTCGGCGCGGCTTTGATGTACCGGCAGGTAAATGCTGAAGCTTGTGCCCTTGCGCGGCTCGGACTCGGCAAAGATGAAGCCGCCCGACTGCTTGACGATACCGTAGACGGTCGAAAGGCCCAGCCCGGTCCCCTTTCCGACTTCCTTTGTGGTGAAGAAGGGTTCGAATATCTTGCCGATGACATGCGGCGGGATACCGGTTCCCGTGTCCGAGACCTTGAGCGCTGTATAATCACCGATCGGCAATATGTCGGTCGGCATCTGCCGGACATCGCTGGACGACACCGAGAAGGTGTGAAGCGTGAGCGTACCGCCATTGGGCATCGCGTCGCGCGCGTTGACCGCGAGATTGACGATCACCTGCTCGAGCTGTCCAGGATCGGCGCGGACCGCGCCGAGACTGCGGCCATGCTTGACCTGCAGGGTCACGGTCTCGCCGAGAAGACGCTTGAGCAGGTTCGACACTTCGGAAATCACGTCTGGAAGTTGCAGGACTTGCGGCCGCAATGTCTGCTGGCGCGAGAAGGCGAGCAGTTGCCGCGTCAGGCCGGCCGCACGGTTCGAATTGCTCCGGATCTGCTGGATGTCGTCATAGTCGCTGTCACCCGGCGTATGCCGCATCAGCATCAGGTCGCAATAGCCGATGATTGCGGTCAGGATATTGTTGAAATCATGCGCGACGCCGCCGGCGAGTTGCCCGACCGCCTGCATCTTGGTCGCCTGCGCAACCTGTCGCTTCAGCTTGTCCTCCTCGCGATTGTCCTTCAGCGACAGCATCACCGCCGCCTCGCCGAGGCCGCGCACCCCGGCAACCGTCAGCGCCACGGGCTCGTCGATCCGCGACTGGAGCCGCACCGCCATGTCGCTGGAACTGGAGGGACCGCGCGCAAGCCGGTGGACGAGGTCGGACACGGCTGCCTTGTCCTCGTTGACGACAAGGTCGCCGGGGTAAAGCGGGTTGGCGTCCTTAGGCAGGCCCGCGCCCTGTCGAAAGGTCTTGTTGAGATAGACGAACCGCCCGTCGACATTCACCAGCGCAATCCCGAGCGGCATGATGTCCATCAAGGCATGGATGTTGGCGCTCGCTTCCTGGTCGAGCCGCGCAAAACCTCCGGCAATCTCATCGAACAGCAGAAACAATGTCAGCGGTCGCTCGCCCTCGGATAACGGAATCTGGATCAGGCGAAGCGGCTGCGCACCCTTTCCTTCCTGCGAGAAATAAATCTGGCCGTCCTCGCCGACCGCGAGCACGCTGACCAGCGACATCGCCGCCGGTTCGTTGACGGTTCCACTGCTGCGCAGGAGAAAGGCGGGATTGGCGGTGACGACCTGGCCTTCTCCGTCGGCCACGACCGCCATCAGTCCGGCTTCCCCGATGCGCCAGCCGGCCTTGCCTTTCAACAGCCGCCGCGCCTCGACCGCAAGATCCACTTCGTCGGGTCGCGAGAAACGCCACAGCAGATAGCCCCGATCGAATCCCTGGCGCGTGACCTCCGTCCGGAAGATGATATTGCCCAGCCGCGTCATTTCCACGTTCGCGACGCCCTCGCGCCGGGCGAGCGCGGCCGCTTCGCCGATCGAATGCAAAGTCTCCGCTGGGAGCGCCAGTGCGTCCGGAGCCGTATAGGAACCGAACCATTCTCCGTAGCAGTCGTTGCAGCAAACCAGCTTACCGTCGTCGTCGGTGACAGCCATTGCATCGACGGAGGAATCGAGCGCCGCACGCAGCAGCGATACATCGATCTGCACGCCGATTTCCTCGGGCACGGCGGGTGCCGCGAACCGCGAACGGGCAAACAGCAACGCGCCCACTCCGAGCAGCCCGGCGGCGAATGCCGCACCGAGGCGGAGGTCGCCGACAAAGTACAGGAGCAAACCGGCCGACAGCGCTGCCGCGGCCACCAGCGTCATCGCCGGGGCATTGCTGCCCGATGGCGACGCTCCGGCCGGTGGCTCGATCATGTGGGTGGACGCCATGGCCGCGCTTGTCCTCCGCCGCTTTTCTTACGTCAAGCGGCGGTGGGACACTCTGTTACCAGATGCGGACGCGCTGCTCCGGGGTCAGATAGAGCTGCTGGCCCGGCTTGACGTTGAACGCCGGATACCAGGGATCCAGATTGCGGACCTCGGCGACGCGCTGCTCGGACGGCGAATGCGGGTCGGTGAGCAGGCGCTGGCGCAAATTGGCCTCGCGATAGTTGCGCCGCCACACCTGCGCGTAGCCAAGGTAAAAGCGCTGATCGGCGGTATAGCCGTCGATCACGGGCGCCGCCTTGCCGCCGAGCGACTCCAGATAGGCGTCATAGGCGACGGTCAGGCCGGCAAGATCGGCAATATTCTCGCCCAAGGTCAGCTTGCCCTGGAGGTGCATGCCGGGGAGCGGCTGATAGGCGTCATATTGCGTCGCCAGCTTGCCGGTCAGCGCCTCGAAGTTCTTGACATCCTGCGGACTCCACCAGTCGCTGAGGCGTCCATCCTTGTCATATTTGGCGCCCTGGTCGTCGAAATGGTGACTGAGTTCGTGGCCGATGACGACGCCGATGCCGCCGTAATTAACCGCCGGATCCGCGTTGGGATCGAAGAAGGGCGGCTGCAGGATCGCCGCCGGGAAGACGATCTCGACCATGCCGAAATTGGCATAGGCGTTGATCTCCATCGGGGTCATGCCCCACTCCCAGCGATAGATCGCCTTGCCCAGCTTGCCGACCTCATAATCATGCTCGAAATTGCGCGCACGAAGCGCATTGCCGACCAGGTCGTCGCGGCTGATTGCCAGGCCCGAATAGTCGCGCCAGCGATCGGGGTAGCCGATCTTGGGCGTGAACGCGGCAAGCTTGGCGTGCGCCTTGACCTTGGTCTCGGGCGCCATCCATTCGAGCTTGTCGATGCGCCGGTCCATCGCCGCGATGATGTTCCTTACCAGCTTGTCCGCGGCTGCCTTGGTCTCGGGCGGGAAATATTTCGCGACATAGGCCTTGCCGATTTCCTCGCCCATCGCGTCGGTGGTGAAGTCGACCGCACGCTTCCAGCGCGGCTCCATTTCCGGCGTTCCCGACAGCACCGTACCGTAAAAGGCGAAATTCTCCTTCGCGATCGCGTCCGGCAGATAGTCGGCAAAGCTGTCGAGCGAACGGATGAAAAGCTGGTCCTTGAGGACGCCGAGCGGTGCGCTGCGGATCAGCGCCACGGTGCCCTTGATCGCGCTCGGCTGTGCAACGACTACATAATCTACTTTCGCACCGATCCCTTCGAAATAGGCCTGGAAGTCGAAGCCGGGCGCCAGCGCGGCGAGCTGTGCCAGCGTCATCTTGTTATAGGTTTTGGTGGCGTTGCGGCTATCGATCCGGGTCCAATGCGCCCGCGCGATGCCGGTCTCATAGGCCAGGATCGCGCGTGCCCTCGCCTCGCCGTCGGGCTCGCCGGCAAGCGCGAACATCCTGGCGATATGAGCAAGATAGGCGGCCCGCGTTTCGGCCAGCTTGGCATCCGCGCTTAGATAATAGTCGCGGTCGGGCATGCCGAGACCGGACTGCAGCAGGTTCAGCGCGTAGACATCGGGCTGCTTGTCGTCCTGGCCGATATATTCGCCAAACGGCCCGCCGACACCGTTGCGGCTCGCCTGGGCAAGCAATGCCGGATAATTATCTTTGCTGTCGAGCGCGGCGATCTGCTGCAACCATGGCTGCAGCGGCGCGAGGCCCTTCGCTTCGACCGACACTTCATCGAGGAAGCTGGCGTAGGCATTTCCGATCTTGCTGGATGAATCGGTTTGCGCACCCTCGAGAATATCTTTCGTCCGCTGGCGCGAAAGATCGTCGAGCACGGTGAACATGCCGTAGTTCGAACGATCTGCCGGGATCGCTGTCGTGCGCCCCCAGGTGCCGTTGGCGAAATTGTAGAAATTGTCACCGGGGGCGACGCTCCTGTCCATGCCCGCGGTATCAAATCCGAAACTACCGATCTGGGGCCCCGGCGCGCTCGCCGGCGCCACGGGGCCGGCTGCGGCACCCGAAGGAACCGCCGTATCGGCACTGTCTTCTGTCGCCGTCGTGGCGCAGGCCGAAAGGGCCGTGGAGGCGATCAGGGAGAGGAGCAGCTTGCGCATCAAAATTCCGTTCGTTGCCAAAGATTAGCTCGGGCATAGCTGCGGCCACCGGCCACATCAATTAGGCCCGGACTGCTAACGGACTGACGGCGATTTGGATGCTAGCCACGGTCGCGAAGCAACCGCCCCTGCTCCTTCTTCCAATCCTTTTCCTTTTCATATTCGCGCTTGTCGTGGTGCTTTCGTCCACGCCCTATCGCCAATTCGACTTTCGCGCGGCCACGGCTGTTGAAATAGATCGACAGCGGGACCAATGTCATGCCCTGCCGCGCCACCGCGCCGAATAACTTTCCGATCTCGCGCTCGTGCAACAGCAGCTTGCGCATCCGCTTTGGCTCATGGTTGAAGCGATTGCCGTGGCTGAATTCCGGGATATTGGCGTTGATCAGCCAGGTTTGGCCGTCGCGCACTTCGGCATAGCTCTCCGCGATCGAGCCTTCGCCGAAACGCAATGATTTTACCTCCGTCCCCGTCAGCGCGATGCCGGCCTCATAGGTTTCCTCGATCGCATAATCGAACCGCGCGCGCCGGTTCTCGGCCACAACCTTTTTCTTGTCGAATGTCTTGGGACGCGGTCGCGCCATGATGTGATCCTAAAGCAGGCCGGCATGGGCAAGTGCGGCGTCCACGGCTCTGCGGCTGGCTTCCGAGGCGGGAGTCATGGGCAGGCGCAGCTCGGTCGGGAAATCCGGACGCACGCGCGAGAGCGCATATTTGACCGGCGCGGGCGATGCGTCGCTGAACAGCGCCGCGTGAAGCGGAAACAGGCGATCCTGAAGCGCAAGCGCGTCGGCCCATCGCGCTTCGAGGCAGGCTGCCTGGAAGTCGGCGCACAGCCGGGGGGCGACATTCGCGGTCACCGAGATGCAGCCGACCCCGCCCATTGCCATGAAGCCGAGCGCAAGATCATCGTTTCCGGACAATTGGCAGAAGTCCGGGCCACAGGCGAGGCGCTGAGCGGCGACTCGCTCGAGCTTGCCCGTCGCGTCTTTGACGCCGGCAATGGTCGGCAGCTTCGCAAGCGCCGCCATCGTTTCGACCGTCATGTCGGTGACGGTTCGCGCCGGAACATTGTAGATGATGATCGGCAGGCGGCTTCGTTCGGAAAGATAGCGATAATGCGCCAGCAGACCCTCCTGGTTGGGACGGTTGTAATAAGGAAGCACGACAAGACCCGCGGCCGCCCCTGCTTTCTCGGCATGGACCATATGTTCCAGCGCAACCTTGGTGTCGTTCGAACCGCAGCCCGCTATGACCGGCACGCGCCCGCGCGCCTGATCGATACAGACCGCAACGACATGATTATGCTCGTCGATCGACATTGTGGCGCTTTCGCCTGTCGTACCGCACGGCACCAGCGCGCTCGATCCTTCTGTAATCTGCCACTCGACATGTGCCCTGAATTGGGACTCATCGAACGACTCGTCGCGAAAAGGACTCACGAGAGCGGGGATCGAGCCCCGAAACATTTTTATCTCCTTCACCCGGCATGCTTTTCCGGACATAATGGGAACGGGGTGATTTGCACCGTTCAGCGTGTGATAAGGAGGGGGGCACCATTCTGTCCAGCATGCAGGTAAAGGTCGTGTTGCTAGGTTCGCTGGCTCTGTCGGTCGCGGCGATCGGCGCCGTGCTTCCAAATCCAGTATATCGACAGGCCGTTTTGCCCGCTGCGCCCGCGCAAGCGGTGTCCGCGTCGCGCGCCCTTCCCGTCACGCTGCAGGCCGGTAATACCCAATTTCCCAGCTCCCGCGTTGCACTGGCGCTCGCGCAATGGAATGTCCTGCGCCAGAGCGACCGGCTTCCCTTCTCTTCCTACGCCGCCTTCCTGACGCGTTACCGCGGATGGCCCGGCGAAGCGGGCCTTCGCAAAAGTGCAGAACGGGCGATCGATTCAACCGCCGCGCCCGCTGACGTTGTCGCTTATTTTCGTCAGCTGCCGCCGGTCACCGCGGTTGGCAATGCGCGCAACGCCTTCGCTTTATACTCTGTCGGACAGGTCGATGCCGCGCGGACCGAAGCGCGCGCGGCGTGGCGTGGCGGCGTCCTGCCCCAGGCCGATGAGATTCGCCTGCTCGGGCTGTTCGGTTCGTTCCTGACCACCGACGACCATGACCAGCGCATGGAGATATTGCTCGCCGGCAAGGATCTGGACAGCGCCCGCCGCACCTTGATGTACACTTCGCCCGCCCGGCGCGCGATTTTCGACGCGCGCATCGCCTTGCAGGGCAAGGCGCCCGATGCGGGAACCAGGCTGGCCCAGCTCGGCCCCTATGGCAGCGGCGATGCCGGCTTGCTGATGGATCGCGCCAACTGGCTGCGCAACACCGGCCAGAGCTTCGCCGCGCGCGCTTTGCTCGCGCAACCGCATGCGCTGAGCACGCGGCCCGCCGACCCGGAGCGCTGGTTCGAGACCTTGCTGACGGTCGCGCGCGGCGCCGCGGCCGACAATCAGTGGACGATCGCCTATCAGATCGCCTCGCAGGTCGATGACGCCTATCCGGCCGGAACCGATGTCAGCCTGCGATCGATGGGCGAACGCGACGACTATACCAGCCTGACCTGGCTCGCCGGCACCACTGCGCTGCAGCGGCTGGCCCGTCCGGGCGATGCGGTCGGGATGTTCGTCCGCTACGCGCTGGGCGGCCGGTCGAGCCAGGTTTCGAGCAAGGGATATTATTGGGCCGGCCGCGCCGCGCAGGCATCCGGGCAACCGGCCCAGGCAACCGCCTATTTCACCCAGGCGGCCGTCTTTCCGGAGCTGTTCTACGGCCAATTGTCGCTCGAGCGCATCGGCCGGCCCGTTCCCATCCCGCCGGCGCTTGAAAGCCTGCCTGCGCCAAGCCCGGCGCAACGCGCCGAATTCCAGCGCAGGGACGTGATCGAGGCGATGCGGCTGCTTGGTCAATATGGCCGGTGGGACGATCAAACCTTGTTCATTCGGTCGCTCTCGGATCAACTATCGCAGCATAGCGACCGTATTCTCGCGACCGAGCTCGCCCGTCAGATCGGGCGGCCCGACCTTCGCGTCTGGCTCGCCCGCAGCGCGCGCAACGCCGGATCGCCTTTCTACACGCGCGAGGCTTATCCGCAGGTCGCGATCCCGCCGACCCAGCGCGGCTATTGGGCGCTCGCGCACGGCATCATCCGCCAGGAAAGCTCGTTCGACACCGCCGCGGTCAGCTCGGCTGGCGCGCGCGGCATGATGCAGCTGATGCTTCCGACCGCCCGCCATATCGCAGGCAAGATCAGCATGCCTTACGACCAGGCCCGGCTGACCAGAGACCCGGAATATAATATCATGCTCGGCAGCAGCTATTTCGCCGAGCTGATGGAACGCTGGGGCGGCTATGCCCCGCTCGCCATCGCCAGCTACAATGCCGGCGCCGGCAACGTGAACAAATGGATCGCCGCCAATGGCGACCCGCGCATGCCTGGCGGCGATATCGTCCGCTGGATCGAGGACATCCCGTTCAGCGAGACGCGCGGCTATGTCCAGCGCGTGCTTGAAAATGCCGTCGTCTACGATACGCTCAATCCGTCGCAGCCGGGCTTCGCGTCGACCACGCGTCTTTCTTATTATCTCGGCAAGAGCAGCCGGCCTGGCTGATCCAAGGATGTGACCGACCGTCCCAATTACATCACGCCCGCCGGATACCGCCGGCTGCGCGAGGAGTATGAGGCTCTGTTCGCAGTCGAGCGGCCAAAACTGGTCGAGACGATCAGCTGGGCCGCGGGAAATGGCGACCGGTCCGAGAATGGCGATTATATCTACGGCCGCAAGCGCCTGCGCGAGATCGATCGCCGCATAAACTGGCTCTCGAAGCGCATGACCAGCGCAAAGGTGACCGATCCGGCGCGCCAGGAGGACCGCAGCCGCGCCTGGTTCGGCGCCACGCTCACTCTGATCGATGAAAATGACGACGAACGGATCGTCACTTTGGTCGGCGACGATGAAGCCGATGCTGGCGCAGGCAAGATCAGCTGGAATTCTCCGCTCGCGCATGCCGTGCGCGGCGCAGCGGTCGGCGACGTTCGGCGGGTCCGATTGCCGTCGGGCGAAAAAGATTATGAAGTGGCGGCCATCACCTATCCGGCCGCCTGAGACCAGGCTTTCAGCTCTTACCGAAGGTGGCGCGCGCCAGTTCCATCACCTCCGGCGACGCAGGCGGCGGATCCAGGCTGACCCTCTTCCCGAGAGCATCGGCAACGGTCTTCAGGCACGCGATCCGCGCCGATTTCTTGTTGTTGCCGTCGACAACGTGCCATGGCGCCCAGCGCGTATTGGTATGGCCGAGCATCTCGTGGATCGCGGCCATATAATCCTTGCGGTGAGACCGGTTGCGGAAGTCGTCGGCGGTCACCTTCCATCTTTTCCAGGGGTGTTCGATGCGAGCCGCGAGGCGCTTGTCCTGTTCCTTCTGGGTGACGTGGAGGAATATCTTCACGATGGCAGTGCCGTCATCGGTCTGCTGCGCCTCGAATTCGTTGATTTCGTCGTAGCCGCGACGCCACTGCGCTTCTGTGACCAAACCCTCGACCCTTTCAACCAGCACGCGGCCGTACCAGCTTCTGTCGAAGACGGCGATTTCCTGCGATGCCGGGAGCTTGTTCCAGAAGCGCCACAGGAAATGATGCGCCTTTTCATCCTCGGTTGGAGCGCTGATCGGCCACACCTTGGCGTGGCGGGGATCCCAACGTGCCGTGAGGCGCTGGATTGCTCCGCCCTTGCCGGCGGCGTCCCAGCCCTCGAACACGATGATGCTGCGCTTCCGATGCACGATATGGGCGACCAGAAGTTGCGCCAGCCGCTCCTGCAGCTCCGCGAGCTCTCCGTCATAGTCGCCCTCGAAATGGGGGCCCGCTTCATATTTGGAGAGGTCAATCATTCACCGGCACCGTCATGCTCCGGCAGGAATGGTGGCACGACCCGCCTACAGATGCCAGCTTTGGCCATGTCCGGCGCGGGACAGTTCAGGACTTGGATGGTTCGACGATCCTGATGTTGAGCTCGCGCAGCTGCTTGACCGAGACTTCGGACGGTGCGCCCATCATCAGGTCCTCGGCGCGCTGGTTCATCGGAAACAGCACCACCTCGCGGATATTTGGCTCGCCCGCCAGCAGCATGACGATGCGGTCGATGCCCGGCGCCGATCCGCCGTGCGGTGGTGCGCCATATTTGAACGCGTTGATCATGCCCGGGAAATTCGTGTCGACCTCGGCGCGGCTATAGCCGGCTATCTCGAACGCCTTGTACATGATGTCGGGGCTGTGGTTACGGATCGCGCCCGACGACAGCTCCACGCCATTGCAGACGATATCATATTGATAGGCCAGGATATCGAGCGGATCCTTGCTCTCCAGCGCAGCAAGCTCGCCCTGCGGCATCGAGAACGGATTGTGGCTGAAATCGACCTTCTTCGCTTCCTCGTCATATTCGTACATCGGGAAATCGACGATCCAGCAAAAGCGAAATTCATTGTCCCCTATCAGGCCGAGTTCCTCGCCGATGCGCGTGCGCGCGACGCCTGCGAGCTTCGCTGCCTGCCCGGCTTTTCCCGCGGCAAAGAAGACGCCATCGTTGCGCTCGAGGCCCAGCGCTTCGACCAGTTTGGCGGTGCCGTCTACGCCAAGATTTTTGGCGATCGGCCCGCCCGCCTCGCCGTCCTTGAAGTTGATATAGCCGAGGCCCGCATAGCCTTCGTCGCGCGCCCAATCGTTCATGCCGTCGAAGAAGCTGCGTGGGCGGGTGCCGGCGCCCGGGGCAGGAATAGCGCGAACGACGCCGCCGCCCTCGATGATCTTGGCAAACAGTCCGAACCCGCCCCCGCGGAAATGCTCGGTGACGTCGGTGATGAGCAGCGGGTTGCGCAGATCGGGTTTGTCGTTGCCATATTTGAGCATGGCATCGGCATAGGCAATGCGCGGGAATGGCGTCGGCGTGACGACCTTGCCGTTGGCAAACTCCTCGAACACGCCGTGCAGCACCGGTTCGATCGCCGCGAAGACGTCCTCCTGCGTCACGAAGCTCATTTCGAAATCGAGCTGATAGAATTCGCCCGGGCTGCGGTCGGCACGCGCGTCTTCGTCGCGGAAACAGGGCGCGATCTGGAAATAACGATCGAAGCCGGCGACCATCAGCAGCTGCTTGAACATCTGCGGCGCCTGCGGGAGCGCGTAGAATTTGCCCGGATGGACGCGGCTCGGGACGAGATAGTCGCGCGCGCCCTCCGGACTCGAAGCGGTTAGGATCGGAGTCTGGAATTCGGTGAAACCCTGATCGATCATCCGCTTGCGGATCGAACTGATCACATTCGACCGCAGCACAATATTCGCGTGCAGCCGCTCGCGGCGCAGGTCGAGGTAGCGATGGCGAAGCCGGATGTCCTCGGGGTAGTCAGCCTCGCTCGCGACGGGCAGCGGCAGCTCTTCCGCGGCCGACTGGACCACCACCTCTTCGGCGCGAACCTCGATTTCGCCCGTGGCCATCTTCGGATTTCTCGCCTCGTCGCCGCGCGATACGACGGTGCCCGTGATGGTGACGACCGACTCGGCGCGCAGGTGCTCGAGCGCATGCAATGGCTCGCTGCCCGCGGCCGCCACGATCTGGGTCAGGCCGTAATGGTCGCGCAGGTCGATGAACAACACGCCGCCATGATCGCGCTTGCGATGGATCCATCCCGACAATCGGACCTTCTGGCCGACGTCCGAAGCGCGCAGGGCGCCGCAATCATGAGTGCGATAGGCGTGCATATTCGGATTGGTTCTCATGTTCTCGAAATGGGGAAGTGATGGCGCAGGCGCTTCACTGTGCAAGAGCACTTTGTCAAGGGAAGAGCCCGTGTCTATGAGGGCGCGCAATGCAACTTCACCCATTGATATCAGATAGCGAGTCGCTCCTGGCCCTTTGCGAGCGTCTGGCCCATGCCGACTTCGTCACGGTCGACACCGAATTCATGCGCGAGAACACCTATTGGCCCGACTTGTGTCTGGTCCAGATAGCTGGTCTCGACGAGGCCGCCGCCATCGATCCGAAGGCGGACGGGATCGATCTCACCCCTTTGCTCAACCTTCTCGTTAACAACGACAATGTGCTCAAGGTCTTCCATGCCGGCGGGCAGGATCTCGAGATCATCTACAATCTGACCGGGAGCACCCCGCATCCGCTGTTCGATACGCAGATCGCGGCGATGGCGCTCGGCCTCGGCGAACAGGTCGGCTATTCCAATCTGGTCGAGAGCATGCTCGGGGAGAGCCTGGACAAGGGCGCTCGCTTCACCGACTGGGGGCGCCGGCCGCTGGACAAAAGGCAGATCGATTACGCGATCGGCGATGTCACCCATCTCGCCACATTGTTCCCGCGTATGCTCGAACGGCTTCGCAAGACCGGCCGCGGCGATTGGCTCGACCAGGAGATGGAGCGTCTTGCCGATCCGCTCAATTATGCCAACGACCCGGCGCTGGCGTGGAAGCGGGTCAAGATCCAGAGCCGCAAGCCCGAAGTCCTCGGCCGTCTCAAAGCCGTCGCCGCCTGGCGCGAGCTGGAGGCGCGCTCGAAGAACCTGCCACGCGGCCGGATCATGAAGGATGAGACGCTTGCCGACGTCGCCGCCCATCCGCCGGCGAATCAGGAGGGATTGGCCCGGGTGCGCGGCTTGTCGCCGGCCTGGAGGAACAACGATATCGGAACGCGGTTGATGGACGCGCTCGCCGCCGCGCATCCGCTTGACGCTACCGAGATGCCACCGCGCGAGGATCGTCAGCCCGGCCTTGGCAAGGAAGGTGCGCTGGTCGCCGATCTGCTGAAGCTTCTCCTCAAGATTCGCGCGCGGGAGAGCAACGTGGCCGCCCGGTTGATCGCGCGTACCGAGGAGCTCGAGCAGCTGGCGGCCGGCCGTCGCGAGGGTCTGACTATCCTGACCGGCTGGCGGTACGAAGAATTCGGGCGCGATGCGCTGGACCTGGTCGAGGGGCGCCTCGCCTTCGCCATTCGCGACGGCAAGCTGGCGATGACGAGAACCGAGGCTATCGAATGAGAACCCTTGTTGGCACAGCGGCTTTCCTTGCGACGCTTGGATGTGCACCGGCGCCGCCACAAAATGCGTCGTCCCTTCCTGCATCAAGCTGCAATGCAGAAAAGGCGCAATCGTTCATCGGACAGCCCGCAAGCGCCGATTTGGCGCAGCAGGCCCAGACGCTCAGCGGAGCAGGAATCGTGCGATGGCTGCAGCCCGGTCAGGTCGTCACGATGGAATATCGTGCCGAGCGGCTGAATATCGATCTCGACCGGCAAAACCGGGTGATCGCAATCCGGTGCGGCTAAGGGCTTAGGATAGCAGCACTTCGGGCTTGCGCCCCATGGCGCTGGCAAGGGTTCGCAGGCGCCTTTCGACAGTCTCGCCGTAGAGCGCTTCTTCGCCCGCGCGCAGCGTGAGCCGAAGCATGCCATTCTCCAGCGAGAGTTCGCTGCGCTCAAGGCTGGTGGCAACGCCGCCACTGAGGCGCTGGCCCAGACGCATCGCAAGGCCCCACCGGACAGCCCGCGCCAGCGCGTCGGGATTGCATAGCCCGGCGACGCCGAGACCCTCGAAGCTGCCGCCGCCGCCGAAATTGCTGAATAGGGCCTGCGCGATCATCACCCGCCCCGGACCATCGACGCCTACCCAATTACCGTGGAGCGCCATGTCGACGCCGCGCTCGGCCCGGAAGTCCGGGTGCGCCTGCCAGGCGACATCCGCCAGCAGGCAGGCGGCAAGGCGAAGCCGGGCGAAATAAGTATCGTCATCGAAGATCGGCTGGATCCAGCGATCGAGAAGCGCGCCATGTTCGTCGAACCGTCCGAGCCCGCGTCCGGCTTCGCGGGTCGCCTCGATCAGCGGATCCTGCGCACGAACGCTCGGGCTGAGATCATTGTAGAGCAGCCCCTCGCGGATACCGAAGCTCGATACGATCAGCTCGGTTGGCTTTAGCTCCTCGATCAGATTCCGGAGCAGCAGGCTCGCATCGGGCAGGGTCGGCATGCGCGCCAGCGAAAGCGACTGCACGCCCTTGAGATCGCCCTTGTCGAGGCCATTGATCGCGCGCTGCAGCTCCTTGGGGCGGTCTATGCCCATGCTATATTGGTGCATGATCGGGAGCGGATAGTCGGTCACGAGCATGTCGAGCCGGGCCAGCGCCCGCCATGAGCCGCCTACCAGATAGAGTGGCCGCCTGCGCGCGGCCCGCGCAAACCCGGCTTCCTTGACCGCGTTCGCGAGCTTCTTGGCGAAGGCGGCGTCGCCCTTCTGGATCATCGCCCCGATGCGCAACACGCCGAACGGCAGCGAGCTGCTGTGATGCACTTCGCCGTCGGCCACATCGACCAGTTCAAGGCTTCCGCCGCCGAGATCGGCGACGATGCCGTCTGCGTCGGGGATCGCCGACAACACGCCAAGGCCGGCCATCACGCCCTCCTCGTCACCCGAAAGCAACTGCGGCTTGAAACCGATCGCGCGGACCTGGCGCAGAAACGCGCTGCCATTGGATGCATCGCGTACTGCTGCCGTCGCAACGACAAGGACCCGCGCGACTCCCATTTCAGTGATGAGCAACCTGAACCGGCGGAGTGCTGCCAGCGCCCGCTCCTGGGCGACGTTGGCTAGCGATCCGGTCTTGGCGATATTCTGACCCAGACCCGCGAGCACCTTCTCGTTGAAGATGATCCAGGGAATGCGAGTCGCTCCGGCATAGACGACAAGCCGGACCGAGTTCGACCCGATGTCGATGATTGCGACAGGCTTGTTCACGCTGGCAGTCAGTGGCCGCGGCGAAGACGCAGCTTGGGAACCGCACCGCTGCTGCGCAGCGCCGCGCCGCGTCCCGACAGCGATGGATTGGTCATGAAATAATGGTGCAGGTTGAACGGCTTGTCGCCACCCGGATGAAGCCTTTCATAGGAACCGTCGGGCAGCAGGCGCCAGCTCTGCTCATTGTCGATAAGGTTGGCGACCATGACCTGATCGAGGATCTGGGCGTGCACGGTCGGATTCTCGATCTTGAGCATATATTCCACACGCCGGTCGAAATTGCGCGGCATCCAGTCGGCCGAGCTCACATAGACCAGAGCATCCCGGTTTGGGAGCGCCTCCCCGTTCCCGAAACACCAGATCCGGCTGTGCTCCAGGAAGCGGCCGACGATCGAGCGGACGCGGATATTGTCCGACATGCCCTTTACACCCGGCCGGAGGCAGCAAATCCCCCGCACGACGAGGTCGATCTCGACGCCTGCCGCGCTCGCTGCGTAGAGCTTGTCGATGATGGCGGGATCGACCAGCGAGTTCATCTTCGCCCACAGCGCCCCGCGCTTGCCGGCGCGGGCATGCGCCATCTCCTGGTCGATCAGCTTGGTCAGCGTATCGCGCAGCCCGTGCGGCGACATCACGAGCATTTCCAGGTTGCGTGGCTCGATATAGCCGGTGATGTAGTTGAACATCTGCGCCGCATCGCGGCCGGCACGCGGATCGGCCGTGAAGAAGCTGAGATCGGTATAGATTTTCGCCGTCACGGGATGGTAGTTTCCGGTGCCGAAATGGCAGTAGGTGCGATACCCTTTTTCCTCGCGCCGGACGACCATCGACACCTTGGCATGTGTCTTCCAGTCGATGAACCCGTAGACGACCTGGACCCCTGCCCGCTCGAGCGCGTTCGCCCAGAGCAGATTCTGCTCCTCGTCGAACCGCGCCTTCAGCTCGACCACCGCCGTCACCGACTTGCCCGCTTCGGCGGCATCGATCAGCGCCCGAATGATCGCCGACTGTTTGCCCGCGCGGTACAGCGTCTGCTTGATCGCCACGACCTCGGGATCTTCAGCGGCCTGGCGCAGGAAAGCGACCACCACCTCGAAACTTTCATACGGATGGTGAACGACGATGTCCTTGGCACGGATCGCCGCGAAACAGTCGCCGCCATGCTCGCGGATTCGTTCGGGGAAGCGCGGCGTGAACGGCGTGAACTTGAGGTCGGGACGATCCTCCTCGACCAGCGCGCCGAGGTCGGTAATGCCTAGGAAGCCCTTGGATTCGGACAGGATCGCCTCGCTCGCGTCCAGTCCCTCGCGGACCATGGCCTCGAGCGCGTCGGGCATGTCTTCCTCAAGCTCGAGCCGGATCACCCGTCCGCGGCGGCGGCGCTTGATCGCGCTCCTGAAGAAGCGGACCAGATCTTCGGCCTCCTCCTCGACCTCGATATCGCTGTCGCGGATGATCCGGAATGCGCCTCCGCCAAGCAGCTGATAGTCCGGGAACATCAGCGAGATGTGACGTCGGATCAGGGCTTCGATTGCGACGTAGCGCGCGGCCTCGCCGGGCAACCGGACGAAGCGCGGAAGCGTCGATGGCACCATCAACAGCTCGTGGATGCGTTCGCCGTCAGACAGCCGCTTCAGATCGAAGATCAGCGAAAACCCCTTGTTCGGGATGAACGGAAACGGGTGCGCGGGGTCGATTGCCTGGGGCGTCAGCACCGGAAATATCTGCTCCCGGAAATATTGATCGAGCCACTCCGCAGCTTCACGTTCGATCGCCTCGTTGCCGAGGACTTCGAATCCATTCTCGCCGAGCGCAGCACAAAGGTCGTTCCACACTTCCTGCTGGCTGGCGCTCAACTGGTCGGAAGCTTCCGCGATCAGCGTCAGCTGCTGCGCGGGCGTCAGTCCGTCGGCGGACCTTTCCTCCACGCCGAGGAGCTGCTGACCTTTTAGGCCGGCAACGCGCACCATGAAGAATTCATCGAGATTGTTGCCCGATATCGACAGGAACCGCAGCCGTTCCAGGATCGGATGCGCGCTGTTGCACGCCTCTTCGAGAACGCGCCGATTGAAAGCGAGCCAGCTCAACTCGCGATTGAAGAAGCGCGCCCTTGCTTCGTCGGCCGATAGAGTGTCGGCCGGTTCGTCGACGCGCGCCGTGGCTGGATTGTCCATGCTCATTGTCCGGTCCGCGCGCGCCTGATCAAACGCGCGCTGGTCAGTGCCTCGCGCACCATCGAAATAGTCATCCGCCGCCTGTTCGTAAGCATCGTGCGGTCAAGCGCCTCGACCACTTGCTGAATGGCGACATAGGTGCGTTCGATCCGCGGCACCAGGAAATCGGCCAGTTCCGCCGGCGCGGCAATGCCGCGGTCTCCCAGCAATTTTATGACAAGCTGGCCGATCAACGCGTCATCGGGCTCCGCGACGGCGACATGCGGTGTTGCGGTCATCCGCGAGCGGAGATCCGGGAGCTTTATTTCCCAGATCGGCGGTGCCGCGGCGGCAATGATCAGGAGCGGCTTGCGCCGTTCTTGTGCGTCGTTCCAGGCGTGGAAGATGTCTTCCTCGTCATGTTCCTCGGCATCGTCGAACAGGCGGCCGCCCGTCTTGCGCGCGAAGATCTGTCCGATCAGGCTGCGGCCGGATTTGCGCGGCCCGGTCAGCAAGGTGGCCATCACCGGCCATACCGACCAGTGGCGCAGATGCTCGAAGGCTGCCTTGTTTGCTTCCGAGATCAGGAAGTCGCTTTCGCTGGTTGCGACCGGCCAGTCGAGTGGGAGGGCAATCTGGTCGACCCGGGCGCTCATCGATTGCCGCCATCCGGTCGCGATATACGAATCGTGCTGCCGGAAGCCTGTGCGCTCCAGCCCTGCGCCTGCAAGGCAGCCTGCAAGGCGCCGGCATCGCCGGCAAAGGTCACGCGCATCACCGAGGTGCCGCCAAGCGCCAGGCTGGTCGTGATTGCGGACGTCACGCCGGGGACCCGGCTCACTGCAAGCTCGGCCTGCCCCACCGACGCGGCCGTCGGTGTGTCCACCTGGACGCTGAACGTCGCGGCCGGCCCGACCGGAACAGGAGGCGCGGTCACCGGCTCGGTCAGCGCAGCCGAAGCATTTTCGATCTGCTCGGCGATCGCGTCCGTCATCGGCATCACTGCATTGAGCGACGGGTCAGGCGCCAGCATCCCGCGCTGCAAAGCGGCCGTATAGGTCGCGTCGATGCGCCGTACACCTTCGTCCAGCAGCCGCGGGATAAGCGCGCTTCGCTCAACCCGAAGCCCGAAACGCGCGATCAGGCGATTGTCCGGTCCGTGGCGCGCCGTGAATATGCCGATCACGGGTCCGCCCGGGTAGAAATGCCTGAGCTGGACTCCCGGGACGAGAATGTCGGTGGCGCCATATTGATCGAGCAGCATCCGCCACCATCCGCGGCCGGGGCGCTGCGTTTGGTCGACATTGAGCAGCAGCGGATCGATGCCGCTGCCGACCGGACGGATATAGTCGACCGGACTGTTGCCGGTCCGGAAGCGCGCCCAGGCCCGTTGCCACTCGCTGCGCGACTCGAAGCTTTGGAAAGTAGAACCAGTCTGCATCACCGGAATGATCAGCATTGGCACCGAACGGCGGATCTCGCCCTGGATCCCGCCAAGCATCGGTCCGGCACGCGCGCGGTCGAACAGGATTCCCAGCGTCGCAATGTAGCGCGTCGGCCCGATCTGCTCCTGTTCGACGGCGACTGCCGACACGATCGAATTGAGGACGCTGTCCGTGAGCTTTGGCGCCTCGGCCGGCGGGCGATTGTTGACCTTCGCCCACAGCACTTGCCAGCCTTTGAGCTGCGCTTCGCGCCAGCCTTCGTACCGCGCGGCGTCAGCCGTCGGGGCGAAGACATCGACATCGATGCCGGTCACCTCATATGTGCTTGCGCTGTCGATCGGAGGGACGCCGCGTTCGCCGCCTTCCAGCTGCGCAAACACCACTCCTGCCCCGGCGAGCAAGAGGAACAGCGCGAGGGTGAAAGGACTGAAGAGACGGGCACGAAGGGTCACAAGCCGCCTTTTGGCGACTTGATCATGGAAATCCAAGCGCGATGTGGCTACGCGCTGCCCATGAGCGACGGCGACAGCTATACCTATGCCAAAGCGGGCGTCTCGATTGCCGCCGGCAACGCGCTGGTGCGCGCCATCGCTCCGCTCGCGAAAGCGACTGCGCGGCCGGGTGCCGATGCGGCCTTGGGCGGTTTCGGTGCCTTCTTCGACCTCAAGGCCGCCGGCTATTCGGATCCTTTGCTGGTGGCCGCGAATGACGGTGTCGGCACCAAGCTCAAACTGGCGATCGAGCATGATCGTCACGACCATATCGGAATCGACCTGGTTGCCATGTGTGCCAATGATCTGGTCGTCCAGGGCGCCGAGCCATTGTTCTTCCTCGACTATTTCGCCTGCGCCCGCCTCGAGCAGGGAATCGCCGAGCGGGTTATCGCCGGCATTGCCGAAGGCTGCCGGATCGCGGGCTGTGCGCTGGTCGGTGGGGAAACCGCGGAGATGCCGGGCATGTATGCGGTCGGCGATTATGACCTGGCCGGATTCTGCGTCGGCGCGGTGGAACGCGGACAGGCGCTCACCGGGTCGAAAGTGGCGGCGGGCGATGTTATCCTGGGGCTCGGCTCATCGGGCATCCACTCCAACGGCTATTCGCTTGTCCGCCGGCTTGCCGCGGACAAGGGCTGGAAGATCGATCGTCCCGCGATGTTCGATCAGGATCATCTGCTGATCGACCTGCTGATCGAGCCGACCCGTATCTATGTAAAATCGCTGCTTCCGATCGTCCGCGCCGGCCGCATCAACGCCCTTGCGCATATTACCGGCGGCGGTCTTCTCGAGAATATTCCGCGGATCCTGCCGGAGGGGCTGCACGCAGAGGTCGACGCTGGCAGCTGGCCGCAGCCGCGGCTGATGGCATTCCTGCAGGCGCAAGGGAATATCGAGCCCGAGGAAATGGCCCGTACCTTCAATTGCGGTATCGGCATGGCTGTGGTCGTCGAACCCGATCTGGCGGGACCCGTTTCGGACGCACTGACACAGGCTGGCGAAAGCGTTCATCGCATCGGGCTGGTCATGCCGGGAGACAAAGGCTGCACGGTCTCCGGGGCCGAAGGTACGTGGAGCGCCCGCTCTGCCTGGCTTGCAACCCACAATGGCTGACAAGGTTCGCGTCGGCGTCCTGATCTCGGGCCGGGGCTCCAACCTCGAGGCGCTGGCCGAATATAAAAGGAAGGCCGACCCGGCCTATGAAATCGTGCTGGTCGTGTCGAACGTGCCCGAAGCGCGGGGGTTGGTGCTCGCCAGGCGCTTTGGAATCCAGACCTGGTCTCGCACCCATAAAGGGATCGAGCGCGCCGATTTCGATCGTCTCGTCGACGCCGAGCTGAAGCGCCATGGCGTCGAGATGATCGTGCTCGCCGGCTACATGCGCCTGCTCTCCGCGGGGTTCATCGACGAATGGGCTGGACGCATACTCAACATCCATCCTTCGCTGCTTCCGGCCTACAAAGGGCTAGACACGCATAGTCGCGCGCTGCTCGCGGGCGAGGAGTTCGCCGGCTGCTCGGTCCATGTCGTGACCGAGGAGCTGGATGATGGGCCGGTGATCGCCCAGACCAAGGTCAAGATTCTGCCACGCGACACTGCGGAAACGCTGGCGGAACGCGTTTTGGTCGAAGAGCACAAGCTCTACCCGGTCGCGCTCGACCAATATTGCCGGGCTTTGCGAGCCGAGGGCTAGGCAGCATCCAGGAATGTGGTTGCGCGCCTGGTTAGCGCGCAGCCCTTGTCGCGAAGCATGGCCAGTGCCGTCCGGGCCTGTGCATCGTCGACAACATTGCCGGTGAACGTCCAGCTCCTGTTTGCAAAGGTGAGCTGGATATTACGTGTACCGATTGTATTTCGGAAATCGACCGATGCGATGTCGGCATAGGGTGCCTCGCCACGCGCGACGATGCGATAGACGACCTTGTCGTCCTGGAGATCCAGCATCGGCGACAGGTTCGCGCTGGTGAGTGAAATCCACCAGGGCAGCCAGGTCAATCCGCCGAATGCCGCTTTCAGTTCGATCTGCATCGTCCGCCGAGTGTCGCACCCGGGGGGCGATTGGGCAAGTCAGCCGACGATCTCTTCGGGCTTGAAGAAGAAATCGATCTCGATCCGTGCATTATCGGCACTGTCCGAACCATGCACCGAATTCGCTTCGATCGACTCGGCGAAGGTCTTGCGGATCGTGCCCACGTCGGCTTGCTCGGGATTGGTCGCGCCCATGACCTCGCGATTGCGGGCGACGGCATTTTCGCCCTCGAGAACCTGCACGACCACGGGTCCGGAGGTCATGAACGTCACGAGATCGTTGAAGAACGGCCGCTCGCGGTGAACCCCGTAGAAACCCTCCGCCTGCTGCTGCGTCATCTGGATGCGCCGCGAAGCGATGACGCGCAGCCCGGCCTCTTCGAGCATCTTGGTGATCGCGCCGGTGAGATTGCGGCGCGTCGCATCGGGCTTGATGATCGAGAAAGTGCGTTCGGTCGCCATGGCCGGCAAAGCTCCACTGATTGGGGAAATGTGGGCGGCTCTCTAGGGTCCAAACCCAATTACCGCAATGGGCGGAACCGAGCGCCGTTATGGGCCCTTGACCCATTTACCGCCATCCTGCCTCCAGTAACGCGCTTCGATGTCGTCCCGGCCCTGCAATGCCTGCCATTGCGCGGTGGCGCCTCCGTCCTGGCCGGCGTCGAAGAAGTAGAAACAGCGCCGAAACTCGAGCGCAGCCTCGCGCCACTCGCCATCCGCAAGGGCCACGTGGGTCGCGCCGTTCATGGGTTCGACTAGATCGGAGAGGAGGATCGCCTGGTCTTCAGCTCCGGGCGTCCCGGCAAGCCCGTGCGGCAGGAAAGCGTCGCGCGCATAGGTCCACAGCAAATCGTCCAGGCTAGCCAGCAGGTCGCTCCGAGCGACGATCAACAGACGGTCCTTCGCCGCTACGAGACGTTCGCAGATGCGCGGCAGGACGCGCTCGATCGGAGAGGAACCGAGCCGATAGAAATCGACCTGCACCACCGCTTACCTATTTTTCGAAATTGTCGGCGATCAGGCGATCGAGCAACGCGACGCCATAGCCGGTCGCGCCCTTGTCCCACAACGCCCCCGCCTTGCTCGCCCACACCATGCCGGCGATGTCGAGATGGGCCCATTTCACGCCTTCTTCGACGAACCTGCCGAGGAATGCCGCCGCGGTGATCGATCCGCCTTCGCGTGGCCCGGCATTCTTCATGTCGGCGATCGGCGAGTCCATCAATTTGTCATAGGCATCGCCAAGCGGCAACCGCCACAATTTGTCGCCGGTTTTCCTGCCGGCTTCGGTGAGCTTGCCGGCCAGCCCATCATCGTTGCTGAACAGCCCGCCATATTCGAAGCCGAGCGAGATGATCATCGCTCCGGTCAGCGTCGCGAGATCGATCATCACCTCGGGTTTGTAGGTGCGCTGGCCCCATGTCATCGCGTCGCACAGCACGAGGCGACCTTCCGCGTCCGTGTTGATGACCTCGATCGTCTGGCCAGACATGCTGGTCACGACATCGCCCGGCCGCTGCGCCTTGCCGTCGGGCATGTTTTCGACAAGCCCGCAAATCGCCACGACGTTGCACTTGGCCTTGCGCGTCGCGACGGTCTTCATCATTCCGGCCACCGCCGCCGCGCCGCCCATATCCCATTTCATCGCTTCCATGCCGGCGGCCGGCTTGATCGAGATTCCACCGGAATCGAACGTCACGCCCTTGCCGATGACCAGCAGTGGCCGCGCCGACGGATCGGACGCTCCGTTCCAGCGCATCGCGAGCAGCCGCGGCGGACGGGCCGAGCCGAGCGAGACACCCAACAGCGAGCCCATGCCGAGCTTACCCATCGCGTCTTCGTCCAGAACCTCGAACGCGACGCCGAGCCCTTCGATCTCGGCGCGGCAACGCTCGACGAAACTCTCCGGATACATGATGTTCCCGGGCTCGGTCACGAGCCCGCGCGCAAACGAAACGCCGTCGAGAAGCGCCGACTTGTGCGCCCATTTCGCTGCCGCGTCGGCGCCGCCGCCAACCACCACTATGTCGGTCAGCGTCGGCTGCGATTTCTTGCTCAGCTTGGTGCGATAGATGTCGTAGCGCCACGCCCGTGCCGCGGCCCCAAAGGCAATGCGCGCCGCGCCCTCGCCATCGATTTTCGCGCCGGTGAGATCGATCACCAAGGTCGTCTCACCCGACGTCAGCAGCCGCGCCGTCAGTGCGCCGCCGGCCTTTTCGAACACGGCATCATCATCGCGCTTGGCCCCGAGTCCGACCAGCAGCAGGCGCCTCGCCCGATCGCCTTCGGGAACGAATGCCTCTGCGATGCTCGCCGTCTCGCGCTCAAATCTCTGCGCCTCGGCTGCGCGCACGACGAGCGTCCGGCCGGGTTCGTCGAACTGCGCCAGCCTTTCTGCCAGCAGGTCATCGCTCCAAAGTGGAACGGCGATGGTATAAGCACCCGACGGCCGGTCGCTCGAAAAACGCACTTTCATGGGAATCACAATCTCCTGAGGGACGCCGGACGGGCCCGCCGCCTTGATAGGCAAAGCATTGTCCGCTGGCAAAGGTCCGGCTCAGGCCCATTGCAGCGCTACGCGTCCGGTGCAATAGGCTGGCCCTTCGCGCGTCCTTCTGCGGCTGGGTATGTGAAGACGTTTCAAACAATCTGCCGGACAGCGCTGCCGTTGATCCTATTCACACCCGGCGCAGCGTTGGCGCAGCAGCCGGCCGCGGCCGTTGCGCCTGAACCGCAGGTCAGCTTCAGCGCCGGCCAGCTCACCTATGACAGCGACGCGGATGTAGTGACCGCATCCGGTGCGGTGCATATGACCCGCGAGGGCAATGAGCTGCAGGCCGACACGGTGACCTGGAACCGGGTGAGCGGTGAAGTTCGCGCCGACGGCAACGTCAAGGTGACCAACCCCCAGGGCGACGTCGCTTATGGCGACACGTTCACGCTCACCGACACCCTGCGCGATGGCGTCGTCGAGAATCTGCTGCTTGTTCTCCAGGACGGCGGCAGACTCGCCGCGCGGCGAGCGACCCGCACCAACGGCTATACCACGCTGGAGCATGCCGCTTATTCGCCCTGCCCCGTCGTCGATTCCGACGGATGTCCGAAAAAGCCGACCTGGCAGATCACCGCGGTCAAGGTGATCCACGATCCGGTCAAGCATCGCATAAGCTACTCGGGCGCGACGCTCCACATGTTCGGAGCGCCGATCATCGCCCTGCCTGGCTTATCCCACCCCGATGGAAGCGCTGACAACGGCAGCAGCGGCCTGCTCGTCCCCGATGTGCGGATCAGCCGGAATAACGGCGTCGAACTGGCCGCACCTTATTACTGGCGGCTGGGAAGCAATCGCGATCTCACGATCACGCCGCATGTCTATTCGGAAGTGCTGCCCGCGATCGAGGCACAATATCGCCAGCTCAGCTCGATAGGTGCCTTCCAGCTGCGTGGCTTCGTGACCTATGGCTCGCGCACCGAAGTCACGCAGAATGGCGGTTCGATACCCGACAGCAACCACGTCCTTCGCGCCTATCTGGATGCCAACGGCAAATTCCAGCTCGATCCCAATTGGAGCGTCACCGTGTCGGGCCGCTACGTCACGGATCGAACCTTTCTGCGGCGCTATGACATTTCCCAGGAAGACCGCCTGCGCTCGATGATCGATGTCGAGCGTATCGGCGCCAACAGCTACATTTCGATCGCCGGCTGGGCTTTCCAGGGCCTTCGCGTCAGCGATGTCGGCCGGCCCCAGCCAATCGCCCTGCCCGCGATCGACGCGCGCTGGCGCCTTGACGATCCGGTTGCCGGCGGGAAAATCGAGATCCAGGCGAACAGCCTGTCGATCCTCCGCACCGAGGGCCAGGATTCGCAGCGTGCATTCGCGGCTGCGCGCTGGGAGCGGCGATCGATCACGCCCTGGGGCCAGCAATTGATCTTCACCGGCTATGCCCGCGGCGATATCTATCACACGAGCGACATCGACCTCGGCGTTCCCGACATCTATCGTGGCGAGAAGGGCTGGCACGGCCGCTTCATAGGCGCGGTGGCTGCCGAGGTCCGCTGGCCTTTCATTGGACAGTTTCTCGGCGGCGCGCAGCAGATCACGCCGCGCCTCCAGTTCGTCGGATCGCCGGCTACCCATAATCTGTCGATCCCCAACGAGGACGCGCGCGCCGTCGATCTAGAGGATTCGAACCTGTTCGCGCTCAACCGCTTTCCAGGATATGACCGATGGGAGGATGGCACCCGCGTTACCTATGGCCTCGACTGGAATGTCGATTTACCTAGGCTGTCGATCCGCACGACCATCGGCCAGAGCTATCGCCTCACCCGTAAGCCCAGCATCTTCCCCGAAGGCACGGGCCTGTCCGGTCGCTATTCGGACATCGTCGGGCGAACCACGATAAAGTTTGGGCGCAATCTTAGCCTGGTCAACCGGTTCCGGCTCGACAAGAACAGTCTGGCGCTACGCCGCAACGAGGTCGATGCAGTAATTGGCGGCACGAAGACCTATGCCGAAATCGGCTACTTGCGGCTCAACCGCGATATTCCTTTCTCGCTCGAGGACCTCCGCGATCGCGAGGAGATCCGCCTCGGCGCGCGCGTACAGATTGCGCGATACTGGTCGATCTTCGGATCCACCGTGATCGATTTGACCGACGCCAAGGAGGATGTCACGTCGACGGCGGATGGCTATGAACCGGTCAGGCACAGGCTGGGGATCGCGTACGAGGACGAATGTTTGGAGATCGGCGTGACGTGGCGGCGCGACTATGACCGGGTCGGCGACTATCGGGGCGGCAACTCGTTCCTGTTCCGGGTGGCGCTCAAGAACTTGGGCCGCTAAGCGTGCGTTCAGCATGGTTGCGGCAGGTCTGCGCATTCGGCCTAAATTGGGAGGAATGATGAAACTCAATGGTTTGAGCATGGCGGCGATCGTCGCTGGCATGATGCTCGCCGCGGCCGGAGCGGTTGCGCAGACGGTCGATGATGCTGGCCCGAGCAATCTCGATATTCCGCCCAATCCCCAATTCCTCGGCACCGCAAATCCCGAGATCCGCAAGGCTACCGCGATCGTCAACGGCGATGTCATCACCGGCACCGACATCGATCAGCGGCTCGCGCTCATCGTCCTTGCCAATGGCGGAACCAAGATTCCGCCCGACGAATTGCAGCGTCTGCGGGCGCAGGTGCTTCGCAATCTCGTCGACGAGACGCTCGAAATCCAGGCTGCGGAGACCAAGAGCATCAAGGTCGAGCCCAAGGAAATCGACGCTTATTACGAGCAATATGCGCGCAATCTGGGCCGCGGGATAAAGGAATTCTCGCAATGGCTGCGCGCCAACGGCTCGTCCGACAAGTCGATCAAGCGTCAGATTCACGGCGAGCTCGCGTGGCGGAGACTGCAGGGACGGGAAATCGAGCCGAGCGTCAATGTCTCTGAGGACGAAGTAAAGGCGGTCATCGATCGTCTCACCGCCGCGAAGGGCACCCAGGAATTTAAGATTTCAGAGATATTCCTTTCGGCGTCGCCCGAAAATGCCGCCGAAGTGCAGGCCAATGCCGACCGGATCGTACAGCAGATTCGTGGCGGCGCGTCGTTCGTTGCCTATGCCCGGCAATTCTCCGAAGCGTCGACCGCTGCGGTTGGCGGAGATCTCGGCTGGGTTCGCGCCGAGCAGCTTCCCGAGCCGCTCAGCCAGGCTGTCTCGCATTTGAACATTGGCCAGATGAGCAATCCGATCCCGGTGCAAGGCGGATTTTCGATCATAGCCGTCCAGGACACGCGTCAGGTCCTGACGGCAGATCCGCGCGACTCGCTGCTCAGCCTCAAGCAGCTGTCGCTGACCTTCCCACCGGGCACGACCAAGCCGCAGGCTGAAGCCAAGATCCAGCAACTCGCCACGGCGACCAAATCGATGGGCGGGTGCGGTGGTGCCGAAGCGGCGGCCAATCCGATCGGCGCCGAAGTCGTGCAAAATGACCAGACCAAGGTGCGCGATTTGCCGCCCCCGCTTCAGGAAATGCTGCTCGGGATGAGCATTGGCCAGGCAACCCAGCCGTTCGGCAGCCTGGAGGACGGCGTGCGGGTGCTGGTTCTCTGCGGGCGTGATGATCCTGTCCAGACGGACGGCCCGTCGTACGACCAGGTCTATGCACAGATGTCGGAAGAGCGCGTCAACCTGCGCGCGCGCCGCTATCTTCGCGATCTTCGCCGCGACGCGATCGTGGAGTATCGTTGAACGGAACCGAGCCGAAGGAAGCAGGCGTGACGGCACCTCTGGCGGTTGCTCTTGGAGATCCGGCCGGGGTCGGGCCTGAGGTCGTCGCCAAATCCTGGGAACGGCGTGACACTCTGGGTATTTCGCCCTTCTTCGCGATCGGCGACGGCGAAGCCATTGCGACGGTGTGGCGTGGCCCGGTGCAGCCAATCAGCGATCCGGGCGAAGCGGTGGCCTGCTTCCGACACGCACTGCCTATCCTTCAGGTCGGTGGTCGAGGGCCCATCGAGCCTGGCAGGCCGAGCCTCGATGGAGCGCGCAATTCGCTCGACTCGCTCGAGATCGCGGTCGGCCTGACGCGCGAAGGCGCCGCCGGCGCGCTTGTCACCGGCCCGGTCTCGAAATCCCAGCTCCACGCGGTCGGCTTTTCCCATCCCGGCCAGACCGAATTCGTCGCCGAACGATGCGGCGTATCCTCGGACATGGTGGCGATGATGCTGGTCGGGCCGACGCTGCGGACGGTGCCGGTCACCACCCACATCCCCTATCAGGACGTCCCCGAGGCGCTCAGCATCGAGCGTATCGTCATGAAGGCGAGGACCACGATCAAGGGCCTGCAACGGCAGTTCGGCATCGCCAATCCGCGCCTCGCGGTTGCCGGTCTCAATCCCCATGCCGGAGAGTCTGGAACCCTGGGCCAAGAAGAGGTCGACATCATTATGCCCGCAATCGAGCGGCTGATCGAAGAGGGTTTCGACGTCAAAGGCCCCTATGCCGCCGATGCGATGTTCCACCCGCGCGCGCGCGCAAAATATGACGCCGCACTCTGCCTGTATCACGACCAGGCGCTGATCCCGCTCAAGACGCTTCACTTCGACGAGGGAGTCAATATGACACTCGGCCTTCCGATCGTGCGAACTTCGCCCGATCACGGCACCGCCTTTTCCATTGCCGGATGCGATTCGGCGGATCCGGGAGCGATGATTGCCGCCCTCAAGACCGCTGCCGGCTGCGCCCACCGTATCGCGCAATCCTGATGCTTGAGGGCCTCCCCCCGCTTCGGGAGGTTATCGCTCGCCATGGGCTCAGCGCCAGCAAGTCGCTGGGACAGAATTTCCTGCTCGACGGCCAGTTGCTCGAGCGGATTGCCCGCATTCCTGGTCCGCTTGATGGAAAGCGTGTCTACGAAGTTGGTCCCGGACCGGGCGGACTGACCCGCGCGTTGCTCGCCGCTGGCGCAAAGGTTGTGGCCGTCGAGCGGGATCGACGGTGCCTGCCCGCGCTGGCCGAGCTTGCCGCAGCCGCTCCCGGAATGCTCAGCGTCGTCGAAGGCGATGCGCTGACGGTTGACGAGCCTGATGCCGCCGGTGTCGGCGCGCATGTCGTCGCGAACCTGCCCTATAATATCGCCACGGCGCTGCTCGTGCGCTGGCTCGGCGGCGAAGACTGGCCGCCGTGGTGGGCTTCGCTGACGTTGATGTTCCAGCGAGAGGTCGCCGAGCGGATTGTCGCCCGCCCCGACACCTCGGCCTACGGGCGGCTCTCGATTCTTGCGCAGTGGCGATCGCAGGCCAGGCTTGCGCTGAAGGTGCACCGCTCTGCTTTCGTGCCGCCGCCCAAGGTGATGTCGGCGGTGGTGCACATCGTGCCCAGCGAGGCGCCGGCGGGAGTCCGCGCGGCAACCCTCGAAAAGCTGACGGCCGCGGCGTTCGGACAGCGCCGCAAGATGCTGCGACGCAGTCTTCAGGCGTTTCCTGCCGCTCTGGCGGCCCTGGCAACGACCGGGATTGATCCTGAAAGGAGGGCGGAAACGCTGAGCGTGGACGAATTCGTGATGCTGGCCCGGCAGATCGACCGCGCTGTTTCGCCGTAAACTACTAGTTTTCGCCCTTGTCGGGAATTGTTTCAGGAACGCGGGCAGCAGTCACCACCTGCGGCGGCGGCCCCTTGGCAATCACCGCGGCCAGCGTCGTCGCCTGCGTGCAGCTGCCTTTGCAAAGCCCCTTGATACGGGTGAGATTCTGCTTGGCGCGTTCGACCGCGCCGCGCTCCACCAAGGCTGCGCCCTGCCCGGACAATGCGTTGATGTCATTGGGTTCGAGCGCGAGCGCTTCGCCATAAAGCTTGATCGCCTTTCCTGGCAGCTTTTGCGCGAGTGCGACCTTGGCAAGCCCGATATAGGCGTCGCGGTTGCGCGGATCGACTGCGAGCGCCGTCTCCAGCGTATCGATCGCCTCGCTATATCTGCCGGCAACGGTCAAGCCCTGCGCCTGCTTGGTCAGTGCCATTGAACGCTGGTCGATCTGGTCGTCCGGCTTCTGGCTCTGCCCGGCGCTGGCGACGATTGCCACTGCAAACGCGGCGGACACGGCAATCGGAAAAACGCGCATCAAGGTCTCCATATTTCCATACATAAGTGACTTATCACGCAGCCCGCCATCGCGCGATGAAAAAGCCGTCGGTGCCGTCATGCCCAGGGGTGAGAAGCTTCCCGGCACCACAGGATCGTCCACCTGCTATATGCGGCTCCTCCGATACGAAAGATGAACCACGTTCGGCAAAAGAATCTGCCTGCGTACGCCCCTCGGCCGCAAGGACGGAACAGACGGCATATATAAGATGACCGCCGGGTCGAACAAGATCGGAAGCTAAATCAAGAAGATAGCTCTGCGCGCCCACGACCCGGTCCAGGCCCTCCGGCCTGATCCGCCAACGCGTTTCGGGATTTCGCCGCCAGGTTCCGCTCCCCGAGCAGGGTGCGTCGACCAGCACCACGTCCGCTTTTCCGGCCAGATCGGCCAGCGCGCTACGCTCCTGGCGCGGATTGAGGAGGCGTTGCTCCACGATCGTCGCGCCGGCCCGCTTGGCGCGTGGTTCGATTCGCGACAATCGCCCACGATCGATGTCGGTCGCGATGATCCGACCCTGGTTAGCCATGGCGCTCGCGAACGCCAGGGTCTTCCCACCCGCCCCCGCGCACAGGTCGATCACGGTAGCTCCGGGCGCCGCGGAACAGGCCAGCGCCACCAGCTGGCTGCCTTCATCCTGCACCTCGACCAGCCCCGACTGCCACGCGGGGTGGCTTTCCAGAGCAAGGCCCTCGGGCAGGATCAGGCCCTCTGGCGACAGCTCGGTCGGCTTCGCGTCGGCAAACGCCTGAAGCGCAGCGGCGCGATCGCCCTTGAGCGCATTCACCCGGACATTGAGCGGAGCCCGGTCGAGTAGTGCCGGCAGTTCATCTGGCTCGATCAAGGGATCGAGGTGCGGGGCGAGCCACGCGGGAACGGCAACCGCTTCCGCAAACGGCTCGTTCTCGAGCGCCGGTGCCGGCGCCCGCAATGACCAGTCGAACAGCGCAAGCAGGTCGGGATCGTCCTTGCCGAGACCGATCATCGCGGCGCGGCCGCTCACCGGCCGCTCGCCGGAGCGCCTGATCACCCGGTACACAAGCTCCCTGATCGCCCGGCGGTCGCCGGAACCCGCGTAGCGACGACGCTGGAAGAAATGCTGGATGATCGCGTCGGCCGGCGGACCCAAATCCCGCGCGGCGACGATGATCTCGTCGAGCAGTTCGATCGCCGCTTGAACGCGTGCCGAGGGCCTCATTGCATTGCCTTGGGTCGTTCCGTGTCAGCGCGTCGGGTAATTGGGCGCTTCGCGCGTGATCGCGACGTCGTGGACATGCCCTTCCTGCAACCCGGCATTGGTGATGCGGATGAATTCCGCCCGCTCCTGAAGCTCGGTTATGGTGGACGAACCGGTATAGCCCATCGCCGCCTTCACGCCGCCGACCAGCTGGTGGATCACGTCCTTGGCCGGTCCCTTGTAGGGAACCTGGCCCTCGATGCCTTCGGGAACGAGCTTCAGCTGATCGCGGATGTCCTGCTGGAAATAGCGATCCGCCGACCCGCGCGCCATCGCGCCGACCGAACCCATCCCGCGATAGCTTTTGTATGAACGGCCCTGGTAGAGGAAGGTCTCGCCGGGCGCTTCGGCGGTCCCGGCGAGCAGCGATCCGATCATCACGGTCGAAGCGCCGGCGGCAAGTGCCTTGGCGATATCGCCGCTCGTTCGCACGCCGCCATCCGCGATGATCGGCGTGTTGGTCTTCGCCCCCTCCTCGGCCGCATCCATCACCGCAGTGAGCTGCGGCACGCCCACACCGGCGACGATCCGTGTCGTGCAGATCGATCCCGGGCCGATCCCCACTTTTATACCGTCCGCGCCGGCGTCGATCAGCGCGCGCGTCGCGGCGGCGGTCGCGACATTGCCGGCGATGATCTGGACAGCATTGGACAGCTTCTTGATCCGTGCGACCGCAGCGGCGACATCGACATTATGGCCATGTGCGGTATCGATCACGATCAGGTCGCACTCGGCGTCGATCAGCGCCTCCGATCGCTCGAAGCCTTTGTCTCCGACCGTCGTCGCGGCAGCGACGCGAAGCCGGCCTGACGCATCCTTGGTCGCATTCGGATAGGTGACCGCTTTCTCGATGTCCTTGACGGTGATCAGGCCAATGCAGCGCCTGTCCTCGTCGACCACCAGCAGTTTTTCGATGCGGCGCTGGTGGAGTTGACGGCGTGCCTCCTCCTCGCTCACGCCGGGACCGACGGTGACCAGATTGTCCTTGGTCATCAGCTCGGAGACTGGCTGGCGCGGATTTTCGGCAAAACGGACGTCGCGGTTGGTGATGATGCCCACCAATCGCCCGTTGGGCTCGGTCACCGGGATTCCGGAAATCTTGTGCCGCGCCATAAGTTCGAGCGCGTCGGCGAGCGTCTGATCGGGCGTCATGGTGATCGGATTGACGACCATGCCGCTCTCGAACCTCTTGACCGCGCGAACCGCCGCCGCTTGCTCGTCGATGCCGAGATTGCGGTGCAGGACGCCAAGGCCGCCCATCTGCGCCATCACGATCGCCATGTCTGCCTCGGTGACGGTGTCCATCGCCGAAGACAGGATCGGAATGTTGAGCGCGATCTCCTTGGTGACGCGCGTTCGGGTGTCGGCCTGGCTCGGCACCACGCTCGACGCCGCCGGCTTCAGGAGCACGTCGTCGAAGGTGAGTCCCAGGCTTATTTCCATTATAGTGCTCGCTGACGGGAGTCGGAGCCGTTCTATAGGAAGCGTTTGGTAAGGATGCTAGGCCCGCGCCCTGGCTAGCATAAGCTCAGCCTCGGCGACGTGCATCGCCTCGATCATCCTTCCTTCGAAGCGTTCCGCGCCGCCCCCGAACGCAGCCAGCATTCTGCGCGCAGTCTCCACTTCGTCCTCGCTCGGCGAGAAACATCTATTTGCGATCTCGACCTGCCGCGGGTGGATCAAAGTCTTGCCGTCGAAGCCGAACGCGCGCCCCTCGCGGCATTCGGCGGCGAGCCCGTCGTCATCCTCGAGCCGGTTGTAGACGCCATCGAAAGCCGCAGCGCCCGCCGCCCTCGCGGTCAGCACTATCGCCTGCAGGCCGTGGGCAAGTCCGCGCCGATCCGCCGACGACGGAATCCCAAGGTCGGCGGCCAGATCGTTGGTACCCGCGATCAGGCCTGCGCTTGCCCTTGCGATCTCTGCGGCCGCCAGAACGCCGGCAGCGGTCTCGATCATGGCGATGATGCGTTTGCCGCTCGCCCCGGCGACCTGACGCACCGCAGCGGCGCCCTCCACCTTGGGAAGCACAATGAAATCGGCCTTGCAGCGCGCCGCGGCCGAAAGGTCGTCGCGATGCCAGACCTGGCCGATCGCGTTGATGCGCATCGCCGTGACACGGTTGCCGAAGCCTTCCTCGAGCGCAGCCAGTGCCGCCTGACGCGCCATGTCTTTATCCTCGGGCTTCACCGCATCCTCGCAATCGAGGATCACCATATCGGCCGGAAGCTGTCGCGCCTTCTCGATCGCGCGCGCGTTCGAGGCCGGAAAATAGAGCACCGAACGGCAGGAACGCAGTGGGGAAAGCTCCATCGAACATCCGATTCTGCTTGGATCAGGGATCGTCTGCCTACATGATATCGCGAATAGAGCCGAGGGGAGTCATTCGATGCTGCTGCCGATATTGTTCATTCTGGCGCTGGTCATCATGTACCTGGCGACCAGCATGAAGGTGGTCCGCCAGGGCTATCACTACACAATCGAGCATTTTGGCCGCTTCACGACTGTCGCGCGCCCCGGCCTCAATTTCTATCCCGCCTTTTTCTATCGCGTCGGCCGCAAGGTGAACATGATGGAGCAGGTGCTCGACATCCCCGGCCAGGAGATCATCACCAAGGACAATGCGATGGTCGCGGTCGACGGGGTGGTCTTTTTCCAGGTCCTCGACGCCGCCAAGGCCGCCTATGAGGTTTCGGACCTGTATCTGGCGATCATGCAGCTCACGACCACCAATCTGCGGACGGTGATGGGGTCGATGGACCTCGACGAGACTTTGTCGAAGCGCGACGAGATCAACGCCAGGCTTCTCACCGTGGTCGACCAGGCCACCGAATCCTGGGGCGTCAAGATCACGCGCGTCGAGGTGAAGGACATCCGCCCACCCGCCGACATCGTCAACGCGATGGGCCGGCAGATGAAGGCGGAGCGCGAAAAGCGCGCGGTGATCCTCGAGGCGGAAGGCAGCCGCGCATCGGAGATCCTGCGCGCCGAGGGGCAGAAGCAGGCGCAGATTCTCGCCGCAGAGGGTCTTCGCGAAGCGGCTTTTCGACAGTCGGAAGCGCGCGAGCGCGAGGCCGAAGCCGAAGCCAAGGCGACGAAAATGGTCTCCGATGCGATCGCCGGCGGCAATCCGCAGGCGATCAACTACTTCGTCGCGCAGAAATATGTCGAGGCGATCAGCAAGTTCGCGACATCTCCCAATTCCAAGACGATCCTGTTCCCGGTCGAGGCGACGCAATTGGTCGGCACGCTCGGCGGCATCGGCGCGCTTGCCCGTGAGGCACTCGGCGCTTCTCCCGCCGAGACGCCGCCTGCGGGGCCGTGGCGACGCAAGGCCCCGGAAGGCGACGGGCAATGAATGGGTTGGAGCCGCACTGGATGTGGCTGATCGCTGCGGCGGTCCTCGCGATCGCCGAACTGGTGGTGCCGGGAGTATTCCTGGTGTGGCTGGCCGCTGCGGCTGCGTTCACCGGACTTGCGACCTTGCTGTTCGGTATCGGCCCGCCATTCCAGTTCCTGCTTTTCTCGCTGTTCGCGCTTGCTTCGGTCTATTTCGGCCGGCGCTGGTACAGCAGCAATCCGGTCGAAAGCAGCGATCCCTTGCTCAATGACCGGTTGGCGCGCCTGATCGGGGAGACGGTGGTTTTGGTCGGCGCAATCGAGAATGGCCGTGGCCGCGCCGCGGTCGGCGACACCGTCTGGCCAGTGCGCGGCGAGGACGCGCCGGTGGGCGCACGCGTCAGGGTGGTCGGCGGGGACGGCACCTGCCTCAAGGTGGAACCGGTATCGATCCCGGCAGCAATCGATACGATTGGTGACCAGGCGACGGTCCCGGATCAATAGCCGACGGGCGGCATTGGTTGCGGCCCCACCCGGCTTTGGATAAGAAGCCGGCGACTGCGGGATAAGCGCGTACGATGTCCACCACGATCGCTCTCGTCGACGACGACCGCAACATCCTGACTTCGGTTTCGATCGCGCTGCAGTCCGAAGGCTTTTTGACGCGTGTCTATTCGGATGGGGAGGCCGCGCTGAAGGCGATCGTGGACAACCCGCCCGACCTTGCCGTCCTCGACGTGAAGATGCCGGGAATGGACGGCATGGAATTGCTTCGCCGGCTGCGCGAAAAGACCGCGATCCCGGTCATCTTCCTGACCTCGAAGGATGATGAGCTTGACGAGGCGCTCGGCCTGGCAATGGGTGCCGACGACTATATCGCCAAGCCGTTCTCGCAGCGGCTCTTGATAGCACGCATCCGCGCCGTGCTTCGGCGCGCCGAAATGCGCGCCACCCCTCCGTCGGAAGATAGCAGCCAGCAAGAGGCAGAGCAGATCGTCCGCGGCCGGCTGGCGATGGACCCGGCCCGCCACCGTGTCAGCTGGAACGGACGCGAGGTTACCCTTACCGTCACCGAATTCATGATCCTCGACGCGCTTGCGCAGCGCCCCGGAGTGGTGAAGTCGCGCAACCAGTTGATGGACGTAGCCTATCACGACGACATCTATGTCGATGACCGGACGATCGACAGCCACATCAAGCGGCTGCGGCGCAAGTTCCGGACTGTCGACGGCGAGTTCAAGGCCATAGAGACGCTGTACGGCGTCGGATACCGCTTTGCCGAGGAATAGGGCCTACGAGCGGCCGCTCCGCTGGTCCAACCGCTGGACGCTCACGCATCGCGTCCTTGCGGTCAACATCTTCGCGGTCGCGATCCTTGCCGGCAGTCTTTTCTACCTCGATAGTTTCCGCGGCCGGCTCACGGCGGTGCGCTTGTCCGAGTCCCGGACCCAGGTCGAATTGATCGGCGACGCGCTTGCAGCAACGCCGCAGAGCCAGTGGCATGCGTTGCTTGCCGAGATGGGTCGGGAATCGAGGACCCGGCTTCGCGTCTATGGGCCCGACGGGCGCCGGCAGATCGACAGCTGGGATGGCAGCCCGCCGACCTACGGCCTGCGCGACCCGGAGGTCGAACCCTGGACCAAGCATGTCGCGCGGATGCTGGACAATGCATTCGACGCGATCGTCGGTGCCAAGGACCCGCCGCCTTATGTCGAGCCGACAGCCGACACGATCGGCGCATGGCCCGAAGCGAAGGATGCGCAATCCAGCCGCCACACCCGGATCGGCCTGCGCCGCGCGCCCGAGGGGACGCCTTTCGTCTCGGCGGCGGCGCGCATCCCGCAAACCGATTCAGTGCTGCTCCTCACGTCGAATGCACGCGACGTGCGACGGGTCGTGCGCAACGAACGCGTGACGCTTGGCTTCATCGTGCTGACCACCTTGATCCTGTCGGTGCTGCTTTCGCTCTTTCTCGCCCGCACCATTGCGCGTCCGTTGCGACGCTTGGCCGAGGCGGCGCATCAGGTCAGGCTCGGCCGCGCGCGCGATGTGACCGTGCCGATGCTGCCCTCGCGGCGGGACGAGATCGGCCTCCTCGCGCGTGCCCTGAACGACATGTCGCAGGCGCTCCGCTATCGCATCGATGCGACCGAAGCGTTCGCGGCCGACGTCACGCACGAACTCAAGAACCCGCTGGCGTCGCTGCGCTCCGCGGTCGAAAGTCTCGATCGCGTCGACGACCCGGAGCTGACCAGGCAGCTGTTGGACGTGGTCCGCAACGACGTCTGGCGCCTCGACCGGCTGATCAGCGAAATCGCCGAGGTCTCGCGCCTGGATGCGGAGCTGACGCGCGCCCGCTTCGAAGCGATCGATGTCGGCAAGATGATCGAGGCGCTCGTTCCCGGCTGGGAGGCACGCGCGGCCGGTGCCAATGTGCGGCTCGCCTTCGCACGTCCCCGCGTCGGCTCGGCGATCGTGATGGGAGAGGAATCGCGGCTGGTCCGGGCGATCGACAATATCGTCGACAACGCGATTTCCTTCTCGCCGCCCGATGGCCTGGTCGAGGTGACCGCGGCCGGCTTCGACGACTCGGTGACTATCAGCGTCGAGGATGAGGGGCCGGGTGTGGACGAGGGCGTTCGCGAGGCGATCTTCAACCGATTTCACAGTTTGAGACCCGACAGTGAAGCATTCGGTAGTCATTCCGGATTAGGACTCGCGATTGCGAAAGCCACGATCGAGGGACATGATGGCCGTATTACTGTCGAGGATCGACACGATGGGAACCGGGGCGCCCGGTTCGTGATCAGGTTGCCAGGAGCGGTATGATGTCGAGCTCCACGATCTCCTCGGAAACGCTGCATGCCTCATGCGTCGCCAGGAATGGCGCCGCAGTGCTGATCGGCGGTAAGTCCGGAGCCGGAAAATCCGATCTCGCATTGCGGCTGATCGATCGCGGCGCGGTGCTGGTCAGCGACGACTACACCCTGGTCAAACGCGTCAAGCAACGGCTGGTCGCCGCGCCTCCGATGACGATTGCCGGCAAGCTGGAGGTGCGCGGGCTCGGCATCGTCGAACTGCCCTTCGTCAGCGATGTCCCCGTTTGCCTCTATGTCGATCTGGACCGGACCTCCGAACGATTGCCGGAGCTGGACGATACCATCTTCGTCGCGGGAATTAAGGTTCCCGTCATCGCCATGGACAGCAGCCAGCTGTCGGCACCTCTCAAGGTCGAGCTCGCGCTCGATCTGCGCGGCCTGAAGCCGTGACGGTGCAAAGGGCCTTCCCGGCCCGGATCCTGCTGGTCACCGGGCTCTCGGGTGCCGGCAAGTCGACGGCGCTGCGCACGCTCGAGGATATCGGCTGGGAAGTCGTCGACAATTTGCCTTTGTCGCTGCTCGAACACCTGCTCTCGACTCCGCTCGCCAAGGGAACCTCCAACCGGCGGCGTCCGCTCGCTATCGGCGTCGATAGCCGGACGCGTGATTTCGACGCCCAGCGGATCGTCGAACAGATCCGCGCGCTTTCGAGCGATCAGCTTCCGGTCGAAACCCTGTTCTTCGACTGCACCGGCGCCGAACTGCTGCGGCGCTATTCGGAGACCCGCCGGCGGCACCCGCTTGCGCCCGATCGGCCCGCGATCGACGGCATCTCGGCGGAGCGCGAGCTGATGGCGCCGCTGCGCCGCTGGTCGGATCACATCATCGACACCACCGACACCGATGTCCCTGCCCTGCAGCAGCAGATCCGGGTTCGCTTCGGGACCGCGAATGACTCCCCGACGCTGTCGATCATCTCGTTCGGCTTCGCACGCGGCCTTCCGCGCAGCGCCGACATCGTCCTCGACGTGCGCTTCCTCAGGAACCCGCACTGGGACGCCGAACTGCGCCCTCTGACCGGCTTGGATGAAGCGGTAGGGGCCTATATCGCCGGCGATGAAGGCTATGCGGAAGCCCTTGGCCGCATCGAAGAACTGCTGCTCACTCTGCTCCCCAGATACCGCGCCGAAGGAAAATCCTATATCTCGGTCGCCTTTGGATGTACGGGCGGGCGCCATCGCTCTGTGCATGTCGCGGAACGGGTGGCCCGGAGATTGCGCGACGCGGGATTTTCGCCCACGGTCGAGCATCGGGATCTCACCTCGCGCCCCCGCGACGGCTTGGAGGATGCCGGGCCTGCAAAAGTCGAGGACGATCCTCAAGGTGACTAGATGATTGGTTTGGTGCTGGTTACCCACGGCCAACTCGCTTCAGAGTTTATCAGGGCAATGGAGCATGTCGTCGGCCCGCAGGAGCAGATCGAAGCGATCTGTATCGGTCCCGATGACGACATGGAGGCGCGCCGCAACGACATTGCGGAAGCGATCGCGCAAGTTGACGATGGCGCCGGCGTGATCATCCTGACCGACCTTTTCGGCGGAACGCCGTCGAACCTGGCGATTTCGCTAATGAAATCCGACAATATCGAGGTGATCGCCGGCGTGAACCTGCCCATGCTGATCCGTCTCGAAGGCGCGCGCAAGACGCTGGACGTGAAGGCCGCGGTCGCCGCCGCGCGCGAAGCCGGGCGCAAATATATCAGCGTCGCCTCCGAGATACTGGGAGAGATCGCCTAGATGGCCAGCCGGACCGTCGATGTGCTCAACAAGCGCGGGCTCCACGCTCGGGCAAGCGCGCGCTTCGTGACGCTGGCCGCCCAGCTGCCCGTCGAGGTCGTCGTCGAGAAGGATGGGTCGAGCGTCTGCGGCACCTCGATCATGGGCCTTATGATGCTCGGCGCTGCGATGGGCGACCGGATCACGATCAGCGCCGACGGCGACGGCGCCGAAGAGGCCGTCACTGCATTGTCCGAGCTGGTCGAGGGAAAGTTCGGCGAGGATTAAGGCAATATGCGCTTATCCAGACCCACTCCGTTCGGGCTGAGCCTGTCGAAGCCCTTTCCTTACCCCTTTTTCCAAGAAAGGGATGGCCTTCGACGGGCTCAGGCCGAACGGATCATATTTAGCGCATGACACACTAGGGTCTTGCGCATTGCCCCGGCAAATCACCGCTTTCTCCAATCCGCTGGTCAAGCAGGCGCGCTCGCTTCGCGACAAGAAGCAAAGGCGGCTCGAGGGATTGTTCCTGGCCGAGGGTCTGAGGATCCTGACCGAAGCGCGCGAGGCCGGCTTTCTTCCGGTGACCTTGTTCTTCGGTCCCGCCCCGCGTCATGCCTTGCTCGACCAGTTGATCGCCGAGACTGAGTCATCCGGCGGCGAGACGATCGAGACGACTGCCGACATCCTCCAGAAGATCTCGGGCAAGGATAATCCACAGATGGTGCTGGGGCTCTACCGCTCGTTCGACACCGCGCTGACACAGATCGATAACACCACGTCCAACCTGTGGATCGTCGCGCAGGCGCTACGCGACCCGGGTAACCTCGGGACGATCCTCCGAACCGGCGATGCGGTTGGCGCCGGCGGGCTGATCCTCGTCGACGAGTGCGTCGATCCCTTTTCGGTCGAGGCCGTTCGTGCGTCGATGGGCGCTTTGTTCACGCAGCGGATCGCCACCTCGTCTTGGGAGGATTTCCTCCTCTGGCTGCGGCAAGGGCCCGGCGAACTGGTCGGAACCAGCCTTGCCGGCAGCACCGACTACCAGGCGCATATTTACACCAAGCCCTGCTTCCTGCTGGTCGGCAACGAGGCGCAAGGCCTGCCGCCTGCGTACGAAGCAGAATGCGATGCACTCGTGAAAATTCCGATGTACGGGAAGGCAGACAGTTTGAATGCGGCGGTCGCAACCGCAGTCGTCGCCTATGAAGCGATAAACCAGTGGAGGAAGAACTGATGGCCACGAAGACCACTGGCATTTTGAGTGCCGCCTTGCTCTCGCTCGCAGGCTGCAGCGCTGACGATAGCCGCCCGTCCCCCGCCCCGGCACCCGCGCCTTCGGCCGCTTATACCGCGCGCGGGCAGGAACCCGGCTGGCTGCTGACGATCGACGGCGGCCGTCTCGATTATGCCGGCAACTACGGGGAAAAGAAGATCGACGTGCCCGCCCCCGCGCCGCGAACGACATTCAACGGACACCGCTACGAAACCGCGCGTCTCGTCGTCGACATCACGCATGTGCGCTGCAACGACGCGATGAGCGGCCAGGGCTTTGCAGACCAGGTTACAGTCACTGCCGATGGCGAGACTTTCAAGGGATGCGGTGGCGAGCGACGGACGGACTGGGATATGTGATCATTCAGCTGCCTGTGCTTCGGGATCTTCGCTACTGCGGAGCTTGGTCAGTTGGCGCGGGCTGGTGTCGATCACGGGCAGCGGTTCGATCTCCTTCGTGCCATCGGAGACTTCGAGCGCCTCGAAGCGCTTGGCTTGGGTGAGGACCTGGCTTTCCAGGCTGCCGACGAAATCATTATAGGCACCTGTTGCGACGCCAAGATGCCGACCGAGCCTGGCGACGTGCCCGCCCATCGTGGCGAGCCGCGAATGGAGTTCCTTGCCAAGCCGCGCGATCTCGGCTGCCTGCTCGGCCAGCTTCTCCTGCCGCCAGACGCCCGCGACGGTGCGCGCGATCGCGACCAGATTGGTCGGCGTCGCGAGCAGCACGCGCCGCTCGAACGCCCACTCCCACAGTCCTTCGTCCTGTTCGAGGGCGGCGGTCAGGAAATGCTCGCCGGGAATGTACATCACGACATAGTCGGCAGCATCGCCGAACTGCTGCCAGTAATTCTTGCTGCCGAGCTGCTGAACATGCGTGCGCAGCGCCGCTGCGTGCAGCTTCAGATGGCCGACACGGGCAGCCTCGTCGACCTCTTCGGACGCATCGAGAAAGGCGTTCAGCGAACATTTCGCATCGACCACCAGTTTGCGCCCACCCGGCAGGCTGACGATCACGTCGGGGCGCAGCCGTCCGTCGTCGGTATCGACCGACACCTCGGTCTGGAAATCGATGTAGGAAGACAGGCCCGATTGCTCGAGGACGTTGCGCAGGCTCTGCTCGCCCCAGCGCCCCCGGGCTTTCGGGCTGGAACGCAGCGCATTGACCAGCCTGACTGTCTCGTCCCGAACCTGCGCTTGGCCCGACCGCACGAGATCGACCACTTCGCGCAGTCCCGCATATTGATCGACCCGGTCCTTTTCGACCTGCTTCAGCCCTTCTTCGTAGCGCTTGAGCGTCGTTTCGACAGGCTGGAGCAAAGATTTGAGCTTTTCTTCGTGAAGCAGCCCCGCCTCACCAAAGCGTGCCTCGGCGCGTTCGAGAAAATTCTTCTGCGCTTCGCCAAGCAGCTTCCCGCCGATCTCGCTGAACTGTGCATTGAGCGCTTCGCGCGCCCCGATCAGCAATTCCTCGCGCGCCGCAAACGCCCGCTCGCGCTCTTCCTGCGCGGCGCCCATTCGCGCGCATTCGTTGCGCGCCTCCCCGCATTCGCGGCGGATGTCCTCGAGTTGCTGCTGCAGTGTCGGAACCTGCCGCGCACGTTCGTCAGCGGCGGCCAGCCGGGCAATGCCGTTGCGGCTGCCGAGCAACCATCCGCAGCCGAGGCCGACCAGCAATATCACCAATGCCAGCAGCAGGTAGGAAAGATCCACCGCGTCTCTCCGAAACGGAACGAAGCGCGAACCTAGAGCAGGACGCGGTATCCGGCAAGCATCGAGCCGCAGATGGAGCTGTCAGCCGCCCGGACTCGCAGTAAAATACCCATGTCACCCTCGCGAAGGCTGGGGTCCAGCTAGTTTTCCCATTTTGGCGGATGAAGAAAAGCTGGATTCCCGCCTGCGCGGGAATGACTCTGAAGAGTGTAGCTCAAAAGCTCGGTCAGGCCGCCTTCTTCGCCTTGGTCAGCTTCTTGAGGATCATGTCGCGCTTGAGCTTCGATAGGTGGTCGATGAACAGCACGCCTTCGAGATGGTCGATCTCGTGCTGGAGGCAGACGGCGAGAAAGCCGTCGATCTGCTCGTCATGCGCGGTGCCGTCCGCATCCAGCCACTTGAGGCGGATGCCGTCGGGCCGCTCGACCTCGGCATAATATTCGGGAACCGAAAGGCAGCCTTCATTATAGATTTGAAGGGTCTCGGCGCTTTCGACGATCTCCGGATTGATGAAGACACGCGGATCGCGCACCGGCTCCGCACCTTCCTCGTCCGACTCCGGCTCCTGCAGATCGACGACGAGGATTCGCTTCGGAACTCCGACCTGGATCGCGGCCAGGCCGATGCCGGGCGCGGCATACATGGTTTCGAACATATCGCGGATCAGCGCCCGATCCTCATCGGTGATCGTCTCGACCGGCGCGGACACCTGCCGCAGCAACGGATCGGGGGCTTCCAGGATCGGTCTCAGGGCCATGAGTGCGAAGTAAGAAGGCGGCATCGGTCCGTCAAGAATCAGCATCATTCCTGGCAAGTTCGGCAAATGCTGTTCCGCTTTTGTTCTTGACAAATCATAGCTGATTTGCTATGCGCCCAACTGCTCGTCGCGAGAGCTTGGTTCTTTCTCATTGCTGTCTCAAGCAAGGAACGCGTGCGCCGTGCCGCGGTCCATAGCCTGTGCTTACGCGCGGGCGGGCGCGCGCGGGCGCCGCAACCTTCAATTTCGTCAACTTCGCCTCGGTAGAATGACATGCCCGCGACAGAAAATCAGCCGACCGGGCGCCGCGCGCGCAACGCCTGCGCCAAGGTGCCGTCGTCGAGATAGTCGAGTTCGCCGCCGACTGGCAGGCCGTGCGCGAGCTGCGTGATGCGGACCGGGAAGCTCTCCAGCCGGTCGATCAGATAATGCGCGGTGGTCTGCCCCTCCAGCGTCGCATTCATCGCCAGCACGATCTCGTCGATCCCGCCCTTGCTCACGCGCGCGAGCAGTTTGTCGATCGAAAGATCCTCGGGCCGGATACCTTCGAGCGCCGAGAGCCGCCCGCCAAGCACATGAAATGCGCCCGGAAACAGATGCGATCGCTCGAGCGCCCACAGATCGGACACCTCCTCAACCACGCACAGCAGCCGAATGTCGCGGCGTGGATCGGCGCAGACCGAGCATGGATCCCGGGTATCGACATTGCCGCAGACGCCGCAGACCGCCAGCGACCGCTCGACATTCTCGAGCGCGCGCAGCAGCGGCGCCAGCGCCGTCTCGCGCTTCTTGATCAGGTGCAGCACCGCGCGGCGTGCCGAGCGCGGTCCAAGTCCGGGCAGCCGCGCAAGCGCCTGTGCCAGCGCATCGATTTCCGAAGAGGCCATGCGAGACGATATGGGCAGGATGCGCCACTTGCCAAGCCGCATCGGGAGGCGCGAGTGGTTTTCAGCCAAGTGGTATCACTTGGCGCCCGAAAAGAACGGCAATCAGAAGACTAGACTCTGTTTCGCTTCAATCGAAGCGAAACGGAGACTAGTGAGGCGGGATGCGGATCGTCTTCATGGGAACGCCGCAGTTCGCCGTCCCGACACTCGACGCCTTGATCGCGGCGGGGCACGAACTGGTGGCCGTCTATTGCCAGCCGCCTCGGCCTGCCGGACGCGGCAAGGGCCTGCAGGCATCCGCCGTCCAGCAGCGTGCCGAAGCGGGCGGCATCATGGTGCGGACCCCGGAAAGCCTCCGCAATGCGAATGCGCAGCAGGAGTTTGCGGCCCTTGAGGCCGACGTTGCGGTGGTCGCGGCTTATGGACTGATCCTGCCAAAGCCGATCCTCGATGCGCCACGCTATGGCTGCTTCAACGTCCACGCATCACTGCTGCCGCGCTGGCGGGGCGCCGCGCCGATCCATCGCGCAATCCTTGCCGGCGACGAAACGACCGGCGTCACGATCATGGGCATGGAGCCGGGACTCGACACGGGTCCGATCTATGCGACCCGCGCGACCGCTATCGGCCGCAAGAATGTGATGGAGTTGACCGACGAGCTGAGCGGCCTGGGCGGCGCGCTGATGGTCGAAGTGCTGGAGCAGATTCCGGGGCTCGAGCCAAAGCCGCAGCCCGAAGAAGGAGTCACCTACGCGTCCAAGGTCGACAAGAGCGAGACCCACCTCGATTTTTCCGCGCCGGCCGCGGAAGTCGAGCGCCGGATACGAGCCTTCGCCCCCACCCCAGGCGCCTATTTCGAAACAGCCGCAAATCGGATCAAGATCGTGGCTGCTGATGTGGTCGAACGCTCAGGCCAGCCCGGCAGCGTGATCGACGACGCACTCACCATCGTCTGCGGTGATGGCGCGATCGCGCCCCGGATCGTCCAGCGTCAGGGACGCGGCCCGATGTCTCCCGGCGATCTGTTGCGCGGCTTCCCGATCCCACCGGGGACGCGGCTCGAGTGACCCGATTCCGGCTCACGGTCGAATATGACGGGCGGTCCTATATGGGCTGGCAGCGTCAGAGCCACGGGCCGACGATCCAGAAGGCTATCGAAGAGGCTGCGCTGGCGATCACCGGCGAGCGTGTCACGCTGCACGCCGCGGGCCGCACCGACGCCGGTGTCCACGCTAGGGCGATGAGCGCGCATGTCGACATCCAGCGATCGATCACGCCTTTCCGCCTGGCCGAGGGCCTCAACGCCCGCCTCCGTCCGCAGCCGATCGCGATCCTCAAGGCGGAAGTCTGCGACGACGACTGGCATGCACGGTTCAGCTGCATCGGCCGGCGCTATTTGTACCGGATCGTCAACCGCCGCGCGCCGTTGGCTCTTGACGCGGGGCGCGCCTGGCGGGTGCAAGTCGACCTTGACGCCGACACCATGCATGCAGCGGCGCAGATCCTTGTCGGCCGGCACGATTTCACGACCTTCCGGTCGGCGCATTGCCAGTCCGACAGCCCGGTAAAGACGCTCGACTTCCTCGACGTGACGCGGGACGGCGATGAAATCGAGATTCGCGCCGGAGCACGCTCCTTCCTGCATCATCAGGTGCGCTCGATGGTCGGCTGCCTGCAGCTGGTCGGCCGTGGAAAATGGACGGCCGACGATCTGGCCGCAGCGCTTCAGGCGCGTGATCGTGCCGCGCTTGGGCTCAACGCCCCGTCCGACGGGTTGTATTTCGTCGAGGCGCTGTACGAATCGTCCGAAAATCCGAACAGCCGCTGAAGCGACTTCTCGAGCATCAGGAGCTGCCACAATGTCCGGCCATGTTCGGCCCGGCCCCAGCGATGTTCGGTCGCGAGCCGCTCGATCTCGCGTTCGTCGAACCAGCCGAGTTCGGCCAGCGCCGAGCCCCTGCCCGCCGCCATCGCCTGATCGGCGAGCGGCCCGCGAAACCAGGCGCTGACCGGGGTGACGAACCCCATTTTCGGCCGAAACAATATCTCGTCGGGCAAATATGGCTTCAGCGCTTGTTTCAGCAGCCATTTGCCGGTGCCGCTGCGCAGCCGCATGTTCGCCGGAAGGCGGGCTGCGAATTCTACCAGCCGATAGTCGAGCAGCGGCTCGCGCGCCTCCAGGCTGACCGCCATGCTGGTGCGGTCGACCTTGGTGAGAATGTCGCCCGGAAGCCAGACCTTGAGATCGACATATTGCGCGCGCGACAGCGGATCATTGGCCGGCGCCTTGCGCATAACGTCGGCAAAGCGCTGCTCGGCGGAAACGCCGCGTAGCGATGCCTTGAAGCCGGACGCGTACAGCCGCGACCTATGCCCCGGCGCGGTCACGCCGACCGCCAGCGCATAGGCTTCCTCGCCCGAGCGGCCGATCGCTTCGAGCGTGGTCTTGGCGCGCAGGAATCGAGGCGCCCAATCGAGCTTGGGATAGAATGAACCGACGCGCCCGAGCACCTGCCGCGCAACGCGGGGCAGCATCCGCCGCGCACGCTCCTCGCCGGCGTGGAAGACGTGCCGGCGATAGCCCGCGAAGGCTTCGTCCGCGCCGTCTCCCGACAATGCGACCTTCACGCTTTCCGCCGCCAGCGAGCACACGCGATAAGTCGCCAGCGCCGAGGCATCGGCAAATGGCTCGTCGAAGGCCTCGGCGATCCGGTCGATCAGCCCGAAATCATTCGAATCGACGATGCGGGTGCGGTGGTGCGTCGCAAACCGTTCGGCGACCAGCTTGGCGTATCGCGTTTCGTCATGGTCCGCTTCATCGAAGCCGATCGAGAATGTCTCGACCGCGCGGCGGCTGTCCTCGGCCATCAGCGCGACGACCGCCGAACTGTCCACGCCCCCCGAAAGGAAAGCACCGAGCGGCACATCGGCGATGGTGCGCGACCGCACGGCTTCGCGCATCCGCTCGACCAGCTCGTCCTTGAGGCTGGCGGCCGAGCCTTTGACCGGATTGGTGAAATCGACGTCCCACCACTGCGTCGGTTCGCGCACGCCGCCGCCGCGCTTGACCACCAGATAATGGCCGGCAGGAAGCTTGCGGACGCCCGCGACGATGCAGGCGTCTTCGGGCACGTAGCCGAGTGCCAGATAGTCATCGACCGCCTGCGGATCGGGCACGCGCCGAAGCAAAGGATGCGCCAGCAACGCCTTGAGTTCGGAGCCGAAGATCAGCGATCCGTCCGAAAGTTCGGCATACAGCAACGGCTTAACCCCGAGCCGGTCGCGCGCGAGAAAGAGCAGGTCTGCCTTCGCGTCGTACAGCGCGAAGGCGAACATGCCGTTGAAATGCTTCAGGCAGTCGGTGCCCCATTGCAGCCAGCCGGCCAGGATCACCTCGGTGTCCGAGTCGGTCCGGAACCTGTGTCCGCGCGCCTCAAGGTCGGTCCGCACCTCCCGGAAATTGTAGATTTCGCCATTGTACGTGACGACCAGGCTTTCGTCTGCGCTGGCCATCGGCTGTGCGCCGCCGGCAAGATCGATGATCGACAGCCGGCGGTGGCCAAGCGCGACTCCAGTCGCGGTCCAGACGCCGCTTCCATCGGGTCCGCGGTGGGCGATCGTGTCGCACATCGCCTGAACTCGGGCCGGATCGACCGGCTTGGGCATATTCGGATGGAAGATCCCGGCGATCCCGCACATGCCTAGGAGCCGCCCAATGCGCGATCCGCGAGCTGGTCGACGGGCCCGATGTCGGCGAGGAACGCGTCGATGGCAGGACGCGCGCTGAGCCCCTCGCCAGGCGCTTCGGCCGATACGAGAACCGCTGCTGCGCGGGGTGTGCGGCCAAGGAGACGCGTCTTCATCGTCTCCACCTTTACCTCAAGAGGATTCCCCGTGAGAATCCCCCCAATGCGATAAAATGTCGCAACCTCGCGGATCGTCCCGAACGAGGCGATGCGCTCGAGCTTGCCATGCGGCGGCGCATCGCCGTTGGCGGTCCACGCCCAATGGCTGTCAGGGCCGACCGCGCCCTGCCCATAGCCAACCAGTTCCTGTCCCTCGCTCTGGCGCGCGAAAGCGACCACATAGAGGTCGACCGCGTGCCCGGCGGCATCGCGATAGTGCGCCGAATATATGCGGTCGGCGCCGGCGAAATGCGGCTGCCAGGGGCGGTCCGTCTGATCCGGGGTGCGGGTCCAGCCCGCCGGAGCCGGCATTTCGATCGTCGCAGGCAGCGCTGCGCCGGCGGCAACCGCAGGAACCTGCGCCCAGGCGAATGCCATTGCCGCAACCAGGATGGCGGCACCGGTTCCAGCCAGCCACCGGTCGCGCGGCGGCGAGTCCGAAGACGCTACGGCCAGGCGCGACACATCGATCCAGGGATCGCTGGGCGCACGATCGAAGAAGCGCCATCCTACAGCCATCAGCAGCGCGATGACGATCGCGAAGAAGATCCAGCCGTAGACGATATGGTCGAAGCCGGTCGCATAGTCTGCGCTCGTGAACGAGGCGACATAGATGGTGGCCCAGGCGCGGATGCCATTGGCGATGACCGGAATGACGATCGCCGCCGCCATGAACAGGATCCGCCTGTTCCACGACGTGAAGCACAGATTGGCCACCAGCGCCCCATAAGCGACCATCGCGACCAGGAATTTGACGCCTGAACAGGCTTCGGCGACCTCGAACGGGCCGCTGGGGGTGGTAATGAAGACGCCTTCGATATGCGCCGGGATTCCCGCCAGGCCCAACAGCGCCATGCAGATATGGGCCGTAACCGTCTGCATCAATGGCACAATCTCCTCCCCGGCCGGGATGAGGAACACGGCATAGAACAAAGGAAAAGTCAGGCCGCGCGCTGCCCGATGTCCAAGCAAGGTGATGACGAGACCCTGCAGCATCGCGACGAGGCCAATGTGGCGCGCGAGAGCTACGCCTCCCGCCTCGCCGATCAGCCAGGCGAATCCTCCCGCCGCGACGAACAGCAACCCCGGCCACCAGATTGCCGGTCGGAGCTGCCGCAGTTCAGGAACTCTTTGCCATACCAGCCAGGCGATGATCGGCGGGATCAGCACGCAATGATTGAAGGTCGAACTGTCCAGCCAGATCCGGACGATGTCGCCGACATCCGCCCGATACAAAAGCAGCAACGCGGCGGATGCAACGCCCAGTCCGGCCAGATGCCTGCGCCAGCTGTTGTTCGCTGCAGCCGGGGCAGCGCTCCGGATTGGCAGGATCGCGGTCATGCCGCCGCTTTTTCCGGAGGCAGTCCCAACAGCTCCGGCAATGCCGCGAGCTGCTTGTGCCAACTGTAGTTGGCTTCCATCTCGCGCCGTGCGGCAATCCCGAGCGCTGCTGCGCGCGCTGCGTCGTGAATAAGGCGCAATATTTCAGTGGTTTGTTCTTCGTTGCCGTCAGCGACTATCAGGTCTCGCCCGGCCTTTGCGTCAATGCCCGCGAACGCGGCCGAGGATGCCACGACCGGCTTGGCCATCGCCATCGCTTCGAGCACCTTGTTCTGGACGCCGCGCGCGATCGTCAATGGCGCCACGACGACATTCGCCGCGGCCAGCCAGCTGCGCACGTCGCCAACTTCGCCCACGACAACCGTGCCGTTAGTGCCGTGCAGGCGCTGGACTGCCTTCGCCGGATTGCGCCCGACTATCGCGAACCGCGCGTCCGCGGATTGGCTCCGGACCAGCGGCATGACCTCCTGAGCGAACGCTGCGACCGCTTCGACATTGGGCCGATAGTCCATCTGGCCCGTGAACAGGATCAGCGGTCCGGCGCCCCGATCCGCGCTTTCCAGCTTCGCAAATTCGCCGTCTGGATCGTAGAAACGAAGGTCGATACCGTTACTCATCGCGCGCACGCTTGCGGATCGTGCGGCGTGCGACTGAAACAGCGAAGCCTCGGCGTCGCTGACGAACAGGGAGACATCGGCGCGGGCGGCGACTTCCTCCTCGAAGCGAAGCAGCGCGCGGCCTTCGCGCCGGTACAGCCAGGCCAGCGGACCGCGTCCCGCGGCACCATATTCGGCGAACTTGGCCGAATCCATGTCGACGAAGTCCATAACGAAACGGCAATCGGCAGACGGGAGCACATATTGCGCCATCTGCCCGGAGAAAGCGAAGATCGTGTCGATCCTTCCGCCCTTCACCATGTCGCTGACGAACCGATGCATGCCCTCGCTCTCGAACGCGGCGATGGAGAGCGGGCTACCATTCAACCCGGCGCGGACCAGCGCCCGCCAGTTGCGGCCACGTTGCTCGACATAGGCCTCACAAAGTGCCGGGCCGATCGCCTCGCGAAGCGCCGGCAGATGCGCGGCATCCGCTTCATCGTCGGCAAAACACGCCAGACGGACCTTAGCATGCCGGCTTATCTCCTTCAAAATGTTGAAGGATCGTATCTTGTCGCCGCGGTTGGGCGGGTACGGCATCCGGTGCGCCAGGAACAGGATCGTCGGCATCACCCCAGGCCCTTGGCGATCAGTGGACCAAGCCGGTTCGCCAGCCACAGCGGCAGCCTGCGCCAGGCTTCGACCTGGAGCCGGTATTTGGGCGACAGCGGGTTGATCACGCGCGGCTCGGTACCGTCCATGGTGTGGACCGAATAGGACAGCGGCTGCGGCTCGAAGCCCCAATTCTTCTTATAGGCGAAGGCGCCCGTGCCGAGCTTGGATCGTCCGAAGTCGAAACGCGTGCAGCCGCGGGCCGCCGCATGCCGCATCAGCTCGAAATACATCAGTTCGTTCGCCCTTAGCGACCGCGCCTCGTGCGTCCCTCCACCCCAGAACGGAAACACGCAGCCGCCGAAATAGAAACTGAGCACGCTCGCGACCGGACGGCCGTCCTTCCTGACCGTGAGTATATCCGCGTCCTCGCCGAACCGATCGAGCATCGCGTTGAACAGGGCCGGCGGAAACACCGGCGTCCCGAGGTTGCGGACGCTTTCCGCATAGACGGCGAAATGCGCGGCGCGATCGCTGGCCTCGCGCCCGATAGTGACGTCAAGGTGCAGCCCCTGCGCCTTGCGCACCTCGGCCCTTTGCTTGCGGGGAATGGCGGCCATGATTGCATCGTCGGTCGACGCAATGTCTCGCACAAATCCGGCGTAGACACCCTCCGTCGCGATGAATCCCGACGGAGCCGGTCCGCCACGCAACTCGATGCTCGTGCAACGGCTTTGCCGGGCGAGCCGGATTGCCGCTTCGGCAAGGCTGTCCTCTACGGCTTTGTCCCGCGCAAGCAGGCCGCCACCGACGGCAAAACCCGAGGCAACCAGTGCCGATCCGAATAGCCGCGAACGAACCTCGCTCAATGGCAGCACGCCCTGCACAGCCCCGCCAGGCCGCTCGGCGACGAGATAATGCGCGCGCTGCCCACACCCTTGTTCGACGGCCAGGAGCCATTCAGGCCGATGGAACAGGGTCGCGTCGGCATCCTGCGCCAAAAACCCATCGATCTTATGGAGATCGGACGCATCTTTCAGGTCCGCGCTGCGGATCGTCACGGCATCTAGGGTGGAATGCGCGTTCATTGCAGCCGCGTCCGTTCGATCTCGGCGACCGCGTCGGTGCGCCCCCATTCATGGCGCTTCAATAGGCTATCGAGCTTCCCGGCCATAGCCGACAGCCGGCTATAGTGCCGCAGCCGCGACTTCAGCGGGGCATTGGCCACGCGCGGCTGGTCGGGATCGATCTCCCAGGGGTGGAAATAGAAAATTGCCGGCCGCTGGTCGCGGCGGTTGACGCGGTCGATAGCCCAGCTCGAAAATGCGAACGGAAGCAACCGGAAGAAGCCGCCGCCGCCCGCCGCCAGGCGTTTCCCCCCAACAGTGACGGTGGTGACCGGAAGCTCGATAAGTTCATTGTTGCTCAACGGCTGATAGGCAAAGCGCGGCGCCTCGGGCCAGCCATAATGGTCATGCCGGATCGGCGCGACGCTCGACGAATAAAGATAGCCCTGCGCGCCAAGCACGCGGTGCGCCCACGGCGTCCGCTTATCGATCGAGAAGCTTGGCGCGCGATATCCGCGCGGGGCAGTTCCGCTCGCCGCTTCGATCGCTGCGCTGGCACGCTGGAGGTCGGCCGCGAATTCGTCTTCGGTCATCGTCGAAACGCGGCGGTGATCCCAGCCATGGCTGGCGATCTCATGGCCCTCCTGCGCAATGCGCCGGATCAATTCGGGATATCGCTCGGCGATCCAGCCCAGGACGAAGAAGGTTCCCTTGACCCCATTGCGCTCGAACAGCGCGAGAACCGCTTCGCAATTGCGTTCGACGCGGGACTGCAAGCCATCCCACGCGTCGCGCGCGATGACCTTCTCGAAGGCTCCGACCTGGAACCAGTCTTCGACATCGACCGACAGGGCGTTCAGCATGGCGCACCATCACCGCGCGACCGGAGCAGAGCCCGACGTCCAAGCGGTCCGTTCCGGCAGCCGTAGCGAAAATCGATCACGTCTGCCTCTTAGCCTGTTTTGGCCCGCTATGGCCGTCAATTCGGGCCGATATGCCCGTTTTGACAGCTCAAGCAGCGTTGTGGCGATAGACGGGTGCGTCATCGCCCTTTTCGACCCAGTCGATCAGCAAACTGAGCACGCGCCGCAGCGCAATGTCCTGTTCCTCGACCCGCGTTTCCAGCATCGCCACGCGTTGCGCGAGGCTGGTATCGTGCGAAGCGTCGCCGTCTACCATTTGGGTGCGCGCGGGAACGATCCGGTCCAGCTTGCGCGCCGCGCCGTCGGCGGCGAGATCGGCGACGACCGCCTCGACGGTGTCGGCGTCGATCGTCTCCAGCTGCTCGACCGCCCCGAACAGCATCAAGCGCGTGGCGACCTGGTTGACGCGGCGCAATATGCCCTGAGTGTGCCGGTACAGGATGGTGAACGCCTCGTCGGTGAAATGCGGCTTGCCGGTCCACCCCACCAGGCTGAGCCGATGCTTGATGTAAGGTTCGAGCTCGGCTTCCTCGATCGGCTCGAGATGATGGTTGGCAATGATCCGCTGGCGCAGCTGTTCGAGCGCTTCGCTGGTTGCGAGGCGGTCGCGGAACTCGGGCTGGCCGAGCAGCAGGATCTGGATCAGCGCCTGACCACCGATCTGGAAATTCGACAGCATTCTAAGCTCTTCGAGCGCGGAGTTCGAAAGAATCTGCGCTTCGTCGACGATCAGCAAGGTCCGCTTGCGGGCGCGCGATTCCTGCTCGAGCGACTGTTCGACCTGTTCGAGCAACTGCCCTTTCGACATGCGGCTGGTGTCGATCCCCATGCCTTGCGCGACGAGCCGCAGCATGTCGTCGCCTTCGACCTGGGTCGAGACCAGATTGATCGCGTTGAGCCGGTTCTTGTCGATCGTCTGGGCGAGATGCTGGGCCAGCGTGGACTTGCCGGCACCGATCTCGCCGGTGATGACGATGAAGCCCTCACCCTGCGCAAGGCCATAACCGAGGTAGGACATCGCCTTGCGATGCGTCCGGCTGTCGAAATAGAAACGCGGATCCGGAGTGAGCTGGAATGGCCGTTCGCTGAACCCGTAAAAGTCTGTGTACATGCGCGCGTGGGCTATTGCCCCTCCCTAGAAATTGTACCTGAGGCCGAGCAGCGCCGAAGCGACCGTGCTGTCGTCGTCATTGCCGTTGCTGGTGTAGATGCCGACCGAAGCGGTTCCCTGCAGCCGGTCGAGCAGGAAATTGCGGTAGTAAGTGCCGGTCACGCCGCTGCTGAACACCGTATCGTTGCCGGCGATCCCGGCATCATACCATTCCGCATAACCCTGGATGTCGAATCCCGAGCTGCGCGTCAGCGAGCGACCGAGCGTTGCTTCGATGGTCGCGCTCTTGTCGGTCACGCCGTGCAGCGAGAAAGGACCCGAGTCCGCCGCCAGATATTTGCGCTGCGCATAGCCCGCACCGATCTCCATGTCCCAGACCCCACGGTGGCCCGACAGCATCAGGCCGATACCGCGATTGCGGAAATCCTGGCCGCTGATCGCGTTCAGCGCATCGCCGAGGCAGCGGCCCGATCCGGGATCGTTGCCGAACACGCATCCGCCGAAGTTGTTCGCGTTGAGGCCGCGGTTCTGGACCTTGAAGTTGGTCGGCAGGCCATTGATGTCGCTCACCAGCAGCCGTCCGAAGCTCGTCACGCTGTCATAGACGACTGCGGTGAAGCCAAAGTCGCGGCTGAACTGATATTTGAGCGTACCTACGACGGTCGTGTCGCCGTAGCGCTGGCCGCCACGCGCCGTAAGCTCGGTGCGCGGGCTGGGCCGCCAGATCACGCCGGCATCCCAGATGAGGCCGCTCTGGTCATAGGAAAGCAAGCGCGGCTTCGACGGGTCGGCGATCAGGTTGCCGCCGGGCGTGACGACCGGAAGGCCGTCCTCGTCCCGAAGATAATCCTGCTGGCTGGACCGCATTTTTTCATAACCAATTCCGCCGGTTACGGCGAATGTCGGAGATACAGGAACAACGACATCGCCGCGCACATATTTGCCCTCGAAGCGGTGCTTCAGGCGCTTGCTGTTCTCGCGCACATAACCGGCTGCGATCGTCCAGCCGACCGGCAGCTCACCCGGCGCCATGCCTACGCTGGCCTGGACGTCGTGACTGGTGGAGCTGTCGTAGCGGTCGAGCGGACCGCCGGGGAAGGCGCTTCCCGCCTGATTATGGTCGTCGACCTTGACGTAGCCGAGGTGATAGCTGGCATTGACCGAAAGCGGCCCGACATGAGTCGCGAGCGATGGCCCCACATAGCCGGCATAGACGTCGGCGATGTTGCTGTTGTCGGCACTGGTGAAGCCAAAGCCGGGCCCACGCGGATCGGCGCGGCCGCGGGTCGCGATCGCACCTGCGTCGAGCGTCAGCACCTCAGGCGCGATTTCGATCCGGGCCTGCGCAAGTCCGCTATGCACATCCTCGTCGTTGATGTTGTGATTCCACGCAATTCTGCGTTCATACCGATAGCTGATCTGCGCCTGGACACGGCGCGTCGTGACGGTCGCATCGACGCCGGCCGCGACCGACGTATAGGTCAGCACATCGCCGCCGTCGTTGAGTTCGGCGTCGAGAACCTGCTGGACCTCGATATAAGGCGCGACGTCGCTGCGCGCATGCGCGGGCGCACTGGCGAACAGCGCAAGCCCGCCGGCCACGCCGGTCAGTCGAAGCAGCCGCCAGGCGGACCGCATGATGGAGGAAAGCATGTCGTTCATTCGACCTGTCCATAATAGCTGCCGAACCTGCGCCCGCCGACGGCGAGGCTGGTGCGGTTCAGCACGAGGCTGATTGAGTCGCAGGCGGACAGCAGAGTGACCGCCTCGCGAAGATCGGATTCGATGGTCTTGTCCGCGCGGACGACCAGCATGACCTGGCCGGCATGGCTCGCAAGCACGCTTGCCGGGGACGCCACCAGGGCTGGCGGAGAATCCAGGATTATCACCCGCTGCGGATGCCGCCCGGTAAGCGCGGCGAAGACCTCTGCGGTCCGGTCGGACGCGACCAGTTCAGTGGCATTATTGGCCTGGCGGCCCGCCGACAAAAATGAAAGACTGCCGATATCTGTCTTGATTATAAGCTTATTTACGTCGCATTCCGGATCGGCGATCGCGTCGATCAGGCCTGGTCCGGCCTTCAATCCCAACAAGCCCGCGATGCCAGGATTGGCAAAATCGGCGTCGACCAGAAGGACTTCGATATCCTCCTCGGCGGCCATCGACAGCGCCAAATTGACCGCGCAGAATGTCTTGCCTTCGTCAGGCTGGGCCGAGCAGACGAGTATGGTCTGCGCCGTCGCCGCATTTCGCGAGCGGCGTTCCCGAACACCGAGCAACAGCTGGCGCTTCAATATCCGGAATTCCTCCGCAAGGCCGCTTATCGGCCCGTCGGAGTCGATCAGGCCATGCTCACGCAGCAGTGCGTGGTCGACGCGCACGGAGCGCCCCTTGCCCGCTGCCGGGCTTGCCGGTGCCGCGGGAGCGGCTTCGATGCGTACCGGCGCTTCCGGATTGGCCAGCGGCCACACCGAGGGCGCTTCCACCGGTGGTTCGGTTGCCGGCGGGTCCGCGGCGCGCACAGGCGCGTTTTCCGCGCGCATATCGTAGCGCTCGGCTGCCCGCTCGAGCAGCGAGGGCCTGAAGTTGCCCGGTTTGTTCATCCTCGACACCTCAGGCCACCGTGCTTCGTTGCCAGAATTCGACCGCCATCAGCAGCAGCCATACCGCTGCCAGAGCCCCGCCGGCGCCGGCGAACAGCTTCAGCCGCTGCAGCGCCACCGCGCGCGCCTTGGCGCCGATGATCTCACTCACCGAACCGAGCACGGGCATGCCGGTCAGTTGCTCGAGGCGTGACAGCGTCGGGAACGTCGTCTGCAGCTGCGTGCGCGCGAACGCGGCGCCGACCCCGGCACCGACTGCCGCGAACAGGATCAAAGTCAGGAAGACCGGCCGGTTCGGCGTGGCCGGAACCGTCGGAATGCTTGGCCGGTCAATGACCTTGAATTTGAACGCGGCAGTCTTGCTGTTCACGTCACTGCGAAGCTGCAATTGCCCGCGATTTTCGAGCAATTCGTCATATTGCTTCTTCATCACGTCATAGTCGCGGCTGAGCTGCGCCTGCTGGGCGACCACTTCGGGTTCGGCCGTCTGTTTGGCGGCGAGCTGTGCCATGTCGGCCTGAAGCTGGTTGCGTCGTGCGACGAGTGCGGCGACCTGGCCCTCGCGCTCGGTCTGCATGCCTCTCAGCGAGACGTAGAGCGGGTTGGGAGTTCCCGAAGGGACACCCATGCGGCCTTCGGCGTCGGCCTGCGGCTTCAGCCGGGCTATTTCGGCGCGCGCGGCGACGATATCGGGATGCTGGTCCTTCCAGCCGCGTGCCTGAAGCTGGCTGATCTGGCCCTGCAATGCGGCGATCTGTCCTACCGCGCCACCGGCTCCGCCGGGGCCCGAGATTGTCGGCGGCGTATCGGCAAGCTGGTTGCGGACGGCATCGACCGCTGCCTGTGCGGGCAGCAGCTGCTGAGAGATATTGGCTAGCTCGGTGCGCGCGGCGCCGATGCGCTGGTCGATCGACCCTTCGCCTGGAAGCAGACCCATGAAATGCGCTTCAAAATCGGCACGGCGCTGCTCGGCCTGCTGCAGGTCCGCCTCGCGCTGCTTCAGCTCCTGGTCGAGCAGTTCGAGCGTCTGCCCTGCCTTGGCCTTGCCGCCCTCGGCATTGTCCTCGACAAACGCATCGATCAGCGTCTGGACGACAGCCGCCGCGGTGCGTGCATTTTGCGCGTTGGAAAGGCCCGATACGCCGGTAGAGGCGGTAATCTCGAATACATCGTCGGGCTGCGGGGTGACCTTGATCGCCTTGCGCAGCGCCGCCACTTGGGCAGCCAGATCCTTGTCGCTCGCGACCTGCGTGTTCAGGTCGGTCCGGCGGACGACCTTTTCGAGATTGTCCGACGAAATCAATGTCTGGCGCAGCATGACGAGGTCGTTGCTGCGATCCGATGGTCCGCCCGTGGCACTCGCCAGGAGGTCGCTCGGCTGCACATAGATGCGCGCTCTCGCCTCATAGCTATTGGGGATCAGCGCAATCACCAGCCAGCCGACCAGGGCGATGACCCAGGCAACGCCGAGCGCGAGCCAGCGCTGCCGCCAGACCGAATGAAGCGCTATGCGCAGCTGTTCGTAGAGACCGTCCATGCGTTGCGGCGCCGATCCTCAGAACATGCTTTCGGGAATGATGATGACGTCGCCCGGCTCGAGCGCAACGTTGGCGCGGGTGTCCCCCTTCTTGAGCAGGCGCGCGATCTTCAGATTATATTCGGTCTGCTTGCCGGTCGCACGGTCCTGCCGGATCAAACGGGCGCGGTCGCCGGCGGCATATTCGGATAGGCCGCCGACCTCGATCATAGCGTCGAGCAAGGTCATGTTGGCGCGGAACGGCAGTGACGCCGGCTTGGCAGTCGCTCCGACCACGCGGACCTGCTGCGCGAAGGTGCCCTGGAACTTCTCGACCATCACCGAGACCAAAGGCTCTTCGATATATTGCGTCAGTCGGCCCTTGATGTCCTCGGCCAGCTGCGCAGGAGTCCTGCCGGCCGCAGTAAGGTCGGTGATCAGCGGGGTCGTTATGCGTCCGTCGGGACGGACCTGTACCTTCGCACCAAGCTCCGGATTGCGCCACACGAACACGGTCAGCTCGTCGAGCGGGCCAATGATGTAATTCTCGCCGGGCTTGGCATCGGCTGGAGCGAAGGAGGCCGGCGGCAGCGTCTTTCCCTTGGTGGCGCTCATGGCGCTGCCAGGCAGGGTAATAACCGCAGCGATGGCGATGACGAGCGGTTCGAGCCGGAATGATCGACGCATCTTAAGGTCCTCTTTCGGGCTGCACCGCCCGCCTCGGCAGCAGGAGTGCAGAGATTGGGTTGGCATTGCCCTAGAGAGGTAAAATTAAGGTTAGGAACAAGCGCGATTTCGGGGGCGTCCCGCTTTGGGACCTACGGCTTAGGAACCGTTAATTGCCTGAACTGACAATCATTTCGCGCGCCGCCTGTTGTCCCAGAAAGGCCTGCGGACTGGCCGAAAGGCCGTATGCTCCGGCCAGAAAGACAGCCACGATGTCGCCCGGTTCGGCCGATGGGACCATGACGTCATCCGCCAGCCGGTCGAGCGGCGTGCAAAGGCATCCGACGATGCTGGCTTCCTCGGTCGGCGGAGCATCCCATCGGGTGGCGATCGCGACCGGATAGTTGCGACGGACCACCTGGCCGAAGTTCCCGCTCGCGGCCAGCTGGTGATGCATTCCGCCGTCGGTGACGAGGAATATCTTGCCGTGACTCACCTTGCGATCGACGATCCGGGTCAAATAGACGCCGCACTCTCCAACCAGCCAGCGGCCGAGCTCGATCGCGAAATGCGATCCGCCGAGAATATCCGCGCGCGCCGCGAGCGCGTCACCCAGCGCGGCGCCGATCGGCGCGATGTCAAGCACCTGCTCGGTGGCGAAATAGGGGATTCCGAAGCCGCCGCCGAGATTGACCAGTGGCGGGGCCGCGCCGATTTCATCCGCCATCGTGCCGGCCAGCGCGATCGTCAAACGCTGCGCCTCGATCAACGCCCCGGCATCGAGCGCCTGCGATCCGACGAAAATATGAAACCCGCGCCATTCGGCACCCGCCGATATGATCGATCGCACCAGCGCCGGAACGCGTTCGGCATCGACTCCGAACTGCTTGGCACCGCCGCCCATACGCATTCCGGACCCCTTGATCTCGAAATCCGGATTGACACGCACCGCAAGCCTGGGACGTTTACCGAGCTGTTCGCCGGCCTTCAGCGCCCGCGCCACTTCGCCCTCGGACTCGCAATTAAGCGTAACGCCCGCCGCTATCGCCGCGGCGAGGTCCGCATCGCGCTTGCCGGGCCCTGCGAACGAGATCGTGTGCGGATCGGTACCGGCGTCGAGCGCGATGCGCATCTCGCCGGCCGAAGCAACGTCGATGCCATCGACCTTTTCGACAATATGACTCAGCAGCGGCGCGTAAGGGTTTGCCTTCATTGCATAATGAAGGCCAACCTCTGCCGGTATCGATTCGCGAAACAGCGCGATCCGACTGTCGACGATCCCCAGATCATAGACGAACAGCGGCGTGTCTCCAGCCTCGGCGATGAGCGCCTCGACGTCACGCCCGCCGATCTGCAACGAAGCACCGAAACCGGAAAAGTCCGCAGGTATCGTGCCCATCGGTTTGCTCACGCCATCATCTCGCTCTTCAGACTTTCACGATCAAGCTTGCCGTTCGGGTTGCGCGGCAGCTCGTCGCGCCAGACGATAGCCGCGGGCTGCATAAAATTCGGTAACTCGCGTTTCATATAGCCGCGCAGCGCCTCGTCGGCCCCCTCGCCCGCGCCGAGTGCCGGCCTTACGACGAGCAGGATCGCCTCGCCGACCCGATCGTCAGGAATGCCGAGCGCGACAGCTTCGGCGGCAGCGCCGCTTGCAATCGCGGCTTCCTCGACCTCGGTGGGGCTGACCCGATTGCCCGACGTCTTGATCATCGCATCCTCGCGGCCGACGAAATAAAGCAGCCCTTCCGCATCGCGCCGCACCTGATCCCCGGACCAGACGGCAGTCCCGCCGAGTTGCGATGCCGGCGGCGAGGGCTTGAACCGAAGGCTGGTGCGTTCGGGATCGTTCCAATAGCCGTGCGCGACCAGCGGACCGGCATGCACCAGTTCGCCCGGTTCGTCCGGATCGGTCAGCGATCCGTCGGGCCGCACCACGAGTATCTCGGCGAACGGGATCGCCGTTCCGATCGAGTCGGGATGCATGTCCGCCAGCGCCGGATCGAGATATGTCGAGCGGAAGGCCTCCGTCAGCCCGTACATCAGATAGATTTCGGCGACTGGAAAAAGCTCGCGCATCCGGCGCACCATCGAAACCGGCAATCGCCCGCCCGAATTGGTCAGCCGCCGCAGCCGCAACGGCGTCGTGCCGGGCCAATCGCTCTCGATAAGCTGTACCCAAAGCGGAGGAACACCCGCTAGGGTCGTGATTTCATGTCTTTCTACTGCCTTCACGACATCGCGCGGCGTGATATAGTCCAGCGGCACGACGCACCCGCCCGAAGCCCAGCTCGAAAGCAACTGGTTCTGGCCATAGTCGAAGCTCAGCGGAAGCACAGCGAGCGTCCTGTCGTCCGGCGTAAGGCCCAGATAAGCCGCGACGCTCACCGCGCCGAGCGCCATATTGGCGTGGCTCAGCATCACGCCCTTCGGCCGCCCGGTCGAGCCGGAAGTGTAAAGCAGTGCCGCGAGTGCATCCGGATCCGCATCCGACGGCGGCAAGGGTTTGGCATGGCCCAGCATCGCCTTCGCATCGGCTTCGGTGACGATCGGGCATCCTCCCGCCACGTCGCCCTCCTCCAGCGTTGCCGCGCGCGCCTCACCGGTCAGCAGCAGCGATGCCCCGCTATCGGCGACGATATGCGCGACCTGCGCCCGCTTGAGCAGCGGGTTGATCGGTACGTGGACGAGGCCGGCCCGGGCGCAGGCCAGCGGCAGCAGGCAGGTGAGGCGATTCTTGGGAAGCCAGCTGGCGACCCTCGCGCCGCCGTTCAACCCGCGCGCCACAAGGCTTGCGGCAAGCGCCCCCACCTGACGCTCCATTCCCGCATAATCGAGCGGGCCTTCACGATCGATCAACGCAATCGCGCTAGAAGCGCCCCGCAACGGCAGATGATCAAGAGGAAAAGGCGTGGCTTCGAGTTCCACCATGGCTCCTATCTGGAATGACCCGATTTCGGGCGGGAATAGCGTCATGGCGCCAAAGGTGGAAATATATCGTGACTGGGATTCGATCGTCGATGCCTTCGGCCCCGAGCTCAGCCGCGAGGCGCGCTCGTGCCTGTTCGACCGGCTGGACTGGTTTCGGCTGGTCGCGTTCCATTCACCGCCAGCTGGGGAGCTATTGGCGCTGAAGGCAGGCGACGGCGATGCTGCCACCTGGCTTTTCCTGTCCGTCGACGGTGGCTGCGCGCGTGCATTTGCCAATTGGTACAGCCTTCGCTTCTCGGCGATCGGCGGGACCGAAGCAACATTGACGCTTCTCGCCCAAGAGCTGCGCGATGTTCACCCGCACATCGACCGCGTCGAACTCTATCCGCTGCGACAGGACGATCTCCTCCCCGCCGCTTTCACGAAGGCCGGCTGGCTGACCCGTACCCGGCCCGCCTCGACCCGCTGGCTCATCGACACGAAGGGCATGAATTTCGACGGTTACTGGGCAACGCGCGGCTCGCAGCTGCGCAACACCGCGCGGCGCAAGACCAAGGCCGCTGGCCTCGACATCCGGATCCATTGCAGCTTCGACCCCGACGCCTGGCGCGGCTATGAGCATGTCTATCAGAACAGCTGGAAGCCCGCCGAGGGTTCGCCCGCTTTCCTGCGCGCGCTTGCCGAACAGGAAGGCGCCGCCGGAACCTTGCGCCTCGGCCTCGCCTTCAAGGATGGCGAGGCGATCGCCGCGCAGCTCTGGCTGGTCGAAAATGGCACCGCGACGATCCACAAGCTCGCTTATACGCAGGAGGCGCGCAATCTCTCGCCCGGCACGATATTGAGCGTCGAGATGTTCCGCCACGTGCTCGATATCGACAAGGTGGAGCAGATCGACTTCGGCACCGGCGATGACGGCTATAAGGCCGACTGGATGGAACGCAGCGAGCCTTTGAACCGAATGCTCGCATTCAATCCGCGTACCTTGAAGGGATTGACGGGTGCTGCCCGGGCCTGGGCATCGGACCTTGTCCGCCGCGTTGCAAGCCATTAGTCCTCCCGCAAGTATCAGGGGATCTGTTGTGGCGCTGATTGATGCGAACGAGGTCGACGAAACCTTGCGGGCTGTGCTCGTCGATGTGCTTGGGCTTTCCAAGGACCGGGTAGCGGGATTTACCGATACCACCGCACTGTTCGGGGCGCTGCCCGAATTCGATTCGATGGCTGTGGCGGGCTTGCTGACCGAGCTTGAGGAACGGCTGGGGATCACGATCGAGGACGACGAGGTCGACGCCGACATGCTCGAAAACTTCGGTGCTTTGCTGAGCTTCGCGAAAGCCAAGGCGCTGCAGTGACGTACGACGGCGATCTTCGCTATGATCGCTATCCGGTTGAAAATGGCGAGGAATGGATGATGCGCATCGGCGCCGCCGATGGCCCGCCGATATTGTTCCTGCCGCCGTTGTTCGAGGAAATGAACCGGACCCGCTGGCTTGTTGCCGAGATCATGCGCAATCTTGCCGGCGGCGGATACAGCTGCTGGCTCCCGGACTTGCCTGGAACGGGCGAAAGCGAACGCCGGCTCGATGAGTGCAGTTGGGACCACTGGCGGCGCGCTGCGGAGCGGGCTGCAGCCTTTGTCACCGAAGCGGCGGGACGGGTGCCGCTGGTCGCCGGCCTGCGTGGCGGCTGCCTTTTCGACGATGCGATTGCAGACGCCTGCCACTGGCGCTTCGCTCCGGTGCCAGGAAGTTCACTGGAGCGCGATCTTACCCGGTCGAGTCTGATCGCGCCCGCCGAACAGGTGGGCGAAATCATGGATCTCGCCGGATATGCCGTTCCGCAGCATTTGCTCGCTGCACTGCGCGAAGCCGTGCCGCATTCTGTGCTTCAGCTCCGCACGGTCCGCCTCGAAAGCGATCGCGCCGACGCCGACGAAAAGGTCGCGGGACCCGCTCTCTGGCGCCGTTCGGAGCCGGGCACCTCACCCGAGTTGGCCGATTTCCTTGCCGCCGACATCGGCCTTTGGTCCAGGCAATGCGCCAGCTTCTGACCTTCGACTGCGCAGGCGATACGCTCGGCGCGACGCTCGATGGCGAAAGCGGCCGCGTCGGCGTCCTGATCGTCACCGGCGGAACACAGACCAGGATCGGCTCGCACCGCATGTTCGAGCGGCTGTCGGCGGCGCTTGCAGCCAATGGTTACCCCTGCTTCCGCTTCGACAGGCGCGGCGTGGGCGACAGCGACGGGCTGGACGCCGGATTCCGGGGCAATGGCGAAGACATAAGTGCAGCAGCGCAGGCGTTTCGAGCGCGCGCGGATGGGCTTGAATCGATCATCGGATTCGGCCTGTGCGACGGCGCTACCAGTCTCGCGCTTTTCGCTGGCCCGGCCAAGCTGTCAGGGCTGATCCTGGTAAATCCGTGGCTGGTGGAAGCGGAACCCGATGCGCCGCCTCCAGCAGCGATAAAACACCATTATCGGCAACGGCTGCTCAGCGTCGAAGGATGGCAGAAACTTCTCACGGGATCAGTATCTTACAAGAAGCTATTGAAAGGCGTTGCGAAGGTGATCACCGATCGACAACCGAGCGGACTTGCCGAAGAAACCGCAGAGGCGCTGGCCACCGCCAAACTGCCAATCGAACTGATCCTCGCGCTCGACGATGCGACCGCCGTGGCCGCGGCGGATGCGTGGCGCTCCGACACGTTTGCGCGACATCTGTCGGGAGTCACGACACAGACGACCGTGATCGAAACCGACTCGCACACTTTTGCCCGGCCCCGCGATTCGGCGTCGCTGCTCAGCGCGACATTGACCGCGCTTGGCCGGCTAGGCGGGAACTAGAGCCTCGAAATCCGCCTCGGCCAGGAATTTCTCGGCGTCGAGCGCAGCCATGCAGCCCGTTCCGGCGGCGGTCACAGCCTGGCGGTAAATCTTGTCCATGACATCGCCGCAGGCGAAGACACCCGGTACGTTCGTTCGCGTGCTTCCGGTCTCGACCTCGATATAATTGTCGCTGTCGAGCTTCAGATGGCCCTTGAACAATTCGGTCGCCGGCGAATGCCCGATCGCAACGAACCCGCCCTCGACCGACAGCCGCTCGACCGACCCCGTTTTGGTGTCGCGCAGGTCGAGCGCGACCAGGCCCGCGGGGTCGCCGCCTGACACGAATTCGGCGACCTCGCTGTTCCAGACCACCTTGATGCCGGGATGCGCAAATAACCGATCCTGAAGGATTTTCTCTGCGCGCAGCGTATCGCGGCGATGGATCAAAGTGACGTCATGACTGTGGTTGGTCAGATAGAGCGCTTCCTCGACCGCGGTATTGCCGCCACCGATCACCGCGACCTTCTTGCCGCGGTAGAAGAAGCCATCGCAGGTCGCGCATGCCGACACGCCCTTCCCCTTCAGCGGTTCCTCGCTGGGGATGTTCAGCCATTTGGCCTGCGCACCGGTCGCGATGACCAATGTATCGCCCGAATAGACCGTGCCGCCGTCGCCGACGAGACGGAACGGCCGCTGCGACAGGTCGACCTCGACGATATGATCCCACATCATTTGGGTGCCGACATGCTCGGCCTGCGCCTGCATCTGTTCCATCAGCCAGGGGCCCTGGATCACGTCGCGAAAACCGGGATAATTTTCGACATCGGTCGTGGTCGTCAGTTGACCGCCGGGCTGGATGCCCTGGACGACGATCGGCGCCATGCCGGCGCGCGCGCCATAGATGGCCGCCGACAGGCCGGCTGGGCCGGACCCCAATATCAACATGCGTGTCGAATGCGTCGCCGTCATGCCCTGCTCTCATCCCCGTCTGTCATCAGCGAGATAGGGATTGACCCTCCCCTTGCGCAAGCACTTGCAGGTCTGGCAGCAAAGCGGGGAAAGCGTTGCGCGCCCGTGCGCGAATCCCCATGTCCGATGCGGCCGGTCGATACGGATACAGACTCGCGAATTTAGGAGACAATGGATGGGCACTCGGGACAATCCTTTGGGACTGGACGGCTTCGAATTTGTCGAGTTCACCGGCCCCGATCCCGATGCGCTGGCCCGCCTCTTCGCCGCCATGGGCTTCACCCATCTCGGCAATCACCGCTCGAAGAATGTCCGTCACTACGGCCAGGGCGACATCAATTTCATCCTCAACATGGATCGCGCCGGGCAGGTCTCCGAATTCCGCAAGGTGCACGGGCCCTCGGCCAATGCGATGGCGTTCCGGGTCGCGGATGCCGCCAAGGCCTTTGAGCTGGCGATCGAGCGCGGCGCCACTCCGGTCGAGGGCAAAGTCGGCCCGGCCGAGCTCAACATCCCGGCGATCGAGGGTATCGGCGGCGCCAATCTCTATCTGGTCGACCGTCGCGGCGCCGCGACGATCTACGATATCGATTTCGAGCCGATCCCAGGTGCGCGCCGCGATGCCCACAGCGTCGGGCTGCATACGCTCGACCATCTGACCCACAATGTGAACCGCGGGCGGATGGACCATTGGGCCCATTTCTACGAGACGATCTTCAACTTCCGCCAGATCCGCTACTTCGACATCGAAGGGCAGCAGACCGGCCTATTCTCGCGCGCGATGACCGCGCCCGACGACAAGATCCGCATTCCGCTGAACGAAAGCCAGGACGAGCATAGCCAGATCGAGGAGTTTCTTCGTGAATATAAAGGCGAGGGAATCCAGCACCTTGCGCTCGCCACCGATGATATCTTCGCGACCGTTGATCAACTCCGCGCCAATGGCATCACCTTCCAGGACACCCCCGACAGTTATTACGAATTGATCGACAAGCGCGTGCCCGGCCACGGCCACGATTTGGCCCGTCTCCAGGACCGGAATATCCTGATCGACGGCTCACCCGAAACGGGCGAAGGACTGCTCCTGCAGATATTCACCGAGAATCTGGTCGGGCCGATCTTCTTCGAGATCATCCAGCGGAAGGGCAACGAAGGCTTCGGCGAAGGCAATTTCAAGGCGCTGTTCGAATCGATCGAGCTCGATCAGCAGCGGCGCGGCGTCCTGCCCGCCGCCTGACCGCAGGGCAGTCGATTTCAGGCCGACACCGCCATCGCGAAATGCATGGGTTCTTCGGCTTTCGACGCGGGTTCGTCGGTATCGTCGAGGCTGCTCAGCAGGTCGGCAAAGGTCGCCTCGGCGCCCTCTACGGCCGGAAGCACCGTAAGCCGTTCGGAAAGCAGTTTCAGCGCTGCTGCGATCGCCGCAAGCCGATCTTCCTCGGCTTCACGGATATCGAGGACCTTCGGCGCCGCCGCGCCTTCGTCGAAGATCTGACCCAGATAGGCAGCCGCCAGGCGACGGTGCGCCTCCGTAGCTGCTTCGGAGGCTGCCGCCTCCGCCAGACGTGCCTCGGCTTCGGCCCGGCCCAGGAAATAGTCGCAGTCATTGGTCGGGCGGGACGGAGAGAAAGACATTGCAGTTCGCCTGGTTAGGAACCTGTTAACCAGGGAATGGAGCGGATAGTTTAACAGATGGTAAACGAAGTGGGTCCTGCCGCGGCCGGATCGACGGAACGAGCGTGCTGACCGCCAATCAGTGCGGAATCCGCGCCGAATTGCAGAGGGGCTGGACGGCCCCGAAGCAACTGGCCATGCTGGGGTGTCCGCACGCGTTTGGGACCCGACCATGAGCGATGATTGCACCCACCTCGAAACGATCCGGCACGTCACTCCGGGCTCGCTCGGCTGCGAGGAATGCCTCAAGACCGGCGATTGGTGGGTCCATCTGCGCCTTTGCCGGGCCTGCGGCCACGTCGGCTGCTGCGACGACTCGCCAAACCGGCACGCGACCGCGCATTTTCACGCAACCGCGCACCCGATCATCGAAGGCTATGATCCACCCGAAGGCTGGGGCTGGTGCTACGTCGACGAGGTAGAAGTCCCCCTCCCCGACCAGACCCCGCAGCGTGGGCCGATTCCGCGGTTCGTGTGATCAAACGCTTGTCCGATCCCCGTGACAGCAATTAGTTTTTTCCACTAGCTAGGCGGGATGAACAAGGCGATCAGCGCCAGCGAGGCGAGCCAGAGCTTCTCTAAGATTCTGCGAGAAGTGGCCGAGGGGCAGACGTTCACCGTGATGTGGCGCGGGCGAGCCGTCGCGCGGGTCTGCGGTCGACCGGCGACAGGAGCGTCGGTCGTTTGACAGGCTCCTCCAGTTCGTGACGACCCTTCCCGTTCGGCATGACGGCGCATGGCGGCGCGACGATCTCTACGAATGACCCGCGTCAGGCTCGACAGCAATATTCTCGCTTATCTCGCCAAATATGGCGCTGCTTCAGCGCCATATTTGGCCGCCAGGTCGATGTTGTCGGGCGAAATGGTAGCGGAGGAGGGACTTGAACCCCCGACACGCGGATTATGATTCCGCTGCTCTAACCAGCTGAGCTACTCCGCCCCATGGCGCCGCCGGCGTGCCGGGCGTCGGCGTGGCGGGGCTATAGGCAGAGCGCCGGTTCGGGTCAACGCCGGGCGGGCGTGGAAAAGCCGCGTTGCAGATCGTATCGGAACCCTGCGCCGCGCCTGTCGTTCACCGAACCGAATCACATTCGTGGAGTGAAGCGCGATGGACCTTCTGACCCCCCTTGATACTTTGTGCCGGATCATCCTGCGCGCGAAGGAGATGGAGGCGCAGGTTCCCTCCGCCGATCCCGATGAAGACCCCGAGGACGTCGATGATCTCGACGATGACGGCGATCAGGCGCTGTCGGTGCTCGATGACGAACTCAACAGCGGGGTCGAAGAGGAAATGCGCGCGATCCTCGACGATCTCGCCGACGATCAGCTTGCCGAAACGCTCGCGCTGGCCTGGGTCGGCCGTGGCACCTACGACGCGAGCGAATGGGACGATGCGTTTGCCGAAGCCTCGGAGAACGACCCCGAATCCGCGGTCGACGAGCTGATGGATATGCCGTTGCTCGCTTCCTATCTCGACGCCGGGCTGGCCGCATTCGATTTCAGTTGCGACGGTGTCGGGCAGATCGACTGACGTCGTCGATGTCGTGCCCTTCGCGCTCAGCCCCGGAAGGCGTGCCTCCTGAGTGGTTCCCAAGAGCCGCCAAGATAGCGCCATGACGCCAGCCCCTTGATCGCCAGCGGCCGCGGGCGAAATGTAGCACCGAGCCGCGCCTGGAGCCGCGTCGCTGCGCGCCGGTCGACCTTGTTCTGAATCGTCACATGCGGGTTCCACGGCGCCATATCCTGCGGCGTCAGCAACCCGTGGAAGGCGTTGGCAAGATCGTCCCTGATCTCCTCCAAATCGTCGCTTTCGATCCGGAACGCCGTCCCGCTGCCGAGGTCGAGGATTCCGGTCACTCGCGCTTGCGGCGGCGCAATCGCAGTGGACGCCGCAAGCCGGGCGCCCAGCTCGCGCTCGATCGTCGGCGGCAGATGCGCGAACAATGTCAGATGGGTCGGAACGCGGTTCCGCTCGGGCGGGTAATGGGTCTGGCGCAATCCTTCGAGCCAGCCGAAATCGCCGTCGCCGAATAGGGCTGTGACGATGATCGGTCCGCTCAGATTTCGACCTGACTGCCGAGCTCGACCACGCGATTGGTCGGAAGCTTGAAGAATTCCATCGCGCTCTCCGCGTTGCGCAGCATCCACGCGAACAATTTCTCGCGCCAGATCGCCATTCCTGGGCGCGAGGACGGAAGCAATGTCTGGCGCGCGAGGAAGAAGCTCGTGTCCATCATCTTGAACATGGATCCGCAATCCTTGATCGTCGCGAGCGCGGCCGGCACGTCGACTTCCTGCATGAAGCCGTAGCGAACGATCAGGCGGTAGAAACCGTTGCCGAGATCGTCGAGCTTGGTCCTCTTATCGTCGTCGACGTAGGGCACGTCCTCGATCTTGACCGTCAGCAGGATGATCCGGTCGTGAAGCACCTTGTTATGCTTCAGATTATGAAGCAGCGCGTGCGGAATGCCGTCCGGAACGGTAGTCATGAAGACCGCGGTTCCCGGAACGCGCGTGGCGCTGGTCGACGCCGACTTGATGAACACCTGCGCCGGCATCGACGCCTCGTTCATCCGTTCGATCATCAGCTTGCGCCCGCGCGACCAGGTCGTGAGCAGAGTGAAGGCAATCATTCCGATCAAGAGCGGCACCCAGCCACCGTGCGGCACCTTGATGATATTGGCCCCGAAATAGGCGAAATCGACGAAGAAGAAGACGGCAAGCAGCACGACCGCGACGAACCGGTTGAACTTCCACAGGTGGAACAGCACGACCGCGATCAGGAAGGTGTCGATCAGCATCGCTCCGACCACTGCAATGCCATAAGCGGCGGCAAGATTGCTCGAATGGCGGAAAGTCAGCACGAGCAGGATCACCATGATCATCAGGATCCAGTTGATCACCGGTATGTAGATCTGGCCTGCCGTGGATGCGCTGGTGTGGAGAATCCGCAGCCGCGGCACGAAGCCGAGCTGGATCGCCTGCTGCGTCACCGAAAAGGCGCCGGTGATCACCGCCTGGCTGGCGATCACCGTAGCCACGACAGCGAGCAAGGTGAGCGGCAGCCGGAACATGTCAGGGGCAAGCATGAAGAAGGGATTCTTGACGGCCTGCGCGGCCGCGAGCGGATCGAGCGACAGCAGCATCGCCCCCTGGCCGAGATAGTTGAGCATCAGCGCTGGCAGGACGAAGAACAGCCAGGACACGCGGATCGGATTGCGCCCGAAGTGACCCATGTCCGCGTAGAGCGCCTCAGCGCCGGTCACCGCCAGAACGACTGAGCCCATCGCGACGAAAGCAGCGCTGCCGTCATGGGCGAAGAAACGCACCGCATAGATCGGGTTGAGCGCAGCGAGAATGCTCGGCATCTGCGTGATATGGTTGACCCCGAGCACCGCGATCGTCGTGAAATAGACCATCATGATCGGGCCGAAGAACAAAGCCACCTTGGCGGTGCCGCGCGACTGGATGGCGAACAGCGACACGAGGATGGCGAGCGCGATCGGAATCACCCACGGCTCGAAGCTCGCCTGCACCGTGGTCAGGCCTTCCACCGCCGACAGCACCGAGATCGCCGGCGTGATCATGCTGTCGCCATAGAAAAGCGCCGTCGCAAAGACCCCGAGCAAAACGATCCCCTTGGTCCAGCGTCGCGGACCAGCCGCGGTGCGGTTGATCAGCGCGAGCAGCGCCAGGCTGCCGCCCTCGCCCTTATTGTCGGCGCGCATGATGATGGCGACATATTTTATCGTCACCACCAGCATCATCGACCAGAAGATCAGGCTGAGCACACCATAGATGTGGATATGGTCGGGCGCGAGGATGTGGTGGCCCGAGAATGTCTCGCGAAAGGCGTAGATCGGGCTCGTGCCGATATCGCCGAAGACGATGCCGATCGCGCCGAGCGCCAGCTTCGCCATTCCGCCCTGATGGCCGTGCGGGTGCGATCCGAGATCGTCGGACGCCGAAATCGCTGCGCTGCCCGCCTCACTCATGAACAGGGTTGCCTGGTACGGATCTGTAAATAGACGTCTTGCCCACCCGAGCAGACCATTGGGACGGCGCGCACCTAGCATCGACGACCAACCGCTGCAACGGCGGCACCTAGGCCCAATTCCAATCCTTGGCCAGATGCACTTTTGCGGTCAGAGCCTATATGGCGTCAAACAGTCGTCCAGGAGGTTCGGATGAGGATCGGTGTCCCCAAGGAAATCAAAAATCGCGAATATCGCGTCGGCCTGACTCCGCCGTCCGTGGCCGAGCTCACAGCCGCGGGGCACGAAGTGATCGTCGAGCATGGCGCGGGACACGGTATCGACTTCACCGACGCGGCTTATACGCGCGTCGGGGCGCGGATCGTCCAGACGCCGGCTGAGGTCTTTGCCGAGTCCGACATGATCGTGAAGGTGAAGGAGCCCCAACCGCAAGAGATCGCGCTGCTCGAGCCGCGTCACATCCTGTTCACCTATCTGCACCTGGCCGCCGACAAACCGCAGGCGGAAGGGCTGATGCGCTCGGGGGCGACCTGCATCGCCTACGAGACCGTGACGTCGCCATCGGGTGCCCTTCCCCTGCTCAAGCCGATGTCCGAAGTCGCGGGCCGCATGTCGATCCAGGTCGGGGCCCATTATCTCGAGAAGGAGCAAGGTGGCCGCGGGGTGCTGCTTGGCGGCGTGCCCGGAGTGGCGCCCGGCCGGGTTGCGATCCTGGGCGGCGGCGTCGCAGGCCTGAATGCCGCGCAGATGGCGGTCGGTCTGCGCGCGGACGTGACGATTTACGACATCAACAACGACAGGCTGGCCGAACTGGACACCCACTTCGGAAGCCAGATCAAGACAGTCTATGCAAGCAGGGCGGCGATTGCCTCGGCGGTCGATTCGGCGCATCTTGTGATCGGCGCGGTGCTGGTCCCCGGGGCGGCCGCGCCCAAGCTCGTTACCCGCGACATGCTAAAGACGATGAAGCGAGGATCGGTGCTCGTCGACATCGCGATCGATCAGGGCGGGTGCTTTGAAACCTCGCACCCGACCACGCACGACGATCCCGTTTTCGAGGTCGATGGGGTGATCCACTATTGCGTCGCCAACATGCCCGGAGCAGTCGCGCGGACCTCCGCGTTCGCGCTCAACAACGCCACCCTTCCCTTCGTGGTCAAGCTCGCCAACCTCGGCGCGGAAAAGGCGATGAAGCTCGATGAACATCTGGCCCACGGCCTGAACGTGTCCAAGGGCAAGATCAGGCACAAGGCGGTCGCCGAGGCGCTCGACCTTCCCTTCAGCGCCTGACGCCGGAGGACAGGCGTTCCTGTAGCTCCGGCGGCATCGGCGCCCGGCCTTCAGCAATCGCGCGAAGCTGGTCGATCGCCTGCACGCGCCGTTCGATCTGCGGGCGCCAGCTCATGCCCGGCGGCGACATCGCCAGCGCCTGGCGCCACAGCATCTCCGCTTCGTCGATCCTGCCGCCCTCGATCATCGCCAGTCCGTGGAAGAAGACCGGAGCCGGGTTGCCGGGCGCGAGTTCGGCTGCGCGCTGAAAGGCGAATTCGGATGCGGGCGTCGAAACCCCGTCGGCGTGTAGCACCAACGCATTGCCGAGCCCGATCCACAGGTCGGGATCGTTCGGCGACTGCCGCACGGCGCCTTTCAATATGCCGACCGCATCCCTGCTGTTGCCGCGGCGCATGAGCGAGTCGGATATCGTCAGCCAGGATGCGGCGCGGTCGAATCGCCCCAATATGTCCTGGCGCAACGTGGCGAACGCCTCGCCGTCGCTCCGGGCTGGCGGCGCGCCCCGCACCGGACTGCCCGCCAGACCGGGGCTCCCCTGCCAGGCATAGCCTGCGATGGCGAGACAGAGGCCGGCGGCGACAAATTGCAGCCCGGCCCGGTCGAGCCTTCCAAGTCTCCAGACGGCGACCCCGGAGGCGGCGGCAAGCACGATCACGAACAGCCATCCCATCATGCCTTCCTCCGGCGGAATCGGCCGCGCGCAAGCCAAGCGCCGGCCGCCAGCAGCAGGATCGGCGCTGCCCACAATGGCCAGGTGGTCGGTTCGAGCGGCGGGGCATAGCTGATCCAGCTGCCATAGCGTTCGACCAGCCACTGCCGGATCGCTTCCGGTTTCTCGCCGGCGGCGATCCGGCGCCGCACCAGAGCGCGCATGTCGCCGGCCAGCTCCGCATCGCTGTCCGCGATCGACTGGCCCTGGCAGACCAGACAGCGGATCGTCTGCATCAGGGCGGTGGCCGCCGCCTCCTGCCGCGGGTCCGGAAGCTGGGTGTAGGAATATGCATCGGGCGCGAGCGACGAATCCGCCCAGGATGGCGCAGCGGTCACCGCCAGCAGCATGGCCAGGATGATCCGCGCCCTCATCGCGCCGCCTCATAAGCACTGACGATTTCCGGCACATGCTCCGGGCGGATGTCGCCGATATGCTGGTGGCGGATAATGCCCTTGCCGTCGATGATGAAGGTTTCGGGAACGCCCGACGAACCCAGCGCCAGCTGGACCTTGCTCGCGGTATCCGAGCCGATCCGCTGATACGGATCGCCCCAGCGGGCAAGGAACGCGCTGACATCCGCCGGCCGGTCGCGAATTGCGATCGCATCGATCGGGATCCCGCGCTTGGCGAGTTCAGCGAGCTGCGGCGCCTCCGCCATGCAGGGTACGCACCAGCTCGCGAAGATATTGAGGATGTGCGGTTGCCCGTTCGCAAGGTCAGCGCTCGCCAAGCCGGGCTTGCCCGACGCGGCGGCCGGCAATACGAATTGCGGCAGCGGCTTGCCGATCAAATGCGACCGGATCAGCGGATCGGCCGGATAGCTCAAGCGATAGACGATCGTCGCGAGGAACAGCAGGAATATCGCCAGCGGCAGCCAGATCAGCAGCCGTCTCATGCCCATCCCTCGACCATCGGCGCCGGATGACGCCGCCGCAGGCGCCCGATCAGCGAAAGCGCGCCGCCCGCTGCAATCATGCCGCCGCCCAGCCAGATCAAAGTCACGAACGGTTTCCACCACAACCGCAGCTGCCATCGTCCGCGTCCATCCGGCCGGCCCAGCACGGTATAGAGCTGGCCATCGAGCTTCGTGGATATTGCGGCTTCGCTGGTCTCGGTCGGAGGACTCGTGAACGCGCGCGCCTGCGGCTTGAGGACAAAGGCATCGCCGCTGCCGCGCCGTGCGGTGAGCGTCGCCTCGAGCGCGGTCCAGTTAGGCCCCGCCGTAGGAAGAACGCTGTCGAACCTGATCGAATAGGGACCGACATTGGTCGCCTGCCCGGGGCTGAGCGCGATCAGCCGCTCCTTGGTGAAGGCGGATTCGCACGCCATTCCGACCAGTGCCACCGACACGCCGAGATGCGCGATCACCATGCCCCAGGTGAACAATGGCGTGCGCAGCAGCTTGCGCTTCCACAGCGGCGCAAGGCTTGCCGCCCCCGCCCCGGCGGCCACGATCAGGCCGAGCAGTGGCAGGACATGCAATGTCGGCACTGCGATCAGAAGCGCTATGGCGCCGCCGCCGGTGATGATCGCGGGGATCAGCACCCGGCGCAGCACCGCAGCTACCCGGTCGCGCCGCCAGCGTATCAACGGGCCGACGGCCATGATCGCGAGCAGAAGCAGCGTTATCGGTCCGATTACTCCATTGAAATAGGGTGGGCCGACCGACAATTTCTCACCGGTCAGTGCCTCGAAGCCAAGCGGGTAGAGCGTTCCGATCAGCACCACGCCGAGGATGACGCTGAGCAGCAAATTGTTGGCGACCAATGCGCCCTCGCGGCTCACCGGGTCGAAGGTCGATCCCTGTCGCACCGTCCCGACGCGCAGCGCGAACAGCAGCAAGGCACCGCCGATATACAGGCCGAGCAGCATCAGGATGAACATGCCGCGTCGCGGATCGACGGCAAAGGCATGCACGCTGGTCAGGATCCCGGAGCGCACCAGGAACGTCCCGACCATCGACATCGAGAAGGCGACCACCGCAAGCATGACCGTCCAGGCGCGAAGCCCGCCGCGCGTCGCCAGCACCGTCACCGAATGCAGCAGGGCAGTCGCCGCCAGCCATGGCATCAGCGATGCATTCTCGACCGGATCCCAGAACCACCATCCGCCCCAGCCGAGCTCATAATAAGCCCAATAACTGCCGGCGGTGATCCCCAGCGTGAGCATGATCCAGGCGGCGAGCACCCACGGGCGCATCGCGCGGGCAAAGGCGGCATCGACCTCGCGCGTGATCAGCGCGCCGACCGCGAAGGAGAAGGCGATCGATATGCCGACATAGCCGACGTAGAGCGTCGGCGGGTGAAACGCCAAACCCGGGTCCTGGAGCAACGGGTTCAGCCCCCTCCCCTCGGCCGGTGCCGGGGTGAGACGCGCGAAGGGGTTCGAAGCGAACAGCAGGAACGCATAGAATCCAAGCGCGATCGCCGCCTGCGCGGCCAGCGTCGCGAGCAAGGTCCGCTCCGATAGCCGCCGTTCGAGCAAGGCCACCGCGCCGCCGGCGAGCGCAAGGATCGTGACCCACAGCAGCATCGATCCCTCGTGGTTTCCCCACGTACCCGCGAATTTGTACAGCCATGGCTTCGACGAATGGCTGTTCTCGGCGACCAGGGCGACCGACAGGTCGGTGCGCAGGAACAGCAGGATCAGCGCCGCAAAGGCAAGCGCGACGCACAATGCCTGCGCAACGGCGATCGGGCGGATGCTGCGCGCGAACCGCGCACCGCTCGGCCGAAGCGACCAGCCGCCGAGCAGCAGCTGCAGCAGCGAAAGCGCGGTGGCGATCCACAATGCGGCAAGCCCGAGTTCGGCGATCATCGCATCGTCTCGACCTTGTGCCGGTCGCCGGCCAGCTGCGGAGGACGATAATTTTCGTCATGCTTGGCAAGGATCTCGCTGGCGACGAATTCGCCGTCGGGCCCGAAACGGCCGTCGGCCACGACGCCGCTATTCTCCTTGAACAGATCGGGCAGGATACCGGCGTAACGCACGCGGATCGTCGCGTCGCTGTCGTCGCCAACGACGAAACGGACCGTCACTCCGTCCGGAGCGTGCGCGATCGAGCCGGTGCGGACCATTCCGCCGATCCGGACCGCACGCTCGGTCGGAATCCCTTTGCGGGCGACATCGCCGGGCGAATAGAAATAGGCGGCCTGATCCTTGAGTGCGGACATCGCCAGCAACGTTGCCACGAGTACCGCGGCCACAGCCAGACCCAGCAGAACGAGCCTTTGGTGCTTGGCTTTCAACGTTCGCGCCTCAGCGAATCCGCTTCATCCTCGGCCTTGCGCATTGCCGCATAGCTCGAGATTGCCAGCCCAAGCACTGCGGCGATGGTCAGCGCATAGGAGATCAGGATGAACGGCCAGTGGCTCATTCGGCCATCCGCCTCAGCCTTGCCTCGACGCGATTGCGCGCCAGCGCGGTCCGCATCCGCATCAGCACGATCGCGCCGAAGAAAAGCGTGAATCCGACGGCCGCGACGAGCAACGGCCACAGCATCGACGGAGCGATCGTCGATCCGGTCAGCGTGATGCTCTGGCCCTGATGCAGCGTGTTCCACCAGGTCACCGAGAAATGGATGATCGGCAGATTGACCGCGCCGACCATTCCGAAGATCGCCGCCAGGCGGCCGTCACCACCCTTTTCGCGTTCCGCCTCGGCGAGCGCGATGAAGGCGATATAGAGGAAAAACAGGACGAGCATCGAGGTCAGCCGCCCGTCCCATTCCCAATAGGTGCCCCAGGTAGGCCTGCCCCATAAGGAGCCGGTGACCAGGCAAAGCGCGGTGAACACCGCTCCTGGCACTGCCGTGGCCCGCGCAGCCACGGCGGCTAGCGGGTGGCGCCAGACCAATTGTGCCAGGCTGGCTGCCGCGATGCCGGCCCATCCCGCCATTCCCAGCCACGCCGACGGCACGTGAACGTACATGATCCGGACGATTTCGCGCTGCAGATAGTCCGGCGGCGACAGGAACAGGCCGCCCGCCAGTCCGGCCGCGATCAGGATCGCACCGCTCCAGCCGAGCCAGACGGTCAGCGGGCGCGCGAAAGCGAGGAATCGGGTCGGGTTTGCGAGGGCGTGCATCGGGGGCCGCCCTCTCTAGCGAAGCGACAGCGCGGGTGAAAGCACCTCGTCCGCCTCGACGAGTCGGCCTTAAGCGCGCCCAATCAGCTTTCGAGCCATCGCATCGGCAACGGCCGAAGGGGCATGGCCGCTACGCGCGCTTTGCTCCCAGATATTGTCGAGCCGGCCCGGAATCTGCTCGATGCGGCCGCGCACCTCGTCGCCGCTTACGCCGCCGAGATATTCGAGCGCGACATTGATAATGCCGCCGGCATTGATGACATAGTCCGGCGCGTAGAGGATGCCGCGTTCTACCAGCCGCATACCATCCTGGGGCGTGGCGAGCTGGTTGTTCGCGCCACCGGCAACGATCGCGGCACGCAAGGCCGGAATGGTTTTTTCGTCGAGGATCGCGCCGAGCGCGCACGGGCTTAAGACGTCGGCCTCGAGCGACATGATGGCGTCGGTTTCCACCGCCGCACCACCGACCTCTTGCGCCAGCGCCGCCGCTTTTTGACCGTCAACGTCGGCAATGCTGAGCCGGGCTCCTTCGGCAGCCGCGCGCCGGGCAAGTCCACCGCCGACGCTGCCGGCGCCCTGCAACGCGATATGAATGCCGTCGAGATCGTCTCTGCCAAGCGCGCGCCGGACCGCCGCCTTGATGCCCAGGAACACGCCATAAGCCGTGTGCGGACCCGAATCGCCCCCGGCCGCCCCGTCCGCCGCCGGCAGGCCAGAGATGAAGCGTGTCTCCGCCGACACCGAAACCAGGTCGGCGACGGTGATGCCGACGTCGGCGGCGGTGACATATCGTCCGGCGAGGCCATCGACGATGCGTCCGTAAGCGGCGAGCAAGGCCGGGTCCTTGCCGCCGTTCTCCGGTGCAAGGATCACCGCCTTGCCGCCGCCCATCGGCAGCCCGGCCATCGCGTTCTTGAAGCTCATCCCGCGCGACAGACGAAGCGCGTCGGCAATGGCCGCGTCCGCCTCGGGATAATGCCAGAATCGGGTGCCGCCGGCCGCGGGGCCGCGATGTGTCGAATGGATCGCGATAATGACCTTCAGCCCAGATTCGGCGTCGGTCGCGAAATGGACGGCCTCATGGTCGTCGAAGTCCGGGTGGTCCCAGAGCGATTGCATTGATTGTTCCGAATCGATGTTAGAGAGCGCTGGGGCGACCGACGGGACTTGAACCCGCGACCCTCGGTACCACAAACCGATGCTCTAACCAGCTGAGCTACGATCGCCACGCGCGCACCAAGTGCGCCGCGCACATAGGAGGCGCGACGCCCGAGCGTCAAGTTCGCGCGCTGCATCAGTTGGACATCAGCCCAAGCCGCTCCCTGCGGATCCAGCGCGTGATCATGAGGACGGCGACGACCGCCAGTCCGGTTGCCAGCCCGACCCACAGCCCGACTCCTTCCCAGCCAAGACCGAACGCAAGGAACAACCCTGTCGCCAATCCGACTACCCAATAGCCGAATCCGGCGAACAGCATCGGTACCTTGGTGTCATGGAGGCCGCGCAGCATGCCGGCGCCGACCGCCTGTGCGCCATCGACGACCTGGAACAGCGCCGCCACGAACAGGAAGGATACCGCCAGCGGCATCACCAGGCGCGCCGCCGGATCGGCAGGATCCAGGAACAGCCCGATCAGATGGCGCGGTATCACCAGCATCACCAGCGCCATGGCCGACATGAAGCCCACGCCGAGCGTGAACGCCGACCAGCCCGCGCGGCCGATGCCCTGCCGGTCCTTGCGTCCAAACGCGAGCCCGACCCGGATCGTGGCAGCCTGGCTCAGCCCGAGTGGTACCATGAAGCTGAGCGAGGCAAGCTGGATAGTCACGACATGCGCGGCGATCGAGGTCTCGCCGATGATGCCCATCAGGAACACGGTCGTGTTGAAGATCGCGACCTCGAGCAGCAAGGTGATGGCGATCGGCAGGCCCAGCCACATCAGTTGGCGAAAGCGCTGCCAGTCGGCGTGCCAGAAATAACCGAAGATTCGGTAGCGCCGGAACTTGCGGTTCAACGTCACCACCGCAACCATGCCCAGGAACATCGCGCTATGCGCGCAGCTGCTTCCGATCCCCGCGCCGGTCAGGCCAAGCGCCGGAAATCCGAATTTGCCGAAAATCAACGTGTAGTTGAGCAAGGCATTGAGCAACACGCCGGCTGCCATGACCAGGAACGACCAGAGTGGCCTTTCCAGCGCCGCGACGAAAGCGCGCAGGATCAGGAACAGCAGGGCCGGCAGCAGGCCCCACTGGAAGGCACGCAGCAGCTCCTGCGCTCCGGCCGCAAGCTCGGGATCCTGCCCCAGGGCGACCAGGATCGCGCGCGTGTTCCAGAGCAGGATCCACACCGGTACGACTACCGCCACCGCCATCCACATCGTCTGGCGTACGGTGCGGCGCACGTCGCGAACGCTGTGCGCACGCGCGCCGATCTCCCGCGCCATCATCGGCGAGCCGGCCATCACCAGTCCCATGCCGAAAACCAGGAAGATCATGTAGAGATTGATGCCGAGCGCCGCCGCGGCCAGCGTCCGGGTCCCGGCCCAGCCGAGCAGGACCGTGTCGGTCGCATTGATCAGCGATTGCGCAAGATTGGTGAGGATCAGCGGCCAGGCAAGCGCCAGCGTCGCGCGAAATTCATCGCGCCAGGGGCGGCTGTCTGGTTCGGCGGAGCTGTGCATCGCGGGTCACTAGCCGCTTGGGCAGAGGAGAGAAACAGCGCCTGTCGAACTGGACTTGCGGCCTGTCCGATCCCATCTTGCCTTCATGGTACCTCTATCCGTCCTCGATCTCGCCCCCATCATCGAGGGCGGCGATACTACCCTCGCCTTTCGCAATTCGCTCGACCTCGCGCAGCATGCCGAGCGCTGGGGCTACCGGCGATTCTGGATGGCTGAGCATCACAGCATGGCTGCGGTGGCCAGCGCGGCGACGTCGGTCGCGCTCGCCTATATCGGCGCCGGCACATCGACGATCCGGATCGGCGCCGGCGGCATCATGCTTCCCAACCACGCGCCGCTCGCGATCGCCGAGCAGTTCGGGACGCTCGAATCGCTCTATCCTGGACGCGTCGATCTCGGCCTCGGGCGCGCGCCGGGAAGCGATCAGGCCACGGCGCGCGCGCTGCGCAGGAACCTGAACTCCGACGAGGGCCAATTTCCGCGCGATGTCGTCGAACTGATGAATTACTTCCAGCCCCGGGAGCCGACGCGCGTGAAGGCGATACCCGGCGAAGGCCTGGACATTCCGATCTGGATTCTGGGCTCGAGCGAGTTCGGAGCGCATCTGGCTGCCTACCTCGGCTTGCCCTACGCTTTTGCATCCCATTTCGCGCCCGCGCAGATGGTCGAGGCGCTTCACGCCTATCGGTCCAACTTCAAGCCGTCGGCGCAATGCGACAGGCCCTATGTCATGCTCGGACTGAATGTCGTCGCCGCCGAAACCATTGACGAGGCGCAGCTGCTCGCGACATCGTTCCAGCAGTCGATCGTCAACCTCCGCATCGGCAGGCCGCTCCCGATTCAGCCTCCTCGGCCCGGCTACCTCGACACGCTTGGCCCGGCAGAACGTTCGATGCTCGACACCTTCATGCGCTATGCGATCGCGGGCGATCCCGAAACGGTCCGCCGCCAGATCGAGGACTTCATCGGTCTGACCGGGGCGGACGAGCTGATGATCACTTCGCAGATCTACGATCATTCCAAGCGGCTGCGCTCGTTCGAGATCCTTGCCGATCTGACGCGTAACGAAGCAGACGCAAGGGCCATCGATACAGCGCCCGTCAATTAGGCGTTCAGCCTGCACTTCGTACCAGCCGGCAAATTTCGACCGCCGCACTGTTGATGGCGATACACCAGCTCCGATAAGGGCCGCACATGACCAGCCAAACCCTCGACGCCGCCCTACCCGTAAAACTCAAGCCCCTGCCTCTGCTGATCTTCAGCTCGCGATGGCTGCAGCTGCCGCTCTATGTTGGGCTGATCGCCGCGCAGGGCGTCTATGTCTTCCTGTTCCTCAAGGAACTGCATCACCTGATCATGCACAGCTGGACCTTCACGGAGCAGCAGATCATGCTCGTCGTCCTCGGTCTGATCGACGTCGTCATGATCTCCAACCTGCTCGTGATGGTGATCGTCGGCGGCTATGAGACCTTCGTGTCGCGCCTAAATCTCAAGGGGCATCCGGACCAGCCCGAATGGCTCAGCCACGTCAACGCCGGCGTGCTCAAGGTCAAACTGGCGATGGCGATCATCGGCATCTCGTCGATCCACCTGCTGCGCACTTTCATCGAGGCCGGGCAGCTCGGCCAGGAAACCGCGCGCATCACCGAGGCCGGGATTATGTGGCAGACCGTCATTCACATGGGTTTCATCCTGTCGGCGATCGGAATCGCATTTGTTGACCGGATGACGCAGACGAGGAATTAGGGCGGCGGGATCACTGCCTATGAACGTCGATCGGTGACAACCGCGGGTTCGAGCAAATGGGCGCGGAGCTGCTGCAGCTGTGGCGCATCGAGGCCCAACACATTGCTCAGATAGTTCTCGGTCGACCCGAAGCTTTTGTCCAGTTCATCGAATGTTGCCTCGAGATAGTCGGCATCGGCCGCCAGCAAGGGTTCCATGATCTCGGTGGGTGCCGCAAAAAACACAGCATTGGCCGGGGACCCGAGTATCTTCAGGTTTTCGAGCAGGTCGAACGCGTTGGTCTGAAGATAGTCCTGTACGATGTCCTCGCGCGATACGCCCAGAGCGCCGAGGATGAGCGCGGCCGCCACTCCTGTCCGGTCCTTTCCCGCCGCGCAATGAAACAATAACGGCGTCTTGGCAGTCGTCAGTCTTTCGAACAGAACCCGATAGGAAGGCGCATGCACCATCGGCGTGGCGCGGTAGGTCTTGATCATCGCCTCACGCATCGAGGCGCGCGTGCGCGGCGCGTCGGTGGCGAACAGGCGCGCCAGATTCCCCGCTTGCGACACATACTCGCGACACCAATAATCGGTGCAGCCGATCTCTTCCCAGGGCGTCGGCGCGTGCAACCGTTCGCCGTCTGCCCTGAAGTCGATGATCGTCTTCAGCCCGAGCGCCTTCAGCGCATCGAGATGCTCGTCATGGGCGACATTCAGGATCGCGGACCTGTAGACTTGGCCCGAACGAACACGCATCGAACCAGTCGCGGCAAGGCCACCAAGATCGCGCAGATTGGCAAACTCTCGCAGCTTGTCCGATACCGGTGAGCGCGCTGACACCAAACTATCTCCGTCCGTGCGAGCCGGCACAGCATCGGCGCACCCCGATATCGACACGATATCGCGCGGTGCAAAAAGGCGTGGTGGGCGCGGCAAGGATTGAACTTGCGACCCCTGCGGTGTGAACACAGTGCTCTACCACTGAGCTACGCGCCCACGCCATGGCCGTCAGCGTGGTAGACCGACGGAAGGCGGGCAGCCACGAACGGCCGCCGTCGGGCTGGCCATAATGAGCCGCCCAAATCCTGTCCAGCGATCCGGCAGGCCAATTCCGCCGGATCGCCTGCTTCAATTTACCAGATCCTTGAGCCCCTTGCCCGCTCGGAATTTGGGCTGGCTCGATTCTTTGATCTGCATCGGTTCGCCGGTCCGAGGATTGCGGCCCGTCGATGCCTTGCGCTTCGACACTACGAAGGTCCCGAATCCGACCAGTCTTACTTCATCGCCCCGCTTGAGCGCGCCGCTGATCGCGTCGAACACTCCTTCGACAGCTTTGCTGGCGTCACCTCTGCTGAGACCCGTGGTCTCCGCAACGGCGCCGATAAGCTCCTGCTTGTTCATCTTTTCCGAACCCCTGTTAGGTGGAATCGCGGCGAGTGCCGGGGCGGCATCTAAGATCAGGTCGGCCAAGGCTGTCAAAAGGAAAGCGCGAATTTCCGAGGAAATTCGCGCCTGATATCGCAGAATTCGCCGTTCCGACTACCAAAGTCAGTGGCGTATCGACACTCCCGCGCCATCTTCCGGCGATGCGGCAAGGTCGGTCGGCAGCGTGGCCAGCTCGTCCGCGTCACTCCATTCGATCGGCACGACCGGAGTCGTGAGCGCCCGCGCGAGCACCTCATCGACGTGCGAGGCAGTCACGATTTCGAGACCGTCGCGGATCGTCGCCGGAATCTCCGCCAGATCCTTTTCATTCTCGCTCGGAATGATGACCGTGGTGATGCCGCCGCGCAGCGCAGCCAGAAGTTTCTCTTTCAGGCCGCCGATCGGCAACACCCGCCCGCGCAAGGTCACCTCACCGGTCATCGCCACATCCCGGCGGACGGGAATACCCGTCAGCGTTGAGATGATGGCAGTCACCATGCCGACGCCCGCTGAGGGTCCATCTTTCGGAACGGCACCTTCGGGCAAATGGACATGGATGTCCTTGCGCGAAAAGATGCTCGGCTTGACGCCATAGCTCGGACTGCGTGCGCGCACGAAGGAGAAGGCCGCTTGTACCGACTCCTGCATTACCTCGCCCAGCTTGCCCGTGGTCTTGATCTGGCCCTTGCCAGGAACCGTGACGGATTCGATGGTGAGCAGTTCGCCGCCGACTTCGGTCCAGGCGAGGCCGGTTACGGCGCCGATCTGGTCTTCTTCTTCGCCGACGCCGTGGCGATATTTCCGGACTCCCGAAAATTCCGCGAGATTGTCCTCGGTCAGCTCCACCTTGTCCGTCTTGCCCTCGAGAATCGAGCGCAGCGCCTTGCGCGAGACCTTGGCGATCTCACGCTCGAGCGTACGGACGCCCGCTTCGCGGGTATAAAAACGGATCAGAGCGCGCAGGCCGTTTTCGGCGATGACGAGCTCACCGTCCTTCAGCCCATGCGCCTCGATCTGCTTGGGGATGAGGTGGCGGATCGCGATCTCGACCTTCTCGTCCTCGGTATAGCCCTCGAGCCGGATGATCTCCATGCGGTCCATCAGCGGCTGCGGCATGTCCATCGTGTTCGCCGTGGTGACGAACATCACGTCCGACAGGTCATAGTCGATCTCGAGATAATGATCCTGGAACTTGCTGTTCTGCTCCGGGTCGAGGACTTCGAGCAGCGCGGAGGCCGGGTCGCCCCGGAAATCCTGTCCAAGCTTGTCGATCTCGTCGAGCAGGAACAACGGATTGCTCGCACCGGCCTTGCGCAGGTTCGAGATGATCTTGCCCGGCAGCGAGCCGATATAGGTGCGGCGGTGGCCACGGATCTCGGCTTCGTCGCGGACGCCGCCAAGCGACTGGCGAACGAACTCGCGGCCGGTGGCCTTGGCGATCGAACGGCCGAGCGAGGTCTTGCCGACACCCGGCGGACCCACGAGGCATAGGATCGGCCCCTTCAGCTTGTTGGTGCGCGCCTGGACGGCGAGATATTCGACGATCCGGTCCTTGACCTTCTCGAGGCCATAATGATCCTCGTCGAGCACGCGCTGCGCCTCTGCGATGTCCTTGCGGACCTTCGTTTTCTTGCCCCAGGGCAGCCCCAGCAGGACGTCGAGATAGTTGCGCGATACCGTCGCCTCGGCCGACATCGGCGCCATCGCCTTGAGCTTCTTGAGCTCGGACGTGGCCTTCGACCGCGCTTCCTTCGAAAGCTTGGTCTTGGCGATCTTACGCGCCAGCTCGGCCAGCTCGTCGCCTTCGCCGTCCTCGCCCTCGTTGCCGAGTTCGCGCTGGATCGCCTTGAGTTGCTCGTTCAGATAATATTCGCGCTGGGTCTTCTCCATCTGCCGCTTCACGCGGCTGCGGATCTTCTTCTCGACCTGCAGCACGCCAAGCTCGCCTTCCATGAAGGCGAAGGTCATCTCAAGACGGCGAATTGGATTGAGCTCGGCAAGCAGCGCCTGCTTGTCGGAAACCTTGATGTTGATGTTTGCTGCTACCGCGTCGGCGAGCTTCGACGGCTCCTCGATCTGCGCGAGCTGGACCGCGGTTTCGGCCGGAAGCTTCTTGTTGAACTTCGAGTAATTCTCGAACTGCTCGACGACCGAACGCATCAGCGCCGACACTTCAGCGCCGCTCGGTTCCTCGGTTTCGATCATCTCGACCTCGGCGACCAGGTGCTCGCCGTCGGGCGACAGCGACTTGAGCGTCGCACGCTGCTGGCCCTCGACCAGCACGCGCACGGTACCGTCCGGAAGCTTGAGAAGCTGCAGGACGGTCGCGACGACACCCAGATCGTAGAGCGCGTCACGGTCAGGGTCGTCCTCGGCCGGATCGAGCTGCGACACGAGGAAGATCGATTTGCTGGCCGCCATCGCGCTCTCGAGCGCGGCGACGGATTTGTCGCGCCCGACGAACAATGGAACGATCATCTGCGGGAATACGACGATGTCGCGAAGCGGAAGGACCGGATAGGTAAAGCTCATAATACTCCATCGGCGCGGAATGGGCGCGCCACTTGCTACCTATATGAGTTTGAACACTCCGGCCATCAAGTCGACGGACCGGGCCGGATTTGCGCCGGACGGTAAATCAGGCTGCGTCTTCGGCCTTTTTGGCATAGGCCCGGACGGGATCCTTGCGGCCTTCGACGACATCCTTGTCGATCATCACCTCATCGACTCCATCCATCTGCGGAAGGTCGAACATCGTGTCGAGCAGGATATTCTCGAGGATCGAGCGCAGACCACGCGCGCCGGTCTTGCGTTCGATCGCCTTCTTCGCGACCGAGACCAGCGCATCGTCGGTGAACGACAGCTTGACGTCCTCCATCTCGAACAGCTTGGCATATTGCTTGACCAGAGCGTTCTTGGGTTCCTGCAGGATCTTGACCAGCGCGTCGGTGTCGAGGTCCTCGAGCGTAGCGATCACCGGCAGACGGCCCACGAACTCGGGTATGAGGCCGAACTTCAGCAAATCCTCGGGCTCGCCCTGGCGCAATATCTCGCCGGTGCGCCGCTCTTCGGGCGCGGCGACATAGGCGCCGAAGCCGATCGACTTGCCCTGCAATCGATCGGCAATGATCCGCTCCAGGCCAGCAAAGGCACCGCCGCAGATGAACAATATGTTGGTCGTGTCGACCTGCAGGAACTCCTGCTGTGGGTGCTTCCGCCCGCCCTGCGGCGGCACCGAGGCGGTGGTACCCTCCATCAGCTTCAGCAGCGCCTGCTGCACGCCCTCGCCCGAGACGTCGCGCGTGATCGACGGATTGTCCGATTTGCGGCTGATCTTGTCGATCTCGTCGATGTAGACGATGCCGCGCTGGGCGCGCTCGACATTATAGTCCGATGCCTGCAGCAGCTTCAGGATAATATTCTCGACGTCCTCGCCGACATAGCCGGCTTCGGTCAGCGTGGTCGCATCGGCCATCGTGAACGGAACATCGAGGATTCGCGCGAGCGTCTGCGCAAGCAGGGTCTTGCCGCAGCCCGTCGGGCCGACGAGCAGGATGTTGGACTTGGCCAGCTCGACGTCGGAACCCTTGGCGCCGTGGTTGAGGCGCTTGTAGTGATTGTGCACCGCGACCGACAGCACGCGCTTGGCGTGGTTCTGGCCGATCACATAATCGTCGAGGACCTTGCAGATTTCGGCTGGTGTCGGGACGCCGTCGCGAGTCTTGACCAAAGAAGATTTGGTCTCTTCGCGAATGATGTCGTTGCACAGCTCGACGCATTCATCGCAGATGAATACTGTCGGGCCAGCGATGAGCTTCCTCACTTCATGCTGCGACTTGCCGCAGAAGGAGCAATAGAGGGTGCTCTTCGAGTCACTGCCGCTGAGCTTAGTCATAATCTTCCTTGTTGGCCCCCAGTGGATGCCCTTCGGTGACGGCTATGTTACCGCACTATGGCACGACTACAATGGCCTATTGATTAACGCGCAGGACAAAGGTCAGGCGGCGTCCGCCTGCTTGCTTGCCTCTTCCCCGGTCGCTGGCCGCTTGTCGAAAACCTCGTCGACCAGACCGAACACCTTGGCTTCTTCGGCCGAAAGAAACTTGTCGCGTTCGACGGCGGTCTCGATCGCCTCGATCGTCTGGCCGGTATATTTGGCCATCAATTCGTTCATCCGGTGCCGGATGCGCAGGATCTCGCGTGCCTGGATTTCGATGTCGGTCGCCTGGCCCTGCGCCCCGCCCGAGGGCTGATGGACCATGATCCGTGCATTGGTCAGCGCCACCCGCATGCCCGGTTCGCCGGCGCCGAGCAGGAACGCGCCCATCGACGCCGCCTGGCCGATGCAGACCGTTCCGACCCGCGGGCGGATATATTGCATCGTGTCGTGGATCGCCATTCCGGCGGTCACGACGCCGCCCGGCGAGTTGATGTACATGAACACATCGCGCGTCGGATTTTCCGACTCCAGATAGAGCAGCTGGGCGGTGATGAGGGTCGCCATATGATCCTCGACGCCGCCGGTGACGAAGACGATCCGTTCCCGCAGCAGCCGGGAATAGATGTCGAAGCTTCGCTCGCCACGGTTCGACTGCTCGATGACGATTGGAACGAGGCCGGAAATGATATCAACGTGATCCATGTGGGAGAATGTCCTGTGGTGCCGTGCGACCAACATCGGAGCAAAGGCACGGCGGTTCAAGCCCCGACGTGCAGGGCCTCCCGAGCTGTGCCATTTTGTACATAGGCTCGCGGACTCGTTTAGGTGCCTGGCGCCGGAAAGCTCAGATAGGCCAAACGTCTTACTTCGCGGCGCCCGCGCACCACTGTATCGAGGATGAGCCCGCAGGCGAAGCTAAGCGCGGCGACCAGTGTTAGCCCGGTGACCAGAATCGCGGTCGGAAAGCGTGGCACCAGGCCGGTCTGGACATAGGTTATCGCGAGCGGGACAGCGAGAATGAACGCGGTCAGCAAAAGCACGAGCGAGATCATCCCGTAGAACAGCACCGGCCGCTCGATTCGAAACAGATGGACGATCGTCTTGAGGATCCGCCAGCCGTCCCGCCAGGTCGACAGCTTCGAATGCGAACCCTCGGGCCGCGCGCCGTAAGCGGTGATCACTTCCGCCACTGGCATCGCGAGTTCGAGCGCGTGGACGCTGATCTCGGTTTCGGTCTCGAAGCCGCGCGCCAGCGCCGGGAAGCTCTTGACGAACCGCCGCGAGAACACTCGGTAGCCGGACAGGATATCGCTGAAGCTGCGCCCGAACAGCTGCGCGAGCATCCCGGTCAGCAGCCGATTGCCGAAGCGGTGGCCGCGCCGATAGGCCTGCTCGACCTCTGACTTGCGCGCACCGACCACCATGTCGAGCTGCTCGTCGAGCAGGCGGGCCACCAATTCCGGCGCTGCCTGCGCGTCATAGGTCGCGTCGCCATCGGCCATGATATAGACGTCTGCGTCGATGTCCGCGAACATCCGGCGGACGACATTGCCTTTGCCCTGCATGCGTTCGCCGCGGACGATCGCGCCCGCTGCCGCCGCCGCCGCGCGGGTGCCGTCCTTGCTGTTATTGTCGTAGACGTAGATCGCAGCGTCCGGAAGCGCGGCACGAAAGCCGGCTATGGTCTGGCCGATCGCCGCTTCCTCGTTGAAGCACGGGAGAAGGACGGCGATGCGCGGTACCGTCGCGCTCCCTGTGATCGGCTTCAGCACTCGTCAGCCCCCGCTTGCACCGCCCCGGGAACGGGAAGGCGCTATTTCTTGGCTGCCGGCTTCTTTGCCGCAGGCTTCGCCGCCTCGGAAGCTTTTTTCGCTGCAGGCTTGGCGGCAGCGACCTTCGGTTCGGCCTTCGCCTTGGGAGCAGCCGGCTCCTTGGCGGGTGCGGCGTCCACAGGAGCTGCCTTCGCCTGGGGCTCGGCCTTGGCTTTAGCAGCCGCCGGCGCCTTCGCGGGAACGGCCTTTTCAGGTTCGGCCTTGACCTTTGCTTCCGGCTTGGCCTTCTGGGCCTTTACCGGTGCGGCTTCCGCCTGCGCGGGCTCGGCCTTTGCCTTGGCAGCCTTCTTGGCCTTCGGCTTGGCGTCATGATCGTGATCGTGATCATGGTGATCATGTCCGCAGCCCGGCCCGTGGACGTGGCCGACTTCGCTCTCGATCTCGGCTTCGAGCTGATCTCGTGACACGGCGCGATCGGTGATCTCGGACTTCCCGAATAGGAAATCGACGACCTTGTCCTCATAGAGCGGAGCGCGAAGCTGCGCTGCAGCCATCGGTTCGCTGCGGATATATTGAACGAACTTCTCGCGGTCCGCCGGGCGATATTGCTGGGCGGCCTGCATGATCAGCTGGTTCATTTCCTGGTTGCTGATCTCGATCCCATTGGCCTGACCAACTTCGGAGAGAAGCAGGCCGAGCCGGACACGGCGCTCGGCGATATTCCGGTAGTCGTCGCGATCCTTCTCCATCTCTAGGCGCGCAGCCGCGGGGTCTTCCTCGTGCGTGGCTTCATGCTCGAGCTGCTGCCAGATCTGGTTGAACTCTGCATCGACCATCGACGGAGGCACCGCGAAATCATGTGTCGCCGCGAGCTGGTCGAGCAGCTGGCGCTTCATGTGCGTGCGCGTCAGCCCGTTGAGTTCCTGCTCGACCTGGCCGCGCAGCAGGCCCGTCAGCTGTTCAAGACTCTCGAGCCCCATCGATTTGGCGAACGCGTCGTCCAGGCTGAATGCACCGGCCTTGCGGACTTCGTTCACCGTAACCTCGAAGGTCGCCTGCTTACCCTTGAGGTAAGCGGCATTATAATCGTCCGGGAAGGTGACGTTGAGCGTGCGCTGCTCATTGGCGGATACGCCGACCAGCTGCTCTTCGAAGCCGGGGATCAGACGTCCGGAGCCAAGCTCGACCGACATCCCCTCGCCCTTGCCGCCTTCGAACGGTTCGCCGTCGACCTTGCCCTCATAGTCCATGAGAACGAGGTCGCCGAGCTGCGCCTTATAATCCTTGGGCGCATCGTCGTAGGTCTTCTGTCCCTGCGCGAGCTGCAACAGCCGCTCGTCCACTTCCGCCGCGGTCGGCTCGACCGTGAGCCGCTCAAGCTTCAGACCCTCGATTTGCGGCGCCGGAACGTCGGGCAGGGTTTCCAGCTCCACCTTCACGACGACATCCTTGCCGGCCTCGTGCAGGCTCTCGAGTTCGACCGAAGGCTGCATCGCGGGGCGCAGTCGCTGCTCGGTCATCAACTGCTGGACGCCATCCTGCACCGCATTGTTGAGCGCTTCCTGCTCGAGCGCCGGGCCATGCATCTTCTTGACCAGATTGGCCGGTACCTTGCCCGGACGAAATCCCGGCAGGCGCATGCGCGGCGCCATTGTCTTCAGCTGTTCGTCGATGCGTGCATCGATATCCTTGGCCGGGATAGTGATGGTGAAGGCGCGCTTCAGCCCTTCGTTCAACGTCTCGACAGTCTGCATTTTCAGGCCCAAACCTTTTCGTGAATTTCATCCGCCGCGGCATCGTCATTCGGGTAGCGAAGCTGGTGCGGGCGGAGGGGCTCGAACCCCCACATCTTTCGATACCAGAACCTAAATCTGGCGCGTCTACCAGTTCCGCCACGCCCGCTTAGGCCGCCGGTCGGCGGCGTCTATAGCAGGGATGGCGTCGGGGGCAAGTAAGCCAGGTTAGGACTCCGGGCCGCTCAGCCAAGAATTTTCTTGAGCAGTTCGTTGACCACCTGCGGGTTGCCCTTGCCGCCCATCGACTTCATCACCTGGCCGACGAAAAAGCCGAACAATTTGTCCTTGCCGCCGCGATATTCGGCAACCTTGTCGGCGTTAGACGTCATGACTTCGGCGATCACCGCCTCGATCGCGCCGGTGTCGCTGGTCTGCCGCAGGCGCCTTTCCTCGACGATCGCCTCCGGATCCTGGCCGGTGTCGAGCATGACCTCGAACACCTGCTTGGCGAGCGTCCCCGAAACCACGCCGTCCGCGACGAGCGCCAGCAATTCGGCGCCCTGCGCCGGCGAGACCGGGCTTTCCTCGATCGTCTTGCCGAGCCGGTTGAGCGCGCCGAACAGGTCCGAAGTCAGCCAGTTTGAGGCCGCCTTCGCAACCTCCTCCTGCCCTTTGCCCTGTTTGAGCGACGATTCCGCCAGCAATGTCTCGAACCAGCGCGCCGTATCGGCGTCGGCCGTGATCACCGACGCGGCATATTCGGACAGGCCGAGCTTCTCCAGATAACGGCTGCGCTTCGCGTCGGGCAGCTCGGGCAATGTCGCCCTGCATTCTTCCAGGAACTCAGGGCTCAGGTCGAGTGGCAGCAGGTCTGGATCGGGGAAATAGCGGTAGTCGTGCGCATCCTCCTTCGACCGCAGGCTGCGCGTCTCGCCCTTGTCGGGATCGAACAACCGGGTTTCCTGCCTGATCGTGCCCCCGCCTTCGATGATGTCGACCTGGCGATTGGCTTCATATTCGATCGCCTGCTGGATGAAGCGGACCGAATTGACGTTCTTGATCTCGCAGCGGGTTCCTAATGCGTCTCCGCGCTTGCGCACCGAGACGTTTACGTCCGCGCGCATCGAGCCCTGCTCCATATTGCCGTCGCAGCTTCCGACATACCTCAGAATAGATCGCAGCTTCCGAACATAAGACCCTGCTTCATCGGGTGAAGTCATGTCCGGCTTCGACACGATCTCCATCAGCGCAACGCCGCACCGGTTGAGGTCGACATAGGAAAAGCTCGGATGCTGGTCGTGCATCAGCTTGCCGGCGTCCTGCTCGATGTGGAGGCGCTCGATGCCGATCGTCTTGCTCCCCTCCTCGGTCTCGATCTCGATCGCGCCCTCGCCGACGATCGGGTGGTAGAGCTGGCTGATCTGATAGCCCTGCGGCAGGTCGGCGTAGAAATAATTCTTCCGGTCGAAGCGCGACCATGGGTTTATCTGCGCCTGCAGCGCCATGCCGGTGCGCACCGCCTGACGGACGCATTCCTCGTTCAGGACAGGCAGCATGCCGGGCATCGCCGCGTCCACCAGACTGACCTGCGTGTTGGGCTCGGCCCCGAATTCGGTCGAGGCGCCCGAAAACAGCTTTGCCTTCGTGGCGATCTGGGCGTGCACTTCGAGGCCGATGACGACCTCCCATTCGCCCGTCGTTCCGGTGATCCGATAGTTGCTCACCACCATGCCTCCGGACGCGCGTGGAAGCCCGAGCGCTGCTCGATCGCCAGTGCCGCATTGAGCACGCCCTGCTCGTCGAGCGGCTTGCCGATGATCTGCAGCCCGAGCGGAAGACCCGTCGCGTCCAGCGCGCCGGGAACCGACATTGCGGGAAGGCCTGCCAGGCTCGCAGGAACCGCGAACACGTCGTTCAGATACATGGCGATCGGATCGTCCGATTTCTCGCCCAGCCCGAACGCCGCCGATGGCGCGGTCGGGGCCAGCAGCAGGTCGCATTCGTCCCAAACCTGCCGGAAATCGCGCGCGATCAACGCCCGCACCTTCTGCGCACGGTTGAAATAGGCGTCATAAAAGCCCGCCGACAGGACATAAGTCCCCATCATGATACGCCGCTTTACCTCGTCGCCAAAGCCCTCGGCCCGGGTTGCCTCGTACATTTCGGTCAGGCTGCCGTCGGACTTGCCGCGCAAACCGTAGCGGACCCCGTCGTAGCGGGCCAGGTTCGAGGAGGCTTCCGCGGGCGCGATGATGTAATAGGTCGGCAGCGCGTGGCGGGTATGCGGCAGCGATACCTCGACGATCTCGGCGCCGGCATCGCGCAGCCAGGCGATCCCCTCGTCCCACACCTTGTCGATCTCGGCCGGCACACCGTCGATGCGATATTCCTTGGGAATCCCGACTCGCTTCCCCTTGAGATCGCTCGATAATCCCGCCTCCCAGCGCGGCACCGGAAGCTCGAGCGAGGTCGAATCCTTCGGATCGAAGCCGCTCATCACCTCGAGCAGGATCGCGCAGTCCGTGACGGTCCGCGCCATCGGGCCGGCCTGATCGAGCGAGGATGCGAACGCCACGATCCCCCAGCGCGAACAACGCCCATAGGTCGGCTTGATGCCGGCGATCCCGGTGAAAGCCGCGGGCTGACGGATCGAGCCGCCGGTATCGGTCCCGGTGGCGGCCGGCGCGATCCGCGCCGAGACCGCGGCCGCAGACCCGCCCGACGAGCCGCCGGGGGTCAGCGCGACATTGCCGCCATCATTGCGCCGCCACGGCGAGATCACATTGCCGAAAGCGCTGGTCTCGTTCGACGATCCCATCGCGAACTGGTCCATGTTGAGCTTGCCGAGCATGCCCGCGCCGGCCGCGAACAGGCGGTCGCTCACCGTCGATTCATAGGCCGGTTTGAAGCCCTTGAGGATGCCGCTCGCCGCGGTCGTCTGTACGCCCTTGGTCGCGAACAAATCCTTGATCCCGATCGGAACGCCCGACAGCGGCCGCAGATGGTCATCGCTCCTGTCGCGATCGGCCTGTTCGGCGGCCGCAAGCGCATGTTCGGGAGTCGCGACGATGAAGGCGTTGAGCGCCTTTGCCTTCTCGACCGCGGTATTGAACGCGGACGCGACCTCGCGCGCCGAAAAGGCGCCGGCGCGAAAGCCGTCGCGGATCTCCGCAACGGTCATATCGGTGATCACGGTCATTATTCGATGACCTTCGGAACCGCGAAAAAGCCGTGATCGGCCACCGGCGCATTGCTCAGGATCGCGTCGCGCTGGCCGCCGTCGGTGACGACGTCGTGCCGCATCCGCAGCTCGTTCGGGATCACCGCGGTCATCGGCTCGATTCCCTCGACGTCGACCTGCTGCAATTGCTCGATCCAGCCAAGGATGCCGTTGAGTTCGGGCACCAGCGCCTCGACGTCCTGGTCGGTGACGGCGATGCGGGCAAGCTTGGCGATATGGCGGACGGTGGCGGTATCGACGGACATGGCCGCGCCGCTAGCATCCGCCCCGCAATGCTTCAAGGCGCGCGAGGCAATCGCGGTTGCATCCATTTCGGCTTTGCTGTTGGGAGGCGCACCGGTTTGAAGGGAGTGCGATGCTGGCTCGGCGGTTCCTGTGGATTGTGACGGGCCTGATCCTGCTCGTGATCGCTGGCGCCTTCGCCTACCGTTTGTTCTCCCCCCAGTTGATGCGCGCCGCGTTCGTCCCGGCCGGCAAGTTCGAGGGCGATCGTGGTTCCGGGCCGGACTATTCGCGTCCGGACATGTGGATCGCGCGCCCCGATCTGGCCGGAAATCCGGCAATGTGGGTCCCGCCGGGAGTCGCCAGGCAGTCGGGCGACCGCGCATCGATCTTCTTCGTCCACCCCACGTCCTACCTCGATCGCAAGCACTGGAACGCGCCGCTGGACGATCGCGATTCGCAGGACCGTGCGCGCATCTTCGTGCAGAGCCAGGCCAGCGCGTTCAACGGCATCGGTCCGATCTGGGCGCCCCGTTACCGGCAGGCAACCATCGGCGCGTTCCTCACCGACCAGCCCGATGCGGGCCTCGCCTTCGCGCTCGCCTATCGCGATGTCCGCGCGGCATTCGAAGAATTTCTCAAGGAGGCACCCGCCGATCGCCCGATCATATTGGCCGGCCACAGCCAGGGCAGCTTCCTGCTCAGCCGGCTGCTCGCCGACCGTGCCGTCACGGCGTCGCTCGATCGCCGCATCGCCATGGCCTATCTGATCGGCTGGCCGCTTTCGATCACAGCCGACCTGCCGCGTCTCGCACTACCGCCATGCGCCAGGGCCGGCCAAAGCGGCTGCATCGTCTCGTGGGTCAGCTACGGCGAGCCCGCTGATCCCGACAAATTCATGAATCTGTTCCATCGATCACGCACCGCTGGCAGCCGGACCGCTGCCGCGACGCCGATCCTCTGCGTCAATCCGCTGACCGGCAACCAGGGCGATGCTGCCGACGCCTCGGCCAATCTCGGAATGCTGATCCCCGACGCCCAGCTCAACGGTGCGACGCTGAAAGCAGGCGTGGTTCCGGCGCGCTGCGATCCGCAAGGCCTGCTGCTGATCGGCACCGGTCCCGATGGGTTGCCGCCCTATGTTCTTCCCGGAAACAATTATCACGTGTTCGATTATGCGCTGTACTGGGCCAATCTGCGCGGCGACGCCGACCGGCGCCTGGCAAACTTCAAATGATCGCCGCCGATGCCGCGGCATTCCGTGAGGCACTGCCCGATCGCGGCCGCCTGCTCGGCCTGGATGTCGGGACAAAGACCTTGGGGCTTGCCGTGTGCGATGCCGATTGGACGATCGCATCGCCTGCGGAATTGATCATACGGTCCAAGTTCAGTGCCGACCGCGACCGCCTGTCCGCATTCGCCTCGTCGCAGCAGGTCAAGGGCATTGTGATCGGCCTGCCCCTGAACCTCGACGGGACCGACAGTCCGCGCACCCAGTCGGTGAGGGCATTCGCGCGCAATCTCAACGACCTCGCACTGCCGATGTTTCTGTGGGACGAACGCTGGTCGACGCAGGCGGTCACGCGGACCCTGATCGACGCCGACGCTAGCCGTGCCCGCCGTGGCGCGCTGGTCGACAAGATGGCGGCGGCATACATCCTCCAGGGGGCGATCGATGCGCTTGCCGGGCCTGGATTGCAGTGACCGAATTTGGACCCTAAGGCCTCACTTTAATGTCATCTCCCTTCCTGCACCGCCATCTGATCGGGATCGAGGGGCTCTCGCCCCGCGATATCACCTTCCTTCTCGACGAAGCGGAACAATGGGTGGCGTTCAACCGCAAGCGCCGCAAGCTCGACGACCGGCTCGCCGGCCTGACCCAGGTCAACGCCTTCTTCGAGAATTCGACGCGTACTTTGCTGTCGTTCGAGATTGCCGGCAAACGGCTCGGCGCGCAGGTCGTCAGCATGCACGTCGCCCAGTCCAGCGTGCAGAAGGGCGAGACGCTTCTCGACACCGCGATGACGATCAACGCGATGCATCCGGACATCTTCGTCATGCGCCACAGCATTGCCGGCGCCGCCGCCGACGTCGCATCGGTTATGGAATGTCCGGTCATCAACGGTGGCGACGGCTGGGGAGAACACCCGACCCAGGCCCTGCTCGATGCGCTGACGATCCGTCGCCGCCTCGGCGGCCTGCGCGGGCTCAAGGTCGCGATCTGCGGCGACATAGTGCACAGCCGTGTCGCGCGTTCGAACATCATCGCCTTGGGCCTGCTCGGGGTCGAGCTTCGCCTGGCCGGCCCGGAAGCATTGCTTCCACCGCCTGAGCAGCGCGGCAAGATCCCGTGCTTTACCGAACTGGACGACGGCATCGCCGGTGCGGATATCGTCATGATGCTGCGCGTCCAGCGCGAACGCATGGAAGAAGCCGAAATCAATTCGCTGGGCGACTATCATGCCCGTTACGGCCTTACCAAGGACCGGCTCGACCGGGTGGCGCCCAAGGCCTTGGTCATGCATCCTGGCCCGATCAACCGCGGCATCGAGATCGACGGCGCGCTGGCCGACGACCGCAGGCGATCGCTGATCCTCGATCAGGTCGAGCTCGGCCTTGCGGTGCGGATGGCGTGCCTCGACATTCTGACGCGCTCCGGGCGCGCATAGAAAAAGGGCGGCCCGGATGGACCGCCCTCCCCCTGTTCTTTAAATAAGGTCAGGCTTTGCGGGTGTAGCGCGACGCCCATTGCACCGGCGTATCGCCGGCCAGCGTGCGGACGAAGCAGATGCCGCCGCGCGCCTTGATCGAGCGGCACAGCTGCTGCGCGGGCACTGGATTCTCGAAGCCCGATACCGAAAGCCGGTGGAACAGGCCCTTGCCCGGAATATTGACGGTCGTGCTGACCGGCTGCTGTCCTTGGTTGAAGGCAAAGCGGCGTGTCGACTGCGCCCACGCCCGCTCGACCTGCGCCGAAGAGCGGAATGCTCCGAGCTGGACGACATAGCGTCCCGCGCCGGCCGTGCGATTCTGCGCTTTGGGGCGGCTGAAGGTCGTGGCCGTGGCGCGGATTATGCGGCGTGCTTCCGAAGGTGCCGGATCGATCAACGTCTTCACGGCCTCGGCATATGCCGGTGCGACTGGCGTCGGCTCAGGCGCCGCGACCGGAACCACCGGCGAAGCCGACGGCACGCTCGCGACAACGACGACCGGCGCCGCCTCGGTAACCGGAGCGGGAGCGGCGACCGAAGCACTTGCTATAGCGGGTGTTTCGACCGGCGCGTTAGGAACGGCTATCGGATCGGCGGACGCTGCCTCGATCGATTGAGGTCCCGAAGATTGCAGCGCGAGCCGGGCCGGCTGGCCCACATCATTCTCGACCGGGGTAACGCCAAGCAGGCTGGCTACCCGCACGGCACTGGCCGACGGAGTAGCAAGCGCCGCCCATTGTTGCATCCTTTTGCCAAGCTCGCTCGGCGACACATCCTGCGACGCGACCAGGCGCGCCTTCTTCCAGTCACCCGAAAGTGCATAGGCCAGCGCCAGATTCTGTCTGACGCGGCCATTGGCCGTCGGCGCGGAGGCTGCGGGTTCGAGCAGTGCAAGCGCCCGATGCGTATCTCCGGCCAGCGCATAGGCAAGGCCGATGTCGGCCGGTGCCGAAGTCGGGTCCATGCCGCGTAGCTGCTCGATCGCCGCCTGCGTCTTGCCCTGCGCAATCTGACTCACGGCAAGGTAGAATCCGGCGCGGCTGTCGTCGGGGCGAATCGCAATTGCGTCGGCGAAAGTGGTCTCGGCCGACGCGAAACGGCCGCTTTTCAGATAAAGTTCGGCAAGACCGATCCGGTAGCCGACATCGCGCGGCGATTGCTCGACGGCGTCTTCCATCTGCTCGGTCGCGTTGGCGATGTCGCCCCGCTTCATCTGTTCCAGCGCTTCGCGATAGTAACCGGCTGCGCGCTGATCGCCCTTGCTGTCGGCAACCACCGCCGGACGGACCATGCTGACCGAGCTGCAGCCTGCAGTCATCGCGCCGATCACCAGCGTCGATGTCGCAATCCTGATCATCTTGTGCATCATGTGCCTTGCCTTCTTAGTTGCGCTTGGCCGCGTCCGTCGGGACGTGCTGCGCGAGCGAATCGAGTTCGGGTAGCGATTTCAGATATTTGTCGAGCGCCTCGCTGACGATCTGCTGGGCGGAGCGATGCTTGATCGCGCACGCCAGCCGAAGCTTGAGGTGACGCTCGCGGTCCAGCCGCAGCGTGAACGCGGCCTTGTCCTTGAGGCCGGGGGCCTGCCGGGGACGGCGCGGCAGCGGCACCACGTCCGCGGGCCTGGCGATCGGCTGGGCCGTGCGCACCGGCTGAATGTCGGCGGGCTGCGGCGCAAAGGTCGCCTGAAGGACGAGATGCTGGTCGGCAACGGGCAGGTTGGCGCCAACGAAGCTGTCTTCCTCGGCGTCGGCGGCTTCCTCGTCATATTCCTGGCCGTCGACAAAGCCTTCGGGCCCGAGTTCTTCCGGACGCGGCGCCGGGGTCAGGGCTGCGATCGAGCTTGGCACATGCTCGGGAAGGTCGATCTCCATCGGCTGTCCGTCGTCAAGGCCATAGCCCATGTCGTTCCAGCCGAGATCTTCGGCGCTGGTGCCGAGATGACCGAATCCCTGCGGACGCATGGCGGGCTTGGCAGCGCCTTTGCGCGCCAGCAGGCCGGACGAAAGAGAGGCGAAGGGTTTGGGCTCGCTCATGGACATACTCCCGTTCACTGTCCTGCGATCCGGCGGCCGAAGCCGCCTGCGGGTCGCGGCATCGCGGAATGTGCCGCGGCACCACCGGGAGCTGAAAATACGGTACGGCGGAAATTCTTCTCGAGCCGGTCGGAGACATAATCCCACAGCTCGACGATCTCGCGCGCGGAACGGCCGTTCGGATCGACTTCCATCACGGTGCGGCCGTCGATCATCGAGGCCGCGAAATCGGTGCGATGGTGGACGGTGACCGGAGCGACGGTGCCGTGCTGCGACAGCGCGACCGCGGCTTCATAGGTGATCTTGGCTTTCGGCGTCGCACCATTGACCACGAAGATCAAAGGCTTGCCTGCACGCTCGCACAGGTCGACGGTCGCGCCGACGGCGCGCAGATCGTGCGGGCTCGGGCGGGTCGGGATGACGATCAGCTCGGCGACCTGGATGACGCTCTGGATCGCCATCGTGATCGCCGGCGGCGTGTCGATGACGGCCAGGCGGAAGCCCTGCTGGCGCAGGACCTCGAGGTCCGCCTGCAGGCGTGCAACCGTGGTTTGTGCGAAGGCGGGCATCTCAGCCTCGCGCTCGTTCCACCAATCGGCAAGCGAGCCTTGCGGATCGATATCGATCAGGCAGACTGGTCCGGATCCGGCAATCTGCGCCTGCACGGCCAGATGGCCGGACAGAGTGGTCTTACCGGAACCACCTTTTTGCGACGATAGTGCGAGAACGCGCATATTTTCCCCTTGGCCTCTCGGAACGTTCGGGGACGCAATGCACCACTGGCTGCTAAAAACTGGTTAACATCGAGCAGGACTTTTTACCGCGAAAAAAAGTGCAAAAGTCTTTGCTAAGAAGGCGTTAATTGTTCGCTTCTATTGGGGTTAACCGTCATTCGAAGTCGTGGAGATTCAAAGTGCACTCTTTGGGCCGCATAGTCATTTCGGGAGCACTCGCCGCCACCGCTCTCGCCTTCACGCCCGCGCACGCCGATGTGAAGTCGGGTGTCGACGCCTGGCAGGCCGGCAACTTCACCGCCGCCATAAAGGAGTGGCGGCCGCTTGCCGAAAAGGGCGACGCCGACGCGCAGTTCAACCTGGGCCAGGCCTATAAGCTCGGGCGCGGCGTGCCGACCGACCTCAAGGTCGCGCAGGACTGGTATCACAAAGCGGCGCAGCAGGGTCATGAGCAGGCGCAAGCCAATCTCGGCCTGATCCTTTTCCAGAATGGTGAGCGCGAGGCGGCGATGCCCTGGATCAGCAAGGCCGCAGGTCACGGCGATGCCCGCGCGCAATATGTGCTTGGTACCGCGCTGTTCAACGGCGACATCGTCGGCAAGGACTGGCCGCGTGCCTATGCGCTGATGACGCGTGCCGCAGCCAAGGGACTTCCCCAGGCGGTGACAAGCCTGACCGAGATGGACGGCTTCATCCCCGCTGCGGAGCGGCAAAAGGGAACCGCGCTCGCGCGCGAGATGGAACGCACCGATCTGGCAGCGAATGCCGCGTCGGCTCCTGCGGCCCGGCCAGTCCGGGCTCCAGGCATAAGGCCGACAAGCCTGCCGCCTTCGCAGACGGGTGCGCCGCGCGCGAACGCGCCGGCCGCTCCCGCAAGGCCGTCGCAGGCCGCCACGGCCAGACCGCCGATCGCCCAGACTGCGGGCGGCAAGTGGCAGGTCCAGCTCGGCGCCTACGGCAGCGTCGCCGGCGCCAAGGGCCAATGGGCTGCGATCAGCAAGCGCGTCGGTGCTTTGTCGGGCCTGCAGCCGTCCTATGAACCGGCCGGCGCATTGACACGGCTGCGGGTCGGACCGCTCGCCGACCGCGCCACTGCCGACCGGGTCTGCGCCGCCGCCAAGGCTGCCGGCCAGGCCTGTATGCCGGTGGCGCGTTAAATAGCCGCCGCGCTTAACAAAATATTCGTTGAACGTGCTTATCGTCGCCGCTGAGATCGGGGGCAGGCAATGGCGGCACGACGCAAGTTCATCAGTGCAACGGCGATGGCGTCACGCTGGCGCCGGCGGCGGATGTGCGTATTGATCGCCGAGCTTCCCGTTCCGGCGGCACTGCGGCAGGTCTGCGCGACCGGAGCCATGCTCGACACCAATGCGCGTCCGCCGCTCGGCACCGCCGTGGAGCTCCATCATCCAGAGGCAGGCGCGATCGCCGGCACTGTCCGCGCGATTTCGGGCGATGGCATCGAAATAGCCTTCAGTTGCAGCGAACATTCCGTCGCCTTCGCGCTCGCCGCCATCACCGCGGACATGAGCCAGCCGAACGTTTGAGGCCTTTGCTGCAATGCGGCAAAAATCATTTGGTTTAGCGGCTGCGGCCATTGCGGATCACCTATCGCAGCCCTAGATGCCCCTGCTCAGGGAGGCATCGTGCAGATCCGACTGTTACTCGCAGGGCTGGCCTTGTTGATCGGCGCCTGCGGCGAGAAGGCTCCCCCTCCTCCGCCGCCGCCACAAGTACTCGTTGCGGTCCCGCTTCAGCGCGACGTCGTCGACTGGGACGACTATACCGGACGGTTCGTGGCACCGCAGGACGTCGAGATTCGTCCGCGCGTGACCGGTGTCGTCACGGCGATCCATTTTCGTGACGGGCAGGACGTCGGCGCCGGCCAGCCGCTGCTCACCATCGATCCGCGTCCCTATCGCGCCACCTTGCAGCAGGCACAGGCGCAGGTTGCCAAAACGCACGCGACGCTCGCCAATGCGCGCCAGGTCGCCGCGCGCAGCCGTGAGCTCGCAGCGGCGCAGGCGGTAAGCAAGGAGGAACTCGAAACCAATATCGCGCAGGTCCGTACCGCCGAGGCCGACTTGGCGGCGGCGCGGGCTGCGGTCGAGACCGCGCAGCTCAATCTCGGCTTTACCACGATCCGCGCGCCGTTCAGCGGCCGCATGTCGGATCGCAAGGTCAGCCTCGGTGACTCGGTCAAGGATGGCGAGACCGTGCTCACCCGCATCGTATCGCTGGATCCGATCTGGTTCGCCTTCGAAGGTGCTGAAAGCTTCTACCTCAAGAATTTGCGGCAGGACGCGCGCGGCGAGCGCGGATCGTCGCGCACCACTGCCAACCCGATCCAGATCCAGCTCGCCGACGAAACCGAATATCGCTGGCAGGGGCGAATGGAATTCCTCGACAATGCGATCGATCCCAATTCGGGTACGATCCGTGCGCATGCCGTGGTTGCCAATCCGAACCATTTCCTGACTCCGGGGCTGTTTGGGCGCGCGCGCCTGCTGGGCTCCGGCACCTACCGGGCGATGCTGATCCCGGATGAGGCGATCGTCACCGACCAGACCCGCCGCCTGGTCTGGGTCCTCAACCGCGAGAACAAGACCGCTCAGCGCCCGATCGAGACTGGCGCAAAAGTCGAAGGGCTGCGCATCGTCAGGCAAGGCCTTGCGCCGACCGACCGCATCGTCATCGAAGGCATCGGCCGTTTGCAGCCGGGCATGCCGGTCACTCCCAGGCGCGTCGCGATCAAGCCACGGCCCGAAAGCCAGCCCACGCCAACCGCTCCGACCGAGGAACCTCAGTCCGGCCAGGCTACGGCCCGTTAGCCGGCCATGAAGTTTCCGCACTTCTTCATCGACCGCCCGATTTTCGCCGCGGTCCTGTCGGTGCTGATCGTGATCCTTGGCGTGCTGTCCTATCCGGGGCTGCCGGTAGCCCAATATCCGGAGGTTGCGCCGCCGACTGTCGTCGTCACAGCAGCTTACCCAGGTGCGACTGCCGAAGACCTCGCGGAGACAGTCGCGGCGCCGATCGAGCAGGCAATCAACGGCGTGGAGGACATGATCTATATGTCGTCCTCGTCGACCGGGAACGGCCAGGTCCAGATTACCGTCAGCTTCCGGCAAGGCGCTGACGTCAACAAGGCACAGGTCTTGGTGCAGAACCGGGTCTCGACCGCCGAACCGCGCCTTCCGGAAGAAGTCCGGCGGATCGGGGTCACCGTCAACCGGGCGTCGCCCGACTTGTTGATGGTGGTTTTCTTCACCTCGCCCGACAGGTCGCTCGATCTCCAATACCTCAGCAACTATGTTAACTTGCAGATCCTGGACCGGATCTCACGCGTGCCCGGCGTAGGCGAAGCACGGCCGTTCGGCGGGCGCGACTATAATATGCGGATCTGGATCGACCCTGGCCTCGCCGCGGCGCGCAATATGACGGTCGACGAAGTCGTCAACGCGATCCGGGCCCAGAATGTGCAGGTCGCGGCAGGTTCGGTCGGCCAGCCCCCGTACGGACGGGCCGCGCCCTCGTTCGAGCTTGGCCTGCAGGCGCAGGGCCGGCTTTCCACGACCGATCAGTTCGAGCAGATCATCATCAAGCGTGACGGCGCAGGGCGGCTCACCCGGCTCCGCGACGTCGCGCGCGTCGAGCTCGGTGCACTGGATTATGGTATCGACGCCTTCCTGAACAACGAACGCTCGGCGGCCCTCGGCATCACCCAATTGCCGGGCTCCAATGCGATCGCAACCGCGCATGCAATCCGGGAAGCGCTGGCCGACGCCGAGAAGGATTTTCCGGCCGGGATGAAGCTTACGATCGCTTATGATCCCACCCAATATATCGAAGAATCGATCGAGGCGGTGCAGCACACCTTGGTCGAGGCGATCATCCTCGTAGCGCTGGTCGTTCTGATCTTCCTGCAGTCGTGGCGCGCAGCGATCATCCCGATCATCGCGATCCCGATCTCGCTGATCGGATCGTTCGCTCCGCTGGCCGCGTTCGGATTTTCGATCAACAACCTGTCGCTGTTCGGCCTGGTGCTCGCGATCGGCATTGTCGTCGATGACGCCATCGTCGTAATCGAAAATGTCGAGCGCCTGATGGAGGAAGAGGGCCTCTCGCCGAAGGAGGCGGCGCATCGGACGATGGACGAGGTCTCCGGCGCCCTGATCGCGATCGCGCTCGTGCTCGTCGGCGTATTCCTGCCGACTGCATTCATTCCAGGCATCTCGGGGCAATTCTATCAGCAGTTTGCGATAACCATCTCGTCCGCCACCTTGATCTCCGCCTTTGTTTCGCTGACCCTTTCGCCGGCGATGGCAGCGCTGATCCTCAAGCCGCGCGAGGATCGAAACACCCACCCGTCGGGTTGGCGGCGCTGGCCGGCAGCCGCAGCGCGCAAGTTCAACCAGGGTTTCGAGCGGCTTTCCGACCGCTACGGCCGGCTGACCGCCCGGCTGGTCCGCATGCTTGGCATGATCGGTATCGTCTATCTGCTTTTGATTGCCGTCGCCGGCTGGCGCTTCCAGGCGACCCCGACCGGCTTCATTCCACCGCAGGATCAGGGCTATCTGATCGGCGTCGTGCAGCTGCCGCCGGGCTCCTCGCTTAAGCGTACCGCCGCAGTGGCGCGGCAGGCTATCGGCTTGGCGCTCAAGAATCCCTCGGTGGAGGCGGTCGTCGGCATCGCCGGTCTTGATGGCGCGAGCTTTTCGATCGCGCCGAATGGCGGCGTCCTGTTCTTCACTCTCAAGCCCCACGCCCAGCGCAAGTTCGACGCCACGGCCATTCAAGGCCAGCTTTACCAGGCTTTCGCGCAGATCACCGATGGCGACCTTCTAGTCATCGCTCCGCCGCCGGTCAGCGGTATCGGCACCGGCGGCGGCTTCAAGATGATGATCGAGGACCGCAAGGGTCGCGGCTATCGCGAACTCGCCGCCATGGCGCAGGCGATGATGATGCGGGCGAATGGCCTCGAACCGGTCACTGGCGCGTTTTCGACCTTCAACACCGCCACACCGCGCCTCGCCGCCGACATCGATCGCGAGCGCGCCGAACGCATGGGCGTACCGGTCGAGAATATCTTCTCGACCCTCAACGCGTATCTGGGTTCGGTCTACGTCAACGATTTCAACCTGTTCGGCCGGACGTTCCGGGTGACCGCGCAAGCCGACGCGCCCTATCGCGACGACTCCTCCGATATCCAGACTCTCAAAACCCGCTCGGCGGCAGGCGAGATGGTGCCGATGAGCTCGGTGATGACGCTGCACGACGATTCCGGACCGTTTCGCGTGGTGCGCTACAACCTCTATCCGGCCGCGGAGCTTCAGGGCGATACCAAACCCGGCTATTCGACCGGCCAATCGCTCCGAGCGATGGAAGAGCTTGCCGACCGCACGCTCAGTGACGGGTTCGACTTTGAGTGGACCGAACTCGCCTACGAACAGAAGCAGGCGGGCAACACAGGCACGATAGCCTTCGTACTTGCCGTGCTGTTCGTGTTCCTTTTGCTCGCGGCCCTGTACGAAAGCCTCATTTTGCCGCTGGCGGTGATCCTGATCGTGCCGATGTGCCTGCTTGCCGCCATCGTTGGCGTCAATATCATGGGACGCGACAATAATATCCTCACCCAGATCGGTCTCGTCGTGCTGATCGGCCTCGCTGCCAAGAATGCGATCCTGATCGTCGAATTCGCGCGGCAGGGCGAGGACGGGGGCCTCAGTCCGCGCGAGGCGGCGCAGCGCGCAGCGCATCAGCGCTTGCGCCCGATCCTGATGACCTCGATCGCCTTCATCCTGGGCGTGTTGCCGCTCGTTATCAGCACCGGGCCGGCTGCGGAAATGCGTCAGGCACTTGGTATCGCGGTGTTTTTCGGAATGATCGGCGTGACCGTGTTCGGGTTGCTGTTCACGCCCGCTTTCTACGTAATCACGCGCAGGTTCGGCGATTGGGTCTACAGCAAGACGCGGCGTTCCAGGCCGCCGGAGCCGCGGCCGGAGCCGGCGGAATGAGACTCTGCTCCCTCGTCGTCGCCGGACTTCTCGCAGGCTGCGCTGTCGGCCCGAACTATGCGCCGCCGGCCGTGCCGCCACCCGCCACCGGCGCTTTCGTCGATCCAGGCACGGCCCGTGTATCGACGGCGCCGGCCCAGGGCGAGTGGTGGCACCTATTCAGCGACCCGGCGCTCGACCGCCTGGTGGCCGAAGCGCTCAGCCACAACACCGACGTGCGCTCCGCCGCCGCGAACCTTCGTCGCGCCCGCGCTATCCTGAGCGAGGCCCGGACCGCCCGCCTTCCATCCACCGACCTATCGGCCAGCGCCGTCCGGCAGCGGATCGGCGCTGCCTCGGCCGGCACGACCGGGATTCCGAACAGCGACCCCAACGCGCCCGATGCCTATACGTCGGACTTTTTTACCGTCGGTTTCGACGCATCCTATGAGATCGATCTGTTCGGACGCGTCTCGCGCTCGATCGAAGCCGCGCGCGCCGACAGCGAATCCGCGCGCGCTGCGCTGGATGCGGCACGGGTCGCCGTGGCCGCGGAAACGGCGCGCACTTATGCTCAGGCATGCGGCTTCGCCGCCCAGGCCGAAGTTGCGCGCGAAACCGTACGCTTGCAGGCGAAAACCGTCGATATCACGCGTCGCCTGCTCGATGCCGGCCGCGGCACCCAACGCGATCTAGACCAAGCGCAGGTGCTCTCGGAAAATGCGCGCGCCCAGGCCCCTACGTTCGAAGCCGAGCGCCGCGCCGCGCTGTATGCACTTGTCACGCTGACCGGCCGGCCACCGGCGGAGCTCGATGCCGACGCCGCCAAATGTCTGACACCACCGTCGGTAGCCACGCTCATCCCGGTCGGCGACGGTGCCGCCCTCCTCGCCCGACGGCCCGACGTACGCCAGGCCGAGCGCGCCTTGGCCGCTGACACGGCACGCATTGGTGTCGCGACCGCCGCGCTTTATCCGTCGATCCGACTGCTTGGTTCAATATCGCTGGGCGCATCCGATATCGACGATCTCGGCAAAGGCTCATCGCTCAATTATTCGGCCGGCCCGCTGATCAGCTGGTCCTTTCCCAACATCGGCGTCGCGCGGGCGCGGATCCGGCAGGCCCGCGCTGGCGCGGACGCCTCCCTGGCGGCTTTTGACGGTGCCGTGCTGACCGCGCTTCGCGAAGTCGAGCAGGCGCTCGCTCGCTATGCGGGAACGCTCGAAGCCAATGCGGCGCTCCGCCGTGGCGAGGCCTCGGCAAGCAATGCCGCGCGGATAGCCGAGCTGCGCTTCAATGCCGGCCGCGACAGTTTCCTGCAACGCCTCGACGCCGAACGCGACCGCGCCGACGCGCGCGCCGCATTGGCCCGATCGAACGCTGAGCTGGCCGAAGCCCAGGTTGCTTTGTTCAAGGCTCTCGGCGGCGGCTGGGAAACGGCGCCCGAACCGGAGCGCCGCTGACCTATCCCAATTCCCACTCGCTGCGCGAATAGCCCTGCGCGAACAGCAATGCACCCAGGTCGCAATGCTCGATCCGCGCCGCCGCCGCGGCCGCCGTCTTCGGCTTGGCATGATAAGCAACGCCCAACCCGGCTTCTTCCAGCATCGGGATGTCGTTGGCGCCGTCACCGACTGCAAGCGTATCGGACAGGTCGATGCCATTCGCCGCCGCCATATCCAGCAGCGCGTTGCGTTTGGCGTCGGCACCGACGATCGGCCGCGCGACCGTTCCGTCCAGCTTGCCGTTCGACAACCCGAGCCGGTTCGAGATCGTCCGCTCGAAACCAATCTGCGCTCCGACCCGATCGACGAAATGCGTAAAGCCGCCCGACACGAGCAAGGTTCGCGCGCCGTCGCGGCGCATCGTTTGCACCAACGGGATCGCGCCCGGCGTGATCCTGACGCGCTCGTCATGGCAGCGCGCGATGACCTCCTCGTCCATATCCTTGAGTAGCCCCACGCGCGCATCGAGCGCCTCTTCGAACACGAGCTCGCCGCGCATCGCGCGCTCGGTGATTGCGGCGATCTGCGGCTTGAGCCCGGCATAATCCGCAAGCTCGTCGATGCATTCGACGGTGATCATCGTCGAATCCATGTCGGCAATCAGCAGCTTCTTGCGCCTGCCGCTCTCGCCCTGGACGACGACGTCGGCATCGCCGATCAGGCCTTCAAGCGTGCGCCGTGCCGCTTCAGGCGAGGCCGAGAACAATATGTCGCACGCCAAATCGGGTTCGATCCAGCTGCGCCCGAAGCTCTTCACGCTCGCTGCCGCCAATGCGTCCTCGGCGACAGAAATATCCCCGCTTGAAAGCCGCTCCTTTGCTATCAGTGTCGCAATGAACATGGGACTCCTTCCGCACCCGCCGCTGGCGCTTATTGCGGGACCGACCGCGAGCGGCAAGTCGGCATTGGCGATCGCCCTCGCCCGCGCGATCGACGGTGTGGTCATCAATGCCGACAGTGCGCAGGTCTATCGCGACCTTCGCATCATATCCGCGCGACCGAACCCTGAGGCTGACCCCGACGTTCCGCACCGGCTCTACGGCTATCGTGACGGCGCGCTGGCATTCTCGGCCGCCGATTGGGCCGTCGATGCTAAGGCCGAAATCATCAAAGCCCACGACGCCGGCAAGCTGCCGATCCTGGTCGGCGGCACCGGCCTCTATCTCAAGACCTTGCTCGACGGCATCGCGCCGATACCCGACATCGACCCCGACATTCGGGCCGTCGTACGCGCCCTGCCCGTCGATCAAAGCTTCGAGGCACTTGCCGCCGAGGATCCCGAATCGGCAGGCAGGCTCCGCCCCACCGACAAGACCCGGCTTGCCCGCGCGCTCGAAGTCGTGCGCTCGACCGGAAAGCCCCTCTCCCACTGGCAACAGGAACGCGTCGGCGGGATCAGCGGAACGGTGACGCTGAAGCCGCTCGTCCTCCTGCCGCCACGCGACTGGCTCTACGCCCGGTGCGACCGCAGGTTCGAAGTGATGATGGGCATCGATGGCAAGGCGGAAGTCGAAAAACTCGTCGCACGATCGCTCAATCCGCTGCTGCCGGTAATGCGCGCAATCGGCGTACGCGAGATCGCCGCGTTCATCGCCGGCGAATTAAGCTTCGATCAAGCCCGGGAAGCCGGACAGACCGCAACACGACGCTATGCCAAACGCCAATATACCTGGTTCGCGCATCAACCGCCCGCCGAATGGCCGCGTTACGCGACGGCGCTGGATGGGAGCGCCAGTTTGGCCGAAACTCTGCGGCTATTAACGCACTCACTCGAGGGCGGGCGGCATGAGGGAGGCGACAAAGCGGCTGTCTAAAGCATGGTGCAAAAGTGGGTACCGGTTTTCCGCAATAACGATGCGACCACAAATGTTTAGAGCAGCATGCGTGATTCACATATCGCGCATGCTGTTCTAGCCTCTCGGACCGCCTTGCATCCTCACTGAAACGTCTGCTCAAGCGCTCCCACATGACCCTCGCCCTGCGACTCCAGGGCCGCAGTGGCAACCGCTCCGAACCCGATCGCCACCATGAAGATACCGATGATCGTGTTGAAGATGATCTGCACGACCGTGCCGATCGACCATCCACCCGCTTGCTGCGCCATCTGTTCCTGCGCGGCAGCGTTAATGGCTTGCGGGTTTCCGCTGGCATAGGCCGACAGCAGGTGCGGATTGCTGATGGCGACGCCAACCAAGAGAATTACGACGAAGACCACTCCCAGCACCAGATAGGCGGTAAACAAGGTCCAGAATCGACCCTTCGTGGCGCGCCAGGCATCCTTGATTACGATCCTGCTTCGCATCACAGTAAAAGCGCCGGCCAACGAAAGCCGGACCTGGGCGTAAATCGCCGCGCCGAATAGGCCGAAACCCAGAATGACGGCGACGATGATACCGACGACCTTGCCGATGACGAGCGCCAAAACCGCTCCGATGATGACGAGCAGGAGAATGGCGACGAGTTCCGCTGCGAACGCCGCCAGCAGCAGGATCAGCATCAGCCCGAACAGGCGCAACTCGTCCATTCCGATCCGCAGATAGGCGAACCGGTCGCCGACCGGCTGGGCGACGGCACGGACGACGGCCGCGAACAGCATCAACATGAGCAGCCCGAAAATCAGTTCCATTCCGATCAGCCGACCGAAAAACTGGCCGGGAAATGCGGCTGGGGCGACTTGGCCAGCTGCCGCGGCTGCAGCAGCCTGCTCCTGGAACGCCACCATGCTCGCCATCGCCGGAGCCATCACGGCCATCATGAGCGCCATCATGAGCAGATAGAGGAAACTCCATATCGCCACCACGCCCGGCTGCGTGCGGACCAGGCGGATTCCGCCGCCGATGATCGAATCGAATGTCACGTCCGTCCTTCCCCTGTTTCCGCTGCGGAACGGGCCATCGTTGTCCCGAACGACGAACAGCGCTTATCGATCGTCTAGCCTCAAATATAAAGCCCTATGAAACGCCGGTGGAATAACACCGCAACACTGCTGACGGAGTAAGAGTTAGACGAGGACTTTTGTGCCCGGCCAGATGTCTACTATAAAAGCCACCTCGGACTACTTCCGCCCAAACAATTTCTCGATGTCGCCGTGGCCGAGCTTTATCCAGGTCGGCCGGCCATGGTTGCACTGGCCGCTGTGCGGCGTGACCTCCATTTCGCGGAGCAGCGCATTCATCTCAGCGGTCGACAGGCTTCGCCCTGCCCGCACCGAACCGTGGCACGCCATTGTCGCGGCGACGGCATCGAGACGTTCCTTGAGGCTCAGGGTGGCGTCATAGGCGGCCAGTTCGTCGGCCAGGTCGCGCACCAGTTCCTTGGCGTCGCTCTGCCCGAGCAGCGCCGGCGTCGCACGCACGAGCATCGCGGCCGGACCGAAGCGTTCGATCTCGAGACCCATTTCGGCAAGCTCGGTTATGCGTGCTTCCAGACGGTCGCAGGCGACCTCGTCCAGTTCGACCACGTCGGGAATCAGCAACGCCTGGCGCGCCGCACCGCCATTCGCCATTGCCTTGCGCATCCGTTCGAGCACCAGCCGTTCATGCGCGGCGTGCTGGTCGACGATGACGAGCCCGTCCTCGGCCTCGGCGACGATATAGGTTGCCGCCACCTGTCCACGCGCGACGCCCAGCGGATAGGCCGCTGCGGAACCGGGCTGCTCGCGCGCCTCGTCCGCCCTTCCCGCCGGATGGGCCACGAAAGCCTCGCGATTTTCCCACATGCTGCTTTGCTCGCGGCGAGCGGATTGCGCGGTGGGGAAAGACGTAAGCGGGCTGCCTTCCCGGCGCCACAGACCAAGCGCGGCGGCGGACGGCTGCTGCGCGCTGCGGTGGCCCGCCGCGTCGAGCGCGTGCCGCAGGCCCCCGACGACAAGCCCGCGGATATCGGCGGCATCGCGGAACCGGACCTCGTTCTTGGCTGGGTGGACGTTCACGTCGACCTCGCTTCCCGGCAGGTCGATGAACAAGGCAAGAATCGGATGGCGGTCGCGTGCCAGCAGATCCTGATAGGCAGCGCGCACTGCACCGATCAGCAGCCGATCGCGCACCGGCCGGCCGTTCACGAACAGATATTGGTGGTCGGCTATGCCCCGGCTGAACGTCGGCAGGCCGGCCACGCCGCTCAGCCGAGCCAGGCCGCGGACATAATCGACGGCGACGCTATTGTCGGCCAGCCCGCGATCGGTGAGCGCCGCGACCCGCTGCGGCTGCTCCTCGCCGCCCTGCACCGAAAGGCTGCGGCGCCCGTCATGCTCGAGGCTGAAGGCGATATCGGGCCGTGCCATCGCCAGCCGCCGGACGACATCGACACACGCCGCATATTCCGAGCGTTCGGAGCGCAGGAACTTGCGCCGTGCCGGCACCTGCGCGAACAGTTCCTCGACGCTGACCCGCGTTCCGGGCGGCAGCGCGGCCGGGCCCTGCTGGACGATCCGGCCGTTGTCGATCACCAGCGACCAGCCGTCGGCGCCGCGCACCCTGCTCTCGAGCATCACGCGCGCAACGCTCGCGATCGATGGCAAGGCCTCGCCGCGAAAGCCAAGCGTTGCGACCGCCTCGATCGCATCGTCGGGTAGCTTCGATGTCGCATGCCGCTCCAGCGCGAGCACCATTTCGTCCGCACTCATCCCGCAGCCGTCGTCGGTCACGACGATCCGCTCGATGCCGCCGCCGTCGAGAATGACGGAGATCCGCTCTGCGCCCGCGTCGATCGCATTCTCGACCAGTTCCTTGAGCGCGCTTGCCGGCCGCTCGACGACTTCGCCGGCGGCGATGCGATTGATCAAATATTCGGGAAGTTTGCGTATCAGCATGAGCCAAGTCTTAACCGATGCGCGGCTATGCTGCGAGTGCGTTAAGTGTCTGTGGACGCAAGCTAGCCCGTCATTCTATAGAGGATGAGCGGGCGACGATGGGGGAACGTGCTTCCAACCGTCGATGACAAAGGAAGCGAGACCTCGATGTCCCTATTTCGGTTTTTGAAGATCCCCTCCCACGACATGGCGATCGACCTCGGCACAGCGAACACGGTCGTCTACGTCCGCGGACGCGGCGTGGTCCTCAACGAGCCATCGGTCGTCGCGATCGAGACGATCAACGGGGTCAAGCGCGTCAAGGCGGTCGGTGACGATGCCAAGCTGATGATGGGCAAGACTCCCGACCAGATCGAGGCGATCCGTCCGCTTCGCGACGGAGTGATCGCCGACATCGATGTCGCCGAGCAGATGATCAAGCATTTCATCCAGAAGGTTCATGGCAAGCGCCGCTTCCCGCGCTGGCCGGAGATCGTGATCTGCGTCCCGTCGGGCTCGACGTCGGTCGAGCGCCGCGCGATTCGCGACGCGGCCTCGAACGCTGGGGCCAGCCAGGTCTGGCTGATCGAGGAGCCGATGGCGGCCGCGATCGGTGCCGACATGCCGGTTACCGAGCCGATCGGCTCGATGGTCGTCGACATCGGCGGGGGCACCACAGAAGTCGCAGTGCTGTCGCTGCGCGGCCTTGCCTATACCACCAGCGTCCGCGTCGGCGGCGACAAGATGGACGAGGCGATTTCGTCCTATGTGCGCCGCAACCACAATCTGCTGATCGGCGAAGCCACGGCCGAGCGAATCAAGCAGCAGGTCGGCACCGCTAAGCCGCCCGCCGATGGCGATGGCCTGATCGTCCACATCAAGGGCCGCGATCTCGTCAACGGCGTGCCCAAGGAAATCACGATCAACCAGCGGCAGATCGCCGAGGCTTTGTCGGAACCGGTCGGCACGATCATCGAAGGCGTCCGCATCGCGCTCGAAAACACCGCGCCCGAGCTTGCCGCCGATATCGTCGACCAGGGCATCGTGCTGACCGGCGGCGGCGCGCTGCTCCAGGGTCTCGACGAGGTTCTTCGCGACGAAACCGGCCTGCCGGTCACCGTGGCCGACGATCCGTTGACCTGTGTCGCGCTCGGCACGGGTCGCGCGCTTGAGGAAGAGATCTTCCGCGGCGTGCTCCAGACGGCCTAAGCGGGAGTAAAAGGCTATGGCGCCGCCAAACACCCGGCGCCCGGGCTTTTCGCGAAGGGCACAATATGGCCTGTTCATAGGCTATGTCGTAGCGGTCGCGGGGGTCCTGTTTGCGGGCCTTTTGCTGATCGTCGCAATCGTCGACCCGCGCGGCTTCCAGGCCCTGCGCGGTGCCGCGCTCGATATCACCACCCCGGTGACCGCAGGGGGTCGCGGCGTGATCGGCTTCTTCTCGAGCGGCGGCGCGACGGTGGGGAATTATTTTTTCGCGGCCTCGCAGAATGCGAAGCTGAAGCAGGAGCTTGCGACAAGCCGGCGCGAACTGATCGCCGCGCGTGCGCTGGAGGTCGAGAACAAGCGGCTGAAGCGCATGCTCAAGCTTTCCGAGCGGATGAGCGATGAGGTCACCACGGCGCATATTGTCGGATCGAGCTTCGAAGCCGGCCGGCGGTTCGCGACACTGTGGGCGGGCAGATCGTCGGGTGTCCGCGTCGGGCAGCCGGTACGCAGTCCGGACGGCCTCGTCGGCCGGATCCTCGAGACCGGCAGCCTGGCGTCGCGCGTGCTCCTGCTCACCGACGGTGCCAGCAACGTGCCGGTGCGGCTCGTGCGCGACGGTACGCCGGCGCTTGCCACCGGCCGCGGCGATGGCTCGCTCGACGTCAAGCCGCTCGAGGTCGGCGCCAACCGCTTCCGGCGCGGCGACCTGTTCGTGACGTCCGGGACCGGCGGCATCTATCCGCCCAATATCCCGGTCGCGGTCGTCGTCCAGACCACCCGCGACGACACGATCGCGCGCCCGATCGCCGACCCGGCCCGCCTCGATTTCGCGATCGTCGAGCAGATGTTCGAGCCCGATGCCGATCTTCCCAAGGCGGACACGGGAACCGCGGCACCATGAGCAGGATCGCGACATCGAGCGCCGACGTGCGGATGCGCAATGCCCGCCGCCAATATGTGCCGATCATTACGACGATCGCGGCCTGCCTGCTCTCGCTGCTTCCGATCGTCGTCAGCTCGCCGCTGATTCCCGACATCGCCTTGCTGGTCGTGATTTCCTGGCGGCTGCTCCGCACGGAGATGTGGACCGCGACGACCGCGCTGCCGCTCGGCCTGTTCAACGATCTGGTTGCCGGCCATCCGCTCGGCCAGTCGATGGCTTTGTGGACGATCCTGTTCCTCGCCTATGACATCATGGACGCGCGCGTCGTCTGGCGCGATTATTGGATGGACTGGTTCATCGCCGCATTGTCGATCATATTCTACACGTTCGGAGCCTGGTATATCGGCCGCCTGATGCATAGCGACATCCAGTTCGCGGTGATGCTGCCGCAGATCGGCATTTCGGTGCTGGCCTATCCGTTCGTCGCCCGCTTCATTCTCGGCCTCGACAGGTGGCGTCTGGTGCGATGAAGTCGAAACGGCGCGCAACCCCGCTCGCAACCGAGAGCAGCCAATCCTACACCTTCTCGCGCCGCGCCTTCGTGCTCGGCGCTGCCGAAGCAGGCGTTGCGGTGTTGCTGGCGGGCCGCATGGCCTGGCTGTCGATCGCCGAGAACGAGCATTACAATATTCTATCCGAGAGCAACCGCGTCCAGATGGTGCTCATTCCGCCGCGGCGCGGCTGGATCGTCGACCGGCACGGCGAGCCGATTGCGATCAACCGCAGCGACTATCGCGTCGACCTCATTCCCGATCAGCTCGAAAATCCCGATCGAATCATCGCCGACCTCACGCGCTTGCTCCAGCTTCCGGGTGAAGAAGTGCAGCGCATCAAGGACGAGCTGGCCAAGGCGGCAGGCTACCAGCCGGTGCCGGTCGCCGAAAATCTCGACTTCGCCAAATATGCCGCGGTCACCCTGCGCCTTCCCGAACTGCCGGGAGTCGCTCCGTTGCGCGGCTTCAGCCGTTTCTATCCGGCCGGATCGGCGGTCGGCCATCTGGTCGGCTATGTCGGCACCGCCAATCGCGAGGAATATCTCAAGGAGAAGAATCCGCTGCTGATCACGCCCGGCTTCAAGATCGGCAAGGACGGCCTCGAAAAGACGATGGACAAGAGGCTGCGCGGCGTGCCCGGCGGCAAAAGGCTCGAGGTCACCGCGCGCGGCAAGCTGATCCGCGAACTCTCGACTCTCTCCGACAAGAGCGGCCAGACGCTCCGCCTCACCGTCGACGCCGGCCTACACGAATATGCCGCGCGGCGGCTCGGCGATGAATCGGGCGGCCTGGTGCTGCTCGACTGCGCCACCGGCGACATCCTCGCCATGGCCTCGATGCCCGCCTACGATCCCAACAGTTTCTCGGACGGGATCAGCCAGAACGAGTGGAAGATGCTGTCGCAGAACGACCACATCCCGCTGCTCAACAAGACTTTGCAGGGCCTTTATCCGCCCGGGTCGACGATCAAGCCGATGCTGTCGATGGCGTTCCTCAAGGCCGGCATCAATCCCGAGGAGAAGGTGAACTGCACCGGCGCCTATCGCGTCGGTAATGCGGTGTTCCACTGTTCGAAACGCGGCGGCCACGGGCCGATCGCGCTGCACGAGGCGATCATCAAGAGCTGCGACATCTATTATTACCATATGGGCAAGATGGCCGGCGCCGAGGCGCTCGCGCCCTTCGCCAAGCATATGGGCCTGGGCCAGGAATTCGACCTGCCCGTGCCCTCCCAGCGGTTCGGAACGGTTCCCGATCCCGAATGGATGATGCGCAAGCATCACCGCAAATGGGAAATGTACGACACCGTCAACATGTCGATCGGCCAGGGCAACGTGCTGGTCAATCCGCTTCAGCAGGCGGTCATGGTCGCGCGCATGGTTTCGGGACGCGCGGTCGTGCCGCGGCTGCTGCCGACCAGGGAGACACCGCAATTCAAGTCGCTCGGGATCAACCCCGAACATCAGGCCTTCGTGCTCGACGCGATGAGCGGCGTCGTCAACAGCGGCCGCGGCACGGCGTCGGTGGCCAAGCTTCCGGTCGAGGGCGTGCTGATGGGCGGCAAGACCGGAACCGCCCAGGTCCGCCGGATCAGCATGTCCGAACGCGCCGGCGGCGTGCGCTCCAACTCCAGCCTCGCCTGGAAGATGCGCGACCACAGCTGGTTCATCGGCTTCGCCCCGGTCGGCGCGCCGCGCTACGCCTGCGCCGTCATCGTCGAGCATGGCGGCTGGGGCGCGAGCGCCGCCGCGCCGGCCGCGCGCGACACGATGACCTATTTGTTCGACAAGGCGAAGGCGCTCGAAAACCTGGCTGCGATGGAGAAAAGCTGGGGCGGAACGCTCGCCGAACGCGTCGCGCGCCGGTCCGAGGAATGGCGCGCGCAGCAGGCCTCGCTCGCCAGTGCGGCGCCGCCGGCCGGTGCGCAGCCAGCGGCGTCATCCGCTACTCCGCCTGTTCCGCCGAAGACCTGATGGCCCTCTCCCTCGTTCCTGCGCCGATCGCGCAGCTGCCGTGGCGGCTCCTGCTCCTGATCTGCGCGATCGCCTTGTTCGATTCGCTGGTGCTTTACTCGGCCGCCGGCGGTCATCTGATGCCCTGGGCCTTGCCGCAGGCGACGCGGTTCGGCTTCTTCCTCGGCATGGCCGTGTTCATGAGCTATCTTAGGCCCGACCGCTTCAAGCAGGTCGCCTTCCCGCTCTATGGCCTGCTCGTCGTGCTGCTCGTCCTGGTCGAGGTGCTAGGGTTCGTCGGCGGCGGCGCGCAGCGCTGGCTCAATCTCGGTTTCATCCGACTCCAGCCGTCCGAGTTCATGAAGCTGGTGATCGTGCTGACCATCGCCCATTTCTACGCTTTGCTTCCTCCCGGCGAGATCCGCCGCTGGGGCGCGATCTGGCCCGCCGCCGCCTTGCTCGGCGTTCCCGCCGTGCTGATCCTCGTGCAGCCCGACCTCGGCACCGCCTCGATGGTCGTGTTCAGCGCGCTTGCCGTGATGTTCCTCGCCGGCCTGCCGCTGCGCCTGTTCGTCGGCGGCGCCGCGGCGGTCGCGGTCGTGGTGCCGGTCGCCTTCCAGTTCATGCATGATTACCAGCAGCGCCGGGTGACGATCTTCCTCGATCCCGAGGCCGACCCGCTCGGCGCCGGCTATCATATCAGCCAGTCGAAGATCGCGATTGGATCGGGCGGCATCTTCGGCAAGGGGTTTCTCAACGGCACTCAAAGCCATCTCGACTATCTGCCCGAGGGCCATACCGATTTCGTGTTCGCGACCATGTCCGAGGAATGGGGGCTGGTCGGCGGCCTCGTGCTGATCGTCTGCTATTCGCTGGTGATCCGCTGGGGAATGCACGTCGCGCTCAACACCAAGGGCCGCTTCGAGCGGCTGACCGCGGCCGGCCTGACCGCGACGATATTCTTCTACGTCGCCGTCAATCTGATGATGGTGATGGGCCTCGCCCCGGTCGTCGGCGTGCCGCTGCCGCTCTTTTCCTACGGCGGATCGGCGCAGATGACGTTCATGCTGTGCCTCGGCGTCCTGATGTCGATCGACCGCGACAACCGCAGCGAGCGCAACCGGCGCTAGACGTAGTGCGGTCGGCCGCGCGGCGGATGCCATTGCATCGCACCGGTCGCCATGGTAGCGGGCACGCCTTCCGCGGCCCCCGGGCCTGGAATTTGCCATCCGGCACGGACGCATAGCTCAGTTGGTAGAGCAGCTGACTCTTAATCAGCGGGTCCCAGGTTCGAGCCCTGGTGCGTCCACCATTTTTCAATAACTTAGCTTGAGTTTACGGTTACCTCTCGAACAGGGGCTGAGTGGGGCAACAGCTGGGGCAACAGTCATAGGCTTCGCGAGCAAGCAGTGACGGCACTGCAGCACTCTGCGGCCTCCAGACGCGCCGACCGGAACTTCTCAAAGTGCTGGACCAGCCGGTGTCGCGATCTACCGCAGCGGTTTTCGTGTTCGCCCCTACCCGAATGACCTCCGTACGGCGCTAGTGAATTTAGTCGGCAATTCGCTCAACTGGCTCGAATTGGCAAGTCTGGTCTGTCATGGCGCTGCCAAGTTATCGATGAACCCAAGACCCTTCGAGATTACACTCACCCGTGGGGGCTGCCAACTGGTGTTGTTTCTTCGAAACACAGGTAGTCGACGATTTGCGAGGCAATTTTCCACCCATCTTCCACTTTTACATAAGTTTCGTGATAGCGCACATTGTTGCGTGTGCCATGCTTCGCGCCTTCCTTGATGTAAACGACACTGATCAGCCAGCTACCTTTGGCATGTGTGTCGTCGATGAATGTAACAAGCCCGTTGGTGCCGAATGGAACCTGGGCTGCCACACCGCGCTCAGACATCTGCCGGCGGTAGAACTCGCGCAGCTCGTGGCGGCTCTTGTACTCCCCCCCATAGCCGAATTGCGAATGCACAGTTTCACCATAGCACGCCATCATGGTTTCGAGGTCGCGCTCGACGATGGCGAGCCAGTATCGGTGCCTCAGGTCTTGGATCGCAAGCCGGTTTTCCAACAATGTAATGCGCGCCAGCATGTCTTGGTCCATTTCCACAATCCTTTCCGTATCTTGCCTCCCCATGCCGACCAGGCGGCACTTTGCTGTTTTAGTGACAGACCAGCCGATTCCGCCGGCGGTTCGGTCAAACTTGGCAAAGGTCACGAATGCCCTGGTGCACACGGTCGCGGATGAATTCTGCGATTGGCGATGGGGCGCAGGCTTGCTGGGCGAGATCGGTGGCCAGGGACAGATCCTTCTCTCCGATGTAGCCTTGGACAGCCATCGTCTTACGCTGTTCCTGGTCGCCGGGATTACTGCGGAATTCCAGGAAGGCCCTCATTGGCGGGGTCATCACGCCGTTGCTGGCCATGACGGCCATCAGCTTGTCGAGTGGGACCGCAGCGGCCTCGGCGATCTGCGCCACTTCCAACCCGAGCATGATCTCGCACCAGGAGACGAGGTTGTTGCAGATTTTGAGAGCCATTGCCGAACCTGTGGGGCCGACGTGCATGACGTTGGTCGAATAGGCAGCGAGCACTGGCTCGGCCCGCTTAACCGTCGCGGCGTCCCCACCAAGCATCGAAAACACGAAGGGGCCACCCGACGTCATCTTAGTCCGGGTGACCGCTGCGTCCAGTACCGCTATCCGCTGCATTCGGCAGCGATGCGCAATATCAAGCATTGTCGAAGGGTGGACAGTGCTGTGAATCAGGATGATTGCGCCAGGCTTCATCGCGGGCAGGAGCTCATCGACGCAATCGTAGACCTGCCGGTCGTCCTGCACGCATATGCCCACGCAGTCGCTCATGGCGCCCAGTTGCGCCAGGTTGGCGGCAAGAGTCGCCTTCCCGGCGAAAGGATCCATGGCTTTGGGCACAATGTCGAACACAATCAGAGGGATAGGCAACTTGGCCAGTTCGCGCGCCTGCGCGGCGCCCATGCTACCCAGGCCGATGAACCCGATCGACTTGATGTCGTTCGACATTCTGCTTCTCCCATGATGCCTTGTTCGTCGAATGAAAGTACCGAGCGCCGAGCAATCGCGATACCCAAATCGCGTGGCCAGTCCCTGCACAATGGCGTTGCACGATGGCGCAGGCCCGCGAGGGTAGCCGCCTCCCAGGATCAGGGAGTGCCCTGGAAATGCACCGAACAAAACAAGAACACTGTTCCAGGCTCGCTTGCATGCACGGGGCGCGACGAGCCCATTGCCCGCCTCGCGCGCTCGCCGCCAGCGAACATCCGGCTCCGGAAGTGGATCGCGGCCGCGGATATCGAGGCCTTGAACGAATCTGGGAGCATCGACAGCTCCAGCGCATTTTTCGAACAGAACGTCACGAAAATCGCCGTTCAGTGGGGTGTATTCCTGCGCAACTACGCCTATCGCTTCATGCAGATGCTGGCGCCCCACCTCGACCTTGCCGATCTCGCCGGCGCGGGCAATCGGCCGCAAGCGAGATCAAGTGAAGAAGCTTGAACGGGTCATAATCGTCGGCGCCGGCTTTTCCGGCACGATGCTGGCGATCAACCTATTGCGTCATGATGGCCCGGCCGCGACGCTGGTGGAGCGGGCCCCCGAACCCGGGCGCGGCGTGGCTTATTCGGCGCTGGTCGACGACCATATCCTCAACGTGCGCGCGTCGAACATGAGCGCTTATCCCGACGATCCGGCGCATTTTGTGCGCTGGCTGGCCGCACGGCAGGGCGGGACGCCGGCCGACTTCGCTTCGCGCCGGACCTATGGCGACTATCTGTCCGAACTCCTCGACGGCGCTGCGGCGCAGGCTTCGGGCCGGCTGGAGCTCGTCCACGACGAAGCGCGTTCGCTCGGCCGCCGTGACGGCGCGCTGCACGTGTCGCTCGCATCCGGGACGGAGTTGCACGGCGATGCGGTCGTGCTGGCATTGGGCAATCTGCCGCCGCACGATATCGGCCCGATCGCCGCCGCCGGGCTGTCGTCCGATCTCTACGCCAACAATCCCTGGCTGCCGACGGCGGGCAGCGGCCTCGACGACGGCGACAATGTCCTGATCATCGGCACCGGCCTGACGATGGTCGACACCGTGCTGCTGCTGCGCGCGAAGGGCTTTGGCGGCCGCATCTACGCGGTTTCGCGGCGCGGGCTGCTGCCGCGAGCGCATCTCGATCATGGGCCGGCTGCGGAACGGCTGCCCGAGAAGCCTGTGTCGCTATCCTCCGGCCTTGTCCGGGCGGTACGGCAGCGAACCGAGGCGCAGGACTGGCGCGCGTCGGTCGACCAGCTGCGGCCCTATACGCAGGCGATCTGGCACGGTGCGTCTCCCGCCGAGCAGGACCGGTTCCTCCGCCATCTGCGCCCTTGGTGGGACGTGCATCGCCACCGCATCGCGCCGCAGGTCGCCGACACGCTTCGCGCGATGCAGGACCAGGGACGCTTGGTCCCCCTTGCCGGAAAGATCGAGAGTCTCACCGCCGACGGCCGCAGCACCCACGTAGTAATCCGAGAACGCGGCAGCGGGGCGCTGCGCGACCTTAGGGTTCGACGGATCATCAACTGCACCGGTCCGCAGGGCGACCTGCACCGGACCGATGAGCCGCTGCTGCTGCAGCTGATCGCATGCGGCATGATCCGCGCCGATCCCAACCGGCTCGGCATCGACGTCAGCCAGCAATCCGAAATCATCGCCGCCGACGGCGACATACAGGACGATATCTTCGCGGTCGGTCCGATGACCCGCGGCGCCTTCTGGGAGATCGTGGCGGTGCCCGACATCCGGGTGCAGGCATGGAGCCTGGCCCGGCGCCTGTCCGACGCGCATTGGGTCGAGGGCGAAGGTCTCTAGGGACCGCTTCATCCGCCAGCCATATTCCGTTTCGATCTAAGCTCGTTGCAGGAGGCGATCGTCTTTTTGAGCTATAAGCAACCGCACGCCGCTCGAATCGCTGCTGCGATCGGGCAATTTCAGGATCGAAATATGGCCAAGAACATCGATGCGAGGTTTCCATGATCGACCGTCTGCTGCTCAAGCATCCCCGTGAAGTCGGCGAGACCTACGCCGAACATTGGCTCGTCGCCTCGCGCTTCGGCTTGCTGATGATGCGCGCGGGCCTCGCCTGCATGATCCACGGCGTGGTCCCGGCCTGGTTTACGCGGACCGGCAGCGCGACAGTCAAACGGCTCTACGGCGAGATGCGCGACCGGCAGCCCAATTTCCGCAGCGAGGCTCCGGCATTCCTGACCCCACAATGGCAACCGGAATATGAGATCTGAGGAGATTAAGATGGACGGCCTGCCCCGCAACGCACCGAAAACGACCGGAGAGGCCTTCGCTTATGTCGGCCGCCTCGGGAAGGGCGCGACGATCGACGATCTGAAGATTCTTGCACTCACGGAGGCCGTTGGTAAGGAATTGTACGATGATCTGGCGTCCCGGACCGACCTGCCCGAAGTAAGGGACATCCTGCTCGGGAACGGCCGCGAGGAATTGAAGCACGCCCATCGTGTGAGCGAGGCGATCGAGATCCTGACGGGCGAGCCCTTTCCAATTCCGCCGATCGACGAAAATCCGGTCTTCACCCCGCTCGATCCGATGCCGGTCACCCGTGCCTCGCTCACCAAGCTTGCCGAAGGCGAGTTTGGCGGCAAGGCGCTGTACGAAGGCATCGCCTCGAGCTTCGACGATCGCCGGGCCGTCGCGCTCCTCCGGTTGAACGGAGACGAAGAAGCCGGCCATGGCGAACGTTTGCTCGAAGCGGTGAAGTTGTTGCCGGCCGACTGACTGCATCGCGAAACGAGCAATGGCAGCCCAATTCGCGGCTTGATTATGCCGCGCGCCTCGCCGATGGTTACGCGTCCGGAGCGCAATATTCCTCGAAGTGTGCGGGCCCGGACGGGGGAGATGCCTGAACCTTCTGGATGCGAATGGCCGGTAGCCGATTCCCGCATCTCTCTCCGAGAAACGAAACAGGAGCTGGCGATGAAGGTGCTGTGCGTACTCTATGACGATCCGATCGACGGATTTCCCAAATCCTATGCGCGCGACGATCTGCCGAAGATCGATCATTATCCAGGCGGCCAGACGCTCCCGACGCCCAATGCGATCGATTTCACGCCGGGCCATCTGCTCGGTTCGGTCTCGGGCGAGCTTGGCCTGCGCAAATATCTCGAAGGCCAGGGCCACACTCTGGTGGTGACATCGGACAAGGACGGTCCCGACAGCCTGTTCGAGCGCGAGCTGCCCGATGCGGACGTGGTCATTTCGCAGCCCTTCTGGCCAGCCTATCTGACCGCCGAGCGCTTTGCCAAGGCGTCGAAGCTCAAGCTCGCGCTTACCGCCGGCATCGGCTCGGACCATGTCGACCTGCAGGCTGCGATCGAGCGCAACATCACCGTTGCCGAGGTCACCTACTGCAACTCGATCAGCGTCTCCGAGCATGTCGTGATGATGATCCTCGGGCTGGTCCGCAACTACATTCCGTCTCACGACTGGGTGCGCAAGGGCGGCTGGAACATCGCCGACTGCGTGACTCGCTCCTACGATGTCGAAGGCATGCATGTCGGCACCGTCGCCGCAGGCCGCATCGGCCTCGCCGTGCTGCGGCGCCTCAAGCCGTTCGACATGGTGCTGCATTATTTCGACCGCCACCGCCTCCCGGCCGACGTCGAGAAGGAGCTCGGCCTGATCTGGCACGAAAGCGTCGAGGATATGGTCAAGGTCTGCGATGTGGTGACGATCAACTGCCCGCTCCATCCCGAGACCGAGCATCTGTTCGACGATGCGCTGCTCGCCAAGATGAAGCGCGGCGCCTATATCGTGAACACCGCGCGCGGCAAGATCTGCGACCAGGACGCGATCGTCCGCGCGCTCGAAAGCGGCCAGCTCGCCGGATATGCCGGCGACGTCTGGTTCCCCCAGCCGGCGCCGCAGGACCATCCGTGGCGGACGATGCCCTACCAGGCGATGACTCCGCACATCTCCGGAACCAGCCTTTCGGCGCAGGCGCGCTACGCCGCTGGCGCGCGCGAGATCCTCGAATGCTTTTTCGAAGGCCGCCCGATCCGCGACGAATATCTGATCGTCCAGGGCGGCGCGCTCGCCGGCACCGGCGCGCATTCCTACAGCCCCGGCGATGCCACCGGAGGGTCCGAGGAAGCTGCCCGCTTCCAGAAGGCATGAAGCCATCATCGGCGTCGCCCGCCGGCGGCAGGCTGGCGGGGCTGTCGCGTCCGATCGCCATCCTGGTGGCAGGTGTCGGCGGTGCGCTGGCTATCTTCGTGCTTGCGACGATCCAATCGCGCACCAGCCTGGCGATGCTGGTGCCCTCGTTCGGTGCCAGCTGTGCCCTGGTGTTCGCACATCCGGAGAGCCCCTTCGCGCAGCCGCGCAATGTGATCGGCGGTCACCTCGTGTCGTCGGCGTTCGGCCTGCTCGCGCTGGCCGTCCTCGGCACCGGCCCGATCGCGATGGCGGCCGGCGTCGGCCTCGCGATCGCGGGGATGATGGCGACCCGCACCATGCATCCGCCCGCCGGCGGCGATCCGCTGATCGTCATCCTGACCGCAGCGCCAATCAGCTTCCTCGCCCAGCCGATCCTGTTCGGCACCTGCGTCATCGTGCTGATCGGCGCAGCCTATCACCGGCTGCGCGGCGTCGACTATCCTTTGCAGCCGCTCGCCTGACGTCCGGCGATCATGCGAAATAGTGCCGCGCAACGAACGCGATCGCGGTCGCGACGCCGATCGCTATGACGATCAGCCGCAGCGTCGCCGGCTTGACCGAACGCGCCAGCTTCCCACCGGCCGCACCGCCGGCGAGCGAACCGGCCGCCACCGCCGCGGCTGCCGGCCAGACGACATGGCCCGATGCGACGAACAGGGTGGCAGCGGCGACATTGGTGACCAGCGACATTGCCTGCTTGAGGCCGTTGAGGCGGGTCAGCGTGTCGTCGATCGTCAGCCCGATCACGGCCAGGAAGATCACGCTGATCCCGGCCCCGAAATAGCCGCCATAGACCGCGGCGATCAGCACCGGCACGATCGCCCAGCCGAGCCCCAGCCTGTCGAAGCGCTTCTGCAGCGCCGCGCGGATACGATCCTGGATCGCCAGCAAGGCGCAGGCCACGATCAGCAGGACCGGAACCAGCCCCTCGAACAACGCGTCGCTGCTCTGCGCCAGCAGCAGCGCCCCCGCCACGCCCCCGGCTGCGGCCAGCGGCAACAGCAGCAGCATCCGTCGCCCCTGCCCCTCCAGGTCCCGCCGCTGGGCAAGCACGCCGCCGACATAGCCGGGACAGAGCGCAACCGTGTTGGTGATATTGGCCGCGATCGGCGGAATGCCCGCCAGGATCAGCACCGGGAAGGTGAAGATCGACCCACCGCCCGCAAGCGCGTTGAGCAGACCCGCCGCCGCGCCGGCCGCGAGCAGCAACAGGAGGATCAACACATGGCTCGAATCCGCTACCATCGCGCCGCGATGCGTCAGGCGGGATCGGATGGCAACGGTAAGCGCGTGGAGGAACGTCGAGAGCAGGTCGGCGAGCACGAAAAAGCAATGGCAAACCCCCTAAGAGTTGATATTTTCCGTATGTCGGGTCGGAAGAGGATAATGCCTGTGCCCCATAAAGCCCTACCCGCCGGGATGATCTAGCAATGCCGGACGCAGCCGGAGGATGGGAAGACGCGCTCGCGGTCGCGGTATTCGCGGCAGTGATGGCACTCACCTTAATGATCGTTGCTGCCGTGGTGCTGAGCTATTTTGTCGCGCTCAGATCACCGCCCAGCCAGCGTGCGGCATGGACCGCGGGCATCGCTTACCTCCTCGTCGCGCTGATCTTGATATTTGGCTTCCTGCCCGGTTACGAGCTGGTTTCGGTCCTTGCCGCAATCCCGGCTGCACTCGTCGTCTTTCTGGGCTGCCGTTTGATCTTCCAGCGCGCCTGGATCGACGCGGCCGACGAGCGCGTGGACCAGGACGACATCGAGGATGATGACTGGAAAATCGGGTTGTTCAGGCTTGGCGCAGTCGTCACCGTCGTAGTCGGAATCGTGGCCCTTAAGTTACTGCTGTAACTATCCCCCTCGCGCGTCGTCCCGCCCCTACCGCGTCAGTTCGCAGATCCAGTTCACCTCCCAGGTCTTGCCGCCATCGTCCGAGAAGGACTGCTCCATCCGCGCTTCTTTCGGTGAGATGTCGAGCCACACATAGCGCACGAATATGCTCCGTCCCTTCCACACCTCCTGGTCGTAGAACTCGCCGCGCTTGCCGGCGAACTGCCCGACGACCGGCGGCAGTCCGAGCGTGCCGCCGTTCACGTCGAGCAGATAGATCGACCATTGCCGCGATTCCGGATTGTACAGCCGCAGCGTCTGCCCCTTGAGGTGCCCGGCCGGCGCGTCGACCTCGAACTCCTCGAAATTGGCATTGCTGTCGAGCAGCTTGTGGTGGTTCGAGATGCCGTCATATTCGACCCATCTGGTCGACCCGACCAGCCGGTCGGGCAGCCGCCGGAGATGCGCCTTCCACTTGCCGATCAGGAAATCGAAATCATGCGACCCGTCCCGCGCGATCGTCTGCGTCTGTTCGGGAGCGGCAGCGGACGCCGCCGCGGAAATTGTCGCCAGCACCAGAAGCAGAGCGGCTCGTACGGACATCCCGGTTCTCCCTTATCCACTGTCGCGCTCTGGCGTTGAACTTGGCCAGTGCACTTGGCACGAAATAACATCCGAATGCCAAGCTAGTCATCTCCCTCCCACCTCTGCGCCACTCCGCACCACTCTCGCCGGACGCACTGACTGTGATTGCTTCGCACACGTCTGAAGCGCGCTCACCGCGCTGCCCTCCAGTCTTCCTGCGGTCACTTTCACCCCATCGGCCTTTGCGATTCGCCAATCGTCCGAACGGGCAAGGTTGCAATGTGGGAAATTCTCTGAGATACGGCCCTGATGGAACAAAGAAGGAACATCAATAACGCCGCGTCCGCCCCGCCCCAAATCCTACAATTTTTCCCCAAGTTTTCCGAGGCCATGGCAACCGTCAATTTCATCAACTTCGCCTCGCATCATTGCCGCGATTCGGCCCTGCGGCGACCACCCAATTTATGCGCTTGGACGGCTTGCAGAATCGGCCCGGCGCTCCATCTGGGCAATTGAACGCGATGCGTTTCGCGAGCCTGCGGAGAACCAGCGATGAGCAATGATTCCGAATATGTGCCGCCCGAAGTCTGGCAGTGGAACAAGGACAATGGCGGCCGGTTCGCCAATATCAATCGCCCGGTCGCCGGAGCGACGCACGATCGCGTGCTGCCGGTCGGCAAGCATCCGCTCCAGCTCTACTCGCTCGGCTCGCCGAACGGGCAGAAGGTCACGATCATGCTCGAGGAGCTGCTCGCGCTTGGCCACCAGGGCGCCGAATATGACGCCTGGCTGATCCAGATCATGGACGGCGACCAGTTCGGCAGCGGCTTCGTCGAAATCAATCCGAACTCGAAGATCCCCGCCTTCCTCGACCGCAGCGGTCCCGAGCCGGTCCGCGTGTTCGAATCCGGATCGATCCTCTTCTACCTCGCCGAGAAGTTCGGCGCCTTCCTGCCCATCGAGCCGGTGAAGCGCGCGCAATGCATGTCGTGGCTGTTCTGGCAGATGGCGAGCACGCCCTATCTCGGCGGCGGCTTCGGCCATTTCTACGCTTATGCGCCGGTCAAGATCGAATATGCGATCGACCGCTTCACGCTGGAGGTGAAGCGCCAGCTCGACGTGCTCGACCGGCAGCTCGCCGACAATCGCTACATCGCCGGCGACGAATATACGATCGCCGATATCGCGATCTGGCCCTGGTACGGCGCGCTCACCAAGGGCAGCATCTATGAAGATTCGGCGAGATTCCTCGGCGTCCGCGACTATAGGCATCTGATGCGATGGTCGGACGAAATTGCCGAGCGGCCTGCGGTCAAGCGCGGGCGGATGGTCAACCGCACCACCGGCGATCCCGCCGAACAGCTGCACGAACGCCACGATGCTTCGGATTTCCTGACCAGGACGCAGGACAAGCTCGAGCCGGCGGCTGCCGAGTGAGGCGCAGACACATTTGGAAACGGAGCAGATGATGACCGCAACCCGACCCCCTGCGAAGATCGGAATCTGGTCGCTCGGGCTTCATTCGGCCGACCCCGGCGAGTCGCGCGACGCGGCGGCCGAGCTCGACGAACTGGGCTTCGGATCGATCTGGATGCCCGGCGGCATCGACGACAAGGTGCTCGGCGATGTCGAGCTGGTGCTTGCCGCGACGCGGCGAGCGACGGTCGCCACCGGCATTATCAACATCTGGAAACAGTCGCCCGCCGATCTCGGCGCCTGGTGGCGCTCGGGCGTCGGGAATCGCGACCGCGTGCTGCTCGGCCTCGGGATCAGCCACGGGCCGCTCATCGGTTCCGACTATGGCAATCCGGTCGGGCGGATGCAGGCCTATCTGGACGGGCTGGATTCCGAAGGCGTGCCGAAGGAGCAATTGTGCCTCGCCGCGCTTGGCCCGAGGATGCTCGACCTCGCCGCCGCGCGGACCGCCGGCGCTCATCCCTATCTCGTTCCTCCCGAACATACCGCGGTTGCGCGCGAACGGATGGGCCCCGAAGCCTTCCTCGCCCCCGAACAGACGGTGATCCTGGAGACCGACCCGGCCAGGGCACGCGCGATCGCGCGGGGCGCCGTCGCCATGTATCTCGGCCTGCCCAATTATGTGAACAATTGGAAACGCTTCGGCTACACCGATGAGGATGTCGCGAGCGGCCCGAGCGACCGGCTGTGCGATGCCTTGTTCGCCTGGGGAACGCTCGACCAGATCGGCCGGCGCGTACAGGCGCATTTCGACGCCGGCGCCGACCATGTCTGCCTCCAGGTCATCGAGGACAATGCAACCGGCCCGGCGCCGCTGCCCCGTCAGGCGTGGCGCGAGCTGGCAGGCGCGCTACTCTAGGGTCTAGACCCGGCACGCGATGCGGTTCACCGCAATGAATAAATAACCCTTTGGCAGGTGGCCGCTCCTATCCCATTCTTATGCCCAGATATTATTTTGACGTTTTCGACGACAAGGTCGCATTCGACGAAACCGGCCTCGAACTGGCCGATGCCTCGGCTGCGCGCAAACAGGCCTTCGCGCTCGCATGGCGGATGGCCTGCACCAGCGACGATGCCATCGCGCTCAATCACTATGTCGAGGTCACCGACGATCAGCATCGCCGGATTTTCGGGGTCACCGTCAGGGAGGCGCTTCGGGCCGCCAATTGCGACGAGTCCGCGACGCCCCTGCTCCCGCTGGCCGCCTGACCGCCGGGCCGTCCGCCACAGGTCGTCACCACTCGTTCACTGCGGTAAGGCGCGTGCATGGTGACCTTCGAGACCCAGCAAGCGCAGCTGATGGCGTTGTCGCGCCGGAACCGCCTGCGCCGGCTGGCGCCGCGGGACGGCGTGGATTTCTCGTCCAACGATTATCTCGGCCTTGCCGGTTCGCCCCGCTTGGCGGCCGCGATCGAGGCAGCGAGCGCGCGCGGCATACCGGTCGGCTCCGGAGGCTCGCGCCTGCTGCGCGGCAATCACGAGGAGCACGAGCGGCTGGAAGCGGAAGCCGCGGCGTTCTTCAACGCTGAAAGCGCGCTTTTCTTCTCGTCCGGATTTGCCGCCAACCTGGCGCTGTTCGCAACCTTGCCGCAGCGCGGCGACATGACCTTCTGCGATGCGCTGCTGCATGCCAGCGCCCACGACGGCATGCATCTCAGCCGCGCCAGGAAGACTGTCGTCCCGCATAATGACGCGGCCGCCTTCGACGACGCGATCGGGCTCTGGCGCCGCGATGGCGGCACCGGAACCGCCTGGATAGCGGTTGAGAGCCTCTACGGCATGGATGGCGACCGCGCCCCGCTCGAGGATTTGCTGAGCATCGCTGATCGGCACGACGCCATACTGATCGTCGACGAAGCCCATGCGACCGGCGTGTTCGGCACCGACGGCCGCGGCCTTTCCGGAGCGCTGGAGGGCCGCGAGAATGTCATCGCGCTTCACACCTGCGGCAAGGCGATGGGATGCGAAGGCGGGCTGGTGCTCGGCGCGCGTGCGGTCCGCGACTTTCTGGTCAATCGCGGGCGGGCTTTCATATTCTCGACCGCCCCCTCCCCGCTGATCGCGGCGGCGGTGCGCGAAAGCCTGCATATTCTCGCCGATGAGCCGCAACGGCGCGAGGACCTGAGAGCGCTCGTCGCCGCGGCCGAGCGCAGCCTTGCACCCTGCGGCGCCGTCCCGACCGGCTCGCAAATATTGCCCCTGATCATCGGCAATGACGCCAGGACCATGCAGGTCGCGGCATCGCTGCAGGCGGCCGGATTCGATGTCCGCGGGATCCGCCCGCCGACGGTGCCGCATGGAACGTCGCGGCTACGAATCTCCCTAACGCTCAACGTCAGCGCCGGGGATGTCGCGGCGCTCGCCGATGCGCTGACGGTGGCCCTGCGATGACTGGTCCCGTCATAGTCATCTCCGGCACCGACACCGATGTCGGCAAGACCGTGTTCGCCGCCGCGCTCACCGCCGCGCTTGGCGCATCCTACTGGAAGCCGATCCAGGCCGGAATGGAGGCCGGCGGCGACAGCGCGACCGTGGCTGCACTCGGCGGCATCCCCGACGACAGGATCATCCCCGAAGCCTATCGGCTCGCCACGCCCTGCTCGCCGGACCGGGCTGCGGCGCTGGACGGAATCGCGGTCGATCCGGACCGTCTCGTCATTCCCGATGTGTCTGGCCCGCTCGTCATCGAGGGCGCCGGCGGCCTGCTCGTTCCGATCGTCGATGATTTTCTCTTCATCCACCTTTTCAAACGATGGAAGCAGCCTGTCGTGCTGGTGGCGCGAACCACGCTCGGCACCATCAACCACAGCCTGCTCTCGATCGAGGCGCTGCACCGCCGCAAGATTGCGATCAAGGGCATCGCCTTTGTCGGTGACTCCGTCGAGCATAGCGAGGCGGCGATCGCCCGCGTCGGCGGCGTCAGGCATCTGGGCCGCCTTCCCTTTCTCCCGACGCTTAACGGCATCACGCTTGCGGAAGCATTTGCCGCAAACTTCGACGTCGGCGATTTTGCATGACCGACTCCCCGGTCTGGCATCCGTTCACCCAGCACGGGCTGGCCGAACCGATCCCGATGATCGACAGCGCCGAGGGTGCGTCGCTTTACACGGTCGATGGACGGCGGATCATCGATGCCATCTCGTCCTGGTGGGTCACGACGCATGGCCATCGCAACCCCAGGATCATGGCCGCGATCGCCGCGCAGGCGGAGCGCCTGGACCAGGTCATGTTCGCGGGCTGGACCCACGCGCCGGCGGAATATCTGGCCGAGGCGCTCATCGCCATCATGCCGCCGAACCTGACCCGGGTCTTCTTCTCCGATTCCGGTTCGACGAGTGTCGAAGTCGCGCTGAAAATGGCGCTTGGCTATTGGGCGAACCGCGGCGAACCGCGCCACCACATCCTCGTCCTCGAGCACAGCTATCATGGCGACACTATCGGCACCATGTCGGTCGGCGCGCGCGGTGTGTTCAACCGAAGCTACGCTCCGCTGCTGTTCGACGTCGGCACCCTTCCCTATCCGGTTGCCGGCGGCGAGCAGCAGACGCTCGATCGGCTCGAGCAGGCCTGTCTGGACCGGCCCGCCGCGCTTATCGTCGAACCACTGATATCGGGCGCCGGGGGGATGCGCATCTACACACCTCGATTGCTTGCCGAGATGCGCGCGATCTGCAGCAGGCACGGCGTCCTGTTCATCGCCGACGAAGTCATGACCGGCTGGGGCCGCACCGGAACTTTACTCGCCTGCGAGCAGGCCGGCATAACCCCCGACATCCTCTGTCTTTCCAAGGGTCTTACCGGCGGCGCCCTTCCGCTTGCCGTGACGATGGCGAGCGAGGCGATCTATGCCGCGCATCTCGGCGACGATCGCGCGCGAATGTTCTTCCACTCGTCGAGCTATACCGCCAATCCGATCGCCTGCGCCGCCGCCAATGCTAATCTGGCGATCTGGCGCGAGGAGCCCGTTCTCGATCGCGTCGCGGATCTCGGCAGCCGCCAGCAAGCCCGGCTCGAGATGCTGGCGGCGCATCCGATGGTCTGCAATCCGCGCCGGATCGGGACGATCACCGCGTTGGAGCTAGGCGATGGCGACAGGCACTATTTATCGGGGCTGGGGCCACGCCTGCTCGCGTTCTTCCGCGACCGCCACATACTGCTCCGGCCGCTCGGCAATACCATCTACGTGATGCCGCCTTATTGCATCGACGATGTCGACCTCGACTGCATCTATGCGGCAATTCGGCATGCAGCGGATACCATTGGCGAAATATCCTGACAGCGCGCCGAACCGGCCCGCCGGATCAGATCCCGGCATACCATTCATAGTCGGACCGGTCCTCCCACGCACCGCCCTTGCCGCCATAGATGCCGTCCAGACTTGCAACTGCTTGGATTCGCTGCACGAACTTCGCCTGCTTGTAACCGAGCTGGCGCTCCACCCTGAGCCTGAGCGGAGCGCCGTGCGCCACCGGAAGCAATGCGCCGTTCATCGCCCAGGCCAGAATTGTCTGGGGATGAAAAGCGTCGATCAGGTCGATGCTTTCATAGTAAGTGCCGCTGCCGAAACGGTCCGCGCAATGAAACACTATATAGCGTGCACCGGTCCGCAGTCCCGCAGCATCGAGCAACAAACCAAGCGGTACGCCGTGCCACTTGCCGATCGCGCTCCATCCCTCGACGCAATCGTGCCGGGTGATTTGCGTGCGCGCGGGCATCGAGCGGATCCTGGCCATGGAAAGCACCAGCGGCGTCGACACAAGTCCATCGATCCTCAAAGCCCATTCCCGAAATCCCGATGCGAGATGCGCTCGATAGCCGACATCGTCCGGCATCACGCTTCCGTTCGCCCGAAACACGGGTGACATTTCGGACTCGTCGAATTCGCGGGCGAGCGCATTGCGGTCGGACACCAAGCGCTGTGCGCGCCGGGTCAGGCCCTCGCCGGAACGCAGCAGGCTCCTGAAGCCGGGGCTTCGGTCGAGCCGGTCGCACCCAGACAGGACCAGGCTGCCGGCGCCGAGCCCGACCGCGGCGATGAGCTTGCGACGCGTGATCATGTGCGCTTCTCCCGCTCAGGCGGGAGGCGAAACCGGCCCGTAATCATCGAGCGGATCTCGTTGAACGGCCCTGCGAGCGCCACCATCAGCAGATGGACCATGATGAACGATGCGATGAGCATCGCACAAATGAAATGAATCGAACGGGCCGATTGGCGGCCGCCGGTCACCTCAACCAACCAGGGCCAGGCGGCGTCCATAGTCGGCGACATGGCAAGGCCGGTCAGCACCAGCAGCGGCAGCAAGAGGAACAGGACCCCCATGTAGGCAAGCTTCTGCAGGATATTGTACCGCAACGCGAGTTCCCCCGCCGGAAATCGCAACCGTGCATGGTCCTTGATGTCGCGCCAGATGTGACCCGGCCTCACCTCATCCGCCGAAGGCGTCAGATCGCGCTGGATGTGCCGGTTGAAGAGACTGAAGATCAGATAGGCGACGAGTGAGACCGCAAGGATCCAAGCGAAGGAGAGGTGCCAGCGGCGGCCGCTGGAAAGGCTGTAGTGCGATGGAATTGTCGCCCAGCCGGGGAAGGCGCGTCTTTGAACCACTCCATCACCATCGCGCCATCGACCAAGGATACCGGTTGAAGGAACACGAAGGCTGCCAATCTGGACAAAACCTTGTGACCCGGTCGCTCCAATCGTCAGCCATGCTGGATCCGGATTGGCGCCATAGGCGCCCCAGTAGAGCCTGGGATGGGCGTTGAAGATCATCAGGCCGCTCATCAGCATGACGAAAACGGTCACGGCATTGATCCAATGCCAGATCCGCGTGCTGAGGCGGTGTCGTTTGACGAGATGTTCGTCGGCCTTGGAACTCAGGAACATGTTCGAGGCTCCCGCGAGATCATACAGCTCGAGGATAGACGCTTAGGCAGACTGGACCAACAGAATAGATATCAACCGATCGACATGGCTGCAAATCACGCAGCGTCCCGCTGCGCTAAAGCGAGCGTTCGAGCCTGCTCATAAGGCTGCGGGCCGGACTCATCGAAGCGTGCGGACCCCCGCCCTCGTCGATCCTGCGAATGCGGGCATAAAGCTCGCGGCTGGCGTCGATGAGCTGGACTGCCTGGGGCGGAAGAGATGGAATGATCTCGAGATCGCTTTCGGTGGCCTCGCCCAGCCGCCGCGCCGGCGAGCGCGCCTGGAGCGGACTTATCTCCCCCGCTTCCACCGCACGCTGCGTCAGCAGCCAGGCGATGATGTGCATCAGCCGCGTCGTGACCTTCAGCGATTCGCAGGAAAAGCCGACTCGCAATATCGGGTCCAGCCCGAGCCGGTCGTCGCGGCCATGCTGGTCGAAATAGGCGCGCGCCTCGTCGGCAAGCACCATCGCTTCGACATAGAGCGAGTCGATCAGCTTTGGTGTGAGCCGTGAGCCGGGGCCGTCATTGGACATGGATTCACGCTGCCACAGCCGGCACCGGACGGATACGGCGAAAATAGGTAAAGAGGACGGTCAGGCGATTATGTCCGGAATCTGGGCATCTTCGAGCATAGCAATTTCATCCTTCAGCCGAAGCTTCCGCTTTTTCAGCCGTGCCAGCTGTAGCTGATCGGGTATCGCGCTGTTGCGCAGCGCATCGATCGCGGCATCGAGATCGCGATGGGCCTCGCGCAGCACGATCAGGCGTCCGGCCATGGTGTCGATCGGCATCACACGCCCCTACTGATCCGCGCCAAAGTTCTGGTCATTCCCCAAACCGAATATTAGACCATTAACGGATCGTCGTACATATGTTGGCGGCTGGCCGATCAGGGGAGGACAAGTCAGCGAATTGATGGTTTACTGCTTTCACTGTGAAAGAAGGAGTTGGGAATGCAGAATGCTCATTTCTCGGCACTGTCTAACAAGCATGCCGATATCGAAGCGCGCATCGACGAAGAAAGCCAGCGCCCCCACCCGGATGAGACAATTCTTTCCCGACTCAAGAAACAAAAGCTCAGGCTCAAGGACGAGATGCGGACGCTCTAGCCCGCGCCCAGGGTCGCCGACGCGGCTTGGCACGCGCGGCGATCCGATGGCCGGAGCGGCCGCGGAATCAGAATAATGGCCGGATCGGTCGGCTCGGCGTCTTGCGCGGCACGACCTTGATCGGCTTGCGCGCCAGTTTCGGATCGACTTCGTCGTCGAAGGCGACACCCATGCGGCCGGGACGCACCCAGGCGACCTTGCCCTTGACCGCGCCTATGCCGCGAATGACCACCATCACCTGGTCGCCTTCCAGGTAACGGCCGTCATGATCGGCCATCATTCCGATTGACGACAGGTTCCGGACTCGAACCGGGTCCGTGCCAGCCGGGGCCTCGTCGAGCCGGGCTATCGTTGCCGACAGAAAGAGACTGTCGCGCGCAGCGGATCGCCGCGGTTTCGCGCCGCGGACGGCCCGATCTGAAGAATCACTGTTGGCCACGCATCGCCCCTGCATCAGCTAGTGGAACGCACCGTAGCGGGCATCCTGATGCAATTGTGCGTGAAAAGGGTCGCTATCGCGTTAACAACACGGCGGAATTCGCCAGCGAGGCAAAAATTCAGTCGTCGCGCGACACGCGTTCCTGGCGTTCGTGGCGCTCCTGCGCCTCCACTGTCATGGTTGCGATCGGGCGCGCTTCCAGCCGGGCCAGCGAAATCGGCTCACCGGTGACCTCGCAGAAGCCATATTCGCCCTGCTCGATCCGGCGCAGCGCCGCGTCGATCTTGGCGATCAGCTTGCGCTGGCGGTCGCGCGTGCGAAGCTCGATCGACCAATCGGTCTCGCTCGACGCCCGGTCGGTCAGGTCCGATTCCTGGATCGGTCCGCTCTTTAGCTGCTCGATGGTATCGCGGGATTCGCGTACGATCGCATCCTTCCAATCGAGTAGCTTCTGCCGGAAATAGCTCAGCTGTGTCGGATTCATGAACTCTTCGTTCGCGCTCGGCCGATATGGCTCGGGCGCACCCCTTTTGGGGGTGGAGCCGAATATGTCATTCAACGCCGTCGCCATAACCCCTCCGCTCACTCACGCCGGAACAACCGGCCTCAGCACCTTTCGCACCCGCTCCCCATTCGAGGATGTCTGGGTTTGCCCCAGCGCGCCTATAGCTTCACGCATTTGCCATAACAAGCCGTTCAAAATGCGCTCGAATCCGGGCGCGCTGTTTCGAGCGAAAGCGTGACATTTTTGTACCTTCCGCAAATCGTCGACGGCGGCATGTTTGCGATTCGCACGAACTCGCAGGACTGACGATAATCACGGCCCCAATTGGGCAGGATGCGCTTCAGAATCCCCAAGACTTTGTCCACTATTGGGACGGAAGTCGGCCGAACCGGCCGTCAGAGCCCCGTTAACCTAAAGAATATGGTTAATGATATTGCGCTTCCCGGCCACTTCAGCATTTTCGCGCTCAGCTGTTTGCAGCCACCGAAATTGGATCTTCCGTCCAATCAGGCTGCAGCCCGTACAACAAGGTGGATCTTATGTCCGTGAAGATGGCTTTAGCTAAATTATGCGCCTGCACCTGCGGGGGAGCGATCGTGGGTGGCGGTGCAGTCCATATGGCAGACCACCAGCCGGAACGGCCGGCCATCGTCCACAAGTCGATGCCCAAGGTCCGGCATCGTACGGCGTCCTACATGCCGGGCAAATATGTCCCGACCAAGATCAAGCGGGTTCGGCTCGCCAGCAACGACTGCAAGATGGTGCCGACCACCAAGACCGTGACGCGGACCATCAGCTATCCGCCGCCTCCCCCGCCACCTTATGTCGGTGGTGGTGGCGGCGCCCCGATCATCGTCGGCGGCAGCGGCGGTTATGGCGGTGGCTTTGGCGGCGGCTTCTTCAGCGGCGGCTTCTTTGGCGGCGGCAGCGGCGGCAATGCATTCTTTACGGCGTCGACCTCAACCTCATCCGGCGGCAGCGGCGGCAGCTCGACCTCGACGTCGACCGGCGGCAGCTCGACCTCCACCGGCGGCAGCTCGTCTTCGACCTCCAGCGGCAACGTCTCCTCGACCTCTTCGGGCAGCTCAAGCTCGAGCTCGTCGAGCAGCTCGGCGAGCTCCAGCTCCAGCAGCTCTTCGTCTTCGGGCGGATCGTCGGGTGGTAAGCCGCCGCATTCTTCGAGCGGCGGACATTCTTCCTCCGGTGGTCACTCGTCGTCCGGCGGCCATTCCTCATCCGGGGGCCATTCATCCTCGGGCGGCTCATCCAGCGGCGGCTCGGGAAGTTCCGCCAGCGGCAGCAGCGGCTCTTCGGGTTCTTCCGGTGGATCTTCGAGCGGTTCGTCCAGCGGCTCGTCCAGCTCGGCATCGAGCGGTTCTTCGAGCAGCTCGTCGAGCGGCGGTTCGAGCACTTCGACCGGGGGCAGCTCGACGAGTTCGTCGAACGGCGGATCGAGCAGCTTCGGCGGCAACAGCACCAGCACGAGCAGCTCCAGCGCAAGCTCGAGCAGCGCGAGCTCATCTTCTTCGAGCGGGGGCTCAAGCGGCGGACACGGTGGATCGAGCGGCGGACACGAAGTCCCCGCGCCGCCGATGGTCCTGCTGTTCGGCGCCGCGGCCGCCGCCCTGGTCGCGCGCAAGAGACTTGCCCACGCCTAATCGGCAGGCTGTGGGCAGTAACTAGGCCGCGCCCTACCGTGGGCGCGGCCATTCTTATTTAAGGCTTCGGACGTTACTCCGCGAGCAGGATCTTTTCGATCTCTGACACTGGATGGCCGGTGAGGTCCTTCGCGATTTCGCCCGTGATGCGCCTCTCCACTTCCTTGTGATAATGTTTGCGCAATTCGCCCAGGGTCCGCGGCGGTGCGACGATCACAAGCGACTCGAACTCGTTGCGAAGCGCACGCTGCTTCAGCATCTCCGCAGCCTCGGCGGCAAATCGATCCTCCTCCAGCTGGTGAAAGTCGGTTTCCGCATAAGCGGACCGTCCCGGCCGCGCGCTCTCCGACGCGCTGCCGGCAGCATCACTCTTCTGGTCGCGCGTAGCCGGATTTTCGTGGATTTCCTTGCGCTCCACTTCAAGCTGCGGGAACGCGCTGTCTCCCTCATTGCGGAAGAACAGCATCTTCTTGCCGTCGGCGACCAATATAGCGCTATTGTGCGGAAGCTTCATCCGACTCTCCTCATCATCTATTGCCGATCAACGCGTCAGCCGCGGAGCGGTTGCCCGGCTTGCGTCGTCCCGACGCGATGGCCATAGCCCGGCCAGATGCGCATCCTGCTCACCAACGATGACGGCGTGAACGCTGCCGGGCTCAAGGTCCTCGAAGCGATCGCGCGGCGGTTTTCCGATGACATCTGGGTGGTCGCCCCGGCGGAAGAGCAATCGGGCACCGGCCACTCGCTCACTTTGACGCGGCCGGTCCGCCTGCATCGGCTTGGTGAGCGCCGGTTCTGCGTCACCGGTACGCCGACCGATTCGGTCATGATGGCGATCGCGCATATCATGCAGGATGCCCGGCCCGACCTGGTCCTGTCGGGCGTCAACCGCGGCGCGAATCTGGCGGAGGACGTGACCTATTCGGGAACCGTTTCCGCCGCGATGGAGGCGGCGCTTGCCGGCATCCCCGCCATCGCGCTCAGTCAAGGCTACAGCCGCGAAGGCATGGGTGACGGCGTCCCTTTCGCGGCGGCAGAAGCATGGGCGGATCGCGTGCTCGCTCCGCTCCTGGCAACGCCGATGGCCTTCCGGACCCTGGTCAACGTCAATTTTCCCGCTTTGCCTCCCGCCGAGATCAAGGGTATCCGGGTCGTGCGCCAGGGCATGCGCGATTACGGCCGGCTCAACATCGTCCAGCGCACTGATCCGCGCGGCTACGATTATTTCTGGTTCGGGCTGGGTCCGATGATCCACACGCCAGGCCACGCCACCGACCTTGAGGCGATTACCGACGGCTATGTAACGGTGACCCCGTTGCACCTGGATATGACCCACGATGCGTCGCTCGAATCGCTTGGTCACCTCTATTCGCAATAGGGCCCGTCGAGTGGCGGTCGCTATCGGCTAGGAAAATCGCGCCTTATTCCCTATCTGGGCGCAATCCATGGCACTTCAGCTTCCTTCTCCGCCCAAGGTCGGCATGGTTTCGCTCGGCTGTCCGAAGGCACTCGTCGATTCCGAACGGATCCTGACCAAGCTGCGCTCGGACGGCTACCAGCTGTCGAACGACTATGACCAGGCCGACGTCGTGCTGGTTAACACGTGCGGGTTCCTCGATTCGGCGAAGGAGGAAAGCCTCGCTGCGATCGGCGAGGCAATCGCCGAGAACGGCCGCGTCATCGTTACCGGCTGTATGGGCAAGGAAGCAGAGCTGATCCGCGAGCGGTTTCCGCAGGTGCTCGCGATCACCGGCGCAGCGCAATATGAGGATGTCGTCGGTGCCGTGCACGAAGCCGCACCGATCCCGCCATCCGCCTATCTCGATCTCGTCCCGGAGACGGGGCTCAAGCTCACGCCGCGCCACTATAGCTATCTGAAGATATCGGAGGGCTGCAACCACCGCTGCAGTTTCTGCATCATCCCGTCGCTGCGCGGCGACCTGGTCAGCCGCAGGCCCGATGCGATCCTTCGCGAAGCGGAGAAGCTGGTCGCCGCCGGCACGCGCGAACTGCTGGTGATCAGCCAGGATACTTCGGCTTACGGCGTGGATCTCGCTCACAAGTCATGGCCTTGGAAAGGCCGCGAAGTCCGCGCGCACATGACCGACTTGTCGCGCGAGCTCGGCTTGCTCGGCGCATGGGTACGACTGCACTATGTCTACCCCTATCCGCACGTCGACCAGGTCATTCCGCTGATGGCGGAAGGGCTCGTGCTTCCCTATCTCGATATTCCGTTCCAGCATGCGTCGCCGAGCGTGCTGCGCGCGATGAAGCGGCCGGCCAACGACCTGAAAGTCCTCGAACGCATCAGGCGCTGGAGGGACATCTGCCCTGACATCACCATACGCTCGACCTTCGTCGTCGGATTTCCCGGCGAGACAGAGCAGGATTTCGACTATCTCCTGCAATGGCTCGACGAGGCCCAGCTCGACCGGGTCGGGGCGTTTCGGTTCGAACCCGTGAGCGGTGCTGCCGCCAACGACCTGCCCAACCCGGTCGACGAGGACGTCAAGGAAGAGCGCTATGCGCGTCTCATGGCCAAGACCGCTGCAATCTCCGCCGCGAAGCTGCAGGCGAAGATCGGCCGCGATATTCCCGTGATCATCGACATCGTCGACGGCGAAGGCGGTGCGACCGGGCGATCGCAGGCGGATGCACCCGAAATCGACGGCGAAGTCCACCTTCGTGACGCCGGCGCGGTGAGGCCGGGCGACATAGTGACCGTCCACGTCGAGGATGCCGACGAGTACGACCTGTTCGGCGTACCGCATCCCTAAATTTTGTTTAAAATCTGTGTCATATGGAGACAGATTCGAAGAAACTGCGATGAGGTTGCATCGTTCTCATGGTAACAATGTGTAGCGGCAAGCCGCTGCCCGCCAGCCATGTGGAGGAAGCCCATGAAGCGCTCGACAATCGCCATTATCGCCCTGCTGACAGGATCATCCGTTGCAGCTCCAGCGCTTGCCGGCGGCGGCTTCGCCGGGGCGGTCTCGGTCGGATCGCATGGCGGAGGATTTCGCGGCGGCATGGGTACTGTCGGTGTTCCTCCGCTCGGCGCGGGAGTCGGCGTGCCGCCGCTCGGCGCCGGTGGCGCAATTTCGCGGCCGGGCCGCCTCAACCGGAGCGTCGGTGGAATCGGCACCGGCATCAGGCTCCGCGGCGGTGTCGCGATAACCGAGACAGGGTCGCGTCACCATCCGCGCTCGGGCCACTGGCATCATGACGGAAAGGGCAACTGGCGCAATGTCGGTCCCGATTGGGGCGGCTACGCTTATGGCGGCGATGGTGACGGCTATGCCGACACCATCCCGATGTCGCAGGACAACGGCTATTTCAACAGCGGCGGCGAGGTCTACGCACGCGAGGGCGAGCGCCCCATATATGATTATGACCGGGGTTATCCCTACGAATGGTACAAGCCTGCCGCAGCCAGATCGCCAGCCATGGCGCGGCGGAGCGGAGAGCAACACATCTCCTGCACGATCGAAGGTGCTTCGGTCCGCGTTTGCCGCGGCGAGTGACCGCCTGAGCTTCGCGTTTCTCGGCTCTCGCGGCGCGCCTTCGACTGCGCTACGAGGGCCGGATGGCCACTCTATCCAGCGTTACCAGCCTGCTGCTTGCCGACAAGGGCCAGCCTGCCCTCGCCTTGCGTCTCGTCGACAAGAAGCACTACGATAGCTGGCTGTCCCGGCAGCCCGATGCCGCGCGCGCGATCCTTGCGGCGCAGGGATTCAAGGGCGAAGGCTTCCAGGTCGCCATCCTGCCGGAGGATCGCGGCCGTTCCTGGTCGGCGGTTCTCGGCGTCGCCAACGCCTCCGAGCTGAGCCCCTGGTGCCTGGCCAAAGCGGCCGAGAGCCTGCCCGAAGGCACCTACCGTCTCGACGAGCAAGGCCCCGGCTCCGCTACGCTCGGTTGGCTCCTCGCCCAGTACCGGTTCCGGAAATACCGCAAGGATGCACCCGCGACCGGCCCGCGTATCCTGCTCACCGACGTGCCTGCCCGCATCGACGAGACGGTATCGATTGCCGACGCCGTTTTCCTTGCGCGCGATCTTATCAATATGCCGGCCAGCGATCTGGGCCCGGCCGAGATAGAAGAAGCGGCACGAAAGCTTGCCGCCGAGTTCGGAGCGGCGATGTCCTGCATCGCCGGCAAAGCGCTCGATGAGGGCTATCCGATGATCGCCGCTGTGGGTCGTGCGGCCACGCCTGATCGCGCGCCACGATTGATCGAGATGACCTGGGGAGACAGCAAGGCCCCACGCCTGGCGGTGATCGGCAAAGGCGTTTGCTTCGATTCGGGCGGCCTCGACATCAAGCCCTCGTCGGCAATGCGCCTGATGAAGAAGGACATGGGCGGCGCCGCGCACGCGCTGGCCCTTGCCAGGTTGATCATGGCGAACCGGCTGCCGGTTCGCCTGCACCTGTTGATCCCGGCGGTTGAAAATGCAGTGTCGGCCGGGGCTTTCCGGCCCGGGGACGTGCTTCGAAGCCGGAAAGGACTGACGGTCGAAATCGACAATACCGACGCCGAAGGACGTTTGGTCCTCGCCGACGCGATCACCAGGTCGGTCGAGGAAGAGCCGGCGATGATCATCGACTTTGCGACCTTGACCGGCGCCGCCCGGGTCGCTTTGGGCCCGGATTTGCCGGCGCTGTTCGTCAACAACGATGGCCTTCGCGAACAAATCGTCGCCGCCGGACGCGAGGTCAGCGATCCCATCTGGCCGCTCCCGCTCTGGGAGCCTTATGGCGAGATGCTGGCGTCCGACATTGCCGACATCGCCAATTCGTCCGACACGCCGATGGCCGGCGCAGTCACCGCCGCGCTCTTCCTGCAGAAGTTCGTGCCGAAAGAGCTGAGCTGGATCCACATCGACACCTACGCATGGCGGCCTTCGGCCAGGCCCGGCAGGCCCAAGGGCGGCGACGTGCTCGGGCTGCGGGCGATCTGGCACGTTCTCAAGGAGCATTTCGGAAAGCCGGGGTCGCCGGGCTGACTTTTGCGCCATATTATCGATGCTTGAGAAACGAAAAGCGCTCTGACTGGTTGTAGTCCCGTAACATTGGGGGCCGCAAATTGGAGAAGAGCCCGTGGCCGACCGCGCATTGACGAGCTGGATGCAGACGCTGATTTCCTACGTCCGATCGGGACAGCCCGATCTTACGAACCGTCAGATGGCGCTGATGCTGCTGGTCTATTTGACTCCGGGGCCGCACACCGTACGTGGGCTGGCGAACATTCTGGGCGTATCGAAGCCGGTCATCACTCGCGCCTTGAATACACTCGGGACGCTGGGGTATCTGCGGCGGGTCCGCGATGAAGCGGACCGGCGGAACGTGTTCGTCGCCAAGACCAGCAGCGGGCAGGAGTTCCTTGAAAGTTTCGAAAGCAATATCGAACAGGAACGCGCCGCCAACAAGCCAGCCAAGGACGTCGGCTTCCTCCTCCAGCACGGGTGAACGCTTCACCCTGTCCGGGCCATCGATGGTTCTGGACCCGCGTATCCACGCCTATCGTCACGACCTCGCCGACGTTGCGCTCGCCGGCCAGTTGTTCGCACCGCATTATGCGCGGCCGGTGACGCGGCGCAGCCGCGCAGACGTGCCGGTATTCGATGAGCCTGCAGAGCAGGACACTGCCCTGTTCGAACTTGCCGCGGGAGAAGAGTTCGCCGTGCTGGATGTCACCGGCAACTGGGCTTGGGGTTACCGGCGCTCCGACCATTTGGTCGGCTATGTGCCTGCGAGCGCGCTCGAATAGCAGCGGCCCGGGCGCCTCACATCTCGCCGCGTGCCCGCCTGAGTTCGTACCATTTGCGCCGATTGGCTTCATGTTCGGCGAGTGTCGCGGCGAACGCGTGACCACCCGTTCCGTCCGCCACGAAAAACAGCGCATCGGTTTGCGCCGGATCGAGGACGGCCGCGATCGAGTCCCGGCCCGGGTTCGCGATCGGGCCCGCAGGAAGCCCGGTCATCACATAGGTGTTATAGCCGTTGTCGGCGCGAAGCTCGGAAAGGCGGATCCGTCGCCCGAGCGCCTTACCCTTGGTGATCGGGTAGATCACGGTCGGATCGGCATCGAGCTTCATTCCTTGCCGCAACCGGTTCGAATAGACGCCGGCAACCATCCGGCGCTCGGACGCCTTGCCCGTCTCCTTCTCGACGATCGACGCGAGGATCAGCGCCTCGCGCTCGCTGCCGACTACATTCTGCGGCTTGCGCTCGCGCCAGAGCTTATCGAGCGTGCGCGTCATCGCATCCTGCATGCGGCCAAGCACGGCCTGACGGCTTTCGCCCCGCTGGTAGCTATAGCTGTCGGGAAGGACCGAGCCTTCGGCCGGGACCGCGATCGTGCCGGTCAGCGCCGGCACCCGCATCAGGCGCTCATAGACCAGGATCGAAGGCATTCCCTCGGGAATGGTGACAAGCCGCTCGATCGATCGGCCCGACTGCATCGTGACGAGATAGGTTCGCCAACCGTCACTCGGATAAAATCCATATTCGCCTGCCTTGATCGATCGATGCGGTCCCAGGATGCGGGCGAGCAAGAGAAAGCGCGACGGCGAGGAAACCAGTTTCGCGCGGCGAAGCTTTTCGGCCGCGACCGACAGAGTGTCGCCGCGCGCGATAGTCAGGATTACCGGCTGCTCGCCGGCGGAGCGGCTTGCGACGTCGAACCAGGGTCCAACGAGCACGAAACCGACAAGGACGAGGCCGACCGCCACGATCGCAGCAAGCAGGATCCTCCGCATCGCAGTTCGCCCCGCTCGCTCTAGACCGCGCGCATCACCAGGCTTGCATTGGTCCCGCCAAAGCCGAAGCTGTTGTTCAGCACCGCCTTGACCTTCCTCTCCTTGGCGAAGTGCGGCACCAGGTCGACACCCGCCGTCCCCTCGCTGGGATCGTCGAGATTGAGCGTCGGCGGAACGATCTGGTCGCGCATCGCGAGAATGCAGAAGATCGCTTCGACCGCGCCCGCGCCGCCCAGCAAATGGCCGATCGCCGATTTGGTCGAACTCATCGACAAATTGTCGATCGCATTGCCGAATAGGCGCCGAACCGCGCCGAGCTCGAGCTCGTCACCCAGCGGCGTAGAAGTGCCGTGCGCGTTGATATAGTCGATGTCCGACAAAGCAAGTCCGGACCGCTTCATCGCGATCTCCATTGCGCGGTAGCCGCCCGAGCCTTCGGGATGCGGCGCGGTGACGTGATAGGCGTCGCCCGACATGCCATAGCCGATCAGCTCGGCATAGATTTTGGCGCCGCGCTTCTTCGCCCGCTCATATTCCTCGAGGACGACGACGCCCGCGCCCTCGCCCATCACGAAACCGTCGCGCGCCTTGTCATAGGGCCGGCTCGCACGCTCGGGCTGATCGTTGAAATTGGTCGACAGCGCGCGCGCCTGCGCGAAACCGGCGATGCCGAGCGGGCAAAGCGCGCTCTCCGACCCGCCGGCGAGCATCACGTCGGCATCCTCCAGCTGGATCATGCGGGCAGCGTCACCGATCGAATGCGCGCCGGTCGAGCAGGCCGTGACGACCGCGTGATTGGGGCCCATCAGGCCATATTTGATCGAGACCTGCCCGGAGATCAGGTTGATCAGCCTGCCGTGGACGAAATGCGGGCTGACGCGCCGCGGCCCCTTCTCCTTGAGGACAATCGATTCGCTTTCGATACCCGGCAGTCCGCCGATCCCGGAGCCGATCGATACGCCCGCGCGGTAACGTTCTTCCTCGGGCATGTCGGCAAGGCCCGCATCCTCCAGCGCCTGACCGGCGGCGTCGATCCCGTAGATGATGAACGGATCGACCTGGCGCTGGACCTTGTGATCGACCCTTTTGCCGGGGTCGAAGCCATATTCATGCTCGGGCGGTTTGACTTCGCAGGCGATCTGGCACGCCTGATCCGACGGATCGAAACGCGTGATGCGCGTCGCACCGCTTTTCGCTGCGATGATGTTCCGCCAGCTTGTTTCGACATCGCCACCCAGCGGGGTTACGAGGCCTAGACCGGTCACGACTACGCGGCGCATGAAGGACAACTCCTGTGATCAGACGGAAAACGGCCCCCCGGCCGTGGACGGGGAGCCGTTTTGTAAAGCGGCTCGATCCGCCCGCCGGCGGCGTCGCCGTAGCGGCTAGGACTTGTTCGCCTCGATATAATCGATCGCGTCCTTGACGGTGGTGATCTTCTCGGCGGCGTCATCGGGTATCTCGACCCCAAATTCCTCTTCGAAGGCCATGACAAGCTCGACGATGTCGAGGCTGTCGGCACCGAGATCGTCTATAAAGCTGGCTTCTTCGGTGACCTTTTCGGCCTCGACGCCCAGATGCTCCACGACAATCTTCTTAACCCGCTCAGCGGTCTCGCTCATGTTTCACCTTCCTCCAGGCTTGTTTGCGATTGCCCTAGCGGCTGCCGTCGGTCGCGGCAAGAGGGCCGAAAATGCGCGGTGTGAGGCGCGGTCGACAGCGGTAAAGGCGGTCAGATCATTGCCATCCCGCCGTTCACATGCAGCGTCTGTCCGGTGACATAGGCAGCGTCCGGACTGGCGAGATAGACCGCCGCCGAAGCCACGTCGGCCGGGTCGCCAAAGCGCGCCACGGGAATGCGGCCAAGCATCGCTTCTTTCTGGGTGTCCGTCAGCGCCTCGGTCATCGGCGATGTTATGAAGCCGGGCGCTATGCAGTTGACCGTGATGCCGCGGCTCGCGACCTCCTGCGCCAGCGCCTTGGACATTCCGACCAGGCCGGCCTTCGACGCGGCGTAATTCGCCTGGCCGGGGTTGCCCGTTGCCCCGACCACCGACGTGATCGAGATGATCCGTCCGAAACGCGCGCGCATCATCGGCTTGAGCGCGGCACGCATCAGCCGGAACGCCGCTTCGAGATTGACCCGGATGACGTCGCTCCACTCCTCGTCCTTCATGCGCATGGCGAGATTGTCGCGCGTGATCCCGGCATTGTTGACGAGGATGTCGAGCTTCCCCAGTGCCTCGACGGCCTCCGGGACGAGCGCGTCGACCGCCTCGGCGTCGGAAAGATTGCAGGGCAGCACGACCGTATCGCCGCCGATGTTCGACCGCACGCCTTCCAGGGCCTCGGCCCGCGTCCCGGAGAGGGCTACCCTCGCCCCCTGCTTCGCGAGCGCGGCAGCGACCGCCGATCCGATTCCACCCGAGGCGCCCGTTACCAGCGCCGTCATCCCGGTCAGGTCGAACATCTCAGATCTCCTTCTCCAGCGCCTCGATGTCGTCCATCGAATTGACCGTCGTCGTGCGTGCATCGGGCGCAATCCGCTTGACCATCGGCGTCAGCACCTTGCCGCCGAATTCGATGAAATGGTCGACGCCCGCCTCAGCCATCGCCGCAACGCTCTCGCGCCAGCGCACCCGCTCGGTGACCTGCTCGACCAGCAGGCGCCGGATGTCGCTGACATCGCGCACGACCGACGCGGATACATTGGCATAGAGCGGAACGATCGGCGCGCGGATAGCGGTGTTTGCCAACGCCTCGTCCATCGCCCGCGCCGCTGGCTCCATCAACGAGCAATGGAATGGTGCCGACACGGGCAGCAGCAGTGCACGCTTCGCGCCTTGTGCCTTCGCAATCTCGATCGCGCGTTCGACTGCGGCCCGGTGCCCGGACACGACCACCTGGCCCGGTGCGTTGTCATTGGCGGCAGTGCAGACTTCGCCCTGCGCTGCTTCAGCAGCCACTTTCTCCACCGCTTCGAAATCGAGGCCAAGCAGTGCCGCCATCGCGCCTTCTCCGACCGGCACGGCGGCCTGCATCGCCTGGCCACGCAGCTTCAACAGCCTGGCCGCGTCGGAAATCGTGAACGAGCCGGCGCCTGCCAGCGCCGAATATTCGCCAAGGCTGTGCCCGGCGACGAAATGCGCCTTGTCGCCCAGGCGCATCCCGGTCTCCACCTCGAGCACCCGAAGCACCGCGATCGAATTGGCCATGATCGCCGGCTGCGCATTTTCGGTAAGGGTCAGCGTCTCCTCGGGCCCCTCGGCCATGAGGCGCTTCAGATTCTGGCCGAGCGCGTCATCGACCTCCTGGAAGACCGCGCGGGCGGCGCTGCTCGCCTCGGCCAAAGCGGTGCCCATGCCTACCGATTGGCTGCCCTGACCCGGGAAAATATATGCACGCATGACGTCTCTCCTGTCGCTGCGCGCCTAAGGTCCAATCCCAATTACCGCAAGCCGGGCCACCACCCTCTCTTGCCTTTCACGGCAAAGTCGCTAAATGGCGCTCATCCGGGGCGGAGGCGCGATCCTCACGCCCCGGTTCATTTTGAACGACAGCCGGAGGGGCGTTCGCATTGCGCGGCGCCAGCAATCGGCCAAAAGAAGGAACAAGCGCCATGCCGCTATATGAGCATGTATTTCTCGCGCGTCAGGACCTTGCCCAGGCACAGGTCGACACGCTGGCAGAGACTGCCACCAAGATCATCGAAGACAATGGCGGCAAGGTCGTCAAGACCGAGACCTGGGGTCTGCGCAGCCTCGCCTATCGCATCCAGAAGAACCGCAAGGCGCATTATGTGATGCTTGAGATCGATGCGCCGGCGCCTCTGGTCGCCGAACTCGAGCGCCAGACCCAGATCAACGAGGACGTCATTCGCTATATGACCGTACGCGTCGATGTCCATGAAGAGGGTCCGTCGGCGATGATGCGCCGCAGCGAGCGTGACCGCGATCGCGGCCGCGGCCGTGACGGCGACGACCGCATGGGCGGAGGCGGCCGCGGCCGTGGCCGTGATGACTATGAAATGGATGCGAGGATCTGATCATGGGACGACCTTTTTTCCGCCGCCGCAAAAGCTGTCCGTTCTCGGGTAACGACGCGCCCAAGATCGACTATAAGGACGTCCGCCTGTTGCAGGGCTTCGTGTCCGAGCGCGGCAAGATCGTTCCCAGCCGCATCACCGCCGTCTCGGCCAAGAAGCAGCGCGAGCTCGCCCAGGCGATCAAGCGCGCGCGCCACCTCGGCCTTCTTCCCTACGTCGTGAAATAAGGAGCGGCGAAATGGACGTCATTCTGCTCGAAAGAATCGAGAAGCTTGGTCACATCGGCGACGTTGTGAAGGTCAAGAACGGCTATGCGCGCAATTTCCTGTTGCCGAACGGCAAGGCGCTGCGTGCCAACGAATCCAACCGCAAGGTCTTCGAGGCCAACCGCGCCAAGATCGAATCCGACAATGAAGAGCGCCGCAAGGAAGCCGAGAAGGATTCGAAGACGATCGACGGCGTGACCATCCAGCTGATCCGCCAGGCTTCAAACACCGGCCAGCTCTATGGCTCCGTGTCTGCGCGCGATCTCGCCGAGGCGCTCGAGGCGCAGGGCCATAAGGTCGCGAAGAACCAGATCGTGCTCGATCGGCCGATCAAGGCGATCGGGATGCAGAACGTGCGTGTGGCGCTTCATCCCGAGGTTTCGGTCGCGATCAAGGTCAACGTCGCCCGCTCGCCGGAGGAAGCCGAGCTGCAGGCGCAGGGCGTCAACGTGATGGCGGATATGTTCGAGCGCGAGGAAGCCGGTTTCACCGAGGAATTCGATCCGACCGCCGAACCGGGCACGATTCCCGGCGAAGAGCCAGCCGCACCTGCGCCGCAGGCCGAGACGGCCGCGCAGGACAGCGACGAGGAAGCCGAAGCTTCCTGATCTGTTTCTTAAAAGAATGAAGAAGGCCGCCGTCCTCCAGGACCGGCGGCCTTTTTCATGCCCTCAGTCTTTGCGGTCGCGAATCGTCAATAGCCCATCAGGGCGAGCACCTCGCGGCGGCTTCGCTCATCGTCCTTGAAGACACCCATCATCCGGCTGGTCGTCATCATCACGCCCGGCGTTCGAACCCCGCGCGCGGTCATGCAGGAATGGCTGGCCTCGATCACCACCGCGACCCCCTGCGGCTTCAAGTGATCCCAGACGCAATCGGCGACCTCTGCGGTCAGACGCTCCTGCACCTGAAGCCGTCGCGCAAAACCGTGCAGCACGCGGGCCAGCTTGGAGATCCCTACGACGCGATCGTTGGGCAGATAGGCAATCGATGCGATGCCGATGATCGGCGCCATATGGTGCTCGCAATGCGACTGGAACGGAATTCCCTTGAGAAGCACGATCTCGTCATAGCCACCAACCTCTTCGAACGTGCGGCTGAGATGATGCGCCGGGTCTTCGGCATAGCCGGCCGCATATTCCTTCCAGGCACGTCCGACCCGCGCCGGCGTGTCGAGAAGTCCCTCGCGGCCTGGATCGTCGCCAGCCCAGCGGATCAGAGTGCGGATGGCTTCCTGCACCTCTTCGGGAACCGGCAGCTTGGCCGGCGCTTCGACGAGGTCGCCGTTTGCCATTTCGTCGCTTCCACTCACACATCATCTCCCAGCATCATCGTGCCGTAGGTTCCGGGACGGTCGCCTTCCCGTCACTCCATCCGGCTGCGCTGTCAACAATTCCGGACAGGAGGCTAGGGTTCCTGCGGCGCGCTACGCACCGCCGCACCACCTATCGATTAAGCTCTGCATATTGCGCAGCCATCAGCCTGGCATATTCCTTCTCCCAGCCCTCGCCGCCGCCGACGCCCTGCTCGCCATGGCTGTGGTAGAGCGCCGGTTCGGCAACGCCGGCTGGTAGTGCCTGCTTCGTCGCGAGCGCTTCGGCCGCACCGAACAGGCATCGGCGCATGCGGACGATGGCGGCGTCCGAAGCGACGAGATGCTCCAGCCTGCGATCCACGATCGGACCCATGCTCTCCTGCATCGCCGCGTCCTGGATTGGGGTGGCATCTTCCATGCCGGTGAAATTGACGGTCTTCTGCCGCTCCCGATCGATCAGATAATCGTTTTCGGCGCGCGCGGCAAAGCGGCCACGGCCGTGCCAATCGTCGGTGTCAGGAAGGAATCCCGAGGGCCCGACCCGCCCGGCGGTACCGTCCTGCTGCTGCTCGCTGAGGTCGGTGGTCGCACTCCAGTTCGCCTCCCAGACCATTGTATGATGGTCATCCATCGGCACCCAGATCTTGAGCCGGTTCAGCCCCCCATAGGCCGGGATGCTCGTGTAGAACGGGAGATGGAATTGCGTCACACGCCAGTAGGATTGGCCTTCCGGCGTATTTCGCGAGGCGCCGTACATCACGCCCGCGGAGTTCTCACGCACGTCGATGACCGGCCTGGTATCGATAGCGACGATCGGGCGCAGCGCGTCACCGCCCTCCACCTTGCTGAACCCGGCCGGTGCCGCGGCCGCCAGATTTCGGTGCAGGAAGCCGAGATGCGCCGAATCGAAATCGCCTTCCATCGCCTGCAGCCAGTTGCAATGCCGCATATATTTGAGCCGGGTCTTGCGTTCGGCCGGGACCCGCGCCCAGCCCATCGTCGGAAGCGGCGGGAGGTCGCCGCTGCCCATGTAGGTCCAGATGATTCCGTTCGCCTCCGCGCAGGGATAGGATCGCGCCATCGGCTTGCCGACCAGCGGACAATTCTCGCCTTCGCTCGGAACGTCGACGCATCGCCCGGCGACATCGAATTTCCAGCCATGATAAGCGCAGCGCAGGCCTTCATCCTCGTTGCGGCCGAAGAACAGCGAAGCGCCGCGATGCGGGCAGCGATGGTCGAGCAGGCCCACCCGGCCGGCGCTGTCGCGGAATGCGATCAGCCGCTCGCCGAGCAGCTGGACCCGCACGGGCGCCCCGTCACGCTCGGCTAGCTCGTCCGAATACAGCAAAGGGAGCCAATAGGATCGCAGCAGCGCGCCCATCGGCGTGCCCTCCCCCACCCGCGTCAGATATTCATTTTGCTCGATCGACAGCATCTGATCAGCCGTCCTCGTCCCCAGTGCATGCGCCGAGATATTCGCCGTCGACCAGCATCGTCATCCGGCTGTTCTGCTTTCCCGTCACCGTTGCGACGGTCTCGAGCCGATACCGCGTAGCTTCGAATGCACCCTTCATCGTGATCGTTTCAGAGCCCTCCGGCGAATCGCAGCGCATGAATGCGTCGATCTTGCCATTCTTCATCGTGAAATGATCATATTTGCACTGCGCGCTTCCGGTCGAGAAGATCTCTTCGGCCGGATTTGCCAGATCCTTTGCCGTCAGACACATCGTGTGCACCTGACCATTTGTCTCTTCCTTGGCGCGCGCCAGCTCGTCCGGAGCCATTCCGTCCACCACGGCATCGGCGACCTGAATTTTGCTCTTCCATCTTCCCGGATTCATCTGGATGGAATTGACGATCTGGCCGCCGGTATCCCGGGTCTCCTTCGCGGAATTGCCGTTGCCCGACTCCGAACTGCACGCTGCGGCAGCCAGCGAGGCGGCAATAGTCAGCGTCCTCATCATCGTCCCCTCCGGCATTCGCATCGCGGTCTCCAAAAGCAGACATATCCGATGTGCGGGGGGATGGCTGGTGACCCCGACAGGATTCGAACCTGTGGCCCCCAGATTAGGAATCTGGTGCTCTATCCTGCTGAGCTACGGGGCCAGCCCGCGACCAGTTAGGCTGCACCGGCCGGACGGTCAATTCTCCTCGCCGGGCGGGACGACCGGCAACGGCAAGGACGCAACCGGTATCCCCTCTTCCCTCAGGCTTTCGGTCTCGGCCTGGGTCGCCTTGCCGTAGATCGACCGCGCTTCCGCGTCGCCAATGTGAATGGCGCGTGCCTCTTCCGCGAAACGCGTGCCGACATAGTCGGATTTGTCGAGCATCCGGCGTTGGACCTCTGCCAGCGCGGTCAGCATCGCCTTCATTTCCTGGGGATTGCCCGCAACCATGTTCGATGGCTGGGTCTGCATCGCCTGATTGGATTTCGCGCCGATCCGTGGTGCCATCACCGCCTTGTCAACATGCTGTGAGCCGCAGATCGGACATTCCACCAGGCCGCGTCTGCGTTGGTCGTCATAGTCATCGCTTGAGGCAAACCACGCTTCGAAAACATGCTCGGCGGTCTGGCACTGAAGGTCGAAAACAATCACTTACAGCGACTCCGGTTCAACGATCCTGCGCCTGTGCCTGATCGCAGGCAGGCGCGATCGCACCTCCCGTATCTGATCGAGTTCAAGTTCGGCGAAACCGACCCCCCGGTCCCGGCCCATATCTAGCAATATAGTACCCCAGGGGTCGACGACAAGCGAATGACCATAAGTCTCGCGCCCGTCCTCATGCTTGCCAGACTGCGCGGCGGCCACAACAAAGACCCCCGCCTCGATCGCCCTTGCCCGCATCAGGACATGCCAGTGCGCCTCGCCCGTCGGAACGGTGAAGGCTGCCGGAATGCTGAGCGCCGCGGCGCCCGCGTCGCTGAGCACCCTGTAGAGATCCGGAAAGCGCAGATCGTAACAGATCGAAAGGCCGAGCTTGCCGACGGGCGTTTCGACGACCACCGAGCGGTCACCCGCTGCATAAGCCGCGGATTCGCGCCAACTCTCGCCGGTCGCAAGATCGACGTCGAACAGGTGAATCTTGTCGTATCTGGCACGGATTTCGCCATCGCGATCGATCACGAATCCGCGATTGACCAGTCGGCCGCCCTCGCCGCCGGCAAGCGCCAGCGAGCCGAGGTGGACCCATATGCCCGCTTGTGCTGCCGCCGTCCTGACCGCCGCCAGCACCGGGTCGGTCGCTTCATCATGAATGTTGGCGGCCGCGCGCGAACGGTCGCGATCGAGCAGGCCGCTCATCTCCGGCGTGAAGAGCATTTCTGCGCCGCCTGCCGCCGCATCGCTTATCGCCTCGACGAGATCGCCGGCATTGGCAGCCGGATCGATGCCGGTGCGTGCTTGATAGAGGGCGATCTTCACGACCATTCTATCCCTCGTCCGCCAATAACGTGTCCAACTCGCCATCGCGGTCGAGCGCCGCTAGGTCGTCGGAGCCGCCGATATGCCGGCCACCGATGAAAATCTGCGGGACCGTCGTGCGGCCGTTGGCGCGCTGGATCATCTCGACCCGTTTGTCGCCGCCCATCGTGATATCATATTCGTCGAACGCGGCGCCTTTTGAGGCAAGGAGCGCCTTTGCCCGATGGCAATAAGGGCAGATGAATTTGGTATAGATTTCAACCCGCGGCATTCTCGAACCTCCTATCGCGCCTCATCGCTCATCGCCTGCAACAACCCGTGCCCAGCATAATATGTTCACCTGCGCTGCCCCCGCGCGCTTGAGAGCGCGCGCGCAGGCGTTGGCGGTCGCCCCGCTCGTATAGATGTCATCGACGAGGACGACGGTCCGGCCATCGACCAAGCCCCTGGCCTGCGCCCTGACTTCGAACGCCCCGCTGACCACACGCGCGCGCTCGTTGCGCCCAAGGCCACGCATCGAGGGCGTCGCCCGCTTTCGATGCAACAGGTCAAGCCGGCAGGTGCGTCCTTCGGGACGGGCAAGCGAAGAAGCGATCAGTGCCGCCTGATTGTAGCCCCTTCGCCAGATCCGCCAGCGGTGCAATGGCACTGGGGCGATAATCGCATCCTCATCGAGGTCCTGCAGGTGGCGGCGCATCAGCGCGGCCAGAGTTTTGGCTATGCCGGGCCTTCTGCCATATTTCAGCTTGAGCGCGACGTTACGCGCGACCGCACCATAAGCGACCGCCGCCCGCATGCGGTCGAAGTTCGGGGGGGCGCGAAGGCATTCCCCGCATTCCGCCGATTCGCCCTGATCATAAGCGAACGGATGTCCGCAACACGCACAGGCCGGCGGTCCGAGGAATTCGAGCGAGGTCCAGCAATCGAGGCAGAAGCTATGCGCCTTGGTAACGATATTTCCGCAGGCCGGGCAGCGCGGCGGCAAAGCGAAGTCAATGACGGTGGTAGCCGCGCGTTGTCCAAGGGAGATGGATCGCATCCGGTGCTTGTCGCCGACGACAGCCCGCTGCACAAGCCGCAGATGGAAAATGACGGTCCCTTTGACCGGCGGCTGCGGCGGCTGCGGCGCGACCGTGCGGCAAATACCGGCGGCGGCGCCGACTATCTCGGTCGCCTGATCGCCGACGAACTGCTCGAGCGTCTCGATCTGGTGTCCGTCACGATCGCCGATGTTCTTGAACTTTCCTGCGGCGATGGCGAAATCTCGCGGCGCCTTATCGACCGGGGCCTTTCGGTCATTTCCGCGGACTGCGGATTTGCCTTTGCAGCGCGCAACTGCGGCGTTCAATGCGACGAGGACCGGCTTCCCTTTGCCGATGCCAGTTTCGACCTCGTCATAAGCGTCGGCGGCCTCGACTGCGTCAACGACCTGCCCGGCGCGCTTGCGCTGATCCGCCGCGCCTTGCGGCCAAACGGCCTCTTCCTCGGCGCATTCGCCGGCGCCGGCAGCCTGCCCCGCCTTCGCAGCGCGATGCTCGCCGCCGACATGGCAGGCGGCGCGGGGGCCGCACCGCGCATCCACCCGCAGATCGACGTCCGCGCGGCCGGCGATCTACTGCTTCGGGCGGGTTTCAAGCTGCCGGTGGTCGATGGCCACACGCTGGCGATTCGGTTTCCGGGTATGATCGCGCTGGTTGACGATCTGCGCGCGCTGGGAGCCACCAATATGCTTGTGTCCCGCGCGCCATCGGTGCTGCGCTCGGGTCTGGCCGCGGCGATCTCGGATTTTGCGGCGAATGCCGATCCGGACGGCAAGACATCCGAACGTCTTGAGATTGTTCACCTCTCCGGCTGGGCAACCTAATTAGATCAGCGCGTCGAGGAGCCCAATCAGCGGCTTGTCCGCCGGAGGCATTTCAAGCGCGAACATGTCTTTTGGCCTAACCCAGCGCAGACCGTCAGCGTCGAGCGCGGCCGGAGTGCCACGCCACTTGCGGCAGACATAGATGAGCAGGAGGATATGGTCCTGATCCGTCTCATGGCTCGCAAAAGCAGCCGGGGCGAGGCAGGCCTGGTCGGTCTCGATGCCAAGCTCTTCCTTCAATTCGCGGATCAAGGCCGCTTCGGGAGTCTCGCCTTGCTCCACCTTTCCGCCTGGAAATTCCCACATTCCGGCATAGCGGCGATGCGCAGAGCGCTGCTGGAGCAGGACGCGTCCTTCGAAGTCGACGAGTGCAGCGGCCGCAACAATCATTGTCGGATTTTTTTCCACTGTAACGATATCCAGTAGCGTTCCGTTAACGACAAGGCCGTTATCCAGCCGATTGTGTGGGACAGTTTTACTCGGGTCTAGGGAACGGCCATGGGACGACTATTGAAGTTGCGGCGCGACGAAAGGGGCGCGACGGCCGTAGAATATGGCCTGATCATCGCCCTTGTCGTCCTTGCGATGGTTACAGCCCTCCGCACCGTTGCGAATGCGACGATCAATATGTGGAACGGCGTCGAGAGGAACGTGGTCGAGAGCAGCCGATAGAATGCGCATCGGATGCACCTGCATTCCGCCCGTCTTTAACCGATAGCGAGAAACTTCGCGCGTCGGTCTGCGCGCAATTTCTTGCTTCCTTTCCGTGCGAGCGCGTCGAGTTCCTCGGTCAGCGCCTCGCCAAGGGCGGCGGCGGTCTTGGCCGGATCGCGATGCGCGCCGCCGATCGGTTCCGGCACGATCCGGTCCACCACTCCCAACTGAACAAGGTCGGCGGCCGTGACCCGCATGGCTTCGGCTGCCTCCGCAGCCTTGTCGGCGGTGCGCCACAGGATCGACGCGCAACCCTCGGGCGAAATAACCGAATAGACCGCATTCTCCAACATCAGCACGCGGTTGGCGGCAGCGAGAGCAATCGCGCCACCGGATCCACCCTCGCCCACGATCGCGGTCACCAGCGGCACTGAAAGTGACAGGCACTCCTCGACCGCGCGGGCGATGGCCTCGGCCTGGCCACGCTCCTCCGCCTGTACGCCAGGAAACGCCCCCGGGGTGTCGACCAGGGTGACGACCGGAAGCCCGAACCGGTCAGCGAGCTTCATAAGCCTGATCGCCTTGCGATAGCCTTCCGGCTTGGCCATTCCGAAATTATGCTTGAGGCGGCTTGCGGTGTCGCCGCCCTTCTCGTTACCGATCAGCATGATCTTTCGGCCGCCAAGCCTGCCGAGACCGCCGATGATCGCCTGGTCGTCGGCAAAGCTGCGATCGCCTGCCAACGGCACGAAATCCTCGATCAGGCTCGCCACGAAGTCGGTGAAATGCGGCCGCTCGGGATGCCGCGCGACCTGCGTCTTTTGCCACGGCGTCAGCTTCGCATAGGTTTCGCGAAGCAGCTTGTCGGCTTTGGCTTCCAGCTTCTCGATCTCGGAATCGATGTTGAGCGACCCCGCCTCGGCGGTGTCGCGCAATTCGGCGACGCGGGCGTCGAGCTCGGCAATCGGCTTTTCGAAATCGAGGAAAGTCGCCATGCGCCCGGCGGTTAAGCGTGCTTCGCCCGCGCGTCAACGAGCGGGTGGCGGCTGTTGACCAGCTCGATCAGACGTCGGCTGTCGACATGGGTGTAGATCTGCGTGGTCGCGATGTCGGCGTGGCCAAGCAGCATCTGCAGGGTGCGAAGATCGGCGCCGCCTTCGAGCAGATGAGTGGCAAAGGCATGCCGCAGCACGTGCGGGCTGATCCGGTCGGGAGGGATGCCGGCGGCGGCGCCAACCTCCTTGATCAGCTGGTAGAGCCGCACGCGCGTCAGATGGCCTTTGCCGCTGGGAAATAGCCACAGGGAGTCGCGCGGCACGGTCGCAGCCCAATTGTGCACGGCCTGCTGCGCGCGGTCGGAGATCGGCACCAGCCGTTCGCGCCCGCCTTTGCCCTTGAGAATCAAAAAGGGCTTGCCCGGACTGATGGCATGACGTGGCAGCGACATCAGTTCGCTGGCCCGAAGCCCCGATCCATAGAGCAGTTCGAGCAGTGCCGAGAGCCGCAATGAAGCTGAATCGCCCACTTCGCTGCAGCGGCGCTCGACCTCGCGGAAAAGTGCATCGACCGTACCGGTGTCGAGGACTTTGGGCAGCGGCCGCTCGGTGCCGGGCCGTGGCAAGGCGGCGGATGGATCGTCTGCGCGATGCTGCTCATCGACGAGGAAGCCGAAGAATCGCCGAAGCGCTGCCGCCTTGCGCGCCACGGTCGCGCGCTTGAACGGCATCCAGGCGGCGCCGAGCTGTTTCAGCGCTTCGCCGGTGGCGGAGCCAAGGTCTCCTCCAAGCAATTCGGAAGCCCCGCGCAGATCGCGTTCATAAGCGAGGAGCGTGTTGCGCGCGGCGCCAGCTTCGGCCGCCATCATCTCCAGGAACGCCGCGATCAGGTGGCGGTCGTCCGTCAATCCGCGCTCACAGCCGGGCCATCGCCTCGGCGGCGATCATGCGTGCTTCATATTCGTGACCCGCCAGCCGCAGTGCGCGCACGATATGATAGAGGAACTCGGGCGGGACTCCGCGCCAGCCGCCGGTCTGCATCCCGACCGCGGCCAGCAATGCGACCGTTGCCGGCTGGCCGCGCTCGGCGGCGTGGTCGATCATCGCCGTCCAGCGGTTTTGCTTGCCGAAAGCGATGCCGAGATTGCCGCCGAGCCTGTCACGGTCCGCCGCCGAGATACGATCGAGTCCGGCGAGGCCCGCAACGAGCAATCTGGTGCGGATATCCTCTTCGCTCTGATCGCGGTCGTGAAAGCTCTTGATCCGCCCGGTGCCAAGATCGACCTGCGGGCGTGCCGATGCGAGCGCGAGCATCGACCAGGCCTTGTCACCATCGGCACCATCCATCCCGTCGACAATCTGCGACCAACGCGCCGCGTGGCGGTCGAAGCCCGCGGTCAGCATCGAGGCGATCAGCGAGGGAGCATCGCTTTCGAGATCCGCCGACGGTTCGATCCTGGCGGCCGCGGCCGCGGTCAGGATCAGGCGGGCGTCCCTCGCAATGGGGGTGTCGCCGTCCTTCCACAAGGAGCGCAGCGCGGTCATGCGCGCATTGGTATCCCCGATATATGCGTTCCGAAGGCGCTGGGCGACCGAGCCGGCCAGATCGGAGGCGTCGGTCCCGTCGCCGACCTCGCTGTAGATGTCGACCAGCGACGCGCTTGAAAAGACTCCGAGCGACGCGGCATAATCGGCGGCAACGAGCCGTTGATCGAGTGCGAGCATCGGCGCCCGCGCCTGCCATGCGCGCACCCGCGGGCCAGCCGCGTTCAGCAGGCGATCGGGAATGGCGAGCCCGGTCGCGCTGGCCAGGCCGAACCGCCAGCTGTTGATCGAATCGACCGGCTCCCATTCGATCACCACCGCCCGGCGCGTATTCTCGCCGGCGCCGACGACCTTTTCGGCCAGCAGGAGATCGATCCCGCCTGCCCCGCTATGCCGGCGCGCCTGATCGATCAGCGCACTGGCACGCGATGGTTCGCCGCCGAGCGCCGCGCACATAGCATCGGCCAGCGGCCAGACAGGTTCGTTCGACATGGTCCGACCGCCATCGACGAGCGGGCAAAGCGCGGCAGGATCCGAATTTGCCAGCGCGGTCTGGACGGCGATGGCGTACATCTTGGGCGTGAACTGATCGACGTCGACCGACTGCACCAGCAGCCGCGCCGCATCGGCCTCGCCCATCCGAAGGAGCAGCCATGCACGGTCGGCAACCCAGTCGACCGGATGGATTCCGTAAGGCGCCGGCACGCGCGACAGCAGCGCGCGGCGAAGCAGGATCGACAGCCAGCGCGACGGGACCGGCGCGTCGAGGCGCCGCATCAAGCCGGACAGGAATACGCCATGCGCATTGCCGAACGCATTCGCGCCCATGCCCCAGTTCCCTGGCCCGAGCGGCCCAACGAAATCGACCGGCCGGCGCGCCGTGTCGGGCATCTCGATCGGCTTGGGGATCTGCAATGCGGCGAGCGCCTGAAGGTCGGCATCCGACCCTGGCGCTGCGCCCGGCAGCGGGACGAGCGGGCGTTGCACCGTGGCGGGCGGGCGGGGCATCGCAGGCTCGGTCGTAGGTGGAGGCGCCGGCGTCGTCTGGCGCGGCGGAAGATCGTCATTGTCTCCGAAGCCCGGCGGCAGCAGCGATTCGGGACCGCGCTGGCTCGCAGCCGGTATCGCGACGCCGGCGCATATCACGCCGGCGACGAGAAGCAGCCTATTTCGCCAACGCTTCATTGGTAACGTCCTGCTCGATGCGCTGCGGCGCGACCTCGGTGTCGATCGTCGATAGCCAGACCAGACCGCCGATCAGCAGCACGAGCAACAGCAGGATTATCACCATAGATCGAGACATTCTTTATCCTACGCTGGAAGAATTGGCCGCCTTTTGCCCCACGAGGCGCCACCCTGTATAGCCCCCGCCGCCATGAACCAAAGCATTACCCCCGTTGATCGGTCGATTGTCCTTGTGGGATTGATGGGCGTCGGCAAATCGACCGTCGGGCGCCGCCTTGCCAAGCGACTTGGTCTTCCGTTCGTCGATTCCGATACCGAGATCGAATCCGCGTCAGGCTACAGCATCCTGGACATGTTCGAGCGCTTCGGAGAGGCAAGCTTTCGCGACGGCGAGCGAAGGGTGATCGCGCGTCTCGTCGAGGGGCCACCCAAGGTGATCGCCACCGGCGGCGGCGCCTTCATCGATCCCGACACGCGCGCACTGATTCTGGAGCGCTGTCTGGCGATCTGGCTTGATGCCGATATCGCGTTGCTTGCGGAACGAGTATCGCGCCGCGAAACGCGCCCGCTGCTGAAGGACAAGGATCCCGTCGCGGTACTCACCGGCCTCGCCGCGATACGCAATCCGATCTATGCGCAGGCGCATCTCCACATGCGCAGCCAGCCGGCTCCCCATGACAATGTCGTCGAACGCATCGTTGCGGCGCTAGCGCTCCGGGGGCGGACTGACCCGGAGATAACCTAGTCGGCCAACGGCCTGTCGGGCCTGAACATCCGTTCCTCGAGCGCATGCAGATCGCCCGACTCGCTCTGGCTTTCCAGCCGTTCCAGATCGCGGCTGCGATATTCCAGCTCGACCCGGATAAGTTCCTCATCGGCTACGTCGAAAAACGCCAGCCCATGGCGACCCATCGTAACCGCGGACTCGAAAACCTCGCGATACATGCCTTTGATGTCGAGTCCGGCCAGATCCATCACCTGCCGCCGGTCGAACGCCCGCACGAAGACGGACGTGTGTGGAAACGCCTCCAATATCGCTTCCATTCGGCGGCGCTTCGGATTGCCCTCGTCGACACAGAAGAACAGGGCGCGGGCATTTTCCGCGCCGGCCAGCCTCAGCAAATCGATGCGAAGGCCGTCGCCATAATAGACCTTCATCCCGAAATCGCCCGCCACCTCGATCTGGCTCGGCTTTGAGTCGATCAGCGTGACGGCAATATTCTTGGCCATCAGCATTTGCGCGACGGTCTGGCCGAACCGCCCGTATCCGACCACGATCGCGCTCGATGACGCCGCCTGCTCCGGTCCGTCGAGGTCCGGCTTGTTGCGCTGCGACATGTATCGGTCGAACCAGTCGTTGAACATCATCAGGAACGGCGTCGACGCCATCGAAATGGTGACGATCGCGGCAAAGATACTCGCATCTTCGCCGCGGATCAGCAGCGCGTTCTGGGCGGCCGCAAACAGGACGAAGGCGAATTCGCCACCCTGGCTGAGCAGCAGTCCGAGCTTGAGCGCGTCACGTCCCTTGATCCTGAACAGGCGCCCGAGGCCGAACAGGACGACAGCCTTGAGAAACAGGAGACCGGCCGCCATGCCGAGCACGAACAACGGCTGCCGTCCGATCGCCGGCAGGTCCAGCATCATTCCGGTCGCAACGAAGAACAGGCCGAGCAAGATCGAGCGGAACGGATCGATGTCGGCTTCAAGCTCGTGGCGGTAGGGGGAGTCGGCGAGCATCACGCCGGCGATGAACGCACCCAGCGCGGCCGACAGGTGCAGCGATTCCATGATCGCGGCGCTGGCAAGGACGGTGAACAGGCCCGCGACGATGAACAATTCGCGTTCGCTGATGCGTCCGACCAGCCGGAACAAAGGCCCGATCAGGAACCGTCCGGCAACGACCAGCCCGAAGCAGGCAAGCACCGTATAGATTGCCAGCAGCCATCCCGGCGGCGCATTCGGATCGGCGGGCGCGCGCGAAAGGCCGGCGGTGATCGCGATCAGCGGGATGATCGACAGATCCTGGAACAGCAGGACCGAAAACGCCCGCTCCCCCGTCCGGGTGTTGATATCGCCGCTCGATTTGAGGCTCGGCAGGACTTGCGCGGTCGAAGACAGCGCAAGGGGGAGGCCCAAGGCCAGCGAAGCCGCCCAGCTGAAGTTCGTCGCGACATGGATGAATCCCGCGAGCACCACGCCAGCGAGCGAAACCTGGAGCAGGCCGAGGCCGAAAATGTCGTTGCGCAGGCGCCAGAGCCGCGACGGCTCCAGTTCCAGCCCGACCAGGAACAGCAGCAGCACGATGCCGAAATTGGCGATGCCGAGGATGTCTTCGCCGCGCGCTACCAATCCCAGACCATAAGGCCCCACGAGCGCGCCCGCGCACAGATAGCCGAGCACGGCACCGAGCCCGAGGCGGCGGAACAGGCCGACGAACAGCATCGCCGCGCCGAGGATGATCACGCCGTCGCGCAGGACCAGCGACGCCGCCTGGGAGGCGTTCTCCTCCATCAGTGCGCAGCCTGTCGCGCCGCTTCGGCGACCGCCTCGAAGGCCAGCAGGATCGACTTGTGCCGTGCTTCATAGGGCCGCGCATCGCGGAAGATCTCAAGCCCCGGCCAGTCGCCCGGGTCGTCGCGCGCGCCGCCCAGAAAGGCGGCGAGCGCATCGCGCGCCGCAACCAACTCGTCGCCGGATCTGCCGATCGCGTGCGCGCCCATCAGCGAAGCCGATGCCTGGCCGAGCGCGCAGGCCTTCACGATTTGTCCGAGCTCTGCGACACGGCCCTGCCCGTCCACCATGACGTCGACCGTCACCTGGCTGCCGCAGACCGGCGACCGTCGCTCCACGCTTGCCTGTGGATCGGCAAGGCGCCGGTGATGGGGTATCGAGGCAGCGAGCCGCAATATGTCGCGATTGTAGAGGGCAGTGGTCACAGCTGCCCTATAAGGTGGCGAAGCGGCGAGCGCCACTTCGGCGGCGCCATCAGGCACGGCGCCAGATCGTGCCTCCCGGGCCGTCCTCGAGAAGGACACCCTCGGACGCCAATTCTGCCCGTATCCGGTCGGCTTCCGCAAAGTCGCGACGCTGTTTTGCCGCTGCCCGCGCAGCGATCATCGCATCGATCCGGCTGTCGCTGTCGCCCTGGAACCAGTCAGCCGGGTCCGATTGCAGGAGCCCGAGCAGTTCGGCGCTCGCCCGCAAGACACCGGCTTCCTTGATCGCCGCCAGCCGCGACAGCGCAAGCGGCGTGTTGAGGTCATCGCCCAGCGCCGCCGCGACATTTTCATCGATGGCGCCGGGCTGCGCGTCACCGGCTGCGCGATACAGGCGGTCGAGCGTCGCCTTGCTCTGCACCAGAAGCTGATCGGACCATTCGAGCGGCTGGCGGTAATGCGCGGACATCAGCGCAAGGCGCAGCACTTCACCCTTGTGGCCCTGGGCGAGCAGCTCGCCGACGGTGACGACATTGCCAAGCGACTTCGACATCTTCTCCGACCCGGCCATCGAGAGAAAGCCGTTGTGGAGCCAGTATCGCGCGAGCGGTGCACCGCCATGCGCGCAGCGGCTTTGCGCTATCTCATTTTCGTGGTGCGGGAAGATCAGGTCGAGCCCGCCGCCATGGATGTCGATCGTCGCGCCGAGATGCCGCTCGATCATCGCCGAACATTCGATATGCCAGCCTGGCCGCCCCCTGCCCCATGGGCTGTCCCAGCCGATCATTCCTTCCGGTGACGGCTTCCACAGTACGAAATCGGCCGGATCCTTCTTGTACGAAGCGACCTCGACTCGCGCCCCGGCGATCATTGCGTCCCGATCGCGCCGGCCCAAGGCGCCATAGTCCGGGTCGGATGGGACGTGGAACAGCACATTCCCCTCGGCCGCATAGGCATGGCCCGTATCCACCAATCGCGCGATCATCGCGATCATCCCGTCAATCGTCTCGGTGGCTCTTGGCGCGAGGTCGGGCGGCCGCACGCCAAGAGCGCCCATATCCTCGAGATAAAAGGCTTCGAAGCGCCGCGCGATTTCCAGCGGCTCGACGCCTTCGGCCCGCGCGGCCTCGATGATCTTGTCGTCGACGTCCGTCACGTTGCGCGCATAGGTCAGGCTGGATGGGCCGTAGGTGTGCCGCAGCAACCGTCCCAGCACGTCGAACACGACGGCCGGTCGCGCATTGCCGATATGCGCGCGATTGTAGACGGTCGGGCCGCAGACATAGAGCGTGATGCGCGCCGGATCGGCGGGGACGAAGTCGCGCTTTTCGCGGGTCATCGTGTCATAGAGCTGGATTGCGGTCATCGGCTGTGGTGCATGTTCGTCTCTGTCTGACCATTATCGGGGTCGGACCCGCCAGCGGCGCGGCGTGCCTCGATAAAATCGACGATCGCCCGGCTGCTCGCGTTGAGCAACGGGTAGGTGCGCGAATCCGCCATCCAGACTGGCCGCTTTGCCGTACTCCCCAGCGCGCTGTCATAGGCCAGGTTGAACAGCAGATAGAGCAAGGTGATGCCGATCAGCCCCTTGAGCGCGCCAAAGCCCGCGCCAAGCACGCGATCGAAAGGGCCGATGATCGAGTTGCGGGCCGCGCCGCCGATTCGCCGCGCCAGCAGCTTGGTCCCCGCGAAGGCCGTGATGAAGATCAGCGCGAAGGCGAGCACGGCGCCGCCACCCCAGCTGCCGACCATGTTCGCCAGGAAATCGGTCAGCGGCGCATGCAGGAATTTGAGCGCCGCGATTGCTACCACCCAGGCGAGCAGCGACAACACCTCGGTGACAAAACCGCGCATGAAGCCGAGCAGCAGCCCGCCGCCGACGAACAGCAGAACCGTGACATCCAGTGCAGTCAAAGCGCCCATCCCCGCTTTCGCCTAGTGACGCCCCAACAGATGGTCAACGAGTTCACCCAGCGTCCTGAACCCCGACAGCCCGAGCGCGGATTTATCGCCGGCCACGGACGAAGGCACGAGCGCGCGCGTAAAACCGAGCTTTGCGGCTTCCTTGATACGCAATGCGCTATGCGCGACCGGACGCAGCTCGCCCGATAGCGCCACCTCACCGAACGCGATGCTGTCGGTTGCCAGCGGCCGCTCGGCAAGCGCCGAAACCAGGGCAGCGGCAACCGCCAGATCGGCGGCCGGATCGCTGGTCCGATAGCCGCCGGCAACGTTCAGATAGACTTCCGCGGTCGAGAAACTGAGCCCGCAGCGCGCCTCGAGCACGGCCAGGATCATCGCCAGCCTGCCGCTGTCCCAGCCGACCACCGCGCGCCGCGGTGTCGCGCCGCTCGCCAGCCGCACGGTCAGCGCCTGGATCTCGACCAGCACCGGCCGGGTGCCTTCTGTTGCGGGAAAGACGACCGCGCCCGACACCGCCTCACCCCGGTCGGTAAGGAACAGAGCCGACGGATTGGCGACTTCCTGCAATCCATCCTCCGACATTCCGAACACGCCGATCTCGTCGGTGCCGCCGAAGCGATTCTTTGTCGCACGCAGGATCCGATACTGGTGGCTTCGCTCGCCCTCGAACGACAGGACGGTGTCGACCATATGCTCGAGCACCCGCGGGCCGGCGATCGAACCGTCCTTGGTGACGTGCCCGACGAGGATCACCGCAGCCCCGCTTTCCTTGGCGAACCGGATCAGCTCGCCCGCCGACGCGCGGACCTGGCTCACCGTGCCCGGCGCTCCTTCGATCAGATCCGAATGCATGGTCTGGATCGAATCGATGACCAGCAACCCCGGTGCCGAATCTTCCGCCAGCGTCGTCAATATGTCGCGTACCGATGTCGCCGCGGCGAGCTGCAACGGGGCCGACCCCAAAGCCAGGCGCCGCGCCCGGAGCCGCACCTGGTCGACCGCTTCCTCTCCGGAAATATAGGCAACGCCAATGCCTTGCCCGGCAATCTTGGCGGCGGCCTGGAGCAAGAGCGTCGATTTCCCAATTCCCGGATCGCCGCCGATCAGCGTTGCCGACCCCGCAACGAGGCCGCCGCCGAGCGCCCGGTCGAATTCCGAAATGCCGGTGCTGAGCCGTGGCGGCAGCGTCAGCTCGGCGTCGAGCCCGACGAGCGAGATCGCGCGGCCGCCCGAACGCAGGTTATGCCGCGCCGAGAACGGGGTCACCACCGCGCCGGCATCCTCGACCAAGCTGTTCCATTCGGCGCAGTCGGCGCATTGGCCCTGCCAGCGGCTGCTGACCGAGCCGCATGCCTGGCAGACATATCTCTTCTTGGGTTTCGCCATTTCGTCTTTTGCTATCTCTTCAATGAGAAAACACATTCAAACGGATTGCTTCGTTCGACAAGTGCCACAATAAGGCGCGCGAATGTTTCGCGTCGCCAGCTACAACATGCGCAAGGCCATCGGCACCGATCGCCGCCGTCGTCCCGAACGGACGATCGAGGTCCTCAACGAGCTCGATGCCGACGTCATCGCGCTGCAGGAGGCGGACCGGCGCTTCGGGACCCGCACCAGCGCGATACCGCTTCACCTGCTCGAAGAGCATAGCGACTACAAGCCGGTGCCGCTTGGCGCGCGCACGGGCAGCTTGGGCTCGCATGGCAATGCCATGCTGGTGAAGAAGCATATCGAGATCATCGACTGCGAATGCCTGCACCTGCCATCGCTCGAGCCGCGCGGAGCTGTCTTCGCCGACCTGCGGATCGACGGGTTCGATTTGCGCGTCGTCGGGATGCACCTCGATCTTTCGGGCTTATGGCGCCGCCGCCAGGCTCATGCGATCCTCACCCATCTCGATGGCCAGCCGGGCGATCCCCCGGCCGTTTTGATGGGCGATCTCAACGAATGGAGCGCGAGCAGCGGGTGCCTGCACGATTTCGCGCATCACCTGAATTTTGCCGAATGCGGCCGCAGCTTCCACGTCCGCCGGCCGATCGCCCGGCTCGACAGGATCATGATCAACAACAGGCTGCAAGTGCTTGAAAGCGGGGTTCATCGCACCGCGACGGCGCGCAAGGCCTCCGATCACTATCCGATCTGGGCTAGCCTGAAACGGAAGTAGCTTCGGTCGCGGCGATATGGTCGGCATCGTCCATGCCGAGCCAGTCGCGAGGCGGAAGCTTGTACAGCATGTCCAGGACTTCGAACTCTATGCCGCCAGGCTGATTGCTCGAGGAATTCCAGAGCGCTACGACGCCGGTCTTGAGCTTCGGATCGAACAGGATCAGCGAACGATAGCCGGTCACGCCGCCGCGATGGCCGACGACGCGATGACCGGCATAGTCATAGGCACGCCAGCCAAGCCCGTAGGTGGCGGCGCTCAGGCGTTCGCGAAACTTGCGCATCCGCCCCAGCTCGCCGGGCGTCGAAATCAGCGAAGACTGGACGCTGGCCAGCACGTCATCGGGAAGAACTTCGGGATCGGCGCCCATCTGCGCGCGCATCCAGATCGCCAGATCCTTGATCGAGCTGTTGACGCCGCCCGCCGCAGGCACCCGGTAATAGGATTCGGTGACTTCGACCGGCTTGCTGTTCTTGCCGCCGCGGTGCGGCCGCGCCCAACTCGGCGCGCTTTCGAGCCCCGCCTTGGTCAGGCTTGCCGAGCGCATGCCGAGCGGCAGGAACAGCTGCTCGCGGACAGCCTGCTGATAGGATTCGCCGGTCACTTTCTGGACCACGTCGCTCGCGGCGTCATAAGCGACATTCTGGTAGGTCCAGCATTGCCCCGGGGGGCAAACGACATTCAGGGTCGCCAGCGAAGCCCGCAGCATGCGCGGATCGCCGCCATCCTCGAGCTTGCCCTCATAGGCATGGCTGTAGATGCCGAGCCGGTGCGAAAGCAGGTCGGCGACGGTCGCCTTTTGCTCATTGCCCGCCGGCAAGCGCAACGAGGCCGAGTAGCGCGCAATCGGCGCATCCAACCGAAGCTTGCCCTCGCCCGCGAGCTTGGTGACCATGTCTCCGGCCACGCCCTTGGACAGTGACGCCCAGCGAAAGACAGTGTCGGGAGTCACGCGGTCGCCACTTCCCGCGATCGTCTCGCCATAGCCCTTGAGGAACCGAATCTCGCCATCCTCGACGATCCCTACCGCCAGGCCGACCATGTCGGGGCGCTGCGAAAGCGCTTCGAGCCGATGGTCCAAGCGTTGATAATCGATAACGGTCGACCGGCGCTGCGCGTCGGAGATTGCGAGATTCGAGGAGCTTATGAGGTCGTCGCTGCCCGAGTTCGCGCCGGCCCGGGCATTGAAGCCGCCAGCGGCGCCGATGATGAGCAGCGCAATCCCAACCGCGGCGACCGATGTCGAAACGATCCGAACGCTCACATTTCCTCCCCTTTCAAAAAGGGAGAGAAGTCGAGACCGCATCAGCTTGAACTTACGCACCCATTCACCCCCGTGAACACATAAGGGCGTAAGCCGACTGGCTGACTCTGGAAAGGCCATTTCGAGCGGAAAGACTCGGATTCCCGCGAACTTAGCACGCTTCGTCGTTACCGTGACGGCGGGCCTGGTCGATTTGTGTCGCGACAAAGGGAGGTCTGGACTGGCGGTCCGTTATGATAGAGCGTAATTTCCGGCAGATCGGAGACGAACGGATGCAGTTCCTCAAGACCTTGTTCTGGGTTGCGCTCGCGGTGGTGCTCGCGCTGTTCTCGCTCGCCAATTGGAAGCCGGTGACTCTGGAACTATGGGGCGGGCTTGAAGCCGACGTGAAGCTGCCGGTCCTGCTGCTGTTCGCCTTCCTGCTCGGCTTCGTTCCGATCTTCGTCCTGCACCGCGCGCGATTGTGGTCGCTGAACCGTCGGATCGAGACGCATGAACGCAACGCCATCGCTTCGGTGACGCCGCCGCAGCCTGACTCGACCGGACATACCAGAACCGATCAGGGATTCGGGCCGCAGGGCACGATCACGCCCGTTTCATGAAAAGCCCGATATTCGTCGCCATCGACACGCCCGACATCGATCGCGCGAAGGCGATCGCGACCAGCGTCAGGCATCATGTCGGCGGCCTCAAGCTCGGCCTCGAATTCTTTTCGGCGAACGGCCGTCACGGCATCAAGGAAATGGGCGACTTCGATCTCCCGATCTTCCTCGACCTCAAGCTGCACGACATTCCAAACACGGTCGCCAAGGCCGTGCAGGCGTTGCACGCGCTGGAGCCTGCGATCATCACCGTCCACGCCGCCGGCGGGCGGGCGATGATGGAGGATGCCAAGGCCGCGGCGCCGACCGCCGCCAAGGTCGTGGCGGTGACCGTCCTCACCAGTCTCGATGGCAGCGACCTGACCTCGATCGGGCTCGGACCGGACCCACACGAGCAGGTGGCGCGACTGACCGAACTGGCCCGTTCCGCCGGGCTCGATGGCGTAGTGTGTTCGGGCAATGAGGTCGCTGCTGCGCGTGCGGCCTGGCCGGACGGCTTTTTCGTGGTTCCGGGGGTCCGCCCTGCAGGCGCCAAGACCGGCGACCAGAAACGCGTCATGACACCGCGCGCGGCGCTCGATGCCGGCGCCTCGATCCTGGTGATCGGACGGCCGATCACTCTGGCCGCCGACCCCGACCAGGCGGCGCGCGAGATCGAAAGCACCCTATAGCGGTCGCTCGCCAAGGTGGACAAAGTCGTTCGCGCGCTTAAATCAGCCGTCCAAGGAGTTTGAGCATGAGTTGGCTGACCAGGGTTCGTCAGAAGATCCCGTTCCTTCCCAAGCGCGAGGGACCGGACAATCTCTGGCACAAATGCCACAAATGCGATGCGATGATCTTCACCAAGGAATGGGAAGAGAATCTCTTCGTCTGCCCGCGCTGCGACCATCACGACCGCATCGGCCCGCATCAGCGCTTTGCCCAGATCATGGACGCCGGCTTCACGATCCTGCCGCCGCCGCAGGTGCGCGAGGATCCGCTCAAATTCCGCGACAGCAAGCGATATAGCGATCGTCTCAAGACCGCCCGGCAGAATACCGGCGAAGCGGATGCCCTGATCAACGCGCGCGGCACGATCGACAAGCAGCACGCGATAGTCGGGGTTCAAAATTTCGCGTTCATGGGCGGCTCGATGGGGCTGGCGGTCGGCGCCTCGTTTGTCGCCGGCGCGCGGGCCGCGATCGAGGATCGCTGTGCATATGTCATCTTCACAGCCGCGGGTGGCGCGCGCATGCAGGAAGGCATCCTCTCGCTGATGCAGATGCCCCGCACCGCCGTGACGATCGCCGAGCTGAAGGAGGCCGGCCTGCCCTATATCGTCGTTCTGACCGACCCGACGACCGGCGGTGTCACCGCTTCCTATGCGATGCTTGGCGACATCCAGATCGCCGAGCCGGGCGCGTTGATCGGTTTCGCCGGGCAGCGGGTCATCGAATCGACGATCCGCGAAAAGCTCCCCGAAGGCTTTCAGCGCGCCGAATATCTGCTCGAACATGGCATGATCGACATGGTCACCCACCGCCGCGACCTGCGCAAACAGCTCGCCGGGCTGCTGTCTTATTTGTCACCGCAGAAGGCAGCGGCATGAGCCTGTTCATTCGCCCGACCCACTGAGCGCGGCCCGAACGTGGCTGATCGTGCTTTGTCCGACAATCCGCTCGTCCAGCGGCAACTCGATCGGCTCGACCTGCTCTCTCCCGGTATCGACGCGCTTGGCCTGGAGCGGATCGGTGCGCTGCTGGACCGGATCGGCAATCCCGAGCGCAATCTGCCGCCGGTTTTCCATGTCGCCGGGACGAACGGCAAAGGTTCGACCTGTGCATTCCTCCGTGCCGCGGTCGAAGCCGCCGGGCTCACCGCCCATGTCTACACCAGCCCGCATCTGGTTCGCTTCAACGAGCGGATCAGGATCTCCGGGGGGCTGATCGACGACGCGCTGCTTGCCGCTTTGCTCTCCGAAGTCCTCGACGCAGCCGGTGAGATTCACCCGACCTTTTTCGAAGTGACCACTGCTGCCGCCTTGCTTGCGTTCGCGCGTCATCCGGCCGACGCCTGCATCGTCGAGGTAGGGCTCGGCGGCCGGCTCGACGCAACCAACATCATTCCCGAACCGGCGGTATGCGGGATTGCGCAGCTAGCCGTCGATCATCAGGCGATGCTTGGCGCGAGCCTCGAACTCATCGCGGTCGAAAAGGCCGGCATTGCCAAGGCAGGCGTTCCGCTGGTCACGCAGAATTACCCCGCCAAGGTCGCCAGCCGGATCGGCGAAGCCGCGGTGCAGGCCGGTGCGATCTGGATTCCGCGCGGCGAGGCGTGGAATTCGGCCATCTATCAGCAGCAGCTTCATTATCGCGATCGCCACGGCAAGATCGCCCTTCCGATGCCGCGCCTCGCAGGGGGGCATCAAGCTGCCAATGCGGCGCTGGCAATCGCGATGATCCGCCATCAGCAAAAGGTCCGGATTTCGGACGCCGCAATGCGCGCCGCGATGGGTTGGGCGGAATGGCCGGCCCGGCTGCAGCAGCTGTCGCCGGGGCCGCTGCACGCGATGCTGCCGCCAGGCGCGCAGCTCTGGCTCGATGGCGGCCATAATCCGGCAGCGGCGCGCGTGATCGCCGACTTCTTCCGCGGCCACGTCGCCGCCGGCCAACCGTTCCACATCATCCTTGGCCTGCTCGAGAACAAGGATCCGGCGGGCGTAATGAAGCCGTTCAGAAACCGGTCGATCACGCTCCATGCGATACCCGTGGCCGACCACGCCCATCACACCCCCGCCAAACTGGCAGCCGCCGCACGCGAGGCCGGTATCAACGCCATGCCGGCCACCGGCGTCGAGGACGCGCTTGGCTGGATCGCCAGGCACGCCGATCGAAGCAAGCCGCCGATCGTGCTGATCCTCGGCTCGCTCTACCTAGCCGGCGAGATTTTGCGGAAGAACGGGCAGATACCGACGTGAGGCTCAGCTTTCTACGGCGATGTCCGTCGAGCCTTCTGCCCGAGCCGTGGCCTCGATGCGGGCAACACGGATCCACTCTACCAGGCAGAAGAAGACGGCGATCAACCCAAGCGCCGCCGTAAGCTGGAAGACATAGGCATAGCCGTGGATCTTGATCGATTCACCAAGCGCCGCGCGGCCCAGCGATCCGACCAGGAAGGTCAGCGACGACAGCAAAGCATATTGAACCGCGCTATATTGCTTGCTCGCGATCGAGGACAGATAGGCAACGAACGCCGCTCCTGCGAGCCCGCCGGCGATATTCTCGCCCGATATCGCGATCATCAAGCGGATCATCCGCACATCGACGCCGAACGACGTCAGGCCGAACAGGTGGATGCACGCATCTATCGCATGCGATCCCGATGCCAGATCGGCATAAAGCAGGTTGCTGGCAGCCGCCGTCGCAGCGCCGATCAGCAAGGTCGGCATCCGGCCCAGCGTCGCGAACAGGATGCCGCCGATGCCGATGCCCGCCATCGTCATCAGCACGCCGAAGATCTTGGAGGCGAATGCGACCTCGTCGTTCGTGTAATGCAGCTCCTCCAGATAGAATGGGAAGGCGAACGGGCCCCAGATATTGTCGCAGAAGCGGTAGCTGAGGATCAGCGCCAGCACGACGATCACCCCCCACTTCAGCCGCCCGATCAGTTCGGCCAGCGGAAGGATCAGCGCGTGATAGGCATGGTCGGCGGCGCGAGACGCCCCGCGTGCCGGCGGCAATGGCTCGGCCAGGACGTTCCTCCCGCGCACCTTGCACCAGTTGAAGAAGGCGGCGACGATGCTCGGCACCAGCACGGTCGCAATCACGATCCACGGCCCCATCGTCTTGGTGAAAGCGCCCGCGCTCGGCGGATTAGGATCGGCCGGATCGGCCACAAGCACGCGTATCATGAACGCCGCGATGGTGAATATCGCCCAGGCCCAGCACAAGCCGACGACCGCGAGCCCGCCCAGGCGCAATTTGGGCTCGACTGCTCCAGCGGCGCGCAGACTGGCCTCGCCTTCCTTGCTGTCGGCGGCCGCCGTGTCCGGCGCAAAGGCAGTGGCGATCATCGCCACGAACATCAGCACACCCATGACCGCATAGACGGTCGGCCAGCTGATCCGCGCCGCGAGGACCAGCGCGAGCGCGCCCCCAACCAGTGCCGCGATCCGGTAACCGAACTGATAGACCGACGACAATATTTCGAGCTTGGCGGTCTCGTCGGCGACGTCAATGCGCCAAGCGTCGATCACGACGTCCTGCGTTGCGGACGCGAAGGCTCCGACCACCGCGACGAGCGCGAATGCGCCGATCGCGAGCACGGGGTCCATGAAAGACAAAGTGATAAAGGTCAGGCCAAGCACGCCCTGGCAAATGAAGAGCCAGCTGCGCCGCCTACCGAACCGGCTGACCAGCGGCAGCCGCAGCTGGTCCACCAGAGGCGACCAGAGGAATTTGAATGCGTAGGCCAGCCCGATCCAGGACAGGATGCCGATCGTCGCCAGATCGACCTTCGCCTCGCCCAGCCAGGCGTTGAGCGTTCCGAGCAGCAAGGTGTACGGCAATCCGGCCGAAAAGCCGAACACGAGCATGATGAAGGTCTTGCGATTCTGGGTGGCCGCCTTGAGCAGGCGCAGACCCTTGACCGATGATGCCACCCCGAACCTCCGCTTGAACTGCGGAAATGCTTAGCGGATCGTGGCCAAATGCAAAGTGCGGACCGGGGGCGCTGTCACTCGGCTTCGTAAAATTCGAGGCCCACGGGGAGGCGCTTCGCCTTGCGTCCGGAGAGTTTCGCCTCGACCGCCTCGAGCGCGGTGAGCAGGTCCTTCTCCGAATAAGGCTTGCTGAGGCATCCCAGCGCAAACTCGCGCGCCTCGATTGGGCAGCTCGCCGAAACGAAGAGGACGTGGACGCCCTTGCTCTTCGCGGCGCGCGCCACATCCAGGCCATTGCCCTCGCCGCGCAGGCTGATGTCGGTGAGAACGAGATGGATCGTCTCGGTCTCGATGAAGCGGTGTGCCTCGTCATGGCTGTCGACCGTCGCCACGACCTCATAGCCAGCTTCGACCAGGAAATGCTCATTGTCGAAGGCGATCAGCGGCTCATCCTCGACCACGAGAATGGCACTGATCTTTCTTTCACGCTTACCGAACAACATTGAGGAACCCGCTTTCCCGTCTTGGCCTGAATGCGTAACGAGCAAACATGTTTTGGTGTCCGCGCCGGGAGTCACCTGGCCGCTGATAAGATAGCGGTCGCTGGGCATTTGCTGCAATGGAGGAATTTCTGACCCGGTCGAACAGCCAAGAACCGCAGCGCATCGCCAAGCTGCTCGCCCGCGCCGGCGTCGCGTCGCGGCGTGAGATCGAGCGGATGATCGCCGACGGCCGGATCGCCATCGACGGAACGCTGGTCGAAAAGCCGGCAACATTGCTGAAGTCGCTCAAGGGCGTGACGGTCGATGGCAAGGCCGTGCGCGCGGCGGACGCGACCCGCCTGTTCCGATATCACAAGCCGGTCGGCCTGCTTACGACGGCGTCCGATCCGGCCGGCCGGGTAACGATCTACGATCGGCTGCCCAAGACTCTGCCGCGGGTGATGCCGGTCGGGCGGCTCGACATCAACACCGAGGGCCTGTTGCTCCTCACCAACGACGGCGAATTCAAGCGCCAGCTCGAACTTCCGTCGGGCGGAGTCGAGCGGACCTATCGGGCGCGCGTGTTCGGCGACGTCACCCAGAATCAGCTCGAATCGCTCAGCCAGGGCGTCGAGATCGAGGGCATGCGCTACGGATCGATCGACGCCAACCTCGAACGCCGGACGGGGCGCAACGGCTGGGTCGAGCTGCGCCTGACCGAAGGCAAGAATCGCGAAGTCCGCCGCGTGCTAGAATATCTCGACCTCAAGGTCTCGCGCCTGATCCGTACCTCCTACGGCCCGTTCGCGCTAGAAGACCTGCAGCCAGGCGCCGTCGAGGAAGTGACGTCGCAGGACCTCAGCGAGTTCCGCAAGACGCTGCGATGAGGATCATTTCCGGCAGCTGGCGCGGCCGCAGGATCGTCGCTCCCACCGGCCAGCAAACGCGCCCGACCAGCGACCGCGCCCGTGAGGGATTGTTCTCGATGCTTGCGAGCCGGCTGGGCAGTTTCGAGGATCTGCGTGCCGCCGATCTATTCGCGGGAAGTGGCGCGCTCGGTCTCGAAGCCTTGTCGCGTGGCGCCGCTTATTGCCTGTTCATCGACCAGGATCGGCAGGCGATTGCGGCGATCCGGGCAAATGTCGACGCCATGGGCGCCGCACCGCGCGCAGACATTCGCCAGGGTTCGGTCGAAATCGCCGCGCCGCCGGGCCAGCCGCTGGACCTCATGCTCATGGACCCGCCTTATGAAGGCGATCTCGCGCAGCGCACGCTGGACCACGTCGCCAATCGGGCCTGGCTTGCGCCCGGCGCACTGCTGTCGATCGAAACGGCAGCAGCCAGCATCGACATTCCCCCCGGCCTGACGCTCGAAGCTCAGCGGCGCTTCGGCAAGGCGTTGCTGACCCTCCTTCGCTTCGATGCCTAACGACGCCGAATCTGCCCTTTAACGCATTGTGTTGCCGGCTTTCGTTCCCTAACTGTTCACAGGTGACCCAGGCCCCTGCCCTTGCCAGCGACCCGCCCTATCTCGATGGTTTGAACGAACCGCAGCGCGAGGCGGTTCTCACCACCGAAGGACCGTTGCTGGTGCTCGCTGGCGCAGGCACTGGCAAGACCGCCGCGCTCACGGCAAGGCTCGCGCATCTGCTCGCGACGCGGCGCGCATGGCCGTCCGAGCTCCTAGCCGTGACCTTCACCAATCGCGCTGCGCGCGAGATGCGCGAACGGGTTGGCCGCATCACCGGCGGCGCGGTCGAAGGCATGCCGTGGCTCGGCACCTTCCATTCGATCGCCGCGAAGATGCTTCGCCGCCATGCCGAGCTCGTCGGACTCAAGTCCAACTTCACGATTCTCGACACCGACGATCAGCTGCGCCTGCTCAAGCAACTTATAGTCGCTGCGGACCTCGATGAGAAAAGGTGGCCGGCGCGCCAGCTCGCGGGAATGATCGATCAGTGGAAGAACAAGGGCCTGGTGCCAAGCCAGGTCGGCATCGCCGACAGTCAGGCCTATGCCAACGGCCGCGGCGTCGAACTCTACACGCGCTATCAGGAGCGGCTGCAGACGCTCAACGCCTGCGATTTCGGCGATCTGCTGTTGCACATGCTGACCATCCTTCGCGGCCACCGCGACGTGCTCGAACAATATCAGCAGCGCTTCAAATATATATTGGTCGACGAATATCAGGACACCAACCAGGCGCAGTATCTGTGGCTTCGCCTGCTCGCGCAGCAGCGCAAGAATATCTGCTGCGTCGGCGACGATGATCAGTCGATCTACTCGTGGCGCGGCGCGGAGGTCGCCAATATCCTCCGTTTCGAGCAGGATTTTCCGGGTGCGAAAATCATCCGCCTAGAGCAGAATTACCGCTCGACGCCGCACATCCTCGCCGCCGCCTCGGGCGTGATCGCGAACAATGCCAGCCGGCTCGGCAAGACGCTCTGGACCGATGAAGGCGAGGGCGAGAAGGTCAATGTCATCGGCGTCTGGGACGGGCCCGAGGAGGCGCGCCGAATCGGCGAGGAGATTGAAAGCATCCAGCATCGCGGCGGTCGCCTCGATCATATCGCAATCCTGGTCCGCGCGCAGTTCCAGACCCGCGAGCTGGAAGACCGCTTCATCGCGATCGGCCTGCCCTATCGGATCGTCGGCGGCTTCCGTTTCTACGAACGGGCGGAAATCCGCGACGCGCTCGCTTATCTGCGCGTCGTCGCCCAGCCGGCCGACGATCTGGCGTTCGAGCGGATCGTCAACACACCAAAGCGCGGCCTCGGCGACAAGGCCATCGCCAAGATGCACGGCTTTGCGCGCGCTGCCGGCCTTCCCTTGCTCGCGGCGGCCGCGCAGATGCTCGACACCGACGAGCTGACCGGACAGGCGCGCCGCTCGCTCGGTAATCTGATCGGCGACTTCGCACGCTGGCGCGCGCGCCTGCAGGACCTACCCCACCCAGAGCTCGCCCGACTGATGCTCGATGAATCGGGCTATACGGCGATGCTCCAGGCCGATCGTTCCGCGGAGAGCGCGGGGCGCCTGGAAAACCTCTCGGAGCTGACTCGCGCGATGGAGGAATATGAGACGCTGGGTGCGTTCCTCGAACATGTCAGCCTGGTCATGGAGAATGAAGAAAGCCGCGACTCCGAAAAGGTCACGATAATGACCATTCATGCCGCCAAGGGCCTCGAATTCGACACTGTGTTCCTCGCCGGCTGGGAGGAAGGAGTCTTCCCCTCGCAGCGCGCGCTCGACGAGGGCGGCAACGCCAGTCTCGAGGAAGAGCGGCGGCTGGCCTATGTCGCCATCACGCGGGCCCGGCGCAAATGTTTCATCGTCCACGCCGCCAATCGCCGGATCTACGGCCAATGGACATCGTCTATCCCGTCGCGCTTCGTGAACGAGCTTCCCGAACAGCATGTCGAGCACGAATCGAGCATGACCGGCGGGGAGTCACTGTGGCGCGCGAACTGGACCGAACGCGCGGATCCCTTCGCGAATGTCGGCCGCTCTCTTGGCCGCGGCCCTGGCTGGCAACGCGCCGTCGCCGGCGGCGCCTTCGATGCCAATGCTCCGCGCGTGCTCGAAGCGCGCGCCACAGCGATCAGCCTCGGCAATCGGGGCCGCGAAGACGTCGCGGTCGGCCTGCGCGTGTTCCACAGCAAGTTCGGCTATGGAACCATCGCCGAAATCGAAGGGAACAAGCTTGAGATCGACTTCGAACATGCCGGCCGCAAGCGCGTACTCGACAGCTTCGTCACCGTGCCCTGACCCGCAGCGTCAGGCGACTAGTGAAAGATCAGCCAGAGCAGCAGAATGACCGGAATAGGAATACCGATCAGCCACAACAAGATACCCTTTCCCATTGGAATTCCTTCCAGAAGTTTCGTTTCCGCAATAACTTGCCGAAGTCCCTTCGGGTTCCCGCTGAGCGCTAGAAGGCGGACACGGCCTCGCCGCCCAGCATCTGCTGGCGCACCAGCGGAATCGGCGGTCCTCCATAGCTCAGGAACTGGTCGTGGAACGCCTTCCAGGCGCTGCGGCCGCCGCGCGTCGCGGTCCAGTCTTCGCGCAGCTTCATGATCATCAGCTTGCCCATCGTGTAATTGAGATAGGCGGGATCATAAGTGCCGCGCGCCGACTGCTGCAGCGAATTGCCTTCATCCTGATAGCATTCGGTGCGGAACATTTGGCGTGATTGCTCCATGGTCATGCCGCGCGCGTGCATGCCGATCGCGGACAGGAACCTGCAGTCGCGCAGCAAAGCGTTCGAGAGCTGGCCGATGTGGATTTCCGGATCGCCATTGCCGAGGCCCGCGTCCCACATCATCTCTTCGCCATAATGCGCCCAGCCTTCGGCAAAGGCGTAGCCGACAAACACCCGCCCGAATATCGATGGCGATCGATTGGCGTGCAGGAATTGCAGGAAGTGACCGGGCATCACCTCATGGACCGACGTGAACAGCAGATCGGCCTTGCCAGGCACGTAATCGTCCTGAATCGCCTTCGACCAGCTCGGGTCCGGCGGCGCGATATAATAGACCGATGGAATGCCTTTCTCATACGGCCCGGGCGGGTCGATATAAGCGAAATTCTGCCGGTTATAGGGAGGCGCCTCTTCGACCAGTGCCTGTTCGGTGCCGGGTATGGTGGCTAGATCCTTGGCCAAGACAAACGCCCGCAATTCCGGGATTTGCCGTCGCGCCTCTGCGACCGGCCCGTCCTTGGGCTTGTTCAGTCCCATTTTGGCCATGCAGGCCGGGACCGACTTTCCGGGCGTATATTTGGCGCAGGCGGCTTTCAGCGCGTCCTGGTTGCGCTTCAGATCCGCTTTGCCGATCGCTTCGAGCTCATCGAGCGACGTCGTGACGCCCTCGTTGGTCAGGATCATGCGCGAAAACCGGTCCGGGCCGAGCGCGAAATCCTGCGTCGCCGTCGCGCGCCCGCTCTCGACCCAATTGGCGAGATCGCGCATCGCCTTCGACGCCGCTCCTGCGGCATCGTCGAACTCCGCTTGCAGGGCCGGATCATTGACGCTGGCAAAGGCTTTCTTGGCGTCCCCGACATAATAATCGGCAAATCCGCTGAAGCCCGCCTTGCCATGGTCGATGAAGCTGAGCGGCATCGGCATCTTGAGGTTCGCGCGTATCTGCGCCGCCGCCGCCGGCACGCGCCTGGCAAAGGCGATGAATGCCCGCATCCGGGTCGGTGCATCGGCATAGTTGCGGGCAATGTAGACGTTCGGGTCCAGCCCGTCGCCGATGTAATAGGTCGGATTGTTGTGCGGCTGGTCGGCGTCTTCCATCCAGAACAGGCGGCCCTCGGCGACCTTGACCAGATAATCCCGCTCGAACTTCTGGCTCGCGGTCAGCGCGGCGGCGTCGAACTTGCCGGCATCGGCAATCGACGATCGCAGGAAATCCTGCATCCGCTTCAGGCCCTCATCGGACCAATCGGGTATCTGGCCGTCGAATTCGTGCCGGCCCTGATAGACCGCAAAATAGGGATCGAGCTCGAAGTAGCGCTGCAGGAACGCGTCCCGAAACGCGTTGAAGTCGGCCGCCGGCGCCGCGGCCGGCGCCGCTGCCGGGCCGGCGGTATCCGGCGGTACCGCCGCGCAGGCTGCGACCGAAGCGGCAAGCATGCCCATCAAAAGGGCCCGGGATATTCTCATCTTTATCTCCATTCGCCGGCCCGTTCCGCGGAAACGGGGTCACTCGCCGCGGAACGTTTCAGGTCCGCACCATTATATTGGCGCACCAACGGATTGCGTGGAACCCCGTTCCAACGCCATTGTCCCGCCCGATATTGGATCCTAAGGCCGGAGCGATGACCCAGTCACCCTTCGCCATCCGCGACTTCCGGCTTTACTGGATTGCGCGCCTGACAGCGAGCGTGGGGCAGGTGGCGATGGTCGTGGTAATCGGCTGGCAGGTCTATGACATTGCCCGCCATAGCGGCATGGGCCTGAAGGGCGCGGCGTTCCAGCTTGGCATCGTCGGCGTGGTCCAGTTCGTCCCGCTGTTTGCGCTGACGCTGGTAACAGGCTGGACTGCGGACCGGGTCGACCGCCGGCTGATCGCCTGTTCAACCATCGCCCTTCAGGGCCTTTGCGCGCTCGCCCTTGGCTATCTGTCCTGGGCTGGCTCAATCACGCTGACCGCCCTTTTCAGCATCGCTGCGGTGCTTGGCGTCGCGCGCGCCTTCGCCCAACCCGCGATCGGTGCTTTGACACCCAACCTGGTGCCGCGCACGATATTGCCCACCGCCATCGCGATGAGCTCAATTGCTTGGCAGACCGGCTCAATCCTTGGGCCTGTGCTGGGCGGTTATCTCTACGCCGTGGCGCCGTTCCTGCCTTATGTGGTGGCCGGAGGTCTACTCTGTCTGGCGCTTGGTTGCATGATAATGGTCCGCCCGCTGATTCGCTCGCCGATAGAAGGATCGCAGCATCCATGGGCGCAGATGATCGAGGGCCTCAAATATGTGCGCCGCAACCGCCTCGTGCTGGGTGCCATCTCGCTCGATCTGTTCGCAGTTTTGCTCGGCGGCGCGACTGCGATGCTGCCGGTGTTCGCACGCGACATATTGGACGCAGGACCGACCGGGCTCGGCCATTTGCGGGCAGCACCGGCGGTCGGAGCCGCGGTCACCGCCCTGTGGTTCTCGTTCCAGCCGTTGAAGCGAGATGTCGGCGTCAAGATGCTCGCGGCAGTCGTCGTCTTCGGCCTCGCGACGGTCGTTTTCGGGCTTTCCCGCTCGATGCCATTATCGCTGTTCTGCCTGGCATTGCTCGGTGCCGCCGACATGCTCTCGGTCTATGTCCGCCAGTCGCTGATCCAGCTGCACACGCCCGATGCGATGCGCGGCCGCGTGGGCGCTGTCTCGACGCTGTTCATATCCGCGTCGAACGAGCTTGGCGAAGCCGAATCGGGTTTCCTGGCCGCGCTGATCGGCCCGGTCGTCGCCGTAATCGCAGGGGGCATAGCGGCCGTGGCGGTGACTTTGCTATGGGCGCGCTGGTTTCCCGAATTACGACTTGCAAGAAGCTTCAATCCGCCCGATCATAATCCCGAGTCTAAGACTAGGGTATAGACGTAGGAGAATGTGACATGAAAGCAGCCAGCATCCTGGAGACGATCGGAAACACACCGCACATTCGAATCAACCGTTTGTTCGGCGATGCCGAGGTGTGGAACAAGTCGGAGCGGTCCAACCCGGGCGGATCGATCAAGGATCGAATCGCACTGGCGATGATCGAGGACGCCGAACGCAGCGGCGCATTGCCTCCGGGCGGCACGATCATCGAGCCGACCAGCGGCAACACCGGCATCGGCCTCGCCATGGTCGCGGCGGTCAAAGGCTATAAATTGATCCTGGTCATGCCCGAAAGCATGAGCCTCGAGCGCCGGCGGCTGATGCTGGCTTATGGTGCGACCTTCGACCTCACCCCGCGCGAAAAAGGCATGAAGGGCGCGATCGAGCGGGCCAAGGAGCTGATCGCCGAGACCGACGGGTCATGGATGCCGCAGCAGTTCGAAAACACTGCGAATATCGACGTGCATGCCCGTACTACTGCTCAGGAAATCCTCAACGATTTCCGCGACAATCCAATCGATGTACTCATCACCGGTGTCGGCACCGGCGGCCATATCACTGCCTGCGCGGAAGTGCTCAAGAAGCATTGGCCGAACCTCAAGGTCTTTGCGGTCGAACCGACGCTGAGCCCGGTGATCTCGGGCGGGCAGCCCGGTCCGCATCCGATCCAGGGAATCGGCGCCGGCTTCATTCCTGCCAACCTCCACACCGACGCGATCGACGGAGTCATCCAGGTCGACCCCGCCGATGCCAAGGAATATGCCCGCCGCGCCGCCCGAGAGGAAGGATTGCTGGTGGGGATCAGCTCTGGGGCGACTCTCGCCGCGATCGCCCAGAAACTGAAGGAACTTCCGGCTGGCAGCCGCGTCCTCGGCTTCAACTATGATACGGGCGAGCGCTACCTTTCGGTTCCCGATTTCCTTCCCGAATGACCGATGCGGCAGTAAGGCTGCCGTAGACGTCCGAAGCTGGGTCGACCCGCAACGCCTGGCGCGGCGATGCGTTGGCGGTTCGGGAGCGAATGATGTCATGAAGCCAATGACCGACGAGCATCTGGCAATATTGCGGCGCCATATGGTCGAAATGGTCGACATTCATTTCGATCTGGCGAGCGAGGAGATCGGCAGGGAATCGCTGAGTCCGGGGGTCCGCGCAGCGATGCTGTCGGTTCCCCGGCATTTGTTCGTTCCCGGGCAGCTTGCAATCCTTTCCTATCAGGATACCCCACTCCCGCTCGGCTTCGACAAGACCATCTCGCAGCCATTCATCGGCGGCCTGATGATCGACCTGCTCGGCGTGGAACCCGGCCATCGAGTTCTCGAGGTCGGGACCGGGTTCGGCTACCAGGCTGCGGTGATGACCGAGCTTGGTGGCTCGGTCTGGAGCGTCGAGATCGTCGAGGAATTCGCAAACGAGGCGAAGATGCGCCTGGACGCGGCGGGCTACGGATCGGTCGCCATTCGCGTGGGCGATGGCTCGCGCGGCTGGACCGACCACGCCCCGTTCGACAGAATTCTCGTGTCCGCCGCCGCCAAGGAAATCCCGCGGGCCTTGCTCGACCAGCTCGGCCCGGGGGGACGCATCGTCATTCCGCTCGGCGCCAAGGACGAAGCGCAGCAGCTGAGCGTGGCGGAGAAGGACGGAGACGAAATCCGGACGCGGGATGTCATGCCCGTACGTTTCACTCAGTTAGAGACGAGTAGCTAATATGACATTGAAATAATTATCTTTTGACGTCATTCCCGCGACAGCGCGCCAGACGGCCCTCATTCCACCGTGACGCTCTTCGCCAGGTTCCTGGGCTGGTCTACATCGGTGCCTTTGTACACCGCGACATGATAAGCGAGCAGTTGCACCGGGACCGCATAGACGAGCGGAACGATCAACGGGTGCACCTTGGGCATTTCGATCGTCGCGATCGCCCCCTCGCCCGCCTGCTCCAGCCCTTCGGCATCCGAAATCAGCACGATCTTGCCGCCACGCGCGCGGACCTCCTGCATATTCGATACCGTCTTCTCGAATGTCGGCCCCGATGGCGCGAGCACGATCACCGGCACATGATCGTCGATCAGCGCAATCGGCCCGTGCTTCATCTCGCCCGCCGCATAACCTTCGGCATGTATATAGCTGATTTCCTTGAGTTTTAGCGCGCCCTCCATAGCCATGGGATACTCCGGGCCGCGGCCCAGGTAGAGCACATCGCGCGCCGCCGCGATGACCGGTGCCATCGCCTCGATGTCTTCGTCGTGGCCAAGCGCCGCATTGATCGCAGCCGGCGCTTCGGTGAGGTGCCGGACGATCTCGCGTTCCTCTTCCTCGCTCAGCCGGCCCTTGTCGCGAGCGACCTTGGCGGCAAGCGCGGCGAGCACAGCAAGCTGGCAGGTGAACGCCTTGGTCGACGCGACGCCGATCTCCGGCCCCGCGTGGGTCGGGAGCAGCAGATCGGCCTCGCGCGCCATCGAACTGGTCGGAACGTTGACGACCACGGCGATCCGCTGGCCATGGCTGCGCGCATGGCGCAGCGCCGCCAGCGTGTCCGCGGTCTCGCCCGATTGCGAAATGAACAAAGCCAGCCCGCCCGGCTCGAGGACTGGATCACGGTAGCGGAACTCCGATGCCACATCGACCTCGACCGGCACGCGGGCGAAACGTTCGAGCCAATATTTGGCGACCATTCCGGCGTAGCTGCTGGTCCCGCAGCCGACGATCGTGATTCGAGGTACGTCGGCGAAGCTGAATTCCATGTCGGGCAGCGCAACCTTCTGCTCGAGCGGGCGCAGATAGGATTGCAGCGTCTGGGCGACGACCACCGGCTGCTCGAAGATCTCCTTCTGCATGAAGTGCCGGTAATTGCCCTTCTCGATCAGCCCGCTCGACGCACCCGATACGATAATCTCGCGCTCGACCAACTCGTTCGCGCGATTGTAGACGCTGGCGCCTTCGTGGGTGATGACCGCCCAGTCGCCCTCGTCGAGGTAAGAAATCCGCTGCGTCAGCGGCGCCAGCGCGAGCGCATCCGAACCGAGAAAGGTTTCGCCCTCGCCGTAGCCGACCGTCAGCGGGGCTCCCATGCGCGCGCCGATCAGCATGTCGGGATAATCGCGGAACAGGATGGTGATCGCGAACGCGCCCTCCAGCCGCGGCAATACGGCGGCGACCGCAACCTGGGGTTGCTTGCCGCGCTCCAGCTCGACAGCGATCAGATGCGCGACGACCTCGGAATCGGTCTCGCTCTCGAAATGCCGACCGAGTTTCTGCATTTCGTCGCGTAACGGCTTGAAATTCTCGATGATTCCGTTGTGAACCAGTGCCACGCCATCGACGATATGCGGATGCGCATTGCCGACCGTCGGCGCGCCGTGCGTCGCCCAGCGTGTGTGCGCGATCCCGGTCTCACCCGACAGCGGCTGGGCATCCAACACCCGCACGAGATTGTCTAGCTTGCCTTCGGCACGCCGCCGATCGAAATGGTCGCCGACGACCGTGCAGATACCGGCGCTGTCATAACCACGATATTCCAGCCGACGGAGCCCGCTCACGAGACGATCCGAAACGTCGCCACGCCCGACGATACCAATGATGCCGCACATTCAGCCGGCCCTTTTTGTCTGGGACACGTTCATTTGCCCTTCTTCGCGGCCATCAGCGTCCTGAATCGTTCGGCCCATCCTGGTTTGGCCACCTGCTCGCCGCGGCCGAGCGCGAGCGCACACTCCTCGACATCGCGCGTGATCACCGATCCGGCACCTACGATCGCACCCTCACCGATCGCCAACGGTGCCACGAGGGCCGAGTTGGAGCCGATGAACGCACCCGCGCCGATCTTGGTCTTATATTTGAAGAACCCGTCGTAATTACATGTAATCGTTCCAGCTCCGATGTTGGCTTTCGCACCGATTTCGGCATCGCCGATATAGGAAAGGTGGTTGGCCTTTGCACCGGGCCCGAACCGCGCTTTCTTCACTTCGACGAAATTGCCGATCTTGGCGCCGGCGCCGATCTCGGCGCCGGGTCGCAGCCGCGCATATGGCCCGATCTCGGCCCCTGCCTCGACGACGGCGCCCTCGATATGGCTAAAGCTGTGGATCCGGACGCCTTCGCCAATCCGAACGCCGGGCCCGAAGATAACCTGCGGCGCAATCACCGTATCGCGTCCGACCTCGGTATCATAAGCGAACCAGACCGTTTCGGGCGCGGTCAGCGTAACGCCGTCCGCCATCGCCCGCGCGCGGCGGCGCTGCTGCCATTGCACCTCGACAGCCGCGAGTTCCGATCGGCTGTTGACACCGGCAACTTCGCTGGCTTCCGTCTCGACGGCCACGGCGCGTCTGCCGTCAGCGGCGGCGATCATCACGACATCCGGCAGATAATATTCGCCAGCCGCATTGTCATTGCCGACGCGCGCGAGCAGTCCGATCAGATCATCGGCACGCGCGGCAAGCACTCCTGAATTGCAAAGCGTACAGGCCCGCTCGGCTTCGCTCGCATCCTTATATTCGACCATCTTGCGGATCGTGCCGTCATCGTCAGCGATCACGCGGCCGTAAGCGAGCGGTTCCTGCGGCCGCGACGCCAGCACCACGGCCGCGGGCGCATCCGGGCTTCGCAGCCGATCGAGCATGCGCGTCATGGTCTCGCCGGTGACGAGCGGCGTGTCGCCATAGAGGATCAGCAAGTCGCCGTCGAAACCGGCGAGCGTCTGCTCGGCCTGCTGCACGGCATGGCCGGTGCCTAGCTGCGGCTCCTGCACGACGATCGTGCCGCCATAGGCATTCACCAGCGGCTCAAGCTGTTCGCGGCCGTTACCGACCACGACGACCAGCCGCTCAGGCCCGAGTTCCTTCACCGTAGCAAGCACATGCTCGAGCATCGGCCGGCCCGCGATCGGATGCAGCACCTTGTGCAGGTCCGACTTCATCCGCGTCCCCTTGCCCGCGGCAAGGATCACGGCAGCGAACGGCTTGGACGAATTCATTATATTCCCCGGATCTTGCCAGCCCCATCGCATGGAAACCTTGTTATTTCCATACCGCCGACCCAATGGCTGGCACCGCATGAACAGGATCTCGCTGAACATTGTCGCGTTCGACCTCGACGGCACGCTGGCCGACACCGCACCCGACCTGGCGGCCGCGCTGAACCACGCGCTGACCGCGTTGGGCAGGCCGCCGATCGAACCCGCATCGGTTCGCAATCTGATCGGCCATGGCGCACGCGCGCTTCTCCGCCGTGGCCTCGCGGTCAGCGGTGACGCCCCCGAAGCCCTCGTCGATCGGGGATTTCCAATCTTCATCGACTATTATGCCGCGCATATCTGCGATGGCACCGTTCCGTTCGACGGCGTCGATACGGCGCTCGACGATCTCGCGGAGCGCGGCGTCGCCGTGGCTCTTTGCACCAACAAGCCTGAAAAGTTGACGCGCCTTTTGCTCGAAGCACTCGGCTGGAATGGTCGTTTTGCCGCCATAGTCGGCGGCGATACGCTGGCTTCGCGCAAACCCGATCCCGCTATGCTTCACGAAGCGATAGCCAGGGCCGGCGGCGGGCGCGCCGCATTCGTCGGCGATTCCATCACCGACGCCGATACGGCGCGCGCCGCTGCCATTCCGCTGGTCGCGGTCAGCTTCGGCTTTTCGGATCGCCCGGCAAGCCAACTCGGCGCCGCGATCGTGATCGATCATTATCGCGAATTGATACCGGCTCTTGCGACGCTTTGACGTCAAAGCTGGCACTTGGAGTGGTCAAAAAAAACTGTAGGTTGCCGCGCCGCAGCAGGAGCATCTGATGAACATCAACGACATCGGCACATGCGTTCGCACGACCGTTGCCGAGCCGGGTCAGCGGCCGAAGAAGATGACTCTTCAGGCGCGGCGGCCGCTCGCGGCGGATTTGCCACTGATTACCTGCATGATGCCAACCCGCGGCAACATCTTTCCTGCGCGATTCGCGATCGAGAGTTTCCTGGGACAAACCTACCCCAACCGTGAAATGGTGGTGATTTGCCAGTCACGCGGAAGCGAGGTCGAAACCTATCTGCGCGCGCTCGCCGATCCGCGGATCCGCTTCTATCAGGCCTTGTCGGCCAAAAATGTCGGCGAGATGCGCAATATCGCCGTCGAAAAGGCGAAGGGCGACCTGATCTGCACCTGGGACGATGACGACTTGTATCCCGCAACCCGGCTCGCGCTGCAATATGCGGGCCTGGCACACGCCCGAGCCGGCGCCAGCTTTCTGTTGCGGATGATCCTGTGGTCCCCGGCGATGGCGCGCATGGGCATAGCGGGCAGCCGGTTCTGGGAGAATTCGATGCTCGCGAAGAAGGTGCTGCTGCCCGAATATGAGAGCCGGACGCGCGGCGAGGATACGATCGTCGTCGACCACCTCCTTGCCCATCAGCGCTGCGTCGCAATCGATAGTCCGCAATCGCTTTGCTACGTGCGGCATGGCAGGAACGTCTCGCATCCGCTGCATTTTCCTCATCTTTATGCACAGGCGTCGGCGAAGTTCGAAGGTGATGCTTATTATCGGGCCATTTCGGATCTTTCGCCAGTCATGCCGCTCGCCGAATATGCGCTGCGGTTCTTCGATGAGCGGCGGCGCAGCCTTGCCAAGTCCACGCCCGTCAAGCCGCCGCGCGCGGCGCTTCCCCAGCAGGTCGAAGCCGAGGCGTAGCGCGCCCACGCCGCGCCTTGATCCACAAGTGCCGCGCCAGCATAAGCGGCGGCATCCGCAGCAGGTGCGACCGGATATAGAATGCCAGGCGAAGCACCGGCCGCCGCTCGCGCCCCCAGCCATCGCGCGCGAGCAGCCGGCGCTTGAACAGCGCATCCGAAAGCCGCGGTGCGGCCAGCCAGTGATCCTCGACCCTTGTGCCGTAGAGCGATGCAGCAAGGCGGAGCCCGCGCGCTACCGGCGCCTGCATATCGTGTCGCGATGCGCGTTCGGCCAGCGCATCCCAGAATCCCGGCGTGGACCCGAACTCGCTCGCCAGGCGATGGATATCCCACAGGTTGCGCAATCCGCCGGCAAGATCGCCATCGGCAAAGGCATGCGTGGCGGCGTGGACGATCATATCGGCCGGCGAAAGCACTCTAAGCCCGGAGGCTACGGGCACGCTGGCCGCGATCAACGCGTCCGCATCGGGCCGTCGCGCCGCCGTGAGGGGCAGGATCGTGTGGTGGACATCGATCATCCGGTCGCGCTCGGCGTGGATCAGCGGCGGCAGCTCGTGCATCCAGCGCCGGTAATACAGATCGTCATATTCGTTCGGCTTGACCCATTGCCAGCCGGCACGAAGCAGTGCCGCCTCCACCGCGTCGATGCTCTCGCGCGGAACCAGTATGTCGAGGTCGCCGATGCTCCGGCCCTCCGCCGCACCGAGACCGGCCGCAGCATAAGCAGTTCCCTTGAGCAACACCACGGGCACCGGCAGCGTTGCAAGCGCGCGCCGCGCCATTTCCGCTTCCCACAGCGCCTGCAGCCTGCCCTGCTCCGCGTCCCGGCGGGCGACGTCCAAAATCGCGCGCGCACCCTCGTCGATCCGCAGCGACGTCAGGCGATGCGCAAGGCTGGCAAGCAAGGACTCGGCGCGGGCCGCGGTGATCAGCTGCGTCCATTGCTCCGCGCCCAGCTGCGCGGCCGATGCAGGATCTCGCAACGCGGCGACAAGCATCGAACCCCCGGCGCTCACGATAGATGCTCCGCGGCCAGTTGCTCGACCAGCCCGATCGCGACCGCGGTGTCGGCATAGTCGATCGCCCGACCAGGCACGTCAACCACGAGCCGGGCTAGCGCCCGAAACCCGGCTTCGCCGAGATTGACATAGTTGGTCGACGCCTGGGTCAGGCGGACGAACGCCTCTGCGGCCCCGACCTCGCGCTTTGCCGGCGCAAGATCCGCCCCGAAGCGGGGGAAAAGGATCAGGGCCGGCCGCGCCGGTTCGGCCATCCTGGCAATCGCATCGGCGTTCGGACGCAGGTGGCGGATGTCCCCCTTGGGCGTGCTTTCAAGCAAAGGTCCCCATCGGTCCTCGCCCACCAACGCTTCGACGATCGAGATGGATTCGTTCTTGAGGCTTATCGCCCGCGGGAATGGATGCAGCAGTCCCGTCTCGGGCTCGAGTAAAGCGAATTCGTCGCCCATCAGGCGCCAGCCGCGTTCGCCCAGGAGCGCGGCCAATGTCGACTTTCCGGCGCCCGATTCCCCGGTCATCACGATGGCGCGTCCGCCACGCTCGACGGTCGAGGCATGGAGCAGCAAGTAGCGCCGCTCGCCCATCGCCATTTGCATGTTCATGCCCATTTCGGCGGCGAGCAGGCCATGCCGCAGGGCCAGCGGCGCAGCACCGGGCAGGCTATGATCGCCCCGAACGGCAATCGAGGGCCGGATGTGCCTGCGCCAGGCGCCTTCGGGCTCGAGCCTGACTGTGAAATCGCAGGCGTCCGCCACCGCAGGGTAGCCCGCATAGAGCCGCGCCAGCGACTGCATCGGGCGCCTCCACGCCGAACCCACGCGAAAGCGCGCCGGGCCGATCTGCAGGTGCACGACGTGCTTCATATCCTGCTGATCAGGCCAGCAACTTCGAGTTCGTTGAGACGGGCGCCGAGCGCGGACATATCATCCGCATCCTGTTCGACCAGCGCATAGGCTTCGCGCATGCGGTTCATGACCGTCGCCGCATCGGCGGGACCGCGACGAAGCGCCTCCAAAATCTGCGGCGCCGGCGGCGCGAGGATGTGGGTCGCCCCCGACCTTTTGTGGAATAGCGCAGTGAGCGTATCAAGCTCGACGGTCAGGAACTGACCCGGCGGATCCGCCGAATAAAGGGGTTCGGCCATCCTCTGCCGGCGTGGATCAGCGCGGCATTTGCAGCGAGGCGTAGCAGGTAAAGCCGCTCATTCCCCTCTGCAGCCGCCGGATATAGTTGGAATAGGCCTGCGCCGCCTCCGAATCGATCCCGGCCGGGGTCGGGCCGCCACGCATCATCTGCTTGACCTCTTCGCCCTTGAGCGGTCGCGGTGGCGGCGCGAATGCGCCCGCCGTCCCGGGTGCCACAAGCGTCCCATCCGGCGCGATATAGCTTCCGGCCGCGTCGGGCGACGGAACCGGAATATCGCAATTGAGCAGCGATCCTGCGGTCTGCGCAAGCGCCGGCCGGATCGTGATCACCGTGGAAGCGGCTATCGCCCCCAGCGCCAGCATGCCGCGGCGGCTCTGGCCTCCAGCGCGCGGTTCCTGCTCCATTTCAGATTCGGACATCATCGCTCCACGACTACCATCACCTTGTCATAATCGTCTTCGACGGCAAAGGCGAGGTTATGCCGCGCCGCGCAATCCCACTAAGAGACGCGGCGCCTATCGAGACAAAATGACCAAAAGAAACCTTTCGCAGCCGAATCGATTGAACAATCTACTTCAAGTCACGTTTACCAGTTCACGCGCGCATGCGTGCGCGTCTAAGGGCATCTGGTCAGAGCGTGCCTGCGCTCCGGATGGCGAGGAGAAACACGGATGAAAGCATTGATTTTTGCGGCCGCACTGTCGATGGGCACGGTTGCTTTGGCACAGGATACGCCGCCCGCACCCGATACGCCGACGGACACCGCTGCCCCGAGCGGTGTGACGACGACCGACGGTACACAGCCCGGCGACGGTGTCACGCAGCAGGGCACCGATCCCAGTGGCCAGGCGGTCGCCCCTGCTGGCACGAACCAGCCGATGGATGTTCCGCCGGGCGCGGTCGTGGTTCCCAATCCCGACCAGGCCGCTGCGTTCACGCCGAAGCCGGCAACGACCGAATATCCGCCGTGTTCGAAGACAGTGACGGACGGATGCATCCAGACCTATGAGCGCGGTATTTCGCGCAAGAAGCGCCGAGGCTGATTTCCCGGGCGCCCGTGTCGCAGTGGCGCGGGCGCTCCGTTCATCAGGCCTGATGACAATTTTGGGCCGGCGTCAGCCACCGACCAGCTTCAACAACCGACGCTCGATCGGCGCCAGCACAGCGGCCAGGTCATGGCCGCGCTTCAGAACCACGCCATGTTCGCCGATCAGCGCCCACATCCCTTGCCGCGCGACCAGCGCCGGACGTTTCTCGATCTTATATTCGGGACGTTCCGCGGTCCGCCGGAACGCCCAGAAGGCCGCGGATTCGCGGCCGAACTCGATCGCATAATCCTTCCAATATCCGGCGGCGACCATTCGTCCGTAGAGATCGACGATCCGGCCGATCTCCGCGCGTTCGAAACCGACTTGTTTAGGATATGCTGGAGACTTGGGGAACGGGGTGACCGTGCCCATCAGGCGCGGTCACGCAGCTTTGAAGTGTCCTGCCCGCTGTCGCGTTCCTCGATCAGCTGGAGCACCCGCGCGCGCAGCTGCTCAACCTCGGCGCGCAGGGCATCGAGTTTCTGGGCGCCACTGTCATGGATTTCCTCGCACGGAGTTCCGTAGGGCACGAATTCCTTCGCATATTGCTGGGCATCGACGAGCGTGGGGCGGGCGGGGATTCCAACCATTGTCGCCCCCTCCGGAACGTCGCGCGTGACCACGGCATTGGCGCCGATCCGGGCCCTGGCGCCGACGGTGATCGGACCGAGCACCTGGGCCCCCGAGCCGATGATCACGCCGTCCCCGAGGGTCGGGTGACGTTTGCCGGGAATGCCGTTGGCGGGATTGGTCCCGCCCAGTGTCACGCTCTGGTAGATGGTCACATCGTCGCCGATCTCGGCGCTCTCCCCGATCACGCTGAAGCCGTGGTCGATGAAGAAATTGCGGCCGATCGTCGCGCCTGGGTGGATATCGATCGCGGTCAGGAAACGGGAGAGATGATTGACGATACGGGCGAGGAAGTAGAGCTCTCCCTTGAACAGCCAATGCGCAATGCGATGAAGGCCTAGCGCCAGCACGCCCGGATACAGCAGCACCTCCCAGCGAGATCGCGCGGCCGGATCGCGTGCCTTTACCGAATCCAGATAAGAGACCAACCGCGATGCCATATGCTCTAACCCTGCTGTCCGCAGGGGAGAGATAGTCACCTGCCCCGCGGATTTCCAGCTTTCGCTGTCAATTCGGGATTCACAGCGTCGCGTGGACGGTCGCCACCGCCTTGATCACCGCTGCGGTCCGCGCGGCAGCCTGGACGACGTCGCCCTTGACCCCACGCTGCTGGAGCTGGCGTTCATGGCTGTCGATGCACATGCCGCAGCCGTTCATCGCGCTGACCGCGAGGCTGAACAGCTCGAAGTCGTCCTTGTCGATCCCCGGCGCGCCGATGACGTTCATGCGCAGCCGGGCCGGCATCGTGCCATATTCGGGATTCGAGGCGAGATGGACGAAGCGGTAATAGACGTTGTTCATTGCCATCACCGCGGCCGCGGCGCGGGCCGCTTCAGCGGCCTCCGGCGACAATTTGCCTTCGACCTCGGCCTCCGCTGCTGCCACGATCGGTCGATAACCGGTGCCATGTGCGCAGGCGAGCAACAGGCCGTATTTGCGCTGGTCGCCAAGTGTCTGGTCGTTCAGCAGCGAGCTGACATTGAGCCGCAAATCCTTGGCATAGTCCGGAAGCGTGTCTGCGAATTCTTTCAAGGACATAGCAAATTCTTTCAAAAGAGGGCGCGGAAGTCGGTCTCCCGCGCCCTGTTAGACGGATCGGATGCTCAGGCGGCCGGGCGCAGCACCTCTTCGCCCTGCGACCAGTTGCACGGGCACAGTTCGTCGGTCTGCAGCGCATCGAGGATTCGAAGCGTCTCCTGCGGATTGCGGCCGACGTTCAGCCCGTTGACCGTCACATGCTGGATGACGTTATCCGGATCGACGATGAACGTCGCCCGATACGCAACGCCCGCATCGGCGGCGACGATGCCGAGCGCATTCGCCAATTCCTTCTTATTGTCCGCAATCCAGGGGAAGTCGGCTGCGGCAAGCCGCTCGTCCGACTTGCGCCAGGCGTAATGGACGAAGTCGGTATCCGTAGATGCGCCGATCAGAACCGCGTCCCGATCGGCAAACTCCTGCTTGAGATCGCCATAGCCGATGATCTCGGTGGGGCAGACGAAGGTGAAATCCTTCGGCCAGTAGAACAGTATCTTCCACTTGCCGTTGGTCTCGGCGAGATCGAGCGTTTCGCCGCCGGGCAATGTGCTGGTCCCTTCCTGCACAGGAACGGTCAGGGAGGGGAATGTATCGCCTACAGTAAGCATTTTGTCTCCAATGTTCGTTGAATGGATAAGCTGGAGACACACATATGGGGACTGGAATTTATCGCACCAATAGATTAAATTGAGCACATTGATCGATTTAGGCGATGACGGATGACCACTTACCTGCCAACCCTGAAACAGCTCCAATATCTGGTGGCACTCAAGGACCATGGCCACTTCGGCCGCGCGGCCGACGCCTGCTTCGTCACCCAATCCACGTTGTCCGCAGGACTTCGCGAACTCGAGTCACTGATCGGCATCACCCTCGTCGAACGAACGCGGCGTGTGGTCCGCTTCACGCCGCTCGGGCTGCGCATGGCCGACAAGGCACAACGCATCCTGCGCGAAGCCGAAGAGCTGGCCGACATGGCGCGCGCGGCCGGCAAGCCGCTCTCGGGCGAGCTTCGGATGAGCGTCATTCCGACGATCGCGCCGTTCCTGCTGCCGGCACTGCTTCCGAAGCTGCGCAAGCAATGGCCCGATCTCAAGCTCTACCTGCGCGAGGAGCCCAGCGCCGCCGCCTGCGATTCGCTTCAGCGCGGGCAGGTGGACTGCGTGCTCTTGGCCTTGCCCTACGCCTGCGGTCTGGTCGATGTCGCGGAGCTGTTCGACGATCGCCTGTTCGTTGCCTTCCCGCCGGGTACGTCCGATCCGCCGCCGAGCGTCACCCCTTCGGCGATCGACGAGAACAAGCTGCTGCTCCTGGAGGACGGCCATTGCCTGAAGGACCACGCGCTGGCGGCATGCAATCGGCCGGAGCTGCGCGCCGGGGCAACGATGATGGGCACGTCGCTGCACACGTTGGTGCAGATGGTCGACAACGGACTTGGCATGACGATCATGCCCGAAATGGCAATCGATGCCGGCATATTGGCGGGAACGGACATTATCGCGCGGCCGCTCGATGCCGACCACCCATCGCGCACCATCGCCCTGATCTGGCGAAAGAACAGCCCGCGCGAAAAGGAATTCGGATTGCTTGCCGAAGCGTTGCGCCAGGCCGCTTAATGTTCAGTCCATGTGCCTCAAACCGACGCGCAAATAGTCCCAGCCGGTGATCAAAGTCAGCAGCGCCGCGGCCCACAGGCTGGCGATGCCGACTTCGTGAACCCAAGGCCATTGCGGCGTCGCGCCGCCGAGGATCAGCGCGCCAAGCGCCACGAGCTGGAAGGTGGTTTTCCATTTGGCCAGCTGCGTCACCGGAACCGAGACCTGCAGGCTGGCAAGGAACTCGCGCAGCCCTGACACCGTGATCTCACGCAACAGGATGATCAGGCCGGCGATGACATGATAACCGTCGATGGTCTGGATGAACACAAGCATCATCAGCACCGCCGCGATCATGATCTTGTCGGCGATCGGGTCCAGGAACATGCCGAGGCGCGACACCGTGCCGCTCGAGCGCGCGACATAGCCGTCGAAATAGTCGGTGACGCCCATCAGGCAGTAAAGCGCGAAGGCGACCGCATAATCGAACCACCCTCCGACCGGCCACAGCAGCGCCACCAATATCGGTACCGCAAGGATTCGCGAGAGCGTCAGCATATTGGCGAGGGTCAGCATCGCACCACCTATAGAGGCAGTTAGCGCCGTGCGACCAGATAGGAACGGAGTTGCCGGGGCTTGTGCGATGCGCCCCGCTCCGACATGACGGGCGCACCTCGCGCCAAGGCTCAGTGACCTAAGATGACTCCATCGCTCAGGCTGATTGGCAAGCGGCGTTTTCTGCCGCTGTTCGTCACGCAGTTCCTCGGCGCCTTCAACGATAACCTGTTCAAGACCGCAATGGTCATGCTGGTCACCTACCAGATCTACAACGATCCGGCGAAGGAAGCCTCCTTCAACGCTATTGCCGGCGGCATCTTCATCCTGCCCTTCTTCCTCTTCTCCGCCTTGTCGGGGCAGCTCGCGGATTCGCACGACAAGGCCCGCATCATCCGGACCGTCAAATCGGCGGAGATCGTCATCATGATCTGCGGCGCGGTGGGGCTCTTGCTGTCGTCAATCCCGGTGATGCTCGCCGCACTCTTCGCGATGGGCGTCCATTCGACATTCTTCGGCCCGATCAAATACGCGATCCTTCCGCAGCATCTCCAGCATGACGAGGTGCTTGGCGGCACCGGCATGATCGAAGCCGGAACTTACGGGGCGATCCTGCTTGGCACCATCGCCGGCGGCCTGATTCCACATGATACGGCTGCAATTGGCGTGCTGGTGATTGCCGTAATCGGTCGAATAGCCGGGGCGCAGGTTCCGGCAGCGCCGCCCGAGCCCGATGCAAACGTCCCGCGCATCGACTGGCACATCATCCGATCGTCGATTACCTTGGTTTCGGCCACGCTCCACATCCCCCGACTTTTCCTGGCGATCGCCGCGATCAGCTTCTTCTGGGCAGAAGGCGCGGTGCTCGCCGCGCAATTTCCCCCGCTGGTCAAGAATGTGTTCGGCGCCGGCAAGGAAGTGGCAACGCTATTCCTCGCCATCTTTTCGGTCGGGGTCGCGGTCGGATCGCTGGTCATCAACTGGATGCTCAACGGCCGCGTTTCGGCCAAATTCTCGCCGGCTGCATCGATCGCGATGGGGCTGTTCGTGCTTCATCTCTACTGGTGCGTGAAAAGCTGGCCCGTGGCCGGCGACGAGCTGATCGATGTCTACACCTTTATCCGCCTTCGCCACGCCGAATGGGTCATGCTGGATTTGTTCGGAGTAGCCGTCGCGGGCGGCATGTTCGTCGTCCCGCTCTATGCTTTTCTGACGACGACCGTTCACAAGTCCGAAACGGCGCGCACGGTCGCGGCGAACAATATCGTCAACGCCGGTGCGATGGTGCTGGCGGCGCTTATCTTGTTCGGCGCCGTCCAGCTTGGCGTCTCGGTTGGCGATAGCCTATTGATCGTCGCCATATCGAGCATCGGCGCGGCTTGGCTGGGGTGGAAACTCCACTGCGCGTGCGATTAGCGGCTCAGGAAAGCAGCGTTCCGAAGAAAATGAACCCGCCGAGCCAGGCTATCCCGAAGAGCTTGGCATCCTCGATCAGCCTTTCGGCCCATTCGGGAAAATCTCTTTGATCTTCATACCATTCGTTGAACGTGACGGCGTGGGTGGCGAACAGCGGACGGTGCCGGACGATCAAGGGGCTGAGTCGGTTCATTCCCCATCGTTAAGATTTTCTTTACCATTATGCCAAGCCCCGATCTGAGCCTGTCCGGGGATGGCACAGTTCCCGCGCGGTCAGCGCCGCTCCACCGCCTTCCACAATTTTGCGAGCGGCGCTGCGACGCTGCTCCGCGGCGCGGACAGCGCGATCGGCAGCTTCCTCTCGACCATCTGCTCCATGGCCACCGCATAGGGAATGACGATCCAGTCGGGTTCCGCCTCCACCGCACGCCGGTGACCGCTGCGGCGCAGGTCGACCTGCGAAAATACCGGCAGCAAAGGCGGCTTGGCGCCCTTTCGAGCAGCGATCTTTTCCTCCAGATCCTCGAATGCAGCGATTGACAAGGCGGCCGGAATCACCGGCACCACGATCAGGTCGGCCGCCTCGAATATCTGGTCGGCGATCGGCCCGCGCGCCGGCGGGCAATCGAGGATTATCCAGTCGTAGCTGTTGCCGACCTTGTCGAGCAGTGCGCGCAGCCGCTTCGGCAGGTCATGGCGGTCGATCAGATTCTCCATCCGGTCGGCCGGCACGATCGAGACTCCGTCCCAGATCGTCGGTTCGATATGATCGGAAAGCTGCGAGGTTCGGCCATTGCGGCGCGGGGCGCCCCGCGCACCCAGGATCAGGCTCGATCCGCCCTGTTCGTCCAAATCCCAGAGCAGCACGCGATACTTGCGCGATGCCGCATAAGCCAGATTGACGCTGATCGTGGTCTTTCCGACGCCGCCCTTCACATTATAGGCGGCGACCACCTTCACGACGGCTGTGTCCCGTCATGATCAGCACCGGCCCCGGCACCGCCATCGGGAAACACTCGGTCGAGGTACAGATTGGCCAGCGAATAATGAAAGGCTACCGTCCGCGGATCGGTGGCTTCGCTCGCCCGTGTGATCTCTTCCTCGGCCCTGTAGTGGTAGTAGGAAATGTCATCCTGGGACATGGGACACGCTCCTTACGAATGGCGCGTTACCCTCTCCGTAGTCGGCATGTTTTCTAACGTACGCTAAGGATCACCGCTCCAGCCAGACAGCGGGTAGATCGCTCAGCGCCGAATAGCGCTCGGCCACCGGTTGAGCCATGTCAAAGCCGAGCTTGAGCATCGCACCTCCGAATTTCGATCCGTCGGCTATCATCTTTTCGACCACGGAACTCATGACGTCCGTTTGGTATTTGAGCATTGCCTGCGGCTCGCGCGGAGCATCGGCAAAACTGGGCCAGCCCTCGTCCTTCATCGACTGCAGGCGGCTGCTCGCGTCCTTGCCGATAGTTTCGAGCCCGCTGGCTGCTATCCGCGCCGACGCAAGCATCGCAGCCATGTTGCCCTTGGTAAGCTCGGTCGCCTTTTCGAGCATCCTGCTCGTCTGGACGGCTGTCTTGTCAAGCTGATCTTCAGCATTGGAAATGAACTTGTCCAACACTGCGGTTCCATTTGGAATGCTCTTCGCCATGCGACCTCCTTCGGTACAGCATCACAACATGCTGCATCGCAACATATCATGTTTGACCTACTGCCCAAAGTGCATAATTGCTACTTTTAGCAATGGCCTGCGGAAGTTCGGTCTCAGCTGCGAAGTGCGGCCTTCACGGCTCCCGCATATTTCGGACTGGACTGGTCGAGCGGCACTCGCGGCGCCAGCGGCAAGCGTGTCACCCCGATATCGGAGAGCCCTGCGAGGTTGAATGAGCCAAGCTTGACCTCCTTCGGCGGCTTGCCATCGCGCTCGGCGACGACGCCATCGACGTAGAGGCCGCCGTTCTTCTCGTAGAGAATGTGCGGCGCCAGTTTGATCCTGCCGCCGTTGTAGGTGGCAGCGACACAATATCCGCGCTCGATCGCCTCGCTGAGAATGTCTTCGGGCTTTCCGGTCTGCTCGCGCGGCGCGAGCCGGATTGTCAGTGTTTTTCGGTTATGTTGCATTGCAACATTGTTCTAGCCAACCCCGCACCGGACGGCAATATCATTTCGTCCAGACGAAGCTGCCGCGGCACAGATGGTCGCGGACCGCTTCGCTACCTATCTGCCCTCTGTGATGCGCAAACGGACCCCGCCGGGCCCGCGGAAGCTTTGGGTACGGCAGCTTTGCTCGCGGCTTCCCTGCCCCATATCGGGAACTGGCCGGACCGGGGCCAGATCGGGTACGGTGGCCGGCGCTACGTCGTTGATATGCTGTGTCATTGCGCACTGTGCTCCTTGGTGGGCTCGGCATCACCATAGACGATGTCGAGATAGGTTCCGGCGAGTATGTAATGGGCCTTCACTACTGCGGGATGCTCGGCCTGCTGGGCAAGCGCGAGCTCGGCCTCCGCGCGTGATTCATAATAAGCACGATCGTCGACGGACATTCGATCCTCTTTCAACAAATGTCGCTCTGGCGCCCCCCAGAGAGATGGGCTGTCACGATAAGTGCTAATCGCTTGAAAAGCGGATTTGTTTCCGCACTGCGGCAAATTAATGTTGAGCATGCGACGGGTCGTGCCTCCTGCTCGACATAAGCGTTGCGCGGTGCCTCGCGGGGCGCTTCCGTTCCGGCGAATTTTTCCTTTTGCGAAATCTTAGCTTCTTGAGTAGAGGATCGCCGTCGAGCCGGGGATATCATGCCGTCGGTTCGAAGCATCAAGAGTGAGCCCTCGCGGCTCACGCCAACCTGCCTACCCGGGCAAGGTGGCGGTCCGGAAGGACGATGCGGCCGACCGGCAACAAAGCGGGATCGCGCAGCCTCGTTCTTCGAAGTCGAAGGAAGAGAAATGAAGCTGCCGCGTGTCGCCTCCGCCCGATGGACATCTCCGACCGCGCCGCGCTCTGATCTGAGGGCCGGATGTTGAACGACGCATCTCAATATGAGCCGGGCAATGTGGCTGAAGGCACCATCGGGCGCCGGGCGTCGTCGCGTCCGGCGACGGATGTACTCGACTTCGAGATCGCTGTCCCGGCGATCCTCGGGTCTACCACCCGCGCGCGTGTCGCGGGCCGGCCCGATGCCCCGCTGATCGTGGCGTTGGGGGGAATTTCCGCCAATCGCTTCGTCTGCGGTCAGGTCGACGGCAAGCCGGGTTGGTGGCCGGGGCTGGTCGACGATGGCGGCGCCATCGATCCCGCCCATTATCGGGTCTTGGGCATGGATTTCATCGCCGACGAAACCGGCAGGATCGCCCCCTCTACGCAGGAGCAGGCTGCGGCCGTTTGCACCGCGCTCGACCATATCGGCGTGCGCACCGCATATGCCGTCGTCGGCGCCTCCTATGGCGGTATGATCGGCCTTGCCCTCGCGCAACATTATCCCGACCGCGCCGAGCGTGTCGTGGCGATTTCGGCAGCGGCGGAGCCACATCCTGCCGCCACCGCCTGGCGCGAGCTGCAGCGGCGCGTCGTTGCGCTCGGCATTGAATCGGGCACCAAGGCCGAGGCGCTGGCGATCGCCCGCGGCATGGGGATGATGAGCTACCGCACCGCGCCCGAATTCGAAAAGCGGTTCGAAGGCGGCCTCGACAGCGACGACACTTTGGGCCGCACCGAGCCCGGCGACTATCTGCGCGCGCGTGGCGAGGCCTTCCAGCGCGTGATGACTCCCGAGCGCTTCCTCAGCCTGTCCGCCTCGATTGACCGGCATCGCGTCGACCCCGAGCGGATATCGACCCCGGCGCTGTTGATCGGTGCGGAGACCGACCAGCTCGTCCCCGCAACTCAGCTCGAGGCGCTCGCGCGCCGTCTCGCCGGGCCAAGCGAGCTACATATCCTGTCCTCGCTCTACGGGCATGACATGTTCCTGAAGGAATCCGAGCTTATCGGGAAGCTGATCAAGCCATTCCTGGACGCGCCGCTGCCATGACGAAACGCAAGGATGCAACGATCGTCGCGACTGTGGGTGTCGCGAAGGACCCGGCCTATGCCAGCGTATCGCCGCCGCTATGGCCGTCGGATACCTATCGCTGGGACGATGCCGACCAGAAGCCGGATTATGATTATTCGCGGACGGTCAATCCGAACCGCGACATGCTCGCAACCGCGCTCGCCGAGCTTGAAGGCGCTGCGGGTGGTGTCGTCACCGGCAGCGGCCAGTCGGCCTGCTTGCTGGCGCTTATGCTGGTACCGCCCGGCGGCCTCGTCGTCGCACCGCACGATTGCTACGGCGGCACCTATCGGCTGATCAAGGGCCTGGCCGATCAGGGCAAGCTGCGCGCGACCTTCGTCGACCAGACTGACCTGTCTGCGGTCGAGCGCGCGATGGAGAACAAGCCGGCACAGGTCTGGATCGAGACGCCAAGCAACCCGCTCCTCCGCGTGGTCGACATCGCGCAGGTTGCTGCGCTCGCCAAAGCCGCCGGCGCGGTGACGATCGCCGATAACACGCTGCCGACGCCGTGCCGCCAGCAGCCGATTGCGCTCGGCTGCGACTTCGTCATGCATTCGACCACCAAGGCGCTGAACGGCCATGGCGACCTGTTCGGGGGGGCTTTGCTTTGTGCCGACCCGGCAATTGTCGAGGCCTTGCAATGGTGGACCAACGCCGCCGGCCTCGCCGCATCGGCGCATGACGCATGGCAAGTGCTGCGCGGCCTTCGCACCCTGCCGCTCCGGATCGACCACCAGGAAGCCAGCGCGCAGGGCATCGCCGAATGGCTCGAGCACCAGTCACTGGTCAGCAAGGTCCATTATCCGGGCCTCGCCAGTCATCCCGATCACGCGCTTGCGGGCCGCCAGCAGAGCGGCCCCGGCTTCATGATCAGCTTCCAGCTGAAGGGAGACGGTGGCGCTACCGCGGCGTTCCTCAAGGGGCTGGACATAATCACGCTCGCCTCCTCGCTCGGCGGCTTTTCGACGCTGATCTGCAAGCCCTCGTCGATGACCCATCGCGGCATGCCGCCCGCAGCGCAGGCCGAGGCCGGCATCGCACCCGACCTGCTGCGGCTATCGATTGGTCTCGAGGATTGCGAGGATCTGATCCGCGACCTTGAGCGCGGCTTCCAGGCGATCTCCGCCCGATAGTGTGGGTCAGATCACCCAGCTGCCCACGTCGGAACTGGCATCGGTGATATGCACGTCGCTGTTGAGATCGGTCTCGTCCGCCTCGATACTCTCCGCCTCGAGTCGTTCGAGATGGGTCAGGTCGGCGCGGTCCTGGACCAGGGTTTCGGCATTCATTGGACGGCGCCCACGGGCTGGAAGGCACTGATCTCCACGGCTTTGGCGCGAGTGACATTGCCGAGGATGATGGTGACCGGCGCATCCCTGTCGAGACGCGCGGTGAGTGCGGGCAGTTCGGCAAGCGATGCCGCGACATGCTGCTGATCGGGTCGGGTCGCCGCCGCGACCGCAATGGCCGGCGTCGATGGGTCGAGCCCCTCGGCGATCGCGCGCGCGACGAACGCGGCGAGGGTCCCGCGGCCCATATAGACTACCGTGGTCGCCAGCGGATCGGCGATCGCAGGCCAGTCTATGTCGGTCGGCAGCTTCCCGCCGCTGGCATGACCGGTCACGAATTGGATCCGGCGCGATACCGTGCGCTCGGTCAGCGAAAAGCCAAGCGACGCCGCCGCGCCCTGTGCCGCTGAAATCCCGGGAACGATGTCCACGGGGATTCCGGCCGCATGGCAGGCGTCGACCTCCTCGGTCGCGCGGCCGAAAATGAGCGGATCGCCCCCCTTGAGACGAACGACATGCTCGCCGTCGCGCGCGAAGGCGACGATCTGATCGTTGATCTCGCCCTGGCGGCATGATGGACCCCTGCCCCGCTTGCCGACGGCGATGCGGCGCGCTTCGCGGCGGGCCAGCTCCAATATGTCGGCGCCAACCAGGTCGTCGTAAAGAATGACAGTCGCCGATTGCAGCGCGCGGACAGCCTTGAGCGTCAGCAACTCCGGATCGCCCGGCCCCGCTCCGACCAGCGTCACGCGCCCGCGTTGCGCATCCGGCTCGATGCCGGCCAGCAATGCGTCGCGGTCCGCTTCGCTAGGCGCACGGTCGATATTGGCCCACGCATGGCGCGTGAACTTTTCCCAGAAGGCACGCCGGTCGCCAAAATCCCCGAAATGGTGCTTGAGCGACGGGCGCCATAACTGCGCCGCTTTCGCCCAGGCGGAGAGCCCGGCCGGAAGTATCGCTTCGATCCGGGTACGGATCGACTGGCCGAGCATCGGCGCGCCGCCGTCGGTCGAAACCGCCAGCACGATTGGTGCCCGGTTGACGATCGATCCGAACAGGAAGTCGCAATCCTCGGTCCGGTCGACGACATTGACCGGAACACCGGTAGCGCGCGCTGCTGCGGCAAAGGCTTTTGCCTCTTCAGGATCGCCGAGATCCGCCACAGCCAGCGCGGCACCGGCCAAGTCTGCCGGAGTCCATCCACGACCTTCGACTGCAACCCTGCCCGCGGGCGGACTGGCAGCGAGACCATCGAACCGCGCAGCATCTGCACCGGCGAGGACATGCACATGCGCGCCTGCCGCAGCGAGCAATTCAGCTTTCCACAAGGCACCCGGCGTCGACCCGGCGACGATCGCGCGCCGCCCGGCCATCTTGTGGAACAAGGGCAAGGTCGGCAGCGGCGCTATCCGCGACGGCGCAGTCGCTTCGGGCACGCGCGCGACCTGCGCCTTCGTCCGCGCCGCCCGCACGTCAGGCGGCCGCCCGACCGGGCTCGTTGCGCACCAGCCGGCCGCCCGCATCGACGTGCAGCCCGCATTCCCGGTCGCCGTCATTCTCCCACCACCAGCGGCCGGCGCGTTCATCCTCGCCCGCCTTGACCGCGCGCGTGCACGGCTCGCAGCCGATCGACAGGAAGCCCTCGGCGTGCAGCGGGTTTATCGGCACGTTCTCGGCAGCGGTGAAGGCGACCACTTCGTCTCGCGTCCAGTCGAACAAGGGCGAAGCCTTGAGCAAAGCATATTGCGCGTCCCAGGCCGCAAGCGGAACCTGGCCGCGATGGCTCGACTGGTCGGCGCGAAGGCCGGTGACCCATGCCGACGCGCCGGCGAGCGCCCGGTTGAGCGGTTCGACCTTGCGCACGCCGCAGCAGCCGAGGCGCGCTTCCTTGCTGTAATAGAAACCATTGATTCCGGCATCGGCGATCTGATGCGCCAGTTCCTTGGGGTCCGGGTGATGCGATTTGATGCGGACGCCATAGGTTTCCTCGGTCTTTGCCCAGGTCGCATAGGTCGATGGAAACAGCCGTCCCGTGTCGAGCGTCGACACTTCGATATCGATCTTGTTGGTGAAGATCAGATGGGCGATCGCCTGGTCTTCGATGCCGAAGCTGGTCGTAAAGACGATCTTTCCCGGTACTGCCTCACGAAGCGCCTGCAGGCGTTCGAGCGGCGTTGCCCCGCCGATCCGCGCGATGGCTTCTTGGGCCTTCGCGGGTGACAGCGAGCCTGCCCACTCCGAGGGCGGGTCTTGAGAAGAATCTGGCGCAAACATGATAATGTCCTGTGGTCGTCCAGCCGCTCCGAACCTATCGAAACAGGCTGAACAAGTGCCTAAATACGGCGGATTTCTGCGGAATCAACCGAAGGCCGGCACATTGCATGTTCCATCTGCGCTGCTATGACGAAATTAGAAGATTCTCCTAATCCACGGCGGCGGCAAAGATGGATGTTACAGACCTGAAGATCCTCGCGATCCTGCAGCAGGACGCATCGCTTTCGGTGGCCGAAGTCGCCAGTCGGGTGAATCTGTCGCAGACGCCGTGTTGGCGCCGCATCCAGAGGCTCGAGGAACAGGGCGTCATCGAACGCCGCGTAGCGATCCTCAACCCGGAGTCGATCGGCCTTGGCCTGTCGATCTTCGTCGAGATAGAGACCGGCGATCACAGCGCCGAATGGATTTCCCGCTTTGCCGACGCAGTTTCGCATATGCCCGAAGTTATGGAGGTGTACCGCATGGCCGGCGACGTCGATTATCTGCTGCGCATCGCGGTGCGCGACATGGCCGCCTATGATGCCTTCTACAAGAATCTGATCGCGCTGGTGCCGCTCAAGAATGTGACCTCGCGCTTCGCGATGGAGCGGGTCAAATCGACCACTGCTTACCCGCTTCCGCTCCCGGCACCGACTGCCTGAACATGATCGACGACGCACTGATCGCCTTGGCAAACGAGCTCGCTGACGCCGCACGCGGCGAGACGATGCCACGCTGGCGCGGGGCCGGCGCATCGCGCAATAAATCCGGCAATGGCAGCTACGACCCGGTCACCGAAGCGGACATCGCCTCGGAACAGGCCATGCGCCGTCTCATCAAGATGCATCGCCCCGAGGATGGCATCGCCGGCGAGGAGATGCCCGACCGGCCCTCGACCAGCGGCTGGACCTGGAGCCTCGACCCGATCGACGGCACGCGTTCCTTCGTCTGCGGCATGCCGAGCTGGGTCACGCTGATCGGCCTGATTCGCGACGGAGATCCAGTGCTTGGGATCATCGATGCTCCCCGGCTCGGCGAAAGATACATCGGTCACGGCACGACGGGAACGCTGACCGACGGTGATGGTACTCACCAGCTGGCCGTCAGCACCTGCACGCGACTGGACGAGGCGCGCTTCTCGGCGACCGACCCCGCGATGTTCAGGGGCAAGGAGAGCGACGCATTCGAAGCTATCAAGAACAAAGTCCGCACCATCCGCTTCGGTCACGACGGCTATGCCTATGCGCGGCTGGCGGCCGGTTCGATCGACCTCGTCGTCGAGGCCGGACTCAAACCGTTCGACTATAACGCGCTCATCCCCGTGATCCGCGCGGCGGGCGGCTTCGTCGGCAACTGGCACGGCGAAAGTGATTTAACCACGGGCCAGATCGTTGCCGCCGCGACGCGCCCCCTTTTCGAGGAAGCTGTGCGGATTTTGGAAGCCGCCGCGCGCTAGCTTATTTCTGGTGTCGTTCCCGCAGCTTGGCCGTCACGTCATCCCAGCCGAACCCCCGCACCTCCATCAGCACCGTCAGGTGATAGATGAGGTCGGCCGCCTCGCTTACGCATGCGTCCTTGTCGCCACTCACCCCGGCGAGCGCCAGTTCGACGCCCTCCTCGCCGATCTTCTGCGCGATTCGCGAGATGCCCTCTTTCATTAGCCGCGCGGTGTAGCTGCTGTCGGCATCCGCACCGGCGCGCGCGTGGACGATCTGCGCGAGGCCCGCCAGCCAGCCGACGCCGTCCGGTCCCTCGGCGGTAAAGCAGCTGTCGGTCCCGAGATGGCAGGTCGGGCCGTTGGGGTCGGCGCGAACAAGCAAGGCATCATTGTCACAATCGGCGAACACCGCGCGCAATCTCAGATAATTTCCGCTGGTTTCGCCCTTGGTCCACAGCCGGTCCCTCGAGCGACTGTAGAAGGTCACCTGCCCGCTCTCGAGCGTGCGACGCAGCGCCTCGGCGTTCATATAGCCAAGCATCAGCAGCTGCAGCGTCGCCGCATCCTGGACGACCGCCGGCAGCATTCCGTCCATCTTCGCCCAATCGAGCAAAGCCGCGCTTTCGACCGTCAGAGGCGCATTTCGATCCCGCATGAGCGGAGATACTCCTTCAGCTCGGGAATATGAATCAACTGGTCGTGGAACACCGTGGCCGCCAGCGCACCGCTGCACCCAATCTTGAATGCTTCATCAAAATGGGCCGGTTCACCGGCCCCGCCCGATGCGATCACAGGCACGCTCACCGCCTCGATCACCGCGCGCGTATGCGGCAGGTCATAGCCGGTGCGGACGCCGTCGTTGCGCATGCAATTGAGCACGATCTCGCCGGCGCCACGCTCGGTGGCCTCGCGCACCCAGTCGAGCGTGCGCAGCCCGGTGTCACGTGTCTTCTCGACGCTGCCGGTATATTGCTTGACGAAATAATCGCCGTCCTGCTCGAAACTGTCGACGCCGAGCACCACGCACTGGCTTCCGAAATCGCGCGCCAGTTCTTCGATCAGCTGCGGCCGCTCGATCGCGGGCGAATTGATCGACACCTTGTCGGCACCATTGTCGAGGCAGGCTGCGGCCTGGTCTCGCGTGCGCACCCCGCCCGCGACCGCGAACGGAATGTCGATCTGGCGCGCGATCCGCCGCACCCAGTCCGTATCGAGGCTGCGTCCCTCGGCGCTCGCGGTGATGTCGTAGAACACCAGCTCGTCAGCGCCCTCCTCGCGGTAGCGCATCGCATGCTCGACGATATCGCCGACGTCGCGATGGTCGCGGAATTGCACGCCTTTGACCACGCGCCCATCCTTGACGTCGAGGCACGGAATGATCCTACCCGCCGGCACAGTCGAGCGCCTCTTCGAGCTTGATCTTGCCTTCCCACAAAGCCTTGCCGACGATCACCCCGGCGGTCGGCAACAGGCGAAGGTCGTCGATCGACGACACGCCGCCCGAAGCCTGCACGTCGATGTGCGGCAGCCGCTCGACCACTTCGCCGAGCAATTCCAGGTTCGGCCCGGTCATCATCCCGTCGCGGCTGATGTCGGTAACCAGCATGTGCCGGGCATCGGGATAGAAAGCGGCGATGTCCCACAATGTCTGCGTCGAGGTCTTGGTCCATCCAGACGTGCTGACCATCGGCATTCCCTCGACGATGTTGACGTCGAGCGCGAGCGTGATGCGATCGCCGCCAAACTCACCCAGGAAGCGATTGACCAGCTTGGGATCTTTTACGGCAAGGCTTCCGATCACGACCCGGCCAACCCCGGCATCGAGCATGCGGGCGATCTGGTCCGCTTCGCGAAAGCCGCCCGCGACCTGCAACTTGAGCGAGACATTGTCCGCAAGGCTGGCGATCAGGTCGTGCTGACGCGGCGCACCGGCCCGCGCACCGTCGAGGTCGACAACATGCGCCCATTTCGCACCCGCCGCCGCAAATCCCGCAAGCGCATCGACCGGCTCCGACGAATAGATGGTCGCCGCATCGAAACGGCCCTGCGCGAGGCGGACGCATTTGCCGTCCATAAGGTCCATGGCGGGATAAAGAATCATGCGGCGAGGAAACTTTCGAGGAAACGGGCGCCGGCCTTGCCGCTGCGCTCTGGGTGGAATTGCACGCCACGGTAATTGCCGCGCCGGACCGCGGCCGGGATGGGGCGCCCATAGTCGGCAGTGGCGACGCTGCTTGGCCCATCGTCGCACGCATAGCTGTGCGCAAAATAGACATAGTCGCCGTCCTGCAGGCCGACGCTGTCGTCGCGCACGGAAAGGCGGCTCCAGCCCATGTGCGGCACCGGTCTGTCAGGCTCGGGAATCAGCTTGCGGACCCTGCCCTCGATCACGCCGAGGCAGGCGACATCTTCCTCTTCGGATTCCTCGAACAGCAATTGCATGCCGAGGCATATGCCGAGCATCGGCTGTTCGAGCGAGGTCAGCACCTGCTTCAGCCCACGCGCCTCGATCTGCTCCATCGCAAAGCCCGCCGCGCCGACTCCTGGCAGCACGACGCGGTCGGCGGAGGCGATCTCCGCTGGATCGCTGGTGATGATCGGCGTCAGCCCGAACCGCTCGAACGCGATCCCGACCGATCCGATATTGCCGCAGCCGATGTCGATGATTGCGAGCTTCACAACACACCCTTGGTGCTTGGCAAAGCGTCCCCCTCGCGCTTCACCGCCTGGCGCAACGCGCGCCCGAACGCCTTGAAACAGGCCTCGGTCTTGTGATGGTCGTTCTCGCCGATCACGCGGACATGGATCGCCGCGCCGATGCTATCGGCGAGCGAGCGGAAGATATGCGGCGTCATCTCGGTCGGATATTCGCCGATATGACTCGCTGTGAACGCGCCTTCGAACTTGCTGTAGGGACGCCCCGACAGGTCGATCAGGACATGCGCCTCGGTCTCGTCCATCGGCAGCGAAAAGCCGAAGCGGCCGATGCCGCGCCGGTCGCCGAGCGCCTTGGACAGCGCGCTGCCGAAAGCGAGCGCGCAATCCTCGAGGCTGTGATGGCCGTCGATCTCGAGGTCCCCCTGGCACGCCAATGTCAGTGAAAACCCGCCATGCGCCGCGACCTGGTCGAGCATATGATCGAAGAAGGCGATGCCGGTATCGATCCGGCGCGGGCTGTCCGCATCGAGATCCACGGCAACCGCGATGCTCGTCTCCTTGGTGTCGCGTACGGTCTCGGCGCGGCGATGCGCGGCCAAGCCCGACGAAACCCCCAAAGCGAGCAATGCGGCTTCATTCTCGGCATCGGTTCCGATCGTCAGCCGCACGCCGTTGGGCGCGGCGTTCGGCCGGAACCGAAGCCGTATGCCCAAGGCCTGAAGCTTCTTCGCCAATGCAGCCGCATCGTCGACCTCGAGGAAAAGGAAATTGGCGCCGCCGTTGCGCATCTTGCGCACGATCGGCGACGATTTCAGCAGTTCCGCAAGTCTGTCGCGATCCGCCTTCAGCTTGCGGATCCGCTCGAGGTGGAGCGGCCGGCGCGATGGCGACAATGACGTCAGTGCGGCCTGGATCGACGGTGTCGGCATCGGATAGGGCGGTAGCGCGCGCGAGATGAGCGAAATCAGCTCTGGATTGCCGATCGCACAGCCGACCCGCGCGCCGGCAAGGCCATAAGCCTTGGACAATGTGCGAAGAATGACCAGATCCTCACGCTCCGCCGCGATCGCCGCCAAACTCTCCAGCTCGGAGAATTCGATATAGGCTTCATCGAGCACGACGATCGTATCGGTCAAGCTGTCCGCGACGCGGAGCACATTCGCAGGATCCACCGGATTGCCGGTCGGATTGTTCGGCGAGCAGATGAAGGCGAGCTTGAGGTTCTTTTCGTTGCCGACCGCAGCGAGGAAGTCATCCACCCTGAAATCGTAGTTGGAATCGAGCCGGGCTTCGATGATGCGCGCGCCTTGAAGCCGCGCGAACTGGGCATAAGCCGAGAAAGTCGGCTGGCAGACCGAGATCGCATCCTCACCGGGCCGGCAGAAGCTGCGGATCAAAATGTCGATCGCATCGTCGGCACCGCGGGTGACGACCAGGTTCTGCGGTCCAACCCCGTACAGCGCCGCCATCGTGCGGACCAAAGCGGCCGGCTGCGGCTCCGGATAACGGTTGACGTTGGCCGCGAGCGATCCCTCGACGAGCGGCACGAACGGATTCTCGTTGGCATCGAGCTTGATCGCATCGGCCGAAAAGGCCTCATTGGCCTGTGCCGCGACATCGGTCGGCGGCATCGCCAATATCTCCGGGCGCGCGAGACGGGCGGCGAGCGAAGTCATGCCCGCGCTCCCGCCAGGCGCGCATCCGCCGCCCGCGCATGTCCTTCCAGCCCTTCGAGCCGCGCGAGCGCCGCCGCCGGCCCGGCCAGGCTTTGGGCCGCCTCGGCGCTCACCGACTGCACGCTGATCGCCTTGAGGAAGCTGTACACCGAAATCCCGCTCCACGAGCGCGCGGCACCATCCGTAGGAAGCACATGGCTCGAACCCCCGACATAATCGCCGAAAGTCTCGGCCGCGAAGCCGCCGACAAAGACGGCGCCGGCGTTGCGCACCTTCGGCACCAAAGCTTCGGCATCGGCGACCGCGAGCGACAGATGCTCGGGCGCGTAGAGATTGGCGATCTCCATCGCTTCGTCGAGGTCCGCCGCGATCAGGATGCGGGCATTGCCCAACGATGCTTCGGCAATCGCGCCGCGCGGCAGGGCACAACCCTCTGCCACCAGTCGTGCCTCGACCGCATCCGCCAGTCCCGGCGATGTCGTCACCAGCAGCACCTGGGCCGAACGATCATGCTCCGCCTGGCTCAACAGGTCGGCGATCACCATCGTGGGATCGGCGCGCGCGTCGGCAATCACCAGCAGCTCGCTCGGCCCGGCGGGCATGTCGATCGACGGACCGCCCGGAAGGCTCGAGACATAGGATTTGGCCTCTGCGACATAGGCATTGCCCGGCCCGCAGATCTTGTCGACGCGCGCTATGTCACCGGCACCGAACGCCATTGCCGCAATCGCCTGCGCGCCGCCGATCGTCCACACCGATTCGATCCCGCAGATATCCGCGGCCAATGCGATGACCGGATCGAGCGATCCGTCGGGACGCGGCGGCGTTGCGACGAGGATGTCGCGCACGCCGGCCGCCCGCGCCGGCAGCGCCAGCATCAGCAATGTCGAGAACAGAGGCGTCTTGCCGCCGGGAACGTAGAGACCGACCCGGTCGAGCGCGCGCCAGACCTTGCGCACGCGAAGCCCGGGCATAGTCTCGACCGCATGCTCGGCTGGAAGGCTGCCCTCGTGAAACGCCCCGATATTGCGCGCCGCCAGTGCGATCGCGTCGAGCGCCTCGGTGCCGAGTTCGGCCCGTGCTGCCTGCACCGCCGAACGAACGTCGACTCGCGCGGGCACGGCGCCGTCGAGCCGCAGCGCATGCTCGGCGGCGGCATCCCAGCCTCGCCCACGTACATCGTCGACGATCGCGCGCACGGCCGATTGCAGCGCATCGTCACTGCGCTGCTCCGGGCGCGCCAAGGCGGCTTGCCGCTCGCCAGCGCCAAGCTCGTTCCAGACCAGCCGTCGCATCACATCATCATCTTCTCGATCGGCATCACCAGGATCGCCGAGGCGCCCGCATCCTTGAGGTTCTGCAGCGTCTCCCAGAACACCGATTCCTTGCACACCGCGTGGACCGCGAAATGGCCAGGCCGGCCGGCGAGCGGGATGATCGTCGGCGCTTCGGCGCCGGGGAGGATGCGGGTGATCTGCTCGAGCGCCTCTTCCGAGGCGTTGAGCATGATATATTTGGATTCCTGAGTCGCCAGCACGCCGTCGATTCGGCGCAGCAACCGGTCGGCCATGTCGGCCTTTTCGGGCGTCAACTGCTTGCGGGTGCGGATCAGTTCGGCTTCGCTTTCCAGTACCGTCGCGACCGGGCGAAGCCCGTTCGCTTCCAGCGTCGCGCCCGTCGACACGAGGTCGCAGACGAAGGTGGCGATCTGCAGGCGCGGCGCCAGCTCGACCGCGCCGTTCATCTTCACCACCGTCGCCTCGATGCCATTGTCGTCGAGATAGCGCTGCAACAGTCGCGGATAGGATGTCGCGATCCGCGCGCCCGACAGCGATTGCGGTCCGTCGAAAGCCTGGCTGGCCTGCGCAGCGATGGTCAGCGCGCAGCTGCCGAAGCCCAGCGGAGCGATCACCTCGTAGCGCGGCTCGTCCTGGCCGAGTGCGAACTCCTCCAGGACATTGCGGCCGACGATGCCGAATTCGCAGACTCCGTCGCTGACGAAGGTCGGAATGTCGTCGTCGCGGACGAACATCAGGTCGATCGGGAAATTCTCCACACGCGCGGCAAGATCATTCTTGCCGAGCTGAATCCTCAGCCCGGCATCATGAAGCAGCTCGCGGCTGAAATTGGAAAGACGCCCCGACTTCTGGATCGCCATGTGCAAACGTGCACCTTCACTCGACATCAACGTCTCCGATACGATCCATCACCATTCGATAGGCCTGGTGCGGCTCCTGTTTCAAAAAGCGTGCGACTCGAACGATGGTGGTGGTGCTGACCCCGGTCGCGTCATGAATTTCGCGGTACGACAGCGCACCCTGCTCGAGGAGCTGCGCGACGTGCCAGCGTTCGGCCAGCGTTCGCACCTCGGCCGGCGTGCACAGGTCCGCCAGCAGGCGCGCCATCTCCTCGGGATTTTGAGGCGTCAGCAATGCCTTGCACAAATCCTGCGCAAGCAGTTTCATATCGCGCGTCGGCTCTATGACATCGCCCCTCGTATTACCGTATTATCACGCTGTAACGGTTCAGGTTCCGAAAAGCAACCTTTTTTCACATCTCAACGCGCGGCGAATTGCGGACCATTCCGGATAAAGAATGAAACGGCCGGAGAGTTCCCTCCCCGGCCGCTTTTAAAAACGCTGCTGAAGCAGGGATCAGGCCGAATAGTACATGTCGAATTCGACCGGGCTCGGCGTCGTCTCCCAGCGGAGCTGCTCGGCCCACCGAATCTCCATATAGGCCTCGATCTGGTCGGTAGTGAAAACGTCGCCCTTGACCAGGAAGTCGTGGTCGGCCTCGAGCGCATTCAGCGCCTCGCGCAGGCTGCCGCATACGGTCGGCACCTGGGCCAGCTCGGCCGGCGGAAGGTCATAGAGGTTCTTGTCCATCGGATCGCCCGGGTGGATGCGGTTCTCGATGCCGTCCAGACCCGCCATCAGCAGCGCCGAATAAGCGAGGTAGGGGTTGGCCATCGCGTCGGGGAAGCGGATCTCGACGCGCTTGGCCTTTTCGCCGGCGCCGTAGGGAATACGGCAGGAGGCGGAACGGTTGCGGCTCGAATAGGCCAGCAACACCGGCGCTTCATAGCCCGGCACCAGGCGCTTGTAGCTGTTGGTGGTCGGGTTGGTGAAGGCGTTGACGGCTTTGGCATGCTTGATCACGCCGCCGATGAAGTACAGGCACATGTCCGACAAACCGGCATAGCCCGAACCGGCGAACAGCGGCTTGCCGCCGTTCCAGATCGACATGTGCGTGTGCATGCCCGATCCATTGTCCTGCTTGATCGGCTTGGGCATGAAGGTCGCGGTCTTGCCATAGGCGTGCGCGACCATGTGCACGACATATTTGTAGATCTGCATCCGGTCGGCGGTGTTGACCAAGGTGCCGAAGGTCAGTCCGAGCTCATGCTGGCCGGCGGCCACCTCGTGATGGTGCTTGTCCATCGGCAGGCCCATCTCGATCATGGTCGAAACCATTTCGGCGCGAATATCGGTGGCGCTGTCGACCGGAGCGACCGGGAAATAGCCGCCCTTGATACGCGGTCGGTGGCCCATGTTGCCACCGTCATATTCGCGTCCGGTGTTGGTCGGAAGCTCGATGTCGTCGATCTTGTAATAAGAGGTGTTGTAGCCCTCTTCGAACCGGACGTCGTCGAACATGAAGAATTCGGCTTCGGGTCCGACGTAGATCGTGTCGCCGACACCGCTGCTTTTGACATAGGCTTCGGCGCGTTTCGCGGTCGAGCGCGGGTCGCGGCTGTAGAGTTCGCCGGTCGAGGGTTCGACGATATCGCAAAAAGCGATCAGCATGGGCGTGGCCGAAAATGGATCGGTATAGATAGCCTCGAGATCCGGCTTCAGGATCATGTCGCTTTCGTTGATGGCCTTCCAGCCTTCGATCGACGATCCGTCGAACATCAATCCGTCGTTGAGCTGGTCCTCGTCGATCAGGCCCGCGCACATTGAAAGATGCTGCCACTTGCCCTTCGGGTCGGTGAAACGAAGATCGAGCCATTCGATCTCCTTTTCCTTCATCATGCTCAGAATCTTGCCAGCGCTATTGGCCATCTCTAATCGCCTCCCAGAATTGGATCCCACACTCTCGCACAATAGGATAAAGGCCGACCGCCCCAGGCCGGCGCGAATCTTGTGCATTGCAGCACCGTGCCATGATATCTGGCGTGCTGCAACAAGCCCGGATTGAAGAAAAGCCGGGGCCGCGCGCCCCCGTACGCGGCCCCGTTCCGGCAGGTTGACTAGAAGGCTACGCCAATCGTGCCGACGACGCCGCCCTTGCCGACATTCTTGTCGGGGCTGAGGAACGGACCGTTGTCGGTGTCGACATACATGACGCCGAACGTAAGCGGTCCGGTCGTATAGGATGCGCCGACATTCCAGTCGGTATATTTCTCGCCGAACGTGATGTAGTTACGCGAGAAGCTGTGGCCGAGGTGACCCGACACACCGATTGGCGTGCCTGGAATAGTGGCCGATAGATCGCCCGCAACGTAAAGACCATCTTCCTTGCCGAAACCATAGTCGAGCGCGCTTTGCTTGGGCGCATAGTTCGCCGTCAGCTTGGCCGTCACCGGACCGAAGGTATGCGCGACCGAGATGTAAGGCTCGAAGAAATCGGTATTCAGACCGGGGACGATCTTCTCGGCGCCCGGATAATAATAATAAAGGACGCCAACGTCGAGAATGGTGCCGCTGAAATCATGCTTGTAGCCGGCAATGAAATCGATCTCCTGATCGCTTCCGGCCGCGACATAGTCGTCGATCGAAGAACCCCAGGTGCTGATATAGAATCCCGACTTGTGGGCGATCGTCATGGTGCCCTGGATCGCGAACTGCTTGTCGGTCTGCGAAATGCCGCGGAAGCGATAGTCCGACACCAGGGTCGCGCCGCCATTTACCGTAAACCCGCTTCCGAGTTCGGCAGCCGCGGCAGGCGTTGCAAGGAAAGTCGTGAAGGCCAGAGCCGAAAGGCTGGCAATGAGCGTCTTGCGCATAGGAATCCCCAAAAGAGTGCGTTGCTCTCTCCTTGTCCCGTGCGCCCATACTCGTCTTAGCGGAGCCTTTGGCCGCGGGATGAGGTACTGTGCATCGCGGTATTGCACCGCACAATAGGAATTCACTCTTTGTTACGCTTCAGTGTAACAGCTGTTGCCGCACTGCAACAATTGCACTTCGCGAATGCGGCGGCATTTTTCCGAAGAAATCGTTTTACGCTATTGGCATAGCGTCTACATCCGGGTGGTGTATGCGTGACGACGACGCCGTTCCATCTGGGCCCGCTCCCTCCGCCGAAGGCCCGGCATTGCCCGGCCCTGCGCCGGTCGAGGGCGCTTCGCAGCCGGTTTCACCGCGCCGAACCAAGCCTTTGCTGCTGATTTTGCTTGGTCTCGCGCTGCTGGTTGTCGGCTGGCTCGTTTTCACTGCCCCACTGTCCAAATCACTCCAGCCGATAGCGGCGCCGAGCATCACCTTATTGTCCGCCGACGGAGAGGTGATCGCCCGGCGCGGCGCGAAAATCGATGCCCCGGTCGACGTCACCAAGCTTCCGCCGGCGGTACCGCACGCCTTCCTCGCAATCGAGGACCGTCGCTTTTACCGCCACATCGGTGTCGATCCCTGGGGGATCGCGCGTGCTGCAGTCCACAACGCACGCTCGGGCGGCGTCCGCCAGGGCGGCAGCACGATCACCCAGCAGCTTGCCAAGCTTTCGTTTCTCAGCGCGGACCGCACCGCAATGCGCAAGCTGCAGGAGGTCGTCATCGCGTTGTGGCTGGAGGTCTGGCTGACCAAGGAAGAGATCATCAGCCGCTACATGTCCGCCGTCTATTTCGGCGACAATGTCTATGGGCTGCGGGCGGCGGCACATCATTATTTCAGCAAGGAGCCCGAGAAGCTGACCGTGCCCGAGGCGGCGATGCTCGCCGGTCTCGTCAAAGCCCCTTCCCGCCTCGCCCCGACCGGCAACCTCAAGGGCGCACGGGCGAGGGCCAAGCTGGTGATCGCCGCAATGGTCGATGCCGGTTTCCTCAAGCCACGTGAGGCGGCGCGACTGAAACCCGCCAGGCTCAAGGTCGAACACGTCCGTAACGTCCCGACCGGCACCTATTTCGCCGACTGGGTGATGCCGGAGGCGCGCGGGCTCGTGGCAGATCCTTATGGTGCCAGGACCGTCCAGACCACGCTTGAGATCCGCCTGCAAAAGCTCGCCCAGCAGGCAATCCGCCGCGCCGGCGTGGGCGGCGCCCAGGTCGCGTTGGTTGCGATGCGACCCGATGGCCGCGTCGTGGCGATGGTCGGCGGGCGCAGCTACGAAGCCAGCCCGTTCAACCGCGCCACCCAGGCGCGACGGCAGCCCGGCTCGACCTTCAAGCTGTTCGTCTACCTTGCCGCGCTTCGGGCAGGAATGACTCCGGATTCCATGGTCCAGGACGAGCCGCTGACGATCGGCGACTGGTCGCCGAAGAATTCCGGCGAGCATTATCGCGGACCGATCAGTCTTCGCGACGCATTCGCGCTGTCGAGCAATGTCGCGGCAGTCCGCCTGTCCGAACAGGTCGGCCGCGACAAGGTCATTCAAGCCGCCCGCGATCTCGGCGTGGCAAGTCCGATCACCAGCGCGCCGAGCATGGCGCTCGGGAGCTCAAGCCTGACCTTGATCGAATTGACTGCCGCTTATGCCGCCTTTGCGGGCGACAGCTATCCGGTCACGCCGCGCGGCCTTCCGCAAGTCCGGAAAAGCTGGTTCGACCGCTTCTGGAACAATCGCCGGCGCTTCGACGACGACACGCGCGCGATGATGCTCGATCTGTTGGGCGCTGCCGCCAACGACGGCACCGGCCGCGGCGCCGCGCTTCGCGTTCCGACGTTCGGCAAGACCGGGACTACGCAGGATAATCGTGACGCCTTGTTCATCGGCTTTGCCGGCGATCTCGTCACGGGCATATGGATCGGCAGGGACGACAATGGACCGCTCGCCGGCGTCGCGGGTGGCGGGCTTCCGGCGCGGATCTGGCGCGACTTCATGGCTGGCGCGATCAGGACCGGACCGGCCGGTAGTCGCCCGATACAGCAGAACCCGCCGCCGATCGTGACGCCCGACGACGACCTGTTCTACGAGGACGAACCGGCGCTCTCGCCAGAGCAGCAGGCGCAGGACGGCGAATTTACCGTCGAGCTTTCGCGGCCGCCGCAAGGTCCGGACGACGAAGTCGAGGGCGAGATCGTCCCCGACGACGAACAGCAGCCCCCAACGGATGAGGAAGAGCCGGCCACCGCTGGACGGTGACCGGGCCCAGCTCAGACTTCGGCGGCAGCAACCGGTGTCACGGCACGCGCGCGTTTGCGATAGTCGTAATAACGCTTCGCCGCATATCCGCCCGCCAGCGCAAGTCCCAGCGGCCCAAACAATCGACGCGCCACGAGCGGCGCAACGGCACCCATCAATGCTCCTTTCGCGCCCTCGCCCCGCCGCGCCATCCGCTCACCGACAAACGCGCCAATCAACTTGCCAATCATGGACTTACTCCTCGCGAAAATATTTCACGACAGAGCGCCGAAGCACGAAAATTGTTCCGCCGCTAGGCGAGCGAGAGCAACAGCAAAGGCCGCTCGAGCAGCCGCTTCACTTCCTGGATAAAGCTCGCCGCATCCCATCCGTCGACGATGCGATGATCGAACGACGAGGACAGGTTCATCATCTTGCGGATTTCGACCCGTCCATCGACGACGACGGGTCGCTCGACGATCTTGTTGACCGCGACGATAGCGACCTCCGGCCTGTTGATCACCGGCGTCGACACGACGCCACCGAGGCCACCGAGGCTGCTGATCGTAATCGTCGACCCCGAAAGCTGCTCCCGCGACGCTTCGCCCGCGCGCGTGGCTGCGGCGAGACGCTGGATTTCCGCCGCGAGCCCCCACACGTCGAGGCCTTCCGCGTTGCGGATGACCGGGACCGCCAGTCCCTGGTCGGTCTGCGTCGCCATGCCCATGTGCACGTGGCCATGCCGGGTCACGACCCCGGCGTCGTCGTCATAGCGCGCGTTGATCTGGGGAAAGGCCGATAGCGCGCGGCACATGGCGACGATCAGGAACGGAAGCAGGCTGAGCCGCGGATTCCCATCTCGCGATTCGTTCATCATCGCGCGCGTGGCTTCGAGCGCGGTGACGTCAATCTCCTCGACATAGGAGAAATGCGGAATGCGGCGTTTCGATTCCTGCATCTTCTCGGCGATGATGCGCCGGATGCCGGTCACTTTGATGTCTTCATCCGCGCTCACCGGTGTCCGCAACCCCGACGTGCGGGCTCCGCCATTATAGAGCAGATAGGCGTCAAGGTCCGCATGGCGGATGCGGTCGCCCTGCGCCGCTTTGACCTGCATCAGATCAATACCAAGATCGCGCGCGCGTTTCCGAACCGCCGGCGATGCGAGGACCGCCGAGCCCTTCGGCGCCGGCACGACCTCTTCGGTTCTCGCGCGGCGGTCCGGTCCGCGGCGCTCTTGGGAGCGCCGGTCGTCCTCGCCGCGATCGACTTCCCGCCGATCATCGAGACCGTCGCGACGATCCTTCTCGCGCCTGTCCGCCGCCCTTCGATCGTCTGCGCTCTCCGGTGCGGCGACCGCTTCCGGCACAGAAGCCTTTAGCGGCTCTGCATCGACCGCTTCCTGACCGGTCTCGATGACCGCCAGCACCGAACCGATGGCGATCTGGTCGCCCACCGCTCCCGCCAGCGCCACGACGCGACCGGTCGCCGGTGATTCCATCTCGACCGTCGCCTTGTCGGTCAGGATGTCCGCCAGCGGATCGTCCTCGTTTACGTCATCGCCGATCTTGACGTGCCAGGCCGCGATTTCAGCCTGAGCAATCCCTTCGCCGACGTCGGGAAGCCGGAATTCATAGCGTGCCATGTGAGTCCTCGACCGCTTTCTTGAGGGCGAGTCCAACGCGGACCGGCCCCGGGAAATATCCCCATTCGAGCGAATGCGGATAAGGTGTATCGAATCCGGTGACCCGCACGATCGGGGCCTCCAGCGAATAAAAGCAGCGCTCCTGGACCAGCGCGGCCAGCTCGGCACCGAAGCCTGCGGTTCGGGTTGCTTCGTGCAAAATGATGCAGCGGCCGGTTTTGCGCACCGATGCTTCGATCGTCTCGATGTCGACCGGTACGATCGTCCGTAAATCGATCACCTCTGCATCGACGCCCGCCGCCTCCACCGCTGCCAGCGCTACATGCACCATGGTTCCGTAGCACAGTAGAGTCACCGCCTCCCCGGGGCGGATGATCGATGCCACGCCCAAAGGAACGGAATAATGTCCCTCGGGAACCTCGGCGAGCGGATGATCGGTCCAAGGCGATACCGGCCGTTCCCAATGGCCGTCGAACGGCCCGTTGTAGATCCGCTTCGGCTCGAAGAAGATTACCGGGTCATTGTCTTCGATCGCGGCGATCAGCAGGCCCTTGGCGTCATAGGGATTGGACGGGATCACCGTCTTGATTCCCGACACATGCGCGAACAGCGCCTCGGGCGACTGACTGTGCGTCTGTCCACCGAAAATCCCGCCGCCATAAGGCGTGCGCACGACCAGCGGCATGAACCATTCGCCAGCGGTCCGGTAGCGCATTCGCGCCGCTTCGGAGACAATCTGGTCCATCGCCGGATAGATGTAATCGGCGAACTGGATTTCGACCACGGGCCGCAGCCCGTAAGCCGCCATTCCGATCGCGACACCCATGATCCCGCCCTCGGCGATCGGCGTATCCAGCACGCGCGCGCGCCCATATTCCTTCTGCAGCCCCTCGGTCGCGCGGAACACGCCGCCGAACAGGCCGATATCCTCGCCAAGCGCGACCACGTCGGCATCGCGTCCCATCATCACATGGTGCGCGCTGTTGATCGCCTGGATCATGTTCATGGCGGTCATTTGCGCCATGCCTCGACTTCGGCGATCATCTCTTCCTTCTGCTCGCGCAGGTGCCACGGAATCTTCTCGAACACATCGTCGAACATCGAGCTGATCCGCTCGGGGTCGAAAGCAACGCTGAGCGTGCCGAGCGCCTCCGCCTTTTTCTGCGCGGCGCGCACGTCTGCCTGCACCTCCTCGTTGAGCTTCGCGTGGCGATCCTCGTCCCATTCGCCACGCACGATCAGATGCTGCTTGAGACGCTCGACCGGGTCGCCAAGCGGCCACTGGCGACCCGCCTCCGCCGGGCGATAGGCCTTGGGATCATCGCTCGTCGAATGGCCTTCGACGCGATAGGTGAACAATTCGATCAGCGTCGGCCCGTGATTGGAGCGTGCCCGGTCGGCCGCCCATTGGGTGGCGGCATAGACGGCGAGCGCATCGTTGCCGTCGACGCGCAGGCCGGCGATTCCGTAGCCGAGCGCCCGCGCGGCAAAGGTCGTCGCCTCCGCACCGGCGACTCCGGAGAAGGTCGAGATCGCCCATTGGTTGTTGACGACATTGAGCACGACCGGGGCGCGGTACACCGACGCGAACAGGACGGCATTGTGGAAGTCGCCTTCCGCCGTCGCCCCCTCGCCGATCCATCCCGCCGCGATCCGGCTGTCGCCCTTGATCGCCGAGGCCATCGCCCAGCCGACCGCCTGCGGATATTGCGTCGCAAGGTTGCCGGAGATCGAGAAGAATCCGTGCGCGCGGTCCGAATACATCACCGGCAACTGGCGGCCTTTCAACTTGTCGCCGCTGTTCGAGTAGATCTGGCACATCATGTCGAACAACGGATAGTCCCGCGCCACCAGCAGTCCCTGCTGGCGATAGGTCGGGAAGCACATGTCCTCGCGGTCGAGCGCATGCGCCGCCGCGACCGCCACCGCCTCTTCGCCGGTTGACTTCATATAGAAGCTGGTCTTGCCCTGGCGCTGGGCGCGATACATGCGGTCGTCGTAGACGCGCACGACCATCATATCGCGCAGGATCCGCAGCAGCGTCTCGACCCCCAGCTTCGGGTCCCATGGCCCGACCGCCTTGCCTTGCTCGTCGAGGACTCGCACGAGCGTATAGACCAGGTCGCGCGTTTCGCTCGGAGGCGCCGAGATGTCGGGCCGCGGCACGCTCCCGGCGGGCGGGATCTTGAGATCGCTGAAATCAGGCTCGCCGCCCGGCTGCATCTCGGGCTCGGGAACATGGAGGGCGAGCGCCGGCCTGTTGCGGCCCTCCTTAGCCTTGGTCATCCGTACTCCGTTTCTGTGGCGCTGTCGGTCGGACCGACCGCCCTGTGTCTCGCCGCCGTTCCTAGAGCGATTTCAGGTCGGAGGGAACATCTGGCGATGCGTGGGCCGACGCGTACCGGGATCGACCTGCGCCCATGGATGGTGACCGACCTTGTCGGCAACAGTGGTTACCTGCGGATAGGTCCCGAGGCTGATCGAAAGGCCGCCGGTCCGGCGGAGCAATGCGCGGTCGGCCTTCAGCCAGCGCGGACGGCAATTGGCCGGCAGTCTGCGCTCGCTCACGACTATGTCCGCGGCGGCGCAAGCCTGCGCGAGCGAGCGCACCGGGACCATCAGGCTGCTTCGCGTCGCCAGGATGCGCCATCGCCGGCCATCGCGGACCAGTTCGGTGGCGCACAGATCACGGTTGCAGCGCGCTTCCGGCAGATCTTCGATCGCTCCGAGATCGCCGCGAGACCCCGACATTTCGGCGAACATGTCCTGGATGTAATCCCCCGCCCGCGATCGCAGGATAGCGAAACCGCCGTCGGAGCCGCGCAGCGCCAGGTGACGCCCGTCGCCGGTCACGATCAGGTCCGGCGTCGGTGTCGCAAGCGCCCAGGCCGCTCCCGCCAACACCGGGGCGAGCCCCCACAATCGCCAGCGTGCGCGCCACAGCAGCAGCCACACGCCGCCACCAACGATCAGCGCAAAGGCGCCGGTCGGCATGGACGGCAGGCTGGCCACCGCTCCTGGCGCTGCGGCGGTCGTACGCGCCAGTCCCAGCAAGAGGTTGAGGGCGATATTCGCCAGCCACCAGAAGGGCGCACCGAGACCGGCGACGTCGAACGCCAGCGCCAGCGCCTCCAGCGGCATGATCACGAAGGTTGTGAGTGGGATCGCGACGATATTCGCGAGCGCCCCATACAGTCCCGACTTGTGAAAATGGTAGAGCGCGATCGGACTGAGCGCGATCTCCACTGCAAGCCCCGTCAGGACCAGGCCCGCGAGCACGCGCCCCGCCCGTTGTGCGATCCCCTCCTCGCGCTTGGCCAAAAAACTTCTTACGCGCGGATGCTCGTGGAGCGCGACAATCGCGGTTATCGCCGCGAAGCTGAGCTGGAAGCTCGGGCCGGCCAGCGACTCCGGCCACAGCAACAGCACGATCAACGCGCCGACCGCGACCAATCTGAGCGTCAGCGCCTCGCGGCCCAAAGCTATCCCGATCAATATCAGCAGCGCGGCGATGCACGACCGGATCGTCGGCACCTCCGCGCCGGTCAGCACGGTGTAAGCGATTCCGGCGGCAGCGCCCGCGCCGGCGGCAACCACCAGCAATGGCCAGCGCAGCGCGAGACCGGGGCTGAGTGCCAGCAGCCGCAGCGTGAGGAACATCACTCCGCCGACCACCGCGGTGAGGTGAAGCCCGCTCACCGAGAGCAAATGCGCCAGGCCGCTGGCCCGCATCGCGTCGGCGTTCTCCTCGGAGATTCCGCCTTGGTCGCCGGTCGCCAGCGCCGCCGCGATCCCACCCGCACCCTCGCTGAGACGGCTGCGAATGTGGGACGAAAGGCGCTGGCGCGCGCCGTCGATCGTCGCGCGCCAGCCGTGGTCGCCGCCCGGCGCGGTCACCGAAACGTCAAGCGCCTTGCCGCTGCCACCGATCCCCTTGAACCACGCGGTCCTCGAAAAGTCGTAGGACCCCGGCACGGCCATCGGCGCCGGCGGCATCAGCCAGGCACGCAGCCGGATCCTCGCACCCGGCCTTATCGCGTCGTTCCACTTGTCCGGGGCGATATTTATGCGCAGGCGCTGCGGCAGTGGCGCACGCGCCGCCTTGCCGTCGGCCGCGCGCGGATCGCCAACGACGATCCGTGTGATCTCCTGCGCAGGAAGCGGCTGGACGCTTTCGACCGTTGCATCGATCACCCGCATCTGCGGGTGGCTCAGGACCGGCGCGGCGACCCGCTCGGCGCGAATCCAGATCAGCGCACATCCGATCGCCGACGCGAAGCAGAAGATCGCGACCGCCCGGTTCCAGCGCGCAATGGGATCGAGTGCCCGTGCGGAAAGCGCTACAGCTACGGCGACCATCATGAAGGCGGTCCAGGCGCGCGCGTCGCCAAGCGCGAACCAGGCGCCGATACCGGCTCCCAGCCCGACCGGCAGCCAGAGCGGAAGCTGATCGCGCTCCCGCTCGAACAATGATTCGAGCCGCGCGTGCAACGGCCGCCAGAATCTTTGCGCCGGGACATCCTGTCCGGTTTGTCGCGCCTCATCGCCTATGCTAGGTGCGCGCGCGTCGTTCGTCACCACTGGCGCCATTGGCGCATCCTTGGAGAAAGCGCGCGTGAGCGCAACCCAGACCCCCGCGGTTGTCACCCGCTTTGCGCCCTCCCCGACCGGATTCCTGCACATTGGCGGCGCCCGCACCGCTTTGTTCAACTGGCTGTTCGCGCGCCATCATGGTGGCCGGTTCCTGCTCCGGATCGAGGACACCGACCGCGCCCGGTCGACCAAGGAAGCGATCGACGCGATTCTCGACGGCATGCGCTGGCTTGGCCTGGATTGGGACGGGGAAACGCACTTTCAGTCCGAATATGCGCCGCGTCATGCCGAAGTCGCGCATGAACTTATGGCTGCGGGACACGCCTATCGCTGTTACCTGACCAGTGAAGAGCTGAAAGCGATGCGCGCTGCGGCCGAAGCCGCGCGTCAGCCGTTCCGCGTCCGCAGCCCGTGGCGTGACCGTGCTGCGGGCGAAGCCGCGCCGGACCTGCCCTTCGTCATCCGCCTGCGCGCGCCGCAGGACGGCGAGACCGTGATCGAGGACAAGGTGCAGGGCCGCGTGGCCGTGCAGAACAGTGAGATCGATGACTTCGTGCTGCTGCGTTCGGATGGCACGCCGACCTACATGCTTGCGGTCGTCGTCGACGATCACGACATGGGAGTAACGCATATCATTCGCGGCGACGATCATTTGAACAACGCGTTCAGGCAGTTGGCGATCATCCGGGCGATGGGATGGCCCGAACCCGTTTATGCCCATGTTCCGCTCATCCACGGCGCAGACGGCGCCAAGATGTCGAAGCGGCATGGCGCAACCGGCGTCGATTCCTATCGCGACGCGCTCGGCATCCTTCCCGAAGCACTGTTCAACTATTTGCTTCGCCTCGGCTGGGGACATGGCGACGACGAGATCATTTCGAAGGACGACGCCACCCGCTGGTTCGATCTCGACCATGTCGGGCGTTCGCCGTCGCGCTTCGACCTCAAGAAGCTCGAGAACCTCAACGGCCACTATCTTCGCGAAGCCGACGACCGGCGGCTCGCGGACCTGATCGCACCGCGCATCGGCCGCCTGCTCGGAGCCGATTTGACCCAAGATCAGCAGGCATTGCTGGTCCGCGCCATGGCCGTCCTTAAGCCACGGGCGAAGGATCTCAACGAATTGGCCGAATCCGGTGCATTTCTTTTCAAAACTGCTCCGCTGGACCTCGACGAACGCGCAGCTGCGTTGCTAGAGGGCAATGCGTCGGAATTGCTCCTGCGCGTCCACGATGCCCTGACCGGGCTCACAGAATGGACGGCGGAAACGACCGAAGAGGCTGTCAGGAGGGTGTCTGAGGACGCCGGCGTCAAGCTCGGCCAGGTGGCGCAGCCGCTGCGTGCGGCGCTCACCGGCCGGGCGGCCTCGCCGGGAATTTTCGATGTGCTAGTGTTGCTCGGACGTGAGGAAAGCCTCGCGCGCGTGGCCGGCGCGATGGCAAGATAGGAGGCTATTTGTGGCGCAAGATAAGGCGACTCTCGATATCGGCGATACGAAGAGCGAGTTTCAGGTCCGGTCGGGCACGGTGGGTCCGGACGTCATCGACATCCGCAAGCTATATGCGCAAACCGAAAAGTTCACCTTCGATCCCGGCTTCACCTCGACGGCAAGCTGCGAGTCCGAAATCACCTATATCGACGGCGATGCCGGCATCCTTCTCTATCGCGGCTATCCGATCGATCAGCTCGCCGAACATTCGACCTTCATGGAATCGTCCTATCTGCTCATGAACGGCGAGCTTCCGACCAAGGACGAACTCGATACCTTCGTCTACACGATCACGCGCCACACGATGCTGCACGAGCAGCTCTCGACCTTCTACCGCGGTTTCCGCCGCGACGCGCATCCGATGGCGATCATGTGCGGCGTCGTTGGCGCGCTGTCGGCATTCTACCATGATTCGACCGACATCGCCGATCCCTATCAGCGCGTGGTCGCCAGCCATCGGCTGATCGCCAAGATGCCGACGATTGCCGCGATGGCCTATAAATATTCGATCGGCCAGCCGTTCCTCTATCCCGAGAACAGCCTCAGCTACACCGGCAATTTCCTGCGCATGACGTTCGGCGTCCCGGCCGAGCCCTATGAGGTCAATCCGATCGTTGAAAAGGCGATGGATCGGATATTCATCCTGCATGCCGATCACGAGCAGAACGCTTCAACCTCGACCGTCCGCCTCGCCGGCTCGTCGGGCGCCAATCCGTTCGCCTGCATCGCCGCCGGCATCGCCTGTCTTTGGGGTCCGGCTCACGGTGGCGCGAACGAGGCTGCGCTGAACATGCTTCGCGAGATCGGAACGGTCGAGAAGATCCCCGAATATATCGCCCGCGCCAAGGACAAGAACGATCCGTTCCGGCTGATGGGCTTCGGACACCGCGTCTATAAGAACTACGATCCGCGCGCGAAGGTGATCGCCAAGACCGCCGAAGAAGTGCTCAAGGAACTCGGCGTGTCCGACCCGATCTTCGACGTCGCGCGCGAGCTCGAGCGGATCGCCCTCCACGATGAATATTTCATCGAGAAGAAGCTCTATCCCAATGTCGATTTCTATTCGGGCATCATTCTTTCCGCGATCGGATTCCCGACGTCGATGTTCACGGCATTGTTCGCGCTTGCACGGACCGTCGGTTGGGTTGCACAGTGGAACGAGATGATCTCGGATCCCGATCAGAAGATCGGGCGTCCGCGGCAGCTCTACACGGGCAAGGCGGAGCGGAATTATGTACCGGTCGACAAGCGCTGACCTGATTCACGCAAATATTGGTCTGTCGCAAGGGTGAAGTTCGACCAAGTCCGAATAGACCGGCTGTCCAGAGCCCTTGGAGAAGTTTGCCCGCCCGAGCGTTTGCGGCTGATCACGGTCGACATCTTCAGCGGGCCGACGCCGCGATCGCGGCGTCCGACGATCGGCTTCACGATTGAGGTTGGAGGTGCCGTTCCGTCTGCCGCCAACTTCAGGCGCCAGCTCCGCCGCCAGCTTGGCGACCCGCTCCCAGCCGAGATCGCCGATCCGCCCGAGCGCGCCGACGACACTGCCACCGTCGCTTGGGAAGTGGCGCGACTGGCTGCCGAGCTGCTCGAAAGTTCGCAATCGATAGAATATGAGTTCGGGGCAGCTGATTTTGGCGACGGGTTCCAATCCGGTTGGGTCGATCACATCATAGCGGACATCACGTTTCATGCCCTCGCGTCGGCGCTCGTTGCCGCCGCTGCGGCGCTTGCCGACCATGGCGCCGGGGTCGAAGCCGTTCAAACGCGGCGGGCGATGTTCGAACGAACCAGCGTACGTGATCAGCCGTCATTCGAAATGGCCGTGTTCATCACTTCCGCGCGCGCCCGCAACATCCCGTTCCTGCCCGTCGGCGGGAGTCCGAACCTGTGGCAATTCGGATGGGGAACGCGCTCCGAACATTTTTGGGTCACATCCAACAACGCTGACGGAATGGTCGCCAACCGGATGTCGAGCGAAAAGGAAATGGCGAAAAGGCTCATGCGCGCGCTCGGCCTGCCGACGCCCCGGTCGTTTGTCGTAGGTCCCAAACAGGATCATCGCCCTGCGGCCGCCGCTATCGGCTGGCCTTGCGTCGTCAAGCCGCTGAACGGCGGCTCCGGCAAGGGCGTGAGCGCGGATATTCGCGACCTCGTCACGCTGGATCGCGCAGTTGCGGGGGCTCGAAAATATGGCGACTTCATCCTTGTCGAAGCGCATGTCCCCGGCGACGACTATCGGCTGATGGTGGTGGACGGTGAAGTCATTGCCGCCATCAGGCGCGACCTCCCCGTGCTGGTCGGAGATGGCCGGCAAAGCATTGCCGAGCTGCTGGCGGCTCAGGGCCGCGAGCGCCAGGGCACGCCGCGTCAGCGGCGCTACCTCGTCCCCGTGCTTGACGATGAAGTCATGAACACCACGCTGCGCAGCCAGGGCGTCACCCGGGCGACGATCCTGCCGAAGGGCAAGCAGATCGTGCTGAGAACGAATGCCAATCGCTCGACCGGGGCAACGTGCGCCGAGGTTCTCGACCAGGTCCACCCCGACATCAAGGCGATGGCCGAACAGGCCGCCGCCGCTTTTGGATTCCGGACCTCCGGGATCGACTATATCACCACCGACATCACGCGCAGCCACAAGGAGGTCGGGGGCGGATTCATCGAACTCAATTCCACCGCCGGTATCTACGTGATGCTGGCCGCCGGCGTCACGGAGGAGAGGATCGGCGAGCTTGTCCTTGGCAAGCATCCGGCCCGGATTCCGGTTTCGCTGCTGCTCGTTCCTGCCGAGGCGCGGGCCGAGGCGGCCGCGCTGCTGCGCGAACGGCTCGCAGCCGATCACGCGGCCGCCGGCGGCGATTGGGCGCAGATCGGCCCGCTTACGCTTCCAGCCGAGGAGCTGGATGCGGCGGCACTGGCGAGTGCCCTGGTTCGCTATCGAACGGTCGAAAGGGCCACTATCGTCTGGACGTTCGATGAGCTTCAGAAATTCGGCCTTCCTTTCGACGCCGTCGAAACGGTCGTCCTTCTGGGTACACCCCCGCCGGTCGAGTGGCTGGCCCTTCTGGACCGTCATTCAAGCCATCGCATTTCAGCCGACACGGTGTCCGAAGCCGTTGAAAACTGCCTCGTCTCGGTGAAGATCAGAACCGGAACCGTCAGGCGGAAGAGCGATGCCCGCATCTGAACGAACTGCCGTACGAGGGCCGAAGCGGGAATCTGCGGCCCCGTCGGCGGGCGGCAACGAAGGCACGCCGCACTATGACGGGCGGATTGGCGATTTGGTCGCCGAAATCTGTCCTCCGGACGTGATGCGTATCGTTGACATATACGTCTTCCGGGGTCCGAGCCCGGAGGCGGCATTTCCGTCGATCATGTGCACGATCGAGGTCGGCGCCGAACTTCCCGACATCCAGACAATCCGGGAGCGCTTCCTGCCGCTCTATCCGGAAGCCTCCGCAGCCCCCGACCAAGCCGAAGGTCCGGCGAGCGCGGCCACGATCGCGCACTGCATCGGCACGCTTGCCGCCGCGCTCCAATCGCAGGCGGTGAGCCTCGACATGCGTTCGGAAAGCAGGAAGGCAAAGCAGCGCACCGCTCGTCTTTGGCTACAATATCGCGATGAGGTCGTCGCTCGCCAGGCGCTGAGAACGGCGTTGGTGGCCATGGCTGCAGCGCTGCAGGGCCGCGATCCCGGGCCGGTAATCAAGCAGCACATGAGCATCCTGCGACGGGTCGCAAAGGCTGTCGGCCCAGCGCTGGACGCCGCGCTTTTCATCACGGCCGCGCAGAAGCGCGACATACCGGTGCTGCGGATCGGCAACAGCTGGGCGGCGTGGCAGTTCGGCTGGGGCTCGCGATCGACGCAGCTGTGGACGACCGCATCGCGTGCGGACGGCCTGGTCGGGTACAGGATCGCGCAGGACAAGAATCTTTCGAAATTCCTGTTCCAGCAGCTCGGCATTCCAACGCCCGAGTGGCGCGCGGTCCGCCCTGACGAGGACGTGAAGAGGGCAGCCGCGGCGATTGGATGGCCATGTGTCGTCAAGCCAATGTCCAGCGGCGCCGGCCAGGGCGTTACAGCCGCGATCAGCGATATTGCCGCACTCGAACGCGCAGCGCGGGTCGCCCGCAAGTTCAGCCGCCACATCCTCGTCGAAGCCCATCTGCCCGGTTACGATCATCGATTGATGGTCATCGACGGCGAACTGATTGCCGCGGTGAAGCGCGAGCCGCCAGTGGTCGTCGGCGACGGCAAGAGCAGTGTCGCGATGCTCATGGCGGCGCTCAACGCGCCCCGTCTCGCCAATCCCGGACGCTATCTCCTCCACGCAGTTCCCGACGACGCTTCGATCGACATCGCGCTTGGCATCCAGGGGGTGGACCGGCAAACCGTGCTCCCCGTTGGCACGTCGGTCATGCTGCGAACCAACGCCAATATCTCGACCGGCGGCAGCGGCACCAGCGTGCTCGACGTGATCCATCCGCAGGTCAGGGAAATGGCCGAGAGGCTTGCCGCTGCGATCGGGCTGCGCACCAGCGGTATCGACTACATCACCACCGATATCAGCCGCAGCTACGATGAGGTCGGCGGCGGCTTCATCGAGGCCAACACATCGGCCGGCATCGACGTGCTGATCATGGGCGGCATCGACACCGACATGCTGAGCCAGCGGCTGATCGGTGACACGCCCGCGCGCATTCCGGTGACCTTGCTGCTCGCCTCGGCCGAGGCGCAGCCAGCGGTCGGAAAGTCGCTGGCCGATCAGCTCACCGCCGGCATGGCATTGGTGACCACCGGCGACGTCCGGATCGGCGCGCTTACCCTTCCCCGGCTTATGGCCAGCCCGCTCGCGCGCGTCGAGGCCGCGCTGCGCTATCCGTCAGTCACGTCGCTTGTGATCATGTGGAGCGTGGAGGATCTTTGCAGGCTGGGACTGCCGCTCGACAAGGTCGACACCGTGGTAATCGTCGACGAGCGGCCGCCGGCCAACTGGCAATCGATGCTCAAGCGCCATTCGAAGAAGCTCGTCTTCGCCGACGGGCGGGCGCCCGAAAGCCTTACTGTCGCAGCGGAAGCGTCAGCGTGAATCTGGCGCCGAGCCCGGGGGCGCTGTGGACCGTAATGTCTCCTCCCATCGCCCGCGCCAGACGTCGCGCGATATAGAGGCCGAGGCCGGTTCCGCCCGGCTCGGACGGATCGACTCGCTCGAACTTCTGGAAAATGCGCGCGTGGTCTGCCGGGTCCAGGCCCTTGCCCTGATCGACCACGATCACGCGGGCCACGTTTCCGGCCTGTTCGGCGAGAATCGAGACAGTCGTGCCCTCCGGCGAATAGCGGATCGCGTTCGAGACCAGATTGACCAATATCTGCAGCACCCGCTTGAACTCGCCCGTCGAGGGCAGGCTCTCGGCTTCATCGGGGCGATCGATCGTGACCTTCCCGCTTGAGGCACGGATCGCAAGCAGGCCCGCAGCGCGTCGCGCAATGTCGGCCAGATCGATCGGTTCCGCTTCCGGCGCGAAATCGGGGCGCTCGATCGCCTGCAGATCGACCAGGTCGTCGATCAGTTCGAGCAGGTGCCTCCCGGCCGCGGCAATATCCTTGGCATAGGACGCATAGTCGCGCCGCAATGGGCCTTCGGGCTGGTCGCCGATCGTCTCGGCGCTGGCAATGATCTGGTCGAGCGGGTCGCGCAGCGCCTTGCCGAGACGCTCGCCGAATGCCGAGGCATCTGCCGGTGACATCGGCTCGACCGTACTTGCCTCCGCCGCGGGTTCGAGCTCATCTTCGGTTGCAATGCTCGTCGCCGATCCGCGGAACCCGCAGAAGCGGCCCGCCCCGTCGATCAGCGGGACTCCGCTCAGCCGGTAGCGGTCCTTGCCGGCGCTGCGCAGTTCGGCGATCTGCCCGCCGAAACGGCGCTGCTCCGCCAGCGCTCCCAGGATCGGCAGCTGGCCGTCATGATCCTCGATCAGACGGAGCAGGCGCGTAAGTTCCTTGCCGATCAGCGACGCCGACGGTTTCCCGGCGGCAGCAATCGCGGCCGGCGACAACAAGGTCATGCACAGGCGTTCGTCGGTTTCCCACGTCCAGTCAGCGGCAGCGCGCTGGAAATCCGCCTCGCGTTCGCTGTCGAACGCCGTTGCCGGCACCGACGCCGCGCTCGCGCTCCAGCCGCTGACCACCAGCTCGATCTCGCCGCCGATCGGCTGCGCGCGGACCCACAAGGTGAGATCCTCGTCGCCATTGCCGGCAATGACCGACCTTTCGACGACGATGCCGAGTTCGCGTGCCCGCCGCGCCAGCGTCGCGATCTGCGGAATTGCAAGCGGCCCGCCCGGGCTTCCGCCTGCACGCGCGTGCAGCGCCGCCAGTTCAGGGTCGGCCGCGATCAGGCATCCCGAAGCGTCGATCGTCCCTTTGGTCACCAGGTTCGAGGCCTGGTCGCTTTTCATATGACCGGAGTCCCTCCGCCGCCTTTCGTCACCGCGACGATCGCTGCACGATAGATGGGATCCAACTGCCAGAAACGAACAATGTTCAGCGCATCTCGCTGCGCCGTCGTCGCGAAAATGTCGATTTGCCGGGCCACGCCGTCGCCGCTTCCTTCCTCGCGTTCGGGCTCGAGCGCAAAGAGCAGGGTCGCAGCCTGCTCGCGATTGAGGCCGGCGGCCCGCAACAGCAGTGGCGCGCCGCGGCCGCTGGATTCCGACATTACCTCCCAGACCGCATCGACTTCGATTTCGCAGCGTAGCGACAGGCAGGCGAGCAGGATCGGCAGCGCGCCCTCGGTGAGCGAGCGGACGATCAGCCCGCCGTCGAGCCGTCCCGCGTCGTAAAGCCGACGCGCGAGGTCCAGGCTCCGCGACTCCAGGCCTTCGGCCTCGTCCAGCGCGCGCAGCTGAAGCTTGGTCGCCTCGCTGAGTGCCTTGTCGACACGCGCGACGGCAATGCTCTGGCGCTCGATCAGATAGGATCGCAGCGCGGCCGCGATCGTCCAGTACAGCCGGCTGGCGATGTTCGCCGGCAGCTCGGGACTGGCGATCACCGGATCCTGGAACCGGTCGAGGCGCCGGCTGCTTGCGATCAGCACCGCCATTGCCGCGCCGCCGACGGCTGCATAATCGTCACGCACCAGCTCGGCGATCAGCCCGCCCGAAGCAGCCGCGCTTCCGGTCAGCCGGTACAGGCGATGCTCCTCGAGCCTGCGCAGCAGGAAATTGACCAGGTCGGGATCGCGGAGCGCCGCCGAACGCTGCAGGATCGGCAGAGCAATCTCGACGTGGCCGGCGGTCAGCGCCGCATTCGCTTCGGGAAAATCGGCTGCGCCGAAGCGCTTTGCCAGCCGGTCGCGTAATCCGTCCTCGATCGAGCGGACCAGCCGCTCGAGCAAGCCGGTCATCGTCACCCGCTGCCATTCGGTCAGCCGTTGGCCGGACGAAAGGAAAAGGTCGGTCAGGGCAACGCTTATGCGGTCCCGGCCCGCTGCATAGAGCAACCGGCCGGGATCAAACGTGCCATCGCGTCCGCTAAGCCCCTGATCCGACATGATCGGCGCATAACGCAATCACGCTCGGGCTGTCCCTACTTGCGTGCGCCGCGAAAACGACTGTGTCATTTCTGAACGGTGCGCTGCCACCACGTAAAGGCCCGTCCGGCGCCCGCGGTCAGTCCTGGCGTGCTCCCGAAATCCGGCGATGGACCTGATGCTGCGCCCAGAAAAACGACCCCATCACATATAATCCGAGCGCGAACAGGCCCGCGAGCCAGCTTCCCGTCACCGCGAACGGCAGCATCAGCCAGATCATTCCCTTGCGCTCGGCAAGAAAGATCATCCCGTCGATCTCGCGGTCGCCGATCTCGATCCACAGCGCGGCAAGGAATGCGAGCGTTCCGACTGCCAGCAACAGACATCCCCAGCCCGACGCGATCGCCAGCGAGAAGGACAGCGTCAGCAGCGCCGCGCCGGCAAAGGCCGGCAGCAGATAGGTCCACCAGCTTGCTTCATTGCCGCCCTGCATGCGGAGTGTGGAAAGCCGGTCGGCAATGTCGTCGAGCGGCGTCGACAAAAGCATCAGCGCGCCGCCGACCCACAGCCATTGTTCGGCGAACAGGAACGCCGCGATCGCGGTCATCAGGACCGACAGCAGCCGCAGCCATTCGGGCATGACCACAGTCGGCATCAACAGCCGCGTCGCCGCCTGCTCGGCCGGGGCCAGCAGGTAGCGCGATATCCAGCTGTCGCGACGCGTGACAGCACCTTCGAGGATATGCTTCTCGATCGGGATCAAGTCGGCGCGGTTGGTGATGATGGTCAAATGCGCATCGGCAAGTTGGCTGCGCACCGAAAACTGCCGCACTCCCCCCTGAATCGCGCGCCGCAGGAGGGTCGACTGGATGTCCCAATCCTCCAATATGGCTGCGGTCTGCTTCAGCGTCCGGCCGGTCAGCAACGCCAGTCCGGCCCAGCGCGACCCGGCGTCGATTCGCTCGAAGCGGTCGTCCACGCCGAGATCCGGGATCGTCAGCAGGCTGCTGGCGCCGACGTCGACCAGCCGCCCGACATGGGTTTCGTCGGCTACGAATCCATCCGCGATGAGCAAAAGCCGGTCGTCGTCGGCGACCGATTCCGCGGCTTCCTCGGCCGACCGCGCCAGCCGAACCGAAACGCCCTCGCTGCGAAGCCGCTCCACCGCCGCGAGAAGCTCGGGCGGCACGCGTTCGACATAGAGGATGATCGGCGAAGCGCCCGCCGAGGCGGCGAGCCTGGCCTGACGCTCAACGAGCGTACGGCCGGCAAGCGGCAGCGTCGCCCGAAGGCCGATGTCGGGCGCTTCGGTTTCGCGATATGCTGCAATCAGGGCTGCCAGCTTCATCCTGCAACAAGCGATAAGCGGCGGGCAGCCACTTGCAAAGGGCGCTTGTCGATGGCGCTCGGCGCTTGGGCCTACTGTCGGCTTAACCCGCCATTGAAATCGTCCAGCGCTTCCTTGATCTTGCGCAGGACCGCCGGATCGCCCGGAGCGCCATCGATCGCCTCGTCGGCGAGCTCGAGCAATCCCATTACGCCGAAGCTCGCCGCAACGCTCTTCAGGCGCGCCGCGGCGAACAGCCAGTTGGCGTCGCAGCGCGAGCGGCTCATCAAATCCGCCTGGCGCGCCGCGCTTTCGACGAACGCTGCGTGCAGCTCCGCGACCAGCTCGGGATCGCTGCCGACCGCGGCCGACAATGTGGCGTTCAGTGCTCCTGGATCATAGACCATGCGCGGTCTTTAGGATGATTATGTTAACGTCCCCTTTTCCCTCCGGCGAAACATGTTAAGATAGCTCATGACTAGAGGGGCCAGACGGGTGGGTGCCGAGCCCGAAAACGGCATCGAGGAATCCATCGAGGGCGGTGCGGGCACGGAGGCTGAAAGCTCCGTGGTCTCGCTGACCGCCGATCATGCGGCCGATGACTGGCCGGAATTCCAGCCCCCCAGACGGTCGATCTTCGTCAAGCTGCTTGGCATTTTCCTGACGATCCTCGCGCTGGGCTGGCTCGGCACGGCAGGCTGGCTGGCCTGGCAGTCCGGGCAGATGGTCACGCTCCCGGCCGTGGTGAACGCGATACCGGGCCTCAGCATTCCGTTGGTATTGCTCGGACTTGTCTGGATCATGTTCGGCCGGACCAGCCGCCGCGAGACCGAGCGGTTCAATCGCACGGTTGCGACGATGCAGCGCGAGAGCGCATCGCTCGAAGGCCTGCTCGGCGCGGTCGCGACCCGCCTCGATGAGAATCACGAGCGGCTGACCCACGAAGCCACGCGGCTGATGTCGCTTGGTGAGGAAGCGGCCGATCGCCTTGGCCGGGTGGCGCATTATCTTGCCAAGGAATGCGCCAACCTCGACACCCAGTCGGACCGGATCGAAAGCGCTGCCGCAACGGCGAGGGTCGATATCGGTGTTCTCCTCCACGATCTGCCGCGCGCCGAGGAACAGGCGCGCGCGGTTGCCGAAGCGATGAAGGAAGCCGGGCTCGGCGCCCACGAGCAGGCCGGCGCTCTCGAAGGCCAATTGTCGGCGCTGATCGCACGCGGTCGCGAGACCGACGATGTGGTCGGCGGCGCGGCGCAGCGGCTCGCGGCGCATATTGCGCGGATCGAAAGCACCGCTGCGACCGCGACGACGCGGATGAACGAGACCGCGGTCAACATGAACGCTGCGGTCGATTCGACGATGGTCAGGGCAGCGGAGGCTGTCGATGCGGCCCGGTCCGGGATCGACGCGCAGGGTAGCGCGATGCTCGCGATGATCGAGCAGAGCCGGTCGGCGCTGGAACGCCTTGGCGAGGATTCCGCCAGCAATCTGATGCATCGACTGGAAGCCGTCAGCGAGCGGCTGACCGGATTTGCCGAACATCTGTCCGCGCAGGACGCCGCCAGCCATGGCCTGGTGACCAGCCTTTCACAATCGCTCGCCGATCTGGAGACCAAGTTCGCCCAGCTTTCCGAGAGCGGAACGTCACGTACCGAGGGGCTCGAGACGTCGATCGAACAGGTGCGGACCGTCGTCAGCCATCTCGTAACGGAGATAGACGCAGGCACTGGCCGTGCCGCCGATCTGATCGGCCGTGCGCAGGATATGGCCCAGGCGCTTTCATCGATGGCACAGCACCTCGACACCGAGGTTCCGGCTGCGCTGGTCCGCGTCGAGGAACATGCCGCGCGGGCGCATGCGGTCACCGCGGCCATCTCGCCCGAGGTCGAAGCATTGCGCATCAGCGCCGAGACGGCAGCGGCCAAGGTTACCGAGGCCGAGTTGAGCATTACCCGTCAGCGCGACGCGTTCGCCGCGCTGGTGACGAGCCTCAACGAGGGCCTCAGCACCGCCGACGAGCAGTTGCGCGCAATGAGCCTTGCGACCGAAGGCGCCGACAATGCCGCGCGCCGGTTGGTCAACGACACCGGGCCGGAGCTTATCGAAGCACTCGTGCGCGTCCGCGAGACTGCGCACACCGCCGCCGAGCGCGCTCGCGAAGCGATTGCCGCGGTCATACCCGCCAGCGCTGCAAGCCTCGCCGAAGCCAGCCGCGAGGCCGTCACTCAAGTGGTCACCGGCACCGTCAACGAGCAGCTTTCGATCCTGTCCGATCTCGCCGAGCGGGCAGTCACCACGGCGCGGCGCGCGTCCGACCGGCTTACGCGGCAGATGCTCGCGATCGGTCAGACCACCGCCGCGATCGAGGCGCGGATCGACGAGCATGAGCGCGCGCGCGAGGATCACGAAGGCCAGAATCTTTCGCGCCGTGTCGCCCTGCTGATGGAATCGCTCAACTCGACCGCGATCGACGTCACCAAGATACTTTCGAATGAAGTGACCGATACCGCCTGGACCGCCTATCTGCGCGGCGACCGCGGCGTCTTCACCCGCCGCGCCGTGCGCCTGCTGAGCTCGGGCGAAGCACGGCACATTGCCCAGCATTATGAGGAAGAGCCTGAATTCCGCGAGCAGGTGAATCGCTACATCCACGATTTCGAATCGATGCTGCGCCGCGTGCTCGCCGACCGCGACGGCTTCCCGCTCGGCATCGCTTTGGTATCGTCGGACATGGGCAAGCTCTACGTCGCCCTCGCCCAGGCTATCGAGCGGCTACGCTAACCTGACTGCGTGCGCGCTGGCTTGAGCCAGTCCAGCACGTCGGTGCCGACCCAGCCGTACACATAGTTCAGATAGAAGACCCCGAAGATTATCGCGGAAACCCAGGTCGCGTGGAGCGAAGCGCGTCCAAAGCTGAACCGGTGCGGCGCGCTGTCGGCATGGCCGGGCTTTTGCTCCGCGCCGACTTCCTCGTCGGTGCGGACCCCGAACGGGATGACGAGGAAGAAGCTCATCACCCAGAACAATATATAAATGGCGAGGACCGAACCCGGCTTCATGCTTCTGCCTCGTTGAAAGACTTCACACGCCGACCATCATCACTTCGACGAGCGGGCGTTTCCCGGTCCATTCGGTGGCGCAGCGGCGGACAGCAAGCCTGATCGCCTCGCGCACCTTGGCCTGGTCGCCTTTGCTGCGCGCCGCTTCGGCCGCGGCATCGCGGGCTTCGGCGAGAAAAGCATCGCGATCGTCCTCGACCGGAATGCCGTGGATGCTCAGCTGCACGTCGCCTGCCAAAGCGCCGCTTCGGTCGAACGCAACGGCGACCGCGATGATGCCGGTCGAGGCCAGCCGCCGCCGTTCGTTCATCGTCGAGCCGTCCGCCGGCAGGATCACGTCGCCGTCGAGGATCAGCCGTCCGACCCGTTCGCGACCGACGATCGCTGGACCGTCTGGCGCGAGCCTGACGACATCTCCATTCTGCTGGAGAATACCCTTGGGTATGCCCTGCGCGAGCGCAAAGCGTTCCTGCTCGGCCATGTGACGCATCTCGCCATGAACCGGGACGATGATCTCGGGCCGGATCCAGCCGTACATGGCCGCAAGCTCTGGGCGGCCCGGATGACCCGATACGTGCACCCCGGCCTGCCGGTCGGTGATCATCTCGACCCGCTTGGTCGCCAGCTCGTTCTGGATGCGCGCGATCGCGATCTCGTTGCCGGGGATCTGCTTCGACGAGAAGATGACGAGGTCACCGCGATCGAGCTTGATCTTGTGCGAATCGAACACGATCCGCGAGAGTGCCGCGCGGCTCTCGCCTTGCCCTCCGGTCGCGACGATCATGACGTCGCGACGCGGCAGCCGCATCGCCTCGTCGAAGTCGATAGTCTCGGGAAAATCGCTCAGATAGCCGACCGACTTTGCCACCCGCACGATCCGGTCCAGCGACCGTCCGGCCACACACAGCTTGCGGTTGGTGTCGATGGCCACCTGCCCCAACGTCTGCAGCCGTGCCGCGTTGGACGCAAAGGTGGTGATCAATACCCGGCCTTCCGCGGCCGCGACCACCTCGTCCAGTACCTCGCGCACCGAGGCTTCGGACCCCGATTCCTGCTCGTTGAAGACATTGGTCGAATCGCAGACCAGCGCGAGAATGCCGAGATCGCCGACCGCGGTGAGCTCCTTCGGGGTACTCGGGTCACCCAGCTGGGGCGCCAGATCGAGCTTCCAGTCGCCTGTATGGAAAATTCGGCCGAGGTCGGTTTCGATCAGCAGCGCATTGGCTTCGGGGATCGAATGCGCGAGCGGCACATAGCGGAACGCGAACGGGCCGAGCGCGAAGCTCTGCTCCATCTCGATCACGTTCAGCGTGATTTCCCCGAGCAGCCCCTCTTCCTCGAGCTTGCCGGTGATCAGGCCGGCCGTGAACGGCGTCGCATAGAGCGGCACGCCGAGATCGTTGGCGAGATAGGGGATCGCGCCGATGTGATCCTCATGGCCGTGCGTCAGCACCACGCCGAGCAGGTCCTTGAGATGCTCCTCGATGAAGCTGAGGTCGGGCAGCACCAGGTCGATCCCGGGATAGGCCGGGTCGGCAAAGGTCATGCCGAGATCGACCATCACCCATTTGCCCTTATAGCCGTAGAGATTGACGTTCATGCCAATCTCGCCCGACCCCCCGAGCGCGAGGAACAGCAATTCGTTTCCGGGGGTCATTCCTGGCCTTCGTTCATGTCGGCGACGCCGCTCCGCCGCGTGCCTGGGTCCGTTCGTAGAGCAATCCAAGCCCCTTTACCGTCAGATCGGGCTCGATGGCGTCGAAAACCTTCGTATGGTCGGAAAACAATGTTGCCAGTCCGCCGGTCGCGATCACCTGCACCTTGCGTCCGATCTCGTCCGAAATGCGCGCGACCAGTCCTTCGATCATCGATACATAGCCCCAGAAGATGCCCGAATGCATTGCTTCCTCGGTGGTCCGGCCGATCACCGACGTGTTGGGCGCCGGTGCTTCAATGGCGATGCGCGGAAGCTTGGCCGCAGCTGCGACCAGCGCGTCGAGCGACAGGTTGATGCCTGGCGCGATCACGCCGCCCTTGTAGCTGCCGCTGAAATCGACGACATCGAAGGTGGTCGCGGTACCGAAATCGACCACGATCAGGTCGCCGGGATGCGCGTCATGCGCTGCGATTGCGTTGATAACCCGATCCGCGCCGACGCTTTCGGGCTCAGCCATGTCGATCGCAATGTCGAACGCGGCCGGTGCGACGCCGGCGACGAGCGCATCGACTCCGAAATATTTGCTGGCGAGCACCTCCAGATTGTGGAGCGCGCGCGGAACGACGGTGGCGATGATGACCGCCTCGATCTCCTCACGCTTCATGCCCTCGAGGCTGAGCAGCTGATGCAGCCACACCGCATATTCATCGGCCGTCCGGCGCGCCTCCGTCGCGATCCGCCAGCGCGCCCGGATCTCGCGCCCGTCGAGCAGCGCGAACACGACGTTCGTATTTCCGGCATCGATTGCAAGCAGCATCTCTTGGTCCTCAGATCAGGAACACGTCGCCGGCCTGAATGACATGGACGGTGCCGTCCGCCAAGCGCAGCCGCAGCGCGCCGTCGCGATCGAGCCCGTCGAAAATGCCGTCGATGCGGCTGCCGTCCGCCACGGCCGCCGAAAGCGCGGTGCCGGCCGGATGCGCCGCTGCCAGCCAGTGATCGCAGATCGTGCCGAGACCGTTCGCCCGCCAGCGCGCCAGCCAGTTCGCGAAACTGTCGGCGAGGGCAAGCGCGACCGATTCGGGGTCCGGCGCCGTTCCGGTAAGCGCTCGAATGCTCGACGACGGCACAGGCGTGTCCTGCGGAAACTGGTCGAGGTTCATCCCGAACCCCACGACAACCGCATCGCCGCTGCGCTCCAGCAGGATTCCCGAAAGCTTGGCTCCTTGCGCCGTAAGATCGTTCGGCCACTTGATCGTCACCCCTGCATCGGGCGCGTACGCGCTGGCAATCTCATGCAGCGCCACCGCTGCGACCAGCGCCAGCGTCGCGGCCGGCGGGTCGCCTGGACGAATCCTGACCAATGTACTGGCATAGAGGTTGCCGGGCGGCGATTGCCACGCCCTGCCCTGCCGCCCGCGCCCGCCGGTCTGGCTGATCGCGCGCAGCCATGTCCCCTCGGCGGCTCCGTCGCGCACCAGGGCGGCGACATCGTCATTGGTCGAAGTGGTTTCGGAAACGAGGTGGATCAGAAGAGCGAACCCGCAGCATTATAGGCAGCCGCGCTGATCGGCCCGATCAGCAGATAGCCGACCGGCGACACGAACAGCGCCGCGGCGGCGATCAACCCGCCCTCGACCCGGTCAGGGCTCTGTTCGAACGCCGGCGCCGGCTCGTCGAAATACATCACCTTGATGATCTTCAGATAATAATATGCCCCGATCACAGAAGTCGCGATGCCGACCGCCGCCAGCCAGGTGAGATCCGCGTTCACCGCCGCCTGGAATACGTAGAACTTCGGCCAGAAGCCCATCAGCGGCGGAATGCCGGCGAGACTGAACATGAACATCGCCATGCCCGCCGCCAGCCACGGCCGCGTCCGCGACAGGCCCGATAGCGACGCGATCGTCTCCACCGGCTCGCCTTCGGCATTGCGCATGCGCATCACGACCAGGAACGATCCCAGGGTCATCACGACATAGACTGCCATGTAGAACAGCACCGAGGCGACGCCTTCGCGCGTCGCGGCCGCAAGGCCGATCAGCGCAAAGCCGACATTGTTGATCGAGCTGTATGCGAGCAGCCGCTTGATATTGACCTGCCCGACCGCCGCCACGCCGCCAAGCACGGTCGACGCCAGCGCCATGAAGATCACGATCTGGCGCCACTCGAACGTCGCCGGGCCAAGACCGGTAACCGCGAGCCGGGTCAGCAGCACGATCGCGGCCACCTTCGGCGCGCTCGCGAAGAATGCGGTGACCGGCGTCGGCGCGCCTTCGTAGACGTCCGGGGTCCACATATGGAAAGGAACCGCGCTGACCTTGAACGCGACCCCGGCCAGCGTGAACACGAGCCCGAACAACAGCCCGGTCGAAAGGCCGTGTGGTGAGGCTATCTGATGCCCGATGCCCGCCGCAATGTCGGTGAACAAGGTCGACCCGGTGAAACCATACAGCAGCGAGATACCGTAAAGCAGGATTCCCGAGGCAAGCGCGCCCAGGACGAAATATTTGAGCCCCGCCTCGGCCGAACGCGAGTCCTGCCGCTGGAACGAGGCGAGCACATAGGCCGCGAGGCTCTGCAGTTCGAGTCCGACGTAGAGCGTCATCAGGTCGCCCGCCGAGACCATCATCCCCATGCCGACCGCTGACAGCAGGATCAGCACCGGATATTCGGCGCGATACTGTTTCTCACGCCCGAACCATGAACTCGCCGCGATCAGCGCGACAGCTGCGGATGCGTAGATCAGGATCTTCGCGAAGGCGGCAAAGCTGTCGCCGATGAACAGGCCATCGAAACCCTGGCCGCCTCTGTCGCAGATGCCCGGAACGACGCACGCCGCAATCACGAAAGCGGCAACAGCCAACCAGGTCAGCAGCTTGGCCGACCGGTCGCCGGCAAAGGCGGCCACTATCATCAGCGCCATTGCGACCGCCGAGAGGATGATTTCGGGGAGGGTCAGGGCCAGCGAAGGAAGCATCAATGCCCACCTTCCGCATGCGCAGCGGCGGCCGGTGCCGGAGCGCCCATCGTCAGCTGCGCATCGCCCGCGGGCTTGGCCCGCTCGATCCTCGCCATCAGCAGCCCAACGTCCTTGCGCATCGGCGCCATGAAGCTTTCGGGATGCACGCCCATCCACAGCACGACGATCGCGATCGATCCGAGCATCGTCAGTTCGCGCAGGTTGAGGTCGGGCATCACGGCGACATCGGGCTTGACCAGCTTGCCGAACGCGACCCGCCAGTAGAGGTAGAGCATATAGACCGCGCCAAGGATGATCCCGGTTGTCGCAACCAGCGCGACCCAGCTGTTGAACTCATAGGCACCGACCAGGCTCAGGAACTCGCCGACGAAGCCGCTCGTGCCCGGCAGGCCGACCGACGCCATGGTGAACAGCATGAACAGGGTCGCATAGGCCGGCATATTGTTCGAAAGGCCGCCATAGCGCTCGATCTCGCGGGTGTGCAGCCGGTCGTAGATCACGCCGACGCACAGGAACAATGCGCCGGACACCAGCCCGTGGCTCAGCATCACGATCAGCGCGCCGTCGATCCCCTGATGGTTGAACGCGAACAGGCCGATCGTGACGAACGCCATGTGCGCGACCGATGAATACGCGATCAGCTTCTTCATGTCGCGCTGCACCAGCGCCACCAGCGACGTATAGACCACCGCGATCATCGACAGGCCCATGACCAGCCAGATCAGCTGCGCCGACGCTTCCGGGAGCATCGGCAGCGAGAATCGGATGAAACCATAGCCCCCCATCTTGAGCAGCACGCCGGCAAGGATCACCGAGCCGGCGGTCGGCGCCTGCACGTGCGCGTCGGGCAGCCAGGTGTGCACCGGCCACATCGGCATCTTGACCGCGAAGCTGGCGAAGAAGGCGAGCCACAGCCATGTCTGCGCGTGGACCGGGAAATCGGTCGCCATCAGCGTCGGGATGAAGCTCGTCCCGGCGAAATTGACCATCCACAATATGGCGATCAGCATCAGCACCGATCCGAGCAACGTGTAGAGGAAGAATTTGTAGCTCGCGTAGATCCGCTCGGCGCCGCCCCAGATGCCGATGATCAGATACATCGGGATCAGGCCTGCCTCGAAGAACAGATAGAAGAGGAAGATGTCCTGCGCCACGAAGACGCCGACCATCAGCGTCTCCATCAGCAGGAACGCCGCCATATATTCGGGCACGCGCTTGTCGATCGACGTCCAGCTCGCCGCGATGCAGATCGGCATCAGGAACAGGGTGAGCAGGATCAGCATCAGCGCGATGCCGTCGATGCCAAGCGCCCAGGCAAAGGGGCCGAAGATGCCGAGATGCTCGGTGAACTGCCATTGCGGCCCGCCGATCTGATACTGATTCCACAGGATCAGCCCAAGCAGCAGGTCGATAAACGTTGCGCCAAGCGCCACCCAGCGCGCGGTCTGCGCGCTCGAGAACAGGCATATTCCGCCCGCGACCAAAGGCACTGCGAGCAACAGCGAAAGGATCGGAAAGCCTGACGTCATCGCGCCATCGCCCAGGTCGCGGCGCCTGCGATGCCGAGCAGCATGACGAGCGCGTAGGTATACAGATATCCGGACTGCAGCCGCGCGGTCAGCTGGTTGCCGCCGGCCACCAGCGCCGCAGCACCGTCAGGCCCGAAGCGGTCGATCACGCCCTCGTCACCGCGCTTCCACAGGAACCGCCCAAGCCACATCGCCGGCCGGACGAAGACCACATTGTAGATTTCGTCGAAATACCATTTGTTGAGCAGGAACAGGTAGAGCAGCCGGAAATTGCCGACGAACGCCGCGGGGATCGACGGATCCTTGATATAAGCGAACCAGGCGATCAGCAGCCCGATCAGCATCACTGCGCCCGGCAGCAGCTTCACACCCAACGGCGTCGAATGCAGCGCGTGCATGAGATGCTCGTTGAACGCGATGCTGCCGTTCCAGAAGTGCGCCCCCGTCTCGGGATCGAGGAATGCGCCATGGAACAGCAGTCCTGCGAATACCGACCCGAATGCGAGCACGCCGAGCGGCACCAGCATCGTCCACGGGCTCTCATGCGGATGATATCCGGCGGTGCCAGTGGGAATCTCAGCCGCCGATGCTTCGTCCGCATGCGTGTCGTGGCCTGCATCTTCCTCGGCCGGGGCATCGCCATGGTGATGCGCGTCGTGGACTGCGTGCTGTATATGCTCCGACGCCGCCCAGCGGGGCTTGCCGAAGAAGGTCAGGAAGATCAGCCGCCAGCTGTAGAAGCTGGTCAGCAACGCGGCCGAGACGCTGACGGCAAAGGCGAATATGCCGACGCCGGTCCCGCTATGATAGGCCGCCTCGATGATTGCGTCCTTTGAATAGAAGCCCGCGAAACCGAACACATTGACGATTCCGACCCCGGTGATCGCGAGCGTTCCGGCCAGCATCGCCCAGAACGTCAGCGGTATCTCTTTCCGCAGGCCGCCATAGTAACGCATGTCCTGTTCATGGTGCATCGCGTGGATCACGCTGCCGGCACCGAGGAACAGCAAAGCCTTAAAGAAGGCGTGCGTGAACAAATGGAACATCGCAGCGCCATAAGCGCCGACGCCGGCGGCGAAGAACATGTAGCCGAGCTGCGAGCAGGTCGAATAAGCGATCACGCGCTTGATGTCGTTCTGCACCGTCCCGACGGTCGCGGCGAACAGCGCCGTTGCGGCACCGACGAACGTGACCACGCCGAGCGCGGTGTGGCTGGTCTCGAACATCGGCGACAGCCGGCAGACCATGAACACGCCCGCGGTCACCATCGTCGCGGCGTGGATCAGCGCCGAGACCGGGGTCGGACCCTCCATCGCGTCGGGGAGCCAGGTATGCAGCCCGAGCTGCGCCGACTTGCCCATCGCGCCGACGAACAGCAGCAGGCACAGGCACGTCATCACGTCAACGCGGTGGCCGAGGAAACCGAATGTCGCCCCCGCCATGGCCGGCGAAGCGGCGAGGATCGTCGGTATCGAGATCGTGCCGAACACCAGGAAGGTGCCGAAAATGCCGAGCGAGAAGCCGAAATCGCCGACGCGGTTGACGACGAACGCCTTCATCGCCGCCGCATTGGCCGAAGGCTTCTCGTACCAGAAGCCGATCAGCAGATAGGAAGCGAGGCCAACGCCTTCCCAACCGAAGAACATCTGGACCAGATTGTCGGCCGTCACCAGCATAAGCATCGCGAAGGTGAACAGCGACAGATAAGCGAAGAAGCGCGGCTGCGACGGATCTTCCGCCATATAGCCCCAGCTGTAGAGGTGGACGAGGCTCGACACCGTCGTCACCACCACCAGCATCACTGCCGTCAGCGCATCGACGCGCAGCGCCCAGTCGACGCTTAGGTCGCCCGAGCTGAACCAGTGCATCACCGGATGCAGCTCCGAGCTCATCGAACCGCCGATGAAGCCGAAGAAGATTGGCCAGCTGAGCGCACACGACACGAACAACGCCCCGGTCGTCACCGCCTTGGCGGCAGTGTTGCCGATCCAGCGGTTGCCCAGCCCCGCGACGATTGCCGCAAGCAAAGGCAGGAAGACGATGAGCTGAATGTTCATCTCAGCCCTTCATCTGATTGATGTCATCGACCGCGATCGTGCCCCGCGCCCGGAAATAGATCACCAGGATGGCGAGCCCGATCGCCGCTTCGCCGGCCGCAACGGTCAGCACGAACATCGCGAACACCTGGCCGACCATGTCGCCCATGAACGCCGAAAATGCGACCAGGTTGATGTTGACCGCGAGCAGGATCAGCTCGATCGCCATCAGGATCACGATGACGTTCTTGCGGTTGAGGAAGATCCCGAACACCCCGAGCACGAACAATATCGCGCCGACCGCGAGATAATGACCCAGGCCGATCATAGCTCGACCCCCTGCCCCATCGGCTGGTCGATGTTGCGAACCGCGTCCTGCGGGCGGCGGCGGACCTGCTGGCCGACGTTCTGCGGCCGGACGTCGCGGCGGGTGCGGTGCGACAGCACGATTGCGCCGATCATCGCCACGAGAAGCACCAGCCCGGCAGCCTCGAAGATATACAGATAGCGCGTGTAGAGCACCGTCCCCAGCGCCTGGATGTTGGGCATATTCGTCGCCGTCGGGGCCCTGCGGACCGCTTCGACGCCACCCGCCTGCCAGGCCATCACCGCAAAGCCGATCTCGGCAAGCAGCACCAGTGCGAACAAAGCCCCGACTGGCCAGTAGCGCGCGATCCCGGCGCGAAGCTCGGCAAAGTCGACGTCGAGCATCATCACCACGAACAGGAACAGCACTGCGACCGCGCCTACATAGACGATCACCAGCAGCATCGCGATGAATTCGGCGCCGACGATCAGCATCAGCCCGGCCGCATTGAAGAAAGCCAGGATCAGCCACAGCACGCTGTGCACCGGATTGCGCGACCCGATCGTCAGCGCGCCGCTCAGCACGACGACGGTGGCAAACAAATAGAAGGCGAAGGCTTCGATCACGGCGTCTTTCGTGGGCGTCGGGTCTGGGTTGGCGGCGGCTTAACGATACGGGGCATCGGCGGCAATATTGGCGGCCAGGGCACGCTCCCATTTGTCGCCATTGTCGAGCAATTTGGTCTTGTCGTAGATCAGTTCGGCCCGGTCCTCGACCGCGAATTCGATGTTCGGGCCTTCGACGATCGCATCGACCGGGCACGCTTCCTGGCACAGCCCGCAATAGATGCATTTGACCATGTCGATGTCGTAGCGCGTCGTCCGCCGGCTGCCGTCCTCGCGCGGCTCGGCCTCGATCGTGATCGCCAGCGCCGGGCAGACCGCCTCGCAGAGCTTGCAGGCGATGCAGCGCTCTTCGCCATTGGGATAGCGGCGCAGCGCATGCTCGCCCCGGAAACGCGGCGATTGCGGGTTCTTCTCATAGGGATAGTTGATCGTCGCCTTGGGCTTGAAGAAATATTTCAAGGTCAGCCAATGCGCCTTCACGAATTCCCACAGGAAGAAGGATTTTGCGTAATGCGCGATCATCCGAGTGCTCCAAATCGAAAGATTTCGAGATAGCCCGAGACCAGGACCACCCAGAACAAGGAGATCGGCAGGAAGAACTTCCAGCCAAGCCGCATCAGCTGGTCGTAACGGAACCGCGGCACCGTCGCCTTGACCCAGCTGAACATGAAAAAGAACACCAATATCTTGAAGAACAGCCAGAAAATGCCGAGGCTGATGCTCGTTCCCGGGATCACGTAGAGCGGCGCCCAGTCGATCGGCGGCAGCCATCCGCCCCAGAACAACGTCGCGTTGAGCGCGCACATCAGCAGCACATTGCCATATTCGCCGAGCCAGAAGAGCGCGAAACTCATCGAGCTATATTCGGTCTGGAAGCCCGCAACGAGTTCGGATTCCGCCTCCGTCAGGTCGAACGGCGCGCGCGCGGTCTCGGCCAGCGCCGAGATGAAGAAGATCACCGCCAGCGGGAACAGCAAGGGATTGAGCCCGAATGCGTTGGTGATCCAGACGTGGCTCTTCTGCGCGAGCACGATGTCGGTCAGGTTGAAGCTCCCCGTCCACATCACGATTCCGATCAGCACGAAGCCGATCGAAACCTCGTAGCTGACCATCTGTGCCGCGGCGCGAAGCGCTGAATAGAAAGGATATTTCGAGTTTGACGCCCAACCGGCGACGATCACGCCATATACGCTGAGCGACGAGATCGCGAGGATGTAGAGCAGCCCGACATTGATGTTGGCGAGCACCATCTTCGGCCCGAACGGAATCACCGCCCAGGCGATCAGCGCCAGCGTGAACGTGACAATCGGCGCCAGCAGGAACAGCCCGCGGTTCGCGGCCGACGGAATGATGGTTTCCTTGAGGAACACCTTCAGGCCATCGGCAAAGCTCTGCAGCAGTCCCCAGGGCCCGACCACATTGGGCCCACGCCGCAGGGCCATCGCCGCCCAGATCTTGCGGTCGGCATAGATGATCATCGCCACCGCCAGCATCAGCGGCAGTGCGATCAGCAGGATCAGGATCAGCGTGGCGATGAACCAGCCAGGGCCGAAGCCTGCCCACGTTTGAAACCACGCTGTCATAAGCCCTCTCCCTCGAGGGAGAGGGTTGGGTGAGGGTGTCGGAGTCCGAAGGTTCTTGGCGAGATTCGAGCCCCCTCACCCCAACCCTCTCCCCGCCGGGGAGAGGGAGCTACTCCGATGCAACCTGCTCGTTGAGCCCTCATTCCGCAGCCTCCGCGAAATCCTGGCCGTGCAGGATCTCCGCCGAGCAGCGCTGCAGCGTCGGCGACGCGCGCGCGATCGGGTTGGTCAGATAGAAATCGTCGATCGGATAGACGATCTCGGCCTTGACCGCGGGTGCGCTGGTCGGAAGCGCGGGTTGATCGAAAGCTGCAAGACCAGCCTCTACAAGATGCGGATGCGCCGCGCCGATCGCCGCCCTCAGTTCCGAAAGTGTGTTGAAAGGCAATGGCTTGCCGAGCACGTCTGACAAAGCGCGCAATATCGTCCAGTCGGTCCGCGCCTGCCCCGGCGGGTCGACCGCTTTCTCGGAGAATTGCACCCGGCCCTCGAGATTGACGTAAGTGCCGTGCTTCTCGGTATATGCGGCGGCGGGCAAGATGACGTCGGCATGGCGGACGCCATTGTCGCCGTGGCTGCCGATATAGACGGTGAAGGTGCGTGCGAAGTCGGCGGTGTCGAAGCCGTCCGCCCCAAGCAGGAACACCGCCTTCAGCGACGCGGCGCGGTCCCGGATCGCTTCGACGCCACCCTTGATCGAGAAACCGAGGTCGAGCGCGCCGACGCGCGATGCCGCCATGTGCAGTATGTTGAAGCTCGCGCCGAGCCCGCGCGCGACCGCCTTGGCCGCGCTGCACGCGCCGACGTGGACCAGCGCGCCGCTGCCGACGATCACCGCGCCGTTGGCGGCACTCCTGAATGTTTCGCGGACAGCGTCGGGCAGCGTCGCGAGCGCCGACAGATTGGTGCCGAGATGCTCGACCGGATAGGTCAGGTCAACTTCAGGCCCGATATGAAAGACCTTCGCTCCGGCCTTGATTGCCTTGCGGATTCTCGTGTTTACGAGCGGTGCTTCCCAGCGCGGGTTGGTGCCGACCAGCAATATCGCGCCGGCCGTCTCGATACCCGCAATCGTTGCCGCGAAACGATAGGCGCCGGGGCTGCCGACGTCGAACCGGGTGCCGTCCTCGCGGCATTCGTGCAGCTTCGATCCGAAGGCTTCTAGCAGCGCTTTCATCGCATAGATCGACTCGACCTCCTGAAGCGCACCCGCGATCGCCGCGACCTCGTCCGGGCCCGCATCCTTCAGCTTGGCCGCAATCGCCGCAAACGCCTCTTCCCAGGTCGCCGGCTTGAGCTTGCCGCTCTTGCGCACCCAGGGCTGGTCGAGCCGGCCGCGCAGCAGGCCGTCGACAGCGTGGCGCGTCTTGTCATGCGCCCATTCCTCGTTGACCTCTTCGTTGATGCGCGGAAGCACGCGCATCACTTCGCGCCCGCGGCTATCGATGCGGATGTTGGTCCCTACCGCATCCATTACGTCGATGCCGGGCGTCTTCCGCAGTTCCCACGGCCGCGCCTCGAACGAATAAGGCTTCGAGACCAAGGCGCCGACCGGGCACAGGTCGACGACATTGCCCGACAGCTCGGACACCATCGTCCCCTCGAGATAGGAGGTGATCTCCATATTCTCGCCGCGGTTGATCGCGCCAAGCTCCTGGACGCCGGCGACTTCTTCGGCGAAGCGAACGCAGCGCGTGCACTGGATGCAGCGGGTCATCACCGTCTTGACGACCGGACCCATATATTTCTCGGTGACCGCGCGCTTGTTCTCGCCGAACCGCGAATGGCCGCGTCCGTAGGCCATCGTCTGGTCCTGCAGATCGCATTCGCCGCCCTGGTCGCAGATCGGGCAATCGAGCGGATGGTTGATCAGCAGGAACTCCATCACCCCTTCGCGCGCTTTCTTCACCATCGGCGTCATGGTGCTGATTTCCTGGCCTTCCGCGATCGGAAGCGCACAGCTTGCCTGCGGCTTGGGCGGCCCCGGCTTCACCTCCACCAGGCACATGCGGCAATTGCCGGCGATGCTCAGCCGTTCGTGGTAGCAGAAGCGCGGTATCTCCTTGCCGGCCATTTCGCAGGCCTGCAGTACCGTCGCTCCTGCCGGTACCTCGAGCTCGACGCCATCGACTTTGACCTTAGGCATGGATCACTCCGACGCTCATTTCAGCACCATCGCCCACACCAAGAGGAATAATCCGCCGAAAAATCCACCGACGAACAAGACGAAAACACCGAGAACTTTCCAACCCTCGCGTGTTGTCGGGATCAATGCATCGAAAAGAAAGTCGAGCATAGCTGGTCACTCAGCCGCCTCCAGCGTCCGGCTCTGCCATTCGGCGATCCGCCGTTCGACCTCGGGGCGGAAGTGCCGCATCAGGCCCTGGATCGGCCAGGCCGCGGCGTCGCCGAGCGCGCAGATAGTATGGCCCTCGATCTGCTTGGTGACGTCGAGCAGCATGTCGATCTCGGCATAGTCTGCGTCGCCGGTCACCAGCCGCTCCATCACCCGCCACATCCAGCCGGTGCCCTCGCGGCACGGCGTGCACTGGCCGCAGCTCTCATGCTTGTAGAAGTATGAGATGCGGGCGATCGCACGGACGATGTCGGTCGATTTGTCCATCACGATCACCGCCGCTGTCCCAAGGCCGGACTTCAGGTCGCGCAGCGCGTCGAAGTCCATTTGGCAATCGATGATCTCATGCGCAGGCACCAGCGGCACCGACGATCCACCCGGGATCACCGCCAGCAGATTGTCCCAGCCGCCGCGGATTCCGCCGGCATGTTTGTCGATCAGCTCGCGGAAAGGAATCGACATCGATTCCTCGACTACGCAGGGTTTGTTCACATGGCCTGTCAACTGGAAGAGCTTGGTGCCCTCGTTCTTCTCACGGCCGAAGCCCTTGAACCAGGCTGGCCCGCGGCGAAGGATCGTCGGCACCACCGCGATGCTCTCGACATTGTTGACCGTCGTCGGGCAGCCGTAGAGCCCGGCCCCGGCCGGGAATGGCGGCTTGAGGCGGGGAAAGCCCTTCTTCCCCTCCAGGCTGTTGAGCAAGGCGGTTTCCTCACCGCAGATATAGGCGCCCGCGCCGCGATGGACGAAGACGTCGAAATCATAGCCAGACTTGGCCGCATTCTTGCCGATCAGGCCCGCGTCATAGGCCTCCTGCACGGCGGCGAACAGCACTTCGGCCTCGCGGATGAACTCGCCGCGGATGTAGATATAGGCGGCGCGCGCGCGCATCGCATAACCGGCGATCAGCGCGCCTTCGATCAATTTTTGCGGATCGTGGCGGATGATCTCACGGTCCTTGCAGCTGCCCGGCTCGGATTCGTCGGCGTTGATGACCAGGAAATTGGGCTTATTCTCCTTGGGCTCCTTGGGCATGAACGACCATTTCATGCCGGTCGGGAAGCCCGCACCGCCGCGGCCGCGCAGCCCGCTGTTCTTGATATCCTCGATGATCTGGTCCTGGCCGCGTGCCATCAGGCTTTTGGTGTCGTCCCAGTCGCCGCGCTTCATCGCGTCGCGCAAATTCCACGGCTGGAAACCGTAGAGATTGGTGAAGATGCGGTCCTTGTCCTCGAGCATCAGCGCGCACTCCTCGAGAACATTTTGTCCGCCACGAAATAGGCACCCACCGCCAGCGCCAGTCCGATCAATATCGCGACCAGCTTCAGCGCCACGCCGAGCAGCTTGATGAACAGCCAGATCGCGACGACCCCGATCAGGATGGAGACGATTGCCGAGCCGCCGGACTTCATTCCCACCGCCCCCGATAGTCGTGATTTTCCTTCGCCATCTCGGGCAGCGTGCTTGGGCCGTCCTCGGGACAGCTGGTCTGGCGCGCGATCTGCGGGCCCGGCCTGATCTTCCTGCCGCTCGCCAGCGCATCGAGCACCGCGGTCATGCTGTCGAAGGTCAGGTCCTCGTAATTGTCATCGTTGATCTGCACCATCGGCGCGTTGGCGCAGGCACCGAGGCATTCGACCTCGGTCAGCGTGAACAGCCCGTCCTCGGTCGTCGTGCCCTTCTTCATGCCCTTGGCGACGCACGCCGCCATGACGTCATCCGACCCTCGCAGCATGCACGGCGTAGTGCCGCAGACCTGCACGTGGAAGCGGCCGACCGGCACGAGGTTGAACATCGTGTAGAAGGTCGCGACCTCATAGGCGCGCATGTACGGCATCTTGAGCTGCGCCGCGACATATTCGATCACCGGCACCGGCAGCCAGCCCTGCGTATTGGTCTCTTCGCCGACCTGTCGCTGCGCCAGGTCGAGCAACGGAATGATCGCGCTCTGCTGCCGCCCTGCCGGATAGCGCTGGATCACGATCCGCGCCTTCTCGGCATTGCCGCGCGTCCACGCGAACGCGCCCCAGCGCGCGCGCACTTCGGCGATATCGGGGGCTGCGGCTGGGCTGTGATCGGCCATCAGCGGTCGACCTCCCCGAACACGATATCGATCGCACCCAATATGGCGGTCGTGTCGGCGAGCATGTGGCCGCGGCTCATGAAGTCCATCGCCTGGAGATGGCTGAACCCGGTCGGGCGGATCTTCACCCGATAGGGTTTGTTGCTGCCGTCGGCGACCAGATAGATGCCGAACTCGCCCTTCGGGCTTTCGGTCGCGACATAGACTTCGCCCGCAGGTACGTGGAATCCCTCGGTATAAAGCTTGAAATGGTGGATCAAAGCTTCCATCGACTGCTTCATCTCGGCGCGCTTGGGCGGTACCACCTTGCGGTCGAGCGACGCGACCGGCCCCTCGGGCATGTCGTTGAGGCACTGGCGCATGATCCGCGCCGACTGGCGCACCTCTTCGACGCGCACCATCATCCGGTCGTAGCAGTCGCCCTTGGTTCCTACGGGCACGTCGAATTCGACCCGGTCATAGGCGTCATAGGGTTGCGACTTGCGGATATCCCATGGGATCCCCGCCGCGCGGATCATCGGCCCGGAGAAGCCCCAGGCGATCGCATCCTCCTTGGACACGATCGCTATATCGACGTTGCGCTGCTTGAAGATCCGGTTGTCGGCAACCAGGCTGATCGCATCGTCGAACAGCCCGAAGAACCTCTTGTCCAGCCAGTCGGAGATATCGGTGAGCAATTGCGGCGGAACGTCCTGGTGCACGCCGCCGGGCCGGAAATAATTGGCATGCATGCGCGCGCCCGACGCGCGCTCGTAGAAATTCATGATGTCTTCGCGCAGCTCGAACAGCCACAGGTTCGGAGTCATCGCGCCGACATCCATGATGTGGCTGCCGATGTTGAGCAGATGGTTCTTGATCCGCGTCAGTTCGGCGAAGAATGTCCGCAGATATTGCCCGCGGAGCGGCACCTCGAGGTCGAGCAGTTTCTCGATCGCGAGCACATAGCTGTGCTCCATCGACATCGGCGACACATAGTCGAGCCGGTCCATGTACGGGATCGACTGGATATAGGTCTTATATTCGCACAATTTCTCGGTGCCGCGGTGCAGCAGGCCGATATGCGGATCGACGCGCTCGATGATCTCGCCGTCCAGCTCCAGCACCAGCCGCAGCACGCCGTGCGCCGCCGGATGCTGCGGGCCGAAATTGATCGTGTAATTGGCGATATCCGACTGGGTGCCGCCTTGAGCAATCGCGCGCTCGTCTACCGTCGCCACCTCGCCGCTCATTTCTTGTCGTCCGCTTTTGCCGGCGTCGGCGCACCCGGTGCCTCGCCATGCGCTTTCTCGTCGCCCGGCAATATATATTCGGCGCCTTCCCAGGGGCTGAGGAAGTCGAACGTCCGGAAATCCTGCGCCAGGCGCACCGGCTCGTAGACGACCCTCTTCTGCTCTTCAGAATAGCGCAGCTCGGTGTAGCCGGAGAGCGGGAAGTCCTTGCGGAACGGATGGCCGCGAAAGCCGTAATCGGTCAGGATCCGCCGCAGGTCGGGATTTCCCTCGAACAGCACCCCATAAAGATCGAAGATCTCGCGCTCGAGCCAGCCCGCGACTGGCCACAGCCCCGTGACGGAGGGGACCGGCGTTTCCTCGCTGGCCGTCACCCGCACGCGGATGCGGTGGTTTTTGGTCAGCGACAGCAAATGATAGACGACGTCGAACCGTTCGGGCCGCTCGGGATAGTCGACCCCCGCCATCTCCATCAGCTGCTGATATTCGAACTGATCGCGAAGCGTGCGCAGCACCTCGACGATCGCGCGGCGCTCGACCGTGATCGACACTTCGCCGACATGATCCTCGGCCGTGACGAACGCGTCGCCGATCGCGGCCTTGACCGCATCGATGATGCCCTCGCGCGGCGCGATCCTGGGGGCGGAGGTGCTCATCTTGCGCAGCCGATCATCGTTCGATGGTTCCGATGCGGCGGATCTTCCGCTGCAACTGCATGATCCCGTAGAGCAATGCTTCCGCGGTCGGCGGGCAGCCCGGCACATAGATATCGACCGGCACGATCCGGTCGCAGCCGCGCACCACCGAATAGCTGTAGTGATAATAGCCGCCGCCATTGGCGCAGCTGCCCATCGAGATCACGTAGCGCGGCTCGGACATCTGGTCGTAGACCCGGCGCAGCGCCGGGGCCATCTTGTTGCACAGGGTCCCCGCGACGATCATCACGTCCGACTGGCGCGGCGAAGCGCGCGGCGCCGCGCCGAAGCGCTCGAGGTCGTAGCGCGGCATGTTGACGTGGATCATCTCGACCGCGCAGCAAGCCAGGCCGAACGTCATCCACCACAAGGATCCGGTCCGCGCCCACTGGAAAAGGTCTTCGGTCGACGTGACCAGGAAACCCTTGTCCGACACTTCGCTCGACAAATCGTTGAAGAAGGATTGGTCGGGCTGCCGCAGGTCGCCTGGCATCCGATCCTCGTGCCGCGGATCGATGATCACTCCCATTCGAGCGCCCCTTTCTTCCACGCATAGGCGAAGCCAAGCGCGAGTTCGGCGAGGAAGATGATCATCGAGGCCCAGCCGGTGATCCCGATCTGCCCGAGCGAAACGCCCCAGGGGAACAGAAACGCCGCCTCGAGGTCAAAGACGATGAACAATATGGCGACGAGGTAGAAGCGCACGTCGAACTGGCTGCGCGGATCCTCGAATGCCGGAAACCCGCATTCATATTCGGAAAGCTTGTCCGGATAGGGCTTGTTCGCGCCGGTCAGCCGCGACACGAGCATCGGCAGCACGACGAAAGCGGTCGAAAGGCCGAGGGCGACGGCAAGGAACAGCAGGATGGGTAGATATTCGGCGGCGACGGACGCCATCGAGCTTCTCCGGGGGAACCAGGACTGAGCGGCTTCTAGGACCGTGTTGCGCTGCAAACAAGCCGGATTTGGCCGCTTTTCAGCTTCTCAACGCCACCGCGATCAGTTTGTGCAGTTTCGAATGCAGCTGGTCGTTCGCGGCGAGTATCTGGCCGGTCTCGACGGCCCGGTCGGCACCGCGAAAATCGGTCACAAATCCGCCGGCCTCACGGACCAGCAGAACGCCCGCCGCGACGTCCCAGGACTGCAGATCCTCTTCCCAGAATCCGTCGAACCGGCCCGCCGCGACCCAGGCCAGATCGAGCGCCGCCGATCCGAACCGGCGAATGCCGGCGACTTCGGGCGCGACCGCGTCCAATATCTTGCTGAACCGGGCAAGATCGCCATGCGCCTTGTACGGGATTCCGGTCGCCACCAGCGCATCGACCAGGTCGCGGCGCGACGACACGCGCAGACGGCGCTCGTTATGCCAGGCGCCGCGCCCCTTTTCCGCCCAATAGCTTTCGTCGGTCAGCGGCTGATACACGAGGCCCTGGGTGATTTCGCCCCGCCCGCTGCCACTGAGGCGCGGCTCCTCGACCGCTATAGAGATTGAGAAATGCGGGATTCCGTGCAGGAAATTCGAAGTTCCATCGAGCGGATCGACGATCCAGCGCGGCTTGGCCGGGTCGCCCTGGATCACGCCGCCTTCCTCGAGGTCGAGGCTCCAGTCCGGCCGCGCGTGGCGCAATTCCTCGACGATGGTCTGCTCGGCGCGCTTGTCGGCCATCGACACGAAGTCGGCCGGGCCCTTGCGGCTGACCTGCAGTTGCTCGACCTCGCCGAAGTCGCGCCGCAGCCGCGGCGCGGCCTTGCGCGCGGCGCGCTCCATGACGGTGATCAGGCCGGAGTGGGAAACCAATATTTGTTCCTTCGCTCCCCGCCCGAAAACGAAACGGGGAAATAATGGATCACACTATAATAGTGTGTCGAGATTCGGGTCAGGCGGCGCCGAAAGTGGTGGTTTTCGAGAACCGGAGCGCAGCGTACATTTCAGTACGTGAGCACCGGAAGCCGAGAAAGCTGCCACTTGCAGGCCCGCATCACCCGAATATCGACACACTATTCGGCCCGGCGGACATATTCCTGGCTGTACACATCGACGACGATCTTCGTCCCGGCCCCGATGTGCGGCGGAACCATCACGCGCACGCCATTGTCGAGGATCGCCGGCTTGTAGCTCGAAGACGCGGTCTGACCCTTAACGACCGCATCGGCCTCGACGATGGTCGCCTCGATCTGGTCGGGAAGCTGGACCGAGATCGGTCGTTCCTCGTGAAGCTCCATCACCACGCCCATGCCATCCTGCAGGAACGCCGCAGCATCGCCGAGCAGATCCTTCGGCAGCTGCACCTGTTCATAGGTCTCGGTATCCATGAAGGTGAGCTGGTCGCCGTCGGCGAACAGGAACTGGAAATCCTTGGTATCGAGCCGCACCCGCTCGACCGTTTCGGCCGAACGGAAGCGGACGTTGTTCTTGCGCCCGTCGATCAGGTTCTTCATCTCGACCTGCATATAGGCGCCGCCCTTGCCGGGCTGGGTGTGCTGGATCTTGACGGCGCGCCAGATTCCGCCCTCATATTCGATGATATTGCCGGGACGAATGTCCACGCCGCTGATCTTCATGCCTGTCTCACCTGATGAAATGGGCCGCGGCCGTCGCTGCCGCCATTGCGCTGAGCGCTCTAGCGGGCACCCTTGGTTCCGGCAAGCAGCGGATAGGGATTGATCGGGCTGCCTTGGTACCACTTCTGGTCCGGCTGCAGCCTGTTGACCGCAAAGTGAAGGTGCGGGCCGCTGGGGCTGGCGTTGCCGGTGCTTCCGACCAGCCCGATCGGATCGCCCTGCTTCAGATACTCGCCTTCCTTGAGACCGCGCGCATAGCCCTGGAGATGCGCATAATAATAGCTCCACAGCCGGTCGGGCGAGCGCACATAGGCCGTGATCCCTCCGCCGCCGTAGCTGAAGTACAGCTTTTCGACGATGCCGGGCGCCGCCGCCACGACCGGCGTTCCGGCCGGGGCCATGATGTCGATTGCGTCGTGCACGCGCTGCCCGCCCGCGCGCGCCTGCGTGAACGTATCGACCAGCTGACTCTGCTTTATTCCGAGAACGGGGATCGCGAGCCCGGTCGGTCCATGCACCAGCGGCGCGTCGAAAACCCCACGCTTGTCGCTTCCCTCCTCGGGGATCGACATCGTGACCGATTGCGAGACCGGTACGGTGACGACCTTGTCGTCGGTTCGGCTTCCCGAATAGGCCATGATCCAGAACAGGCTGGTCACGACGGCGGTGCACACCGCGGTTGCCGCATTGGTCATGATCGCCGAGAAGCTGCTCACGCCTGGAAGATAACCTCCATATTGTCCTCGACCATCTGCGACACGCGCGCCACGTCCCAATTGGTCAGCCGCACGCACCCATGACTTTGCGCGCGCTGGATGGTTTCCGGCGCGCTGGTGCCGTGGATACCATAATGCTCCTTGGTCAGGTCAATCCATACCGTACCGACCGGCCCATTGGGTCCGTGCGGAAGCCGCTGCGGCTCCTTGTCGTCGGCGACATCCCAGAACAGGTCGGGCTGGTAATGGAACGGCGGATTGTAGGCGATCGTCGTCACTTTCCAGCGGCCGAGCGGCAGCGGGTCGTGGCTGCTGCCCATCGTCGCCGGGAACTGCGCGATCAGACGATCTTCCTTGTCGAACAGCCTGAGCACGCCGTCCGATTTGTCGACGACGATCTTGTCCGCCTTTGGCAGGTCGCCGCTGACATTGAGGTCGCTGAGCATCTGCGCTGCATCCGGCTTCACATTTCCATACGCCCTCGTCCGCGGCAGGACATTGGGAAGCCGGAGAATCGTACCCGCTCCCAGCGGCATCTCCGGGTCGTTCAGCTTTATGATCGTCTGCGGCGTCGTATGGAATTTCTCCGAAAGCTTCTCGAGCAGGTTCTTGTAGCACAGGCAGTCCATCTTCGCCTGTTCGGCGGCATCCTTTGGAATGTCCGGGGTGAACGGCCCGCTCGCGTCGGTCGGGTCGACCCGAAGCAGGCGCGTCGCGGGAATGCTGCCGAGCATCAAAGCCGCCCGGGTCGCCTCGTCGATCTTGCCGGTGACAGGCAGGTCGCGCGCGGTTTGAAACCCCTTCACCGCCTCGGCAAAGGACATCCCCGTTCGCCCGTCGATCACGCCCGGTGCGAAGCCAGCGCGATCGAGCATGACCTGTGCTTCCATCACCGCCATGTCGATACCCGGCTTGCCGGCCTCGCCGGCCGGCGGAGCAGGCTGGGCGATGCCGGACTGGCCGGCTGCTAGGCTCGCGAGGGCAATTGACGTCATGGCGGCTATGATGAGCTTACGCGACACGGATACTCTCCAGAAACAGGACTGACGCGGACCAACGCCGCACCCGTCCGCTAGTTGCGCTGGAGTATCGCCTGGAACGCTTTCACCGCGCCCGCCGGCCCTTCCTTATGGCCCCAGACCGCATTCGAAACCGCAAGGAAATCCGCGCCGGCTTCGACCAGCACTCTGCCATTATCCGGCGTGATCCCGCCGATCGCGACGCATGGTATCTCGAACAATGCCGTCCACCAGGTCAGGATTGACGGATCGGGGCGATGGAAAGTCTCCTTGGTCGTCGTCGGGTGGAAAGCTCCGAATGCGACATAATCCGCCCCTGCCTCCCCGGCCTCCATCGCAAGATGGCGGCTGTCGTGGCACGTCACCCCGATCTGCGCGGTCGGGCCGAGCAGCGCCCGCGCCGCGCGCGGATCGCCGTCGCTTTGCCCCAAATGGACTCCGTCGGCGCCGCATTTTTTGGCCAGGTCCATCCGGTCGTTGAGGATGAAAGCCGTCTCGTGCCGCGCGCAGATCGGGATCAGCCGCTCGGCAACGCGGATTATCTCTTCGTCCGAGACATCCTTCAGTCGCAGCTGGAATGCCGCGACCGGGCCGGCGCCCAGCGCCTCGGTCAGCCGATCGCCGAACTCCGTCCCCAGCTTGCCCGGCGAGATAAGATAGAGCTGACAAGCCTCGAGAACGGACGGCGCGAACTGGTCCGCAAAACCCGGATCGAGCGGATCGAGCCCGTCGTCGTCCTGCTCCGTAATCACACCTTGGCGGTCGATGCCTGATATATTTCGTCGATCGCGCCGCCGAGCGCGCTGTCGAACTGCGCGTCGCTCATCTGGTGGCGGAGATCCTCCAGCAGGGCCCGGCTGAAGCTGGCGATCATGCCCTTGTTCCTGGCCAGCTGCGAGCAGGCGTCGGGCCGGCTGAACCCGCCCGACAGTGCCACGACACGCAGCACGCGCGGATGATCGACGAGCGGCGCGAACAGATTGGCTTTGGCCGGAATCGACAGCTTGAGCATGACCTTGTCGTCGCCCGGCAGCCCGGCCAGCGCCTTCGTCAGCTCTTCGAGCAATATCTGGTCGGCTTCGGCGCGCTCCGGGCTCTTGATGTTCACTTCGGGCTCGATGATCGGCACCAGTCCGTGGGCGAGCACCTGCCCCGCCACTTCGAACTGCTGCCGGACGACCGCGGCGATCCCCTCGCGATTGGCGAGGTTGATCACCGACCGTTCCTTGGTACCGAACACGCCCAGGCCCTTGGCACGGCTCAGCAGCGCGTCGAGGCCGGAGATCGGCTTCATCAGCTGAACGCCCTGATCTTCGTCCTCGAGACCTTTGTCGATCTTGATGAAGGGGACCACGCCACGCTCATTGAGCACCTGGGGCACCGGCTTGCCGTCGATATTGCCGTCCATCGTCCGCTCGAACAGGATCGCGCCGATCACCTTCTCGCCGCTGAACGCCGGCGATGTGATGATCCGCGAGCGCATGTCGTGGATCAGCCCGAACATCTCTTCGTCGCTCGACCAGGCGCCCTCCTCGATTCCATAGCCCTTGAGCGCCTTGGGCGTCGAACCGCCGCTCTGGTCGAGCGCGGCGATAAAGCCCTTCCCCTGCCGGATCTTCTCCGCGGCTGCCGGTGTGGTCTCAGTCATCGTCATGCATCGTCCTTCAATGGCTCCTGCTGCTGCTCGATCGCCGCGGCCTTAGCTGCTGGCCCCGATCCCTTCAACGCCTGCTTGGGTACGCGCACGCGCATCGAGGTGAAATTGAGCGCGATCGAAATCCGCGTGCCATCGCCGTGCCACGGCTCGACGGCGTGGGCGAGCCACGACGGGAATACGATAAGGAGGCCTGGCGCCGGCTTGAGGCGGACTTCGCGCTCGCCCCCGGCGTTGCGGAAGCGCAGCGTCGGCGCGTGCATGGCAAGGAACGGCATGCGCGGGTCATAGAGGACGAGCTCGCCGCCCGTGCCGGGGTCGATCCGGACATAATAGACCGCCGACCAATAGCAGCCGCCATGGATGTGCCGCATGTTGGCGCCGCCCTTCTCGTTGACGTTCGCCCAGGCCTCGATCGTCCACTGCGGCTGAATCTCCGGGTCCGCCTTTACGTCCTGGGTGTTCGCGTTGACCAGCGCAACCGTATGCTCCAGCAGCTTGGTCGCGGCGGCGCCGCCCCATTGCAGCAGCTTCAGGTCCGAATGCCAGCCGCCGCCGACATTCGACCGATTGATGCCCGGATCGCTTACCTTTTTGGCAAGGATGGAATCCTCGAGCTGAGCCCGCATATCCTCATCGGCAATCTGCTTGACCAGCAGTGGTGTGCCGAACAGGTTGCGGTGGTTGGGTCGCGTAGCCATGCTGTGTCTATCCGTTCAGAGTCCCGGGAATCCGGCCCGGCAGAAAATAAGCATCGTCACGCTGCTTGCTCGAGCGCCCGGACGCCTGGCAACTCCTTGCCCTCCATCCATTCGAGGAACGCACCCCCGGCTGTAGAGACGAATGTGAACTTGTCGGCAACGCCCGCGTGATTGAGCGCCGCCACGGTATCGCCGCCGCCGGCAACGGACACCAGGATTCCGCTTGAGGTCAATGCGGCGGCGGTCCGTGCCAACGCGACGGTCGCGCGGTCGAACGGCTCCAGCTCGAACGCGCCGAGCGGGCCGTTCCACACCAGGGTCCGGCAGGTCTTGAGCACGTCGGAAAGCGCCTCGACCGCCGCCGGGCCGACATCGAGGATCATCTCTTCGGCCGCGACTTCGTGGACATTGGCCACGCGCGAGGCCGCGCCTGCTGCAAACTCCTTCGCGACGACAACGTCATAGGGAAGATGAACCGTACAATTCACCCGCTCGGCGGCATCGAGGATCGCGAGCGCGGTATCGCTGAGTTCATGCTCGCACAGCGATTTGCCGACATCGATGCCGCGCGCAGCCAGGAAGGTGTTGGCCATCCCGCCGCCGATGATCAGATGGTCGACCTTGGTGACGAGATGGTTGAGCACGTCCAGCTTGCTTGAGACCTTGGCGCCGCCGACGACCGCCGCGACCGGATGCTCCGGATTCCCGAGCGCTTTTTCGAGCGCGCGAAGCTCGGCCTCCATCGCCCGTCCGGCATAGGCCGGCAGCAGATGTGCGAGGCCCTCGGTCGAGGCATGCGCGCGATGCGCCGCCGAAAAGGCGTCGTTCACGTAGAAATCGCCCAGCTCGGCCATCGCCGCCGCCAGCGCCGGTTCGTTCTTCTCCTCGCCGGCATGGAAGCGGACATTTTCGAGGATCGCGATCGCTCCGGGCTCCATCGTTGCGATGGCTTCCTTGGCGCCAGGGCCGATGCAATCCTCAACGAAGCGTACCGGCCGTCCAAGCACCTCGCCATAGTGACGCGTGACGAGCGACAGCGACATGTCGGGCCGCATCTGGCCCTTGGGCCGCCCGAAATGCGCCAGCAGCAGCACGATCGCGCCGCGGTCGGAAAGCTCATTCACCGTGGCGAGGGTCGCCCGCATGCGCGTGTCGTCGCTGACCGCGCCATCCTGCATCGGCACGTTCAGGTCGACCCGCACCAGCGCTTTCTTGCCGCTGATGTCGCCGAGGTCGTCGAGCGTGTGAAAGGCCCCCATCCCGTCGGTCTCTCTAGCCTAGGCTCGCCATCACCGCGGCGGTGTCGACCATGCGGTTCGAGAAGCCCCATTCATTGTCGTACCAGGATACGACGCGGACCAGCTTGCCTTCCAGCACCGCAGTCTCGAGGCTGTCGACCGTCGAGCTGGCCGCATTATGGTTGAAGTCGATCGAAACCAAAGGCTCGTCGACGAAGGCGAGAATCCCCTTTAGCGGCCCGCTTTCGGATGCCGCCTTGAGCGCCCCGTTCACTTCCTCGACGGTCGTGTCGCGCTTCGGCGTGAAGGTGAGGTCGATAAGGCTGACATTGGGCGTCGGCACCCGCACCGCCGATCCGTCGAGCTTGCCCTTCAGTTCAGGAAGCACCTCGCCGACAGCGCGCGCGGCGCCCGTCGTGGTCGGGATGATCGACATGCCGGCGGCCCGCGCGCGGCGCAGGTCGGGGTGGATCTGGTCGAGGATCTTCTGGTCGTTGGTGTAAGCGTGGATCGTCGTCATCAGGCCGCGCTCGATCCCGATCACGTCGTTCATCACCTTGGCGACCGGCGCGAGACAATTGGTCGTGCAGGACGCGTTCGACACGATAGTGTGCTCGGCTTTCAATTTGTCGTGGTTGACGCCGTAGACGACCGTCAGGCCGACGCCCTTGGCTGGCGCTGAGATCAGGACTTTCTTCGCGCCGGCAGTAAGATGCGCCCCGGCCTTGTCGGCGTCGGTGAAGAATCCGGTGCACTCCAGCGCGATGTCCACATTATTGGCGCCATGCGGAAGCTTGGCAGGATCGCGCTCGGCGGTGACATGGATCCTCTTGCCGTCGACGATCAGATCGTTGCCGTCTGCCGAGACTTCGCCACGATACGGGCCATGGACCGAATCGCGCTTGAACAGGAAGGCGTTGGATTTGGCGTCGGCAAGGTCGTTGATCGCGACCAGCTCGAGCCCCTTGCCCGGATTTTCGAGGATCGCCCGCGCCACCAGCCGGCCGATGCGGCCGAAGCCATTGATCGCAACTCTTGTCGCCATGTCGTTCAAACTCCTGCTTTATTCAAAGCCGCAACCACCTGCGGCACGATCGCCTCGGGCGTGAAGCCGAAGCGTTTGAAAAGATCCTCGGCCGGCGCCGAGGCTCCGAAACTGTCGATCCCGATCCGCACCCCGCCAATGCCGGTATAGCGCTCCCAGCCCAGCGTGGTGCCCGCCTCGATCGAGACCCGGAGCGAGCCATCGTCGGGCAACAGCTCGGCCCGATAGCCGGCATCCTGTGCGTCGAACAGCGACCAGCACGGCATCGACAGGACATCGGTCCCGATGCCCTGCGCTTCAAGCTCTCCGGCAACCGCCAGCGCGACATGCACCTCGGATCCGGTCGCCATCAGGACCACGCGCCGCTCGGCCTGCGCCTCGCGCAGCCGATAAGCACCGCGCGCAGTAGCATCGCCATCCCCCTTGCTGCGCACCTGCGGCAGATTCTGCCGGCTCAGGCACAGCAAAGAAGGACCATCGTCACGCTGCAGCGCCAGCATCCATGCCTCTGAAGTTTCCACTGAGTCGGCAGGACGATAGACGGCGAGGTTCGGAATCATTCTGAGAGACATCACATGCTCGACCGGCTGGTGGGTCGGGCCGTCCTCGCCGAGGCCGATCGAATCGTGGGTCATCACGTAGATCACCCTGGCTTCCTGCAGCGCAGACAAGCGGACCGCCGGTCGGCAATAATCGGAAAAGACCAGGAAGGTGCCGCCATAGGGGATCACGCCGCCGTGCAGCGCCATGCCGTTCATTGCCGCCGCCATCCCGAACTCGCGGATGCCATAATAGATATAGCGACCAGAATAATCGTCTTTTGTCAGCGGCTTGGTCGACTTGGTCTTGGTGTTGTTCGAACCCGTGAGGTCGGCCGAGCCGCCGATCGTCTCGGGGATCAGATCGTTGATGACCCCGAGCGCAACCTCGGACGCCTTGCGCGTCGCGACCTGCTGCGGGTCGGCGAACAGGGCATCGACATGCGCGGCGATCGACGCGCCTTCGGGCAGCCGCCCTTCCATCCGCCGCATATACTCGGCGCCCTGCGCGCTTGCCGCGAGCCGCTGATTCCAATCGGCATGCTCGCTCTGGCTGCGCTTGCCGGCGGCCAGCCACGCGTCGCGGATGGGCTCGGGGATCTCGAACGGCGGCGCGTCCCATCCGAGCGTGGCCCGCGCCGCAGCGATTTCCTCAGCGCCAAGCGCCGCGCCATGCGTCGCTGCCGTCCCCTGCTTGTTGGGTGCACCGAAACCGATGATCGTCCGGCAATCGATCAGCGACGGGCGCGGATCGGCCCGTGCCTCGGACAATGCGCGGCGCACATCGTCATGATCGAGCCCGTCGCACGACACGACGTGCCAGCCGCCCGCCGTAAACCGTGCCTTCACATCCTCGCAGGTCGACAGTTCGGTCGGCCCGTCGATGGTGATCTTGTTATTGTCCCACAGGACGTTGAGCCTGCCGAGGCCGAGATGGCCGGCAAGGCCGACCGCCTCGTGGTTGATCCCCTCCATCAGGCAGCCGTCGCCGGCGATCACCCAGGTGCGATGATCGACCAGCGCATCGCCGAACACCGCATTGAGGTGGCGCTCGGCGATCGCCATTCCGACCGCCATCGCGACCCCCTGCCCGAGCGGGCCGGTCGTCGCCTCGACTCCGTCGAGCAGGAAATTCTCGGGATGGCCGGCGCACGGGCTGCCGAGCTGGCGGAAGTTCCTGATGTCGTCCATCGTCGGCCGCGCATAACCGGCGAGGTTTAGCAGCGCGTAGATCAGCATCGAGCCATGGCCCGCCGACAAGATGAACCGGTCGCGGTCGGGCCATGCCGGAGCGCTGGGATCGTACTTCAGATATTCCGTGAACAGCACGGTCGCGGCATCCGCCATCCCCATCGGCATTCCGGGATGACCGCTGTTCGCAGCCTCCACGGCATCCATGGCGAGCGCCCGGATGGCATTGGCCAGCAGTCTGGGTTCGACGGACATTGTGCTTTTCTCTTGGTGAACCAGCGAGGATTCGATTTTTCGCTGCGGCACCCTTTAAATGCAGTGCAGCACGCGTCAACCGCGCCGGCCCGGGCGGCGCGGGTCACGAACCGTCGTCGAAGCGCTTGCCGCGCGCGGCTGGCATGCTATTTCCTGACGTCATGATCGACAACCGTGCGCACAGCGCCATCCAGCGAATCGAAAAGGCCCTTGCGCGGATCGAGGCCGCGGCGGACAAGCTGCCGGCCCCGCGCGACGACAGCGAATTGCGCGAATTGCGGGAGGTCCATCACGCCCTGCGCGGCAAGGTCGAGGGTGCAATATCGCAGATCGACCGCCTGCTCGCGACTGCGGAGAACGCCTGATGGCGAGCGTCGAACTCGAAATCGGCGGCCGCAAATATGCGATCGCCTGCCGCGACGGCGAGGAAGAGCATCTTCGATCGGTCGGCGACATCGTCAACAGCAAGGCCGGCGACGCCGAATCGGCGCTTGGCAGTCTTGGCGAGGCACGCCAGTTGCTGTTCGCGTCGCTGCTGCTCGCCGATGAGGTCAAAGACCTTCGCAACGGCATCGCTCCGGAGCCGCAGCCCGATCCGTCCGTCGCGCAGGCGCTCGAGCGAATCGCCGAACGAATCGAAGCGATTGCGCAAAAGCTTGAGAATAGGGCGGCAAGCGCCTAGATTGGCTGTGACGGGTACTGCCCGGTACGAGCTTTTCGAACATCCCTGAGGCGATAAAAACATCCTCGGGGGCTATCCCTGACCGGGCCCTGGCCCGATTCACATGGCTCCCACCTGACGTTCTGGCGTCAGAGGATATTCCAGCAAACGGCCATGGCGGTCCCGTCACCCTCCCCCAGCCTCAAATCGGCACTGCGCGCGCGTGCGCTTTCGGCCCGCCGCGCCTTCGCCGCCACGCTCGATGGCGAACATCGCAGCGCGCTGGAGGCAGATCTCGCGGCGATCGTGAAGCCGCATCTGCGCGATGCGCGCATCGTCGCTCTCTATCATGCCGTCCGCGACGAGATCAGCCCGCAGTTGATTGCCGACCATCTCTCACCTGAGCAGCGGAGTGTCCTGCCCTGGTTTGCCGATCGCGAATCCCTGATGCTGTTTCGCGAGGGGCCGGCGGTTGAAGACGGACCATGGCGCATCCCGCAGCCGCCGTCGGGCGCGGAACTGCTCGTCCCCGACCTCTTGCTGGTCCCGCTCGTGCAGGTTGATCGCCACGGAACGCGCATCGGCCAGGGCAAGGGCCACTATGATCGCGTCCTCGCTGATCTCCGCGCGTCCGGTCCGGTCCGGACGATCGGCATTGCTTGGGACGTGCAAATCTCGGATGGGACGATTCCCGCCGATCCATGGGACGTGCCGCTCGATGCCATTGCCACCCCGACCCGCTGGATCGACTGCCGCTGAGCAGCCGCGATGAACCACGTCCCGCGCCCGAGCTGGCGCAAGCCCGCAGGCGTTTTCCTGATCCTGCTGCTGATTGCCGGCTGGGCGATCCTCGTCGCGTCGCTGGCCGGCTTCATCGGCAATATGCCGTGGCCGGTGCAGGCGATCTTCTACGCCGTTGCCGGCATAGCCTGGATCCTGCCGCTCAAGCCGCTGCTGCGCTGGATGGAAACCGGCGCTTGGCGCTAGCGTAGCTTAGCCGTCACTCCGGCGCCGCCGGCTCGCCCGTCAGCTTGGCCTTGGCCTCGGCACCGATCGTCTTTTCGAAGATCAAAGAATAGCGCCCCGAATAAGGGAAGTCGCCGATGTGGTGGATGATCTCGTCGGTGCAGACCCACAGGTTGCGCTGCATCACGTGCGTCCAGCGATGGCAGAAGGAATAGTCCTCGGTCAGCGTCACACCCGCATATTTGACGAAATCGAAGAACGACCAGCTTGTCTTCGGGACGCCGTCATAGACGTCGATCCGCTTCTCGACCGCGCCTTCGTCGACCATCAGCTGCAGCGCCTCGCGGCGGATCAGGCACACCGCCATGCCGATCGAGGCCATCGTGTAGAAGCCTGCCCGGTGCCTGATCCGCGCCTTCTTGCGATTGTCCCAACGCAGCATGGTGTTGAACTTGACCGCTTCGGCCTGCGCCAGTTCCATGTCGCCATGCGTGCGCATCGCCGCGCCGAACGCCTCCAGGTCGATATGGCGCTTGGTGCAGGCTGCGGCGACGACCATCTCGTTGAGGTTGATCATCCGGTTGATCACCCGCGGCGTGAACTGCATGTCCGAATCGATGAACAGCAATCCGTCCCAGCGGTCCGAATCCAGCACCATATTGGCGTAGATGTTGCGGACCGTGACGATGTCCGAATTGTTGATGTTGTGGATCTGCGCGGCGATTCCGTTCTGCGTCAGCACCCGCATCAGATTGACCAGGCTTTCCGCGGTCTTGGCCTTCATCGAGCCGCCCGTCGTCGGAACCGCGATCAACAGCGACTTCAATCTTTTATTTTCGGGCACCGACGCTCCCTTTGCACACGCACATTGTCCAGCGAGCCCGCGGCGAAACGCGGTTGCTGCGATGCGGCCCTTCTAATTCGGACGCCGGCCAAAGCCAGTTCGCCTTTTTGAAATTCGGCGTTAGCCGGTGCGTTCGAACGCGGCGGTGATCGTCAGGTCGACGTCGTCGCCCAGCATCGGCACATATTTGCCCATTCCGAACTCGCTGCGCTTGATCTTGGTCGTCGCGGAAAAGCCGATGTTGAGCGCCTTGGACATCGGATGTTCGCCAGCCCCCGCCAGCGTCGCGTCGAGCACCACCGGCTTGGTCACGCCGTGCAGCGTCAGGTTGCCGGTGATCTTGGCGGCAGTCCCCTGCACTTCCACCTTGGTGGATGTGAAGGTCGCGGTCGGATAGGTTGCCGCATCGAAGAAGTCCGCGTTCAGCAGATGTTTGTTGAGCTCATCGCTGGTCGTGAGGACCTTTGCGATCGGTACCGTGACCGAAACCTTCGCCGCCTCGGGCTTGGCGGGGTCGATCGTCAGCGTGCCTTCGATATCGCCGAACAGGCCATGATAGAGGCTGATGCCGAGGTGGTTGATCGTCCAGGCCAGCTGGGTGTGTGCCGGGTCGGCCTTGTAGGTGCCGGCCTTGACCGCCACCTGCGGCGCCGGCGCCGACGACGATTGCAGGGCAAGCGCGGGAACGGCCGAAATCGTAAAGGCAAGTGCGATCAATGCGCTGCGCATGATATCCTCCGGATTTGATCTTGGTTCGCCCTTCAGGGTGAAGGCGCGCACCCGACATGTCAACGCGTTGCGGCGGTTCGCGCCTTTGCCGACTGCCTGGGCTATGGTAGGTGCGTCATGCAATCACTGTAGGGGGAAACGGCCATGGCGCGTTTGATCTACCTTGTGTTTGGCGGCATCGCCTATCTAATCTTCTTCGCGACATTTCTGTATCTGGTCGCCTTTGTCGGTGACCTGCCATGGGTCCCGCACACCATCGATCGCCGCGCAGGCGAAGCGGCTCTTGGCCCCGCGGTCGCGACCGATGTCATCCTCATCGCTCTGTTCGGGCTGCAGCACAGCGTGATGGCGCGCGCCGGCTTCAAGGCGGGCTGGACCAGGATCGTCCCCGAGCCGATCGAGCGCAGCACCTACGTCCTGTTCACGACTGTCGCGCTCAACCTCATGTTCATCCTCTGGCAACCGCTTCCGGGCGTGGTCTGGGACGTCGGCAATGGCGCCGCCGCCGTAATCCTGTGGGCCTTGTTCGCGCTCGGTTGGCTGATCGTGCTCACCAGCACCTTCCTGATCAACCACTTCGAGCTTTTCGGGCTCAAGCAGGTCTGGGCCCATGCCCGCGGCGCTGCGGCGCAATCGCCCGAATTCCGCCAGCCTCTATTCTATCGCTTCGTCCGGCACCCAATCTATTCGGGCTTCACACTGGCCTTCTGGGCGACGCCGCAGATGACCCGGGGGCATCTGCTGTTCGCGCTCGGCATGACCCTCTACATTCTGATCGCGATCCAATTCGAGGAGCGCGACCTGACCCGCATGTTCGGCAAGGCTTATGAGGATTATCGGACCCGCGTCGGCATGCTCGCACCGCGCTTCAGGAGCGGAAAACCCTGAGGGTCCGATCGCTTCAGCAGGCTTCGGCGGCCCCGCCGCTGGTGTCGAGCGTCTTGACGCACGCAATCTCCTGCGGGCCGGCGGTGCCGACCAGCGCCTGCTTGCCGTTGAGCTTGACGATCGCGCTGACCCGCTTGCGGTCGGGAAACAGGAACAGGTTCACGTTGTTCGTATCGCATTCGTGGTTCTTGCAGCCGAACATGTAGAGCACCGGCTTGCCCTTCATCATCAGCGGCCGCGCCGGCGACGACACACCGTTGAACCGGGTAAGCCAGCCATATTGCCCGGTACCGGGCGGAAGGCTGGCAAGGTAGGCGCGATAGGCGGCCTCATAGCCGGGCGGAAACGGCGACGGATAGTGCGGCGCGGCGCTCGCATAGCCACTCGAAAGCAAGCCGGCCGCCAGCAGGCAGTGCATGATCCTGGACATGAAGTCTTCCCCTTCGCGGTCTGTTTAGCCCAGATCCGATCCTCAGCCAAACAGGCCCACCATCGCGCGACCGAAGACGAATGCCGGCGACCCGAAGATCAGCGCCTGGCCGAACCAGAAGCCCATGCTGGTCGCGAGCCTGTCCGCCTGCGCCTCCCCGAATGCGCCCGACAGCTGCTCGCCGACGGTAAGCCCGCACGCGGCGGCAACCGCATAGACCAGGAACCCGCCCAGCGAGCCGCCGATCAGGCCCGCATAGAGCGGCAGCAGCAGGCACGCGATCGCCTTGGGAAATTCCGAAGTCAGGTCCGAAAACTGCACCGCAATCATCCTCCGGCCGGAGGATCTTGATATCGTCTTTTCGGCAAATCAAGGATCATCGCCATTGAGACCGCCGCCTCGTCACAACGCGACGGGTTTAGACTTGATACTTTGCGGCCGATGTCCCATATTCTGGCTATATAAGGGTCATAACTGGAGACATAAGTGGCAACCGCGCGACAGCCGCAGCGACAGAGAGCAAGCACGCGCAGCCACCGCGTCGCGGATCACGCTTCGGAATTCGAGGCGTTTGCGGTCGAAGCGTCTGGCGAAAACTTCGCGGCCGCTTTCATGAACGCCAGCGGGATCATCGATGTGGAAAAGGTCGCGGACGCGTTCCGCATGACCAAGGGCCAGCTCGCCGAGACTGCTGGACTCCGCGCGGCCACCGTGTCCAAGGCAGAGCGCCGCATTGCTCCGCGCACGCAATCGCGGGTCCGCGAGCTCCTTGAGATCATCGCCCGGGTCCGCGAATGGGCCGGTGGGTATACGCAGGCGATGGCCTGGTATCGCTCGCAGCCGATCCCTGCGCTCGACGGACGAACGCCCGAGGCGCTTGTCAAATCGGGACAGGCCGGCGCCGTGCGCGACTATCTCGATCATGTCGCACTGGGCGGCTACGCTTGAGATTCGTCGGCCGCTGCTACCGCGGTCATGATCCACGATGGTCCTTCTCTCCGCTTTCCGGCCTCGGTGCGGCAAAGAGCGGAGGCCGCTTCAATCGGCGCGGCGAGGAAACCCTCTATCTCTCGCTCGATGTCGTAACGGCGGTGGGCGAATGCACGCAGGGATTCGCGCACCGCCTCAACCCGCTTGTCATGTGCGAATATGACGTCGACAGCACCGATATCGCAGACCTGCGCGATGACGAGGGACGAGCGAGGCATAGCGTCGAACTGACAGAACTGGACTGCGCCTGGCTGACGGCGTTGAGGGCCGGGCGCGATGCTCGATCCTGGCTGGTTGCCGACCGGCTTCGAGCCGAGGGTCTTGTCGGAGTCCTGGTCCCCAGCTTCGTGCCCGGCGCTTCGGCGGCGAACGCCAACCTCGTGCTGTGGCAATGGAGCCCCGACCTGCCGCACAAGGTCGCGGTGTTCGACCCGAGCGGGCGACTCCCGAAGAATCGGCTTTCGTGGCGCTGAGGCACCGGGCCGATGCGGAAAAAATGGCGCGAGTGACGGGACTTGAACCCGCGACCTCCGGCGTGACAGGCCGGCGCTCTAACCAACTGAGCTACACCCGCGTTTTCGTGGGCGGGGCCTAGGCGAGCACCGGAGGGCTGTCAAGCAAGCCGGCGGCCCCGGTCAGCGCTATTCGACGACGTCCTCGATCTCGTCGTGTTGCGGCGCGGTGAGGGTACCGTCCTCGAACAGGAATCCGGCGATATCGGGCTTGCCCGCCGCGTCCAGGATCGTCTTGAGGATGATCAGCAGCGGCACCGCCAGCAGCGCGCCGGTCGTGCCCCATACCCAGCCCCAGAAGCTCAGCGCGACCAGGATCAGCAGCGGGTTGATCGTCAGCCGCCGTCCGACCAGGGCCGGCGTGAGGACATTGGCCTCTACCAGGTGGAGACCGGCAAAACACACCATCGGCAGGATCGCATAGCCGATTTCGTCGAAGGCCATCAGGCCGCCGAGCCCGAGCAACAGGATCGACGCGATCGGGCCGAGATAGGGTATGTAATTGAGCACCGCGACGATGCCGCCCCACATCAAAGGGCTCGGCATGCCCAGCAGATAGAGGATCAGCGACACCGCCAATCCCATCGCCATGTTCACGAGCGTGATCGTCCCTAGGTAGGTCGATGTGGCATCGACGACCTGCTGGATTACCCGCGCCGTGGTCAACGCGCCGTCGAAGCTCGATCGCGTGGTGATCGTTCGCTTGCGCATGCGCGTCCAGCCGGCGAGGAAGAAATAGATCACCAGCAGCGCGAAGAACATCTGGATCAGCGCGTGCGGCGCCGATGTCGCGATTAGGTCGAGCATCGAATTGGGCGTCTCGACGGTAACCGTCCGCGTCCCGGCCGCCGCATGCGTGCCGAACTGCGTGGAAAGATCGGCAATGAAATGATCGAGGCTCTTGTACGCGGTGAAGATCGGTTCGAGCGTTTCGCGGATATGCCCGACGCGCTGTGGCAACACCCTCACCCATTCGGTCGCCGGCAGTACGATCGCGGCGACTGCGATGTTCGCCACCGCGATGAACAGCAACAGGCAGATCAATGCGGACAGGCCCGACGGCAGCCCGCGCCGTTCGAACCATTCGAGCAGCGGTACCAGCGCGATGGCGATGACCAGCGCTGCCGTGACCGGGAGGAAGAATTCGGCGCCGGCACGCAAGGCGAACGGAACCGCCAGCGCGAGCCCGCAGCCGGCAACCAATGTCAGGCCGGCAAGCAGCCGGTCCCTTCGAAACGCGATCTGCTCCGATTCCACATAGGGGTCGAGCGCCTGCACCGCTGCCTCTCGCGCCTGCGCCGCCGCCAGTTCCTTGCCGCTGTGCCCCTCAACCCGCTTGTTCATCCGGTCTGGATCCTCCGACATCCGGCCGGACAATGCATCGAATCGCGGCACGTGACCAGAGTCTGGACGCTAGCCAGTTGAGTTACGCTCCGCGAGACGATAGCCGGTGGTTACCCTGTTCCTGACGAAGCCCTTCCATGACCGTTCTTGCCAGACTGTTCAGCATCGATCCGGATCGCGTCGCGGTGTGCGTCGCCGGCGAGCAGCTGAGCTATGGCCGCTTTCAGCAGGACATCCTCGCGATGGTGCAGTGGCTTCATCAGAACCATGTCGGGGTGGAAACCCGGATCGGCATCACGCCGCGGCCCGGTTCCTACTGGACCTGGGTGGTGCATCTCGCCGCCCTGCGTGTCGGCGCGCATCATATCACGACCAGCGGCAAGAAGGCTTTCAATCGCGCGATCGAATATGGCCTCTACGTCCACCTTGGCGCCGAACCCTCCAGGGACCTGCCGAAGGCGGTGCGCAGGCTCATCTTCAAGCCCGGCGGAATGGGTCCGCTCGCCGGGCAATTGGGTGTCGACCTGACTTCGGTCCCTCCCGACGCTGAACGGCAAGCGGCTCGAATCGCGCTGACGTCGGGGACCACGGGCAAGCCGCGCGCGCTGCGCTGGGACCAGGCATTGATCGAACAGCGCATCGACCAGACCTCACGCGGTGCCGATATCTCTGCCGACACCCGGCTTTTCGCCGCGCTCAGCATCTCGACCACCGGCGGCTTCCGCTATCCGCTCGCAACCTGGTCGAATGGGGGCACGGTTTTCCTTCGCGGCCATGCCGAAGAGAATAGCGGTCCCGCGTGGCGCGACATCGTCACGCGCACCAACCTGCTCGTTTCGTCGCCGCCCAACCTGCGCATGCTCCTGCAGCGATTCGCCAAGATCTGGCCCGGGCGGGAGGAACGCGCGATCTTCATGCTCGGCGGCCGCGTTCCCAGCGCGCAGCGCGCAGAGGCGCTGCGCCGCGTCGCCGGCAAGATGGTCATAAACTATGGATCGACCGAGACCGGAACCGTGGCGGCCGGCGACGTGGCGATCCTCGATCGCCACCCGGGCGCGGTCGGCTTCGCCCGCGACGGCGCGATCATCGAGATCGTCGGAGCCGACGACACACCGCTGCCGGCCGGCGAAACGGGCATGGTGCGGATCCGCACCGAAGGCATGTGCACGGGTTACGAGCAGGAAAGCGAAAGCGGTGACGGCAAGTCCGGCTTCCGCAATGGCTGGTTCTATCCGGGCGATCAGGGAATGCTGTTCGAGGACGGTCTCTTCGCCATTGCCGGGCGCATTTCCGAAACGGTGAACCTGGGCGGCGTCAAGGTCTCCGTCCCCGAACTTGAGGCCAAGCTCGGCGCCGATCCGAGGATCAACGACGTCTGCATCGTTCCGATCGGCGTCAGCGACATGGACATGCTGGCGTTCGTGATGGAGCTTCCGCCCGAAACCGATGCCAAGACGCTCTATCCCGACATCATGCCACTGCTTCCCGCCGGCATCTCGTTCCGCGTCGTGCAGGTACGCTCGATCCCGCGCAACGCGATGGGCAAGGTCGAGCGCAGGGAGCTGATCAGCTCGCTGGAACCGATGTTCGAACGCGGCAGCGCCGCCTGACCGCCGCACCACGTCGACATATATTACGGATTGGTGCCCCTGGCCCGAGTCGAACGGGCACTCCTTGCGGAACTCGATTTTGAGTCGAGCGCGTCTACCAATTCCGCCACAGGGGCACGCCGCGCGGTCTAGCGAAGGCGCTGACTGGCTGCAACCTGATCGCCGGATGTCTGGGGAAAGACCGGGACGAGGCACGCGACGCGCATCGACCCGGCCACGCAATGGCGGTTCAGCCGTTCGCTATGCCGAAACCGCCAGATTGATCACGCGAACACTTCCGAATTGGTGCCGCCCTTCGGATCTTCGCCATATTGGTTTGGCCCCTTGGTTCCTTCTAGGACATAGAAATAAAGCAGGATCAGAGTTCCGACCAAAGGCACCAGGGCGATCAATATCCACCAGCCCGAACGATCGGTATCGTGCAGCCGCCTTATGCCGACCGCGATGCTCGGCACGATCAGCGCCAGACCGAACAGCGCAGTAAGCGGCCCGTAGGGTCCGACCGTCCCTCTGAGGCCGGTGATCCCTTCGAGGATCGAAAGGACGACGAACACCATGACGTAAAAGAGCACGAACATCCAATATTCCTTGCGCCGCGAACGTCCCGAGAATTCGGCGTAGCGCTTGAGCGGCATCAGCATCCATTCCATGATAATCCCCCTATTCTTGCTGCCCGAGAGGTGGGCATCCGAAGGTTCGTTCATTTCGGCTCCGGTTTCAAGTCTCACCCGCGCCGCGCATCCTCCTCGAGCTCGCGCAGCTCCCACAGGTCGTTGCGGCTGAATGGAAGATCGGGCGTCAGCGCCATCAGCACCGCTTTGCCGAGCTGCTTCTTCAACGCATTGAACCGCGCCAGCGCGTTGCGGTCGGAATCGGTGATTGCCACTTTCTCCCCCGCCGAACGCCGTTGCAGCACCTCTTCGGCGCGCAGCACCAGGACGGTGTGGAGTTCGACATATTCGAACAACAGGTCCTCCGCGACGCGGCCCTTGAGATGCCGTTCGAGCGCTACCCGCAACGGCCCCGTTTCAGGCGAGCGAAAGCCGTCGCGGCGCAGCACCTCGAGCTGCGCATGATGCGCCTCCATGTCGCTTGCCAGCCACTTCTGCCCCTCGCTCTCGCCCCAGCGGAACACCAGGAACAAAGTCATCGGAATGAGCAGGAACGATGCGACCATCGCGATCAGCGGCCTGCCCGGAAACTGGTTGAACAACGTATGGATCGCCACCGCCACGAGCAGGCCAGGCAGGAAATATTGCGGCCGGAACTGCCAGTGATCCGCATCGGCGCGCGTCTGGCGTTCGAGCAGTTCGTGGCTGACGACCGCGAACAGCGCGGTGGTGCCGCCGTGCATCACTGCTGTGCCGAGCCCGCGCACCAGCCACACGCCAAGGTTCATGTCGGGAAATTCGTACAGGAAGAAGCTGTTCTCCGACACCCCGAAGCCGACCCCGACCGCGAAGCCCGAAATCGCCGCATCGAGCTTGAGGCCGATGCGATTGAACCAGTATAATCCAACGATCGCGACTGACTTGAGGATCTCCTCGATCCACGGCGCCACGAAGCGGCTGTAGCCCGAAAAGCCGATCGGCAGCGTATCGATCAACCTGCCGCCGACCGGATAGGCGATAACGCTCGCCAGCACGCCGCAGCCGATAAGCAGCGCGAATTCCCTGCGGCTCATCAATCGGAATATGTCGAGGAATCCGAACACCGCGAGCAGGATCGGCGCCGGCGCCAGCGCGACGACGATCTTCGCAAACATCAGCGCGTCCATCGCCGCGCTACAATATCTTGAGCGAGGCGAGCCACTCGGTCTTGCCTTCGTGGTCGCGCGCGAAACCATGCGCCGCGCCCAGCGATAATGTCATCGGCAGCCGCAGCGCGACGGTGAAATTGAGGTCGACCTGGAAGCCGATCGTCTCGTAGCGCCGCGACCTTCCATCGGCATGATCGACCGCGAGGACGCCGCCGAACAAAGCAGTCCGCGCCGAGCTGACGTAAAAGCTCGGCGCCCCAAGCTCGGCGAAGCGCAGCGGCGGCAGATTGAGCTCGACGATAGCCTTGCCGAACGTCCGCGCGTCGAGCTGGTTGATCTCGAAACCCGGGAAGCTGTCGTAATCGCGGTAGCGCTTCACCGACCGGTCATCGACGTAATTGTTGCCGAACGCGCCGAAATAATAGCTGCCGAGGGGGCTCGCCTTCTCGCCGCGCGCGAGCCCGGCCGCGCCGTAGAACCAGATCGAGCTGTTGTGCACCGGCAGCGGGAAGCCGAGGTTCAGGCCGGCGCGCAGCTTCGGATAGAATTCGCTCTTGGCATAATCGCCGTCGGCGACGATCTCCGCTTCGATCCCCTTCTCGTGATCGACCGCGCCCAGCGAGCGGCTGGTATTGGTGTAGCGCGCGCCGACCTCGGCCGAGACGAGGTTGCGAAAGCCGGTCTGGACATTCTGCGCGCCCGGCAGCTGCTCGAGCCCGAGATAGACCGCCGCCTCGCCGAACAATGTGAGTTCGCGCGGCGGATCGTAGATTTTCGATTCCTTATAGCCGACGATGAACGCGTCGCCCTTGCGGCTGCGCTCGACCGGCCCGAACAGATCGTAGAAATCGGCGTCATTATGCCAGTAGCGGAAGCGCCATTTGAGCGTCTTCAGCTCGATGTCGGCGTGGAGATGGTCCCAGACGCTGCCATGGCCGCCCGGCGTGACGCTGAACGTGGTGATGATCTGGTTGAGCTGCAGCGGATCCTCGAAGATCGCATGATAGCCCACCGCGACATTGCCCTGATAGCCCTCGATGACCGGGTAAGCGGCGCCCAGCTTGCGCTCCTTGGCCATGTCATATTTGTCGCGCGCGGTGATCAGGTCGTCGAGCGGTACCTTCGCCGGCGATCCGACGCCCCAGCTCTGCACCACCGGCTGCTCGCGCGCGACCTTGGTTCCGAAGAAGGTGATCGCACCCAGGTCGTCGAGCGGCGTTGGTGTCATCCGCACCGGCGTAAAGCCCTCGCCGGTATATTCGTAGACGATCAGCGACCCGTCGGCCTGCGGGATCGGCCGGAAGAAGCCGGTCGATGCATTGCTCACCGCATCGAACTTCTGCGTCGCCACGTCGAAGCGGAAGATGTTGGAAACGCCGGTATAATAAGCGCTTCCGTACAGGCTCTTGCCGTCCGGGGTGAACACGAACCCCTCGGGCGTCGAACTGCCGAGCTTGAGCCGCGCCACTTCGCTCGGGCCGTCGCCGGCAAGGAACGCATCGGTCCGCCACACGCGCACCGACTGGTCGCCGTTGATCTCGCCGAACGAGGCCGAAAGCAGGCTGCCGTCGGGCGATATGTCGAGGTCGAACGGCGTCTGGCCATAATCGAAGCTGTAGATCTGGTTGAAGCCAGCGTAGGGCTTGGGGATCCGCACCAAGGTCGAATAGCCGTTCTGGTGTCGGATCCCCCAGATCGCCTTGTCCTTGGGATCGATGACGAGATCGCCGATCCGCGCATCGCGCAGCAGCATCTTCTTGCGGCCGGTGTCGACGTCCAGCGCCATCAGGTCGCGGAACGCGTAATTGTCCTCGGTATAATAAGCGGTGCGGCTGTCGGGATCGAACGCCAGCGAGGTCACCTGGTAGAGCATCTGGCCCTTGATGTCCTGCAGCCGCCTGACCTTGCCAGTGTCGAGCGACAGCATGCCGACATGGCCGATCACGCCCGGATAGCGGAACGCGCCGACCAGGCTGTTGGTCTTGGGGTCGTAATAGCTGCGCGAGATCGAGCCCAGCCCGCGCGGCACCAGCCGCTGCGTCTGCGTCAGCGGATAGGCCGACAGCGCCGCGAGATTGGCCTTCTGGAATTCATGCTCATAGGCGATCCAGTCGCTCCACGCATCGTCCAGCCGCTTGCCGAACACGCGCTTGAACTGGACCGAATAATAGCCCGCGCTGCCCTCGCCGCGTTTCAGCCATTCGACCACCTTGGCCGGCGAATATGTGAGCGCGAGATAGGAATAAAATCGGGTGCCGTAGAGATATTCGTTCACTCCGACCTGGAAGTCGACCTGCGTGCCTGCCGATTCGAGCCCGAGCGGCGAATAGAAGCGCGCATTGTCGCGCACCTTGGCGCGCCACACCATTTCGTCGTAGCCGCCCTGCCCGCGCCCGAGGCCGCCCGCCATCCAGGTCTCGAAGAACACCGCGCTGCCCTCGAGATACCAGCGCGGCACGTTGACGCGCGGCGTGGTCAGATAATTGTAGAGGATCGATTCAGGATGGTCCTGCAGCGGCATCGGCTTGCCGCCGAAGAATTTGCGCCAGCCCGCGTCCTGCTTGTTCCACACGTCCATCGTCGCGACGTGCGCGCTTTCATGGTTCACCAGCGTGAAAAAGCGCTCACCGGGGCTGAACGTCTCGAAGATCTGGCTGAGCGGCGCCACGTCGAGCAGGATCGCATTGTTCGGCGAGGAACGCGCCGCGGCATTGCCGAAGTCGGAGAAGTCCTTGAGCAGCACGGTCGTGCGGTCCCACGGCTTCCAGTCGAACATCTTCTCATGGAACGCGAGCGCATTCTCGAACGCGCGCGCGACATAGGGCGTCAGATAGGTTTGCGCGGGGTCGAAATAGAGCAACGACATGTTGCGCGTGCGCAGCGCCGAAAGATCGATCTCGCCGACCGACTCCGGGACGTGGTCCTTGGGGCCGGCGGTCTCGACTGGCTGCTGCTGTTCGTCCCCGGTTTTGCCGGGCGCCGGCGGTGCCGGCACTTCTTCGTGCGTGGTGACATCTTGCTGCGGCGGCGGTTCGGGTTGCTGCGACTGGGCGCTGGCCGGCATCGGGGAGAGCAGCGCGGTGGCCGCCAGCAACAGGCACGGATACGCCGAACGATACACCCAGACATTGCCCCCGGCGTGTTGGGGAAGCCGTTCCCGCGGCTCCCCCACGACGCTTGTCAGTAAGAGTTCATCGCCTTCGAAAAGCTGCGATCGGCCAGCATCGCGCCGAACGCCGGATTGGCAGCGAGGCTCGAGAAAGCCGCCGAACGCGACAGCGCGTCGATCGCTCCCGCATTCTTCGCCAAGGAGCTGAGCGCGCTGGCGTTGCTGGCCAGCCCTTCGAACGCCCGTGGATTGGCAGTCATCGCCGAGAATGCCTGCGGGTGTGCAGCAGCCAGCTCGAGCGCGCGCGCGTTGAACGCCTGGCTCAGGCCACGCGCCTGCGCCAGCGACGACAGCCGGGCTTGCGCATCGAAAGCCGCGACATTTTTCGCCATCGCGGCCATTTGCGGGGCACTCACCGCCACCTTGCTGAACGCGTCCGAATTGCTCGCCATCGACGCCAGCGCCTGGACATTGGTCGCCGCCTTGAACGCCTCGGCATTCGAAGCGAGGCTCTGGAACGACGCGGCCTTGCCCGCCATTGCCGAGATCGCCTGCGCGTCGAGCTTGATCGCCTTCATCGCCTCGGCATCCGCCGCGAGCGACTTGAAGCTCGCCGCTGCGCTCGCCATCGGCGCGAAATTGCCGGCGGTCGCTGCCTTCTTGAAAGCCTCGGCATCGGCGCCGAGCTTGGCGAACGCGCTTGGGTTCTTCGCCATCACCGCCAGCGCTTCGGGATATTTCGCCAGATGCGCGAACACCGCCGAATGCTGCGCGACCACCGCCATCGCCTCGGGCTGCCGGGCAAGCGCATCGAACGAACGTGCGTTGCTCGCCATCGCCGAAGCAAGCTTGCCGGCCATTGCGCCCGGCATATTGCCGCGCGCCACCGCGTCCGAAGCGAATGCCGATGCGCTCTTGACCATCGCGGCCATTTGCGGGGCACTCACCGCCACCTTGCTGAACGCGTCCGAATTGCTCGCCATCGACGCCAGCGCCTGGACATTGGTCGCCGCCTTGAACGCCTCGGCATTCGAAGCGAGGCTCTGGAACGACGCGGCCTTGCCCGCCATTGCCGAGATCGCCTGCGCGTCGAGCTTGATCGCCTTCATCGCCTCGGCATCCGCCGCGAGCGACTTGAAGCTCGCCGCTGCGCTCGCCATCGGCGCGAAATTGCCGGCGGTCGCTGCCTTCTTGAAAGCCTCGGCATCGGCGCCGAGCTTGGCGAACGCGCTTGGGTTCTTCGCCATCACCGCCAGCGCTTCGGGATATTTCGCCAGATGCGCGAACACCGCCGAATGCTGCGC